>Ga0209723_1000001_pt1 | contig 1023704 bp, 784 predicted proteins | sample BiotimSIPDNA_2_FD_185750 | JGI IMG/M metagenome (GOLD analysis project Ga0209723, IMG submission 185750) | Anaerobic biogas reactor microbial communites from Washington, USA - Biogas_R2 time_0 SIP DNA (SPAdes) (version 2) | ecosystem: Engineered > Bioreactor > Anaerobic > Unclassified... | reverse complement strand
TTCTCACTGTTCACCACCACGTCCACAACCGTCGTACGGGCAGGTATCAGCACCGCGTCGATCACATGCACCACACCGTTGTCGGTCATGATGTCGGCTACCGTCACCTTCGCATTGTTGATGAACACACCGTTGGCGTTAATGGTCACCTCAATGTCCTTGCCCAGAAGGGTCGTTGCAGTCATGCCGTCGCTCAGGTCGGTCGATTTCACGCTGCCGGCCAAAACGTGGTATTTGAGGATGTCGGCCAGGGCGCCCGTGGGGTCGGCCAGCAAGGCAGGGATCGTGCCCTCGGGAAGGGCTGCAAAGGCTGCATCGGTCGGGGCGAACACCGTGAAGGGACCGTCGCCGCTCAGCGCTTCCGCCAGTCCGGCGGCCACCACGGCGGCCTCAAGGGTCGTATGGTTCTCACTGTTCACCACCACGTCCACAACCGTCGTACGGGCAGGTATCAGCACCGCGTCGATCACATGCACCACACCGTTGTCTGCTTTAATATCTGACACAGTGATGCGGGCGTTGTTGATGAATATCCCGGTAGATTTTACAGTTACTTCAACGTCTTTCCCAAGAAGGGTAGTCAGAGAACTGAGCAGGAAGAAATCAGAAGAACTGTAGTCACCGCCCACGACATGATATTTAAGGATGTCGGCCAGGGCGCCCGTAGGATCGGCCAACAGGGCAGACAGGGTTCCGGAAGGCAAAGCTTTGAAAGCCGTGTTAGTCGGGGCAAACACAGTGAAAGGACCGTGACCGCCCAGGGCATCAACAAGTCCTGCAGCATTAAGTGCCGACTCCAGTGTAGAATGTTCGGGACTGTTGGCAATGATGTCATACACGGTAGTGTTGGGCAGCAAGACTGCGTCGATCACATGCACCACACCGTTGTCGGTCATGATGTCGGCTACTGTCACCTTGGCATTGTTGATGAATACACCATTGGCATTGACGGTCACAGTAATGTCTTTTCCCAGAAGAGTCGTGGCAGTCATTTCGTTGGACAGGTCGGTCGATTTCACGCTGCCGGCCAAAACGTGGTATTTGAGGATGTCGGCCAGGGCACCCGTGGGGTCGGCCAGCAGGGCGGGGATCGTGCCCTCGGGAAGAGCCGCAAAGGCTGCATCGGTCGGTGCGAACACCGTGAAGGGTCCTGCACCGCTCAGGTCATCGGCCAATCCGGCGGCCACCACCGCAGCTTCCAGGGTCGTGTGATTCGGGCTGTTCACCACCACATCAACCACCGTGGAATCCGGTTGCGCGCTCAGACTCAGGAAGAAGAAAGATGCGATCAGTGTCGCAAACAGTTTCCAGGAAAGGCCCGGAACCAATTTCAATAAAGAGATAAAACTTTCCATGGTCGAATCGATTTTTAATTGTTCGTAATTGAAACATAGGAAAGTCAATTTTTGTTCAACTATTTTTATTTTTTCTTATACATTTTTATTACACAGAGCGTAATCAATTCATTTTCTTAATCTTACTGTAACAAAAAAAAGTCCACCGGCGGAAAACTCACCGGTGGACTTCTATCTCTTATAAATGGTGTTTACTGGATGATCACTTTTCTGATTTCGATTTCTGACCCATCGGGGGCATGAAGATAGAGGAGATATAAACCAGGACTCCAGGCAGCCAGGTGGATGGTTTGGGTTACGGGTAGGGTTTCGGCAAGGAAAACCGTTTGACCCAGGCTGTTTCTGATGGTCACGGAGTAGTTTTTTTGTCGGGCATAACCGGTAAGTTCCAGCGTCAGATGTGTTTTAGCCGGATTGGGATAGATTTTCAGCAGGTTTTGGGTGGTATTCGTATGGGTTGAAGTCATGGTACTGACGACCACCAGGGTATCGGGGACAACCAGGTGGCTGGTCAGGACAAGGGTATCCATCTGGGTGACGGTGATGGTATCGAAGCGGGTGACGGTAATGGTGTCGTTATAGACAACACGAAGGGTATCGAAGGTTGTACAAACCACCCCTGTAGTATCAAAGACGACAACTTCCCGGGATGCTGATGCGAGGCATCCATGGGGTGACGTATAGGTATAAGTCACTGTCGATTTACCAAGGCCGGCCTTTACAGGGTCAAAAAGGCCGGCTGAGATACCCTTTCCGGAGAAAGTTCCCCCGGAAGGCTGACCGGAAAGAAGCACCGGGTGGTGATTAAAATCCACGAATGGATCAGGAGTAACAATGGTTACCTCCGGAAGGGGGAAGACATTCACCGCCACCGAGTCTTCTGAAGAACAGGATCCCGAGCTGGCCTGCACGGAATAGGTTCCCGGTTCGCGGACTGTAATTTTACCGGATGTGGCTCCTGTATTCCAAAGGTAGGAATTTCCTCCGGAAGCGGTGAGCACCACACTTTGCCCCTGGCAAAAGGAAGTAGGGCCGGAGGCGTTGATGACCACCCGGGGAGGTGCCTGTACATCAACTGTCACCTGGGGACTGGTGCTGCTGCATTCGCCATTGGCAAGGGTCACGAAGTATTTTCCTGATTGGCGGGCGGTGTAGGAAGTTCCGGAAGCTCCGGCAATCAGGGTATCATTGCGGAACCAGGTCACAGAGGCCCCCTCGATAGGAGTGGCATTCAATGTCACTTCTCCGCCCTGGCAGAAAGAGAGGGGACCAGAGGCTGTAATGGTGGCCTCAAAACCAGGGCACCCTGAATAGAGCGCAGAAACCTCCCGTGGGGTCAGGGCACGGTTCCACAATCCTACATCATCGATATTTCCTGTGAAGTAAAACGCAGTAGCACAGGTAGGCTGTCCCCCTGCAATACGACCTATTTCAAAGTTTTGCCTGAACACCTGCACGGGACCACTGGTTCTGTAAGTAGATACCAGTTTCCCGTTGACATAAAGCTTTGCATAACTGCCATCATAGGTACCTACATAATGGTTCCAGTTCCCGTTTTTATAGAGAATCGTATCTTCATGAGGATTCACCTTGAAATTGTCGGTTGTTTTCACCTGGAAATTGATACCGTAGTGGGTATCTGAGACGTCGAAACAGAACTGTTCCTTGTTGACGCCCACGATTCCGCCATAATTGTTCCATTTCCCCAGGACACCGGCCACTCCGTGGCCTGTGGTGGTCTGCACCCACATGGAGAGGGTCAAGGCCGCCGTGGGATTGAGGGAAGCCGTATCTTTGACATCGATGTATGCATTACCGTCAAATCCATAAGCCGAGTTGGTTGTACCAAAACGGTCGGGAACGGGAGTAGCCCCGTGCACTACACCATGATTCCCGTTGCCACTGGCATCGTTGCCGCTTCCCGACATTGGCCAGTAAGCGGCCAGTCCATTCTGCGGAACCCACGAGGGGATCTCCTGGGAGTAAAGGGAGAGGGTCAACATAAGAAGAACCGCATGGAAAAGAAGTTTCTTCATTGCGAAAGGGTTTTCTTTATTTAACAAAACAAAATATAGCCTTTGGGGCCGAAAATAAGAAAATAATATCTTAATATTTAAACTTGATCCAAAAATCTCAAACAGTATATGCCAGTTATTTCAAGGTCTATTTTCCACGGTCCATTTTCCCCCGGCTGTAAGAAAGGTAAATTCCCACAGAACAGATGAGGGCGAAGACGGTAAAACCCCATTTCATGGCGTTGAGGAAGACGGGAGGAGGGACCTCCTGGAGGGCCTGGTTTCCGAACCGGGAGGCGAAAAACAGGGTGACTATGGTCATACTCACGATTTGTCCTATCACCCGCATGGTAGAAGCGGTACCCGATGCCAGTCCGTAACGTGAGCGATCGACCGAACTCATGATGGTATTCATATTAGGCGAAGAGAAGAGGGCAAATCCCAGTCCGATCCCGGCCAGCAGAAAAACGATCATTCCGAGGGAAGTCGAATCGGTGAGTGTGGAAAAGGCGGCGAGACCCAGGGCGCTCAGCGTCATTCCGGCTGTAGTGAGAAAACGGGGCTGTATCTTGTCGGAGAGTCTTCCTGCAAAGGGAGAGAGGATGGCCATGACCACCGGCTGGGCCATGAGAAGGGCTCCTGCATCACGGGGAGTAAGGCCGCGTACTTTCTGCAGGTATAGACTGAGCAGAAACACGATGGCAAAGGTGGCGCTGTAATTGATGAGCGCGGCGAGGTTGGAAAAGGCAAACAGCCGGTTATGGGTGAACAGCCGGGTGTCGATAAGGGGGATGGAGGCTTTCTTTTCGCTCATCCAGAACAGGACAAGCAGGAGTCCGCCCCCACCCATCAGGATCCATCCCCTGATTCCGGGGATGACGGAAGAGCCATAGACGATATCCACTAAACCAGCCATGTAAAAAAATGTACCCAGTGCACTGATTCTTCTGCCCTGGCCGGGAGCTGTTTCCTCCTGGCCCAGGAAGAGAAAGGCCAGAAAGGTGGTCACACTTCCCAGGAATGCCGAGAGGTAAAAGATGGACCGCCAACCCAGGTACTGGGTGAGGAGGCCTCCGGCAAAAGGCCCGACGGCCAGTCCAAGGTAAACGGCTGAGACCGACATACCCAGAACCCGGCCACGGTAGCGGGGCGGGAATGCAGCCACGAGAAGGGCAGCGCCTGAGGTATTGGTAAAGGCGGCGCCGATGCCCTGAAGAAACCTGAAGATAATCAGCCATCCTCCCGATCCGGAGAGGCCACACAATAAGGTGGAGAAGGTGAAGATTACGATGCCTGTTTTGAACAGGCGGCGGACTCCGGTCAGATCGCCCCATCTTCCGGCAGGCAAAAGGAACATGGCCGATGAAAGCAAAAAAGAGGTGACCACCCAGCTGACCATCACAGCACTTAGATCAAAACTCTGTGCGATGGCCGGCATGGCAATGTTGATGGAAGAGATCAGGAAGGTCCCCATGAAGGAGGTGACCATGACCACGGTAACCAGGGATATGAGCTTCTTATTCCATTCCATGGGCTGATATATATCTCATCGGCGAATCATCATACATGAATTCTGTTTGGGGCTCAAAATTAATATAATTGTCACCTCCGCTGATCAGACATGAAGGAACATCTGTCATAAGGGGTAACTTTTCAGGGCGGGATGAGTGCAGTTTCCAGGGGAACCACCATGGAGTTATTGTTCTGCAAGGGGTTTTCTGGCCCACAGAGACGCGAGGATGAGTCCGGAGATAATGTGCCACACACCCCACCAGGCGGCCACCACGGCCATTCCGCCCAGTTCAAGTTCCGGGGGGAAAATCTTGGGATTGAACATCAGCACCAGGGCCAGTCCGGAATTTTGAATTCCCGTTTCAATGGTGATGGATCTGCGGTCGACCCTGGGCCTTCCCATGGCTGTACTAAAGAAGAAGCCGCTGGCCAGCGCCAGAATGTTATGGATCAGTACAATGAAAAATATGAGATGAATGGCCTGCATGAAGTTGGAAAAATTCGCCGACAGAAGTATGATTACAAAGAGGATAAATATAATAAAGGAAATTTGTTGCATCGGCTTTTTAATTTTTGCCGTCAGCCGGGGGAACTGCTTAGCTACAAAAAGCCCAAGGGCTACGGGGACTCCCAGCAAGATGAAAACCGTCTGCACGACTTGCCAGAATTCAATTTCAATGGGCCGGAGGAGTTGGGTAGCGCCAGTCTTTTCATAGAAGTTGATGTAGAGGTCGCCCCAGAAGGCAAAGTTGGCGGGGGTCATGAGCATGGCGATCATGGTGGAGAAGGCGGTGAGGCTGACGGAGAGGGCGATATTTCCTTTGGCCAGGGATGAAAGAAAATTGGAGACATTTCCGCCCGGACAAGCGGCTACCAGGATCATGCCCAAGGCAACGGTGGGAGTAGGCTTTAACACCATGATAAAAAGAAAGGTGATTGCCGGCAATATTAAAAACTGGGAAATCAGCCCGGTGATGAACGATTTGGGTTTGACAAACACATCGCGAAACTCGTCGAGTTTGATATTCAGGGCAACCCCGAACATGACAAAGGCGATGGTCACATTCAGGAAAAAGAGTCCGCCTTCTGAGAAATTCAGGCGGATGTGGTCCAGCGCCAGCAGTGCTTCTCTCATTTCAGTCGTTTTAGTTTGGGGTGAAGTTAAATAATCTTCCCAAAAACAAACCAATCCGCACAAAAAAAGCACAGCTGTGCTATTCCAAGCTCTCCGTAAGCTTGTTAAAACCGTCTCATTCTTACGCAAAACAAAGCGGAAACTTCATGTGATCTCAGACAAGAAATCGCAAGATCCTTACGGTATCACCAAATCCACTTCGATCTCATTACGGCTATAAAAGACCTTACATTTCAAAGGATTTACGCCCGTATTTCCGGAGTCGAAATTGGTAGCACACGTCTCTCAGGTATAAAAATAGAGTGTCGGAAGCCTTTTTTGGTTTGCGGTTAGCTTCAAAAAACCAGTGTTTTTGAGGCACGGCTTATCTGTCCCGATTATTTCCAAAGGTTCGGAAGAAACCTGTAATACAGGAGGTGCCGCCAGGTAGCCCAGTCGTGACCGCCATGACCGCCCACATAATATTCATGTTCAATGTTATGATTTACCAGGGCTTCGTGCAGCACCACACACCTTTGTCCCATAAAACCATTAGCTTCTTCAGTTCCCTGACCCACAAAAAGGTAATCCACCTTTTCATTCACCTTGGGATCGTTTAAAAACTGCGCCAAAGAAGTTTCGGCATTGGTATCACCGGCGCTGAGGATGCCAAAACTGGCAAACAGGTCAAGTGACCTAAAACCTACAAACATACTGTGACGGCCTCCCATGGACAATCCTGAAATGGCCCTGCCCCTGGGTGACTTCATGGTGCTGTAAGCCTGATCAACCAACGGAATGACATGATTCCGGAGCTCCTTTTCAAAAATATCGAAAGTCAGTTCGGTATGCTTGGGATGATTCCGGTGAATGACCTGGTTGTTGGGGATAGCAATAATCATGGGTTTGGCTTTGCCCTCCACCAGCAGATTGTCCATGATAAAATTCACCCTTCCGTCGAAAACCCAGTTGGAGGGGAGTTCGCCACTTCCGCCCAGTAGGTACAAAACCGGATATTTTTTCTTCGGGTTATAACCGGGAGGGGTGTAAATGTAAAGTTCGCGCTCACCGTTGGTTACTTCCGAATGATACACATGGCGTGTGACGGTTCCGTGCGGGACATTCCGGGCATCGTACCAGGCCGGCCCATCGCCATGCACAATCAACTCACTGTAGGGCGGCATGGCCGTAAAAGCAGCGTAAGTGTTACTTGGATCGGGAATCTGAACGTCATCGACAATGAAATGATAGGCATACATGTCTGGTTTGAGCGGCCCGATGGTCAGTGTCCAGATGCCATCTTCCCCTTTTGTAAACGGAAGAGGCTCCCTGCCCAGATTATTGGCCGTGTAAATGGCCCCGGCCGGCAAAACAACCTTTTGTGCATTGGGTGCTTTCAGCCTGAAAGTGACGGTGTGGTCGTCGTGCACTTCGGGTGAATTGACCGGAGCGCTGAAGGGGATCAGACCTTCGGTATCCTTCTGTGGATTGTAATCGAGATTCACATTGGCCTGTTGGCCTAAACAACGCAATGAAATCCACATCAATCCAGCAACTACTATGGCATACTTTAGCTTCATGATTTCAATGACTAATCTGTTGTGATGTCTGTTAACACTGGAGTCCGTTAAAGTTTTACCGAAACTTTTCCCCCATCATAAGTGATGGTCTGATCAACCTGTTCAACGGGTTCCATTCCGATGCCGTTCACCCTGGAAACTTTTACGATCCTGAACTTGCGCTCCTTCATCATTCCGGGGAAAGAACCGCTTCTTTCGTTTATGGTCAGACGCTTTTTTGCATCATTCCACGTAAAAGTAATCGTGGAAAAAGCTCCCTTTTCATAATTATAATTGTCGTTTTCATCTTCATACAAGGTGAATCCTCCATCAGCTCCATCATATACGCGGATTTCAAGGTTATCCCATTTCTTCTCAGCAGCAAATTGGACCTTTGGTCCGACCGGTAGAATGGAACCTGCTTTCACATACAACGGCATGATGTCAAGAGGAGCCTCTTTGGCGACCGTTATACCTCCCGAAAACCTTTCTCCTGTCCAGAAATCAAACCAATCACTTCCGGCAGGCAAGTATAGTTCTCTCGATCTGATGACACTGAAATCCTCTTCCGTATCTTTGGAATACATGGCATGGGTTACCGGGCAAACCAGGATCGAATTCCCGAACATATACTCGTCGTTGATATCCAAAGCTTTTTTATCATGTGCAAAATCCATCACCAAAGCGCGCATCATGCTCGACTGGTTGGCTGTAACCTCCCATGAGGCAGAATAAATGTAGGGCAGCAAAATGTAGCGCAGGTGGATGAATTTTTCAATAGCGTCGTACACTTTATCGCCCTTTTTGCCAAACTGATAAATTTCGCGGGGGGCATCGGCGCCGTGCGACCGCATCATTGGGCAAAATGCACCAAACTGTAACCAACGGGCATACAATTCACGGTACCCTGCGTCATCGAGTTTTTTCCTGAACCTGCTCAGAAAGAATCCTCCGATATCGCTGTTCCAATAAGGAATTCCACAGAGTGAGAAGTTTAATCCTGCCGATATCTGGTTTTTTAACACATCCCACGATGCAGTGACGTCGCCCGACCAGGTATTGGCGCCATACCGCTGCTGACCAGCGAAAGCAGAACGGGTGAGGATGAAAACACGTTTATCGGACGAAGTGGCGCGCTGGTGTTGAGATAAACCGCCGACAGTCATTAAGGGGTAAGCATTCCTGACTTTCCGGAATGATCCCAGGTAGGTTTTATTATCAAGATCTATGGGTTTGAAATCCAGGTGATCCGGTTCTGAAGAATCCATCCACCAACCGTCCATCCCAAGCCTGAAAATCCCGTTGTTCAGATATTTCCAGTAAATATCACGGGCTTCGGGATTAAACGGATCGTAAACTCTTACGCCCGATGGGTAATCACGTTTCGGTGGCCACAGGGTTGAACCAGATTGAGGCCAGGTCTGAAAATCCATTAAAGCGCCGATTTTTTCCAATTCTTTATACTGTTTGGTCTGTGGCCCGAATGAGTTCCAGATCGAGATAATCATATGGGCATTCAGGTGGTGAACCTCATCTACCATTTTTTGCGGATTCGGAAATTCTTCATTGAGAAACTCCATGGCATTCCACAAATAATTGTTGCCCCAGTATTGCCAATCCTGAATGATTCCATCCAGCGGAACACCCAGTTCACGATACTTACGCACCACACCGACCGTCTCATCCTGGCTTTTGTAACGTTCTTTGCTCTGCCAGAAACCAAATGTCCACAACGGGAACATAGGGGCCTGCCCCGTTAAATCGCGCATTTGAGCAATAACCCCATCCGCATTGCCTCCTGCCATGAAATAGTAGTCAACACAATCGCCCACATCCGATTTAAATGAAGTTTCATCCTGAGTGTCAGAGAAGAGTGTGGGCGAGTAATTATCCCAGAATAATCCATAGCCTTTGACCGACTGGAAAAATGGTACGTAATCGTCTGTATTTCCCTGAACCATATTTAGTTTCAGGTTACGTTGAATCATTTTACCCTGCTGTTGCTGTCCAAGACCATAAATGGCTTCGTCCTTATCTAAAACAAACGACTGGCTCACGCTGAAGGTTGGGTTTCCTGCATCATTGAAATCGGTAAATGCAATTCCGGACACCTTTTCAGCGAGCAGCTGTTCACCTTTCCTATCGGCAAAAACAATTTGTCCGTTTTTCAGGTTAAGCTTTACAATGATGATGGGGCTCGACACTGAAAGCACATTACCATTTTCTTTGATGGTAAAGGAGGTTTTTTGAGGCGTTTTAATCACCGAAAGACTTTCTTTTAAGTAAATTTTGTCTTGAGGTGATTTCAAGACCCTGACTATCGAAGAACTATAAAACTGTATTTCAACATGAATTGAGTTGATTTCAGTTTTTATCCCCAAATCTGTTTTTTGATACGATTGTGCCATGCTGCCTGCAATCAATGTAAAAACCAGAAACAACAAGGTGAAAATGCGCTTCATCATATTTTGTGTCAATAAGTTCTCATCACATTTTGCTCAGAATATTCCCCGGAAAAATCTTTTCCCTTGCCGGAGCAAAAAAAGCATACTCAAGATCAAACGGTGTTCCCACAAATCTATTCATTTTGCTGCGAAATTTCCAGTTTTTTATCCGACCTGTAAACAGCACTTTAATGAAACAGTCATCGGGCTTAGATTTCTACAATCCAGTGGAGAAAAACTTTAAAAAAGAGAGAGAAAAAGTTTTAGATTTACGACAATTTCGGAGGAAATGTCTGAGGTATACCATGCCGGTCTCCGTTTTCTCCAGGAACACCATTTGTCGGAATCTTACCTCATTTTAAATGCCGGAAAAGAAAACGCCTAAAGTGTCCAGGCCCAATGCTATCCTGTATTATAGTGTTGGATTACTGGCTGGTTTATACTTTCGGTGGTTTCTTGGGCTTAAGATAGACCGCTCCGGTTTAAAAGGGTTAAAACCCCCGTTCTTTGTGCTGGCCGGGCACGGCAGCTGGCTTGACTTCATGGTCATTGCCCTGGCGCTTTTTCCACGCCGGATCAATTTCATGGCAGCCTATAACTTCTTCAGGGATCCAGTGCTTAAATTCCTTATGGGATGGATGGGGGTTATTTCCAAAAATCAATTTACCATTGATAACCAGGCCATTATTAAAACAAAGGCAGTGATTGGGAGCAATGGTATGGTAGGTATCTTCCCGCATGGTTGTTTATCCAACGAAGGTCGCCCGGGGGGATTTGCTGCTCCAAGCATCGCAAAACTCTTAAAGGCATTTAAAGTACCGGTTGTTGCCGTTCAGGTTAGCGGTGCTTACCTCTCACGTCCCCGCTGGACAACAAGAATCAGGCGAGGGCGCATTGAGGCAAAGGTTACCGGCGTTTTCAACGGGGAGGAGCTGAATTCCCTATCCGCAGAGGATATTTACAGCAGGGTGTTACGCTTCATCGACTTTGATGACTACCAATGGCAGAGAAAGAACAAGGTTACGTTCAGAGGGAAAAAGCTGGCCGAAGGAGCTGAAGGGGTATTGTACAAGTGCCCTAAATGTTTGGCAGAATTCTCCTTACGCACAAAAGGGAATAAACTGTTTTGCATCAGCTGTAACAATGAAGCCCTGCTGAACAACCAACTGTTTTTTGAACCTGGCAGGGAAGACAGCATCGTGTTTGATGGCTTTGATATTTGGTACGATTTCCAGCAGCAGAATCTTTTGGCCGAAATTCATGATCCCGGCTTCCGCATGGGAACAGACACCATGCTCCTATGGAATGAACCGGGAAAGTACGGTTATCAGGAAATGGGGCATGGCACTCTGTATCTCACCCGGGAAGCGCTGACCTACGAAGGGACAGTTTTTGGAAGTGTAGTTACCCTGACCTTTAGCATGAAAGATATCCTGATGGTACCTTATGCAGCCGGTGAGTATTTCGAAATAGCCAAGGGAACCGACATCCGGCGTTTTGTGCCGGATGATCTCAGGGTGATGATGAAATGGGTGCTGGCCATCCGGCTTATCCGGGATACATTCTATGAAAGTAAACCTAAACCATGAAGAACAGAAAGGATCTCTTCAGCAAAATGGCCTATGCCTGCGGCGATATCTATGGAGGAGGAGCCTTCATCATTGTGGGCTTGCTGCTGCTGGTTTATCTGACCAATGTGGAGAATTTCTCAGGAACCCTTGCCGGCGTCATCGTTTTCACCGGAAAAGCCTGGGATGCCATTACCGATCCCTTTATGGGTCAATTGTCGGACAGAACCCGCTCCCGTTTTGGTCGCCGCCGCATCTGGTTCCTGCTGGGAAGCCTTCCTGTATTTTTCTCCTGGGTAATGCTTTGGTATGGTTTTGGGATCTCCGGAACCACTGCTAAATTCATTTACTATACGCTTTCTTTCATCTTCTTCTCCACCTCCTTCACCATCGTAATGGTCCCTTACAATGCCATTCTTTCCGATATGGTCCCCGACTATAACAGGCGCAGCGCTTTTACCGGAATGCGCCTGGGTTTTTCTGCAGCCGCTGCCATATTATGTGCCATTTTCCCGGCGCTGATCACCGGAGCCTATTCCGATCCCAAACAGGGTTACCTGATCATGGGGATTACCTTTGGAGTGGTTTTCGCCATAAGTTGGCTGGTCGTATTTTGGGGTACCTGGGAAAACAGGACAAAACCCAGCCCCTCTGTTTCCCTGAAGGAATGGCTCTTTGTTTTCAAAAACCGTTCCTTCCGCATTTATGTCACCGTTTTCATTTTCTGTCAGATGGCTATTGATACGGTGATGACACTGGCGGTATATTTCCTGACGGTTTCACTGAAGAAACCGGCTCTTTTCGTTCCGATCATGGGATCGATCCTGGTGACCCAACTTGTATCTATTGCGGTGTTCTCACAGGTGGCGCTGAATAAAGGGAAGACGCTGCCGGCCTATATTTCTGCCGGTGTATGGATTGCGGCCAGCATGGCCATCGTGTTCCTGACACCCGCCACACCGGACTTGGTGGTCATTGCCATCTGCTCCCTCATCGGGATCGGAGGTGCCGGATGCAATCTCTTCTCCTGGTCTGCCCTGCCTGACATTGCCGATGTGGATGAACTGATCACCGGACGCCGGAGGGAGGGGCTTTACTCAGGTGTATCCACTTTCTTGCGTAAACTATCCGGAGGGGTAGTAGTTGGGGTACTTGGGATTTTTTTGGATGTGATCGGTTACAGCGAGGAAGCCGTCCGATCCGGGAACATTTTTACCACCACAGACTGGGGCATACGCATGCTTTTCTGTGCCATACCCGTCGCATTTCTGGTTTTCGCCCTGCTGTTCCTCCGGAAATACAAGCTGGGCAGACAGGAATTCACCACCATGAGTCTTGTGTTAACCCGATACAGAAACGGGGGATCAGACATACCCCTAGAGGAAGATGAACTCAGCGTTTGCAGGCAACTCACAGGATTGAAGGGAGACCGCTTCTTTGGAAACTCCTGAAGGATTACCCGCGCCGGTTATTTCCAATTCTTTGTACTGTTTGGTCTGTGGCCCGAAGGTATTCTGGAAGATCAGTTGACCATGAACACCTGCCGCGGGAATAAATTGACCACCTCCCATCAGTTGGTAAATATCTGTTATAAAGCAGCTTAAATTATTGAATTAAAGACCGACCGGATGAGATCATGTTTTCGGCTATTGCACCATGCTGGCCAGGACTTAAGCAGGGGTAGTCTTGAGAATACAAGTATTAGATATTGAAAAATACCCTTTTAGTTATAAGTTGTGGGATCAATTGTTGTGAGCAATTTACCCCAGTGTAATGGGAATCGACCGACTTGCTTGTACATTGCTTGTACAAAATAAAAAAGGGTTGCATTTTGTGTCTGCAACCCCTTGATCCTCAGGGTGGAGAATATCGGAATCGAACCGATGACCTTTTGACTGCCAGTCAAACGCTCTAGCCAACTGAGCTAATCCCCCGTTTGAGGCGACAAAGATAAAAAAATATTACATCCCAAACAAACGGCTCACCAGAAAATTCACCTCTTAATTCAAATTTCCCTCGGCCCAGGCATCCCCAATTCAGACATTAGAAGATACTCATCTGATAAGATGCCCTTATGCAGCCAGGCCAACTTGTTCAGGTAAAGGCCAAAGACTCAAAAACGCAAGGGAAGCACAAAAATCACCCCACCAGCTTGCCAAAAGCCTCATACACCAGGATGGCCGGCCAGACAATGGCCTTCAGAAATCCCAGCACTCCCATCCAGAATCCGGTGGCATGCGATATAAAATAAATGGCGGCTCCGATAAATCCCAACCCGTAAACGGCATTCGACGCTGAGGAATGCGCTGTGGAGTGCGTTTTACAATTTTCTGACATGGCTTTTTTTTAATTTGTATATTTCCGGACTGAAAAATTACATTTTCGGTTTTTCCTCGTTTAATAAACTGTAACTCATAGTTCAAAGCCATGACCATATCCTTCATCAACAGAAATTACCCTGACAAGAAAGCCCTGGTCACCACCACCGGAGCGATCACCTACCGCACTTTACTGAAGAATGTAGAGCAATACGCCCGGCTGTTTGATGGCAAAACCTGCACAAAAGCCGCCATCTTCAGCGAAAACAGGCCGGAATGGATCTATGCTTTTTACGCTACCCTCCAGATCAAAGCTGTCCCCGTGCCCATCGACTTCATGGCCGCGGCCGAAGATGTGGCCTATATCCTCGATGACTGCCAGCCCGAATGGCTTTTCATCAGTGCTGCAATGAGAGAGCGCCTGCCCGATATCGACCTGATCACAAAACACAAACCCAGGGTCGTCGTCTTTGAGGAGATCGCACCTGACGACTCCGTAAACGAAAGCGAATGGCTGGGACCCGAAGATAATGAGTCCACGGCGGTGATCATCTACACCTCCGGAACTACGGGAAGCCCCAAGGGAGTGATGCTCTCCTTCACCAATCTCCTCGAGAACATGTCGGCGGTCATCGACTGCGGAATCTTCACCCCCGAAAGACAGGTCATGATTTTTCTGCCCCTGCATCATGTCTTCCCCCTGGTGGGATCGATGATGACCCCCCTCTATGTCGGCACTTCCATCGCCATGGCTCCCTCCATGCAATCGGCCGACCTGCTGAAAACCTTCAGCGACAATGAGGTAGGGGTTTTTATGGGTGTGCCCCGGCTTTATGAACTGATGTACAGGGGCATCAAGGCAAAAATCGACAAAAGCCCCGTGGCAAAAGGCCTCCTCTGGATTGTCCTGAAAACCGGCTGGCGCAGTATGGGCCGGAAAATCTTCAACAAGGTTCACCAGAGCTTCGGCGGTCATCTGCAATACATGATCGCCGGAGGAGCTGCACTGAACAAGGAGGTGGGCACCTTCTTCTACGGAATTGGCTTTGATATCATGGAAGGCTTCGGAATGACCGAAGCCGCACCCATGATCACCTTCCCCCGGCCGGGAAAAATCAAAATCGGCTCCACCGGCCAGGCCTTGCCCGGACTCACCATCGAAATCAGGGAGGGGGAAATCGTGGCCAAAGGCCCGGGAATCATGAAAGGATATTACAACCGCCCCGAAGAAACCGCTCAAACGGTGAAAGAAGGCTGGCTATACACCGGCGATCTGGGGTACCTCGACAAAGACGGATTCCTTTATATCACCGGCCGTAAAAAGGAAATCATCGTTCTCCCAAACGGGAAAAACATCAACCCCGTGGAACTGGAATCGAAACTGGAAGGTTTTTCCCCTGCGATCAAGGAAGCCGGGGTGACCCTCTACAAAGAGATGCTCCATGCCGTCATCTTTCCCGATGCCGGCTTTCTGGCCGAAAACAAAATCGAAGATCAGCAGGCCTGGTTCCGCGACCAGGTCATCACCCCCTTCAATGCCGGGGTGAGCTCCTATAAACGCATCATGCAGTTTACCCTGATCCCATCGGAATTACCCCGCACCCGCCTCTCCAAATTACAACGGTTTAAACTGGCCGAGCTGATCGAACAGAAAAAGACAGACAAGACCAACCCAGATGAGCCTCAATCCCCTGAATTCCTGGCCATTAAAACCTTCCTGGAAAGCCAGGTCGATATGGATATCCTTCCCGGCCACCACCTCGTATTTGACGTATCCATGGATTCCCTGGGAAAGCTGAGCCTGATCGACTTCATCGAGAAAAGTTTCGGAGTAAAACTGAATGAGGAACAGCTGATCAAATTTCCTTCCCTGGGTAAGATGGCTGACTATGTCAGAAACCATAAGCTGTTCCATAAGTCAGACGCTGACACCACCTGGACGGGCAGCCTGAAAGAGGATGCAGAGGTGATTCTTCCGAAAACCTCGTTCCTGCTGGGGCCGGCAGTAAAAGGCGTCAGAGCCTTTTTCAGGTTGTTTTTCCGGTTCGGGGGAACTGGCATGGAGCATATTCCCGAAGGCCCCTGCATCTTCACCCCCAACCACGAAAGCAAACTCGACGCTTTCCTGGTTCTCTCCTACCTCGACAAGGCTACCCTGAAGAATACCTATTCCTACGCCAAAAAAGAACATGTCAAAAGCGCTGTCAGGCGGTACCTTGCCGCCCGTACCAACGTGATTGTGATGGACCTCAGCAAAGAGCTTAAAAATTCCATCCTGAAGATGGCCGAAGTCGCTAAGCAAGGCAAGAAAATCCTGATTTTTCCGGAAGGGACCCGCTCCCTCTCCGGGGAACTGGGAGAATTCAAAAAAACCTATGCCATCCTGAGTGCGGAACTGAACGTTCCCGTGGTACCGGTAGTCATTTACGGAGCTTACGCCGCCATGTCGTACGGAGCGAAAAAAATAAACAGGGGGCAAAAGATCAGTATCCGGTTCCTCCCGCCTGTGTACCCCGGAACAATGACGCCTGAGGAACTGAATAAACGCGTAAAAGAACAGATCATCAACGCAAAAAAAGAATATTCCCATGCTTAAACAGGTTTTGCTCATCCTTCTGATGACCGTCACCCTGGGTTCCGGGGCGCAGGAAAAATCAACAGGAACCAAATTTGATTTTTTTCCCTTTTCTGTCTGGTATAGCGGAGGGAAGGCCAGGGCACCCATGCTTTCCACCATCACCCCACAGTCGGAACAGGAATGGCGGCGCGACCTTCAGCAGATCAAGGCCCTGGGATTCAATACCGTCCGCACCTGGGTCGAATGGGCAGCCTGTGAGCCTGAACGGGGAAAATACAATTTCATGAACCTGAAACTCCTGCTCAGGCTTGCCGAAGAGACCGGGCTCAGGGTGTTCATCCAGATTTATGTCGATTCGGCACCCGACTGGGTGACCCGCGATTTCCCGCATGCCCTCTTCGAGGCACACAGCGGCGACAAGGTTCATCCCCAGGCAGCCCCCGGGGTGTGTACCGACAACCACGACGCCGAAGAGGCCGTCCTCGGCTTTTACACCGCCACCGCCCGCGTGGCCTCCGCCTCCCCGGCTTTCTTCGGGTGGGACCTCTGGAGCGAACCCCATATCATCAACTGGGCCTCCCTCGACTTCATCACCAACGCCCAGTTCTGTTTCTGCCCGGGCACCAGGGCCAAATTCAGGGCTTGGCTCGAAAATAAATACGGCTCCCTGGCCGGCCTCAACAAAGCCTGGTACCGCAATTTCACCGGCTGGAACCAGGTCGACCCGCCCCGCTTCAGCACCATCCTCAGTTATACCGACTTCATCGACTGGAAGAGTTTTATCTACGAAAAACTGATGGATGATATGGCCGCCCGGTACCAGGCCATACGCAAGGGCGACCCCTCCCACCTGATCACCGCCCATGCCGTGGGAGCCTCCCTCTTCCAGTCACCCCACGTGGGCGCCGGCGCTACCGATGACTTCCTGATGGCCCGGCCTCTCGACTATTATGGCGTTTCCATGTACCCCAAACACAACCAGCCCGACAGGGCCTGGTCACTGACCACCCTGCGCGCCACTACCGACTTCACCCGCAGTGCCAACCGCGAAAAAGGCGGATGGTTCGTAGGTGAGCTGCAGGCCGGACTGGGCACCGTATCCCTGCTGGTGAGCGACCCGGTGACCGCCGACGACCACCGCATCTGGGCCTGGTCAGCCATCTCCAAAGGCGCCAAAGGAGTCAACATCTACGCCTACTACCCCATGTCCACCGGCTATGAGGCAGGTGGCTACGGACTCATCAACCTCGACGGTACCCTCACCGACCGGGCGAAAAAAGCAGGGGAAATGGCAGCCGTGGTCAACCGCAACCAGGAACTTTTCCTTAAATCACGCCCGGTAAAGGCAGAAATCGGCATCGTCTACAATCCCATGACCCAGATGGTGGGCGGCATGCAGCGCCGCGACTACCCCGGGGCCTTGTCCAACTCCCTCCTGGGATATTACCAGTCGTTTGCAAACCACAACGTCCCCGTCGACTTCATCCACCGCGAACATATCGAAAAGGGCGAACTCTCACAATACAAGCTCATCATCCTCCCCTTCCAGGTGATGTTCACCGCCAAAGCCGCCGAAGGGCTTCGCGAATTCGTCCGTAACGGCGGATGCGTCCTGGCCGAAGCCCGCATGGCCTGGAACGACGAATACGGCCACGCCTCCGGAATCATCCCCGGCCTTGGACTACATGAACTCTTCGGCGTCCGCGAAAACGAAGTCCGCATGAGAGACAAGGTCAGCCTCACCCTCACCGGAAGCAACCATCCCCTTCTCCAGGGATTCAAAACCGGCGACCAACTCAAGGGTTCTCTGTACAGCCAGTCCCTGAACTCCCTCGACGACCACGACACCCAGGTCCTGGCACTTACCGAACAGGGCGACCCGGCGATCGTTTGTGCTTCCTACGGAAAAGGAAAAGCCCTCACTGCAGGCACTTACCTGGGCATGGCCAATTTCCCCGAAGTGGACCCGGCCAACGACGCCTTCTTCCTTAACCTGCTCCATTGGGCCGCCATCAACAGGCCTTTCACCACCTCCCACGACGGCCGCACATCCAACCAGGTCGAAGTCCGCCTCCAGGAAAACCCCGGCACGTCGGTGCTTTTCGTGTTGAACCATAGCGAGAAACATGAAGAAGTCACCATTGACCTTAACGTCAGAAAAGAGGGGTGGTATAAAGTACGTGACGTGATCACCAACAGTGAATCCAGGATTCAGAGTTCCGGAAATATTCTGAAAATCAGCACACCACTTGATCGCAAACAGGTAGCCGTTCTGGAAATAGGCCAGGCTTCCTGAGAAAAGAAATCCATTTCTGCCTTCCTGGTACGGACTAAACGGTTCCCGCACCACCAGGGTTATGGTACGCCCATTATGAATACTTATTGGAAAAACCTGACATGGAACAGATCATCAGCCTCCAAAGAGCCCGTTTTGAACGCGTTTTCACCGCACTCCTGGCCATCCTGTCGGGAGTCATCCTGATTCTCCTGGCTGTTCAGGGCCCCCTCTTTTTGGATCATATCCACTATAAGACGGCTGAAGTCATCAACAACCAGCTGCTCGGACAGGATATCGTCAACCTGCTGGTGCTGGCTCCTTTGCTGATCGCCGGGGGTATCTCCCTGCTGCTTAAAAAGAGATATGCCATCTACCTTCTCCTGATGGCCCCCCTTTACCTGATTTATTATGTACTGAGTTACACCATCGGATGGGAATGGAGTTCTAACCTTTACACCGGTAACAATGAAAAATGGTTCTTCCACTTCCTTTTCATTCTCATCTCTTCGGTGATCATCCTGTTTTACGCACTGGCTGAATTTCCGGAAAAGGTACAAAGCCACTTTAAAAGGAAGCATCTTCTCATTTATACGTTGTTGAACCTGTTTTTCATGCTCATTTTTGCAGGCATGTGGATATCTGAGGTGAGGGAAGTGATCGCCACAGGCACGGCCCGGGGTTACGATATCGCCCCCACCGCCTTCTGGCTGGTAAGGGTTTTTGACCTGGGATTCACCATCCCCCTGGGAATCCTCAGCATATATCTCCTCTGGACCAGGCCCGATACCACCTTCCCCGTACAGTTCATGTTTTACGGGTTTTTCCTGACCATGATCATCGCCGTCAATGCCATGGGGGTCATCATGCTGCTCAACAACGATCCCACTTTCCTCTTCCGCGACCTGTCCGTTTTCCTCATCCTGGGAGCCATCATCTCATTTGGATTCGGATTTATCCTCAAAAATTACCGGACTACCTGAAAAATTATGAGGACTTACACACAGGAGGGTGCCCCGGAACAGCACTCCCCCCCCAGACTTCGGCTTAGGGAACACACCTGCCCGTATTCATAACTTTTCCCTATATTTGGTTATCCGGAATCTGATCCGGCACAAACTGATTTTTCCATGATGACCTTTCTCCTTCTTTTCCTACTGGTAGCCACGGCGGGTTATGGGCTTTATGTGTATAACCGGCTGGTCAGGCTTTTCAACTACACCAAAGAAGCCTGGAGTGGCATAGACGTGCAGCTGAAAAAAAGGCATGAACTGATTCCCCTGCTCGTGAAAACCGTGAAAGAATATGCCGCCCATGAGCGCAATCTGCTGGAGACCATCACGGATTTGCGTTCCCGGGGAATAGCCGCCGGCTCCCTCAAAGATGCCGAAACGGCGGAAGTGAGCCTTTCGAAAGCCCTGGGCAACCTGTTTGTGGTGGTCGAGAATTACCCCGAACTGAAGGCCAACCAGAACTTCCTGGAGCTGCAGCGGGAAATCTCCAAAGTGGAACATGACCTCCAGAGGGCCCGCCGTTATTACAACGGAACCGTGCGTAACTATAACATCCTGATTGAACAGTTCCCTTCAAGCCTGATCGCCGGTATGGCCGCCCACCGGCAACGCGAATACTTCGACCTCGACAACCAATCGGAAAGGGCGGCTCCTGAATTGAGTTTTTGACCCCCTGCCGGAACAATGCTTTACACTATGGCCCAACATCCTGAAACGTAAAAAACATGTCCATGAAAAAATGTCTGTTTTCACTCCTGGCGGTGCTCCTGGTGGCGCTCCTGGTTTTACCGGCTGCCGGGCAGGAAAGGATCCTCTCTTACGATACCCGGATCACGGTGGAACCAAGCGGCGATTTGCAGGTCACTGAAGTGATCACCGTGGTGGCCGAAGGGAACGCCATTAAAAGGGGCATCTACCGCACATTCCCCACGCGTTACAACGACCGCATGGGAACACGTTTTAAGGTGGATTTCCAGGTCAGGGAAGTGCTGCGTAACGGCAACCCCGAACCCTGGTTCACCGAAAATAAGAACAACGGAGTGGTCGTATATATCGGCGACAGCAACCAGGAGATCACCCCGGGCACCCACACCTACACCCTCACCTACCGCACCTCGCGCCAGGTGGGATTCTTCAGGGAATTTGACGAACTCTATTTCAACGCCGTCGGGGGCGACTGGGCTTTTCCCATTGAAACAGCCAGTGTGATCCTTCACCTCCCCGATGGGGCTTCGGTGGTACAGAAAGCCGCCTATTCGGGCCGTGCCGGCTCCACAGGGTGCCAGTGCTCCCAGCTGGAGGAAAACAACGGAGTCATTACCACCATGACCCAGCCTTTGCTCCCCGGTGAACAGCTCACCATTGCCGTGGCCTGGCCCAAAGGATTCGTCCATGAACCATCGGCCACAGAACGGACAGGACGCTTTCTCAAAGACAACCTGCATGTGCTGGCTGCCCTCCTTACCCTGGCCCTGGCCCTGATTCTTTACCTGCGGAAGTGGAAAGCCGTGGGCAAAGATCCCCGTAAAGGAACCATTATCCCCCTGTTCGACCCCCCTCAGGGTTTCAGCGCCGCCACCACCGGATTCCTGCATAAAATGGGAATGAACGAGAGAATCATCACGGCAGCCCTTGTCGATATGGCCATCAAAGGATATCTCAAAATCGACAAAAGCGGGAAAAAATACCGTTTGGATCGCGTTCCGGAAGCCCACCCTGAACTCACCCCCGAAGAGAATGCCCTGGGCGGAGCCCTCTTTATCGGTAGAAACCAAATCCTCCTTGACCAGAAAAACCATGCAGCATTCCAGAATGCCCGAAGTGCCGTTGAAAAAAGTGTAAAGGAGCAGATGATTCCCACCTATTTCAAGGTCAACGGCAAGCACCTCCTGCCTGGAGTGCTGGGGTCGGCTGCCGGGGTGCTGGCGACCTTCGCCCTGGCGCCCACTCCCGAAATCCCCGTGTTCCTGCTTTTCCTGTCCATCATGATGCTCATCTTGTTTGCCTGGCTGATGAAAGCCCCCACGCCTCGGGGAAGAGAAGTGATGGACGAAGCGGAAGGCTTTAAGATGTACCTCTCCGTGGCCGAGAAAGAGCATCTCGACAAGGCCCATGAACCCGACCTCACCGTAGAACGGTTTGAGCAGTTGCTCCCCTATGCCATCGCCCTGGGTGTGGAAAACCAGTGGGGAAAGAAATTCGAGAACGCCCTGGCCCGGTCGCTGACCGAAACCCGCACCTACCATCCTGCCTGGTATGCGGGGACCTGGAGCGCAGCCGCCTTCTCCCCCTCCCGTTTTACTTCTGACCTGGGGAAAAGCTTCTCCTCAGCGATCTCTTCCGCTTCCACCCCTCCCGGAAGTTCTTCGGGCAGCGGAGGTGGCGGTAGCGCAGGAGGTGGCGGAGGAGGTGGTGGCGGCGGCGGCTGGTAAGCCCCGGAACAACACGTTACAGGATATATCTTATTGTCACACCCCAAAAGGAGACAAACCCTGCACCTGTTGCTTTATTCGACCCGAAGCCGTAACTTGCAGTAATTGAATATTCATATGATACGGGGAGTGATCCTGCTGCTTTTGCTCCTTGTTTATTTGCCCGGGAATGCCCGGCAATTTCTCTTTACAGGATACAACATCACCGACGGACTTTCCCAGTCGGTGGTCACTGCCATTTTCCAGGATTCCCGTGGGTTCATCTGGCTGGGAACCCAAAACGGACTCAACTGCTTCGATGGGAACCAGTTTACGGTCTATACCTACCGTCCCGATGACTCCACCTCCATCTCCAACAACTGGATCTTCGGAATCACCGAAGACCGCTCAGGCCATCTCTGGGTCGGAACAAAAGGGGGCCTGAACCGGTTCTCCCCGGAAGAGCAGAGATTCACCCGCATCAGGTATGACACGCCCTATCCCGTTGACCTTTCCGGTTATGTGTATGATGTGGCTTGCAGCTCCACCGGAAACATCCTGATCAACACCCCACCTCTGCTCACGGTCTGCAATCCGCAGGAGATGACTTTCACGCACCTCCTGTCGCCCCTGCCCTATGACGGCAGCGTCAAAGATTACAAAATACCGCTCCTCGAAACCCACGACGGGAGGATATGGACGGGATCGACACGGGGATTGGCCTGCTACACCCCTTCATCCGATTCATTCCGGATTTTCCCCTTTATCTCCGGAACTTCCCTTTCCCCCATTGCCCTTCCCGAACCCTCGGTCACTGCCCTTTGGCAGGATCCCCAAGGGATTTTATGGGTGGGCACCTCCGGCGGACTCTTCCGCATGAACGAAGAAACCAACGGCTTTACTGAGTTCCACTCCCCTAAAATGGGAACCTTGCCCCCGGAAAGCCGGTTTATCCGCGCAGTGACCGGCGACGCCGGCGGTGCCCTGTGGGTCGCCACGGAAGGGGGCGGACTATGGCGGCTTCCCCCCGGAAACAACGGGCCACAGAAACCGGAAAACTTCACCCGTGTCCGAAACGGACTCTTTCACGATATCCTCCTGGCTTTGGCCATCGACCAATCGGATAACCTCTGGATCGGAACCCTGGCCGGGGTCAACAAAACCGACCTGAAAAACCCAAAATTCAGGATCTACCGGAAAAGCAGCGATCCCTCCTCCATCGATCTCTCCGGAAATGTCATTGCCTCGCTTTTCAAGGACGGGGAGGGCAGGTTATGGGTAGGCACCTGGGGACAGGGGCTCAATATTTTCGACCCGGCAACAGGCCAGGTCGAACACTTCGGGTCACGGCACGATGGGAGGCACTTCCTTCCCAATGATTTTATTCATGTCCTGTTTGAAGATGCCCATAAAACCCTTTGGATCGGGACCCGCGACGGGCTTCTGGTTTTCGACCGGAACCGCCGCCAGTGCGTCAGGCCTGAAGAGCTGAACCTTCCCGACGGGCTTCCCTCCCTGAGCGGTCACCGCATTTTCAGCATGATGCAAAGCCCGAACGGGGACTACTGGCTGGCCACACAGAATGGTCTCTACAGAAAAAAAACAGGAGAAAAGATACCTGACCGGTTTCACGCAGAAGGCGGCCCCTCCTTCCGGATCAGCGGCAACCTGGTATACAGCGTTATCGAAGACCACCAGGGGCTGATCTGGATAGGAACCACCCAGGGCCTCGACCTCTTCGACCCCACCAGCCATGAAATGAGTCACTTCAGAAAATCTGCCGCCCCGGGGAAAGGCCCGGCCGACGATTTTATCACCTCTTTGTGTGAAGACCACTCCGGCGACATCTGGATAGGAACCAGTGCCTACCTGAACAGATTCTCACGGAGAGAGAATACCTTCACCTTTTATGGCATGGAACAGGGCATTCCCGGAAACCTCATATACAGTATGGTAATGGATCACCGCCAGAGGATGTGGATAGCCACAGGAAACGGGCTGTGCCGGTATGATCAGGCAACCGGCAGTTTCAGGACCTACACCGTCAACGAAGGTTTGCAAAGTGCCGAGTTCAACCTGGGCGCTGCCTTTCTGGCCGGTGACGGAGAACTCCTGCTCGGGGGCATGAACGGCTTTAATGCTTTTTATCCCGACTCCCTCGCCGACAATCCCCACATCCCTTCTTTGGCCTTTACGGGAATCTGGAAAAACAGCGATGGCCTCCGCACCGACCTGCGCACCTCCGGATACCATCGGATCACCCTCCGCCACAATGACTACTCTTTCACCGTGGAATTCGCCGCACTGGAATTCACCCAACCCGCCAGAAACCTATACAAATACCGGCTTTCAGGAGCCGGCAATAATTGGATCGACATCGGCCACCGGAACTTCGTGGCTTTCTCCAACCTCTCCCCGGGCGATTACACCCTCGAGGTGAAGGGATCCAACAACGACGGAATCTGGAACGAAACCCCCCTCTCCCTCCACATCACCGTCAGGCCCCCCTGGTGGCGAAGCCCGGTGGCCCTGATCGCCTGGCTGCTGCTGACCCTGTTGCTGACCACCGCCATCGTCCGCAACCGGGAACTGCGCCATGCCGCTACCCGGAAACTTCTCGAAGAAAAAGTGAGACAACGCACCCTTCTGATCGGGGAACAAAAAGCCGAGATCGAACACAAAAACGAAGAACTTAAAGCCCTGAACGCCTCCAAAGACAAGTTCTTCTCCATCATCGCACACGACCTGCGCAATCCCTTCCATTCGATCATCGGGCTGACCAACCTGTTACTCCTGGAGCGGGGGAAGATTCCGGAGGAAAAAATGGTGAAATCACTCGAAACCGTCAGGGACTCTTCCCGGCAGGCTCATGAACTGCTTGAAAATCTGCTCCTCTGGGCACGATCCCAAACGGGAACCCTCTCCTTTACCCCTGAAAGGGTTGACCTGTCGCGGCTGGTCAGGGAAACCATCACGCTGGCCAGCGCCCAGGCCGCTCCGAAAAACATCTCCCTCCATACACAATGCCCTGAATCCCTGGTTGCATATGCCGACCCCCACATGGTGGAAACCATTCTCCTGAACCTCCTCACCAACGCAGTGAAATTCACCCACCCCTGCGGGGAGGTGTGGCTCTCCCTGGCCATGGAGGGAAACCAGGCCCTGCTGACGGTCAGGGACAACGGACCGGGCATTCCTCCCGAAAAGATGTCTACCCTGTTTGACATCGGCACCCCCCACCGCATGACGGATTCCGGCAGGGAACCCGGTTCGGGCCTGGGACTGCTCCTCTGCCGCGAATTCGCACAACGGCACGGAGGTACCATCCATGCCGAAAGTGAACCGGGAAAAGGATCCACCTTTGTGGTTTCTCTACCCACAGACCCCCGTTGATAATATCAGATTTCCCCTGTTACGGACCTGATTTCCTTTCCTCCCACCCCAGGATAAAAAAAGCAGGCCCCTGAAGCAGCCAACCCCCAAAAAAAAGAGGCTGTGGATACAACCTCTTCATTTTTTTCAAACCACTTCTGCCCCCCGACAGGCAGCCCACACCTTATCCCCCGATTTTACAGGGAACCCTGAAGAATTCAAACAGCGTGGGAGCATTGGTCTCATTGACCCGCACATGCAGGTTTCCTTCCTTGTACACCAGGTATATGGTTTCCATCTCGTTCTTATCGAGGAAACAACATCCCAGACGGCAGTCGTCAGAGTGGAGCTTGTAAAGGCGGAGGCCATTCCTTTGGGCCACCAGTTCCAGCAAGGCCGTACATTTCACTTTCCCGTCGCAACAGATCAGGGGCTGTCTCTCAAAAATCTTCCCCTCTACCATATAGGCATCCACCTTCTTCAGCGGCACCTTAAGGGTCAGGCCTTCATCGGTGGTCATGCGGATGTTCCTCATCCCCACTTTGACCTCCTCACTAAAGTAATTCTTCCCCTCAATGACCACATAGTTCAGTTCGTCACCGGCCCAGGCTGCCAGGGCCAGCATCAACACGGCAAAAAGAGCTACTAACTTTTTCATGGCTTCTTCATTTTTGTTGAACATTGTTTTGCTTTGATGAACTAAAGTTACCTCACCCGGTGGGGCACAGGCAAATCTGTTCTACAAACCGGAACCATGAATCGACAAACGGGTTACCTGAAAAAATGGGGAAGTGACCTGTTAAAAGGGGGAGGTCACCGGTGCTGAGCCATCTTGTTGTTTTCAATGAGGTCGAAGAAGTGTTTTTGGTAGGTTTCGCTGACAGGAATCCGCTCATTTCCGATCTTAATGTGCCTGCGTTCCACGAAATCAATCTTATCGAGGGCGACGTACCACGATTTGTGAACCCTGCAAAAGCGGGGTTCGCGCAGCATCTCATCTATACCGCGGGCATTCATCAGGGTCATGATCCTCTTTTTGGGGGTTACGATTTTCCAGTAATCGCCCATGCCTTCGACATAAAGGACTTCCGGGGCCAGCACTTTTTCGATGCGGGTTTCAGTTTTCACGAAGAAATAGTCGGGTTCGCCTTCTGCCGGGGGAGGGATCGAGGGGGGAACGGCTTCGGACCCGGAAGCTTCCCGGCCCATTCTCTCCCTGACCTTGTTCACTCCCCGCAGAAACCGCTCCAGGGAAATGGGCTTCAGCAAATAGTCGTCCACATCGAGGTCATATCCCTGCATGGCATATCGGTCATAAGCGGAGGTGAGAATAACATGGGGCCTCTCTTTCAGGACATTCAACAGCTGGATGCCGGTCAGCCCCTCCATTTCAATGTCGAGAAAGAGCAGATCGACAGGGTGTGTGCGCAGATACTCCAGAGTCTCCATGGCATTGTCGAAGGTTCTCAGCAATTCAAGAAAAGGAACTCTCGCACAATAAGCCGAAAGAATGTCGAGAGCAAGAGGCTCGTCGTCTATGGCGATACACCTGATTTTCATTAGTATAGTTGTTTGTTCAGGACTTGCTCTTCAGTTGTATATGGTAATGAAGCCAGATTAAATGCTTCACGCCCGTGGAATTGGCTCTGCGGTGCTCCGCCGAACTTCGTTTCGCATGGAGCAATTATACATGTCCTTATGTGGTCGAAGCACCATGCGACTTTCATGGTGTAGTTGTATATTAATGACCTGTGGTTCTGCTGTATATAAAAGGCAGGCCTGATCTGCTCTTTTCGCAAATGGAACGCATTTGGAGCACATACTCATGCCCTTTTAACTTCGAAACACCATGCCTTTTCATTTTTCTGTGTTTTTGCGGACTGGTATCTCCCTCGTAATACGTATCCGGGCCTTCCCGGGTTTCCAGGGAGTAAAGGGCCCTCAGTCTCTTTGTCCCTCAGTCTCTTTGTCCCTCAGTCTCTGAGTCCCTTAGTCTCTTTGTCCCTCAGTCTCTTTGTCCCTTAGTCTCTTTGTCCCTCAGTCTCTTTGTCCCTCAGTCTCAGGGTCAGAACCACCCCGGCTTCTTCCCCCGTATCCATGACCTCCAGGGTATGCCGGCGTGGATATACCAATTCCAGCCTGCGCCTGACCCCATCGAGCCCCGTTTCGAAATCTCCCTTCCGGGTGGATGCCCCCCCCTTTTGATAACATTTCACTTCGAAGCGCACCCCCCGGCCGTCCCCGGTCAGCCTGATGACAATCCCGGGAATCCGCTCCCTGTCCCCCATCAGAAAAGCCTGCTCTACAAAGGGAATCAGCAGCATCGGGGCTATCCTTGCCTCCCCGGCGCCTCCCCCGATTTCCATCCTGACAAATCCGGGCTCCCTGAACCGCAGACGCTGCAAATCCACGTAATTGCGCAGATATTCCGTCTCTCTTTCCAGGGGGATGCTCCCCGCATGGGCTTCCTCCAACACATAGCGCATGATAGATGAGAACTTCATTACCGCACCGGGTGCCTCCGTAGATTTCCGGTATACCAGCGCATAAATGCTGTTGAGGGTATTAAAAAGAAAATGAGGATTGATTTGTGACCGGAGCAAGGCCAGCTCTCCGGCTTCCTGCCGGTGAACCCTTTCGGCCTTCTCCCTCTCCGCAGCGATGGCATGGATCAGATAACGGATCAATATGGCGTATACCGCGGTGATGACCACCATACGGAGATGATCCCAAACCCACACCCACTCGAACGGCAAAACCGTTCCGCCTCCTTTCCATATAGTGCGTAAAAGCCAGTCGGCGGGAAGCCTCAAGCCCAGGATCACTCCCAATAAAACAATCAGCAACAGAAACACCATCCCCTTATGCCTGGAAGCCAGAATCGGGCGAATGGAGAAATACACGGCATAAAAGGTGAACACGTTCAATACCAGGGAAATCAAAACCTCCTGCAAATATCCGGAGCCCGCCATGCCGGAGCCCTTGTGCTGTCCTACATACAGGGGGAAAAGATACTGGTTGAGAATGTAAAACCAGTATAAAACGTGAATAAGGATGATGTTCCTGCGTTTCATGACATAGCCTTTCCATCGAACTGATTCCCATACAAATTAACCTCACGGAAAGGCTTGTCAGGGTGTCAAATCGGTGAAACGGCGGGAATAATCTGTGAACCGGAAGGGCTGTGTCAGGACAACACCTCGAACAGCAGATAGGCGACGATCAGCGTGAAAATGATGTTGAAAGTCTGGCCGATGAGAAACGCATAGAGGGGTTTTTTGCTCTCCATGGCCTTCAGGTCGGCAAAGCGGGTCTCCAGGCCGATGCTGATAAAGGCCAGGTTAAACCAGAAATTGGCGAAAGACTTCATGACTTTTCCCGAGGCTTTGGCGGTTTCCGGATTGAGAAGGAAGGAAAAGACCAGGGAGGCCAGGATGAAACCCAATACGAATTTGGGGAAGCGTTCCCAGATGACCCGCATGGAAACCTTTTCGCGTCCGTTTTCGCCTTTGCTGCGGTAGGCCCAGTAGACGGAAATAAAAAATGCGGCCACTCCCAGAAGGACATTCTGTGAGAATTTCACGATGGTGGCATACTTCAGACCGGTTTCTCCGGCGATGGTTCCGGCAGCCACCACGGCTCCGGTGGTATCGATGGTTCCTCCCATCCAGGCTCCGGTGACCATGTCGGAAAGACCCATCCACTTGGCCAGTGCGGGCATCAGCACCATCATGGGTATGGCCACGATCAGCACGATGGAGATGATAAAGGAGAGTTTCTTCTTGTCGCCGTTGATGGCCCCGGCGGTGGCAATGGCTGCCGACACCCCGCAGATCGACACCCCGCTGGCCAGCATCGTCGAAAACTCATCGTCCACCTTCATCTTCCGGGCTATCCAGAATGTGAAATACCACACCGCGATCACCACAATGACCGCCTGGATCAAACCGAAAGAGCCTGCCGAAAGAATATCGCCGAAAAGGATGGTCGACCCCAGTAAAACCAAACCGGTTTTGACATAAAACTCGGATTGCGCCCCAGCCCTCAGCCAGTCGGGCAATTTCACGAGGTTGCCGATCAGCAGCCCAAGCCCCAGCGAAAACAAAACCGTCTCCAGTCCCAGATTCTTGAATCCCGTAAAGGAAGAGATGAACTGGGCCACAAAAGCCAGCAGACAAACCGAGATAAAACCAGTCAGAAAATTCTTCAGTTTCCTGCCACTCAAAACAATCCCCAGAATGGAAGCCACCCCGAAAATGAGCAGGGTTGAAAACAACGAGACAAACAACGATCTTGAATTGAAGACATTCACAATTCCTGTATAGTCATTCCACCCGGCTTTGCCGCCAAAGGTGGGCGTGGTCAGGGTATACCCTGCCGCAATCACAAACACAATCATGCCGAATCCTACGACAACCGAAGCCCAGTCTTCCCCAATCTCCCAGGGTTTACCGGCAGTTTTTCCTTTCTCTGATGCCATAATTTCCAAATCTTAGGTAAATGGTTTATTCCAGGTTTAGACCTCAAATCACTCACATTTGGGCAAAGATCAGAACTATTGCGAAAAATTCAATAAGTATAAAATGGTATTTTACCGGGTTTAAGCCCCCTGATGCTGGCCATTTTGGAAGGATTTTCTATTTTCGGCCATGATAAACCGAATCTGCTAAATACGTTATGTTATGAGAAAAATTTGCCTCCTTCTGCTTACGGGCCTTCTGTTGGCCTTTTACAGTGTCAATGCCCAGCAGGAAGAATCCTTCAAGCCTTCCGGAAAGGTGGAAGTCCGCATCTTCTCCCATTTCACCTCCTCGTTTTCCGACGGCGACAACTTCAACAAGTTCGATGTCACCCGTGCCTATCTGGGTTATGCCTACGATTTTTCAAAGCGTTTCCGCGGGAAGATCACCTATGACGTGGGGAACCCCGGTGCCGGGAAAAACCAATACTCAGGATTCCTCAAATTTGCCTACCTTCAGTACCGCACCGGCAAATTCAGCCTCATGGGGGGGATGATTCCCCTTTACCAATATTCGCTTACCGATGAGAAATGGGGGTACCGCTACATCCTGAATCCTTTCCACAATGAATACGGTTTTGGCACTCCTGCCGACATGGGGCTGGGCGCTGAATATAAGTTTGCCCCCTGGCTGAGCGCCGACCTGAACCTGGTCAACGGGGAAGGCTTCAAAACCGCAGAAGGGGACTCCACCTTCAAGGCGGGTGCGGGTCTCACCCTCTACCCTGTTAAAAACCTGCTGGTCAGAGGCTATTTCGACACCATGAAAAAGAACGGTGCCAACCAGCAAACCTCAGAAATCCTGGCCGTTTACGAAAACAAAAGTGTCAAGCTTTCGGCCTCCTACAACTTCCAGAGGGATCACGCCCTGAAAAAGGGGGAGGATTACAGCGGATATACCTTCAACGGAACCCTTTTCCTGAAGAATAACCTCTCGCTGATCGCCCGTTACGACCATCTTGAATCGGTTACCAAAGCCGGTGCCACCCACCCCTGGAACATCGCCAAAGATGGACAGTTCTTCCTGGCAGGAATCCAGCTGGTGCCCGTCAAGGGCGTCTCCTTCTCCCCCAACTACCAGCTCTGGAACCCCGCAAAAGAGGGACTTCCCTCTGTTTCCAGGCTCTCCCTCCACATGGACATCAAAATCTGAGGGGAAAGAGACACCGGCAGTGACTGCGGGGTGATTCGCGCGCATTGGCTTCGCCGGCAGAAACCACGGCAAGAGTGGTATGAATTTTGCTCCTGTGGGTTTAGGGATGTATCACCAAAACCTTGAGCAATGAAAAATATAATCACCGCAGCACTCCTGGTCGTTTTCACGGCGGCGGGAATTACCGCCACAGCACAGGAGAGGCAGCCCGAATACCTCGGACTGCCCGGCGACAACCTCAACCTCTACGCCGTCATGAAGCTCTTCCAGGAATCGGAAACCCTGGAACAGTTTGAAAGGGAACTCAACAGTGAAAACAGCCGGATCAACAACCTGGACCTGAACGGGGACAGGTATGTGGATTATATTACCGTGACCGATTATCCCGACGGGAATGTACATCAAATCGTTTTACGGGTGGCCCTGGACGATCGCGAAAACCAGGACGTGGCTGTTTTCACGGTCGAGCAGTTCAATGACGGCACCGTGGCCATCCAGCTGATCGGCGACGAAGACCTCTATGGAAGGAATTATATCATAGAGCCCATTTATGATGACATGGCCGGGGAGACGCCTAATCCCGGTTATACGGGGAGGGCCGCCGGAGGCCAGAGGGTGCAGGTGGTCCGCACCAGTTATGTGGAGGTTGCAGCCTGGCCCCTGATCAGGTTTATCTACACCCCGGGATACATCGCCTGGAGGTCAGCCTGGTACTGGGGTTACTGGCCCGCATACTGGCATGCCTGGCGTCCCTTTTACTGGCATTATTACTACGGCTACCACTCACACTGGTATCCGCACTACTACAGCCATTTCCGTCTGTGGCACCACCCCAGGATCGCCCATTACCACCACCACTATTACAACCAAATCAGGGTCCATTCACCGCGGGTGAGAAACTATATCAACGAAGGACGATACCGCTCCACCTATTCACGTCCCGAACTCCGGTCACGAGGGGAAGCCCTTTATGCCCAACTCCATCAGGGGGAGAGAGGTACCCGGCAGGAAAATGGTCTGAACCAGGGGAGAAGCCGGGGCGAAGAGCGCACGTCGGCGCGTGAAAGAGCCACATCGGTCGACGGCAGGGGCACCTCCGCCACCACGGCACGTAACCGGAGCACTACCCTGAACGGAAACAGGGGCACCTCCGCCACCACGGCACGTAACCGGAGCACTACCCTGAACGGAAACAGGGGCACCTCCGCCACCACGGCACGTAACCGTGCCGCCACGGAAGGCGGGAACCGTGCAGCCACCAAGTCAGCCGTCAGGAACCAGGAAAACCAGGCCACGCAACGGCAAGGCAGTGGGGCCACCCAAAGGCAGGTCACCTCACGCCAGGGCAACCCATCCGTGCAGCGGCAGGGAACCCAGGCCACACAACGGCAAGGCAGCACTGTCAGCCCGCCGGCCGGAAGAACCCCGCGTTCTTCTGCAGAAGGAATCTCCACCACAGCCCGCAGGAACACGCCCGCTGGCGGGACCAGGGTCACCACCCCACAAGGCCAGACCAAATCGGCCTCCCGGCCTTCCATGAGCAGCTCATCCCAAGGGAAAAGACAAGTCGGCTCCGCCTCTTCCCCAAGCCGCTCCGCTTCAACCATACAAAACAAATCCACAAGCCGCTCCTCTTCAGCGGTGCAGAGCAAATCCCAGAGCCGCCTCGCTGCAGGCGTTCAAAGCAGGACGCAAAGCCGTTCTTCGGTCCGGAACTCCTCACCGGCACAAACCAAATCGGCCTCCCGGCCTTCCATGGGCAGCTCATCCCAAGGGAAAAGACAGGTCGGCTCCGCGTCTTCCCCAAGCCGCTCCTCTTCAACCATACAAAGTAAATCCACAAGCCGCTTCTCTTCAGGGCAGGGCAGGATCAGCGCCGGTCAATCCTCCTCCCGGGGCAGCAGCGGCGCCGCTTCCCCGCGTGGAGGCAGCAGCAGCCATGGTGGAGGCGGAAGAAGTTCCTCCTCCCGCAGATAACCCCCCATCCACAGGGTTGGGAAAGAAAGCGGAAGGCCTGCAGGCCTTCCGCTTTCTTTATTCAGGCTTCTCCCTGAGGGCGTAGGCGACTACCGTATTCCCAAAGAAAGTGGGGACCAGCAAGACCCCTTCTTCCTGCAAAAATTCAAGGTCAGCCGTGTTGCTCCCCAGGGATTTGGTTTCCAACAGGGAGACCTTGGTCTGATCGGGGTAAATCAGGAAGATCTCCCCCTCCCAGTCCGACACCAGAAAGCTCCCCGGCAGTCCGGTGGCCACGATGCCATCACCGCGGCCGACACTGTCGGCCACCAGAATCCATTCCTTGGTGGTCAGATCAACAGCGGCAAAATCCTGCCCACCCTGGGAGGCAACCAGCAATCTCCCGCCGTCGATCAGCAAACCGTTGGGTCCATTGAGCCCCTCCGTCAGCCAATCAGATACCATCCCTTTCTCATAAACATGGATCTTCCCGGCATCGGTATCGGTGAAATAAACCACTCCCTGGTCACCGGCCACCATGTCGTTCAGCATTTTCGCCCCTTCAACGGGAATCTTCCTGATTATTTCACCCTTCACCACATCAATGAGCACCAATTCGTCAACATCGGCCACGAAAAGGGTGTCCTCCACCAGGGCCATCCCCTTGGGAGAACTCATCCCCTCCACCCAACGAAGGCGCTCTACCTTGCCATCACGGGAAAGAATGGAAACAAACCCGTTCCCGTCCTTCATACGGGGTTCCATGTTCAGATTGGTGACATAGAGGCGGTCGTGCTTTTTATCGAAAAGGACCGATTCCGGCGTCTGCAATACCGTATCGGTACGCCATACCTCCACCAGTTCAAACAGGGGATAAACCTCCTTAGTACTGGTCTCCCCCTTCTTCGATGCCTGAGAACATGCTCCCAGCATCAGGAGCAATACGCCCCACAGAAATAAACGCATACTCATAACCATTCTGTTAACGATTTTTCTCAAAGATAAGGAACCTCCATCAAACGATTTACATCTCTGCATTTTTCCTTACAATTCATCGCTTCTGGTAAGGTTTTTGTTGCACTTTTTATGTCTGTCAACGTTGAAATCAGCAGAATTGGCCTTCCCAACCGTCAGGTGACGCTCAGGGCATCGTCCCGGAACCATAAAATTTATGGCATTATTTGTATTCTGATCTGTATTGCGAAATAGTTTTTATTTCTATCTTTAGAGCCTTGAAAAAGTTGCGTATTGCTATTTGAAACAATCAAATTAAAAATAGTATGGAACTCAAAAAATCTGAAAAAGCCGACCTGGAAAACAAAAAAAATGTTTTCCTGCTGATTGGTCTGGTGGCTGCCCTGGGGATTACCCTGCTTGCCTTTGAATGGACCACCAAGCCGGCAGAATTGGCCTCTCTGGGAACCCTTGATGCCTCAGCGGTAGAGGAAGAGGTGATTCCCATCACCCGTCAGGAAGAGATGAAGACTCCTCCCCCGCCGCCACCGCAGACCGTTGTCGAGGTACTCAATATTGTGGACAACAATGCACAGGTGAATGACGACCTGAGCATCTTTGATTCGGAAGCCGATAACGAAACCTTTGTCGATGTGGCGCCGATTGTACAGGCCAAGGAAGAAAAGGAAGAAGCAGAGGAAGCCCAGGTTTTCTTCATTGTGGAAGAGATGCCTGAATTTCCCGGTGGGGAAGCCGCCCTGCGCGCCTTCATCGCCAAATCGATCAACTACCCGGTGATTGCCCAGGAAAACGGCATCCAGGGTAAAGTGTACGTCACCTTTGTTGTCGACAAGGATGGCGGTATATCGGAAGCCAAGATAGCACGTGGCGTCGACCCTTCACTGGACAAGGAAGCCCTTCGCGTGGTCAACTCCCTTCCGAAATGGAAACCCGGAAAACAGCGCGGGAAACCGGTGAGGGTCTCCTACACCGTGCCCATCAGCTTCGTATTGCAGTAAACGTATAAGTCGATATCTTTGCACTCCTGTTCCGCAGGCGGAACAGGAGTTTTTTTTAACCATTATTGCACGCACAGAGATGATTGAAACCAGACCCCCATCAGAAAGGGTCGTCCTGGTCGGACTGGTCAGCCAGCAACAGGATGAAAAACAAGCCAGGGAATACCTTGAGGAACTGGCCTTTCTGGCCGACACGGCCGGGGCGGTTGTGCTCAAACATTTTCTGCAGCGTCTTGAACAACCCCACCCAGTGACTTTCGTAGGCCAGGGCAAACTGAACGAAATTGCCGACTATGTCAAAGTCACAGAGGCCGACACGGTCATCTTCGATGATGAGCTCACTCCCACCCAACTCCGGAATGTGGAAAAAGTACTGGCTTGTAAGGTGCTGGACCGCACCAACCTGATTCTCGACATTTTCGCCCGCCGGGCACAGACGGCCCACGCCAAAACCCAGGTCGAACTGGCCCAGTACCAATACCTCCTGCCCCGCCTTACCCGCATGTGGACCCACCTCGAAAGACAACGGGGAGGTATCGGACTGCGCGGCCCCGGTGAAACCCAAATCGAAACCGACCGGCGCATCATCCTCGAAAAAATCGCCCGGCTGAAAGACGAACTCAAAAAAATCGACCTCCAGAAAACAACCCAGCGCAAAAACAGGGGCAAAACCGTCAGGGTCGCCCTGGTGGGTTACACCAACGTGGGTAAATCCACCATCATGAACATGCTGAGTAAATCGGAAGTCTTCGCCGAAAACAAACTCTTCGCCACCCTCGATACCACCGTCCGCAAGGTGGTCATCACCAATCTCCCCTTCCTGCTGGCCGATACCGTGGGTTTCATCCGCAAGCTGCCCCACGACCTGGTGGAATCCTTTAAATCCACCCTCGATGAGGTCAGGGAAGCCGATATCCTGGTCCACGTGGTGGATATCTCCCACCCGGGATTCGAAGAACAGATCGAGGTGGTAGACCGTACCCTCAGGGAAATCGGCGCAGCCGACAAAAACAAAATCTACCTCTTTAACAAGATTGACGCCTTTACATTTGTGGAAAAGGATCACGACGACCTCTCCCCGTCGACCCGTGACAATATGAGCCTCGACGACTGGCAGCGCTCCTGGATGGCCCAGAACAATACCCCCTCCCTGTTCATCTCTGCCAGGTATAAAACCCATGCCGAAGAATTTAAGGCCCTCCTCTATCAGGAGGTCAAAAAAATACACGTGCAGAGGTTCCCCTATAACGATTTTCTCTTTGACCTTCCGGAGGAAGAACCATCTTCCTCCCCAACCCTGTAAGACTTTCCGGGGATTCCCGACCCAGATTCCCGGATCTCTCCTCCCTGTCTCAGGATCCCGGAACTCTCCTCCCTGCCTCAGGATCCCGGATTCCGGCATTCTGATCTTCTGATCTTCCGATCTTCCGATAATCCGGCCTGCTGAAATCCTTTACTTCAGTCCCTGCCTGATCAGGTATTCGGCAATTTGCACGGCGTTGAGGGCGGCACCTTTACGGATCTGGTCGCCGACACACCAGAAGGTGATTCCGTTGGGATGGGAGATATCCTTCCGGAGGCGCCCCACATAGACATCGTCCTTTCCTGACACGAAAAGGGGCATGGGGTATTTCTTTTCAGAGGGTTTATCGAGAAGGGTAAGGCCTTCGGCCTTCAGAAAGGCCTCCCGCACGGTTTCCACGGAAAGAGGTGAAGCCGTCTCCACCCAGATGGCCTCGGAATGGGCCCGGGCGACCGGAATACGGACACACGTGGCACTCACTTCGGCCGTGGTGTGCATGATCTTCCGGGTTTCCCAGCTCATCTTCATCTCCTCCTTGGTGTAATCGTTGTCGAGAAACACATCGATGTGCGGAATAATGTTCATGGCCAGCTGGTAGGGGAACTTGGCCACGGTAGGTTCATCACCGCCGGCGATCTGACGGATCTGCTGCTCCAGTTCCGCAATGCCCTGGGCCCCGGCGCCGCTTGCCGCCTGATAGGTGGCCACATGCACCCGCGTTATGGGCGACAAATCCTGGATAGGTTTGAGCGCCACCACCATCTGAATCGTCGAACAGTTGGGATTGGCAATGATTTGACGTGGCCTGACCAGCGCATCGGAGGCATTCACCTCGGGAACCACCAACGGCACATCCTCATCGTACCGGAATGCACTCGAATTGTCGATCATGATGGTCCCGAATTTGGTGATGGTCTCCGCAAACTCCTTCGAGGTGGAGGCTCCCGCCGAGGTAAGCGCGATGTCGATGCCCCTGAAATCATCGTTGTGACAGAGCTCTTTGACGGTCAGCTTCTTTCCCCGGAAAGAATATTCCTTTCCGGCACTCCGCGACGAACCGAACAACACCAGCTCATCAAGGGGAAAATTCCTCTCTTCCAGCACCTGCAGAAACTCCTGTCCCACGGCACCACTCACACCCACGATCGCTACTTTCATTTTGCTTGCTTTTTTACTGGAAATTCCTTAAATTGTATCGTTTACAAACCTTCCGGAACAAAAATACAATATTATGAATTTGCCCCTCAGCCCCTACGGGGTAAAATCCCATTTCTTAACATTGGCAATTTCCCTGCCTGTCTGTGTCTTATCCTTCCTGGCTACGGGCTTTCCCTGTCCAGGTGGGGAAAGAGCCTGCCCACTCGGCACCCTGACCGCCCGGGTCAGCGAAGCATCTGCGACGCACCTGCCGGGCCTCCCTCCTTCCGCGGAACCCCGCGACAACAAGGTGGTCATCAATGAAATCATGGCCGATCCCACTCCCGTGGCGGGGCTTCCTGACGCCGAATGGATCGAACTCTACAATGCGGGTGCGTTGGCGGTATCCCTCAAAGGATGGGAATTGAGGGTGGGCAGCTACCACAGGGTACTCCCCGACTCGCTCCTCCTTCCCGGCCAATACAGGGTGGTCTGCTCCCAGGCTGCAGCCCCTTCACTGGCGGGCTACGCACCGGTCATTGCACTCTCCTCCTTCCCGGCCCTGCGTAACAGTGGAAACCGGATCACCCTCTCATTTCCCGGAGGCCTTCTCTCCGACCTCATCGACTATTCCGACAGCTGGTATGGCGACAGCAGCAGGAAAAACGGGGGCTGGAGCCTGGAGAGGATCGATCCTGCAAGGGATTGCGGGCAGAAGGCCAACTGGAGCGTCAGCAGGGATCCTGCCGGGGGCACCCCCGGAAAGGCCAACTCGGTCATGGCTCCCAACCTTGACCTCACTCCCCCGGAGGTCACCGCCGTCTACACCCTCTCCCCCCGTTCTGCCGCTATTTTCTTCTCGGAGGCCATGGATACCCTTCTCCTGCGGGAAACCACCCATTACCACCTCCCCGGGAATTGGGGTCCGCTGTTCCTCACCCTGGCAGCCCCCGGAAACGGGGTTACCCTCACCTGGGAACCGCCCCTGCCCCCCAACCAGCCCTGTGAGGTGGAACTCCTCCACATGGCCGACGAATGCGGAAATCCCCTGGCAGGCAACCAGGTGGAATTCGTCTGGGTCGTGGTAGCCCCGGGCGACGTGGTGATCAACGAAATCTTGTTCGATCCGTTCGGGGGAGGAAACGACTTTGTGGAACTTCTCAACCTCTCGGGGAAAAAGATCCCCCTGAACCGGCTGGTTCTGGCTGCCCGTGATGAAAACGGACAACTTAAAAAACCGGTATCGCCAGGACCGGCGGGAACCGTCCTGCTCCCCGGTGAAATCCTGGCCTTCACCACCGACACCGCCGGAGTCCTCCCCTTTTACCCTTCGGCTCAAAGGGAACAAATCAGGGAGATCCCCTCACTGCCCCCGATGTACAACGAAGAAGGCTGTCTGGTGCTCCTGGGCGATTCCATGACCTTTCTCGAAGAGGTGAACTACCGTGAAGAGATGCACCATCCCCTGCTGGCCAGCCATGAAGGGGTTTCCCTTGAAAGAAGGAACCCCCGGTTGCCGGCAAACGCTCCTGTCAACTGGCACTCGGCGGCTGAAACGGCCGGCTTTGCCACACCCGGGAGCCCCAACTCCGCAGGAATCCCGGGCTCCGGCGCCGACACCCCCGTCATCTCCTTCCTCCAGACCGCCTTTTCCCCTGATTACGACGGCTATCACGACGAACTGATCATCAGTTGCACTACCGGAACCCCGGGATGGATGGCCGGATGTCAGGTTTTTGACCCTTCAGGGAGATGGGTCACCCGCCTGGCCGGAAACCTCCTCCTGGGAACCCACGCCTCCATCACCTGGAACGGCCGCGACGAAAACGGCTCCCGCCTCCCCTCAGGGCCCTACCTTGTCCTGGTGGAACTCTTTCATCCCGATGGGAGAAACCTGATCCGTAAATGCGCCGTCTTCCTTACAGCCAGGGGAGACCTCTGACCCGCTTCCCCTCCCCCGGGGCCTTGCCGGGCTTTTCATCATCCCACAGGAGTCCTCCGGGGAATAAAAAAGGCCGCCTGAGGCAGCCTTTCCTTTTTATTTCTTCAGGATTTTTTCCATCACCTTCTCTTTCGGAAGCTTCTTCAGACAGAAGAACCAGTCCTTGCATTCCACTCCTTCTTCCTTGCCTTCCATTCGGTCCTTGGCGGTTCCGCAACTTCCGGCGGTGGGAACGATCACATCATCACCCGGACGCCAGTCGGCAGGCATGGCCACCCCAAAAGCATCGGCAGCCTGCAACCCCATCACAACACGCTTCAGCTCGTCAAAGTTGCGGCCCAGACTCAGAGGATAGTAGATGATCGTGCGGATGAAACCCTTCGGATCAATGAAGAATACGGCACGCACCGCCTTGGTGCTGCTTTCACCGGGCATCATCATCCCGTACTTGCGGGCTACTTCCATCGTAATGTCCTCGATAAGCGGGAACGTTACCTCAATGTCCTTCATCCCCTTGTATTCGATCTTCTCCTTGATGGTCCGCAACCATGCAATATGGCTGTATAACCCATCGACCGACAAACCTACCAGCTGACAGTTAAGCGCATTGAACTCAGCCTCCATATGGGCAAAAGTCATGAACTCAGAAGTGCAAACAGGGGTGAAATCAGCAGGATGACTGAACAAAATCACCCACTTCCCCTCGTAATCGGCGGGAAAATTGATGTTACCCTGGGTGGTAACAGCTTTAAACTCCGGAGCCTTGTCTCCGATGCGCGGTAAAGAAATGACTTGATTTTCCATAATTAAGTTGTATTATTTAAAAAATGAATGAATTAAGTTAACAGTCGTAATGGCGGGAGGAAAAGAGATTGCACAGGGAAGGAAATTTATGGCCTCCGGAACCTCCCGTGTTCAGGAAGTCAGTACAAAAGCCCTTCCGTGTTAGGGGTACTGCAAAGAATCCTTCCGGAGAAACCATTCAGACGCCTTGCTGGTCACTGAACTCACCCACAATCTGAACCCTGACGTCGGAAATCCTGAATCCCGGGATCTCTTTACTGTTGAAATAGGCTTCGATCCAGCGGTTCAGCTCTTCGTCATAATAATCTTCAATCCTCATGGAATCCATGCTGTACAAATGATGGTGCTTCTCGGTAAAGGCATCATACCGCATCACATCCCCTTCGGTCTTCACCTTGTGAATGATCCCCTTCTCCACAAAAGTCTCCAGGGTATTGTACACGGTGCCCACCGCAATGTTGGGATAACGCTCCCGCACAAAATCTATGATGTGCTCGGCCGTCGGATGGGTCCTGCTGCTTGTGATCGCCTCATAGACCGCCAACCGCTGCGGAGTGATCTTCAAACCAAACCGGGGCAGCATCGCCCTGATGTTCCTGCTCTCCATCTTTATAAATGAGAATTATTACTATTTAAAAACGCGACCCAAAATTACTCAAATTTCGCGGGATTTTGTGTTAATAATTGTGAAATAAGAATAATTCCTTTTTATTCCGGGCCCGGTCGACCTCACGGAAAACAATTTTCCGGTTGCCTTGTTATAGGATTAAAAGATGTTTAATTATTAATAGAAACGATATGTCATTTGAATTGCCAAAGCTCCCATATGCCTATACGGCTTTGGAGCCTTACATTGATGCCCGCACCATGGAGATTCACCACACCAAACACCATGGAGGCTATACGGCCAACCTGAACAATGCCCTGCAGGGGAGTGCCTGGGAAGGGCGGTCCATAGAGGAGATCCTGCAGTCGGCCGGCGCCATTTCGCCCGCCGTCAGAAACAACGGCGGAGGTTTTTACAACCATAATTTATACTGGGAGATATTGACTCCCGGAGGTTCGCGTGAGCCTGAGGGAGTCCTGCTGGATGCCATCCGGGAATCTTTCGGATCGGTAGCCGCATTGAAAGAGGCTTTCACCAAAGCGGCGGTGACCCGTTTTGGTTCCGGTTGGGCCTGGTTACTTCTGCATGACAACAAACTGGTGGTCTCATCCACACCCAACCAGGATAATCCGCTGATGGACGTAGCGGAAGTGAAAGGCAAACCCATACTCGGCATTGATGTGTGGGAACACGCCTATTACCTTAACTACCAGAACCGTCGGCCCGATTATGTGGAAGCATTCTGGAACCTGATCAATTGGGATGAGGTCGCCGGAAAGTTGAAAGGTTAGTTGATTTTTGGTTTTTCCCCCGGAGCTGTGGCTCCGGGTTTTTTTTTGCTTTTCAGGATTTTTACCCGTAAATTTACTTCCCGTAAAACCAGGAAAATTAACCTTTAAAAATTCTGATATGGCATTTTCACTTCCGGCATTACCTTATGCCATGGATGCGCTGGAGCCTTACATCAGCGCAGCGACCCTGGGATTTCACCACGGGAAGCACCACCAGGCCTACGTCAACAACGTAAACAATCTGATCCAGGGAACCCCGTTTGAGCAGGCCACCCTGGAGGAGATCATCCTGAAATCTGACGGGGGAATTTTCAACAACGGGGCGCAGGTCTTTAACCACACCTTCTATTTTGAGCAGTTCTCCCCCGAGGGATGCAGGGAGCCCAAAGGAGCCCTGAAAGAGGCTATTGAAAGGGACTTCGGCTCAACAGAGGAGTTTACCGCACAATTCAACAAGGCGGCGGCCACCCTTTTCGGTTCGGGATGGGCATGGCTTGTCATCAACCCTGAGGGTAAACTGGAAATCGTACAGACCTCTAACGCCGGATGCCCCCTGCGTGACGGCAAAAAACCCCTGCTCACCTGCGATGTCTGGGAACATGCCTACTACCTCGACAAACAAAACCTCAGGCCCAGATACATCGAGGACTTCTGGAAAGTCATCGACTGGAAGATCATTTCAGAACGATACGACACTTTGATAAAATAATCATCACCATCTTTAAATTTACCTATCATGAGTGCAGAAAAAGTTTTGGAAGTTTTGAAAAATGCAGGCAAGGCATTGAAAGCCGGGGAGATTGCCGAAGCCTCCGGCCTGGATAAAAAAGAGGTCGACAAGGCGATGAAAACCCTCAAAACGGAGGGCAAGATTACTTCGCCCAAAAACTGCTATTGGGAACCGGCCAGGTAAAGCAGGCGACGCTCTTTCGGTAAGCCATAAAAAAACCTGCGGGAAACTTTCCCGCAGGTTTTTACTTTTCACATATAGATTCGCTACTCTTCCTTTTTCCAGAGGGCTTCCATCTCTTCCAGGGTTTTTCCCTTGGTTTCAGGAACCATTCTCCACACAAAGATAAACGAGAGCAGGCTCATCAGTCCGTAGAAGCTGTAGGTAAGACCGCCGCTAAACTCCATCATGGCCGGGTAGGTCGAGGAGATGAAGTAGTTGGCAGCCCACTGGGCGGCCACAGCGATGGCGATGGCCCTGCCCCTGATCTTGTTGGGAAAGATCTCGGAGATGAGCACCCAGGTGATCGGCCCCCACGACATCATGAATGAGGCCGTGTAAATGATGATAAAGACCAGGGTACTGATTCCGATCACCTTGAAGAAGGCGAGACCGCCAATGGCAAACATGCCAACGGCCATGCCGATCGAACCGATCATCAGCAGCACCTTGCGGCCATACTTATCGACAGTGACAATGGCAATGACCGTAAAGATGACGTTGACCAGTCCCATCACGACCGTCTGCAACATGGAGGCATCCTTGGCGGCGCCCATGCTTTCAAAGATCCGCGGGGCATAGTACAAGGCTACGTTAATGCCCACAAACTGCTGGAAAACACTGAGCAGAATGCCGATCAGGATGACCACTTTTCCATACGAGAAGAGCTTACCGGAAGCCGCCTCCACCGAATGTTTGATATCGTTGAAAATCAACCGGGCCTGGGTAGCGCCGTTGATGCGCGTCAGGATACTCAGGGCCTTATCTCCCCGGTTGGTCAGGGCCAGGTAACGAGGAGTCTCCGGAACAAAAAAGAGCAGCAGCCCAAAGAGCCCTGCGGGGATGGCTTCCGAAAGAAACATCATCCTCCATCCTGTTTCGTTGATATAATCCAGCGACTGGCCGCGGGCAATACCATAGTTGACGAAGTAAACCACCAGCATGCCGAAGATGATGGCGAACTGGTTAATCGAAACGAGTCTTCCGCGGATGTCGGCCGGTGCAATCTCCCCGATGTACATGGGACAAACCGCAGAGGCGAGTCCAACGCCGATACCCCCGATCACACGGTAGAAATTGAACATCAACAGCAGGCCCATGGTCGGTTCCCCTTTCTGAAAGAAAAGGAATTCAGGGAAGCCTGACCCCAGGGCGGAAAGAAAGAAAAGAACGGCAGCCACCATCAGAGAACGCTTCCTGCCCAGCCGTGAAGCCAGCCATCCCGACAGGATTCCCCCGATGATGCATCCGATCAGCGCGCTGGAAATGGTCGCCCCATGGGCCAGGGATCCCAGTCCCAGTGGCGTAATCAGGTAATTCTGAACCGATTTCTCGGCTCCCGAGATCACCGCCGTGTCATAACCAAACAACAATCCCCCCAGTGTGGCCACCAGGGTGATGGCGGTGATATAGAACATGTTCCGCTCTTTCATTACATCAGATAAAGCTGCCAAGCAACTGTTCGAGCAATTCCTGTTTGCCGCTGATCTGCCGCGGTTCTCCCACCTCTTTGGCAATCTGGTAAAGATCGGTGAGGCTCAGTTTTCCGGCTTCGAACTCAGCGCCCTTGCCTGAGTCGTACGAGCTGTAACGGGCTTTCCGCCGCTGCAGGTAATCCGACTGCTGTAATATTTTGTCGGCGACCACCAGTCCGCGGGCGAAGACGTCCATCCCCGAAATATGGGCAATGAAAATATCTTCCAGATCGGTGGAATTGCGACGGGTTTTGGCATCGAAATTAATCCCTCCCTGGGTGAATCCTCCAGCCTGCACCACTTCGAGCATGGCTTCGCTGATTTCATAAATATTGGTCGGGAACTCATCGGTATCCCAGCCGTTCTGGTAGTCACCCTTGTTGGCGTCGATGGATCCCAGCAATCCGGCATCGGCCGCTACGCGCAGCTCATGGGCGAAGGTATGGCCCGCCAGGGTGGCATGATTCACTTCCACGTTCAGTTTAAAATCCTTGTCCAGGCCATTCTTACGCAAAAAGCCGATCACCGTGGCCACATCAAAGTCATACTGGTGTTTGGTAGGCTCCATCGGCTTGGGCTCTACCAGGAAGGTCCCCGTGAATCCCTGCTTGCGGCCGTAATCACGGGCAGCCGTCAGGAACAATCCCATGTGCTCCAGTTCCCGTTTCATGTCGGTATTGTGCAGACTCATATAGCCTTCACGGCCTCCCCAGAAAACATAACCGGTTCCACCCAGGGCGATGGTAGCCTCGATGGCGTTTTTAATCTGAACCGCCGCATTCACCAGCACATTGAAATCGGGATTCGTGGAAGCGCCGTTCATGTAACGGGGATTGCTAAAGACATTGGCCGTGCCCCAGAGCAACTTCACTCCCGTGGCCTGCTGACGCTCACTGGCCAGTTCCACCATCTTCTCCAGTCGCTTCTCAATCTCAAAAACCGAACCGTCACCCACCACATCGGTGTCATGGAAACAGTAATAGGGAACTCCCAGCTTGGTGATGAACTCAAAGGCGGCATCCATCCTGGCCTTGTTGCGGTCCATCAGGTCGGCGGGATCATCCCACGGGAAAATCTGGGTGCCAGGGCCAAAGGGATCTTCACCCGTGCCGCAGAAGGTGTGCCAGTAAGCCACTGCAAAACGAAGATGCTCCTTCATGGTCTTGCCTCCTACCACGCGATTCTCATCATACCACTTAAAAGCCAGCGGATTACGCGAATCCGGGCCTTCAAATTTAATCTTCCCGATACCCGGGAAAAACTCTTTATTTCCAACGAAATAGTTCATAGTTGTTGTTTTATTAATTATAAATGTCTGAATGTCAATGCGAAATATGATATCAAGGAGAGGGTCAGGTAAGGATTGGCGAGGAGAGTTTTCCCTTCAGGACCGACAGCCACCGTTCATAGGCGGCGTTCCAGAGTTCCAGGCGTGAGGGATCGGGTTCGATGGTATGCAGTTTGCGGAGGTTTCCAAAGGCTTCGGCCGGGGAGGCATAATAACCCGAGCCCATGCCGGCTCCGCGGGCTGCTCCGGCCGCCCCGTCGGTATTATAAAGCTCAATAGCGGCACCCGTAATTCCCGCCAGCGTTTCCCGGAAAAGAGGACTTAAAAACATATTGGCTTTACCGGCCCTGATGACTGAGGGGCGTATGCCGGTCTCCCGCATGATGTCCATCCCATATTTGAAGGAGAAGACAATGCCTTCCTGGGCGGCCCGCAACAAATGCCCCCTGTGGTGAATGTTGAAATTCACCCCGTCGAGAAGTGCCCCGGTCTCCCTGTTGCCCAAAACTCGCTCCGCACCATTCCCGAAGGGCAGGAAGGTGACTCCCTCCGATCCCGGGGGCACCTCTTCGGCCAGCCGGTTCATCTCCTCATAGGAGAGGTGATTGCCCACTACCCGCTTCAGCCAGGAGTTGAGGATTCCCGTGCCGTTGATACAGAGCAGAACGCCCAGGCGGGGCCGGTCACCCTGGTGATTGACATGGGCAAAGGTATTGACCCGGGAGGCGGGGTCGAAACGGATCTCTTCACTAATTCCGTACACCACCCCGGAGGTACCGGCAGTGGTGGCCACCTCACCGGGCTCCAGAACATTAAGCGACAGGGCATTATTGGGCTGGTCGCCGGCCCGGTAACTCACCATGGTGCCCGGGGCTAGCCCCAGTTCAGCAGCTGCACCTGCCGTAAGACGCCCCTGGTCGCCAAAGGCAGGTACCAGCGGAGGGATCACCGAAGCATCAAAACCATACTCCTCCATCAATAAGGTGGCCAGTCCGTTCCGGCTGAAATCCCAGAGGATCCCCTCAGAAAGCCCGCCGACGGTGGTCCGCGCCTCCCCGGTCATCCGCATGGCAATGTAATCACCCGGAAGCATGATCTTGTCAAGGCGATCGAAAGCCTCCGGTTCATGCTCCTTCACCCATTTCAGCTTCGAAGCGGTGAAATTCCCGGGTGAATTAAGCAGGTGAGAAAGACACCTCTGCTCCCCGAGGGAGGCAAAGGCAGCCTCCCCGATGGCCGCAGCCCGGCTGTCACACCATATGATAGAAGGCCTGATCACCTGCCCCCGACGGTCCACCATCACCAAACCATGCATTTGGTAGGAAATCCCGATCGCCTCAATAGAGGACGGGGCCACTCCCGACACGGCCAGGACTTCAGCCAGGGCAAGCTTCAGATTACGCCACCAGACCTCCGGCTCCTGCTCCGCCCAGCCTGGCCGGGGAGCCGTAATTTTCATCTCCTCCTTTGGATAAAACGCCGAGGCGGTAACCTCTCCCGTCTCCCCTTGCACCAGAGATGCCTTCACCGAAGAACTGCCAATATCAAAACCCAGTAAATACATAGTTATCAGTCGATTTAGCTTTATTACGGACCCCTGGGGACCGACAAGTTTCAAAAGTAATTCATTTTTTCTTTACTTTTACATCCTTCCTGCATATATTACAATAACCAATCTGGAATTATGGCCATCGCAGAATTGATCATGAAAAACCGCAGTTACAGGCGGTTTGTAGAATCGGAGCGGATTTCCGCGGAGCAAATCGGGAGGTGGATCGGGTTGGCCCGTTATTCGGCGTCAGGCCGGAACATGCAACCCCTGAAATATGCGGTCAGCACCAGCCCGGAGGTGAACGCAGCCATTTTCCCCCATCTGGCCTGGGCGGGGTACCTGGCGGACTGGAAAGGGCCCGCAGAGGGAGAGCGGCCAGCCGCCTATATCGCCGTGCTTCATGATACTTCTTTGAGTGACAAGTATTATTGTGACGACGGCATCGCCATCCAAAGCATACTGCTGGGGGCCGTCGAAGAGGGATACGGAGGCTGCATTCTCGGGTCGGTAAATCGCAGGGAGATCGCCCGCATACTGAAACTCCCCCCGCATTTGCCTATCCTGTGGGTCCTGGCCCTGGGAAAACCTGCGGAAACCGTTCTCCTCCACGACCTGGAAGGCGACGACATCCGCTACTGGCGCGACCCCGAAGGGAACCACCATGTCCCAAAAAGAAAAACGGAGGAGCTGATCTGGAGCGCCAGATGATCCTGGAAATCAAGACAATTCAGAAACTCTAAAAAAAATCAGGAACGCCAGAAAATTCAGAAACTCCAGATAATCCACCAATTCAAAGGGTCGCATATTTTTCACAAGCAGCCCAAAACAGACAGGGGACCCTCCCCGTTAGCGTGGGAGAATCCCCTGTGAGACCTCATGCCGGTCACCCCTGACAGAAATTTATCGTCTGTCGGGCAGGTCAGGCTGCCCTTATCCCCTGATGAAAAGCGCCTTGATGATATGGGAAGCCATTTTAGGATTTTCTTTCAGCCTCCGGGTGGAATAACCAAACCATTTCTCCCCGAAAGGTACGTAAACCCTCATGAGATGACCTTTCTGAATCACGGAACTTCTCAATTCCGGGGTTACCCCGTACAACATCTGAAATTCATAATCTCCCTGGCCGGCCCCGTGTTGTTCAATCAGCCTATAGGCATGGTCTATCAGATACTTGTCATGCGTGGCTATACCCACATAGATTTTATGCTTAAGCATGAAATCGAGCAACAGGAGGAAATTGTCCCTGACCTCCTGGTACCCCTTGTAGGCGATGGATTCAGGTTCGATATAGATTCCCTTGCACAACCTGAAGTTGAGGGGGGACTCAGGGGTATGCACATCCATCAACGCTTCCAGGTCGGAAAGGGTCCGGCGCATATAAGCCTGGACCACCAATCCCACACTGCGGGGAAATTCGGCTTTCAGCTTGCGGTAAAGTGCAATCTCCATATCCACACATTGCGAGTCTTCCATATCAATCCTGATGAAACTCCCCTTTTCTGCAGCTTTCCTGACCACCTCCCTGATATGCCGGTAGCAGGCTTCCTGGTCGATCAGCAATCCAAACATCGTGGGCTTGACTGAAAAATTACCCTTCACCCCTTCTGCCGTAAAACGGTCTATAATCCGCAGGTACTCATCCCTGTTGGATTCCGCCTCTTCCATGCTTTTGATGAACTCTCCCAACAGATCGGAAGTCACCACCGCACCCCCTGCATTCAGTTCCTTCGATACCCTTATCCCATCCTCAATCTTCGTTCCGGCGATGTACCGGCAACTGAAAATCCAGATCAACTTCGCGGGGAAGTACGGTAAAATACTGGCAATAAACTTGTTAAACATCTGTGTTTAAATTATTAATTCGGTAACTATACATATTGTTTCGTGGATCATAAAAATAATATGGCCTTTCTCCCATTTCTATGATGTTTATCAGATCAATTGTATGATTTATACCATGCTTTTTTATAAAATATTAACATTCAACACATTAAAAAATCACGCCGGATTATACGGCATTAAACTGAAAAAATTATCTTTGTGGCTTTAAAATTCAAAGTCGAAATTTATGAAAGGAACTTCATGGGTAGCAACCATTCTGTTGTTTGTGGCTATCGCGGTATTGTATGTTCTTCACTTCACGGGGAAGAACGGAGGGAAAGGAACAAATGGTGAAGAAGGAGAGGCTACGGAGCAGCAGGATGTGCGCATTGCCTACATCAAGGCTGATTCCCTGATTTTGAATTATGACCTTTCACAGGTGTTGCATGATGAATTCACAAAAAAGCAGGAAGCTTTTACCAGTGAATATGGTTCAAAAAGGAGTGCGTTCGAAAGGGAAGCGACTGAATTCCAGCAGAAGCTGCAGCGCGGGGGTTTTCTCACCGAACAAAGGGCCATCCAGGAGCGCGACCGGCTGGTGAACAAGGAACAGGAGATTGCCCGGCTTGACCAGGAGCTTTCAGCAAAGCTTGCTGAATTACAGCAGGTTAACAACCAACAGCTCATCGACAGTCTGATTTCCTACCTGAAAATTTACAATGCAGATCAGAAATTCGATTATATCCTGAATGCCTCGGAGGTACTGGTCGGGCCGGAAACCGCCAACATCACCGGGGAGGTCCTCAAACTCATGAATGCCCGTTATCAGGCCGCGCAGGCCAAACCATAAAAAATAGGAGAATCCGGGTCCTCCCGGATTTTTTTTATCCTTTCAGGCATGTTTGCCCGCCGCTATTTTGAGAAATCCCCGGGTTTCACCCCCCGCGTAGCTGTTTCCCCCGGTCCGGGCCTGGCCATGATCGTGGTCATTCCCTGCATACACGAACCCGACATCCTTAAAACCCTCGATTCCCTTTATCAGTGCGACCGGCCAGAAGGGAACACCGAAGTTCTCATCCTGGTCAACGAACCGGAGGGAGCCTCTCCTGACCTTTCAGCATTCAACCGGGCCACCATGGATGCCCTGCAGCAATGGACCATGACCCACCAACAGGATCACCTCACCTTTTTCCCCATAGGGCCCGTCGTGCTTCCGCGGAAATGGGCAGGCGTGGGACTGGCACGAAAAGCAGGTATGGATGAAGCGCTCTGGCGGTTTCACCTCTCCGCCTGTCCAGGAGGGCTCATTGTGTCGCTTGACGCCGACACCCTCGTTGAAACAGGGTATCTCAGGGCCATTGAAGCCCATTTCAGAGCGCATCCGGCCCATGTGGGAGCCACCATCCGCTTCCGCCACCAGACCGGAGGATTCCCCGACAGGCAAGTCCGCGGTATCCGCCTCTATGAACAGTATATGTTTTATTATAAAAATGCGCTGGACTGGAGCGGATACCCCCACGCCCTCTATACCGTGGGTTCCGCTTTCACCGTCATCGCCGAAGCATATATGAAACGGGGAGGCATGACCCGCCGTAAAGCCGGGGAAGATTTTTACTTCCTCCAAACGCTCACCCAACTGGGTGAAGTGGGAGAAATCGAATCCACCACCATACACCCCTCGCCCAGGGTCTCCGGGCGTGTCCCCTTCGGCACAGGCCCGGTGATGAGAAAATGGATGGAAGGATCCGATGAATTGCTCTATGCCTTTAACTTTGAGGCCTTTGAAGATCTGCGGCTGCTTTTTCAGGCCATTCCCCGCTTCTTCAGGACCACCCCGGAGGAGACCGGAGAGGTACTCTCAGCGCTGCCCCAACCGGTCACAGAATTCCTGATGCATGAACAACTTATCGATGAGATCAGGGAATTGTCACACAATTGCAGTACGCCTGCCATTTTCGGAGAGAGGTTCTTCCAGGTCTTCAATGCCTTCAGGATCCTCCGCTTTCTCAACTTCACCCATCCCCGTCATTACCGGAAAACACCCCTTGATGCATGTTGCCGGCGGTTGGCGATCCGCATGCCAGGGCTCGACTTCTCTGAATTTAGCGAAACCCAACTTCTCTGAATCTAACGAAACCCAACTTCTCTGATTTTAGCGAAATCCTACCTCTCTGAATTTAGCGAAATCCTACCTCTCTGAATTTAGTGGGATATTCGGGTCAGATTTGTTCCCAGCCTCCGCGGTAGGTATGCCTTATCCACTCCTCGGCCATTTCGGCCGCGGGGAGTGTGGCGTACTCTTTTGAGAAGCGGGGGTCTCCGTTGATCACCTCAAACCGGTCGCGGGTGAGGACCTTGATGCGGTCGTCGTAGCCGATATTGGTGAAGCGCATGTTTTTGCCATCCCAGAGCAGTTTCCGCTGGAGGCTCTGGAGGCGGACGGCCAGGACACCCATAACGACCATTTCGTTGAGGGGCCCGGCATATCCAAAGTGGGAGGAGGCCTCCAGGCGCGTGTCGCGGCTCTCCTTGCAGGCCCTGATCCAGTCCTGTTCATGGCCGCCGGTCATCGCCCCGGGAATCCTCCGTAAGGAAGGGGCCGGCTGGGTGAAATGCTCCATCTCGCGGGTAGGCAACAGCTGTGGATTGCGGGCATAGGTGCCGCACATGATTTTTCCGCGGGTTCCGTGGAAAATACACCCTCCATCGGCATCGCCCATCATTTCCCCCGGCAGGAGTTCATCGGGGCGGGGAGGCATCAGACCCCCGTCATACCAGTGCACAGTCACTTCGGGCATGGCCACCTTGGGCAGGTTATCGCGCCGCGGAAATTCATACCGTACAAACTCGGCATTGGGGGCCGACTCGGTATTGACAGGCGTGGAGGAACCCTGCACGGCCGAAGGAAATTCCAGTTTCAGGGCAAGAAAAACCGGGTCCAGGATATGGCAGGCCATGTCACCCAGGGCACCCGTCCCGAAATCCCACCACCCCCGCCAATTCCAGGGGGTGTAGATCTCGTTGTACGGCCGGTAGGGCGCCGTACCAATAAAAAGATCCCAGTCCAGGGTGCGCGGGGGCCGCTGCTCCCGCGAGGGGCGCTCCAGTCCCTGTGGCCATATCGGCCGGTTGGTCCAGGCATCCACATGGGTCACCTCCCCGATGGTACCCGCCCATATCCACTCACAGATCTTCCTGATCCCGTCATCCGAATTTCCCTGGTTTCCCATCTGGGTAGCTACCCGGTAAGTACGGGCCGTCTCCGCCAGCACACGGCTCTCATACACAGTATGAGCCAACGGCTTCTGTAAATAGACGTGATAGCCCTGCCGCATGGCCATCATGGCCGGAAGGGCATGCGAATGGTCGGGAGTGGCGATCACCACAGCATCGATATCCTTCTGCTGGTCAAACATCACCCGGTAATCCTTGTATTGTTTGGCCCGGCTCCACGCCTTGAAGGAACTCCGCCCCGCATAATCCCAATCCACATCGCACAGGGCCACTATGTTCTCCGACTCCATGTGCTTGAGATTCCGGTAGCCCATGCCTCCTACCCCAATGGCCGCTATGTTGAGTTTCGATGCCGGCGGGGTACGCCCCAACCCCGCCACCACATGGGAAGGCAATACCGTGAAACCCGCCGCCACTGCGGCAGTGCTGGCTATGAATGACCTGCGTGAAACTTTATTCGCATCGTTCGTTTGCATGGCTTGAAATTTTCTCTCCTGAAAGATTCCGGGATGAAAATACGCAAAAAACAACTTCGGGACAAAGAACCCGGGACAAAACAGAGAATCACCCTCCCTCCTGATGAATCCTCCTCTTTCTCCCGCCACCCGCACGCTCCCCCCCTTTGCATGCTCCGGGCTGATGCTTTCCGAATGACCACACGACCAGGAAGAAGGATTAAGTCTGAACAGTGATCAGCCTATCTCCAGGAGAAGGGCTACGGCTTCGCCGGTACTCCGCACACCGGAAAAGGTGAGGGTCAGCTTTCCCTTCTCCCGCATCGCACACTTGCGGGGATGGGCCTGTACAAACTGGAGCACTTTGCCAAAAACCTCCGATCCGTAATAGGCTGATTGCTGGTCGGCGGGAAAATAACAGATCATCATTTCGCCCTTGAGCACCACTCTTTCCATCCCCAGCCGGATAGCGCTCCAGCGCAGACGCACGATATCCAAAAGGCCGGTGCTCTCGGGGGGGATTTTCCCGAAGCGGTCGCGCAGACTACTCTCGAAGCTCTGCAGCTGTTTTTCGTTTTCGAGGTTGTCGAGTTCACGGTAAAGCAACATCCTTTGGGCGGTAGAGGGAATATAGCTCTCGTGGAAAAGCAGTTCCAGATCGGTATCTATCTGGCAATCGCCGACATAAGGCCGGGAAGGAACGGGACTGCCTGCAGGTTTCTCCTCCCGGAAGAGATCGCCGAATTCTTCCGCCTTGAGCTCAGATACCGCTTCGTTGAGGATCCGGTGGTAGGTCTCGAAGCCGATGTCGGCGATGAACCCGCTCTGTTCGGCACCCAGGAGATTGCCGGCCCCTCTGATGTCGAGATCCTGCATGGAGATATTGAAACCGCTTCCCAGGTCGGAGAATTCTTCGATGGCCTTGAGTCTCCGCCGTGACTCAGGGGTCAGGGAGGCCAGTGGGGGGGTGATGAGATAGCAGAAAGCCTTTTTGTTGGAGCGACCCACCCTGCCGCGCAACTGATGCAGATCACTGAGTCCGAAATTCTGGGCCTGATTGATGATCATCGTATTGGCATTGGGAATGTCAAGACCCGACTCGATGATGGTCGTAGCGATCAGCACATCAAAACGGCCGCCAATGAAATCAAGCATCACCTTTTCAAGCTGGGGCCCTTCCATCTGGCCGTGGGCCACCACCGTCCTGACTCCCGGAACGATACGCCTGACCGCCTCCTCCACTTCCCTGATGTTCTGCACCCGGTTGTGGATGAAGAAGACCTGTCCGTTGCGGCCCACCTCGTAAAGAATGGCATCCCTGATCAGCTCCTCATTGAAGCCGTGCACCTCGGTGAGAATAGGATAGCGGTTGGGCGGTGGCGTTTGGATGATACTCAGGTCACGGGCTCCCATCAGCGAAAACTGAAGGGTCCGCGGAATAGGCGTCGCCGTCAGACTCAGCGTGTCGAGGTTGACCTTCATCTGCTTCAGCTTCTCCTTCACGGAAACCCCGAACTTCTGCTCCTCATCGATGATCAGAAGCCCCAGCTCCTTGAACTTCACATCCTGGCTCACCAGCCGGTGGGTGCCTATCAGTATGTCTATTTTGCCCTCCTTCAGCTGCTGAAGAACTTCCCTGATTTCTCCGGAAGGGCGCATGCGGCTGACGTATTCAACGCGTACAGGAAAATCGGCCAGCCGGTCGGAGAAGGTCTTGAAATGCTGCAGGGCCAGAATGGTGGTGGGGACCAGCACCGCTACCTGCTTGCTGTCGGCCACCGCCTTGAAGGCCGCCCTGATGGCCACCTCGGTCTTCCCGAAACCCACATCTCCGCATACCAGCCGGTCCATGGGCATCTGCTTCTCCATGTCCTCCTTGACGGCCAGGGTGGCCTTTTCCTGGTCGGGGGTATCCTCATACACAAAGGAGGCTTCCAACTCGGCCTGCAGGTAGGAGTCGGGAGAAAAGGCAAATCCCTGCTCTTCACGACGCCGGGCATACAGGGCAATCAACTCCCGGGCAATATCCTTGACCTTCGACTTGGTTTTGTTCTTGAGGTTCTGCCAGGCGGCACTCCCCAGCTTGTTGAGGTTCGGGGGGGTCCCGTCCTTCCCTTTGTACCGCGATATCCGGTGCAAGGAGTGAATGCTCACCAGCAGGGAGTCGTTGTCCTTATAGACCAACCGGATGGCCTCCTGCACCTTGCCATTTACCTCGGTTTTCACCAATCCGGCAAACTTACCCACACCATGATCGATGTGCACGACATAATCGCCCGGATAAAGGGTCGTGAGTTCCCGCAGGGTGATGGCCTCCCGCTGTGGCTTGCCGGTACGCAGCCGGTACCGGTGGTACCTCTCGAAAACCTGATGGTCGGTATAGCAGCAGATCTGCAGATCATGGTCTATAAAACCCTCATGCAAAACAAACTTCACCGGTTCAAAGACCACCTTCTGGCGGGTCTCCCTGAAAATATCCCTGAGCCGTTCGGCCTGTTTTTCCTGGGAGGTAAGCAGCAAAATACGGTATCCCTGTTCGGTGAACTGCAGTAGATTTTGTCCCAGCAGGTTAAAATTCCGGCTAAAAACCGGCTGCTTTGAAACGTTGAATTCAAGCTTTAGGGTCGGGGCAAACATCTCCCCTCCCCCAGTCTCGAGGCAGGTCATGGATGAAAGTACCTTTTGCAGCCCTGTGCCGTCGAGCAGATCCCCGGGGGCCACCTCCGTTTCCGGGGCAGCTACTCCGGAGGTATGGGTAACAATGGCCTCCAGCTGGCCGGCCACCAACCGGCTGTTGATACCCAGAAAAAGCACCTCTTCATTCATGTACTCCATAAGAGAAATCCGTGGGCCCTCCTCTTTGTTGCGCAGAAGGTCGGGAATCAGGGTCACCTTTTCCGGGTGCGCCTTTGAAACCTGGGTATCGATATCAAAACTGCGGATCGACTCTACCTCGTTGCCAAAAAAATCAAGCCGGCAGGGATCTTCCCCGGCATAGGAAAAGATGTCGACTATGCTCCCCCTGACCGAGAACTGGCCGGGTTCGGTCACAAAATCGACCCGTTCAAAACCATATTCATACAGATATTCGGTGATGAATTCGATCGAGATCCTTTCACCCCGGGAGATCTCCAGGGTGTTGGCAGTAAGGGTTTCCCGCGAGGGGACCTTTTCCACCAGCCCTTCGGGGGAGGTGACCACCAGGTGGGGAACCCCCGTTGCCAGGCGGCTGAGGGCTTCGGTGCGGAGCATGATGTTCTCCTGATCGGGCTGACCATACTGTACCGACCGCTTATAGGAAGAGGGGAAGTATAGGGTGCGGGATTCCAGGCCCAGGGTGACCAGATCGTCGTAAAAATAGGCGGCGTCTTCCCGTTCGGGAAGGGTCACCAGCAAGCTTCTTCCCGCTTTCAGGAAGAGCTGCGCCACCAGAATGGTCAGCGCAGAGCCATAGATTCCCTTCAGGTGGATCTTCTCCCCCGGGGGGGCAGCAACCGTTTCGGCCAGTAAGGCCAGGTTCCGGTGCCCCTCAAACAGCTTCAGAAAAGTGAGCGCTTCCAATAAAGGCGCATTTTAAGGCCACCAAAGATAAAAAAAACAGGAAAAAAGGAACGGGAACATACGTTTTAGCGCTTAACTTTGTTTTAATACAAAGTCTGAAGTTCAGATTAAAAGATTTCAAGCCATGAGAAATAAAAAGTGGATTTTACTCTCCCTCTGGGTCTTTCTGCCGGGTCTGTTCCATTCCTGCCAGGAGGAAACCGTGACTGCCGAAGACCCTGAACTGCTGACCAGGCAGGAGGTCCAGGTTGAAGAGTTGATGGCCGATCTGGATGCCATGGTCGATGAAGCCCTTTTCCTGCAGCTGAATCCCCTGAAAGCAGCCACCGGCGAGGGCGACTATTTCAGAAACAGCTGTCCAGTGGTCACCTATTCCCGGAGTGACGGGACCAGGGTACTCACCCTGAACTTTGGAGAGGGGTGCACCGGCCGCGACGGCAAGGTGCGTTCCGGGAAAATCATCGTCACATCAGGCTCCTTTGAAGAGTCGGGGTTTGAAAGGGAGAAACGTTTTGACCAATTCATGGTGGACGGCAAAAAAGTGGAGGGCCGTATCCTGAAAACCATCACCTTCGACCGGCAAACGCTCCTCCGGACGGCTTCCGTTGAGGAGGAGGTTACCCTGACGTTTCCCGACGACAAGGGAGTGGTCAAGCGGAAGGCCAGCCTCACCAGAGAGTATGAACTCCACTTCCCCGGGATAGGCCGGGATAACCTGATGCGCTCATGGGGAACGGTGGAGGTGACCCGCCTGAATGGAATCAAATTCACCAAAACCATCACACAAGAGAACCCTGTGGTTTTTCTGGTATCCTGCCACCGCAATGTCAGCGGGGTGGTTACTTTTACCACCAGCGACGGCCGCAGTTGGAGCCTCGACTATGGTGACGGGACCTGCGACAATCTGGCGACCCTCACCAAAGACGGGGAATCCAAAACCATCAAATTGAAATAATAATCCCCCAGAAAAAGAATTCCGCAGAACCGTTTACTTCTGCGGAATTCTTTTTTTATGACTCCAGGCGTCAAGGTCAAACTGCCGGTTGAGTTTGTAGAGGATCTGGTTTTCCCCGAAGAAAGGTTCCAGGATGCCGATGACGATGAAATCGGCCAGGAGCTGTTCGGCCCTGCGATATGGGAGACATCCTTTGCGGGCCAGTGCCGACACGGTGATGAAATCATACTTCTGCACGTAATCAAGGAGGAACTTCTGGGCCTCGTCGAGGCGTACCAGTACACCTGTGGATCCCTTTTCACGACGCCAGACATCGATCATGACCCTGGGAGCCAGGCGGTTTTCATCACGATGCCGCACCCAGGCGGTCCACTTGCCCTCTTCATCTTTGGCAAAATGGGGTTTTTCGGAACTGGGTTCCACCATGACCTGGAGGACGGTTTTCCCTTCGGCATGCCATTGCCGGGTGGTGAACGCCACCGGCGGACGGCTGTAAATCCGGGCAGCCGACTCCACCATGTAATACTCCTCGTCCGACTGTACCCCCACGATATGACCGTTGTCCTTGACCCCGATCAAGAGGCTGCCCCCCTCGCTGTTGGCAAAAGCCACCAGCGAACGGGCGATCTTCCGGGAATCACTGATGCAGTACTTGAAATCCTGCAGCTGATGCTCCCCCTCCCTGATCATTTGTAACAACTTCGTGCTCATTAGGGTCTTTAACTAGTCAAAGATAACCATTCACAGGTGATAAAGGTTCATAGTGCACTCCCGGCAGTTGAATTCCAGCCTGAATTTCCGTTTTCCGTCAGACAGATACAGGGGTTCCTTCCAGGGTGCTGAAGAGGCCTCGGCCGCTCCCGGACTGACTTTCTCACCTGGAAAGGCATCCATTGCGGTCGTTCCGGCAGGGTATGTGTTATCTGTTACCCTGGGAAAGGCAGCGCTACCGGTATCTTCAGGAAGAGGGGAGTGGACACCGGTTACCTGTCCTGCTTTTTTCTCCCGGGGGCAGTGCCCCAGCTGGTATTTGAGGCAGTGTTTCATGGTCATCAGGCGGCGGCCGCGGTAATCACGGGTAACCTCCATGGCCGGTTCAATTTCCCTCACCCCATGACGGCGGTAAAAGCGGTCGGCCAGTGCATTGGAAACGTTCTCGCTCCAGGAGAGCGATGTGGTCTGGTAAGGAACGTCTTCATCTCCAATGCGGCGGACCTCCACCGGCCTTACATTCTCACGGTGGGCCGTAAAGGCGTCGAGGAACTCCCTCCGGAGGGCATTGATACGCGACTGGGGCATGAAAAGGCTCCACTTCCCGTGGGTTTCCGCGGTGGTGACCTCAAAGGGAGTTTCCCCGGCACGGGAAAACTGCTCCCTGAAAAGGCGGGCCGCCTGCTCCGTGTCCCTGGCAGGTGTATAATCCACCGGAAACACCATGGAAAGGGAAATCCCATCCTCATCCGTTCCGGTCACCCCAATGCCTCCTGGAGTTTCTTCCAGGGTGATCTTCAGGCCAATCTTCCTGGAAGTGCGGCTGCTGCGCAGCTGTTCCTCAAACCGGTGGTCGTAATTGCGATAAAGAACAGTGCCGGGGGGCAGGTTCACAGGTTCCGCCCAGGTGATCAGGTCGCCTTCTACGGTATTGATTTTAACTCCGCCCAAAACACCAGTACCGGTGAAAAAGGTGATCCCGTCATTGTTGTGCAGTTCCTTTTCGGCCTTGATCCGGGCCTGGCGCCCCTCACTGCGGACCACCACACCCACCCGTTCTCCGGCCGACTTGGGGGTGTCCATACTGGTCATCCCTGCATGCCGCCCATGTAAAAAATAAGAACTGCTTCCCCGTGAAAACGTACGGGCAGGATCAGGCTTAAAATCAAAGAGAACCCTCCCCGACGAGCTTTTCCCAAAGGCTGGATTCCCTTCCAGGAAAGCATCCAGCTTTTGCCTGTACCAGGCAGTGACGTTGCGCAGATAGCTTTCGTCCTTGAGGCGCCCTTCAATCTTGAATGAGGTAATGCCCGCCATGGCCAGCTCCGGCAGATGGTCTGAGAGGTCGAGGTCACGCAGGGAGAGAAGGTGTTTGCCGGTGATGATTTTCTCCCCGCGGGCGTCGACCAGGTTCCACGGCTTGCGGCAGGGCTGCGCGCATACCCCCCGGTTGCCGCTTCTCTCCCCCAGGGCCTGACTCATGTAACAGCGGCCGCTGACGCTCACGCAGAGGGCCCCATGGACAAACGCTTCCAGCTCAACGGAGGTCTCTTTACTGATGTGGGCGATCTGCTCCAGGGTGAGCTCACGGGCCAGAATCACCCTGCTGAAACCCGCTTTTTCAAGGAATCTCACCTTTTCGGGGGTGGCATTGTGCACCTGGGTGCTGGCATGGAGCGGTACAGGGGGCAACTCCATCTCCAGGATCCCCATATCCTGAATGATCAGGGCGTCTATGCCGGCATGGTAAAGCTGAGTGATGATCCGGCAGGCCTCCTCCAGTTCGTCATCGAAGAGGATGGTGTTCAGGGCGGCATAAACACGGGCATGGTAGCGGTGGGCATACCTGGCCAGCCGCCCGATGGCCTCCACGGAGGCGCCTGCAGCCGCACGGGCACTGAACCGGGGCGCCCCCACATATACCGCATCGGCACCACAGTTGACAGCTGCGATCCCCATCGCCTCATCCCGCGCCGGCGCCAGCAATTCCAACCTGGTCAAACCCGTCACCTTACTTCATCCATTCAAAGGTGAGATAGTGGTCACTGCTCATCCCCAGCTTGCGGTAAGCCGCATGGGCCGTCTCATTGGCTCTATCGGCATACAACCTGATCCCCCGCAACCCGGAGTCCCCCTCTACCTTCATCCGCAGATGACCATACAACCTGCGATAAACCCCCAGACGGCGGTACTGTGGCAACACATACACCGACTGGATCCACAATACCGTTCCGTTGCGCCAGTCGCTCCACTCATAGGTGGTGAGCAGAGAGCCGAGGATCTCCCCCTCTTTCTCCGCCACGTAATAACACCCCAGTTCGGGCCGCCCGAAAACAGCTGTCACCCCCTTGTCCACCACTTCCGGGTCCAGCATCAGCTGCTCGGTCTCCAGGGCCATGGCCAACTGAAAGGCCGCAATTACCGGGGCATCCCCGGAGACAGCCTCACGTACCGCGATTCTCTCCATATCTTCCTTCTTAAAATGTGATTGAATTCCGGCAAGGAGGGTCAGCTTTCAGCTGATGCGCAAAGCTCCTCCCAGTATTCGACCGCACGTCGCGTGTGGGGAATGACGATGGTCCCCCCCACCAGGTTGGCCACTGAGAAGATCTCAAACACTTCGGCTGTAGTCACTCCCAGCTCATGGCATTTGCCCAGGTGGTATTTAATGCAGTCATCGCAACGCAGCACCATCGAAGTGGCCAGTCCGAGCATCTCCTTGACCTTCGCCGAAAGGGCTCCCTCCTGGTAAGTGAGCGTGTCAATGCTATAGATCCGCTTCATCACCTTGTTGTCGGCAGCGAGAATCTTATCGTTCATCCGCTGCCGGTAGCTGTTAAATTCGTCTGCCATTTTTCCCATAATCGACTCACTTTTCAGGAGGCCGCGACAGGAGCCACGGCTTCCAATGAATTTCAAAATTAACAATTCCCGTCACATGCCGGAAGCTCTTTCCGTCAAGGGTATCCGCTCACACGGGCATGGAGGAACCGGCGGGGGTGGTTATGCTTCGGGCGATGCCTGATCACCGGCCACCACGCCGATCAGGGTGGTTTGGGTGCAGCGGGTAATGGTCACCCTGACCAGATCGCCCTTAACATGGTTTCCGCGCGGGAACACCACCACCTTGTTCTGGGAGGTGCGCCCGAAGAGCATCTCCTCCGATTTTTTGGAGACCCCTTCGGTGAGGACCTCAAAGCTCTTGCCCACATCCTCTTTGTTCCGCTGGTGGGAGATATGGTTCTGGAGGTGGATGATCTCCTCAAGGCGCCGGGCCTTGACCTCATCGGGCACGTCATCGGGCAGGTGGGCTGCCGCATAGGTTCCCGGCCGCTCGGAATAGCGGAACATAAAGGCCATGTCGAAGCGCACTTCCTCCATCAGGCGGAGGGTCTCCTGGTGGTCTTCCTCTGTTTCGCCGCTGAAACCGCAGAAGATGTCAGTGGAAAGTCCGCAGCCGGGAAGGATCTCCCGTATGGCCCTGATCCGGTCGAGATACCACTCCCGGTCGTACTTGCGGTTCATCCGTTTCAGGACCTGCGAGCTGCCCGACTGTACCGGCAGATGGATATGCCTGCATATATTCGGGTGGGCTGCCATGGTGCGCAGGATGGCATCGCTCATGTCTTTCGGGTGTGAAGTGGTGAACCTGATCCGCATACCGGGGACGGCCAGGGCGGTCATCTCCAGCAGATCGCGGAACCTGACCGGTTTCCGCTCCCCTTCGGGATGCCATTTGTAGGAATTGACGTTCTGCCCCAGAAGAGTCACCTCGCGATACCCGCGCGCCGCCAGATCACGCACCTCGTTCAGAATATCCCGGGGATCGCGGCTCCTCTCCCTTCCCCGGGTATAGGGTACAATACAATAGGTGCAGAAATTGTTACACCCACGGGTGATGCTCACAAACCCGGATAAGGCCGCATCCCCGATGCGCACGGGAGTAATCCTGTCATAGGTCTCCACTTCCGACAAGGTGGTATTGATGGCCTTTTCACCCCGCAATGCCTTTTCGAAGAGATAGGGAAGATCGCGGTATGCGTCGGGACCTGCCACCAGGTCGACCGCCCTGTGCTTCAGAAATTCATCGCCCAGCCGTTCGGCCATGCACCCAATAACCCCGACTATCAACCCCTCCTTTTTTCTTTTATAGCTGCCGAACAGGTCAAGACGCCCCCAAATCCGCTGCTCGGCATTGTCACGTACCGAACAGGTGTTGATCAGGATGGCATCGGCCTCGGCTGCCGTGGCGGCCATTCCATAACCCGTTTCCGCCAACACCGAAGCCACCACCTCGCTGTCGGCCACATTCATCTGACACCCGTAGGTTTCTATATAGAGCTTACCCTTCATTTCCGTTTGTTTCAGCCCGTAAAAGTAGAGGAAAATTAATTCACTCATGCTTTATTAAATTATGAAACCTGCTCATTCCCTGCTGAACGCATGTCGCTCATCCGGGATATTCTCCCTATATTTGCAACCATAGATGCCGGCCCGAAGGATACTCCGGCCTGCCTTAAACTGATGAACGTGAAAGGATTTTTGGTTTTACTGCCAGTGTTGATGCTGCTGACTCTGGGAGCAGGAGCCCAGACAGGACATAGCGGCAACCAGGCAGCCACCCGCAACAGCCAGGATATCTTCAGCAGGCTGGGGCACGACCAGGATCCCCGGCTGGAAGATCTGGTCAGGCTCCACATGCGCAGGAACCAGCAGGGCGGCAAGATGCAGGGCTACCGCGTCGAAATCTTTTTCTCCTCCGACCTGAACGCCCGCCAGCGGGCCCAGCAAATCAAAGGGGAATTTCTGGGATCCTACCCCGACATCAACGTATACATCACCTATGTATCCCCCGACTTCAAGGTGAGGGTCGGCGATTTCCGCACCCGCAACGAAGCCCTGAAACTGATGAACGAGATCCAGGGCAGGTTTCCGAAAGCCTTTGTGGTCCCTGATCTGATCGAAATACCCAAAAGCTATTAATCAAAGGAGAATCCCTGATGAGCGAATCAATCCAACACGAATGCGGAATTGCGCTGATCAGGCTGCTCCGCCCCATTACCTGGTATCGTGAGAAATACGGCACCTGGCAGTATGGTCTGAACAAGCTCTACCTGCTGATGGAAAAGCAGCACAACCGGGGTCAGGACGGGGCCGGAATGGTCAGTGTCAAAATTGAGTTACAGCCCGGACAGGAATACATCACGCGTTTTCGTTCCAACGATCAGAATCCCATCCGCGAGATCTTCGGCAAGGTGGAAAAGGCCCGCAGGAAAGCCATGAAGGAGGCCCCCCGGGAGATCACCCCACAGTGGATATACGACCATCTTCCCTTCAGCGGAGAGCTCTTCCTGGGGCACCTTCGTTACGGCACCTTCGGCCGCAACAGCATTGAGTTCGTCCACCCGGTTATGCGCCAGAACAACTGGAAATCACGAAACCTGGTACTGGCCGGCAATTTCAACCTCACCAACACCGACGAGCTTTTCCGGAAACTCATCGACCTGGGACAGCATCCCAAGGCCTACACCGACACGGTCACCATTCTTGAGAAACTGGGCCATTTCCTCGACGAGGAAAACCAGCTGCTTTTCCGCCAGTACAAAAATGAGGGACATACCAATCAGGAAATTTCTCCGCTGATCGAGCAGAACCTCGACCTGAGGAACCTTCTGGAGCGTTCGTCGAAGGACTGGGACGGGGGGTATACGGTGGCGGGACTTGTGGGGCATGGCGACGCCTTCGTGATGCGCGACCCCTGGGGCATCAGACCCGCCTTCTACTACCACGACGACGAAATCGTGGTGGCCGCATCTGAAAGACCTGTGATTCAGACCGTCATGGATGTCCATTTTAACCAGGTCAGGGAGATTGCCCCCGGAAACGCCCTGCTCATCCGCAAAGACGGCCGCGTCTCCGAAGAGATGGTCCGCATCCCCAAAAAACGCGCGTCCTGCTCCTTCGAGAGAATCTACTTCTCCAGGGGGAGTGACACCGATATCTATCGCGAACGAAAGGAACTGGGGCGCCTGCTGGCCCCTGCCATTCTCGAAATGACAGGCTACGACTTCGAAAATACCGTCTTCTCCTATATTCCCAACACCTCGGAAACCGCCTTCTACGGCATGACCCAGGGCATCAGGGATTACCTTAATGACTGGAAAATCAGGGAAATCAGAAGCAGAAACGGCTCCCTCACCGATGAACAGATCAGGGAAATCCTCGCGGCAGAACCCAGGATCGAGAAAATCGCCGTCAAGGACGTCAAACTGCGGACCTTTATCGCCGACGAGGGAAGCCGCCACGACCTGGTGGCCCACGTCTATGACATCACCTACGGGGTGATCCGTGATCACAAGGACACCCTGGTGATCATCGACGACTCCATCGTCAGGGGAACCACCCTGCGCGACAGCATCATCAAGATCCTCGACCGCCTCCACCCCCTGAAAATCCTGATCGTCTCCTCGGCTCCCCAAATCAGGTTCCCCGATTGCTATGGCATCGACATGACCCGCATCGACAGCTTCATCGCTTTTAATGCCGCCATCTCCCTCCTCCAGGAACGGGGAATGGAGCAGATCATTGAAGAGGTCTACAAGAAATGTAAAGAACAGGAAAACCTGCCCCGCGAGGAAGTCGTCAACTATGTCGGGGAGATCTACAAACCCTTTACCGACCAGGAAATATCAGACCGCATCGCCATGATGGTCTCCCCTGAAGGATGCGGTGCAGAAGTGAAAATTCTCTACCAAACCGTGGAAAACCTCCATAAGGCCTGCCCCAACGATACGGGCGACTGGTACTTCACGGGCAATTACCCCACTCCCGGAGGCAACAAAGTGGTCAACGCCTCCTTTATCAACTTCATCGAAAACCGCAAAGGACGCAGCTACTAAACCATCAGGGAAAGACGACAAGTTTTTTTGATCCCACATTCAAGATTCCGGATTCCAGACTCAAGATTCCAGATTCCAGATTCCAGATTCAAGATTCAAGACTTAAGACTTAAGACTTAAGATTTCTGATTCCAGATTCCAGATTCCAGACTCAAGATTCCAGACTCAAGATTCCAGACTCAAGATTCCAGATTCCTGATGGTTTCATTCCGGCAGCAGCCAGCTTTCCGTTTCCTTTCCCCGGATGTAGGTCTCGATATGGCGGTCCTTTTTCACCGCGTAAATGTCGTCAACGGTGAGGATGATTCCGGTTTCCAGGACATTGCCAAAACCTTCGTGCCTCACGGTTCCGAAGGTTTTCATGGAGGGGGAGAGGTTCATGTAGGCATTGAAGAGGGGGGGGATATTTTCACCAAACTGCCTGACCGTCTGGGTCAGGATTTTGTAATCCTCTTTATAGTCTGCCCCTTGAAAAAGGGCTTCCATGCGTGGATAATCGATATTGAAATCGAAGGGTTTAATAGGAAAGACCAGGTTTTCGCGGTCGCGGAAATACTTCAGGAAGAAGTACTGGATGAGGTTTCGGGCTTCGGTATGGAAATGGTCATACATGGTGACCTTTCCGAAGAAATAGCGGATGCCGGGGTGATCGACAGTCAGAGCACCCAGTCCGTCCCACAGGTTGTCGAGGGCGTAAAGGGCTTTGGCGCCGGCCTTGCTCGATTGATATTCGGGTGTCACGAAAGAGCGGCCCAGTTCGAGGGTGTAGGGAATGTACTCTTTGCAGAAACGCTCTGAGAAACGGAACAATTCAGAGGTGGCCAGCATGATTTTGCCCTTTTCGTCACGGGGCGCTTCAGAACAGACCATGTAGCGGTATCCTCCCAGGATCTCCCGGGCATCGGGATCCCAAACGATGAGCTGCTTGTAGGGGACCTCTGCCAAATCATAGGGATCCAGGTCCATCTCTTCGCCTGTTCCGCCGCCTGCATCGCGGAAGGTCAATTCACGCAGCCTGCCGATCTCCTGCATGAGAACCGGCGAATCCTTGTGCGTCAGAATGTATATCTCATTCCCTCCCTTGTTGGTCCTGCGCATCAGCTTGTCGGGCGTGAGCTCGGCAAGGATCTGCTCAAGGGGTGCCGGCGCAATGACATCTTTCATTGGTGCAGATATTCAAAATGAGATGCAAAAATACAAAAAAAGTCACCGTGATATATCATGCCTGGGATTTTTCGGTGCGCCCCTCCGGCAGGGCGTAAACCGTCTCCCGCACCCAGGCCGCCCACTCCCTGTGGTTTTTACTCCGGTCAAAGGTGGTCCAGGGAATGGGCTTTCCGAACCAGAGCTCGATTTTTTTCTTCCGGTGACGGTAAGTCTCATCGGGCAGCAGGAACATCTCCAGGTTCCACGGGATGCCCAAACGGGTACGCCATTTGGCCAGCCAGTAAAAACGGTTCGAATTCCGGCCGCTGATAAACACCGGAATCACATCGCGCCTGAACTCCACCGCCTTGGTAATAAAATGCTTCTGCCACTCCAGATCGGCCACCTTCCCCTTCACCCGGCGTGACGCCAGCCCCGAAGGAAAAATCAGAATCTGCTGCCCCGTCTGATAGGTCTCCTGCAGAATCCGGGCCGCCTCCCGGCTGTTGCTCCCATGATGGTTCACGGGCACAAACAGGGGACGCAACGGCGGAATCTTCATCAGCACATCGTTCACCAGAAACCGGAAAGCCCCCAACCGCTTGTATACATTCTCCATCAGCAGCAGGGAATCAAACCCCCCCAGCGGATGATTCGCCGCAAAGATGTAACTCCCCGCCAATGGAATGTTCTCCGCACCATGGACCTCCTCGGTGATCTCAAAATCCTTCACCGAGGCCGTCACAAACGCCATCCCCTCCAAATGACCGTACTTCACAATAAAACCGTTCATGAAATCCAACCGCATAACCCGGTGAATCAACCGGAATATAAAACCGGGAATCAACCGGGCCATGCCCGGATTCTTCTCCCTGAACACCTCCCTGATGTCAATCGGCCTGAATCCGGCCGGCCCTCCGTTCCCCCTGTCCCGCTCCTCATTCATAACTGTTCCTTATCATTTCTTTTTACGCTCTCCCGCCGGTTTCGGCCTCACTAAGTAAACTATTTTTTTTTAGTCCGGAAAGTTCTCCTTGTCCACCCCAGAATTATGAACCATACCGTTATTCACCGCTCCCCATTCTCCAAAAAATTGACCTCCAATTTTTTTCAACCCTGTGCCTGCTCAGGACTCCCCGGTTTCCAACATTTTATAAACAACTTATCAACATCTTCAGGGAATTCCGGGTGGAATAAAATGGCATCATTTGTAATATTGTGGAATAAAATTTCTATTTTTACTTCATCAAAAACAGGTTGGAGCAGATGATACGATTTTCCGCCAGATACAATGCCCTGATTGACGACAAGGGAAGGGTAGTCCTTCCCTCGCCGTTTAAGAAACTGATGGGCAGTTTGTCGGCGGAACCGATTGTCATTGAGAAGGACATCTACAAGCCCTGTCTGAACATTTACCCCCAGAAGGTGCATGAGGAGAGGCTGATGAGCATTGAGTCGAAGCTCAATCTCTTTGATGAGGGGGACGATGATCTGCTGGCCGATCTGTACGAGAACTTTACCACGGTGACGATGGCCGACAACGGGCGGATCAACATTCCGTCAGATTTCATGGACCATGCCGGGATCAGCCGGGAGGTGGTCTTTGTGGGGAAAGGGGCCTCGATCACCTTGTGGGACGAGAAGAAGTACCATGAAGCGAAGGAGATGCGCAAGCCGTTGCGCGAGAGTTTCAGGGAGCGCCTGGCCAATTCACCCGACACCGAGAAGCCATGAATCCGTTTCACACGCCGGTCTTGCTGACCCAGAGTGTTGACGGGCTCAATATCAGGCCCGGAGGCACTTATGTTGACGCCACCTATGGTGGGGGGGGCCATTCACGGGAGATTCTCCGCCGGATGGAGGGGGGTGTGCTGGTGGCATTCGACCAGGATGAGGCCGCCATGGCCAACCTCTCCGGGGATCCCCGGTTGCTTTTTGTCAGGCAGAATTTCCGTTACCTGAAGCACTTCCTGCGGTATCATGGACTGGATCAGGCCGATGGGATCCTGGCCGACCTGGGAGTTTCCTCCCATGACTTCGATGAAGCCGGGAGAGGCTTTTCCTTTCGTTTCGATGCCCCGCTCGACATGCGCATGAACCGCCGCCAAACCCTCACCGCCGCAGAGCTCCTCAACAGCGCCGGGGAAGAGGAACTCCTTTCCCTATTTCGTGAATACGGCGAAATTTCCCAGGCAGGAAGAGTGGTATCAGCCATTGTCCACGCCCGCAACCGGGAACCCATCCATTCCACCGGTCAGCTCCTGAAGGCCATCGAAAAGGTGGTCCCCCGTGCCATCGAGAAAAAATTCCTGGCACAGGTATTCCAGGCCCTCCGCATGAAAGTCAATGACGAAACGGGAGCCCTCGCGGAATTCCTGGAGGCCTCCCTCGACGTGCTCAAACCCGGCGGCAGAATCGCCGTGATCACTTACCACAGCCTCGAAGACCGGATGGTCAAACTCTTCTTCAGGTCGGGAAACCTCCAGGGCCGCGAAGAAAAGGATTTCTACGGCCACCTGCTCACCCCCTTCCGTTTGGTCAACCGCAAGGTGATCATCCCCGGTGAAGAGGAAATCAGGGATAACCCGCGCTCGAGAAGCGCTAAACTGAGAATCGCAGAAAAAAACCGGGAGTAATGGCAGAAAAAAACAAAACCAACGGGAAAAGCCGCCCCAGGGTAAGTTCCTTTTTGCGCGGGACCATTCTCACCAATGAAAAGGTAACGCGGCAGTTCCCGTTTCTGGTTTTCCTGGTCTTTCTCGGACTGGTCAGTATCACCAATGGGTACCGCTCCGAAAAAGTGATCAGGGAAATTGAAGTTCTTCAGGACACCATCGACGACCTGAGGTCGCAGTCAATCACCAACTCGGCGAAGTTGATGCACATGAGCAAGCCTTCGGAGGTCGTGCGAAAGGTGGAACAGGCAGGGTTGGGACTCCGCGAGCAGGTGCGTGCCCCAGGCAAGATTGTGGTCAGCAAAAGAAGGAAAAAATGAACAGCCGCAACCACATAGTCACCCGGTTTGCCCTGCTCTATCTGCTGATGTTGAGTCTGGGCGTCGCCATTCTGGTCAAGGTTTTCGCCGTTCAGACCATAAAGACCGACAGGTGGGAGCAAATCGCCGACAACCTGACCAATTACACGGTTTCCCTGGATCCCAACCGGGGGAATATCTGCGCTGATGACGGAAACGTGCTGGCGACCTCGGTCCCGGGCTATTATATCCGGATAGACCTGGCAGCTCCCGGTGTTCGCAAGATCTATGACGCCCAAAGCGATTCACTGGCGATCAAGCTCGCCTCGTTTTTCAGGCATCTGCCGGCCAGTGAGGTGAAGCGGAGAATGGATGCCGCCTATCGCCAGAGAGACCGGGGCTATCTGCTCACCCCCCGTAAAATTGATTACAACGAACTTCAGGTGATCAAAAAATTCCCGGTTCTGCGCAGGGGGGCCTTTGGTGGCGGCCGCATTATCGAACAGGAGAACAAACGGGTGCTGCCCCTGGGGAAACTGGCTTCGCGGACCGTGGGGACCCTCAACAAGGGGGCTGCAGACCAGGGCACCACGATTGCCGGAAATACCGGCATCGAACAGGCCTTTGAGGAATACCTGCGGGGAAAGAGCGGCGTGGGCTACCGCCAGAACCTCTCAGGAAGGTGGGTCAACCGTATTGAAATAGAACCCCGTGACGGCATGGACATCATGACCAACCTCAACGTCAGATACCAGGACATCACCGAAAGCGCCCTGGAAAGACAACTCATTGCCAGCCACGCCGAATGGGGCACCGCCATCCTCATGGAGGTCAAAACCGGAAAAATCAAGGCCATGGCCAACCTGGGACGCAAATCCCCGGGCTATTACGATGAAATTTACAACTACGCCCTGGGCGATGCCGGCTGCTATGAACCCGGCTCAACCTTCAAACTGATGTCCCTGATGGTCGCCCTGGAACACGGACTGGTCGACACCAGCCAGGTGTTTGACACAGGCAACGGCTCCTGGAAATACCGCGACCGCACCATCTATGACAGCGACTTCGGCAAAGGAACCCATGGCCCTATGTCGGTCAAGCAGATCTTTGAAAAATCGTCCAATGTCGGCGTGGCCAAAATCATCACCTCCTGCTACGACAAAGATCCGCAGAAGTTCGTCGACGCCATTCACGACATGGGGGTCACCGACCCCATCGACACCGAACTTACCGGCGAAGGAATCCCCTTTTTCAAATATCCGGGAGACAAGGACTGGTGGGGAACGACCCTGGCCTGGATGTCCTATGGCTACGAAAGCAAAATGACCCCCCTGCAGATCCTCACTTTTTACAATGCCGTAGCCAACGACGGTAAAATGGTGAAACCCTGGATCGTCAGGGAAATCCAGGACAAGGGGGATGTCGTGGAACGCATGGGACCCAAGACCCTGAAACATGCGGTGGCCTCCAGATCAACCATTAAGAAGGCGCAGAAAATGTTGGAAGGGGTGTGCGACCACGGCACCGGAAAATCCATTCAGAGCGATATCGTCAGAATCGCAGGCAAAACGGGCACCGCCCAGATCTCCTCGGGTGGAGGATACGGCAAAGGGCTTTACCTGGCCTCCTTTGTCGGGTATTTCCCGGCGGAGGAACCGGTCTACTCGATGATCGTCACGGTCAACAGACCCCAGGGCGCCTATTACGGCGGGGCCGTGGCAGGCCCGGTTTTCCGGGAGGTAGCCGAAAAAGTCTTCGCCATCCACCAGAAATTCAATACCCTGGAAGAAGAGGAGGAGGAGGACGCCCCGGAACCGCTCCCCGACATTAAAAACGGGAACACCCGCGATGTGGTGGCCGTTATGCGCTCCCTCGACGTGGACTTCAAGGGGAGAAAACCCAGAACCCCCCTGGCGGGTATTGAAAAAGACACGGAAGGAATTGCCCTGAAGGAGATCCAGATCAGAGAAAACCAGGTCCCTGATGTGAGGGGAATGGGTGCCCGGGATGCCGTCTTCCTGCTCGAAAAATCAGGTCTCCAGGTGAGAATCAGCGGCATCGGTAAGGTAAAAAGCCAATCGCTGCTTCCCGGATACAAACATAAAAAAGGACAAACCATCACCTTAACCATGGGATAGGCAAATGCAAGCAAAGAAATGGTCAGACATCGCCCCGGGAAAGGGTCTCCTGGAGCTTTCGGGAGACGGGGAGATCCTCATTTCGGGGATCGCCTTTGATTCCAGGAAAGTGGAACCCGGGTTTCTGTTCGTGGCACAGCGGGGTACCCATGCCGACGGGCACCTCTATATCGCTGCGGCTGTCGCCCGGGGTGCCGTGGCTGTCGTCTGCGAAACGTTCCCTGACGAACGGCAGTCGGGGGTGCTGTATGTCAGGGTCGAAGACGCCGGGGAGGCCCTGGGTTGGATCGCCGCCGCCTGGCACGACTTTCCCTCCGAAAAAATAAAGGTGGTTGGAGTCACCGGTACCAACGGCAAAACCAGCATCGCCACCCTCTCCTACAGGCTCTTCACCCGGCTGGGATTTCCTTCGGGGCTCATCTCTACCATCTCGGTGATCATCGGCACCACGGCCGAAACGGCCACCCATACCACCCCCGATGCCCTCCGCCTGCAGGAAATCCTCGCCGCCATGGCCGGGGCCGGCTGCGCATACTGTTTCATGGAGGTCAGTTCCCATGCCGTAGTACAGAAACGCATCGCCGGCATCCGCTTTTCCGGGGGAATCTTCACCAATCTCACCCATGACCACCTCGACTACCACAAGACCTTTTCCGAATACCTCAGGGCCAAGAAGGCGTTCTTTGACGGATTGGACGAGACGGCGTTCGCCCTGACCAACCTCGACGATAAAAACGGGCCCGTCATGGTCCAGAACTGCCGCGCAGCCGTTCATACTTTTTCCACCAGGGCCATGGCCGGCTTCCGCTGCAAGGTGCTGGAAAGCCATTTCGAAGGAATGCTGGTGACCATCGACGGCAGGGAGGTGTGGCTGCGCTTCGTGGGGAAATTCAACGCCTCCAACCTGCTGGCCGTATACGGCACGGCGGTGTTGCTGGGTCGCGATCCCGGGGAAGTCCTGGAAATCATCAGCGAGCTCACACCGGTGCAGGGCCGCTTCGAGGCCATCCGCAGCCGCGAGGGAATTATGGCCATCGTCGACTATGCCCACACCCCCGATGCCCTGAAAAATGTGCTTTCAGCCATCGGGGAGATCCGCAGCGGCACCCAAAAAGTGATCACGGTGGTGGGCGCCGGCGGCGACCGCGACCGTACCAAACGCCCCGAGATGGCCCGCGAAGCCCTCCAGGGCAGCGACAGGGTCATTCTCACCTCAGACAACCCCCGTACAGAACTCCCCGAAGCGATCATCCATGACATGGAAGCCGGCATCGACCAGGCCAACCGTCACAGGGTGATCTCCATCGTCAACCGCAGGGAAGCCATAAAAACCGCCTGCATGATGGCCAGCCCCGGCGACATCATCCTCGTGGCCGGAAAAGGCCACGAAAACTACCAGGAAATCAACGGCATCAAAACCCATTTCGACGACAAGGAGGTCCTCAGCGAAATCTTTGGAATCGACCAGTAATACCAGGCCTAATGCTCTACTACCTCTACGAATGGCTTAAAGAATACCAGGTCCCGGGCATCGGGATGGCGCAATACATCTCCTTCCGCACAGCAGGGGCCATCATCCTGTCGCTGATCATCACCACAGCTTACGGGAAAAAACTGATCAGGTACCTGCACAAAAAACAGATCGGGGAAGAGATCCGCGATCTGGGACTCGAGGGCCAGCTCCAGAAGAAAGGGACCCCCACCATGGGAGGGATCATCATTCTGGCGGGCATCATCATTCCCACCCTTCTTTTTGCGCAGGTAGGCAACATATACATCATCCTGATGCTGGTCACCACCATTTGGCTGGGACTGATCGGTTTTGCCGACGATTACATCAAGGTATTCCGGAAAAACAAACAGGGGCTGGCCGGGAGGTTCAAGATTCTGGGGCAGATCAGTCTGGGGCTGATGGTGGTGGCCACCCTGCTGCTCAGCTCTGAAGTGGTGATCCGCGAACCGGTAAAGTCGCGTACCGGAGAGGAGATGAAGGAGCTGGTCGTCGACCCTGAGTCGGGGGAGCAGCACGTGCAGATTGCCACCCATGAGGTCAAATCGACCAAGACCACCATTCCCTTTATCAAGAAAAACGAGTTTGACTATGCCTGGCTGGTGAGTTGGGCCGGCGGCGACGCCAACTGGCTTCGCTGGTTCGTGTATGCGGTGGCGGTGATCCTGATCATCGTGGCCGTATCGAATGCGGCCAACCTGACCGACGGCATCGATGGCCTGGCTACGGGCACCTCGGCCATCTCCGGAGCCGCCCTGGGAATCCTTGCCTATGTAAGCGGCAACGTCATCTACTCCAATTACCTTAACATCATGTATATCCCCAACCTGGGAGAGCTCACCGTCTTCATCGGGGCCTTCATTGGCGCCACCGTGGGGTTCCTCTGGTATAACTCCTACCCCGCCCAAATCTTCATGGGCGACACGGGAAGCCTTGCCCTGGGGGGCATCCTCGCCGTTATCTCGGTGATCATCCGCAAGGAGATCCTCATCCCCCTCCTCTGCGGCATCTTCCTGATCGAAAACCTGAGCGTGGTCATGCAGGTCTCCTGGTTCAAATATACCAAACGAAAGTACGGGGAAGGCCGGCGCATCTTCCTGATGAGCCCCATACACCACCACTTCCAGAAAAAAGGAATTCCCGAACCCAAAATCGTCACCCGTTTCTGGATCATCGGGATCATCCTGGCCGTGGTATCCATCGTCACCCTGAAAATCAGATAGCATGAAGGAGAGGATCGTCATACTGGGTGCGGGGGAAAGCGGAACGGGAGCGGCCATTCTGGCCTTGAAGAAGGGCTGTGAGGTTTTTGTCTCCGATGCGGGAAAGATCAGGGAGAAATATAGGAAAACCCTGGAGGAATACGGCGTGGAGTGGGAAGAAGGCGCCCACACCATAGAGCGGGTGCTTGCGGCTACCCTGGTCATTAAAAGTCCGGGGATTCCCGAAAAGGCACCGGTGATGCAGGCGGTCAGGGCTCAGGGGATTCCGGTGGTGTCAGAAATCGAGTTTGCCGCCCGGCATACCCGTGCCCTGAAAATATGCATCACCGGCAGCAACGGCAAAACCACCACCACCCTGTTGATTCACCACATGCTGAAAAAAGCCGGCATCAATGCCGGTCTGGCCGGCAATGTGGGCAGCAGCTTCGCCCGCCAGGTCGCCGAAGAGGAGCATGCCGTGTACGTCATCGAACTGAGCAGTTTCCAGCTCGACGACATGTATGACTTCAGGGCGGAAGTGGCTGTGCTCATGAACATCACTCCTGACCACCTCGACCGCTATAACTACCGGATGCAGAACTACGTCGATGCCAAATTCAGGATCACCCGTAACCAGACCCCTGACGACTGGTTCATCTATTTCGCCGATGACGAGGTGATCTCCAGGGAACTGGCCCGCCGCCAGCTGGCCGCCACCTGCATCCCCTTCTCCCTGGGCCCGCGACACGGTGACGGCGCAGGAATCCTTAACGATCACATTGATATCCATATTCATAAAAACCGGTTCAGCATGTCAATACTGGATTTAGCATTACAAGGAAAACACAACGCCTGCAATTCGATGGCCGCCGCCATTTCGGGCATGGTTGTGGGCATCAGGAACGAAAGAATCAGGGAAAGCCTGACCGATTTCCAGGGGGTGGAACACCGCCTCGAGAGGTTCCTGAAGGTACACGGCATCGAGTTCATCAACGACTCCAAAGCCACCAACGTCAACTCGACCTGGTATGCCCTGGAAAGCATGACCCACCCCGTGGTGTGGATCGCCGGCGGCGTCGACAAGGGCAACGACTACACCATGCTCTGCGACCTGGTACGTGAAAAAGTCAAGGCCATCGTCTGCCTTGGCGTCGACAACGCCAAAATCCATAAGGCCTTCGACGGCATGGTCAAAAACATCGTCGACGCTTCCAGCATGGCCGAAGCGGTAAAATCGGCCTATTACCTGGCCCGCAACGGCGATACAGTGCTCCTCTCGCCGGCCTGTGCCAGTTTTGACCTCTTCGAGAACTACGAAGACCGTGGCCATCAGTTTAAACAGGAAGTACGCAACCTCTGACCACCCCGCGATGAAAATCAACACCAGGAAACTCATCAGGGGAGACAAGATCCTCTGGATCCTGCTCCTGCTGCTGTCGATGCTCTCGCTGCTGATCGTCTACAGCGCCACCGGAGCCCTGGCCTTCCGGCAGGCCGGGGGAAATACCTTTCACTTCCTGGTCAGGCAAATTGTCTTCCTGGGACTGGGATTCGGGATCATCGTCATCATGGTCAATGTGGTGCAGGTCAGAATTTATTCGATGATCGCACGGGCTATGGTCGCAGTGAGCATCCTGCTGCTGATGCTGGCCCTGGGCCTTAAGCTGGCGGGCATGGCCGGAGATTCCACGGGAAGAACCCTCAACCTGGGCTTTTTCTCCTTTCAGCCCGCAGAATTCGCCAAACTGGCCCTGGTCATTTATGCAGCCAAGATCCTGGGTATCCAGGAGGGCTCTGAAGAAGGCCTCCGCAATGCCTTCTGGAAAATCCTCATCGTGGCGGGAATCATCTGCGCCCTCATCTCCCTCTCCAACTTCTCCACGGCAGCCCTGCTCTTCGGCACGGTGATGAGCATGATGTTCGTGGGCCGCATTCCATTCCGCTACCTGCTGATGGTCGTGGGAGCCGCCCTGGTCATGTTGGTGGCCATCTATTTCATGGCCGACAAACTCGACCACCTTCCCTCCCGATTCGGAACGGTCAGGGGCAGGATCGAAAGGTTTCTGCATGGCGATCCGGCAGCAGAAAAAGGAATCACCCAGGCCGACTATGCCAAGCTGGCCATCTACGAGGGAGGATTCATCGGCAAGGGACCCGGCAATTCCGATGTGGCCAATTACATGGCTGCCGCATACAACGACTTCATCTACGCCATCATTATCGAAGAATACGGCCTCATGGGCGGCACCGTCCTTCTCCTGCTTTACATGATTCTTTTTTTCAGGGGAATCATGATTGTCAGGCGTACCAACCGCACCTTCCCCGCCTATCTGGTCACCGGGCTCACCCTGATGCTCGTTTACCAGGCTATGGTGAACATGGGAGTCTCCTCGGGAGTCTTTCCGGTGACCGGGCAGCCCCTGCCCTGGGTCAGCATGGGGGGAACCTCCCTGCTTTTCACCTCAGTGGCTTTCGGATGCATCATCAGCGTGAGCTATCAAAACCAGAGAAACAGCCAGATGACGGCCGAACCGGCCGTGCAGGTGGCCGTTCCCGAAGAAGACCAGGAGATCGGCTAATGGAAAAACTGAAAGTGATCATCAGCGGAGGCGGAACCGGGGGGCATATCTTCCCGGCGCTGTCCATTGCAGGAGAGCTCAAAAAGCGGGTGCCGGGGTGTGACATCTTGTTTGTGGGAGCCCTCGGCCGCATGGAGATGGAGAAGGTACCCGCCGCAGGATACCCCATTATCGGCCTGCCGGTGATGGGTTTTCCCCGGAAACCGGGTGTGGCCATGGTCAAATTCGGGGTAATGCTGTTGCGCAGTATGATAAAAGCCCGCAGGATCATCAGGGAATTCGGGCCCGACCTGGCCATCGGGGTAGGCGGCTACGCCAGTGGTCCCCTGTTGCGGGCCGCTGTCGCCCGGAAAATCCCCGCCCTGATCCAGGAACAGAACTCCTGGGCAGGCGTCACCAACCAGCTCCTGGCCAAAAAAGCCGCCAGGGTATGTGTAGCCTATGAGGGCATGGAGCGCTTCTTTCCGGCTGGAAAAATCGTCCTCACAGGCAATCCCGTCAGGGAAAACCTCCTGGCTCCGGGCCAGAACCGCACCCAGGCCCTCGCCCATTTCGGGCTGCCCGAAGGGGAAAAGGTCCTTCTCATCACGGGTGGTAGCCTGGGAGCCCGCTCCCTCAACGAGGCCGTCCTGGCCAACCTCAGTACCATCAGGGAAGCCTCCTGGAAGGTCATCTGGCAAACCGGATCCCTCTACTACGGGGAGATGATAAACAAAACCGCCGGCCACCTGCCCGATAACCTCCTGATTTATAAATTCCTTGACCGGATGGACCTGGCTTACCTGGCCGCCGGAGTGGTGGTTTCCCGTGCCGGTGCCGGCACCATCAGCGAACTCTGCATCGCCGGGTTACCGGCGATACTGGTCCCCTCCCCCAACGTCGCCGAAGACCACCAAACCCGCAACGCCATGGCCCTGGTCGAAAAAAACGCAGCCATCATGATCAGGGATGCCGCCATCAAGGAAGAACTCTTCCCTATGGTGGCACGCCTGATGGAAGACCCCGCAGAACGCGGCACCCTCTCCGTAAATATCAAAAAACTCGCCTTGCCCGGCGCTACCGCACAAATCGTCGACGAGGCCCTGCGACTGATCAGAAAATGAACGTCACCGAACATATCAACCGGGTCTATTTCCTCGGCATCGGGGGGATCGGCATGAGTGCCCTGGCCAGGTGGTTTCACCACCAGGGTCTGGCCGTGGCCGGCTATGACCGCACCCCCACCCGCCTCACCACCGAACTCGAAAAGGAAGGCATCGCCATACACTATACCGACCTGGGAGAAAACGTCTTTCCCCTGGCCGGAGATGCCGCCACCACCCTGGTGGTGGTCACCCCCGCCCTGCCCCCCGACCATGGCGAATGGATCTGGCTCAGAGACCACGGCTACCCCATCCTGAAAAGATCCAGGGTGCTGGGGCTCATCTGCAACCCCGCACGCACCATCGCCGTGGCCGGAACCCACGGGAAAACCACCGTATCGGCCATGATCGCCACCATCCTGAAAAACACCCCCCGCGGCTGCGGCGCTTTTCTCGGAGGTATCGCCAAAAACTTCGGCTCCAACCTGTTGCTACCCGCCTCCCCCGGAGAATGGATCGTCACCGAAGCCGACGAATACGACCGTTCCTTCCTGCAGCTCACTCCCGAAATAGCCGTGATCACCTACATGGATGCCGACCACCTCGACATCTACGGCAATGCCGAGGATGTGAAATCCTCCTTTAAGGCCTTCGCCGCAGGGATCAAACCCGGCGGCACCCTGTTGGTGCGCCATGAACTGGCAGCTCATTTCTCACCCCTCCCGGACAGAAATATCCTCACCTATGCCCTGGAAGGCGATGCCGGCTTTGCCACCCGGGAGCTCACCCTCGATCCCGTCTCCCGCTGTTACTCCTTCAGGCTGCACACGCCCGCCGGGAATACCCCGCGGATGACCATGGCCTACCCGGGGCTTCATAACGTGGAAAACGGCGTGGCCGCCGCTGCCGCCGCCTTCCTGGCCGGCGCCTCCCATGAAGAGATCTGCCGCGGCCTCAAAACCTATACCGGCGTCAGCCGCCGCTTCGACATCCGCTTCAACAACAACCGGCAGATCTATATCGACGACTATGCCCACCACCCCGAAGAACTGAAAGCCTTCATTTCCTCGGTCAGGAAAATGTGGCCCGCGAAAAAAATCACCGGCATTTTCCAGCCCCACCTCTATAGCCGCACCCGGGACTTCGCCCCGGAGTTCGCCCACAGTCTCGACCTGCTCGACACCGCCCTGATCCTTCCCATCTATCCCGCCAGAGAACACCCCATTCCCGGAGTCGATCCCCAGCTGATCCTCCGCGGAATGACCCTCACCGATAAACACCAGGCTGAAAAAGAGGAGATCCTCCCCTTCCTCCACGCCCATCAACCCGAAATCCTCCTCACCATGGGGGCCGGCGATATTGAACTCATGGCCGATGACCTTACAGCTTTCCTGATAAATGAAGAAAACCATTAGAAATATCATACGGATTTCAGGGTGGTTGCTGCTGGTTTCCTTCCTTGTGGTCACCCTGGCCTTCTCCTCACGGGAAATGGCAGGCACCTCCTGCACCGGCATTGCCATCCGCTACGCCGGCCATTCCCCGATCAGGCTTGAAGCCTCCTCCCTGGCACGCATGGCCCGGACGGCCGACCCCCACCTCATCGGTAAAAACATGGACGAAATCGACACCGAGGCCATCGAGGCCGAAATGGCCAAAAACAAAGCCCTCCTCAGAGCCGACGCCTTCAAGACCATTGTCAGGGACTCCACCGGCTGGAAAGGAATCCTCACCCTCAAGGTAAAACACCGCGTGCCGGTCCTCAGGATCATCTCCTCCCATGGCAACTATTTCATGGACGCCGAAGGCCACCGCATCCCCCCCTCATCTCAGTATGCCGCCGATGTTCCCGTGGCCACAGGCCTTATCACCGAAGAATCGGCACGGGAAGATCTCCTGCCCCTGGTCACCTTCATCAGCAAAAATAAATTCTGGAAAGCCCAGATCAGACAGATCCATGTCGACGGTAGCGGTGACATCCTCTTCTCCACCCTGGTCGGAAACCAGCTCATCGAATTCGGAAGCCCGGAAAACATGGAGGAGAAATTCCGCAACCTGCGGGCCTTCTATGAACAGGTGCTGACAGAAGGCTACTGGAACAAATACAAAAGAATATCAGTGAAATACAAGAATCAGGTCATTGCGAAAAAAAACAGATGATATGGCTTCAAAACAGGAATTTACGGTAGTTGTCGACATCGGGACGACAAAGATCACGGCGCTGGCGGGAGAAGTGAATGCCGACCGGAAGATCGGGCTTCTGGGAAAGGCGATGGTGCCGTCGCGGGGCATCCGCAGGGGGGTGGTGCTCAACCCCGGGGAGTTCTCCCTGGCCCTGCAGACGCTGCTCAGCCAGCTGGAGTCACAGATCGGGTATAAAATCAAGGTGGTGGATGTAGCCATGGCCGGACCGGGGATCAGAACCCTGAGCTATGAAGGGATCCGGTATATCGAATCAGGCCTGGTCAGTCAGCATGACGTCGATTATCTGGAGAACGAGGCGTTTAATATGCCCCTTGACCCGGGATACCGGGTGTACCATATCTTCCCCGCAAATTATGATATCGGCGACGATCAGGGAGTTACCATTCCCATCGGACATGAAGGCCGGAAGATGACCGCCCGGTATACCCTGCTGACGGCCCCCTCCTCCTATCAGGAGAGCGTGGAGAAAGCCCTCGACCGTATCGGGGTACAGCTGGGTGAGTTCGTACTCGCCCCCATCGCCATCTCCACGGCGGTCATCAGCGAAGAGGAGAAAGAGGTCGGAGTCGCCGTGGTCGACATCGGCGGAGGTACAACCAAACTGACCACCTGGACGGAAGGGAAACTGACCCATATGGCGGTAATTCCCTTTGCGGGGGAGGTGATCACCCACGATATCAAGGAGGGATGCTCCATCCTCCACCGCTGGGCCGAACAACTTAAAGTCCAGTATGGCCAGGCCATGGGCGACTTTGCCGAGGAGGAAAAAGTGGTGACCATCCCCGGGCATAACGGCTGGGAACCCAAGGAAATCTCCTTCAAGAGCCTGGCCTTTATCATCCAGGCCCGCCTCGAAGAGATCATCGACAGCCTCTGCCTCCATATCGAAAAATCAGGATTGCTCAGTCAGCCCGCCCAGGGCATCGTGCTCACCGGAGGGTCCACCAAAATGTTCAACATTCTGCAGCTGGTCAAGTTCCGCACGGGCATGGACGCCCGCCTGGGCTTCTCCCAGGTGCGCCTGGCCGAAAACTACGACATCGACAAAACCACCTACCTTACCTCCCTGGGATTGCTCCGCCACATCCTCCGCCACCAGGCCACCGCCACCACCGGAAAACCAACCCGTAAGGCCACCACCAAAGAAATCCCTGGCGATAAAAAAACAGGATCCGGTTTTTTAAGTAATTTAGGGAAGAAAGTATCACAGCAGATCAGCCTCATTTTTGAGGAGGATGATGCCAATTAGTAACCAATAACTGAATTCCCATGAGTGAAGATTTGGTCAGATTCCGGTTTTCAAAGAACACTTCCTCGATCATCAAGGTGGCGGGCATCGGAGGAGGGGGGTGCAATGCCGTCAACAACATGTATGAGGCGGGCATCAGGGATGTGGATTTCCTGGTGTGCAACACCGATGCCCAGGCGCTGGCCAGCAGTCCCGTGCCGGTGAAGATCCAGCTGGGGACCACCCTGACCGAAGGGAGGGGCGCCGGAAACCGGCCTGAGATGGGCGAAGAAGCCGCCCGGGAGAACTACGAGGATATCAAAAAGGTGCTGGAGGAAAATACCAAAATGCTCTTTATCACGGCAGGCATGGGAGGTGGCACCGGAACCGGAGGTGCTCCGGTCATCGCCCGCCTGGCCAGCGAACTGGGAATCCTTACCATTGCCGTGGTCACCATTCCCTCTCCCGCCGAGGGCAAAAAAAGATACAACCAGGCCATTGAGGGCATCATGAGGCTGAGTGAGTTCACCGACAGTATGCTGATTGTCAGTAACCAGAAGCTTCATGCCATTTATGGGGATCTGCCGGCCCGGCAGGCCTTCAAACTGGCCGACAGCATCGTCACCACCGCCGTCAAGGGAGTGGCCGAGATCATCACCCTCCACGGCAACATCAACATCGACTTTGCCGACGTCTATACCGTCATGCACAACAGCAAGGTCTTCATCATGGGAACAGGCTATGCCTCCGGAGAAGGCCGCGCCATGAAAGCCGTCGAAATGGCCCTGCAATCCCCCCTCCTCGACAACAACGACATCTTCGGCACCAAAAATATCCTGCTCAACATCATCTCGGGCACACAGGAAATCACCATCGGGGAGATCGGTCAGATTATCGAATACCTGCAAAACGCCGCAGGCCAGGAAGCCGACATCATCTGGGGAAACGGCTACGACGATTCCATCGGCGAAAACATCAGCGTGACCATTCTCTGTACCGGCTTCAGGAATGCCCCATCCATAGAACCTGCCGCTCCCGCCAAAGAGGAACGCTATCCCAAGCAGAAGGAGGAGGCACATCCTGAAGCGGCCGCCGAACCTGCCACAGATCCTGCCCTGACCCGGGAGCGAAAGGGGCCCGAAGGCAAACCCCGCGTGTTTGAACTGGACCTGGAACCCGCCACTCACGAGGAAGATAACTTTCCCTGGAGCCACGAAACCCGTAAAGAAGAGAAACCTGCCGCGAAAAAAAATACGCCGCCCCCCAGGAAAAAGGAAACCAAAGAAAAACGGAGCGGCAGCGATAACCTCGACAACTGGTTTTACCGCAAGTTTGGCGGTCTCTTCGACGACGATGACCAGGCCGTATGAAAAAAGTAATGACCCTGATAAAAACGACACATTCGCAAGTATATGACAGAAGAACGCATTCAATTCGGTTTTGAGAAAAAAGAGGGATCGATCATCAAGGTGATCGGCGTGGGGGGCGGCGGCTGCAACGCCGTGAATCACATGTTCCGTTCGGGGATCCATGATGTGGATTTTGTGATCTGCAACACCGACCGGCAGGTACTTGCCGACAGCCCAGTGCCGGTGAAGATCCAGCTGGGGGCTTCCCTGACGGAAGGGCGTGGGGCCGGCAACAAACCCGAGGTAGGGCGTGAGGCCGCCATCGAAAACATCGGCGACGTCCGCAACGCCCTCTCCTCCAACACCAAAATGGCATTCATCACCGCTGGAATGGGCGGAGGCACCGGCACCGGCGGTGCACCCGTCATCGCTGAGCTCTGCCGGGAACTGGGATTCCTGACCATCGGCATCGTCACCATTCCCTTCCGCAACGAAGGGAAACGCCGGATCCACCAGGCCGTGGAAGGGATCAGGGAAATGGAAAAACATGTCGACTCCCTGCTGATCATCAACAACGAAAGAATCAGGGAGATGTATGGCGATTTTCCCATTTCGCAGGCCTTTGCCAAGGCCGATGATGTGCTGGCCATTGCAGCCAGGGGAATCGCCGAAATCATCACCGTCCATGAATACATCAATGTCGACTTTGCCGATGTGGAAACCGTGATGCGCCAGAGCGGCGTAGCCGTCATGGGCACCGGCACCGCCGAAGGCCCCAGGCGGTGCATCGAAGCCGTGGAAAAAGCCCTGATCTCCCCCCTCCTGAACAACAGCAATATCAAGGGAGCCAAGAATATCCTGCTGAACATCACCTCCGGCAGCAAAAAAGAGGTCACCATGGACGAAATCGGAGAAATCACCGATTATGTGCAGACGATGGCAGGACACAATGCCGACCTGATTTGGGGGACCGGCATCGACACCACCCTGGAGGAGGAGATTTCGGTTACGGTCATCGCCACCGGGTTCAGTACCTCCAGCATTCCCGAGTTGCTCACCGGGGAGAAACCGGCGCGCGAGATCCATCTCCTGAAGGAAGGCGCAGGCAGGAACAGCGTAGCCACGCCGGCAGCCGCAACCCGCCCGGGAACCGAAAAACAAACCCCGCCGGCCGCGGCCAAACAACCGGCCTTCGAGTTCGACCTCCACTCCCACCAACCCGGAAAATCAGAATATGACCTGCTCTACCCCGGAAAACCCAAGGAGGAGGCACCCCGCGAACAGAGACAGAAAATCGACTATTCACGGCTTTCCGACGACGACATCGACAACCTGGAAAATGTGCCGGCCTATATCCGAAAGCAGATGAAAGCCGCCCATGCGAATGGGATCCGCCCGCAGGACTACGGCAATACCACCGTCAGACCAGGCTCCGAAAAAAAGATCTCCATCAGCGGACACAATTTGTACCTGCATAACAATCCCGATTAAAACCACCATCTGATGACACTGTTTGAACAAGTAAGCCAGGGTATCCTGGAGGCGATGAAAGCCAGGGAAAAAGAGAAGCTGGAGGCCTTGCGCAACCTGAAAAAGGCCCTCCTGGAAGCACGGTCGGCCAAAGGGGCCGGCCAGGAACTCACCGATGAGGAATCTCTGCGGGTCATCCGCAAGCTGGTCAAGCAAGGAAAGGATTCGGCAGAGATCTACGACCAGCAGAACCGGCCCGATCTTTCGGGGCAGGAAATGGCCCAGGTCAGGGTCATGGAAACCTTTCTGCCCCTGATGATGAGCGACCAGGAGCTGACCGCCGCCATTGCTGCACTGATTGAAAAATGCGGGGCCACCTCCCTGAAAGACCTGGGAAGGGTGATGGGCATGGCCACCCGTGAACTGGCGGGAAAAGCCGACGGCAAGGAGATCGCCGCAAAGGTGAAAACCTTGCTCTCCTGAGGTCCCCCGCCCGCAAAAACCTCCCCATACAAAGAGAGGCTGCCCGCTGGGCAGCCTCTCTTTGTATGGGCTAAAACCATTAGTAGAACTTCGGTCTTTTGTCTTCGATCTTCACCGCCTTCTTCTGGGCTTCGAAAGACTGCATGTTGGCGCGGAACGACATGCTCTGTGCAAGACGCTGCTTCTCGGCTTCCACGTTGGTGTCGGTGCCCTCTTCCACGGAGGTCACCTTCACCAGGAAAACGGCGGCATTGCCCTTCACCGGCGCCGAAACAGCCTGCGGTGCAAGGGAAACAGCGGTTCCCACCACGGCGGGCTCCATCCCGTAATCGGGAAGGGTAACGGTATTGAAATTGACGCCCGAGGCGATGGTCACCTGGCTGCCTACCGCACCGGCAATCGCATACAGGTCGCTCTTGCCTTCAGCGGCTTTCTGCAACCGCTCAGCCAACAGGGCACCCTTCTTTTCGCGTACAACCGCCAGCTCCACCCTCTGCTTCACACTTTCCAGGGGGGCAATCCCCTCCTCCGTGGCTCCGGTGAGCGTCCCTATCACAAAATTGTTCCCCAGCTCAAAAATCGTCGACCCGTCGTTGCTCTTCAGCAAGCTTCCCTGTTTGGCCTCGAAGGCGGCACGCACCAATGGACGCGGATTCTCCAGTCCCATGATGGTAATATCGCTCTCGCGCACCGTGGCCGAACGTTTGGCCAGCTTCTCCTTTTCGACGGCGGCGTCAAAGTCGGCTTTCGACTTGTTTTCACTGGCAAATTTGGCTGCCTGGGCATAGGTGGCCTGGTAGGTCTGTGTGCTGGGAGTGACGTTCCTTTCAAGGATGGCCACCTGAACTTGCCTGGTGGGCACCCCCAGTTTCGTGGTCTGAATGATGTGCACCCCGAACTGGGAAGCCACCACCTTCACCTCGTTGACCTTGTTGCTGAAAGCGGCATCCTCAAAGGGTTTCACCATCATGCCGCGCTGGAACCATCCCAGATCACCGCCATTGAGGGCACTCCCCGTATCGGTGCTGTAAAGACGGGCCAGGGCGGCAAAATCCCCGCCGCGCTCTATGACCCCCTTGAGGCTGTCGGCAAGTACCTGCACCCTCTGGGCCTCCTCGGCCGTATTGACCCGCAGCAAAATGTGCCGCGCCTGCACCGAATCAGGCATCATCTCCGAAGCATGCAACTTGGCCAGCTTATAGGAATTGTTCTCAAAATAAGGCCCATAGACATCCCCCACCGCGGCACCACGACTGAAAATCCATGCCGAAAGGGAATCCCCCGGTTCGCCCGCCTTGTACCAGGTGTCATTGAAACTCACATCAGAGTTGGAATTCACAAACTGTACATTGTCGGTGGCAGCACCAAATTCTCCCTTGATCTCGCTGATCCACTTCTCCGAAGCAGTAAAATCGGCCGCCGAAGGAGTCACCAAAAAGGTGATGAAATCAAACGTCCGCGTCTTCTCATCCTTGTAATCCTCCTTGTGCTGGTTGTAATAGGCGGTCAGTTCGGCCGGGGTAACCTTTACCGTGCTGTCGGCAACCACCGAATGACGCAGACCCACCAACTCCAGATTCACCAGCTTGTTACCGGCCGTCAAACTCTCCTGAGCTTCCTGTCCGGTTACATACAATGCCTTATTTATCAGATTATTATACTTCGTGGAGAGCCTTTCATCATGGATCTGTTTTTCCAGGTAAAGCCAGTAACTCCTCTGTTCGGGAGATACCCCGGTTTCCAGGTTCTTCAGGAAATTCACCACGGCGCTCCGGTCAAACTGCCCCGTTTCAGGATTGGTAAAGATCTGCTGGATGATCGCATGGGGGTTGTTACCCTGGATCAGGTCAAACATCTCTTCCGAAGAAACGCCCAGCCCGAGCCCTTCATACACCTCACCCATCACCTTGTCCCTGATCAGCTCTTCCCAGGTCTGCTCCCTGACCTGCACCCAGGTGGCCTCATCCAGCTGGGACTGCCCGGTATTGGAGCGGTAGATTTCTCCCAGCTCCTCCACTTTCCTCTGGAAATCAGGATATTGAACCGTTTCCCCGTCGATGGATCCCACTTCCATCTGGTTCCTCTGCAGAATGGAGGATCCCGACTGGAATAAATCGCCCAGGATAAATGCAAACAGTGCCAGGCCTATGATGATGGCCACAAGTAACCCCATCCGGGTTCTGATCTTTTGTAACGTTGCCATTGATTAACAATAATTATATGGTATGTTGTTCTTAAAAATTAAGGCACGAAGATAATAATTTTCAGGTTTATACAGCCACACATTCTTTTTTTTACACCCTTCGTAACCTGCCGTGCCCGTCGCAGTTTCCGGGCGCCTCCGGGTGACACATTTTGTAACCCGCTGGTATAGAGACATCCCACCAGCTTTGCCGCAAGGAATCCTTTATCGCTCGGCCATTCCTTCCTCACGGCCGGACTGCCCTGCGGGAGTACCGGCGCCGAAACGGATCGCGGCCAGCCAGAAGGCATACGCAGGGCGTCACCATGCCATTACCCATGAAAAGAGGATGCGCCACTCTGGTCCTCCGGAAGGGGTACCCTCCGGATCAGTGCGTGCATCAGCCGTCGGCAATGGTCAGATGGACCATCTCGATCCGGGTCAGTGTGGCTTTCAGAATTTTAAAGCTCCACCTGCCGATGGTGACCGTCGTATGCACCTTTGGAATACTCTCATGGTGGAACAGGATAAACCCCGCCAGGGTTTCATACTGGTCCGAGTCGGGAAGGCCCACGTGATAGGCTTCGTTAAGGTCGTCGATTTCGAGCCTCCCGGGGAGGATAAAGCTTTTGTCGTTGATCTTGCGCCCCGAAAAGTCGTTGGTATCGTGTTCATCCTCGATTTCCCCGAAGATCTCCTCGAGAATATCCTCACTGGTCACCAGTCCCGCCGTACCCCCGAACTCATCCACCACCAGGGCGATGCTCCTGTGCTCCCTGATGAAACGGCTGAGCAGCCGGTTAGCGGCCATCGTTTCGGGCACAATGAGTACACTTTTAAGAAAAGGCTTGATTTCCCTGGCTTTCTGGAAAATGGCCGAGGTATGAACGTACCCTACAATGTTGTCTTTGTTCCCTTCGTAGAAAAGGATCCGCGAGAAACCGGTCTCCACGAACTTACGGCGCAGGGTTTCCACATCGGAATGGACGTCGAGCACCTCAATTTCATTGCGGGGAACCATGATCTCCCGCAACCTGACCTTGGAAAAATCAAGGGCGTTTCTGAAAAGGATCACTTCTTTTTCAACCTGGACCGGGGAACCGGCGGGTTCGTCGCCCTCCTCCCCCGGGAAATGACCTGGATCTCCTGCGGAGAAGAGCCTGCCGGGCAGGGGATCTCCGGGGGGCTCTTTCTGACGTGACGACACGCTTCGGGCAATTAAAAAAAGGGGGCCTGCCAGAGGCATCAGGACGACGGCAAACAGGGCCAGGGGAAAGGCCATGAGGGCCAGCAGTGGGGGTGAAGTCCGGGCAAAGAGGCTTGTGGGAAGCCACTCCCCGAACAAGAGGACCGCCAGCCACACCGCCAGCAGAAGCAGCAAAAGGATCACGCCCGGTGGCAGCAGGTCAGAAGGGATCATGCTCCGTGCAATCAGGGCGGCGGAAACACCAAAGGCCACCAGCGACAAAGTATAGCCGGTCAGCAGGATGGAGGTCAGCAGGCCCTGATGGCGGGTGACCATCCGGAGCATCCCGAACCGCAGGGGTGCACTTTGCCCTTCCAATTCAAGCCGCAGCTTGTCGGCATACCGCCAGGCCGTTTCCATACCCGGAAAAAAGAGAAGCATCAACAGGGACAAACCCGCTATGAGCAACGGTTCCATACTGGTCAGGGATTTCCGATTTGAACAGGCTGCATGGCCGGCACTCCACCGGAAAGAGAGTCGGCACCTACTGCCCCCTCCCTGTTGAGCCTCACATAAATGGTGCCCCGCGGATTTCTGATCCGCCAATTCTGAAGCGAGGCGTCCGACTCAAAACCCTCCCCGAAAATGATCTGGTCGGGACGGATCACCTGCACATACTCATTGTTGTAAATCCGCTTCTCCTGCTCATCCCACACCAGGTGTTCGGTCTTCATGGTGTCGCCCAGGCTGTTGATGGCCACCACATCGTTTTTGGCTTCCCACCGTTTCTCCTTTTCGAACTGCCGCGCATACCTGGCCGAAATGCTGGAGATCATCTCCATCCTGTCGTTGTATTTCACCAGAAGGATCCCCCGGGGAAACTCCACAAAGGAGGCCCCTTCATTCTCGAACCGCTTCAACTCGGGAGTTTTCAGGAAAAAACGCACCATCCCCGAATCGGAATAGGTCGTTTCGAAATTCTCAGCATGCAGAACCGGCAGAATCTCTGAGGAGCTGAAAGCCTTGATCTTTTCGATGTCGTTGACACACCCATAAAAAAGTAATGCAGCCCCGGTCACCAGGGCTGCAATTTTATAGCTTCTGAAGTGGTGGCTCTGTGGATCAGAACCGCACTCTGGTTTGTTCATTGATCCAACCTCCGACTCTGTAGGTGTCCCCTTCTTTGATATTCTGGAAGAATGCCGTCTCCTTATTGGGGAAGTAACTGCGATAGGCATTGGCTTTCTTCGAGGCATCGGCCATGCAGTCTTCGCCGGCCCTGGCCCGGGTGAAGTAATCCACCGCGACCCAGAAAACAGTGCTTCTCTCAAAATCATCGCTGCTGAACGAACGGGCCGAGGCCGCATAGATGTCGCCGATGAGCATCAGGGCCTTGCAGTTGTCGGGATTGATGGCCAATGCCTTCCGGGCGAAATTGCGCGCTTCGGAGTAGTTGTTCTCCTTCACATAGATGAAGAGCGCATATTCATAATAGTATCCTTCAAGCAGCGACTGGTCGGTTTCCTGTTCCATCGCCTTTTTATAATACTCTTCGGCCTTGGTAAAGTTCTCCTGCTTGACGAACATGCGGGCCATGTTGTAAGCCGCTTCGGCCGAAGGCTCCAGGTGATAGAGTTTCTCGGAAGCCTCAAAGAAAAGGGGCGAATCGTCGCAACCGGCACGGCCCAGCCTGCGCAGCATCGACTTCACAAAATCCAGGTCTCCCGATTTCTCGGCAAACTGGGGCGTATATATCCGCAGCAGCGACTCGCAGTCAGCCGCCCCGGAGGTGCCGAAGATCATCTCCACAGCATTCTTGGCATCGGCCAGACCTTCTGTTTCAGGCTTATTCTTCTCTAACTGGTTCAGGACCCCCGCCACCTTGTCGTAATTGTTCACCACGTCCTCCTTGGGCAGCTGCCCCAGGCTCAACAGCGACTTGGAAGTCTGCATCAACAGCACCAACACGGGAATTTCCGATTCGTTGCCCTGCTCCTTCAGCGACTCGCTGAGCCAGTCATAACCTTTCTTATAGATCGAGGTCAGCTCTTCGTTGGAGATATCCTCAGCGGGAGGCAGGTTGTACTTCAGCCAGGCTGTTCCCTTGCGCCCCAGAACATACCCCTTCTGGTCAAAGAAACGGATCCTGCGATCGTATAACCTCATCAGGCTGTCAACAAACTGATCCTTGACGGCCTTGCTGGGAGCAGTCTCAATGGCATGCTCATACATGTTGGCCCCATGGATGTAAATATTCAGCGTCGACTTGGGATAATTCCGGTAAAGGACCCGCCAGGGTTCCGCCGCCGACTTGAAATCCTTCTGTTTGTAAAACTCCCCGTACATCGACAGGTTGTTCATGAAATCCAACTCATTGGCAGCCACCAGCTCCTGAAGGCTCTTGAGATTCACCCCCACCAGGTCGGCATCCACCTTCTCGGGGATCTTGCCGTCAAAGGCAAAGTCAATCTCGTTGCCCGATTCGGGAGTCAGATCGATCCGCTTCGACTCATCGATAAAGGTAAATCGGAGCCATTTGGCCTTATCATCAGTGGTCACTTCATATTTCCCGTCAAAATCGGTGAAGGCCGAATTGGATCCACGGTGGGCTTCGACCGTCACCCCGGCCGCAGGTTTGCCGTCACGGTATACTGTTCCCTTGATGACCCGCTGGGCAAAACCACCCAGTGTGAAGCCAGCCACCAAAAAAACAACAAGAACAGATTTCAAGACAAGTGTTTTCATTGTAGTGTAGTTTTTCCAATATTAATCAAATCTTCTTTTAATAAACCAAAGATCGTACAAATTTACACTCAGATTAAACCTGGCGTAATGCTCACGGATCAGGTTGTTCTTCGTGTTTCCACGTTTTCCGATTTCTGCAGAAAGGTTGACAGTAGAATTAGAACGATAGACTGGTAATCCTACCCCAAAACTCATGCCAAAATCTTTAATCTGCTGATTATTAATGGCAATGTACGAATTCTCATAACGCAGTCCGCCCCTGTAGGCGATTCGTGCAAGATAGGAACGGATGGAAAACCGGTCGGGGATATACTCGCCGCCCACCGAAACAACTGAGCGGTCCTTGAGCAGTTCGTTGGTCAGTCCGAAGGGAAAAACAGCCTTGGACCATCCCTGAAAGAGATAATCGGCATTGATCTCGAGCTTGTTCTTTTTCACATAGGAGAGACCTACCCCGGCCGACAGCGGAAGGGTAATCTTGTCTTTGACCTGTTCCTTAAAGGAAAGGGTATCGCTATCGCTGTAGGTTTGGGGCGAGGAGCCTTCTATCAGGGTCACCGACACCGTTTTGATGGTGAGGTCAGAGTTGAAGGCCGTAAAGGTGGGTTTGCTTTCGAGGGTAGCCCCAAAAGTCAGTGACTGGTTGTTTTTCATGGGAAGGGTAGCCTGCAATCCGAAATTGACCCCGAAATCGCGCAACCTGATCACTTCATTCTTCCTGATGGAATAAATTTCAGTGTTATCGGGGAAGCCGACGGTGGAAATGCGGTTAAGGGTTCCGAAGAAATAGAAGAGGTTGGCTCCGACGGAGATATTCCGGAAGGGTTCTGCAGCCAGGCCGAAATACGCCCGTGACAGGGACCCTTCGCCGTAATACATGTATTGGACGTTTCCCGACATCGGAATGCTGTCGTTGACCAACAGGTCATACCCCACATCAGACCAGGGGGTCAGCCCCATGCTGGCGGCAATCCGGGAGGTCACCGGGAAGTTCATGGCAAAATACCTGAAGTTGACGTCATCGGTGGCGAACTTGCCCAGACTGCTTTTATAGCCCGAGAACTTGCCTGTCAGACCAAACTCAAAAAGAAACGCCAGGCTGTCGACCGCCGTATAGGAGGCCGGATTGGCGAAGTTGATCTGCTGGGAATTGCGGCTCCCCAGGGAAGCCCCGCCCATGGCCGCTCCTCGCCCGTGTGTCTGTGGATGAAGGTCACCCAGTCCAAACCGTGAAAAGGGGGAAGTGGTGTTATTGTTGAATTGTGCAAACAGCAACGCCGGGAATAACAACATCCCGGCCAGCAGCAACGCACCTCTGAATTCTCGCATTCTGATCCGTATCAATGTTCATTTAAACCGTAAAGCACGGTTTTTGCTCCTGCAAAGAAATAATTTTTTACGCTGACATCAAAGCCAAACGTTTCTCCTGCCGGTAAATGGAAGCAGTTTTTTGCATAAAAAACCTTAAAAAACGGCCTTCATTCCGCTTCGAGGATCTCCTGGCTGATATCCAGGGCCCTGACAGAATGGGTCAGTGCCCCCACCGAAATGAAGTCGACGCCTGTTTTCGCCACCTCCGCCAGCCTTTCGGGCGACATATTGCCAGAGGCCTCCGTACGGGCTTTCCCGGCGATTTTCATCACTGCCCTGCGCATGGTTTCATTGTCCATGTTGTCGAGCATGATGATGTCGGCACCGGCAGCCAGGGCTTCTTCCACTTCCCTGAGGCAGGAGGTCTCTACTTCAATGGTCATTTCCGGGCCCAGGGCCCCGCGGATCGCCGCCACCGCCGGCCCGATACCGCCGGCCACCCTGATGTGGTTGTCCTTGATCATCACCATGTCATACAGACCGATGCGGTGGTTGACGGCCCCGCCTGCCCTGACGGCATACTTATCCAGGAGACGGAAACCCGGAAGCGTCTTGCGCGTATCGAGGATCCGTGTGGGATACCCCTCCAGCAGCGTCACATAGTCACGGGTCACCGTGGCAATTCCCGAGAGGCGCTGCAAAAAGTTGAGGGCGGTACGTTCTCCCGTGAGCAGTGCCCGGTAACCGGCCCTGAACGCCACGATCACCTCTCCCCGGCTGACCTGCTCCCCGTCCCTGACCCGCGGCGTCCATTCCAGCGCCGGGTCAAAACGACGAAATACCATCTCCGCCACTTCCAGTCCGGCCACCACCCCATCTGCCTTGGCTTTCATCACGGCCCGGCGGGTCATCCCTGCCGGAACCAGATGACTCGTGGTGAGGTCACCCGCGGCAACATCTTCCTCCAGGGCCAGGGCAACCAATACCCCTGCCGCTTCCAGCTCCTTCTGATTCATATTCATAGCTCCGGTATTAATCGTGTTCCTGGTCTTTTACGGCGACCCAACAGGGCTCCTGGTCCTTCTGCTGAAGCAGGTGCTTCCTGAAACGGGGATCCTCGGCAGGGAAATCCTCCCTCACATGGCCCCCGCGGCTCTCCTCCCGCAGGAGCGCCGCCCGGCTCACCAACAGACAGAGATCTGCAGTATGCTTGATCTTCAAAAGATTGTAGTCATTTCCGTGTGCCGCAAACCTCCCCGCAACCGCCTCCAGGTGATGCAAGGCCTTTTCCATCCGCTCCCTGTTTCTGACGATGCCCAGCTGGGTGGTCATCACCGTGGCCATTTCGTTTTTCATTTCCAGGAAGGTTTGCTCATGGTCAGGGGAGAGGGTAAAGGGGGTCAGTGGCACGCTCTGGCACTGCACCGGCTTCAACAGGGCCGCTTTTTCGCTGGCCCTTTTCCCGAAGACCAGGCATTCCAGCAGCGAATTGCTGGCCAGCCTGTTGGCACCCATTACCCCTGTGGAGGCCGCTTCCCCGCAGACAAAGAGCCCTCTCACGTTGGTTTCTCCGTGGAGATCGCACCTGACGCCCCCCACCATGTAATGGGCCGCAGGCGCCACGGGTATCAGCTCCCGCGCCATGTCAATTCCGTAGTCGGCCAGGGTCTTGCTGATGGTGGCAAAGCGGTGGTGAATCTTCGCGGGATCGAGGTGGCTCAGGGAGAGATACACGTGGTCGTCGCCATTCCGGAGCATCCTGTTGAAAATGGCGTGCGCCACCACATCACGGGGAGCCAGTTCGGCCAGCGGATGGATACCCACCATAAAGCGTTCTCCCCGGGTATCGAGGAGCCAGGCCCCTTCTCCCCTGACCGCCTCACTCACCAGAAAGGCCTCCTTACCCGGGAGGAAGAGGGCCGAAGGATGAAACTGGATGAATTCCAGATCAGCAATGGCGGCCCCGGCATCCCAGGCCAGGGCAATGCCGTCGCCCGTAGCCGTATGGGGATTGGTCGACCGGCTGTAGATCCGCGACAACCCCCCCGAGGCCAGGATGACCGCCCTGGCTTTGAATACGAGGTTCTCTCCTGTATAGAAATCCAGGGCCTGCACCCCGTACACGCACCCTTCGTTGCCCAGAAGCCTGACCGCCGCCGTGAATTCAAACGGAAAGATGTTCTTCTTTTCCACCACCTTGCGCAGCAGAAACCGGGTAAGTTCCCGGCCGGTGGCATCTCCCCCGGCATGCAGAATCCTCCGCCGGCTGTGGCCCCCCTCAAGTCCGAGAAGAATCTCGCCCTTGTCATCCCGGTCAAAGGGCATGCCCATCCCGACCAGTTCCCTGACCCGGTCACGCCCCTCGGTGACCAGCACCTCCACGGCGTCATAATCACAGAGGCCCCTGCCGGCCACCAGGGTATCGGCAAGGTGCAGCGCCGGCGTATCCCCGGCATCGGTCACCGCGGCAATACCCCCCTGGGCAAACCAGGAATTGCTGGTATCCAGTTCCGACTTGGTCACTATGGCCACCCGCCCGAACCGGGAAGCGTGCCATGCCGCTGCCAGCCCCGCCAAACCGCTGCCGATCACTATGGTATCGAATTCCAACTGTCTCATTCTCCCTTCTCCATTAATCCGGATCGCACTCTACCTTACCTCTAAACCCAGTATAGGTAAAATCTCCTCCAATGTATCGACCGTGAAAAAATGGCCGCCGGGCATCTCGTCAGGATGTACCTCCTCATGCTGCCAGGTGACCTGAAAAGGCACATGAATGGCATATCCCCCCAGAGCCAGCACCGGCAGCACATCAGACCGGAGGGAATTTCCCACCATCAGGAACTCCCCGGGATGCACATCGAGGTGGTGCAGAAGCCGGCGGTAGTGCTTCTCCGTTTTGTCGCTCATGATCTCCACATGATGGAAAAAGCCGGAAATCCCCGAATTCCGGAGTTTGCGCTCCTGGTCAAGGAGATCCCCCTTGGTGGCCACAATAAGCCTGTAATGACGCGAGATCAGGGCAAGCACGCCGGGCACACCGGGCAATAACGGATTATGGGTGCTGATCTGCTGTTTGCCCAGTTCTATGATCCGGGCAATCCCGGCGGAGGTAACCTCCCCCCCTGAAACCTCAATGGCCGTCTCAATCAGCGACAACATAAAGGCCTTGTTGCCATAGCCGTACAAATCGAGGTTACCGGTTTCCACCCTGTAGAGCGCCCTGTTGATGTCACCTGCCGAACCGTATCCACTGAGCAGATGGCAGAACTTCGCCTCCGTCTCCCGGTAAAATGGTTCGTTCACCCACAACGTGTCATCGGCATCAAAACCAATCACTTTAATTTTAGCGGGGTCAAAATCAGTCATCACACACAAATTGGGGCGAAAAATAGTCAAACTTATCCTGATTTGATTTTCGCATCCCGAAAATTACTGCTTTTATCCTATTTTTACAAGGTAATGAATTGGACGACCATGAAGACGAAGTGCATTACAATCCAGGGCCGGTGGTGGCTTTTTCTGCTCCTGGCTGTCCTGTGTCACCCGGCAGGGGCGCAGCTTCTCTACCCCAAATTTGAGTTCAGGGGGGTGTGGGTGGCTACCGTCAATAACATTGACTGGCCGTCACGCCCGGGATTATCCACGGAACAACAGAAAAAAGAGGTGACAGAGCTTCTTGACCTGCACAAGGGTCTGGGGATGAATGCCATCATATTTCAGGTCAGGCCCTGTGCCGATGCCTTTTATGTCTCATCCCTGGAGCCCTGGTCACGTTACCTGACGGGAACACCGGGCAAAGCGCCGGCGCCTTTCTGGGATCCCCTGCAATTCTGGATCGAGGAAGCCCATAAACGAAACATGGAATTGCACGCCTGGCTCAATCCCTACCGGGTATCCCAGAACACTTCCGAACCCCTGGCAGGAAACCATACGGTCTTCGACCATCCCGAGTGGGTCCTCCGTTATGGCAACAAACTGATCATGGACCCCGGAATCCCGGCCACCAGGGCGCATGTGACCGCCGTCGTCTGCGATATCGTCCGCCGTTACAACATCGACGGCATCCACATGGATGACTATTTCTATCCCTATCCCACCCAGGAACCCTTCCCCGATGACCACTCCTTTGCCTTGTATAACCGGGCTTTCCCCGCTTCGGAAAAGGAGAGCTGGCGCAGGGAAAATGTCGATATCCTCATCAAGACCCTGAGCGATACCATTAAATCCATCAAGCCCTGGGTCAAATTCGGCATCAGTCCCTTCGGGGTGTGGCGCAACCGGGACCAGGACCCGGAAGGGTCGGCCACCAAAGCAGGAGTCACCAATTACGACCATTTGTATGCCGACATCCGCAAGTGGCTCCGCGAGGGATGGATCGACTATGTGACCCCGCAGATATACTGGGAGATCGGCCATAAGCTGGCCGATTTTGAAACCTTGTGCCAATGGTGGAACGACAATGCATTCGGGCGGCAGCTCTACATCGGGCTGGCCCCTTACAAACTGGAGAGGGATGCCCGGGAACCCGCATGGAGAAGCGCCCGGCAGCTGCCCGCACAAATCCGTATGCTCCGGAAATATCCCAACATCTCAGGAAGTGTCTTTTTCAGCAGCCGCCAGTTCAAACGCAACCTCTTCGGTTTGCAGGACAGCCTGAGGCGACATTTTTACAGGCATCCCTCGCTGACACCCCCCATCAACTGGATGAAGCTCCTCAAGCCCAATCCGCCCCAGAAGCTGACCACTTCGGGGCGCAAGGTGAAATGGGAAGCTCCCGCGGAAGCCTCCCCGGTGGCGCAACCCACCAGATACCTGGTGTATGTGACCCTCTCAGGTTCGCCGTCCCCTGGTTCAGACGCAGGAGAAATTGCCGCCTACACCGCAGAAACCAGGACCCTCCTTCTCCGTACCGGCAAAAAACGAAGGGTCTACGACGTGTGGGTTTCCACCCTCGACAGGTACAACAACGAGAGCGCCCCTGCCGGCCCGGTCAGGATCAGATTGTGATCTTTCCTCAACACCCTGTAAAACCAAATCATGAGTGAACTGCGCATCCTTTCCGAAGAGGAACTGAAGAAGTACGGCACCACCTGGTCGTGGTCGGCGCGTGCCAAGGCCCTCATCAACCAGCAGAAAGCCACCTGGGAAACGGCCGCCAGCCATTACCGGTCGTTACGGCAGGTGGAGTCGAGGTGGGTGGATTTCGGTCATTTCAGGATCTGTCTTCAGCACAACCCGGGGAGAATCCGATCCTCGGCCGCCGACACCGGGGCCGCAGCCGTAGCGGCACGACCCTGTTTTTTATGTGCCGGCAACCGGCCTGCCGAACAGTATGGGCTCCCCTGGGGTGAAGGTTATACGATCCTGGCCAACCCCTTCCCCATCTTTCACTATCACCTGACCATCCCCTTCGGAGAGCACACGCCGCAGCGGCTGGAAGGCCGCATCGGTGACATGCTGCGGCTGACCCGGGAACTGCGTGAGTTCACCCTCTTCTACAACGGCCCCCGTTGTGGCGCCTCCGCACCCGACCATTTCCATTTCCAGGCTGGCATCAGGGATACCCTGCCCATAGAGGAAGAAGTGGACTCCCTGCTTCGCGACCATGCGCAACGCCTCGGCGACGACGGCCCCACACAGGTCGCCGCCGTGGAAAACACCCTGCGCCGCTTCCTCCTTTTCCGCTCCGCTGACGCCGACCACCTGGAAAGGCTCCTTACCCGTACCATCGGCATCCTCCCCCACCACGACGAGGAAGAACCCATGATGAACCTCCTGGTCTGGTTCCATGAAAACCGCTGGACCCTTCTGCTTTTTCCCCGGGCCGGACAAAGACCCTGGCAGTATTTCGCCGAGGGAGAAGAGAAAATCATGGTGAGCCCCGCAGCCGTCGAACTGGGAGGCCTCGTCATCCTCCCCAGAAAAGAGGATTTCCTGAAAATCACCGACGACGACCTCCGGTCAGTTTTCTCCCAGGTCACCCTTTCCGCAGAAGCCTTTGCCAGCGTCAGGGAACAACTGACCACTTTTTGTGTACCTTAGCATCCTTACCAACATTTAATCCTGCCGCAATGAACAAACAACCCGTCCTGAATGTCGGGATCATGGCCGAAAAACGGATCAGCTTTCTCCTCGAAACCAGTTTCCACCACGGACGCACCCTTCTCGAACAGGGAGAGTATACGGTCGAACTGAAAGGGGGCAAGATGATTCTGCAGGGCACCGACGTACTGATCATCTCCGAAGAAGAAATCGTGTTGCTTCCCATGTTCCGGACCAACTCCTTTCTGCTGAGGGGAGTGACCATTGGGATCAGTTTTCACTGGGAAAAGAAGGAGGATCAGCGGTTTACCGGAGGCCTCCGGTTTATTCCCGAGGGGGACAAGGTGCGGGTGATCAATACCGTTCATCTTGAGGACTATCTGAAGAGTGTGATTTCAAGTGAGATGAGCGCCCACAGTTCGCCTGAGCTGCTCAAGGCCCATGCCGTGATATCACGGAGCTGGCTGCTTGCCCAATTGGAAAAAACCCGGAAGCTGACGGCCTCGGGAACACCTTACGAAAAAAGCACGGTCACGGAAGAAGAGGTCGTCAGGTGGTATGACCGGGAGGACCATACCCTCTTTGACGTATGCGCCGATGACCATTGTCAGCGTTATCAGGGAATCACCAGGATCATTTCCGCAGAAGCCTTGCTGGCCGTGGAAGCCACCACCGGGCAGGTGCTTACCTCCGGAGAGGGGATTTGCGACACCCGCTTCTCCAAATGCTGCGGCGGCATCTCTGAAAGCTTTGAGAAGGTGTGGGAACCGGAACCCCGCACGGGCTTATCGGCCATCGGTGACACCACTCCCCTGGGGTCACCCCCGGCCAGGGATCTGCGCCAGGAAGGGGAAGCCACCGCCTGGATCCTCTCCTCCCCGGAAGCCTTCTGCAACACTTCCGATGCCCGGACCCTTGCCCAGGTCCTGCCCGATTATGACCAGCAAACCAGGGATTTCTTCCGCTGGGAGGTGCACTACACCAATGAGGAACTCTCTACCCTGATCAGGGAAAAATCAGAATTTGACCCGGGGGTGCTCCTGCACCTGGAACCCCTGGAACGGGGTTTCTCAGGCCGCATCACCAGGCTGAGGATTTCCGGCACCCAAAAAAGCATCATCGTGGGCAAGGAACTGGAAATCCGCAAGTGGCTCTCCCCCTCCCATCTCTACAGTTCGGCCTTCGTGGTCTCCTACGAGGAGGTGAAGGAGGGCATCCCGGGGAAGATCATCCTCCGGGGGGCCGGCTGGGGCCACGGTGTGGGCCTCTGCCAGATCGGAGCCGCCGTGATGGGCGAAAAAGGCTATTCCTATAAACAAATCCTTCACCATTATTTCCGGGGAACCGTATTGACCACCCTATATAAATCCTGAACCTATGCCTGAACAGACACCTATGCCAGCAGAACAAAAAACCACCCGAAATCCCTGGGCCTGGATTCCCACCCTCTATTTTGCCGAAGGGATTCCCTACATCGCCGTGATGACCATCTCGGTAATCATGTACAAACGGCTGGGAATCTCCAACGCCGACATCGCCCTGTACACCAGCTGGCTTTACCTCCCCTGGGTCATTAAACCCTTCTGGAGCCCCTTTGTCGACCTGCTGAAAACCAAAAGATGGTGGATTGTGACCATGCAGTTGCTGATCGGGGCGGGACTGGCCGGGGTGGCATTTTTCATTCCGGTGCCCTTCTTTTTCAGGGCAACGCTTGCGGTTTTCTGGCTGGTGGCCTTCAGCTCGGCCACCCATGACATTGCCGCCGACGGATTTTACATGCTGGCCCTTGACACCCATAAGCAGGCCATGTATGTGGGCATCAGGAGTACCTTTTACCGCATTGCCTCCATCATGGGGCAGGGGGTGCTCATCATTGTGGCGGGATTCCTGGAGACCCACACCGGGTTACAGCCCCTGCAGATCAGTGTGGAAGCCGGGCCGGGCCTGCACACCCGGGTGGTCACCGAAGCCGGGGTGCCCCTGCCTGCCGCTCCCGCCACCGGAGAACCCTGTTTCGTGGCCTTCCCGCCGGCCCTCACCCTCGGCACGGAAACCATTCCCAGCGACAGCGCCGCCCGGCTAAAAGCCTTTGCCGCAGAACAAAACCGGCTGAACGGATTCGTCTCGGCCGCGGAAATCACCTCCCGGGCTGCCACCGGAAGCGACCTCTCCTGGTGGGCAGGGCATGTCTCCCAACCTCTGGGAAGCTGGATACGCCGTCACTTCGGCGAGAACCGGGAACCCCTTCCCGAGACCGCCCTGGCAGGAAATACTGCCCTGGTAGGCGTGCGCCTCAACAGGGCGCCCGCCCCGGGAGAATCACACGTGCTGGTGATGCACCCCGACAAAGGAGATAAAAGCATCGCCATGGCGGGCGACGACAGGCTGGTTTTTACCGCCGAGAACTGGAACACTCCCGCCTGGCTGGTCATCCAGGCCGACCCCAAACTCGACAAACCCAGCCACGCCTCCTTCCGCGGTTCCTCCGGAAACATCCCCCTGGCCTGGTCCATCACCTTTTTTATCATGGCCGGCCTCTTCATCGCCTTCTTCCTCTATCACCGCTACGCCCTGCCCCGCCCCGCCTCCGACAAACCCTCGGCGGAAGTCACAGCAAAAAACATCGTAAGAGAATTCGCCACCGCCTTCAGCACCTTCTTCCGGAAGAAACAGGTGGCCGCCGGCATCTTTTTCATGCTCACCTACCGCTTTGCCGAAGCCCAGCTGCTGAAACTGGTCACCCCCTTCCTCCTCGACCAACAGGATGTGGGCGGACTGGGGCTGACCACCGGCGAGGTGGGACTGGTCTACGGAACCATCGGCATCCTGAGTCTTACCATCGGGGGAATCCTCGGGGGCCTGATCGCCGCCCGGGGAGGCCTGAAAAAATGGCTCTGGCCGATGGCCCTGAGTATGATCCTGACCACCGTCACCTTTCTTTATTTGGCCTACACCCTGCCCGACAATCTGCTGATCATTAACCTGTGCGTCGGACTGGAACAATTCGGGTACGGCTTCGGCTTCACCGCTTACATGCTCTACATGATCTATTATGCCGAAGGAGAGTTCAAAACATCACACTATGCCATCTGCACCGCCTTTATGGCCCTGGGCATGATGCTCCCCGGCATGTTCGCCGGATGGCTCCAGGAACAACTCGGCTACCGCCACTTCTTCCTGTGGGTAATGATTTGCAGCATCATCCCCCTGATCGCCACCGCCCTGCTGAAAATAGATCCTGAATTCGGAAAGAAACAACCTAAAACAGCAGGCTGACCGGTACCGCACCACCCTGCAGACAGGCCTTCCCGGTCAGCAGCGCCGGGCAATTAAAGTGGCTGTTTGAGGCACCAGTGATCAGGGAATAACCTTTGCCCGCGGAAGAGAACCCGTACCTTCGCGGTGAACCATCGCCGCTTCCGGCTGTTTTCTGAAATAAAATCGCTTATTTTGTTGGTGCCGGAACCGGAATCCGGAGGCCTTTTGTTTGAGCATCCGCTTTTCAGGATTCCGTGACCTGCCGGCAGACGATTCAGACCATTCACTTGAAACCATGGGTTTATTTAAATAAAACGATGACAATGAAGCAAATCAGCATGTTTCTGGCCGGTATACTGATGCTGGCCATGCTTTCCGCGACGGGTCAGGAGACCTATAAGGAAGGTCAGTCCAAAACAAACAATCCTGCTTTTCAAACCAGGGATTTTTACCCGGTAAAAACCTATCCTGAAAAGGTAAAGGGCAAACGGCCGAAGAACATCATACTGCTCATTGGCGACGGCATGGGTGCCGACCATGTCTTTGCGGGGATCACCGCCAATGGCGGGAAGCTTTTTCTGGATAACTTCAGGCACATCGGTTTTTCCAAGACCCAGTCGGCCGACAAATACATCACCGACTCGGCGGCCGGGGGGACAGCCCTCGCGACAGGTGTCCGCACATATAACGGAGCCATATCGGTCGATGTCAACCGTAAGCCCCTGAAGACCATCCTGGAGGAGGCCGAAGCGCAAAAACTGGCCACCGGACTGGTGTCCACATCGGCGATCACACATGCCACCCCGGCCTCCTTTATTGCCCACCAGGGAGCTAGGTCAAGTTATGAGGCCATTGCCGCCGATTTCCTGAAAACCGACATCGACGTCTTCATCGGCGGTGGCTATAAGCATTTTGCCGACAGGGAAGATGGCCGTAACCTGATTGAGGAGCTGGAAAAAAACGGCTACCAGGTGCTGCAGGATATGCACGCCATCACTCAGGTGAATAGCGGCAAACTGGCCGGGCTGACAGCTCCCGAGCACAACCCACGCGTAGCGGAAAGAGGCGACAATATGCTTCCCCAGGCGGTCAGAACTGCTGTCAGGATACTCTCCAATAATAAAAAAGGGTTCTTTCTGATGGTGGAAGGCTCGCAGATCGACTGGGGCGGCCACGCCATGAACACCATCTACGTGGTGGAGGAGATGCTCGACTTTGACCGTGCCATCGGAGAAGCCCTGGACTTCGCCGCCCGCGACCGCGAAACCCTTGTCATTGTGACCGCCGATCATGAAACCGGAGGGATGTCGGTCACCGGCGGCAACCTCTACACGGGGATGGTCCAGGGGAGCTTCACCTCCGACGACCATACTGCCGTGATGGTGCCCGTCTTTGCCTGGGGCCCCGGAGCCGAAGAATTCATGGGGATCATGGACAATACCGATGTACATAAAAAGATGAAGAAACTGCTGCTGAAGTAGGGCCCGCGACAGGTCCCCGCTGCACCACGGCAAAGGGCCATCCCCGTGAAGCGCAATGGTTCATCCGGGATGGTTCCTTGCAGAAAGGAGTCCCATGCTGGAAAAATGGTCTTTCCGATACTGGCTGCTGAAGCAATATGTGAAACTGGCTTACTGGCTGTTTCACCGCGAAATCGTGGTTTCGGGCCGGGAGAACATTCCCCGGGGGCAACCCGTCATTTTTGCCTCCAACCACCCCAATGCACTCAGTGACATTCTGAGCCTGGTGTGTGCCGCCCCCCAGCAGGTGGTCTGGATGGGACGCGCCAGCCTTTTCAAAGCCCGCTGGGCCATCCCTTTCCTTCGGTTCCTGAAGATCATTCCCGTTTACAGAATCCGTGACGGCAAGGATACCCTGAAAGGCAACGAGGCCTCCTTTGAGACGGCCCTCGGGATTCTGAAACAGAATGGTGCGCTGGGGCTATACCCTGAAGCCGCCCACTCAGGCAAACGGGTGATGCTGGCCCATAAAAAAGCCATACCCCGCATGGTGTTCCTCGCCGGGGATAAAAGCGGCGATACCATGAATATCCAAATCGTTCCGGTGGGCATCCATTACGACCAGTATTTTCACTTCGGCCGCCGCCTGCTCATCAGCTTCGGAAAACCCCTGCCGTCGGCCGGCTATTACCCTCTTTACCGGCAGAATCCCCACCAAGCCACCCTCAGGTTGCGCGACGATATTTATAACGCCATCCTCCCCCTGGTCCTAAACTATCAATCAGACACACATTATGAAGGATTTGAAGCGGTGAGGGAAATCGCCGGCAAATCCTTCGCCCGGGCGCAGGGCCTGGCCGGCACCCTCCGCGGGCAACTGCATGCTGACCAGGCCCTGGCAGCCCGTCTCGATTCCCTGGCCGCTGACCACCCCCGGGAAGCCACACAACTGGCCGGAAAAGCCACACAACTGCGCCTCGACTTCCGCAACCTGAAACTGCGAAGCTGGCTCTGCGACCATTCAGAGGAAAACAAATCTAAAGCCTGGCTCTCCACTTTGCTGCTCCTGGCGACCTTTCCCTTTTTCCTGCAGGGATGGGTTTTTAATATCATCCCCTTTGCCAGACTGGGAAAAGGGATTAAAGGAAGAATCAAAGATCCTGTTTGGTTCAGCACCTTCACCTTCGGATTGGGCATCGTGGTGTTTCCCCTCTTCTATCTGCTGATCCTGCTGGTGGCAGTTTCCAGTTTCCTCCCATGGCCCTATGCGATGCTGTTTGTGATTTCCCTTCCCTTTGCCGGGAAATTGGCCTTTTCCTGGTATGTCACCCTGTTAAAAACCCGGGGAAGATGGCGCTGGCTGCAGATAAAACGAAGAAATCGGGCGCTGTACGAAAACCTGCACCAAAGAAAAGCGGAGATCATCAGCGAAGTCACGGCGCTGTCCGAACCGGGGATAACCACGCGGGGCGTATAACTATCTCAGGCCGGCGTGGACCTGTGGAATCCCTTCCAGACGATGACTTTCAGGTGACCGGTAACCGCTGCAGTGCGGTGGGCTGGAGCGCTTCACCCCCTTTCTGCGGTGAAGGCATGAGACTTGGTTCCTTTCTACCGCTTTCCCCTTTTCCCGGCTGAAGGCCTCCTGGAAGACCTCCCTGTGGAAGTTTTCTTTCCGGAGGAGGTGGGTAGCCGCTTTTTTTCGTGAAATGCCCCTTTGAACGAGGGGTCATCGACTTTACGCTGACGGTCGACTTCGCGTTTTTGTTTCTGCCGTTCCTCAAACTGGGTTTCCGTCACCACCACCTCTTCGGGAACAGGGGCTTCGGCGATGGTCATGCGGATCATCTTTTCGATATGGCGGAGATGCCACACTTCGTCGGGTGTCACCAGGGTGATGGCCGTGCCGTGATGGCCTGCACGGGCCGTACGGCCTATCCGGTGGATATAATCCTCATAGTGGGGCGGAATATCAAAATTGATCACGTGGGTCACCTCACTCGCATCGAGTCCGCGCGCCGACAAATCGGTGGTGATCAGTATCCTCACCTCCCCTTCCTTGAAAGCCCTGATGGCATTCAGCCGTGTCGACTGCCCCTTGTCGGAGTGCATAATCCGCTTCTCCCCTTCGCTCTTCCTTCTGATGACCCGGTATACCGCTTCGGCCGATGCCTTTGTCTTGACAAAAAGGATCACCCGTCTGAACTGGAGCTCGTCCTGCAACAAATGACCTATCAGGTTAAGCTTGGTCTGGAAATTGGGTACCCTGTAGACGATCTGTTTCACCTCCTCGACCGGAGTGGCCGATGGCGCCACCTCTACCTTTTCGTAATGGTCGAGGAACTCCTCGGCCATCTTCTCCACCTTTTCGGAAAAAGTGGCGCTGAAAAGCAGATTCTGCCTACGCGCAGGAAGGATCTCAAAAAGTTGCCTGAGCTGTGGCATAAATCCCATGTCGAGCATCCGGTCGGCCTCATCGATCACCAGGTACTTCACCTTCTTCAGTGACAGGGCATGCGCCTGGTAAAGATCCCACAACCTGCCCGGGGTGGCTGCCAACACATCCACGCCCGGCTCCAGAAGGGCCGCGTGACGGGTCCAGCCTACCCCGCCAAATACCGAAGCATGCCGCAGGTCAGAAAAGGCCGTCAGCTCGGCAATATCTTCCCCCACCTGTACCGACAACTCCCGCGTGGGCACCAGAACAAGACACCGCGGCTCCGTCCCTTCAGCCTTCACTAACCGGGTCAGCACCGGCAACAAATAGGCCGCCGTCTTCCCGGTGCCCGTCTGGGCAATCCCCACGACATTCATACCCGATTGTATCACAGGTATCACCAACTCCTGCACAGGAGTGGGCTCCCTGAATCCGATCTCCTCCAGGGCTTTCAGCAACGACCGGGACACCTTCAACTCCTCAAAACGCTTTCCCATGCCGCAAAGATAACCTATTCACGCCAAAAACCTTAACAACCCTGGGCCGATGATACTCAGGGAATTAGATCCGATGCTACATTCGCAGGTACGGCTGGCCGTGGTGGCGTTGCTGATGGGGGTGGAATCGGCTGAATTCTCCTGGTTACTGGAATGTACGCAGACCACCAAGGGGAATCTGAGTTTCCAGCTGACCAGGTTGAAAGAAGCGGGGTACATCGAAATCCGAAAATCTTTTCGCGGGAATTACCCTCTGACAACCTGCAGGATAACAGAAAAAGGCGCTGCCGCCTTTGAGGAGTATGTCAGGAACATTTCGGACTACCTGACAGCGGGGAAAAGGAGGGTTTCAGGAAGGAGTGATCCGGAAGGATCATCATCGCAGGCTGGCTATCTGAGCCGGTAGTGGTTACCGGGCAGGGAGAGGACCATGCCCTTGCATTCGAGTTCCAGGAGGAGGGAGGAGACTTTTCTGACGGGCATGTCAAGAGAATGGGCCAGAAGGTCGATATGGATTTTCTCGCTGCCTCCCAGGAGGCTGGCCACTTTCTGTTCCACCTCATTCAGTTCTGTAAACAGCAGTTTCTGCATGGGTTCGGGTTTTTTGGCCGGAGGGTCCCACCCCAGGGCATATTCGAGGTCTTCCGCATTTTCGATCATGACAGCCAGGTTCTTTTTGACAAGGTAGTTGCATCCCTTTGAGCGGGGGTCGTTGGCCCTTCCGGGGAACGCACACACCTCGCGGTTATAGGAACCGGCGATATCGGCGGTGATCAGGGCGCCTCCTTTCTCACCCGACTCCACGACCACGGTCACATCGCCCAGTCCGGCGATCAACCTGTTCCTGCGGATGAAGTTGGGAGGGTCAATCCTCGATTTACTGGGAAAATCGGTAAGCAGGCCCCCCTGTTCCAGCATGGCTTCGGCCGTACGGGCATGTTCCGAAGGATACATCCGGTCGAAGCCGTGGGCCAGCACCCCCACCGTGGGCATCTTATACTTCAGGGAGGAGCGGTGGGCCTGGATGTCGATGCCATAGGCAAGACCGCTCACCACCAGCAGATCGTATCCTCTTCCGGCCAGGGCCTGCAGCAGTTCATCGCACATCTGCCGGCCGTAGTCGGTGGCGTGCCGGGTGCCCACAATGCTGACTGTTTTGGCGGCATCGAGACAGGCCTTTCCCAGATAGTAAAAAAGGACGGGGGCGTCGTCGCAATTCCGGAACCGGTGGGGGTACCCCTCGTCGAGGTAAAAGAAGATCCGCAGGCCTCTTCTGGCCACGAATCTCAACTCCTGTTCTGCACGGGCCAGATGGTCACCTTCCCTGATGCGGCGGGCGTTGACTTCGCCGATGCCGGGGATTTTCATCAGAGCCCGTTCCGGCTCCCGGAAGATCCCCTCCACACTGCCCACATGGGCCACCAGGGTGCGGGCCAGCACCCCTCCGATGCCCGGGACCATCGACAAAGCCACCTTATAGAGCAAATGATCTTCACTCATGGGGTGGGGGTTTATAGTGTTTTCAGCGTCTCAGAATACGTTTGAGTTCCGCTTCGATCTGCCGTTGTTCTTCCGCGGAGAGGGCGGCCAGGCTGACAGGGTCATAATCGGCGAGGCCCTGGCGGGTGCGGACCACCAGGACGAGGTCATGCACCAGTCCGAAAAGCGATTTCTCAAGGCGGTAATCGTACAGAGTGGCCAAAGGAAACTCCATAGCGTGGTACTCCCTTTTTCCGAAGCGTGCCACAGAATAGTAACGCAGGGTCAGCCGGTCGGGGGTGGTTTCCAGTCTGACATACTGAAGGTCAATGGCCTGAAAAACCACGAACCACAACACCACGGTGGCGGCCGCCACAAAACCGGCCACATCCCTGCCGGTGAGGAAACAAATCAGGGATCCCAATGCCAGCAAGGCCGCTCCCATGTAAAAAAGCCGGTTGATCCTTTTTATTCTTTCTGAATTCTCGGTAACCATTTCCTGATAATGACCGGGGTTCATGCCGGGGTTTCACAAAGTTTGTAACTTTATCGCAATTTACGACGCAGGAATGGAATATTCAAACGACACGACCAGAATAATTTTCACCCGTTCGGCCGGGGAGGAGTTGGCTAGCCGCATGACGGGGTTTCGCGAAGGCAGGGTTTTTATGGCTACCGAAGCCACCGTGGAGCGGCTGTGGCTCCGCGATCATCCTGTTTTCGGAGCTCTGCCCGCAGTGGTTCTGCCCGCCGGTGAGGAGCATAAACAGCTCTCGTCGGTGACCCGGATCTGGGAGTTTCTCTCGCAAAGCGGGGCCGACCGCAAGTCCCTGCTGGTCAACGTCGGGGGAGGCATGCTCACCGATCTGGCGGGTTTTGCCGCCTCCACCTTCAAACGGGGAATCCCTTTCATCCATATTCCCACGACCCTGCTGGCCCAGGTCGACGCTTCCGTGGGGGGTAAAACCGGGTTTAACTTTCTGGGACTGAAGAACGAAATCGGAACATTCGCCGAGCCGCAAGCCGTCATCATCGACACCCGGTTTCTGGAGACCCTTGACCGGGAGAATTTCCTCTCGGGGTATGCCGAAATGATCAAGCACGGGCTGATTGCCGATCCGGGGCATTTGCAGGAGCTGGAAGCTTATCTCCAGGGGGAGGCTGATCATGATGCACTGGCGCAGATCATCCGCAGCTCTGTGGCCATCAAACAGCGATTTGTGGAGCAGGATCCCCGGGAGGCGGGCATCAGAAAAGCCCTCAACTTCGGCCATACCACCGGCCATGCCATAGAAAGCCTGGCCATGGAGACCGGGAGGCCGCTCCTGCATGGGTATGCTGTGGCCTGGGGCATGATCGCCGAGCTCCGGCTTTCTGTCAGCCAATGCGGCTTCCCGGAAAACGAAGCCCTTCGTTTGGCCAGCTGGATCAGAAAACAGTATGGGAAATTACCGCTGACCCCCGCCCACTTCGATCCCTTATACGCCCTGATGGGCCATGATAAGAAAAACGCATCAGGACGGATTAACTTCACCCTGCTTTCGGCCCCCGGGAAAATTGAAACCGACCGGAACGCCACCCGGGAAGAGATTATGGATTCCCTGGCCTTTTTAAGCCAACTCTGACACTACCCTCCCATGCATGACCAGGAAAGTATGATCAGGATTTCGGCACCCCGGGGTGCCCTGAAGGGACACATCATCCTGCCCGCATCCAAAAGCATCAGCAACCGGGCGTTGATCATCAACGCATTGGCTTTCAGTCCCTTCCCCATCACAAACCTGAGTGACAGTGACGACACCCGGATCATGGCGACCATCCTGGGGTCAAACGAAGCGGCTTTTGACGTAGGCCACGCCGGCACGGCGATGCGCTTTCTCACGGCCTTTCTGGCCCGGACCGCCGGCAGGTGGGAAATCACCGGTTCCCAAAGGATGCAGCAACGCCCCATCGCCATCCTGGTGGATGCCCTCCGCCGCCTGGGCGCCCAAATCGATTATGCCGGGAAGGAAGGTTTTCCGCCCCTGACGATCCTGGGTACCCACCTCAGGGGAGGCATCCTGGAAATGGACGGCAGTGTCTCCAGCCAGTATATTTCAGCCCTGCTGATGATCGCCCCCACGCTTGACGGAGGATTGACCCTGCGCCTGAAAAACAAAATCACCTCCCGGAGCTATATCTCCATGACCCTGAAACTTCTGGAGCAGGCCGGCATTCGCTCCCTGATGAAAAACAACGAGATCAGAATCGCGGAGCAGCCCTTCCTGCCCTGTGAATTCAAAGTGGAAGCCGACTGGTCGGCCGCCTCCTATTGGTATGCGCTGTTGGTGCTGGCCGGCAGGGGGGAAATCGGATTGGAGAACCTCCGGATGTCAGGGATGCAAGGTGACGAGGCCATTGCCGGCTGGTTTGAGGCATTTGGTGTGGAAACCCGGGAGACGGGTAACGGGTTGTTGATCAGCCGCCAAAAGGAATGCCGGCCGGCACGGCTTTCCCTCAGATTCCATGAAAACCCCGATGTGGGACAAACCATGGCCGCCCTCTGCGTCGGACTGGGAATCCCCTTTCATTTCACGGGACTGGAGACCCTCCGGATCAAGGAGACTGACCGCATTGCCGCTTTGCAGCACGAACTGGCCCGCTTCGGCGCAGTGGTCACAGAACCCGCACCGGGAGAACTCCGGTGGGACGGGAATACCCATCCCGGAAAACAGGAACCCCTTCCCACCATTGAAACTTACGGTGATCATCGCATGGCCATGGCCTTTGCCCCCCTCGCCCTTACCGGCCGGGAAATGCTCATCAGGGACCCTGGTGTGGTCACCAAATCCTATCCGGGATTCTGGGAGGACCTCCGGAAAGTGGGATTTCAGATCGGATGAATTCCTCCTCCCTTTGAGAAGCCTCCTCCCCGTTCCGGGGAAGTATGACAGTCACCCGGTCCTTCAGAGTTTAATGAAGATCTTCTTTTTATGGAGGATCCAGGCAGGAATAAAGAGGATGGCGATATACAGGAGGGCGATGATCAGGGAGACCAATTTGGGTTCCACGCCCATGCCGGTAAACAGGTCCATGCACATTCCCTTCAGTGACTGGCCCCCGAAATGCCCCCCGTAGAAGAGATATCCCAGCAGTCCCGATAGAACATAAACGGTGATGGCGTTGGAGCCGAAGATAACCCAGGGTTGGGCTATTTTGCGAAAACCGAGGAAGTCAACCAGGAAAAGGCTGGCGGCCAGGGTCATGGACGCCAGTCCGGAGGTCGCCAGCACATAGGAACTGCTCCAGATGGGCTTGTTGAGGGGGAAGTGCCAGCTCCAGACCACTCCGGCGGTAGCTGCCAGGAAACCTGCGGTGAAAAGCCAGATGATTTTCTGTTCGGGGCTTTTTTTGGAAACCAGGAGGGTACCGGCGAGCATGCCGGTGATGCCGGAGGCGATGGCCGGAAGGGTGCTGAAAAATCCTTCGGGGTCCCAGGTTTTGTGGTAGAGTTTTCCCGGGGTCATGAAGGTGTCGATCCAGGCGGCCATGTTCACACCGGGGTCAAGGACGGGCCGGCCCTGGCCGGGGGTGGGCAGGAACATCATGACCACCCAGTAGAAAAGCAGGATGACGGCACCTACCAGGGCCTGGGTTTTCCAGCGGGTGGTCAGGAACAGGGTGGCGCAGACCAGAAAGACCAGGGCAATGCGCTGCAGTACCCCAGCAATGCGAATATCGGTAAACCGGAAAAGGAGCATGGCCAGGACCGCCCCTACCGCAAACACAGGCAGGAGCCATCCGGCCCATACCGCCCATCGGCTTTTAGATCGAAAATCAGGCATCACAAAAATCCCCATCAGCAACAACACCACAACCACCCACAGGAATTGTGACACCCCTTCCGTGGTGCTGTTGATTCTGGAATAAAGGGCCAGCAATACCCCCACGGCAAAGATCTTCACCGACCTCCAGGCGATTTTGCCGAACATCTCCCTTTTTGGATGTCCGGCTTCCAACCGTTTGGTATAGGCCAGCGCGACAGAGACCCCCACGATGAAAATGAAAAAAGGGAAGATCAGGTCGGTGGGGGTGATCCCATTCCAGGGTTTGTGCAACAGGGGAGCATACACATGGCTCCAGCTTCCGGGATTGTTTACCATAATCATGGCGGCAATGGTAAATCCACGGAAGGCATCCAGGGAAATCAGCCTCTCATTTGGTCTCATAAACTGGTTTATTTTCCGGGCAGTCAGGCTACTTCGGGTGCCTTATTCCGGAAGGTTAAATTATCTTTGTGGAAAATAAAAAAGCCAATCTAAATAATTTCCGATTATGAAAAAAATTACAGCCATCCTTTTTTTAAGCGGCCTGGTGATGTTGTTTCCGGGTTGCGGAGAGAAGCCGCTGCCAACGGGTGATCAGCTGGAGGTCAGCTGGAAGGTGATCAGCAATGTATATGCCGACCAACCCGGCGTCAAGGCGATGTTTACGCTGGTGAATCACAGCGCTTTAACCCTTGATGCCTCGAACTGGGCGCTGTACTTCAACCAGACCCCGCGGGGGATCAGGAGTGTGGAGGGCCATGCACAGATCACCCGTCTCAGCGGGGACTGGTACAGGCTGTCTCCTGCCGAAGGGTTCCGGCTTGAACCGGGCGGAAAAACCGAAATTGTGTATGAGGCTTCCGACTGGCTGATCAAGGAGTCGGATGCCCCGATGGGGCCCTATTTTGTCTTCTACGGAAAAAAAGGGGAGGAGAAGTCCGTTGTGGCAGCCACCCATTACACCATAGAGCCGTTCACGCTGCCGGAACAAATTGATCGCCACCGGAACGATTCTGAGCCCATTCCGACCCCGGAGGTGGTCTACCAGCGGAACCTGCAGCTCACCGACCTGCCGGCGGAATCGCTGCCGGCGCTGGTTCCCACACCCGTATCCATTCGGTTCACGGGGAAAACGGCCCAGTTCAGTGATGTGCCTGCAGTGGTTTATCAGAAAGGGCTGGAGCAGGAAGCCGCCTTATTGGCTGCGGTGGTGGGCAAATTAGCCGGGGGAGCCATCCAGCCCCGTGAGGGCGACCAGCCCACGGCCCATGCCATCTTTCTGGGGCTGGAACCCATGACGGTGAATGGGATTTCTAAAGAAGCCTACAAACTGGAGATCAGGGAAGATCCGGCGGTGGTGATCATGGGCAGCGACCCTGCCGGTGTTTTCTACGGCATGATGACCCTGATGGGGTTGGCTCCCGCCAATGCCGGCAACCAGGGAGGCCTTCCCGTGGTCACCGTCGAGGATGCCCCGCGCTTCTCCTTCCGAAGCCTTCATATCGATGTGGCCCGGAACTTTCAGAGCAAGGAAACCCTCCGGAAAATGATCGACATCATGGCTTATTACAAGCTAAACACCTTGCAGCTCTATCTTTCGGAAGATGAAGGGTGGCGTTTGGCCATTGAGGAGCTTCCCGAGCTGACGGAGGTGGCTTCCCGCAGGGGCCATACCACCAAAGACGGCATTGACATGCTGCATCCCTCCTACGGATCAGGTCCTTTTGCCGATGCGGAAGGATCCACGGGCAGCGGTTTTTACACCCGGGAGGAGTTCAAGGAGATCCTCCGTTATGCCCATCAGCGGCATGTGCGCATCATCCCGACCATTAATTTCCCGGGCCATTCCAGGGCGGCCATCCGCGCCATGGAAGCCCGCTACCAGAAATTCATGAAGGAGGGCAACGCGGAAAAAGCCGAAGAATTCAGGCTGATCGATCCCGATGACCAGTCGGTCTACAATTCGGCACAAAATTACGACGACAACGTAGTTTGTGTGGCCCGGGAATCGGTGTACAAGTTTTATGAAACGGTCATCGACGACATCATGGAGATATACGCGGAGGCGGAAGTACCGCTGGAAATTTTCCATACCGGGGGAGACGAGGTTCCTGAAGGGGTGTGGACCAAATCACCCTTATGCGCAAAGCTGATGGAGGGCATGCCAGAGATCGGGGATCCCAAAAACCTGCAGAGTTACTTTCTGAAGCGGGCCATGGAGATCCTGGAAGCCCGGAACCTCCAGGCCGGAGGGTGGGAAGAGGTCGCCCTGCTGAAAAATGAGGAAGGGAAATATGTTCCCAATCCGGCCTTTGCCGGGAAGGGAGTCATCCCCTGGGCCTGGAATAACCTGGGCCAGTGGGCCAACCTTTCCTACCGGCTTGCCAATGCCGGCTATCCGGTGGTGATGTGTGATGTCTCCAACTTCTACTTCGACTTTGCCTACAGCAAGGATCCGCGGGAACCGGGGCTTTACTGGGGCGGCTTCTGCGATGTGCGCAATGCCTGGCAATTTGCTCCCTACAACTCCTTTGTCACCAACCTGAAAACAAGCATGGGCAGGGATATCGATCCGGAGAAGGAGTATGCCGGACTGGAGCGGCTTAAACCGGAGGCCAGAAAGAATATCGTGGGTTTGCAGGCCCAGTTGTGGGCGGAGACCATATTGGGACCCAAAATGCTGGAGAACAGGGCGTTGCCGAAACTGATCGGGTTTGCTGAAACAGCCTGGGGAAAAGCGCGGCCCTGGGAATCGGAGGCCAATCCCGTCAGGCGCAAGCAACTGATGGATGAGGGGTGGAACCAGTTTGCCAACAGGCTGGGCAAGCGCGAACTGCCCCGGCTGAGCGGCCTCTTTGGCGGGTTTGACTACCGTATTCCTCCTCCGGGCGCGGTCATCGAAGAGGGTATACTGAAAGCCAACACAGAATATCCCGGGCTGAAGATCCGGTATACCACAGACGGAAGCGAACCCACAGGGCAGTCGCCGATCTATGGAGAGCCGTTAGAGGTGAACGGGGAAGTGCAGTTAAAGGCGTTCGACGCCGCAGGAAAAAGCAGCCGGGTAGTGCGGGTCGCTCCAAAGTAAACCGGGAGTAGACGTCACCGGGCGTTCCGGATGTGTGGGCACCCTCCTGTACAGGGACTTCCCGCGACGAGACAAGCGGGGCATGCCCTTCCTGTGGGGATCTGACCTTTCTGCAGACAGAGGTTATCTTCTGGCTGAAAAGAAAGCCTTCATCAGTGCGGAACACTCCGTTTCCAGTACGCCTCCCGTGACTTCCGTCTTTGGATGGAGGGCCTGTGGGGCGTATTTCCGGTAGCCTCTTTTATCATCGCCAGCGCCGAAGACCAACCGGCCTGTCTGTGCCCAGCCAAGGGCACCGGCACACATCACGCAGGGTTCTACGGTGACGTAAACCGTGCACTGGTCGAGATATTTCCCTCCCAGGAGGTTGGCAGCTGCCGTGATGGCCTGCATTTCGGCATGCGCCGTCACATCATTGAGTAATTCGGTGAGATTGTGGGCACGGGCGATAATCCGCCCTGCCGACACGACCACCGCCCCCACGGGTACCTCCCCGCGGTCAAAGGCTTCCCTGGCCTCAGCCAGCGCCCTGCGCATGAAATATTCATCCCCATGAATCTCCGTCATCCTGATCTCCTTTATTCTGGCAAACAGAACAATACCCCTGTAATCAGAGCATACCGGGGGACTGCCTCTCTTTACGCCGGTTTTCCAAATCACAAACCGGGGGACTGCCTCTCTTTACGCCGGTTCTTCCGGATCGGCAAGAATTGCCGGCCTCATCGGCCACGACCATAAAAAAGCATCGGCAAATCCAACTTCCCGGGCGATGTCAAAATTGCTAAAAATTGGCTATTTTCGCAACCTGTCTAAACAATTGGGAATATGTACAGAACACATACATGCGGAGAGCTGAGAGCAGAACATGCCGGTCAGGAGGTGACCCTGGCAGGTTGGGTACAACGGGTACGTGACCTGGGGGCCATGACCTTTATCGACCTGCGCGACCGGTATGGGGTGACCCAGCTGGTGACCGACGATAAAAGTGATGCAGGTGTCAGGGATGAGGTGACCCGTCTGGGCCGGGAGTTTGTCCTCCAGGCCAAAGGAAGGGTCAGGGAGCGCAGCAGCAAAAACAAAAATATGGCCACCGGCGATGTGGAGGTGGAGCTCACCTCGGTGAGGGTGCTGAGTGCGGCGGCGGTACCGCCTTTCACCATCCAGAATGACACCGACGGAGGAGATGACCTGCGGATGAAGTTCCGTTACCTCGACCTGCGCCGCCCCATGGTGCAGCAAAATCTTTTTCTGCGCGCCCGCATGGCCCACTCTGCCCGTTCTTATCTGGCACAACAGGGATTCATCGAAGTGGAAACACCGGTAATGATCAAATCGACACCCGAAGGAGCCCGCGACTTTGTGGTCCCCTCCCGTATGAACCCCGGAGAATTCTATGCGCTCCCCCAGTCGCCCCAGATCTTCAAACAGTTGCTGATGGTCGCCGGCTTTGACAAGTATTTCCAGATTGTCAAATGTTTCCGCGACGAAGACCTGCGTGCCGACCGCCAGCCAGAATTCACCCAGATCGACTGCGAAATGTCCTTCGTGGAACAGGAAGACGTACTGAACACCTTCGAAGGACTGACCCGCCATATGCTCAAAGAAATTCTCGGGGTGGAAACGGCTTCTTTTCCCAGGATGCCCTATCCTGAAGCCATGGGGAGCTACGGTTCAGACAAGCCCGACATCCGCTTCGGCATGACATTGGTCGACCTTACCTCCAGTGTGAAAGGAAAAGGTTTTCCTGTTTTTGACGGGGCGGAATACATCGGGGGAATTTGCGCCGAAGGGTGCGGCGAGTATACCCGCAAGCAGCTCGACGAGCTCACCGAATGGGTGAAACGACCCCAAATCGGCGCCAAAGGGCTGGTCTATGTGAAGATGAACGGTGACGGAACCATCCGTTCCTCTATCGACAAATATTTCAATTCCGATGAATTAAAGGATCTGGCGTTCCATTTCAGGGCCAAGGCAGGCGACCTGATCCTGATCATTCCCGGTGAGCGGGAGAAAACGGTGACTGCCCTGGGGAATCTCCGCCTGGAGATGGGGAACCGTCTGGGTCTCCGCCCCAAAGGTACTTTCCAGCCTCTTTGGGTGGTAGACTTTCCCCTGCTGGAATGGAATGAGGATAACAGCCGCTGGTCGGCCATGCACCATCCCTTCACCTCGCCCAAACCAGAAGATATTTCCCTGCTCGACAGCGATCCTGGAAAGGTCAGGGCCAATGCCTATGACCTGGTGATCAACGGCGTGGAGATCGGCGGCGGATCGGTGCGAATTTTTGATCCGGCCCTTCAGTCAAAGATGTTCAATGTGTTGGGATTCACTCCTGAGCAAGCCGAAGCCCAGTTCGGGTTCCTGATGAATGCCTTTAAATATGGTGCACCCCCGCATGCCGGGATTGCCTTTGGCTTCGACCGGCTCGTTTCCATGTTCGCCGGGCTCGACTCCATACGCGACGTCATCGCCTTTCCCAAGAACAACTCAGGACGCGACGTGATGAACGACTCCCCGGCCCCCATCGCCCAGGAACAACTCGACGAACTCCACCTGATCCTCCGGCCGGCGGAAAAGAAATAACCACGCAGACCGGGCGGTATGGAGCCCCAAAATAAGAGCTTAACCTGCCTGCGAAAGAGGCCAGGGAAATGAAATACCTTGACCTGCCATGTTGTAGCGCTCCGTTAAATCGCCCGCAGGTATTTCAGTCATCCATAAAAAATAGCCGCCCCATTGCTGAGGCGGCTATTTTTGTATGGATAATTTCCGTGATTACAGATTCTCAACTCTTTTCCTGGCGGAGTAGTTGATGTGGAGGGCAGAGGCCCTGCGCAGTTCCTGCTTGATATCCTGGACGATCTGCATTTTGGTGTACTCGTCAATTTTCAGTGAGGTCACCATCATGGGCACTTCGGCTTCATCCCGTGCCTGCCGCTCGACCACGATATAGTCGACGATGTCTCTCACCTCGGCAAACTGGTCGTTCAGCTGAATTCGCGGTTCGTTACCATATACCCTTTGGTACTGGGCATGGGGAACTCCCACATAAATATAGCTCACCAGGGATTTCTTCTCAAGCTTGGTCAGTTCCGTGGCGTGGGGAAGCGTTTGCCTCACTTTCAGGGTCACCTCGCGCATGGTGGTGGTCACCATAAAGAAGAAAAGAAGCATGAACACGATGTCGGGGAGTGAAGCCGTTGAAATGGGCGGCGTCTCCTTTTTCCCTTGTTTTCCAAATTTCTTCATACTAATTTCCTCCTACTCTTTTAGGTTCGGCTTCCGAAATACGCTGAGGATATACTTCACGCACGGCGTCCTGCTCCTCTTTGGTAAGCAGGTCAAAGCGTTTGTTGAATTTGGAAAGCGCCAATTCATTTCTAAGGTCATTGATGGCACCGACAAGTTCATTCTGGACGGCCAGGTAGGTTCCGTACTGGGTTCCCAGGTCATTCTGGAGGGAGATCACTCCCTTTGAGATCTCGGTAGGGCCGAAGAAGGCCACTTCCTTGATCTCTTTTTCCGGGAGGTTATCCGCGTTATTGGGATTGGCCATGAATTCCTTGGCTTTGTCACGGATTTCACCCATTTGCATCCATTCTCCTTCCACCAAAATGTTGTTGTCTTTGTTAACCAGGACAATAAAGACATTCCTCTCCTTGATAGGCGGGGTATCTTTATTTTCCACGTCTGGTGCCAAAGGGGGTAACCTTCTTTCCAGGCCGCTGTCGACGTCCATGGTGGTGGTCACCATGAAGAAGATCAGCAACAGGAAGGCGATATCTGCCAGCGATGCGGATGGTATTTCTGGTGTTTTCTTTGGCATAATAATAACTCTTATTGCTTGGTTAAAACATCTCGCCGTTACCTGCTAAAAAGCTTGGAAACGGAGGCATAGATCAGGGAAAGAATAGCAATTCCCAGAAGTAAATAAGTGGTAAAGAGTCCTGTATCCACCCATTTGGAAACAGAGGGGGTCAGGGAACCGTTATCCACGAATTTTTGCACACCGGGGAATTTGGGGATTTCAGGAGAAGCCATCAGATAGGCAATCAGAACGACTACTCCCACGAAACCGACACCCAACAGCATACCCTTGGCCGACTTGAAGTCGGAGACCAGCTGGAACAGGCCATAGATCAGGATGATGCCCACACCGAAGATCAGGAGGGCATAAGCCCAGTATAGGTTATAATCAACCCACATGTTCATCTTGGGATCACTGTTCACGCTACTGATGTTGGACATGAGGGAGACCAACAGAACAACCGTAACGGCGACAATGACCAGCAAAATGATAAATGGTAAACGACTGAGTTTATTCATAGCCTCTTACTTTTTGAGGTTGTGCTTGACGACCATGTCAATCAGGGAAATGGAGGAGTCTTCCATATCACCGACGATTGATTCGATTTTGTTGGCCAGGTAGTTGTAGAAAATCTGGAGGATGATGGCCACAATAAGACCAGTCACAGTAGTGATAAGGGCGACCTTGATACCGGCGGCCACGAGCGTGGGGCTGATGTCACCGGCCTGTTCGATGGCGTCGAAGGCAGCGATCATCCCGATTACTGTTCCCATGAACCCGAGCATAGGAGCCAGGGCAATGAAAAGGGCGATCCAGGTCAGACCCCTTTCGAGAAGGCCGGCCTGCACACCCCCGTAAGAAACCACTGATTTCTCCACCACATCAACGCCTTCGTGGGCCCTGTCAAGTCCCTGATAGAAAATACTGGCCACGGGACCGCGTGTATTGCGGCAAACTTCCTTAGCGGCTTCCACACCACCATTGTTGAGGGCGTCTTCGATTTTGGCAAGAAGTTTCTTGGTATTAGAGGTGGCCATGTTCAGGTAAATCACCCTTTCGATGGCGAATGCCAGTCCTAAGATGAGACAAAGAAGGATGGAGGTCATGAAGCCCGGGCCCCCTTCGATGAACTTCTGTTTCAGGGCGCTGTGAAGCGACTGTCCGGCTTCGGCCTGGGCGGCGGCTTCCTCAATGGGATCGGCTGACACAGCCTCCGCCGGCGCAGCAGCGGCAGTGCTGTCTACCGCAGTGGTGGTGGCGGCAGGCTGGTCCTGGGCCACAACAGAATTTGATGCCACAAAAAGAAGCATCCCGAATACTGCAATCAACGCAAATAGTTTTTTCATAATTGTTTTGAATTTAATTAATAATCTCCTTGATTTTTGTTGTTATAATTTTGTTCCAAATTTATAATATCATTAACATTATTCAAAAACGGCAGCCCTTTTTTTCAAAGATTGTCGTCATTTTTCGGAATTGAAAGTCTGGTTTACGTCAAACACAGTGTAATAAAGAACACCTGGCGGAGAGGGGGGGATTCGAACCCCCGGTTCCCTTTAGAGGAACACACGCTTTCCAGGCGTGCCAGTTAAGCCACTCCTGCACCTCTCCATATTCAAGGCCTTTCTGCAGTCACAGGCCTCCCGGTTTGAGGGGCGCAAAATACAAAAAAAAACTAAACAAAAACAGCTATTCGCGAATTTCGCCGCAGAGGCTCCTCCGGAGGTACATTTTCACTTCCTCCCTGCTGAGGCCTTGTCCCAGCAGGAACATCAGCTTGGTGATGGCCGCCTCGGTGGTCATGTCGTTGCCGCTGACCACCCCCGCATTGAGGAGTTCCAGACTCGTTTCGTACTGGCCCATCTGGACGCTTCCCCCCTGGCATTGGGAGACATTGAGCACAATCACATTATGGCGGATGGCCCTGCGGATGGCCTGGATCAGCCATTTGGAGGTGGGGACGTTCCCCGAACCGTAGGATTCCAGGACCACTCCCTTTAACCCTTCTATCCCCAGTACCGATTCCACCACTTTACGGCCTATGCCGGGGAACATTTTCAGGATGAAGACATTGTCGTCAAAACCGGTCTGTACCTTCAGGATCCCGGCATTGCCCGGATAGTGGATGAACTCGGTGTTGTAACGGATGTCGACGCCGGCGGTGGCCAGCGGAGGATAGTTCTCCGACACAAAGGCGCTGAAATTCTCAGCATCGCGCTTGACCGTCCGGTTGCCCCGGAACAAATTGAAATCAAAATAAATGCATACTTCCGGAACGAGGGCCTCCCCGTTTTTGCGGGCGGCAGCGATCTCCACTGCCGTGATCAGGTTTTCCTTTCCGTCGGTGCGGATCGTCCCGATGGGCAGCTGGGACCCCGTCAGAATGATGGGTTTGCTCAGGTTCACAAACATGTAGCTGAGCGCAGAGGCGGTGTAGGCCATGGTGTCGGTGCCGTGGAGGATCACAAAACCGTCGTAGAGGTTGTAATTGCGCTGAATGGTCAGGGCGATCTTCTCCCAGATGGCGGGGGTCATGTTGGAGGAATCGATGGGGGGTGTGAAAGCCACCGACCCGATCCGGTAGCCGAATTTCCTGAGTTCGGGCACCTCGTCGAGGATCTGGTCAAACCTGACGGGAGCCAGGGTTCCCGTGACCGGGTCCTGGGCCATCCCGATGGTCCCTCCCGTATAAATAATCAATACTGACGGCTGTTGGTTCATGGTATCCTGGTACTTATCGTTACTTTATATTGACAGGGATGCTTTGCCTGGCCAATCCGGGTGGCAGGAGATGTGGGATGCACAGATCTCCATGAGGCAAGTGCATCATTCCCTTCATATCCTGAAAAGCTGGCGGGCATTGGTTGTGGTGATGCTGGCCAGACTGGGGAGGGGAATACCCAGTACGGAGGCCACCTTTTGGGCTATGGGGATCAGCTGTGCAGGTTCGTTACGGCGGCCCCGGAAAGGCACCGGGCTCAGCCAGGGAGCGTCGGTTTCGAGCAGGAGCCCTTCGGGGCCGGTCTCCTCCACCACCCTTTCCAGCTGGTTGTTACGGAAGGTGACCACCCCTCCGATGCCCAGGAAAAAACCTGCCCCAAGGACCCTTCGGGCCTGCTCCGGGGTTCCAGAGAAACAGTGAAAAATCCCTTTCAGCTCACCCCGGTGTTCTTTTTCCAGGACTTTCCATACCTCTTCGAAGGAGTTGCGCACATGGATCACCACGGGCAGGGCCATGGCCACTGCCCACCGCAGCTGCTGCCTGAAAGCCTCCTCCTGCTCTTCGCGGTGGCTCACATCCCAGTACAGGTCGATCCCGATCTCCCCCACCCCACAGAACTTCTCCCGCTCAAACCACAACGCCACCCTGTCCAGAACCGAGACATAATCCTCCCCGACAGAAGAAGGGTGCAATCCCATCAGCGGGTAACAACAACCGGGGTGTTGCCGCGAGAGCTCCAGCATCGGTTCCACCGAACTCTCATCGATATTGGGAAGGACCATTTTCTCCACACCGGCTTCCAAAGCCCTGGCAATCACCACCTCCCGGTCATCATCAAAATCTCCGGCATAAATATGGGTGTGCGTATCGATCAGCATGTTGTCGGCCATTAAGGGAGCAAAGGTAATGCAAAGCGGGGAACCCACCTGTATAGACCTCCGGAAATCTCAAAAGCCTGCACGGGCAGGCTTTTGAGATAAGGTCATTCTGGTGGTCAGGGATCAGACGATGCCCTGGGCCAGCATGGCTTCGGCCACTTTCACGAAGCCACCGACGTTGGCACCCTTTACATAGTCGACCTTTGAGCCGTTGAGGCCGAACTTCACGCATGTTTCGTGGATATCCTGCATAATAATCTGCAGCCGCTGATCGACCTCTTCGCGCGACCAGTTGTAGCGCATGCTGTTCTGGGTCATTTCCAGTCCCGATACGGCCACACCGCCGGCATTGACCGCCTTGCCGGGGGCAAAATCAATGTGTTCCTTGAGGTATTCCATGCCATCGGCCGTACATCCCATATTGGAGGCTTCAGCGACCAGGAAACAGCCGTTTTTCACCAGCTCTTCAGCGTCTTCCCGGTTGAGTTCATTCTGGGTTGCACAGGGAATGGCGATGTCGCATTTCTCCACCCAGGGTTTCTTCCCGGGTACGAACTTCACCCCAAACTCTTTGGCATAGGGTTCCACAATATCCTGGTTGCTGGCCCGCAGTTCCAGCAAATACTCCACTTTGTCGCCCGAAACCCCGTCAGGATCATAGATGTATCCATCGGGTCCGGAAATGGTGACCACCTTTCCACCCAGTTCGTTGATCTTGGAAACGGCGCCCCAGGCGACGTTTCCGAAGCCGGAAACAGCAAAGGTATGGCCGGCAATATCCTTGCCCAGCCGTTTCAGCATGTGACGCACGAAATAGACGGCTCCGAAGCCGGTGGCCTCGGGGCGGATAAGACTGCCCCCCCAGCCGATACCCTTACCGGTGAATACCCCGGTGAACTCATTCCGCAACCGCTTGTACTGGCCAAACATATAGCCTACTTCACGGCCCCCGACGCCAATGTCACCTGCAGGGACGTCGGTATCGGGACCAATGTGCCGGAACAACTCATTCATAAACGACTGGCAGAAACGCATGATCTCCCCGTCAGATTTTCCCTTCGGACTGAAATCGGAACCCCCTTTGCCGCCTCCCATGGGAAGCGTGGTCAGACTGTTCTTGAAGGTCTGCTCAAACCCAAGAAACTTGAGAATGCTCAGGGTCACCGTGCTGTGAAAACGAATCCCCCCCTTGTAAGGCCCTATGGCAGAGTTGAACTCCACACGGTAACCACGGTTGATCTGTACCTCCCCACGGTCATCGACCCAGGGAACCCTGAACATGATCACCCGCTCAGGCTCGCACATTCTTTCCAGAATTTTATTCTTCTGGTATTTCGGGTTTTTAGAATAAAAGTCCCATACCGACTCGGTAACTTCCTGAACCGCCTGATGAAACTCCTTTTCGCCCGGAGTTCTCTGTTTCAGGCTCTCCATGAATTCATTAATCTCAGCTTTCATATTGGTAAGTTTGAATTAATGGAGCAAATGTAACCAAGATGTTGATGATTAACCAGCGGGTGCAAGGAAAACAGCAAATTTTATATTACTGAATATCAATTCATTATCCTTACCGAAAAGATGTTAAGGAACACACTCTGACAAAAATCAGGAATTGCGGGGAGAAAGGGTGAGGCCGGGACTTTGACGCCGGCTTCCTTCAGATCCCACCTCACGATGGGCACCCTTGCCCTTGTCTGATGGTTGGTAGCTATAAACTCCCATAACGGACTTACACCGTCAAGTTACACGCCATGCACGGCGCACTAAAAAGAGAGGTTGCCCCGGCCATGCGGGACAACCTCTCTGGAGATATGGGGTTGGGCGATGATTACATCATGCCGCCCATTCCGCCGCCCATTCCGGGGTTGGGCATGGCGGGCTTGTCTTCTTTGATCTCGGTGATGACTGCCTCTGTGGTGAGGAGCATACCGGCGATGGAAGCGGCGTTTTCGAGGGCGACCCTGGTCACTTTCACCGGGTCAATGACGCCTGCATCATAGAGGTTCTGGTATTCGCCCAGGCGGACATTGTAGCCGAAGTCGCCTTTGCCTTCGCGAACTCTCTGGACGATGACGGCACCTTCCTTACCGGCGTTGTTGACGATCTGGCGCAGAGGTTCTTCGATGGCCCTCTTGACAATCTCGATGCCAGTCTGTTCGTCGTCGTTGTCCACTTTAATTCCCTCGAGGGAGTCGATGGCGCGGATATAAGCCACGCCACCACCGGGCACAATGCCTTCCTCGACGGCGGCACGGGTGGCGCTGAGCGCGTCGTGTACGCGGTCTTTCTTTTCCTTCATTTCCATTTCGGAGGCGGCACCCACATAAATCACGGCCACACCACCGGCCAGTTTGGCCAGGCGTTCCTGCAGTTTCTCACGGTCATAATCGGAGGTGGTAAGCTCGATCTGTTTCTTGATCATACCGACCCTGGCACCAATGGCCTTCACATCGCCATGGCCACCTACGATGGTGGTGTTCTCCTTGTCGATGGTTACCCTTTCGGCGCGACCCAGCATGTCAAGGGTGGTCTGCTCCAGTTTCATTCCCTTCTCCTCGGTGATCACGTTCCCACCGGTCAGCACGGCGATGTCTTCGAGCATTTCCTTGCGGCGGTCGCCAAAACCGGGAGCCTTCACGGCGGCCACCCTCAGGGCACCACGCAGCCTGTTGACCACCAGGGTGGCCAGGGCTTCCCCGTCGACATCCTCGGCAATGATCAGCAACGGCCTTCCACTCTGGGCGGTCTGCTCCAGCACCGGAAGCAGGTCCTTCATGGTACTGATCTTCTTATCATGGATCAGAATGAAGGGATTCTCCAGATCGGCTGCCATTTTTTCAGTATCGGTCACAAAATAGGGAGAGATGTATCCACGGTCAAACTGCATCCCTTCCACCACGTCCACGTATGTGTCGGTGCCTTTTGATTCTTCAATGGTGATAACCCCTTCCTTGTGCACTTTCTCCATGGCTTCGGCAATGAGTTTACCGATGTTTTCGTCGTTGTTGGCCGACACTTTGGCCACCGACTCGATCTTGGCATAATCGTCGCCCACATTCTGGGACTGGGATTTGAGGCTTTCCACCACCCTGGAAACGGCTTTGTCAATACCGCGTTTCAGGTCCATCGGGTTGGCACCAGCCGCCACATTCTTCAGACCTACCGACACGATCGACTGGGCCAGTACGGTCGCCGTGGTGGTGCCGTCACCGGCATCGTCATTGGTCTTGGAGGCCACTTCCTTCACCATCTGGGCTCCCAGGTTCTCATACGGATCGGCCAGTTCAATCTCCTTGGCCACGGTCACCCCGTCCTTGGTGATCTGCGGAGCACCGAATTTCTTCTCGATGACCACGTTGCGCCCCTTCGGGCCCAGAGTTACCTTGACGGCATCAGCCAGCCTGTCGACACCTTTCTTAAGCAGGTCCCTCGCTTCAATATTGTTTTTAATCTCTTTTGCCATAGTATTGAATCTTTAATTTAAATTTCTTACTGAATGTAAAGCACATCGTTCTGCGACATGAGCAAATAGTCCACTCCGTCGATGGTCAGTCCTGTCCCCGAATATTTCCCGTAGAATACGGTATCTCCAGCCTTCAGTTCCATGGGCTCATCCTTTTTGGGGGCTCCCGTAAGAACCACGGTCCCCGCCTGGGGTTTTTCCTTTGCCGAATCCGGAATGATGATTCCGCTGGCCGTCTTGGTCTCGGCTTCCTGCGGTAATACCAGGATCTTTCCTGCAAGAACTTTACCTTTTAATTCTGTCATTGCTCGTTAATTTTTATAGTTAAACAATCATGTTTTTAGTTTGGATACTCCCGACGGAACACATTCTGTGCCAACCGATGGGGGAGCCCGGCAAGCGCCCTTTCTTTGCCATTTTTTCACCTCCTGAAGGGGGTGCAGTCGCCACTTTCTTAATTCAAAAAACTGATATACAAATAATTAACATCCTGTCAGGAGTTATGACACTCTGACATATTGCTGTGGGGAACCGGTAAACCGGTCAAAAAAAAGGCCGCCCTCTGAAAAAGGACAGCCTTTTTTACCGGGTACAGGAGCACCGGTCAATTGGCCGAATCGGCGGGTGTAGCCGTGTTTTCAGGCACCGACGTCGGGAAACTGGGGACCTGGTTGGGATCGGCGACATTCTGGATTTGTTCCTGGACCATGGATCCTTCGGTGCCTCCTTCGCTCCGGGGGATGAAGGCCGAACCGGCAATAGCCAGCAGCAACAGGGCTCCGGCGAGTCCCCATGTGGTCTTCTCCAGAAAATCAGCGGTTTTCCTCACTCCGGCGATTTGCGTAGAAGCCTGGAAATTACTCGCAAGGCCCCCACCCTTCGAATTCTGTACAAGTACGATAAGCACCAGTAAGACACACACGATGAATATCAGGACGAGAATTAAGGTATACATGTCTGTAGCTGTTAATAATTCATTATTCTTTTAACTTCCTCAATGCGGGCTGCAAAGTAAATACTTTTTCCCGGAAATCTCAAACTTAATTTTTCAAAAGCGTCTATGGCCTCCTGATATTTACCCTGTTGAACCAAGAGGTTAACGAAGGTTTCGGTGATGATATCGCCTGGGATTTCTGCGGCTTTTTCGGCTAGACTGATCCCCTGGGTTCCTGAGGTTTCGCTGCGGAGTGTTGCAAAAGCGGCTCCTCCGGCCAGGAAACGTTCCACCAGTTCCTGCCGCGGGTTGGCAGGGTTCTGCCCTTCTCCGCCACCCTGGAGGGGGGTATCTGCCGTCAACCCTAATCCTGTGGCAGAAAGATATTCCCACGCAGCAGGCTGATGGAGGGTTTCCGCCTGGCTTCCTTCGACCATCCGGCAGAGGATCCGCCGGTCCCTGATCCGCAGGGCCGCTTGCGCCAAAACCTCCTCAAAAGAGGGATCCCCGGCGGCACGCAGGCTCCTGAGCCAAAGCATCCACCCCTCCTGGAACCAAGGATATGCCCTGGTCATCTCCTCCCAGAGGGAAACCTCCCCGGGATCCTTCCATCCCCTGTAGTACCTGAGAAATCCTGCAGCGTTCATTTACCAGTTGGCAATGGTGGCGTTAAAAATATCATCAAGGAGCTTTTCCACGATATCAGGCACAATGTCACTTTCCACATCGTTCAGGCTCAGGGAACTGGAGAAATCCTCGAACGCCGAGAATGTCCGGTCAAAATCCTGGGTATGGTCCCTGTTGTTGGTATACTTGAGCCTGATGGTGATGGTCAGCCTGTTTTGGGCGGCCATATCCTCTTTCTGGATAGCCATGGGCCTGACGGCATAGTCGGTGATCTGGCCCTCGTAAACCAGGTCCCCGTTCTCCCCCTCCTCCTTCAGGGAGGTTTGCTTCATCAGTTTGTCCTTGAGCTTTTCCGTAAAATCGTTGCTCAGGGTAGGATTCACCAGCCGTGCCCGGTTGGGAAAATAGTAAACCGAAAAGGTCTTTACGTCGGCCGATATATTGGCCCCGGTAAAGCTGTAGGACATTTTGCAGGAGACCAGCCATCCTGCAATGAGTGCGCACAACCACATCCCTGTCAGCAGGGTCTTTCTCCTTTCCATGGTTCAGGCCGTAATTTGGTATTCTTTGATCTTCCGGTACAGGGTCCGCTCTGAAATCCCCAGTTCCTGGGCGGCAAACTTCCGCTTGCCCCCATGTTTCTCCAGCGCCTTCCTGATCAGTTCGATCTCCTTCTCCTCCAGCGAAAGTGACTCTTCCAGGAACTCTTCGGTGTCGAGGATGTTCTCCTTTTCGAAGGATTCAATCTTGATGGGGGAAGGGGCTTTTCGTTCGGTGACCACTTCCACATCGTTGTGATAGAGCTTGCGGATGATATGGGCGTGGTCATCGGCCATCTCCCCGTGACCCTGATCGCGGAGCATGTCCAGCACCAGCTTTTTCAGATCGTTCATATCCTTTTTCATATCGAAGAGAACCTGGTATAGGATCTCCCTTTCGCTGGAAAAATTCTTATCATGGGAGGTGGAAACCAGGGCTGGCAGGTTGGTGCGGTTTTCACGGGGAAGGTATTTCATCAATACCGGCCCAGCGATGTCGCGGTGGGTCTCAATGATGGAGATTTGCTCGGTAATGTTCTTCAGTTGCCTGACATTGCCCGGCCAGGAGTATCCGCTCAGGAGTGCCCGGGCCTCTTCATCGAGGCGGATGGCCGGCATCCGGTATTTCTCGGCGAAGTCGGCGGCAAACTTGCGGAAAAGGAGGTGGATATCCTCGCTTCGCTGGCGCAGGGGCTGCACGGTGATGGGCACCGTATTGAGGCGGTAATAAAGGTCCTCCCTGAATTTTCCGCTTTCGATGGCCAGGGGAAGATTGATATTGGTGGCGGCAATGACCCGTACATTGGTCTTCATGACCTTGGAGGACCCCACCTTGATGAATTCGCCGGTTTCCAGCACCCTGAGCAGGCGCACCTGGGTAGAGAGAGGAAGCTCCCCGATTTCATCGAGAAAGATGGTGCCGCCGTCGGCTTCCTCGAAATAACCTTTCCGGTCGCTGAGGGCACCGGTAAAAGCGCCCTTTTCGTGCCCGAAGAGCTCCGAGTCAATGGTTCCTTCAGGGATGGCCCCGCAGTTGACGGCAATGTATTTTCCGTGTTTGCGGGCCGAGTGATTATGGATGATCTGCGGGAAAATCTCTTTTCCGGTACCGCTCTCCCCGGTGATCAGTACCGACAGATCGGTAGGGGCTACCTGCACGGCCACTTCAATGGCCCTGTTCAGATCGGGCGAATTGCCGATGATCCCGAACCGTTGCTTTATTGCCTGTACATCCATGGTTAACTGTCAAAGCCTGCAAATTTACTATTTTTCGGCCGAAAAAACGCCGCTCTGCCGATAATTGGCTTCTTGCTTAAAATTGGCTAATTTCGGAGGGTTGGTGTATCTTTGAAGCCATAAAACAAAAACAGCATGCAGTTTACAGCAGTTATTCCTGCGCGATACCAGTCGACCCGGTTTCCGGGGAAGCCTCTGGCCCTGATTCACGGCAAGCCGATGGTATGCCATGTGGTGGACCGTGCCCGGGAAGTCCTTGACGAGGTGTGGGTGGCCACCGACCACGAGGGGATCGCCCGTGCGGTGCGTGACCACGGGGGCAAGGTCGTCATGACCTCTCCCGGTCATACCAGCGGCACCGACAGGTGTGCCGAAGCGGCGGCTCTCATCGCCGTAACCACCCCTGTCGACGTGGTCATCAATGTGCAGGGTGACGAACCTTTTATCCGTCCGGAACAAATCAGGCAGTTGATGGCGTGCTTTACCCCGGAGGTGCAGATCGCCACCCTGGTGCGGAAGATCACGGATCCCGCGGACCTCGGGAACCCCAACAAGCCAAAGGTGGTCCTCGGCCGCCACGGAGAGGCCCTTTATTTCAGCCGCTCGGCGATACCCTATCTGCGGGGCCGCGATAGAAACCAGTGGGTCGCATCCCACCCCTACTGGGCCCACATCGGCATGTACGGCTACCGCTTTGACATCCTCAGGGAGATCACCCGCCTGGCCCCCGGAGCCCTGGAAACGGCCGAATCCCTCGAACAACTCCGCTGGCTCGAAAACGGATACCGCATCCACACCGCCGCCACGGAGTACGTCTCCCTGGGCATCGACACCCCCGAAGACCTGCAGGAAGCCCTGAAACTGTTCTGATATGTTCCTTTTAAACAAAAAAGGCACTATATTTGTATAAGATTTCAGAAAAAGAGATTAACTTGTGCGGATGAGACGGTGGATAATCATGGTAATGCTGATACTGGCGGCGGTTTCCCTGCAGGGGCAGGAAAGGAGCGCCGCGGGTGGTGTGGTTTCCGCACAGGCCGTGACAGAACTTCCGGCCGTTCCCACCGAGCTGAAGGTCTTCCCCAATCCCGTCCTCCAAAGCAAATTCACCGTGGAAACCGGCCCTCACCTGATCAGGGAAATCCGTATCACCAACATTGCCGGGGTGCAGGTCTACCTCAGAAAATTCCCGGTTCCCGTGCAGCGTTTTGAGGTCGCCACCGGAAGTATCCCCAACGGTGTGTACCTCCTTCGGGTCAGCAATACCGGCAACTCGGCCAAAACCCTTAAGCTGGTCATCAGCGGCGGCAGGTAGTTCCTCTTCTCCCCGGCGTAATCTTTCCCTTTCCCTCCTGTGGGCTTTCAGCATTTAGCTTTATTCCTGCTGACTGGTCTCCATATCATGTCGGGCGATCACTGTCTGCCGGCTTAAAGACAAGGGGTTCCCCGCGAACAGGTTTAAGGGCAACCAGCCTACCCTGTTCTGGCTGATGGGCAAACGGCTCCCTTGAACGGGAAGATGGGCAACCGGCCTGCCACGAAAAGGCCTTAAGGCGACCGGTCCACCTTTTGGGGGGAATTGATCTATTATTACTGTTCACCCGGAAACGCGAAAGGGTCAGCGTCTTTTCAATCCGAGCACACCCAGGAGGCCGCGGGTAACTTCCCTGGCGACGGTGCGGGTCACCGAGCTTTTCATGATTTTCTCGAAAGTGGAGACCTGTCGTGCAGTACGGCTCCGGGTGGTCGTTCGCCGGGGGGTTTGTGCCTTCTTTGCCTGCAATTCCCTGGCATCCTGTTCCTCCATTCTTTCGAGGAGAATTTCATGGGCGCTCTCGCGGTCGATATCGCGGTTGTATTTGCGCACCAGGGGAGAGCGGCTGGTTAATTCGCTGAATTCCTCTCCGTTGAGAATATCCATCCGGGAATAGGGCGGGCGCATGAGGGTGTGGACCAGTTCAGTGGGCATACCCTTTTCGTTGAGGGCAGTGACCATGGCTTCACCGGTACCCATTTGGGTAATCAGTTCGTCGGCCACGTAGTAGTCGCTGAGAGGGTAGTTTTCAGCCGCCAGCTTGATGGCTTTGCGGTCTTTGGCGGTGAAAGCCCGAAGGGCATGCTGTACCTTCAGGCCCAGCTGCCCCAGTACTTCAGCAGGAATGTCATCGGGCGACTGGGTGACCAGAATGATCCCCACCCCCTTGGAGCGGATCAGCTTGATGGTCACCTCAAACTGATTGAGAAGGGTTTTGGTGGCGTTACGGAATATAAGATGGGCCTCGTCAAAGAAAATCACCAGCTCGGGTTTCCCGAGGTCGCCCTTTTCGGGCATTTTCTGGAAAATTTCGGCCAGAAGGCAAAGCATGAAGGTACTGAACATGGCGGTATTGCTCTGGATGTCGGTCACCCTGAGGATATTGATCATTCCGCGGCCATCCTGGTCAAAACGCATCAGGTCGGCGATATCAAAGGAAGGTTCTCCGAAGAAGCGTGCGGCACCCTGTTGCTCCAGACTGGTGAGGCTGCGCATGATGGTTCCGGCGGAGGTGGTCTGAAAAAATCCGTAATCCTTCTGGAACTCGGCCTTGCCGTCTTCCTGGATGTATTTCAGAACGGTTTTGAGGTCTTCGATGTCAAGGAGGGGCAATCCCTTGTCGTCACAATATTTGAAGACCATGGAAAGGATGCCGGTCTGGTTTTCGTTGAGGTCGAGGATTTTACCCAGCAGGACCGGTCCGAATTCGGAGACAGTAGCTTTGAGCCGGACTCCCGGTTCGTGGCTGATCGTCATCAGTTCCGAGGCAAAGCCCCGGGGCTGCCAATCCATGCCGATCAGGCGCGACCTTTTCTCCACCACAGGATTCATGGTTCCGGGAGCAGCAATTCCACTGAGGTCTCCCTTGACGTCCATAAGGAGTACCGGTACGCCGGCCTCCGACAATCCTTCGGCAATCAGCTGCAGCGACTTGGTCTTACCCGTTCCTGTTGCCCCCGCGATCAGCCCGTGACGGTTCAGGGTTTTCAATGGCACCTTCACCTGGCACCCCGTCTCCTGATCATCGCCCAGCACGGCCGAACCTATCAGAATAGATTCCCCTTTGAAGGTGTAACTGCCCCTGATGGCCTCCACAAATTTTTCCTTCACTTCCATGGTCAGTGGTTTTTATGTTCCTGTGAGACAAAAATAACTAATTTATTATTTTTACAGGCAAATCAGCAAAATGAAGGAACAAGAGGAAGCAGAGAGGCGGTTTATGTTGCGTGCCGCTGAGCTGGCAGCCTATGCTGTAGACCATGGTCTGGGAGGACCCTTCGGGGCGGTGGTCGTAAAGGATGGGGTGATCGTGGGCGAAGGCTACAACCAGGTGACCAGTGCCAATGACCCCACGGCCCATGCCGAAGTGATGGCCATCAGGAATGCCTGCCAACAATTGGAGAGCTTCCAGCTTACGGGGTGCGAAATCTACAGCAGTTGCGAACCCTGTCCCATGTGCCTGGGCGCCATCTACTGGGCCCGACCCGAAAAACTGATCTACGGCAGCACCCGTTTTGACGCCGCCAACGCAGGCTTCGACGACGCTTTCATTTATCATGAATTGGCCCTCCCCGAAAACCAAAGAAACCTCCGGATCTCCTTTCAACCCCACCAGAAGGCTGTAGAGGTGTTCCGACACTGGAAAGATCGGGAAAACAAAACCACCTATTAGATTGTTCAACTTTTTTTATTACTTTAGTTTGATCAAAATGACATACAGGTACAAATAACTCAAACACCTGATTAACAACTATTAACAGTAATCACTATGGCAAAGAAAATCAAAGAAATTGAGGGCATTGGTCCGGTTTTCGCCGAGAAACTGGGGAATGCCGGTGTTTTAACTGTGGAGAGCCTGCTGGAAAAAGGGGCGAGCCGCAGTGGTCGCAAAGCCATTTCCGAAGCCTCGGGCATCGATGAAGGCAAAGTGTTGAACTGGGTAAACAAAGCCGACTTGTTCCGGATCAAGGGCATCGGACCCCAGTTTTCCGAATTGCTGGAAGCCGCGGGTGTGGACACCGTCAAGGAGCTGAGGAATCGTAATGCCGAGAACCTGTACCAGAAACTGGTAGAAGTCCAGGCCGAGAAAAAAATCACCCGGGCAGTTCCCGCCCTGAAACAGGTGACCAATTTTATTGAGCAGGCCAAAACCCTTCCTCCGGTGGTGACATATTGATCCTTTCCACCAAGGTTGAGAAGGAATGGAGGCTGCCCCTGTCAGGTGCAGCCTCTTTTTTTATACCTTTGCGACTTCGTTTTTTCAATCAACAGCATGGCACCATGGAATATCATTTCGGTGAAATAGAGAAGAAGTGGCAGGATTATTGGGAGCGGAACAAGACGTTCAGGACAGAGACCGATTTTTCGAAGCCCAAATATTATATTCTCGACATGTTTCCCTATCCGTCGGGAGCGGGGTTACACGTAGGGCACCCCGAGGGGTACACCGCCACTGACATACTCAGCCGTTACAAGCGGATGAAGGGGTACAGTGTATTGCATCCGATGGGTTGGGATGCATTCGGGCTTCCTGCGGAGCAGTATGCGATTCAGACGGGGACCCACCCTGCCCTGACCACCCGGAAAAACTGCGACACTTTCCGCAGGCAGATCAAAGCCCTGGGACTGAGTTACGACTGGGACCGGGAGATCAATACCACCGATCCGGGCTATTTCAAGTGGACCCAGTGGATTTTCATTCAGCTTTACAACACCTGGTATGACCAGGAAAGCGGCAGGGGAAGGCCTGTAAGCGAACTGCCTGTCCCCGCTCAGGTCACCGGAAATGGAAAAGAAGCAGTACGCCGCTATATTGACGACCGGCGTCTGGCCTATTATGACCACGCACAGGTCTGGTGGTGTGCCTCCTGCCGGACGGTCTGCGCCAATGAAGAAGTGCTCACCGACGGGTCACATGAGAAATGCGGCCACCCCGTTGTTCGCAAAAATTTAAAGCAGTGGTTATTACGCATACCTCACTATGCTGAGCGGCTGCTCTCGGGACTTGATGACCTCGACTGGCCTGAAGGGGTCAAGGACATGCAGCGCAACTGGATCGGCAAATCGCGTGGCGCCGAGATCGATTTTCGCATCATCGGAAGAGAGACCACCCTGCGCGTATACACCACCCGCCCCGACACCCTGTTTGGAGCGACCTACATGGTTATTTCCCCTGAACATCCCCTGACCGGGGAGCTGGTGACCCCGGAACACCGTGAAGCTGCAGCAGAGTATATCCGTGCGGCCTCGCTGAAGTCGGACCTGGACCGTACCGAGCTGGCCAAGGAAAAGAGTGGTGTGTTTACCGGCAGCTATGCCGAGAACCCGGTAACGGGAGAGCCCATTCCGGTGTGGATCGCCGACTATGTGCTGATGGGTTATGGCACGGGAGCCATCATGGCAGTGCCTGCCCATGACACCCGTGACTTTGAATTTGCCCACAAGTTCGGAATTCCCGTTACCTGCATTCTGGACCCTACAGGAGCTCCCGCGGAAACCCGTGAAGAGGTGCTGGCCGGAAGGGCTTGCTGGACCGGTGATGGAAAATACATCAGGTCGGCCCATCCTGCCAGGGGGATCGACCTCAACGGCCTGCACAAGGAACAGGGGATCGCTGAGATTACCCGCTGGCTCGAGGAAAAAGGCATCGGCAAAGCCACCGTAAACTATAAAATCAGGGACTGGCTCTTCAGCAGGCAGCGTTACTGGGGAGAACCCTTCCCGGTGATCCATTGGGAGGACGGGGAGGTGACCCTCGATGAGGAGCTGCCCGTACTGCTTCCCGACATGGAACGGTATGAACCCGGGGAAGGGGGGGAGTCGCCCCTGGCTAATGCCCGGGAGTGGTTACAGGTCACCGGCCGCGACGGCCGCCGCGGCCGCCGCGAAACCAACACCATGCCCCAGTGGGCCGGCTCCTGCTGGTACTACTTGCGCTTCATCGATCCCCGTAACCAGGAGAGAATCTTCGACCCCGCACTCGAAAAATACTGGATGCCCGTCGACCTGTACATCGGCGGCGCTGAACATGCTGTCCTTCACCTCCTTTACAGCCGTTTTTGGCATAAGGTGCTCTTTGACCTGGGGATCGTCTCCACCGACGAACCCTTCCGGAAGCTTTTCAACCAGGGAATGATCCTGGCCTTCGCCTATGAGACAGCAGCCGGGGCTAAGGTGAGTTCCGACCTGGTCGAAGAGTCAGATGGCGGCTTCCGGCACAGGGTGACCGGAGAACCCCTCAACCAGATCGTGGCCAAAATGTCCAAATCACTTAAAAATGTGATCAATCCCGACGATGTGGTCAGCCAGTACGGGGCCGACGCTCTGCGGTTGTACGAAATGTTCATGGGACCGCTCGACGAGCGTAAACCCTGGGCCGAGAAAGGGGTTAAGGGGGTTTTCAACTTCCTGAACCGGGTATACCGGTTCTTTACCGACCCGGCCAGTATCAGGGAGGGCGAGGAAGATCCGCAGGTGCTGAAAGCCCTGCACCAGGCCATCCGCAAGGTCACCTCCGACCTGGAAAACCTCAGGTTCAACACGGCCATCTCCGCCCTGATGGTCTTTAACAACACGGCCATGAAACAGGGCAATGTCACCCGCGAAACCGCGGAAATCTTCGTGAAGATCCTCTCCCCCTTTGCCCCGCACATGGGCGAGGAGTTATGGGCCCTGCTTGGTCATGACCATACCCTGGCCTATGAAGGCTGGCCCGAAGCCGATGAAACGCTGCTCGTGGAAGCGCATTTCGAATACCCTGTTTCCTTCAACGGGAAACTCCGTTTCAAACTGGAACTTCCCCTTGGCATGCCGGTACCCGAAATCGAGAAAGCCGTCATCGGCCACGGAAAAACCAGCCATTACCTGGAGGGCAAAAGCCTCCGGAAGATCATCGTGGTCCCCGGAAAAATTATCAATGTCGTCCACTCCTGAAACAACCGCCCGTCATGAAAGGTTCCATTTGTACCGGGAAGGGCAGGGAGCGACGCACGGGAAGTGGGCAGACTCCCGGTACTGACCGTTTAATCTAATATCATCCGCCGTGAAAGAACTTATCAGGAAAAAGCTGGAATATATCAATGACTATTTCATCATCACCCTGGGACTGCTGTTGTATGCCGTTTCCTGGACCTTGTTCATTTTACCCGCCCAAATTACGGGAGGAGGGGTAAGCGGCATCGGGGCGGTGATTTATTTTGCCACTGGATTTCCCATCGGGGTGACCTATTTCCTGATCAACGTGGTATTGGTGCTGATCGCCATCCGTATCCTGGGCCCCAATTTCGGTATCAAGACCATTTACAGCATGGCGGTGATCACCCTGGCCCTTACTTTTACCCAGCAACTGGTCAAGGAGCCCCTGATCGACGACACTTTTCTCTCCTCGGTATTGGGGGGAGGAATTGCCGGCATCGGGCTGGGGATAGTCTTCACCCGCGGGGGAAGCACCGGTGGCACCGACATCATCGCCGCCATCGTCAACAAATACCGGAATATCAGCCCCGGCAGGATCATTCTTTACTGTGATGTGATCATTATCGCCTCTTCCTGGCTGGTGCTCAGGTCGATCGACAAACTGGTATACGGGTATGTGGCCATGGCGGTGACCTCCTATGCCCTGGATGCAGTACTCAGCGGGGCCAACCGTTCGGCACAAATGCTGATTTTCTCAAGGAAATACGATGAAATCGCCGACTTCATCAACCAGCAGAAATACCGTGGAGTCACTGTGATTGACGGCGTGGGCTGGTATTCCAAGGAAAATGTGAAAGTGGTCATATCGGTGGTCAGAAAGCGTGAAACAGGAGCTATTTTCAGGAAGATCAAGGAGATAGACCCTAACGCCTTCATTTCTATGGGGAGTGTTATGGGGGTTTATGGGCAGGGATTTGACCAGCTCAAGTTGTAACGGAACAAGGCAGAAGCCCGATCAGGCCACTCAAATAAAAGGGGTCGCTGCGAAATCCATTGAGGAGAAGGCGGGCAATATGCACGATAATACATAAACATGAACTGGAAAAGAAGAGGCAGAATCCTTATTCCGGGCCTTGTGGGGGGGGTGGTGGCCACTCTCCTGGTCCTCTGGCTAATGAGGCCTACCCTTGAAAAACCACAGGAAGTGACCACACCGGAAGAGATTTCGGGAACCCTTTACGGATTTCCGGTCGATTCGTTTCACATTGTGGAGGGGGTCGTCAAATCAGGTCAGAACCTGGGCGACATTCTCTCAGGTTTTGGGGTGGGCATGCAGGTTGTGGACCAGCTGGCCCGTCACGCCGAAGGAGTTTTCGATGTGAGAAAAATAAGAACCGGCCAGCCTTATACCCTTTTTCAGGATCGCGACTCCACCCGCAAGCCCCTGCATCTTGTGTATGAAAACAACCGCATCGAATATGTGATTTTCGGCCTCGACGGCAGCCGGTCGGTTTCCCTGGGCCGTAAGAAAGTGCGCATGGAGCAGCGGTCGGCCAGCGGAACCATCACTTCGAGTCTCTGGAACACTATGACCGACAACCACCTGAACCCCGCCCTGGCCATCGAAATGAGTGAGATCTACGCCTGGACCATTGACTTTTTCGGCATCCAGAAGGGCGACCGTTTCCGGATTCTCTACCAGGAGCAGTTCGTCGACAGCAGTTCCATCGGGGTGGGCCCGGTTTATGCGGCCGAATTTGAACACCTGGGCAGAAGTTTTTATGCCTTCCGGTATGCCCAGGGCGACAAGTTTGACTATTTTGACGATCGCGGGGAGAACCTCCGGAAGGCCTTTCTGAAAGCCCCCCTTGAATTCCGTCGCATCAGTTCCCACTTTTCGGGGAGTCGCCTCCATCCTGTTCTGAAGATCAGACGGCCCCACTATGGGGTGGACTATGCTGCTCCGAAGGGAACCCCGGTCGTTTCTATCGGCGACGGCACCGTGGTGGAGCGGGGCTACAAGGGCGGCGGTGGCAATACGGTGGTTATTAAGCACAATACGGTATACACCACCTACTATCTTCACCTCTCGGGGTTTGCCAAGGGGATTGTTCCCGGGGCCAGGGTCCGTCAGGGAGAAGTCATCGGATATGTGGGATCCACGGGGCTTTCGACAGGTCCTCACCTCGATTTCAGGGTATACAAAAACGGATCCCCGACAGATCCTCTTAAGTTGGACGTTCCCCCCGGGGAACCTGTCAAACCGGAATTCAGATCGGACTACACCACCATGAAGGATTCCCTTACCACCCTCCTGTATAAAATCAACTGGCAGAATTAGACCCCCTTGCACGGATCTTCCCTCAGGGTGCCCGCCACGATCCCTCCTGAATCAGGTCAACGGATTCTGTTGCTGATGTTTCGTGAGAGCTGACGGATTCCCCGGAGGCCCGGTCGGTCTAAAAGCCCCCTGAATCCCGCATGAATCAGGACATTCCTAAGGTAGATGAACAAGCCCAGGCTGTTGGAGAGAAGCAGCACCGGATCCCTCCTGAAGAAGGCATAAACAAGGATGATCAGTGCCCCGGTTATGCTGATGATCCAAAAACCCGGTGGCAACTGCGACTCCTGTACCCGCTCCGAATGGAACCACTGGTACACAAACCTGAAGGTAAAAGTGAGTTGTCCGGCCACCCCCAGGGCCAGGAGCCATGGCGCCACCTCCCTGTTGCCCAGAAGGGTACGGAAACTGTAGGTCTCTCCCAGGAGAAGCCCTATGGCCGTAACAATTGGCGCCCCCAGTACAAAGATTCTCAGGAACGGGGAAAGGGTACGCCAGGCACGCTTGAAGTGCAGGTTTCTGACATAAATGTAATACACCACCGCCTGCCCCAGAAGAATGGCAAAGTCGTTTCTGAGAATGCCATAAAAAAGCATCAGCAGGGATGCAACCAGGCTTATTTTCCAATACAGAACAGGAGAAAAAACCACACCCTCATTTTCCGATTTGAACCATTGCAGGAAGGTACGCCCGAAAAAAAGGGACTGCGCCATGAATCCCAGGCCAAAAACCAGATAATCGTTCATGGGCTTAAACTATCAGGACAAGTAGGTCTGACCCGTGAACCACATGCCGTGCCCATTTGGCCTGGAGATGCCGGCTGGTGCAAGAAAAATATAAGGCATGCATATTTCAGATGGCAGCAGAACCGGGAGAACCGGGCATGAACCTTCAGGATCAGGAAGATAGCGAAACATCGAGCTTTTTCAGGGCTTCGCGGGCGGCATTCTGCTGGGCCTCCTTTTTGGAGGGGCCGGTCCCCTTACCAACGACCTTCCCGTTGGTCTCCACCGTAGAGACAAACCGGGGATGGCGGCCGTTGTCGGGATACTCCTCCACCGTATCGAACTTTACTTCCTTTTTGTTCTTCTGGCTCCACTCTATGAGCTTACTCTTGAAGTTAAGGTCGAGTTGTTCGAGTTCATGCAGGTCGATATACCGGGAAAGGATGCGCTTGGTCACGAAATACTTGGCAGCCTGGTATCCCTTATCGAGGTAGATGGCCCCGATGAGTGCTTCGAGGGCGTCGCCGTAGATATGGCTTTTTTCGACGGCGTTGTTGGTATTGGCATCGATGAACCGGTTCAGGCCCATCTCATGGGTCAGGGAAGTCAGGATGGCCCTGTTGACCAGTTTGGAACGCATCTTGGTCAGAAAACCCTCATCTTCTTTGGGAAACCGGTTGTAAAGAAAGTCGGCGATGACAGCTCCCAGGATGGCGTCACCGAGGTACTCGAGCCGCTCGTTGTTGACCGCCTGGCCATATGTATCAAGACGGGAAGCGGAACGGTGCGTGAAGGCGTTATCATAAAAGGCCAGGGTCTGCGGATAAAAACCAATCAGATCTTTCAGAAACAAATAAAACTCTTTCCTTGGGGAAGAAAAGAGTTTTATCCTTTGCAAGATGATTTTCAGCACGGTTACGCGAATTTTTTCAGGGCCAGGGTGGCATTATGACCGCCGAATCCGAAGGTATTGCTGATTGCGATCCTGATATCCCTTTTTTTGGCTTTATGGAATGTGAAATCGAGGCGGTTGTCGATTTCGGGATCATCGGTAAAATGGTTGATGGTCGGCGGGATGATTCCGTCGCGAAGAGACAGGACGGTGGCGATGGCCTCGATGGCGCCGGCGGCTCCCAGGAGATGGCCGGTCATCGATTTGGTGGCACTGATGCTCAGCTGGTATGCATGGTCCCCGAATACGCCCAGGATGGCTTTGGGCTCGGCAATGTCGCCCAGGGGAGTGGAGGTCCCGTGCACGTTGATATAATCCACATCGGTCACACTGAGGCCGGCATCTTCCACGGCCCACTTCATCACCAGTCTGGCACCGGTCCCCTCGGGATCAGGGGCCGTCATGTGGTAGGCATCGGCCGACATGCCGCCGCCTATGATCTCGGCATAGATTTTCGCCCCGCGTCGCACGGCATGCCCATACTCCTCCAGGATCAGCGCTCCCGCCCCTTCTCCCATGACAAACCCGTCACGGTCCTTGTCAAAGGGACGCGAGGCCGTGGCGGGATCGTCATTACGGGTCGAAATGGCCCTCATGGAATTGAATCCGGCCATGGCCGCTTCGTTCACTCCGGCTTCAGAACCACCGGTGATCATGAACTCCACCTGCCCCAGCCTGATCTTATTGAAGGCCTCAATAATCGCATGCGAAGCCGAAGCACAAGCAGTGACCGTCGTGTAGTTGGGACCCCTGAAACCATACTTGATCGACAGCAATCCCCCGGCAATGTTGGCAATCATCTTGGGAATGAAAAAGGGCGTAAACTGGGGCCTCTCGGGCTTGTAGGCCTGCACCTCCTCAAAAAAGGTCTGCAAGCCGCCAATTCCCGACCCCCAGATGATCCCCGACCTGTTCTTATCCAGCTGATCCGTATTGACCCCGGAATCCTCCATGGCCTGCGCAGCTGCCGCAAAGGCAAACTGCGTAAACAAATCATGTTTCCTGGCTTCCTTCCGGTCTATGCCATACCCTGCAGGATCAAAATCCCGCACCTCGCAGGCAAATTTCGTTTTGTGAAACTGAGGATCAAACTTGGTGATCGGGCCACACCCGCTAACGCCGTTCTTCAGATTTTCCCAGAAAAGATCAACCGAATTGCCTAAAGGTGATATAGCCCCAAGACCAGTAACTACTACCCTCTTCAACTCCATAAAATGACCTTTCCGGATTTATTTGTTCTTGATTCCTTCCTCGATGTGCTTGATGGCTTCACCAACAGTGGAGATTTTCTCAGCCTGATCATCGGGAATGGCCAGATCAAATTCCTTCTCAAATTCCATGATCAGCTCAACGGTATCCAGAGAATCAGCACCCAGATCATTCGTGAATGATGCTTCGTTGGTTACTTCACTTTCATCGACACCCAGTTTGTCAACGATGATTGCTTTAACTTTTGCTGCAATATCAGACATAGCTCAAATTTTAAGTTATTAAATACGGTTATTAAAAATCCGGTGCAAAGTAATAAATTTACAAACTATAATTCAAACAATACACCCAAAAAAAATGAAAGGTAATAATTACTATTTAAACCATAAGGGCCTATATTTGAACATTTTAGTCAAAAATTCAATCTGAACTGCCGCAGGAATGGAAGCCATAAAGATCGCTCTTTTTGCCTCGGGATCGGGGACCAATGCCGGGAGAATCATGGAATATTTTGCAGATAACCAGGCGATTAAGGTGGCATGTCTGCTTTCGAACAATCCGGAGGCTTACGCCTTGACCAGGGCCAGGGAAGCGGGGGTGGAGACGCTGCTTTTTGACAGGGAGGAGTTTTTCAGGAGTTCCCGGATCGGGGATTACCTGGCCGGGAAAGGGGTTGGCCTGGTGGTTCTGGCCGGTTTTTTATGGTTGGTTCCCCCTGGTCTGCTGCGCCGGTTCACGGTCATCAACATCCATCCCGCACTGCTGCCGGCCTATGGCGGCAAAAATATGTACGGAAGGTATGTCCATGAGGCCGTTATCCGTCATGGGGAATCTTTTTCGGGGATTACCATTCATTATGTGAATGAGAAATATGACGAGGGAGAGATCATCTTCCAGGCACGGTGCAGGGTAGAGCCCGGGGATACCCCTGACTCCCTGGCAGAAAGAATCCACCAGTTGGAATACCGCCATTATCCGGAAGTTATCGAACAAGTGGCTGATTCTCTCCGACGAAAGTTGGACCTGGCGTGACCCCCCCATCAGACCGCTGTTAAATAATGTTAAGAATCTCAGAATCAGGCTACCTAAAATTATCTTTGCGGCATGAGCAAACAAAAGCTGGTTACCCTGATTGTCATGATGGCGTTGGTAATGACCGGGCTGATCCTGGTTCAGATCAACAGCATCCAGAAGTCGGCCAGGATCAGGGAGGAGCAGTTTGATCAGACGGTGAGGCAGATTCTCTCGCAGGTAGTTTTGAAAATGGAAGAGCACGAGCGGGTTTTGCTCCTGGAGGAGGAGTTATATGCTGCGAGGCGTCAGGACTCCGCATTGCTTTCTCTGCCCGCTTTCGGTAATCTCCTTCCGCGGGGCCTTCAGGAGGCCAATCTAAGCCTCTCTTTCAGTTATTCGCGCACCACCAGGACGATGCAGCCCCGCGTCGAATACCAGTTTACCGACACCATTATCTCGCTGCAGAACACCACCCGTGGCCGGCCCGGCGACTTTCCTTCGGCCTTTGACAAACTGCATGATTACAACATGCAGCAGCAACGGCTTCTGGAACAGCGTCTCAGCGAGAATTTCCAGCTCCTTCAGCGTCTCTTTTTCCGCAGCAGACCCATCGAGGAAAGAATCGACGTGAATTTTCTGACCAGAACCCTGACCGAAGACTTCCGCTTTCAGGGGATCAGCCTCGACTATCGTTACGCCATCAAGACCTTTCCCACAGGCCAGGAAAAAACCATCAGCGAAAGCCCCGACTACAAGAGCATCAAACGGAAAAAGGAGTACACACACGTACTCTTCCCCAATGACATCTACGAGATCCCCAACTACCTGGTGATATACTTCCCGAAGCGGTCGGGATTTCTGCTCAGGGCTACAGGAATCATGGTCATCCCCACCTTTATACTGACCGGACTGCTGATTGCCATTTTCACCTATACCATATATATCATATTCAAGCAAAAGAAGCTGTCGCAGATCAAGAACGACTTCATCAATAACATGACCCACGAGCTGAAAACGCCCATTTCCACGATCTCTTTGGCGAGTCAGATGCTCCAGGACGAAACCATTTCCAACACGCCCAGGACAATCGCCCACATTTCGAGTGTGATCAACCAGGAGAGCAAAAGGCTGAGCTACCAGGTGGAGAAGGTGCTGCAGATGGCTGTTTTCAATGAAGGCCGGCTGAAGCTCCGCTTCAAAGAGTTCGAGCTCAACGATCTGGTGAGGACCGTCATCTCCAGCTTTGAACTGCGCGTGAAAAATAAGAACGGCACCCTGCACACCGACCTGAGGGCGGTCGGCAACAGGATTTACGGCGATGAAATCCACATCACCAATGTGGTGTTCAATCTTCTTGACAACGCTTTTAAATACAGTAATGAGATCCCCGACATTACCGTGACCACCGAAAACCGCAGGGAGAGCGTGGTCCTATCGGTCACCGACAAAGGTATCGGCATCCCCAGGGAGCACCAGGAACAGATTTTTGAGAGGTTTTACCGGGTGCCCACCGGAAATGTGCACAATGTAAAAGGGTTTGGATTGGGGTTAAGTTATGTGAAAAAGATTGTAGAAGCCCACAATGGCAAGATTTTGGTAGAGAGTGCCGTGAACAAAGGCACCACCTTCAGCATACATTTTCCACTCAATAACAAGAAAAACAATGGAACAGAAAGTTAAGTTACTGCTTGCCGAAGACGATGAGAACCTGGGACTGCTGCTGCGCGAATATTTGGTCGCCAAGGGGTATGACGCCATGCTCTATCCCGACGGTGAGGCGGCTTTCAGGGGGTTCAGCAAGGAGCATTTCGACATCTGCATTCTCGACATCATGATGCCCAAGAAGGACGGATTTACCCTGGCCCGGGAGATCAGGATGGTGTCGGCCGACATACCCATCATTTTTCTGACGGCCAAGAACCTCAAGGACGATGTCATCGAGGGTTTCAAACTGGGTGCCGACGATTATATCACCAAGCCCTTCAGCATGGAGGAACTTATCTTCAGGATTGAGGCGATCCTGCGGCGGACGGTCCCGGAAATCCAGAACACCGGACAGCAGATTTACCAGCTGGGGCGTTATACTTTTAACGCCCGAAAACAGACCCTGGCCAATGAGGAGGAGGTGGTTAAACTCACCACCAAGGAGGCGGAACTGCTCAAGCTCCTTTGCCAGAATGCCAACAAGGTGCTGGAACGGAATTTCGCCCTGAAATCAATCTGGATCGACGACAATTACTTCAATGCACGGAGCATGGATGTGTACATCACCAAACTGAGGAAGCACCTCAAGGATGAACCCTCCGTGGAGATCATCAATGTACACGGGAAAGGATACAAGTTAATTATGTAATTAATCCAGTTTCAGGACAGCCAGGAAGGCTTTCTGGGGGACTTCCACGCTGCCGATCTGTTTCATGCGTTTCTTGCCCTTTTTCTGCTTTTCGAGGAGTTTCCGCTTGCGGGTGATGTCGCCTCCGTAACATTTGGCGGTCACGTCCTTGCGGACGGCCTTCACGGTTTCACGGGCGATGATCTTGGCACCGATGGCGGCCTGAATGGCCACATCGAACTGTTGACGGGGAATGAGTTCCCGCAGCTTCTCGCACATTTTCCGCCCGAAATTATAGGCATTGTCGAAGTGGATCAGCGTCGAGAGGGCATCCACCATCTCCCCGTTGAGCAGAATATCAAGCCGGATAAGCCGTGCAGGACGGTAATCCTGGATGTGGTAGTCAAAGGAGGCATATCCGCGGGAGATGCTTTTGAGTTTGTCATAGAAGTCAAAGACGATTTCCCCCAGGGGCATATCGAAGATCAGTTCCACCCGTTCTGAAGTGAGGTAGCTCTGGTTGATCAGGGTTCCCCTTTTATCAAGGCAGAGGGTCATGATGGATCCCACGTATTCAGAGGCGGTGATGATGTTGGCGCGGATATAGGGTTCCTCGATGGTGTCGATCAGGGTGGAAGCAGGCATTCCCGAGGGATTGTAGACGCGGATGGTTTCTCCGCTGGTGAGCTTCAGCATATAGGAGACATTGGGAACGGTGGTGATCACGTTCATGTCGAATTCCCTTTCGAGGCGCTCCTGGATAATCTCCATGTGGAGGAGGCCCAGGAAGCCGCAGCGGAAGCCAAATCCCAGGGCTACCGACGATTCCGGCTCATAGGTCAGGGAGGCGTCGTTGAGCTGGAGCTTCTCCATGGCGCTGCGCAGGTCCTCATAATCTTCCGAATCGATGGGATAGACACCGGCAAACACCATGGGCTTCACCTCCTCGAATCCTTCGATGGCTCCGTCACAAGGGCGTTTCACATGGGTGATGGTATCGCCCACCTTTACCTCGCGGGCCGCCTTGATGCCCGAAATGATATACCCCACATCGCCTGCACTGATCACCTCCCGGGGGTCCATCCCCAGCCTGAGGATCCCTACCTCATCGGCATTGTACTCTTTTTTGGTGGCGACGAACTTGACCAGGTCCCCCTTGCGGATCTCCCCGTTGACAATCTTAAAATAGGCGATGACCCCCCGGAAGGTGTTGAACACCGAATCAAAAATCAGCGCCTGCAGCGGAGCCTGGGGATCTCCCTTGGGTGGTGGTACCCGCTCAACAATACGACGGAGAATTTTCTCCACGCCCATACCGGTCTTTCCGCTGGCCTCAATGATATCGTCGGGATCACATCCGATCAGATCGATGATCTGCTCCGACACCCGTTCGGGCATGGCACTATCCATATCCATCTTGTTCATCACCGGAATGATTTCCAAATCGTTTTCCAGGGCAAGGTAGAGGTTGGAGATGGTCTGCGCCTGGATACCCTGGGTGGCGTCAATGATGAGCAAGGCACCTTCGCAGGCCGCAATCGAGCGTGACACCTCATAGGAAAAATCCACATGCCCGGGAGTGTCAATCAGGTTGAGTTTGTACCGCTGCCCATCAAGTTCGTAATCCATCTGAATGGCATGGCTCTTGATGGTGATCCCCCGCTCCTGCTCCAATTCCATGCTGTCGAGAACCTGGTCGTGCATATCCCGCTCCGACACCGTATTGGTGATCTGCAACAACCGGTCGGCCAGGGTACTCTTCCCATGGTCAATATGTGCGATGATACAAAAATTACGGATATAGTTCATTTTTCTGCTATTCTTATATTATTCCGGTTTTCACAGCCCCATCTCCTCTTTCCCGGGTACCGAACCGGCCTGTCCATCTTCAGACACGCTCCCCGGGCCAGGAAGGCCTGATCTTCAACCCGGTCAGGGCTCCAATCATTTCGGGCACAAATATATTCAATTTTTCGCTTCTCAAATCGCACCCCTCCAGCCTCCCCATCATGCAAATTCCCTGAAATTCCCTCCAATTTTTCCGAAGAACCGTACACTTTGGCACAGTTATTGATAAATATTCATCAGAACGGTAAGAAGAAAAAAGTTCAAAGCCATGAAAACAATTTTCTGAATTATGCGTTTAAGTTAGTAGAGACTTCATCAGCCCAGTGCTGTTTTTTCATAAGTTTGGTTTAGTTAGGTTTAGTTGGATCCCGGGGCAGAGGCCCCGGGATTTTTTATTTCCTGCACCACACATAGTGTGTCATTGTGATAGAACTCTTTACTTGTAAGGTTTTCCCGCTTCCCTAAAAAACGTAGTTTTGGGATGTCCATTCCAGATTTGAAGCGTGTACCGGATTCTATTCGTCGTTTTGCTGCTTTTTTCATTTTTTCGTGGCCTGTCACAGGAGGTCATGGTCACTGATGCGGCGACAGGGCGTTCGCTCGAAGGGGTAGTCATTACTTCAGCGGGGGCCGTCACCCAGAGTGACAGCCGCGGGAAAGCCTCACTCTCCCATTTTCCGGAGGAAGGGGAGTTGTTGTTTACCCATCCCTCTTACCAATCCCTGCGTATCGCATGGCAGAATCTGATCCAGATGAAGTTCAGGGTGAGCCTGGTGGAAACACCGCTATCCCTGGAGGAGGTGGTCATTTCGGTTTCCCGCAGTGAGCAGTTGCGGTCGGCTGTTTACCACAAGGTAGAGCGTTTGCCGGCAGGCCTGCTGGAGCGGAGGCATCCGCCGACGACTGCCGATTTGGCAGGTTTCAGCGGGGAAGTCTTCATTCAGAAGAGTCAACAGGGGGGAGGGAGCCCCATGATCAGGGGTTTTTCGGCCAACAGGCTCCTGTTGGTGCTCGACGGAGTGAGGATGAACAATGCCATTTACCGGTCGGGAAATCTGCAAAACATCGTCGCTGTCGATGCCAACATGCTGGAGACCACAGAAATTCTTCCGGGACCGGGAAGTGTGGCCTATGGCAGCGACGCCATGGGGGGTGTCGTGAGTTTTTATACCTGTAAGCCAAAACTGAGCACCTCCGGGGATTGGGTTTCAGGTGGCACCTACCGTTTGCGTGCCTTTTCGGCAGAACGCGGCGGGAGTCTTCACCTGCGCGGGGGTGCCGGCAACAACCAGTGGGGATTTCTGGTGGGAGGCACCTGGTCAGGATTCGGCGACCTCCGGATGGGGCGCCACGGCCCCGCTGAATATCTCCGCAACGCATACGTGGTTCCCTCCCTTTTCACGGGGCGTGATTCAGTCATTCCCAACAGCCAGCCGCGTGTGCAGCGCCCCACCGCATACCAGCAGGCCAACCTGATGGCCAAAGTTCGCTTTAAACCCTCTCCACAACTCGAGATCCATCTCGGAGGACATTTCTCGGGGACCTCCGATGTGCCGCGTTATGACCGGCTGATCATCTACCGGAAAGGGCGACTCCGTTACGGGGAGTGGTATTACGGCCCGCAGCAGTGGACCCTGATCACAGCCAATATCGACTACCGCCCGGGGAAAAGCCTATTTGACCGGGTTAATATCATACCTGCCTTTCAAAATTATTCTGAGAGCCGCCATGACCGCAATATCGACGACCCCCTTTTGTTTAACCGGAAGGAAAAACTCTCCATTTTCAGCCTGACCGCCGATTTTTACAAGGCATTGGGCCGCGACCTGCAGATAAACTATGGTCTGGAAGGCGCAACCAATGAGGTGGTTTCCAGGGGGTGGTCGACACATCTGCTGACCGGAGCAAAGGAGGCCGCCACCCCGCGGTACCCCTCCCTCTCCCACTATTCGCATGTGGCAGGGTATTTCAGCAGCCACTGGAATCCTTTTGAGCAGCTTTCCCTTGAAGGGGGAATCAGGGCGACCCTCACCCATGCCGAAGGGGCGTTCTCTCCCGAATCGGGGTTTCCCGATTCGGGGTTCAGTCAATATAACCGGGCCCTCAACGGCAGCCTGGGGGCAGTGTGGCGTCATTCACCCGACTGGCGCTTCAGGGTGCTGGCCTCCACGGGATTCAGAGCCCCCAACATCGACGACATGGCCAAGGTCTTCGACTCGGCCCCCGGAAACGTCATTGTTCCCAATCCCGCACTGAAACCGGAATACGCACGGAATGTGGAAACTGGCATTTTCTACGGAGCAGGGAAAAAACTCAGCGCGGAAGCCACCTTTTTTCTCACCCGTCTTTCCGGGGCCATGGTACGCCGCCCCTTCCTTTACCAGGGGCGTGACTCCATACCCTACAACGGCATCATGAGCCGGGTCGAAGCACTGGTCAATGCCGAGGCCGCCACCATGGCCGGAACCGTCCTCACCGTGGTTTATCATTTCTCCCCGCAACTCCGGACCGAACACTCCCTGACCGCCATGACCGGTGAAGACTCCGACGGATTTCCCGTACGCCATGTACCTCCGCTTTACGGCGCTTCCTCCCTGGCTTTCAGCAAAAATCCATGGTTCACGGCACTCACCCTGCACTACAACGGGAAGCTCCCCTCTTCCCGCCTGGCACCCGACGAAAGGGAGAAACCATGGCTCTACCTCCCCGATGCTTCCGGGAATCCCTACGCTCCCGCCTGGATGACCATCGACCTGCACGCCGCCTATGACTTTTCTCCTGCCTTTAAACTCTCAGCAGGCATCGAAAACCTGACCAACCGCAGGTTCCGCCCCTACTCCTCAGGAATCGTGGCCCCCGGCACCAGCCTGGTCCTCTCCCTCTGCGGAAAATTCTGAATTCTGCCTGCAGACTCATCCCTCAGCATTCGTTAACGAAAATAAGATGCACCACACCACGTACAAATTCCCTTTCAGGAAGAACAATACAATATTCCTAACAGGATTCCGTTTTTGAGGTGTAGGAAGTGCGCAACCTTTACAGAAAAATCAACGTCAATCAATTCGGTGCTTCCTAAAGACAGGAGGCTGTTCCGGACGCGGAGCGGCCTCTTTTTTTCCGTAGAGTGGTGAGTCCGGTTCCCACTAATTCCTTAAATTTGGGAAAGTGCAAAAGATGATCAGCTACAACACAGGCCGGACGTTCCCTCCGACAGTGGTTTTCGCCGGCACCCTGATTCTCCTGGCCGGGCTCCTTTCTGTGACCCGGGTCACTGGGATCCTCATGGTTCTGACAGGGGCTTTCCTCCTCTTTTCCACCGACAAGGTCCGCATCCATCCCGGCACCGGAAAAATCAGTTCCGGCACCTCCCTTTTCGGCATCATTTCCACCGGAAAACAGAGGAATTTAAAAGCATTCAGGGGCTTGGCGGTCGTGCCCTACTCGATCTGCACCACGACACACAGCCTGTCGAACCGGAGCAACAGCGTTCAGGAAAGAGAATTCCGGGTTTACCTGGTTGAAAGGATTCCTGAACAGGCCCTTCTGGTCAGGAAATTCCTTCTTGCCGAGGAAGCTTTCGCCTTTGCCCGGCAACTTTCTTCCATTTTGGAGATTCCACTGGTTTCGGAAAACCAGGAACAGGAAGCCCGCAGGGATCACCCTGATTCCGGCGCCGGTCAGGAAGTCCGTTAATTCATTAGTATATATGTTTGTTAATAACTTGTTCTTCAATTATATAACGAGGTGAAGCCAGTTTAGTGCTTCACGCCCATGGAAGTCGCATGGAGCTAATATACATGTCCTTATGTGGTCGAAGCACCATGCGACTTTCACCAGGTCAATTCACAAATTTAAAAGGATACTATAAAATGCTTCTGCTTTTTGTGCTGGGTTCAGCCGCCCTTCCTTTTCTGTCGGTGATGATTGTTCCTGATGGAAGCGACATAGGCTGGCGTGGGGTGAACCGCGACGGCAAAGTAGAAGGATTCAAACCCGACAACGAAAAATACAGCCAGATCGTCAGGTATAAGGTGGCCGAAACGGAAGTCTACGCCCATCCGCTCTTCAGCGGAAAAAACATCTACGTGAAGGACAAGGAACACCTTACCTGCTGGTCCCTCCCCGAAGTACCGGGCAGAAACTGACAGCTGACCATACCTGTCAGATGCAGAACCGGAAACATCTTCTCACCAAGGGTTTATGACCTTCCCCTGACCACACTGGACTGCTTTCCGGTGGAATGGTCCTGACCTGCCATCATACCTTACCACACTGATCACCCCTGAGGGAAGGCTTCTGTCATGTTTCATCCTGTATCCGTAAAATTTATTTTACTATATCAATTTTATGTTGTATTTAACACCCTTTTCATTCCCCGGGAAAACATTTCAGGCCACTTTTCGTTATTTCAGCCGATAAACGAATTGCCCATATTTGAAATAAATGAAGAGAATAATTCTATTGCTGTCGGTGATGATCCTGGTGTACACTTCCGGGGGGCAGCAGAAAACGCGCGATAAAGTCAAGAGGAAATACCGTCAGACGGAGACCATCCGTGAAGGAATGCCCGAGGTGCTGGTGAGTGGCCGGGTTTTCAATGCCCAGAAGGAGCCTTTGGCCGGGGCTTCGGTGGTCATCAGGGGGAGTATGCGGGGGGTCAACACCAATGAGGAGGGGGAATACTACCTCAGAGGGGTGACCACCGGGGTGGTCTCTTTTCAGGCCTCCTTTGTGGGGTACAAAACCAAAATCATCGATTACTACCTCCAGGAAGGGATCAACGATGTGAACTTCACCCTCGACCGGGAGAATGTGGCCCTGGAACCGGTAACGGTGACGTCTCAGCAGCGGGAGCAGAACCTTCCTGATATTTCCGGAAGCATCACCGCTTTGGGGAGCACTTTCCTTGCCAGCAACGACATCAGGGACCTGGCGCAGATGGCTTTTTTTGTGCCCGGACTACAGATCAGGGAGCAGACGCCCCATCGTCCCAACTATGTCATCAGGGGGCTCACCTCCGACGAAGTGAGTCTCACCGCCCAGCCGCGGGTCTCGGTCTATTTTAACAACGTGCCAGTCAGCCGGCCCTCCATGGCTTCCGCGGAACTCTATGACATGGAGAGTGTGGAGGTGCTCCGTGGTCCGCAGGGGACCCTCTTCGGCAGGGGCTCCCAGGCCGGTGCCATCCACTACATCACCCGTAAGGCTGGTCCCCGTCCCGACGGCTTTCTCTCGGCAGGCTACGGCGAATTTAATATGAAGGATTTCCGGGGCGCCGTGGGGGGTACTATCCTGAAGGAGAAACTCTTTGCCCGCGGAGCGGGGTTTTACACCATGCGCGACGGCTATGTGACCAACACCTTCGGGGAAAGCCTCAACGGCAAAAACAGCCTGGGCGGCCGCTTTTCGCTCCGCTATCTCCCTTTCTGGAACACCACCGTCGACCTGGTGGTCAACTACCAGCAGGACGACCTCCCCGGAACGGCCTTCATGAGCCGCCAGTTTCCCAATACGAATGGCGTGAGCGACATTTTCAAATACGAAGCCTCACTCGACCAGGGCGAAAAACTGAACAATTACCGCGACATTCTGGGTACTTCCCTGGAGATCCGCCGTTTTCGCAACGAGAACAACTATCTCACCTCGGTCACCTCCTACACCACCAACCATGCCGACTCGCGGTGGGATGGCGACGGGACCGCAGCCCCGGCCATCAACATGGCCGAAGCTATCGATGTACGACAATTCACACAGGAATTGCGCTATAATTTTTCCCTCAACAGCCGCATCAACGGCTTTGCAGGTGCCGGTTTCTGGCGTGAAAAAGCCCGCCAGAACTACTTCTTCAACCCCAATGAGCAGTATATGGCCTATCTGATCCTGCAGATGCCCCAGTACCTGGTAAGCCCTGCAGGAGAGAGCTTTCCGATGACCGCTCTCCCCCCCGATCCCCGGCTGGGTCCATTGGCGGGAATGCCCCTGCCCACACAGCATGAAGAGGAGAACATCACAGAGGCTACCAACCAGTCGATCGACCTCTTTGCCGACGCCACCTGGAAACTCACCTGGAGACTGAGCCTTACCGCCGGCATCAGGGCCACCCGCGAAACCTTCCGCCTCTCCAACCTGAGCAGAATGAACAGCGGATCTCCCTCCACCCTGGGGATGCTCACAGGGATGTACCCCAACCTCTTCTTTATGCCGGTCGACGAAACAGAGGAAAAAGAGAGCTGGACAGGCCTCACCTACCGGGCCAAACTGAAATATGACCTGGGGCCCAACAGCAACCTTTTTGCAGGATACACCAAAGGCCGGAGGCCGCCGGTCATCCAGTTCAACTCGTCAGGGACCAGTGAAATCATGCGTGAGGAGACTCTTCACAGTTTCGACGCGGGTCTTAAGAGTGCTCTTGGCAGCCGGTTCTGGTTCGACGCCACCGCCTTTTACCAGCTCTTCAATAATTTCCAGACCAACGCATGGGTGGAGAACAACTACCTGGTCAGGGATGCAGGCAAGGCCACATCCTATGGGGTGGAGACCTCTGCAAAGCTGGCCCTGCTCCGGAATCTCACCCTCTTCGGAAATTACGGCTATATCCACGCGCGCTTCGACAGCCTCGACAGCCAGGGCAACGCACAGGAATATGCCGGAAACCAATTCCGGCTCACGCCTGAACATAGTTTTACAGCCGGAGTGGATGCCCGCTTCCCGCTGCTCAGAGGAATATGGCTCTTTGCCGTCCCCTCCTGGAGCTGGCAGAGCCATGTCTGGTTTGAAGATGCCAACACCCCGCAACTGGACCAGTCCGCCTATGGCACCCTCAACGCCAATGCCGGAATAATCCTCACCCAACCAGGGGTTACCCTTTCGGTATCAGGGACCAACCTGCTGGAGGAAAAATATGTCATCAGCGCGGGAAACACAGGAACCCTCTTCGGAGTACCCACCTATATCCCCGGTCCGCCCCGCATGATCAGTGGCAAAATCACCTGGCGGTTCTAGACAGGGACAAGATCAGGAGCATTCTAATATTCTGATATGCTGATATTATAATCTTCCTTCAGGGATTCCGGACTCCCGTATTCAAGATTCCAGACTCCTGACTTAAAGTTCCCTGACCCGGAGGTTTTTCCAGAAGACCTTGATACCGCCCCCGTCGTGGATCTGAAGGGCTATGGCCCCTTTGCCTTCTGCAATCTTTGCATCGGTGAGGTCCACCATGGGCTTGCCGTTGAGCCAGGTTTGTACCCTGCCTTCGACCACTTTGATGCGCAGGGTGTTCCATTTCCCCATTTTCAGGATGTTCTCCTGCTCATCGGGGATCTGCACCAGCCAACCCCGGCCATAGGATTCGTAGATCCCGCCGGTATCGTGGTTGGGGGGAGCCACCTCCACCTGCCATCCCGAAACTTTAGTCCCTTCAAAGGTGGAGCGGAAAAAGACCCCGCTGTTGCCATTGGCGGCCTGCCGGAACTGTACCTCCAGCTCAAAATTGTCATAATCCTTTTCCGTGGAGAGATAGCCGTACTGCTTGTCGGGACCGCTTTCACACACCAGCAATCCCTTCTCCACATACCACTTCTCGGTACCGTGGATCACCCAGCCATCCAGGTTCTTCCCGTTAAAAATCTTTTTAAATCCCTTTTCCGCCCCTTCGGCAGAAACCGTGACCATGAGCAGCAGGGCTGCAGTCACTAAAATAAGTACTCTCTTCATTTTATTATTAATTTTAAGTAGTTATTGTGCCAGTTTTCTTATCATCCCGGTGAATATAAGCCCGTGGAGAGGCATAACGGCATACCAGTAGAGGCGTCCCAGGACTCCGTGCGGACGAAAGGTGGCCGTTTGGAAAAGGGTCTCCTCTTTTATCCGGAATTCCAGCCAAGCCTCCCCCGGAAGTTTCATCTCGGCATACAACAGCAGCCGCTTTTCAACACGGTCGGCATAGATAACCCGCCAGAAATCGAGGGATTCCCCGGTTGAGATATCCTTTGGATTCTTCAGGCCTCTGCGCAATCCCACACCCCCCACCAGTTTATCTAAAAATCCCCGTATTTCCCAGAGCGTTTTGGCAAAATACCACCCGCTTTTCCAGCAAAACCGGAAGAAGCCGTTTCCCGATATATCCGGTGGCGCCCGTCAACAAAATCTTTCCCATGGGTGAATTTTTACAGATCCAAACCAGAGTGTAATATTATCCATAATTAGGACCACTGGCAAGTTGAAAAATGGGTTAATTTTATCCGTGGAATATTCTGTTCCTGATTTTCTACCGATTTTTTCAAACCAAAACACTTAACGTATGCACAAGCTATTGACCCTGCTGCTTCTGGTCCTTTTGGCAGGGTGCGGTCATCGCACCTCTCCTGACCTGACTTCCCTGAATGTGACCGAACAGTGGGCGTTTGCCACGGGTGATGATACCCTGTGGGCCCAACCCTCCTTTGATGATGCGGCATGGGCCAGAATATCGGTTACCAAAACCTGGGAGGAGCAGGGATTTCCGGGATACGACGGCTTCGGGTGGTACCGGCAGACCGTCGACATTCCGGCAGCATTCAGCACACCGATGACCGACAATGGCGGACTGGTTATCAGCTACGCCAACGCCGACGATGCCGATGAGCTCTGGTTCAACGGGACCAGAATAGGATCCACGGGCTCCTTGCCCCCCGACTATGTCAGCCGCTACGGGGTGAAACGACGGTATGTGGTGCCCGCGGAACTGGTAAAACCGGGAGAGAAAAACCTGGTCGCGATCCGCGTATATGACGGGGGAAACGGGGGCGGTGTGGTTTCTGAAGCCCTGACCATCCACCCCATGTCGGAAGTGTTCCAGCTCCCCCTGACTGTGCGCATTGCCGATGAGGACTGGGTTTTTGAGGGAGCACCCAAAGCGACCATCGGATTGGCCACGGAAAACCAGCTGGGTAAAAATGTAAAAATCAGCGTGGGACTGAAAATGACCACCGACGACTACCAGCCGGTTTCCGAAACATCAAAGGTTTTGAAAATCAAACATGACCAGAGCGGACTGGCCCTCTTCAACATCGACATTCCGGCTCCCGGATTTTACCGCTGTACCGCCTGGGCTGAAAAAGAGGGCATCAAGGGGGAAGAAGTGAAATTCAACATCGGCTACGAGCCCGAAAAGATCGTCAGTCCGGTCGATACCCTCCCCGGATTTATAGAATTCTGGAAAGCCACCCGTGCCCAACTCGACCAGGTAAAACCCGACTTCCGGATGACCCTGCTGAAGGAAAAATCGGGCAGCGTGCGCGACCTCTACCAGGTGACCATGCAGTCGCTGGGTGATGTCACCATTGAAGGCTATTATGCAGTGCCCAAAGTTCCGGGGAAATACCCGGTGATCATCAGCTACATGGGATACGGCTCGGATCCCTGGCTCCCGGGAGGCGACCATTCCCCCGATTTTGCCGAATTTGTGCTGTCGACACGCGGACAGGGCATCCAGAAAGCCTCCAACACCTATGGCGACTGGATCCTGCATGGACTGGACACTAAAGAGAATTACTATTACCGGGGGGCATTCATGGACCTGGTGCGGGCCATCGACTTTGTGGTTTCCCGGCCGGAAGTGGATCCCGAAAAAATCGTAGCCGAAGGGGGCAGTCAGGGAGGCGCGTTCACCCTGGCCGCCTGCGCCCTCGACCACCGTATCAGGGCCGCAGCGCCTACCATTCCCTTCCTGAGTGATTACCCCGACTACTTTAAAATCGCCCCCTGGCCTGCCAGCGCCTTTGTCGGATACCTCAAGGATCATCCTGACAAAACCTGGGAGGAGATTTACCCGCTGCTCTCTTTCTTTGACGTGAAAAACCTGGCCCACATGATCCAATGCCCCATACTGATGGCCGTGGGTCTTCAGGACGACGTGTGCCCACCTCATACCAATTTCGCCGCTTACAACCAGGTCACTTCAGAAAAGAAATTTTATGTATTTCCCGACCAGGGCCATAGCGTGCCCCGACAATGGAACGACCTCAGGATGGCCTTCTTCAGGGAAAAACTGGGACTCCCCCAACTATAGGTATCCTGCCGACCATAAATATTTGAAATGACTGATCTCACAAAGCCACTCTTTTTCCACAACACCCAGATCGCGGAACGCGCAAAATGCGACACTGCCCTAAAAAAAATACTATTGTACCTATGTTATCATTAAAATCCATTCTTGTCCTGTTGGGAATGATTTTTCCGATCATCCTCCATGCACAGGACAAGCAGCTGATCACCGTGGCACAGGATGGGAGCGGTGATTACACCTCGATACAGGCAGCCATCGATGCCGCCAAGGCTTTTCCCGACATGCGGGTCACCATTTTCATTAAAAACGGCATCTACCGTGAAAAAGTTACGGTCCCTTCTTGCAACACCAGGCTTTCCCTGATCGGGGAGAGCCTGGATGGTACCATCATCACCTGGGATGACCACTTCAAAAAAATGGAGAGGGGCCGCAACAGTACCTTTTATACCTGGACGCTGAAAGTGGAAGCCGACGATTTCATGGCCGAAAATCTCACCATTAAAAACAGCGCCGGACCAGTTGGTCAGGCGGTCGCCCTTCACGTGCAGGGGGACCGCTGCCTCTTCCGCAACTGCCGGATCATGGGAAACCAGGATACCCTCTATGCAGCTGGCAGCAATAGCCGGCAATATTTTCAGAAGTGCACCATCGAAGGTACCACCGATTTCATTTTCGGGGCTTCAACCGCTCTGTTTGAGGAGTGCACCCTCCACAGCAAAAGCGACTCTTATATCACGGCTGCCAGTACCCCGGAAGGGAAACCTTACGGATATGTCTTCATACGCTGCCGGCTGACCGCCGATGCGAACGTTACCGCAGTCTATCTGGGCCGACCCTGGCGCGATTTTGCCCAGACGGTTTTCCTCCAATGTGAAATGGGCAGCCACATCGTAGCTGAGGGATGGTCCAACTGGAGCGGCACGGCCAGGGACAAAACGGCTTTTTATGCGGAATACCGCAACACCGGACCCGGAGCCATTACCTCAGGCAGGGTCCCCTGGAGCCATCAACTCTCCCGAAAGGAAGCCCGCCGCTACACCCCGGAAAAGATCCTGGCTCCCCACGGCCCCGCTTCTGCCAGCTCTCCTGCAGAAACCGCATGGCACGGGCTGTGGACCATAAAAACCACTGCCCCATGAAAGCAGGTTCTGACTGAAAAGCAGCTATATTTGAGACTGTGCTAATGGTCCATTGAACTATTTAACTGAATATCATTACTTTAAATAAACAAATCTATGAAGAGCGCTTTCCTGTTACTGATTAAGCGGTTGGCGGTCGCCCTGGGCATGGTCATCGCCGCCCTTCCCCTGGCAGCACAGAAAAACAGGACGATCATCGCCCGCGATGCCCAGCCGGTGCTGCTGTCGGGCCAGTTCAGCTTCACCGAAGGGCCTGCCGCCGATAAGGCCGGCAACGTCTATTTCACCGACCAGCCCAACGACAAAATATATATCTGGACTACCGGGGGCGAGCTGAAGGCATTCTGCAGCGACTGCGGCCGCGCCAATGGCCTCTATTTTGACCACGAGGGGAATCTGCTCTCCTGCTCCGACGAGAAGAATGAACTGTGGCGCATTACCCCTACCGGGGAGCGGACTGTTCTGGCAGGTACCCTTGATGGCCTGCGGCTTAATGGCCCCAATGACCTCTGGGTCAGGCCCGACGGGGGCATCTACTTCACCGACCCCCTCTATGCCCGTCCCTGGTGGACCGGCAGGGATAAAACCTCGCAACTCGACGGGCAGCACGTCTACTACCTGGCCCCGGGAAGCCGGCAACCCGTCAGGGTAGCTACCGACCTGAAACAACCCAACGGCATCATCGGCACCCCCGACGGGATAAACCTATACGTGGCTGACATCGGCGATGGAAAAACCTTCCGCTACAGGATCGCCCCCGATGGCAGCCTCAGCGGCAAGACCCTTTTTGCTCCCATGGGATCCGATGGCATGACCATCGACCACAAAGGAAATATCTATCTGACCGGCAAAGGGGTCACGGTTTTTAACAGGAAAGGGGAAAAAATCGCCCATATTCCCGTGGAGGCCAACTGGACCGCCAATGTATGCTTCGGGGGCGCCGACCATAAAACCCTTTTCATCACCGCATCGGAAAAACTCTTTTCTTTGCGGATGCGTGTGAGAGGAGTAAAATAGGTTCCTGAGCGTTTTTGATCTGTTCGCAGAATCCACTCAAATGACCGGACCCAGGATGGAGGGGGTGAACAGTGCGGCCATAGACAGCGTAGAGAGGTAAGATATTAAAAATGAGAATCCATTTTATTGCCATCGGAGGGAGCGCCATGCATAATCTGGCCCTGGCCCTCCATCATAAAGGGTATTTGATCACTGGTTCCGACGATGAGATCGTGGAGCCCTCCCGGGGGAGGCTGGCGGCCTGCGGATTGCTGCCCGAAGCCCCGGGATGGTTCCCCGGAAAAATCACCGCCGACCTCGATGCCATCGTTCTGGGCATGCACGCCCGAGGCGACAACCCCGAGTTCCTCAGAGCCCGGGAACTGGGCCTGAAGATCTTCTCCTACCCTGAGTTTCTCTTTGAGCAAACACGCGAAAAAATCCGCGTGGTTATCGGCGGCAGCCATGGCAAAACCACCATCACCTCCATGATCATGCACGTCTTGCGCGAAAGCGGCATGGCCTTCGACTACATGGTGGGAGCCCAGGTCGAAGGATTCGACACCATGGTCGGTTTGCGCAACGACTCCCGCATCGCCATCTTTGAAGGGGACGAGTACCTCTCTTCCCCAGATGACCGGAGGCCCAAATTTCACCTTTACCATCCCCATATCGGGGTGCTGAGTGGTATCGCCTGGGACCATATCAACGTCTTCCCCACCTTTGATAACTATGTGGAACAATTCCGCAGGTTCGCGGAGCTCATCGAACCGGGGGGAAGCCTTTTCTATTTTGGAGGGGACCCTCATCTCCGGAAGATCGCCGCAGCACAACGCCACATCACCTGCACGGCCTACCAGGCCCACCCTGCAGAAGTCCGCCAACAGCAGACCTGTCTGATTTATGGCGATGAACGGGTGCCCCTGAAGATTTTCGGGGAGCACAACCTCCAGAATATCGCGGCAGCCCTGGCGGTTTGCCGCGCCCTGGGAGTGAGTGACGACCTCTTTTACAGGGCCATGCGCACCTTTACCGGCGCGGCCAGGCGACTGGAGGTATTGGCGGAAAACAGCACGACCACGGTTTTCCGCGATTTCGCCCACTCCCCCTCCAAGTTGGAGGCTACCACCCGGGCCGTTAAAAGCCACTTCCCCGGCCGGCGACTTATCGCCTGCATGGAACTCCACACCTTCAGCTCCCTGAAAAAGGAGTTCCTCCCCCATTACCGCCATACCATGGACGCAGCCGACGAGGCTTACGTCTATTTCAACCCGCATACCGTGGAACACAAAAAACTGGAACCCATCACTCCGGAAATGGTGTCTGAAGGTTTCGCCACACCCGGGCTAAAGGTGACCACCGATGCGGAAGCCCTTTTCGCGGAATTGAAAGCAAAAGAGTGGACCGGCTGCAACCTGCTGCTGATGAGTTCAGGCAATTTCGATGGCAAGGACCTGCCCGGAATAGCCCAAAGAATTGCCGCTCTCTGACTTATGGAAATTACTGACAAAACGAATATTCCCTACATTTACAGGGATTGAAAATAATGGCATACACAAAACCGATGAATCGATATTTCGTTTTTGCACCCACCGGAATGGGTAATCCTGGTAATATGGAATATTCTTTATGGAATCTGACAGTACTTCGAAGAGGGCATAAACAGATGGGACGCTCCTATTTATTGACAGCCATGATCATGGCTTCTTTCCTGGCCACCCTCCTATTGGCCGGACCGGGTAACGTGGTGGCCCAGACCAGCAAAAACCTGACGCCCCAGCGGGTGCAGAGGGTGCATGAGGAGGCGCTAACCGTCGACACCCATTGTGATACCCCCATGAATATCCTGGAAGGGGGCCTGGATATCGGGAAACGCAACTCCACCGGTAAGGTGGACCTCCCCCGGATGAAAGAGGGAGGCCTCGATGTGATGTTCTTTGCCATTTTCACCGGCCAGGAAAAGAGGACCCCGGCCAGCTATGAGGAGGTCTACCGGTTGGCCCACCGCATGACCGATTCGACGCTGGCGGCTGTAAGACGCTACCCGGAACTGGCGGAGATCGCCCTGGGTTCGGCCGACGCCGCACGCATTGAAAAACAAGGGAAAAGGGCCATCTACCTGGGCATGGAAAACGGCTTCCCCCTGGGGAAGGAGATTCGCCGTGTGGAAGAGTTTTACAACAAAGGCATACGTTACATCACCCTTTGTCACTCCAAGCATAACGATATCTGCGATTCCTCTTCCGACCGGCTTCCGCCCGAACACAACGGGCTGAGTCCCTTTGGCCGGGAGGTCGTCATGGAGATGAACCGCCTGGGCATGATCATTGACGTTTCGCACATCTCCGACAAATCGTTTTATGATGTGGTGGCCATCAGCCTGGCTCCGGTGATCGCCTCCCACAGCAGCGTCAGGGCCATCGCCCATCACGACCGCAATATGAGCGACGACATGATCAAAGCGCTGGCCCGCCACGGAGGCGTCATTCAGATCTGCCTCCTCGACGAATACGTGAAAGATCCCGATCCGGCCAATCCCCGTACCCGGCTGGAACGGGAAATGAGAAGCCGGTATGAAGCCATCCGCGATACCCTTTCCGAGGCGGGAAGGCTACACTTCAGGAAGGAGTGGAGTGCCCTGAGGGAGAAATACCCCAAAGATCTGCCCACCGTGGCCGATTATGTCGACCATATCGATCATGTGGTTCGCCTCGTGGGGATTGACCATGTGGGTATCGGCAGCGATTTCGACGGCGGAGGCGGCCTTTCAGGGTGCAACGACGTGAGTGCATTTCCGGCGATCACCCGGGAACTCCTCGCCCGGGGCTATTCCGAAAAAGAGATCCGTAAAATATGGGGCGCCAATTTCTTCAGGGTATTCCGGAAGGTGGAGGAAGTTTCCCAAAGGATCAGTGGGGCAGAAACCCTGTTCCGCCCATAAACCGCCGGGTATTAGAATGTCTTTACTATCACCCTATTGATGTTGCAGTCCAACCAGGGCCTTTGATTCAGCTTGATTGCAAAGCCTATACCTTCTGTTGTCATGCAAAACATCCCTGAAGGCTCAAAAGATCTCAGGGATGTTCAGGGTGTGATAAGTTCGTGGAAGGGATTTCACACCAACAGCAGCACCCTTAAAAGTGAAATACAAATGACTAAAGGCTACCTGTTGATGATCAGTTTTTGCGGAGCATGGCCCTGGCCGCCATCCACCAGGTAGATCCCCGGGGAGAGGAAATCCAGGCGTACTTCCGCATGGTTACGGCCGGAATAGTCTTCACGATAGACCAGGGCACCTGAGAGGCTTCTCACCGAGACCACCCCCAGGACACGGGAAGAGACCAGGGTGACCTTTCCGGTGGCAGGATTGGGATAAACCACCATCTCACCTCCCTGAACTCCCGTCAGGGAGACACTGTTCGGAGCAAAGGGATCGGCCATCTTCCGGGAGGTGAAAAGTTTGAACTCCCCGGGACCCAGGGTGATCGCCTGGTTCGCCGCCGTCACCTCATAGGTGGCATTTCCGAAATAGTCGTTCCAGGTGCCGGTGGCCGGAAAATCCAGGGAGATACTCCTGGCGGCGGTGGCGAAATTCCCCACCGCCACTACATGGTTTGCCCCGTTGGTCAGCCGGTACCACTTCACCTCCCCGTTAAGGCCTCCCGCATAGGCACTGCCCGACGAGAACTCATCATAATTCACCTTCAGGTAGTTGAGGCGTCCCATCATTTTATAGAGGTCTTTGCGGTTGGTCTGGTCAAAATAGTTCCACAAGACTGGCTTGGGAGCCAGACGGCAATCGGGTCTCACCTCACTCGGAATTTCACAGGTATTGATGGAGTAGTCGTATCCCAGCTCCCCGAACTGCCAGATCATTTTGGGCCCCGGCAACGGAAGCATAAACAGGGAGGCCAGTTCCACGCGGTCGAGGGCTGTGGGGAGCAGTCTGATATTATAGCTGCCTTCCGTTCTTCCCCCGTTCTTGCATTCCAGCACAACACGCTCCTCATCATGGCTCTCCATATAGGTTACCAGGTGGGGTTGCTCCCATCCGCGGTTCTTGTAGAATCCCCATCCCAAATCGGAAATGTTCCCCTTGGCGGCATCGGAATAGGCATAATGCTGGTTTCCCCAGAGGAGGATGCCATGGGCCGCCAGCTCCTTCTCTTCGCTGTTATCGGAGAGATGCTCGAAGATCACCAGGGCATGGGGGTTGCGCCGCCAGATTTCGTCAGCCATCCGCTTCAGGTTGGCGATACGGGGGGCATCGTAGGCACTTCCCCAGTCGCTCTGGCCATACACCGTGTTGGAAAATCCCTTGGTGAAGTCGAAACGGAAGCCGTCGACCTTGTACTCTTTCATCCAGAAGCTGTTGATGCTGTCGATGAGCTGGCGGGTATGGAGACTTTCGTGATTGAAATCGTATCCCCACTGGGCATCGGGATTCTGGAAGTTGTGCTGGGTGTTGTACCAGGGGTTGTCGGGCGTAGGTTTCCAGGATGACCGGTCAAGGTACATCTGTACAAAGGGGCTCTGACCGTAACTGTGGTTGAGCACCATGTCGATCACCACAGCCATGCCCCGTTTGTGGGCCTCGTCGATCAGCCGTTTCAGGTCATGGCGGGGACCATAATACTTATCGGGGGCAAAATAAAAGGAGGGGTTATAGCCCCAGCTCAGGTTACCTTCGAATTCATTCACGGGCATCAGCTCCAGCACATTAACGCCCAGCTCTCTGAGGTAATCCAATTTGCCTATGACCGACTGGTAGCTGCGTTCCGCCGTAAAATCACGGATCAGCAGTTCGTAAATGACCAGGCGGTCTTTGGCCGGAGGGGTGAAAGAGGTCACCTCCCAGGCATAGAGTGTTTGCCCGGTTTGGAGTACCGAGGCCACCCCCTGGGCTTTCCCTGTGGGGTATTCCGGCAGGCCGGGATAGGTGACCGCACTGATATACTGGTCGTTGGGATCAGACGTCTGCGCTGTATAAGGATCGGCGATCCTGATCTGCCCGTCGATCAGATACTGGAACAAATAAGGCTGCCCTTTGACCAGTCCGGTCACGTCAAGCCAGAACCAGTCGCCATCCTTTTTCATCTGGTAGGCGTTGTTTACCTCCCAGTTATTGAAATCGCCCAGCACGAAAACGTTCTCCTTGTAAGGGGCCCACAGTGCCAGGGCTGCCGACTGGTCGCCGGTGTAGTTGATTCCGGCACGGAATGCCGCAGGTTTGGGAGCCTGGGTCACCGGTTCCTTGACAAAGATGCGCACCGAGTCACGCACTGTTTTTTCCGTAGTGGCGGCTTCGGCAATGATCCATTGCCATCCGCTGGCCGCAATGGTGTACTGGTGGGAGATCATCTTCCCCGTGGTTTGGGCCAGTTCCTGCTCCCCGGCCAAAAGCCGTAACACAGCATCCTGTGAAGAGGTCGCCGATAGGGAAAAGGAGGCGTTTATATCGACCATGGCCCCTTCTGCGGGCGAGGTCACGGCGACTACGAGCCCTTCTTCATACACATCCACAAAGAGATCGGCCGTCTGCTTCCTGTCGCTGTTCCAGTTGGCCGAACGGAAAACAAAGGCCAGCTTCACCACCTTTTCAGTGGAGGGAACACTGTAAAAGGTCATGATATCGGGGGAGATCACCAGTTCATAAATCCCCCCCCCCTTGTTGGTCAGTTTGGGCTGGTTGGTGTTATTGGCCCAATCCCCGATCACATGCTGCCAATCGCTTTTGCCGGCCACGAGGACTCCGGTATGGGCATAGAGTTCGCCGGTAAAGCTTCCCAGCTGCCCTTCTTTCGAAGAGTCAAAGGTGAGGGTCACGGCTTTGGTGGCCACCGGAAGGGCCGGGTTGGTGGTGATCTGGGCAACTGCACCAAACGAATTGGATATCAGGAGAAAAGCAGCAAGTAGTGCCGCTAGCACTGGAAGGAAATGCTTCTTCATGGTGAACTTTTTTTTAATGAACTGAATCTCAGCAATACATTGAATCAATGCGGCAAGGGGCGCTTCACTCAAAATTAAACAAAAAACCACAGAGAAATCCGGCAGATGCGCGGTTTTCTCTGTGGCTATCAGGAGTCACCCGCCGTTATTGGGTGATTCTGTAAGTATTCTCGCTGAAGTCGAGTTCGATCTTGTAGGTTCCTGCGGTGGCCGGTGTGGGAATGGAAGCCGGGTCGGCCACGCCCTCATTGGGGCGGAAGGAGAGTTTTCCCATGGCACTGATGGCTCCGGCCGTGGTCCCCCACTGAGGTGCCCAGGCGCCGCTGTTGGAATACATGATCTTCAGGTTTGCCGAAGCATTCAGGGCCGTGGTCAGGGTGTATTTCCCGGGAGCCGTCTTCGTGAAGGGCAATCCCGCGGTAGGAGTCCAGCCGGCGCTGCAGCCATCACCCACCAGGTAAACCACATCGGGCATGGCCGTTACCGTGTAGGTCAGGGCATCAATATTGACTACCACAAGGTAGTCGCCGGCGGTTGGCGGACTGGGGATGGAGGCGGGGTCAGAGACCGATTCTGTGGGCCGGTAGAAGAGGGTGCCGGCATCCCAGGTGCCGGTAGCCTGGCCCCACATGGGAGCCCAGGCGCCCTGGGTCTTGATCACCTTGAAATAAGCCCCGGTTTTCAGGGGGGTGACGATCCCGTAGATGCCATTCGACCAGAAAGGCATCGCCAGGTTGGTCTTGTTGTCCCAACCGGCCAGCGTGGCATCTCCCAACAGGTACAGGGGTGGCAGCTTGGTCTCAAAGGGAATCACCGTAAACTTAAATACGGGTGAGTACTGGGCCGGGGCATATTCGCCCACCGAAGCCCGCACCCGGCCTTCAAAAGCATACTGTTTGCCTGCAGTGTAGTTTTTTGCCAGCAACTGCTGGTTCAGATCACCCTGCGTCAGGGCATGGCCCAGACCTGAGGTGGTCACGATGTTCATCGGGCTGGCAAACTTGGACCCTTCTTCGGCAAACTGCAGCGTGTAAGATATGGCCGCCGGAAAACCAAAATCGGCAGCGGTCCAGCTATAGCTTTCCATGACATCTCCCGCCTTGGATTCCTCCAGGATGTAACTTTTCGTACCCGCAGGAGAACCCACGGTGGGATATTTCAGCAGGTAAATCTGCGGATCGTACTCCTCCTCGGCACACGAGGCCAGAAAGAGAACGCCGGTAAGCAGCAGAAATATTTTATTGAGCTTTTTCATATTCTTCACTGAATTTTAATTTTAATAACCGGTGTTTTGCTTCAGGTTGATGTTGGCGGCCACGTCGGAGGAGGCCAGCGGGAAGAGGTTATACTTGGCATCGGTGGCGGCACCATCCTTGACGCCTCCTTTCCATGCCCAGATGTAACTGTTGCCTGTGAACCTGCCGAAACGGATGAGGTCGGTACGGCGGTGGCACTCCCAGTAGAGTTCCCTGGCGCGCTCGTCGAGGAGGAAGTTGAGGTTGAGATCTCCCGAACCGATATGTCCCTTGACATCCTGGTAAGCCCTTTCCCTCACCGCGTTGACATACTGGAGGGCAGTGGTCGCAGAACCACCCGAACCGCCCCTGAGGACCGCCTCGGCATACATCAGATAGGCATCGGCCAGGCGGAAGACCGGGAAGTCGGTGTCGACAAAGTCGGCGGCCGAACCACGCACCCCCGTGGAAGTCATGTTGCTCCACTTGGTGATGGCGTAACCTCTGGTGAACTCAAAGAGATCTTCCACCTCAAGGGTCTGCCCCTCGGTGAAGAACATGGCCCGGTTGTCGGTGGCATACTTTTCGATGGTGAAGGAATAATCGGGGGTGCCCAGTTTCAGCTTGATTTCGTACCTGCCCACACCGGGTGAAGCAATATTGTCACCGCCATATTCCAGGATCCCGTCGGCCCCGGTATCGCCCAGGTTGATATCCCAGCCGTCGTTGGCCCGGAATTTATACCCGCCACTACCCAGTTCCACGATGAGTTTCCACATCTTGGTCACAGGGTCGTACTCCATGTTGGTATCGGTATCCCATCCACCCGGGGTGGCATCGCCAATCAGGCCCCAGTCGGTTTTCACCAGCGAATAGGTCATGGTGTTCAGGTCGACGTTAATCTTATAATAGCCGGCAGTGGCTTTCAGGTTGGCCCCATTTTGTTCCAGGGTTCCGTTGGCTCCGTCGTCGCCCCAGTTGAGGTCCCAGCTTGGGCCGGCCGTAAATTTGAATTCGGCATCGGCGGCAAAATAGATGTAGCCTTCATATTTGTCATCGGAACTGACCGAGGCAAGCTGCGGGGCATCGCCCGGGCTCCAGTCGCCGGCACTGTAACCGCTGCCCGACTGATAGCCTCCGGGAACGTAGATCACGGGATAAGCTACCGCCTTTTTCAGGGGAAGCTGAGCATCCTTGAGGGTGGCCAGGTTCCAGAATTTGCCCACAAACTGCTTGGTGGTGCGCAATCCGCCCCATCCGCCATCCACACCAAAGGCCGCAGGATCCATCTTTCCGCCAATAGCCGCCTTCACGATGAAGGTCGTACCTCCGTAGGTCTTGGCATTGGTGCCGTCAAACGCAATCGGGAAGATGATCTCTTTGGACTTGTGGTTGTCGGCCTTGAAAAGATTGGCATAGTCGTTTTCCAGGGTATACCCCGCGCCTATCACCTTGTTGAGATAGGTGATGGCTTCAGTATATTTCTCTTCACCTGTATAGATCTTGGCATTCATGTAGAGTTTGGCCAGCAACATCCAGGCGGCACCCTTGTCGGCACGCCCGTACTCGCTGCGGGGAGCCATCAGCTTCTCCTCGATATCCTTGAGTTCAGTCTCAAGGTAGGTAAAGAGGTCTTTGCGGCTGATCTGCTCAGGGAAGAAGGAGCCCACGGCGTCTTCCTCGGTCACAAAAGGCACGTTTCCGAAGAGATCGATGGCATGATAATAGCTGAGGGCACGCAGGAAGCGGGCCTCGGCGCGGTAGGTCTCGATTTTGCTTTGCATGTCACCCGTAATGTTTCTTTCGGCAAGTTTCTCGGGAGTGGTTTCCCTGATGAACTCATTGCAGGCCGACACCTGGTAAAACACACGGTAGTAGAAGGTGCTGATAAAACCGTCGGAGGCCGTCCAGTCCACATCGTGGAGGTCACGCAGGGTAGCGTCATTCCACCCGATCAGGGCTTCGTCGGTGGGCAGTTCCTGAAGGTAGAAATAACCGCGGAGATACTGGCCGAATCCTTCGTCCATCCCGCTGATGTCACCCCTTCCGGCAGGGCCCTGCTGACCGCTGAGCGAAAGCCCGGCGTACAGCTTGGCCAGCACATTGACATAGTTCTGGGGATTTTCATAAACACTTGCCGAAGTGACTTCATCCTTATCAAGAGGCAAGGTGTCGAGGTCTCCTATACAGCCTGAAAGGGCAATGGTCATCGCCGCAAAGGCCATCAACAGATATTTTAAACTACTCTTTATCATGTTGTTCACAGTTTAACGATTAAAAATCAATATTGACCCCAAAGACATAGGTTCTGGGACGGGGGTAAAGGTTGTTGTCAATTCCGCCGCTGATTTCGGGATCCAGCCCCTCATAACGGGTAAAGGTAGCCACATTCTGCATGGTCCCGTAAAGCCTGACGTTGAGTTTTTCCTTCAGGAAATTGGTGAAGGTGTACCCCAGGGCCATGTTGTCGATCTTGAAGAAGGAAGCGTTGGTCACATAATAGTCGCTGAAATAGCGGGGGTTCTCGAAGCCGGTGGCATACACGTTGTAATTGAGGTTGTTGGTGAAGCCGGCTGAGTTGTAGAGGTTGTTGTAGGTGGCTCCGCCCGACCAGACGTTGTTATACATGTAATTGCCGATGTAGGAGCGGCCCGAGGCGTAGAAATCCCAGTTTTTCCAGGCCATTTTGGTGGTAACCCCCAGGATGACATCGGGAGCCGCCTTTTTATAACGGTAGAGGTCGTCTTCGGAAATGATGCCGTCGCCGCTGCGGTCGACAAAGACATTCTCGAGGGGCCGCCCGTCGCTGTTGTACACCTGTTCATACACGAAGAAGGAGTTGGCAGGATAGCCTACGCTATGGATCTGGATGTTGTTCCCCACCCCTCCGGAAATGCCTCCGGTTTCAACCCCCAGGTAGCTGGGATCATCGGTGGCCGTCAGCTTCGTGATCTCATTCTTGTTGTAGGATGCATTGAATCCGATATCCCAGGTGAAGTCGGTGGTCTTCACCGGAATCGCATTGATCGAAAATTCCACCCCGCGGTTTTCAAGGTTACCTACGTTGGTCAGCAGGTAGTTGCTCAGGTTGGTCCCGGCAGGCACCGGAATAAAGTTGATCAGGTCATTGGTCACCCGTTTGTACACATCAAGGGTACCGGTGATCCGGTCTTTGGCAAAGCCGTAATCCAAACCGATGTTATAGGTCACGGTCTCCTCCCACTTGATATTGGCATCATACCCTTCAGCCCGGAGAGTGGGATACCAGGTATTTCCAAAGAGATACTGTGCATTGATGTCGCCCATGCTGTAACGGGCCAGATAGGGATAATCGTTGTCGGTAATGTTCTGTTGCCCGGTCACCCCGTAACCCAAACGGAGCTTCAATTCTGAGACGGCTTCCGAATCTTTCAGGAAACCCTCTTCTTTGATACGCCATGCCAGGGCATAGGAGGGGAACAAACCCCAGCGGGTGTCGGGAGAGAAGCGGCTCGACCCGTCATAACGCAACGTGGCCGTGGCCATGAAACGGTCGAGGAAAATGTAATTCAGACGACCAAAGAAGGAAACCAGGTAATTCTCGGTTTTATAGTCGGTATCCTGATAGGTATAACTCTTTTTGAAGTTCTGCTCCTTAAAGGTGCCTTCCCTCCGGAAGTGCTGCCAGGAATAACCTGCCATGGCATCGATCCGGCTCGAAATGCTTTCAATGTTCTTTACATAATTGAGGTAGAAATCAAGCAGGCTATTCATTTTTTCCTGGGTGTAGACGTTGTTGCGGCCTCCGCCACGTGCAGCATCATAATCGCCAGGATAATTCTCGGGACGGATGGTGGTTCCGTCACTCTTGGAGAAGTCCATACCCAGGTTGAGGTTGGCGCGGAGGTCATTCAGAAAATGGAAGCGGTAGTCGAACTGGACATTACCGAGGCCTCTCAAAACAGAGGACTGGTCGTCGTTCATCATGAGCTGAGATACCGGGTTGATGGGGGAGATATCGACGGGATCGCCATTAGGCTGGGTCCACGTAAAGTAACCGTCATACTTGGAGTTCCCGTCCTTCACCGGCTGCGTGGGATCAAAACCGACGGCGGTGCCGATGGCACCCCTGTTGGCAAAGTTGTTCTCGATGAGCATCCCCTTCACATTGACATTGATCTTCAGATGGTCGTCGAGCAGGGAGGGAGTGAGGGCCACGGCTCCGGTGAAGCGGTTGAGGCCGTCGGTTTTCAGAATCCCCTCCTCATCGGAATAACCCAGGGAGACCCTGTAGGGAACCTCCAGGGCATTGCCGGTAATGCTCAGGTTGTGGTCATGGGTAATGGCGGTCTGGTAAATCTCATCCTGCCATTCGGTTTTGGCATCGCCCAGGAGTGCCAAAGCATTGGCATTACTGGCATACCTCTTTTTAAAGAGATCGGCAAACTCATCCGCCGACAGCACATCGACCGATTCGGAGCGCTGGGCCACGGAGACAAAACCATTGTAGTTGATCTTCATGGGTCTCCCTTTCTTTCCCGTTTTGGTAGTGATGATGATCACCCCGTTGGAGGCACGGGATCCGTAGATGGCGGTGGCCGAAGCATCCTTGAGGACCGTGAAGGTCTCAATGTCGGTGGGATGAATGGTACTCAGCGGGTTGCGCATCCCTGTAATTCCATCGTTGTCGACCGGCACGCCGTCGATCACGAAGAGGGGGTCATTGCTGGCCGACAGGGAGGATCCCCCGCGGATACGGATGGTCGCCCCTTCTCCCGGAGCACCCCCGCCATTGGTGATCTGCACCCCGGCAATCTTACCCGATACCAGCTCCTGCGGAGAAGTGATGGCCCCCCGGTTGAAATCATCGGTGGTCACCGCCTGCACTGAACCCGTGGCATCCTCCTTCTTGGTCGTACCATAACCGATCACCAGCACCTCCTGCAAGGCTTCCGTCGACATCTCCAGCGAAATGTTGATCACACTCTGGCTCCCGATCACCACCTGCTGCGCTTCGTAACCGATAAAAGAGAAGGATACCGTCTGACCGGTATTCACATTCAGCGAATACTCCCCGTCAAAATTGGTGATCGTACCCACTGTCGTTCCTGCCACAACTACCGTCACTCCCGGCAAGGGTTCCCCGTTTGAAGCATCGGTCACCCTGCCGCTGATTGTCTTTTGCTGGGCATACCCCGCTATGGTCAATAGCAGGAATGACACCATCCAGAACAATTTCAGATTTTTTCGAATCATCATCATTTGTACCTTAATTTGATTATTAAACTTCTAATCCCTGAATAGTTGTTTCCATTTCAGCATGGATATGTGTAAAATATCCCTGAAAATTTCACCAAAATTAACGTTTAATTCACAATATTAACGTGACCTCTCTTTAAATATCTTCAGCAATCGATTGCGGTGACGATTGCAATAAATATGTTTTATAACATGTAGGGAGAGGTGGGGTCGGATGACCGTCCGTCTCTTTTTCATAATATTTGCTCAAAAACCGGGGCTGAGCAAGGAATTTTCCTATATTTAACCTCCTAACAAGCCCAGGGAATATGCACAGTGGACATGTGACGATCAAAGATATGGCCAGGATACTGGGGGTGGCCCCCTCCACGGTATCCAGGGCCTTGCAGGGCCACCCCGACATCAGCGCGGAAACCCGGAGGGTCGTCAGGGAGCTGGCCGAGAAAATGAAATACCAGCCCAACATTGTGGCCCAGGGGTTGAAATTCAGACGCTCCAACACCATCGGGGTAATCATTCCCGAGATCGTCCACTATTTCTTTTCGCAGGTGATCAGCGGTATAGAGGATGTGGCCTACAATGCCGGCTATACGGTGATTTTCTGCCAGTCGAACGAAAAATACGACCGGGAGGCAGGGAACGTAAAGGCCCTGATGGCCCACCGGGTAGAGGGAATCCTGGTGTCAGTCTCCAAAGAAACTTCTGACTTTCAGCATCTTAGAGATGTCAGGGAAAATGGAATTCCGCTGGTCTTTTTTGACCGGGTGGCGCCGGGGATTCCCGCCGACCAGGTGGTGACCAACGACAGGGAGGCGGCCTGTATGGCCACCCTCCATCTGGCAGGGCAGGGAAGAAAGAAAATCGCCCATTTTGCTGCGCCCCAGAACCTGCTCATCGGCAGGGAACGCCGGCAGGGATACCTCGAAGCCCTGGCGCGGGCCGGTCTCCCCTTTGATCCCACCCTGTACACCGAAGCCGACAGCTTTGAAAAGGCCCAGCGGGAAGTCCACCGCCTCATCGCAGAAGGACATCTCCCCGATGCCATCTTCGGCACCAACGACCTGACAGCGATTGGCGCCATGAAAGCCCTGATTAGCGCAGGCATCTCCGTTCCCGGACGGGTGGCCGTGGCCGGATTCTCCGACAGCCGCTTTGCCGAAGTCACAGAACCTACCCTGACCTCGGTCGACCAGCATGGATTCGAAATGGGCACCCTGGCCACACAACTCCTGCTCAAACGGATCCACGCCGAAGAAAAGGAGTATCCTTTCGAGACCCGCATCGTCAAAGCCGACCTGGTGATCCGCAATTCTTCCATGGCCCCCTGAAAAAGGTTGCATCTTTTTAATTAGCTTTGCCCCTTACCCCCTCTGGTGAACCAAAACCGCAGAGGGTCATTCACCTTTACCGAATCACCAAATGTTTGTCATGAACAAAAAACCACAACTTTCATTCTGGCAAATCTGGAACATGAGTTTCGGATTCCTGGGCATCCAGTTTGGCTTTGCCCTTCAGAATGCCAATGTATCGCGGATCTTTGAGACGCTGGGGGCCAAAGTCGAAGAAATTCCCATACTCTGGATTGCAGCGCCGGTCACGGGACTGATCATCCAACCGATCATCGGTCATATGAGTGACAACACCTGGAACAGGCTGGGCCGGAGACGCCCCTATTTCCTGACGGGTGCCATTCTGGCTTCCCTGGCCCTGCTGATCATGCCCAACTCTCCCACACTGTGGGTAGCCGCCGGAATGCTCTGGATCATGGATGCCTCCATCAACATCTCCATGGAACCCTTCCGCGCCTTTGTCGGCGACATGCTCCCTTCGGAACAACGCACCAGAGGCTTCGCCATGCAGAGCTTCTTTATCGGCACCGGCGCCGTGGTCGCCTCCGCTCTCCCCTACATCCTGACCAACTGGTTCGGCATCGCCAATACCGCCCCGGAAGGCCAGATCCCCCCTTCGGTCAAATACTCCTTCTACCTGGGAGCCGTCGCCTTCTTTTCCGCGGTCATCTGGACTGTTCTCCGCACCAAAGAGTATTCCCCGGAAGAGCTGCGCATGCATGCCGAAGCCGAAGGCCATGCGGCTGTCGAAACCCACGGGGAGGAGATCCCCGATCCTGCCGCCACAGGGAAGGCTTTCCTCAGGCGAAGTATCCTCTGGATGGCCGCCGGACTGCTTTTCTCCCTGTTGCTCTATTACCTGCAGAAAAATCCGGGGATCATCAATGACTACCATCTCCAGAGTGAATTGTACATCTTTTCCTTTGGCATCACCATTTTCGGAATCATGACCCTTATTTCGGGGCTCCTGATAAAAAACGGAATGACCAGCAATGGTGTGGCGGTGGTGATGCACGACATGTTTAAAATGCCCAAAACCATGAAGCAGCTGGCCGTGGTTCAGTTCTTCACCTGGTTTGCCCTCTTTGCCATGTGGATCTACACCACCGCCGCCGTCACCAAGCACATCTTCGGCACCTCTGATCCCACCTCGGAACTCTTCAACAAGGGGGCCGACTGGGTAGGCGTATGCTTCGCCCTCTACAGCGGATTCGCAGCCGTCATGGCCTTCCTGTTGCCGGTCCTCGCCCGCAAAACCTCCCGCAAATTTACCCATATGATCTCCCTGGTGGCCGGAGGCCTGGGACTGATTTCGATTTACTTCATCAAGGATCACTACCTGTTGCTGTTCTCCATGGTGGGGGTAGGCCTCGCCTGGGCCTCCATCCTCTCCATGCCCTACGCCATCCTCACCGGATCCCTTCCCGCTCATAAAATGGGCACCTATATGGGCATCTTCAATTTCTTCATCGTGATTCCCCAGATCCTGGCCGCCAGCATCCTGGGCTTCATCACCCGCGACCTCTTCGGCGGGGAAGCCATCTATGCCCTTGTGCTCGGGGGAATTTCCCTCTTCGTGGCCGCTATCATGGTCATGTTCGTTCAGGATAAAGACGATGTCAAACAGCCCTGAACAAACCATCACGCCGAAACATTTTCAGATAAGAAATACCCATGCACAACTAATTCTCCAACTACGAGGTTTAACCACATGGATATTACATCTGTTTCACGGATTTCACCAAAGTAACTAAATATATTAAACAGATGAAAAAATACCTTTCTATTCTTCTGATCCTTGTCGCCATAGGCTTTACGGCGACGGGTAAGCCACGGAAGGCAACCCCTGTGGTGCAGCCCCGGGTGGAACCCACCTTCTGGTGGACCGGCATGAAAAACCCGCAGCTCCAGCTGATGGTGCATGCCGAGAACATTGGCACCACCCGTGTCGCCCTGGCCTATCCGGGGGTGCGCGTCATCGGGGTGACCGCCGTGGAAAATCCCAATTACCTTTTTATTGACCTGGATCTGTCAGGGGCCCAGCCGGGAAAATTCGAGATTCAGTTTCAAAAGGAGGGTAAAACCGTGGCTCTGGCCCCTTACGAGCTGAAGGTGCGGGAGCCCGGGTCGGCATGGCGCAAAGGCTTTAACAGCAGCGACGCCATGTATCTGATCATGCCCGACCGGTTCGCCAACGGCAATCCCGGAAACGACGAAGTGACGGGGATGAAGGAAAAACCCGACCGCTCCACCCTCATGGGCCGGCAGGGCGGAGATATTAAGGGTCTGAAAGACCATCTCGGCTACATTGCCGATATGGGATTTACCGCGATATGGCTCAATCCCCTGCTCGAAAACGACATGCCCACCTTTTCATATCATGGGTATGCTACCACCGACTTCTACAAGGTGGACGGCAGGTACGGCTCCAACGAGGAATACCGGGAATTCGCCGAAGCTGCCCGTGAAAAAGGAATCAAGCTGATCATGGACATGATCTTCAACCACTGCGGTTCGGAACACTGGTGGATGAAAGACATGCCCATGGCCGACTGGATCAATTTCTACCCCGACTACAAGATCACTACCCACGTGAGAAACGCCAACCAGGATCCCTACGCCTCGTCGTACGACAAAGCCATGTTTTCTGATGGCTGGTTTGTGCCCACCATGCCCGACCTGAACCAGAGAAATCCTTATCTGGCCACCTATCTCATCCAGAACAGCATCTGGTGGATCGAGTATGTCCACCTGGCCGGAATCCGCATGGACACCTATCCCTATCCCGACAAGGAGGTAATGGCCGAATGGAACCGCCGGATCACCGAAGAGTATCCTGATTTTAACATCGTGGGAGAGGAATGGTATTTGAACCAGGCCGTACTCTCCTACTGGCAGAAGGGAAAAGTCAATATCGACGGTTACCGGGGCGACCTGCCCAGCCTGATGGACTTCCCCCTGCAGAACGCCGTGAGCACCGCCCTCCGCGACCCCGGAACCGGTGAACTGATGAAGATATACGAATGCCTGGCCAATGACTTCCAGTACCCCGACCCGGGAAACCTGGTGGTCTTCCCCGACAACCACGACATGACCCGCTTCTTTGTCCAGGTTAACCGCGACGTTAGCCTCTTTAAAATGGGCATCGGCTTCTTCCTCACCACACGCGGTATTCCGCAAATCTACTACGGCTCGGAAATCATGATGAACCATACCGGCACCCACGACAGCGAATACCGTAAACCCTTCCCGGGAGGCTGGGACGGCGACCCCATCAACGGCTTCACAGGGCTGGGACTCACCGCCCAGGAAAAAGAAATCCAGCAGTTCACCCAAAAACTGCTCAACTGGAGAAAGGGAAAAGAGGTCATTCATAGCGGGAAAATGACCCATTTCGTCCCCTTTGACGGCTGCTATGTCTTTTTCAGATACAACGACCACGAAAAGGTAATGCTGGTCCTCAATAAGAATTCACAGGAGACGGCACTGAAAACCGACCGGCTGGCCGAAATGCTGACCGGGTGCAGCGGAGCCAGGGAAGTGATCTCAGGGAAAGAAGTTACCTCTCTCTCTTCCCTGACCCTGCCCCCCAAATCCATCTCCATCTTTGAGCTGAAAAAATAACCTTTTGTGAACAACCAGGTCCGTTCCAAAGCAGGGGAACCTTCTTCAGCTCCCCGTCGTATAACCCCTGGTTGCATCAGAGTGAACAACCCAAATATGAAGTACGAAATGAAAAGAATGATTTTTTTGCTGATGATGGCCGGATGGCTGGGTGCAGCGGCCCAGGAACCTATAGAGGTCAAAGTGGAACAGAGGCCTTCCAGTCAGGGTGTGGTTTCGGCTTTTGAAGTCGTGGTGCCCCAGGCCACACCCAAGGAAGCCATCGAACTGTGGAAGAAAACCATCCTGCCCGGAGGCTTGTTCAAGAAAACACCCAAGATGGAAAAAGTCAAGGATGAGTGGATCGTCAGGGATATTGTGGTCAGGGACATCACCAATCTTCCCCTCAATGCCTACACCCAGGTTTCCACCTTCCCCGGGAACATTTATGTAAGGATCTTCCTGCAAAGCGAGGGGGGTTTCCTGGGATCGCCGGGTTCTGCGGAAGCCACTACCGAAGCCGCCACCCGTTATGTCAGGGAGTATGGTGTGGCCCTATACAAACAAGCCGTGGAAAAAGAACTGAAGACGGAGGAAGCCAGGCTCAGAAAGTTGGAAAATGAGCTCAACGCCATGCACCGTAAAAACAAAAGTTATAACCGTAAGGCGACCGAAGCCCAAAAGGAGCAGGGTGCGCTGAAGGAGGAGGTAAAACTTCAGGAGCAGGAGTTGGAAAACAAGGACTACATCTATCTTGAGAATGCAGGAGACAACAAGACAAGCCCCCAGGAAGAGATGGAGAAACAGTTGAAAGAGACGGAAAAGGATCTGAAGAAGGCCCAGAAAAGCCAGTCCAAATTTGAACGCAAAATCAGTAAGAATGAGCGCAGCCAGCGCAATAAGGAAGATGAGATCTCCAAACAGAAGGTGAAAGTAGAGGAGGTCAAAACCAAGCTGACCAATATCCGCTGAATGGGAGGGGTCATCCGCATAAAGAGAGAGGGCTTTGCCGGTGGCAAAGCCCTCTCTCTTTTCCGGCGGCAGGCTCATGGCCAGCAGCCTGCAGACTCATTTCAGGATGGGGTGAAGACGCCGGTAAGTGCGCCACGCCCGCGCCCAGGTGACTATTGCATTTCAAGTGTAATGACCGACCGTGGAGGAAGGGTCACCTCGAGTTCTCCTGAAGCCAGGAGTTTGTAATTCATAAACGGGGCCGGCTTCACGGTTTCAGGTTTGTCAAAGGTGTTGACGGCGTTGAAAGCCGGGGCAGTCAGTACCGAGCCACCGTTGACCCTGGCCGGTTGTTTGCCGTTAAAGGCCACCGTCAGCTTCACCTCTTTCGCGGGATGGACATTGCTCAGGGAGAGGTGCACCTTGCCCTCGGCATCACGCGAAACAGTCTGGCTGATGGCCGGTACCGACTGATCACCATGGGCGTACTTCTCGGTGATCAGCGAAGCCTTGAGTAGGGTTGCATCGCCGTGGACCTTGTACATATTAAACACATGATAGGTCGGGGTGAGCACCATTCTGCCCCCTTCGGTGAGAATCATGGCCTGCAGCACATTGACGGTCTGGGCAATATTGGCCATCTTCACCCGGTCGGCGTTCCGGTTGAAAATATCAAAGGTGGTGGCGGCGATCAGGGCATCGCGCATCGAATTCTGCTGGAAAAGAAATCCGGGGTTGGTTCCGGGTTCCACATCGGTCCAGATGCCCCACTCATCGACATAAAGTCCCACCCGTTTCCGGGGGTCATATTCATCCATCACATTGCTGTGGCGCCTGATGAGTTCTTCCATACGGAGGCCGGCACGGATTCCCGAGAAGTAGAGATCCTCTCCGAAGCCGGTGGCTGCGGTTTTGTTATTCCAGCTTGGGCCCGCAATGGTATAGTAATGGACCGACAGGGCGTCCATGTTCCCGCGTGCATTCTGCATCAGCACTCTGGTCCAGTTGTAGTCCTCCCCGTTGGCACCACAGCCCACCCTGACCATACGGTCACGGGCATATTCCCAGGCATATCCCGAATACTGGCGCAACAGGTTAGCGTAATATTCAGGGGTCATGTTGCCCCCGCAGCCCCAGCTCTCATTTCCGATGCCCAGAAAACGGACCTTCCAGGGTTCCTCGCGGCCGTTCTTCCGCCGCAGATTCGCCATCTCCACATCTTCATCGGAAATCATATACTCGATCCAGTCGACCATCTCCCCTACGGTGCCACTGCCCACATTGGCGGAAATGTAGGCATCGCATCCCAGCATCTCGCAGAGGTTCAGAAACTCATGGGTTCCGAAACTGTTGTCTTCAACAGTCCCCCCCCAGAATACATTCTTGATTTTCGGCCGCTGCTCCCTGGGACCAATACCGTCCTTCCAATGGTAGGTGTCGGCAAAGCATCCGCCGGGCCAGCGCAGAACAGGAATGTCAAGCGCCTTCAGCGCCTCAAACACATCCTTACGGTACCCGTTGATGTTCGGAATCGGGGAATCAGGCCCCACCCATATGCCATCGTAAATACAACGGCCCAGATGCTCGGCAAAATGTCCGTAAATATACTTGCTGATCTGTGGGCCATCCTGCGTGGCATCCACCGTCAGCCGGTTCTGGGAGGCCGCCCCGAAGAACACTCCCCAAACTAAAACCAGGATTAGAATTGTCTGTTTCATGCGTCTGAAATTTTTATTGTTGTTATGGAAAAGCAATATAAACGCTAATGGTATAAATGTCTGAAATTATTGGATTCGAATGGCTCATCCCTCGAAACAAAAATAATACACAAGCGGCTTAATCATTCCGGTTGATCCATATGGAGTACCCGGGTATGGCATCTGTTCATGACATAAAATCATTCCGGAGTGGAAAACCACCGTAAAAATAACAGTATATTTTACATTTAAAAGCAGTTTAGCCCATTCGTTCTGGATTATTCGGCTTTCAGGACGATAAAAGAGTGGGGTTTGAGCTTCATGGGGAAATTCCGGATGGTCCTGGCCGGGTTATTCCTGAAGGCCGGGAAGGTACGGTCGATTGATGGGGAGACTTCTCCGGTTTCCAGATTGGTCATCCGGGAGAAGTTCAGGGAGGAGGTCAGATTCACACTGACGGTGGTATCGGCGAAGGATTCAACTATGAAGGTGTTGTTGTCGTAGGCGAAGAGGCTGACATATCCGGGGCCTTCGAGCTGAACGGGGAGGTGGCCTGCGATGGTCTGCCTGATACGGTTCAACACGGGTACGGGCAGAAAGTAAAGGTCGACGAAGTTATCGGGAATGGTCAGGATGTAGAGTTTTCCCTTGCTGTAACCTGCATAGTGGAGGATGGGCCATCCGTGGGTATCGTCGAGGGCGGAGATCTCCTCCCACGAGTCGTTGGTAAGGTAGGCCACCTGGGGAATCAGGATATCGCGGTCGGCGAAAGAGGCGGGGCCCCAGCCGGCTGTGAATTGCCTGACCAGCGCCTTGCGGCCGGTGCAGCGGATTTCGGCGATATCCTCAATGCCTTTCCCTTGGAGGGCTTTCAGCAATCCGGTGGTGATCACCGCTGTTTTCCCCTCACGGAGGTGCTTCTTGATCTTTTCTGAGATCTGCGGATCGGCAGCGGCCGCCTCTGTCAGGAATACCACAGGGTCTTCATCGGGAAACCGGGGCACCACATCCATGGGAATGCCGGCCATGCCCATGAAGTTATGGAGGAACTCCTCCCCTGTCGAATGGAAGGGCTTATAACTCCTGACACCGAGGGGTTTTCCCAGGGATCCCAGGAACTTGTCAATTTTTTCAAAGGTATATCCGGCGGCGCGGGCCATGGTGGTGGGGGTGACCTCCGGTTTTCCGGGAAGCGTCACGGGCTGCATCATGGCATCGAAGTCGAAGCTGGTGCCCTGCCCCTGCCAGGGGGCCCGGGTCTCTTTCCGGAGGGGATACAGCATCTGTCGGAGGTCAAAGAGGGTGATTTCGGGTGCTTTGGCAAAGAGGGTGATCCAAAGCTGCTCGGCATACCGGTCGAGGGTACGCATGCCGCCTGTGTCGACCCATCCTCCCCCGTTGCCCCCGGGCTTCAGATTCTCAAAGTAGCGGAAGATGTTGTACCCCAGGTAGGCCTGCAGATGCTGGGCCGACGAGGGATCACGGGTTTCCGTGCCGGTATAGATGCCGTCGAACATCGCCGGCTGGGCTTCCAGGTTGAATCCCAGCCCCTGGAAATGGTCGTACCAGTTGGGATACTTGATCACCACCTTTATTTTGGGATTGACCGCGCGGGCAGGTTCCAGAACCAGCTCTCGCGCCGCCTCCCGCATCAGCTCCAGCCGGTAACCGGTCCAGCTCCTCTCCCCCTTGGCCGCAATGCATAGATCGCACTTGCAGCTGGTAAAGAAAAAATCGTCAAGGATCAGCTCGTCGAAGTTGCGGGCGGTATACTCCACGATCTCCTTTACCCTGGCCCTGTGTTCCGGATTGGTGTAGCAAAAGGTCTCGAAGCGGTTGCTTTCATCTATGGTCAGGGTGATCCCCCCGGCGGTTTCCACGCCCCTGGCTTTAAAAAAGGCCTTGGCCTGGTCGAGGGTGGCCTGGTCCACGACCACAAGGTCGCGGTGGGTCTCCAGGTATATCTTGTCGACGCCCACCTGGCGGGAAACCTCCTCCCATGCAGCGGCCAACCATGCGGGATCACCCATTTTCTGAGTCTCATAAGAGCGGGAATAGACCGCCACCCTGAAATGCTTATAATGACCGGCGGAAACCTGAAAGGCGGTCAAACCCGCCAGCAGCATCACGATCAATCTGATTCTTGGCTTCATACCATTAAACTTTAACGGAAAATAGTGAATACATTGAAAAACCAGCCAGATCTGCAGGCTCCTTCCATCACACCCTCCTTCTGAATCCACCGTGGTACCGGGTACACCAGCCAGGGTGGCCTGGTGTTCAGGCCAGGTGAAGGAGAGTTACCCCGACTTCCTGAAGGTCGGATGATCGCCGGGGTAAGGGAGGAGCAACGCAGATCAGGACAATGCAACCCGGATCAGGACCCTGCGATCCGGATCAGGGCTTTGCGATCCGGATCAGGGTTGGGTGAACCAGGCCAGGGCAAAGACCAGCGGGGCCTGCCAGTTGATGCAGATCTCGTTGTGGGAGTAGCTTTCCTGAAGGTCGACCCAGTCGGTAGCGCTATGGCCGCCACCCACGAGGTATCCCGGCCATGGAGCGGCGATGGAATCGGCACCTGAGCGGCGATCGTGGGGGTTCATGGGAGGATTGATCCCCACACCCGTGACGAAGGAGCGGTTATAAGTGTTGCGGCCGAAGAGGTGGCCCACTGCATCCAGGGCCGTATTCACATATTTCGCATCGGGTTGCAGCTGGTTGGCCACGAAAAGGTTGACGGTCTGGCGGGCTATCGTACCGTTGCAACCCCAGTAGTACCGTCCACCCAGCGGGCGGCGGTAGACATCGGCCTGTGCCTTGGCCACCAGTTCCTCGGCCACAGCCAGGCAGTTCTTCATCAGGGATTCCTGCACTGCAGGATTTTTACCTTCCCGCTTCGACAACAGGTAGGTGAACATGCCCTGGTTGCCCTGGTTGCCCCAGTCCCAGTTTTCTTCTATGACAAACTCCGCATCGGCAGCTCTTTTTTCAAAATCGGCCAGGAATTCCGCTTCGCCGGTGGTTTCCCACATCTCGGCCGCCGCCCAGAGCCGGTCATCGGGATCCTTGGTCTGATAGCCTCCCGTCTTGAAATCGCCCTGTTCGAACCGCTTATCCTCAGGATTGTTCTTCAGGAAAGCATAACTTACCCGGGCGGCTTCGAGACAGCGCGTGGCATAAGCCGCATCGTAAGGCTGGAAAACCCTGGCCGCACGGGCCATCATGGCCACGAAATCGGCCGTAGCTGCCGAACTCCACTCCGTGAAATAGCGCTTTGCGGTGTCCTGGTCGGCCATGATAAACGGGGCAAACTGCACCCGTGTCAGTTTATGGGAGACCCTCCCCGAACCGTCGGGATACTGCATCTTCAGCAGCCACTCGGTTTCCCACTTCATCTCCTTCAGATAGTCAGGATAACCGGGAGCGGTTTCCGGAAGACCCAGGGAGATCTGCTCCAGCTGCGGCCGGAAGTAATCCCACGCCATGAACAGGATGCCCACGGTGACCCCCGCATTGACCACATATTTCCCGTAGTCGCCGGCATCGTGCCACCCGCCGGTGCCGTCACGCCTGCTGCCGGCACTCCCCAGATAGTCCTCGTATCCGTCGTTGAGGTGGCAGGCCCCCTGGTGAAAATGGTTTCCCTGGTATTCGCCATCCACCTCCATCCCGCAGCGCCAGAGGTAAAAAGCCCGCATGGCGGTGACATAGGCTTCCTGGTATACCTGGTCGCCGATCGGAAACTCCACCGACCGCCCCACACCGGGCACTTCAACATAATAGTTGCCGGGAGCGGTCAGTCCCGAAAAATCAGCAATCCAGGCCTGTTCACCCGTATCTTCCTGGCTAAAAGCACCACCGGTCTTCCCTTCGAAAACCACCTTTCCGGTGGCTGCCTCATTCACCGTGAAATCGGTGCAGGTGGCAGTGATAGTGGCTTGCTTCACATTTTCTGGCAGAAAACCGAGGGAATTGAGTTTTACCGCATCGGTACCGACGGCGGCCTGCTTCGGGCTGCAGCTCCAGAGGCCGAGCACGATCAAAACAAAGAGGAGTTTTTTCATGGGTAAAAGAATTTAAAAAAGTTCAGTATTTGATTTTGAATGATAGTCCAACATACAGGCAGGGATGCCACAGGCTGCCGGTCCTCTTCCAAGGGTGCGCCTCCCTGGCTGTTTCCGTGGCTGTGCCGTCACTGGCTGCCGGCAATCTTCCGTGACTGCGCCGCCCCGGCTGTTTCAGGGGCAGCGCCGTGCCCGCCGGGGAAGGTAGTAACGGAGGAGGCCTCCGTGTCAGGAGGGGCCGGTCAGTGGGGGTGCTCATCGTGGTCGGCGTGAAGCAGGGATGATTTGCCATCTGACCTTACCGGGGGCAGGGTCGGCAGAGAGGCGGAAGCCGCCGCCACTGCGGGTGAGCGTCAGGGGTACCAGCCGGTTGTCGGCGGGATGGCAGAAGAAACCCTCCAATCTTGGCGCCCCTGCTGAATAGGTGATCAGGTCGATGCGTGACCAGTCGAGATCGTCGGTCGAAAGGGCCGGGGCCATGTGGGGAATGACCGCGCCGTCGCGTACCAGGATCACCGCAGGGATCTCCCCGGCCGTGATATGGTGCCATCCTCCCTCATATACCTTATTGGTCTGGTAGTCGATCCATTTACCGTGGGGCAGGTAAACCTCACGGCCGGAGGTACGGGCATGAAAGAGCGGGGCCACCAGGATGTCGCTGCCAAAGAGGTAGGCGTCGTCGACCAGCCAGGCTCCGGGATCATCGGGGTATTCGACGAAGAGGGCCCTCACCATGGGTAGCCCGTGTTCGCTGGCATGTTTGGCCTGGGCGTAGATATAGGGCATCAGCCGGTATTTCATCTCATCGGACTTGCGGAAGGCCTCGTTGAAACTCTCATTGTATTCCCAGGGCTCCTTGGGGGGAGCACCATGACACCGTGTGTGGGAGGTGAGCATGCCGAAGGGGAGCCACCGGCGGTAGAGTTCCTCGGGAGTGCGGTTGACAAATCCGCCGATGTCGTGGCTCCAGAAGGTAAATCCGGAGAGCCCCAGGGAAAGGCCTCCCCGGAGGGTGGCCGCCATGGCCGCATCGGTATTGGCGGCATCGCCTCCCCAGTGAAGGGGATAGCGCTGGCTACCCGCCCAGGTGGAACGCGCCCAGATAATGTTCTCCCCGCTCACCTCGCGCGTGATATCAGCCACCACCTTGTTGTAACGCAGGGGATAGAGGTTATGCTCGTAAAATCCGGTGCGCCCCGAGGCATACACCCCGTTCCAGGGCGCCGCCTCCCCGAAGTCCACCTTGATGGCTCCTACCCCCAGCTTCAGCAAGCCGGCAATCTTCTCCCGGTACCACTCCACAGCGGCCGGATTCGAGAAATCAAGCACCGCATCCTCAAAGGGAAGCCCTCCCTTGGCATTGCGCACATACAGCCCCTTCTCAATGATCTCGGGGAAAAGGGCGTTCTTCGGTACGAAATAGGGAAGCTGCCACAGGCAGGTGCGGAAGCCCATCTTTTTGAGGTCGGTGATCATCTTTCCTGCATCCTCGAACCGGGATGATGAGAATTGGTAATCGCAGCGCCAATCGGTCTCAAACCAGCCGGTATCGAAATGGATCACATCGGCAGGAATCCGGTTTTTTCTTAGATTCGCCGCCACCTGGCGCCCATCGGCCTCAGAAAAATAGGTGATTCGGCTCATCCAGAGCCCGAACGACCAGAGAGGGGGCATCGCCGCCTTCCCTGTCAGGTTGGTATATTCGTCGAGGATCTCCTTGGGTGTTCCCAGGAAAATAAAGAGGTCGGCCTCTTCGTCGCCCATCATCAGGGAGGCCACCTCATCGAAATACTTGCCGAAATCGCAGGTGACGGGCGCCGTGGTATGCATAAACAAGCCGTATCCCCTGTTGCTCATATAGAAGGGTATAGGCTTATACATGGTTTCGTTTTTTACCCCGTTGGCATCGTCGGTGCTGACCACCACCTTCTGGCCCCGCTTGTCGAGCCCCTTGAAGTTTTCTCCCAGGCCGAAGATCTTCTCTCCGGGAGTGAGGGAGAAGACCGCCGCCACACTGCGGCTGTAATCGGAGGAGCGCCGCACAAAACTGAAGGGCAGCACCGGAGTGAGGGTATTCACATTGTCGGTGGTGTGGTTGGTTTTGGTGACCAGCTTCCCCGTGGAGTCATAGAACTCCACATGCCAGGGTTTCTCGCGGATGACCACCGATCCTCCGGTGTTGGAATAACGGTGGCCTCCTTCGATCTTTTCATATTTCCAGCTCTGGTCACGGGGGGCCACCCCATCCACCAGCATCAAAGAGTTCTCCTCAGGGGCGGTCACCTTCGCAGTTTGCCAACGTAACCTGACCGTACGGGGAGAGATGAACTCCACCATAAAGGGAAGCTCCGGGTTGACCTCATACTCCCCTTCAGGAAACTCATTCCCTTCGACGGGCCTGACAAAGGCCAGCATGTTGTTGAACGCCTGGCGGGTCTTGTACACCCCACGCTGCCACTTCAGCAGACCCTGCCCCGTGGCCGGGTCAAACGACACCAACTCATCGGCCAGAAAATAGGTGTGGCTGAAATTGCGGAAATCCTCACTGATATCAAGGGGTTCATTGAGCAGAGCCTGATCCGGCATCCCCGATGCCGGAGGCAGCTGCGCCATGACCTGGCCACTCCCCATCAGGAACAGAACCACCATAAAAATTGAAGTAATCTGGGAAGAAAGAAATTGGCGCTTCATAGGTATGATAATTTCTTTTATTGGATGGATACTCAAAAATTCAGGGTTGATCCCACTTCCCGGCAGAAACCCGCAAAGGCTTAAACGCTCCCGGAACAAAGGATGATTCCGGGGATTCGTTGGTGAATAGTGCAAGGCATCTGATCAAAGCCATACCGGAAAATGATGAGTTCCGCCCGGACAAGGATTGGAAATAGACACCCCTTTCCTTCCGGACTTGGTTTCAGCTGGTTTATACTGTTGTTTTTACAGTCAGGGTAAAAGTAATGCAGATAAACGTGAAGACCAAATTTTTACTGCTGAAAATCGACTCCTTCCGGAAGCCGGACTTACGCGCCCCAGCTTTCCCGGTCGAGGCTGCGGTAGTGGATGGCTTCGGAGAGGTGGAAGCTTTCGATCTTGGCCGATCCTTCCAGGTCGGCAATGGTTCGGGAGAGTTTCAGGATGCGGTCGTAGGCCCTTGCTGAGAGGCCCAGTTTCTCCATCGCATTCCGGAGCAGCTGACGGCAGGGGGTATCCAGTGAAATGAGTTCTCTGACCATGCGGGAGTTCATCTGGGCATTGCAATAGACCCCGGGTATATCCTTGTACCTTTCTTCCTGGATGAGCCTGGCTTTGATCACCCTCCCGCGGATGGTCTCGCTTCTTTCTGACTGTTGCTGGTCGTTGAGTTTCTGAAAAGGAACCGGCACCACTTCCAGATGAATGTCGATGCGGTCGAGGAGGGGCCCCGATATGCGGTTAAGATATTTGCGCACCTTTCCCGGATCACAGACGCACTCTTTCGTAGGATGGTTGTAATAGCCGCACGGACAGGGGTTCATGGAGGCCACCAGCATGAAGCTGGCCGGGTATTCCAGGGAAATCTTCGCCCTGGAGATGGTGATCTTCCGGTCTTCCAGGGGTTGCCGCAGCACCTCCAGTGCGGAATGGCTGAATTCCGGCAGCTCATCGAGAAACAGCACGCCGTTGTGGGCCAGACTGATTTCCCCCGGCTGGGGATTCACCCCTCCGCCGACCAGTGCAATATGGGAAATGGTATGGTGGGGGCTCCGGAAGGGGCGGGTGGTCATCAGCGAGGTGTTGCTGTCGATGTGGCCGGCTACAGAGTGGATCTTAGTGGTTTCCAATGCTTCCCGCAGTGTGAAGGGAGGCAGGATGGTGGGCAGGCGGCGTGCAAGCATGGTTTTGCCGGCACCGGGCGATCCGATCATAAGTAAATTATGCGAACCAGCGGCGGCAATCTCCAGGGCCCGTTTCACGTTTTCCTGACCCCGCACCTCTGAAAAGTCGACATCGCTCTGGCTTGCACGCGCGAAAAACTCGGCCCGCGTGTCGACCACTGTCTGTTCAGGCTCACCCTCGTCGTTGAAGAAAGCAATCACCTCCCTGATGTTGTCCACACCATATATCTTTAGTTTGTCAACCACGGCGGCCTCCCGGGCATTGACACGCGGCAGGATCAATCCCTCAAATCCCTCCTTCCGGGCGTTAATGGCCACGGGCAGGGCCCCCCGCGCCGCTTGCAGGGAGCCGTCAAGCGACAGCTCACCCATCAATACAAACCGCTCCAGCTTGTGGGTTTTTAACTGTTCCGAGGCGGCCAGAATCCCTATGGCCATGGGTAAATCATAGGCTGACCCTTCCTTTCGCAAATCGGCAGGGGCCATATTGACCACAATTTTCTGCTTCGGCCAGTGATAACCATTGACCCGCAGCGATGACTCTATCCTTTGCTGGCTCTCCTTCACGGCGTTATCCGCCAATCCGACCAGCAAAAAGCGCACCCCTTTGGTGACATCGCACTCAAGGGTGATGGTGGCCGCATGAATCCCAAATACGGCACTTCCGTAAGTTTTGACTAACATGACCGGTCATGGTGGGTTTGCCTAATAAAGTTAGCACTTTTTATGGGCACACCCACCGGTCAGAGGGGGAAATTTAACAGGTAGGGGGGAACTGAGGTGAAGAAGCAGCTGACCTGAAACACGAACAGGACTGAAAGAGAGCATAGGGGCCGAAAAAACCCGCTCTGGCTGGTCAGAAGGGGAGTTTGCCCAGGTCGAGGTTCCCCCCCGACAGGATAATACCGGTTTTCAGTCCGGCCACCTCTGCCTTACCCTCCAGAATGGCCCCCAGGGGCACCGCCGAGGAGGGTTCGATGATGATTTTCATCCGTTCCCACACCAGCCGCATGGCTTCGATGATCTTTTCCTCGGAAACGATGACGATATCGTCGACCTTATCCATGATGATGGCGAAATTGCGCTGTCCCAGGGAGGTGAGGAGTCCGTCGGCGATGGTAACCGGGTTTTCGGAGGGGAAGATTTTCCCGGCATGGAAAGAGCGGAAAGCGTCGTCGGCGCCTGCGGGTTCTGTAGCGATCACCCGGCAGCCTGGGGAGAGGGCTTTGGCCGAAAGGGCTGTTCCGCTGAGGAGGCCTCCGCCTCCCACGGGGGCCAGGATCAGGTCGAAACTCCCGGCATCCTCGATCATCTCTTTGGCGGCGGTGCCCTGACCGGCAATCACCCAGGCGTTGTCATAGGGGTGGACGATGGCTGCACCGGTTTGGGCGACCACCCCGGCCAGGGTCTCCTCCCGGGCCTGCAGGGTGGGCTCACAATAGGTAATGATTCCTCCGTAGCCGGCCACTGCCTTTTTCTTGATCTCCGGAGCGGTGCGGGGCATGACGATATAAGCCGGAATGCCCCGCATGCGGGCGGCCAGAGCCAGGGCCGCCGCATGGTTCCCCGACGAGTGGGTGGCCACACCCCGTGCCGCCTCCTCCTCAGACAACGAAAAAACCGCATTGCAGGCCCCCCTGAACTTAAAAGCCCCCACCTTCTGGAAATTCTCGCACTTGAAAAATAACTCCCCGCCAGTGATGGCATTGATGCTTTCCGAAGAATAGAGGGGAGTCCGGTGAACATACGGAGCTATGCGGGCATGGGCTGCCACCACATCGCCAAATTCAGGAATCTTCATTTTTTGGAGTAAATTTTCTATTGAGAAGTTCGAAATCGGTTTTGAAGTAACTCTGGTCTGAAAGATGTCTGATCCGCCGCCATCCCGACACATAGAGGAAAACAATGAAAGCCAGGAAAACCACCCAGAGCCATTCGATCCCTGTGAAAAGAATAAAGTCATAGATTCCGTGAAGGACCATGGGAACGACGAGGGCTTTCCACTTCATGGCCCGGCTTTCTTCAGGATGAAACCTGGCCATTCCGAAATAAAAGCCCATGGTGATGCCGAAGATGGCATGGGCGGGTACGGCGGTGAATGCGCGGAGGAGTCCGGTGGCATAACCATCCTGCATAACGTAAAGCAGATTCTCAATGGCGGCAAATCCCAGGGAGATAAAGGTTCCATAAACGATGCCGTCGTATTTGTCGTTGAAGGCGGGTCTTTTCCAGATGAGCAGGAAGAGGGCGATGAACTTAAACACCTCCTCGGTGAGGCCGGCCACGGCGAAAGCCGACCAGGCGGCTTCAGCGATCCCTTCCAGTGGGTCGCCCACCTCCGCGAGAACACCCTCGACTACCATTACGGGGAGGACAATCGCCATCCCCGCCAGCAGCGAGAGCAGCAACAGCCATACCGGTTCCTTTTCGTACTTATCGCGGAACCAGACATAACCGGCAACGACGGCTACCGGAGCGAGGGAGATCAGGAGGATGTCCATGGCAGGGTCAAAGGGCTGATGGTGGGCAATCCCGGTTCAAATCAAAGCTGCGGCCCGCGGAGGGGGAGGAAACCCCCTGACCGGAAGGGGGATCACAGGCTTTCGATCAGTTTTTTCATGATAAGGGTCATTTTGGGTTCGGCGGCCATGGCGACCTGCTGTACCTCTTCATGGGAAATCTCGACGATTTGCCCCGGAACCCCGCTGTCGGTGATGATGGAAATGCCGAAAACCCGCATGCCGGCATGCCGGGCAACGATCACCTCCGGAACGGTACTCATGCCCACGGCATCTCCGCCCAGCTTCCTGAACATCAGGTATTCGGCGGGCGTCTCAAAGGTAGGACCCGACACTCCTACATATACCCCTTCCTGAAGATGGAAGTTGTTTTCAAGGGCAATTTGCTTGGCATTCATACGGAGCCGTTCGTCATACACCCGGCTCATGTCGGGGAAGCGCGGCCCCAGTGACGCCTCATTACGGCCCCGGAGGGGATGCTCAGGGAAAAAGTTGATGTGGTCACGGATCACCATGATATCCCCCACCCGGTATTCAGGGTTGAGGCCGCCACTGGCATTGGATACAAAAAGGTTGACGATGCCCAGTTCCCGCATCACCCTGACCGGGAAGGTCACCTCCTTCATGTCGTACCCCTCATAGTAGTGAAACCGCCCCTGCATGGCCAGTACCGTCTTGCTTCCCAGTTTTCCGAAAATCAGCCGGCCGGCATGCCCGTCGACCGTCGAAACCGGAAAATGGGGAATCTCCCCGTAAGGAATGGTCTCCAGGATCTCCATCTCCCTGACCAACCCTCCCAGGCCCGTCCCCAGGACAATCCCCGTGTCACACTTTATCCCTGCTTTTGCGGATATGTAATTCGCGGTTGCTTTTATTTTCTCCAACATATTCCAGAATTTTTTGATCAAACAATTTTCCTTCCCGGTCCAGAAACTTGACCTGGATAGGTAATATATAAAAAGAAGATTTGACGTCGACGGTAAAGAGGTCGTGACGGGTAAGCCTCACCATATCTTTCTCGGTGGTGATGAGGATCCGCCGGGTGCCCTGCAGGCGGTAGAACTTCTGAAGGATCAGCTGAATATCGTTTTCGGTGTAATAGTGGTGGTCGGGGAAGAGGGCCGTATCGACAAACTGGGAGAGTTTTTTCACATGTTCGACCACATATTCTGGTGAGGCGATGCCGGTCACCAGCAGGATACCCATGCGGGAGGTGTCGGTAAAGAGGTCCATGGGCTGGCCTTCCGGGAAATAGGGATAGAGTTGCCCGTAAACCATAGTGGTAAAGAAGAGTTGCTGGTAGGGGAACTGAAAGACCTCCTTGGCCATGATCCGCCGGGTGATGGGGGTGATTTCACCGGGGCATTTGGTGATGATGATAATGTTGGCCCTGCGGATTTGCCTGGGGCTTTCGCGGAGGCGGCCATAGGGAAGGATGTGGTCATCGCGGAGGGGTTTGTTGTAGTCGATCAGCAGGACGTTGAGCCCCGGGGTTACCCTCCGGTGCTGAAAGGCATCGTCGAGGAGCACCACGTCGGGAGAGGCTTCCAGGGCAAAAAGCTGATTCAGTCCCGCCACCCGGTCTTCACAAACCGATACCGTCACCGAAGGGAATTTTTTCTTGACCTGAAGGGGCTCATCCCCGACATCGGTGACCTCCGACTGGGTCTGCACCAGGAGAAATCCCTTGGTTTTGCGTTTGTATCCACGGCTGAGGGTGGCCACACGGAACTGCGACTTAAGGAGCCTGACCAGATATTCGGTATGGGGCGTTTTACCGGTCCCTCCCACGGTAATGTTCCCGATGGAAATCACAGGTGCATCAAAATCCACACTCTTGAGGATCTTGAGGTCGTAAAGCCAATTCCTGACCGACATGACAAACCCGTAAACCAGGGAAAGGGGATACAATGCCAGCTTCCGCATACACCTGAATTTTGGGTGACTAAGGTAATAATTATTGGCCGAATTACCCTAAGAAAGTCACATGGTGCTTTGAACACATATGGACATGGTGTTCCTGCGGCGTGTTACGTGAGGTAAAAAGCCTGCGACACGTCAAAGAGCCCTCATCAGGTTCCTCACGGCCGGGAGGGCTTTATGGATCTTTTGGTCAATGGATGACCACGTCGTAGGGCAATCGGGCGTATATCCCGTTCATATTTTTGAGGCGGCTGATCTGCTCATAGTGGGTATAGGCCTCACCGAGTTCGTGGCGCAGGAACCAGGTACGGGCATTGTCGGTACCTCCTTTCAGCATCTCGGTGAAAGGATCGGCCAGTTCGGGAAGCTTCACCACCCGGTAGTTTTCAAGACCTGCCATTTCTGCGGCCTCGCGTACGGCCTCATCCAGTCCGCCCAGTTCGTCGACCAGCCCGATCTGCAGAGCGTTCTCACCGCTCCAGACCCTGCCCTGGCCAATGGAATCCACGGCAGAAAAAGCCATTTTGCGGCCATCGGCCACCCGTGTCACGAAAAGGGCATATCCCTCCTCAATGTAGCTCTGCATAAGGTTGCGCTCGAAATCGGTCATGGGCCTGACCAGCGAAGGCATGTCGGCATGTTCATTGGTTTTTACCACATCGGTGGTAATCCCCAGTTTATCCTCCATGAGTTTCCCGGCGTTGGGAATCAGCCCGAAGATGCCGATCGAGCCGGTGATCGTATTGGGATGGGCCAGGATCTTGTCGGCGGCGCAGGCGATATAGTATCCCCCGGAGGCGGCCACGTTCCCCATGGAGGCCACCACCACCTTTTCATCGGCGGCCAGCTTCACCTCCCGCCAGATCACCTCCGAATCATAGGCACTCCCTCCGGGAGAATCGATGCGCAAGACAACCGCCTTGTAACTCGAATCCTGCCTCACCTTGCGGATTTCACGCGAGAGCTTGGCGCCGTTGATACCTTCGCTACCCACCATCATGGCATTGCCGATTTCGCCGCTGGCATAAATGACAGCAATTTTATTGCGTGAGAAACTCCCTTTTTTTGCCGCTTTTGGTAGCGGGGCCCGGGCATAGTCCGTGACCGTCACCAGGGGGATTCCCTTTTTGGGGGCGGTGCCCGTGATGGACCTCAGGTCGTCGAGCACCTGATCCTTGTATTTCAGGGTATCGACGAGTCCGGCAGCCAGAACCTCCTCCGCCTTCCGGAAGGTCAGCACCTGGTCGGCCAGGGCATTCAGCTTCTCCACCGGAAGCTCCCTTTCACCTGAGATTCCCGACAGCATGTGGTTCCACATGCTCTGCAGGTAAACCAGGCGCTGCTCACGGTTTTCAGGACTCATCTCCTCAAGCATGTAAGGTTCTACCGCGGCCTTGAATTTGCCGTGCCGGACGACCTGCACCTCCACACCCAGTTTCTCGAGGGCATTCTTATAAAAGGAGACTTCCCCGCCCAGCCCTCTGAAGTCCATCACCCCGCGGGGGTTGAGGACGATCTTGTCGGCGGCTGTAGCCAGATAATAGGCCAACTGGTCGAACATGTCGCCGTAAACATAAACCGGTTTGTCAGAACTGTCGCGAAACGCCTGCAGCGCATTCCGGATCTCCTCCACGGCAGCCATGCCTGCATTCATCACCGACGCTTCAATATAAATGCACTTGATCCGGTCATCGTCACGGGCCTTGTCTATGGCCGTGAGAATGTCGTCAAGTCCCGTCTTCCGGGCCTGGCTCAAACCCGGAATGTTCAGCTCCGAAAAGGGATCACGGGGCGCCCGGTCCACAATCTGGTGGTCCAGCTTAAGCATCAGCATGGAGTTGTTTTCTACCACCACCGTCTTTTCCACCGAGGAAACCATGGCACCGATCACGCCGGCAATGATGAAAAAAAGCACCAGCGTCGTCAGAAGAATACCCGTGACGGTAGCCAGGGTATATTTCAGGAATTCTTTCATAACCGATATTTTATGTAATATTTATACTTTCGTTCAGAGAATAGGTCTTTGCACCCTGTATTAAATTACACAAAAGTAATGGAAGAACACCAACTATTCCTCTGTTTGGGTGGAAACCTGGGCCCGAAGGCGGAAAATTTCCACCGGGCCCTGATGCTGATTGAGGAACGTATCGGACCCCTCCGGAAGGTGTCGCCGGTCTATGCTTCGCCACCCTGGGGTTTCAGAACACGTTATCCCTTTTGGAACCAGGTGGCGGAGGTCGCTACCCGCCTCTCCCCCGAGGCGGTGCTCCGGGAAATCGGAGATATTGAACGTCTCTTTGGCCGGAAAAGGGGAGAAGGGGGATACCGCTCACGGAAAATGGACGTGGATATCCTCTTCTATGACCGGCTGGTCATGGCCACCGGAGCACTCACCCTGCCCCACCCCCGCCTGGCCGAACGCCGGTTTGTCCTGGTCCCCCTGGCCGATATCGCCCCGGAGTTGATCCACCCGGTGACGGGAATGACCGTTGCCCGGATGCTGGCCACCTCCTCCGATCCCTCGGCAGTCACCCCTGTCTCCCCGCAAAAACTACACCCCCGGTAAAACGCAATTTTTGCCGGGATCCCCCCCGGGAACGTCATCTTGGTAAGGTTTTTGTTGTATTGCAGCTGAAAACCAACTAAAGAAAAAGTACTATGAATTCAAGGATCGGAGGCTTGCTGTGGCTTCTTCTCATTTTGGTGGCGGCTTGCAAGCCGGGCGACAGGCAGGTCTTTCACAAAAACGTGACCGGAAAGGCCGGAGAGATGATTGTGGTGATGTCGAAGGTGGCCTGGGACGATGTCCCGGGGAATCTGGTGCGGAAAACCCTGGCGCAGCCCCAGCTGGCCCTCCCGCAGGAAGAACCCCTCTTCGACCTGATTTCCGTGCCCCATGAAGCTTTTAAGGACATTTTTCTGACCACCCGCAACATCCTGCAGACGAAAATTTCCCCGATCGTGGAAAACCCCGGGGTAACCTATGCCAATGACGTATGGGCATACCCCCAGGCCACCGTACAAATCAACGCCCGCAATAACGAAGAGTTCGATAAGATATTCTCGGAAAATTCAGACAAGATCGTGGCCTATTTCCTCAAGGCGGAACGCAACAGGCTCGCCGAAAACTACCGTAAGCTCTACGAGAAATCGGTCTACAACAACCTGGAGGCAAAATTCAACATCAAACTGACCGTACCTCCAGGATTCCAGATCTCCACCGAAAAAGAGAATTTTTCCTGGATCCGCTACGAAACCCCGGAAATCTCACAGGGCCTCCTGGTATATACCCTGCCCTACACCTCCGACAGCATCTTTACGCTCCATTATCTCCTCCATAAGCGCGACAGTATCCTGCGCGCCAACGTCCCCGGGCCCACCGAAGGAAGTTATATGACCACCGAAAGGATTGCCGCTCCCATATTTAACGTGACCAGCCATAACGGCAATTACGCCGCCGACATCCGCGGACTTTGGCGCGTCGAAAACGATTTCATGGGAGGCCCCTTCCTGATGCTGGCCGAATTGGACGCCCACCGCCAGAGAGTGGTCGTCGTCGACGGATACGTCTACGCCCCCAGTAAAAATAAACGCAATTACACCCGCCAGATCGAAGCCATCCTCTACTCCCTCCAGTTCAATGACCAGGAGAAAAACGACAAAATCAACAGCCAGATCAACATGGGAAACTGATCCCTTGCCACCCTGAACTGAGCCCAGAACGGATCGGACCATCTCAATCAGGAATAATTACAAATTACACCGGATTAATCAGGAATAATTACAAATTGGGGCGAAAAAATTGATTTTTGGCAACAAAAGGAAAAAAAACTTTAAGTAATACATATTAATCAGAAAAAAACTATCTTTGCAGAACTTCACGTCAGATATAGATCTGACAATTGTGTGTTTGGGGGTTAACATTTGAAAAGGGGAGCTGTTGAGCTCTCCTTTTTTTATTATTTTTGGCTGCTTCATCCGATAAAATTATGCCAAACAAGAAAAGAACTACCGTATACCGGACCAACCTGGTGAATGTAGGTATTGGGCAGGGGCAAATGGTCATGCCCGCCTATTTGTATAGTGCAGCGGAATTTGACGAGGAAGGGAGAACGCTTTCCCAGAGCAGTTTTTCTTCCGAGGGGTTGCTGCAGGAGAGGATCACCAGGGAATATGACCAGAAGGGAGAAGTCATCAGGGAGTCGTATTACACGGAGGAGGATGAACCTTCGGAGGCGGTCACCTTTGAGAGGGATGAATCAGGCAGGCTTATCAGGGAGGTGAAGGTATACCTTGACGGGTCGGAGGATACGACCACTTATACCTATGACGGAGAAGGGAAACTGATAGAGAAGGTAACGGTAGACGATGAAGGGGAGACCGACCGGAAGGAGAAATTTGAGTGGAAGGAGAAGTTGCTGGTCAGACGCGAGGTGAGAGACGGGGAGGATGAAGTCACCGAAACGGAGGAGTTCGGGTACAACGACCGTGGTCTGGTTTCAGAGCACCGGAGGGTCAGCAGCGAGAGCGGCGAGAATTTCAGGATGGTGATCCGGTATGACAAGGAGGGAAGGAAATCCTCGGAAGCTTTGTATGATGAGGATGGGGAGCTTCAGACGATGACCCGGTATGAATACGACGATAAGGGGGTTCTGGTGCGTTCCTCGGCGGAGTCGGCCCGCAGCAAAACCACGACTTCCTATTTTTATGATGAGCAGGGGAATGCCCTGGGGCAGGAGGAGACCGACAATGAGGGGAACAGAACCGTTTTTGTAGAGCACAGTTATGATGAAGGGGGCCAACTGAGCGGAAGCATGGTCTTCATCAACGGCAAGGGCATTTCCATGAGCCAGCATTATGAGCTGCGATATGAATATGAATGGTTTGATACAAAATAGAGTGACATGCTGAAAGGAATTTCCCCACTGCTTTCTCCGGAACTGCTGGAGATCCTGGCCCGCATGGGTCATGGCGACGAGATTGTGCTGGCCGACGCCCATTTCCCCGGGGAGTCATTCAACCAAAGGGTCATTCGCGCCGACGGACTGCGGATCGCTCCCCTTCTGGGGGCCATCCTTCCCCTCTTCGAACTCGACACTTATGTCAAGGATCCCCTGGTCATGATGTCCCCCGTGGAAGGAGACCAGCCCGATCCTGCCGTGGAAGCCTCCTATCTTGAAGCCATCAGAAAGGAGTACCCCCACACCGCCGTCATCGCCAAAACCGACCGGTTCAGCTTCTATGAGAGAACACGCCGCGCCTTCGCGGTGGTCATGACCGGCGAAACCGCCAAATACGGAAACATCATTCTGAAAAAAGGGGTCACTCCGGTATGATCTCCATGCCGGCCCGGGGAATCCCCCTCCCGGGAAGTATCCGGCACCAACCGGTTTGCGAAAACAAAACAGAACTATATAACAAACTAAATGATTCAAAAAATGAAAGCCAGAAATTTCCTATTCATGGTATTACTCGCAGCTGCGGCAGGGTGTGCCAAGGCACCGGTACAGCTTCCGCTGGTCGATCCCGCTGCATTCGGCGGCGAACTCGACGGCAAAAAAGTGGAACTCTTCACCCTGAAAAACGAATCGGGGATGACGGTACAGATCACCAATTTCGGGGGAAGGGTGGTAGACCTGTGGGTTCCCGACAAAAACGGGAAGATGGAGGATGTGGTGCTGGGGTATGCCACCCTCGATGGATACCTGCAATCCAATGAGATCTATTTCGGGACCCTGGTGGGTCGTTACGGCAACAGGATCGGCCAGGCCAGGTTTGCCATCGGCGATTCGGTCTATGTGCTGGCCGCCAACAATGGGGCGAACCACCTGCATGGCGGAGTCAAGGGCTTCAACAACGTGGTGTGGGACGCCGTCCAGAACGACGAGGGCACCCTGCTGCTCAGTTACCTCTCCCCTGACGGGGAGGAGGGATACCCCGGGAATCTTCAGGTCAACGTCACCTATGAACTCACTTCCGACAATGAGCTGAAGATCGAATACAGGGCGACTACCGACAAGGCCACGCCTGTGAATCTGACCCATCACTCCTATTTCAACCTGAAGGGTGCAGGCGTGGGCGATATCAATGACCACCTTCTGATGATCAATGCGGCGGCTTTCACGCCGGTTGACAGCGGGCTGATTCCCACCGGAGAGATCGCCTCCGTGGAGGGTACACCCTTTGACTTCAGGCAGCCCACGGCCGTCGGTGCGCGGGTCAACGAGGACCACCAGCAGCTGAAATATGGCCTGGGCTATGATCACAACTGGGTGCTGACACCCGCCGACAGCGGGCTGACCCTGGCCGCCCGGGTCGTGGAACCCGTGTCGGGCCGCACGATGGAAGTATACACCAATGAACCGGGAATCCAGTTTTACGGCGGGAATTTCCTCAACGGCCAGGATACCGGCAAAAACGGAATGGTTTACCACCACAGGGGCGCCCTCTGCCTCGAAACCCAGCATTTCCCCGACTCCCCCAACCAGCAGCAGTTCCCCTCCACTCTGCTGGAACCCGGACAGGAGTACTACTCGGTATGCATTTATAAATTCGGGGTGGAAGATACAGCCGCAAAGTAATCCTTTCCGGCGCAAAAGGAAAGGGTGACCGGGAACTGAACCGCGTCACTGCAATCCCCGGGAGGCGGTCTGATGATCAGACCGCCTCCCTTGTTTTCCCACAGCGGATCAGCACGTTGAATAACACCGCGAAAGGGGGATGGATACGAATAAAAAGCCTATATTTGTGCATTTTTTAAAATGCAGGTAAAATCATAGTCTGATGACGTTGAAATTTCAGGAATATAAGCAGTTAGACCTATCACAGATCAACAAGGAAGTGCGCCGCCGCTGGGAGGAGGACGACACCTTCCATAAAAGCATTTACACCCGGGAGGGTCATTCCACTTTTGTTTTTTATGAAGGCCCCCCATCGGCCAACGGCATGCCGGGCATTCATCATGTGATGGCGCGGGCCATCAAGGATCTCTTCTGCCGTTACAAAACCATGAAGGGATTCAGGGTGTACCGCAAGGCGGGATGGGACACCCACGGGCTCCCCATCGAGCTGGCAGTGGAGAAAAGCCTGAACATCACCAAGGAGGATATCGGCAAGACCATTTCCGTCGAAGACTACAACAAAGCGTGCCGCACCGAAGTGATGCGCTACACCCGTGAGTGGGAAGAACTCACCCGCCGCATGGGTTACTGGGTCAACATGGACGATCCCTATATCACCTACGACAGCCGCTATGTGGAAACCTTATGGTATCTGCTGAAGCAGATTTACGACAAGGGTTTGTTGTACAAGGGATATACCATACAACCCTTCTCACCAGCCGCCGGCACGGGTCTGAGTTCCCACGAACTGAACCAGCCCGGCTGCTACCGCGATGTTAAAGATACCACCGCCGTCGCCCAGTTCAAGGTCCTCCGCAACGAAACCTCCGAATTTCTATTCCGCGACAGCGACGCCCCGGTATATTTCCTGGCATGGACCACCACGCCGTGGACCCTGCCCTCCAACACGGCCCTCTGTGTCGGCCCTTCCATCACCTATGTCAGGGTGCGTACCTTCAATCCCTATTCCGGTGAACCGGTGACCCTGGTGCTGGCCAAAGATCTGCTGGGTTCCTTTTTCGATCAGGCCGCAGCGGAGATCCCCCTGGAAGATTATACCCACGGACAGAAGAAGATCCCCTGGAAAGTACTGGGGGAATACGCAGGAAGAGAACTCGAGGGAATCACCTATGAACAGCTGATCGGCTGGGTGAAACCCCGTGGCCATGCCTTCAGGGTGATCTCCGGTGATTTTGTGACCACAGAAGACGGCACCGGAATCGTTCACATTGCCCCCACATTTGGGGCCGATGACGACCGGGTGGGCCGCCAGCACGGGATTTCACCCCTCCTCGTGACCGACGCCGAAGGCAAAACACAACCCCTGGTAGACCGCAAAGGGCGGTTCTTCCCCCTTGAAAACATGGATCCGGCGTTCTCAGCCCGGTATGTCGACGCCGTAAAATACGCCCCTTTTGAAGGGCGCTTCGTGAAAAACGAATATGACCCGGAAGCCACCCCTGATACCCCGACCATCGACGTCGACATCGCCGTCATGCTCAAACAGGAGAACAAGGTGTTCCGCATTGAGAAATACGTGCACAGCTATCCCCACTGCTGGCGTACCGACAAGCCGGTGCTTTATTACCCCCTCGATGCCTGGTTCATCCGTACGACGGCCGTCAGGGAGAAGATGATGGAGCTCAATGACACGATCAACTGGAAACCCCGGTCGACGGGGACCGGCCGGTTTGGCAATTGGCTTGAGAACCTGGTCGACTGGAATTTGAGCCGTTCGCGGTTCTGGGGCACACCTCTGCCCATCTGGCGCAGCGAAGATGGGAGCGAGGAACGGTGCATTGGCTCCGCCGCAGAACTGGTGACCGAGATCGGGCATGCCATCGCTGCAGGCTTCATGGAGAAAAACCCCTGGGAAGGATTTGAACCGGGCGTATACACCGAAGAAAACTACCGGAAAATAGACTTGCACAAGCCCTATGTCGACGAAATAGTGCTGGTATCGCCTTCCGGAAAAAAGATGTTCCGGGAGCCCGACCTGATTGACGTCTGGTTTGACTCGGGCGCCATGCCTTACGCCCAGTGGCATTATCCCTTTGAGAGGGACCTTTCCGGTCACGGGAACCCCCTCCCCGAAGGCGTGAAATCCCTCCCTTTCCCCGCCGACTTCATCGCCGAAGGGGTAGACCAAACCCGGGGCTGGTTCTTCACCCTCCATGCCATTTCCACGATGATCAGCGGTTCCGTAGCCTTCCGGAATATCATCTCCAATGGGCTGGTCCTCGACAAAAACGGCAATAAGATGTCGAAACGGCTGGGCAATGCCGTCGATCCCTTTGAGACCATTGAGGAATATGGTTCCGACCCTCTCCGCTGGTATATGATCACCAATTCCCAACCCTGGGACAACCTCAAGTTTGACATTGCAGGCGTTGAGGAGGTGCGGCGCAAGTTCTTCGGAACCCTTTTCAATACCTACAGTTTCTTCGCCCTGTATGCCAATGTTGACGGCTTCAGGCATGCGGAGGAGGAAGTTCCCGTGGAAGAACGCCCCGAACTCGACCGGTGGATCCTTTCCCTGCTCAACTCCCTGGTGGCGGAGGTCGCCGACAGTTATGAGAATTACGAACCCACGCGTGCCGGCCGGGCCATCGCCGATTTCGTGAGCGAGAACCTGAGCAACTGGTATGTGCGGCTAAGCCGCAAACGTTTCTGGGGCGGAGCCTACGACCACGACAAAATCTCGGCCTACCAAACCCTTTACACCTGCCTGGCCACCGTGGCCAAACTCATGGCACCCATCGCTCCTTTCTACGCCGACCTCCTTTACACCGACCTGAACAGCTTCACCCAAAAGGAAACCCTCCAGAGTGTCCACCTGGCCGACTTCCCCCGTGAGAACCCGGCCCTTATGGATAAGGAACTGGAAGAAAAAATGGACATCGCCCAGAAAGCCTCCTCAATGGTCCTGGCCCTGCGCCGGAAGGAAAAAATCAAGGTGAGGCAACCCCTGGCCAAAATCATGGTTCCTGTGCTGAACGACCATTTCCGCGAGCAGTTTGAGGCCGTGAAAAACATCATTCTCACCGAGGTCAATGTAAGGGAGGTGGAATTTCTGGGTGATTCCTCAGGAATCATCAGTAAGAAAATAAAACCCAACTTCAAGGTACTGGGTCCCAAATACGGCAAGCTGATGAAAGAGATCAGCCAGGTGCTGGCGGGCTTTACCAGCATGCAGATCTCCGGCCTTGAGAAAACGGGGAGCTGCTCCTTCATGGTGGGCGATAACCAGGTCACCCTGATTCCCGAAGATGTAGAGATCACCACAGAGGATATTCCCGGCTGGCTGGTGGCCACGGAAGGGAACCTGACCATTGCCCTGGACATCCACATCACTCCGGAACTCCGGATGGAAGGAATCGCCAGGGAGTTTATCAACAAGATCCAGAACATCAGGAAGGAGAGCGGGTTTGAGGTGACCGACCGGATCAGCCTGAGGATCGGCCAGCACGAACAGCTTGATGAAGCCCTCCAGCTTCATGGCGCATATATCAGCGCCCAGACCCTGGCCACGCAGCTCGAACTGGTTGCCGGTTCCGCCCCGGAGGGAGCCCGCCCCGTCGAAATCGACCCCGGCGTAGAAACCTGGATTTCAGTACAGAAAAATAAATGACCACGATATACCCGATATGTTGTACAACCTGATTAATCGCTGGAAATTTTCCTAATTTAGGAGCAGCATCGGGACGATATGTTTCACAGTAACCATTTAAAAAATTAGAACCATGGCAGAAAAAACCAGATATTCCGACGCTGAATTGCAGGAATTTAAGGAACTGATACTGAAAAAAATAGAGAAGGCGCAGAAGGATTACGAAATGTATAAGAACTCCATCACCCACAATGACGGGAACGATACGATGGATACCTCACCGACCTTTAAGGTTCTGGAAGAGGGTGCTGCGACCCTTTCGAAGGAGGAAGCGGGCAAGCTGGCCCAGCGGCAGTTGAAATTCATCCAGCACCTGCAGGCGGCGCTTGTCAGGATCGAAAACAAGACCTACGGGGTTTGCCGGGAAACAGGGAAGCTCATTTCCAAAGAGCGGCTGCGGGCGGTGCCTCATGCCACCCTGTGCATCGACGCCAAGAAAAACCAGAAGTAATCCCCGACTTCCTGTTTTCTTCCCGGATTCACCCCCCCTGCATAAAGCGGAAAAAGGCGGTGAATTTCAGGGGCGGGATACAGGATCTATCCGCCAACAAATGAAATGGTCTAAACTGAGCCTCTCCCTGATCATCGTAATGACGGTGATCGTGGCAGACCAGGTTCTCAAATTCTGGATAAAAACCCACATGATGCTGGGGCAGGAGTTTCCTGTCCTGGGCGACTGGTTCATCATCCACTTCGTCGAAAACAATGGGATGGCCTTTGGGTTTGAGCTGGCCGGAGAATATGGAAAAATGATCCTGAGCCTTTTCAGGATACTGGCGGTCATCGCCATCGGATGGTATCTTTTCAGGCTGGTCAGACAGGAAACCCCACCAGGAGTCGTGGTGAGCCTCTCCCTCATTTTTGCCGGGGCCATCGGCAATATCATCGACAGCGCTTTTTACGGAATGATCTTCGACCACAGCTTCGGCCAGGTGGCCTCTTTTCTGCCCGAAGGGGGAGGCTATGGCACCTTCCTCCATGGTAAGGTCGTCGACATGTTTTATTTTCCGGTTCTCAGGGGGCAATACCCCCAATGGGTACCCTTCCTGGGGGGAAATGAGTTTCTCTTCTTCAGACCGGTATTTAATATTGCCGACTCGGCCATCACCATCGGCATTTTTTCAGTCCTCCTTTTCTACCGCAATTTTTTCAACGACCACCCTGCTGAGGAAAAGGAGCGGCCGGCCAAAGGCGCCCCCGGCACCACGGAAATACCCCAAGACAGAGAAACCCTGCACGAAGATGGAAATCTGTACGAAGATGAAAATCTGCATGAAGATGGAAATCTGCATGAAGATGGAGATCTGCATGAAGATGGGACAATTCACATCAGCAAAACAGAGGATCCCGTTCCTTCCGGAACGCCCAGAGAACAACAGGATGGGGAAGGGACTCCTGATGCCGTGAATGAACCAGCGGCCCCCTTCCGGTCTGAATGAAATAAAAGTTATGGAACAATCGCTGACCATTTACAATTCCTTAAGCCGGGTCAAGGAAGTTTTCGAACCGCTTCACGCGGGGAAGGCGGGAATGTATGTGTGCGGACCCACCGTCTACTCGAATGCCCACCTGGGTCATGCCCGGCCGGCCATCACCTTTGACCTGCTCTACCGGTACCTGCTCCACCTGGGTTACAAAGTGCGCTATGTCAGGAACATCACCGACGTAGGCCACCTCGAGGACGAAGTGGAGGAAACGGGTGAAGATAAAATCTCCAAAAAGGCGCGCCTGGAACAACTCGAACCGATGGAGGTGGTCCAGAAGTATATGAACACCTTCCACCGCAACATGGAAGAGCTGAACACGCTTCCCCCCACCATTGAACCACGGGCCTCGGGACATATCATCGAGCAGCAGGTGATGATCCGCCGGATCCTGGAAGAGGGATATGCCTACGAGGTGAACGGCTCGGTCTATTTTGACGTCCATAAGTACAACAACCATTACCGTTACGGGATTCTTTCAGGCCGGAACCTGGAGGAGATGCAGGCCAACACCCGGCGCCTTGAAGGGCAGCAGGAGAAGCGGAATCCCTTCGATTTTGCCCTCTGGAAAAAGGCCACTCCCGAGCATATCATGCAATGGCCTTCGGAATGGGGAATGGGCTTTCCGGGATGGCACCTTGAATGCTCGGCCATGAGCACCAAATACCTGGGCGAAGTTTTTGACATCCACGGGGGCGGCATGGATCTGCAATTTCCGCACCACGAATGCGAAATTGCACAATCGACGGCCGCCCTGGGCCACCCCTCGGTGCGCTTCTGGATGCACAACAACATGATCACCATCAACGGCCAGAAAATGGCCCGCTCACTGGGGAATTTCATCACCCTTGACGAACTCTTCAGCGGAAACCATCCCCTGCTCACCGGAGCCTATTCGCCCATGACCGTGAAGTTCTTCATTCTTCAGGCCCATTACAGAAGCACCCTCGACTTTTCAAACGAGGCCCTGGTCTCCGCAGGAAAAGGACTTGAGAGGCTTATGAAGGCGATCGCCCTTCTCGAAAAACTGCCGGTGTCCCCATCGGCTTCCGTGGATATCGCCGCCCTGGAGAAGAACTGCTGCGCCGCCATGAATGACGACCTCAACAGCCCTATCCTCATTGCCCACCTCTTTGAGGGAGTCAGGCTGATCAACCTTATTGGCGAGGGAAAGGAAACCATCACCGAAGAAGGTCTTGACCGGCTGAAGAACCTCTTCAGGGTCTATCTTTTTGACATCCTCGGCCTCAAACCTGAAGAAAGCAGCGCCGCCGGCTCCGAAACCGTCAGGCAACTGGTGGATCTTACCCTGGAGGTGCGCAGCCGCGCCAAAAACAACAAGGATTGGACCACTTCCGATTTTATACGCGATGAGCTGGGGAAAATAGGCATCGTCGTCAAGGACCGCAAAGACGGAACAGAGTGGGAAATGAAAAACTGACCTTAAAAAGCAGAAGAATATGTTTTCAGGGATTGTTGAAGGAACAGGGGTGGTGAAAGCCATCGAAAAAGAGAAAGAGAATGTCCATTTCACGATTTACTGGCAGCATGCCGGGGAGCTGAAGGTAGACCAGAGCCTTTCGCACAACGGGGTATGCCTGACGGTGGTGGCCGTCAACAGGGAGGCTTTGACCTACAGGGTGACAGCTATCCTGGAAACCCTGATCAAATCAAATCTGGGATTGCTGCAACCCGGCGACAAAGTCAACCTGGAGCGCAGCATGATGATGAACGGCCGCCTCGACGGCCACATCGTCCAGGGACATGTCGACCAGACCGCTACCTGCACCCGCGTGGAGGAAGCCGACGGCAGCTGGTACTATACCTTTGAATACACCTTCGATAAGGAAAAGGCACGCCAGGGGTACATGACCGTCGAAAAAGGATCGGTCACGGTAAATGGGGTCAGCCTCACTGTGGTCAACTCTCAGGACCATACCTTCCAGGTGGCCATTATCCCCTATACCTGGGAGGTGACTAATTTTCACACCTTCCGGCCGGGGAGTGTCGTCAACCTGGAGTTCGATATCATTGGCAAATACCTCAGCAAGCTCCTCCGGTACCAATGATCAGGTGAAGGTGGAAGTAGACATGATGGTGAAGTAAGAGGTGAAGGATGGAAAACGCAGCAATCCATAGCCGGCCCCCAGTAGCGCTGATCACAGGGGCAGCGCAGCGGCTGGGGAAGGCCATGACCGAGCATCTGGCGCGGCGGGGGTGGAGTGTGGCCGTCCATTACAACACCTCAGGAGGGCCGGCAGAAGATTTGGTCAGCCGCCTCGCCATGGAGTTTCCGGAACAGCATTTCACCGCCTTCCGGGCTAACCTGACCAATGACCGGGAAACGGATGGACTCCTGACTGAAGTGATCCGAAAAATGGGGAAACCTGAACTTCTCATCAACAATGCTTCGGTTTTTGATCCCAAAAAGATCAGCGACACCGGCAATGCCTTTTTTGATTTTCAGATGACGGTCAACCTGAAAGCCCCCTTTATTCTGACACGGGAGTATATCCGTCACTGCGGCCAGGGGATGATCGTCAACATGACCGATACGCGGATCACCTCCAACCGGGAGAATTATGCGGCCTATACGCTGGCCAAGAAATCATTGTGGGAGCTCACCAAGATGACGGCTGCAGCCTACGGACCTGCCCTCAGGGCCAATGCCATCGCACCGGGTCTGACACTGGCCCCTGCCGGGAAAGGAGAAGAATACCTGCGTACCCTGGCTGCCGCCATTCCTATGAAACGACCGGGGGGGATTCAACCCATCCTCGACGCCCTCGACTATCTCCTGAAAAATGACTATCTTACCGGCGAACTGCTCTTCTGTGACGGAGGCCAGCACCTCTGACACACTCCCCTATCCGGGCAATGGATGCTTACAAATCTTCCCGGTGAATGGGAGATAAGCCGCTGAAGACTTTGAAACTGGATATGCTTCTCCCATAGACAATGGAAGCTGAAACGCGCCCTGAAGCATTAATAACGATGCCGGCCTGACAAAAACAGAGAAAAACAAGCATTATGGCACTGATCCGGATCAAGAATCTGCTCATCCGCACCTACATCGGATTTAATCCTGAGGAACTGGTCCACAAACAGGATGTGGTCATCAACATGGAGGTGGAGGTAGATCTCCCTGAAGCCGCCATGGAAAAAGATGAACCGGAAGGGATCTACGATTACAAGAAGATCACCAAGCAAGTGATTGCCATGGTTCAGGAAGGACGGTTTAAGCTGCTGGAAGTGCTTACCCGCAGGATTCTGGAGCTGATTATGGCCGATCCGATGGTAAGGCGGGCCCGGGTACAGGTCGACAAACCCCATGCCCTGCGCTATGCCGATTCGGTATCTGTTGAATTGGAGGCGGCCAGGTAATCCTCTCCGGGCCCTCTGAAATCCCGGTAAGGATCCGGCCTCTTCACAGGGAGGATTCCAGACAGATTAAAACGAAAACCTTATAATCCAGCCACATGAACCAGGCTATAATCGGCATAGGATCCAACATCCGCCCTGAGGAGAACATTCCCCTGGCCCTGCGTTTACTCGGAGAAACGGTAACCATTGAAAAGGTGTCGGCCCTGGTCACCACATCTCCCATCGGCCTCCCCAACCAACCCGACTTTGTCAACGGGGCCGCCCGCGTGAAAACCAGCCTGTCACGCCATGAACTGGAACAACTGCTGAAAAAAATAGAGGACCTTACCGGCCGCGACCGTACCCAACCCCGTTTCGGCCCCCGCACCATTGACCTTGACCTCGTCATGTGGAACGGGCAAATCACCGACCCTGACTATTACACCCGCACCTTCCTCCGCACAGCCGTCAGAGAAGTCACCGGATAAATTCACCCACAACCTGCAAAACTGCCACCCGCACAATGGAGCTGAAAAATATCCCATCCATATGGGACCATCAGAAAGAATCCTGCTTTCTTTCCGACACGATGGAAACTCTTCTTTTCTGGCTCTTGTTGCTGGCAGGCCTCTTCCCCCTGATGAAGCACAGCTATTTCGTCACCCTCGATGGCCCCGCACACCTCTACTCAGGGGAAATCATCAGAACCCTGCTTTTGGCCCCACACGGCATCATCGGCAGGCTATTCACCATAAACCCGTTTCCAGTGCCCAACTGGACCTCCCATTTCCTTTTTACCCTCCTGGGAACTTTCCTGCCGGCGACCTTTACCGAAAAAACCGTCATCTTCCTGTACCTCTTCTTTACCCCCCTCATTTTCAGAAAACTGGTTCTCGCTCTCAGGCCCGAAAACAGAATTCTCTCCTGGACCATGATCCTTTTCGTCCACAACCAGAACTTCTATTTCGGTTTTTTCAATTTTTCGTACGGGGTACTCTTTATGTTTCTGACCCTTTGGTATTACCTCGTCATTTTCCGGAACGAAAAGAAGCTCCATATTCCACTTCTGGGGATCCTCTTTCTGGCACTTTACTTTTCACACCTGATGATGTTTCTGGTGACCCTGGCCCTGATTCTTCTTTTATCGGCACAACCGCTGGTGCTTTCTGCCGGTCGCGGTGGGCTGAGAATTTCCGGAGGAAGAAGGGCTGCCGGGAATCTTCTCAGAGCAGGTGCCGCTGCGCTCCCTGCAGGTCTGCTGTCCCTGATCTTCCTGGCAGGCACCAATACCCTGGAAAAAAATCCCGAAAGGCTCAGCTTTTCCCGGCTGGTGGAATGGGTGACGGCTGTCAGGCCTCTGCTCGCCCTGCGCTATGGGTTTCCATGGAAAAGCTATACCTATCTGCTTTTTGGAGTCATACTGGTCATGACCATCACCGCAGCGGTCATCCTTTACCGTGATGACAGGAGTAAAAAAAGAACCTCACCACAGGAGCGGACGCTTTTCAGGCTCACCCCGGTACCCCTTTTCGCCCTGTTTTCCCTGGGATCCCTTGCCTTGCTTTTTATCCTTCCCAATACCATACTGCTGTCAGAAAGGCTTATCCTTCTCTTTTACCTTTTCCTCATCACCACGCTGGCACTTTTCCGTTATCCCCGGTGGGCCCACTATACCCTTGCCATGGTCGTCATTCTCCTCCAAATCTCCTTCACGCGCATGTATTCATACACCCTGGGTGATTATGCGAAAAATGCGGCACTTGTGGTAGAGACGGCCGGGAAGGCTGAGCCGGGGGCGCTGATCCTGCCACTGAATTATAACGAAAAGTGGATATACATGCACATCTCAGGTTATGCCGGCACTCAAAACTCCCTGGCTGTGCTAGAGAATTACGAGGCCGGATTAAGCTGGTTCCCGGTCAGGTGGAGCCATGATTATTATGAGACCCGCTTCCTTGACCGTTCCGACGCCAGCAATACCCTGCACCTGTGCGACAATTACATCCATCCCGACCTTCCTGCCTTCTTTTTCCTGAAACGGAACGACGGCACCCTGGAAATCATTCCTTACATTCTGGTCATACTCCCCGGCAACATAGAGTCTCCCCAAATCCCCCCCTGTGCCCGGGAAATCCTGGATGCTTCCTACAAAGTTGTGCGTGAAAATGATTTTTGTGTTTTATTCAGGGCCCAACAATAAACCAACTGCAGAGATGAAAAAAGGCAGCCCCATTTGGTGCTGCCTCAAAGCCATGAAAACAATTAAACAATGTTCAGAAAACAGAAAACTAGAAACAATTAAATAGTCATTATATCCTTTTCCTTAGCAGCTACTAAGGTATCAATTTTTTTTACATATTCATCGGTAAATTTCTGCACAATTTCTTCGGCATCTTTTTCCATATCTTCTGCCAAACCGGTTTTCAGCAATTTTTTAAGGCTTTCGTTGCTTTCCTTCCTGGCTGTACGGATGCTGATCTTGGCATTTTCACCCTCTTTATTGGCCTGTTTGACCAGGGATTTCCTTCTCTCCTCGGTCAGCGGCGGGATATTGATGCGAATCACCTCCCCGTTGTTGTCGGGATTGAATCCGAGGTTGGCCGCCATGATCGCCTTCTCAATCACCGGGATCATTTTCTTCTCCCAGGGTTGAATGGCGATGGTCCTCGGATCGGGCGTGCTGATATTGGAGACCTGGCTCAGGGGAACCATGCTCCCGTAATAATCGACGGTAACGGCGTCTATCATAGCCGGATTGGATTTACCCGCACGGATGTGAAGCAACTCCTTCTCGAGATGCCCGATGGTCAGATCCATCTTCTCCTTGCATTGATCCAATACAAACTGTGCTTCTTCGTGCATTACCATAAAAGCTCTGGCTGTTAAGTCAGGTTACAAATATATAAAAAAATTAAAAAAACAAGGCTTCTCCCTCAAAATGTAAGCTCTTGTCATACATGAACCAGGGTGCCCACCGGTTCTCCGGTGAGAAGCCTGAGGAGGTTTCCCTTTTGATCCATGTTGAAGACGATCACAGGCAACCGGTTTTCAAGGCAGAAGGTGGTGGCCGTCAGGTCCATGACCTTCAGGCCCAGACGGTAGACCTCTTCGAAGGAGATTTTTTCGAATTTGACAGCTCCGGGTACTTTCTCGGGGTCGGCGTCATAGACGCCGTCGACGCGGGTTCCCTTGAGCAGGACGTCGGCTTCGATTTCGGTACCGCGCAGGGCGCTGGCCGTGTCGGTGGTAAAATAGGGATTCCCCGTACCCCCGGCGATAATGGCCACCTGACCCTGGGCCAGGGCGTCAACGGCCTTTTCTTTGGCATAATACTCCCCGACAGGTTCCATGCGGATGGAAGTGAAAACGCGGGCAGGACATCCGTTGGCAGCGAGTGCCGACTGAAGGGCCAGACTGTTGATCACCGTGGCCAGCATTCCCATCTGGTCGCCCTTCACCCGGTCAAAACCCCTTGAAGTACCACTCATCCCCCGGAAGATGTTACCTCCGCCAATCACTATGGCTACCTGAACCCCCCTCTTCACCACCTGCCCGATCTCATCGGCATAGTCGTTTAACCGCGCCGCATCAATTCCGTAAGATTGACTCCCTGCCAGCGACTCCCCGCTCAGCTTGAGCAATATCCGCCTGTACTGCATCTGTCTAAGTTATGAGGTTATTATGGTTTCCCCCGGTGCGCCAATCTGACCACAGAAGGGCCTCCGCTGCATAAAACAGCTGTTTTATGCCCGAATGGCCCTGCAAAGATAGTGCTCCTTCAGGGATGAAAAACAAAAAAAGGTTTCCTGAATCAGGAAACCTTCATTTATTTTTTGCACTGCCTGATCAGGCATCAAGGGCGTAACGTTCGAAAGCGGTCACCGTAAGGCCTTTATCCTGCTGCTCAAGGTACTGCTTGACAGAAATCTTACCGTCCTTTACGAAAGTCTGTTCGAGAAGGGCCGATTCCTGGAACCATTTCTGGAGGGCGCCCTGGGCGATCTTATCCAGCATGGCTTCAGGTTTTCCTTCAAGCCGGAATTTCTCCTTGGCGATTTCAAGTTCCTTTTCGATCACTTCGGAGGCGATGACGTCACGGCTCACCGCAACGGGATTCATGGCCGCCACCTGCATGGCCACATCCTTACCCACCTGGGCGTCCACGCCTGCTTTACTGAAACCCACGACTGTGGCCAGTTTATTACCGGGATGGATGTAAGGAACCACTGTTTCGGCGCTGATTTTTCCATAGAAGGAAAGGTCCAGCTTCTCACCGATGATCCCCACCTGCTCGGTCACCTGGTCACCGATGGAGCGACCGTCAATCTTGATATTCTTCAGTTCGTCGAGGGTCGCCGGCTGGTTGGCCAGAGCGGCGTCGAGAATCTGGCTGGTAAAAGCGATAAACTTCTCGTTTTTGGCCACAAAGTCGGTCTCACAATTGAGCACCACCACGGCACCGAACTTCTTGTCTCCGGTCACCCTGGCCAGAACGCATCCTTCAGTGGCTTCCCGGTCGGCACGCTTGCTGGCGACCAGTTTCCCCCGCTCACGGATGATCTCGATGGCACGGTCAAAATTACCTTCGGCCTCAATCAGGGCATTCTTGCAATCCATCATACCGGCACCGGTGGCATGACGCAGTTTTACCACATCTGCAGTTGTTACTGACATATTACTTGCTGTTTAAATGTTTTGAATCCTTTAACAAACAATCGCACGGAGAAGACTATTTCTCTTCTTCCTCCTCCTCATCAAGATCGGTGTCGAGATCTTCTTCCTCTTCCAGTTCCTCGTCAAGTTCCACTTCAGATTCCTCTTCGAGTTCTTCCATCTCTTCAGGAACATCGGTGTCGACTTCTTCCTCGATCACTTCCACCTTTTTGACGGTTTTCCGGGTCCGGCGTGCGCGGCGGGGCATTTCCTCCTCATCGCCTTCGATGTCGCCGTCCACATCATCCTTGTCGCGTTCCACGCGGCGCTCCTGTAACCCTTCGCGGATGGCATCGACCATCACGCCGGTGATCAGCTGAATCGACTGCGACGCATCGTCATTGGCGGGAATCACAAAGTCGATCCCGTTGGGATCGGAATTGGTATCCACGATTCCAAAGACGGGAATTCCCAACCGCTGGGCTTCCTTGACGGCAATCTTCTCCTTCATCACGTCAATCACAAAAAGGGCCGAAGGCAACCGGGTAAGGTCGACAATACTGCCCAGGATCTTCTCCAGCTTGGCACGCTGGCGGGTGATCTGCAGTTTTTCGCGCTTCGAGAGTTTCTCCCAGCTGCTGTCCTTGGTCATCTTATCGATCGAAACCATTTTCTTGACAGCCTTACGGATGGTGGGGAAGTTGGTGAGCATTCCGCCCGGCCAGCGCTCCGTCACATAAGGCATCTTTACTGTCGAGACCAACTCCGAGACGATGTCCTTGGCCTGTTTCTTGGTGGCCACAAACAACACCTTCCGTCCCGACCGGGCAATCTGCTTGATGGCCGCGGCGGCTTCATCGATCTTAACGACGGTTTTCTGGAGGTCAATGATGTGGATCCCGTTCTTCTCCATGAAGATGTAAGGCTGCATCCCCGGGTTCCATTTCCTTTTCAGGTGGCCGAAGTGGGCTCCGGCATCGAGTAACTGCTGAAAATCTGTTCTTGGCATCTGTTTACTTTTTTTTATCTGAAATCCTGCTTAAAAGCAACGCTTGAGTAGTTCCGCCATAACGGAAGTCTCAAGGGTTTTAGATCCCATTGGGTTATTAAATAAGAATAAAAATTAACGTTTCGAGAACTGGAATCTCTTCCTGGCCTTGGGCTGGCCGGGTTTCTTGCGTTCCACTTCGCGGGGGTCCCTGGTCATGAAACCCGCCTGTTTGAGTTTGGGGCGGTTTTCAGCATCGAGCTTGACCAGTGCGCGGGAAATGCCCAGACGCAGGGCTTCGGCCTGCCCCGAGAAACCACCACCGTCAAGGTTTACCTTCACATCGAAATTCTCCCTCACTCCCAGGAGATTCAACGGCTGAAGTACAACATATTGCAGAATCTCGGTCGTGAAATACTCTTTCAGATCACGATCGTTGATGGTGATGGTTCCTTTTCCCGGCATCAGGTAAACACGGGCGACTGCCGACTTACGGCGTCCAATGGTATTAATGACTTCCATGATGCTTATTTAATGGTATTTAAATCAATTAATCGGGGCTGCTGGGCCTGGTACTTATGCTCGGGTCCGACCACCACCTTCAGGTTCTTGTAAATGCTCCTTCCCAGCCGGTTCTTGGGCAACATCCCTTTCACGGCATGCTCGACAAGCCTCTCGGGAAACTTCACCAGGATCTCGGCCGGAGTCCTTCTGTATTGCCCTCCGGGATATCCCGAATGACGCACATACTCCTTGTCGGTCATTTTCGACCCCGTAAGGACCACCTTCTCCGCATTGATGACGATCACATTATCCCCACAATCAACATGAGGCGTGTAATTCGTCTTGTGCTTGCCACGCAGAATCCGCGCAGCGGTACTGGCCAACCTGCCCAGCACCTGTCCGGTAGCGTCTATCACTACCCACTCTTTCTCCACTGTTGCTTTATTGGCCGAAACAGTCTTGTAACTCAGTGTATCCACTTGAAAATTTTTAGTTTAAACCATTTAACAATGATACCGCCTTGCCCCGCAGAAACCGCTGTCACCTATGGCATCCGGACAGACATGTGTACTGCTAAGGAAATCAGTATCTTATACAAACCCAAGTAAGATAATAATCGGACTGCAAAAGTATTTTCTTTTTTCACAATTGCAAAACAATCCATCCTAAAAAAATGATTTTCCGGAAGTAAGCCCTTTTTTGTCACCCCCGAAACCGTCGCGGCCAAAGCCTCACTTCTGGTCGGGGAAGCGACTCCCGGGACCAGCGCGCCATTACGGTAAAAATGTGTACTTTTACCACCAGCACGCACCAACAAACGGAGCTATGGGAAAAAGCAAGCCTAAAAAACTGAAGGAAAGGATATTCACCTCATGGTTGACCTCCATGGTCAGCATCACGCTGGTGCTTTTCCTGCTGGGACTGCTGGTGATGATTCTCTTCAATGCCGGCCGCCTTTCCGACTATGTACGGGAGAAGATCGGGTTTACCCTGGTTTTGAGGGAGGACCTTCCCGGCCAGGAAATCGACAAGTTGCAGAAGGCCCTGACCGCAGAACCCTGGGTGAAATCGCTCCGTTACATCGACAAGGAGAGTGCCGCCAAAGAACTGGAAACCGAACTGGGAGAGGATTTCACGGGGTTTCTGGGATTCAATCCTCTCTTTTCTTCACTGGAAGTCAAACTTTTTGCCCCTTATACCCACAGCGACAGCCTGGCGCTGATCGAAAAAGACCTGATCCAGCTCCCCCAGGTCAGGGAAGTCTTTTACCAGCGCAGCCTGGTATCGGTAATCAACGAAAATGTAAGGCGCATCAGCATTTTTCTCCTTATTTTCAGCGGATTGATGCTTTTTGTTTTCAGTGTGCTGATCAACAACACGATCAGGATCTCGGTCTATTCGCAACGGTTTATCATCAACAACATGATGCTGGTGGGGGCTACCCGGCGCTTTGTCAGGCGCCCGTTCGTAAATAAAAGCATTATGTACGGCATCTACGGGGCCCTGCTCTCTTCTCTTTTGCTGGCCGCCCTGATGTTCACCTACAAGCGGGAACTTTCGGGCATGATCGACTTTAACGACTTCCTGCTCATGGGGCTGGTCTTCCTGATCGTCCTGGCCATGGGCATCCTCCTCTCCTGGATCTCCACCCACATCGCCGTCAACCGCTTCCTGAAAATGAAGTTCGACGAAATGTTCTTTTAGCGCAAAAAAGCCTATCTTTGGCCCTTTAAAGATGAGCGTCTATGGCAAAGAAGGAAATGGCTAAAAATGACAATGAGCCGAAAGAACATGCTGATTTCCCGTTGGGAAGGGAGAATTACAAGCTTTTAGCCATTGGGTTCGTGATCATCATCATTGGATTTATTCTGATGGCAGGAGGAGGCAGTGAAGATCCCAATCAATTCAATCCTGAGATTTTCAGTTTCCGCAGGATTACCCTTGCCCCGCTGGTTCTTCTTTTCGGCTTTGTTTTCGAGATCTGGGCGATCATGAAGAAAACCCGGTAACATCAGCCATTCCCCACCCCAACCATGACTGTTACAGAAGCCCTTATCCTCGGCACCCTGCAGGGGCTGACCGAGTTTTTACCCGTAAGTTCCAGCGGCCACCTTGAGCTGGGAAATCATCTTCTGCACACGCCACCCGGTGAAAACCTTCCTTTTGCCCTCACCGTACATGCCGCCACCGTGTTAAGCACTATCGTGGTTTTCAGGAAAGACCTTGCCACCCTGATTACCGGAGGGCTGAAATTCAACGGAAATCCCGAAAGCCGCTACCTGGGGAAATTACTCCTGTCGGCGGTTCCGGTGGGGATCATAGGCCTCTTTTTCAGGGACAGGGTGGAATCCCTGTTTACGGGCAGCATGATCGTGGTAGGGTGCTGCCTGCTGGTCACTGCGGCGCTGCTGGCTTTTGCCCACTTCAGGAAGAAAGGGCACGGCATGGAAATCTCGTGGCTTCACAGCCTGGTGATCGGTGTCGCCCAGGCCATGGCCGTCCTGCCCGGCATATCGCGCAGTGGAGCCACCATTGCCACCGGACTGATTCTGGGCAACGACCGCCAGGAGGTAGCCCGGTTTTCATTTCTCATGGTCCTTCTCCCCATCCTGGGCGCCAACCTCCTCGACCTCCTCCGCCAGGAGGCCCTTTCCGGCCAGAACATCACCGCCTGGCCCCTCATCGCAGGCTTCCTCACCGCCTTCACCGTGGGCGTCCTGGCCTGCAGCTGGATGATCCGCATCGTCAACCGCGGAAAACTGATTTATTTCGCACTCTATTGTCTTCTGATAGGGGTAATTGCTATCTTTGCAGCCTGAAAATCAAGGTTCGGATCTGAGATTGTGATTAATCCCTGTTTGATGGAGGCTACTGGCGGCACGCGCGATTTCCTGGAAGGAGAAATCCTTTTATTTGACAAGCCTTATGGATGGACCTCCTTCGATCTGGTGGGCAAAGTCCGGAATTTTCTTTCGCGTCAACTTAAAGTCAAAAGGATCAAGGTAGGGCACGCCGGTACCCTGGATCCCTTGGCTACCGGACTGATGGTATTGTGCACAGGAAAGGCCACCAGGCAGGTGGATCAGCTTCAGGCCCAGGAGAAAGAGTATGTGGCCACCCTGAAACTGGGAGCCACCACCCCCTCCTTCGACCTGGAAACCAGCGAAGAAAGCCAATACCCTACCGCCCACATAACACGGGAAAAGGTCGAGGAATGCCTTCTCCGCTTCACGGGACTCATCACCCAGGTGCCCCCCGTTTTTTCGGCTGTCAAAATTGACGGCAAAAGGGCTTACAAACATGCCCGCGCAGGCCACGACCCCGGACTTAAAGCCAAAACCGTGGAAATCATGGAAATCGAACTTCTCGATTATGCCATGCCCCTGGTTACCCTCCGCATCCGTTGCAGTAAGGGGACTTACATCAGGGCCCTGGCCCGCGACATCGGCGAAGATTTGCAGTCGGGAGCGTATTTAACAGCCCTCAGACGTACCCGAAGCGGAGATTTTTACGTACATAATGCATTTACCTTTGAAAAATTCAGGGAGTCCTTTCCCGCCCTGACCGGAAAAACAAGTTATAATCAGTAATTAGGAGTGGATATGGCAGAGATGAAATTATCGAAGTTCAAGTACAGGCTTCCCGAGGAACAGATTGCACTTCACCCTTCGGAAAACCGGGATGAGTCCAAACTGATGGTCCTTGACAGGAAAACAGGTTCTGTGGAACACCTTCTTTTCAAAGACGTGCTCAATTATTTCGATGACCAGGATGTACTGGTTTTCAACGATACCAAGGTTTTCCCTGCCCGCCTGTATGGAAACAAGGAGAAGACGGGGGCTGAGATAGAGGTGTTCCTGCTCAGGGAACTCAACCGGGAGCAACGCCTTTGGGACGTTTTGGTAGATCCGGCCCGCAAAATCAGGATCGGGAACAAACTCTACTTCGGGGAAAACGACCTGCTGGTCGCAGAGGTGATCGACAATACCACCTCCCGGGGCAGAACCCTGCGCTTTCTCTTCGATGGCAATTACGATGAATTCAAGAAAACCCTTTACAGCCTTGGGGAAACCCCCCTGCCCCGGTTCATTAACCGCCCGGTCACCCCGGAAGACAAAGAGCGCTATCAGACCATTTTCGCCCGCAACGAGGGTGCCGTAGCCGCCCCGACAGCCGGGCTCCATTTCAGCCGGGAGTTGATGAAACGACTGGAAATCAAGGGTGTCCAATTCTCTTATATCACCCTTCATGCTGGTCTGGGAAACTTCCGGAGTGTCGACGTGGAGGATCTCACCAAGCATAAAATGGATTCCGAACAGATCTGGATCTACGAAGAAGCCTGCAAGGTCATCAATGAGGCCAAGCTGAACCACCATAATGTCTGTGCTGTGGGAACCACCGTAATGAGAACCATCGAAAGCTCGGTCTCCACCGACGGAATGTTAAAGCCTTTCGAAGGGTGGACCAACAAGTTCATCTTTCCTCCCTATGAGTTCAGCGTCGCCAACCGCATGATCACCAACTTCCATTTGCCTCTTTCCACCCTGCTGATGATGGTGGCCGCCTTCGCGGGCTATGACCAGCTCATGGAAGCCTATCATGTCGCCATCAAAAACGGCTACCGGTTCGGGACTTACGGTGATGCCATGCTGATTATCTGACAATTATTCCGGAATGAACAGGGAAAATACTCCGCCGGACGTGGAATGCCCGGTATGCGGAGCCACAGGCTACCGGGAACTGTTCCGGTGTACCGACCATTTCCTCACGGGTGAGACCTTCCCCCTTTTGAGCTGCAGTACTTGCGGATTCCTAATGACAGGCTCTCCTCCCCCTGAAGAAACCATCGGAAAGTATTATCAGTCGGAAGACTACATCTCACACAGCCAAACTCCGCGGGGGGTGGTCGACCGGATATACCACCTGGTCCGCCGTGTCATGGCAGGTCGTAAAGCCGCCCTGGTGGCCCGGAGCGCCGGCATCACGGAAGGCGCTCTTTTGGATATCGGGGCGGGAACCGGCTTCTTCCTCGACACCATGCGCCGCAGAGGCTGGCAGGTGACCGGTACGGAACCCGGGGAGAGCGCCCGCCAGGTGGCCCTGGAGCAACACGGCATTACCCTTCTTCCCGCGGAAGGGCTTTTTTCCATTCCGCAACGAGCTTTCGATGTGATCACCCTGTGGCACGTCCTGGAACACCTTCACGATCCCGGCAGGTATTGGCAGGAGTTCAGGCGCCTGCTCCGCCCCGGAGGTACCCTGGTCATCGCCCTCCCCAACCCTGCCTCCCACGATGCCGCCCATTACGGCGCATTCTGGGCCGCCTGGGATGTCCCCCGCCACCTGTGGCACTTCTCCCCCGCAAACCTCGGGAAAATGGCCGAACAATACGGCTTCCGCCTGACACAAAGCTACAGGATGCCCTTCGACAGCTTTTATGTCTCCATCCTGAGCGAAAAATATAAAAAAGCCTCCCTTCCCCTCCTCCGGGGGCTCTGGTTTGGCTTCCGCTCCTGGGCCGACGCGCTGGCCAGAAAACAAAAGTGCAGCTCCCTGATCTATGTGCTGAAATTTGAATAAGCAGGATCCCGCTGCCCAAAGGGTCTTCCTCCTCAAAGGTTCTCCCTGAAATTAATCCTTCCCCTCAAGGCAGATCCCCGGCAGACCACTGCAGATCCAACGCAGGTTCACGGTAAATCCACTACAGATCCAAAAAGCAGCCGTTCCTTTAACCATATAAAAAAACCCGGCTGATGGCCGGGTTTTTTTATGGAGTGGTTCGCTCTCAGGCCTGGGCCTTGGCGAGTTTTTTCATTTTCCTTTTCATCGTTTCAAAAACCACCGGAGTAGCCACGAAGATGGAGGAGTATGTACCGATACCAATACCCACCAGCAGGGCGAAGATAAACCCGCGGATACTGGCGCCCCCAAAGAGGAAGATGGCGATGAGCACCACCAGGGTCGAAAGCGAGGTACTGAAGGTACGGCGCAGGGTGCTGTTCATGGCGTGGTTCATATTGGTTTTCGTGTCACGCTTCGGATAGATATGCATGTACTCCCTGATCCTGTCGAAGACAATCACCGTATCGTTGATGGAATACCCGATCACAGTCAGGATGGCAGCGATAAACGCCTGGTCGATTTCCAGGGAGAAGGGAAGCACTCCATGGAACAGAGAGAAAGCTCCCAGGGTGATGATGGTATCATGCGCCAGCGAGACCACCCCACCCAAGCCGTACTGCCAGTTGCTGAAACGGACCAGGATATATAGGAAGATGGCCACTAACGCAAAGAAGATGGCGATGACAGCGTCGCGTTTGATGTCGTCGGAAATGGTAGGTCCGACTTTCTGTGAGCTCACACGGTAATTGGAAGAGAAATCCTCAAAACCGACATTCGAGAGGAACCCGCCATCGGTCAGACCCTTATAGAGGAGCTGTTCCACTTCGCCATCCACGTTTTCACTCATATCATCCACTTTGTACTTGGTAGTAATCCTGACCTGGTTGGCTGAGCCGAAGGTTTTCACCTCGGGAGCGGTGCCGTAGACTTCAGCCAGGGCATTCCTCACATCGGCCACTTTCACATCCTGGTCAAAGCGGACGGTGTAGGTGCGGCCCCCCTGGAAATCAATACCCAGTTCAAATCCCCTCACGATGAACGAAAGGATGGAGAGGGTAATCAGCGCACCCGAAATGTAGTAGGCGATCCTGCGGTTATCAATGAATTTGATTTTGGTATTCCGCAGCCAGTTGGCTGTGGTCTTCGAGGTGAAAGTGATGTGGATATTGCGTTTGAGCTGCCATTCGAAGAGGATCCGGGTGATAAAGATAGCAGTAAAGAGGGAGGTCAGGATCCCGATGATCAGGGTAGTGGCGAAACCCTTGATGGGGCCAGAACCGAAGATGTAAAGCACGATACCGGTGAGCAGGGTGGTCACCTGGCCGTCAATAATGGCCGAATAGGCGTTCTTATACCCGTCGGTGATGGCCAGTTTCAGGCCTTTACCAGCCCAGACCTCCTCCTGAACACGTTCATAGATCAGCACGTTGGCGTCAACGGCCATCCCCAGAGTCAACACAATACCGGCAATACCCGGGAGTGTGAGCACGGCGCCCAGGGAAGCCAGGACCCCGATGAGGAAAAAGACGTTGAAGAGCAGCGCGATGTTGGCGGCCAGTCCGGCCTTGCGGCTGTAAAAAAAGAGCATATAAAGGAGCACCAGCAGGAAGGCGATCCCAAAAGAGGCAAAACCCGAGTTGATGGCTTCTTTACCCAGGGAGGGCCCTACGACATCTTCCTGCATAATGCGGGCAGGTGCGGGCATTTTCCCCGATTTGAGGATATTGGAAAGGTCAGTGGCCTCCTCAATACTCTCCAGCCCGGTGATGCTGGAACGGCCGCCGGTGATTTCATTCTGGACGGTAGGGAAGGAACGCACATAATCGTCAAGGACAATGGCAATCGATTTGCCGATATTTTCCTTGGTCATGCGGGCCCAGATTTTGGCTCCTTCACTGTTCATGGACATGGCCACTTCGGGGCGGCCTCCCATCTGGTCATAATCCTGTCGGGCATCGGTGATCACGTCACCCGTCAAAGGGGCCTTTCCGTCGCGGGAGGTCGACTTCAGGGCGATAAGCCGGAAATAATTGCCCTCCTCATCCACGGGGTTGGCGGTCCAGCGGAAAAGCATGTTGCGGGGGAAGATGGCGCGCACCTGTTCCCGGGCCAGCATGGCATTCACCTCGGAGGTATCCTTGGCATGGGCAGTCCCCACAACCGGTCCAGGGAAGAGATTGCCTGTTTGGTCGGTGCTCGGGTTCAGGACGGCAAAGAGGGGATACTCACGGCGGAAGTTCTCCAGGTCGGCGGGGGTAGTGCCATCGGTTACGGCCGACGTGTCGCTTTTAATTTCATCGAGCAGGGAGGTGGTTTCCGAAGAGGTGGCAGCCGTGGTATCGGCGGCTTCTGCCAGGGTCCCGGCAGAACCTTCGGCAGGGGGGGTAACGGCAGCCGTATCGGCAGGTGCCGCGGCAATTGCGGTCAACTCCCTGACCCGCTGGTTGGCCTGCAGCATGTAGGGATACACCTCCTGGTTTTCGTAGGTCTCCCAGAATTCAAGCTGGGCGGTTCCCTGCAGGAGTTTCCTGACACGCTCAGGATTATCGATGCCGGGAAGCTCCACAAGAATGCGGCCCCGGGTCTGCAACTGCTGGATGTTGGGCTGAGCCACCCCAAAACGGTCAATACGGGTGCGCAGCACATTGAAGGAATTGTCGATGGCGGCATCGGTCTCTTCCCTGATGACTTTCAGCACATCCTCGTTGGAAGAGTCGAATTTCACCCTTTCCTTCAGTTCCAGCGTATTGAAAATGGCGGCCAGTCGGGCATTGGGGTCAACGGCCTCGAAAGCCTGGCCAAAAAGGGTCACGAAATCCTGGGTGCTGTTGCGCTGCATCTCCACAGCCCTGTTCAGGGCTGCATTGAACGTGGAGTCGGTGCTGTAATTAGACATGGCCCTGATGACATCGACCACCGACACCTCCAGGGTGACGTTCATACCCCCTTTGAGGTCAAGACCCAGGTTCATCTCCAGCTCCTTGACATCTTTGTAGGTGAATTTTTTAAGCCCCAGGAAGTTGTACACTTCCACTCCCGAAATCGAATCGAGATAGGCATACTCTTTGGCAGAGTTGCCCTGGGCAAACTCTTTTGCGCGGTTTTCGATCTGGCGGGCTTTCCAGGTAAAGGTCAGCTGGTACAGACAAACGGCCGCAAGCAAAATCGCAAATGTGGTGATTGCTCCTTTGTTTTGCATAATGATTTAATTATTAGTAATTTATTCTAAATATTACAAAATGTGGGTACCGGTTTTTGGCAGGGGGTATCCCTGCCCGGGGCGGGTTACCGGCGGGGCCGCAGAAGAGGCCGGGGTGTGCGGCCGCTCAGGAGAGCGGAGGCAGGTCGTCGGGATTGACGTAGTGGTAGAAACGGTGGATCATCAGGTGGCGGATTTCCGGGAGTGCCCGGGGTTCCTCACGGTTCAGGGCAGTGCGCAGGTGGGCCATACGGGCTTTCAGCTGCGCCACCAGCAGGCGGTTCCAATGTTCCTGCACAACACGGGAATGCACGTTTTTTTCCGCGGGGGCCTTCAGACTTACCTGCCCCTGGAAAGTACAAACAAAGAGACCCGGAGATCCCATGTCCTGTTCATTGGCGGCCGACGGCTTCTCCTGCACCACAGGCTCATGGGTTCTGTCAAAAACCCATGCGGCCGCCAACAGGGCCAGGAAGAGTCCCAGCCTGAAGCAGTTTTCCCTTGATATGAATCTGAAAAAATTATCCATGATCCTTTTGGCGGACGCAAATATACAGTTTGTGAGCAGATTGTCAAAAAGGGATTGAAAAAAAACCGTGCCGGCAATTGGGGAAGGACAGCCGGGGATGTTCTGGAGGTATGCTTTTAATCAGGTCAGGGTCAGGACCGGGGCTTCCGGGTTTTGTGTGGCCGCATCAAGACCATCTCCAGTTTTCCGAAGTCGATGATGGCCCGGTGTTCCATCAGGAAATCGCTGCCGATAAGCCCGCAGATTTTCTCCCCGACGGCATGAAAATAGAGGTCGTTGATGTGGGTCAGGTCAAGGAGGGCGATCTTCATGGGAGGAAACGTCAATGGCCCCGCGGAAAAGGGGCTGAGGATCCCCAGGGAGGCCTCCAGGGCCGGAGCGCCTATCCCTGCCGATTGGACGTTCATCTCCTCCCCTTCCGGGAGAGAGGTATAACACTCTGTCAGCGTCAGGTCAAAAACACTCCTGGATGCCCCTGTATCGATCACCCAGGTATACTCCCTGCCGCCCGGAAACTGCGAAGCAAGAACCAGGTGGTAATTATTCTCTTCCAGTTCGATCAACCTGAGGGAAACTACATGTTTCATGGGTGTACGGAAATAAAAAACGGATGACCCAGGGCCACCCGTTTTTGTATGTGTATCGTAATTATAGTATGTTCATTCCATCGAGGACGTCCATGATCTTTTTGACCGCGTTGGCCGAATTGGTGAGTAGTTCTTTTTCCTCCTCGTTAAGGGAGACTTCGATGATCTGCTCGACGCCGTTTTTGCCCAGTTTCACGGGAACTCCCACGAACATGTTTTCCATGCCGTATTCGCCTTCGAGTTTCACGCAGCAGGGGAAGATTCTTTTCTGGTCAAGGACGATGGCTTCGACCATCTGGGCAGCTGCCGATCCGGGGGCATACCAGGCCGAGGTCCCCATCAGGTTAACCAGTTCTCCGCCGCCGTTAATGGTGCGCTTCACAATGGCGTCGAGTTTTTCGGCGTCGATCAGTTCGGTGACAGGAATTCCCGACACGGTGGTGTAGCGGGGCAGCGGAACCATGGTGTCGCCATGGCCTCCCATCAGGAGTGCCTGGATATCACGGGGAGAAACGTCAAGTGCTTCGGCCAGGAAGGCACGGTAACGCGCAGTGTCCAGGATGCCTGCCATCCCCATCACTTTGGTGCGGGGCAGATGGGCACTCACGAAAGCCGCATAGGTCATCACGTCAAGGGGATTGGAGACAATGATGATTTTGGCGTCAGGACTGTACTTCACCACATTCTCCGTGACACTTTTGACAATGCCCGCATTGATGGAAATCAAATCGTCGCGGCTCATCCCTGGTTTCCGGGGTACCCCCGAAGTGATCACCACCACTTCCGAGCCGGCGGTCTTCGAGTAATCATTCGTCGACCCGGTCAAACGCGTATCATAATAATTTACCGGGGCCGTCTGCCAAAGATCCAGCGACTTGCCTTCACTGATTCCCTCCTTGATGTCGACCAAAACGACTTCCTGCACAATATTCTTCTGGGCAATGACCTGTGCACAGGTGGCCCCCACATTTCCTGCTCCGACGACTGTTACTTTCATGAATTCCTATATTAGTTTAAATGTTCCTTACTGTATAGTAACCAATTATTTACCAGCTTGTTCAAACGGACTGCAAATATAACTGATTTTATCAACGGAACATCTTCCGGAAGAAAGCCCGGTCTCCTCTTAACATTTAAATAATTAAAAGTTGAGCATCTCCTTCAGGTTCTTGTACCCCGATTTGCTGACCTTGAGTTTGGTCTTGTCGTGGAGAATGGCGATGTAGGACTCCTTTTCATATTGCTGGAGCTGGGCAATCTGGTCAACCCGAACAATATAGGAACGGTGGATTCGGGCAAAATTCCGTGGATCCAGGGCGTTCTCGAAATAGTGCATGGTCTTTTGTTTCATGTATCGCCCCTCAGGGGTATAAATCATCACATAATCATCAAGCGATTCGATGTAGCGGATCTGGTCGGCGGGGATGATATGGATTTTATGCCTGTCTTTGACCACCACCCTGTCGAGATACTCTTCCCTGGGGAAGCTGGTGATTTTTTCGACCATGTCTTCGTGTTCCGGTTCACGGGTAATGCGCTCCTTTACTTTTTCCAGGGCATCCTGGAGCCGCTCTCTTGAAAAGGGCTTGAGCAGGTAATCAGAAGCGTTGTATTCAAAGGCCTTGAGCGCAAACTGGTCATAGGCCGTGGTGAAAATGATCTCAGGGTGGTGGTCGATAAGTTCCAGCATCTCGAAGCCGGTAATCTTGGGCATCTGGATGTCGAGGAAAACCAGGTCAGGCTTAAGTTCATTGATGGCCTTGACCCCCTCAAATCCATTCTCACACTCTCCCAGAATCTCCAGCTCGGGATGCTCTCCAAGATAGGAACGAAGCAGTTTACGCGCAAGCTCTTCATCTTCAATGATCAGGGTTCTGATTTTTTCACTGTTCATGACGGTTTGTTTTGAGGAATGGTTAATGTGATGGTGAAGTGTTTCCGGGAATCTTTGATCCTGAGCAACGCAGGATTGCCATATATGATCTGCAGCCTTTCCCTGATATTCCGCAGTCCGATGCCTTCCCCCTTTTTGCTTCTGATGTCTGAATCGTAGGAGTTGCTGACCGTAATCTCCAGGAACTCCCCATTGCAGGAAGCCTCGGTGAGAATCTCCACCGGCTCGGTGGCTTCATACACCCCGTATTTGATGGCATTCTCATAGATGGGCTGCAGGATCATGTTGGGCAGAAGCGCTGAATAACAACTTTCATCGACCCGGAATACCGGCTGTAGTTTGCTTCCGAAACGCACTTTCTCAATAGAAAGATAGAGTTTATTGTTTTCCAGTTCGGTCCCGAAAGTCACCTTCTCATCCTGCCCGTGCTTAAGCGAATAGCGCATAAGCGTCGACAGGTTGATGACCATCTCCTGGGCACGGGCCGGATCGGATATGGTCAGCGATGAGATGCTGTTCAGGCTGTTAAAGAGAAAATGAGGGTTGATCTGGGATTTCAGGGCGTGGAGTTCTGCCTCCCTGATCAGGGACTTCAGTTCCCCTTCCCTTTTGACCTTCTCCTTAAAATTCTGGTAATAGACGATGGCCATGAAGAAAAAGACATAGAACACGTAAAGCAGGTACCCTGAGAGGAACCTGGCCGGGAAGCTCATGGTGGTATAATCCTTCAGTTCGGGAGTGATGAGCCCGATCAAAAGAGAAGTGATATAGACCCAGATCAGGTTAAAAATAGTGGCCGCGACCAGGTGAAAGACCAGAAGACGCGGCCAGGTGTTGGTCTCGATGGTGTTGTATTTGACCACATACCAGATGTTCAGGGCCAGGACGGCAAAAAAGAGATACCCCACAAAGCTGTTGACCAGCGCCTGCTCAATGGGCATGGCATAATAATTCCAGTTGATCAGAGCGTTGGCCCCCGAAAAGAGAATCCAGAAAAGGCCATAAAGGAACAGGAAACGGGAATTAGAGAGCAGCGGGTGTTTCATTTCATTAGTATAGTTGTTTATTAATGATTTGATCTTCAGTTATATAACGCAATGAAGCCAGTTGATGTGCTTCACATCCATGGAAGTCGCATGGAGCAAATATACATGTCCTTATGTGGTCGAAGCACCATGCGACTTTCATTTGTATAGTTGTTTGTTTATGACTTGCTCTTCAGTTATCTGCCGTTGTGAAGCCAGTTTAAGTGCTTCATGTCCAAGGAATTGGCTCCGCGGTGCTCCGCCGAACTTCGTTTCGCATGGGGCAAATATACATTTCCATTTGTGTTCGAAGCACCATGCGACTTTCATCTGTTTAGATTATTACTTACTTGTGGTTCATTCCGTGAAACAGATGCCATTCTCATGTGGATCATCATGTGGGTTGGTGCATAAAGATACATGGGAATTTCATCTAGAAATTTTTGACCTCAACTCCCCCGAAGGCGGTGAAACCTCTTATGATCAACGTCTTGCTCAGATTCTGGTAATCGGGAACAATGGATCCCCGTTTGTCGGTGAATGCTCCGAAGATGGTGGTCACCTCGTTCTTGACCGTCCAGTCGGGAGGTACCTTGAATCCCGAACCCCCGAAGATACTGACACAATCGACGACAGCGCCATTCTCCGACAGGGTGACATTACGCAGGTCATATTCCGAGCCTCCGAAGATGGAAGTGGTTTTGCCCCCTACCAGGCTCTGGGAATTGATGTTGATTTCACGACCGCCAAAGATGACAAAATCGTCAAAGTAGTTCATGTTTTTAGGTCCTCCTGCCCCCGGGATCTTCTCGGACTTGTTGAAACGCAATAGCATAATCACCCCTACGGTCACCAGCAGGGCCGGCCAGAAAAGCCTTCTCAGCTCCCAGGGAACCGTGAAAAAGTGAGGCACCATAAATACGGCTCCCAGCACGATAAGAATCCATCCTGTAGTCTGGTTGCCGTTGATCAGCGTCACCACACCGATGACGATCAGCAGCGATTGCCATGAAATGACCATCTCGCCTACCGCTTCGGGAAGGATGTGGAGCTTGTCCAGCATCCAGAGCATGCCGAATACGATCAGCACGATCCCGAATACAAACCTCCTGTTGCTGCCTTGTTGTAATTCCATGACCTTAATTTTTTATCTAAATGTAATACAATATACCTGCATCCACACGCCCGTTTCGGTAAATATAATCCTTCTGCCGGTAAAACAGGCCCTTGAAGCCCTAAAGTTTCCTCAGGACCAAAGCTGCGCCGGCCACGATCAGGAACAGGGGAAAAATCAGGGAGAAGGAAAATCCGGGGATATCGAAGATTCTGGGGATCAGGAAAATTCCTCCCAGGACGACGAGAATCCAGCCACCGCTCCTTTTTCCTGCCAGCATGACCAGGCCTATGATCACCAGGACCATGGGCCAGGAAAAAAGGATTCTACCCAAATGGTTGAATACCCACACAAAGGGCTGAAACATCTGGTCGATGTGGAAATGGACGCCCAGCTGACGCAGCAGCCATACCATCCCTACGGCAATCAGAATGACAGCCAGCACCAGTTTTGAATGGTCATCGCCGGTTTTCTCCTTCTTGTTCATCCGGTCGTTACGACTCAGGTATTCCGGTTCTGACCTGTTATCCCTGTTTCTGTTATCCATGACGCAGAATTTTAACACCAGGTCAAAACTAATCACTTCCGGGATGTGTCGGCCTACCGATTCGGTTAAAGGGGGCAAAATACCGGTAAATGAGGGGTATCAGCTATTTTCCCTTCTCTTTCGTCCAGGCATCTTTCAGGGCCACCGTACGGTTGAAGACCGGTTTCCCCGGAGTGGAATCAGGATCGACGTTAAAATAGCCGATTCTTTCAAACTGGAAATGGGAAAATGGGACAGCCTGGACCAGGGAGGGTTCGACCCGGCATCCCTGTTTTATCACCAGGGACCCGGGATTCAGGAACTCCTTGAAATCGCGTTCCTTTTCTTCGGAAAGATCCTCCACCATGAAGAGGCGGTCGTAAAGGCGTACTTCGGCTTCGACGGCATGGGCCGCCGATACCCAGTGGATAGTGGCTTTCACCTTCCGCCCGTCGGGGGCATTCCCCCCCCGGGTTTCCGGATCATAAGTACAGAGCAGGGCCGTAACCTCCCCCTTTTCATCGCGGACCACCTCCTGACAGGTGATGAAATAGGCGTAGCGGAGCCTTACCTCCCTGCCCGGGGCCAGCCTGAAGAATTTTGCGGGTGGATTCTCCATGAAATCTTCCCTTTCAATATAGAGTTCTCCCGAGAAAGGAACCAACCGCGTGCCGGCTTCCGGATCCTCGGGATTGTTGACGGCTTCCACCATCTCGGCTTCCCCTGCCTGATAATTGGTGATGATCACCTTCAGGGGGTCGAGTACGCCCATCACCCTGGGAGCGGTCTTGTTAAGGTCTTCACGGACACTATGCTCCAGCAAAGTCACATCGCTGATCCCTTCGACTTTTGTCACTCCCACCCTTTCGGCAAAATTGCGGATCGAGGCGGGGGTATACCCCCTGCGACGCAATCCTGAGATGGTGGGCATACGGGGGTCGTCCCACCCGCTTACATAACGCTCCTTCACCAGTTCCAGAAGCTTGCGCTTGCTCATCACGGTATAGGTAAGGTTGAGGCGGGCAAACTCGATCTGCCGGGGCCGGTAATCCCCCTCCTTTAGCTGGTCAATGAACCAGTCGTACAAAGGACGGTGTACTTCAAATTCAAGGGTACAGATGGAATGGGTGATTCCCTCCCAGTAGTCACACTGCCCGTGGGCAAAATCGTACATGGGGTAGATCACCCATTTGTCACCGGTGCGGTGGTGGGGGGTCTTCATGATCCGGTACAAAATCGGGTCACGCATATGCATGTTGGGGGAGGTCATGTCAATTTTGGCACGCAGTACACAGGCCCCTTCCTCAAAATCACCGTTTTTCATGGCTTCAAACAGCCGGAGGTTCTCCTCCACAGAACGGTTCCGGTACGGACTCTCAGTACCCGGCCGGGTGGGTGACCCCTTCTGGTTGCTGATGGTCTCCGCATCCTGGTCGTCAACATAAGCTTTGCCTTCCCTGATCAGCTTCAGGGCAAACGCATACAACCGGTCGAAATAGTCGGAAGCATAAAAAAGCCGGTCACCCCAGTCAAATCCCAGCCACCGTACATCCTCCATGATGGAACGGACATACTCGTCCTCCTCCTTTTCGGGATTGGTATCGTCGAACCTGAGATTGGTCATTCCCCCGTACTTCAACGCCGCGCCAAAATTGAGACAGATTGACTTGGCATGCCCAATGTGAAGATAACCATTGGGCTCGGGTGGAAACCGGGTATGCACCCTTCCGTCATTCTTCCCCTCACTGAGATCCTTCTCGATCTGCTGGTGTATGAAATTGCTCTTTGCGGTTACTTCCTGTCCGTTCGTTTCCTTATCTGTCATGGTCGTCTCTTTCTAATCCTGAAGTGATCTCCGGGAAACGCTCCCGGAAAAGGCCGGTCTTGCGGCGCGTCAAAGTTAAAAAATGATTTTTGCCCTTGATTCCCCACCAGGGAAAATGTGGTACAGGGCATTAATTTCTTAAATTCGCCATAAAGAAAGTAACTGCCTCCCTGAATTAACGTTACGGCAGGGAATGACCGGCCGCGGTCATCGTAAGGCCCTCAAAGGTATCCCCCCGGAAAAGTGGCGAACAAACTTCAGGAGGAACAAATATCGGAGCATGCGCGATAAGATAATCATTGAGCTCGAGAACATGAAGTTTTACGCCTACCATGGCCACTACGAGGTGGAGCAGAAGGTGGGCAACCATTTTCTGGTAAGTCTGCTGGCCGAGACGGAGATGAGAACTGCCCTACAGTCCGACCGGCTCAGGGATGCCGTCGACTACCAACAGATCTACGCCCTGGTCCTGCGCGAAATGGAGATTCCCTCCCATCTCCTGGAGCATGTCGCCGAAAGAATCCTCTCTTCCCTGCTCAGCGAGGTCAAAGGGATTAGCTACGCCAGGGTGAAAATTTCCAAGATGAACCCCCCCATGGGCGGGGAAATAGAAAAAGTGAGCGTGACCCTTGAAAGAGATATGTGAAAAAGTACTATCTTTGCCGTCCGATAGGGAATCGGGAATCGGGAATCGGGAATAAGAGATAAGAGATAGGGTTCCTTGGCCGAGTGGTTAGGTAGCGGTCTGCAAAACCGCCTACGGCGGTTCGATTCCGCCAGGAACCTCAAATTTAAAAACCGTAGCGCTGAAAATCAAAGCGTTGCGGTTTTTTTTACACCCCGATCTCTCCTGTGGACCCGGAATGATGCCGACATTTCCTATTCAAGACAGCGTTAAACGATAATGGCCAGACCGGGTTTTGCCGGCCTTACGAAAATTGACTATTTTCGTCACCTCATACAGAACACCAGCCTGAGAAACCATGATTTATGGAAAGATAACCTCATCAGAAGGGGCATTGGTCAGTTTTTCGATATTTGAAGGAACCGCTGCCGATGAATATCATCTGATGATTACCCCTTCTGCCGGAACGTCTGCCGATGTGCAATACCGGCAGATCGGACAGGCGGTGGAGGAGTTTTTGGTTTCCCGGCGCCTGGTTTGTCCGACGGTGATCTACCACCGTTATTTTTCAAGCGATGTGGCGAACCATGCCGCTATCCTTCCCCTTCAGGAGAGAAACCTGGAAAACGTGATCTCATTGGTGCAGCAGCCCCCTGCCTTGGGGAACAAAATTCTGGCGTGGGTATATCTGGCCTCCTTTCACCAGAGTACTCCCCAAACCACATCCGATACCCGCACCTTCACCGTATCCCATAACGGATACGACCATATTTATACTTCCGGAATGGTGGCTCCCCAACAGAAGGGATCTCTGGAACAGACCAATGCCATTTTCGGGGAGTATGCCTCCCTGCTGATGAGAGGAGGCCTTTCCCTGGCGGGCCATTGCATACGTACGTGGATCTTTGTCCGCGACATCGACAACAACTACGGGGGGATGGTCAAAGCCCGGAATGCCTTTTTCCAGAAAGAGGGACTGACTTCTGCCACGCGTTTCATTGCCAGTACCGGCATTGAGGGTAAAACAGCGCAGCCTGGCGCCCTGGTGGCCATGGATGCTTATGCCATCGGAGGGATTGCCCCTGCACAGATCAGCCATCTCAAAGGCCTCAGCCACCTCAGTCCCACCCACGTTTACGGAGTGGCCTTTGAACGGGGAACCACGGTCGATTATGGCGACCGCCGCCATATTTTCATCTCCGGAACCGCCAGTATCGACCACCGGGGCCATATACTCCACCAGGGTGACATTACCCGCCAGACCGGGAGGACCTTTACCAATATCAGGGTTTTACTGGAAGAAGCCGGCGCCTCCTTCAGGGATGTCTCCTCCATGATCGTTTACCTGCGCGACCTCGCCGACACCTCTTTTATCATCGCTTACCTGCAAGAACACTTCCCCGGTATTCCGGTGGTGGTGGCCATCGCCCCTGTATGCCGCCACGGATGGCTTGTCGAAGTGGAATGTACAGCTGCCGTTGCCGTGCAGAATCCGCAATTCAGGGATTTCTGACCCCCTGTTACGGAGGACTTCCCGCCGGACCAATGACTTTTACCATTCCTCACAGGCGCCGGTCAGAGGTAGCGCCTGGTTTGTGAACGGTAGGCGGAGTATGCTTCCCCGAATCTTTCCCCCAGAAATGCTTCCTCGCCCTTTACAATAAGATGGTAGACATAAAAACTGAACAACCCGGGCAGAACGGTCCACCATTTCAGGGTAAAGAGCATGACAGCCAGGGTGATCAGGTGAACGCCCAGATACATCGGATTGCGGCTCCACCGGTATATTCCACTGGTGCGCAGCCGCGTCTCCTCCCTGGGCAGGCCGACCCGCAGGGAACTCCCCAGAGTAAATGAACTGGCCAAAACCAGCACTCCCCCAGCCACCAGCGCCACCATCGCGGCAAGATCATAGCCCCAACCTGATGCCTGTCGTAAGTGGCCCGCCATCACCATCACGTACACCCCGGCAAACCAGACCATGAATCCCGCTGCCTTCCCTGTAAAAAACAGCCAGGGATCAATCGTTGCCTTTCCATGAATTTCTGCCATACGCGCTTCCTCTGAAATGACATTATACGATTTTGTACCTTTATGTTCTCTTACCTCCTCTGATAAAGCATGGAAGGATTGTACCCACAGATCGCTTTCCGGCAACTCCCATGATGGTGTGATTATACTTTGCCAGTGTTTCTGACCAGCAATTTGGGCTCCATCATCTCCATGACTGAATACCTGACTCCTTCACGGCCGAAGCCTGAATCCTTCACCCCTCCGTAGGGCATGTGGTCAACCCGGAAAGTGGGCACATCATTGACCATCACTCCGCCCACCTCGAGTTGTTCAAAGGCCTGGTTCATTTCATCGATGGCATTGGTGAAGATCCCTGCCTGCAGTCCGTAACGGGAGTCATTGACCATGCCAATGACTTCACCGAAACGGTCATAGGGTTCCAGGGTAACCACAGGCCCGAAGATTTCGAGGGCGCAGACTTTCATCCAGGGTTGGGTCCGGGTGATTACCGTGGGCGTAACCATCCTGCCCGTCCGGCTGCCACCGCAGAGCACCTTGGCCCCGGCGGCTTCGGCTTCACGGATCCAGCTCTCCACGCGGATGGCATTCGCCTCATCGATCATCACCGATACCTCCGTGGCCTGATCCAGGGGATCGCCCACCCGGAGCCCCTTCACCCTTTCCACGAACCGCCCGGCAAAGGAGTCCATCAGGGAGCGGTGAATAAAAATGCGCTGAACATGAATGCACACCTGCCCGGAATAGGCAAAGCTGCCGGCCAGGATTTTCTCCGTAGCCAGATCCAGGTCGGCAGTGGGAGTGACCACTACCCCGGCATTGCCTCCCAATTCCAGGAGTACCTTTTTCCTTCCCGCCCTGTTCTTGATATCCCAGCCCACTTCGGGCGATCCGGTGAAGCTGACCATTTTGATCCTTTCATCGGTGACCAGGAGACTTCCGGCATCCCTGCCGGTGACCAGCACAGAAAGGGCCCCGGGGGGCAAATCCGTCTCATGGATGATGGCCGCCAGCTCCAGCACGGAGAGCGGTGTGGAGCGTGCCGGCTTGAGAATGATGGGATTTCCGGCCGCCAGGGCCGGAGCAATCTTATGCACCGCCAGGTTAAGAGGAAAATTAAAGGGAGCAATACCGGCCACCAATCCGAGGGGGAAATATCTTACCCACCCCTCCTTGCCCTCGCCTGAAGCGGTCCAGTCGAGCGATAATCCCTCGCGGGGCAGCCGTTTGGCCTCTTCGGCAGCCACCAGAAAGGTCTGGGCTGACCGGTCAACTTCCCCCAGAGCATAACGGATGGGCTTCCCCGACTCCAGACTGAGTACCCTGGCCAGCCGTTCCCTCTCCTGCCGCAACCTGGCCGAAACATGGCTGAGGATTTCATACTTCCGGTAGGAAGGAAGCCGTCTCATCTCCTCTTCCGCAGCTTTTCCGGCGACAATGGCCGTTTCCACTTCAGCCGCACCGGCCAGGGCCACCCGGGCAAACACCTTGCCATCGAATGGATTTACCACCTCCAGCCCAGGCGCTGCCCCGGCAAACCGCCCCGCCAGATAATACTGGTAATACGCCATAGAGTCTTGCATTGCACTTGTCTATTTGTGAGTTGATGACTTGTACTTCAGTTGCATCTGGAAGCGATGCCCGCTAAAGTGCATCACGCCCATGGAAGCCGCATGGACCAAATATACATGCCCTTTTCTGATCGGACTACCATGCGACTTTCATGTGTTGCCCGGATGACAGAGCGTATGGGCTTCACCCGGTAAAACAAAAGCAACCGGAATGGTCGGGATTGCTCAATTTAAACTCCGGCCACGATAACCGTGTAGTTCTTTCCGTACTTTTTGGCACATTTCGGACAATAGACGTACCACATGTACATTTTTTCGTATGCCAGCCCACGGGCTTTCACAGCGGCATCGAAATCCTTGCAGAATTTTCCGGTGTCGCTGTAAGGCCCTTCGTACACCCTGCTGTAAAACTTTCCGCTGAGGGTGGTATTCTCCGCCCCGGGGATTTCCCTGTCCACCGCAATGAGAATGTCCATGTTCCAGCGGGAGGTGTGGTCTGAAAGCCCGAGATTGTCCACAAACCCGGCACCGGCATGGTTCACTTTTTCAAATACCCTTTTCATCACCTGCCCGAAATTCAGCGGCATGAAGAAAAATGTACACACTTTTTCCCTGATGAATTTTTTCTCTTTCCATTCATGGATTTTGTCATCCCACACCGTTGGTTCAAACGGGGGACAACATTCCTGGTCTGATAATGGCTTCATATTCCTCCGGAATTTAAACAGTTTAGATGATTCTTCTTCCACAATTCACTATAAAATTAGTGAAAGAGGGCCATTTCTGACCGCATGTCAGTGGATATTTTCAACAAAACAGGCGGGAAGCTGGTCACCTCACAATTCCTTGAGCATCCATATGTTGCAGGCGAAGTGGCCGGAGTTACCCCATGGTGCGGGCAGATAGCGGAAGCCCGCTTTTTCATACATGCCCACCGCTTTGCCCAGTTCGGGGAAGGATTCGAGGTAGAGCTGCCTGAATCCCAACTGGCGGGCCGACTCAAAGCAGATTTCCATGAGGTGCCTGCCCGTTCCCTGACCACGGTAGGGTGCCGCCAGGTAAAACTTGACCAGCTCACCGCATCCCTCCGGTAACCCCGGAGTAGGATAGATCCCGCATCCCCCGGCCATGACGCCGTCGGCAATGGCAATCCAGTAAACCGAACGGGGATGCCGGAAGAGTTCAAAGAGATGATCGGTGGTGGGATCGGTATAGACCGTTCCCGGCCGGTCTACCCCGAACTCCCTGAATACCCCCCTGATCAGTTCGGCAATCCCCAGATTGTCACCAGGCTCTATCTGTCTGTATGCAACTGACATAACATATGAAAACGGGGGTCCCCTGAAATCCAGCTCCTTGTTTCAGCCGTCAGCAACGCACTTACTTTACCCCGGAATTTCGGCAGACCACCATATTCCGACCGGAAAATTAAAAAATATACGGAATAAACCTTCTGGCTCTCTTCATTTGTTGCCAGTAAGCACCCCCGAAAACAATATGAACCACAATAACTGCCCCATAATGATTGCAACAATATCATTCTGAGCCGAAAATACACAAATATCGCCGAAGCCCCTAGATGAACCGTTCCCTCTTCTGGAGGTTGAAAAGCCCGTAAAGCAGGAAGATCACCATGCCCACTCCCAGGAAAAGGCGGTTTCGGGTGACGATGCCCTTCCAGATGATGGCGTTGAAGTTGTCGGGAAGCTCCATGGGATTCAGGAAGATATTCCACTGTGACCTGGCCAGCGATTCCGACATGATGAGCAGGGCGACCCCGATCAGGATCATCACCACGGCCGTACCGTTGCCGTTTTTGATCAGGGTTGAGAACATAAAGGCCGCCCCTCCCAGAAAACCAATCGGGAACATCAGCTGTACCGCCATCTCGACAGGTTTGACCGGATAGATCAGCACAGAGGAGAGATACCCGTAAAGAATCAGGATAACGAACACCTGCACGAAAATCATGGCCAGCCTGACCAGCCACACCTTGTAACGGTAGTTGGGAATGCCGAAGAGGATTTCCAGAATCCGGGAATCCTCATCGTTCTGAATGCCGAAAACCGAAGGATAAAAGACCAGAAGCACACCCGGGAAAAGAATAAGATTATAGATATCCCCTTCACCCACCGACTGGTTGTTGATTACCTCCGTGATGGCGAAGAAGAGGTAAAAAGCGAAGGAGGCCAGCAGGAACCAGAGGAACTTTCCGGCAAAGATGATCTTGAGGTTGTAACGGATGGTCCGCCACAAGTTGATCATGAAATTTTTCTGAAACAGCTTCATATTGTTCTATTTATCCGGGAGGTCAAACGATATCACGCAGCAGACAGAGGTAAGCATCCTCGAGGTGGGCCCTTACATTGACGGCTCCGGGGAAGGGTTCTTCCCTGGAGATGGCCCTGACCTTGATCCTGTCTCCCTCGCGCAGGTGGTTGGTGATCATCTGCTTGTTGGGGAATTGTTCAAACTCGGCGGGGGTCATGGAGAACTGCCAGACATACCTCTCGCCCAGGTTCACCATTTCGGTGGGCACCCCCCAGTATTTGAGTTTTCCCCGGTTGATAACGGCCACCTGGTTGCAGGAACTGGAGATGTCCTCGATGATATGGGTGGAGAAGATGACGATCCTTTCGCGGCTCAGCTCGACCAAAAGGTTACGGAAGCGGATTCTCTCGCGCGGGTCAAGGCCTGCCGTAGGTTCGTCAACTACCAGGATCCGCGGCAGATTGAGCAGTATGTGGGCAATGCCGATGCGCTGCTTCATCCCTCCTGAGAAGGATCCGATGGCGTCATCCTTTCTGTCAAACATGTGCACCGCCTTCAATACGTATTCAAGCCGCTGGCTGCGGGTCTGCACATCGCTGATCCCCTTCAGGATCGCCTGGTAATCCAGAAATTCCCAGGCCGACATGTTCTCATAGGTCCCGAATTCCTGCGGCAGATAACCGATGAGCCCCTGCAGTTCCTCGCGGTATTGCTGGGTGTCCAGGCCGTTGATGAAAATTTTCCCGTAGCTCTGTTCGAAAATGCCGGTGATGATTCGCATCATGGTTGACTTCCCGGCGCCGTTGGGCCCCAGCAAGCCGAACATCCCGGTGGTGATCTCCATGGAGACTCCGTTCAGGGCTTTGAAAGGTTTCTTGCGCTTTCCGATCACCGGGATTTCTTTCACCATGCGGAAATAGCCGCGTCTGAGCCCCCCGAAACGCCCCGTAATCCGGTCAATGTTCACATTTTTGTTGTGCACATATTCCGAAGAGGTGTAGATGGCCAGCAGTAAGAAGAAAATCAATCCGGTAAAAATGACCATGCCGTTGTTATCCCACTTGGCCCAGAAGAGGAGCAGGAAGAGGATGGGGACGCCCCATAACAGCAGGTTGTATCCCCATTTTTGCAGCTTCAGACAGAGGCTTTTTCCCGTGCGGTTGTACCGGTTGGCAAGTATCCCCTGCAGGGGTTGCCACAACATGAACAGGAAGAAATAGATGATCACCGCCAGCACCAACATGGCAAAATTGCTCCGCAGATGGAAGAAGGTGAACCAAATCAGGAATCCCAGGAGGGGAATCTGCCAGATCAGGTCGTAGAAATCCCTGGGCTGGGTAAAGGTGCGTGTGAGCCCCGCACGTTCCCTGATCTTCAGGCCCGACTTCCACTCCCGCATGAACCGCGTGTCGCGCTCATAGATCTTCACCAGCTTGTGGATTTCGATTTTGATGGGATCCTTTTCCCCTATGAGTTTGGTCTGGGCTGTACGCAAACTGTTCTGGACAAACCAGGTCAGACCCGGAATCAGAAGGATCACCAGCATAAAGGTAAGCAGTTGCCAGATAAAGGTATCGACCCTGAAATAAATGTACCATACGGCTGCCAGAAATAACAGGAGATGAAGCGCCTTGATTTTCCAGTTCAGGTTTCTCATCCAGGCCAGGGTATTCTCCAGGCCGGCATATAAGGTGGGTACGAAGACCAGGGTGAGCAGGGTACTCAGGGTGAGGCCCCCGATGACGGTGATGGCGAAGGGTGCGCCTATGGCTCCCACATATTCCGACTGTCCCAGGGCCATGGGGAACATAGCCACGATGGTGGTGATGGCCGTGATCAGAATGGGCCGCACCCGCGACAATCCCGCCTCGATCAGGGCCCGCGACTTTCGGTGACCCCGCTTCCGCAGAATATTGGTGAAGTCGATCAGGATAATCCCGTTGTTGACCACCACACCCAACAGGATGATGAACCCGGTCAGGGTATTGGCATTGAACAGGCTGTTGCCCGTCAGAATCAGCGCCAGAAATGATCCGATGGCCGCCAGGGGCACAGAGAACATCAGTACAAACGGTGTGGACACCGACTCGAACACCGAAGCCAGTATCATCAGAATCAGAATGAACGCCGCAGCGATCAGAAAGTAAAACTCTTTGTACTGGTCCTCCTCGTGGATCACCTGAACTGCCACACCCGCCGGAAGATTATACGCCTCCACGACCTCATCGATCTCCATCCGGTAGGCGTTGAGCAGATCTTTGGAATCTTCGGCTTCCGAGGCAAAACGGTAATTGACTTCGATTTGTTTTTCCTGGTTGACCCGCGTAATATTGGCCATGCCGCTGGCATAAATGATCTCGGCCACATCCTGAAGGTCGTACACCGCCCCCTGGTTGTTGCTGATCTTCAGGGCGCGCAGATCATCGATGGTCTTGTCGGTTTCCTCCTCTTCCCCGGCCCCCTTTTCTTTCAGGATAATATCGTACTCGTCGGTGCCCTGCTTGAAGGTGACACCGGAGCTGAATTCCCGGCTGAAGGAGGCCAGTTCCCCGGCGATATTGCCTAGAGAAAGGTTGTATTCGGTCATCAGCCGCTGATTGAAGAGAAGGTGGATCTCGGGGCGGTTGGAGCCCACGCTCACATTGACGCTCGACACCGACTCCAGGTTGTCGATGAAGTAACGGAGGTCTTCGGCCACCCCTCTCATGACGTTAAAATCCTGGCCTTTGATGACGATCCGTTCCTGGTTGGAGCCGATACCCATAAAACGGCCGAAATCGCCGCCTGCGCCGCCAGCCATTCCTCCCCCGCCGCGAAAACTCTGGCTCGAAGTAGGCTGCGTCAGGCTGATCTCCGCATTCCGGATGTTCCGCACCCGGCCTTCCACATCTGACTTGATCTCGGCCACCTCCCTTTTGGCTATTTTTTCAAACTCCTCTTTCAGGGTAATGGTCACAATGGCTTCTTCCTCCTGTACGCGGGAGGTATAATCCTTGATCTCCTTCACCTCGGGAAGCCGGCTTTCCAGTTCCCTGACCACAATGTCGGTGGCATCGAGGGTAGAACCGGTAGGCATGGTCACATAGACGGAGAAGGTATCCTGGTCCACCTCACGGAGGGAGTTCACGCTGATGGCCAGTACCACGAAGATGGAAATGAAAAAGACCACCAGGGCACCGACGATGGTGGCAGCGGGATTACGCATGGCCTGCTTGAGCAGCACCACATAAACCTGGATGATCCGGTTGTTGGTGGTCACCTTTTCATAGAAGATATTATGCGACCGCTCTCCCTTCAGCAACAGGTGGGCCGCCATGGGAATCAGCAACAGGGCCACCACGGAGGAGATCACCAGCGTCGAAACAATGGAAACCCCCACATGACTCCCCAGGATGCGGATCATGTACTCCGAGGAAAAGACAAAAGGCAGGAAAACGGTGATGGTGGTCAGGGTAGCGGCTACCACCGAACGCCAAACCTCAGTGGTCCCCTGGATCACTGCTTTATCAGGAGTATAGCGTTTCCCCGCCAGCCGGTAGATATTCTCCAGCACGACCACACTGTTGTCGAGGAGCATGCCTACCGCCAGGGCCATACCCACCAGGGTAAGGCTGTTGATGGAGATTCCGAAGGCATAGAAGAGGTTAAAAGCCGAAAAGACCGACACAGGGATGGCCAGGGCAATAATGGCCACAATCCTTATGTTTTTCAGAAAGATCCACAGGACGAAAACGGCCAGCAATCCCCCTACCAGGGCCAGAGAGATGATCTGGTCGATGTTTTTTTCCATGGTTTCTGCAGCATTCGACTGAATGACGATTTCGACATCACTGGAGGCCAGTTTACGGTTGAGACGTTCGATGACTTCCTGGGTGCGGTGCGACAGGTCGATGAGGTTAGCCTGGGAATCGCTCACCAGGAGCATCGAAATGGCATCCATGCCGTTGACACGGCTCAGGGTGGTTTCCTCCTTCACTCCAAAATAGACCTCGGCCACATCTTTTAAAAGAATGGGGCCCTCCGCCAGGACGATCTTCTCGATGTCGGTCACATCCTGGTATTCCGAGGTGACATGCACGAAATACTGGCGGTTGGACTCATGGAGGTAGCCGGCGAAGGTCCGGTTGAGGGAGTTGGAGCTGAGGGCCGACCTGATCTGGGAGAGGGTGATCCCGTAGGCCTCGCAGGCAGCCATGTCGATGGTGATCTCAATGGAGCGTTCCTTGCCTCCGTATACATTGGCCGAAGCAATCCCGTCCACATTCTGAAGGTCATTGAGGACCTCCTGGTCGACGAGGTTGCGGATACGGTCGGTGCCTCCGCTGCCTCTGATCTGCAACTCCATGAACTGGTTGGTGAGCTGCTGCATATCGACCCGGGCCAGGGTCACCGTGAACTCCTCGGGAAGGGTCTCACGCACCTGGTCGATCTTCTCCTGCAACTTCAGATAAAGATACTTGAAGTTGACATTTTTCTTAAAGCTGATCTGAATGGAGGCCTGCCGGTTATTAAGCCAGGTCTCCATATCCTCTACCCCCTCCAGGGTTCCGATGGCTCCCTCCACGGGGATCACCGCCTGGTTTTCCATGTAGTTGGGATCGACCTCCTGGCGGGAAGTGATCTGCACATAAAGCATGGGCAGGGTGGCGTCGGGCATCAGTTCGACCGGGAGCTGCTTGTAGGAAATGTAGCCCAGCAGGGTCATTCCCAGGAACAGCATGCTGATAAATACCTTTCTGTTGATGATAAACCTCATCTGATCATCCTTTAATGCTGATTAATAATCGCTCTCCCCGGTTTCAGGGGTGGCTTTTTCGGGGTGGAGGCGGTCGAGGAGGTCATAAACACAAGGGATGACCACCAGGGTGAGCAGGGTCGAAGAGACCAGGCCTCCAATGACAGCCAGAGCCATGGGGGAGCGGAGTTGTGCGCTTTCCCCGAAGCCGATGGTCAGGGGGATAAGGGCCAGGATGGTGGTGGCGGTAGTCATCAGGATGGGCCGCAGCCGCTGCTGACCGGCCATGATGATGGCACTGCGGCGCTCCATGCCGCCCCGTATCAGCTGGTTGATCCGGTCAATAAGGATGATGGAGCTGTTGACGGCAATCCCCGCCAGCATGATGATCCCGATCACCGCCATGATGTTCAGGGTACGCCCCAGCAGGAAAAAGGCGAGGATACTGCCCACTACTGCAAAGGGAATGGTCAGTAACACCGTGAAGGGATGGATCAGCGACTCGAAGATCGAGGCCAGCACCATATAGACCAGCACCACCGAAAGCAGGAGGGCAAAACCGAGACTGCTCATTGACTCCTGCCGTTTCTGCTCGTCACCGGTGACCTGAATCGAATAATCGGGGGGAAGATCGATCTCCCCGGTAGCCTCCCTGATCCTTGAAGCCATATGTTCCAGGGCAATTCCCGGCTCCATCTGGGCGGTGATCTTCCCGATGCGGTTCTGGTTTCTCCGGAAAATCTCACGTGGCGACTCCCCGTACCTGATATCGGCGATTTCGGTAAGCCTGAACATCTGGGTTCCCGAGCGGATGACCATGTTGCTGATCTCCGACAGACGGGTTTCCGGAAGTTTGATGGTGATATCCCTCATTTCGCCGCCCTGTTCCAGCTGACCGGCCGTTTTGCCCTGGAGCTGATCCTGGAGCTGGGTCACCACGGTATTCACATTGAGGTTGTACATTCCGGCCTTGATGCGGTCGATGACCACCTCCACTTCGGGAGCACCGTTCTCTATTGACGACTGGATGTTGAACAATCCCGGCAGGGAGTCCATCCGGGCTTTGACAGTCAGGGCGATCTCCTCGATCTGATCCATTTCCTCTCCCTTGATTTCGACCACCACAGGGGCCTCATCGCTTCCCAGAATGGTCTTCAGGGCGGTCTCCTCCTTGGAGAAGGTGACCTCCAGATCGGGAATGCCGGCCGTCAGCCGGTCGATGGTGGCAATGACCTGGTCGGCGGTGATCTGGGCTTTCTTGCTGAGAATCACCTTAAGTTCAGCGGTGTTCTCCCCCTCGAAAACGGAATTGGCATCGCCTGAGAGCCCTGTGCGCGGTCCGGCATGGGAATAGATCTTGTCGAGGTCACCGCCAAGATATTCGGTGATGATCCCCTCCACGTTGCTGACAGTGGCCTCGGTGCGCTCGAGGCGGGTTCCCTCGGCCAGCTTCAGATTCAGGGTGAACTCCCGGGCCTCGGTCTGGGGCATGAATTCGGAGCCGATAAGCGGAATCAGCAGATAGGAGGCCCCGGTGAGCAAAAGGGCCACAATAAGCACCGGCCATTTGATCTGCAGGATTTTATCGAGGAGCCGGCCATATCCGGTCATCTGCATAGCCCGGTGGGTGACCGGAGCCGCCTTGTGACGGTAGAACCGGTGATAAAGCATGGGAATCAGGAAGATGGCCGCAAATAGAGAGGAAAGCAGCGAAAAGGCAACCGTCCAGGCCTGGTCCCTGAAGAGCTCCCCGGAAGCCCCATGAAGATAGACGATGGGCAGGAAAACCACAATGGTGGTCAGGGTGGAAGCCACAATGGCCCCACCCACCTGGGCTGTGCCATTGACCGCCGCCTCCTTGGCAGAAGCACCCCCCTCATGGTGCCTGAAGATGTTCTCGATCACCACAATGGCATTGTCGACCAGCATCCCTGCCCCTAGCGCAAGTCCGCCCAAGGTCATGATATTGATGGTCAGATCATTGAAATACATCAGATTAAAAGTGGCAATGATCGAGAAGGGAATGGCCAGACTGACGATCAGGGTAGTTCCCATCCTCCGGAGGAAGAAAAAGAGCACCACTACCGCCAGGACAACTCCGTAAAGGGCCGAATCCTTCACCTCAGAGATGGCATCCCTGATGAAGGTCCCCTGGTTGGTGACCAGTGTGAGTTCGTACCCCGGAAGGGCCTTGCCAATCTTTTGGAGCGCCTCATTGATCTGGTCCACCGCCTTGACGGTATTAAACCGGGTCTCCTTGTATATGGAAAGACCGATGCATCTTTTACCGTTGAGGTGGACAATATTGACCGGTTCCTTGTTGGCCATGGAAACCGTGGCCACATCCTTGAGGAATATGGGAGCCATGCCGGTGGTTCCCCCTGTGGTGGAGGCCGGGCTCCCCGCTGAGGAAGCCACCGCCTTATACCCGACAATCAGGTTTTCGAAGTCAGCGGGCTCCTGCAGGAGCCCGACTCCCTTCACAATATACTGGAGTCCCATTTCGGAAATCCTGCCCCCGGAAACGCTCCGGTTGAAATTCTGAATACGGTTGCTCACCTCATCGAGGGTGAGGCTCTGGGATTCGAGGCGGTACAGGTCGGTTTCGATGACAATTTCGCTCTCCTCTTCTCCGGAAAGCTCCACCTCTGCCACCCCCTCAAGCCTGACCAGTTCGTTGCGGACATAATTCTGGGCCACCTTGCGGATCTCGTTGAGGTCGGTGATTTCATGGTGGGCCAGAGCGACCAGCATGACCGGGGCGGTATTGGGGTCGTGCTGGGTGATCTTCAACTCATCGATTTCCATGTTCTGGGCAAAGGAGTTCAAGGCTTTCTGCAGGTCGAGAAAAGCCTCATCCATATCCTTGTTCCAGGCATATTCCACGGTAATTTGGGAGGTGCCCACCTTGGTCACGGAAGTCACCTGCACCACATCGGACTGCCTGATGGCCAGGGCTTCGATATTCTCCACGAACTGCTTCTCCATCTCCTCGGGAGGCCGCTCCCCGGAAGTGATCTCCACGAAGATCCTGGGTGACCGGAGATCAGGGAAAAGGTCCATCCCCAGCTTGTCGAAGGAAATATACCCCAGCAGCAAAACTGCCAGCACGATCATCAGGATGGTGACCGGGTAATTGACTGAAAACAGGGTAAGTTTTTTCACGGTTGTCTCTTTATAAGTTGAAAATGGGCGGCCTGCACCGGCAGAATGCACACCCTTTGCAGCCCCGGGCCGCCGTACCCCGGTGGTTGATATCTCCCGGGGAGCAGCATGGAGCGGCGGGTTTACCTGATGACTTTAACTTTGGAATCGTTGCGCAGGGTCTCATAACCCTTTACCACCAGCCTTTCATTTTCCTTCAGGCCGGCAATCACCTCGGCATAATCCTGGTTTTCGATGCCCAGGGTGATCCGCCGTTCACGGGCCGTACTCTGGTCGACTACGAAAACCACCTTGCCGCGGTTACTGCTCATGATGATGCTCTTGGGAATGACGATGGCGCTATCGCGGCGGGCCACGACAATATCCCCTTTCACGAACATCCCCGGACGGAGCTTCAGATCGGGATTCTCGATGAGCAGCTTCCCTTTGAAGGTACGGGTTTCGGTACTCACGGCCGGCGAGAGTTCCGTGACCACTCCCTTCAGGGTGTCTTCGGCAATGGTATAGTTGGTGACGATCACCTCCTGGCCAGTCTGCACCTCCGAGATGCTCTTCTCAGGCAGATTGATGTCGAGATACATCTTGTCATAATTCATAAGGGTGACCACCGCCTGGCCTGAAGCAATCCTGGTGCCCTGGGTAAAATAGGGAAGATCCACAATGACCCCTCCGAAGGGTGCCACGATGCTCATCTTCGAAAGGCGTACCTGGGCATTCTCAAAATCGTAACGCGCATTGGTTGCCGACACCTCAGAATTACGGAGTTCCCGCAGGGTGACCCCCCCCTTTTCATACAACGACTTCTGCTTTTCATACTCCTGGGCTGCAATCTCCAGGTTGAGTTTCTTGGCATCCAGGGCAATGTTGTTGACATATTCCGCGTCTTCGAGGCGGATAAGTACCTGCCCCGCCCTGACCCGGTCGCCCAGTTTGAAAGGCCTCCCGGTCGAAGGATTGTTCACCAGCCGGTACTGCCCTGCCATCTCGCTGCTGAGGGTCACCTCCTGCATCGCCTTGGCCGTCCCCGTAGTGTTCACATACATTTCAATGGGATGCTTTTTGATATCCTCCACCGAAACCGGAATGGCCAGATCAGTCGTTTCAGCCTGCTGACGGTTGTTGCATGCAAAAAGAGCCAGCAATGCGGCTAAGGCCAGAAAATTGGTTATCTTCTTCATTTTGTGAGTTTTTTCTTATTTGTCGGTCTTGTATAATTCTGTGGGTATGACGGCCTGGTCCTTCTCAAAGTCATAGAGTGACTGGATCTTGAGGTTAAGGAGCTCAATCTTGTAATTGATCAGGGCCTGTGCATAGTTGATCTTCTGGTTGGAGAGCTGGGTCTGGTACAGGTTAAGGTCCATCCCCGTCAGGTCGCCATTCTCATACCTCTCCAGATTGATCTCATAGGTAAGCTGGGCGTTGCGCTCGTTCTGGCGGGCAATCTCGATCTGGTTGACCTGGTTCTGGAGGTTCCGGTAGGCTTCTCTGATGTCAATGATGATCTGTTTCTTCTGTTCGTCGAAATTGAGTTCCTGGCTTTTAATAGCTGCCTCCTGGGCCTTGATACGGGCCTTGCGCTCCCCCCAGTCGAAAATGGGGATGTTGAAGGAGAGCTGTACCTGGGGATTCTTGGTGGGCTGGTCAAAAACGCCGGTCAGTTTCTCATTGTCGCCAATAAAGCCATAGGCCAGGTTCATGCTTCCGTTAAATTCGTTGAGGGCTTTGGTCCGGATCATATCGAACTGACTGGTTTCCAAATCAATCTCCCTTTGGCGCAATTCCATACGGCTCACCAATCCGTTGTCGATGGCCTTTTGCAGGTCGACTTTCACAGGTTCGGCTTCCACGTCGGTCATCACCAGGATGTCTTCAAAAAGGTCCATACCCAAATACATCTTCAGCTGGTCCTTGGCATTCTCAAAGGAGACCTGCCGGTTCTGGACCGTGGAATTGGACTGTGACAGGTTGAGTTCGGCCTGATAGAGTTCCTCACGGGCCGCGAGTCCGGCATCCACCTTATTCTTGATGATTTCATGGCTTTTACGGGTGTTGGCCAGCTCCTCGCGTGCGATGGCCAGGTTCATCTGGGCCATGTACACCGAGTAAAAATACTGGGTGACCATCCGTTCCATATTCAGGCGCTGCATGGCATAGCTGATGTTGGCATTCTCATAGCTCAGTTCCAGCTCCTTCAGCTGCAGCTTCAGCCGGTTATAGGTAAAGAGGGGCTGATTAAGGGCCAGGTAGAGGTTGTTGGAGAACCTTTCGCTGGTGGTGGCTTCCTGGCCAGTAAATTCGGCCGTACTGCTCTGCCATCCGAAGCGGTTGATCAGCGAGAGGGTTCCGTCGGTTACCAGAATGGGCTGTTCCACCCTGAAGGTGGCATTGGTCGAAAAGGTTTCGTTGGTGTACCACTCCGAAAACCGGCTGTCGAACCTCCGGGTATTGGTATAGTCGACCGGATTAAGACTCAGGCTGAACTTGGACTTAAGGGCGGCACGCTGCGCCTCCAGGTTGTTCTGGTACCTTTCAAGGTTGAGCAGCGACTGCTGGATGCTCGGGCTGTTGGTTCCGGCAATCTCCAGCGCCCTGTCGAGGGTCAGCGATTGCTGGGCCGTCAGGGGCAGGAAAGGTAACCACAGCATCAGGAACAAACCCGCTCTCCTGACCATCAAATGATTCACACACTTCATAGGATACTATTTTTTGTTGCTAATTTTTGACCACTTTCACGGCATCGGCGACCACGATTCTGCTGGCCGACTTGTTGGTGAGCACCACCCGGGCATTCCCAGGCGAAAGATAGAAAGCGCCGAGGCTGTTCCAGCCCGTCTCTGCCGTTTGCAACTGCAGGGTCTGTTCGGTCTCCCCATCATCGTGGGTAATGAAATAATGGTATTCGCCGGCTTCTTCCTGGCCTCCTCCGCCGCGCGGACCGCCCATCATGGGCCCCCGGCGACCACCCATGTTATTCACATAAACAAAAATGTCATAGTGCCCCGGTTCCGTCACCGGGATGCTCCACGTCGCCGACTGGTCCCCGGGACCCGACTTGATGTAATAGGCCGAGCGGACATAATGACCGTAAAACCCCGAATTGGTGGTGGCCGTCCAGTTCAGCGGCGGCCGCCAGTTGTTGAAGCCCTTGTATTTAAGGTCGCTCTCCTCTTCCCTGACGATCAACCGCCGTAAAAGGGAGATATTTTCATTCACTGTAAAGGTAAACCCGGGATCTTCATTGTCGACCAGGATCTCATTGGGCTGAAGCATGGCCACCGGCTTGTCGAGCAGAATCTCTCCCTCCCGTGGCACCACCTTCAGGTCTTCCTCCACCTTTCCGAAGAAATTCATCAGGGTCTGGGGGACATTGGCCGAGGTCAGTGTATTGATGGTGACCCCCCGGGGCTCGCTGTCAAAGAGGTAACTCACCTGTTTGCTTTCGCCGGCTTTGAGGCTGAGGATCTTGGTGATCTGGTCATCGGGGCTCATGCCTCCCCGCATGCGGCCTCTGCCCCCGCCTCCGGGGCCCCCGCTGCGGAAGGTCAACTTGATGACTCCGTCGACTTCGGAGGTGTTGCTCGCACTGTAGGTCACCATGGTCCTGATCTGGTCGCCGGCCTTGGTGTTGACCGCCGTTACCGGCGAGATCAGATATCCCGGAAGCCTCTTCTCCTTAAACCAGTTGTTCATGACCGGCGATATGGAAGTCCCGGTCTCCTGCTCCACCTTCAGGTCGAGCGAGTCAAATGGCAGAACCCGGAAGCGGCTCTCTGCAAGGGTCTTCCGCAGGAAAGCCCCGAAATCGGCCTCCCCAGCCCCAGCCTGGATCATCGTAAACAACACATCCCCCTTCAGCTTGATCAGATTATCGACCAGGCTTCTCTTCTCCTTGCTGGCCAGCAACTCCTCAAAGGAAGCGTCCTGCAGGGCAATATTGGCCATTTCATCTTCACTCATCCCCGTCATATCACGCATCCAGCCGGCCTGCATGCTCGAGGATTGGCTTTTAAAATAAGCTTCCAGGACCAGGTTGGTCACCGGCCAACGCTCCGATCTGACATGATTACTGAAATAATAGAGCTGCGGAAAAAGAAAATAGGGATTGGCCGATTCCGTGGCTGCAGTGACCTGTCCGGCACTAAACCGGATGTTGGGGCGACCTCCCTCCCGGGTGAAATTTCCCAGGATGTTGTTCACGGCCATCACCTGGTAATCCTTATCGGTCATCGAGGCCCCATCCCTTTCCATCCACCGCTTTGAACGTCTGATTTGCGTCCTGACATCCATGTCGCGGAGAAGAAATCCCTTTTCTGGAAGGAAAACCTGTTCAGGCTGGACCATCTCAGGCTGGAAGCTCCATACCCGCTCAAATGACTTGAACTGGGCAGGTACCTCCACCACCGAGAGCCGTTTGAAGGGATACTCCATGTTGTATGTTCTCAGAAAATCACGGAACCGCTCGCCGATCAGGGCGGGGATGGTGTCGTTGATATCAGGCAAAGCCTCACTGAAGAAATCGTCCTCCCTGAAGTGCCAGATGCCGAATTCCACCCCTTCTGATTCCATTTTCTTTTGGACATAGGGGCCAATGGCCAGGGATATCTGGGTCAGAGGCTGGTTGTTGACAAAGCGGAAGGTGCCTGGGGCAGGCCGGGAAATCTCTCCCTGGGAGAGGGCCACCAGGGAGGTGTCGGTGGTCACTTCCAGCCGGAAATCGGTAAAATAAATCCTGTTCCAGCCGAAGTTCCTGGTACTGTATGAGGCTCCTGTTTCGGGATACCATCCTGCCTCCCTGGTGAGAAGGAGATATTCCGGTTCTATGAAGGCATAACGTTTGTCGACGTTGATGACGAATTCGCCGTATTTTTCGCGCTGTGTTTCATTGTCGATGTCGAGGTAGCAGAAGGCCTCGTTGATATTTCCGGCATAGGTCAGTTCTACTCCCAGGGTATCGGGGCCGGTAAAAGGCCGGGAGAGGGGAAGGAGCAGGAGCTGAAGCTTGCGCACGGGAGTGGTTTCGGTACCTCCGACGCGGGCCATGGAAACCTCCAGTCCCGGATTGAGGGCAAAAACCAGGGTATCGATAGGTTGTCTGTTGTTGTTGACCAGGGTCATCTTGGAGGTCACCGCGATAGATTGGCCCAGGTGCTGCACCTGGAGGGCGTGGGTCACCACATCGGCCACCGGGCCTGAAGCGTAGTGGTTGTTGAGTTCGATGGCATGTGCCCGCAGCCGGTCGTTGCTGACAAAACGATAGACATGGCTGAAGGCCAGCCACGCCCCTGCGGCAATGAAAACCACGCTGAGAACCACCGATGCCCAGGTCATAGACTCGGACTGGGGCAACCTTTTCAGCAAAAATATGGTGAGGAAAATAAACCCGGCTCCCAGAAAAAAGTAAATACCCCGGTGCCCCAATATGACGGCCAGATTTCCGAAACCGGTAATCCCCGAGCGCAACATCGGGATATTAAAGGCCATGTAATCAAAAACGTAATAATAGGCATCCTGGATCAGAAACAGGGTCAGACCAATATAGCCCAGGATGATGACAAAGGTGACCGCCTGGTTGCGGATCAGGCTCATCAGCAGGAAGGAGAGCCCCATGATAAATACCAGGGTGGGGATGGAAATGAGCACCAGATAAAGAAGATAGGACCACCAGGAGACATAGGTGCCCGGGGAGACCAGATTGAAAATCAGGGCCATTCCCAGCACGGCAATGTTCAGGATCATAAACACCTGCATGTTGCCCAGGGTTTTACCGATCACATATTCGCCGTTGGTCATCGACCGCATGTAAATGACCTCAGTGGTATCGAGTTTTTTGTCGCGCTTGAGAAAGTCAGAAGCCAGAAATACGGCGATGATGGCCTGTGCCACGTTGAGGATCAACAGGTTGAAGTATGGGATTCCCGATGGTATAGCCCGCAGGATCCACTGCGGATCGCCGGCATCGGTGAGCATCCCCAGGTTCATAGCAAAAAGAACCAGCAGGGCCAGAATGCTGAAGATTCTGAAAAACCAGCTCCTGAAGAGGGTCTTCCTTTCGTATTTGGCAATCGAGTTGATGTTATGCAGTGAAATCATAAGGCGCAGGGTTTACATCAGGCGGAAGTCCACTGATTCAGTTTTTTCTCCATGAAATAGACATAGGCATGTTCGAGATTGGGTTCGATCAGCCGGCCATCATATCCGTTTATTTCGTCGGCCACCACCTGCATCTCCCAGCCATAATCGGAGGGGATGGTAGTAATGACGGGAAATTTATCATTGATTTCGAGGTATTCCTTTTCTGTGGCCTGGATCAGCCATACTTTTCCTTCGGCTTCCCTGACCAGGTCGGAGGGGGAACCGGTGAAAGCCAGTTTTCCACGGTTGAGGAGGGCCACGTTTTCGCAGGTACTGGAGATGTCCCCCACGATATGGGTTGAGAGGATGATGATCACATCGCGGGTGCTGATGTTGGAGAGGAGGTTACGGAAACGGATCCGTTCTTCGGGGTCGAGGCCGGTGGTGGGCTCGTCGACGATGATGATCTTCGGGTCGTTGATCAGGGCCTGGGCGATGCCCAGCCGGCGTTTCATCCCTCCCGACAAGCGGTTGGCATTGCGGTCCCGGGCCTCAAACAGACCCACCTCCTCCAGCATCCGGTCGACCGCTTCCTGCCGTTGCACCTTGTTCTTCATGCCCGCAAGCCGCGCCGTGTAATCCAGAAACTCCCAAGTCTTCAACTTGGCAAAAAAACGGAAATCCTGAGGCAGATACCCCAGCATCGCCCTGATCTCCCTCCGGTTTTTCATCAGATCGTAACGGCCGTTAACCGTCACCTTCCCACTCGAGGGCTTCATCAATGTGACCAGAATCCGCATCAACGAGGACTTACCCGCCCCGTTGGGCCCCAGCAAACCAAACATGCCGTTGGGAATCTCCAGATTGATGTCCTTCAATGCCCAGTTCCCATTGGTGTAAATCTTGTTGAGATTTTCAATGCTTATATTCACGTTCTAAAATAAGTTGGTTTGTGCACTGCCGCTGAATTAAGACTTCAGATCGTCAGAAAAGTTTAATATTCTGTACTTATTTGTGGGCTCAGGAAAGGCTTTGTTACAAGATTAACGTACATCGGGAAAAATTATGCAGAAAAACAAAAAAAAAGGCCCCGGAATCCGGAGCCTTGTCTGACCTCTGTGTTTTTTCCTATTTGTTCAGGGTATACACAAACTGTTTGTCCCCTCCGGCCACCACAACGGTGTACTGACCCCTGTCAAGGGCCGACAGGTCATAGCCCGCCATCACGCTGAAATTCCGGCCAAGAGAACCTTCATAAACGGTCGATTCCTGTCCGTTGATGGTCACCCTGAGAGGGTCGCCGTCAAAATTGAGATAGGAAATCTTCAGTACATCATCCGACCAGGAAAAATAGGGATCGAACCGGAACTCGGAATCTCCGACCCGCAGGGCTCCCCCATCGATCGAAATAGGCCTTTTCACTGTGGTGGAATTCACCTTCACCGACAAAACATAGCGGCCATCTTCCAATCCCGAAAAATCAAAAAGCTTCCGGTACCCGGTCTGGCTCTCCTTCGACTCACTGTGGTAAACCAGGCTGCCATCCCCGGCGCTCAGCGACACCACCATCCGTGCAGGCCGCTCATTGGCCAGCGCTACGATGGCCTTTCCTTCATTGACCGGATACACCTCCAGCCTCGGCTTCTCTACGGCTCCCGCAACCATCGCTGAAAGAACCAAAACTAATGTTGCAATTGTTTTCATGTGCTTCTGAATAATTGTTTGACGTGACAAAGGTAGGTTGGGATCCTAAACGCGCCCCTTCCCTTACTGTATTTTTGACCTTATGAGTATGTTTTATAACATATCTTTAACATTGCTCCCGCCATGGAGCTTTTGAAATGGTTATGATGGAGGGCTTCAGATGCGGAAATGAACCCATTCGGGCCCGGATACTTACAGAGTGACATGGCTTTTTGATTTTCGGGGAAAGGTGGCGATATTGCGGGCTCAAAACGGAAGGTATGCAAATTACAACGGGGCATTTGCTGGAGGGGGCACGTCAGGCCAAGGGATTGACCGTGGTCATTGATGTATTCAGGGCATTTTCAACGGCTTGCTATGCAGCGGCGCAGGGTCTGGCGCCCATTTACCCTGTGGGTTCTCTGGAGGAAGCTTTCCTGCTGAAGGAGAAGCTGGGGGATGCCCTGCTGGCAGGAGAGAGGAACGAGCGCAAGCCCGAAGGGTTTGATCTGGGGAATTCCCCGGCGCAATTGCTGAAGGCAGGGTTCCGAGGCCGGCCCATGATCCATACCACCAGTTCAGGGACGCAGGGCATCGTTCATGCCACCGGGGCTTCGGAGATTCTCACGGGCAGTTTCGTCAATGCCGGGGCTATAGTCCGCTATATCAGGGAGTGCCGGCCCGGCAGGGTTTCCCTGGTCTGCATGGGTTATGCCTGCCAGTACCCCACCGATGAGGACACCCTTTGTGCGGAGTATATCCTGAATGCCCTGGAAGGGAGGGAGAGTGACTTCCCTGCCATGAAGGAGGTGATCAGGCATGGTTCAGGGGCGCGTTTCTTCGAAGCGGCCAGCCAGGCCTGGGCCCCCGCCGCCGATTTCGACCTCTGCCTGCAACTCAGTCGCTTTGATTTCGTTCTAAGGGCCGAAAAAAATGAAGAAGGTCTGTTTCTGCATAAAATAGAGGTTCATTAATCAAAACACACTGATTGCCATGAAAAAAAGATATGATTTTGACCTGATCACCGACCGCAGAGGCAGCGACTGCATCAAATACGATGCCCTGAAAAACATTTTCGGCTGTGATGACCTGCTGCCCCTATGGGTGGCCGATACCGACTTTCCCACCCCTGACTTCATCATGGAGGCCATCAGGAAAAGGCTGGAACATGAGGTGCTCGGGTATACCTTCCGTGGGGAGGGTTTTTATCGCAGCATCATCCATTGGGTTGAAAAGAGCTACGGCACCACGCTCCCCGAAGGGTGGATCTCCTTCACCCCGGGAGTGGTCTCGGCAGTCACGGTGGCTGTGATGGCCTTTACCCAACCCGGAGAAAAGGTGATTCTCCAGCCTCCGGTCTATTTTCCCTTCTTTGAAAGCATCTCCGGAACGGGAAGGGTGATCACAGAGAATCCCCTGAAACTTGAAGGGGGCAGGTATCATTTCGATCTTGAGAACCTGGAGGCTGTCATTGACGGGAACACCCGCATGCTGATTCTCTGCAGTCCAAACAACCCCGGCGGAATGGTCTGGAGAAGGGAGGAGCTGGAGGCCCTGGGGGAGATTTGCGCACGCCATAATATCATGGTAGTCTCCGATGAGATCCATTCCGACCTGGTTTTTGAAGGCCACACCCATACCCCCTGGTGGATGGTGTCGGAATCAGCTGCCCGAAACAGCATTGTCTGCATGGCCCCCAGCAAAACTTTCAACATCGCCGGATTATCGACCTCCTATACCATCATTCCCAACCAGGAGATCAGGAAAAAATTCGACGCTCTGCTACAGACATTGCACATCACCCTGGGCAATATTCCCGGAATGGTTGCCCTGGAAGCCGCCTACACCCATGGCCGGGAATGGCTGCAACAGTTCATGGCATACGTGGAAGAGAATTACCTTTTCACAGAACAGTTCATTGCAGACCATCTCCCCCGGATCAGGGTGATGAAACCTGAGGCCACTTTTCTGGTGTGGCTCGATTTCCGCGATTATGGCTGGAATGACCGGCAATTGTCGGAGTTCCTGGTGCGTAAAGCCGGGGTAGCCCTCAATAATGGTGCCCGCTTCGGCTTCGGAGGCGAGGGGTGGCAACGCCTTAACATTGGCTGCCCCCGCTCTTTGCTGAAGGATGGATTGGAAAGAATGGCGCTGGCCTTCGGCCATCTTTAAGATTTACTGATTAAGAGATTACAGCACCCTCATATATGGACTGAAACTGCTGGTTTGGCAAGTTTCGGGGACTGATTGGCCACCTGAAAGGAAAAAATCCTTAAATTGACAAATAATACTATTTTGCTTTTATAGCCAGTTCAAGTCCGTCAGGAGCTTTATGTATCTTCAGTGATACACTACCTGTGTGATAATATCCCTGCCATCTTTTCCTGCGTGTTCAGGAGTACCTCAAGGATAGCTCTTTCAACCATTAATTCTGCACAAAGATGAAGGGTAAAATGATTTCCGGATTATTGCTTCTCATTTTCCTGGCTGCCCCCTGCAGGGTATTCCCCCAAATCAAGTTTGACCTGAAGAAAAAAATTGAACGCAAGGGCGAAAAGGAAGCCGATGACAAAGCTGACAAAGCGGTCAAAAAGGGAGTCGATAAAATTGAAGAAGGGGTTTCCAGGATCTTCAAGAAAAAGGATGTAGCCCACAAAGTGGAAACGGGGGAACTCCCGGAAGGGGAGGGAGAGGAAGCCGCTTCTATTTCAGCAAAGAACCAAGAAAAAGAGGGCCCCTTACTCCAATGGTCCAAATACGATTTCGTTCCGGGAGACAAGGTCATCTTCGAAGATAACCTTACGGGGGAGGAGAACGGGGAGTTTCCATCCCGCTGGGATCTGGCCGACGGAACCGTGGAGATAGCCGTTCTCGATGGTGAAAACGTCATCATGTTCAGGGAATACGGTTCTACCATCATCCCATATATGCAGCACCCGGAATCCGATTATCTTCCCGGGGTTTTCACCATGGAATTCGATGCGTAGATTCCGCACGACCATATCCAGGTTTTGTTTTATGATATGAAAAACCAGGATGCCCCCCATGGCAGTAAACCGCTCTATGTGACCGGCAAGGGGATGGAGCTCGATCAGGCATCAGGAGATCTTCCCGGAGGAGAGAACCTGGAGAAGCAATGGGTTCATGTGGCCATGGCCTATACCAGTGGAAAGATGAAGGCTTACCTCAATGACACCCGGCTGATCAACATTCCGCACCTTGCTTTTGACCCGATCGGGATATCAATCCGTGCGCTGCATGCCGGTGAAAAGTCGCTCTATTATGTAAAGAACATCCGGTTGGCCGAAGGGGGCGTGAAGTATTACGACCGTTTCCTCCAGGATGGCAAAATCATCGCCAGCGGCATCCGCTTCGATGTGAACAAAGCCACCCTCAAGCCCGAATCAATGGGTATCCTCAACGAGATTGCCTCCCTGATGAAGGAGCACCCTGAAATCAACTTCAGCGTCGAAGGACATACCGACAGCGACGGTGACGATGCCTTCAATCAGACCCTTTCAGAGCAGCGCGCAGGGACCGTGGTTTCTACCCTCAGGGAGATGGGCATTAACAGCAACCGACTGGTTCCGAAGGGCTGGGGTGAAAGCAAGCCCCTCGACACCAATGGCACCCCTGAAGGAAGAGCCAACAACCGAAGGGTGGAATTTGTGAAGAAGTGAGAGCAGAATCAAACTTGCTTGAGGCTCTGCGGAACGCCGGGCAAATGCGCGAAGCGAATTCGTGAAAATATAATCCTTTAAAACATCAGACATATGAAGACAAGAGCCCTATTCATTATTCTGACTTCTGTTTGCCTCCTTGCATTAATGGCCAATTGCGGACAAAAGAAGCAGAAAGCAGCCACTGAGACCACAGCAGCTGCTGAAATTACGGACCTCCAGAACCTTCAGGCCGAAGACGGAGATGGTGAAACCAACACCGATGCCCTTGGAAAACCCCTGGGTGTTAAGTCAGGCATCATTGAGTACACCTATTCGGGCGATAAAACCGGAAAATCGACCCAGTATTTCGATGACTACGGGATGAAAAGTGCCGTGTATGCAGAGATCGTCCAACAGGGTGAACCCAGCAAGGGATGGTCCCTGACAATCGGTGAAGATCAGTATATGTGGGATCCCGGCAAACCTGGAGAAGGTATGAAGGCCAAAAATCCGATGGCTGCCATGATGACGGGTAAGTCGGCCGAGGAAATGGAAACCCTTACTGCCTCGATGTATGAACAGATGGGCATGGCCAAAAGCGGAACAGAGATGTTCCAGGGCAAAGCGTGTACGGTATACAAGGGGGATATGGGCAAGGTGCTGATCTGGAAAGGATTGCTCATGATGATGGAGATAAGGATGGGCGATGTGGTTTCACGCCAGGAAGTAACCTCCATAAAAACCAACACCCCGGTCGACACCAAATATTTTAAAATTCCGGATAACATTACCTTTTCAGAACTGCCGGGATTCTGAAAAGTCATAGACAGAAGATCTCCTGACCAGGAAATTTATGGATAAAAACTAATGTTCTGACAAAAATGGGAAAGCCTTTAAGAAAAATAATAGCCCGCAAAGATTTTATTCTCCCAAGGAGCAATAAGTTTTTTTTAACTCTAACACTCATTTTTCTCCCGGTAATATATGGAGTATTTGTAGTTTCACATGTTTCACCGAGACTTAAGAATGAAGCAAATGAAAAGACTATCCTGGGAGATGAAACTTTCAATAAGCAACCCAAAAAAAGGATCAGTACATTATTATTTAATCCGGAGATAAAAAGTACTGCATATACGATGCAGGATACCAAATGTGGGGACTGTCAAAATCCGCTTGTACAGGTTATGCCTTTTCAGATTGGAGGGGATATTCCGATCTTCGATAAAGATCCTGCCTGGGAAAGATTAAAAAACGGTGAGCTGGATTTCAGCGATAACTGGTGGCGAGGAATGGAGTTTGCAACCAATTTCATTAAAAAAAATCCATGTGCGGATATCTATTACGAAATGGATAATCCCAATCCTTACGGTGATCCGATTATTCATGTGGGGCCTTTGGGAAAAGCAAAATATGAAGTAAGAAGCTGGGCTGTTATTGAGAATGCCTCAGCGGGTGAGAAAACGCTTGTCAGACATGAAATAGATAAAAGAATTCCGCTTTCAGAACCCAGGATGACTCAAGGAGGAACACTTGAGCGATATGATGTTGAAAGAATTTCCACGACTCTGGAGTTAGTGCCCCTTTTAGGTCAAATCCAGGTTTCTCATGATCTTATTGCTTTAAAAAACAACCAGAAATACGATTCTGGCACGGAATTTTGGGACTGGATACCTGCTCCCCCGCCGGATGAATACTTGTTAGATAATGCATCAAAAGCATATATTATTGACCATGATTACAATACTGCAACGGGAGAGTCTTTCACTGTAAGCGGGCAAACATATACCGGAAATGAAGGAATCATTATAGGGAAATTCTCATCAACCACAATATCTGGTGCAGCCATTTTCTTTGATAAAGGAGATATCGGATTAACAATAAGAAAAAAGGAGACTCCCGTCAGTTTCTTCATTGAAATTGACCGAAATGCTAAATTTCCGCCTTATTACATTATTAAAGTCAATAAAATAGAAAACGAATTCGGAGAGCCATTGCCCGATAATGTAAGGATAGCATTGAAGTCACGCCATGGAAAAATTCCGGTAGGCGAGGAAGCGTTTGACTGGAAGATCTTTAACACATCAGGAGGTAAGGTTTCAGAACAGATATTATATGAGCCTCCTGCATGTGAGGAAGTAAGTTCGGACATTATTGAATATGCAGGGGTGTGTGAATTCAACGATTTCCCTCCGTATATCATGGAAAAAAGATATGAAAAGAAAGTTCCTGTATGTTTGACCATCCATGTCCGCGAAACCGAATCAGGCGCCATAAAAGGAGACGACGGAAGTACTTCCTATCCATACAACTATACCGTTTCCATGCAGTTCAGGGGGAAAATAATCAACAGCAAGTCGTTATTCCAGACCGTTGCCAAGCTGCCTGATGCCCTCAGAAAAATGGTCATGCGGGAGGGATCCATGAACCTGAAGGATGAGTGCACGCTCATTGCCGAGCTGGAGCCGGATGAAAAGAGTATGAAAGTAGAACAGTGGAAGTGCAGTGATCCCGTTAATAACACGCCCCCTCCCCCTCTGCTGGGTACCCACCCTGCGGAATTTGACGTTCCGACCCGAATATGGCAGATCGGTCGAAAAATCTACATCAGTCATGGATTTCTCGAGGGAATCCTATCCTATTTCCCTTCATGGGAAGATCCCAGGAGTTCAAACAGTAAGGAACCGGCAGGAGCCAGGGCTGATGGTCCTTCTGGTGAAATGGGTGAATATATTGAAGTGCCTTATGAGAAATTCATTAACGGCGAAACCATTACCTTGAAACCAAAAGATGTATCTGACCACAATGATGATGAGTGGCAGTGGAATACCCACTGGACGGTGACCATTAACCCGGATTAACATTTAACGGCCTTATTCAGGGAGGGAAGAATCTTCATTGACCGTTCATTCGTACAATGTATGGTAATCTATTAGAGAATCTCATGAAATGACCATCCATCAATTATGCACCAACCGAAATGAAACTGTGAAGAAATTATTGCGGCCACTGAAGACTGACAATAACTGCAAAAATAAGCCACATGGGAAACGAAGTTCAGCGGAGCTTGCGGAGCTAATTACATCTGTTTCACGGAATATACCAAATGAACTAAATATTTTAACCAGATGAAACGATTGATTTTCACTTTAGCAATGGTCATTATTACTCCGGTTTTGATGGCCCAGGTACCTGCGGCCTTTAGTTACCAGGCCGTAGTACGAAACAACAGCGGGGAGATCGTTCCCAATCAGACGGTTAAATTCCGTATGACGCTTCTGCGTGATTCGGAAACAGGAACACCTGTCTATGCAGAAACGCACAGTGTGACCACCAATGCCTTTGGGTTGGCCAGCCTGTAGGTGGGAATGGGCAACCCGGAGAGCGGTTCCATCGATCCATCTTCATGGGGAGGGAACGCTCATTTTCTGAAGGTGGAACTTGATCCGGAGAACGGGACCTCCTTTACCCACCTGGGAACGGTTCAGTTGCTGGCCGTACCCTATGCCTTCCATGCCAAAACCGTTGAAAACGACAAAGTTGATGATGCCGATGCCGATGCTTCGAATGAAATTCAGTTCTTAACCAAATCGGGCAACACCATGACCCTTTCTCAAGGAGGCGGATCTGTCACCGATGCAGTCGACGATGCCGACCACGATGCCACCAATGAAATCCAGGCATTGAGCTTGAGTGGAACCATGCTGAGCTTAAGCCGCGGAGGGGGTTCTGTCACCCTTCCTTCCTCCGGGGGTGGTGACAACTGGGGAACGCAGGCAGTGGTCACAAATCCTTCCCTGGCAGGCAACGGCACCACAGCCACTCCCCTTTTAATTGCCGATAATGGGGTCACCACGGAGAAGATCCTTGACGGAACCATTGGCAACGCAGATCTTGCCAACAATGCAGTCAACGGAGCAAAGGTTCTTGATGGAAGCCTGATTACTGCCGACCTGGCAGATCAAACGGTTTCCACCGCGAAATTGGGAAACCTTGCGGTCAGTGCCGATAAAATTCAAAACAGTGCCGTGACCACCGACAAGCTCGCCGGAGGTTCTGTCACCGGACCCAAGATCGCCCAGGCCGGAGCAACGACCGGACAGGTGCTGAAGTGGAGCGGCTCGACCTGGGCCCCTTCCAATGACCTGTTAGGGAGCTGCCTCTGGAACCAGTCAGGGACTACCCTTTATTACAGTGGGGGCAATGTAAAGATCGGCACTTTAAGCGGCTTTACAGGCCAGTTGCAGGTGTATACCGCAGGATCTGAAGTCGCCAGGTTCGAATCGGCAGCCGCCAGCAACTGGATCAGTCTGAACACCAACGGCGTCAGAAAAGGAATGTTCTGGATAAACGACAATACACTGACTATCAGAGGAGATGAGGGTGTGGGAATAAACTTCAAAACCGACGGCAACAACGAGCGGCTGGCCATAGAAACCGACGGGGACATCACCACCCCGGCCACGGGAACCAACAGGCACCTGCTGCCTGTGGCTTATGGTTATGTTAACCAAATGGGCGTACTAAACACAGCCAAATCGACAACCAATGTCACAGCCACGGTAACCGGTTCAGCAGGGACTTACAATTATATCGTCACAATCAACTGAGTGGCATCCAACTCATTTATTGCCCTGGTGACTCCCGGAGGAGATTATTCTTCATTTCCCAGGTTGATGTACGACCGCAATACCTTTACGGTGAATTTCATGAGCCATACAGGCAGTACGGGGCAGGCCAACAATTTCAGCTTTGTGGTTTTTGCGCCCTGATATAAATGATTAAGAGACACTTGGACGATTATTCCCCATAGTTTTCATTAATCCATTTCACCACACCGGGGATATCGATATCGTTCAGGCATCGCAGGTGTTTTTTCGGGCATGCTGTGTACCCCAGTTTGGAGCAGGGACGGCAAGGCAGGTCTTTCACCTCCACGATGCGGGAAGCGGGATGGGGCAAGTAGGGGTACATGCCAAATTTGGGAACGGTATTTCCCCAGAAAGAAAGTATCTTCTTGCCGAAAGCAGAGGCAATGTGCATCATACCAGTGTCGTTGGTCAGCACCAGCCGGGCATTTCTGATTAAACTGGCCGATTCGCTGATGGTGGTTTTTCCTGCCAGGTTAAGGACATGGTCGCCCACCCTGCGGTCAATTTCCCGGCTCATGGGGGTCTCGCAGTTACCCCCCACCAGGATCACCGGATAAGCAATGCGGTCGCATATCTCCGCCACTTTCTCCGCCGGCAGCTGTTTGGTGGCATAAGTCCCGCTGATGATGAAGGCGACATATCCGTGGCGGTACCGCTCAGGCAGAAGGGTAAGGTCGTATTCCTTTCCCGGGGTAATGAAAAAATCGAGGCCTTTACCGTCGGGGGCCACATTCCATCGGGCCAGGGTTTCGAAATACCGATCCACAATGTGCCGGTCGGGAAGGAGGTCTATTTTCAGGTTCACTAAAAACCACTTCTGAAGGTTCAGCTTCCGGAAAGAGCGTGCAGGCACCCCCAGGGCCCTCTTGATGCGCAGACTGCGCAGATTATGGTGCAGGTCAATGACCTGGTCGTAGTGCTCGGCACGAAGCTCCCTGACCAGCTCCCCAAAATGATCGTTCAGGCAATGGACCTTGTCTACATAAGGGTTGGCCTCCAGCAATTCCCGGTATTTGGTCTTGGTGGCAAAGTGAATCACGGCACCCGGAAACACCTGCCTGAGACACCGCACGAGGGGCGTGGTCAGTACAATGTCTCCGATGGAACTGAACCTGATAAATAAAAACTTCCTGTTCTCCATACGTGCCGGTCAAAATGTCCATCCGGTCATGACCATATTTTCCTCCGGGCCTCTCATTTGCCGTCAACCAGAATGATCACACGGTTGTTTCTGTTTTCGACCACCCCTCCGGTGACGGGAAAGGTCTTTTCCTGTCCGCCCGACTCCACGATGCGGATGGTTCCCTTTTTCAAGGTAGAGATTATGGGGGCATGGTTCTTCAGCACCTCAAAGGAGCTTCTGCTTCCGGGGAGTTGCACCAGGGTGACCTCTCCGGTATAAATCGTTTTTGCGGGCGACAGGATTTCGAGCATCATGGCAGTTCACTCTAGGTAGGTAATGGTCAGGCTTCCGAAAGTATCTTTTCGCCCTTGGCGATGGCCTGCTCGATGGTTCCCACCATGTTAAAGGCAGCCTCAGGGTATTTGTCGACCTCTCCGTCGAGGATCATGTTAAAACCTTTGATAATATCGGCGATGGCGACCAGCTCCCCTGGGATACCGGTGAATTGCTGGGCCACGAAGAAGGGCTGTGAGAGGAACCTTTGCACACGGCGGGCGCGGTGAACCACCAGTTTATCCTCTTCGGAAAGCTCTTCCATGCCCAGGATGGCGATGATGTCCTGCAACTCTTTGTAGCGCTGGAGGATTTGGATCACCCGTTGGGCGCACTGGTAATGTTCTTCTCCGACGATTCCGGGGGTAAGGATCCGTGAGGTGGAGTCGAGGGGGTCGATGGCAGGGTAAATTCCCAGTTCGGTGATTTTGCGGCTGAGGACCGTGGTGGCATCGAGGTGGGCAAAGGTGGTGGCCGGAGCCGGGTCGGTGAGGTCGTCAGCAGGAACGTAAACAGCCTGTACTGAAGTGATGGATCCCTGTTTGGTGGAGGTGATCCTTTCCTGCATGAGACCCATTTCCGTCGCCAGGGTAGGCTGGTAACCCACAGCAGAGGGCATACGCCCCAGCAGAGCGGAGACTTCAGACCCTGCCTGGGTGAAGCGGAATACATTATCGATAAAGAAGAGGATATCCCTGCCTCCGGTGCCGTCGCCGTCGCGGAGGCTCTCGGCGATGGTCAGCCCGGAGAGGGCAACCCGGGCACGTGCCCCGGGAGGTTCGTTCATCTGGCCAAAAACCATGGCCAGCCGTGAATTCTTGACCGCCACAGGGTCCACCTTCGATAGGTCCCAGCTTCCGGCTTCCATCGATTTAATGAATTCCGGGCCATAGTTGACGATGCCGGCCTCGATCATTTCCCGCAGCAGGTCGTTCCCTTCACGGGTGCGCTCCCCTACTCCGGCAAATACCGACAAACCACTGTGCGCTAAGGCAATATTGTTGATCAGCTCCTGAATGAGCACCGTTTTGCCGACACCGGCTCCTCCGAAAAGGCCTATTTTCCCCCCCTTTGCATAGGGTTCAATGAGATCAATGACCTTGATTCCGGTGAAGAGGACTTCCGTTTCGGTGGTGAGCTGTTCGAATTTCGGCGGTTCATTATGAATGATAAGTCCATCACGGGGCAGATCCCCCAGTCCGTCAACCGGAAGGCCCGTCACGTTAAGCAACCGCCCCAGGGCGGCTTCGCCCCTGGGCATCCTGATGGGGCTTCCCGTGGAAACCACATCCATTCCGCGGCGGATCCCGTCGGTAGCATCCATGGCGATGCATCGCACGGTATCCTCCCCGATATGCTGCTGCACCTCGATGGTCAGGTTTCCACCATCACGGAGGATCTCCAGGGCATCGTTAATATTGGGAAGTTCCGCGCTTTCCGCCTCAAAACTGACGTCCACCACAGGCCCGATCACCTGGATGACTGTTCCCCGTTGTTGGTCCATAGTCAATTATTTTTCTCCCCCTGCAAAAGGGGTTGTGGCAAACAAATTTAATTATTTCCTGATAATTCACGCAGAGGTTTAGTTCTTACGCAAAATCAGTTTATGGCTAAGGTCTATCAGGGGCTGTTTCCGTTCCTGCGGCGTATCAAGGGCTTCGAGGAGTTCCAGGGCCCGGGCATGGTACTTGTCAATGAGCCCGAGTGTGGTTTCCCGTACCCCCAGAATCTCGAAGAGGGCCCTGACCTCCCGGAATTTATTCTCCGGGGAGATGCTGAAACCGGTCATCAGGTTTTCCAGATCCTTTTTCTGGTCGGCGCGGGCGGTACGCAAAGCCTCGGTGACGAGGATGGTTTTCTTGTTGGCGGCTATGTCGCCTCCGATTTTTTTGCCGAAGGTCTGTTCCTCACCGAAGGTGTCAAGAAGGTCGTCGCGCAGCTGAAAGGCGAGTCCCAGGCTGATACCGGCCTCATAAAGCAGGTGGGCCTGCGGGGCGGAAGCCCCTCCCAGGAGCGCCCCGGTCTTCAGAGCGCATGCCAGCAGAACAGCGGTCTTTAACCTGATCATTTCCAGGTACTCCGGGGTGGTCACTTCCCGGCGCTCTTCAAAATCCATGTCAAGTTGCTGTCCTTCACAAATCTCCACGGCAGTCTGGGTGAAAAGTTCAGCAATTTCCGGAAGCCTTTCATGACGGGTTTCCAGAAGAAGTCTGTACGCCAGAAAGGCCATGACGTCGCCCGAGAGGATGGCGCCGTTTTCGCTGAAGCGGAGGTGAACGGTGGGCCGGTTGCGGCGCAGCTCCGCCTTGTCCATAATGTCGTCGTGGAGCAACGTGAAATTGTGGAAGACCTCGATGGCCAGTGCGGCCGGAAGGGCTTCCTCACAACGCTCTCCGAAAAGGCGGTACCCCAGCATCACCATCAGTGGCCTCAGCCTCTTTCCACCTCCTTCCAGAGCATAGACCACAGGCTGGTACAAACGGGCAGGCTCCGCCTTCCCCCAATCGGCCAGCCGGATACGGAGGGCCTCCTCCACCATCTCCTGCAACTGATTTAAATCTGCCATATCGATGGTTTTAAAGATTTCAGCTTTCAACAACCTCCTCTTCCAGTTTCCTGATTTCACCCTCCTCATCGGCAACGTCGACCAGGGGAACTTCAAAACTCTCCTTTTGGGTGAACCTTTCCATTCCTGACAACAGGGAAGGCAACAGGATCAGGTTGGACATAACGGCAACCAGCAGGGTGAGGGAGACCAGCACTCCCATGGCTTTGGTACCTCCGAAACTGGAGAGGGCAAAGATTCCGAATCCGAAAAAGAGCACAGCCGCAGTATAGATCATGCTGACCCCGGTTTCCCGCAGGGCATAGACGACCGACCGGCGGACGTCCCATCCGGTGAGTTTCAGTTCCAGCCTGTACTTGGAGAGAAAATGAATGGTATTGTCAACGGAAATCCCGAAGGCCACGCTGAAAACCAGGATGGTCGAGGCCTTGATGGGAATGTCTCCAAATCCCATGATGGCCGCCGTCAGCACCAATGGGATCAGATTAGGAATCAATGAGATGAATACCATCCGCGAAGAAGAAAAGAGCATGGCCATGAACAGGCTGATGAGCAGGATTGCCAGGCCGAGACTGGTAAAGAGGTTATGCAGCAGGTATTGGGTTCCCTTGAAGGAGGTGACACTCGATCCGGTGGTCACCACCCTGTAGGCTTCCGGAGAAAAAACGGAATCGATATCGCTGGTCACATGGTTGTAGAGTTCCTCCATGCGTTTGGTCCCTACGTCCTTGACCCTGATGCTCATACGGGTGGACTGCATGGCGCTGTCGAGAAAGGAGTGAAGCAGCCCGGCCTGGGCATTCCCCTTCATGGCATAGGAAAGGATGAAATTCTTCTCATAGTTGTTGGGAAGGTCGAAGTAGGCCGGGTCTCCTCCGTAAAAGGCCTGGCGGGCAAACCTGACCAGGTTAAGCATTGAAAGGGGGGGACTCAGCTCGGAATAACCGGCAAGTTTCTCCTCCAACTGCTCCATTTTCAGAAGGGTTGGTAGTTGGAGCACCCCGTTGGGCTGTTTGGTATCGATCATGATCTCCATGGGCATCAGCCCGTGAAAATGGGTCTCAAAGAATTTAAGATCCATGTAAATGGGGTCCCTTTCAGGAATGTCGTCGACCATGTAACCCGAACTTTTCATCAGGGATACCCCCACCAATCCGGCCACCACCAGCCCGGTGGTCACGGCATAGACAGCCTTGCGGTGGTGCTTGGTGATCAGGATCAGCCGGTCGATGATCCGGGTCATGAACCGGTTATCGAGATATTTGAGGTGGCGGGTTGATGGAGGTTCCACGAAGGTGTAAATCACGGGGATCAGGATCAGGGTCAGCACGAAAAGGCTGATGATGTTCAGGGAAGCAATGATGCCGAACTCGCGGAGCACCTCGCTGCGGGTGACAGCCAGGGTGGCGAAACCCGAAGCCGTCGTCAGGTTGGTCATCAGGGTGGCCGTGCCAATGCGGATGATCACCCGCTGCAGGGCTTTAATCTTGTTGCCGTATCGCGAAAACTCAAAATTGTACTTGTTCAGCATATATATGCTGTTCTCCATGCCGATGATGATCAGCAGGGGAGGTATCATCCCAGTCAGGATGGTGATCTTATACCCGAAAAGGGCCATCATGCCCATGGACCAGATCACCTGGATCAGCACTATACACACGGGAATCACCACCGCCTTCACTGAACGGAAAAAAAGATACAGGAAGATCACACAGACCAGGAGGGCCAGAAAACTGAAAAGGTAAATCTCCTTTTTGATCTTCATGGAAGTGACCACCCTGATGTAAGGCAGTCCCGAATAATGGAGTTCCAGGCCGCTTTCTTCCTCAAAGTGGGTTCCGTGCCTCTGTATCGATCTGATCAGGGCTTCGCGGTGGCTGTTGCGCATCTTGTCCTTGTTGACGGCGATGGCAATCAGGTAGGTACTGGCTGAATCATTGTAAACCAGGTTGTTGTAGAAGGGGAGTTCCCTGATGCGCTGGGCCAGGGAGTCGAGTTCCTCAGAAGAACTCTCCTTTTGAGGGAAAACCGGCCGTATAGCAAATCTACGGTCGACAGTATCCCTGACCAGATCATAGGCATTCGACAGGGAAACCAGATTCTCCACGCCGTCGACGGCTCCCAGGTGCCTGACCAGCTCCTGCCACCTGGCGAAATGGGCAGGCTGGAAAAAATCAGGATCCTGCACGCCGATGATGATCAGGTTGCCTTCCTCCCCGAAGATCCTGACAAACTCCTGATAGTCGCGGTAAGCCTGATCCTTCTGCGGAAGCAGGGAAGCATACTCATAGGACATCTCCACATTCCGGGCATGATAACCGAAAAATAGCGTAATCAGCAGCAGGATCCCCAGGAGCAGGAATTTGCTGCGCAATATAATGCGGGATACTTTAATCCACATAACACATCTGAATCCGTTGTACTATCGCATCTACCGAACCTCCTGTGAGTGAGAGGCTATCCCATGAGGATGATCTCCGGAACAGGCTGTCGACCGACATGGGTATTTCATAAAACAAGAGGCGAAAATACCATAAATCTCTTATTCATGAAATTAAATTTAATAGATTACCTTTATTGGATCGAATGCAAAAGGAGTTTATGAAAAAGAAAGAAACGGGGAAACTGATCATTGTCTCCAACCGTTTACCTGTAAAAACTAAAGAGCTTTTCCGCAGCTATACAAGGAAAGGGGGTCTCACCATGGTGAAACCCCCTTCTTCCCTGATTCCGGATGTAGCCTCACCGGGAATCGAACCTGGATTTACGGTTTAGGAAACCGCCGTTCTATCCGTTGAACTATGAGGCCCTGTTTTGCGCTGCAAAAATAGGAAAATAAGCCATTGCCTCCAATACCCCCGGTAATATTTCTCGGGAGGCAGCGGGACAGCTGTTTCCCGTCAGTTCAACGGGCCGGCGCAACACGGTCCGCTTACCAGCGTCCACGGCCACCACGGCCTCCCATGCCCGGGCCACCGCCTCTTCCGGCCCTGCGGGCATATTGCCCCTGTGCCTGGCGCGACTGAAGCTGATCAAAGACCACCCTCTGCTCTTCGTTCAAAAGGGAACGCACCTTGTCACGATGCGCCGTCACTTTCTCATCGACGGCAGCCTGGTAAGTCTCACGGGTGGTATAATTCCCCGTTTTGCGGCGCTCGGCACGCATCACATCCATCTCACTCCGGTGCGCCTTCTCCAGGGCTGTAATTTCCGTTTTCTGCTTTTCCGTCAACCCGGGAATCCCCTCACAACAGGAGTAATTCCCCGCACGGGTGCCCCGCTGGGCCATGCTCCCCATGCTTACCGTCAATACGATGGCCAACAGCCATCCTCTTTTCATCCAAATTCTCTTTTTCATGTTCATGACTTTCATTGTTTAAATTTAACATAATTATTTTTCGCGTATTTTCTTCCTGGTTCATCGTCCCCGGCGGGAGGGAAGGGAATCCCATCCCCGGCCCATACGTCGTCCCCTTTCGGGCTGATCACCTTCATCCTGATGCACCATCTTCAGGAAGATTTCATCCAGTTTAGTTTTCTGTTCCGGGGTGCAGTGGGTGCGCATTTCCAGGTAGTAGGCAGCGGTCAGCCGTTTCAGTTCCCTGTGGCGATTTCCGATTTCACCGCTGATGCTGTCGATGTGCGCCGAATCGGGGTGTACCCCGGTCATTTCACTGACCAGCAGCATCCTGAGCATTTCCAATTCACGGGCCACCTGATGGGTACTTCGGTTGTACACCCTGTTGGCTTCCCTGAAGCTAAGCATCTGGTTGGGGTCGAGCGCCAGCTGGTCCCTGAAGAAGCGGGCGCCCCGGTCTGAAGTGGCGGTGCCAGAGGCATCAGCGGTTGTCGGTTCCGGCTCTCCGCTTTGGCGTGTGTGATAGACCAGCGAACCAATGGTGGCCAGGTTCATGGCAAAGAGAATGACGACCAGCCAGATCAGAATTTTGTATTTATTTGTGGCAATCATGGCGTTACTGCATTAAAAAGGTTTCCAGGGGTTCGGCGTTCATTTCGTCCATCCAGGGAACAGGTGCTTCGGTGATCAGCGGTGGATGGTTTTGCCGGTGGGGTGCGCCTCCGAGGCGGATTCCGCCATATATACCGAGCAGGAGCAGCAGGGTGAAGAAAGCGGGTTGGAGCAGGCCTGCCAGCGCCTGACCGGAGCTTTTCCCCCGTGCCGGAGGGGCAGTCGTCTGTGTTTTCCACGTGAGCCGTGCCTTTACCCGGGTGTAAAACCAGGGATCTTCCTCCACTTTCACCTCTGCAGCGGCCAGGGCAAGCGTCTCGCGAAGATAGCCGGCGAATTCGCGACACCCGGCACACACCGCAAGATGCGCTTCCACCGCTTCGCGCTTCTCCTGGCTGGCGGAACCCTCCAGCCAGGTGATCAGCTCCTTGTGACACTGTTTGCACTTCATGGCTTCCTTGTTTTTTAATTATGACATGGGAACCGGCAAAATCCTTCGCTCAGCTCCTCTCTTTTTTATAAAAAGCCCACAGCTTCTGCTGCAGGTTTATGCGTGCGCGTTGTAACAAAGACTCTACGGCAGGGAGGGTCGTGCCCATGATATCGGCGACTTCCCGGTAGGATAGATCCTCCATTCTGCTGAGCACAAAGGCCTTTCTCTGATTTTCGGGCAACGCATCTATGGCTTGCCAGAGCCGCTGCAACCGTTGCTGCCTTTCAATCTCTGCCGAAGGGAGATCCCCGGCCGGGGCAGCAATTTCCTCCTGCCTTTGCTTTTCTGGCAGTTGCCCGGGTAACAAAAACCACTTCCGGCGTTGCCGGTGGCGAATCTGATTGAGGCATTTGTTGACGGCAATTCGGTAAATCCATGTGGAAAGGCGTGATTCCCCCCTGAAACGCCCCACCGACCTGTATACCTCCACAAAAACTTCCTGTGCCACATCTTCGGCCTCCTCCCTGAGATGAAGCATCGACAGGCATAGCGACATCACCCTGACCTGGTACTCTCCCACCAACTCCCGGAAGGCTTCTTCATCCCCCTCCCGCAACCTGTCTGTCATCTCCTTTTCGTGCATTCCCACGGATTTGTCCCGTAAATTACTCATAAGACACGGCACATAAAAAAAACCAGCGGAAAAAATCAACCATCACCACCCCGACTGAATTTCAAAATATTACCAATGGGTTAAATAGCCATGAACAAATTCGGCTTTGACCTGCGAAAAGGTTATTTTTGCGGCCTGAACTTCAACAAAAACAGATATGACGAAAACAAACGTAAAGCTTTTCGCTGAGTTTCCGGAGGTGACCACTCCCCAATGGGAGGAGAAGATCCTTGCCGACCTCAAGGGAAAAGAGTATGAAAAAGCGCTGGTATGGCGTACCAATGAGGGTTTTTCAGTAAGGCCTTACTACCGTGCCGAAAACCTCGAAGGGCTCGGTTACCTGGATGCTGCTCCCGGGGAATTTCCCTTTGTCAGGGGCAATGAAGCCGGCCACTCCTGGCTGGTAAGGCAGGACATTGTGGTGACCGGTTTTGCCGAAGCCAACAAAAAGGCACTGGAAGTTTTGGGCAAGGGGGTCAACTCCCTGGGTTTTATCTTTGATTGTTCGGCCAGGCCGGCCATCGAAGATCTTCAGAACTTGCTGAAAGAGATTTGTCTGGAGGCTGCCGAGATCAACTTCGTCTGTTCCTGCAGGAACTGCGACGTGACCGGAGCTTTTACCGAACTGGTGAAACAGGGCCCCTGGAATAAGGCGAGAGTCACCGCATCGGTCAACAACGATCCCCTCTGTGTGCTGATGCTTAAAGGTCGTTTCGAAGAAGGAAATGAACCGGAAGCTTTCAGCCAGCTGGCAGAAAAGGTAAAAAGCGGCTCCTCAATTCCAGGGATGCGGACTGTGGGTGTCAACGGCAAATTCTTTGGCCACAGCGGAGCTTCTGTTGTGCAGGAACTGGCCTTCTCCCTCAGTATGGGCGCCGAATACCTGACGCGGCTGACCGCCGCCGGGCTCACCCCCGATGAGGCCGCAAAAGCCGTGAAGTTCAACTTCAGCATCAGCAACAACTACTTTTTAGAAATAGCCCGTCTCCGTGCCGGACGCTACCTCTGGGCCCACATCGTCAAAGCCTTCGGCGCCAACATCCCCGACAGCATGAAAATGATGGTGCACAGTGAAACCGGAATGTTCAATAAGACGGTATACGATCCCTATGTCAACCTGCTGCGCACCCAAACCGAAGCCATGTCGGCCGCCCTGGGTGGCGCCCACTCCATCACGGTGCTTCCCTTCGACGCACTCTTCAGGGATCCCTCCGAATTTTCGGAAAGGATTGCCCGCAACCAGCAGATCCTGCTGAAGGAAGAATCGAATATCGACAAGGTGACCGATGCCGCCGGAGGCTCCTACTATATCGAGAACCTCACTGCGGCCCTGATCGGCCAGGTGTGGAAACTGTTCCTCGAAACCGGAGACAGGGGAGGCTTCCTGGCTGCCCTGCGCGAAGGCTTCATCCAGAAACAGATCAGCGAGATGGCTGCACGCAGGGACCAAAACCTCGCCCTGCGGCGCGAGAACCTGCTGGGAATCAACCAGTTTCCGAACTTCACAGAGACCATCCGTGAAGAACGCGATCCCATGGTCTTCCAGCCCATGGACCTGACAGTTAAGGATGCCGAGGTGGAGACCCTGAAGCCTTACCGGTCGGGACAGCATTTTGAGGCACTCCGTTACCGGACCGACCAGTACGCCCTCACCCATAAGCGCCCTGCGGCCTTTATGCTGACGATGGGTAACCTGGCCATGCGTAAGGCCCGTGCCCAGTTCAGCTGTAACTTCTTTGCCGTGGCAGGCTTCGAAGTCATCGACAACAACGGCTTTAACTCAGCGGAAGAGGGTCTGGCGGCTGCCCGCGATGCAGGTGCCGGAATCATCGTGGTTTGCAGCTCCGACGAAGAGTACGCCGAAATCCTCCCCACCCTGGTCCCCCTCATGAGAAAAGAGGAAATCCTGGTGGTGGCCGGAAACCCCGCCTGCCGTCCCCAGCTGGAAGAAGCCGGGGTGAAGAATTTCATCCATGTCAGGTCCAACTTGCTGCAAGAACTGACTCAATTTCAAGCATCTTTAACTATTCAATCATGAAGCCTAATTTTAAAGAAATAGACATCAAAGCAAAAGCATCCCATTCTGGAGGCACGCCTCAGTCAGGAGGAAACTGGATGACTCCGGAACTGATCCCGGTAAAGCAGGTGTACACCAAAGAAGACCTGGAGGAGATGGAACACCTGGGATATGCTGCAGGGCTTCCCCCCTATCTGAGGGGGCCCTATTCCACCATGTACGTGATGCAGCCCTGGACCATTCGCCAATATGCCGGTTTTTCCACGGCCGAGGAGTCGAATGCCTTTTACCGGCGTAACCTTGCCGCCGGACAGAAGGGACTCTCAGTGGCCTTTGACCTGGCTACCCACAGGGGATACGACTCCGATCATCCCCGGGTTGTCGGTGATGTGGGCAAAGCCGGGGTCGCCATCGACTCGATCCTCGACATGAAGATCCTTTTCGACCAGATCCCCCTCGACAAAATGTCGGTGTCAATGACCATGAACGGCGCCGTCTTGCCGGTCATGGCCTTCTATATCGTCACCGCCCTCGAACAGGGCGCCACCATGGAACAGCTTTCGGGAACCATCCAGAACGACATCCTCAAGGAGTTCATGGTCCGCAACACCTATATCTATCCTCCGGAATTTTCCATGCGGATCATTGCCGATATTTTTGAGTTCACCTCGAAGCACATGCCCAAGTTCAACTCCATCTCCATCTCAGGGTACCACATGCAGGAGGCCGGGGCAACCGCCGACATCGAAATGGCCTACACCCTGGCCGACGGACTGGAGTATCTGCGCACGGGCGTGAAGGCAGGCCTCGACATCGACGCTTTCGCACCGCGGCTCTCTTTCTTCTGGGCGGTGGGCATGAACCATTTCATGGAGATCGCCAAGATGAGGGCGGCCCGCATGATTTGGGCCAAACTGGTCAAACAGTTCAACCCGAAGAATCCCAAGTCGCTGGCCCTGCGCACCCATTCCCAGACCTCGGGATGGTCGCTGACCGAGCAGGATCCCTTCAATAACGTGGGCCGTACGGCCATCGAGGCCATGGCAGCAGCCCTGGGACACACCCAGAGCCTTCACACCAACGCCCTCGACGAAGCCATCGCCCTGCCCACCGACTTCTCAGCCCGTATCGCCCGCAACACCCAGCTGTACATCCAGCAGGAAACCGAGATCTGCCGCAGCGTGGATCCCTGGGCAGGTTCCTACTATGTGGAGAAGCTGACCCACGAGATCGCCCGCAAAGCCTGGGACCTGATCGAAGAGGTGGAAAAACTGGGAGGCATGGCCAAAGCCATTGAAACCGGTATCCCAAAAATGCGTATCGAAGAGGCGGCCGCCCGCACCCAGGGAAAAATCGACAGTGGCACCCAGACTATCGTCGGGGTGAACAAATACCGGCTGGAGAAAGAAGATCCCATCGATATCCTGGAGATTGACAACAGTGCGGTACGCCTTTCGCAGATCGAAAGGCTCAGGAAGCTGCGTGCCGAAAGGAATGAGACGGAAGTACAGGCTTCCCTGGAGGCCATCACCCGTTGTGCCGCCACCGGTGAGGGCAATCTCCTGGAACTGGCCATCGACGCCGCCCAAAAACGGGCTTCCCTGGGTGAGATTTCCGACGCCTGTGAAAAGGTCGCCGGACGTTACAAAGCAGTCATCAGAACCATAGAAGGCGTGTATAAATCAGAAGCATCGAACAAATCGGAATTTCTGGAGGCCCAGGAGCTTGCCCGGAAGTTCGCCGAACTGGAGGGTCGTCAGCCCAGGATCATGATCGCCAAAATGGGCCAGGACGGCCACGACCGGGGGGCCAAGGTGGTGGCCACCGGCTATGCCGACCTTGGCTTCGACGTCGACATGGGACCCCTGTTCCAAACCCCCGAAGAAGCCGCCAAGCAAGCCGTCGAAAACGACGTCCACGTGCTGGGCGTTTCTTCCCTGGCCGCCGGCCACAAAACCCTCGTCCCGGCAGTGATCGAAGAACTGAAAAAACTGGGCCGCGAAGACATCATGGTCATCGTGGGTGGCGTGATCCCGCCCCAGGATTACCAGTACCTCTACGATGCCGGCGCCGTGGCCATCTTCGGCCCCGGAACCAGCGTCGCCGCCGCCGGCAAAAAGATCCTCGAGATCCTGCTGGCCATGCATGAATAATGAAAGTAACATCCCCTTAGCCTGATAAAAGGCCGGCAATGAGCCGGCCTTTTTTTATTTTGTATCGATCTCACTCCATCATCCCCATTACTGCCGACAAATACCAGGATGTCACCCTGCCTGGGAATTACAACCTCCGCTATAACCTTTATATTACGGTGGTCGTCTTCACAGGAATCATTGCGACCATCGTACCCTTTATCCTAAGGTAATCCATCTGCTGAAACATCGGGGTCCGATTAATCTCCATTGAAAGCAGTACCTCCTGTGTGGCAGAAAGGGCCATACAGTTGTCGTGCCAGAACTTTTAAACGATCGGGACCAAAATCAAAAAAATAAACGGGAGCAGGGGTTTGAATTTCACCCTCACCGCTTATTTTCAAGGTTCTTTATTTTTTTATGAAAGCAAAATTGGTACTTTTGAAAGTCACCAGTCCCAGGCGTTCAAAAAGGGGGCAACTTAATCCTAAAACAATAAATTACAATACATTATAATTTTACGCATGGCAACCACATCACTGGCACAATTGTACGAGAAACCCATCCTGGCCAACTGGGATAACCTTGCTTTTTCTGATTTCGACGGAGGCGATTTCACCTACGGACAGGTGGCGGAATACATCAAGTCCCTGCATTTGTTTTATCAGGTTTCAGGAATTAAGAAGGGGGATAAGATCGCCATCCTGGGAAGGAACTCCGCCCGGTGGGGCACAGCATTCCTGTCGGTGCTGACCTCAGGGGCAGTGGTGGTTCCTGTCCTTCCCGATTTTAACGTGACCGATACCAATCATATTCTCAACCACTCGGAAGCCAGGATTGTTTTTGCCCAGAAATCCCTTCTGGATAAAATCGACCTGACCAAAGCCCCGGGGGTGGAAACGGTGGTCATGTTAGACAATTATACCATTCATTACTCCAAAGATCCCGATGCCGCCACCAAACTGGACGATGCTTTCGCATACTATCAGAAAAATGCCTCCTCGGTGAGGGAACTCGGTTTTTACCAGTGGAACAGGGAAGATTGCTGCATCATATCCTACACCAGCGGAACATCGGGGTTTACCAAAGGGGTGATGATTCCCGAGCGGAGCCTGGTGTCCAATATTGTCTTCGCGCAGGAGCACATGCCTCTGCAACCCGACCACAAGATCGTCTCCTTTCTGCCTATGGCCCATGTATATGGGTTACTCTTTGAGTTTCTCTTCCCGGTGACCCTGGGGTGCCATATCTCTTTCCTGGCAAAGATGCCCTCGCCACAGGTCATCACACAGGCTTTCGGCAAGGTAAAACCACACCTGATCCTGTCGGTGCCCCTGATTATCGAGAAGATCTACAAGAAAAGGATCCTTCCCACGCTGCAGAAGCCGGTGATGAAGGTGGCCATGGCCATTCCCGGTATTTCAGGCATTATCCTGAAAAAGGTGAGGGAAAAAATGGTGGAGACCTTTGGTGGCCGCTTCTTTGAGATCGTCATCGGCGGAGCCCCCCTGAGTGCCGATGTGGAGAAGTTCTTCAAACGGATCAATTTTCCCTTCACCATTGGCTATGGAATGACCGAATGCGGGCCGCTGATCAGCTATGCCGCCTGGGACAAAACCATGCCCACCTCGGCGGGTCAGCTGGTCGACCGCATGGAAATGCGCATTGACTCGGAGGATCCCTTTAAGGTGGTGGGAGAAATCCAGGTAAAGGGCGAAAACGTTATGCTGGGCTATTTCAAAAACGATCAGGCCACCAAAGAGGCCTTCACCGAAGACGGATGGCTCCGCACCGGCGACCTTGGAATCACCGACGCCAACCACTTCGTTTATATCCGCGGGCGCTCCAAAAACATGATCCTGGGGCCCTCCGGGCAAAATATTTACCCTGAAGAGATCGAAGCCAAACTCAATAACCTCCCTTACATCGCCGAATGTGTGGTGACTGACAGGAACCACAAACTCGTGGCTCTGGTCTACCCCGATTATGAGGCCATGAAAACCGACGGCATTGAAGAGGCGCAGCTCGACCACTTCATGAAGGAGAACCTGGTCAAACTCAACCACGAACTCCCGAAATATGAGAATGTGACTGAAATCCAGCTGGTAAAGGAGGAGTTCGAGAAGACCCCTAAGAAGAACATCAAACGGTTCAAATACACGTAGCCATCCCCGTGACAGGCAGGAACCCCTCATCTCCCGGTGAGGGGTTTTTTATGGGGCACAAGGGGTGGCCCGGCAACACGAAAGTCGTATCTTTACCATCACCACCGTACATAGTGTAAAAAGTCAGGGATATGACCCAGTTGTTTTCAAGGAGGCATTTTCTGCATCTGGCCGGAGTTGCAGGCACAGGACTGATGCTGACAGGCCACAGGGGGAGTCTTGCGGCTACACCCGTGGAGCCCCCGTTCAGGATATCACTGGCCGAATGGTCGGTGCACAGGATGATCTTTGACGAAGCCCTCCTCACCAACCTGCAGTTCCCCGCTTTTGCACGCAGCCTGGGCTTCGAAGCCGTGGAATTCGTCAATACCTGCTTCTTCGACAAGGCTTCCAGCCCCGCCTACCTCACCGAACTCAGGAGCATCTGCCGCCAGGAAGGAATCAAAAGCCTCCTGATCATGTGCGACAACGAGGGGATGGTCGGCCACCCTGACCACCGGGAGAGGTTGCAAACCCTTGAAAACCACAAGAAATGGATCGATGCGGCCGCCTATCTGGGCTGCCACTCGGTACGCGTCAATGCCGGCAGTACGGGGAGCTACGAAGAACAACAGAAACTGGCTTCCGACGGGCTTCACCTGCTCTGCGAATATGGCGACACCGCCGGAATCCATATCCTGGTGGAAAACCACGGCGGGCTCTCCAGTAATGCCGATTGGCTTGCCGGCGTGATGCAGCTTACCGCTCACAAAAGATTGGGAACCCTTCCCGATTTCGGAAATTTCAGGATCAGCGAAACCGAATCCTTTGACCCATACAGGGGCATGGAAATCCTCATGCCCTGGGCCAGGGGTGTCTCCGCAAAATCACATGACTTTGACGACCAGGGCGGGGAAACTGCCACCGACTACCCCCGGATGCTCCGCATCGTCCTCGACAGCGGCTTTAACGGATATATCGGCGTCGAATATGAAGGAACCCGCCTCCCCGAAAAGGAGGGCATCCTGGCGACCCGCATGCTCCTGGAAAAATGTGCCACCGCTTTCACCACGCCGGCAGGAAAGGGTTAAAAATTGTTAATTCATTAGCGGGGTGAAACAAACCCCTGTTGATTCCGTAACCTCAAAAGATTTTCACCTTTTTAATTGACTAGTAAAGGTTGATTGGTTGTTGATGGAAGGTAAAGATCATCAGTTGTTTGTCTTTCAAGAGGGAAGCGGTGGCCACTAACCACCGCTTTTTTCTTTTGATCCTGCATTATCCGGGCAGCCTGCCCGTGCTCCCGGGGCAGACCCATAGGGTCTGACACTCCTCCTGAGAAAAAGGAAAGTAAGCCCGGACAAGGAAGATATGGCAGATGTCAGGCGGCCATGCACGTGAAGAGGAAGGCAGAGAGATACATATGGGGCCCCTGCTTCTGGCGGAGGGGTTCCTTAGCGCATTTCGGTACTCATGGAGGGGGGAGGCATCTCCACACCCCATTCCGGATTGGGTTCGGGGCCCATGGTGAAACGCAACCAGCCTCCTTGCATCAGTTCCCGCCGGGTGAGCCAGACTTGGTTCACAGGCTGACCGTTAAAGGTAAGTGACTGCACATAACAGTTGGCGGAAGAGTTGCCGACCGTCTCAATCACCAGGCTTTTCCCTTCGGGCAGGTCCAGAGTCACCTTCCGGAAGAGCGGACTCCCGAACTGAAAGGTAGGATGGGCTGAGGCATGACCCTGGACGTCGAAGAGCCCCATGGCGGCCATTACAAACCAGGCCCCGAGCTGGCCCTGGTCCTCATCCTGCCCGTATCCGTACCCGTGCAGGGGTTCGGTGCCGTAAAACTCCTCACAGATGGTGCGGGTCCACTTCTGGGTCAGCCAGGGCTTCCCCGAATAGTTGAAAAGCCAGCTCTGGTGCAGACAGGGCTGATTCCCGTGGTTATAGAGTTTTTCCAAACCCGAAAAGGAGTCGATTTCCTTCCCGCCACCAAAAAGAGTTTTACGCCCCTCCTCAAAGGTTTTCTCCAGCCGTTCGTTGAAGAGCCCGGGACCAGTGGCTTCAATCAGGGCGGCCACATCGTGGGGCACATACCAGGAATACTGTACGGCATTTCCCTCCTGGAAACCGCGCCATGCCTGCATGGGATTGAAATCCTCAATGAACCGTCCGTCCTCATACTTAGGTCTGATGTACCGCGTTTCAGGGTCAAAAAGATGTTTCCACCCGCCAGCCTGGCGCATCAGCTGCCGGTACTCCTCCTCTTTGCCCAGGGCTTTGGCCATTCCGGCCACGGCATAAGAACTAAAGCAATACTCCAGGGTATGGGAGGCCCCGAAGTTGAATACCCATCCGTTGGAAAGAAGAGTATCACGGGCAGGTACATAGCCGTTGTGAACCAGAAAGCGCAGGTCATATTTTCCCGACCCGAAAGGTCTGCCGGCATAGCCGGTTTCGTTTTTCCAGGCAGCTTCCCACGCCTGGTTCACATCATCAAAGGGCAGACCGCAATGAAAGGCCGAAGCCAGCAACAAACCAAAAAAGTTGGTTTGCACGCCGTTGGTGTGGATGCCCGCCGCCAGGCCGTCGTGCAACCACCCCGTTTCTGCATAGAAATCCAGATTAGCCTGCAGGTACTCCCTGAAATGGTCGGGGTAAGCCAGCATCCAGAGCTGACTCAGGTTCCAGAAGCCTCCCCACATCCCGTCGGTATTGAAATAATGGTGTGTCAGAGCGCCGTTCTTTCCCGTGGGCAGTTGGCCGATGCTCCCGTCATTACGGGGATACGCCCCGTTCACATCGCTGGAGATACCCCGTCCCAGCAGGGCGTGGTACATCCCGGTATAAAATTTCTTCAGATTGGTGGTGTCGTCGTCTTCCACGCGTATCCGTGAAAGCATCGCATTCCACCGCTCCCGGGCCTGCCGGCGGGCTTCCCCAAAGGAAACCCCACGGCTCTCCTCCTCCAGGTTGAGCAACGCATTCTCCATGCTGGTATAGGAAACTCCCACCTGCATTTCTATGACCTCTCCTTCTGCCGTATCGTAAGTCAGGTACAGGCCGTTGCCCACCCCTTTGGTTTCGGAAGCCCCCTCCTGCACCAGGCTGTCGGTAAAAGTTCCCCAGGCCCGGGGTTCCTTACTGATCCGTGCATAAAAAAACATCTTCACCCGTTTCCCCTCATCGCAGAACTTGACATATTCGGGATAGGTAATCACATATCCCTGCACATCGCTGCCGTTGACCAGGGCGGCGCAGGCTTCCGTCACATCGCTGCTCTCCCCCTGTTTGTGGCCCACATCAAAAAGAATACGGGCCTGGTCCGACGCCGGGAAAGTGTAGCGGTGGTATCCCACGCGGGTGGTGGCCGTGAGTTCCGCCGTAATGCCGTAATCTTCAAGAAAAACAGAATAATAGCCTGGTTCGGCCTGTTCTGTACGCTTATCGAACCGCGAGCGGTAGCCGCTGCCGGGATCCTCAAGGCTTCCGGGAAGGGTCCTGAGCGGGCCGGTCACCGGCATGGAAACCACTCCGCCCACCTGGAATTCATGGAAATGACCGAATCCCTCTATGGAGGTGTGGCGGTCGTCATAACCGCAGGGCTGCCAGCTTCCGAAGCTGTTATAGGCGTTGGTATGTGGTGCCAGCTTGGCCATTCCGAAGGGTACCGCTGCCGGGGTATAAAAAAACCAGCGGCCATGGACCGAACCAATCTGCGGATCGGCATACTGCACGGCATCATAGTCAGGTCTCCCGCAGGCCCCCGCCAGCAGGGCCACCAGGCTCAGGATCATTAATGGACGCATATTGTGATCTTCTTGGTTTTATTCTTAATGGGTAAGCCTTCAGCGCGAAAACCGGTCAGGAAGTGCTGATTTTGTAACCACTGAGGCCTTTTGTTTTACAGCTTTGGGCCAGCGCCCTGTAATCATCGGTGATCACCAGCAGCTTATCGCCCGCCATCAGGGTGGTCACCCCAGAGGGCACGAAATAGACACTCTTTCTTTTCACCAGAACCACCAGGGTTTTTTCAGGCAACGCAATATCTATGAGACGGTTGCCGTTTTCCAGGGTCTTTTCGGTCACCGTGACCTCCAACCTGACCGATTTGATTTCTTCCGATTCAAAGTCAAAGTCCACGGACCTGGAGGGCTTGTATTTCTTGGCCAGTCCGAGCCAGTGGGCCACCTGTGCCAGGGTAGTGCCCTGAAGCACCAGGGAAACCAGGGTAACGAAGAAAACAATGTTGAAGATGAAGCGGGCATGGGGTACTCCCGCATCAAGGGCATAAATGGCGAAGATAATGGGCACGGCCCCGCGCAGACCCACCCAGGAGATGAAGGCCTTCGAGCGGAAATCGATATTCCGGAAGGGAATCAGAGAAAGAAATACCCCCAGGGGACGTGAGACAAAAATCAAAGCCAGGCTCACTAATAGTCCGGGCACGATGACCGGCACCAGTTCATGAGGATTCACCAACAGTCCCAGGGTAAGAAAAAGCATAATCTGGCTCAGCCATGCCAGGCCGTCAAAGAAACTGATGGCCGACCGCTTGTGGACAAACCGGGAGTTCCCAATAATCAGCCCTCCGATGTAGATGGCCAGGAATCCGTTTCCCTGCAGAAAATAGGTAAAGGAATAGATGAAGATAGAGGCGGTGAAGACCAGGATCGGATAAAGTGAATCATAGCCGATTTCTATTTTGTTGATGACCCACACGGTCAGTTTCCCCAGGAGGTACCCGGCCAGCCCGCCGATGGCCAGCTGCCAGAGGATTTTCCCGGCCACCAGCCAGAAACCGGGTGATTCCCCTTTCAGAATGATGTCGATAAAGGTGATGGTCAGCAAAAAGGCCATGGGGTCATTACTGCCGCTTTCAAGTTCGAGGAGGGGTTTGAGGTTGTGACGGAGGCTGATTTTACGGGTGCGGAGGATGGCGAACACGGAGGCTGAGTCGGTAGAGGCCATGGTGGAGGCCAGCAACAGGCTGGTGAGGAATCCCATGCCGGCACCCTCACGGGTCATGCCGCTGATCCACCAGATGAAAAGCCCCGTGATCAGAGCCGTCAGAAATACCCCCGCAGTGGCCAGGACGATCCCCGGGCCGAGAACGGGCCTGATGTCCGTGATCCGGGTATCCATTCCCCCCGAAAATAGAATCATGCACAAAGCCAGGGTACCGATGACCTGGGCCAGGTGGAAATTCTCAAACTGGATGCCCAGGCCGTCACTCCCGCTGAGCATCCCGATGATCAGAAACAACAGCAACACCGGCACGCCAAACCGGAATCCCGCCTTGCTGGCCATAATGCTGATAAAGAAGAGGAATGAAAGCCCCAGCATGATCAGCTCGAGTGATAGTCCTAAAGCCACGGTCTGTTATTTTAAAGGGTCCTGGTGCCGGAATTCCGCCCACAGGCCGGTATTTTACAAAAATAACAGGAATTCACTAATTTTGCCGGATGGATTGCAAATGGAAGACCATTTTGTACAGGGTGGGGAAAACGGTCATCACCATAGTGGGGCATCTGATCCTGCTTCCGGTTTATTTTTACAAATATGCGATTTCGCCTTTTACGCCGGCTTCATGCCGTCATTACCCCACCTGTTCCACCTATGCCGTGGAGGCGGTCAGGATCCATGGTCCCTTCCGGGGATTCTGGCTGGCCACCAAACGTATAGCACGTTGCCATCCCTGGGGCACCAGCGGGTACGACCCGGTGCCACCCCGGAGGGAGAAAACGGCCTCAGGAAAAGCTCCCCGGAAAGAAAAAATGACAGACGGCGAGGGTACAGGGGAGGTGAAAACGACCGGCCCAACCGCAGATCAGTGAACCTCACGCCCGGAGGAGGCCATCATTTCCCTGAGGGTACGGTTGAATTCCATTTCCGTGGCGAGATCTTCCAGACGCAGGTGAAGGCGGTAGCGCCAATAATGGTTGGGATTCCCGGGTTCGTTGATTCTTTCGGCCGCAGCTTCGGGAAACCTGAGTCGTTCATCCATGCCCAGCAGGTCCTGAATGGGAAATACGGTCCACATGGCAGGCGACCAGAGGTGCTGTTCTACAAGGGCCCTGACCATTTCGGGGGTGCAGGTGGCCGGCGCCTCCCCGGGCCGCCCCAATACTTCGTTGTAAAATTTCCGGGTCCGTGACCGGTCTTCCTCCCACCAACCCCTGATGGTGGAGGTGTCGTGTGAAGAGGGTGTGGCTACCGACAGATAGGGGTAACGGGCGGGGTGGCCGAATTCCAGCCGCGGATCTTTGGGCATGCGCTGGACTTCCAGGCTGAGGATCCCCAGTTCGTTCATCACCCGGGGTACACAGGCCGGCACCATCCCCAGATCTTCCCCGCACAGGAGCATTTCGGTGGCCGACTTGATCACGGGGAGTTTCTGCATGGCCTTTTCCTGCCAGAAATCCTCGTTGCGGCGGTAGAAATAATCGATATAGAGTTCATCAAGCAGGTGTTGCGTTTCGGGATCCAGATCCCGGAAGGAGTGTGTCGCATGGAAAGCGTTCCGGGGGAACCAGGCGGAGCCATGGGAACCGGGCGCCTCGAGGAACAACACTTCAGCCACCAGGGTAAAAAGACCCAGCTTCAGGCGGTTGAGGGTGGACTTGCGGTCGGCGTCGTCATCGGGTGACGGGGCCAGGAAAACCTCAATCTTCTGCTGGGTGTCAAAAGAGGGCTTCAGGGCGTAGCACCCGGGGGCATACTCCTCCAGAAAACGTGTTTTCACCTCCCCGGTAAGATCTCCGAAGAGCTCTGACAGAAAATAGTCACGGATGTATGGCTGACAGAATCTCTTTTCGTCGAAACGGATTCCGCGGGAGAGGATCTCCTCGCGGGTATAGGGGATGCTGGGATTGAAACGGCCCATGAGCCCCTGGACCTGGGAGGCGGGGATCTCCCAAATCCGGAAGAATCCCAGGATGTGGTCGATCCGGAAGGCATCGAAGTACGCCGACATCTGGCGGAGGCGTTGCTGCCACCAGGTATAGTTATCGCGGGCCATGGCTTCCCAGTTGTATGTGGGGAAGCGCCAGTTCTGGCCTGTCACCGAGAAATCGTCGGCGGGGGCCCCGGCCTGCCCGTCCATGTGGTAAAGACCGGGATTCATCCAGGCGTCCACGCTGTTGCGGTATATTCCGATGGGAATGTCCCCCTTGAGGACGACCCCCCGGGAACGGGCATACCGGGCCGCTTCCAGAAGCTGGCAGTGGGCATGGTACTGGATGAAATAATGTATGGCGATATCGTCGTAATGGGGCGCTCCGGGATCGGTGAGTTCCCGCAACAATCCCGGCGTGAAAACCGTAAACCCGTCCCAACGGGTGAAGTCAGGGGTATTGAAGAGATCCCTCAGATAGGAAAAGGCGGCATAAGGCCTGAGCCAGTGTTCATTGGCGGCAAAGAAATCCCTGAATTCCGGATCCCTGAGAAACGCCTCCTTCTGCTGGTCGTAAATCAGCTTGAAAAAACGTGATTTCAGGGCCATGACCGCCTCGTAATCGATCCGCCCCAGGGAGTCGAGGTATTCTCCCTGGGCATCGATGATCCGTTGGGTGACTGCCGACCGGAGTGTCCCGATCTTAAGCAGGTTGACATAAATGGGATGAAGGGCAAAAACCGAAATGGCCGCATAGGGATAGGAATCGTGCCAGGTATGGGTGGCCACGGTATCGTTGACGGGCAGAATCTGAATCAGCCTGATGCCCACCGATGACGCCCAGTCGGCCAGCATCATCAGGTCGGAGAATTCCCCGACACCACATCCCTTTCTCCTGCGGAGCGAAAAGACCGGAATGGCCACGCCGGCCCCTTTCCAGGGAGATCCGGGAAAGGCAAAGAGTTCATCCCTGACCTCGATGACCTGCGGCACTTCCCCTGCGGGAAGCGAGAGATGACGGTCGGGACCTTCCTCCCAGAGAGGGGTTCCCGCCGGGCTGTGGTCCAGCACATACTTGTAGCTGACCGGAAAGTCGGCCACAGGCACAGCCACCTCGCAGTCCCACACCGGGAACTCGCCATTTCCGGCCTTCACGGCGCGGGAGACCTCCCAGGCCCCCAACTGGGGCGAACTGCCGCATACAGCCACCTGCTGCCCCGGCATGACCCGCGCGGCCAATGGCCTGAACCTGACCAAAACGCTTTTCTTCCTTCCCGGCTGGGGAACCACCCCCGCCGCCAGCTCCTCTGCCCGACGGAAGATCGCCTTGGTGAACGCCGAAGAGTATAGGGCGCCCGCAGGATCCGACATCCGCCGCCAGTGATCCGACAGCAAAACCAATCCCTTGGCCCCGGGAACCGGCCGGAACACCCTGTCGCTCCCCCACTCCCTGACCACGGAACCATCCTGGTGGTTCCTGACGATATACCGGTACCGGAAAGACTCCTCTTCCCCGGTTTCCAGACGGTAACGCCACATCCCCCCGTTGACGGGAAGGTATTCCATGGCCACCGCCTTCTCCACCGAACCACTGCCCAAAACAGGCAGCGACCCCACGATCATCAGTTGCTGGCCATACCACGTTTTATATTCTATCTGAAACTCAATCAACATGACTTAAACTTTTAAGTGGATGAATTTAAGGAATTTTGTCGTGGCAGATAACTGCCCCTGCGATTTTATTCCCGGACTCAAAATATTACATTTGCAGAAACCGGTGAGAAGAGGCCCATCAGACCCCTCCCGGCTGGGGCAAGGACCATAAGAATTCCGGGCAAACATCATGAGAAAAAACCATGAATTTAAAGAACCAGGAGATGCATAAAACAATCGTGTTTATTCTTGCCGCACTGATGGTATGGAGCTGCGGTACGGGAAACCGGCCACAGGAAAAGCCGGTGGTACTGGTGAGCATCCTTCCCCAGAAGTATTTCGTGGAGAAGATCGCAGGGGAGGATTTCACGGTGTCGGTGCTGATTCCGCACGGGGCAAATCCCACGACCTACACGTTGCTGCCGGCGCAGATGGCCGAAATTTCAAAAGCAGAAGTCTGGTTCCGTATGGGCCATGTGGGCTTTGAGCTTTCCTGGGGAAACCGGATCACAGAAGCCAACCCCGCCATGAGCGTGGCCGATCTTTCGGAAGGGCTCGACCTGGTGCAGGCTGCTCCCGGCAATCGCTCCGGAAGAGGAACGGGAACCGACCCCCATACCTGGATGTCGCCCACTAACGTTAGACAGATGGCAGGCCGCATCCTGGAAGAACTGGTCAGGATACATCCCCGTAAAAAAGAGGTTTATACGGCACGATACCAGGAATTTCTCGAAGAGATCAGCCGCACCGACGCCGCGGTCAGGGAAATCCTCAAAGCGTCACAAGGAAAGAAGGTAATCACCTTTCATCCCTCCCTGACCTATTTTGCCCGTGATTACGGATTGGTGCAGCTGTCGGTGGAAGAGGGAGGCAAGGAGCCCACACCCGCGCACATGGCCTGGCTGGCGGAAACCGCCCAAAACGAGGGCATCCGTGTCATATATATCCAAAGCGAATTCGACATGGAACTGGCCGCGGTCTTTGCCCGGGAAATCGACGGGAAGGTCATCCAAATCTGGCCCCTGAACCCCGCCTGGAGTGAAAACCTGGTCTCCATTGCCCGGCAAATCAGCGAGAACTGATGGAAAAACCTTTGATACATGTCAACCGGGTCTCCTTTGCCTGGGAAAAGGAATGGGTGCTGGAAGAGATCGACCTGAAGATCTTCGAGCGCGATTTCATTGGAATGATCGGCCCCAACGGAGGCGGAAAATCAACCCTGATCAGGATCATCATGGGGATTCTCCCACCCGGGAGCGGAAAAATCTACTTCAGGGAGGACCTGCCCCGCCTGAAAAGACCCATCGGCTATCTTCCCCAGGTCAGGCATATCGACCGGCAGTTTCCCATCACCGTGAGCGATGTGGTCAGATCGGGGTCCCTGATGCGTCAAACCCCCTTTACCTCCGCGGCCGAAGAAAAAGAGGCGGCCTTACAGTGGCTGGAGGAAATGGGGATCGCCTTCCTGCACCGGAAGGCCATTGGAGAGCTCTCGGGAGGCCAGATGCAAAGGGTCTTTCTGTGCAGGGCCCTGATCAGTGAACCCCGGCTGCTCATCCTTGACGAACCCGACACCTTCGTAGACAACCGCTTTGAGGGAGAACTCTTTGAAAAGCTCAGGGAGCTCAACGAAAAGATGGCCATCCTGCTGGTGTCGCACGACGTGGGTACCATCACCAGCTATGTCCGCACCATCGCCTGCGTAAACCGCCGGCTCCACTACCACGCCTCCCCCGTGATTACCCCCGAAGACCTGAAAGCCTACAACTGCCCGATAGAAGTCCTCACCCACGGCGACATCCCTCACAGAGTTCTTGAAAAACACAACCACCATGGATGAATTCCTGCAACTCTTCACCTTTGCCTTTTTCAAGAAGGCACTGCTGGCGGCCCTTTTCACCAGCATTTCAGCGGGCATCACGGGCACCTACATCGTAGCCCGCAGGATTGTCTTCATCAGCGGGGGCATCACCCACGCTTCCTTCGGGGGAATAGGCCTTGCCTTTCTCCTGGGATTCAATCCGCTGGCGGGTGCCGCCCTTTTCGCCGTCTTCACCGCATTCGGCATCCAGTTTTTCTCCGACAAAATCCAGATCAGGGAAGATTCTTCCATTGCCATCTGGTGGTCTCTGGGCATGGCTCTGGGGGTGATCTTTGTCTTTCTCACCCCGGGCTACACCCCCAACCTGATGAGCTACCTCTTCGGGAACATCCTGACAGTCCGCACCGGGGAACTGTGGGCCATGCTGGTTTTACTGCTCCTTCTGGCTGCCTTTTTCATCCGCTGGTTCCGGGAGATCCTCTACATCGCCTTCGACGAGGAGTTTGCCCGCGCCTCAGGGATCCCCGTCCGTTTTTTCAATTACGGCGTGATGACCCTGATCGCCCTGGTCATGGTGATGAACATCAGGGCCGTGGGGATCATTCTCATCCTCTCGCTGATGACCGTCCCCCAGGCCACCGCCAACCTCTTCACCCGCGACTTCCGCAAAATGATGTTCCTTTCGGTGGCATTCGCCTTCGGGGGAACCTTTACCGGACTGATAATCTCTTATTTTCTGAACATCCCGTCGGGGCCAGCCATCATTTTCACGCTGATCCTGGTTTTCGGACTGTGTAAGCTTTACCTGCCCTGCAGTTCATTGCGGAAGGAACTGCGTACACAGCGGAAACCAATGTAGGATTTGGTGGTATCCTGGTATTCGTAACTGCGCGTCGACGTGCGGATAAAATATTCGGTATCCTTCCAGGAGCCTCCCCTGACCACCTTGCGCTTCATCACCGGGGGGTCGTCGGGCAGGGCATGGTAGTCGATTTCGGGATTCATGTCATTGATCAGGTCATAACCTGCCTCGAAGTAAGCGCTGCTGGTCCATTCGGCCACATTTCCCGACATGTCGTAAAGTCCGAAGTCATTGGGATCAAAGGAGCCTGTGCGGGTGGTGGTCACACGTGATTCGCTGTCGGCGACGTAATTGCCGCGGAGCGGCTTGAAGTTAGCCACAAAGCACCCCTGCTGGTTCCGGGCATAGTAGCTGCCCCAGGGGAATTTGGTATTTTCCCGGCCGCCCCGGGCAGCCAGTTCCCACTCCGATTCGGTCGGAAGCCGGTAATCGTGGGCAGGGGTGTCGTTCAGACGGGAACGGTAGCTCTCATTCAGGCGTGTTCGCCAGTTGCAGAAGGCCCGCGCCTGATCCCAGCTCACCCCTACTACCGGGTATTCGAAAAAGGCAGGATGGGAAAAATATTTGTAGGTCTGGGGTTCATTGTAGGAATAGGAGAAATCGCGCACCCAACAGAGGGTGTCGGGATAAACGGGTACCCGCTCGTGCATGATGAAAGCGCTGCGGTTCTCAACAGGGACCTCCTCCCCCCGGCTGTTGAGAACGGTTCCCTCGTAGCGCTGCGTGTCATAGTTAAAGCTGTTGGCCCGTCGTGCAGCCTGCCGGAAGTCAATCCAGTAGTAATCGTAAATCAGTTTGCGGCTGTCGATTTCAGGGCGGCCGCTGAAGCGCTCCTCCTCCGGAATGTAAAGCTCGTTGAGGGCCATCCGCACGTCGGGATCCTGCCAGTTGATCCGTGGCTTCCAGTCAATGAGCGGCGGATCCAGGGGAACGCCCTCCGCATCCTCGGTGCGCAGGAATTCGGGATCGGCAGCCCCCAGCAGCTTGCGGGCAATGGAATCCCTGACCCAGACCACAAACTGCATGTATTCATTGTTGGTAATCTCCGTGTCGTCGATCCAGAAGGCATCCACGGAAACATTCACCCGCCGCTGGTCTTCATGAATCTCATCATCACTCGGCCCCAGCTGAAAGGCATCCCGCTGAATGTAAACCATACCGTAGGGGGTGGGTTCAAACCACATGCCCCGGTTCCTGATCTCCTCGGCATTGTAAATATCGCTCTTCCTGCAGGAAGTCACCAGCAGAAAGGCAATCAGGACAAGCCACAGGAGTTTTCTCATTGCAACAGATTTTCTCTCAGTATGTCAAACGTTTTCCGGCCCGAAAAAGTATCTTTTCAAAAAAAGGCCTTATGAGCATTCCCATAAGGCCTTCTGACCTGTGCAGGAAGATCAGTACTCCCAAAGGTCCTGCTCCATATTGAAGATTTTGTCCTCGATCCGCTTTGATTCGAGCATGGCCTCCTTGCCGCTCAGGTACTGGCTGATGGTCCGGTTGTTGTACACGTTCGATTCCTGGACGATGTAGCTGTTGAAATAGCGTTTAATGAACAGGTCATCGAAGGTCATACGGCGGGCGTCGTTATAGGGATTAAAAACCATGTTGCCGGCCAGCAGATTGCGGGCTTCGGGATAATAGATCCAGAAGACCTTGCGTCTTTGTACGGGACTTCCTTCCACATCGGTGCGGTAGAACTCCTGGATGGGGCAGATACCCACAATGCGGACCTGCAGGCGGCTGTTTTGTTTGTCGAAGTACCATTCCTCCTTGATCATGAACTGCTTGATCTCCTCCAGGCGGATCTCTCCTTCGATGGTGCGCATTTCCATTTCACCTGTATCGAAGTTCTGCACCTCCCGGGTTACGGTTTCGGCCCCGAAGGCGGCCTTGACTTCCGCCATGGTCATGGGGGTCTTGAAATCGTCATCGTTACGGGCGTCATAGGCCGTGATCAGCCCGTCTTCCACACCCTTGAGCAATAACCCGGCCAGGTTGGTAAGCCCTTCGGCCGGCTTCGTGGGATAATATAGCGGCTGGTTGATTTTTTCCCTCACATCGATGATCCGCCAAACCATCTGCGACCAGAAAACATCGGCCTCCCGCACCATAGGGACGGGCATGGGCTTTTTCTGGAAGACATCCTGCCGCTTGAAAGCGCCGTTGATGATCTGGGCCTCCGCCTTCCTTCCGGGGAAAAGGCCCCCCACGACGCACATAACCATTATGGACAAAACTATTCTCTTCATCTTCATCGGATTTTAAAACTGATGGGATCGAGGGTACGATCGGTACCGTCATCGCCCCGGGCTTTGATGTTGTCAAAATAGACGATGCTGCCCACGGCCAGATTGCGGAACTGGGCTTTCTGGTCGGCCGTAAAGCGGTTTCCGGCGGCTTTCCAGGTGTTGACATAGCCGCCCGCACCAGTCAGGGAGACATCGAACTGGGTCACCGTAAAACGGAGTTCGAAGTCAAAATCCTCGAGCACGGCCATCATGCCATCCTCCAGCATCAGATCTTCCTTTTTGATGTTCCCTCCCGAGAGGTTGGCAATCTTAGCCACCGGATCAGGGACTTTCTTTACCCGGAAATTCATGGTCCCCATCAACCGTTCACCGCCCGAGAGGCGGGCAAATACCGACACGGTGGTCCGCCGCCCCTGCTCGTCCAGATCGGTGGGATACACCATCATCTGCCCTTCGGCCGAGGTAATCCGGCCGTTGGTCATCTCAATCCTGAGGTTCTCCTTGGCGATCCCCGGCACGGAGACATCGATGGGATTGGCAATATTCCGGTAAAAGACATTCATTTTGGTGGGTGAAATCGTCACCCCGGGGCGTGTCACCTGGTATTCCTTTTCAAAGGGATAGCTTCTTACCAGTCCCTCGGGAGTTTTATACTTCAGCACCCCGCTCCACTTGAAGGTACCCGGTTCCGTAGGACGGAGGTTATATATCGCCTTGCCGTCGACAATAGGCATGGTACGGCCGTTCACGATGATTTCAGGATCAACGGTGGTGTCAATGGCCGCCAGGAAAATCTCGGCTTTGTACTCCTCCCCCTGCAGAATGATCGATGAGTTGGCAATCACCTGCGCATCCAGCTTGTTGAACTTGTAACTGGCCGCATCTATCTTGGAATAGAGGTAATTGAGAACGTTGGCCTCCGAATTCTTGGCATCGATCTGGATCTTGGAAAGCAGCGTCAGGATGGAAGCCAGCGGTTTGTTTTCAAAGTAGAGGGACTCCCAGGTGGCTCCCCCGCTTTGCAGGTTGAACCGGGGATCACGCGTTTCCAGCTCCTGTGATATCACCTCCTTGAGATCGGAGTCGTCCTCGTCAATGAGGCCGATCATGAAATCCTTGTAGCTATTGATCCTGGATTTGAGCTCCGACGCCTTCTTTTTGGCGATCATAATTTCGGAAGGAGAGTTGATATCGTCCTCCTTTTTAACGATCAGGGTATCACCGCTCCGGGTTCTGACGGTGATGAATTCGCCCCGGTCGGGATTGTCGGCATCCGATTTATCGGAACCCGAATTCAGGGCCAGTTCCTCCTTGAGCCGCCAGATATAATCGACGATGCTGTCGGTTTGAACCCTCACCTGGTCGGCTTTGGTTTTCCAGTCGGCAACCTTGGCGGGATTTTCGGCATAAGCCTGTTCAAACGCCAGGTAAACCTGCCGGTTCTTGGAATCGACCGCACCAAAAGTCTGGGTAAGGCTTCCGTCAATGACCCTGAAGGCTTCCAGTGTTTCGGCGGCCACGTTCAACGCAAGCATTGCCGTCAAAACAAGGTACATCATGTTGATCATCCGTTGCCTCGGTGTTTCCGGGCAGTTCTTTATAGCCATGGCCTTAGGGTTGGTTACTTTTTATAATTCATGGCACCCAACATGTTGCCATAGATTTGATTCAGCGCTTCCAGATGCTGGTTCAGTTTAGCGGCATTCTCGCGGTAACGGCTGAGTTCTTCCGCCGATGAAGCCAGAACGTCGTTGATCTTCATCATGTCGGCATTGAATTTCTGGTTGGCCTTCATCTGTTCTTCCGATCCCTTCAGCTGGCTTTCCACCGTGGCATTGAGCGCCGCCAGGTTTTTGTTGAGCCGGGTCAGGTTCTCGGCATAAGAGCCCGAGGAATCCCCGAAATGCTGCATGCTCTGTTCCAGCTTATCGGATGCGTTCCGGTAGGTCTTGGCCAACAAGCTCCCCGACTCGCTGATGCGGGTGGTAAACTCCTCTCCCGTCCTGTTCAGCTTGTCGATGATCGTCTGTCCTGAACTGCTCATCTGGCGGGCCGTATTCTGGTAAGTGTCGACCAGCTGGGTGATGGAGTTGTGGATGGTCGTATTGGCCTTGTGGTTAATATCGGAAAGGGTGCTCATGGCATCACTGGCCGAACTGAGGTTTTTCACGTACATTTCGGTGGCCAGGGTGGCTGAGGAGATGTCACTGATACCGCGGGCGGTATTGCTCAGCTCGTTCAGGCTGAAACTCACCTTATCGAGCAGGGCTGGCGTGATATCGGTGCCCTTCAGAAGCGTATCCAGGCCCATCCCCGGGCGCTCCGCTATCACAGGCTCCTGCAGGTCGTAATCCTCTCTCAGCTGCGGGTATACCCGCGACCACTCCGGACTTTCCAGAGGGGGTTCAAAGGCCGAGACAAAAAAGATCACGGCCTCGGTGATCAGACCAATCCCCAGGAAAAGACCGGAAAAAGGCCAATGCTGCAGTTTGAAAAGCGCCCCGATCAGCACAATGGATGCTCCCCAACTGTAAATGAACCCCATGAAGGTTCTGGCACGTTTTGTTTTTAAGAGTTCACCGATATTCATTGCTTTTCAGATAAGATTGGTTTAAAACTCACTGCCAAAGGTAGACCTCACACAGCGGAAACCAATGAATGACTTGGTGGTGTCCTGGTATTCATAGCTCCGGGTGGCAACCTGGTTGTAATAGGCGATATCCTTGTAGGAACCTCCCCTGACCACCTTGCGTTTCATGACCGGCGGATCATCGGGAAGGGCGTTGTACTCATAATTGGGATTGAAATCGTTGATCAGCATGTATCCTGACTCGTCGTATGCGGTGTTGGTCCATTCGGCCACATTCCCCGACATGTCGTAAAGCCCGAAATCATTGGGGTCGTAACTCCCCACACGCATGGAAGCCAGGCCGCCATCCTCCACATAATTGCCGCGCAGGGGCTTGAAATTGGCCAGGAAGACCCCCTCCTGGTCGCGGATATAATAGCTCCCCCAGGGATACATCGAAAATTTCTTTCCCCCGCGGGCGGCATATTCCCATTCGGTTTCGGTGGGAAGGCGATATTCCATCATTTCTGGCTGGGAACGGCTGGCCAGGTATTCGCTCTGGATGCGGGTCCGCCAGTTGCAGAAAGCCCGGGCCTGTTTCCAGGTCACCCCGACCACCGGATATTCATCGAAGCCGGGATGCCAGAAATAACGCGTCGACCAGGGCTCATTGTAGGAATAGGTGAAATCCCTGATCCAGCACAAGGTGTCGGGATAGACGTTGATGCGGTCCTTGAAGATGAAGGCGGAACGGTTCTCAATGGGAATTTCATTTCCCTCGGGGTCAAAAACGGTGCCTTCGTAACTCTGGGTCTGAAAATTGTAGCTGTTTTGCCTGCGGGCAGCCTGCTTGTAGTCGATCCACCAGTATTCATAGAAGAGCTTGCGGGGGTCAATCTCTCTGCGGCCCAAAAAGCGTTCGTTGTCGCCGATAAACATATCCTGGAGGGCCATCAGGTAGTCGGGTTCATCCCAGCGGATCCGCTCCTTCCAGTTGATCTTGGGGGGGTCGATGGGGTTTCCGTTGCGGTCTTCGGTGATCAGAAACTCGGGATACTGCTGTCCGAGGGTCTGCCGGGCAATGGAATCACGCACCCAGATGATGAACTGGCGGTATTCGGCGTTGGTAATTTCGGTGTCGTCCATCCAGAAGGCATCGATCGAGACGGTCCGCGTGGGTTGGGTGGCCGCGGCGGGGTCCTGGTCATTGGGCCCGATGTTGAGGGTTCCCCGTCGCACAAAGACCATTCCCGTGGGCGCCGACTCTTTCCACTTCTTTTCGCGCGCCGCACCCACCAGCTCGCCGTTCCCGTAACCACTGCCATAGCCGGGCCCGCTGCACATCGAGCCCGAAAGCAGTATCCCGGTCAGGAGTACCATCGAAATAAAAAAGACTTTTTTCATAGTTCAGTAGACTATCGTTTTTTTACAAAAACCTCACACTTTTATACTTGCGGCTGCGGTTCTTCTCCACCTCGAGCGAATAGCTCAGGAAGAGCTCGTGCGAACCATACCCATAGCGCCCCAGGGCAGAAGTGACCAGGTCAAAGGAATACCCCAGTCGGAGACCGTTAAAGAGTTCCGCTCCAAAGAGAAGCGAAACGGCGTCCTGGAGCCGGTAAGAGAGGCCCGCCCAGAGCCGGTCTTCGTACACCACATTGGTATTCAGGTCAATCTGCCACCCTGCCAGGTCGCTTTTCAGCAAAAAGGAAGGGCGCAACTCAAATAACGGATCGGGCAGTTTCATATTGTATCCGCCCATTAAATAATAATGCCTGGTCAGATAGGTACTGGCCAGATCGGAAAACCTGATGGAGGGCTCATTCAGGTGGGTTACCGACAAGCCGGTATAATAATTGGGCCCCTTCAGGTAAATGCCCAGCCCGGCATCGAAAGCCACCTGGCTCACCTCCCCGTCAGGGATTGCCGGATCAGACCCCGGAGGAGTGAAAATCCCCAGGTCGTCATCGGGAATCTCCCATTCCCCCTTCAGGCTTTTGTTGAACATCCCCAGGGAAACCCCCACGCCCAGGGTCCCAAATGTCAGGGACTTTTTCCAGGCATAGCTCACATTCACGAGAACGTTCTCCTCGGGCCCCAGGTTGTCGCTGATGATGTTCATCCCGATCCCCGAGGGTCTTCCAAACAGCTCTATCACAGCATCGGCACTGAAAACCAATGTCCGGGGTGCATTGTCAAAGCCTGTCCACTGGTACCGGTTCAGAATGGTTCCGCTGATGGCATCATCACTGCCAGCAAAACCCGGATTAACACCCAATTTATAGAACATATTATTGGTATACTGCGGATCCTGCTGACCAACTGCCGTTAAATATACGGTAAATATAAAAAATAAAAAAGAAATTATCTTTTTCATACCTTATTCCCCAGCTGCCTGCCCTGCGTGCCGTACCCTGAAGAAGGGGGAGACGGGCCGGCAAAGGATGCTCATGCGTCCTATTCTTTTGCAAAGAACGAATTTAATTTTTTATTATTTTGATAAACGCTCAGTTTTCGGGCAAATTTCCACCATATCGCGGGCAATTCCTGTTTGACGGCGCTGGCGTAGTCACCGGGGTTACAGGGGATGGTCCAGCTGTCGTTTTCTCCATTGAAAACCTCAATCCACCAGCGGTTGGTAGGGGGGTGGTGGTAGAAGACCACAGGTTCACCGTGGAGTTCCATTTCGACGTAGTAACGGGTGAAGGGGGATTTGTCTTTGCGGGGGTCTTCGCGGCGGCGCTGGGTCATGGCTTCCAGGAAGTACCAGATGATCTGGGCCCCCAGGGCCTGTGCCAAACCTGTGGGGTCATTTGCGGGATTGAGCCCGAAAAGACCGAAGACTTCCAGTGCGGGACTCAGTCCGGCATAGCGTGCCAGCCGGCAGGCTTCCTCACTGTGGAGGCCGTTGGGGGGAGATCCCGCAGGGCTTCCGGTTTCCGAGCCTTTGACAGCCCCCAGGTCAAAACTGAGAAAGGTGGTATGCCTGAGCAGGGGTTCCGCAGCGGAAAAGTCATCGCGCAGGCTTCCCAGGCTGAGCAGGTCAAATGTAAGGTCATCAAGGAAGCGGCTCACCGCAGGAGGCACCAGCGGGGCTTGGGTTCCCATCACCTGGAGATGAAAAAGGGAGGGATTTTCCTTCAGCACCCTGGTGAGGAAATTGCCCGGGCCGGTCACTTCGCGGCCCGCCTTCACATCGACGCGGGCATCAATGACCGAAAGCACAAAATCGGGCCTCTCCCTGAAAGTCCTGCAAATGCCGATACTCTGGTCCTGGCCTCCGCCCAGAAAAACCACGGTGATGCCCTCCCCGGTGAGGGTGTCGGTGACGTCGCGGAGGGCAAACAAAAGGTCGCGGGGTCCTTTGCCGGCACGCAGGTCACCCAGGTCCACCACCCCTGTCGACTCGCCAAAATGGCTCAGCCCATAGAGGTGCCTGCGCAGGGCAGCCGGGGCCTGGGCCCACCCCCGGGGTTGACCTTCTCCCACATGGGGGACCCCCACCAGAGCCACTTTCACCTCTCCCGCCCCAGCCGTGGGCACCCTCAGCGTATCCCTCTCCAGGTAATACCCCAGCGTATGACGGCCAAACTTCTGGTCATCCCGGAACTTCCCGAAATCAACCGGTTCAAAATAGTGGCTTAACTCCATTCCGTTTCCCATGGCTTCCCAGGAATTGCCTATTTCTGCCGTTTCCTCCCGGCTGATTTCTTTACAGGGCCTGCCGATACCAGTTTCATGCACTCCTCATAGGTAAGATCTGCGGCCTGGGTGCCCCTGGGAATTCTGAAATTCTCCTTCTTGTAGCTGATGTAAGGCCCCCACCTGCCGTTGAGCACCTTCAGTCCGTCATCTTCCAAGAAACCCTTTATCACGGCGTTTTTCTCCTTTTCCCGCTTGGCACCGATCAGTTCCACAGCCCTTTCGAGGGTAACCGTATAAGGATCATCGGTTTTGGCCAGAGAGATAAACTGGTTGTTATGGCGAACATATGGACCGAAGCGGCCGATGCCCACGGTAACCGCTTTTTCCTCAAAAGAACCCAGTTCCCGCGGCATCTTAAAAAGTTCAAGGGCTTCCTCCAGGGTTATGGTTTCGAGGTGCTGGCCGGCACGCAGACTGGCAAAGCGGGGCTTCGCAACCTCTTCATCGGGCGAGGATTCCCCCAGCTGGGCAATGGGCCCGAATTTGCCTATCTTCACCGAAACCTCTTTTCCACTGAGAGGATCCACACCGAGCAACCGCTCCCCGCGGCTCTTTTCACTGGTTTGAAGTACTCTGTCGATCAGCGCATGAAAAGGCTTGTAAAAACGGTCGATGACTTCATGCCACACCAGCTTTCCTTCGGCAATCTCATCGAGGCTCTCCTCAACGCTGGCCGTAAAGTTATAGTCCATGATCTGATCAAAATGACCGGTCAGAAAGTCGGTGACGACCATCCCGATATCGGTGGGAAAAAGCTTGCCCTTTTCGGCACCCGCGATTTCCTGTTTCACCTGGCGGGAAAGGGTGTTTCCGGTGAGTTCCATCTGGATGAAAACGCGTTCCTTTCCTGGGCGGTCTTCCCTGACCACATAATTCCGGTTCTGGATGGTGGTGATGGTGGGGGCATAGGTCGAAGGCCTGCCGATACCCAGTTCCTCGAGCCGTTTGACCAGGGAGGCCTCGGTGAACCGTGGAGGCCTCTGGGCATAGCGTTCCGTGGCCTGGATCTGCAAAGCCTCCAGGGGCATCCCCTCTCCGACAGGTGGAAGCAGCACCTGCCCCCCCTGGGCGATCGATTCCTCATCGGTCGACTCCATGTAGACTTTCAGAAAACCGTCGAAAACGATCACCTCTCCGGTTGCGACGAACTTCTCGGCCGTCGACGACATGGCAATGGTGATGACAGTCCTTTCCAGCTCCGCATCAGCCATTTGTGAGGCCAGGGTTCTTTTCCAGATCAGGTCGTAAAGCCTTTTTTCCTGCTGGGTGCCGGTCACGGTCTCATGATCGGGATAGGTGGGCCGGATGGCTTCATGGGCTTCCTGCGCCCCCTTGGCCTTGGTTTTATACTGTCGGGTTTTGAGGTATTCTTCACCGTGGAGCGCCCTGATTTTCGCGGCAGCGGCATTGAGCGCCAGGGAGGAGAGGTTCACCGAGTCGGTTCTCATGTAGGTGATCTTCCCTGATTCATAGAGTTTTTGGGCCACCGACATGGTCAGCGAAACCGGAAAGCCGAGTTTACGGCTGGCCTCCTGCTGCAGGGTGGATGTGGTGAAGGGGGGTGCCGGCGAGCGACGGGCCGGCTTACGGGAAATGTCGGTCACCGAAAACCGGGCGTGACGGCATTTCTCCAGAAAAGCCCGGGCTTCCTCCTCCGTTTCGAAACGGCGCGAGAGTTCAGCCCTGAATTCGGCACGGCTCCCATCGGCCATCACACCACTGAAAAGGGCCGTCACCCGGTAGGAGGAGTTGGCCTCAAAGGCCATGATCTCCCTTTCGCGCTCTACGATCAGCCTTACAGCCACCGACTGGACCCTCCCTGCCGACAGCGAAGGCTTCACCTTTTTCCAGAGCACCGGCGAAATCTCAAATCCCACGATCCTGTCCAGCACCCTACGGGCCTGCTGGGCATTGACCAGATGCAGATCTATGGCCCGGGGATGCTCAATGGCATGCCGGATGGCGTCACGGGTGATCTCATGGAAAACAATCCTTTGGGTGCGGGCAGGATCCAGCTTCAACTCATCCTGAAGATGCCAGGCAATGGCCTCCCCCTCCCGGTCCTCATCAGATGCCAGCCATACCACCCTGGCCCCCCGGGCCAGCTTGCGAAGCTCTGAAACCACCTTCTTCTTATCGTCGGAAACCACATACCGGGGGAGATAGTGGTTGCTGATGTCGATCCCCGAATCCTTTTTCTCCAGGTCACGGATGTGACCCATGCTCGAAGCCACCGTGAATCCATCCCCGAGGAACTTTCCGATGGTTTTGGCTTTGGCCGGTGATTCAACGATTACCAGATTTTCATCCATGTACTTCCGCTTTTCCGTTTTCAAAAATTTGTGCAAAGTAAATAAAAATGAATCGGTCAGCTCAAAATTTAAACTTCAAAAATATTACCGGTATATTTGTGATCCGAAATTCAAGAACAACACCCATGTCAGACGAAAGTTCCCGGTTCAGGAAATATATCCGTTATTTTTGGGGGGCCTTTGCGGCGGTATCTGCCATCGTTATCCTGCTCTTTATTCTGATTGCCAAAGGATTGCTGGGATTTATGCCCACCTTTGAGGATCTGGAGAAGACCGAGACCATCCTGGCCTCGGAAGTGATTTCCGCCGATGAGAAGGTCCTGGGCACCTTTTTTACCGAAAACCGCACCTATGTGGCCTACGAAAACCTGCCCCCCCACCTGGTCGATGCCCTGATCGCCACCGAGGATGTCCGCTTCTACCGCCATTCGGGCATTGATTTCAGGGGTCTTCTGAGGGTGTTCAAGGGGATCGTCACAGGGGACACCAGTTCGGGGGGAGGGAGTACCATCTCCCAACAGATGGCCAAGATGCTCTTTCCCAGGGAGCACTTCAGCGGGCCTGTACAGCTGGCCCTGCGCAAATTCAGGGAATGGATCATTGCGGTGAAACTCGAAAGGAGTTACACCAAGGAGGAGATCCTGACCATGTACCTGAACAAGTACGATTTTCTGAACCTGGCGGTGGGCATCAAATCGGCGGCCAACGTCTATTTCAACTGTGAGCCCGACTCCCTTCAAATGCATGAAGCCGCCATGCTGGTGGGAATGGCCAAGAACAGCTCCCTTTACAATCCGCTGCGGAGACCCGAACTGACCCTTCAGCGACGCAACGTGGTCCTTTCCCAGATGCGGAAGTACGGCTATATCTCCCGGGAAGTCTATGATTCCGTCAAGGTGCTGCCCCTGGACCTCGACTTCAACCGTGTCGACTTCAAACGGGGACTGGCCCCCTATTTCAGGGAATACCTGCGGCTTACCCTGAACGCCCAGAAACCCGAAAGGAAAAACTATGCCAGCTTCCAGCTGCAGAAATTCAGGGAAGACTCGGTGGAATGGGAGACCAACCCCCTCTTTGGGTGGTGCCATAAAAACAAAAAAAGGGACGGCACCTCCTGGGACCTGTACCGCGACGGACTGAAAATCTATACCACCATTGATTCGCGCATCCAGCACCACGCCGAGGAAGCCCTGAACTACCACCTGAGCACCAACGTGCAACCCGTCTTCGACGCCCGGATGAAATCCCTGCGAAACCCTCCCTTCAGCAACGACATGACCTCCGAAGAGACCGAAGAGCTTCTTTCCCGTTTTGTCAGGCAGTCGGAACGTTACAGGGTGCTCTCAGAACAGGGGAAAAACGAACGGGAGATCCGCGAAATCTTCAGCAAACCGGTTGAGATGTCGGTCTTCTCCTGGAAGGGGGCCATCGACACGATCATGTCGCCCATGGACTCCATCAAGTGGTACCTCCGCTATTTCAGGTCGTCGCTGATGGCCATGGAAAACGGCACGGGGAAAGTGAAGGCTTACGTGGGCGGGCCCAACTATGAGTATTTCATGTACGACATGGTCAAGGGGGGCAAGCGGCAGGTGGGATCGACGGTGAAACCCTTCCTGTATACCCTGGCCATGCAGAACGGTCTCACCCCCTGCACGAGAGTTCCCTATGTCAGGCAACAGTTTGTGCTCCCCGACGGCAGGGTGTGGGAACCCCGCGATGCAACCCATGACACCGAAAACTATGGCAAGATGGTCACCCTGAAATGGGGGTTGGCAAACTCCCGGAACATGATTTCTGCCTGGGTGATGAAACAATTCAATCCCAGCGCCATGGCCGAAGTAATGCACAAACTGGGTATTTACAGCCCTATCGACCCGGTATTCTCGATGTTCCTGGGAACTTCCGACATCACCCTTTATGAGATGGTGGGGGCTTTTGGCACTTATGTCAACAAGGGGGTTTTTATCCGTCCCTATTTTGTCACCCATATCGAAGACCGGCATGGCACCCGGGTGGCCTCCTTCATGCCACAACGGTATGAAGCCATTGACGAGAATACCGCCTATCTGATGGTCAACCTGCTCGAAGGGGTGGTCAATGAGGGCACCGGGAGCCGCCTGCGCAACCGCGACGGCTACGGAAAGTTCACCATGCCCATCGCCGGAAAAACAGGGACCACCCAGAACCATTCCGACGGCTGGTTCATTGGGATGACCCCTCGACTGACGGCGGGGGTTTGGACCGGCGCCGACCTGCGAAGCATCCGCTTTTCCGACATCAGCTCAGGACAGGGCGCCAGCATGGCCCTCCCCATCTGGGGCTATTTCATGAAACGGGTCCTGGCCGATCCCACCCTCGGATACACCGAAAACAGCCACTTCGAAAGACCCGCCAGCTTTAACGTCGACCTCAACTGCACCGGCAGCGACCCCGTCAGACAGGGTGAAATCCTGGAATTTGAAGACTTCCTGTAAGCCGTAAAGCTGACCGATTGGCGGCTGCCGGAGAATAACAGGCTTGAGGGAGGTTACAGGACCATGATGTGACCCGGCCACCAATGAAGGTGCGCCTGCCTGAGATAAAAGGCAACCTGATGGATTAAAGGATGATCAGCAGCAGAGCCAGAACCAAAAGCAGCATGAGCAGAATAAACTGGTTCCTGACAAACAACCCCAGCAGGATCAGAATCTCCACCTCCTCACAACAGGCAGTGAAGAGCTCGATATCCCCTTTTTCACGGGTAATGAATTCATTGGAGGTAAATACCACAATCTCGGTACCATTGAATTTCCAGGCCCACCGCGACTGCCAGAAATTCTTGATCTCCAGTTCAAAACGTTTACCGTTGATCACTACGTCGCTCCGGGGATTGAAAATATTCACGGTCACTTCCGTCAGCAGGGAATCCATCTTGGCATCCCTGAGTTCTATCCTGGAATTGAAAAAGTCCCTTTTCAGGATAAAGATTCTGCCGTTGATGTCTGCGGAAGCCTTACCACTGAACATATTGTTCCAGCGAATGGTACCGATTCTTTCGCCGCCCTGATGGATTTCCAGCTTTGCACCGAAAATCTCCTTGATCCAGAATAGTTTATCCATCGGAACTTGTTTTGGAAATTTCCTATAAAAATAACACTTTGGTACCGATAATCGGCAAGTCAGGAGGTTTTTTATGTGGAGGGAACTTTAGGCGGGTCACTCCTTTTTCAGCAGTTCACGGGTTGAAAGCAGGCCGCATGCCGCATAGATGTCCTGACCGCGGGAGGCCCTGACGGTGGTCAGAATCCCTTTGTTGTTAAGGCTCTCCCTGAAGCTGGTAATGGTCTCTTCGTGACTCCCGAGGAGCGGCGTGCCGGGTATGGGATGAAACCGGATGAGGTTGATGCGACAGCTCAGACCGTTCAGCAGACGGGTGAGTTCCCGCACATGGCGCGGCGTATCGTTGAAATCCCTGAACATGATGTACTCGAAAGAAACCCTTCGCTGGTGGCTGAAATCCCATTTTCTGATCTCATCGACCACCTGGGCAATGGGATAGGCTACCTGGACCGGCATGAGCTGCCGCCGCTCCTCGTCATAAGGGGTGTGCAGACTGACGGCCAGATGGGCCTCACTTTTCTCGAGAAAGGTTTTCATAGCCGGTATGATCCCGATGGTCGACACGGTAATGCGCCGGGGACTCATGGCATATCCCCAGGGGGCTGTGAGGATCTCCAGGCTGGTAAGCACCTCCTCCAAATTATCGAAGGGTTCTCCCATGCCCATGTATACAATATTGGAGACCCTACCGGCCTCTTCGATGCTGCGGATCTGGTTGACAATCTCCCCTGCGGTGAGCTGCCCCTGGAACCCCTGCTTTCCGGTCATGCAGAAAAGACAACCCATCTTGCACCCCACCTGGGAACTGACACATACGGTAATGCGGTCTCCCTCGGGAATCATGGCCGTCTCAATAAACTTCCCCGAGGCGGTCCCGAAAAGATACTTCCTGGTGCCATCGGCGCTGGTCTGTACCTTGGCCGGTGGGAATATCCCCAACACATATTTTTCAGCGAGAGCCTCCCTGACCTTCAAGGAGAGGTTGGTCATCTCCCCGAAGGAGCCGGCTCCCTTGGCATAAAGCCAGTCTGCAATCTGCCGGGCCGTATAGGCCGGCCAGCCGGCAGCCCCGGTGATCTCCCGTAAGCCGGAAAGGGTCTTCCCGAAAAGCATCTCTTTCATAATCCTTTTAAAAATAGATTTCTGCAACGATGTCACCCCAGGGAACTCCCCCCGCGATGAGGATATCGCGGGCTTCCACCACCATGAGGGGATTGCCGCAAAGATAATACCGGGTTCCGGAAGGAAAAGAGGCCTGCTGCTGAAGCCAGGCCGTCAGCCTTCCCTGGAAGACCTCCCCGTCGCCCTCCCGGGAACAGCAACGGACATAACGGCTCCCCATCTCCCTTTGCAGCTCCTCACCGAAATAAAATTGATTAAGATAGCGTACACCGTGCACCAGGAGGTGATGACTTCCCAGGCCAGACCTGAACATGCTGTAGAATGGGGCGATGCCCGTTCCACTGGCGATCCACCAGGCCGGTGCCTCATCCCCCAGAAAGGTCCCATACGGGGCCGACACATATAGCCGGTCACCCGGCCGGAGCGCCGCCATCCGTGGCGTAAGAGATCCCTCCTCCCTGACATTGAACAACACGGCCATCTCTTCCTCCCTGTTGCCGCTGCACAAACTGTAAATACGGGGAGTCTCCCCTTCACCCAACGCCAGCTTTACTACCTGCCCGGGCAAAAAATCATCCTCCCGACGCCATGAAATCAAATGCACCCGCGGAGAAATCTCTTCATTCCGTATAAGCGTCACCGGCCGCATGACCGCCTCCTCCATTTTTCCACTTGCCATGTACCACCGTTATTAAATCCAAAAATACGCTTTCCCTGCATCAAAAGGAAACCTGCCCCTCGAATGGCTTCACATTCCCCTGACATGTTCCCTTTAAACCTTACACCGACAAAAAGGTTCAACTACTTTTTTATTTTTTTAATAAGTTGCTTGCATTTCTGGGAATAATTGATGACATTTGAAGCAACAGAACGGCGATGGAGGTTTTTTTAAGGAATAAAAAGCTGATGCAGGGGGTCGAGCTCAAGAAGGCTGGCCAGCAGAAGCAAATCATCAGGTCGTTGTATTTTCACGGGCCTGGGTCAAATGCGGAATTGTCGCGTGATTTGGGGCTGAGTACGCCCAAAGTGAACAGTTTGTTGCAGGAGATGATTCACCGGGGGACCGTCAGGGAACTGGGGCACGGGGATTCGAGCGGAGGCCGCCGGCCGGTGATGTATGGGCTGGCCCCGGAAGCCTTTTACATGGTGGGAATCACCATCAACGTGAATTTTTCGGTCATCGCCATTTTCAACGCTCAGAACAGGGAAATCAGTGGTCCGTATACCCTTCCGGTAAAAATGGAAAGGGACATTACCCTTTTTGAACGGATCAACGACCGCTTGCAGGAGATTATCAGGGAAGAAGGCATTGACCGGAAAAGGATTGCAGGCGTGGGCATCGAACTACCGGGGTTGGTCAATCAGGAGAAACACATCAATAAAACCTATTTCCCGGGAGAGGAGGAGCTGCACCTGAAATTGGGAGAGATTTTCGGGATGCCTGTCTTTTTTGACAACGATGCGCGCCTGCGGACTTTTGCAGAGCAGCATTTCGGGCTGGCACGGGGGAGGCAGCATGTGCTGATGATTCATATGGACTGGGGCATCGGCATGGGTCTGATCGTCAATGGCCAGCTGTATGGAGGCAAGTCGGGATTTTCGGGGGAGTTCGGCCATATTCCGATGGCAGACAATGGGATCCTGTGCAATTGCGGCAAGATTGGCTGCCTGGAGACCATCGCCTCGGCGCCGGCCATTGCCAGGCAGGCCCGTGAGGGGGTAGCCGGCGGCAACTCATCCCTGATCACCACCCTGGTGGAGGGAGATCTTCAGAAAATCACCACCAGCACAGTCATCGAAGCGGCACGCCTGGGCGACCAGTTTTCAATCTCCCTGCTTTCACAGGCCGGTTTCTGGCTGGGCAAAGGTATGGCCCAGCTGATGCAGGTCTTTAATCCCGAGCTGATCATCATCGGCGGCATGGTCGCCGAAGCAGGTCAGTTCATGATGGCCCCCATCCAACAGGCCATTTATACCTATGCCAACAGCGACATCAGCAACGATACAGAGATTCTCTTCTCCATCCTGGGGGTAAGGGCCGGGGCCATTGGAGCCGCTGCCTTCGCCCTCGAGAAACTAGCCAATAATTAATACTACATAACAATGAGAAATTTCACCCGCGTCGAAGAAGCCTTTTACCTGGAATCAGGCAGCCAGGAAATGACCACCCCGGCCACATACCTTATCGTAGACAACTTTCCCAAACTCGGGCTGTTGTCGGCACTCAGTTTCCTGGAATGGGCCGGAGACCACCCTGAAGGCGTGATTTCGCTCCCCACCAGCAAAACTGCCCAGCATTTCCTGCGCAACACCCGGTTGCTCCTTGAAAAATGGAATGACCGTGAAGGAGTGGACATCAGGGAAAAATACGGACTCGGAGGGGTTTCCCGGCCCGACCTGCGGGGACTCCGGTTTGTGCAGGCCGGGGAGTTCTACCCTATCCATTCGGCCCAGCACAACAGCCTGTGGAATTACGCCTGGAATTACTATATCAGGGACTTCGGTCTCGATCCCAAGAAAGCCCTGCTGATCAATTCCGACGAGATCCCCCTGGCCGGAGGTAAAAATTATACGGAGGTTTTTCCCGACCTGAAAATCGACCTGACCCTGAGGTTCCGTGAAGCCCGCAACCACCTGGAAAAGTTGCAGCAGCAATCGGTTTTCATGATCGATGACTGGTGCCGTGACTACGAGGCCCGGATCAGGGAAGTGGGAGGCATCGGTTTCTTCCTGGGGTCGATCGGCCCCGATGGCCATATCGCCTTTAACACCCGGGGGACGAGCCACTACTCCCCTACCCGCCTGACGGAAACCAATTTCGAGACACAAGCCGTGACCGCCGGCGACCTGGGAGGAATCGAGGTGTCAAGGAACCGGTTGGTGATCACGGTCGGACTGGGGACGCTGGCGGTCAATCCGCAGGCCAAAGCCATTGTGTACGCCGCCGGAGAGGCCATCGCAGAGGTTATCCGCGACTCGGTGGAGAGCCTGCCCAACACCATGTATCCTGCCACGGCCCTCCAGAAGCTCGAGAATGCCCGTTTTTACCTCACCCGCGGGGCCGCCGTCAAACTGCGCGACAGCATCAGGGCTTACTATTGCGGATCCCCCTGGGACCACCGGAAAACCGAAAAAGCAGTCATCGACCTGTGTAAAAAGGTGAATAAGTTCGGGCCCAAACTGACGCTCGACGACCTCAGGGCCGACGAGTTCTGTGCCATGATACCGGGGCTGAACGAACAAACCGTCCAGTCGGTCATCGATTCGATTCTGGTAAAAATGAGAAAGGGGATGCAGAAGGAAACCCACCAGATCTACTATCATACCGGGCCCCACCACGATGACATCATGCTGGGAATCATGCCTATGACCAACAGGCAAAGCCGGGAAGCCACCAATGAGATGCACTTTTCGGTCCTCACCTCGGGCTTCACCGCCGTCACCAACCGGTTCATGCGCGACCTGCTGGGCGATACCCTCGACCTGATCGGGAGGGGGAAAATCGAAATGATCCACTATCCCGACTTCTTTGAAAAGGGTTACCAATACAAATGGGACAAGGACGTATACCATTATCTCGACAACATCGCCGCCATGGACGAAGAGGGGAAGCGCCGGGGGGTGTGTCACCGCCTGGTCAGGGCGATGGTCAGCATCTGGGGCATGAAAACCGGGGAGGAACTGGTGGAGGTCATCAGGGAAACCATCGCGTTGTTGGAGAAGAGTTACGACGGGGCCAAGAATCCACCGAACGTACAGAAGCTCAAAGGGATGATCAGGGAGTTCGAAGAGGAACTGGTATGGGCCCATTATGGGGTGTCGGTGAAGAACGTCCACCATCTGCGCCTGGGCTTTTACCAGGGTGATGTTTTCGGAGCCGGTCCCGACCGCACCCGTGACGTGCTGCCCATCCTGGAAGATTTCCGCAAGTACAAACCCACGGTCATCAGCCTGGCCATGGACCCCGAAGGCAGCGGCCCCGATACACACTACAAGGTGCTCCAGGCCATCGCCGCCGCCGTGGCCGAATGGCGCAAGGAAACAGACCTCTCCCACCTCCGGATCATCGGATACCGCAATGTATGGTTCCGCTACAACCCCTCCGACGTGGAGGTGATCGTCCCCGTTTCCATGAACTCCCTGGCCGTCCTCGACAAATCCTTTACCGACTGCTACCTGACCCAGGTCAACGCCTCCTTCCCCAGCTACCAACTCGACGGCAAATTCAGCGAACTGACCCAGAAAATATGGATGGAACAACACAAACAGATCCAGTTCCTCCTGGGCAAGAATTTCTATTACGAAAATGAATCGCCGCTGCTCCGTGCCGCACACGGGCTGATTTATGTCAGGGAACTCAACGTACAGGAATTCCTCACCGAAGCCTCCAAACTGGGCAAATCGGTCGAAGGACTTTTCTGAGAGAAATTTTGGTTATCTTCGCTTAGATTAAACCAGTTTCCTTTTATGAAAATCATCGGAGTGGATGTCGGGGGCACCAAGATCAGCGCCGGACTGGTCGAGGAAGGTAAGATCATCAGGGAATCGACCATTGCCACCCCGTGGGACCGGCCACAATACGAAGTCATGCAAGCCCTTTATCAGGTCATTGATGAGGTTTTTGACACCGGTGTGGCGGGCATCGGCATCGGAGTTCCCGGGTTGGTGGATCTCCGGGAAAACATCGTGCTGGATGTCACCAACATTCCCAGCTGGGATGCCGTTCCGCTGGCTGAACTGGTCTCGGAATACTTTAATAAAAAGGTGTACGTCAACAACGATGCCAACTGCTTTGCCCTGGGTGAAAAATACTACGGAAAAGGGAAGCCGTATGCCCATTTTGTGGGGCTGATCATCGGCACCGGAATGGGAGCCGGGATTATCATCAACCACCATCTCTACCCGGGGAGACTATGCGGCGCCGGGGAATTCGGCAACATCTACTACCGCGACAAAAACATCGAAGCCTTCGCAAGCGGCCAGTATTTCCGCGACAAGGGCGTCGACGGCAAGCTCCTCTTCCGCAGGGCTTCCATCGGAGACCCGGTAGCCCTCAAACTCTTCGAAGACCTGGGAAAACATGTGGGCAGGGCCGTGGCCAACATCCTGTTTGCCCTGGCCCCCGAAGCAATCATCTTTGGTGGTTCCGTCTCCAGGGGATTCAAGTATTTCGGCGATGCCATGCACGAATTCCTGGAAGACAACTTCCCTTTCCGCAGACTGTACAACCAACTGGCCATCGAACTCTCCGACACCGAAAACATGGGCATCCTGGGAGCCTCCTCCCTGGTCCTCGACCAGCAATAGCAATCCTTGTGGGATCAGTCCCTCCCCCGCCTCACCTTTCCCAGTGAAGCTTCTTCCCGAAACCCAGGCGGTTGTCGGTCATCTTGACAGAGTGAATCTCCACGATCCAGAGGGAGGCGTTCATCAGGACGGCAAAGGGGAAACGGGCCAGGTAAGCCCGGGTGACGCTCCCCTTCTCTTCTTCCGTGGGGCGGCGCATCGTGCCCCTGAACTGGATCCCCTGGACCTTACTGACCACACTGGTCTCCAACACGATCCCCCCGGCTACCTCCGGATTGGCCAGTACCTCCCTGACATGACGGGTCTGGTCGTCAGAGGTGAACACCAGCCAGTTCTCCTCTTTCATGTAGGCATAAAAACAGTGGCATACCCAGGGCACACTCCCCGCACAGGTGGCCAGGGTCACCACATGGTGCTTCCTGATAAAATCGGTAATCCCCTTTTCCGGTACTGACATCTTCGTATCTTTAATCCGCAAATATAAACATGTACACCAAATGGCAACGGTAAAAACGGTTTACCTAAGCTACCTGACAGCCGCCGCCCGGGAGGCGTTCTTTACCAGCTTCCACACGTAGGATTCATCCAGGGTGACGACCCGCAGGATATACGTCCCCGGTGGGATGGCGGGATTCAGGATAAGGGCTTCTCCCCGGTTTTCAAAGACCGTTCTTCCGGCCATATCGGAAAGGGTCACCCTCAGGCATTCCGCCCCCGGGGGCAGGGAAATCGTGAATGCCTGATCAAAGGGATTGGGAAAGAGGGAAAACGTCTGGTTTGTCTTCACTTCTTCGCTGCCGGTCACCTTTGACACTCCTCTGACCAACCACAGGTCAGGATCAATAACCATCTCTTCCGGTGTGAAGGAGAGGGGCAGATGGAAGAGCTGTCCGTTGTGGCGGTGATCGAGGCGGAAGTCGGCCGAATCCCTTCTGCCGGGGGCATAGAACCTTACCGGGACAGGCATTTCAAAAAAGGAGACGGAAGAATGGACAGGCTGTTGTGTCAGGGAGACCTCCAGCCATCCGGGTTCCTTCACCTGCCAGGTGGCGGAGTAAAGCGGATACCCCTCTCCATAATACCAGTCGTTGAAGAATTCGGCCAGGCTAATTCCTGATGCAGCCTCCAGATGACCTGTAAATATTCCTGGGGTGGCGAAGCCGAATTTCACCGCAGGATCAGCGGAATAGCTTCTCATGGCCGCGAAAAAAGCCGTATCGCCCGTGATCCAGCGCAGCATATGAAGCAGGTAGGCCCCTTTGTTGTAGGAGAGGCGGCTGTCAAAAACACGATAGACCAGGGCTGTATCCGCAACATACACCGACCCATCGGGTTGTTTGAGAATATTTTTCAGGGTGTTGGTGCGCCACGTTTTCCAATACATGCCCCCGAAGAAATGCTCGTATGCCAGTCCGGTGGCGTAAGTGGCAAACCCCTCGTTGAGCCAGATGTCGTGCCAGGAAGCCAGGGTGATGCTGTTTCCGTACCAGGAATGGGCGAGTTCGTGGGCCACCAGCTCAAATTCGAGGTTTCCCATGAAGCTCATGGTCTGGTGTTCCATGCCGCCGCCCCACCCGAACTGCGCGTGGCCATATTTCTCCCTGGCAAAGGGATACTCCCCGAAGAGGCGGTTATAAAGGGCGAGGAGTTCCAGGGTAACCGGCGATTTGGTTCGGGCTGTGGCCATGTATTCGGGATACACAAAATGGACCACGGGCATACTCCGGTTCTCTCCGAGCCGCAGGGTATCGGCATACTCCGCGTAGTTGGTAACGGCGATGGCGACGAGGTACGTGGCAATGGGATAGCGGTGCCTCCAGTGCATGGTTCGCAGCTCCTGGTCCACCCACTCACCGGTGAGCACCCCGTTGGAGGCCGTCCGGTACTGTGCAGGGGTGGTGACCACTATATCGGTGGAGTCGATCTTATCGGCCAGAGACTGTTTGCAGGGCCACCACTCGTATGCCCCGTAGGGCTCCGAGAGGGTCCAGAGCACCGGCACTCCGGCATGGGAGGAAACAGCAAAAGAACCAAACCCCGACGCTTCAGGAATGCCCCGGTACCATACTGTTACAGAATCAGCGGCTCCCTTCTCCAAAGGCTCCGGAAGGTCAATTCCCAGCAGGTCGTTTTCAAGGGAAAAATGGAGGTGATCCCCTCTTCCCTTCACGGAATCCACCGTCATATTCGCTTTCAGGTTAAAACACACCTTATCGAGGCGTGGCACCTGGGAGAGAAAGCGGGAGGTGATCCTCCCCGAGATATATCGCACGGCCGGGTCAACCTCCCATTCCATTTTCTGATATATGAGGTCATATTCAAAGAGCTGGGGCGATTCGGTATGAGCACCCCTTTTAAGGGCCAGTGCCGCATCCCGGGCTGCCGCTTTCTCCGTAAACCGGGGATCGGGGGCCTGTCCGGAAGCCCGAAACGGAAAAATCATCCCCAGCAACGAAAAGACCAGCAGATACCCTCCGACGATCAGCAGGCCCTGCCGCAGCATTTCAGCCGGCGGCCACCTGAAGGCTTTACGTGGGGGGCCATCCCTTTTCGCAGGGATCTGTTGAACATGAGGCGGATTCCAACCCCCTCCCGGCAGGTATCCATCCTCCGGGATCCGGGTGATTCCGGATTTCTGACAGAAAATACACATAGAATCTTTTAACGCTCTTGGAAGAGGATGTGGTCCCATATGGGTTTCCCTCCGGCAGGCGATCCTCAAAATTAGCAGATTTCCGCAAATAAAAAGGAAGCTGCAATCTGGAGGATCACCCCGATGCAGCTTCCCTTAAAGCATTGGCCACGGTGGGCCGGCTATTTTTCGAGTTCTTTCCAGACCAGGGCGCTGGCTCCAACAATGGCGGCGTCGCCGGGCCGGAGCTGCGAGGGAAGGATCTTGATTTTATTCTTGAAAATGGGGAGCAGGTGCTTTTCCATGCTCTCGCGTGTGGGCTTGAAAATCAGTTCTCCGGCGGCGGTCGGTCCCCCGAAGAGGAAGATGGCTACCGGACTAAGGTGATGCACGGTATCGGCCAGGCCCTGTCCCAGGTATTCGCCGGTCTTCTCAAAGACCATGTTGGCAATTTTATCGCCTGCGACGGCGGCATCGTAGATCATTTTTGAGTCGAGTTCCAGGAAGGAGCGTTTGGCCAGCATGCTGTCGGTGGCATTATAGTGGACCATCAGTTCAAAGGCGGTCCGTTTCATACCCGGAGCCGAACAGTAAGCTTCGAGGTGGCCCAGGGAGCCGCAGCCGCAAACTCTTCCACCGGGGATCAGGGTAGTATGGCCGCACTCCCCGGCAAAACCGTCGTGGCCATATACCAGGTCACCATTCACCACCACGCCGCTGCCTACACCGGTCCCCAGGGTGTACATCACAAAGTTCTTCATGCCGCGGGCACCACCGTAAATCATCTCTCCGATGGCCGCTGCATTGGCATCGTTGGTGAGCGCCAGGGCCGGCATTTCAGGAAACTGCGCCCGCAATAACTTGATGAAATGAAGCACCCCCCTGAAGGAGAGATTCGGGGCATACTCAATGGTCCCGTTGTAATAGTTGCCATTGGGAGCTCCGATACCTATGCCTAAAACTTCCAGGTTTTCGTTGAGCAAGGTACCCGACTTGATCAGGTTCTTTATCGCCTCGGTCAGCTCTTCAATGAATTTCTCAAAATCACCGTGGGTAGCCGTGGGAATATTGTCCTTAAACATGACGTTCCCATCCACATCCACCACGCCGATGGCCGTGTTGGTGCCGCCTACATCCACACCGATGGCCACCTTTTTGGTGACCGTTACTTCACTTTTCTTCATGATATTCTTATATTTACGGATTTCGTCTCTATTCACGGAACACAAGCCAACAAATTTATAAATAATTGTCACTTTAACCCTTCAAATGTTGTGCAACAGGAAAAAAAGGTTTCCGTAATGGGAGCTTATTTTTGTAGATTTACTGCCCGGAACCAACCCCTGATATGGCATTAAGAATCCTGCATACTGCCGACTGGCATCTGGGCCAGAGTTTTTATGAGTACGACCGGATGCCGGAACAGGAGCGCTTTCTGAACTGGCTGAGGGACACCCTGGTGGAAAAGGAAGCCGGGGTGCTGATTATCAGCGGCGACATCTTTGATGTGTCGAATCCTCCTGCAGCGGCTCAGCGGCTTTTTTACACTTTTCTGAGGGAGGTGACCACGCTGTTGCCGGGGCTTCAGGTGGTCTGCATTGCCGGGAATCACGATTCGGCGGCCCGTTTGGAGTCTCCGGGTTCCCTGCTGGAGGTGTTCAACGTAAGGGTGACGGGTACGGTCGGGCGTGATGCCGGGGGCCGGCCCGACTACGGGGCGCTGAGAATTCCCCTGAAAGGAAGGACGGGAACTACAGAGGCGTGGTGTCTGGCCGTGCCTTTCCTGCGGCCAGGTGATTTTCCTGCCGGAAGTGGCACCGGCGAGGGAAGCTATGCCGCCGGGATGACCGCCTTCTACCGGGAAGCCGTGACGGAGGCCCTGGGCCACTGCGAATCAGGGCAAGCCCTGGTGGTGACCGGCCATCTCCATACCGCCGGCGCCCTGACCACCGGGGAGGATAAATGCGAACGGCCCATCCTGGGAGGATTGGAATTCGTGCCGGCCGGAGCTTTCGGAACGGAAGCCGCCTATGTGGCCCTGGGCCACATCCACAGGCCCCAGACAGTGGATGGCCTCCGACACATCCGCTATGCGGGGTCTCCCCTGCCCATGTCGTTCAGCGAAGAACATTACCCTCACCAGGTGGTCTGCGTCGACCTGGAAAACGGCCTTCTCAAAGACCTGGAAGCCCTGCCGGTGCCCGTAACGGTGCCCCTGCTGTCGGTACCCCCAAGACCCCAATCCCTGTTGCAGGTCCTGGAAGAACTGGAAAAACTTCCCCCGGCCAGCACTCAACGGCACTCCGCCCCCTACCTCCGGGTCAGGGTATTGCTCGATGGCCCTGAACCATCACTTCGCATACAGGTAGAAAAAGCACTGGAAAACAAGGAGGTTCGGCTGGCCAAAATCGAAGTTTCCTATCCCGGCAGAGACCAGGAGGAGCAGCAGGAAGGAGAAGGCGTCAGCCGGCTTGATACCCTCCGGCCCCTCGATCTTTTCCGGAGGAGATACCAGGCCCTTTACAACCGGGAGATCCCACAGGAGCTCGTCGAATTATTCCACATAGCGGTCACGGAAACCGAATCCGGGGATTTGGCTCCCGGACTTCAGGAATAATGGTAATAAGAATGGATATATGAAGATACTCACCATACGTGGCAGGAATCTGGCTTCCCTGGAGGGGGAGTTTGTTCTTGACTTCACCCGGGAGCCGCTGTTCTCGGCGGGCATTTATGCCATAACGGGGCCCACGGGATCGGGGAAGTCGACCATTCTGGATGCCCTGTGTCTGGCGCTCTTCGGGCGCTCACCGCGGCAGGTGGCTGCCCGGGAGAGCGGGGTGGAGCTCCCCGACGGGGAGAACGGGAGCGTGGCACCGGGAGATCCGCGGACCATCCTCCGCAAGGGAAGCGCCGAAGGGTACGCCGCGGCGGCTTTCATAGGCCTCGATGGCCAACCCTGGGAATCGGAATGGACCGTCCGCCGTGCCCGCAACCGCCCCTCGGGAAACCTCCAGGATTATACCTTACGGCTCACCAACCTCACGACCCGACTCCCCTTTGCCGGTACCAAAACCGAAACCCTTCGTGAAATCGAAAGGGTGATAGGCCTTAATTATGAGCAGTTCACGCGGTCGGTGCTGCTGGCCCAGGGCGACTTTACCGCCTTCCTGAAGGCTGCACGCGACGACAAAGCCTCCCTGCTTGAAAAAATTACGGGAACGGAGATTTACAGCCGCATATCCGTCTCTGTTTTCATGAAAAGCCGGGAAGCCGAAGCGGCCCTGAAGGAGATCAGGGACCGGCTTTCGGGGATCGTCCTTCCGGGGGAGGGGGAAACGGAAGCGCTGAAAGCCGGAGAGGCCACACATGCAGAGGCGGTTTCCGCCCTGGAGCGGCAAAGGGAGGAGATCCGCCGGGGCCTGGAATGGCACCGGCAGCGTGAGCAGCTTATCATGGCGAGCGGGGAGGCCCGGGCCCGGCTGGCCACTGCCGAGGCCGCCCTTCAGGAGGCCGCCGACCGTGAAACGCACTTCCGGCTGGTGGAAAAGATACAGCCCACACGCCCCCTGGTCGAATCCCTCCGGGAAAAAAGGGAAACCCTCGCGCTGAAACGGGAAGCGGAAAAGGATACGGCCAACCGGGTTTCTGAGGCCGGAAAAGCCATGGAGGAACTGTCGGCGACCATCAGAGAGGCCGAAGATGCCGTGAAGGAAACCACAGCCGCCACCGCCGCGGCCCGCCCATTGCTGCTGAGGGCCAGGGAAATGGATACCCTTCTGGTAGAACAACATAAAAAGGTCTCCGAAGCGGAAACCGGGAAACAAACAGCCTTTGATGAGCATCAGCTGCTGCTTGGGCACCTCGCTGCCAGAGAGAAAAACCTGGAGGAACTCCGCAGGGAAAAGGGGGAAACGCAGGATTGGCTCCGGGAAAAGGAGCCCCGAAGAGGAATCGCCGAAAATGCCACCCTGATCGTTTCCCGGCTGGAATACGCCCAGCAGTGTGGAAAGGAGGCGACGGAGCTGACCGGGTGGATCGAAGAAGCCGTAAAAAAGAACCTCCTTCTGGAATCAAGAAAGGGGCAGCTGCGGGAGGAGGTCGCTGCCAAAGAGAAAGAGAGCCAGGAGTTGACCGCCTTGTCAGACCAGATCGGAGAACAGATGGCGGCTATTCCGGTGGAAACGCTCACGGAAGCTGAGACGCAGCACACCGCTGAAATGGTACGCACTTCGGCTATGCGGGCCTGCTGGGAGAAACACACTGATTTGGCTGCCCGGAAATCGGTGCTGGGTGAAGAGATCACGGGGCACCGGGCGGCGTTGGAAAACGAAGAAGGGGAACTGGAAGCGCGCAGAAGCGAAAGTGAGGAGGTCAAAGTACGCCGGGAGCAGACCGGCCGTATGTTGAGCCAGGCCCGGCTGGCGGCTGCTGAAAATGTGGAAAAACTGAGGGGGCAGCTGCTCCCCGGGGAGGCCTGCCCGGTATGTGGAAGTACCCATCATCCCTGGGCGCAAGGGGATCCCCGGGTGCATGCCATGCTGGAGGAACTGGAAAAGGAAGAAGCCCGGCTGGCTTCAAGCTGGCAGGAGAACGTGGAAGCGCAGGCCCGTCTGTTCCAGAGCGGCCATCATCACCGGGAGGCCATCGCCCGTGGAACCGCAGAGATGGAAAAGCTGATGGCCACCCTGGAGAAAACCACCAGGGAATGGGAAGGATTTCACCCCGGGGAGAAATGGCAGGCGGAACCGGAGGAAACATGGGCAGCTCTTCTGGAAATGGAGACGGAAGAGCACCGCAGGGCTGCAGAAGAAGCCCGGGCAACCCTGGCCCGGTACCGGGAACTGGCCGTAAAAGCAGGACAGATCCGCCAAAGTATGGACCAGAACAGATTAAGCCGCGACCATTCCGGGGAGGCCCTTACGGCATGCCTCTCGGGGATCATGCTACTCACCGCGGAGAAACAGCAGAGGGAAGCCCTCAGAGAGCAAAACCTGACCAAACAAAGGGAAGCCCTGGCAAGTGCAGGTGTGTACTTCACCCAAAGTGGCTGGGAAGAAAAATGGGCAGTTTCACCGGAAACGTTTACAGCAAAACTGATCACCTTTTCCGCATCCTGGCAATCCAAAAACAAAAGGCTTAATGAAATCGCAGGGGAAGAGAGGGTCCTGGAGACGGAAATCAAAAACCTGAAGGAACGTATTACGGAGACTGCCGGGAAGCTGGCGCAGGCAGAGGAGCGGGAAAAGGGGGCCCGGGAAAGAGTAGCCGCTGCAGAGCAGGAAAGACAGAAGCTTTTCGGGGGCAGAGAAGCCTCAGTTGTGGAAGAGGAACTGGCACGCGCCGGGGAGACCTGCCAGCACCGTCTCAGGGAACTCCGCGAGACATTAGGAACCATGCAGGCCGGTATTGCCGAAATGGAAGGATCCCTCCGCCTGCGCCGGGAAGACCTGGCAAAACAGGAGGAAGATTTGGAAACCCTCCGTCTGAGACTATCAGGGTGGTTACAGCAATTCGCAGCCGCCGGGAACATCCCCCTCGGAGAAGAGGAGCTGAACCACCTTCTGGAATACACCCCCGAGTGGATCACTATGGAGAGGGAAGCCCTCGGGGAGCTTCGCGATACGCTGTTAAGCGGGCGCTCCACCCTGGAAGAACGGGAAAAACAACTGGAGACACACCTGCAATCGGGAAGGGAAACTCCTGAAAAGCCGGCACTCGAAGCCCTTCTCACTGAAACTGAAGCCGCCCTTGACCTGCAAAACGGAGAGCTGACGGAAATCCGGTTCAGACTGCGCACCTATGAGGAGAACCTGAAAAAGGCAGGAGCCTTCAGGGAACTGGAAGAAGAAAGGAGCGGCACCGCCGGAAAATGGAAAAAGCTGAATGAATTGCTGGGGTCGGCCGATGGCAGGAAATTCAGGCAGATTGCCCAGGAATATACCCTGGAAGTGTTGCTCACCTATGCCAACCTGCACCTGCGGGAGCTCACCGGGCGCTACCGGCTGGAAGTGATCTCCGGGACCCTGTCGCTGCAGGTCATCGACCGCGACATGGGGGATGAGATCAGGTCGGTTCATTCCCTTTCGGGCGGGGAGTCGTTTTTGGTTTCGCTGGCCCTGGCCCTGGGTCTGGCGTCACTCTCCTCGAACCGGATGACCATCGAATCGTTGTTCATCGACGAAGGGTTTGGATCACTGGATCCCCAGACGCTGGGGATGGCCATGGATGCCCTCGAGCGTTTGCGCAACCAGGGGCGCAAGGTGGGAGTCATCAGCCATGTACGGGAGATGACCGAGCGCATCGGCACGCAAGTGCGGGTCACCCGGCAGGCCAACGGCCGCAGCAGCGTGGAAGTTACCCTGGTCTGACCGGTTACAGCTCTTCAGCCCACCGTTCGTCAGGATCCCGGGGCAGGGCTGCGCTTTTCCAGGAAAAACGCAGGACCACAGGGTGCACCAGCCTTTCAAAATCAGCAAAGGCCATGCGGATAATCTCGGTGTGTGTTCCGGCATTGAAGGCGATCTCCTTCTCGGCCGTGAGGGTCTCCGCCACATAGACCTCCAGTCCGTATAGGTTACCAAAGGGGGGCATCGCCCCCGGCTCGCACCCCGGAAACCGGTCACGGAATTCGGCTTCCGTGGCCAGACTTAACCGTTTTCCCCGGAAGTACTGGCTCAACTGGTCAAAATCAACCTGGTAGGCAGCCGGTAAGACCGCCAGAGCCATCTTGTCGTCGATCCTGAAAACTACCGTCTTGGCAAACTCCCGCCCCGAAACGTGCGCCGATGCGGCTACCTCCTGCGACGTGTAGGCCATGGAATGCCTGATGGTCACATACCTGACCCCATTCTGGTCAAGAAATGCTTTTAACTTCTCCGTAGGCATGGTTTTAATTTTTTAACAAGTCCGTCTCTCCGTTTGCTTTTTCCCCCGGTTCTTTTATAGTTTTACACTTGCTTGTACCCTGTATGCCGGAAATGGTTACAAAAAGCAGCCTAAAAGGATTTGCGGGGTACCCTGATTGCGTGAATCACCCATGTAAACGATCCATGTCAGACAACCATTCCAAATTTAAGAGGACCATGATGACCAGAAAAATTTTAACGGCCGTAGTGCTGACACTTTTACTCCTTCCCCTTTCGGGAGCCGCCCAGGAGGAGTATGTTTTCAGCCAGGGGCTGGCCGTTGGCAACTGCCATCAGTATGGAAGGCTGGGCTTTTACTCCGACCAGTTTGCCTGGCGTTATTTTGAGCCGGGCTTCAAGGCTCCCAAGGCAGGAGAGGTGCTTTACACCGACAGCACAGGGCGCAAGGCCGTATGGAGGGAGATCGTTGCCGACAGCTCAGGGCTCTTCCGGGGGAGGCAGGCTTTTAACGGCTACCTCTATCTCAGCTACCACTCGCAGCGGGAGCAAAATGCCCTGCTTCACATCAGTGGAAACGTCATGTTTTACCTCAATGGGGAACCTCATGCCGGCGATGTCTACGGCGACAAATGGCTCTACACCCCTGTCAGGCTGAGGAAAGGAGTCAACGCGTTGTATATCCGGACCGGTTACATGAGTGCCGGAGTGTCGGCGCGGCTTCTTTTCCCGGAGACTCCGGTATTGATCAGGAGTGAGGACGCCACTCTTCCCGATATAGTGGAGGGAAGGGATGCCTCCCGGCTGATGGGGGCGGTGGTGGTGGTGAACGCCACCTCGCGGCCCCTGAAAGACCTCCGGATGCGGGCCATGCTGGCTGGCAGGGAATCGGTTACCGACCTCCCTGATATTCTGCCGCTTTCGACGCGGAAGGTGATGTTCCGTGTTGACGGATCGGAAGTAAAAGAGACCGGCCCTGTGGTATGCCAGCTGGCAGTGATGGAAGCAGGTAAGGAGAAAGCCGGGGGAGAGGTGATCCTGGAGCGGGTAGCTGCGGACAAGCCATACAAGTGTACTTTCATCAGTGAAATCGACGGAAGCCTGCAGTATTATGCCGTGCAGCCCCGGAAGGGAGGGTCGGCCCCGGGGCATGCCCTTTTTCTGTCGGTGCATGGAGCTGGCGTGGAGGCCATTGGCCAGGCCCGGGCATACGGGGCCAAGGAGGAAGGGGACCTGGCAGCTCCCACCAACCGCCGCCCACGGGGTTTCAACTGGGAAGACTGGGGCCGCATTGACGCCATGGAGGTGCTGAACCTGGCAGAAGAGCAGTTCCGGCCTTCGCCCGACCGCATATACCTCACCGGCCACTCCATGGGAGGCCATGGCACCTGGATCCTGGGGGCCACCTACCCCGGGAAATGGGCCGCCATCGCCCCCTGTGCAGGATATCCCTCCCTTTTGGGCTATGCCTCAGCCGACGGCAAAATCCCCCAACCGGGAAACACCATCCAGGAACAAAACCTTTACCGCGCAAGCAACGGCAGTAACGTCTTTGAGCTGGCCCGGAATTACGCAGCTTCGGGTGTGTACATCCACCACGGCGACGACGACCAGACGGTTTCCGTGGAGTATGCCCGGCAGATGAGGGAGGTGCTGGGAAAATTCCATACCGACTTCTGCTACTATGAATACCCCGGGGGAAGTCACTGGTGGAGCAACGAAAGCGTGGACTGGCCGCCCCTCTTCTCATTTTTCAGGCACCACCGCCTGATCCCTGCCGACCAACGCAACCACATTGACTTCACTACGGCCAACCCGGCTGTTTCGGCCACTTTTGCCTGGGTGACCATCCTCCAGCAGGAGGAACCCCTGAATTACAGCAGGGTCAGGCTGACCCGCGACCCCGGAAAGGGAACCATCACCGGAGAAACTGAAAATACCACAGCCCTGACGCTCGATCTGTCACAGATGAAAGGCCAAATGGTCACGCTGGAAATCGACGGGAGCCGGCTGGAAATTCCGCTCCCCGGGAACGGAGGCACCCTTACGCTTCTGCGGAAGGGAACCACTCAACAGGGCATCCCCACCCCTCCGGGCAGGGATGCCGGATGGGAGCAGGGGACTCCTCCCGGGGCGGAGCAGAAAGGTTTGCACCGCAACGGCACCTTCAAGGAGCCTTTCAACCACCGGATGGTGTTTGTATACGGCACCTCCGGCACCAGGGAAGAGAATGCCTGGGCGGAGGCCAAAGCCCGTTTTGACGCCGAGACCTGGTACTACCGGGGCAACGGGAGCGTCGACATTGTGGCTGACAGGGATTTTAAACCCGCCGACTATTCTGACCGGGGGATCATTCTTTTTGGGAATGCCGTCACCAACAGCGCCTGGGCTCCGCTCCTGGGGAGCTGCCCCATACAGGTCACCCGCGGCAGTCTGACCCTGGGCAGTAAAACCTACAGTGGTGACCACCTGGGAGCTTACCTGATGTATCCCCGGCCGGGCAGCGACACCCTCACCGTGGGGGCCATCACGGGAACCGGGCTCCCAGGCATGCGGGCCGCCTATGCCAACCAGTATTTCACCGGCGGCTCGGGATTCCCCGACTTCATGATCTTCACCACCGGCATGGTCAGGGACGGCGTCAGCGGCATCCTCGAGGCAGGATTCTTCGATAACCACTGGAAGCTCTGACCCTTCAGGCGACGACAAAGATCCTATTCTGAGGGGACGACAGCACTGGCCCACGAAACGGGGTATGCCGCAAAGAATCCGATCGCTCCATTGGAGACATTGCCTTTGACATTGGCCGGGGGACCGGTGAAAAGAGGCCAGGAGCCCCTCATCTCGGCCTGGGCTCCCAGGATGAAATCAGCGTATTCCCTGCTGATCCTGTCCATGCGGATGGTCAGGGTATCCCCGGGCGAGAGGGTCTCATCGGGCCGGTGCTGCTGCAAAAAAGCCACCCTCCACCCGTTCACGTACTTTCCTCCGAAGAGGAGATCATCGGTCACATACCACTCGGTAAGGGTGTCGGTGATGAGGACGTTGTTCCGGTAGGCCAGAAAACGGTACCAGCCGGCATCGGGAGGATCACGGAAGTAACCCCTGGCCTCCCACATGCCCTCCTCGGAATAGTCGGGATAGAATCCCAGTTGGATGGAGTCGAGGAGCACCGGGGAGAGGAGTGCCTCGGAAGCATCAAATTCGGAATACCCTCCCACGGGTGAGGCGGTTTTCACGCGAAGGGTATAGTTTTCTCCGGGGATGCCCGGCAGACCTGATGCGGTGGTGTACACTCCCGGCGAGGTTTCCTCAAGGGGAAGAAGCCGCCCCGCCGTCAGCAGCGAAACCTCCGCGCCTGTCACCGGCGGTGCCGGCCTGCCCCCGAAATAGTCGCCGGTGAGCGACAACCTCACCTGGTGGGGTCCCGCCTCTGTGGTCAGCGCACCATCCACCACCAGCCTTACAAACTCCGGTTCCGTGTCGATCTCTATCCGTTCGGTACAGGCAAAGAACAGAAGCAGCAAAGCAATAAGCCCTCCCGGGCACATGATGTACCCGGGTACACCTTCTCTTCCTGGTTTTTTCCTTCCGGGATGGTCCATCCTGAACCTCCCGCCTTCTGTGCTTTCATGTATTTCCCCTGTGGTGGACCTTTTGCTTTCCATACATTCAGAATTTGAAGTGATAGGAGATGGCGGGGATCACCGAGAAGAGGTAGGTTTTCTCGGCATAGGTCACTTCGGGCCGGGATTCATCCTGTACGAAGTTGATGGACCAGGTGTTGTGCCGGTCATAGAGGTTGTAGACAGAAAGGTTCCACTCGCCGTGCCACCTTTTCTCCGGTTTGTTTTTACCGCGGAAGGTCAGAGAGAGGTCCATGCGGTGGTAGTCGGGCATCCTGTAGGCATTTCTGCCGGAGTACACGGGAAGGAGGACATTTCCGACATATGCGCGGCCGGTGGGGAAGGTCACGGGAAGTCCTGTGGCATAGACCCAGGTCAGTGCGGCTGAGAGACGTTTTCCGGGGTCGTAGCTGGCCACCACGTTAACAGTGTGGGGTTTGTCGAAAGGTGCGGGATAGCTTTTCCCGCCGTTGATTTCGGGGATGCGCCGGAATACCCGTGACCAGGTGTAGCTGATCCACCCGGTAAGGTGGCCTGCATGTCTGCGCACCAGGGTTTCGAGGCCCCGGGCGGTACCTTCCCCGAAACGGAGTTCTCCCTCAAGCCTGGGGTTCAGGATCAGCCTGGCATGGTCCCTGAAGTCGGTAACGGCACTGAAATGCCTGTAATAACCCTCAAGGGAGAATTCCCAGCCACCGTCACGGGAGCGGCCGAACCAACCGGCGGCCAGCTGGTCGGAGAGCTGGGGCTTTACATGGGGGGAGGCGGGAAACCAGATATCGAGAGGGGTGCCGGCGGTGGAATTCTGCGCCAGCATCATGAACTGGGCAGTCCGGGAATAGCTTCCCTTTACCGAAGTGTGTGCACCGGTCAACCAGGTAAAGGCCAACCGGGGCTCCGGGCGAACCCAGGTATGGTAAACCTCTCCCCTTCCAAATTCCTCGGTGCCGGAGGGAAGGTATTCCGCATCGTAACGTTGCAGAGTATAGGGCCCTATATTCTGGAAGAAAGCCAGGCGAATACCTGTCTTAAGGGTCAGCCGCTCTGACAAACGCATCTCATCGGAGAGGTACACCGCATGCTCCAGGGCCTGCTGTTCAGGGAGGAGATAATCAGGGAAGACAGATTGTTCGCCGATGGCCTTTACCGTACCGGGGAAAAACCGGTGGTGGGTAGTGGCCACGCCATATCGGAGGGTATGGTTGACCGACAGATAATGGGTGATGTCGGCCCTGAAGGCATGATCCCTGAGCAGGGAACTCCACCGGAAAGCATTTTGTTCCTCCTCGAGGGTCCCCAGCTCGTAACTGAATTCCGAGCGGAGAAGGGTCAGGTTGAAGAAGAGTTTCTTTGAAAAAAGATGGTTCCAGCGCAGCGAGGCGGTCTGGTTGCCGAAGCCCATGGCGGCAAACTGGTTTTTAAAGATGTCGCGGCCGGCGTAGCCCGAAATGAAAAGCCGGTTATTGTCGTCGAATTGGTGTGACAACTTGAGATTGAGGTCATAAAAATAGAGGCGGTTATCGCGGATATCGGGGTTTTTAGCCAGTGGCAGAAAGAGGTCGGCATAGGTTCTCCGCCCCGACAGGAGGAAGGTGGTACGGTCGCGAATCAGGGGCCCTTCGAGGGTCAGTTTGCTGGAGACGCTTCCCACACTGCCGGTGGCGGCAAAACGGCGGGCATTGCCGTCTCTCATCCTGATGTCGAGGAGCGATGAGAGCCTGCCTCCGTAAGCCACAGGGATGTCCCCCTTGTAGAGGGTAACCTCCTTGATGGCATCGTTGTTGAAAACCGAGAAAAAACCCATCAGGTGGGAGGCGTTGTAGACCGTGGCCTCATCAAGGATGATCAGGTTCTGGTCGGCATTGCCCCCGCGGACGCTGAATCCTGTGGTTCCTTCACTGGTGGACTGCACCCCCGGCAGCAGCTGTATCACCTTGACCAGGTCGACCTCCCCCAGGAACGCGGGCACCCGCCCGATGGCTCCCTGGCTTATGCGCACCATGCTCATCACCGGAGCCACCAGATCCTGCCCCGCACGGTCGCCGGTGACTACCACTTCCCCCAGCTCTTCCCGCGCTGGCTCCAGAGAGACGTTCTGGGTGAGGTTCCCCTCCACCACCAGATGCCTTTCCTGCGACGTATAACCCACATAGGAAAAACGAAACAGATAGTGACCGGGTGGCAGCGTCACCGAATAAAAACCATAGCTGTTGGTCACCACCCCTGTCCGCATTTCGCTGATAATGACCGAAGCCCCGATTAGCAGCTCCCCTGTGGAGTGATCCTTCAGATACCCGCTGACAATGCACTTTAAGGGGGGATCATCCTCCGCAACGGTTGAAAGTGAATAAGTGAGTGAAACCAAAAGGATCACCCACCTCCATAAAGACCTGCTATTTTTTCGGTTTCCTTCCACAACATGACAGGTATCTGGACCGGAACAGTAAGGTTATAGTCCAGGTCTTTTGATGATACATACCCAATCCTTTCCGTCAGAGAGAGGAGGTCTTCCCGTGGTCACGCTGCCCCCAAAGGTATTTACCACACTCCCTTCCGCCAGTGCACCCCCGGTCCGCGGATTAAACCACCTTATATTGAATTCTCCCTGAGGAAGGCGGATCAGGGTGGGCTGACCATCAGGCAGATAAATCGCATAGACTTCACCCTCTTTGGCCAGACAGTAATCATGGTCGGCTTCTGTCAGCTCATCGCTGCACTTCATCGATCCAAACGGGAGATGGGTGTGAAAAAACTCCAGTGCAATCCGGGTCTGGTCCCAGAGTTTGTCGCGGCTTCGCCAATCTTCACAACTGAGATCGGAGTGGGGATATTGGTATCCGAAGTACCATTCGACCCCGGCTCCCCCAGCCATCAGGTTGCCCCAGAGCACCTGGTGTCTGATCGTATCATGGGCAGGATCGACAGCGTCGGGAAGGGCTCCTTGCCAGTGCGGGCCGATCTCATCCGTACAGACCACCCAGTGATGGTTTGATTTCGCCGATTCTTCCAGCCAATAACGGGTCATACGATGCACATCCCCGATACTGCCACACTGGATAGAAGGCCCCTCCACATTTTTAAATCCAAGATATTGGGTCATATCCCTGATCTGCTGGTCTCTGCCTGAATGGGTGTGTACCACAATGAAATTTTTATACGGATCGGTTTCCCTGATATAGTCAGCCATTTTTTTGGTGTCGGCATAGGTTTGTCCGTACGGGGACCAGTCCACTGCATGGTGTTCCTCCCCCAGGTTCCAGGTGAGGGCAAGGTGATGGGAGAATCTGGCAATCAGTTCCCGAAGATACAGTTTTCGCTGTACATCCAGGTATCCCGCATCGAGCAGACATTCATTCTCCGTTTCCTGGAGCACAACATGTTTCATAATACCCAGTTGGTCAGCATGCGCGAAGACGATTTCCCACTGGTCTAGTTTGCTGCAATCAAAACGGGTGCGTTCATTGCGATCGGTATAAGGCCACACATCTTCCCCATCGCCCAGGATATTCAGGGTGAGAAAATAAATACTGTTCATGCCTTTAGATGACAGATAATTGAGGGCTCCGATGATTCCTTTGCCTTTTCCGTTTTTCCATTGCGGATCCCCCGCTTTCCAGTCTCCGATATGAGGCTCATAGGCATGAAGTCCGCTGTTGGGGACGGCTTCCCCGCTCCTTATTGTATTGTTCCCTCCGTACCAGGTCCCGTCAAAATCCTTATAGCCCAATAAGTTCTCCGGGGAATCGGCGCCTCCCTTCAGGAAAACTTCTCCTGTTCCGGCATACTTCAGGAAATGGGTTCCATCATACACCAGACGTCCTTTGGCCCGGAACCCGGGGGCGGCACCATCCGGTTCACCGACTTTAAAAGTTCCTGAAAATCCGTCCATGAAGCATTTTTCACCATAACCTCCCTGATCGGCCACAGCGATGTTCTTCCCGCTCAGAAAAGTGACTTTATAATCCCAGGCACCCGCAAATGGCGGACAGAAATGGACCCGCCATTTATCTCCTTCCCGTGCCGAGGTTTCCGCAGCCTGGCCATCGGCAGCAAAGTATCCCGGCACAAGATAACGGGTATCTCCATGGGTGAATTCCACATCCAGCCTGTAATCGGTAAAAGGGTTAATGGTATCGTACTCACTGGTTTCCGGGCCTGAAAAGGTGAAAGTCACCGTATGCCAGGTTTTCATCTCTCCGGAAATTTCCACTTTTTCAACACCCTGGCCGGAATATCCCGTGAAAAATCCGGTAACCCATAAGAGCAAAAAATGGAGGACAACTGGTATGTTCATTGGTGTGTATTTATTAAAAACTCTGCCTGCTTAACTGTTGATAATTGCTATTTTTATCCTGGCATTCGACATTTCCTGCGGATCCTTTCCTTAAAACAATCCTGAAGGGGATCCATTTCATACAGATCAGACCACTTAAACAAAAGTGGTCAGCAATGTTTTCTAAAAAAACGATAATTTGAGCAATTTCGCTCATCAGATTTAAAAATAACCTTAAAAAAATGGAACAAAAAAAACCGGGCATAATGGGTCTGTATAAAGGGTTGGCTGTGGGGGCTTCCCTGACCGGGGTAATTGCTTTTCCATTGGCCGGAATGGGGAGAGAAGCCCCCAAAAGCACACCTCCCAACATCATCCTGATTTTTACCGATGGCCTGGGTTATGGGGATTTAAGCTGCTATGGTGCATCGCAATACAAAACCCCCCACCTCGACAGGATGGCTGCCGAAGGGGTACGTTTTACCTCATTTCTGTCAGCCCAGGCGGTTTGCAGTGCTTCCCGTGCAGGACTGCTGACAGGGTGTTATCCCAACAGGGTGGGCATTTCCGGTGCGCTCTTCCCCGATTCCAGGACCGGATTGGATCCTTCGGAAGAGACCATAGCTGAGCTCCTGAAACAACGCAATTACAAAACCGCAGCGATCGGCAAATGGCATCTGGGGCATTTACAAAGATTTCTGCCCTTGCAACAAGGTTTTGACGAATATCTGGGTATCCCCTATTCCAACGACATGTGGCCGGTCAACTATGACGGCACTCCTTTTTCGGAACAGAAACGGGACCGGGGATTTGCATTTCCCCCTTTACCCCTGATGGAGGGCAACGATAAAGTCGAGGAATTCCACACACTGGAAGACCAGGCCCGCATAACCACCCTTTACACGGAACGGGCCGTCAGGTTTATCGATCAGAACAGAAAGAATCCATTTTTCATATACCTGGCGCACTCCATGCCCCATGTGCCACTGGCGGTTTCTTCAAAGTTCAAAGGCCGGAGTGAACAGGGAGTGTATGGTGATGTGATCATGGAAATCGACTGGTCGGTAGGAGAAATCATGAAAGCGCTCAAAAAGAACAACCTCGAAAAAAATACCCTGGTGATTTTTACTTCTGACAACGGACCATGGATGAATTTCGGCAACCATGCCGGCTCCAACGGGGGGTTGCGTGAAGGCAAGGGGAGCAGTTACGAGGGGGGACAAAGGGTTCCCTGTGTGATGACATGGCCGGGGCATATTCCTCGCGGGTACATTTGCAATAAGCTGGCAAGCACCATTGACATACTTCCCACGGTGGCGGCAATAGCAAAGGCACCTCTTCCGGAGAAAAAAATCGACGGCGTAAACATCCTGCCCTTGCTTCTGGGTGATGAAAACAGCCACCCGAGGGAATCGTTCCTCTACTTTTACCGCCGCAACAGTCTGGAAGCCGTCAGAAAAGGGGAGTGGAAACTGGTCTTTGCCCATCCCGGCCGTACTTACATTGGATTTAAGCCGGGAGCTGACGGATTTCCGGGAGGTACCAACGAAAACTTTTCCCATGAAGAAGCATTGTACGATTTGCGACGGGATCCCGGAGAACGGTTTGATGTGAAAGCATACTATCCCGGTGTGGTGGCTGAGCTCCGGGAACTGGCTGATGCTGCCCGCCTGGATTTGGGAGATGACCTGCAACAGGTGCCCGGAAACAACCGCCGGATGCCCGTTGACGTACCCTGATGGGGCTACCCTGCAACGCAGACAGCACCATCCTGCCATCCACTGAAGAAACGCCGGCACTTCGCAGGACCTTGCATTGCAGGAGCCGTCAAACACCATTTCCTTCATAGCGCCCAGGAGAAATACAAGATCAACAAATAACAATATGGAAGATAAACCAATGAACGTTAAGAAGGATCCGACCCTCCCTGCAGGGGAAGGGATGGGTCAGGCGTGGTTCACACGGAGAGAATGGGAACAGGGATGGGATGCCATCCCCGACGAGGGTATCGACCAGGCGGAATTCTTCCGCAGCTACTCCCGACATCCCGGAAGGTGGACCAATGCTTTTACCTTTCTGGCACGGCCCGACCTGGCATCCCTGGCCCCCGGCCGCTATGAACTGGAAGAGGAGGACGCCCTTTTTGCCAGCTTCAGTGAATATGTCACCAAGAATGAGGAGGACGCCCTTTATGAAGCCCACCGGAAATATGCCGACATCCAATACCTCGTGGAAGGAGAGGAAAAAATCGGGGTGGTTCCTTTGTCCGCCACCACCCCTGTAGGTCCCTTCGACGAGGAAAAAGACATCATTTTTCTGAGGGCCGATGGCGATCACTTCCGGGTGGCCGCACCGGGAAGGTTCTTCATCTTTTTTCCCGGCGACGCCCACTGCCCGGGAGTGAAATGCGGTGAAAACATGATGGTCAGGAAAATCGTCATCAAGGTAAGGCTCACTTGAACGGCCGGGCCCGAAAATCAGCTCAGCAAGCCCGGTTTGCAAAAAAGAGCCACTCCGGGTGGCCGATAAGTCAGAAACTTGTACCGGAACATCGGATAAAATTGTAGATTTATGGCAAAAAAGTATGAAATACTCATTCAACATATTTCAGCAGCCAGAATGATAAACCAGCATAACGTAATAATTTGACAGCATGAACCACTTTTCAAGACGCAGATTTCTTCAGACCACCGTTGCGGGTACGGCAGCCCTGGCCGCATTTCCCTGGCTGAAGAGTTTCGGCAACAGTCCGAACGACACCATCAGGATGGGCTTTATCGGCCTGGGGCAGCAAACCAACAACCTCATCGGGGGCTTTAATAAAATCCCGGGGGTGCAGATCGTGGCCGGCGCCGATGTGTATGATATCAAACGGCAGCGCTTCGAGCAAAGGGTAAAGGCATTCAACCAGGCGAAAAACCTGAACGCCGGGGTCTCTGTTTACAAAGATTACCGGGAGGTTCTGGACCGCAAGGATATCGATGCCGTGGTGATTGCGACTCCCGACCACTGGCATGCCCTGATTGCCCTCGACGCCTGCAGCGCAGGCAAGGACATTTACCAGGAGAAGCCCATCACCTTCACCATCAGGGAAGGGATCAAGGTGGCGGAAGCCGTCAGGAAAAACCACGTGATTTTTGCCACCGGCAGCCAGCAACGCTCTGATCACAACTACCAGCATGCCGTGAACATGGTGCATCGTGAGGCGATCGGAAAACTGCGGAAAGTTTTTGCCTATGTAGGACCGGGTCCTGATCCCTACAATCTTCCCGAAGAAAAGATACCCGCCGGCCTCGACTGGAAGCAGTGGCTGGGGCCCCTCAAGGCCGTCCATTACAATCCGGCCCTCAATCCGCCCATCACTCTGGATCCCCCTCAAAATGAAACCTATTGGGCCCGGTGGCGCTACTTCAAGGAGACAGGTGGCGGCTTTGTCTGCGACTGGGGCGCCCACAACTTCGACATCGGACAGTGGGGCCTCGCCAAAGACCACAGCGGTCCGGTAAAGATCATCCCCCCTGGATACCAGGGTACCCAAAACCTCACCTTTGTCTATGATAACGGCCTGGAGATGATCAACGAGCCTTACGACGACAAGAAAACCCTGGGGATCAAGTTCTGGGGCAGCGACGGCTGGATCGAAGTCTCCCGCGGAAGCATCGCGGCCTCCGACCCGGCATTGCTCCCCTCCAAGGAAGCTGTGGCCGAAGCCGGAAAATATGAGGACAGTCCGATCCACATCATCGACTTCATCAATTCGGTAAGGTCGCGCCGCGATCCCATTGCCCCCGTGGAAGTTGGTCACCGTACCGCAACCGTCAGCATCCTGGGAACCATCGCCCTTGAACTGAAAAGAGCTGTCCATTGGTCACCCGACCATCAGTACTTCATCAACGATCCGGAAGCTGAAAAATACTTCCACAGGCCTTACGAAAACGGTTACCAATTGTAAATAAATCAGCCGGTTTTGGGCTCATCAGCCCCAGGCAGGATAACATGACCAATACGTTACATAAAAGAAAATCATGAATAAATTATCCAGAAGAAGGTTTGTCGGGACGACCCTTGCGGCCGGCACGGGAGCAGTTATTATGCCCTCACCCTTCACATCGCCGCTCATGGCACAACCCAAAGGATCGATCACAGAGCCATCCCTGAAGGGCAAAAAGGTGCTTTACGTCTACGGGGGGTGGGAAGGGCACGACCCCAAACCCTCTGTTGACCTTTTTGTGCCCTGGATGCGTTCGGAAGGGGCCGAAGTGGTGGTATCCGACACCCTCGACAGTTATCTCGATGTCAAACTGATGGAATCGCGCGACCTGATCGTCCAGATCTGGACCATGGGTACCATTACCAATGAACAGGAGGCCGGACTGCTGAAGGCGGTGAAGAACGGGGCCGGACTGGCGGGATGGCATGGAGGAATCGGGGACTCCTTCCGGAACAATGTGGAATACCAGTTCATGGTCGGCGGCCAGTGGGTTGCCCACCCCGGCGGAGTGATCGGCTATTCGGTACAGATTACCAACCACGAGGATCCGGTGACCAAAGGGCTCAAGGATTTCAATATGCACTCGGAACAGTACTACATGCATATCGACCCCAATGTCAAGGTGTTGGCCACCACAAAATTCAACGGCGACCACGCCCCCTGGATCGACGGGTGTGTCATACCCGTGGTGTGGAAAAAATATTACGGAAAGGGAAGGGTATTCTACTCCTCATTGGGCCATGTCATCGGTGATTTCAAAGGGGCTGAGGTGCTGGAGATCCAGAAAAGAGGGATCCGCTGGGCCGCCGAAAGCAAGTATCATCCTGCAGAAAAGTGGAAAGAACCGCGGTACCTTTAATTCTAAATCCGAATAAACATGATTAACGAAATTACACTGGAACAACTGAACACGGTGGAGTTCATCCGTGCAAAAACGGATGAGATCAGGGCGGCTGTGGGGGAAGGCATTGCCATCAACGCCCTTTCCGGGGGCGTCGACAGTTCGGTGGTGACCATGCTGGGTCACCTGGCCTTGGGGAAACAACTGCGGACGGTTTTCATCGAGAACGGGCTGATGCGGGAAGGGGAAGCCAACCGGGTCAGGTCGCTCTTTCAGGAGCTGGGTGTGACGGTGGAGGTCATCGATGCCCGCAGGGAGTTTTTTGCCGCCCTGAAGGGGATCACCGATCCCGAGGAGAAAAGGGAGGCCATCACGCAAACCTTTTACAAGGAGGTATTCGGAAGAATCGTCAGGGAGAGCCAGGCGCGGTTTCTGTTGCAGGGGACCATACTGACCGACATCGACGAAACGGTGGCTGGCATCAAGCGGCAGCATAACGTTTTCGAGCAGCTGGGCATCGATCCGCAGAAGGCTTTCGGTTATAAAATCCTGGAGCCACTGATCCAACTGCGGAAGGAGGGGGTCAGGAAAGTGGGGGCTGCCGTGGGGTTACCCGCGGAACTTTTTGCCCGGATTCCCTTCCCGGGACCGGCACTGGCGGCCCGTGTCATCGGCGAGGTAACCCCCGAAAGGGTCGACACGGTGCGGAAAGCTACCGTCATCGTCGAAAGGCACCTTCAGCACACCGGGGCCTTTCAATATCTGGCCATCCTTCACCTCGACCGCGTTACCGGTATGCGCGACGGGAAACGGGACTTTGGTCAGCAGATTGAGATCCGCTGCTGGGACAGCAAGGATGCCCGCCAGGCTACCCCTACCGCTCTCCCCTTCGACCTGCTCAGGCAACTGGGCGATGAAATCACCGCCTCAGTTCCGGGAGTCGTCAGCGTCACCTATAACATCGCCTCCAAGCCACCCTCCACCATCGAGGCCATCTGACAGGCAGTTTCTCATAGCTCATTCACCGGCATCACACCTGCATGGGCCCTGGCAAAGGTCACCGCCTGCATCTTCCCGAAAAGGCAATAAGGCTGACCCTCCATGCCATGACCATTTTGGCCAGTTACGTTTATTCCAGACCATAATAAAAGTGATATGAAGAATACCATGATGCGCATCCTGCGGACAGGAATGATCCTGCTGGTGTGGTTCCCGTTCTTCGGGGCCTTTGGGCAGGAAATCACCATCGATGTGGATGCCCGCAAGCCGGGAGCGCCCATCCAGCCCACCATTTGGGGCCTCTTCTTTGAAGACATCAACTTCGGCGCCGACGGCGGCCTCTATGCCGAGCTGATCAAAAACCGGTCGTTCGAATTCGACAACCGGCTGATGGGCTGGGAAAGCTTCGGAGAGGTCTCCATCCATGAAGATAATCCCTGTTTCGACCGCAATCCCAGGTATGTGCGGCTCTCCTACACCAACGAGCTGAATGCAACCGGGCTCGAGAACCGGGGATTCAGCGGCATCGGCCTCAAAGCCGGGGAAAAATACCTTTTCTCCCTGTATGGAAGAACATCGGGGGAGGCACCTGTGGTCCTTCTCGTCCAATTGGTCAGCCGGAGTAACGACATTCTGAATGCCAAAGAAATCACCATCACCGGCCAGGAATGGCAGAAATATGAGGCGGAACTGACTTCACCCGTCACCGATGCGCAGGCACGCCTGCGTATCCTGGTGAAAGCGCGGGGAAGCAGTGCCGATCTTGACCATATCAGCCTGTTTCCGGCCAAAACATGGAAGAACCGCCCGGGCGGACTGAGGGAGGATCTGGTGCAGGCCCTTGCCGACATCAAGCCGGGGCTTTTCAGATTTCCGGGAGGATGCATTGTGGAGGGCACCACCATCGACACCCGCTACCAGTGGAAAAACACGGTCGGCCCTGTCGAGAACCGCCCCCTGAACATCAACCGCTGGAATTACACCTTTGCCCACCGCCGCTTCCCCGACTATTACCAGTCGCTGGGACTGGGCTTTTACGAATATTTTCTCCTCAGCGAAGAGATCGGTGCTGAGCCGTTGCCGGTTCTCAACTGCGGCATGTCGTGCCAGTTCGAAAACAACGACGACCACCAACACTGCAAGGTGGAAAACCTGGAACCCTACATCCGGGATGCCCTCGACCTGGTGGAATTTGCCAACGGTCCGGTGACCTCTCATTGGGGCAAACTCCGCAGCGACATGGGCCACCCTGCCCCCTTCAACCTGAAGTACATTGCCATCGGTAATGAACAGTGGGGAGAGCTCTATCCCGAGAGACTGGAACCTTTTATCGACGCTCTGCGGGCCCGGTATCCCGACATCAGAATTGTGGGCAGTTCTGGCCCCTACCCCGACGGAAAGGAGTTTGACTATGGTTGGCAGGAAATGAGACGACTGAAAGCCGACCTCGTCGATGAACACTATTACAGGCCTCCGGAATGGTTTCTGGCCAATGCCGCCCGCTATGACAGGTATGATCCCCAGGGGCCGAAAGTCTTTGCGGGTGAGTATGCCTGCCACACCCCAAGCCGGAAAAACAGTTTTGAAGCCGCCCTTTGCGAGGCGGCCTTTATGACCGGACTCGAGCGCAATGCCGCCGTGGTGCACATGACCGCCTATGCGCCCCTCTTCGCCCATTACGACAACTGGCAGTGGCGACCCGACCTCATCTGGTTTGACAACCTGAATGTGGTGAAAACCCCCTCGTGGTATGTGCAACAACTCTTCAGCACCCGCAAGGGAACCCACGTCCTCACCACCACCAGCGGAGAGAAACCCCTCACGGGCCAAAATGGCCTCTACGCTTCCTCGGTCACCGATATAAAAACAGGAGAGATCATCCTGAAAATCGCCAACACCTCACCCGAAACCAGAAATGTGACCTATCGGATCAGAGGTGGAGAAAAAGGACCCCTGACCGCGGAACGTTACCTCCTTACCTCCCCTGGCAAGGAAGACGAAAACACCCTGGCGGAACCCCTGAATGTGGTGCCCCGGAAAGAAGAGATTACCCTGACCGGACAGGAATTCACCCTTTCGCTGGAACCCGCCTCTTTCCAGGTTTTCGTGATCCATCCCAAATGATCACCGCGACCGCAGGAAACTTAAGAAACGTCTCCGCAGGGTACCCGGGAAAAGGATCGCCGTCGGCCTGACCGGAACCGGCACGCTTTTCTGGCTTCCCGGAAACTAACTGGTATAACAGACACTGACATCTTACAGAAAAATGAGAATATTCAGAAAGATTGGTTTTGCCCTGGTGGTTTTGCTTTTTTCCATAAATACTTCAGCCCAGCTGGCAGCAGGGAGGGAGAAGTATCTGGGCAACATCAGCAGTGGGTACACCTATTCCGACTTCATGAAATACTGGAACCAGATCACGCCTGAGAATGGGGGGAAGTGGGGCTCCGTGGAAGGGACCATGAACATAATGAGCTGGAACAACATGGACCAGGTGAGCAACTATGCCAAAACCAAAGGGATTCCGTTGCGGTTTCACACCCTGATCTGGGGGCAGCAGCAACCCTCCTGGATCGCTTCCCTGCCTTCCGATCAGCAGCTGGCACAGGTGGAAGAGTGGATCAGGCTGGCAGCCGCCCGGTATCCCGGGGTGCAGATGATTGACGTGGTGAATGAGCCGCTGCCCAGCCATGCCCCCGCAGGGTACAAAAATGCCCTGGGAGGCGATGGAGCCACAGGCTGGGACTGGGTGATCAAAAGTTTCGAACTGGCCCGTAAGTACTTCCCCCATGCAGAACTCCACATCAACGATTATGGCATTCTCAGCTCCTCCATCAACACGAAGACCTATTCGGAGATCATCACCCTTCTGAAAGCGAGAGGACTGATTGACGGTATCGGTTGTCAGGGTCATTTCCTGGAGAACACCCCGGCCTCGGTGGTGCAAACCAACCTGAACACGCTGGCCAAACTGGAACTTCCCATCTACATTACTGAATTTGACCTGAACATCGCAGATGATGCCCTTCAACTGACCCGGTACAAATCCTTATTCCCGGTGTTATGGGAACATCCGGCAGTGAAAGGGATCACCCTGTGGGGTTACCGGCAGGGCAGCATTTGGCGCACCGACGCTTATCTTCTCAGGAGCGACGGCAGCGAGCGGCTTGCCATGACCTGGCTGAAAGGCTATTTCAACCCCACCGGTGCACCGGAAACCGCTTCTCCCGGGATCCTGCTCTTTCCCAATCCTGCCGACGATTTCATACAGATCAACGGAGCTAACGGTGCTTCCCTGGAAATCATGGATATTTCCGGCCGCTGCCTTTACCGGCAGATCCTGGACTCCCCCGGTGAGGTAATCCCCATCGCCTCCATGCCCCGCGGTCTTCTCCTTTTCAGATTAACTTCGGCAGGAGAACAACAGGTGTTTAAAGTAATAAAACACTGATTAAGAAGAGATTAAAACCAACGGTAAGCGGTTTGTTAGAGGCCCGAATATTATCTGACTATCAAATAATAAACCTATGAACAGAATTCTGTACACACTCCTCCTGATCTTCATGTGGGTGGCTTTCCCTCACCCCTCAACCGGGGAAGAATCCTCCCTGAAACTTTGGTACGACCGGCCTGCAGAGAAGTGGACCGAAGCCCTGCCGATGGGGAACGGCAGATTAGGGGCGATGGTTTTCGGGGGCACCGAAAGGGAGCGGATCCAGTTCAATGAAGAGACGCTTTGGACAGGAGGCCCCCACGATTATTCGCATCAGGGAGCCTACCGCTACCTGGATACCCTGCGGCAGTTGCTATTCGACGGCCGGCAGAAAGAGGCGGAAGAACTGGCCATGCGGGAATTCATGAGTGTGCCCCTGGGACAGAAATCCTACCAGCCTTTCGGCGACCTGGAACTTTATTTTCCGGGGCACAACGGATTCACCGGCTACAGCCGGAAACTCGATTTGCAAAAGGCCATCCAAACCGTCACCTACCGGGTAGGCGATGTGCTTTACACGCGGGAGTATTTTGCGACCCATCCGGGAGAGGTAGTGGCCGTCAGACTGACCTCCGGCAGGAAAAACAGACTCAGTTTCGAATTGGGGCTTTCTTCTCCCCATGCGGAGAAATCTGTGACGGCAGAAGGTCACCGCCTGAAGCTGGAAGTACAGGTGAAGGATGGTGCTTTACGGGGGGTTGCCCTGGCCGAAGTGGTCACCGACGGGAAGATGGAAATACGCGGCAACCGGCTCTGTGTCTCCGGGGCGGGATCGGCGGTCATTCTTCTTTCGGCTGCTACCAATTATGTCAATTACCGCGATGTGAGCGGGGATCCCGGAGCCATTGCCCTCCGTCATCTGGAGAAAGCCCTATCTTCAGGCTACAGGAGGCTCCTGGCTGACCATATCACCGACTACAGGAGGCTTTTCGACCGCTTTGCGGTGGGCTTCGGGGAGAATGAAAATACCGGGCTTCCCACCAACCAGCGGATCATCGGGTTCAGCAAAGAGGCCCGTGATCCGCAGCTTCCGGCGCTCTATATCCAGTATGGCCGTTACCTGCTGATCGCCTCCAGCCGGAAGGGTACGCGCCCCGCCAACCTCCAGGGGATCTGGAACGATCAGCTCAGACCGCCGTGGGACAGCAAATGGACGGTTAACATCAATACGGAAATGAATTACTGGCCGGCGGAAGTTACCGGACTATCGGAATGCCACGAGCCCCTCTTCGGGCTGGTGGAGGAGTGTGCCGAGACGGGCAAGGTGACGGCCCGCGAGCATTACAATGCCCCGGGGTGGGTCCTGCACCACAATACCGATGCCTGGCGGGGCACCGCGCCCATCAACCATTCCGACCACGGCATCTGGGTCACGGGTGGGGCCTGGCTCAGCCTTCACCTCTGGGAGCACTTCCAATTCACGCAAGACCGCCGGTTCCTGGCCGACAGGGCTTACCCCGTCATGCGGGGTGCCGCGGAATTCTTCACCCGCTTCCTGGTCAGGGATCCCCGCACGGGAAAACTCATCAGCACTCCCTCCAACTCCCCTGAAAACGGGGGACTGGTGGCTGGTCCGGCCATGGACCACCAGATCATCAGGGCATTGTTCAGAGCCTGCATAGAAGCCTCCGCACTTCTTAACATCGACACGGCATTTGCTGAAACCCTCCGGAAGATGCTTCCGGAAATCGCAACCGACCAGATCGGCCGGCACGGTCAGCTGCAGGAATGGATCCAGGACATAGATGATCCCCACAACAAACACCGCCATGTCTCTCACCTCTGGGCAGTCTACCCGGGCAGTGAAATCAACTGGAAGGAGACCCCCGAACTGATGAAAGCCGCCCACCAGTCGCTGATTTACCGGGGAGACGAGGGAACAGGCTGGAGCCTGGCCTGGAAGATCAACTTCTGGGCGCGTTTCCTCGACGGCAACCACGCCTGGGAAATGATTAAAATGGTCTTTCGTCCCGTCCAGATCGATAAAGAGGTTTATACCGGAGGAGGCGGCTCTTATGCCAACCTCTTCGACGCCCATCCTCCCTTCCAGATTGACGGCAACTTCGGTGCTACCGCCGGCATTATCGAGATGCTCGTCCAGAGCCACCTCGGAGAAATCCACATCCTTCCTGCCCTGCCCGATGCCCTGCCCAACGGCTACATAAAAGGAGTCAGGGCCCGCGGAGGCTTTATCCTCGACTTCGAATGGGAGAGCGGAAAACTGCAGAAACTAAAAGTACGCTCCACCGCAGGCCAGCATTGTAAGATCTGCTATGCCGGAGAAACCATCTCCTTTGACACTGAAAAAAATAAAAGCTATACCTTATTTTCTATTTCAGATCGAAACGGTCGGCGTTCATCACCTTGACCCAGGCCTTCACGAAGTCCTTCACGAACTTCTCCTTGTTGTCGTCCTGGGCATACACCTCGGCATAGGCACGAAGTACCGAATTGGACCCAAAGACCAGATCGACCCGTGTGGCCGACCACTTTGCCTCTCCCGTTTTGCGGTCGACAATGTGGTAAAGGCCGTCAGAGACGGGAACCCAGGAGTATCGCATGTCGGTGAGGTTGACGAAGAAGTCGTTGGTCAGGGCACCGACCCTGGTGGTGAAAACACCGTGTTTTGAACCGCCGTGATTGGTACCCAGAACGCGCATGCCCCCTACCAGGACCGTCATCTCGGGAGCCGTAAGTCCCATGAGCTGAGTGCGGTCGAGCAGCAGCTCTTCAGGCTGGACCGCGTAGTCTTTCTTCAGCCAGTTTCTGTAACCGTCGTGGAGGGGTTCCAGCACGCTGAAGGAATCGGCATCGGTCATTTCAGGGGAGGCATCTCCGCGGCCGGGAGTGAAGGGGACCTTAACGTCGAACCCAGCATCGCGGGCGGCTTTTTCCACGGCAGCGCTTCCTCCCAGCACAATGAGATCGGCCAGGCTCACCTTCTTTTTCAGTCCGGCCCGGATTTCCTCCAGTTTGGCCAGCACCTTCTTCAGCCTTTCGGGTTCGTTGCCTTCCCACCCGTTCTGGGGGGCCAGGCGGATACGTGCCCCGTTGGCACCACCACGGTAGTCAGAGCACCGGAAAGTCCGGGCACTGTCCCATGCCGTGTTAATCAATTCCACGGGAGTCAGACCACTGTTCAAAAGGAGGGCTTTCAGTTCGTCGATTTCCGCGTCTGAGAGGGTGTAGTCCACGGCAGGAACAGGATCCTGCCAAATGAGATCCTCCTTGGGCACATCGGCTCCCAGGTAACGGCTTTTGGGCCCCAGGTCACGATGGGTCAGTTTGAACCACGCCCGGGCAAAGGTTTCTGCAAAATAGGCCGGGTCTTTATAGAACTTTTCGGAAATCTTCCGGTATTCTGGGTCCATCTTCATAGCCATATCGGCATCAGTCATGATGGGATTTCTGCGAACCCCCGGCATGTGGGCATCGAAAGGCTTGTCCTCTTCCTTGATATGAACAGGTTCCCATTGCCAGGCCCCTGCAGGGCTCTTTTTGAGTTCCCAGTCATAGGTGAGCAACAGATAAAAATAGGTATTGTTCCATTTATTGGGGTGGGTAGTCCAGGCGCCTTCCAGACCGCTGGTCACCGTATGTTCAGCATTTCCCTTCCCTTTGGGGTTCATCCAGCCGAAACCCTGGTGTTCGAGGGGAGCTGCTTCCGGACTCGGACCCAGCACGGAGGCGTCGCCGTTGCCATGTGCTTTGCCCACCGTATGGCCACCGGCCGTAAGGGCCACCGTTTCCTCGTCGTTCATGGCCATCCGGGCGAAGGTGGTTCTCACATCCTTTGCTGTGCGCAAGGGATCCGGCTTGCCGTCGACCCCTTCGGGATTCACATAGATGAGACCCATCTGAACAGCCGCCAGGGGATTCTCAAGCGATTCCCGGTTTTCATCGTCGGAATAGCGGTTTTTGGTGGGAGCCAGCCACTCCTTCTCAGCACCCCAGTATATGTCCTTCTCAGGATGCCAGATGTCTTCACGGCCGCCGCCAAAACCAAAGGTCTTGAAGCCCATCGATTCATAGGCCATGTTGCCCGCCAGGATAAACAGGTCGGCCCAGGAGAGCTTGTTGCCGTATTTCTTCTTGATAGGCCATAAAAGGCGGCGGGGTTTGTCGAGGTTGGCATTGTCAGGCCAGCTGTTGAGCGGGGCAAACCGCTGGTTCCCGGTGTTGCTGCCACCACGGCCGTCGGTAACCCGGTAGGTGCCGGCACTGTGCCAGGCCATGCGGATCATCAACCCGCCATAGTGCCCCCAGTCGGCAGGCCACCAATCCTGACTCTCGGTCATCAGCTTCTTCAGATCGGCTTTCACCGCTTCCAGGTCAAGCTTCTTAAATTCCTCACGGTAACAAAAACCCGGGCCCAAGGGATTGGTCTTCGTATCGTGCTGGTGCAAAATGTCCAGGTTAAGGGCATTGGGCCACCAACTCATCACGGAACTGTTCGTATCCGTGTTCGCCCCGTGCATCACAGGGCATTTTCCTTTCTTTGAATTGTCCATGGTTTTGATTTTTTGGTTTAAATATAACGATTTTAAATAAATCTTCATCAAAATTAGAATAATTCTAATTGAGAAATGCAATAGCTATCCTTTCTGGCCCGATTTTTTCGGATCAGGAAAATCTGTTTCCGTGAAATTGGATCAGTATGCCATTTATACTGAACCAGGAGGGAAAATCATTTATATTTTCTTCCCGATATAAAATACATACCCGTAATAGTCTTTGTATTTGGCATAAAGTTCCGCTTCATGCTTTTCATTGGCCGCCAGACCTTCCGCCATGGGATTCCCCCTGTATTTCTGAAGAAAGATCTCCCGTGCCTTCATCTGAGGCACGTAGAAATGGTCGGTCCAGCAGGTTTCGGGCAGAATGAAGGTGGCAATGGGGATATAGCCGGCCTGTTGAATTTGGGCTACCTTGCGGGGGACAGTGTCTATTTCCGGATAGGCATTCATCCAGAAATCATGGATTTCATCAGGGCGATTATCAGTGAACCACGAGGCCTCCGTCACGGCCAGATAACCCCCGGGCTTCAGGAATTTCCGCCACTGGGTGATGCCCCGTTCAAAACCGATGTTGTAAATGGCCCCTTCCGACCATATCAGATCCAGCTCCTCTTCCTGAAAAGGGAGGATATTCATATCGCCCACGATCCCTTTCACACGTTCCCCCAGTCCTAAATTCAGGGCGTTGGCGTTAAACAGCTCAATGAACCGCAGGAAAAGGTCTATTCCTGTGATTTTCGCCGGAACATTCCGGGCCAGTACCATGGTTTGACCTCCCGTACCACATCCGATGTCGGCGATGTGTGCATCTTCGGAAAGAGGACCGACAAAGCTCAGGGCATTTAACGTTTGCTCAGGACTTCCGGGGCCCTGCCGTTCCAATAAAGAAAAATATTCACAGATAAGGTTGAAATCGAATTCGTGGATGGATTTATTCTCGTCACTCATGATGATGAAGTATTAAGTAGCCTGAAAAAGCTGAAAACCGCTTAGCACAGGTTACGTGATGAAACAATTGTATTTTGATGATGAAAATAAGAAACACTTCCGGCAGGAGAATGCCGGAGGTTTGCATTTGTGCTGATCCGGGTTACCCGGGTCAGTTACCTCACCGAATCCGTAATAAAGCTAAACATCCAAAGGTATTACACTGACAAATATCGGAAAATTACCGTAACAAGTCATCGCCGGAGCGAATCATTTTTCAGGATGACATTTCGGGTAAAATTGCTTACATTAGCCTTCCTGAACCAGAGCAAAACCATAATAAAGCGCCTTATGCGAAGGATTTTCTTTATCATTTTGGTCCTGGCTTTTTTGCCGGGCATTTCACCTATACACAGCCAGCCCTACACGCCCGACTGGGCATCGGTTGACAGCCGGCCGGTTCCCGGATGGTTTTCTGATGCCAAGTTTGGGATTTTCATCCACTGGGGGGTCTATTCAGTGCCTGCATGGGCGCCCGCCAGCGCCGATATCGCAATCTATGCCAAATATGCCGAGTGGTACTGGTGGCGGATCAATGAAATCAGCCCGGCAGGGAAGCTCTTCCGGGAGTACCATGACCGGATGTATGGACCGGGATTCTACTACCAGGATTTCGCAGGAGATTTCAAAGCCGAACATTTCGATCCCGGGCAGTGGGCCGATATTTTTAAGCGTTCCGGGGCCCGATATGTGGTACTCACCTCCAAGCATCACGAAGGTTTCGCCCTTTGGCCCAGTGCCCAGAGTCCCAACTGGAACAGCGTCGACATCGGTCCCCACCGTGACCTGTGCGGCGACCTGACACAGGCCGTCAAAGCCGCCGGTTTGCACATGGGCTTTTACTATTCACTCTACGAATGGTATCACCCCCTCTACCAAAGCAATGTGAACCAATATGTCGACCAGCACATGATGCCCCAGTTGAAGGATCTGGTCACCCGCTATGAGCCGGAACTGATCTTTACCGATGGCGAGTGGGATCACCCCTCGGAAACATGGAAAAGCACGCAATTTCTGGCCTGGCTCTACAACGAATCAAAGGTGAAGGAGAAGGTGGTGGTCAACGACCGCTGGGGCAAGGAGACCCGCTCGGTCCATGGTGGCTATTTTACCACGGAATATGATCTTGTGCATGACAACAAGGGGATCGGAGAAACCAGCCGTCCCTGGGAGGAGTGCCGGGGCATCGGCACCTCTTTCGGCTATAACCGCATCGAAACCACAGAACACTACATGACTTCGGCCGCCCTGATCCGGTTGCTGGTGGAAAAGGTGTCTGCCGGGGGCAATCTGCTGCTCGATGTGGGTCCCACCGCCGATGGCCTTATCCCGGTGATCATGGAACAGCGGCTCCTCGACATGGGAGAATGGCTGAAAGTGAACGGCGAGGCCATTTACGGCACCCAGCCCTGGAAAAACCGGCCTGCCGTAGCGAAGGAAGAGACTGCAGGGAAGGAGCAAAACGTCTATTACACCACCAAGGGGAAAGATCTCTACGTGATCTGTACCCGCTGGCCCGAAAAGGCGGTGATCGTTCCCGGTGTGGCAAAACCGGCATCGGTGACCCTTTTGGGCAGCAGCCTGCCTGTAAAATCACGCTGGGCAAGCGGTACACTCACCCTTTCCCCGCCTTCGATCCACCCCGGCAATATCCCCTGCCACCATGCCTGGGTATTCAAAATCGCGGGAGGTTTATAACCATGTGGGGCAGGCAGGTCAAAGAGCGGCTTTTTAAAGTCAGGAAGTTGATAAATGAGGGGGAGTGTTTTCTTGATTGATACAAGCTCACAATTCGCTTTCTCGAACAAATTATTCAGAACCATATGAATTTCTTGCACATGAAATAACTGTATATTTGCAATATGTACATGAAGAAATTACCAAACGCCCCATTACAGGAAGTGATATTTGAGGGGAAGTGGGAACTTTCTCTTGATCAGCAAACCAGTGCCTTTATTGATCCTGAGTTCCAGTTTGCATTAGGGAAATTTCAACATGTTATATCTTCAAGATTTCCATACCATAAATCTAAGATACCAGGTGATATTCCACTTCAGTTTTTAGGCCACCAACCCATTCATCAGTTTTGGACAGGTGAAGGAGTTTGGCCAGTCATTCAATTAGGCCCGGGAGTAATCACAGTGAATGATACTGAAAAGAATTATGAATGGGATGACGTTTTTTTTCCATTGGTGAAAGAAACTTTATTTAATGTTAAAAATGCCTATGTCAATGATTTAAGCTTCATTTCTTATACTTTACGGTATATTGATGTAGTTAAAATTAAAGACTATGAATTTAGTAACTGGTTTGACTTTGTTAAAGACAATATAAATTTTCAATTTAGTAATGGTTATCCGTTACCTGGAACCTTGCATAATTTTAAGATTGAACAATCCTTTAGAACGGAGGATGCCGGATTAATTGAAATCGGCTTTTCAAATGGCCAGGACAATCAAAAAGAGGACATTTTTATTTGGCAGACAGCTGTAACCGGAAGAAAACCATTGTTTATTGAAGGATTAATGGAGTGGCTTGTTTTAGCACATTCTCATTGCTCCAGAATTTTTAAAGAAACCTGTAAGGAGGATTTTTATGCAAGCTTTGTTAACCGATGAATTAAATCAATATTCGACAAATACTGTTATGCAGCTAGCAGAAGATAAATCTTCTCTGATCTGGCATTTTAGAATCAGGAACTTAATTGCTCCCAACAGTACTGTGTTTCCTGATCTTCTATCATTTCCCCCGGTAATAATCAGTTTCATTCAAAAACTGGACAGCTATATTAACCTTAATGATAACTGGGATTCGTATGGCGCAGTTGCCCCTTCAGTAATTTCAATCAGGAATGCCCGAAGATTTCTCATTAATAATGCAAACGTTTCACTTCCTTATTACTTCATCTCCCCTGGGGTAAATGGGGAAGTTATGATTGAGCTAAGTAAAGGGAGGAAGGCCGCTGAAATTTATTTTAATTCGGACAAATCTACAGAATTATTGCTTTTTGAGAATAACAACTGTTTACTTGAGAGCAATTTAAAAGACTCAATCAAAGAACTAATTAAATTCTTCAATGATTGATATCCCCTCCATCGTGACTATCGGAGAAAATGATCGCTTGTTACGAAGGGTTCAATTCCTTCATCCCAATTTCATTAAGCCAGACGGGACGCCTTCCTCTGCAAGTTTTAGTTTAAAAACCGATGAAAAAGGTCTTTCTGTCGACTTAGAGCGTCTGACTTCGTATGAAAAGTCAATTCTGGACAAAACCAGATTTCGTTTGTTTTATCTTTCTGCTTCCTTTACGGTCCAGCTAGGACTTATAAATCAACATGACCCACAGCCCGACAATTATGCCCATACATTAGTCATGGGCAACATTTCTAGATCTGTGAGCCGTCAGCTTGCGGCAGCAGCAAAACGCATTTATTTTCCGTAATTATCCATTGAGAAGCATTCGAAGGTTTCTCATCGCTTCCTCCACAATTTTCCCCTGGGTTTCTATATTGAGGATGACCTCCTCCACCGAACGATTGTCTGTTTCTAAAACTGCATTCGGATTAACCGCTTTTAAATCAAATACCTTAGAGTCAATAATTGAGGCAATGACTTCTTCTTCACGGGCTGCTTTTTCCTGCGCTTTGATCTTTTCTTCCAAATCCCGGATGACCTCCACTTTGGCATTTGCCTTTTTCAGTGCTTTGAGCTTTTCCTTTAAGGTCACTACGCCTGACTTTATCTCATTGGCCTTGTCGAGATGCGGTTGCATTTCCTCCCGTGCATCGGCTCTGCGCCGGGCAAAGTCAATGGTCCAGGAATAGCTGCTTTCCCCATCCGGTGTAGCTCTGTATGGTAACATGCGGGCATAGGACGGAAACTTTTTCCCACTGTTGTTTTGATCTTCCAGCCATTCCGAAACGAAATCTTTGGGCAACAAGGTGTCGCTTAAAATTCCCCCGTCTTTGTCAAATCCGAAATGGGCGCGAGTCATCGGGGTCTTCTTTCCGATTTTCACCTGGGAAAGATCATAGTACCAAATTTTCTCCGTCTTTTTTCCTTTAGTAAAAAACAACAGGTTGGTTTTTACTCCGGCTCCGGCAGTTGAAAATACGCCTCCAGGCAAGCTCACAATGGCCCATAAATCACATTCATCCACCAGTCTTCTTTTGGTCTCCACAAAGGCGCTTTCGTTGGTACGGAAAAGCAGGCCTTCATCCAATACCATCGCGCAGCTACCACCGGGAGACAAAGAAGAAATAATTTCCTGCAGAAAAAGTACCTGTGTGGCGCTCGTTTCAAAAGGATAGTTTTTCTGGGCATCCTTGCCCTCTTTCCCTCCAAAGGGCGGATTGGTGAGAATATAGTCAAAGGTTTTAGGAGCATGATCGAACAAGGCTCCATAGGTGGTCTTTCCGGTGAGGGTATTACCGTGCCAGATGTTAGGCTGGTCAATTCCGTGGAGGATCAGATTGGCCAAAGCAATCGGAAATACCAGGTTTTCCTTTTCCCGTCCGAAAAATGTGTCGTGTTTCAAAGCATCTATATCGTTGCCTGAAATATCTTTCCCCATTTCGCGGCGGATGTGTTCATAGGCAATTGCCAGAAAACCCCCGGTGCCGCAGCAGGGATCATACACACTCTTCCCCGGTTTCGGATCGAGGGTGTGTACCATGGCGCGGATCACTTCTCTAGGTGTAAAAAACTGGCCTCCATCGGAATTTTTCTCCCCCATTTTCAGCAATAAGTCCTCATACACCTGCGAAAGGGTGAAGAAATGGGTGTCATCCACATTTTCAATTTTTAACTGATCGACCTTGTCGAGGATATCCCGGAAGTTGGTTTCGCTGTCCACCCTCACGCGTTCCACCGCCGTCATAATCCGGCCGATGATGCGTTGTTTGCGGCTGGCGGAGGGATTGGGCAAACCGGTTGTCAGGCTGATGTCGAGACCATGCAGATAAGGAAGCAATTCTTTGTTGATAAAGTCGAACAGCTTTCCATCCCCCCGGGCAAAGAGCTCCTGCCGTTTCCAGCCGAATGGTTTGCCTTCCTGCGTAACGGGATGGTCCGGACTATCCCTGAAGGGCGCTGCCCAGTCCTGCCAGCGGTAGGGAGCCGCAAGCGCCGGAGAATAGGGGCTGCCGACGGCTTCCGCTTCTTCCCGGTCCCGGCTTTCCTGGGCATCGAGAATGCGGAGAAACAAAATCCAGGTCAGTTCGGGCACATACTGCAATGCGCTGGCGCAATTTGACCGCCGCATAATGTCGCAGATGGTCTTTACAAAGGATGAAAGTGACTTTGTGGTATTGATTGATTTGATGCTTATTTGTTTCTTCTCTTTTACCATCATTCCGTTTTAAATGCTTTTTCCAATAATTTTCCGGGAATTGAATCTAATGCATCCAATTCCTTGTTAATATGCAGGATAACATGTTTTAGTTCCTTTAATGAATCAGAGGTTTTTTGCTGAAATGCAAATTCAGGTAACTCAATTTCACCCTCAGCCAACCGGTTAAACAACATCCTTTCTCTTACAGCCCCGCGTGCCAAAGATTTAATGCAATATTCTCCCAACGGTGACCGTAACCAATAGTAAAACCACCGGGAATCAAGCATTCCTTCTTTTCCCTTCAATACCACATAATCCGGACTCGTAATTCCACGCTGATCATCATCATCCACAAAAGCAATGGACCCGATCAGAATACGCATGGGATTATAAAAAACTGTTCCCGAGAATACCGGTTTATAACGCTGAGGCATTTTGCCGGGGGGTTCTTTCGCCAAAGCCAGTCCATTCCGCGTTGCGCCCAACACGGGAAAATCCTGCCAGTTTTCGCCAATTCCTTTTTTAATTTCAAACAGAACGTCTCCCAACTTCAAATTTTGAGACTTTCCTTCTTTGATACTTTTATAAATAAGCGCATTCGCCAAATTCTGAGTTTCCTTCAATTGCTCCGCCAACGCCTTTCGCGCTTTTTCAACTTCTGATTGTTGGGCTTTAAGTTTAGAAGCGATTAGACATTGATATTCATAATTTGGTTTAGGGACTAATTTGTCACTAAGATATTTAGAATGTCTGCCATATCCATCATCAGGAAACTTTAGACTTCTTAAATAAAAGTATAGATACTCCGTATTAAAACCTTTACATGCTTTATAAAGCCTAACTCCATCAGCTCCAACAATAAAAGGAACATCAATAAATTTGACCATTTTAGTATGATCTCCAAATAATATGTAAGGTGGATCTTTTCTCAGAAATTCATCATTATTGGAATATCCAGATATAATATTTTGTCCCTGATCAACAACAACAAATCTACCAGAAGGTAAATATTCTGATTGCTGAATTTTTAATTTACCAACTGGAACATTTAAATAAGCTTCATCGAAAGGAACAAATAGAACATTATTCATGCCGCAAACAACCTTCCTTTGGCTTTAAGTAAAACATTGTAGGGTCTTCCCAGCGGTTTCAGGGCATTCATTCCGCCCGCTGTCCGGATTTCCGGCACCTGCCATAAGGCCGGGGTTTCGAGCGCCGGGGTTCCCCCGAGGACAAACTGGTGTCCCAGCTCTTTTAACACTGTAGCCGCTTTGGGGTCCATTTCTTCAAACCAGGCCTGGTTATTCCGGATATACAAATGGCCGCGTTCCGTTTGTTTCCAGGGCGTGGCTTTGTACCCGTAGAAACCGAAAAAATCGAACAAGTCGTAATCCGTCATTTTATCGATTTCCAGCATGATCTCAGGCCTATAACTGGCCTCCGTCAGGTGTTTGATCAAATCTCTCCGTTTTTGGGTTTCAATCCACAAGCGACGGAATTCATCGAGGTTGTTTGCCTCGCGCAGTACCCGCCCGATCATTTCCCTCCGGTATTCATCGACCGGCACAGGCATTTCCCTGCCGTCACGATTACACATGATAAAATGACCATGACCCGTCACATACACATTTTGCCCTTTCATTTCCCCCACCACGGGTTGATCGCTGCCACCGCCACCGCCGCCGCCTTTGCCTCCCCCGCCGGTATCTAGACCGGGTTTTGGAGGACGGGTAATAAAATCGGTTCCGAACAATTCCGTCACATCGGTATAATCGTACAGCCAGAATTTATACTTTCCTGTTTCCTCGTGAATTCTGGTTCCGCGGCCCAGCATCTGGTAAAATTTGATAGATGATTTCAGGTAGCGGAAGAATACCACGGCATTCAGCCTTTCAATATCTACCCCGGCCTCCAGCAGATCGACCGTGCAGGCAATAAAAGCCCGTTCGCCCGAGCCGCGCATCGGTTCGATCATGTCGGAGCCGTTGTTGGCGCCTCCCATGCACTTAAATGCATAATGATCTTTGGGTGTTTTGTCATTTTCGCGGCACCATTGCACATAGAGATTGTTCATTTTTTGGGCTACACGGTCGGCATGGATTTCACGGGTGCAGAAGATAATTACTTTTTGCTCGGGCCCCCCATGCTGGCAAAGCTGATGGAAAAGATCGGCGCACATAACCGGAGTTCGCAAATCAATAAACAGCTCATCATCAAAGTCTTTCCCGGTATATTTCTCTTTGGTAAGATCAGCATCCGTTAAAGGCTGACCGGTTTTAATATTGATTGCTCCGGCATATAATATTTGCTGTTTCATAAAAACGCTGGAATCGATCGATGCTTTGCGTTTCACGATTTCACAGGCCGCCAGGTAGCCATCTTCCTGAGCTTCAACCAAGGTATATTCATATACCGGTTGCCCAAAGTATTTGAGGTTATCGGCTATAATCTGGCTATCTTCCGGAATGGTATCTTTTGATTCAAATAACTGACGGGGAGTAGCCGTTAAACCAATGTGAACCGCCTCCGGATTACGCTTCAGCACTTCTGACCACCGTCCCCAGGCCGAGCGGTGACATTCGTCGATGATGATTACACTGAAGGAATTTTCAGGGTAAAATTCGGTGAGGAAACTGGCAACCTGATTTTCAGCGGTATCCTCATCAATTCCCAACGTCTGATACGTGGCTATGTGAATCCGTGCATTTCTGGCAGCATTTTCACCCCTTTCCAGTTTTACGATACGGGCATTATCACCGAAGGCTACAGTCAACTTGTTGTATGCCTGTTCGCGCAGTTCATCGCGGTCGCACAGGAAGAGCGCCGGTTTGGGCAATTGTTCCGCTTCATGCATGCGCCAGATCAGATTGGTGGCCACAATAGTTTTTCCGGAACCGGTAGCCAGGGACATTAATACCCTGGCAGGTTCTCCTTTTTCCCTACACTGAAGGATCTTTTCAAACGATGCTCTGATAGCTGCATCTTGGTAATACCGTGTCTGTGACCACCCCGGACTGTCGGGCATAAAAAGAATCCGGGATTCAGGTGAAGTAAGGTCTATTCCTGTGTCTTTGGCATACCGGGCTGATAATTCAGAATGGGGCGGAAAATCAGCAAATGGAAAGCTGCCACTCTGTAAACCGGTTGTTTTGTCAAATTCACCATACAAATGGCCATTGGTGGCAAAAACATATTTTGTATCAAAGCGGTCACAATCCGCGTAGTTTTTTGCCTGCTGCATACCCTTTATGGGATCTTCATTTTCTTTTTTGGCTTCAAGTACAGCTACAGGCAATGGTTGAGGCATCTTTCCCACCTGGACACAGAGGAGATAATCTGTACGCCCCACTCCTCTTCTCCTGCGACCTTTAAACCCGACAGGTTCCACAGGAGCAGGTGTTTCCAGCCTTAGTCTGGTAATGTCATCATACCCTTTTTCGCGCAAAACCGGATCAATCAGGTAAAACCGGGTTTCGCTCTCATTCATACCCATAATACATTGTAATTATGCATCTGAGGATTTCAGTATGGTGATGCTAAGTTAGGAATTACTAAAAAAACGTAAGTTCGCATTTATTTCGATTATAAACATACAAAACATAGCAAAACCCTTATACCGGAAATTCACATACAAAATTAAAAATTAACTACCCGGAAAAACAATTTACAAATATGTTAATTTAGAGAATCCAAAATGATAATGGCAAAGGCACTTGTTAAGAAAAAAGTAAATTTAACTGAAATTTTGTTTTTTTTATTTAAAATAGTATTACCTTTGATACCACATTCATGAAGTTCAAGATAAAAATAAATGAAGATACATCATTTAGTGATATACGTCTTGAGCTGGAGAACCTCAGGGCTGCACCAGTTACCGAGATTCCGCTTAATCATTTACGGAAAATTATTGAATTTTTGGGAGCCTCTGAAGTTCCGGCGTCCGGTTCAAGCGTGAGGTTCAGGCACCATATTCTGGACGATCATCCATATTATCATGGATATTTTCAGATTCATAAAATTCACAAAGGAGGAGATAAGGATCAGATAAAGAAAAATGATTACAGCAGGATTTTACATCCCACATTAATAACCATAATTGAATTATTAGAAAAATAAAGAACAATGTCGATGAAAGATTTGAATTATTATAAATCCTTGGATTATAATATTATAATTGAAAAAAAGAAAGAGAAAGAAGAGATTTGGTACATAGCTTATACCAACGAATTTGGAAAATATGCCTGTTATGGACAGGGAGATACAGCTCAAGAGGCAATTGAGAGTTTTTATGAAGAGAGAGATATTTTCGTTGAATATCTGTTTAAAGAGGGAGCAAACATACCTGAGCCCACAACAACAGAATCTGAAAAATTCAGCGGTGTTTTTAACGTCAGAACATCTTCTATTATTCATGCGAAGCTTGTTCAGCAGTCAAAAGATATGGACATTTCCTTAAATCTTTATCTGAATCAGATATTGTCTGGAGCAGTTGAACGACGAAAAGATGAAATTCAGATCATGAATAAGTTATCGGAACTGTGCGCTCAGCTGGAAAAGCACCATTTTGAGGTGACCAAACAGTTGAATTATCAGAAAAGCAAACTAGCTGCCGAAAAGACATGGTCTGCTGATTATCAGGGTCCTTATTTAAAAACGGCTTGATTATTAAGATATGAAACCAAAGATTTCACCCGAAGAATATCGTAAAATCCTTGAAGCACTTGAACTGGACACACTTTATCTATTTGAATTAAACTCAAAGTTCAGAGAAGAGTTTCTTTCCCAATCACTTAAACTGGATATTGACGAAAAAGAATCTTTTATACAGGAAAATAATATTCTGAAAGTAATTTACACCTTTAAATTGACTGCAAAGGATGACTCAATGGAAGAAGCGGGCATTACCTTACAAGCCAAATATACTGTACGATACCAGGTTAAAAAGGAGGTACAGGTCACCAAAGAATTCATGAACGTTTTTTCTGAACTGTCCATTGGCATGCTTCTTTGGACCTATTTCCGGGAACTGGTCAACAACATGGTATACAGGATGGGAATGCCACCCCTGGTTTTACCACTGAAAAAAAGGTAAATTATCAGCCACAAAAAAGCAACAAAGAATTCAGGAACAATCGTTATCTTTCGGTACAACTCAGCTTAACTGAAGATAACCGATGAAATTGCCTGCCAAAATCCTTATCACCTTTCTGTCCCTTGTGTCTATCGCCGGAATTTCGGAAGGGAACCTGAATCCACATCGGGAAACTGAATCCTCCCCCGGGTTCATACTCTCCGCGGTCAGTGTCCGGTTTTCTGATATTCCCGATTCGGTCAGTTACCTGGCCGACTTTTCGCTGATGGCGGAAAGCATGAGCCTGTTGATGGGTGAGGCACAACACTCCGCCACGGTGGCTAAAAAGAGTGCCCCTTTTTATTTGTTTCCCTCCCCGGCCGTCCGCCAGGATCTGGATAAGCTTCAGCCGCTGCTGATGGAATCGCTGGAGCTGAAAGCCCGGATTGCGGCCTCGGCCTCGGCTTTCGATGCCGCCTGGGAAGAGGTGATCACCTGCGCCTCCCTGGAAAGTGAGGAAGGGGTGCGATCGGCGCTGGCCATCGCCTTCCAGCATAAGGCAGAGCTGGACCAGTTGCAGAAAAAGCTGGATGGCGTGACTGAAAAAGTTAAAAAGGCCGGAGAGCCCCGTGACCCGGTGGCAGAATGGAAAAAACTGGAGAAAGAACACCAGGAGAACCTGACCACAGCCCAAAAGGCGCTTGTCAAAAAGGGAAGTTCCGCCACCGCACCTGCCCCTGCCCCTGCCGGCAAGGGGGTGTACAAGCTGATCGACATCAAAAACAACTCCCCGGAGAAGTTAAAAGTGACCATCCAGGATGGAATCATAAAGGTCAAAGAAGAATACACCATTTCCACAGGTGAAACCACCTTAGAATCTATAGAATTCCATTATCCTCAGGTCATTTATCCGGAAAAACCGGTGGAACTCACGATCAGGCTTGAATTCCGCCCTGAGAAACTGCTCTATCATCAACGAAGCAGTTATGCCCGTGTAGATTTGGTGTATGGTGCCCATCCGTTGCTGGGGGTGCCGGCCCATTGGAAGCTGATGAATGTCTGGCATCATGTTCCGGTCCATTTCGAGGAAAAACAGAAGCTTAAAATCCTGAAATATACCGAGGACAAAATTACCTTCTCCCTGCCCGACCGGCAAAAGCTGCTTCAGGCCATCAGGGAAAAGCGGAAACCGGTCTGGGAAATCCCCTTAAGGGACCAGCAGCAGTTCATGACCTTTGAAGGCGGATACTCCTCATTCTCCCCTCCGGAAATGGCCGTTACAAAGTACAATCTGCTCGAAATGTACAATCACACCATTCCGGCCGACATGAAGGTGCTGACCATGGACTCCCAGAATGCGGGAATTCACCTGATTGGTTCCTGGTGCAATATTTATCTGATGTACCAGTGGAGTGATGATGGGGCTCCCGGGCCAGCATCGCCTGATGCCCTGGCCGGGCAGGCCAAAAAACAGAAAATTGCGGAAGTTGAGGGCAATATCGCCTTTGTCAGGAGAAACATCAGCGCTTTCCGCGAACAATTGGGGAAGGAAACCGACCCGGGTGTGAAGGCCAGGCTCTCCTATCAGATCATGACCTCCGAGGCAGACCTTCAGGCGGAGGAAGATATGAAGAAGTCGGTACTGACCGGGCAATATGTGCATACGCGCACCGGTTTTGATGATTTTGTCAGGGGGCAGTTCATCGAAAACATCCGTACGGAGCAGATGCGGATGGAGGAGTATCAGCGCTGTTCGGCCTCCCTGCAGCGGATGGCAGCACTTTTACCCCCGGCCGATGCCGATGGGGCGCGTGATTTTATTGCCCGTCAGGTGACGCCGGCCGACGTGATGAACATGGATGTGGCCAAACTGCGCAAGATCGCCGATATCCTGTATAAACAGGTGGAAGCCCGTGCGGCGCAGGAGGCCGCCAAAGGGGAGGAAGAAGCAGCCCAGGTGGGGTTGGACTGGGCCAACCGCATCAAAACAGCAGCCGATGCAGGGATGATGGCAACCTCCCTGGTGGCCGGTCCCTGGCTCAATGTGGCTTACCAGGGCGGCACCGGCACCTGGGAGGGCGGCCTCACCGAAGGAATCCTCAGGGCGGCCTCCTCCTATTCCATGCCTTCCTTTCTGGCGGCCCAGGCCTACCAGGGATACCAGGCCGGAGGGTGGACCCAGGCCGGCGAAAATGTGGCCATCAGTTTTGTCACCGGCAAGGTCATCCAGTATGGCCTGGCCAAATCTCTCACTGCCGCAGGAAAACTGCTGTCTCCCTCCTCTCAGGAGAGTTTCCGGCTGGCCCAATTCAACCAGGCCCGGCAGCAAGGGGAAGCCCTGGTGAAAAACCTCCAGCGAACCGAAGGGGAGGTCATCAGGCTGCGGGTAGCCCTGCAAAACGGCGAAAGGGGTGCTGCCCAGAAACTGAAACAAGCCCTGGCCAACCGGGAAGCCCAGGCCGCCGCCATCCACGAAAATATGCACGCCAAGAACTTTCTGAAATACAAAGGGGACTACCACACCCGCAAGATCTTCACCGAAGATCTGGACCTGATCCACCAGAAAACACAGGAGAAGTTTCATGCCGCCATGCAGGCCAGGGGGTGGAATAAAACACCGCTGAAGGAGTTCCGCAATGCCTCCAGCGCCGGAACCTCCGGCATGGATTACGACATCGGGCTGGATGAACAGCTGGCCGGGTCCCTCACTAAGAACGGGAGCAGAGCCACCCTACAGCAGTGGCAGAATGAAGCCCAGCCGGCCTGGAACCAGGCTTACAGGGAGGTCACGGGCCGGAGCGCTGTCCGCACCTGGGAGACCATCACCACCAGCATCCATCCCGAGGCCTATAAAGACCTGGCCTGGCTCAGCGGTAACCCCAGCGGTGCCAGCAAACTATGGACCCAGCAGGCCGTGGATGTCACCCGGTTCAAAAACTGGCATATGATGAACGACGAAGTCCTCACCGTCTACGAAAAGCTTCAGGAGGTATGCCGGGGTTCCGCCAAGGATATGTCGACCAAACTGCTCGGTAATCTGAGTAAGCTGGCCAATGCCGGCGGGCCCAATGCTCCGGCCCTGAAAAAGGCCAATGAGCACTGGCGCAAAGTCTTCGGCGTCCTCGACAAATTCGGCAAGGGAGATCTCGATCCTCTGTCGGCCTCCCGTCAGATCCGCGAACTCTCGGGCGGTAAAAGCATCACCGAAGTCCTCGACGATATGACCACCCTGATGGAAGCCATCGGAAAACTATGATGTTTCCTGTAGGTTTTACGTTCCCGGAAGATCAAGCCTTTCTGAACCGGATGGAACCGTACTGATTCATGCCCTGCAGTTCAGCCAGCAGTGCCTGCTCAACAGGATCAATGTGACCGTCGGCTGTCGCCTGGTGAATAATTTTTCCCTATTCTTGGGGCATCCTTTGATCGTGAAACGCCTTCTCGATCATATCCCGCAGTTTTAAGGATTCTTCGGGATTTATCCTCTCTTTTGATCCAAGATCTTTAGAGCTTGATCATCTGATTGCTAATATCCCCAGCTTTTCACCGCTGCCAGGTTCTCCTTCATACAGTCGAGTGGTGCCAGGCCCTGATAGGATTCCTGCTCGATGACGAAGAGGGTGGTCCCGGAATCGCGGGCCATGTCGGTGATCTCTTTGATGGGGAGGACCCCTTTGCCCAGGATGGTGCTTTCAAACCCCTGGCCGTCGGCGCGCGCAATCATATCCTTGATGTGGATGTTGTCGTACCTTCCCGGATATTTGGCCAGCAGATCCTTGGCCAGGGCTCCCGCCATGTACATGTTCCCGGTGTCGAGCTGTAACACCACCTTGTCCTTGTCGGTATGCTGCATGATCAGGTCAAAGAGCATCTCCTCGCCGATCTTGTGGCTGAATTCGAAGTCGTGGTTGTGATACCCGAAGCGCATGCCGGCCTTCTGGCAAAGCTCGCCGCATTTGTTGAAGACCTCCATGTATTTCAGGAGGGTGTCCAGGTCGCTGTACATGCTCTGGTCAAGCCAGGGACTCACCACATACTGCTGCCCCATATAAGCCGCATCGTCGACCAGCTTCTTCCAGTCGTCGGTGAAATCCTGCGTGGCCTCATCCCAGTGGTTTTTCCCCAGCACAGTATGGCCCGAAGACATCTTCAAACCCAGGTCATCCAATACCTTCCTGAACTCTTCGGCCGTCCAGCCATAGAACTTGTGGTCCACATAGTTGGCATGCTCCACATGGGTATACCCCATCTCAGCCAATTGGGTCAGCGTACCCTGGGGATCGTTGCCCATCTCGTCACGCACACAGTACAACTGCAAAGCGATGGTCCGCTCAGGAGCCACGGCCGGCGCTCCCTTTTTACCCCCCGAACAGGCCAGCTGCGGCAACAATGCCATTCCTCCTACGGCAAAAGCCCCTGTCTTCAGAAAATCCCTTCTCGATGTCTTCATAAGTTTGTCATTTAAAAACAGCGTTAAAATAGTAAAGAGAATCGAGATTTCCCCTCTTTTCCCTGCAATAGCTTTCCCGGAATCAACTTTTGGAGTAATTTCATAGCGAAATTTCCCTGGAATGTAAATTGGGATCAACCTTTGAGCCCGATAGAAGTCGCATGGCGCTTCGACCACATCAGGGCATAAATAATGGCTTGATGCGAAACGAAGTATGGCGGAGCACTGCGGAGCCAATTCCATGGTTGTGAAGCACTTAAACCTGTTTCACTACGGCATATATGAAATGCAAATCATTAACTAACAACAATCTACATGAAAATGCTGGTTTTCTTATTTCTAGTTCTGTTGACCGCCCCGGGAAGGGAGGTGGTAGCCCAGGAGCAACCCACGAAAGCATACCTTGAAAACTACAATCAGGTGATGGAGCGGACCCAATGGTGGCGGGAGGCCCGGTTTGGGATGTTCATCCATTTCGGGGCGTATGCCGTGCCGGCGCGGGGGGAATGGGTAAAGTCCAATGAGCGTATCACCACCGAGGCTTACCAGAAGTACATAGATGCCTTTCATCCCGGGCAGTTTGACGCACGGGAATGGGCACGGCTGGCCAAGGCCGCCGGCATGAAGTATGCCGTTCTCACGGCCAAGCACCATGATGGCTACTGCCTCTTTGACAGCAAGCTCACCGATTATAAACTGACTCCCCGATTCGGGGGCCGCGACCTGGTCAGGGAATTCCTCGACGCTTTCCGTGCTGAAGGGTTGAAAGTAGGACTCTACTATTCCATCATCGACTGGCACCACCCCGACTATCCCAATGTGGGGAACCACCCCCAGCGCGATGACAAGGAGTACGCCAAGCAGAATTTCAACTGGGACAACTACTTGAAGTACATGCACGGACAGGTGGAAGAACTGGTTACCCAGTATGGCAAACTCGACATCATGTGGTTTGACTACTCCTTCGACGACTACAGTGGTGAGAAGTGGAAAGCGCGTGAGCTGGTGGAGATGGTCCGCAGGCATCAGCCGGGAATCATCCTCGACAACCGGCTGGAGACCCATGAGGGATTGACTGCCGGAAAACGAAAGGTGAGTTTACTGGGAGATTTTGAAACCCCCGAGCAAGGGATTCCCGACGCCCCCATCCTCGACCAGTATGGGAATCCCATTCCCTGGGAGACCTGTCTGACCCTGAACAACTACTGGGGCTACCATGAACTCGACAAAAACTGGAAACCGGCGGAACTGGTGATTCAAAGTCTGGTCAACTGCGTCAGCAAGGATGGCAATCTATTGCTGAATGTGGGTCCCGATGCACGGGGGCTCATCCCTGACGAGAGTGTGGCGATTCTGGAAGAGGTGGGGAAATGGATGGTCCGGAACAGTGAAAGCATATATGGTGCGGGGTCATGCCAGTTGTCCAAACCCGACTGGGGCCGTTATACCCGCAAGGGCAACTCTCTCTTTGCCCACTGGATGCATCCCAACATCGGTCAGCTGAATGCACGGGGTGTTCCGACCGATAAGGTGAAAAACATTTTCATGCTGCATTCGGGAGCCGAACTCTCCTGGGTAAAAAACTGGTGGGGCAACATGGAAGAGGGCAATCTTTTCATCAATACGGGCAACTCGCCCGAAAAACCGTATCGTCATGATACCGTCATCCATATCGAATTGAATGAGTGAAAGTCGCATGGTGCTTCGACCACATAAGGACATGTATTATTGCTCCATGCGAAACGAAGTTCGGCGGAGCACTGCGGAGCCAATTCCATGGGAGTGAAGCACTTAAACCAGCTTCACTTCGATATGTAACTGAAGAGCAAGTCATTAACTGACATCTATGTAAATGAAAATATTCCTGAAATGCCCATACTAATTTATCCATCCGGGTCGCCTGACCATCAGGGAGGCCTTGACAGGATTCCCCGGAAATCGCGCAGCGGCGCAGTGATCATCACATGGCTGATGTCATGCTTCATTTTACTTCTTTCCTGCAGCAGTGGTCCTGCGCCGGAGGTGAAAAACATTCCCCTGTCGCTGCTGCGCGACAAAATCGCCGGCGGCTGGGCAGGAAAGATGATCGGGGTGACCTATGGTGCCCCCACCGAATTCAGGGCCCAGGGCACAACCTATGAAGATTCCATCCTCTGGAAGCCTGACGACATCAGGGGAGCCCTTTGGCAGGATGACATCTACGTGCAGCTCACCTTTCTGATGACCATGGACCGTTATGGCATGGAAGCTCCGGCCAAAAGGTACCAGGAGCTCCTGGCCAAAGCCGGGTATCCCCTCTGGCACGCCAATGTGCAATCCCGGAAGAACTATTTCGACAGTATCTTCCCTCCGGAATCGGGGCACCCCGACAATAACCTGCATGCCGATGACATCGACTTCCAGATTGAAGCCGATTATATCGGGTTCATCTGTCCGGGAATGCCGGAGACCGCCAACCGGCTGGCCGGAATCACCGGCCAGGTCATGAATTACGGTGACGGCCTGTACGGCGGGGCCTTCGTGGCTGCCCTCTATGCCGAAGCATTCTTCTCAGGTGACATCCCGGCGATTATCGACAAAGCCCTCCTCTCGATTCCTGCGGAGAGCGACTATGCCAAAATCGTGAGAGATGTGGTGCTGTTGCACCGGCACTTCCCCGAAGATTGGCGGGCCGCATGGCAGGAACTGCAGAACAAATGGGGCAGCGTGCAGATCTGCGAGGCCGGAACCTCCTTCAATATCGACGCCAAGCTCAACGGGGCCTATATCGTGATGGGACTCCTGTATGGAGAGGGCGATCCCCTGAAGACAATGGAAATTTCAACCCGCTGCGGGCAGGATTCCGACTGCAATCCCTCCAATGCCATGGCGGTCCTGGGACTGATACGGGGATTCAGCGGACTGCCTGCACCATGGCAGGAAGCTATAAACGCCCTCGGCGACTCCCTGTTCATCCATACGGACTATTCCTTCCGGAAGGCCGTCGATAAAAGCATGGACTATGCCACTCAACTGGCTGCGACACATGGGGGGAAAATCTCAGGGGAATACCTGGCCATTCCGGCAGAGGACCCGAAACCGCTCCCCCATGCCGATTCCTTTCCGCGCCTGCTTTTTGACAAAAGGATTCCCGTTTCCACCAGGGAATACTGGTCATCCGGCGGAAGCTGGGAATCTTCAGGCCTCGCCAATGCCCACGCCGCAGAATCCCCGAAAGGAAACGCTTTGTTCAGCGGACATGCCGGCGACAAGCTGACCTTTACCTTTAATGGGACGGGTGTCTCCCTGGTGGGGCATTGGCTGAAAGATGGAGGGAAAGCCGACATCTTCGTCGACGGGGAATTCAAACGCACCATTGACTGTTATTTCAACTACGCCGGGCAGCAACACCTCAATATGGACCTATACCATGTCACTGGCCTGGAAAAGGGAGAACATACCCTCCAACTGGTCGTGAGAGGGGAGAAACGGCCCGAATCAGAAGGCACCAGAGTTTATGTGACCGAAGCCGTGGTCTTCCTGACGGGCGATAAACGCAGCGAAAATACAAGGTTTTCCTTTCAATGACCGGCGTGATTTAAGCTGATTGAAAGTCGCATGGGCTATAAGAAGCAACTGTGACCACCCATAGATCTGAACCAATGAGAGCATTATTTCTGCTGATTTTTGCGCTTTTGGGGGCCAATGCGCTCTCTGCCCGGATCCCGGAAGGAGTAAACGGCCCGGTCCTCAACGGTTTTGCAGAAAAGGTTGCCGGCCAGGATTTCAATTACCACTCATCGGTTCCCGATGCCCGGGAGTGCCTGCTGACCAGAGCCACCGACGGCCACTCCTTTGTCGAATGGGAAACAGCACCGGTACTTGTGAAATCAGGAAAAATCCAGGTTCCGGTAACCCCCGGCGGCAATCCACTTTCCCCGTTGCCAGGTGAAGGAACAATCACCTTTGCCTGGCTGGCAGGCATCGGCTCCTCACCGGGAAATGCCCGCTTCGACCTTTCGGTCAACGGTCAGCCCCTGCTTTCCTTCTGGAGCGATGGGAAGGACGAGTGGTCCGTTGAGGAAGCCGGAGGGGCTACCCTCTCCTTCCGGAAGGAAATGACTGATCAGTATGGTGACAAATTCGGGTTTATGTTCCTGACAGTTCCGGCCTCAGGACTGGTAGCCGGGGAACCCCTTCACATCAGGGTCACCGGAGGAAACTTCGGAAAGACCTCCTGGTACATGACCTTTAAATTCCCCCTGAAAAGCGGGTTCAGCTTCAAGGCTCTCCCGGCTGTGATCCACCGGGGGGAAGAATCCTTTCAGGCAGGGATGGCCCAGATCCTCCACTTCGGGGAACCGGCAACAGCCCGCCTCATCATGGGCCGGAAAATCACCAGGGAGATTCCGGTCCGCTTCGGGTACAACCAGGTCTCCATCGATCTGCCCCAGGTCAGTCAACCTTCCAGAATGGGCTATCGTCTGGAACTTGCCGGAAAGAGGGAGAGCGGTGAAATCCTCCTGTCTCCCGTCAGGAAATGGAGGGTCAACTTTGTACAGCACTCCCATACCGATATCGGCTATACCCGGCCCCAGACTGAAATTCTGGCGGAACACCTTCGCTATATCGATTATGCCCTGGACTATTGCGACCTCACCGATGGATTACCAGAGGAGGCCCGTTTCCGGTGGAGTTGCGAAGCCTCCTGGGCCGTGGATGAGTATCTGAAATGCCGGCCTTCCTCCCAGGTGGAAAGACTTAGGAAAAGGGTAGCGGAGAAGCGCATCGAGATCACCGGCATGTACTTTAACTTCGATGAGCTTCCCGGTGAGCAGGTCCTGGCCGCTTCCCTGGCACCGCTGAAACGTTTCAGGGAGGCGGGACTGGAGGTGAAAACCGCCATGCAGAACGATGTCAACGGCATCGGCTGGTGCCTCAGTGAGTTCTTTCCCGGTCAGGGCATCCGCTATCTCCACATGGGCACACATGGTCACCGGGCTCTCATCTGCTTCGACAAGCCCACCCTTTTCTGGTGGGAATCCCCTTCGGGAAAGAGAATGCTGGCCTTCAGGGCTGAACATTACATGCTGGGAAACACCCTCTTCAGGATCCATGCGGGCGATTTCGGTAAATTTGAGGAGGAACTGCTCTCCTATCTCTCGTCGCTCGAGGCCAAAGGGTATCCCTGGGAGCTGATCTCCATCCAGCATTCGGGATACCTCACCGACAATGCGCCACCGTCGACGCTGGCCTGTGAGATGATCAGGCAGTGGAATGAGAAATATAGCTGGCCGAAGCTGCAAACGGCCACCGCCACGCAATTCTTCGAAGAGATGGAAGCAGACCACGGGAAGGAATTTCCGGTCATCAGGGGGGCATGGCCCGACTGGTGGACCGATGGCTTCGGGGCCTCGGCGCGGGAAGTGGCGGCCGTGAGAACCGCGGCTGCCGACCTGGTGGCCCACACGGCGGGAATGTCCATGGCGGCACTCCTGGGCGCACAAGTGCCCGGCAGCTATTCCGGCAGGGTGGATGCGACAAACGAAGCCTTGCTCTTCTACACGGAACATACCGTGGGTTACCATGGCAGCGTCAGTGAACCGTTTCACAAAAACAGCATGGAACAGCGGGCCCTCAAGGAGTCCTATGCCTGGGAGGCCGCCCGCCGCGCGAAAATGACCGGCGAAATGACCATGGGACTGCTGCAATCTCACTTCAGCCGCGAAAAAGAAGCCTCCCTGCTGGTCTTCAATACCCTGAGCTTTCCGCGTAGCGGAGTGGTAACCGTCTATGCCGACCACCAGATCATCCCCAGGAATACTGACTTCACACTGACCACCCCCGACGGGAAGGATGCCAAAGCCCAACCTCTTGAGAACTTCTCCGATGGCACCACCTGGGCCCTGTGGGTCGACTCCATTCCGGCCTTCGGATTCAGGAAATACACGATCAGACTGAACGAGAAGCCTTCAACGGATAAGACTTCAGAAGATATCCTGAGAACCTCCACCTTTGAAAACCAGTGGTACGCCCTGAGGGTCGACACGCTACGGGCAGCCATTGCCGGCTTGTATGACAAAACCCTGAGCCATGAAATCCTGGATCCCAAAGCCCCCTGGATGGGCGGGGAATTCATTTACGAGATCCTGGGCAACCGGGCCCAGATGGAAGCCTTCAAACTCGATAACTTCCACCGGGAAACCCCCGCCAACATCCGTTTTGACGGCTTCCGCAAGGGAGAGATCTGGAACACCTTTTTCTTCCGCGGGAATACCCCGGCCGCCATGAACGACGGCGATTTCCGGGTGGAGATCAGGGTTTTCAACACCGCCCCGAGGATCGACCTGGTGTACGACATCCACAAAAAACTGGTCACTGATCCCGAAGGGATTTACATCGCCTTTCCCTTTTATCTCGACAAGGGACAGCTGGCCTTCGACGTTGCGGGCGGGGAAATCAGGGCCGGGATAGATCAGATTCCGGGATCGGCCAACGACTGGAATACGGTGCAGAGTTATGCCCGTTTATACAACGACCAGGGACAGATCGTGCTCTCCTCGCCTGAAATTCCCCTCATGCAGTTCGGGGGTATCCACACCGGCAGGTACCGCGCGGGGGCCCTTCCGGAAACCACCCATATCTTTGGCTGGCCCATGAACAACTACTGGACCACCAATTTCAATGCCTACCAGTTCGGAGGCCATACGTGGAGCTACTCCATGACGGGAATTTCCGGCAACCGCCAGGAGGAGGCCTCCCGGGCAGGGCAGTCCCTGAGCATACCCTTCCTGGCCCGATTGGTACCGGGAGTCGGAACCGATGCACATGAAGAAGGGAGAAGAGAAGAGAGGACTGCCGGAAGTCCCCGTAATAACCGGCAGGAAGCCCGAAGTGTCAGGCAGGTGGGCTCTTTCATTTCAGGGTGGCCTGAAAACCTCCTCCTCATCAGCATGAATCCTGATAAAGAGGGAAAATCGGCTCTCCTCCACCTTCGCGAAACCGCCGGAAAATCCGCAGTATTAAACCTCAGGAATGAAATCACGCGCACTTCAATGACCTGCACCCCTGCAGGTGTCAACGGGGAAATCCATCCTGAAGGTACACTTACCATAAAACCCTATGAATCAAGATTCTTCCGGGTTGAATTCTGACCTATATTCCCTAACTTTAACCGCTCACCTTATAATCAAAAAATTAAACCTATGAACCTGAGAAGCATTTTATTGACCCTTGTCTCCGGGTTGTTCCTGATCTCCTGTGCAAAAAGTGACCAGCCACGAGAGACGCTGCTGAATGCAGAATGGAAGTTTATCCGCGCCGATGTGGAGAACGGCCAGGATCCCGCTCTGGATGATTCCTCCTGGCGCAGCCTGGATCTGCCCCACGATTACAGCATAGAGGACCTTCCGGCTGAAGAAGGGGTAAAACAAATGGGGCCCTTCTCGGAGAAAAGCGCCGGCGGGGCATCCACCGGCCATGTCGTGGGCGGAACCGCCTGGTATCGCAAACACTTCACCCTGAGTAAGGATGATCAGGATAAACTGGTGACCCTGCTTTTTGATGGTGTATACATGGATGCCGACATCTGGATCAACGGCCATCACCTGGGGAAACAACCCTACGGCTATACAGCCTTCTCATACGACCTGACCCCCCGCCTCCTTCCCGCAGGTGAGGAGAATATTTTAGCCGTACAGGTCAAAAACGAAGGAAAAAACTCGCGTTGGTACAGTGGTTCCGGAATATACCGCGATGTGAAACTTATTAAGACCCCTTCCGTCCACCTGCCCCTGTGGGGGATTTATTTGACCACCCCTTCCGTGTCAGAGGAGAAAGCCGTGGTCAGGAGTGAGACCAGGGTAGCCAACGGTTCCGGGGAAGAAAAAAGGGTTTTGGTAGCCACGAGGGTTAAAAACAGTGCCGGCAGGGAAGTGGCGGCGGTCACACAGGAGGTTCTCCTTGCCGCCGGTGCATCTCAGGCGGTGACCCTGGAAACCGAAGTAACCGCACCGGCCCTCTGGTCACCTGACGAGCCATCCCTTTATACCATGGAGGTGGAGATCGCCGAGGGCGGAAAAGTGCTGGATGCCGTGGAAGAGCGGTTCGGTATCAGGAGCATCGCCTTTTCCGCGGAAGAAGGCTTTCTTTTAAACGGGGAACCTGTTCTGCTGAAAGGGGGTTGCCTTCACCATGATAACGGTCCTCTGGGATCCGCGGCCTTCCGGACGGCTGAATTCCGGAGGGTGAAAACCATGAAGGAAGCCGGCTTCAATGCCATCCGCACCTCCCACAACCCTCCATCGCGCCATTTCCTTGATGCCTGTGACGCGCTGGGGATGCTCGTGATGGACGAATCCTTTGACCACTGGCAGAAACCCAAAAATCCGCAGGATTACCACCGGTTTTTCGATGAATGGTGGGAAAAGGATATTGAAGCAATGGTACTGCGTGACCGCAATCATCCTTCGGTGATCATATGGAGTGTCGGCAATGAGATCCAGGAGCGGGCCGACTCGTCGGGGCTGGCCATTTACAGGATGTTGTCGGAAAAGGTGAAATCCCTCGACCATACCCGCCCCGTGACCCAGGCCGTATGCGGTTTCTGGGATAATCCCGGAAAAACCTGGGACGATACCGCGCCCACATTTGCACAGATGGACGTCCACGGGTACAACTACCAGTGGCAGCAGTATGAACCCGACCATGCCCGGTTCCCGGAACGCATCATGATCGGTACGGAGTCGGTGCCCAAGGAGGCTTTCGAAAACTGGCAGATGGTGGAAAAACACCCTTATGTGATTGGTGATTTCGTATGGACCGGCATGGATTACCTGGGCGAATCGGGGATCGGCCATACCTGGTTTGAAGGCGACTCCTCGTTCTTCCTGCCTCCCTGGCCCTGGTTCAACGCCAACTGCGGCGACATCAGCATTACCGGCCATAAAAAGCCGCAGATGTTTTTCCGCGACGTGGTCTGGCGCAACTCCCCCCTCGAGATGATGGTCCACGCTCCCCTTCCGGAGGGTAAAAAAGAGCTCCTCAGCTACTGGGGGTGGCCCGACGAGTGGAAATGCTGGAACTGGGAAGGCCACGAAGGAAAGAACTTCCGGGTATCGGTTTACACCCGCTGCGAACAGGTGCGCCTCGAACTCAACGGCGAGGTGATCGGCACTAAGGAGGTATCGGACAGCACAAAACTCACTGCGCAGTTCGAAGTGCCTTACCAGTCAGGCGAACTCACGGCCATTGGTCTCACCGGCGGCATAGAAGTCGCCCGGCAGGTGCTGAAAACCACCGGAAAAGCTTTTTCTGTCAGGGTGACTCCCGAGAAAGAGAGCCTCTCCCTGGCTGGGGATGACCTGGCCTATTTCAATGTGGAGATTCTGGATGAGAACGGGAATTTAGTCCCTGACGCTTCGCTGCCGGTGGCACTGGAGATCACGGGTGGCCGGCTGCAGGCCGTAGGCAACGACCATCCAGCGGATATGCACAGCTTCCAGTTGCCCAGGGTAAACAGCTACAGGGGAAGATGCCAGGTGATCGTCAGGCCGGAAAAACCGGGAACCATCACCATAACAGCCAATGCCGAAGGGGTGCAGGAAAGTACTTGTGCCGTCAGAGTCATCAAATAATTGAAAATAACAACGCATGTCCTGTACCCATGATGACTAAAAAACAATTTCATACTGTCCGCCTGGGATCGATCGATGTCCTGCGGGGATTTGACCTTTTCTGTCTGACTTTTTTCCAGCCGGTGTTGATGGCGGTGAGCCGGGCTGCCGACCTTCCCTTCTTCCGGGCCATCACGCCTCAGTTTGAACATGTGGTATGGGAGGGTTTTGTCTTCTGGGATATGATCATGCCGCTCTTTATGTTCATGGCAGGGGCCAGCATGCCCTATGCCTTCGCCAAATATACCGGCCGCGACGGCCGCCATAAACTCTACCGGCGCATCCTCCGGCGGGTTCTCCTCCTTTGGGTCCTGGGCATGATCTGCCAGGGCAACCTCCTGGGCCTCAACCCGCAGAAGATCTACCTCTTCTCCAATACCCTTCAGGCCATCGCCATCGGTTACCTTATTTCGGCCCTCTTATTTCTCCACTTCCGGGTGAGGTGGCAGATCCTGATATCGGCCCTTTTGCTGCTCACCTACTGGGCTTTACTCACCTTTGTACAGGCAGGATCCTTCGGGGGTGGCAACTTCACCCCCGACTATAACCTGGCTGAATATATCGACCGGGTGGTCCTGGGCCGCTTCCGCGATGGAGTGACCGTCACCAATACAGGCCTTGACTTCGGGAATTACCGCTATACTTGGATCCTCAGCAGCCTTAACTTCGGGGTTACCGTGATGACCGGGGTCTTCGCCGGGCAGATCATGAAGGGGAACCTCCCCAAAATGCAGAAAGCGCAGTGGCTGGTCATCACGGGCATCGCCATGGTGGTGGCCGGGCTCCTCTGGGGATTGCAGATGCCGGTGATCAAGAAGATCTGGACCAGCTCTATGACCCTTTACAGCAGCGGCATCTGCTTCCTGCTCATGGCCCTCTCCTACTACCTGGTCGACATCCGCAACGGCGGCAAGTATCTCAACTGGCTGAAGATATATGGCATGAACTCCATTGCGGCCTACATGCTTTATTCGGTCATCAACTTCGGCAGTGTCTCCCGCTCCCTCTTCCACGGTACCGAACAGTACCTCGGTGGGTTCTACCCCGCCCTGATCACCCTCTCCAATGTCTCTTTTATCTTCCTTATCCTGTGGATCATGTACCGGAGGAAGATCTTTCTGAAAGTATAAAAAAAGCGCCATTCCTTCCGGAACAGCGCTTCGTGGGTTGTACTGGATTCGAACCAGTGACCCCTACCCTGTCAAGGTAATGCTCTAAACCAACTGAGCTAACAACCCGTAGGCGAACAGGCAGTGACCTATTCGCGCTGCAAAAATAGAAATTTTTTGAATTCGGTAAGAAAAATTTTACTCAGAGCATAAACTTGAGCAAAAAGAGGGCGGCGAGCACCCAGGTGGTGACCGTGACTTCCTTCACTCTTCCGGTGAACAATTTGAGCAACACATAGGAGACCACGCCGAACATGATTCCTTCGGAGATGGAGAAGGACATGGGCATCATGATCATGGTCAGGAAGGCGGGTATGGATTCGGTGAAGTCTTCCATGGCGATGTTTTTGACCGGGGTCATCATCATGGCGCCGACGATGACCAGGGCCGGGGCGGTAGCCACGCCGGGGATCATCAGGAAAAGGGGCGACAGGAACAGGGCCGCAAAGAAGAGCAGGGCCACCGTCAGGGCAGTCAGTCCGGTTCTTCCGCCTTCATTTACCCCCGAGGCACTCTCCACATAAGTGGTCACGGTGCTGGTTCCCAGGGCCGACCCCAGGGTAGTGCCGATGGCGTCGGCGAAGAAGGCCTGTTTGACTCTTGGGACGCGACCTTTTTCATCAAGCATATTGGCCTTGGAGGAAACCCCCACCAGGGTGCCCACGGTGTCGAACATGTCGACAAAGAGAAACGTGAAGACCACCAGCAGCATGTCAAGGGTGAAGATCTGGCTGAATTCAAATTTCAGGAAGATCGGAGAAAGGGAGGGCGGAGCCCAGTTGGTGGTTCCGGGGAGGTGGGTGAGCCCGGCAGGAATTCCCAGCAGGGCACCGGCGGCAATCCCGATCAGCAGGGCACCCCTGACTTTCATGGCCAGCAGGGCACCGGTGAGCAGCAACGTGGCCAGCGCAATAGCCGGTCCGGGATTCTCCCCGATGGAGGCAATGTCGCCCAATGCAAGAAATGTAGCCTCATTGCTGACCACGATCCCGGCATTCTTAAGTCCCATGAAGGCAATGAACAATCCGATCCCCACCGAGATGGCATGCTTCAGGTTAAGCGGAATGGAATTGACGATCATCTCACGTATATTGCCAGCCGTGAGCAGGATGAAGATCAATCCTTCGAGGAATACGGCCGTCAAAGCAAATTGCCAGGAGTGGCCCATCCCCAGCACTACAGTGTAGGCAAAAAAGGCATTCAGCCCCATCCCGGGTGCCAGGGCAAACGGCAGTTTTGCCCATAAGGCCATGACCAGCGTGGCAACCACGGAAGAGATCACGGTAGCAGTGAAAACCGCCCCCTTGTCCATGCCCGTAGCACCCAGAATATCAGGATTCACGGCCAGAATATAGGCCATGGTCATAAATGTGGTCACACCCGCCAGAAGCTCCGTCCTGACCGTGGTGTTGTTCTCCTTTAGTTTGAAGTATTTCTCCAGCATGCCTATTGTTTTACAAAGTATATTTCAGACCTATGGTAGGATTAACCTTGAAGCCCTTTTGGCCTGCAAAGTTGAGGGCACCTTCCACTTCACCCCCCACCGAGAAGTGAGGATTGAAATTGTACCAGAGCTGCGGCTCCGTCAAAAAGACGAATTTGGTGGTTTCATCCCCGAAGAGCATGTCTTCACGCCAAAAATCGGCAAACCCCGTAAAAGAAAGCTTCCCCTTCGCCATGTGCACAAACCATACACCGGTGAGCTGCCATGCGAAGTCATGTTTCCCCTGAATGTACTTGTGCATGGCCTGCAGGGTAAGACCTTTTGAAAAATCAGAGGCGTTGACAGAGTATTCAATACCATTGAGGAAAGCATCGTTGATCTGATAGGCCCCCGACAGATCACCTGCCCGCCACTGGCCGAATCCCCCGTTGTACTCGGTATGGAAGGCCACCGGCGCATCCCAGAACTTCAGACCACGGGCAATCTCCCAATAGGCCAGCGATACCCCTTTCACTCCCGGCACACTGCCGTAATCCATGTCAATGAAGAAAAATGTGCTCCCATATTGGTCGGGTTTGAACATCTCCACCGTCGAGGTCAGATACCCCCGCCCCTTGCCGGCATCATAATGGAGTTGAACATTCTGTGCAAGTATTCCCGTCACGGGCCACAGAAACAGAAAAAAGATCAGCAGTTTTCTCATAAAGTTATGTTAATTAAAGAATTTGTTAGACGCCGGCAAATAAAACACAAAAAAATAAAAGGAAAAATTGTTTATCTTGAAACCGGTAAAAATATAAGGTATGAATAAGATTGATCGCCGCAGTTTCATAGGGAAAGGGGTAGCCGGACTGGCGGGGCTGACCCTTGTGGGAGCAGGGGGAAGGCTGGCTGCCGGCAGTGGTATCCTGCCGGAAAATCCTTTTTTGGGTGATCCTTCCGTTTCTGCCGGTGCGGTCATGGACCGGGTCGTTTTGGGTAAAACGGGACTGATGGTGCCACGGGTAGCCCTGGGCACCGGGTCCATCGGGGGTAACCAGCAGTCGAACCAGACCCGCCTCGGAAAAGAGAATTTCAGGAAAGTGGCCCGTCATGCCTGGGACCGGGGCATCCGGTTCTTCGACATGGCCGACTCCTACGGGTCGCACACCTACGTCAGGGAGGTGCTGAAAGAGGTTCCGCGCGAAGAGACCACCCTGCTCACCAAGCTGTGGACCACCGACACCGGGTGGCAGAAAAGCGGGGATGTGGCCAGCACCCTCGACCGTTTCCGGCAGGAAACCGGCAGCGACTATTTCGACATTGTGCTGATGCACTGCCTGGTTCGCCCGGGATACCGCGAGGAGAAAAAGCTGTTCATCGAGGGACTCTCCAGGGCCAAAGAGAAGGGGATCATCAAAGCGGTGGGCGTTTCCTGCCACAATTGGGAAGCCATGAAAGAGGCCGTTGACGATCCTTGGGTCGATGTGATCCTGGCCCGTATCAACCCCTTTGGGGTCCACATGGACAACACCCCGGAAGAGGTCTCGGCATTGCTGGCCCGGGCGCAAAACAACGGCAAGGGAGTCATCGCCATGAAAATCTTCGGCAATGGTGACAGAACCGCCGAACCCGACCGGGAAAAATCGATCACCTACGCCCTGAAAAAGGGCCACATCCACTGCATGACCCTGGGCATGGAAAGCATCGCACAAATTGACGATGCCGTGGAACGGGTGATGCGCATCGCACACTCCTGATTTGCAATTCAGATGGTTGTGGCCACTCCACATCAGGTGATTGTGCAACCCGGAAAGCCTTATGAACAATCTTTCACCGGGCATAAGCCGCCCCTCCGTCATCAGGCCCCCGATGATGCCCAGCATTCCGGAGAAAACCGGCAGCAATTCTTGTTGGCAAGTTGTGCGCCTGCCCCATTAAAGGCTACAGGTATCAGCCTTTACAAATACTGGTCAAGCGCCTCGTTCAGAAAGCGGTTGAGTTTGGCCACCTCCCTGAACACCTCCACGGAAACCTCCAGCAACCTGTCCCCCAGGAACTCCCCATCGGGGAGGTTGATCCCTACGGCATACGATTTGGTACGCAACAGATCCATATGAGGGAAGTCAGCAGGAAAACCGGCCGGGGCCTTTTTAAGTTTCTCCCCGTCGAAATCCGTGAAGTATCTTTTAAAGCCGGGATCCCCCAGAATGGCCCGCATCTCCTCAGGATGATCATACACAGCCAACCGCAACGCCTTCAGTACCTCCCTGGGAGGCATCCAAATCCCCCCGCCCAGGTAACACTCCCCGGGCTGCACGTGAAAATAATACCCCGCCCGGTAACTCTTAAAGCCCCCCTTCGAGAAAAAACTCCCGAAATGGGTCTTGTAAGGCCTTTTATCGGGTGAAAACCGAATATCACGGTAAATCCTGAACAGTGCCTCCCTGGGGTCCATCAACGGCACCTCAGGATCAAACTTCCTGATCTCGCCAATCAGAATACCGTTGACCACCAAAATTTTATCCCTGGCCGACTCATATTCCTCCCTGTGGTCATTGAACCACTCACGGTTGTTGTTCCGCTCCAGCGCAGCAAGAAAATCAAATACCTGTTTCATCTGTATCTTAGAATGCTATTTTTGTATTGGCACTGCAAGTTAGTTTTTTTCCGGGCGTGCCGGAATCATGAAAATGGAAAAAATTGCGCTGATCGTGGCAGGAGGAACGGGCACCCGGATGGGGAACCAGCTTCCCAAACAGTTTCTGGAAGTGGCCGGAAGGCCCCTGCTGATGCACACCCTGGCACTGTTCAGCCATTTCGACCCCTCGGCCAGGCTTCTTCTTGTCCTCCCGGAATCCCACCATGCCCTGTGGCAGGAACTCTGTCGTCAGTATGGGTTTAACCTGCCCCACCGGGTAATCGGCGGCGGGCACACACGCTTTCACTCGGTGAAAAACGGACTCGAAGCCACCGAAGGCGACGGAATCGTCTTCATCCACGACGGCGTGAGGCCCCTGGTCTCCCCTGAAACCCTCTCACGGTGCCTGGAAACCGCCCTGATCCACGGAAATGCCATCCCGGCGGTCCCCGTCAGCGAATCGGTCCGCCAATGTGACGAAGCGTTCCCCAAAGGTGGACCCAGCCACCCCGTCGACCGCTCCCGGCTGGTCCTCATCCAAACCCCACAAACCTTCCGCCTATCCCTCATCAGACAGGCCTACCAGCAGGATGATTCCCCGGAATTCACCGACGACGCCTCTGTACTCGAAAAAACAGGAACAATTATCCGCCTCGTGGAAGGAAACCGCGAAAACATCAAAATCACCTGGCCCGCCGATCTACGCCTGGCGGAAGCCCTCCTGAAGGAGAATTTTTTGCATTTCCAGTCATAAAAATCAAATTTACTGTACTTTTTAATTTTTTTAAAAAGAGAGAAGTCCTATCTTTCGGCCGGCTTACGCCGGTTAACAACGCAAAAAAGAGACTGTTATGAAAAGAGCATCATTGACCGTCCTTTTCCTGGGCATTCTGCTGGGAGGGCATATGGTGGCACAGGAGATTCCCGAGTGGCAGGATGTAAAAGTCACAGGCGTGAACAAAGAGCGGGGAAGGGCTGCATTTACGGCTGCGGGTCCTGAGGGTGAGCAGTACAGGATGTCGCTTGACGGCAAGTGGAAATTCAGGTTATCGGCAAATCCGGCAGCCCGGCCGAAGGATTTTTTCCGGACTTCCTTCAGTGTCAAAAGGTGGAAGGAGATACCGGTACCTGCCAACTGGGAGATGCAGGGGTATGACGTACCCATCTATGTCAACCATCCCTACGAGTTTGCCGACCGGCGCACGCCCATCACCGAATTCAAGGATGGCCCCGAGCCCCCGAAAGTGCCCCTGAACTACAATCCCGTAGGATCCTACCGCCGTGACTTCCAGGTCCCTGCCAATTGGGAGGGCCGTGAAATCTTCATCTATCTGGGATCGGTGAAATCGGCCTTCTACATCTGGATCAACGGGGAAAAAGTGGGGTACAGCGAAGGGAGCAAGCTCCCCGCAGAATTCAACATCACCCCTTATGTCACTCCGGGAAAAACCAACACCGTGGCCCTGGAGGTATACCGCTGGAGTACCGCCAGTTATCTCGAATGCCAGGATTTCTGGCGGATGAGCGGCATTGAGCGGAGCGTGGAGATATACAGCCGCCCCAAATTGCATATCCGTGACTTCGAGGTGGTTTCCACCCTCGATGAGACTTACCGCCATGGTATCCTGAAGCTGTGGATCACCCTGCATAACTACGGCCACAGCCCACAGACCGGGATGACGGAGGCCACGCTTTCCGAAGGAGAGCGTCCTATGTTCACCGTCGGGAAAAAAGTGGAACTATCCGCCGGAGAAGAATTGGAAATCAGTTTTGAGGATATCCTGCAAAACCACATGCCTCTGCACGGGATCAAACCATGGAGTGCCGAAACGCCTCATCTATACACGCTGACCCTGAGCTTCAGAGATGAAAAGGGGGCCATTCTGGAGACCATCCGCACGAAAACCGGCTTCCGCAGCGTAGAGATCAAAAGGGGTCAGCTGCTGGTCAATGGGGTCCCCATCACCCTCAAGGGGGTTAACATGCAGGAGCACAATCCCGAAACAGGCCATGTGGTGACTGAAGAACTGATGATGAAGGATATTCTGCTCATGAAGCAAAACAACATCAACGCCGTGCGCACGAGCCATTATCCCCAGCCCGAACGGTGGCAGGAGCTGTGTGATGAGTACGGCATTTACCTGGTCGATGAGGCCAACATCGAATCGCATGGCATGTACTATGGTGAGCGGTCGCTGGCCAAAAATCCCGACTGGGAGCAGGCCCATGTCGACCGGATGGTGCGCCTGGTGCAGCGCGATAAGAACCACCCCTCGGTGATCATCTGGAGCATGGGCAACGAGGCCGGCAACGGCGTCAACTTCTATGCCGGCTACAAAGCCATGAAAGCCAATGACCGCACCGGAAGGCCGGTCCAATATGAACGCACCGAAATTGGCAGCCGCTTTGCCCTCGAATTCGACTGGAACAGCGACATCATCGTCCCCCAATACCCCGATCCCCAAACTTTCGAATGGTTTGGCCAACGGGTACTCGACCGCCCCTTTATCCCTTCAGAATATAACCACACCATGGGCAACAGCGGCGGAAACTTCCAGGATTACTGGGATGTGATCGAAAAATACCCCCAGCTGCAGGGCGGATTTATCTGGGACTGGGTCGACCAGGGCCTATGGAAAACCGGCAGTGACGGCCAACGCTTTTATGCCTATGGTGGCGACTACGGTACCGGAATGCCCAGTGACGGCAACTTCCTGATCAATGGCATCGTATATGCCGACCGTACTCCCCAGCCCGAACTCGCGGAAGTGAAAAAAGGCCACGAATGGATCAACTTCAAAATGCTTCGCACCCGCGACCATTCTGCCCGCATCCTCATTGAGAACCTTTATGATTTCACCTCCCTCAGGGAATTTAAAATCGAAGCCACCGTCATGGCCGACGGGAAAATCCTCAAAACCCTGGAAATTCCCCCGCTTGACATTCCGCCACACGCCAGCAGGGTCACCGAACTTGACCTGTCGGGCATTACCGTGGCCCCCGGCACCGAATACTTCCTGAACCTGGAAGCACGCACGCTTAAAGCCTCCAAAGGCATTCCTGAAAACCACCCCGTCGCCCGCGAACAACTCAGGCTTCCCTGGTTCCGGAAGGCAGAACCCACTCCACCGGCAGGTTCCGTCACCATGACCAGCGACAACGGTTCACTGGTGTTCACCGGAGAACACTTCACGGCGACTTTCAGCAATACCAGCGGCAGGCTGACCAGCTACCGCTTCAAAGGAACCGAACTGATCCATGGTGAATATGGCCCCGCCCCCGACTTCTGGAGGGCTCCCACCGATAACGACTTCGGCAACCAGATGCCCTTCCGGAACATCAACTGGAAAAAGGTGACCCTGAATCCCGCGCTGACCCACATCACCAGCATCAAAAATCCCGACGGTAGCTTCACCGTCACCTCTGAATGGGAGCTGACCGAAACCACTTCGGATTTCACGACCAGGGTGACCATCGGTGGCGACGGTTCGCTCCGGTATGCCAGCCAGCTCAACGCCTCTGAAACCGAAAAGTCAGATATCCCCCGCATCGGGATGCGCCTCTGCCTGCCAGCAGATTATGACCAACTGACCTACTTTGGCCGCGGCCCTCATGAAAACTACTCCGACCGCAACGTCTCAGCACTGGTGGGGCTTTATGCCGGGAAGGCCGAAGAGCAGATGGTACCCTATGTGCGGCCCCAGGAAAACGGGAATAAAACCGGCGTCAGATGGGCTGCCCTCACCAATGCCGAAGGCAGAGGATGGCTGGCTGTCAGCACAGACCCCGCAAAGGGATTCGAAATGACGGCCATGCCCTGGCTTTCTGAAGACTTCGACGCCCGTACCGGCACCGGCTATGGCCCCATCGAAAAGGAACAGAAGCATCCCACCGACGTCAAACGCCGTGATTTTATCCGCTGGAACATCGACCTGGGTCAGCGGGGCGTCGGCGGCGTAGACAGCTGGGGTTCCATGCCCCTCGAAAAATACCGCTTCCCCACGGGCCGCACTTACCAGTACGCCTTTATACTCATCCCCGTCGAAGACGCGACCCCCGGGAAAATGACCGAAACCAGCAAAAAGTATTAATCCTTACGCCCCCGGGAAAAAGAGCATAACATACCTGCAGGAACCATACATTTCCCGCAGGAAGCAGGAATTCCCATGCAGAAAGCAGGAATTCCCCGCAGGAAGCCCCATCATTATCGGAGACCGGAATGCACCGGAAGGAGACCTCGATGACCCTGAGGATGACTGCGATGACACTGAGGGTGACTATGATGACCCTGAGGGAGGATATGATGACCCTGAGGGAGGATATGATGACCTGATGGTGAAAATGAAGATCCTGATGGTGACTGCGATGCACCGGAAGGAGTCGAAGAGGAAGTAAAGAAAGGGCCGGAGTACCCGGCAGTGCACAAAAAAGAGGAGCTCAATAGCTCCCCTTTTTCAAATGTTAACCCCCAAACACACAATGTCAGATCTATATCTGACGTGAAGTATCACAAAGATAAGGGATATTTTCAATTATTTCACAACTTTTGAAATTATTTTTTAACCTCTTTTATGCGTTATTATCAGTTAAATGCGCTGGTCAATGTACGCACCGTAAGCACTTCCTTCAGTTTTTCGGGGTTCATGGCACTCTTCAGGGAGATCTTCACCGTAGAGGAGGGCAGCATGTCAAAGTAGTTATCGGAGAAGAAACCTTCTTCATCGCCAATCTGGAGGTAGACGTTCCTGGCCAGTTTGTCGGTGGTCAGCACGATGTCGTAGCCTCCGGCTGTTTTCTCCGTGGTGAAGGTAACGACAGGCTCCGTCAGGAGAAGATCCTTGAAAGGCTTGAAGTACAGAATATTGGAGGAAAGTATCTCTTGTCCCGATAGAAGTTCCGCAGCCAGTAGGACCGTACCGGGGTCAGCCCCTGCCAGGAATTTTTCCTGGTTTTCGGAAAAGACCAGTGTACTGGCATTGGCGGGGATGGTGACCTCCGACGCATATTTTCTTACTTCCTTTCCCTCAAAATCAAGAAGTCTCAGCCTAAGCAGGCCCTTTTGCTCCGTCAGATGGTCATTGATGACCGCCACTTTCAGTTCGGCACCATCCCTGAAAGGCGAAACAAGCAAAGGTTCGAATCCCTTTTTTACGTAATACTGCAGGGCCTTCCAGCGCTGGAAGTAGTCGGTGGAACTCCAGGAGGCCACCGGCCAAACGTCGTTGATCTGCCAGTAGAGGCTTCCCATGTTATAGGGGGCGGCACGCCGGTGACCCTCCAGGCCGAACTTGATTCCCTCGGCCTGCAACACCTGACCTACATATAGGAACGCCTCGAAATCCTTGGGTTTCTCGTATTCCTTCAACATATAGTATTCGATGGTTTCATTGCCTATCGAGGAGCGCTGGTGCGACTTCATCACTTCAGAATAGATGTCGTGGTCTTCTGCGGTGGTGTATTTGCGCACGGTGGCGATTTCAGGGAAGGACTGAAAGCCGTATTCGCTCATAAAACGGGCCATATGGGTGGCATAGGTCTCAAAGGGTTCTTTTCCCCACCATACTCCCCAGTAATGCTCATCGCCGTTGACCAGGTCGGCAGGAATCCCGGTGCCGGAGGAGGGACTCGAAGACCAGTAACTCCGCGAAGGATCCAGTTCGCTGACCACTTCCGGAAGTACCCTGTGAAAGATATCCTCATAGGCTTTCCAGATCAGGTCGGCATGCTCCTTGTTTTTGGCCTCCTCAGCCCTTTTCCAGCCCCAGCCATACCAGGCCGAGAGTATCTCATTGTTTCCGCACCACAAGCCGATGCTGGGATGGTTGCGCAGCCGCTTTACGTTATCAGCGGCTTCCTGTCTGACATTCTCCAGAAACGCCTCATCCCCCGGGAACATCGCGCAGGCAAACATAAAGTCCTGCCATACCAGGATCCCTGCTTCATCACACAGATCATAGAAGAGGTCCTCTTCATAAATGCCGCCGCCCCAGATCCTGATCATGTTCATGTTGGATACCCGGGCCGTTTCGATGACCTTCCGGTAGTTGTCGGGGGTGACCCGCGGAAGAAACATATCGTTGGGGATGTAGTTTACACCTTTCATAAAGACGGGAACCCCGTTCAGCTTGAAATAGAAGGAAGTGCCCTTGTTGTCCTTTTCCCTGACCAGTTCAAGGGTACGCAATCCGATGCGGGTCGACGCCGAGGTGCTCCCGCCATCCACGGCCAGGGTTCCGGTGAGGGTATACAGATGAGGTTCCCCCAGTCCGTTGGTCCACCAATAAATGGGATCGGCAATTTCAAACGGAGCATCGTAACGGTGCACCCCCTTTTTCAGGTCTATGCTGACTGTGGCCAGAGTCTTGCCGTCATGGGTGACGGTCAGCACAGCAGGACCTTCGGCTTCGGCGTCGATTTCAAAGGAAGCGTTCAGGCTGGCCTTCTGCGGTTCGAGGCTTTTCTGCTGTATATGGAGGTCACTGATGCGGACTCCGTCCCAGGCTTCCAGGAAGACGGGCCGCCAGATGCCGCTGGTCACCAGCCGCGGTCCCCAGTCCCAGCCAAAATGATAACCCGCCTTGCGCGTGAAAACACTTACTTTCTTACCGCCTTCCACCTCGCCGGTCACCGCCTGGTCGTTGTCCGACACCGGAATCACATAAGGCAGGGCATCATGCTTGCGCAACCCTTCCACAATAGGGGAACGGAATACGATGTGCAATTCGTTCTCCTCCTCCTTCAGAAAGGATTTCACGTCGGCTTTCCACTCCCTGAACATGTTGTCGGCGTTCAGTACCGGCTGACCGTTCACCGACACACTGGCATAGGTATCCAGTCCTTTGAAATCCAGGGCGATCCTGTCGCGGGCCAGCATCGCCGCCGTGACCGTGAAGGTCGTCCGGTATTCCCAGTCCGCCTTGTCGATCCATTGTACCTGCCGCTCATTCAGCCTGAAAAAGGGATCCTCGATTTTTCCGTTGGCCATCAAATCGGTGTGGACGGTTCCGGGAACCGTGGCCGGAAGCCATTCCGTTTCTCCCGCCTGGCGAAACTGCCAGTTTCCCCTGATCTCTTCTCTGCTCATCAGTTCCTGTTTTTCCTGGGGGGTGCATCCCGGCACCAGGGCCAGAACCACCAGTGCCATCATCAGCAAATTGTGTTTGTTCATTTGGTTTAAATATTAAGCGATTTTGGTTTATTCCCTGAAAGGTGGCCAGCAGCCGTCAGCCGTAATGAAACACAGAGAGGTTGCCCCGCAACAGGAACAACCTCTCTGACAGCAGCCGGATGGGATCATTTCTTTATTTCGGTGGACATCTTAAAGGGAACATACAGCGGACAGAACCTGAAGATTCCCGTCAGCAGCGGTATGAGCCCTACCAATCCCCACCAGTTCTTATAAACCAATCCCAGTAAAAGAATCACCAGTCCGGCGATAATTCTGACCAAACGGTCAGTGGCACCTACATTACACTTCATTTGATGATGGTATTAAGTTCAAACGACTTATCGTCTGCCTCCGGAGGGTGTTGGGTGGCGGCGGTGCCGAAACCCGGGAGCTCCCCCGGAAAGCCCGGGATAAATCTATACCTTGTAACGTAAATGGCCGGAATAAGTTCGCCTTCCCGGGGCAGGTTTTATCCGCGTACAGCTGAAATTCCGGGGAGGTCGCGTCCCTCGAGATATTCCAGGAGGGCACCACCTGCCGTGGAGATATAGGAAACGCCATCGGCAAACCCGAACTGGTTCACGCAGGCTACGGAATCTCCGCCCCCTACCAGAGAGAATCCTCCCTTTTTGGTGGCTTCGACGATGGCCTGGCCCACCGCGATGGAACCGGCGGCAAACTTCTCCATTTCAAAGACCCCCACGGGGCCATTCCAGAGGATGGTTCCCGACTGTCCGATCACTTCCCTGAAGCGGGCGATCGATGCCGGACCTGCATCGAGACCCATCCACCCCTCCGGAATTTCGTTGGCCGGGCATACCTGTGTGGTGGCCTCGTTCGAGAAGGCATCGGCGGCTACCACGTCACTGGCCATGATGATGTTAACTCCTTTGGCTTTGGCGGCCTCCTCAATACGGCGTGCGGTTTCCAGAAAATCATCCTCGCAGAGGGAACTGCCGATCTTACCCCCCTTGGCCTTGATGAAGGTGAAGGTCATCCCTCCGCCCAGAATCAGGTTGTCGACCTTGTCGAGGAGGTTCTCAATGATGGTGATCTTGGTCGATACCTTGGCGCCTCCCATGATGGCGGTCAGCGGCCGCTGGGGGCTCCGGAGCACCTTATCAAGGCTCTCAAGCTCGCTTTCAATGAGATAGCCGAACATTTTGTCGTGGGGGAAAAATTGTGCCATCACCGCCGTGGAAGCATGCGCCCTGTGGGCCGTCCCAAAAGCATCATTGACCCAGCAATCGCCATTTTCGGCCAGCTGACGGGCAAACTCCACATCTCCCTTCTCTTCTCCCTTGTGGAAACGGAGGTTTTCAAGAAGCATCACCTCTCCCGGTTTCAGACTGTGGCACAAGGCTTTCACCTCTTCGCCGACACAGTCGGGAGCCAGCTTCACCTCTACCCCGAGGAGGTGAGAAAGATGCCCCACCAGGTGACGCATCGAATACTTGTCTTCGGGGCCGGCCTTGGGACGCCCGAAATGAGACATGATCACCGGTGAACCGCCGGCAGCCACTACCTTCCTGATCGTGGGCAGCGCAGCCCTGATCCGGGTGTCATCGGTAATCACAAACTGGTCATCCAGGGGAACATTGAAATCAACGCGGATCAGCGCTTTTTTTCCTTTAAAATCGTAGGTGTCTATCGTCTGCATATGAAAGTTTTAGATTATTTGTTTGATCAAAGGTAGAAAATTTCGGCCAATATCGCAGGTGATCCGGGGGGCCCCGCCTCAATTTAATGTACAAATAACCTGATTATTCCGGCGGAAACCTCTATTTTTGACCTTTTCGTGCCGGGGCCGGCAGGCCCTTGTGTCGACGACTAAAAAACGCACCAAAAAGAGACCATGTTTTTCAGTGACATCATCGGACAGGAGAAAATCAGGCAGCGGCTCACCCGGTCGGTCCATGAGCAGAGGATCAGCCATGCGCAGCTTTTTTCGGGGCCTGAGGGCACCGGAAAGCTGGGGCTGGCCCTGGCCTATGCCCAATATATCTCCTGCCGTAACCGGAACGCCACCGACAGCTGCGGGAACTGCCCCTCCTGCCGTAAATTCGGCAAGCTGGCCCACCCCGACCTGCACTTCGTTTTTCCCATTTACAACAAAAAAACCTCACAGAAGGCTTACAGCGACGACTTCCTGCCCCAGTGGCGCGAAATGGTCCTGACCTCCCCCTATTTCAATCTCGGCCAGTGGATGGCCGCCATCGAAGCCGACAATGCCCAGGGAATCATTTACTCCCACGAAAGCGAATCGATCATCCGCAAGCTGAGCATGAAACCTTACGAGGCCGAATTCAAGACGATGATCATCTGGCTGCCCGAAAAAATGCACCCCTCCTGTGCCAACAAACTGCTTAAGATGATCGAGGAGCCTCCGGCCAAAACCCTGTTCCTGATGGTCACCGAGGAGGAGGAGAGTGTCCTGCCCACCATCCTTTCCCGCACCCAGATCATCAGGGTTCCGGGAATCGACGACACCAGCCTCCTCGAAGCCCTCCGGAACAAGGGGGAAAACGATCCTGAAATACTCGCCGAAATGGTCCACCGCGCCGGCGGCAACTACCTCAAAGCCCTTGAATACACCCAACCCGGTGAAGACAAGGTCTATTATTTCGGCACGTTCCAAAAGATCATGCGCCACGCCTGGAAAGCCGAAGTGCCCGAGCTCCTCTCCCTGGCCGAAGAACTCGCCGACCTGGGCCGCGAACGGCAAAAGGAGTTCTTCCTCTATGTCCTTCAGCTGGTCAGGGAATATTTTATGATGAACCTCGGAAATCCCTCCCTGCTTTACCTCACCCGGAATGAAAAGGAATTCGGCATCAAATTCGCACGGTTTATCAATGAAAAAAATGTAATCCCCTTCAGGGAGCTCTTCGAAGAGGGATACCGGCACGTATCCATGAACGGCAATGTGAAGATCATTTTCACCGATACCCTGCTCAAAATCGTCAGGCTGATAAGAAGATAATTTATTTTAATTTTGCAGTGGCCCGCAATCTCCTCCCCCCCGGAAGAAAGCGCGCCATGGAGTAATTGGATTGAAGTACATGGAATATATAGACAGAGGAATTTGCGGAGAGCGTAATGGCGGCTGTGCCCGCCTGGGGATCACCGACTGGCTGGCCGATGTGCCCAACCTGAGGAACCCCGGCCAGATCGTGGAAGTCAGATTCAAGAATACGCGGAGGGATTATTACCGCAATGTGAACGACCTGAATCTGCTGCCCGGTGACCTGGTGGCCGTGGAAGCCAATCCCGGGCATGACATCGGTGTGGTTTCCCTCACCGGCGACCTGGTGTTCGAACAGATGAAAAAGCACAAGGTCTCCTTCATCAATGGTGAATTCCGGAAGATTTACCGGAAGGCCAAGCCTGTGGATATCGACAAGTGGCGTGAAGCCATCACCCTGGAGCACAAGACCATGATCAGTTCGCGGCAGATTGCCGCCGACCTCCGCCTCAACATGAAAATCGGAGACGTCGAATACCAGGGTGACAAAACCAAGGCCATCTTCTACTACATCGCCGACGAAAGGGTCGATTTCAGGCAGCTCATCAAGATTCTGGCCGACCAGTTCCATATCCGCATTGAGATGAAGCAGATCGGCGCGCGCCAGGAAGCAGGCCGGATCGGCGGCATCGGCCCCTGCGGAAGGGAGCTCTGCTGCTCCACCTGGATCAGCAACTTCATCTCCGTGACCACCAACTCGGCCCGCTACCAGGACATCTCCATGAACCCCCAGAAGCTGGCCGGACAGTGTGGAAAACTCAAATGCTGCCTCAACTTCGAGGTCGACACCTATCTCGACGCGCAGCGCGATTTCCCACCCACCAACATCCCCCTGGAAACCGAAAAAGGAAGGTTCATTTTCCAGAAAGCCGATATCCTGAGTGGTATCTACTGGTATTCGGCACAAAGCGGTGAGGCCGCCCCCACCCTGGTGCCCATTCCCGTTCAGAAGGTCAAGGAGATCCTTCGCATGAACAGCGCCGGTAAACGGGCCGACAAAATGGTGATGGAAACGCAGCAACCCCGCGAAAAAGAGCAGGAGACCTTTCAGAATATGGCGGGGCAGGAGAGCATCAGCCGCTTTGACAAAAAGGAACCTTCGCGCAAAAGAAAGAAGAGTTCCAGGAAACCCGGGTACAGGAGGGGGCCACAATGAATCGGCCATGGGGCATGCTGAGCCACAGGAGGATGCCCGCTACAGACAGGGAGATCCGTGGATCTGAAGTTGCATCCTTGTCCAGCTTCGGGAGAAACCTGAAGTTCCGCGGGGCGTGGATTTCCATGGCCATCGTTCTGCTGGTGGCGGTGGCCGCCTGTGACCCCTCCCGGGTCTTCGACGAATACCGGGCCATCCCCGATGCCACCTGGGAAGCCGATTCTGTCATGACATTCCAGTTCAACATCGCCCGTACCTCCCAAAACAACAACATTTGGTTCAATATCCGCAATGACCAGAAATACGAATACAGCAACCTCTGGCTCTTTGTGACCATCGAACCCCCTTCCGGAGCAGCCGTCACCGACACCGTACAAATTATCCTGGCCGACCCCTCCGGGAAATGGCTCGGCAAAGGATTCAGCGGTCTGTTCGACAACCGCCTCATATACAGGAGAAACGTCTACTTCCCGGAATCGGGCCGGTACACCCTGCGCATCCGTCACGGCATGCGGCCCGAGACCCTCCGGGGCATCACCGACGTAGGCGTCAGAATCGAGAAACTGAATTAACCGGCAGCAGGTGGGAAAGAACAAACTGTCGAAATTCGCTGAAATGGAACACTTCAGCAACCTCCTTCAGCCCACTTGGGAAGAGCTGGTGAAAGGGAGTTTTCCTTTCCGGGGAAAGTGGGGGTCTGATTTCTTCCGGAACGGTCATCCCATCGTGGCTGAACTGGGGTGCGGAAAGGGGGAATATACGGTTACCCTGGCCGGCCTCCATCCAGGCCGCAACTACATCGGCCTCGATATCAAGGGAGCCCGCATGTACACGGGCGCCCGTGAAGCCCTGCAGCGCCCCCTCCCAAATGTGGCCTTTATCCGCACAAAAATCGAAAACACTCCTTTGCTCTTCGGCCCCGGAGAAATCAGCGCACTGTGGCTCACCTTTCCTGATCCCCAACTGAAAAAAGTGCGCAAAAGGCTTACATCCACCTTTTTCATCGGAAAGTACCTTTCTTTTCTCAAGCCGGGGGGAACCATCCATCTGAAAACCGACTCCATTTTTATGTATCAGTATACCTCGGCCCTGGTCAGGCTCAACGGTTTTGAAATACTTGCCGATACGGCCGACCTGTATGCCACGGAACCTGAAGACGAGGTACTTTCGATCCGCACCTTTTACGAGAAACAGTGGCTTGACCGGGGGATCCCTGTGAAATACCTGGCTTTCAGACCTGGTGGGGAGCGGGAACTGCTGGAACCGGGTGAAGATTTTGAAAAGGAGGCCTACCGGAGTTTCGGCAGGAGCGCCCGTACCTGAATGCCCATGACGAGATGAACGAACTCTACCAACGTATCTACGACATAGTCAGGCAGATCCCTCCCGGGAGGGTGACTTCCTACGGGGCCATCGCGGCCTGCCTGGGCAGTTCCGGGGGAGCCCGCCTGGTGGGGTGGGCCATGAACGCCTCCCACCATCTCCCCTGCACCATCCCGGCACACCGGGTGGTCAACCGTCACGGCCTCCTCACCGGAAAACACCACTTCGGCACTCCCGGAACCATGCAGGAACTCCTTGAAAGCGAAGGCCTCACCATCGTTGACGACCAGATCGTCCACTTCGCCGACCACTTCTGGAACCCGGCCAAAGAACTGGAAAACCCTTTTACCTTCAGGATAGATATTGACCCAAAAAAAGAACAGATATGAATGAAATGCCCAAAAGACTTATTATTCCCAAGAATGTGACCGACGCCCTGAAGGGGGTCCTTTACCCGGGAAGCAAACAGGATATCGTCGCCCTGAACATGGTCCAGGAGATCAGGATCGCAGGGCAGAAAATCAACTTCACGCTGGTTTTCCAGCGTTCCGACGATCCGGCGATTCCGGAGGTGGTCACTCTGGCTGAGGAGGCCATTCTGCGGAACCTGGGACCGGCCGCCGACATCAGGGGGAACATCGCCGTGAAGTTTATCCACGACATGGAGCGCCCCCTGCTTCCGGGAGTGAAGAACATCATCGCTGTAGCCTCAGGCAAGGGAGGCGTGGGCAAATCGACCCTTGCGGTCAACCTGGCAGTGGCCCTGGCCAACGGGGGGGCATCGGTAGGCCTCATTGACGCCGACATTTTCGGTCCTTCTATTCCCAAGATGTTCGGTTGTGAGGAGGTTCGCCCCGCCTCCCGCAGGGAAGACAAACGCGACCTGATCATTCCCGTGGAGAAATTCGGGGTGAAATTCCTTTCCATAGGCTTCTTCGTAGCCCCTGAGAGTGCCCTGATCTGGAGGGGCCCCATGGCCTCCAACGCCCTGAAACAGCTCATCGCCGACGGCGACTGGGGTAACCTCGACTACCTCCTCATTGACCTGCCCCCCGGCACCTCCGACATTCACCTCACGCTGGTGCAAACCATCCCTGTGACCGCCGCCATCATCGTCACCACCCCGCAGCCTGTCGCCCTGGCCGACGCCATCAAAGGCGTGAACATGTTCCGCAGTAAGTCGATCGACGTGCCGGTGCTGGGCATCGTGGAAAACATGGCCTGGTTCACCCCCGAAGAACTCCCCGGCAATAAGTATTATATCTTCGGAAAAGAAGGCGGCCGGAAATTCGCCGACGAGGAGGGGCTGGTCCTGCTCGGGCAGATTCCCCTGGTACAGAGTATCCGCGAGGGAGGCGATGAAGGCCTTCCCGCCGCCGCACAACCCGGTTCCCCCAACGGAGAAGCCTTTAAGAGCCTGGCCTCCGCCGTCATCCGTGAATTGGAAATCAGAAACAGCCGGCTGGCGCCTACCCACAAGGTGATCGTCACCCGCAAGTAACCCGGGGAAATCCTTTTTCACCCGTAAACATGCAATATTTTAAAGACAAGAGAGTTTATTTGTACAGGAAATTCCAGGATCTGTTTGAAGAGAAATTTATACTATACAGCGCTGATCTTTCTGCTGGCTGCGGTGCTCCAGGGGTGTTCCACGGAGAAAAACACCCGGGCTTCCAGGGCTTACCATAACCTCACCTCGAAGTACAACATTTACTTCAACGGCAGGGAGAGCCTGAAGGCCGGGTTGAAACGCATCGAAGAGAACGTCCAGGACGATTTCACCCAGATCCTTCCCGTATACCTGGAGAGTTATCCCACTGCAGGCAACACCTCGCGTGCCGATATGGACAATGCGGTGCTGAAGGGCACCAAGCTCATTCAGATCCATTCGATCACCAAAAAACCGAAGCGCCAGCGGATCAGGACACGGGCCTACCAGGAGTTTGCCAGCCGTGAGGAGTTCAACAACTGGGTTGACGACAGTTACCTCCTGATCGGGCAAGCCTATTTCTACCAGCACAACTTTGTCTCTGCAGCCGAAAACTTCGCCCTGGTGACCCGCAAGTTTCCGGAGGAGAAGGTCAGATACGACGCTTTGGTGTGGCTTATGCGCTGTTACAGCGAGATGGAACGGTATACGGAAGCCCGGGATATCCTCCTGGCCATGCAGAGCGACCGCCTTTTCCCCCGGAAACTGGAAAAGGAACTGGCCAAGGCCGCCGCCGACATGTACCTCAAACAGAAGGAATACCAGGAAGCTCTGAAATTTCTGGACATCGCCCTTAAAAAAAGCTACAACGGTAAGGAAAAGGCCCGTCTCCAGTATATCATGGCCCAGCTCTACCGCCAGACCGGCAACGAGGCGAAGGCTTCCGAAGCCTACCGGGCCGTGGGAAAACACAACCCGCCCTACAAGATGGCTTTCAATGCCCGGATCAATGCCGCCGGGATGTTCTCAGGCCAGGGAGACCCGGAAAAACTGAAAAAGGAACTCCGGAAACTGCTCAGGGAGGAGAAAAACGCCGAATTCCGCGACCAGATCTATTTTGCCCTGGCCAATATCTTTTACAAAGAGGGCAACCAGGAGCAGGCCCTTGAAAACTATCGTCTCTCGGTGGCCACAAGTACCGACAATGACCATCAGCTGGCCCTTTCCGCCGTCACTTTGGCCGACATATACTTCCGTGATAAGAGTTACAGGGAGGCCCAGGCCTATTACGACACGGCTGTGATGGTCCTCGACGAGGAGTACCCTGGCTATGAACGTCTCAGCCAGCTCCACGACGGGCTTACCCGGCTGGTGGAGGAGCTCACGGTGGTCGAAGTGCAGGACAGCCTTCAGAAGCTGGCCCTGATGCCTGAAAATGAACGCGAACGGCTTATCGACCAGTGGATCGCCCAACTCAGGGAAAAAGAGCGTCAGGACGAACTCATCGCCGCCAGGCAGCAGTCCCAGGCCGGTTACTACCGTTCCAACGAATACCGCTTCGGACTGGGCAGAAGCAGTGAAGGTGGTGGCTGGTATTTCTACAATCCGCAGACCGTTACCTACGGCAAGGCGCAGTTCCAGCAAGAGTGGGGGCGCCGTAAACTGGAGGACGACTGGCGCCGTATGAACAAGCAAACCGTCTCCGACGAAGAATATGGAGAATTTGCCGAACTGGCCGACTCCACGCGCGCGGTGGTGCGCATCACCGACCCCATGGAAAAGGCCTATTATACCCAGGATCTCCCCCTGAATGACTCTCTGATGGCCCTCTCCCATGAGAAAATCAGGGATGCCTTATACAACGCCGGCCGGATCTTCAAGAGCGATTTCAGCGACTACCCCCGTGCTGTGGAAACCCTCACCGACCTCAACCGCCGTTACCCTTCCAACATCTACCTGCTCTCCGCCTGGTTTGAGCTATATGACGCCTGTGAGCTGATGGGAGACCACGCGCGGGCCGCAGAATACCGCCAGCTGATTATCGACAGATACCCCGACAGCAAATACGCCCAATACCTCCAGAATCCCGACTTCTTCACCCAGGAGGAGGCCCGCCGGCGTGAGGTAGACAGGATCTACCAGGAAACCTTCCGCGATTACAAAGCCGGCCGCTACGAGGAGGTCCTCACGCGTACCGCCGCCATGAAACGCATGAGCCCCGACAGCATCCTGCTTCCCAAGATCGACTTCATGGAGTCGATAGCCTCAGGAGCCCGCGCAGATATGGAATCTATGGGTGAAAAACTGAAAGGCTACATTGCCACATATCCCAAAGCGGAACCCACCCCCCTGGCCAGGGAAATCCTCACCCTGATCAGCGACAGCACCCTGGCCGACTACCAGAAACTGGTCGACTTGGGTTATCTTCACGATGAGATCCGCAACGAGGAGGTCGAGGCGGGCAACCCGGCTGAAACCGACGAATTCGGTGGCAAATTCAGCTACGATGAAGACCTGCTCCACTATTTCGTGATCGTGTATCCCCGCAGCGGGGGCGTCGATGTCAACCGCCTTAAGTTCGACATCGCCAATTACAACCTCGACCATTATACACGGCTCGACTTTGACATCACCGAGGAATCGCTCGATGCGGCCACCAACCTGCTTTCGGTCAGATCCCTGCTCAATAAGGAACAGGCATTGATATACTTCCGTGCGATCATCAGGCAGCCTGAAGTATTCCGGAGCCTGGGGTCCACCCCTTTCAACAATTTCGTTGCTTCTTCCGCCAACTACAGGCAGATGATCACCGACCAATCGGTGAGCGATTACCTTCGCTTCTTCCTGAGAAATTACAGCCGTTTCATCGGCCCTGACTTCACGCCGGAAGAGCAGCCCGGGGAATCGCCTGAGGAACTGATGGCCAGGGCACAGCGGGAAGATGAGATCCTCCAGGAAAGGGGCCGCTTCGTCACCGTTGACGTCCCTGCATCCTCAGGGCTCTTCTCGGCCGTGACCGACACCACCCAGAACTTCGTGCTGGCGATCATGGATAAAAACATGTCGATCAGAACGATGCTTAACCAGTTCGCTGACTTCAACCGCGACCAGTTCCGGATCTGGAACCTGGCCCTGCAACTTAAGCAGGCCGGCGATTACCAGTTCATGGTCGTCAGGGGGCTCCCCGGGTTCACTGAAAGCCTCTCCTACTTCCGGAAGGTGATCCTGGAAAGGGCGTTGTTCCGGAGCCTGGGACAAACCACTTACCGGAATTTCATCATCACCGACGAAAACCTGGAGCGGCTTCTGGAGCGGGGGGATGTGGACAGCTATCTGGAGTTTTTCAGGGCGCGTTATATTCAACAGGGTGCCGCGGGTACTCCTGCGGGAACGGTGCCCTCCGGGGGCGGAGCGGGAGCTCCCGCCTCAGGGCAGGCAGCCCCGGCCTCCGGCACAGCTGCCAACACAGCTTCCCCGGAGACCATCCCGGGTCGGACCACGCCCCCGGCTCCTGCGGGTGGCCGCACCACTACCGGAGCCGTTTCCGCCGGAACGGCGACCACCGGAGCCACCACCCCTTCCCAGGCCGCAGCCTCCTATACGGGCGTCTACGACCTCCGCATCGAAGAACCCCACTTCTACCTGGTCATTGTCCCCAGCCAGGGATTCGACAGGGAAGCCTTCACAGCCTCGGTGGCAGCGTTCTGTCAGTCGGAATTCCCGGGAAAAAACCTGACCGTGGAAGAACAGAAACTCGACGACTTCCGCACCATTGTCAGGATCTCAGGCTTCGGAAACAAAACAGAGGCCTCTGAATTCCAGGGGAAAATCACCGCCCGCCGCACCCTCTTCGCCCCTCTGGGAAGCCTCAGCTACCGCCACTTCATGGTCACCCCCCGGAATTACGAAACCTTCCTGCAAAGGAAAAACATCACCGAATACCTCGATTTTTACAAAATCGCCTACCCCGGGATGCCCTAGCCCCCCCGCTGCAATAGCTCCGGTCATGGTGGTTAAAGTATGTTAACTGCCACATCCCCGGCACCTTTTTTGGTATCTTGTCCCAACAGAAAAAAGCCGCATGAGAAAAATATCCATCCTCTGGACCGACGACGAAATCGACCTGCTCAGGCCGCACATCATCTTTTTGCGTGAAAAGGGCTATGATGTCGATACCGCCACCAACGGTTCCGATGCCATTGACTTGGTGGGCAGCCACTATTACGACATCATCTTCCTCGATGAAAACATGCCTGGATTGAGCGGACTCGAAACGCTGTCGCGGATCAAGACCCTGGTACCCCATGTGCCGGTGGTTATGATCACCAAAAACGAAGAAGAGAGCATCATGGATGAAGCCATCGGATCCAAGATCGCCGACTACCTGATCAAACCCGTCAACCCCCGGCAGATATTGCTCTCGCTCAAGAAAAATATTGAAAAAAAGAGACTGGTCACGGCCCAGACCACTTCCGACTACCAGAGCGAATTCATGCGGATCAGTTCACGCCTGACCGATAAAATGACCTGGGAGGAATGGGCAGCGCTTTACCGCACCCTGGTGTACTGGGAACTGGAGCTAAGCGGTTCCGACGATAAAGCCATGGACGAAGTGCTCTCCATGCAGAAAAGCGAGGGGAACATGGCTTTTTTCAGATTCATCAGGGAAAACTATACCGGCTGGTTTAAAAAATCCCTGGGGGAACGCCCCCTGATGTCGTCCGACATCTTCCGTCAGAAAGTCTTTCCTCATCTCGAGAACGGCCGTAAAGTCTTCGTACTGGTCATCGACAATCTCCGGCTCGATCAGTGGCGGCTCCTCAGCCGGGTGATCAGTGAGTATTTCCGGACCGGCGAGGAAGCCCTCTATTACAGCATCCTGCCCACCGCCACCATGTATGCCCGGAATGCCATGTTTGCCGGTCTTCTCCCTTCGGAAATCGAAAAACTTTACCCCCAGCTCTGGGATGACGACGACAACGAAGGAAACAAAAACCAGCACGAGGAGGAGCTGCTCCGCAGGCAGATGGCCCGTCTCGGCAGGAAGGAAAAACTCTGGTTCGACAAGGTCTCCAACCTGAAAAGCATCAAAAAAGTAAGCGACACCATGACCGCCGTGCAGGAAAACGACCTGTCGGTACTGGTCTTTAATTTCGTCGATATGATCTCTCATGCCCGCACCGAAATGGACATGATCAGGGAGCTGGCTTCCGACGAAAAAGCCTACCGGTCACTGACCCTCAGCTGGTTCAACCACTCCTCCCTTCTTGACCTGCTCAAATCCCTGTCCGCCCTGAACATCACCCTGGTTATCACCACCGACCATGGCACCATCAGGGTCGATAACCCCGTGAAAGTGATCGGGGACCGGGAAACCAACACCAACCTGCGCTACAAACTGGGCAGAAACCTAAACTATAAGTCCAAACAGGTCTTTGAGGTCACCAATCCCAAGGAAGCCTTCCTGCCTTCGCGCAACGTGAGCACCAGCTATATTTTCGCCCAGAATACCGACTTTTTCGTGTACCCCAACAATTACAACTACTACGCCAACTACTTCAACAATACCTTTCAGCATGGGGGCATTTCGCTCGAAGAAATGATCATTCCGGTGGTCACCCTGTACCCCAAAAAATAAACGGCGCCCTGGTTCTCTCAATGGGAGCCGTTTTTCTCTTTTCGCATCTGGGCATACAGCTTGTTGGCAAAGATGAAGTCGTCGAGGACCTCGTTCCCTGAGGTGAGAATGTTATGACGGGTACCTTCCCAGCATTTCTCTCCCTTGTGGATAAAAAGAATGCTTTCGCCGATCTGAATGACCGAATTCATGTCGTGGGTGTTGATAATGGTGGTCATTCCAAATTCTCTGGTAAGCATCTGGATCAGATCGTCGATGAGGGTGGCGGTTTCGGGGTCGAGGCCGGAATTGGGTTCGTCACAAAAGAGATAACGGGGATTCAGGGCAATGGCCCTGGCGATGGCTACCCTTTTTTGCATGCCGCCGCTGATTTCCGAGGGGAAAAGACGGTGGGCGCCTGTAAGGTTGACGTGGTCAAGGCAAAAATCGACGCGGGCTGCCTTCTCCCTGGCACCCATCAACGTGAACATGTCGAGCGGGAATCGGACATTCTGTTCCACGGTAAGGCTGTCAAAAAGCGCCCCTCCCTGAAAAACCATGCCCACCTCTTTGCGGATCTCCTTTCTGTCCTTCTGCCTCATCCGGGTAAAGCTCCTTCCGTCATAGAGAATTTCCCCCCGGTCGGCCTCATGCAAACCCAGGATGCATTTGAGCAACACGGTTTTCCCGGAACCGCTGCGGCCTATGATCAGGTTGGTCTGCCCCTCCCTGAACTGCATCGATATGTCGCTGATGGCCGGTTTTCCGTCAAACAGCTTGGTCACGTTTTTTACCTCTATCATGCCGTTTTCTCTTCTCTTATGTCAGTAAAAGCCGTGTAAGGATCAAATCAAAAAGCAGGATCAGGATGTTGGTATTGACCACCGCCCGGGTGCTGGCCTTGCCCACCTCCAGGGCGCCCCCCTGTACAAAATACCCGAAATAAGCCGGCACCGATGAAACCAGAAATCCAAAAAAGAGGGACTTGATCAGCGAAAAAGTGACATAATAGGGCACAAAAAGATATCTTATCCCGTCGATGTATTCCGTCAGGGAGACCACACCCACAAAGGGCCCTACGATCAATCCCCCCACCAGTCCGAAGAAAATGCTCAGCACCACCAGAAACGGAAAAACAAAGACCACGGCTACAATCTTGGGAAGAATCAGGTAGCTGATGGAGTTGACGCCCATGATTTCCAGGGAGTCGATCTGTTCGGTGACCTTCATGCTGCCGATTTCCGATGTGATGTTGGAGCCGATTTTTCCGGCCAGGATCAGGGCCAGGATGGTGGAGGAGAACTCCAGAATCAGCACGTCGCGGGTGCCCAACCCGATCAGGTAGGTGGGAAAAATGGGATTCATCAGGTTGTAGGCAAACTGAATGGTCATGATTCCGCCCGTGAAGAGGGAGATGATTACCACAATGCCCACGGAATTGATGCCCAGCCCCTCGATCTCCCGGAACAGCTGCCTGATATACATCTTGTGTTTCTCAGGCCGGGCAAACACCTTGCCCAGCATCCAGAAGTAACGGCCGATGTGAAAAAAATAGTTCATGTAAACAACCTGGTGGTTCAAAAGTACAAAGTTATTCACCGCGCAGGTACTTTCGCACGACGTTTTTCACAGGAATGCCGGGATTTGGAATTCCGGAGAGGCCGAATGGAAAATTTGGGTATTTTTGGGGAAGTTGAAACGCACCCGACATGAACAATAACTATTGCATTATCATGGCCGGAGGAATTGGTTCCAGGTTCTGGCCGCTCAGCCGCAAATCAATGCCGAAGCAATTCCTTGATATCCTGGGAACGGGACGCACCCTTCTGCAGCAGGCCTACGACCGCTTTTCGAAGCTTATCCCTGCAGAGAATTTCTACATTGTCACCAGCACCGATTATGCGGGGCTGGTCATGGAGCAGTTACCGGCCCTGGAGAGCCGGCAGGTACTGGCCGAGCCGTTGCGGCGCAATACCGCTCCCTGTGTGGCCTATGCAGCCAATAAAATCAAGACCGTCAATCCGCAGGCTAACCTGATCGTGGCTCCCTCCGATCACCTCATTCTCAAGGAAGAGGAATTCCTCAGGCAGATCAGCAACGGGCTGGAATTCGTGGCCTCCCACAAAGCGCTGCTCACCCTGGGAATCCACCCCAGCCGCCCGGAAACAGGCTACGGCTATATCCAAACAGGGGAAAAAGCCAACTATGGAAACCTCAACAACCTCTTCAACGTCAAAACCTTCACGGAAAAACCCGACCTGCGGATGGCCGAAATCTTCCTGGAAAGCGGCGAATTCTTCTGGAACTCGGGGATCTTCCTCTGGTCTTTACCCTCCATAATGACCGCCCTTGAAGCCCACCTCCCCGAAGTGGCCTCCCTCTTCTCCCAGGGAGAACACCTCTACAACACCCCCGATGAACCCGCTTTCATCAATAAAATCTATTCCGAATGCATGGGCATCTCCATCGACTACGGTATCATGGAAAAATCAGACAACGTCTTTGTCCTTACGGCCGACTTCGGATGGAGTGACCTCGGAACCTGGGGATCCCTTTATGAAAACAAGGAAAAAGACGAGCGCGGAAACGTTATCACCGGCGAAGGCATCTTCACCTACGACTGCGCCAACTCCATCATCAACATCAGCGGGGAGAAAATCGCCGTGCTCCAGGGCCTCGACGGCTACATCGTGGTCGAATCGAAAGATACCCTGCTTGTCTGCCGCCGTGAAGATGAACAACAAATCAGGCAGTTCGTCAATGATGTGCTGATCACCAAGGGGCCTGACTATGTATAATCTTGAAGATCAGAAGGTCGGAAGGTCGGAATATAGAAATAATCCAGAGTCTGGAATCCAGAGTCTGGAATCCTGAGTCTGGAATCCTGAGTCTGGAATCTTGAGTCTGGAATCCTGAGTCTGGAATCCTGAGTCTTGAGTCTGAAGTCCTGAGTCTGAAGTCCTGAGTCTGGAATCAGGAGTTTTATTACAGTGTGGCTTTTAGTGTGGGGGGTTTGCGGTGGAGGGAAGCCTGCTCGTAAGCGTAAGCCAGCCGGAGAAGAGTGGGTTCACTCCAGGCTTTCCCGAAGAAGGAGATGCCCACTGGAAGGCCATGTACGAAACCCATGGGAACGGTGATGTTGGGATATCCTGAGATGGCCGCCGGGGAGGAGCTGCTGCCGCTGAAGTGGTCGCCGTTGACCGGGTCTATGGTCCATGCGGGGCCGTTGGTGGCGGCAATGATGGCATCGAGGCGGTGTTCATTCATGACGGCGTCAATTCCCTCTTCTCCCCACCCCTTCTTTGATGCGGCGAGGGCTTCCAGATATTCCGGGGAAGTCAGGTCTCCCTTGGCCTCCGCCGCCAAAAAGATCTCCTGTCCGAACCAGGGCATCTCCTTTTCCTTGTGGGCCTCATTATAGGCGATAAGTTCAGTGAGGGATCTAACGGGGGCTGAGGGATGGGAAGCCAAATAAGCGTTGAGGCCGGACTTGAATTCATAAAGGAGGACCTGGTAGGAGGCGGCGCCTGCTTCCCGGCTTTTCGGGAAGGTAAGGTGATCGATGATTTCAGCGCCACGGGCTTTCAGGAGTTCCACAGCCTGCCCGAAGAGAGCGTCGACCTGGGGATGAAATCCCAGCATTTCGCGGGCAATGCCGATGCGGGTATTTCTCAGTCCGTCGGGATCCAGAAAGGAGGTATAATCCCTGAAGAATTCTCCCCGGGGGACAGCTGCAGGGGCATCCTGGTCGTCGAATCCGGCCAGGGCGCCCAAAAGGAAGGCGGCATCGGCCACACTGCGGCACATGGGCCCGGCCGTATCCTGGCTGTGGGCAATGGGGATAATTCCACGGCGGCTCCACAAACCCAGGGTGGGTTTGAGTCCCACGATACCGCACACCCCGGAGGGGCATACCACTGAACCGTTGGTTTCGGTGCCAATGCCGAGGGTGCAGAGGTTCGCCGCCACGGCTGCGCCGGTGCCTGAACTGCTTCCACAGGGACTCCTGTCCAGGGCGTAGGGATTCCGGGACTGCCCCCCACGGCCGCTCCAGCCGCTGCTCGACATCTCCGACCTGAAATTGGCCCACTCACTCAGGTTGGTCTTCCCCAGCAGAACGGCCCCAGCCTCCCTGAGCAGGGCCACCACCGGCGCATCGGCGGCTGCCCTGTGGCCCTCCAGGGCCAGGGAACCCGCAGTAGTCTGCAGCTGATCACCCGAATCGATATTGTCCTTAATCAGCACCGGCAGCCCGTGCAATGGCCCCCGTACCCGGCCTTCCTTCCGCTCCGCGTCCAACTGCCGGGCAATCGCCAGCGCATCGGGATTCACCTCAATGACCGCATTCAGGAGGGGATTGAGCAACTCAATCCGCTCAAGGTACTTCCGGCACAAAGCCTCCGCGGTAAGCTCCCCCGAAGCCATCATCTCCCCCAGACGGGCTACCCCCAACTCTTCAAATTCAAATGGAGGAAGAGGATTCCCTCCCTCTGCAGAACCTCCTCCGGGAGATGATGTACAACCGGCAACTCCGGTAACTCCGGTCACGGCCAGGGTGGCCATCCCCGCCGCAGAGGCGGTGAAAAAACGACGACGCTTCATGAGTATGGCTTTATTAATGGGCAGGTTTTCGTTGGGTAAAGGTATAAAAATATAAAAAGAGACTGCTTACGGAGAAGCAGCCTCTTTACCAACTTAAAACTTATCTCTCTGAATGATCTCTATTCTGCGGCAGCCAAACCCCGGGGTGCAGAGGACCAGCATTTGGTGTCGGTCATCCAGGATTCCAGGGTCAGGGGTTCATCGGTGGCAGGAGCGGTATAGGGCAGGGCCTCCCAGCTCTCCACGCCGGTCATCCAGGGTTCCAGGGTCATCGGGGCTTCCGTTTCCACCGGCACCCAGAGGTCGGTCTGCCGGGCTTCCACGTTGGTCATCCAGGCTTCGAGCTCCAGCGGACTCTCTTTCTCTGCGACAAAACCGGCAGGATTGGCCCAGAGAGACGCATCGGTCATCCACGACTCCAGTTCCAGCGCCTCATCATAATCACGGGCCAGGCAGTTGAACTCCATACATTTCCAGTAGCACTCATTCACCATCCAGTTCTCAATGGTCAGTTCGGCATCGGTGGCGCTCTCCACATGGAATACGGTTCTGGCTTCCCTTCCTTTTGCGGTGGCGGCACCTGAAAGAAGATAACTTGCAATCAATAACACCAGGGTGGAAAAAAATACTCTTGTTTTCATGGCTTTTCTGATTTAATGTTTTCCGTTTCCTTTTTCTGACTTTTGCTTTCTGACTTTGTTTTCTGTTCTCAGCTTTCGCTTCTGTTTCTGTTCACTCTTATAGACTCTTTACAGACACAAATGTTACACTTAAAAGAGCCCGAAAACAGATCAATCCCGTGAATGAAGGGTAGTTACCGGTAAACAGAGAAAAGAGGCGACAAAGTGAAAGCGGATGAAGAGGGTGCAAGCCGTTTTTCACCGGTCAACCGGTGAATGGCGACCAGGCCTGCTAAAATTTGGGAATGGCCTCCGGGAACATTTGGGAATTTTCTCCTGGAACGCCGGAGACCAAACAAAAAGAAACGAAGATAAAAGACTTATTATCTGCGCGATAAACACCAGGTTTCGCCCTGGTTATCTTTTAACGTATTGTTCCTCGTAATATTTAAGGTAATCGCCGCTGGTGACATGGGCGAGCCATTCTTCGTTGTTCAGGTACCAGTCGATGGTTTTTTCGAGACCTTCCTCGAACTGCAGGGAGGGGGTCCATCCCAGTTCACGCTGAAGCTTGGAGGAGTCGATGGCATAGCGGAGGTCGTGGCCGGCGCGGTCTTTCACATAGGTGATCAGTTTTTCGGAGGTCCCCTCCCCCCTGCCGAGTTTGCGGTCCATGATCCGGCACATCAGCCTGATCAAATCTATGTTTTTCCACTCGTTGTGGCCTCCGATGTTGTAAGTCTCTCCAGGCGTTCCCCGGTGAAAGATCACATCGATGGCACGGGCATGGTCCTCAACCCAGAGCCAGTCGCGGATGTTCTCTCCCTTTCCGTATACCGGAAGGGGTTTGTTGTTCCTGATATTATGAATGAAGAGGGGAAGCAGCTTCTCGGGGAACTGGTAGGCGCCGTAGTTGTTGGAGCAGTTGGAGAGAACCACGGGAAGCCCGAAGGTGTCATGATAAGCCCTTACGAAATGGTCAGAACTCGCCTTGGATGCAGAATAGGGACTGTGAGGATCATACCGGGTTTCCTCGGTGAAGAAACCTTCCTCACCCAGGGAACCATATACCTCATCGGTCGACACATGGTAAAAGAGTTTTCCCTCAGGATGCTCCTTCCAGATATGGCGCGCGGCATTCAACAGGTTGACGGTCCCGATCACATTAGTGAACACAAATTCGGTGGGATTGGAGATGGAACGGTCCACATGCGATTCAGCAGCCAGGTGGATCACCCCCTCAAAACGGTGCTCCTCAAAGAGCTTCTGAACAAAATCCCCGTCGACGATGTCACCCCTGACAAAGGAGTAATGAGGCAGGTTCTCCACGTCCTTCAGATTAGCCAGGTTGCCTGCATAAGTCAACTTATCAAGGTTCACCACCCGGTAACCGGGATACTTGTTTACAAACAGCCGTACCACATGGGAACCAATGAATCCGGCGCCTCCGGTGATCAGTAATGTCTTCATGATTCAATCTTTTTTGGGTTGGGGTGAGGGATCTGCGGGATCACTCCCCGGAAGTATTCTGCTTTTTGTATTTGTCGTTCAATCCTGCTCCACCGAGGATCATCGGGGCAATTTTCACCATCCTGGCCACACGGGTTTTATCCTGGCGGGCCGTGGCAATATATTCGATGTATTCCCTCCGGCAGGCGGGGCTCAGGTTGTCAAACCGTTCCCGGAGTTCAGCATCTGTGTCAAGCCATTTCCTCATCTCTCCGGGCATTTCCGGAGTGCTCTTCCGTGCGGGTTTGATCTCCACTCCCCTTTCGGCATTGAGCATGGCCTCGCGCGAATAGTCCAGGACCACCGGCAGGCTCTCCAAAACCTCCGCAGGAGCATAAAACCGCCACTGCCGGAGTCCTTTGGTGATTCCCTCCTGGGCAGAGATGAGTTTTTTCCCGGGATCGGAAAGAAAACTCCCCTGGTAAAACCAGATCCCCGCATACGCCTTGAACAACGCCATGCCGGCCACATTCCTCCCCAAATGGGTATACACGGGAATCCCCCATTTGATGGTCTCCTCCATGCCGGCTTCCAGAAATACCTTCCTTAATCCCCGCAAGGCCTCTTCCCAGTACCCTGACTGCGATACAAACGCTTCCGCGGATGGCGATCCTTTCATAAGATATTTTTCCTTATAATTCCCTGATTCTCTTCTCCCAGTTCCAGGCCGAGAGTAAGGTCTCTTCCAGTCCCTTTTCTGCTTTCCACCCCAGCTCCTGGTTGGCCAGCGTCGTGTCGGCCCAGATTTTTTCGATGTCACCCGGCCGGCGTTCCACAATCCTGTAGTTGAGCTGCAGACCGGTGACCTTCTCAAAGGCGCTGACGATCTCCAGTACCGAACTTCCCTGCCCTGTTCCCAGGTTGAAAATTTCAAAGCCCGCCTTATTTTTACCCTGCAATAACCTTTCAATGGCCACCACATGTGCTTTGGCCAGATCCACCACGTTTATGTAATCGCGGATGGCCGATCCGTCAGGGGTATCATAATCATTTCCGAAGACTTTCAGTTCATCGCGTAATCCGGCCGCTGTCTGGGTTATGAACGGAACCAGGTTCTGGGGGACCCCCAGGGGCAATTCCCCGATCAGGGCTGTAGGATGCGCCCCGATGGGATTGAAGTATCGCAGGGCGATTCCCCTGAGTTGAGGATAGGCCTGAATGGCATCCCTCAGGATATCCTCATTGACCCGCTTGGTATTTCCGTAAGGCGATTCCGCATCCTTGCGTGGCGTCGCCTCGGTCACCGGAAGCCGTTCAGGCTGCCCGTAGACCGTGCATGATGACGAAAAAACCATGTGCGGGATGCCGTATTTTAACTGGCATTCGAGTATATTCAGCATGGATACCAGGTTGTTGCGGTAATAATGCAGGGGCATCTCCACCGATTCCCCCACGGCTTTTGACGCCGCAAAGTGGATGATCGCCCTGATATCGTGGTGACGGTTAAAAAAACTCTCCGTTTTGGCCTGGTCAGACAGGTTGAATCGCGAAAAGGCAGGTTTGATGCCGGTTATTTTCCGGATATTCTCCAGTACCTCCGGCCCCGAATTGGAAAGATCATCCACGACAATCACCTCATATCCGGCCTCCTGCAACTCCACAACCGTGTGGCTGCCAATGTATCCGGTCCCCCCGGTCACCAATACCTTGTCTGACATATTTATTTTTTTTGCAAAGGTAACATATTACCAGTCCGCCCCTTTCCTTATTTTTGCAAAAAAGCGACTGTGGACTTATCAGGATATATCAGGGAATTACTGGAAGATCATGACTTTGTGATACTTCCCGGCGCCGGGGCCTTTATGGCTTCTTACCGTCCGGCACAACCCGACGAGACAGGAAAAATGCTGCTCCCTCCCTCCAGGGAACTCTATTTCAATCCTGAACTGAAAATGAACGACGGATTATTACCGGGGTATGTGATGCGGCAGGCGGAGGTGACCCTTCGTGAAGCCAGAAAGATGGTGTCGGAATATGTCGACGACCTCCTTTATCATCTTGACCGTGACGGGCAGGTGACTCTGGAGCACCTGGGGACCCTCACCAAACGGGAGGAGGAGATCGCCTTCACTCCCCTGGGGGCACTGCGTCAGCTGCCAGCGGCATACGGACTTATTCCCGTGGCCATGGATGCAGCCACCCCAGGTGAGGTCACCCATAAATCAGGCACATCCGCTGCGGAGGAACACGAGGGACTGGTAGCGAAGAAGCCTGACGAACCCGTTCATGCGAAGCCTGACGGACCTGCTCCTGAGAAGCCTGACGAACCTGCTCCCGGGAAGCCTGACGAACCTGCTCCCGGGAAGCCTGACGAACCTGCTCCCGGGAAGCCTGACGAATCCGTTCATGCGGTTCCTGAAAGACCTGCTCCTGAGAAGCCAGGCAAATCGGCACCGGGCAGGAACCGCAGGCGGGCGTTGCGGGTCATATTACCTGCAGTGGGGCTCATGCTGGGGGCCCTGCTGATCTGGGTTTTGGTGGTCCGTGAACATCCTGTCGCGGATCGCACCCCGCAAAGCAGGGAACAGCAGAAGGCGGCAGCGGCTCCCGCCCACCCCGCCGGAGAGGGTGACATCTCCGCACAAGCAGACATGACGACCAAGGATACCCTGAGAGGGGAAATGGCACCGGCCGTAAGCGCCTTACCCGCTGCACAGACGGGCACCACCATGGCGGAAGCCCCTGACAGGCCCTATTACCTGGTGGCCGGCAGCTTCCGCTCACAGAAAAACGCCGGGGAGTTCATGGAGAAACTGACCCGCGAGGGATTCCGGCCGGTCAGCCTGGGGCAGGTCGGCAGTTACTGGTTCGTGGCAACCGATAGTTTCCGGACTAAAAGAGAAGCCGTCAGGGCCGTCAACAGCTTCATCAACACCCACCCCGGCAGTGAGGCATGGATCTATAAGCCCCGAAATTGAAAAGAGAGGCTGCCCGGGTGGGACAGCCTCCTTAAAACGAAACAGAAAAGACAGAAAACAAACAGAATCCATTAAACCAGGCTCTTACAGGGAAGAACCTGCCTAAGTAATGCAAAGCACATGCCAAACCCGGGGCGTTCCGGGAAAAGCGGGAGGCTGGGCTTTCTCACAGCACGGCCGGGGCCCCGTTCCATGATCATTCCGGTGAACAGACTTGGGGGGTCACATCCACACCGTAACAGGTGACGATTCCGGAGAAGTACCGAAAATAAGTATATTTGTTTGCATTATGCGGTATCTCCCCACCCTGATCATCAGTCTGCTCCTGGCGGTGGCGTCCCCTGCCGGCGGCACGGGAATTAAAAACATCGGGATTCCCGCCATCCGGAATTTCCCCAGGGGTCTCTACCGGGCTTCCACACAAAACTGGTCGGTCGTGCAGGACCACCGCGATTTCCTTTATTTCGCCAACAACGACGGCCTCCTGGAATATGATGGGACTTACTGGGTATTGCACCAGTTTGTGGAACCGGCCCTCACCAGGTCCCTGGCAACCGACGGCAAAGGCACCCTTTACGCCGGAATGGTCAACGAATTCGGCATGGTCAGACCCGATGCCCGTGGAAAACTCCAGTTCACCTCCTTCCGGCAGGGACTTCAGGGTTTTCCCAATGACCTCGGAGATATCTGGAGGGTCTTCGCTACCCCCGAAGGCATTTTCTTCCAGAGTTTCTCCTATCTCTTCCAGTTCAGTCCGCAGGGAGAATTGATCCGCCATTTCTCCTCGCCCGGAAACTTCAGGTTTTCCTTTCTGGTGCATGGCCGGTTATACCTCCAGGAGATGGGAAGGGGACTTCTGCTGCTGGAAGGGGACCAGCTGGTAAAACTGCCCGGTTTGGAGTCATTGGTGGACAAGGAGATATGGGCTCTTCTGCCTGGTTATGGAAACCAGTTGATCATCGGCACCTCCGCCCACGGAGTGTTCACTTTTTCAGGAAGCGGACTGACACCATGGACGACCCCTGCCAACGAACTGTTGCGGTCCCACCAGATTTTCTCGGCCTGCCCCGTGGGGGAGAACAGCCTGGCCTTCGGAACCATCCGCGGGGGGGTCGTCATCACCACGGCCACCGGGGAACTGATCCAGCACCTTGACAAAAACAACGGCCTCCAAAACAACACGGTACTGAGCATTACCACCGACCGGAAGGGGAATCTCTGGATGGGCCTTGACAACGGCATCGACTTTGCGGAAATCAGTTCTCCCCTCACATTTCTGCACCATCCCGGGGGTTTCGGCACCGGATATGCGGCTGCCATCCACAACGGATATCTTTACCTGGGAACCAACAACGGGTTGTTTGCCTCCCCCTGGTCCCCGGCCAATACCGGCAGCCAGCCCTCCTTCCGGCTGGTCCCCCATACCGTGGGGCAGGTATGGCACCTGAGTGTCCACGCAGATCAGCTCCTTTGCGGTCACGACAACGGCACATACCTCGTCCGCGGTATGGAAGCCACCCGGATCTCCATGGAGAGGGGGGCCTGGACCTTCATCGAACTCTCCCGTCATCCCGGAAAACTCATCGGCGGCACCTATGAGGGACTTACCCTTTACCAATACCTGCCAGCACTGAAAAGATGGGAATTCGTCAAACTCCTCCCCGGGTTCCGGGAATCCTCACGCGTCATGGAAGAAGACCGCGAAGGCAACCTCTGGATGACCCATGGCTTCAAGGGGGCCTTCAAAATCAAACTCAGCGACCAGGCCGACTCCGTCATCCAAACGGAATACTACAACACCGAAAAGGGATTTGTCACCAATAATTACATCAACGTATATAAAATCGACAACCAGCCCGTCTTCTCAGCCCGGGAAGGGATCTTTACCTACAATGGGGCCACCAACCTGTTTGTCCGCGACACCCTGCTGGAAAAACGTTTCGGGACCCACGAGCACATTTCTTATATCAGGCAGGATGAAAAACGGAACATATGGTTCGTAGCCGGCAACAAACCAGCCCTCCTGAGGTGGGGGGAAGATGGCCGCCATACCCTGGTGAAGGCTCCCTTTGAACTGATTCACAACCATATGGTTGGGGGATTTGAGATGATTTATCCCTGGAACAATGACCACATCTTTTTCGGACTGGAGAATGGATTTGCCCATTACACCCCTGAACCGGAGGCCTTCGGGGAGTTGCCCTTCAGGGTATTTATCAGGCGGGTGGAAATCGGAGGAGAGCTCTTCTATTCCGGAAACGGGGAGACACAAAACGCCGATGCCCTTCTCCCCACCTTTCCCTACAGGGAAAATGCGGTAAGGGTTACCTTTTCAGCCCCCCGTTATGACGGTAAAAAAGAGGTGGAATACAGTTACCGCCTCTCCCGTGGAAGCGGGAATGGGTGGTCGCCCTGGTCCCAGTCCACCACCTGCGAGTTCACCAACCTGCGGGAAGGGGAATACCTGTTCACCGTCAGGGCCAGAGATGCCCTGGGCACCCTCAGCCCATCCGACACCTTCCGGTTCAGGATCTCCCCGCCATGGTACCGGTCTCACCTGGCCCTGTCAGGCTATCTGCTGCTGGGATTGATGCTGCTCACCCTTCTTACCTGGTTTATCCTGCGCCGCATGGAAATCTCCCGCCGCCGTGAACGCCTTCGCCAACTGAGAAACTACCGCTCCAAAGAACAACAATACCAGCGCGAAGCCCTCATCGCCGAAAAGGAGATCATGAACCTGCGCAATGAAAAACTCAGGGAGAGTATGATCCACCGCGACAAGGAACTCGCCAACCAAACCCTTCACCTCATCCGGAAAAACAAATTCCTGGTAAAAATCAAGGAAGAGCTCCGGAAAATGGAAATACAGTCCCGTGACGAGAGCCTGAAAACCAGGCTGGCCATGCAGATCCGCAGAATCGACAAGGAAATAGACGATGAGAAACAGTGGGAGGTATTTGAAACCGCCTTCGATGAGGTGCATGAGGACTTCCTGGTGCGCCTCAAAGAACGGTTTCCCGACCTCACCCCCCGGGAAATGCGCCTTTGCGCCTACCTTAAAATGAACATAAGCACCAAAGAGATCTCCACGCTGATGAATATATCAGTCAGGGGTGTGGAGATCAGCCGCTACCGTCTTCGCAAAAAACTGGGCATCGGCAGAGAAACCAACCTGACCTCATTTATCCTTGGGCTGTAAGGCCCCCATGGCCCTCACGATGAATTGTTATCAAATCATTTAATTTGGTTATTATACTAATTATTAAATTTTTAGTGGAATCCACGATGTATTTTTGATGTAATCCACAAACAGGATTGTAGTATCATTTATGTAATCATTTGTTTTTTGATAAAGCGAAACCTCCGTAATTTAGCGCACGCTTTCAAGGCGTTTACAAACGAATTGTAAAAACGATGCATTAAAACACGATCTATGAAAAAAGTCATTTTGCTTTATCTGTTCACACTTTTATCCGCGGGGTTATTTGCCCAGGGGATAAGTGTCTCGGGAAAAGTCACCTCGGCTGAGGACAACCAGCCGCTCCCGGGAGTTTCGGTTGTCGTAAAAGGGACCACAGTGGGGACCATCACCAACTTTGACGGGGAGTACACCCTGGCCAATGTGCCGGCCAATGGCACCCTGGTTTATTCCTTTATCGGGATGAGGAGCCAGGAGCTTTCCGTGGACAACCGGCGCACCATTGATGTGGTTCTGGAGAGTGATGTCATTGGAGTCGACGAGGTGGTGGTGGTAGGCTACGGGGTCCAGAAAAAGAGTCTGGTCACCGGTGCCATTGCCAAGGTTGACGGGGAACAGCTCCGGAAGGCCACCGACATGCGGGTAACACAGGCTCTGCAGGGGAAAACTGCAGGGGTGGTGATTGCCAGCAATTCGGGACAGCCGGGCGACCAGATTTCGGTGCGTGTACGTGGAACCGGCACCAATGGGGATGCCGAACCCCTGTACATCATCGATGGGTTACCCATGAGCGGTGCCGGCACCGACTTTCTGAATTCGGGCGACATCGAGTCGATCGAAGTCCTCAAGGATGCGGCCTCGGCAGCCATTTACGGAGCCCGCGGGGCCAACGGCGTGGTGCTGATCACCACCAAAACCGGCCGCAAGGGAACCAAGCTCACCGTCAATTATGACGGCTATTATGGCGTCCAGAACCCCTGGAAAAAAATCCCCCTGCTCAACAGCAGCGAATATGTGATGCTGATCAACGAGGCGGCCCTCAACGGCGGCCAGGATTACGCCTTTACCCCTGCCGATATTGCCGGATTTACCGCCAATACCGACTGGCAGGATGAGATGTTCTACTACGATGCCCCCAAGCAAAATCATGCCCTTAATTTCACAGGGGGCAGCGATAAAATTGAATACTCCTCCTCCATTAACTATTTCAAGCAGGATGGTATTGTGGCCAAGGGCAAGTCCAATTTCGAGAGGATCAGTTATCGCCTGAGCACCAACGCCGATCTGGGAGCCGTCAAGGTGGGCGGTAACGTCAACCTGGCGGGCATCACCAGCAGAGGGGTGGCCACCAATGACAGGTATGGTACCGGCCTGAACCAGGCCCTGAACATGCCCCCGATTGTGCCTGTATACAATGAGGACGGCTCTTATGCCACGCCCGAACAATTCGGGATAGGCATGCAGGAAATCTCCAACCCGGTGGCTCTCCTTGATTATACCACCAACTCCAAAACCCGCACCAGCAAACTGATCGGCGGCGTCTTCGGGGAACTCAACTTCGGGAAACTCGCCCAGGCCCTCACCGGACTCACCTTCCGCACCTCCTTCGGCGGGGAATTCTCTCTGGTTAACAACGACAACTACACGCCTTTTTATTATCTCGACGCCCTCCACTTCACGGTCACCGACCAGGCGGGTAAAAGCATGAACCAGTATTCCCGATGGAACTTCGAGAATGTGCTGACCTACGATAAAACCATTGATGCGCACCATTTTACCCTGATGGCCGGGACCACCGCCTTCAAGGACATGTGGGAAAGCATTTACGGATCGAAAAAGGATGTGATCTTTGATGATTTTGAGCACTCCTACCTTGACAATGCGACGGATCCTGAAAGTGCCGCCGTGGGTGGCGGAGCTTCGGAGCACACCGTGGCCTCCATTTTCGGTCGTGTCAATTATGACCTGCTCGACCGGTACATGTTTGCCGCCACCCTCCGCCGCGACGGTTCTTCCCGTTTCGGTTCCGAAAACAAATACGGCTATTTCCCCTCCGCCTCCCTCGGCTGGGTCCTTTCCCGCGAGGAGTTCATGGGAGGCCTCTCCAACCTGGTTGATATGCTGAAGATACGCGCCAGCTGGGGACAGAACGGAAACGAAAATATCGGTAACTTCGGTTACACCTCGATCATCGGCACAGGAGCCATTTATTATTTCGGCGACAGCAAAACCCAGTACAACGGCGCCGCACCTTCCAAAATCGCCAATCCCTCCCTGAAATGGGAAACCTCAGAGCAGACCAACTTCGGGATTGACCTGATGAAGGCGGGTTTCAGGGCTACCCTTGACTATTACATCAAGACCACCAAGGACTGGCTGGTTACGGCCCCGGTACCCATGATGGTGGGGAACTCGGCACCCACCGTGAATGGAGGTTCTGTGCGCAACAGCGGCTTTGAGGCTGAATTCGGGTATCGCAAGAAATTCGGGGATCTCAGTTTTGACGCATCCATCAACGGTGCGCTCAACAAGAATGAGGTACTCGATATCCGCAACTCCGAGAAAAGGCTGCAGGGAGGTGACGGTGGTTTCGGTCAGGCTGGGGTCCTCTATGCAGAAGTGGGTAAACCCATGGGTGTTTTCTACGGCATCAAGACCGACGGCATTTTTCAGACCGCCGAGGAAATCACCAGTTATAAGAACAGCACGGGCGGATTGATTCAGCCCAATGCCAAACCGGGTGACATCAAGTTCATTGACTTCAATGGTGACGGCCAGATTTCCGACGAAGACCGTCAGCAGATCGGCTCACCTTATCCCGATTTCACGGGGGGTCTTAACCTCAACCTCGAGTGGAAAGGCTTTGACCTGAACATGTTCTGGTATGCCGCACTCGGCCAGGAGGTCTACAGCGCCACCCGCCGCTACGACATGAACTTCACCAACTTCCCGGCCGAATGGCTCAGCCGCTGGACAGGCCCCGGGACTTCCGACTATTATCCGCGGGTGACCTTTGTCGACGACAATGTGAACATGAAAACCGTCAGCGACTTCTTCATCCAGGATGGCAGCTTCGTGCGCCTGCGCAACTCCAGCCTGGGATATACCCTTCCCAAAAGCCTTACCGACTATGTTAAAATCAGCAGGGTCAGGCTGTATGTCTCCGCAGAAAACCTCTTCACCTTTACCTCCTACAAGGGATACGATCCCGAAATCGGGGGCGGCGTTTTCGATAATGGCATCGACCGCGGGATTTATCCGCAGGCCCGAACCATCCTCGGCGGTATCAGCGTTACCTTTTAATTCAGCCCACTCTAAAAATTCACCATTATGAAAAACATAAAATTGAATCTGTTGGTAGTCCTGGCGTTGCTGCTCGGCTCCTGTTCCGATGAGTTCCTGGAACTGGAACCCAAGACCGGCCAGGTGGAAGCCAATTATTACAAAAATGAAGCGCAGGCGTTTCTGGCGGTCACCGCTGTCTACGATGCCTATGCGGTACAGAACTGGCAGTTTATTCCCACCATGTCAGATATTTACTCCGACGACGCTTTCTGCGGCGGCTCCGACGTGACCGATATGGCGCAGTGGCAGGATATGGAAATGTTTAAGATGGAACCCGAGAACAACTCCTCGGCCGACTTGTGGAACCGCTGTTATGCCGGTGTTTACCGCGCCAACCTCTATCTGCAGAAACAGGAGGGCGTGGAATGGAAAACCGAAGGTTTAAAGGAGAGGCTCGAAGCCGAAGTACTGTTCCTCAGGGCTTATTTGTACTTTGACCTGGTCCGCCACTACGGATCGGTGCCGATCATTACTGAAGTGCTTCCCAGCGTGGAGGATTACAAAAACCTGCCGCAGAATACCCCCCAGGAGATTTTCACCCAGGTCGCCACCGATCTGCTGAAAGCGATCCCCGCTCTACCGGTGAAGATCGCCTCTACAGAAAAAGGAAGAATCTCCAAAGGTGCCGCCCAGGCTTTGATGGCCCGCTGGTATCTCTATCATGAAGGCTTTGCCAAACCCGTGCTGGGATTGTCAGCCTGGTCCAATGGCACCACCACCATAGACAAAGCTTATGTCCAGAAAGCCCTCGACGAAGTGATCGCTTCAAAAGAGTATGACCTGCTGCCCAATTATGCCGACGTATTCAACTGGAATAACCAGAACCACAAAGAATCGCTGCTGGAGATGCAGTATTCCGAGAAAGCGCTTTCAGGAGACTGGGGCGGGTGGAACATCAACGGTAACTTTTCCAGCGTATGGCTCAGTGTCAGAAACCCCGTAGGAGATAATGACGCCGTTTTCCCCGGATGGTCCTTTGCCATTCCAACCTGGAGCCTGGCCGATGAATTCGAAACCGGCGACCCCCGTAAGGACGTCACCCTCTACAACGCCGAAGAAAGACTGACCTCCTATACGCGGGCGTTCATGAACACCGGCTACTTCAATAAGAAATACATGGCCTGGAAAGCCTATGTGGGTCCCGGCGGTGATCCGAGTCACAACTTCCCGCGCAACTTCATCGACATGCGCTATGCCGATGTTCTGTTGATGGCTGCTGAGCTCTACCTCACCGACAATCCGACGAAGGCCCTGGGATACTTCAACCAGGTGCGTACCCGTGCTCTGGGCAGTGGCAAGGCCAAAACCGCGATCACCCTCGACGACATTTACCATGAGCGTCGCGTGGAGTTCGGGGGAGAAGGGCTCCGCAAATGGGATCTACTGCGCAGGGGACTTACTTATGCCGGTGAAAAAATCAACGCCAGCTTTGTCCTTCCGCAGGGAACCACCAACGCCTCCCACTTTGTGGGCCGTGCCTTCAAGGCCGATACCTGGGGTATGTTTCCCATTCCTGCCGGCGAAATCCGCAATGTCAACGCGGGCATGCTGAACCAGTTTGTTCCTGCTTACAAGAAATAAGCCCGTAAATCTATTGAGAACACCAATAAATTACCAGAAATGAAGAGCTACAAATATAAAATCCTGTTGTGGGCCATAGCCGTGGCGCTGTTTGCCGCCTGCCAGCCCATGGAAGAAGACAAACCCGATGCCCGGCAGGTGACGCCTCCCGATGCGGCATCGCTTGATTTCTCCGTCACGCCCCAGGCCGACGGATTCCGCTACGCCCTGCAATTCACCCAGCCCCAGGTTCAGGGGATTTACCAGATCTCGTGGGATATGGGGAACGGTACGGTCACGACCGGTGATAAAGCCACCGCCTATTACCCCCTGCCGGGCACCTATGCGGTGAAGATGACCATTAAAACCAATATGGGGAGCACCACCAAAGAGAAGAGCATCACCACCACCAAAACCGACTATTCGATCTTCACCGATCCGGTGATTGTCAACCTGAGTGGCGGGGTGGATGCCCTGGAAGGCAAGACCTGGGCTGCCGACAGCATGGCCCGCGGCCATATGAGCGTGGGCCAGGCCGGCACCGATGGCACCGGATGGTGGATGGCCAGTCCGCTCGAAAAGAAAGATGCCAAGGTGATGTATGACGACCGGATCACCTTCAAACTCGACGGATTTAAAGTGATTTATGTCAACCATGGCCAGAGCTTTGTGAAAGGACCGCGCCGTACCGACCCCGCCTACAGCAACCCGGTCTCCACCACGGGCGACTGGGCCGTCGACTATCCCAATCCCCAGCCGGGAACCTGGTCGGTCGAAAAACGGGGCAGCAAGTATTTCCTGAAGCTGTCGGGTCCCACCCCTATCTTTCCGATCTATGACTCGGGTGCCAAGGACGGAGAATATGAGATCGTCTTCATCGATGAGAATTTCCTCGATCTCCTCTGCACCGACATCGAAGGAAATGCCTGGAGGACCAAGCTGATCAGGGCCGGTTACGTAAAACCGATGGTAACCCTGGATGCCGCCCTGTCACAGGAGGCTGCCGTGAACAGCTATAAGGTGACCATTTCGAACGTGGTGATTCCCGATGGGGAATCCATCACCGGCATGAAAGCCGACTTCGGAGACGGCACCATCGTGGAATCGGCCGATTACAACGTACCTGCCACCCACACATATATGCGCAAGGGTAATTATACGGTTACCCTGACGGTGATGGCTTCTTCCGGGAATATCACCAAAACCTTCCCTGTGGGCATTGCCGCCAACCACCCCGATTATGTCCCCTTCCTGCTTGAGCAGATGGTGATGTACCAGGATTTCAGCGAGGTGGCCCTGGCCCCGATGCTGGTCCAGGATGGCTCCCTGAGCGTGGTACCCAATCCCGACAAAACCTATCCCAACAAGAGTTCTTTCGTGGCCATGACATCCAAAACCAACAACCAGTTTGCCAATGCCTACATGAAACTGCCTCCCGGCTACCGTTTCGACATCCGCACCCAAACAAAATTCAGGGTGATGGTTTACGGAAAAGCCGGTGATGTGGTGCTCATGAAACTGGAAAACACCGACATGGGCGGTGATGCCTGGTTCACGGGAACCGAAAAACCCTACACCATCAAGAAAGACAATACCTGGGAAGTCGCCGAATTTGACTTTGCGGGTGTGCCCGCAGGCTTTGACTGGGGCTGGTGGCCCAATCCCTTCAGGCCCGACGTCACCAAAGACAATGAATTCAACCACGACTACTACGACGTGGTCAGGCTCTTCATTAACTCCGGGGTCGGCGAAGGTAGCCATACCCTCTGGTTCGACGAACTGGCAGGCCCCCACGTCGAAGGACTCAAATCGGCAAAACGCTGATCGCTTATTTCTGATTGTATGAATAAGGGGAGGCAGGCAGAGTGCTGTCTGCCTCCCCTATTATTTTTCAGATTCACCCATACTACCGCATTAAGATCATGAGAAAATCATTTTTCCACCTTTTTCTTCTGGCGATCATCGTGCTGGCCGGCTGTCAGCCCAAAACAGGCGCTCCGGAATACCAGCTGGTGTGGAGCGATGAGTTCGATTACGAAGGATTGCCCGACTCCGCGAAGTGGAGTTTCGACACCGCCGGGAATGCCTATGGCTGGGGAAACAACGAACTGCAATATTACACCAGTCAGCGCCCTGAGAATGCTTTTGTGAGCAACGGGGTTCTGACCATCTCCGCACTGCGTGAGCCCATGGATGGCCGCGAATATACCTCAGCGCGGCTGATCACCAGGGAGAAGGGGGACTGGCTTTACGGCCGGTTCGAGATCAGCGCCAAACTGCCCGCCGGCAGGGGCCTCTGGCCCGCCATCTGGATGATGCCCACAGACAGTGAATACGGTGGATGGCCCGCCAGCGGCGAAATCGACATCATGGAAAACGTGGGGTATGACCCCGACACCATTGTAGGGACCGCCCACACCCAGGCCTATAACCATTCCATAGGCACCCAGAAAAGCGGAAGACTCAGCGTACCCGACTGCCATGACAACTTTCATGTGTATGCTCTTGAGTGGGAACCTCATGAGTACCGGCTTTATGTCGATTCCATCCACTACTACACCTTTGAAAACGAAGGGACCGGTTTTGCAGGATGGCCTTTTGACAAGCGGTTTTACCTGTTGCTCAACGTGGCCGTCGGAGGAAACTGGGGCGGCAGGATGGGCGTGGATACCACCGCCTTTCCGCAACATTTGGAAGTCGATTACGTAAGGGTTTTTCAGAAACCCGGCGCTGTAAAGCCGTAATTCCCGCTCATCACCGTCAGGATATGACCTGGCCACGCTTTCCCGGAATTCAGACCAGGAGAGACCGGAAAGGAGTCAAGGGATTGCGGCAATACTGCCGTTAAAATCAATTACCGGGTTCTAATATCATTATTCACAGGAGACCAATACCATGATCACCAGATTTCTTCTTCTTTCGGCTGTCACAATCCTGCTGTGGGCAGGGGGTTTCCGTGCGGAGGCACAGGATGGGTGTTCCCAGTTGATATGGGCCGATGAGTTCAATGTGGAAGGCGCCCCTGATCCCACCCGCTGGAATTTCGAAACCGGCGGCGGCGGATGGGGCAACAACGAGCTCCAGTTTTATACCGACAGCCGCAACAACTCCTATGTAAGCAACGGCACCCTGAAGATCCACGCCCGCAAGAGCAACAATGCCTGGACTTCAGCACGGATGGTGACCGCGGGAAAAGCCTCCTGGCAATACGGCCGCTTCGAAATCAGGGCCAAGCTCCCCACAGGAAGGGGCACCTGGCCCGCACTCTGGATGATGCCCCAAAATTCCATCTATGGAGGGTGGCCCCAAAGCGGGGAAATCGACATCATGGAACATGTGGGCTACGACCCCGGAAAGATCCATGGAACCGTGCACACCGAAGCCTATAACCATAAACTGGGCACCCAGAAGGGCAGCAACGTCATGGTCAGCAATTTCAATACAGAATTCCACCTCTATGCCATCGAGTGGACCGAGAGCCAAATCACCTGGTATGTCGACGGCAAATCCTACTTCACTTTCCTCAACGAGAAAAAAACCTACAAAGAGTGGCCCTTCGACCATCCTTTCTTCCTGATCTTCAACATCGCCATTGGCGGGGACTGGGGGGGTGCCCAGGGGATCGATCCCGCCCTGACCGAAGCGGTGATGGAAATCGATTATGTGAGGGTCTACAGCAATTCGCTTCCCCGGCCTGTAGTGCAGGGACCTGCCTTTGTGGTGCCAGGGAAGCAGGTCACCTTCTCGGTGACACAGCCCATTCAGGCCACCTATCACTGGACTTTCCCCGAAGGGGTGAGTCTGGTTTCGGGAGCGGGAACGGCAGCCGTGACGGTCATCTGGGGCGACCAGCCCGGAGAGGTCGTGGCTGAAGTGCGCAACAGCTGTGACAGCGTAGCCTCCGCCCCATTTATGGTTAATCTGCAGACACAACCGGAAGGGGAGTATCTGGTGATTCCCTTCAGGGGCAACAACCAGGAACTTCTCTGGAGCGCGGTGCCCGGTGACCAGAACCAGATCTCCCTCCGGGAAGAAAACGGCGAGCTGGTGGTCACCTACAACATCCAGAATCCCAACGCCAACCCCCGTTTGGCCTTTCAGTTTGCCGCGGCCACCGACCTGACCCGCCACAGGGAGATGAGCCTGCAACTGGCCGCCGCTGCCGGGGCCGCCCCTTCCAATATGAGAATTGACCTGTTGGATGCCGCAGGCCGCAACGACCTTAACGACCTTTTTAAAATAGACAACTATACCGGCACAGGGCAGTATACCACCCACACCAAAACCTTTGCCATGAATTCCAGCGCCGGTTGGGAGCCCTCAAAGGTCAGCCAGGTCAGGGTGTACTTTAACTATGGTATCCTGGGTCAACGGGGCGCAGGGGAGTTCCGGCTGAAGAATATGAAGATGCGTGACCCGTTGTATGTGAAAACCCTTTTGGCGCCGGCAGGGGGGAACCTCACCATATGGCCCAACCCTGTCAGGGATTGGGTCAGCATCCGTTCAGGCGAGCCTATCTCCACCCTGACGGTCATGACCATGCAGGGCCAGGTGGTGTCCGTCACGCATTTCCCTGCGGTTCTCACCACACGGGCCAACCTATCGGCTCTACCCCCCGGCAGTTACATCCTCTCCCTGTCAGGAAACAAGGGGGTAACCGGTCGCTCTCTCATCGTGAAGCGATAAGCGCCAAATCTACCTTCGGAACAGATTCTTTTTCTCTCACAACGGCAGAAAAGGGAACGGAGAATCCTCCTGGCAGCAGAAGTGAACAGGGTAATTCCCGCGGAAGCCGGAGGGTCATGGCCATGTCGTGAAAAACGGCTACCTTGCCCCCGGAATTTGAGGAGTACCATGGAAAGAATATCATTGGAAGGCATCCGGAACATCATCTTTGATCTGGGTGGTGTTTTGCTCGATCTGGATTTCACGGCCCCGGTGCGTGAATTTGAAGCCCTGGGGCTGAACAGTGGCCACCTCGATTACCGGCAGGCCATCAGGGATCCCCTGTTTCTCCGTTTTGAAACAGGTGATGCCACCTCTGGTGAGTTCAGGGAACGCATCAGGGAGATCATCGGGAATCCCGGGGCCCCTGACGGGCTGATCGATGCCGCCTGGTGCAGTATGATGGATGCCATCCCCCCGGAAAAGATCACCCTGCTGAAAAGTCTGGCAGAGAGATACCGGCTGTTCCTCTTCAGTAACACCAATGCCATCCATATCGCCTATTTCCTGGAGCGCTTCGAAAGGCAGTACGGCTACAACGTGGAAACCCTCTTCGAAAAGTGCTTTTACTCCCATCTCATCGGCGATCGTAAACCTCTCGCCTCCAGCTTCGAAAAGGTCCTCTCCCTGGGGAACATGCAAAAGGAGGAGACCCTCTTTGTCGATGATTTTGAGGAGAACGCCCGCGCCGCCGCCGATTTCGGGCTTAAGGCCATCCATTATCGGCCGGGAACCGATCTCTCCCGTTACTTCAACGGACTGACCTGACCCGGGGTGATAATCCGGAAGCATTTTAAATAATTCAATTAAGAAATAAAAGTGTTGGAGATTTTAATAAATCAATTTACATTTGAAGCGTCAATTTTAACGAGTATGCATTTTTCGGTTTTTCATAACGGCAACTGGTGGTGGTGGCACAGCAAGGTGATCCGCACGTAAACACTTGTCCGTACTGAGAAATTACCTGGGAAAGAGGGATTTGTTGTTTACGCAGCAAGTCCCTCTTTCTTTTATCTGACATCAATGAACAACTTTAATAACTTCTAAAACTAAAAAGAGATGACACTACTGAAGAAAATCATGCTGGAAGATGCGGAGATGCCGAAGCAATGGTATAACCTGGCGCCTGATCTGCCCACGCCGATGAATCCCCCGTTGGGCCCCGACGGAAAGCCTATCACCCCGGAGATGCTGGCTCCGGTGTTTCCGATGAACCTCATTGAGCAGGAGGTGAGCCAGGAGCGGTGGATCGACATTCCGGAGCCCATCAGGGAGATGCTGGCGGCCTACCGGCCCATTCCGCTGGTACGGGCCTATGGGCTGGAGAAAGCCCTGGGCACCCCTGCGAAGATCTTTTACAAGAACGAGAGTCTTTCACCGGTGGGAAGTCACAAGGGGAACACGGCGATTGCGCAGGCGTGGTACAACAAGCAATTCGGGATCAAGCGGCTGACCACCGAAACAGGGGCCGGCCAGTGGGGCAGCGCCCTCTCCTATGCTTCGGCGCTGTTGGGACTCGAGTGCAAGGTGTTTATGGTGCGTGTGAGTTTTAACCAGAAGCCATACAGGAAAATGATGATGAACACCTGGGGGGCCACCTGTGTGGCCAGTCCGAGTACCGAGACGCAGGCTGGCCGCAATATTCTGGCTGAATTTCCCGACACCCCGGGGAGCCTGGGCATCGCCATCAGCGAAGCCATCGAACAGGCGGTCATGGATCCCAAGGGAGAAACCCGTTATAGCCTGGGGTCGGTCCTCAACCATGTGATGCTGCACCAGACCATCATCGGATTGGAGACGAAAAAGCAGTTGGCCAAGGTGGGGATTAAAAAACCCGATGTGGTGGTAGGTTGCTGCGGCGGAGGCAGCAATTTCGCCGGGCTTTCGTTTCCCTTCATCTATGACAAGATCCATGGCAGTGATATTAAGATCGTGGGTATCGAGCCCTTCTCGTGTCCGACGCTCACCAAGGCGCCCTTTGTCTATGACCATGGCGATGTGGCGCGGATGACCCCGCTGCTGCCCATGTACAGCCTGGGGCACAGTTTCATTCCGGCACCCATTCATGCAGGGGGACTCCGTTACCACGGGATGGCTCCGCTGGTGAGTGCCGCCCTGCGCGACGGCCTCATGGAAGCCCAGGCCGTCCACCAGAGCGAATGCTTTGAGGCTGGCCTTCTCTTCGCCAAAACCGAAGGGACCATCCCCGCTCCTGAAACCACCCACGCCATTGCCGGTGCCATCCGCGAAGCCAAACTGGCCAAAGAAGAGGGCAAGGAAAAGATCATCGTCTTCAACTTCACGGGCCACGGCCTCCTTGACCTCGCAGGCTATGAAAAGTATATGACCGGACAGCTCACTGACTATGAATACCCTGAGGCAGAGATCACGAAAAACCTCGAAGCCATCAAGGGATATCCGCTGCCCAAATAACCGGAATGGCCCTTCCTCCCGGCAGAGTGACCTGAACATGTGCTTGCCGGAATTCTAAAATCCATAATCAATCACACAGGTATTCCTTTCAGCCGGCCGGGAGAAATCCCGTGCCGGCTATTTTTTTCGCCTTTTTTTCGTAACTTGAGTGATCAAAGGTGGTGTGCATTCATTGGACAATGATCCCCTTAAAAACTGAAAACCATGTTACGGATTGAAATGATGCCTGCGGAATATGGCGATTGTATCTGGATAGAATACGGGAAGCCTCAGGGCAGGACCTACCGGGTGCTGATTGACGGCGGACTGGCGGAGTGCGGGAAACTGCTGCGCAAGAGAATCAAGGCGTTGCCACCCGGGGAGAGGCGTTTTGACCTGGGGGTGGTCACCCATATCGACACCGACCACATCAACGGCATGATCAATCTTCTCAGGGATCTTCCCGAAGGTTGCGGATTCGACTGTTTCTGGTTTAACGGCTATGACCAGATCAAGCCCGGTGGCACCAAAGGAATAGCCCAGGGGATCGAGCTGAGCACTCTGCTGGCCGGCCTTGAAGCCAAAGAAAAGAGGAAATTCTGGAACAAACCCTTCCGGCGGAAGGCGGTAATGCTTCCTGATACAGGGGAACCACGGACGGTGACCCTCCGGGGGGGATTAAGGATGACGATCCTGGGGCCCAACTCCAGGGGGATTTCTGACCTTTTCACCGCGTGGGACAAGGTCGTCAGGGAATCACGGATGGTGCCCTTACCGGAAGAAGCCCCGGAAACATACAGGGAAGAAGAACCCTTTCCCGGAGAGGGCGCTGAGACCCTGTCGGTGGAAGAGCTGGCGGAATCGGATTTTACCCAGGACGACTCCCCATCAAACGGCAGCAGTATTGTGTTGCTGGCCGAATATGGCGAGGAAAGCGTGCTCCTCACCGGGGATGCCTTTCCGGGAGACATCGTAAAGGGAATCCGGCGGATCCTTCCTGCCGGGGAGAAACTGCCGCTGACCGCCTTTAAGGTGCCTCATCACGGCAGCCGCAACAACAACAACAATGCGCTTTTCGATGCCGTCAACTGCCGGAGCTACATGGTGTCAACCAACGGCAAAAAGCACGGTCACCCCGACAGGGAGGGCATCGCCCGGATCCTGGTACACGGAACAGGGGATACCGCCCTCTATTTCAACTACAGCCATGAGGCTAACCTGGTATGGTCAGATGACCGTCTGCAGAGCGACTACAGGTACAGGGCCTATTATGCCGGAAATGGCAACATGAAAATCGACCTGTCGGAATAAGAGACCAAAGTTGAGCCCTGCACCCCGGCAGCAACCATAAATGACGCACTGACCCGGAAGGCAATGATCCGGTCTCCGGAGGTCAGCCTCTGCCCCCCAGCCGGGAGAGGGAGCGCAGCTCATCGCGGACTTTTTCCGCTTTTACCCGGGTTTCCGTTCCGGGCGCGTTAAGCATGGCTTCACGACTCTTCTCCCCGGAAGGAAGGTCAAGCATGGCATCAAGTTCCTCGGCCAGATCACCAGCCCGGGCGGTGAGAGCCCGTGAACGCTCATTGGCGGCATTGGCTTCATCGCGGGCCCGGGCCGCCTGCGCGTCAGCAGGGACCTTCCCGAAATAATAGCCCAGTACCACCCCCGCCAGACCCAGCAAAATCTGAAGAATCTCCTTGCCTTCAGCCAGCTTCTCTTCATCCCCCAGATCAATCAGCCCGAAGGTCCGGGCAATGAGAACCAGCGTAAACACCAGGATCATTATGCCAAGGATGGCCGTAACCACCTCCTTGACCAGTTGAATCACTTGCTCCTGCGACCACTTGTTTGCTTTGGGTGCTTCTTGGTTTTCCATAACTTTCTCTTTTCAGGTGTATCATTATCATCTCCGGAAACGGGAACACTCCTATCTCAGCCTGATTTTTCGTTCATACCTCTTCCGGAATCCCTATTTAAATACAATTTACAACATTTATGGGTATGTCGGAGGGATTATTTTCCGGCGGGGATCCAGAGCACGGAGTTTCCTGTACCGTGTTCGTTTTCTTCAAAGAGGGGATTGGCGGGGTCGAGGATCCACTGTCCGTCGACGATGAACTTGTAGGTATATTTTCCGGGTTGGAGGCGGACAGGGAACTTCCAGGAATTCCCTTCCCTGACCATGCGGTAGCCATCGGTATTCCAGCCATTAAAACTTCCGGCGAGAATAACGCTTTTGGCGCCGGCTGAGCCCTTCAATTCAAAGATATGATTGGCTTTCAGGGCAATGAAGGAATTTTCATAATCGCCGTGTCCCGTGGAGAAGGGATTGGTGGGATCGGTCATCCAGCGGCCATCGACGATGAATTTGTACTCGTAATTTCCGGCGGCCGTCACGTAGGGCAATCTCCACCCGGAGGCTGTTTTCTCCATGACCAGCTCGTTCCGGTCCCAGTGGTTAAAACTGCCGGTGAGCACCACCTTTTGGGCGTCGGTGAATCCATGCAGGGTGAAGAGAAAGGGTTCGCCGATTTCGAGGAAGGAGTTGCTGTATCCCTGGGCATCCTTGCGCTCCAAAGGGTTGGCAGGGTCGGTCATCCACTGGCCGTCGACCAGAAATTTATAGGCATAGGTACCTTCGCGCAGGTACACGGGAAGTGTCCATTCGCCGGAACCCTTTTCGAGGGCCACACCCCGGGGATTCCAGCCTGAGAAGTTTCCGGTGACGACGACCGTGCGGGCTTTTTCGTAACCTTTCAGTCTGAAGGTGTGGTTGGTGCAGTAAACCACCGAATTCCAGGCGCCGGCACTTCCGCGTTCCCGGAGGCGGTTAACGGGATCGGTGGTCCATCGGCCGTCGATGATGTATTTATAGGCGTATTTTCCCGGGGTAAGTTCCAGGTCGATGATCCATCCCTTACCGGCGCGCCGCATGGGCGTACCCGAGGTACTCCAGCCGTTGAAGCTTCCGGAGATAAAAACGGACTGTGCTTTCTCGTAGCCGGGGAGGTAAAACTGGGCCCGGCTGCCGGTATAGACAAAGGCATTGCGGAGTTCCAGGTTATTGAAGCCCCAGACAGTTTCCGACACCTGGTCGCTTCCTTCGAAATCCATCCAGTCGTCGATGAGCAGGAAAAGGTCGGAAGGGAGAGGTTCGGTGACCACACCTGCCGCCAGCGGTTTGGAGAGTTCCACGATGCCGGGGCCTGCGGTGGCCACCGTCCAGATCTCCCCGGCGGCTTCGATGCGGGTTTTACCGCTGTACACGGCGGCGACCAGCGTACTGTCCAGGTCAAAGAGTTCTCTGAGCTGTTGCTTCTCCTTCTCCGACCATTTCAGGTGAAGAGTGAAGACCAGCCTCCCGTCGTCCATGCGGCACACCTTGCCGGGGTCAATCTGGGCGCGTGCCATGCCCCTGGATCCCAGCATCACCGTGAGCACCAGTAAAATCATCCCCACGCTTCTCATTCCTCTCCTCCTTTCACAAACCGGAAACCGGCTTCTTTGGTGACAAAATTAACGCAAATCTCTCCGTTGCGGAAGAAGCTGAATCCCAGCACGCCATCAAGCGAGGTATTGTATACTTCCTCCAGGGCAAACAGAGAGGTCACCACCGTTTCCATATTTTCGATTTTCCGGGTTCCCAGGGAGAAGTCGTTCATTTTTCCGAAGAGCACTTCTGAAGCCCCTGTACCGGCGCCCTTAAGGCTGGCCCTGCGGGTGACTGCGATGGTGGCCAGCACGGTCTTGTGGGATGCACTGCTGATGACGTTGGTTTCTGCGGCTGTATCGAAACAGAAGTTCAGGCTTCTCCCGGCAATGGATCCTTTGAGGAAGACCACATGGCCGTTTCCGGTCAGTTTCTGAAGGTGATCGGCCTTAAAGGGAGGTAAAACCCCGTTGTTTCTGCGGCCGACGGCATCGGTACGGAAGAGGGTGAGTTGCCCGTTGACGGGATCAAAGAGGATTTCAAACTTCTTCAGCAGGCTGAATCCCACCAATCCCAGAATTTTCACACCCCTGCGGTTTTCTATATGGGCCAGATCGGTCACCTCGGCCGTCAGTTTGTCGAAGACCATTCCTGCAAATTCCACCTTTCCGGCGGTAATCAGCTCCACGCTGCCCACATCTCCGGTAATGCCTTTGGAAGAGACGCTACCCGAAGTGACGTGTTTCCGGAAATAGGTCCTGTTAAGCAGCAGATCCCGGGCGCCCGTATCGAAGACCAGGTTGCCTGAGACGCCATCGATCACCGCCTCAATGAGGTAAAGGCGGCCTGCGCGTTTGAGCGGAATGACCAGGGGATCGGTATCGGGCAGGAGTGACGGGGCAGGAACCGCAGGATAGGGAAAGACCGGAAATGGATACCGGGAAATCTCATCCTCAGAGACCAGGAAGGATTCCATTGCAGCCTCACGGAATGGACGCTCATTTATACAGGGACCAGCTTTCCCGGGGGTGGAAAGCTCCTTTGCTCCCCCGGTCATGAGGAAGAAAAAAACCGCCAGAACTGGCAGAAAGTGCTTTCCCTTTGTGCCCGACATAAAAACCACTCATTCCAGATGCAATATACGGGAAAACATCATTTCAACTTCTTTTCAGGTTAGAAATCGCGCAGAACTAAGAAGGAGAGGTCCCATTGGTCCATCCATTCCAGGATAGGGAGGCCCTGGTGGAATTGGATGGGCAGCCACACATAGGTGGCGTCGATAGGTTTACGGGGATTCCACCGGTCGGCCATAAAAATGAATGCGTCCTTCCTGTCTGCTACCGGAAGGATAAAGGTGCTTTGGGAGCGGAAGGTGAGGTCAGCATCAGGGCCGGTGCAGGGATTGGGGTGGCGGGTCCAGGGCCCCCAGATGGACGGGGCGGAGAGCAGGCGTGCCGCATTGGGGTCCCAGCCCGTGCATCCCGAGGTGATCATGAAGTATTTACCCTCCTTTTTGAAGATGGCCGGGGCTTCATTATGACCCCCCGGATCGATCCTGATCCATTTTCCGGTATATCCAAGGTAATCGTCGGTCAGTTCGGCCAGGTGAAGGGTGAGATTTTCCTCGGAAGCATAAATGTGGTAAGCCTTACCGTCGTCGTCGACATAAAGGGTCATATCGCGTGACATCTGTCCGCCGGCATGGTCGCGCCGCACGAAAAGCCCGTCAGACACCGCCTGGCGCCACTCGTCGGTCCACCATCTGGAAAAATCACCGGGTACAATGGCAGATGTGCGCTGCGCTTCGGTCATGTTCAGCGGCCAGTGGTTGGCATTGGGCCGGAGGGAACGCAGGTAGGTGTAAGGCCCCGTCACCCGGTCACTGACCGCGATCCCCACGCGGGCAGCGCTGTAACCCTGCCCTTTCAGTTCCAGATGGAAATAAAGGACGAACTTCCCGGTTGAGGGGTTGTACACCACCTTAGGCCGCTCCATCACGCACCCTCTGACAATATCGCTCTGCGGGTCATCGCTCACCGACAGGACCACCCCCTCGTTTTTCCAGTGAACCAGGTCAGTGGAAGCGTAACAGGTAATCCCCACAAGGGCTGCACTTGACCGTTCGCTTTTATGCTCTCCGAACCAGTAGTAAGTGTTGCTGTGGTACAGAATACCTCCACCATGGGCATTGATATGGACACCCTCCTGGTCGGGCCAGGGCTTCCCGGGGTGAAACCCTGAAGAGGGGGAAGATTGGGCGAGCGCAGAGAAACCAGTCAAACAGATGCAAAGGATCAGGAATAGGAACGCTGACAATGGGGTTTGCCGGAGAAAACCGGAACGGGTACTTACAGACATAATCAGAAAGGATAAAAAACTAACAACCATCTCGAAGCCCTAAAATTACTTCATAAAATTCATTTGCCAGTGAATTAAAACCCGATAAATGGGGGACAGGAATGGGAAGGCCTAAAAAAAAGCCACCCGCCTGGTGGCGGATGGCCTGTGATTTATGGAGATGGTATTGCGCTGAACAAGCTGAAGGGATGGTTAGCGGCGACGGCTGCCGGAGGAAGATTCCTCCCTGGCTGAACCGCTGCTACGGGAGGAGCTTTTCACGGAAGAGGAGGAGCTTCTCTCCTGGGAGGAGCTTCTGCTGACGTTTCCACTGTTTCCATTGCTTCGGGATTCCGTGGGGCGGGTGGCCACTTTGGTACTCCCTGAGGATACCTGGGAGCGGGAGGAGACTCTACCGGAGGAGCTGCCTGAGGAAGACTCCTGCCTCACTGTGGTGGTCGTACGGGGAGCCGTTTCCGTACGGGTACGGGGCGCGGAGTAGGTTTCTGAGCTCCGGGTGGTGGTGGGCTGTGTGGCCGACTTTCCGGTCACCCCGGGAGCCGTCACTCCCGACTGCCTGGAGCGGCTCTCACCATTGACGGCGGGAGAAGCTTCCCTGGTGCCGGCAGGGCGGGTGGAAGCCGGGCGGGTATAGGTGGTCCCACTTTGGGCGGGGGCTGCAGTCCGGTTGGATTCCACCGCCTCGTTCCGGCCGGGGGTGGTACCTGATTCCACTCTTCCGGAAGTCTCCATGCGGGTGCCGGCGGTTCCGGCTTCGCGCCTGGTGCGGACAGCTTCCGTATCCTGACGGCCTCCGACGCTACCGCTGCGGAGTGTTCCGGCTTCATTGGCGGCGCGGGTGTTCACCGGGGTTTCCGACCTTCTGGCCGTAGCGGTGGAGGTAGCCCTCACCCTGGCGGTTTCGGGAACCGCGCTGCTCAACCTGTTGGCGGAAGCTTCACGGGTGCCGGCGTTGACCCGGGTCCGGTTGCTTTCGGTAGCCACCCTGGCATGCAGGGCCCTGCCTTGGTTCTGCAGTTCCGGACGGGAGTAGGTCTCCTTGTAGTAACCTTTCTTGATGTTCTTGTGGACGTCCTTCGACCAGTGCCTTACTCCCGCATAGTAGAAGTCATGGTACCTGTGGTAGCGGACATGGTTCCAGTGGCGGTAGTGGGCATAGTAGTGGTGGTTCCAGTGGGAGTGGTATCCGTAGTAGTAGTGCCAGTACCAGGGATTCCATGCGTGGTAGTAGGCGGGCCAGTAGCCCCAGTACCAGGGCGAATGCCAGGCGATGTATCCGGGATAGTAGATATGGCGGACCAGCGGCCAGGTGGCGACCTCCCATGCCGAGGTGGTGATTACCGTCACCTGCACCTGAGGGGCAGGACGGCCGTAATAACCGGGATTGGGCGTTCCGGCGTAGTTGCTGTCGTAATAGGGCTCGACGATATAGTTCCGTCCATAGAGGGCTTCATCACCCACCAGCTGAATCTGCACCGATCCGTCGCGGAAACGCTCGACGATGAAGACCGCCACGTCCTGGCGGTGCTTGTTATTCAGTGCAACGCTTAACACGATGTTGTGGACCCTTCCGTCGACATAGTCGGTCACGTTGATGTAATCGACCAGGCGGTCGCCATTGAGATCAAGGTTATTGATCCCCATGTCTTCGCTGTTGAGGTCTCTTTCGAAGCCTTCGAGGGTTTCAGACTCCTGGAAGAGCTTCATGGTGGCATAGAGATTCAGGTTGTCGCCCGGGAGACCCAGGTAATCCTCCCGCCAGTCCTGGGCCTGGACTGTAGTCGCGGTGGCCATCAGGATCGCGAGAAGTGCGGTGGTGAATAAAGCTTTCATTTTGTTTATTGTTACTGAAGAACCATCTCTTCACTGGTGTTATGTCAAAAGGCGTACCAAACCCGATTTTTCCACCGGCAAAGGGAAGCCGTTCCCCGGTTCCGGGTAATATTTTCCAATTTTTTGACGTCTGCGAAGTGCGGGCTGTTTGGGAGGAACATACCACGGTACGTAAAGAAGTCAGGTTTCATTCCGTCATGGCTATTTCATGATCAGTTGAACGGTCAAAACAAATATTGTGGTCTCACCTGCGATTTTATTCGCAATTGCAAAATCAATCCTTTACCTTTGAAAAAAATGAGCAATAAATGAATCCCGTTGAACAGTATATACATGGTTTTCCGGAAGAGGTGCGGATCAGGTTATGGCAGGTAAGGGACACCATTCTGAAAGCGGCACCCGGGGCGGAAGAGACTTTTGCATACATGATGCCTGCCTACCGGTTAAAGGGACCCTTGGTCTATTTTGCCGGATTTGGCAAGCATATCGGCTTTTACCCCACCCCCTCCGGAATCGAAGCATTCAAAGAGGAGATCTCCGGCTACAAATATGCCAAAGGATCGGTACAGTTCCCGCACCACAAGCCCCTGCCCCTCGACCTGATCCGGCGGATCACCGAATTCCGGGTCAGGGAAAACCTGATCGGTTTGCACAAAAAATCCTGATTATAAAAGAGCTTTCCGGCAGTTGGGAGGACATAAAAAGCCCCGGGGATTTCCCTGCCGGGGCACTGAATACTTCAGGTGAGTAGTCCCTGGATGAGTAGTCCCAATTAACTACACTATCCTGTTTGTGATGAATATTCTGTTTTAAATGCTTGCGGTGTTGTCCTCCTCGTTGTAGAAGTCCTTTTTGAAATCCTCCTTGTTTCTGATTTTCTGGCTGTAGTTCATGCGGGCGCGTTTCTCCTTTTCGAACATCTGCTTCATGTCAGCATCGTTGGCCTGGTAAGACATGGTGTTGGTGATGGAGATCTTCAGGGCAAAGTCGACCACATCGTGGTTGGCCCCGATGTAGGTGAAAGTCCAGTTTTTCAACGACAGCTCGTCGACCAGCTTTTTGACGACCTCCCCTGAAAACTCCCTGCTGGCATTCTCCATGCCATCGGTCAGGATGGTCACCAGCACATTGTAGTCGGAGAGTGATTCCGTTTCCGCCTTCATCTTCAGCAGGGAAAGGCCCATGGCATCAAAAAGGGGGGTCATGGAGTCAGGCTGGTACTTTTTAGCATCAATCTGCTCCAGTTTTTTGACCGGTTCGTTGAGGAGCAAGGTTTTGATGCCCAGTCCGTTAAAAGTGACCAGGGAGATGAAGTGTTCCTGTTCCGGGAACTGTTGCTCCATCCCTTTGACGGTCTGGACCACCTCATTGAAGCCGCTGATGGTGGCTTGTTTGATGGATTGCATTGATCCGCTTTCATCGAGGATGATCAAGTTGAATACCTGGTGTTTTTGTTCCATGGCTTAATGATTTAAAGGTTTAAGAAATTGATTTTTTGTTCTTTAATGTTCAGGATAAATGAAAAAAGGGAGAGTGGGAAGCGGAACTGTCGGGCCAGTCAGCTGCGGGATCTGGGGTTGGTATAAGGGAACGCTGATAAGGTTCCGGTAGGCAGAGGCCGCTTCAGAGGGGCGGCTGGTGGTTGGGGTACGATTTGAAAAAAAGGGTTATTGATCAGAACGGTGTCATTTAATTTAACGCAAAGGTACAACGGGGTTTTGACAACTTCTGACAATAAAAACTAAAGGCAAAAAAAGAATCAGAGATTCCTGAGTCCTTGAAGGAATTTTCCCCTGAGGAAATCGCGGAACGCTTCCGATCCGATGACCTGCACCTCATTGGGGAGCCCGGCCACAAACCGGCCGACTCCCTCAAAGCTGCAGACGCTCGTTTGCAGGATCCATTCGTTGTCCCCCACCTTTTTGAGCTCTTTCTCAGCCAGGGGATACTCTTCGATGAGCAGGGTAGCCGACCGCAGGGTCAGCTTCAGGGTTACCGGCAGCAAATGGTGGCTGTGTATCCTGAAAATATCGATAAATCCCGCCTCATGGCAGCTTTTATCCTTCCATCGCTGGTTCAGGAGTTTTACCTCGCCGATCCTCGAGAGCCTGAACAGTTTGTTGCTTTGCGATTCGGGCTCCCAGGCCCAGACCTGGATATAGTTGGTGGTAAAGGCGAAGGGTTCCACCAGCCGGTCACGGATCACCCGCGAATGAGCCGAACTGTATTCCCTGAGCACCACCTGTCTTTCCTCTCCGATGGCATCCACCAGCCGGTTCACATTTACCGCATTCTTCCCTTTGACAATGGTTTCCGCAAGAATCCTGTAATTATAGACGGTATAAAGTTTCTTCTTCAGGTTCTGCTTGATCAGGTTGTTCTCGTCGATGCTTTCGATGGCGCTCTTCAGGATATAGGCCTCCTCTTCGGTAAAGTGGATCAGCTGGCTGATGTCCCTGAAATAGGGCGACGACTTGTCAATGCGGTACACCTCTCCCTTCTTGCGGATCACAAAACCCGCTTCCCTGAAGGTGTCAATATATCGGTAAACCGACCGTTCGGAAATCCCCAGCCGCTGAGCCAGCTGTTCTAAGGTGGCCGAGGAGTTGCCGGTTAGCATTTTCATGATGCGCAATAGGCGGTCTATTTTGGGTTGGTCCATGGCACTCAGGAATTGATCGTACTTGGTTGTTATAAATGTAATCTATTTCAGGATATTTAACATCACAAAACACTACCTTCGCAGGGACGAACAGGCAGTTGGCTTTCCCAACGGCCTCAATAATAATCAGGGAACCTATAATTAAATCAGGACTTATGAAGAGAGCAATCCTTATCGCCGTTCTGGCGGCGTTTTTGGGCATGGGCTGCAGTACGCAGCCGGTAAAAACCGTATGGCTTGATGAGATGGACCTCAGCACCATGGAGACCGGATGGGGTTCGAACCACGTGAAAAAGTCGGTGGACCGGAATCCTCTGACCATCAACGGAACGGTCTACGAGCGGGGCGTAGGGACCCATGCCATCAGCAAATACATGGTGGATCTAGGCGGAAAGGGAAGGCGGTTCATGGCGACCGTGGGGGTGGATGACGAGGTCAAAGGGAAAGCATCCCTGGAGTTTTTCGTATTGGGAGACAAAAAAATCCTCTGGCAGAGTGGGATCATGACCGACACCACCGCGGCCCTTCCGGTTGACATCGACATCAGGGGCGTGAAGAAGCTGGCCTTGCTGGTTACCGACGGAGGAGACAACATCAATTTTGACCATGCCAACTGGGCCGATGCCAGGTTTGAGATCAGGGGTGACACCATCCTGGCTTTACCGCAGGCAGTGGCCGGAGAACCTTACATTCTTACCCCTCCTGTAGGGGATGCTCCCCGGATCAACGGACCATCGGTCACCGGGGCGACACCCGGCCGGCCCTTCATGTATAAGATTCCCGTTACCGGGAAGCGGCCCATGACCATTATCGCCGCCAACCTGCCGGCGGGGCTCTCCATGGACCCGGCCACAGGAGTGATCACCGGGAAGGTGAAGCAGGAGGGAGAATACCTGGTCGATGTGCGTGCTAAGAACGAGGCCGGTGAAGCGGCCCGCACCCTGAAGATCATCATCGGAAAGCACAAACTGGCGCTCACCCCGCCCATGGGGTGGAACAGCTGGAACAACTGGGCCTGTGCTGTGGACCAGGAAAAGGTGAAAGCCTCGGCCGACGCCATGGTCAGCCACGGCCTCATCGAACACGGCTGGTGCTATATCAACATTGACGACTGCTGGCAGTCGAGCGAGCGCACCAAAGCAGGGGAACTGCTGCCCAATGAAAAGTTTCCCGACATCAAGGGGCTAGCCGATCATGTCCACAGCCTCGGACTGAAAATCGGGATATACTCCTCGCCGGGGCCCACCACCTGTGCCGGCTACCCGGGGAGCTACAAATTCGAATTACGCGACGCCCAAACCTGGGCCAACTGGGGCATGGACTATATCAAATACGACTGGTGCGGATACAGCAGGGTGGTGGAGGACAATACCCTGGAAGCTTATCAGAAACCTTACAGGGTCATGCGGGAAGCCCTCGATCGGGTGGACAGGGATATCGTGTACAGCCTCTGCCAGTATGGGATGAAGGATGTGTCGGCCTGGGGTGCCGAAGTGGGGGGCGATCTGTGGCGCACCACGGGTGACATCGGTGACTCATGGAACAGCCTCTCTTCCATAGGTTTTGCCCAGGATAAAAACTCACCTTATGCCGGACCATCAGCCTGGAATGATCCTGACATGCTGGTGCTGGGCTATGTAGGCTGGGGCGCCAGCCTCTCCCCCACCCGGCTCACCCCCGATGAACAGTACAGCCACATCTCCCTCTGGTCGCTGTTGGCAGCTCCCCTCCTCCTGGGCTGCGACATGGAGCGCCTCGACGACTTCACCCTCAACCTGATCACCAATGACGAGGTGATCGCCGTCAACCAGGATGCTCTGGGCAAACAAGCCGTGCCCCTGGTCAGGGAAGATGGCATGGAAGTGTGGGTGAAGGAACTGGAAGATGGCTCCAAAGCTGCAGGCGTCTTCTACACCGGAAGCAGCAATACCGACCCCGTGGAGATGTTCAACTGGGACGAAGGAAAAACCTCACGTAAAATCACCGTTGACCTGGCGGCCCTGGGATTTGCCGGGAAGTGTACGGTTCGCGATCTGTGGCGCCAGCAAGAACTGGGAGCGTTCACCGGTACCTTTGATACCGAAGTGCCCTTCCATGGCGTGACCCTGGTGAAAATCACCGCCACCGAATAACCGAAAGGGAAATCCTTTCCACCATACCCCGGCTGAAGTTACCGGCCAGGGGAAGTACTCAGGCTTTCAACTGATATCCAGCACCTGGTTGGAGTGGATAAACAGGGTCTGACCAATTTGGTCATAGCCCAGGAAGAGTTCCTTTCCATCATGTTTGGCCTGCTCAACTCCGAAGCCGATCAGGGTAAGGCCGGCATTTTTAGACCGCTCATTTACCAGGCTTTTAAATGAAATATGAGGTTCTTCCCTGATCCATTCAATGTTATTTTTGGTGATGGGTAATCTGCCGATGTTGAGAAGTTCTTCCTGGGCTTTGCGCAGCGACTCGAACTGTTCTTCCTGGTATATCTGAAAAATACGGATATCTGACTTCTTCCAGGCCGGATGGCCCAGCATGATGTAACTGAGGAGGATCATCAGGTTGGCATTGTCGTAATCATAACTCCTTATCCAGATGTGGATGCCCCCCTTATAGAAGATCGGCTGGGTGGAGCAGCCAATGATGCCGATATCGAATCCTCCGGCACCTATCAGGGTTAGATTATCGATGATCTGGTCAAGACCTTCTGGTTCATCCTTGAAAAATTCGAGCAACACCAGGTTGTTTTCCATTCCAGAAACACCGGGCACCTGTATCGATTGGGCGATGGCAGAGGTGTAGGAAGGGGAGATGAGGGTGTCGATATAGACCTGGTTGGTAGCCGAGTCGAAGCGTTCGCGGAGGGTCTCCAGGTCTTCGCGTGCTTTCTTGTTGGTTTCGCTGGAATAGTATCCCGGAATTTTATGGATGTAGGTGCCAAAACCATATTTGTAACTGATCCAGTTAAGGACCTGGAAGGCTGTATCGCGTTTGAAGGATTCAGTGGAAATACAGAGGGCACTGGGGCGCCATTCGGAACTTCTGTAACGGGTCTGTCGTTTCTGCATATACACCTGAAGATTCCGGCTTAACTGATAAAGCGCGTTAAAGAATAAATTGGCCAGGCCTTGCCGGTTCCTATGGTAATGGTTGATATAAAAGTAGATCAACAGCATGACCGAGATGGCCAGAACGGCATAAAGGGTGCTAATTTTGAACATAATGACAACAGATGCCACGAATCCGGTCAGCGAAATGGCCCATTTTGATTTAAAAGAGGGGCGGTAGGAGGGTGAGGAACCGAAATGGTGAAGGAAGGAGATGAGGCAGAGGGAACCGTAGGTGACCATAAAAAACATGGAGATGATGCCTGCCACGGCGTTCACATCGCCGAATCCCACGAAGAGGAAGGCAATGAGACAGCTTACAATGGAGGCGTTGTAAGGTTCGTTTTCCTTCCCTTTTCCGGCATTCAACCATTTGTTGATCTGTTCTGAGGGAAAGAAGCTGTCCCCGGCCAGGGCCTGCAGGGTACGGGGAGCCACCATGACCGAGCCAATGGCGGCCGATATTGTGGAGGAGGCCAGGCCCAGCGGAATGACCAGGGCACCCGCAATCGCGATTTTTCCCATAATCATCTGGTCATTGACCAGCTCTTCCACAGATGCAGAAGAGGCCAGTTTCCAGATGATAAAAAAATAGATGACCATGCCGGTCAGCGTCCCCCCCAAGGTTCCGAAGGGAATGGAACGCCCGGGATTCTTCAGATCCCCTGATAGTCCGACCCCTGCCGTCATTCCCGTAAATGCAGGAAAAATAATGGCAAAGACCATGAAGAAACTCTGGGGATTCCGGAATTCAATGTTGCTGATGGAAAAACCGGTAACGGCTTGGGCCGTAGGCTTTCCCAGGAAAAACATCAGCAGGCTGATCACCAAAATACCTGCCACCAGGTAAAGTGCCTTCACCCCTATGTTGGCTCCCCGTTTGAGGATCATGAAGGTGAGAATCCCCATCACCGGAAGGCTCACTGCCTGGCGTGGCAAAACCCAACCAAAATGTTCGGCAAAGAGGTTAAAGAGAAAGTCAAACGATTCGGTGAAGGCGATTACATAAAAGGCGATACTGATGGCCTGACTCAGAAAAAGGGAGATACCGATGGTTCCTCCGATGTTCAGTCCGAACGAACGACTTATGATGAAATATTCGCCACCCCCTTCGACACGTTTATTGGTAGCCAGTTCAGAAATGGCCAGAGCAGTGGGAATGGTCACCAGATGCCCCAGCAAAATAATCAGGACAACGCCGATGAATCCCAGGGTGCCCACAGCATATCCAAAACGGAGAAAGAGGATGGCTCCCAGAATGGTGGAAATGGCCGTGATAAAAACGGGGCCCGTTCCGAACCGCCTTGTTAGGTTATTTTCGTCTTTCATACCTTTTTTTTACCAGTGGATTTAACTTAGGTTACGGCCGGAAAGCCATCGGATTGAACTTATTACGCATAAGGCATTATGGCTTTTTAATGTTGGAGGGGTGATTCCTGAAGATTCCGGTATTTATTGATATGTGTGGCGGTCTCCAGCAGGGTGGTCACCCAGATCTTGTCCTCGTTTTCCTTCAGGAATTGCACCAGCTCGCGGTGGGCTTCCGCGGAGACGTCGATATTGTGTTCTCCTCCCACCCCATGGAAGAGAAAGACCACCAGGGAGTGGCTTTCCATGGCCTTGCGGACCAGTGCAATGAGTTGTTCTCCGTTTTCGCCGTTGATCATGAAGCTGCCCACATTGGAAAGGTCGACGGTCATGATATCCTCCATTTTGCCATGGACCCCCCGCGCCACGGGAAACGTTTTCATCACCTCTTCCTTAAAGGATTGTCCTCCTGCATGCGTGTCGCCGCAGGTATAGGCTAAACTGCGGCTTCTCCTGCCATCGACGCCTTCCAGGATCAGGTTGGCCGCCCTGACTTCGTCCATAAAGCGGGCCACGCTGTAGTGGCTCAGGTCATATTCAGGGTTGACCCATGAACGCCCGGGCTGGCTTCCGTCACAGGGATGGAAAAGAGTGTGGTTACCCAGTTCATGGCCATTGGCGGCGGCCCGTTTCCATTCTGCGCTCCGGTTCCGGAAGGGCCCGGAGTTCCCGGGGATGTAAAAGGTGCCTTTCATGCCGCGGGCATCGAGTTGGCGGATGACATTGTCAAGGTGGACATTCAGTCCGTCGTCATAGGTAAGCACCACGGCGCACGATTTTCCGCGCCAGGGGCGGCTGTCGGCGACCTCCGGATCCCAGGTCTGAAAGGGAGAGGCAGGCAAATCTTCTTTGTTGTACAGATTGGCGCCTTCGGGATTGTCGGCCCAGGCATACCTTACCCTTTCGGGACGGGGCACCGCCTTGTGGCGGACCGATACCATGTTTCCCACGATGCGCGCTTCGGCAGGGTAGTATTTCCCGTCGGCCCCGGCGATCTCAAAGCGCCCCAGGGGCTCCCCGTCACGGGAGACCAGTCCGCCCCCCACATGGTCAAAGGCCAGGAGAACAGAATCGCCGCTGACAATACTGGACTTGTAGAGGGGTCCTGACCAGACCACCCCCGTGTCGCCGTATGCCAGCCGGAAAGCCCCCAGGGCAAGGCGTTCCCCCACATCCTTTTTGTTAAGGGGATGGATGTCGTTCCATTCGCCCAGGTCAATGGTCACCGCCATGGCTGTGTGGGGTTCAGCGAGGGCCAATCGCTGGGCCTCCCTGAGTTCGGCCCACTGGCTTTCGGCCGGAAGGTAGTCGACCTCCATGAAGTTGGCCAGCTGTACAAAGAGGAAGGGAAGCTCACCCTGTCCCCACTGGTTCCGCCAGTCGCGGATCAGCGCAGGCAGGTACTGGCGGTACCTTGGGGCGTTGCCTGTGTTGGTTTCCCCCTGGTACCAGAGGAATCCTTTGGCGGCATACCCCACCAGGGGGGCCACCATGGCGTTGAAGAGGGCCGCCGGCTGGTTCTGGGCGCTGAACTGCGGCATCCATGGCCCGGGTGTGAAGACTTGGCCTACCTTGTAGTACCATTCCCCGCGCAGATCAATGCGTTGGCCGCCGGCTTCCAGGAAATAGGGTTTGTCAGGTACGAAGCCCCCCTTTCCTGAGTTGTTGGTAACCCGCGATACAATCAGGTTTTTCCCTTCCTTAAGAAGCCCTGCGGGAACGGTATAGCGGCGCGGTGGATACTGGTAAGTGATGTTCCCTACCTGCTGGCCGTTCACGTAAAGGAAGTCAGAGTCGACAATCCGGCCCATAAAAAGTCGGGCGGGGAGTCCGGCCATGGAGGCAGGCAGGTCTATTTCCCTGCGGAACCAGACCACTCCGTCGAGGTTACGGATGCCCTGGTCTTCCCAGAATCCGGGAATGGTAAAGGGTTTCCATCCCACAGGGATGTAATCGGGCGATTGCCATGATTCGCGCTCTCCCCGGTCGGCCGGAAGTGGTTTTTCGGCAGGAGGAATGGCCAGGGCCCCAGAGGTGGGAGAAGCAGCCGAACCTCCCGCCGGTTCCTTTTGCGGGGCAGATCCCGCTTCCGGGCGTACTCTCACCGGGCGGGGGGTTTTATTCCGGTCGATGGTCTGCAGGATACCGGGAAACTCCCGGAAACCCTCTTCGCTGATCCACGCCTCAATGGGTGTTCCTCCCACGCTGGCATTGATGAGCCCCACGGGCACCCCGTATTTTTCATGGACGGCCTTTCCGAAGAAATAGGCCACCGCCGAAAACCCCAGTACATCCTGAGGGTTGGCGTCCTTCCATACACCCGGGGGCAGATCCTTTTGCGGGCCCTGAAGACTGGTCGCAGTGGGGATGAAAAAGTGGCGCACGGCGGGGAAACGGGCGGCGGCGATCTCCTGGCCATACTTCTCCTTCACCCGCTCCATTGGAAGCACCATGTTCGACTGGCCGGCACAAATCCATACATCACCAAAGAGAATATTACTGACTTTTAATATATTCTGACCCCGGAAAGTCATCTCCCAGGGACCACCTGCCTTCTGCGGCGGCAGGGTGATGGCCCAGGTGCTGTCGCGGCCTGTGGTCACCCGGTAATTTTTGTTCCTGAAGGTCAGGGTCACCTTTTCCCCGGGATAGGCCCACCCATGGATCTTCAGGGGAATTTCACGCTGAAGAACCATACCGTCGCTGACCAGCCGCGGAAGCGTGATCTTTGCCCGGGAGGTTCCGGATAAGAAAAGGAGAAAAGCGAGCATCAGTAAAAAGGGAATCCGTGGTTTCCGGAGAAAAGAATTTTTCATACACACTATTTATTTGAATCCGACACCAGATCTCAGGTTTTTACACGCCCTTTCCTTGAAAAAAATCACCGGAACCAGCCCATACCGTTTTGGGATTGCGCACCGGAGCCATGCAAACAACTGAAATCTGATTGAACAGCCCTAAAATTAGGCAATTTTTTCTTTGCCCGGAAGCTCAGTTCTGGCGTCTAAAAAGACATTAAAGTAGTTTATTGCTGGATATTGTTTATTTTTAGGCCGTCACGGGTGGTTTATAAAGCACGCTAAGGAAGAGAGACCATCTTGAAAATAAAGGGGTTAAAAGGATGAACGTCATTAAAACCGTGTTGATTATTGTGGGAACCGTATCTCTGGGACTGGGGTTACTGGGGATTGTGGTTCCAGGTCTGCCTGCGACTCCGTTTTTCCTGCTGACGGCCGGCCTCTGGATGCGCAGCTCCGAAAAATTGCACCGCAAACTTTTAGCCAACAAGGTGGTTGGCCGTTATATCCACGACTTCTATGCACGGAAAGGCATGACCCCCCGCACCAAAATCTATTCCATCGCCCTGATGTGGACGATGATCTCTATTTCCTGCGGTTTTTTCATCACTTCGCTGCCGGTGATCATCATCGTCGTGGCCACAGGAATCACGGGAACCGTAGTCATGGGCTTTATCATTCCTACGGTTCGCGATCCTTTAAAAGAGGATGCTCCTAAAGAGGAGAGGTTAACTCCTGCGGAAAGCAGCAGCCAGGCTGAATCGGCCTGAGTGAGCTCTTCTTCGCCCACTCCTCCGCTTTTGTCTCCTGGGGTTCCCGGGGACCGGCATGGATGCCATCGTCAGGCCATGGGAGCTTTTCTGACGGTGGCCGGGGCTTCGAGCTGCGGGATCTGGGTATAATGGCCCGCTTTGAGTTTCGCACGAACCTGGGTCAGCACCTCCTTGCGAGACTTTTGGTTTTTAGTGGCGTTCATCACCTGGCAGAAATAGTAGGTGAAGGCTCCGTGCCAGGCGTTAGCGATAAAAGCGTCTGCACTGGTCTGGTCGGCCCGGCAACCTGCCCAGAGGATATGGTGCACCAGTCCCTTATCGAGGAATTTCTCCTTCAGGGAACGGGGTTGTTTCTCTTCCATTTCCCGGAAAGCCTTGAATGACGGTGGGGGCATCCAACGGGGACGGCGGTTCCCGAACAGGTCAATGCTCTTGATTCCGGTGCCGCTATGGCAGGTATCCAGGTAAACCTCAAGCAATACGTTGGGAGGGAGCTGCACGAAAAGGTCGTGGAGTTCATCGTCGGTGATGATGAAATCAGGATCCCACTGGTTCCCTTTTGCTTTCAGATCATAAGGACAGAAGGCTTCATCGGCGCTGTCGGGCTCATCCCCGCTGAAGTCCGGTACCTGGGTGCCGTGACTCGACATACTGAAAACCAGGTAACTGAATTTTCCTTGCTTAGCCCCTTCCACCATCGCCTTTAATTCAGTCATGATCCTGGACTTGGTCGCCTGGGCATCGGTCAGCTTGGTAATGTCCGCATCAGTGAATTTGAGCCACTTCTTCAGTAGTTTGGTCATATCACCGGCATCCCTGACACACCCCCGTAATGCCGCATCGGGATAATTCTTGAAATTATTGATCCCGACACAAAGTGCTTTTCTTGTCATAAAGACCTCCTTTTTTTAAATGGTTTATGATGAGTGGTTGTTATCGAATATTCTCAAAATCAGATACAATATAACACATTTTTCACAAAATAACGACCACTTTGTCCTTTTTTTGCATCTAAAAGGGACTCCATCGGGGGTCAGCCCACCAGGATGAAGGGTGCCCAGTAATGGGGGTGGCTGAAATCCCGGGTTGGCCGGGTGGGAGCAAAGGGGCGACCGGGGCGGGAGGGGCTTTCCGGTAGGGAAACGGTTTCTTCCCGTGGGGGAGTGGCCGTTAAGATGGCCTCACCAGGCACTGGGATACCGGTGGCCTTTTTCAGGCGTTCTATTTCCCCGGGCAGGTCAGAGGTGGAGAGATTCCGGAGGTATTCACGGGCATGGCGGAGGGCGGCGGCAGGGGAGATCCCGGTCAGGAGGCGGCGGTAGAACTCCCCCATGAGCAGGGAGGTGGAGAGATCGTCGACGGGCCAGAGGCTGACGACGGCTCTGCGTACGCCGGCACCCAGCAGGGCACGGGTCAGGCCCAGAAGGTCATCGCCGCCGGTGGTGCGGCCTTTGCCGGTTTCGCAGGCACTGAGAACCGCCAGCTCCGCATCAAGGCGAATCCCTGCCAGTTCATAGACCGTGAGTTCCTCCCCGCCGGCCAGCATAAGGGCGGAATTGAAGGGAGAATCCCGGTCGAGTTTTCCGTGGGTGGCAAAATGAACCAGGGAGCATCCGGGGAGGGCTTCGCGGACCTTCACTTCCGAGGCGTTTCCGCCAAGAAGCGCCTTTGCTCCGAAGAGGGAGGCCACATAGCGGGCTTCGGTTTCCGCCCAGGCCAGGGTCCCGTCAGGGTTGCCGACAGCAAGGATCTTCCCCCTGACATCTACCCCCTTTCCGGGAGAGAGGTAGGCCAGGAGGCTGGCCGACGGCAGCTGAGAGATCTCCCTGCGGGCTCCCAGGGGTTCTCCCCTGTAAGGAAGGGCATGGAATGGCAGCAGATGGCTCCTCCCATGGGGAACGATGACCAGGCTGGAGAATTTTTCAAGGATTCCGGCCACAGGAAGAAGCAGTTTTTCGGCCAACCGTGCTCCTTCGCCCCGCTCGGGAAGAGCTCCATCACAAAAGGCTACGAAAGCTTCTATTTCCCTGTCGAGGAGGATTTCACTTGTTTTGAAAGCCAGGGAAGTGGCTATTCCCTCCTGGTCAATGGCCCACATCAGCAGGTCCTCATCGAGGTAGTAGTATTCCAGGAGGAGGGTATCGGTGGGCAGACAGGATGCCACCTCTTCCGCTGAAAGAAGCGGCGTGTTTCCGCCGGCAATGGCATGGAATTCCGGGAATGCCGCGGCCAGTTCCCCCTCAAGGGTCAGCAGGGTTTCTTCTGCTTCGGCAACCTTTGCCGAAAGTGCGTCGAGGCGTTCCCGCACAGGCGGCTCGGTCTTTCGTTCCCGGGAGAGGAGTCCCCGCAGGAGTGCCAGGCGGGTATTTTGTTCCCGCCAGGCACGCAGGATGGCGCTTTCACCGGCGGGGATCTTCCGCAATTGGAAACTTCCGGCCACCAGGTCCAGCAAGGCCCTGGATTTGGCCCTTTCAGCCAGTTGGAAAGCCTGCCGGTGGTCGCCCAGCCGGGTGGCGGTGCGTGCCGCATAGCCATAGAGATACTGGGCGCTTTTATCTGACGCCAGGGCGGTTTTCAGTTCGTCACGGGTGAGTTGGCTGCGCCGTTCCTCAAGAAGGCGGATTGCCAGTCCATAGGTGTCCAGGGCTTGCGTGAGCAGGCTTGTCTCCCCGGAAGAACCGGCCAGGCCTTCGTACATCTCTCCTATTTCCGTGAGGGAGTGCCACGGGTGCTCCCCTTCACGCCACCACTCTTTCCCTGCCAGAAGTTCCAGTTTTCCCAGGTATTGCCATGCATCATCAAAAGCTTTCAGGCGTATGAACATGGAAAAGGCCTGTTCCAGGAAGCGCCGCTGCTCCAGGCGTTGTTCGGCCCGGAGGTGGTCGCCCCCTGCGGCGGCAATGCGTTCCGACAGGTGGCCGGCAAATCCTTCGCCCGCCAGGAGGTTCCGGAGGTGCTCCCCATACGCATGGGCGGCTTCCGTGTATTGCCGCTCTTCAGCCAGAAGGAGGGTTTTCATGTAGGGGCGCTGCGCCGGACTCACCTCAGGCAAAGCCCGGCGGGATTCCTCCAGCCAGTGGGCAGCAGCGGCCTCATCACCCGCCTCCCTGAGGTTACGGGCACGGTAGAGAGGTGCGAGCACCCGTGAAATTTCGATATTATAGAGGGCCATTCCCCGGAGGGCTTCCACGACGGCTTCCTCAGAAAGGGCATCTGGGGATGTGGATCCGGCCGGAGTAAGTTCAGCGGATAACTTCCGGAACCGGTGTGTGGCACGTTCCATGCCGTCGGGGTCGGTTTGCTGGAGGTAAAGTCTGAATACCGAGGCGTTGAGCATGAAAAGGCGCTGTCGCAGGTAAGGGGCCAGCCGGGGCCGTTGCCGGGCATCGGCGGAAATCAGCTCCAGAGCCTCTTCATACCAGGTCAGGGCGGCTTCCCTTTCCCCTGCGGCCTGATGGACGGCCCCCAGATCAACCAGTATCTGGGCCATGTTGGAGGGGGCGCTGCAGGTTTCGAAAAGGATACGGGCGATCTCAAAGGCGGCGAGTGATTTTTCATACTCTCCCCTGCGGAGAAGAAGATGACGGGCAAAGCGGGCAGCCAGGAAAGCCAGTCCCAGGGCGTAGCTGAAGCTTCCCTCTTGTGCTGAAAGGTTTCCCGTATCATAAGCCAGTAGCAGGGCTTCCCTTTTTCTGCCCTGGGCCGCCAGGGCGAGTGCCTGGTGGGTGGCGGCCAGGGCAGTGCCCCGCAGGTCGCCGCACTGCCGGAAAAGAGCGGCGGCTTTTCCGGCGTTGACGGCTGTGGCCCCGAAGTCATCGCGGAGCATCGAGAGGTATCCCTGACGGAGGAGCAAGGCGGCCTCTCCACGGGCCGCCCCCGCGGAGGCAAAGTACTTCCCGGCCTCTGCAAATAAGGCGGCGGCGGCTTCTGTTTGCCCGGGTCCGGGAAGCCGGAACTCCTCCGCTTCCATGGAAACGGGAAGTGCCGTCGTATCGGAAGTACTCTCCTCGATGGCCAGGTTCCACACCAGGGGAGAACTGAAGGGTGCCGCCAGCCAGTCGGCACGGGTCATCAGGCAGAAGGCGGTTCCTGCGGCATCCTGTGCCCGGCGGTATAAGGATTCTGCTTTATCGAGAAATGAGGAGGCTTCATGGGAGACTCCTGCTCTCCGGTAGAGGTCGGCCGTTACCCAGGCGGCGTAACCCGCCACTCCCCACTGGCTTTCGGCTTCGGCCCAGCGGAGGAGTTTCAGGGGAGCCGCCGTGAAAACCGGCAGCGACTGGTCAAGGGTAAAGGAGGCGGCCACGTAGCGGTTGCTGCCGAGGGTACTGCGGGCAGGTTTCAGGGCACAGAGGAAGCCGTAGATGAGCCACGATGTATTGCGGAGGGTTTCATCGCCGGAGTTCTGCATCAGGGTGTTCCAGAGGGCATCCTCTTCACGGAGATCTTCAGCACCCCGCCAGCGGGCCTGGATTTCGAAAGCACCGGCGCCGTTGCCGTCGGGAAAGGTGTTGTAATGCTCGTGAATCGCCAGAAGGCGGCAGGTAACCTCCAGGAGCTGCAACCGGGGATGGGCGGCCGACAGCAGGCGCGCCTCATCGAGGAGCTGAAAGGCCCGGGGAAGGCGGCCCGCCATTATGGAGACATACGCCAGGGTCACCAACGCTTCGCCATGCTCTGCAGCCGGTGCAACAGACAAACCATCGGGATGAGCCCGGCTTGCAGCCTCCTTAAGGAAAGCTTCCCCCAGCGATTGCGCCAGGGTTAAATCCCCCTTCATCTCCTCGTAAAACAGGGAGGAAAGGGCAGAAAAAACCAATTCTTTCATACCTCAACCCGAATCAGATCTCTCTCGTGGCATCACCCGTCTTTCAATACTCACGATCTCCCTGAAACTCCTTGTTACGGCTTATCCTGGAACAGGGAAACGCATCCCAGTGAACTGGGAGGCATTTGACGGGCAGATGCTGTAACTGTTATGACAACTCCCTTAACCATGCCTTGACAGATGTGGCTCCTCCGGAGGGAGTGAAATAGCCGAAGTGGTGGTTTTTGGTGCGGAGGACCTTAAGGCGGGGCCAGGTGCCGTTGCGGACGCCCTTCATGCTTTTAAGTCCGATCATGCCGTCGTTTTCCTTTTCGCCGATGAGGAGGCTGGCCGATTTTCCCAGGATCTTATGGGCGAGGCGGTTAAGGCGGGCACCTTCCCCACCGGCGGGGTCACATTTCCCGGCCAGGACCAGGTAGGGAATCGTCGCCGGGCTTTGGAGGCCGTTAAGGCGTGCCAGAGCTTCCGAGGTGGTGGTCATGTCCTTCCACCCTTCGCCCTGGTCATAGAGTTCCTTGAAGGGCCAGGCCAGAATGCCGGCCAGGGGAAGGGAGGAGATGTTGCCGATGGCCCCTGAGAGGAGGTACAGGGCGGCGCGGCTGATGTTGGCGATGGGAGTGCCCAGGTTTGGGGGACCGGCGAGGATCATTCCGTCGGTAAAGGCATCGCCGCCCGCGATTTCCGTCATGCAGCGGGCTACGAGGGCTCCCGGGCCGTGGGCAAAGACATGAAGGGTGATGCCGTCGCCGTGGGCCAGTCCGCATTTCTGGCGGAGGGCCGTGGCCAGTGCCGCACCACTGGCTTCCACACCCGTACCGAAGCTTTCGTAATCCCAGGTGAGAAACCGGGTGTAAGCCGGAGTCATTCCCTCCAGAAGGGGTACCAGTTCGCGCGCAATTCCCGCCGATTGGGAGAGGAATCCATGGACGAATAGGGCCACCCTGTCACCGGAATGAAAGATAGCCGGTACAGGATCCCGGTAGCGAAGTCCTCCCTGGGTGAGTTCCACCAGGCGGAGGCCGCTGTTTTTCTCAGGGCGGCCCAGCTTTCTGCACAGGAACAGGCGGAGTGCTCCCCCTATGCTGCGGGTAGGATCGCCACCACCGCTCACGGCGGGCGGCAGGGCAACGATATCGACTTGTCCGGGTCCCGCACTGTAGCCCACCGGCAGATAATCCTCCCCATCAAAGGCCACAGCCAGGAAATCTTCCTCAAGGGAAGAAAGGGCCTGTCCGGAACGGAGGTTTTCTCCGGAAGAATAAGCCTGCCCGGAAGGAAATCTTTCTCCGGCAGAGATGGTTTCTCCTGGTATGTAGTCCTGATCCGGGAAGCCGGTATGAGAATCAACAGGGAGGCCGGCATGAGAATCAACAGGGAGGCCGGCATGAGGAGCGACCCGGAAGCCGGAAGCAGGGTCACCAGGGTGACCGGAATGAGGAGTAGCCGGGGGGTTGGAAGAGGGTTTCCCCGGAAGGTGGAGGCGCAGCGGGTTTTGGGGGGAGACCACTCTGCGGGAGGCTTCCCCGGCTTCAACGGTGAGGAGCAGGGGTTGTTCTGAAAGGCCGCGGGAAGTGCTGCGGGTCACAGGGGTCAGCCATTCGCCAGTAAGGGCCGGCGGAAGTTTTACACCCTCCCCGGGGGCCAGTCCCCGGCGGGTTCCCTCCATGGTGTCGAGGGAGATTCTTCCAGTGAAGCCAGCGGGGGCGGCGAGGCTGAAGCCGCGCCCCAGTTCCACGGTGGCCGCATCGCCGTGCAGGTCGGCAGCAGGGGTGTGCCTGACCAACCTGTAAGCCAGTTCCGCGGTGGCCAGCTCCTCCCCTGCCGGCAGCCTGGCCGGTTTTCCGCGGGTAGAGCCTCCCGAAACCTTTCTGCCGAGGAGTGCTTCCAGGGGCGAAAGGGAACGGGTCCCTCTCCCACCGGAAACAGGAGGCACCTCCAGGGGGTCCTGCTCCAGCATCGCCAGGTCACAGGGAGAAGTGGTGACCATCAGTTTGAGGACCTCCCGGCTTTCGTCCCACCTTACCTCCCCGGGCTGATCACCGGGAAGATAGAGTTCCAGGGGGGCCCCTCCGCTGCCCGTCATTCCCGAAATCAGCTTGTGGCCGGCTTTGAGGAGCTCCTGCTGGCCGGCGACAGGGTAAAGGCGGTAGATGCTGAAATCGGGGTTCAGGATAAACAGATGCGGATAAACGTCGGTATTCGAGAGGTTAGTGATCTCCTGGGCGTAGAGGTTGCTGCTTTTCTCCTCCGGAAAATAAGGGATGGTGAGGGTTTCGCCGGGAGTTTGGGGGATCTCACTGGTGGCAGAAATCCCATCACCCGAAACTGCCGTGCAGCGGAGCAGCCTGAGGGAGAATTTTCCCTGGAGCCGGGAAGGAATTTCGCCACTCAACTGAAGGATAACGCGGTAGCGGGCGATGCTTTCCAGGGCGCTGACCGTTCTGGCCGGGTTGCAAGTGGGGTTATCCCCGGGGGAGACCAGCAGCCGTCCCTTTTCGTCGCGGATGGTGACTCCGCTTTCTTCCACGGCGACTATCAGGGCAGGAACCTTCGTGGGTTTCTCCGGAAGTTCCAGGAAGGGGGAGGGTTTTCCGTTGCCGTCGTGGCCGAGAATCTGTGCTCTGACCGCCTCCAGGAAGAGCAGGCCGGGTTCTCCGCCGGAAGGTTGAAGGAGTACCTGCTGTCTGGGTGGAGCGCTGCTTTTCCGGAGAAGCTGTTCGGGCACTCCTGAGGGGGCCGCACTTTCCACCATCGCATCACCGAAGATGGTGCGTCTGACAGCTCCCTCGCACTGTGGGGTCTGATCGGAAAAGAGGGCCGGCACCTTCTGGAGCACATAGGCATGCCAGTCGGCATAGGTCGCCCCGGAAGGTTTGCTTCTGAGGTATTGCAGGGAGAACCAGGTGAGGGCGCCGTGGGGTTCCTCACCCGGGGGGTAGTATTCGTTGGATTCCTCGCGGTCGAGGCAGCCGGCCAGCAAGACGTGGTTGGGATGATAGACAGCCCATCCGCTGCGGGTGGTCCTGAGGGTGGTCTGGGGAGTGCCCAGGGGAGTGCCCATAACAGGTACAGCATTCACATCACCATCTCCCGGAGCCGGTCCACTGCTTCTTTCACCGGCGGAATCCACTGTGCGGTCGTCGCCGGCCATAGTTCCTGGTCTGCTATAACCGGGGTTTCCTCCCGACACATTTTGGGAAGATATGCGGGAGAGGGATTGCAGAAAAGCAGCATCGAGGTTGGCCGGAGGTTTTCTGGAGTCGGCGGGAGCCCGGCGGGTGGTGGCTTTCCCTCCGGGGGCAATCATACGGGTGCCGGATCCGGAATGACAGCAGTCGAGGATCACCGTGATGTGGGGGCCCTTCTCCTCCGCCAGCCTTTCGATCAGGGCGGCCAGGGTTTTGTCGGGAATGTCAAAGACCTGACCGGTGCGGCTGTTGTAAGGAACGATGGTTTCGTCGAGGCCATCGGGTTCGGTGCCCGTGTTGTCGGGCATCTGGGAGCCGTGGCCGCTGAACTGGAAAAGAAGCTGGCTTCCGTGGGGAATCGCAGGATTCCCGACCAGGAATTCCTTGAAATTCCGGAGGATGGCCGCCCGGGTAGCCTCCCCGTTGACCAGGGTTTTCACCTGTTGTGCAGGCACCCCCATGGAGCCGGTGAGGAACTCCTGCATGCTGGTCACATCGTTGACACACCCCACCAAAGGGGAAACAGCGTAGGACCTGTAGCGGTTAATACCCACCAGCAAGGCCCAGATGTTGTGGTTTTCGTTTGCCATACTTCGTATACTGTATACCTCCTTCCGGGTTGGGGCAAACCAAATTTCACACTGACCCAGGAAGTGTGGAAAGGTTTTTCTGGCTTACCCGGACATCCGGAGAGTTGTACTATCAGACAATTTACGTTTTTTTTCATCCAGATACAACTGAATCCTTAATGAATCCCTCCGGAGATGGGGACAAGGTGCGACCTGACTGAATAGAGGTAGTCGGATCTTTCCCTGGTTTATTCAGCGGTCATTGTCCCTGCCAGAAAAAAATGAACAAAAAGGAGCACTGATTTGTATTATTTTCATTAAAATAAGTAAAACAAAAAATGAAAGATTACATGGTCCGGTTCCGGAGGGTTCTGCTACCCTCCGTACTGCTATTCTTTATATATTCGTGTTCAGCGAACGACGAGATGTCCGGGATGTACAGACCAACAGAGAGCAGCGGGATTCCGGTTTCCGGGGAGAAGAGGTACCTGGCCCTTGGAGATTCCTATACCATAGGGGAGGCGGTCGCTGCGGACCAGCGGTGGCCGGTGCAGTTGCAGAAGAAGCTAACCGGGGAAGGGGTGAAGCTGGCCTCTCCGGAGATCATTGCCCGCACGGGGTGGACCACCGCGGAACTGGCGGAGGGGATCAGGCAAGCCAACCCGAAAGGGCCCTATGATCTGGTAACCCAGCTGATCGGGGTCAACAACCAGTACCGCGGCCTCGACACCGCGGAATACCGGAAGCAGTTCAGGGAGTTACTGATTCAGGCGGCCACTTTCGCTGGCAACGACTATGCTAAGGTAATTGTGGTCTCCATTCCAGACTGGGGATATACCCCATTCGGCGGGTCGCGCAACAGGGGCGACATCAGCAAAGCCATTGACCAGTTCAACCGGATCAACCTGGAGGAGACCCGGAAAACCCCGGCGGTTTACGTGGATATCACCGCCATTTCACGGAATGGTCTTGTGGAACCGCAACTGGTGGCCACCGACGGACTTCACCCTTCCGGAGAACAATACCGGCGCTGGGTGGAACTGGTTTTTCCGGTAGCAAAAACCATTCTGAGCAAGTAAATCACTTATATTAAGGATATCCTGCCTTTTCTACAGGATTCGACTGCATGCATCGGATCACCGTGTCGTTTGACTCATCCGGCGAACAAAAGCCACCTTCAGGCAAAAAGCAATTTGCATAAGGTCATTGGGTTTGTATATTTGCAGGTAAGGGCGTCGTTCATTCGCTGACTCCACTCCGGCAAAACCGGGAGCACTTTCCCGGCCTTTGCTTTCACCGGAATTTGACAATTTGAGGCCCTTACAGGAAATGACCAGGCAAAAGAGTATCTTATGACCGACCTAGCAGCTCCCGGAATCCCTTCCATTTCAACTGATTGGGCATATGCCCGTGAATGTGACGAGGCCGATCCGCTGGCCTGTTACCGGGAGCGGTTTCTGCTTCCGGAGGAAGGATTGATCTACCTTGATGGCAACTCGCTGGGACCGCTGATGCATGCCACGCGGGAGGTGGTGGAGGAGCTGACCGTCAGGCAGTGGGGGGAGGAGCTCATAGAAAGCTGGAATGCGCACTGGTGGGATCTGCCGGTGCAACTGGGCGATTTGGTGGCGCCGCTGGTGGGAGCATCCCCCGGAGAGGTGGTCATGGCCGACAGCACGTCGGTGAACCTATACAAGCTGGCACACGGGGCGTTGAAGCTGCGGCAAGGCCGTACCAGGGTGGTCAGCGACACCCTTAATTTTCCTACCGATCTTTATATCTTGCAGGGCATACTGAAGGAAGCCGGACCTCAATATGAGCTGGTGCTGGCGGGGAGCCGTGATGGGATCCATCCCGATCTCGAGGAACTGGAAGCCCTGATCACAGAAGAGACGGCATTGGTGGTGCTTTCGGCGGTGCTCTTCAAGAGCGGTTATTTTTACGATATGGCAGCGGTCACGGAGATGGCCCACCGGAAGGGGGCGCTGGTGCTGTGGGATCTGAGCCACGCCACGGGCGCCGTCCCCCTGGCCCTCGATGCGGCGGGTGCTGACCTGGCGGTAGGATGCACTTACAAATACCTCAACGGGGGGCCCGGGTCACCGGCCTTCCTCTATGTGAGGAAGGATCTGCAACCACAACTGGAATCACCGCTGCAGGGATGGTTCGGGGAGCGGAATCCCTTCCGCTTCGGACTGGCATATGCCCCGGCGGAATCCATCAGGAAATATCTGGCGGGGACGCCGCCCATTCTCAGTATGGCGGCTGTGAAGCCCGGGGTGAAGATCCTTCTGGAAGCCGGCATGACACGGATCAGGGAAAAGAGCCTCCGGCAGGGCGAGTACCTGATCTACCTGGCCGGGGAACTGCTGTCGCCCCTGGGATTTTCAGTAGCATCACCAACCGATCCGGCCCGCAGGGGTTCCCATATTGCCCTGCGCCACCCCGAGGTCTTCAGGATCTGCCAGGCGTTGATCCACCCGTTGAACGGAGAGGAAGCGAAGGGGGAAGAATTGAGAAAGAATCCCGGTCCGGGGGAACATTCCGGCCACCCGTCAGATGAAAACGGCTTTCAGTCGCCGGGAATTAGCCATCCGGAAGGGAATTCCGGTTGGGGAGTCAACAATGAAATTGACCCTGTGGTGCCAGGCAGCCTTGAAAGAATGGGAAAAAAGGTGCGGGTGATTCCCGACTTCCGGGCTCCCGACAACATCAGGCTGGCCATCACCCCGCTTTATACCACATGGAGCAACCTTCTCACCGCAGTGCAACGGATGAGGGAAATCGCCGAAAGAAGGGAGTACCTCCGCTTTTCACCCATGCAGAAGCCGGTAACGTGACCGCCACAAGAGAATCCATGCCCTGAAAAAGGGAGCATCTCCCATACTACCCGATTTTATACGGATGTATATAATTCATTACGAATGTATGGCTGTAGAAATATCCAAATTATAAATCCGTATAAAGATTACACGCAATCAGGACGAACTGCGGTACTTACTTATTTCCGGTATTTTGTGCAACCGTTTGTCAGACGTTGAAGCGGATATGGAGGATGTCGCCGTCGTCAACGATATAGTTTTTACCTTCGACGAAGAATTTGCCTTTTTCCTTGCAGGCCTGTTCCGATCCCAGGGTGATGAAGTCGTGGTATTTCATCACTTCGGCTCTGATGAAACCGCGTTCGAGGTCGCTGTGGATGACGCCTGCTGCCTGGGGGGCGGTCATGCCCCGGTGGATGGTCCACGCCTTGATTTCCTTGGGGCCCACCGTGAAGAAGGAGCAGAGGTTGAGCAGCGCATAGGCTGACCGTACCAGCCGGTCGACCCCCGGTTCCGTCAGTCCGGCATCGTTGAGAAACTCACGTCGGTCCTCCTCGCTGTCGAGGTCGGCGATTTCAGCCTCCAGTTTGGCCGCAATGATGATCCCTTCGGCATGGTGCCCCTTCAGGAATTCCATGACTTTTTGAGTATAGGCATTTCCGGTCACGGCAGAAGCATCGTCGACGTTGAGGACATAAAGGACCGGCTTGGCCGTGAGCAGCATGAGGTCCTGGATATGCCGCTTCTCGTTTTCATCGAGGTCCAGATCCCTGATATTGCTGAAGGACTCCAGATGCTGCTTCACCTTCTGGAGCGCCTCCATGGCGGCTTTGGCATCCTTGACCCCCGCCTTGACCAGCTTTTCGGTGCGCTGGATCTTCTTCTCCACGGAGGTGATGTCCCTGACCTGCAGCTCGAAGTCGAGGGTTTCCAGGTCACGCAGAGGATCAACACTTCCGTCGATGTGCATGAGGTTCTCATCGTCGAAGCAGCGCAGAACGTGGATCAGGGCGTCGGTATCCCGGATGTCGGCCAGGAAGCTGTTGCCCATCCCCTCCCCTTCACTCGACCCTTTGGCCAGTCCGGGAATGTCGACAATCTCAACGACCGCCGGAACCAGCTTCTCGGTAGGCTGGAATTTCTCCAGCACGGCAAGACGCGGGTCAGGAACCCTGATCATTCCGAGGTTCGACTTGTTGGAGGTGAAGGCAAAGCGTGAGGTCTCCGCCTTCACATTCGACATGCAGTTGAAAAGGGTGGTTTTACCCGTATTGGCCAGGCCGATGATGCCGCACTGTAAACTCATATGCTGTTCTTTTTCTGGTAAACGCTTATCAGATTGGTGAAAGGAGCTTTCCTTTCACCGCTGCAAAGGTAATCCATATTTCCCATTATCCCGCAATTCGCCATCAACAGGCAGAGGCAGGTGAAAAGATGGGAAGGGAACTGGCGAGATATTTTCGACACCAAATTCCGGGATTTGTAAGTTGCTGACAAATCAAATCTTCCTGGAATCCGGCAATGATACCTGTTTGCCGGATTCTTCAATCTTTGCCAATCTTAGAGACATCTGCTGTTGGTGATCACAATGACCCTTCACACCATCCCAGGTATAATCTCAGGACTCCTCCTCACCATCGGTCATGTCATCGGCCAGGTCGGGGAGGATTTTTCGGGCTTCGGCGGCGGGCATGGCTTCGACCTTCCGGAGGTGGCGCTGGATGGCCCTGGTGCGTGCGCCCACCACGTTGTCGAGTTGTCCGAGACCAGTCTGGATATTGTTCTGGGCCTTGGTCAGCATGCCCCCGAATTTTTCGAATTCCGTCTTGACGGACGAGAGGATCTGCCACACCTCGCTGCTGCGCTTCTGGAGGGCCAGGGTGCGGAAGCCCATCTGAAGGCTGTTGAGCAGGGCCATGAGGGTAGTGGGGCCGGCCACGGTGATCCTGAATTCGTCGCGCAGCTGGTCAACCAGGGAGGAGCGGCGGATGACCTCGGCGTAGATGCCCTCGAAGGGAAGGAACATGATGGCGAAGTCGGTAGTGTGGGGAGGATCGATGTATTTATCACGGATGTCGCGGGCCATCTTCCTGATGGTGCCTTCAAGGCTGGTGGAGGCTGCGTCGATATCGTCGGGAAGGGCATTCTCGTAAGCTTCGATGAGCCGCTCGTAGCTCTCCCTGGGGAACTTGGCATCGATGGGAAGGTAAACGAAGTCGTCCTCCTCCTCACTGCGACCGGGCAGTTTGATGGCGAACTCCACGGCATCATTGCTTCCTGTTTTCGTGCGCACGTTGGCTTCATATTGCCCGGGGGCCAGGATCTGCTCCAGGAGCATGGCCAGTTGCACTTCGCCGACACCCCCACGAAGCTTCACGTTGCTCAGCACCTTCTTGAGTCCTCCCACATCGGTGGCGATGGTCTGCATTTCACCCAGCCCGCGCTGTACTTCCAGGAGCTGCTTGCCCACCGTCTCAAAGCTCTGGCCCAACCGCTCGCTCAGCGTCTTTTCCAATTTCTCTTCCACGGTGGCACGGATGGTTTCCAGCCTGGATTCCGTGCTTTTCACAAGGTCGTTCTGGCGGATTTCTAACTGGCCAAACTTCTCGCGTTGCAGCTCGCTGAAATCCCTGATGTTTTTGTCCAGGGATTCAGAAAAACTCTTAATCGCCTTCTCTAAGGCCTCCCGTATCCGGCTATTGTCACTCAGCGACTGATCAGCCAGCAACTTCAGCTTCTCTTCCACTTTGGAGGTGATCTTCTCCAGTAAGTCAACCGTACGTGAGGTGAGCTCCTTCAGTTCAGCTTTCAGCGCTTCCGATTTTTTTCCCTGTTCTGCTGCAAACGCCGATAGGTTTACAGCCTGTTCTTCCCGGTTGGTTTTGTTCATTTCGGCCATCCGGCTGGTAAGGGTTTCCACCCTGTCGGAAAGGGTTTTGTGGATGCCTTCCAGCGCCTGCTGGTTTTGGATCGTCATTCGATCGAGGGATTCCAGCAGTTCCCTCCGGAATTCAAGAAGGGCTTTGCTCAATTCGAGCCGGCTATCGCGGGCCAGTGACGCGCTCTCCTCACGGCTGATGCGGAACTCCTCGCGCGAAGCACTTTCCATGCGGAGCAGTGAGGCTTCCAGCCGGGTGAGGGCAGTGTTCTGTTGGGCCAACAGCGTCTCCATACTGAGGACCCGTTCAGCCAGCAGGGTCTCCGCGGGTCTCTTCCGCAGAAGTAACATCAAAGTCAGCCCCAGGAGGAGTAACAGAAGTATCGCGATGACCATCAGTAAGATCCATTCCATTTCAGCAGTAATTTGTGAAGCCCTGAAGTTACCACAAATCGCGGTAATCCATATGCTCCTCCCATCCCATATCCGCAAAACGCATCAAGGAGAGCGACGAACGGCAACAGATGAACACAATTTTCCGGTAAATATTATGTTAAGAGAAAAACGCCTGCGATGTTCCACTTAAATCCATAAGCTCAGGCGGGTGATGACGCCACCGGGGAGGGCAGCAAATGTTGTTCACTTAAACCGGTAAAGCTCAGAGCCGCCATGACAGAATGAAATTCCCGGGAATGCCATAATTTTGGTATCTTCGTTTGAGCCAACATAACGTAATAACCACATGAAGAAGATTATCAGGACTTTAATCATTTTGCTATTTCCGGTACTTCTCTTTGCCTGTAACAGGCCCACTGATCCCAAACCCGTTGGACCGCTTCCGGCGGAACGGCAACTGGTCTGGCATGAGATGGAATTTTATGCCTTCATCCATTTCAATATGAACACCTTCACCAATATGGAATGGGGCATGGGCAACGAGAAACCTGAATCTTTCAATCCGACCGCACTGGACACCCGTCAATGGGCCAGGGTGTGCAAGGAAGCCGGGATGAAAGGGATCATCATCACCGCCAAGCATCATGACGGGTTTTGCCTCTGGCCTTCAGCCTATACTGAACATTCGGTGAAGAACTCACCCTGGATGGAGGGGAAAGGTGATGTGATCAGAGAGTTATCCGACGCCTGTCGCGAATATGGTTTGAAATTCGGGGTGTATCTTTCTCCCTGGGACCGCAACCATGCCGATTATGGCAAGCCCGAATACCTCGGCTATTTTAGAAACCAGTTGCGTGAACTGCTGACCAATTACGGGGATATTTATGAAGTGTGGTTCGACGGGGCCAACGGGGGTACGGGTTATTATGGCGGAGCCAATGAAGAGAGGTGGATTGACAACCGGACCTACTACCAGTGGGACACGGTCTTTGCGCTGGTGAGGGAGTTACAACCCATGGCATGCATCTTTTCCGATGGCGGGCCCGATATCCGCTGGGTAGGGAATGAGGAAGGCTGGGCCCGGCCTACCAACTGGAGCCTGCTAAAACGGGATGATTTTGCACCCGGGATCGCCAAAGATCTGGAATGGCTGCGGGCAGGCCAGGAAGATGGAACCCATTGGGTACCTGCTGAGGTGGACGTTTCCATCAGACCGGGCTGGTATTATCACCCCTATGAGGACCATAAGGTCAAGAGCCTGCCTCACCTGCTGGATATTTATTACCACTCAGTAGGCCGCAATGCCTCCATGCTGCTGAATTTCCCGGTAGATAACCGGGGATTGATCCACGACAATGATGCTGAAAGGGTGTTGGAACTGGCCAGGGCGCTCGAGGCTGATTTTAAAACCGACCTGGCTTCCGGGAAAAAGATCACCGCATCGAATACCAGGGGAAAAGCACGGAAATTCAAGCCTGAGAATCTGCTTGACGGTAATAAGGAGACCTACTGGGCCACCGATGACAGTGTTCTGAAAGCTTCGGTAACCATTGACTTTGGAGAAAAAATCAGTTTTAACCGGTTTCTGGTCCAGGAATACATTCCTCTGGGGCAACGGATTAAAAGTTTCGTGGTAGAGGCCCTGGTCGAGGATGAGTGGAAACAGGTCGCCACTGAAACCACCATCGGCTACAAGAGAATTCTGCGGTTCCCCACCGTTGAAGCTACCGCACTGCGATTTTCGGTGGAAGAGGCCAAAGGATCCCCGGTGATTTCCAATATACAGATATTCAATGCTCCGAAGATTCTGGAAGCACCGGTGGTCAGGCGTGACCAGCAGGGTTACGTCTCGTTATCGGCTGCCGATAACGAGGTAGAGATATATTACACACTGGATGGTTCAGAGCCTGGTTCAGGAAGTCAACAGTATAAAGACACTTTTCTTCTCGACAGAAAGGCAACGGTCAAGGCCATCGCCATTGATCCGGCTTCCGGATTGAAAAGTCCGGTCGAGATCAAACCGCTGGATATACCCAAAACCAACTGGAAGATTATGGGTCCATGGGCGGCATTGCCCGGAGCCGGGAGTATTTTTGACGGTGATACGCGTACTGCAACCTGGTTCCCGGGAGAACTCCCTTCTGAAATGGTTATTGACCTCGGGCAATCCGTTGAAATTTCGGGATTCAGCTATTTGCCACAACAGGGACGTGACCTCTCGGGCATTGTCATCAACTATGAACTGTATATCAGCGCTGACAACCGGAACTGGGGCTCCCCGGTCATAGCCGGTGAGTTTTCAAACATCAGAAACAGTCCGGTCCTGCAGCAGCTATCGTTTACAACCACTACGGGGAGGTATTTGAAATTTAAAGCCCTCACCACAGTGAATGACCAACCCCGGATAGGTATGGCTGAACTGGATGTGGTGACCCCGTAGTCCTTTAACAGGGAGAGCTCTTATACCAGCAGAATAGCTCTGCTGTGCACCTTTTTTTAGTTGTTCAGGTAGTCTGAGATAGAATCGACATACTCCTCGAAGGCTTTTTTCCCTTTTTCGGTGATTTTACAGGTAGTCAGGGGGTAATTTCCCCGGAACGATTTGTGAATATCGATATATCCGGCCTCTTTAAGTTTCGTAAGCTGGAAGCTCAGGTTGCCTTTTGAAGTGCGGGTGCATTCCAGCAGGAAATTAAACTCTGCTGCATCCACTCCCATCAGTACCGACACCACGGCCAGGCGTACCTGGGAGTGAAGCACAGGATCAAGTTCCCTGAACCTCATTTTCCCAAAGATTTACGGGCAAAGAGGATGTGCCCCGGAAGTATGAAGGCTACGAACCAGGCAATGGATTCGAAAAGCAGTTGATTGGTGAGTTCAAACCAGGAGGAGGCCCAGGCCAGTAAGCCAAAGATAATCCCTGTCAGGATCATAAGCCGGTAACGTAAAATAACTCCCGACACGATGACGGCATAGGCGAAAACCACCATAAAGATGGGGTGCTGCAAATCAAACCTGACTTCATGCAGAATATTCATCAGGATCAGGTTGATCAGCACCATGCAAAAAACGACCGAGAGCCACACCCACCTGAGGGAAGTGCCTATCCAGGTTTGTACCTTTTTCCGTTGTTGCCAGAGATAATAGAGGGTATACCCCAACACAAAAACCGTGATGATCGCGCCTGCAATTTTAAAAGCCTTGACCTCCATCCGGGAAAAGAGAATCTTGCTGATCAGAAACCGGCTCATGGCCGAATAAAAAAGCGCCCAACCCCAGACCATGAACAAAATCCCGTCATTTTGCAGCTTCCTTCTGGAAATATCAATCATTTCCCTGATCACCTGCATCGACTGTACCTGGTCAAAATGTTCAGATTCAGTTTCAGTTTTACGTGTTTCCATGTTTTAATGAGTTTATTGCTAGAACTAGTTTGCGTTACAAACTTAATAATTTTTTCCGGATTAACTAATTATTTTTTTTTAAAATCAGGATCGGTCACAATATCTTCATTAGTTCAATCCTATTTTCAAATTTGTACCTTTAATCGCTCATCCGGAGATGATTTGACAAAAAACCAATACATCATGTTTGACATCAGGAAGATTCAGGAAAAAGTCATTTATGAGGCCGTAAAAGCGGAGAGCGATGCAACCACTGCAGGGAACATCACAAGCCACAGCGATGAAGAGGATACCGTGTGGGTGAAGAATACCATGAAGCGGCTGGAAGCGTGTTTTGACCAGCCTACCCTGAAGAAGATCAGGAGAAACTGCCAGTGTGGGTACGGTATGGAGGAGAGGCTGGCCCTGCTGAGGGAGATCATGAGCCAGACTTCCACCCTTGAGGAGTTTGCCAACCATGAGAAGGCCCTGGCATCGGGAATGTCATGGCAGGAAGGGGAGCTCTACCTGGAGTTTCCCTTTTGTCCCTGTCCAATGGTGGCCACTGTGGAGAAGCTGGAAACCGATACCTGGTGTCACTGCACGACTGGTTACAGCAAAGTCCTCTTTGAGCGGGCCTTCGGGTGCGAAGTGGAGGTGGAATTGCTGAAGAGCATCAAGATGGGCGATGATAAATGCCTGCAGAAGATCACTCCCCTTTCGCCGGTGCGTTTCTGATTTTCAGAAGGCTGATTCGTATTTCCGGTGGATAAACACATCCTTTACGACCTCCAGGTAGCCAAAGGTGTTGAACATGCCGGACAGGAGGTAACAGCCGTCGACCCACCCGTTCCAGGCAGTAAGGTGATCAGCTGATCTTTTTCCCGGCCATGGGGCCCGGCTTCAGGGAGTGTATTTCGTCTATATGGACCAGGATGACGGCTTTGGGTTTAGGCATGCCATTTTTCAGGGAGATTTCTGCTGCTTTATCGTACACGGGACCCTCGGTGAGCACTTCCGGGGTGCCGATAAAGCGGTAACCGTCGAGAATATCCCGGTTGACCACCCCTACGGCCACTTTGGAGCCGGAGAGGATATTCTGCCAGGTGGTTCCCCCCACCCCTTCATTGAAAATCAGGGTTTCGTCGTCGAATACCCGGGTGGAGCGTTTCGGAGCGATGTTGGGGATTCCCTCCGGACTGACCGTCGCGTGAAAACACTGCTGGGTCATCACCATATCCTTCATTTCCTGTGTCAGCTTTGCCATGATGTCATCAATTATTATGTGCCTGTCCTGTAAAGATAAGAAAAAGAAAAGAATCAGGTAAATAGACCAGACCCGTCAGGCTTTAAATATGCCGGACTATACTTCCGGAGAGGGAAAGTCATTGCCACAACCAGATAATAAAAAATAATCATTATTTCGGCGACATATCTTAACGCATGTGTTCCCAGTGCATTCAGAGTTTCAAACGCCATTGGATTTTACGGAGTAAAGTCTGAATTGTGGAGCCGCTGGTTGCAACAATCATATTTACAGTAATGACCTCTACATTTGTAAAAAAAGACCAGACCTGATTGGAATTCTGGTTGGGATCACTTATTTTTAATAGAAAATATTAACTTCCTGATTGCAAATAATTGCTAAATATTAACTATTTAAAACAAAATGTTATGAAAGACTCAGTAAAACTCAGAACCTTGGGGTGGATTGTTTTCTGCGCAATATTTACTCTCTTTTCCGTTTCATGCCACCGGGCAACGGAGAAGACCGGTGAAAAAATGGTAGAAAAAGCCTTTGAGAATGCTACCGGTCAAAAGGCCGATATAGACATTAGTGAAGAAAAGACAGTTATTGAAACGGGCTCAGGAAGCGTTGAAGTAGACAGCAAAGCCAATAGCTGGCCGGATGAAATCCCTGACGAAATTCCTGAATTCACCTATGGAAAGATAAGCGCTGTTACCACGAGTAACATCGATGGTATCAAAGCCTGGAACATTGTTTTTGAAGAGGTGAAAGATGGATTCATCGACAAATACGATGCAAAGCTCAAGGAGAAAGGCTTTGAAACAGTCACCATGAAAATGGGTGAGAAAGGAGGCAGCATTACTGGTGAAAACGAGAAATACACCATTTTTATGATGGGTGGTGAAGGCAATCTGAGCTTTGCAGTGTCCCTGAAAAAAAAGGAATAACGGCTGAAAGCCCCCTCTGTGTAAATTGGTCCTTCACTTCAGGTTGGGTAGATGTATGAATTAGAACCTACCTCGAAATTTCTTCCTTTCTGAGGGAAGCCATATGGATTAATCGTATATTTAATCATCCGACTTGAGCTATCCTTCTTATGAAAGTACATTATCAAAACCCCAGGTGTGCCAGGATTTGGCATCTGTTCGTCGTGACGTTTTCACTGACTGTAGCGGCCGCGGCCCAATCGGAAACACCGCCGCAAAGATACGGCACCTATGAGATCACCCTGCCGTCAGGCTGGCAATACGATCCCGGGGGCTCTGCCGGGGAGTTCCATACCTTTAACTACCTCACCGGTGGAAAAACCGGGTATGTGGTCAGGCTGAAGAAAATTCCCTTTGATTGCCCGGTCAAAAAGGATTTCAACCGCGAAATGGTGAAGATCTTCTATGACTTCTACGGAAGGCAGGATTATGTGGATAAGTTCAAGGACAACAGCGACTATGGAGCGCTGGGGGAACAGGAGAGTCATCTGATCACCTTCAACCTGAAAGAGAGCAATGAAAGGGGTTTTCTTCTCAGTCCGTGGGTGGGAGGAAAGATGTACAGCATCTATATCTATGATAAAACCAGCCAGAAGAAGGAGTTAAGGCCTGAAGCGGTGGCATTTCTGGGTGCGCTGAAGGTGCATCCTGGTGGCGTCCCTGCGGAAGAGAGAGTCGCCCTGGCAGCTCTGCATACAGGTAAGAGTGCGGGAAGTGCTTCAGGGAATGCCCAGAGTAATCAGAGTAGTCAAAACATACCGGATCAGGGACTGGGCAGCCATGAGGGCCAAATCGCCTCTGGGAAAACACAGGCCAGCCAGAGTGGCCAAACCGTACCCGGTCAGAAAGAGGGCAGTCAGAGCGGCCAAAGCGCACCTGATCAAAAAGAGGGCAGTCCGGGCGGCCAAAACAAGACCGGGAATGTGGAAGGGGGTCAGGGTTCAGTTAACGCTTCAGGAAAAACACCCGGCAACCAGGGAGGTCAGGGCTCAGTTAACGCTTCAGGAAAAACACCAGGCAACCAGGGTGGTCAGGGCTCAGTTAACGCCTCAGGTAAAACACCAGGCAACCAAGGGGGTCAAGCCTTTCCTGGAAAGCAGCCGGCAGGGAGCGGGAAGGCCACAGCAGGAAGCGTCAGACCGCCCCTGCTGCCTGATCTGGGGAGAATGCCCTTCGCGTCGGAGATCGATTTTGCCAACATGACCTCAGCCCAATACACGGGAGCCATCTCGATGGCCCGGGAGGGCATGCGGCTGGTCTATGGCGAAATGACCGCCCAGGAAGAGAGGCAATTTGAAAAAGAATGGCAGCCGCTCTTTGACTTCCCGTGCAAGGAGGTGGTGGAGTATGTCAACCGGCTGAATCCTCTGATATCGGAGTTTCTGGCCCTTCGTGAGGCCCTGGGATCGGAGATCGAGGCTTACAACGCCGCGGCCCTGGTGGTCACCATTGAAGCGGCGGAGGAGGATTCCGCAGGAATGGCGGAGACCATGGCCGAGCTGGAACTGACGGTAGCCACCATCAACGCGCTGCAAAAGCAAATGGATGGGGTGGCCGCAGAAATCGCCCAACTGGGTGATCTTCCCGATGCCGCAGCCCTGGCTGAGGGGCAAAGAAAACTGCACCGTAAGGCACTCGGACTTCTGGCCGGCAACAACTTTCCGTTTGAGGGAGAATGGGAAACGGCCGACGGATCGAACCTTCTGATGAGGGTACTGAAGGTCTTCGACGACGGCAAGGTGCTGGTGTACCGCTTTCCCATCAGCACCCTGGAGAAATGGGAGGCTAACGGCGTGGACATCACCAAACCCGGGGTGGAGTTCAACGATCAGAGCAAAGGGCTGACCCTGATTCCCGGGGTCTACGATCTGCTGATCATGTTTGAACCCCTGGAGGACGGCGCCTGGGGTGTACTCGACTGGTCTTTCTTCAGGTTTGTGAATATCTACCGGGGCGACAAGGACACCATCAACGTTCTGCAGTACAGGGTTCCCAACGAGCTCAACAACACCTCGGGTGTTTCGACCTATACCCTTTCACGCACCAAAGAGAGCTATCCTGTCCCGCCGGTATTGCCCATCGACGGAAATCCTGCCAAATGGGATCAGTTGCAGGAGGTGGTCCGGGCACGGAAATGGGACCAGGAAAAGTATGATTTCTACCTGAAATGGCGGAAGGATTTTCCGGAAGAGCTGGGACTGGCCGCCCGTGGCGGTCCCACCCCCCTGGAGGAGCGCACGAGACTTTATCTGGAAGAAAAAAAGAAAATCGAAGAGGAATACCAGGCCCGGTTAAATTCGGATTTGGATGCCCAGGTCAACCAGAATGTGAGCCTGCGGTATTCCATGATGTACCTGCAAACCGAGAAATTGACGGAAGCCGACAGGCCGCGGATCATAAAGGAAGAAAGGCAGAAGCTGCTGGAATCGTTTGAATACACCCGCAACAGCCAACTGGAGTTTATCAGGAACAAATATGCCGACATCTTTAAGCCGGTTCCGGAAGATCAGAAACCGAAGCCGCAGGTATCGCAGGAGCTGGTCGATCACCTGAAGGCGCTGAAGGAGTGGGAGACGGCGGAGGCGGTCAGGAAGCAGCAGGAGGAACAGGTGAAGTTCCACGAGAACAATATCAGGTATTTCGACGGCAATATCGAAAAGCTGCAAAGCCGGCTGGCGGTGGCCGGAATGGATCCCCACACGCGGAATGATCTGACGCGCGATCTGCTTTACCAGATGGATGCCCGGCAGAAGGAAAACGACGCCATTATGACCCTTAAAACCGGGGAATATGTGCACACGCGTACGGAGCTCGACGCCCTGAACATGCAGATGATGGCCGAGCGGGGCCGGCAGATGGCCGAGGAGGCCCACCAGATCAAGAGGACCATGGAGCGGATGCCGAAGCTGATAGAGCTGGCTGAGCCATCGGAGCGGATCAGGCTCAGGCAGTTTTTCGAGCGGAACATGGTTTCCGCGGATAACGGCGCTTTTGATCCTGCGCGGATGCGTCAGGCGGCCCGGGCGGTCGGGGAGCAGGTCTCAGGGGAGCTGGAGAAAAAGGCTGCAGAGAAGGAGGAGTGGGCGGCAGCCGTCACCGGCATGGTGGAAGGACTTGAATATGTGAAGACGGGTGCCGATGTCTCCATGACCCTGTTGTCGATCGCGGCGCCGGTTTATTTTGCCCACACGGCTCCCAATGCCATCGCGGCGTCTATGCGGGCGGCACAGGCGGCGCGGGTCTTTTTCGGCTACCAGGGGGTGAGCGGCTACCTCGAAGGAGGGCCTGCCGGGGCCTTCACGAGGGTGGCCTCTTCTTACAATGCGGTGACCATGATGGCCAACGCCGCCATGAACGGCTACCAGCAGGGGGTACTGCAGCATCTTGAAGCGCATGCGGCAAATGCAGCGACGACCACCCTCGATGAGAATAAGGCCGGATTGTGGGGAGCCGGCTGGGAATTGGGGAAGGAAGCCCTGAAGACGGTGGTTTTCAAGGCGGCCCTGGGAGCCCTGATGCCCGCCCAGCCGAAGGGGGCACCGGTGCAGTGGTCCGAAGGAGTTGATGCCCGTGGCAATCCTATTGCATCGCCCTCAGGGAGGTGGCCGACTGTTCAGCAGCAGGTGCAGGCGGCCCGGTTCCTCTCGCGGCAGGCCGAAGGGCGGGCCAAGGTGACCCTCTTCCGGGAGCGGATGCAGAAGCTCTCCGATGCCGGCAAGGCGGGGGCATCCAAAGAGGAGATCGCCCAACTCAGGAGTTCGGCAGAAGAAGCCTACAAGGTCGTCAAGACCGACCTTTACGCCAAGGGACACATCAACGCGCTGGCCCGGCAGGGAGATGCAAAAACCACAGCACATTACAACTCCTTTGACAGGAGCTACACTGCCCGGCTGCAGGCCGAGGTGGAAAAAGAGCTGGTGGCGGCCGGCTTCAACGCCCAGAAGTGCCGGACCTTTTCCAACTCCTCCTCGAAGGGAAAGGTAGGCGCCGATCTGGATTTGGGAGTGGTGGAGCCTCCGCGTTATAGTTTTGACGCCTCCGGAAAGCGGATTCCCAACCCGGCACATACGGCATGGAGGCGGAGCCTGACCATCAGGGAGCCCGACGGAACACTTCGCAGAAGTTCTCCGCAGGAGTTACAGAAGGCCGGACAGGAGATCCTGGAGCGGTCGTTTGCGAAGATCTACGGCAGACCATCAGGGGAGGCGATGGTGGAATTCACCACCTCGTATCACCCGGAAGCCTATCGCGACCTGGCCTGGCTGGGCAGCAAAGGGACAAAGACCGCCCTGGTATTCGAGACCAACAAGGCATGGGTGCAGCAGGCGGCCGACGTGTCGGGATTTAAAGTCAACAAGCTTCCTGTGGATCATCCTCAGTTGGGGTACTATGGGGTGATGCAGGAACAAATGCGGGGGCTGACAAAGGATTTCAACACCAAGATCGCGCCGATGCTGAAGCTGAAGGCAGGGGCCGATCCTGAAGCCACGCGTCACCTCTACGAGATCAGGGATACCATGGACAAATTCGCCAAAAATGAAATCGGTCCCATCGAAGCTGAACACCGGATCAGGGAGCTCACCGGCGGGAAGGGAATGGCCGAGGTGGCCGAGCAGCTTTCGGTCGCCATGCGGGGATTGCGGAATAGCCTCTCACCTTCCCGGGGTTATTGAAAAAGGCGTCGAAGGCTTTATCCATCAGGGGCATGTCCGACAAAGCAAACAAAATGAATGCAATCAGGTAAATAAACCGGATCCGTCAGGCTTCAAATATGCCGGATAATAAAAGACTCTCCGATGCTTGTCACAGGTTCCGATCCGGATAATTTAATCCATATACAGGTAAAATTATCTGATATTTTTACCGGTCCTTCAGGAAAATTTCCACAATTTCACATCCTCGAAAGTTTTACTCAATTGATGAAGATTTCTTCAGGAGGAACTCAGATCTTTAGTGTTGTATGCCTTGAATCCTTCGGATATTTTTGAAATCAGGTTATATCAGGTTCTGGCGGACTTCCGGGGATCCTCCGGCCTTTACCGCTAGCTGTCGACATTTAACCCTGATACAGTGCTTATTAAACATGATCAACTAACAGTACCAGTATAAAAATGAACCACATCTATATTCAGTATTTCAAAACAGGCATAGGGGAAATGATTTTGGGAGCCTTCGAGGGGCAGCTGTGCCTGCTGGATTACCGGTACAGGCAGATGAGACAGGCAATGGATGACAGAATCAAAAAAGGGCTGAATGCGGAATTCCTCGAACACGAAGATGAAATAATAACGCAGGCCCGAATACAGCTTGAAGAGTACCTTTCCGGTAAACGGACCCGTTTTGATCTTCCTCTGCTGATGGTGGGAACCGGCTTTCAGAAAGCGGTATGGAACGCCCTGGTGGAGGTGCCCTATGGTAAAACCGCCACTTATCTTGACCTGGCAAAATCCCTCGGCAATGAGAAGGCCGTCAGGGCAGTTGCCGCCGCCAATGGAGCCAATGCCCTGGCCATCGCCGTTCCCTGCCATCGCATCGTGGGGAGTCATGGTGAGCTGACGGGCTACAGCGGCGGACTGGCGGTCAAGCAGCGGCTCTTACAGCTGGAGCAGGGCAGACGTAACCTGTTTGATAATCAATATAAAAACAACTGAACCATGAAACATCCCATTTTTCTGGTATCGGCGCTTGTGCTGCTGATCATCACCTCGTGTTACAAGCCCCAACCGGGGCAGGTCCGCATCGAAGGCGGCTGGATCCAGGGTACGGTCACCGAAGATCTGACCATTTATAAGGGCATTCCCTTTGCGGCTCCGCCCGTGGGTGAGCTGCGGTGGAAAGCCCCCCAGCCCGTGAATCCCTGGAAGGGCATCCTGCAAACCACTGAATACGCCCCGGCCCCCATGCAGGCGGGAAATCCCCCCTCCGGAAAAAGCGAGGACTGCCTTTACCTGAATGTCTGGACCCCTGCCCAATCGCCGAAAGAGAAGCTGCCTGTGCTGGTCTGGATATACGGAGGAGGCTTTAGTTTCGGGTCCACGTCAGAGCCTGTCCACAACGGGGAGCACCTGGCGCGGAAGGGAGTGGTGCTGGTGAGCATCGCCTATCGTGTCGGGCAGTTGGGATTTCTGGCCCATCCTGAGCTGAGCGCCGAAGATCCCAACCATGTATCGGGAAATTACGGCATCCTCGATCAGATTGCGGGTTTGCGGTGGATTCGCGACAACATCGCGGCTTTCGGCGGTGATCCAGGTCGGGTGACCATCTTCGGCGAGTCGGCCGGAGGCATATCGGTGAGCATGCTGTGCGCCTCGCCCCTCGCCAAAGGGCTCTTTCACGGGGCTATTTCCCAGAGTGGCGGCTCGTTTGGCCCCACACGGCCGGTCACCTTTCCGGGCGAAAACATGAAAACCCTGGAGCAGGCAGAGCAGGCCGGCGTGGAGTATGTGGCAAAGAGCGGTGCGGCCTCCCTGGCGGATCTCCGGGAAATGGACGCCGATAAACTGCCCATGGAATGGGGTATGGGCAATGCCTGGCCCATCGTCGACGGATACGTGATCCCCGACGACCAGCACAGGATGTATGAAGCCGGAAACTACAACGACGTGCCGGTCCTTATCGGCTACAACTCTGACGAGGGACTGAGTTTCCCTTCGGGCCGCACACCTGAAGAAGCCATTGCCGGGGTAAAGAAGCGTTTCGGACCCTATGCCGACACGCTGATGCAGGCCTATCCTTTCGGGGAAAATGGTGTTTCGCGGAACGCCCGCAACCTGATGCGCGACGCTGCCTTCGGATGGCACACCTGGGCCTGGGCCAACCTTCAGACCGAAACCGGAAAGTCACCCGTCTATTTTTACTATTTCGATCAGCATCCCGACTATCCGGCCGATTCTCCCCGGGCCGACCATGGCACCCCGCATGGTGTCGACGTGGCCTACGTCTTCATGCACCTCGACACCAACAACCCCGACGTTCCGGAGAAGGGTAAAGAGGTGAGCGGCATGATGGGCACCTACTGGACCAATTTCGCCAAATACGGCCATCCCAACGGAGAGGGCGTACCCGAATGGCCGGCCTTTACGAAGGAGAACCCGGTGGTGATGCACCTGGGAGCCAATGTTCAGCCCATTCCGGTGCCCGATGAGGCGGCGCTGAAAGTTCTGGACGCCTACTTTGCCTGGCGGCGCACCCCCGAAGGAGCAGCCTGGGCCTCTTCTCCGGAAGCCCTGCCGTAAAGATCAGGATGAGAGGAGAAACATGGCCAATGGAATAGTGTACACTCTGCCTAAGATTTTCGGGGTCTGTAAGCTGAACTCTGTCCGGTCGTTTTTTTCTTTCATTTCAAATGTAACTTTTTTTCTCAAAGATTCAGCTCTTAAAAGCTTTTTTGAACAGGATCAGGGTTCTGTCAAGGGCGGCGACCTAAGGAGCCGTTTATATACCCTTGACAGGTTTCTGAGCCTGTCTACTTTTGCTTTTCAGAGTTGAAGATTACAGGTTGATTTCCATTCTATCGCCAAATTTTATACTCAATTGCTGAACAGTAAGTGCCCAATTCTGAAGCGGTTGGGTCCATTTTTTAGAGATGTTTCCCGTGGCCAGATAGATCAGTTTCAGGAGGGCCATGTCATTGGGAAAGACACCTTTGGTCTTGGTTACTTTCCGGATCTGCCGGTGAAATCCTTCAACGGCATTGGTAGTATAGATCAATTTGCGGATTTGATCATCATACTGAAAATACGTGGAAAGTTTCTCCCAATTGTTGTTCCATGACCGGATGACAACCGGATATTTTTTACCCCATGTCTCATCCAGGTTTAAAAGCTCAGTTTCAGCCTGGCTCTTATTCGGAGCCTGGTAGATTTTTTTCAGGTCACTCATGAAAACCTTCTGGTCCTTGGAGGCCACGTACTTGATGGAATTGCGAACCTGATGGATGATGCAGGATTGCACCTCAGCCTGGGGAAAAACACTCAGTATCGCTTCTGAGAAGCCGGAAAGGTTATCAATGCTGGCAATCAGGATATCTTTTACCCCACGGGCTTTCAGATCGGTCAGAACGCTCAGCCAGAAGTTGGCTCCTTCTGTCTCTGAGACGTACATACCTATTAAATCCTTGTGCCCTTCCTTGTTAACAGCCAGAACATTGTAAACAGCACGACTGACTACTTTACCTCCGTCTTTGACCTTGTAGTGAATGGCATCTAACCAAACTATCGTGTATAACGACTCCAGTGGCCGGTTCTGCCATTCTTTGACCTTGGGTATGATCCGGTCTGTTATCTCGCTCAGGGTAGCATGGGATATCTCTACATCGTACATCTCCTTGATGTGCTCGGATATGTCCCGGAAGCTCATGCCCAAACCATACAATCCTACGATTTTGGGCTCCAGGTTATCAGCCAGTATGGTCTCCCGTTTCCGGACAATCTGTGGCTCAAAGCTGCTGTTCCGGTCCTGGGGAGTTTCGATTTCCACCGCCCCGGTTGAAGTTTTCAATGTTTTGGTTCCCTTGCCATTGCGCTTGTTGCCATTCTGCCTTTCTTCTGCATCCAGATGTGCTTCCATCTCTGCCTGCAGGGCAGTCTCAATAAACTCTTTGATCAATGGAGCAAAAGCCCCGTTCTTACCTGTCAATGACTCCCCGCTCCGTAATTGGGCAAGAGCCTTGGCCCTCATTTCTTTGTACTCTTCTGATTCCATAGTTGCTCTGTCTATTAAAAAATTAAACATCTTTCTTTAGACAGAGTTCATTTTACGCCCTCGATTTTCGCAACTCAGAATAAATAAATAAAATACTATTGACAATCAACATCTTACATATTATTCACTTTTATAAATTTGTTGAATATTGAAACCCAACCTTGAAATAAACCGGTAATTAATCAGACAATATTTCTTATTTTGAGTTGTTAGTTCTTTCTTTCCATTTAGGATATCATACATTAGTCTGAAATGATGTGGCTTTAGCCTTTTATTTTTCTTATCCCATGACACCATTCTTTGAATCAGGTCCATAGTTATTTCAGGGTCACCCTTCTCATATTTTGAAGTAGGTTCAGATATTTCATCTTCATCAAATAAAAGTTCAGGAGATTTTGAGATCACTATGTCCAAAATTGCGTTACCAGATGAAACCTCCCCGGGTATAAGATTCGAATTATTTCTTACTTTCACCATCAGATTCCATGCAACATTTTTTTGAACGGTAGATAGATAACCAGTATCCCTTCCCCATTCCTCTATCCTCTTCCAAATCTTTGATGGTACAGATTTAATAAGTTCATAATCCTCCACTCTTTTCTGATTTTCTACTTCATCATCAGAAATTACAACCCTTTTAGGTGGATTTTTCTTGTCAATTAAATCCGGCTTGATTGATTCCAGATCAAATTCCATATTACTTTCTCTGATCTTTATCCAACATTCTTCCCTTTTTGCCCATTCTCCATACAGACCACCCGGAGCAGTATCTTTGATAAACACTTCAATTCTAGTCATCATTTCAAACAACAAAGATTTCAAAGAATTGGAAACTTCTTGAGTCTTCCATATTTTATACAGATCGAGCTGGTTCTTAGTAAGACGGTTCAACATTGTAATTGTATAAGGAACTGTAATATATCGCATATCGCCTATAGCTCGTGGTTTTACTCCATATACCTTTTCTGCTGTCCTATATAATATTGCTTTGGCAATTAGATCCTCATAATAGACATTGTTCAATTTCTTCTCGAGATTATAATTAATAAATTGCACATAATTTTTTTGATTTCCCCGCACTACGAAATGAGGACCTATGGAAATTTTCTTGCCATCTGATATCTCCTGATATGAATTAATATATTTTGCCAGTTCCTCTTTATTGAACAATTGATTCTTAGGATTCTTTAGATCGAATGCTTTTCTTCTCGAAGGTGTAAAACCCTCTTTCAGAATTGCATTTCGATACTGTCCTCTTGCCCTTTCATAAAACCACTTTGTTTGAATTGGTCGGTTATCATTGATTGGAGTAAAAATATTCCTTGAGAGCTTTTCCAATTCAATATGATATGGCCGGTTGCTACTAAGGTCTGAAACTGAAACTTTATTCTGAGTATTCGCATATTCGGATATCCGGGAAACAATTTCACTGAAATTACCTTTGTTTTTGATAACAGAAATTTTAACCTGAACAGATACTTTCGAAATATCAGCTTTATCTTTTTTCTGAGTATGATAAATAGACGCCGTTGTTTGCCCACCATTAACTATTTGAAAATCTTTAACAAAGGATATTATCTTACCATATCCATTTTCCCCGTCCTCTAGTTCAATTTCATCAGCAGTTGCAGCTAACCCATTGTTAAATGCAAGAAACATTTCTGGCTCCTTCAAGATTGTATTCCTTATTCCTTTATTAATTTTCCCAGTGAATTGTAAAAAGGATCGAACATTTTGTTCCAACAATCTTGATCCAAATCTTTCGTATATAGAAGCAAGTGCTTCACCCGGGAAAATTGCTAAAAAGGATTGGTATTCTTCATTTACAGAAGGAGAAGGTATACATGGTACTATAAATCCATCCGACTTAAAATAAACCTCGATAGGAATGTGGGATTTTTCGCTGAGATTATAAATACTCTCAATATCGAAAATCTTATAATAAAAATTATAACCTGAAATTGTAGTATTTAAAGGATATTCTCCTTTATAAATTCCATTTGTAAGGATAAATGCATTGATCCTTACCAGGTTTTCTTTAATTTCCTTTGATCGGGCTAATGCAAATGCAAATTGGAAAATTTCTGATGATTCTTCAATTTCATCAACATAATCACTTTTGAAATATTTGCTTCTTTCATCACCTCCCGAATATATTGCCTTCCGGAAAAAATTCAATATTCGTTTTGATGCTGTTTCTATTTCTAAATTTGAGATTCTTGCTATCTCCTGGGTGGGAGTGAAAATAGTAATGAATAAGTCAACTGTTTCATAATTTTCAGAAATCGCATACGCATTTATTTTATGTTGTTTGGGTGTTCCCAATGCTTTTTCATCATACCTTACTACGATGTTTTCAGACTCACCGGCAGCTGCAAGCAGATCAACCGCTTGTTGTGTAAATACCTGTTCAGAAACTGCGCCTTCTTCGTCAGTTGACTGAATCGCAGCAATATCCTGCATCAATGATGCATAAAACTTACTTAATTCTAAGTTTTCAATTGGATATATCATTATATTACAAGATTTGCAAAAACGGAATTCTCCGGATATTCATATTCCTTACAAGCTGAAAGTACTATTGAATATTTTACATCCCCAACGCCATTTCTAATCTCATTCTCCTGAATTCGTGGAAATGCGTCCTTAACCAGATAGAATTTATCCTGTTTGATAATATAACCATTTGAGCCATATAAACTGCGGTGATGATCAAAATATCCTGCCTCCAAAAGTTTAGCCTTAAACCTATGAATAGCATTTATATCATCGCCAAGTATATTGGTTATCGATTCGACTACCTGATTAAGTGATTCACCTGCTCCGTGAACTATTTCCAAAAAAATATGATACAGAAATAGCATTCCAAGGTGAGTGCTATCAAGCTGTCTCTCGCTACTTATCTGGACCTTCTGGAAATTATCACCGAGAGTTGTCTTTACTTCCAGTGCCCAATTATTCATCTGAAAATCTCGTGCTTCAGACGATGGACCAACCCAAGAATTCAAAACACCTATAATGTCAGAGCTAAATATCATATACTTACGGAGAAATGTAAGTTCACCAAATAACCCTCTTTGCTCCTCCGGTTTTAAACCCTGGGAGGATGCTCTGTCAAACAAAGATTTCCATTTCTCAAACCGGTTGAGCAACTCCTGGAACAATTTTTCTTCGCGTTTTATCGGAGCAATGCTCAGTAATAAATCTTCACACAGAATTGAAAAGATATCTTTATGTTCTGGATTCAAAAGCATAAACACCAGGTAACCAACATTTTGATTCTTCCCCGATGGAATTATGTCAACGCTAATATCTCTAAGGTTTGAGAATGAGGCGATATTCAACGTTTTATGTTGAGGCAATAAAACAGCAATGCATCTAAATCCTTCAGGAGATTTTAGTCCAACAAATACATCTGGTAAAATATCTACTGAATATCTCCTGATAAGTAGCCCATGAGTAAAAGAATTGTCATTCTCAAGTTCATCCCATATTTTTTCAATCTTCGTCGGTGTCATAATCTTCAGAGTCATAAATGTCGTCAATATCAAATTTTTGCAGCAACTGACTATGAACAGCGTAAGTCACAGCATCATCACGTTCAGTACCCGGAAAACTAATAGCAAAACCAACTAATGGATTTGATTTCTCAGGCAATTCAGCCCCTGTTGGGTCCAAAAAGTACAATAAAAGAAGAACCTTGTTGGGTTTTCTTATTTCATTCCTAACCCACTCACCGTTTATCCTGTTTGGTTCCCCTTCTTTACCTTTTTCATGCCATAGGCGCTTTGACGCATTTATAGCAGCTTCCCGCTCCTCATCAATTAGATCAATAAATTCATCGTCAGGACTAATAATATGTGACTTGCGGATGTAATACAGCTCATCATTTGATTTATCATCCTGTGTTCTGACAATTAACTTCACCGAAATTTCACCATTGATTCGAAAATTTGTTCCGTTCCTTTTAGTAATCACCCCCACATTCCACGTTTGTAACTCATTTCCATGGTATTTAAAATCAATAAACTTTATTAGGTTTTGTGGAGAAGCCGATCTAAGATTATCATATACTTCAAATCCACCAAGAAATTGTTTAATGTGCTCAAATGATATACCTTGCCATAGATAATTACTCTGGTCTGACTTGAAACCATTACCAAGAGAATTAACAAGACCTACGGCTGAATCAAGATTTCTTTGAATTACTTCAGGGTTTTTACTTAATTCATAAGTCTCTACAAGGCGACCAGACCAGGATACTCTGATGTTTTCTGCCCTCCGGATTTTATTGGAAGCAGAAATTTGTAATACACCAGGATGCGTTCTCACTTTTAATGCATATTGTTCCGGAGTACTGTGAGCATTATCCGACATATAGTCAAACTCATCACGTAGTTCCTCGCTTGCAAGGGCAATATGACTAAACCATTCGTTAAGCTCCCTGCTAGTAAAAAGCCTGCATAAATCCACATAACCAGGTCTGTAACCAAACCATCTTCCCATTTGCATTAGTGTATCATACATTCGGGAAGCCCGCAAGTAATAACTTACTGACAAACCTTCTAGCGTCAATCCTCTGGATAATTTATCCCCCCCAATTGCTATTACCGAAAGTCCATTTTTATGATCAAAATAATTCAGAACATCCCCTGATCCTCCATTAATTTCTCTCACCTGTATTCTTGTTGCAGCTTCAAAAAGAAAAGGTACAACTTCATTCCAATCATGTATTTGAATATGAGGGTCTATTTTTGAGAGACTTGAATCCAGAATAAGCTGAGAAGTCGTTTTGTAAGATTTATATGAGTTACAATCTTCTTCATACGCCTGACGGATTTCTTCATAAACAGACGGGATATTCAATTCAATACCTCGTCGATAAAAATCGAAAACATTCTGAACTATGTCTTTTATATGCCTTTGCCAGTTTACTAATCTGCTGACATGAACCAGCATGGAATTATGTACATTATCCTGTCTTCTTAATCTGCGGACAGCACATGTAATAATAAAACATTTAATAGCAAGCTGTAAAGACATTGGGGCACTTGTAGGTAATACCCCCCGACCTCTACGATCACCTGGGTAAAAACTGTGAAAATCGTCAATTTTGGTAACAACAGGTAGAACTTTATCGGATTTCTCGTCATCTTCAATCAGTCTGAACCCGAAGATTTTGTCCGGTCCAATATAGTTGGATGGTGCTGGTATATTAATGATAAAATCTCTGGGAAACAATTCATCCTCTGCGATAGGTATAAAGATATTTGCAAAAGGAGTTGCTGTATAACCCACATAGCCGCTTTTGTCAAACAATCGTATTATTTCACGGATCAGTCCATTGATTCTTGTGGTACCATCATTTTCAGGCCGTGTATTAATAGATGCATTGTCTGCCTCATCATCAATCAACAGAAGTGATTTATGCTTTATTAATCTCCTTTCTCCGATAGTAACAGCTTGTGCATTTAACCAGTGCAACAATCTTTCAAGAACCCGTGCATTTTTTTTGACTACAGCAATAATGGGTTCGTTTGTATTAAAGTTTAATCCCAAAGAATTAAATGCTCCCTGACTGAAATCTCCACTATCAAGACAGGAAGTAATAGAATGGGCAATTTCTTTTTTACTAATACGGCCGACACCTATCCAGATATCATCCTTATCAATTTGGTTAAAAATCTGAGCATATTTTGTATTAAATCCAAGGAAACCTTCGTCAAGTCTCAGTTGTGTCTGGCTTCTTAAATTATTATGGATGCCGGCCAATACAATAATAAGCTTAAAACCTGCATCAGCAGCTTTGCATATTAGTCCGGTATAATTGGCGGTTTTACCAGATTGTACCTGGCCGACAACCAATCCTTTTTTGTCAATAGTCGCACTTATTGCCGGATCAAAAAGACCATCCAGGGTTCTGTCCGTCAAACGGTCCAGTTGATTAACCACTTTGTCAGAGAAATTTTTCTCAATTGATAGGTAATCTCTGTACCGCCTCCAGAAATCCCAGCAAATAGTACTTTTCTTATCACTAACCCAGGGCCTTCTTCTTTCAGATGACTCAATCACCCTGAAATCGTCAATGTGAATATTGTATGTGGATTGTACTTCCCGAATTAAAACATCACGGTCAATATCTGCATACTGAGGTATAGATAGAGCAATATCAACTGCATCCTCAATTTGCCTTTCAGAAAGACTGCCTATAACTGGCAATAGTGTTCGTATAGTTCTTAATGCCTGAGGGATCATCATTTTAGTTTATAAATTCAAGATAATGTAAAAACTGGTCAAATGGGTCAATCCTAGCAATTATTGCTTTGGCTTCTTCCGGTGATTTACCCTTAGCAGTTAAACTGATAAACATGGATTCCATAGCTTTTCTAATAGGTTCCTTATCTGAACCTTCAAATGGAAAGCCTTGAGCTTCCGGTTCTTCTGCCGATTTTATATAAATAGACTTTGATGGAATATTTTCTTCAAGAAACCGTAATAGGATTTCTATTGCCTTTCCAGGATCAGCATGTGCCTGCGCTATAACAAGTTCCAATAATGGATGATCTCTGTTAACTTTATAAAACCACTTATTTCCCCTTTTATGATCAATCCAGAGTGGAACAAATTTCTGACCGTTGGAAATCTTCACAGTTTTACCTCTGTGACGGTACACCTCTACTCCCTGAGCTCTTACTTTTACTGCATAGTTCTTTATTTGTTCCCTATAAATTAGAGGTGGTCGGGCAACTGATTTTTTTATATCTATCTGCCAGTCACCATCCAGCGAATTGGGAATATCAACCTGAATTCTTACCAGTTTATAATGTTCTTCTTTGCGGAATAAACCCAACCAATCACCTGCAAGTAAAAGTCTCTCGTTTCTATAAATATAGAAACCCTGATGTTCATTCCACCCTTTTGTTCCTTCTGCAAATCTAAAAATCTCATCACTGATTTTAGACTTATGTGGCAGAACATATCCTTTTATAACAACTTTCCCGTTATTCAGTTGCTCTTCTGAGAAAGATTGAATAGCCAATTCTCCAATTAAAAACGGATTCCAGGGTTTTATCAAATAATTTTGAAAATAGATCTTAATTTTTTTCGATTCAATGAACCTATGAAATACCATCGCAAGATGTTTTTTCACCAATTCCATTACGTGAAGAAACTTTTCCAAAGCATTATTGTCATTTTGCCGGAAATGCTTAACTACCCTGTCAATGTCAGTCCACATTACAAGCGTCCCGGTTTCGTTTTCTGAATATTCTTGTTCATTTAGATTTTCAGGCAAATACTTAATTAGATTCCATTGTCCCGTCTGATTAACATAATCCAGGTCCCATGTCCAGTAGGCAGGTGCACAACCAAGCTTTTTTGATAATACAGTCAATTTTCTTGCCTGGGAAAATGAGGCAGTTTTAAGACCCAAGCCAAACCTGCCTAAATCATTTGAACCTCTGTCTTCCAATGGATTTTTGCTACCAGGACGCATAGCCTGAATTAGCTCTTCATTATTCATTCCTGAACCATCATCCTTTATGGACAACCAGGTTTCTGATCCTTTCCATTCGAAATTGACCCAAACATTACTCGCACCAGCAGAAATTGAATTGTCAATAATGTCTGCCACCGCTGTTTCGACGTTATATCCAATTGCCCTGAATGTTTCTATCATGGAAGATGCTTCGGGAACAGCAGGAGTAGTTTCAACGTTGGAGTACTCAGTCATTTAGTTTAGTAAGTGTTAATGTTATGAAGACAATGAATGTACAATATTGGTTATTACTTTCACCAATTCGCCAATATTTTGATTTATTAATTTCTAGAAAATCAATTACTAGTAAGTATTCATTTCTATATAGAATAGATTTATTTAATATATATTAATCAATTAATATCTAAAATATAGATTTTACTTCTTCTGCAATATATTGTGCCATTAAAGGTGGAACTGCGTTCCCAATCTGCGTAAAAGCTGCAGTTCTGTTATGTCCTTCTCTAACACCCTCAAAATAATAGTTGTCAGGAAACGATTGAAGCCTTGCTGCCTCACGAATACTAATTGAACGATTTTGCTCAATATCAGGATGTATATAATAATGACCATCTTTTGCAATGTGGGCAACCACTGTTTGGGAATAAGCCAAATCCTCAGCTACGACCTTGAACCTGTCAAAAAACGAATGTCTGTTTTTATGTGATTTTAAATCTTCCGGAAGGTCATTGTAGGCAAGTCTTTGTTTCTCATTATTCCATTTCCTAACAGCTATTCGGTAAATTCTTTTATCCTGCTCTGATTGCGGTCTTGCAATATGTTGTGTCAAGATATCTGATCCATTCCTTATTGACACCATGCTAAGGTAATCATTTGCTTCTGATATATAACTATCATATTTATCCTTACCACACCCAGCTTTTATTGCTGGAAGGTCACAGAAAATATTCCCAACCTTAAAATTATGAGAAACCCTATATGCTTCCAAATCCGGTAGTTTAGCTAAAATATCTTTTCTATATCCAAATATGATAATACGCTTACGGTTTTGTAAAACACCAAAGTTATTAGCAGCCAAAATATATAACTGCATTTTATACCCTTTATAACCAAAGAGGTCCTCCATTCGTTTCAGGTAATCACCATCTTTTGCGGATTTCAGACCCAAAACATTTTCAAATAAAAAAAACCTTGGCTGGTACTTTTCCAGAAATGTAGCATATTGAATGTAAAGGAAGTTGCGCGGATCGTTTCTCATACCATCAGCAGATCTTGCTCTTCCAACCACCGAATATGCCTGACATGGAGGACCACCAATAATCAGATCTACTTTTTCACCATTTAGTTGCTGTGAGATCAAACCAAAAATAGTATCATTATTTCCAGAACCAATGGGAAGATTAATTACACTTTTGATTAATTCATCAGGGACATTATGGTATAATTCAGCTCTGGTGATCTCCCCTCTTAAATATAAATTATAAATATGGAGTTTACTGATTGACTTCAGATAATGAAAGGCAATTCTTGTTTTTAAAGTAAAACAGGCTGCTTTGTCCATTTCAACGTGTGCAACCGGAGTAAAGCCTGCATTAATAAAACCTTCGGATAAACCACCGGCGCCTGCAAATAAGTCAATGTAGTTCATCCAGCAAACTGTTTAGAGATTCATTTACCTTGCTACTTTTTAGCTCACATTCAAAAATAACTATTGTTTTCCATCCTTCCGCGTTTAGTTTATAGATATTTTCCTTATCTCTGGTTTTATTCACTTTGATCTTGTTTAACCACCATTCAGTATTGCTTTTAGGAATAACATAGTATTTGCAGCTTTCATGGCCATGCCAGAAACAACCATTTACGAATATCGCAATCTTGTACTTTGGCAAGACAATATCCGGTTTACCTGGCAAGTCCCGTAGATGCAATCGATATCGGAATCCTTTAGAAAACAGAAACTTCCTTACAAGTAATTCCGGTTTGGTATCCTTACTGCATATCTTGCTCATATTGTAGCTTCTTACAGCTTTGCTATGAACATCTGCCATTTATACCACTCTAAAAAAAGGAAATAATTAAAGACATTTCGATTCAAAGTTACGAGTATTCAGCGCTTTTGGCAAATTCTTTTCTGTATCGGATAACAAACTAGGCTAATTGATCGGATTGGTTTATGGTATTATCTTCTGGAGTTTGAGGAGAAGTGAATACCTGGACTTGATCAGAATTTTACGTATTAATTCAAGACCATCAAAAATACGTTTTTGTTTAGACCGATGTTGCCCAATATAACGGATCTTTTATCAAACTGGGGTCCTGAAGAACGATCTCTTTCAATCAACATATGGCATGAATTCCTTCACAACTGCTGGGTGTTTACCCACTGGTACCAGACTCCTTGACTGCCATTTCGGATACTTCGTATCCGGGAAGAACTTTTATGATCAATTAAGGAATGCCGACGCAACATTTCCGCTATCTTTAGGTCTTACATTTATGACCAGAGATTTCACCTCCATCTCTTATCCTTTAGCCGGCTTGATGCGATGGAACTGAAACGAATAGGCCACACGATTCGAAAATTAAACATAGATTCTTATGACGAGAGGATGGATACGCAAACTGATCGGCGGGTTGAGCTTCGGCTCGGCACTTTTCATCTTTCAGGCCTGCTACGGCACGCCCCAGGATCTACAATTCGACATGCTCGTTGAAGGTACCGTGAAATCTTCCGCCACAGGACTTCCCGTCAAAGGAATCAAAGTCTCCGTCCCGGAAACCGGAAGTTCGCACATCACAGGAGAGGATGGCAAATACGGCCTGTGGACGATGTTCACCGACAGCACCAGGATCTCCTTCGAAGATACGGACCTCACCACCGACGGAGCCTTTCTGAAAAAAGACACCCTCATCGCCATTCCGCAGGAACGCGTACAGCTCAATGTGATGCTTACTCCCAAATAAATGTTTAAAGCCCTCCGAAAACCGGCCTTCCGGCTATTCCGTGAATCGGAAACGCACCTCCACGAGCTGAATTATCTCTTCTGGGAATGCACCACCCGTTGCAACCTCCATTGCCGCCACTGCGGCAGCGATTGCTCAAAGGATTCCGCATTCCCCGACATGCCCCTGGAGGACTTCCTCGCGGCACTCGACACGATCGAAAAACCGGCCAATAACCTGACCGTTGTCCTGACCGGCGGGGAACCCCTTCTGCGGAAGGACCTCGAAAAATGCGGACTGGAAATCAGAAAGCGGGGACTACGCTGGTCGATGGTGACTAACGGCCACCTCTACGACGGGGAAAGGCATGGCTCCCTGCTGGGGGCCGGACTGGGAGCACTGACTATCAGCCTCGACGGACTGTCAGGCTCCCACAACTGGCTGCGCCAATCCTCCGCCAGCTATGACAGGGTGACAAGGGCCATCGCCCTGGCCGCCGCCTCACCCCGCCTTAACTTCGACGTGGTGACCTGCGTAAACCAAAACAACATCCATGAGCTGCCCCAAATCAGAGAGACCCTTATGAATCTGGGCGTTAAAGCCTGGCGCCTCTTCACCATCATCCCCATCGGAAGGGCGAAGGATATCCCGGAACTCCGGCTGACCGACGCACAATTCACCGGACTGATGGAATTCATAGCCGAAGCCCGGAAATCAGAGGAGTTAAAGGTCAGCTTCAGCTGTGAAGGCTATGTCGGTCCCTATGAATCGCTGGTGCGCGACACCCCTTTCTTCTGCAGGGCAGGCATCAACATCGGATCCATCCTGATCGACGGCTCCATTTCCGCCTGCCCCAACATCGACCGCTCCTTCACACAGGGAAACATCTACCGCGATAACTTTTACCAGGTATGGCAATCACAATTCAAGCCCTTCAGGGACCGCAGCTGGATGCGCAGGGGGCAATGCGCTGGTTGCAGCGAATTCAATGACTGTCGCGGAAACGGCTTCCACAACTGGCACGGCGACAAACAGAATGTTCTGGTGTGTCACTCCCGCCTCACATCAAACCGCCAGGAGAAACCCAGGGCAATAAAGCTGTCCGGGGCATTACGGGTGATCCCCACCCCGCCCGACAGGTCTACCATGAGGTCATTGCTGACCAGGTAAGTCAATCCGCAGTCAAAACGGTGGTCAGCATCCCCTTCCACGGGAAGGTACCCGTACACTTCGATGAATCCTCCCAGCTGAGGCGTAAGCGAAATGCCGGAAGCAAGAGTATAAATATAGGTGGGCTCGTTGGAATTCCCGCTCCATTCGGTTCCCAGGTTGTATCCCAGGGAGAGATGGTCAGACAGGGTGTGCTGCATGGATAACCTGAAGGAAGGAGCCAGCCATTCAGGCCGGAACGCTTCCTTTCCTGACATGCACGAGGTGAGATGCCCCAGAAAAGCGGTCTGGGGAACAATCCCATCCTCGTCAAGCAACCGTGTTTTGAAGCCCACCGTCAGCGGATAAAACCCTGAAATGCGCTGGTCTCCATACTCCTCCATACCCGCTTCGGTGATCAGCCGCAGTTCAAAACGGTCATTGACCCCGTATTTCCAGAGGATCGAAGGATAAAGGAGACTTCGCGCATCACGACCTCCCTTTTCATACAGAAAGCCGGTTTCAGCCTGTATATATCCCCGGGGCACCAAAGAAGCAGATTCGGTCTGGTCAGGACGATCGGCCTGAAGGGGTTCCAATTCCTGGGCCTTTAAATTCTCACTGGCCGCAAAGGCCACCACAACCATCCATAACAAGTAACGTTGTAGCATTCTTTATGGTTTTGATGAATCTGAAATATAACAATATACACGGAGAAAACGAAATTTTTCCCGCACAACCATGCATGAAGAAAATAGAAGGTCGGGTTTGGTATGCTATACAGCAGAACTCAGACCGTTTTTTCTGTCTGGGTCAATATTTGGGATAGGAGTTGGTCGAATCCGTTTTTCACCTCCGGATCGTTGAAAAGCTCATTAAGTTTACCTTCGTCGCAACTCCTGCAGGAGGGTCAGGTGGATATCGCCGGTTCCTGGAGGGGTATCAATAATCAGAAAATCAAGATCTCCCCAAACCGTATCACCCAACAGTTGTTTGAGGGTTTTAGAGACCATGGGGTTGAGCCAGACCGCATTTTCTGCAATTCAGCACCTCCTGCCGGAAAATTTCCATGGCATGAGAGCCATTATCAGCCTCATCTTGTATGGCCATATTTTTTAAGTTCAGTATTCGATTCCTTCACGGGCTTCCACCCCATAGGTGTAATAGTGTTTAACCTCCTGCATTTCAGTGACCAGGTCAGCCCTGTCGATCAGCTCTTTGGGAGCATACCGGCCGGTAATGACGATTTCTAAGGCATCTGGTTTCTGGTCCAAGATCCTGTTCAGTTCGTGGACTGTAAAAAGGTTATAATAAATGGCGATGGTGGCCTCATCGAGCACCACCAGATCATACTTGCCGGAAGCAATTACTTTTGCCACCTCTTCCAATCCCTTCCGCGCGGCCAGGATATCCTCGTCATCAGGTGTTTTGATGATAAAACAACCCCGGCCGTATTGCCTGATGGTGATCCCAGGGATGTATTGCCTGACTGCTGTAATTTCCGAATAAGGTCTCCCTTTCACGAACTGGGCTATGAATATTTTCAATCCGGCGCCGGCGCTCCTCAAGGCCAGTCCGAAAGCCGCGGTGGTCTTCCCTTTCCCGTTGCCCGTATAGACCTGGATATATCCCTTCATAGGCTGAGCTTTATTGTCTTCAGAATCTCGTTATACATACTTTCCAATTGAAACTCCCCGCGGCAGAGAAGCGGGGAAACGAATCCCGATCCCTCGGGATGAGTTCGACGAGCTTCACTAACGGACCAACCATAAGCAGAGAACTGGCATTAATGCTGACATGGCACAAAGAAGGACTGTAGTCAATGCGCTCGCCGGAATTCAAATCAGGGGATCAGAATGAACAGGAGTATCCTGAGGGAGGGTATCCACCGTAGCTGGGAATAAAAAAAGGGACGGTGCCATTGATCAGTCATATCGTCCCCCTTTGGGATTCAGCCGCTGGTCGGCGGCAAAGTCAACATAATTTCCTGATACCGGTTAGCTCAGGATCTCTTCAATGGTGATGTAATCCCCTACTCTTCCGGTCATCTTTTCGACTTCGGTATTCACAGGGAGGGTCTTTTTCCCGGGTCTCCAGCCAGCGGGGCACACCTCGCCAGTCTTGGCAGCGTGCTGCCAGGCCCTGATCTGCCTCAGGAATTCATTGACATTCCGGCCTACCGAATCGGCCTGCACCTCCTGAGCCACGCAAACACCATCAGGATTAAACAGGAAACGACCCCTGAGGGCTACCCCTTCCTCCTCAACCAGCACACCAAAAGCACGACTGACTTCCTGGTTGGCATCGGCCCCCATGGTTAGCTTCAGTCCTTTCAGAATGGGTTCCGTCTCAGCAAAACGCTTGTGTGAGAATTTGGAATCGACCGATACCGCCAGAATCTCTACGCCCATCTCCTGGAACTCATCGTAATGGGCATTCATGGCCGCGATCTCAGTCGGACATACAAAGGTGAAGTCGGCCGGATAAAAACAAACCACCGCCCATTTGCCCTTGTAATCGTTGCTCGACACCGTGATGTAATGGCCGGTCTTGGCTTCATATGCATCCATTTCAAATTCCGGCATTTGCTGCCTCACCATTGATGTACTGCTCATTCTTTTTTCCTCCACATTTTTAGTTTCACCTGAATTTTCTTTAATCTCTTTTTTCTTAAGTGGTTTTACACCATTTGCACATGCCATAATCTATTGTATTAGTGTGTGTTAAATATTTTAATGGTTTTATCTGCGGTTAATGGTTTTTATTCCGGTGGACGATGAAATTCCCGGTGATGTTGACCTTAATGTCCTCAATGAGGAAATTGTCGATCTTATTCTCTTCAAAAAAAGCAGCAAGCAGTTGATCCAGCTTTTCATTGTGAAAATCTTCGATGTAATCGCATGCAATGCAATATAGGTGGTGATGATTTTCAAGAATTCCGTCGTAACGCATTACATCCTTCTCGGTTTTCACCTTTTTCAACAGATTATTTTCCACCAGAGTGTCCAACACTTTGTAAATGGTCCCAGATCCCATGGTCGCGTCTTTCTGTCTGATAAATTCAAGGATCTGCTCGGCAGTGGGATGGTTATCCAAACGATAGACCGCATCTAGCACAGCCAAACGCTGTGGAGTTACCTTCATTCCCCGGGCAACTAACAAATCTCTCAACGCAACACTGTCCATGACGACAACAATCCTCCAATAATATTTATTCTTGTTTAAAGATTATTCAAAATTAATAATAGCATCCGGAAATCAAAAACAGGAGGCTAGTTTTTTTCTTTTTTTGTGTAAAAAATCCCTCTTTCCAACCGTCTCGTTTCAATCTTTCCTCCTGCTTCCATGACATCGAGGTACTTGTTGACCTCATTAAGGTGTATGCCCAGGATCTTTCCCAGGTCATCAGAGGTGCATGGTCTTCGCCTGATGGTTTCCAGAATGGCGGTCTCCATATCTTTCCTGTAGGATTGAATCTTCTCGCGGGCAGGAGCTGCAGCTACAATCTCGACACCGTCGAGATTCCAGAGGCCGGCGATCCTCTCCAGTTCTTCCCGGGTTGCTCTTATGAGTCCCGGAATTGTGCCGGGACGGTCAAGGGTATTCAACTGCACCCGGTCGGGTCTTATCCTGAGAATGGCATCTTTAAGCGCTGTCAGCTCACTTATATGGTCGTTGTAACCGGGAAGAATAAACACTTCTAACCAGATTTGCCCTTTGTAAGCCTCTCTTAAGTTAATCAATCCATCAATTATACGGGCTACATCAAGTCCCGGATGCGGCCGGTTGATTCTCCGGAATGCTTCCTCCGTTGCCGCATCGAGCGAAGGAAGGACCACATCGGCATCCCTGATGGCATCCACCACCCCCTTATCGTAAAAAAGGGTACCGTTGGTCAAATAAGCGTCAGCTTGGTGGTTTTACCTACCTCACAATATACACAATCAAGTGTGCATACTTTTTTGGGGATCAGGTCGACCCCCAGCGACATTCCCAATCTTCGTGAGGGAACCGGGCCAAAAATATACTTGTACATTTCTCTTTGATTTTACCTCAACGGCCAGGGATTTTCTCCCTATGTGCACATCAAAAAATCTCATCACAGCACCGGTAGCAAACTTGTGGCCTGCGCTGACCGATAAATCACTCTATGTTATCACTTACGTTTTTTACTTCATGTAGCCTGCTCAACAACCATTCTGTAACCGGAATAACTTCTATGGTTTTACCGTTTACAGGGATTTCTTGTTTTTCATCCATGGTTATGATGATCATTCTTTGTGGATTTAGTTCAATGGCTGCAGTTTGAAGTGCCCTGACCTCCCTGTTTTTGGTTTTGGGATCCCTGATTGTCCAACATACCTGGATAAGTTCCAGAACTCTCCTGTTATGGTAGATCACAAAATCTACTTCAATGGTTTTTTTGTAATAATACAGTTCGTATTGACGGGTTTGCCTCTGCCTGAAAAGCTCCAGAAAAACAATATTCTCAAGAAGGTGACCGCGATTGGGCGTGGACAGTGCTCCTGCTAAAGTGGAAAAAGCTATGTCCACCATGTAGATCTTCCGGTAACGGAGTGACTCCTGATTTTTGAATGAAAACTTCGGCAAAGTCAGAAAAAGCCATGCTTCTTCCATAAAGGAAACATAATTCCTGGCCGTGTTGTCACTTCCCAGATTAAATATTTTCCTCAGCCGGTTATAACTGATCTCTGTTGCACTATTACCAACCAACCAAATTGCCATCTCCCGCAAAGAGCGGATATGCCGTATTTTATGCCGGTACATAATATCTCGCGTCACAATGGCATTAAACAGCGTGGAGATGTAGGCGTTTTTGGATTCTCCGGCAATGATGTCGGGAAAACCACTGCCGTTGAGATACTGCTCAAAATAACCGGTCATCAGACCTTTGTCTTTTGCAGTGATGAGCTCATGGGTAATTGCTCCTTTGGCAGCTAAAAACTCTTTAAATGAAAAAGGAAGTAATTCGACTAAAAAATAACGGCCTGTTAGATGGGTGGCCATCTCACTGCTGAATAATTTCGAATTTGATCCTGTTAATATTACTTTCAAATTATTGCGCAGCAACCGATTAACAAAAAGTTGCCATCCGTCCACATTCTGAACTTCATCGAGAATCAGTCTGTCGAATTTACCATACACTGAAAACAAACCTTCAAGCAGTTGATCAAGGTCATGTGCTGTTATTCCAATCAACCTTTCATCATCAAGATTAAGATAGGCATAAGGCAAATCCTTCAGCGCCCTGTGTGCAAGGGTGGATTTGCCTGACCTCCTGACACCGGTGATTATTTGCACCAAACGGCTCTCTGCACTTACAGATGCCTCTCTATCCCTCGGAACCCACCCTGCCTCCAGAATGAATTGGACTTCTTCCCGTTGTTCTGCAATGATTTGTCTGAAATTCAAATCCATATTTGTTGAATTGTATCATCAAATGTACGATTTATTCGCAATATACTGCGAATAATTAATACTTTATTCGCAATATACTGCGAATATAAATTACCAGAAAACCTCTTTAAAAACGGACTGAAAAGTATTTTACCGGCCAGAATTACTATACCTTTATCCCAAAATTGCGAAATGATTACGTCAACCATTACCATCAAAGCACCAGCCGAAAAAGTGTGGCAGGCACTGACCGATAAGAACCAGATGAAAGAGTGGTACTTCGACATTCCCGATTTCGAGCTGAAGGCAGGGGCCACCTTTAATTTCCATGAACCGGGCGAAGCCCGCCAGTTCCATCACCAATGTGTGATCAGGGAGATTGATCCCCTCCGGAAATTCTCCCATACCTGGACCCACCCGGCACTCAGCAAGGGCGAAAGCGTGGTCACCTGGCTTCTGGAAGAGCAAAACGGCGTCACAAAGGTCACCCTACACCACGAAGGAGTGAAAAATTTCGCCGATGCCGGATCCGATTTTGCCCCCGAAAACTACCAGATGGGATGGAACGGCTTTATGGCTGCCCTTAAAAATTATGTCAATGGCATCCGGAAACACAGATACACCATTGAAATTGCGGCTCCCGCCAAAAAAGTGTGGGAGGTCCTGCTTAAAGAGGAGAGCTACCGCACCTGGACCGGCGTCTTCTGCGAGGGCTCTTACTACACCGGAAAACTGGAACCCGGCGGAAGGATTCATTTCCTGACCCCTGAAGGGTTTGGCATGTACAGCGACGTCATCTTCCTCATCCCGGATTCTTACGTCCTCTTCCAGCATATCGGCGACATTGCCGGATTTAAGGAACAACCCCTGAATGAAGCGGCAGAGCGCTGGACCGGCGCTTTCGAGGGGTACACCCTTACGGAAAAGGAGGGTAAAACCCATCTCCTCGCCGAAGTGGACCTGGTCCCCGAACAGGCAGACGAATACGACCGGACTTTCCCGAAAGGACTTGAAAAAGTGAAGGAGTTATCTGAAAAATGAGTTTGACTCAGGTCAAACAATAGTAAATATCTCCTTTATGAGGTCCAATGTGACCAATCCATTTTGAACGATCATTCTTTAAAAGCAAATCCCAAATATCAGAATCAAGGCATTGTTTGAAAATAAAGCGGCAGAGATTCCATGAACATGTAATTGTAAAGGATTCCGGCCGACTAATCACATGATGTGAAAAAGAAGCTAGCCATGAAAAAAACTGTATGCATCGTCATTTTCGCCACGTTGTGGCTGGCCGGAGTGGGCCAGGATAAAGCCACTCTCCGGCTGAACCTTGAGAAAAACAAGATCTACCGCCTCTGCTCCACCACGGAACAAACCACCAGCCAGACCGTCCAGGGGATGGCCCAGAACGTGGAATCCAAAACGCGCTATGTCATCTCTCTGAAAATGATGGACGCCACCCCCGACTTCCTGGTTTCCGAAATCCGGTTTGACACCGTCGACATCAGGTCCAACGCCATGGGTAAAACCACCCTCATCAGCTCCGCCAGTGAAGGCGACGTCACCTCCCAGGAGACCTCCGCCCTTCTCTCCTACTTCATGCACCGGCTGACCCAAAATCCCCTGTTCGTTAAAATCGACTATGCCGGCCATGTCATTGACATCGTCAATGCCCAAATGCTCTCCAACATCATTCTGAAAGATACCGCCTCCGTCACCTTGACCGGCATAATGGGCAACGCGCTTAAAAAGGAAATCGCCAACATGGTGAGCGCCAACAGCCTGAAGAACATGATCGAAACCTTCACCTGGAACCTTCCCGGCGGGGAAGTCTCCAAAGGCGACAGCTGGCAGATCATCCAGAAAATGAACACCGGGGGAATGGCCCTTGACATCGTCACCAGTTCCCGCCTCGACAATGTAAAAGACCACGCCGCCTCCGTCACGGCCCAGTCCGAAATTAAAGCCGCGGCAAACGCCGCCCCCATCCAGTCAGGCGGAGCCACCGTAAGTTACGACGGCCTCCAGGGCATGAGCAAAACCACTCTGCTGATCGACACCCGAACCGGCTTACCCCTCGAAAGCAGCGGCAAAACTTCCATCTCAGGGAACCTGGGCGTCAGCGCCCCCGGCGTAAGCATGCAGATTCCCCTGACCATCAAGGGAGAAACCATAGTAAAACCACTTTAAGATTCTCCGGAAATATCCCAGATCATTGCCATGATAAACAACGGCACCTGCAGGGTGAACGTGACCCGTATGGCCAATCCGCCAGGCCGGCGCTGATAGATCACACAAAAAATGAAACACGCAGATCACCGGTCCGGAGTCCATCCGGAATCTGAAAACCTCCCGGATTACAGCATGCGCCCAAAACAGCTGAATGTGTCAAAAACATTACCCACCACAATGAAATCAACTCAACAAATGAGACTATTTTCCATCCTTGTACTGCTAATCCTCTCACTGGCCGCTCACTCCCAGAATATCAAAGGTTGCGTCCTACTCGAAAAGGATAAGTCCCCCGTTCAGTTTGCCTCGGTCGGACTCGTACAGTTACCTGATTCGGCGATGACCAGAGGAACCATCACCCTCACCGACGGAAGTTATATCATCGACAACGTCAAACCGGGCGATTACCTCATCAGGGTCAGCTTCGTGGGTTACCAATCTAAAGAACAACCGGTTTCCGTAATGCAGGGCACGGCAGAAATCATGACCGACACCCTCTTCCTTACTGAAACCACCACCGAAGTGGGCGAAGTGGAAGTGGTGGCCGAACGGCTCAAAGGAAAGGAGATGGTCGACCGCACGGTCTATGCCGTGCCGGAAGCCATCGCCAAAACCGTCACCACCGGATACGAGCTCCTTAAAAGGATTCCGCAGGTCAACGTAGACTTCCAGAACAACATCACCCTCAACGGAAGCAGCAATTTCATCATCCAGGTCGACGGAAGACAACGCACCCGTGAATTCCTGGCCAAGCTCCTGCCTACCGACATCGAAAGCGTGGAAATCATCAGCAATCCTTCCGGAAAATATGAAGGAAATATCGACGGGGTGATCAACATCATCCTGAAGAAAGAGGCGCGGTTCGGACTGAGTGGCAACACCAGCCTGAGCACCAAGCCCTTCAATAAACCCACCAACGCCCTGACCGGAAGCCTCGACTACGCCCTCGGAAAAATCACCTTTTACGTGACGGGGTTCGCGGTCAACCAGAAGCTAGACATCGGTAACCAGGTCGACAGCCGTTTCGCCCTGATCGACTCCCTCAACGCCACCTCCGGAAAAGGAGCCATCGATGTCTCCCTGGCCTCGGTCAACGGCGGATTCGACTATTACATGAACGACAAAAATAACCTGAGTGTCAACCTCAACCTGCAGCCCATCAGGCAGGATATTGACATGACCACCCAATCGAAACTCTTTAAAAGCGGAAACCCCCGTAATACCATCGAATCGGTGATCGACAACAGCACCCGGAGCAATGAAAACTCGGTTTCCCTCTTCTACCAAAGGAAATTTAAAAATCCGGTGCAAGAGTTCACCGCCGAAACCAACCTCTACCGCTTCCACTCCCGGCAGGAAAACGATTTCGACAACACCTGGTTCTACCGCAACAGCGACTCCATCGTCAACAACTACAGCCGCTTTGAAGATGACCTGAACGACCGCTATTACCTCTCCGGAAAACTCAACTACGTCCACCCGCTGGGGATGAATGCCAAAATTGAAACGGGCTACCAGCTTTATTACCAGCGGCTCGATTATGACTTTACCACCAATACCCAGCAGGCAGGCAACCTCTTTGAATACGCCGAAATGCGCCATTCTGTTTACGGCGGAGTCACCCTGAACCTCAAAAAGGTGGGCATCCAGGCCATCCTGAGGATCGAGAACAGCCACATTAAAGCCGATTCGGTTACCGATCCCCGGTATACCTGCTACCTCCCCTCTTTTAACCTGCAGTATAAGTTCTCCTCGTCACACAACCTGAAATTCACCTACAACCGCCGTATCAACCGGCCGGGAATCTACGACATGAATCCCAACTTCAAACTCAGCGAGAACTACGACATCACCCAGGGGAACCCCGACCTGAAACCCGACTACCGCGACCGCCTCCAGCTCACTTACACCTGGAATTTCGGCAGCAACTACTTCTCACCCTTTGTGTACCACGAGTTCTATTCCGACAGGATCGGCCGCCAAATCGAGGTGACCCTCTCCCCGGTCACCAACGCCTGGACCACCCTCACAAAACCCTTTAACCTGATCAACGGGTATGAGACCGGCGGAGGCGTCAACGCCATGCTCTGGTTCTTTAACTTCAACGCACGCATCTATAAGGGCCACTTCAACGAATTTAAAAGTCAGACAGCCTTTATCCCGGCCACCAACTACTATTCCTCGAGCATTACCGGTACCGCCTTCAAACAACTCGATAAGAAAAAGACCCTTACAGTTTTTGCTTATGCCAATTACAACGGGGTGAATATGAACGCCCAGACAAAGACCCGGACGCTTCCCCTTTATGGCTTCGGAGGACAGAAACAACTCAAGAGCCACACCTTCGGGGTCTTCTGGCTGCTGCCTTTCTCCGGGGAAATCGACCTCAACAAAGCCGAAACCGAAACCCCGGCATTCACCTCCACCAATATCACCCGTTTCGATGCTGCCAACTTCATCCAGTTCAGCTACTCCTACCGATTCCAGAAAGGCCGTAGCGTGAAGAAACTGGGGCGTAAGGCCGACATCGAAAGCGACAGTAAGAAAGGCACCATTGGGATGTGACGGATCACTCCTGCATCTTTTCGCGCAAGGCCTTCTCTTGTTCTGCCGACCAGTATTTGCAGTCGAGTTCGATAAAGACCGACGAGTAAGGAATCACTTCGGTGGTTTTAAGGACCAGCACCTTAAACATGGCCGACCTTTCACTCACCAGTGAATTCTCGTCCATCGACTCACTACAAAGATGAGGTGGGAGGAGTCTCCTCCGGAACACCACCCGGGACAATCAATTCCCCCCCGTCATTCTGACCACCGTCAGGGAGTGGGGAGGCAGCGTGCAGGGGAAACGGTTGCCAGCCGCCAGCGCCGTGGTGACGGGCTGAAGAGTTCTCTCCCCGGGTGCACCGGCCAAAACGGTTTTCACGGCCGAAGAGCCCTCCTTTACAGCATCTCCCAGGTTCACCTCCATCTCCACCGCTACCGGCAGCAGATTCACCATCTTAACAATTACGTCACCACTGGAACTCTCCCGCACCACCGAGGTGGCTATTCGCCGCTCCACCGCCGCCAGATCCGTCTCCGCCACCACCTTTCCGGGGAGGTATTCATCTCCTGCATTCACCGAGAAGAGTTTCTGCACTTCATAATTCACGGTGGGCTTCACCTCCGTGTTGTTGAAGAAGATCAGGTCGGTACCCCACTGGGTATGTCCCTCCTTCGCCAGAAGGGGCGCATAGGAAGCCATGACCACCTGGTCGCCGTTGCGCTCAAGGGCCGTCATATATGCCGCCTCCGCCAGGGCATTGTACCAGCTGTTGCCCCACGAGGCATACTCCCCCAGGTAAACCTTCGCGCGGCTCCGCGGATACTGGTCGTAAAACGACTGGTGATGTATGAACCACCCCGGAGGCTGGTAATAATGCTCATCCACGACCTCCAATTGCATCTGATCAGCAATCTTCCACCCCTCCTCATAGTCGGTGCCCGAACTGAAGGGCCCCACCGTACCAATCACCGTGATTTCAGGATGCTGCTTGCTGACCTCCGCATAGAGGAACCTGAACCGCTCCTCGAAAGTGTCGCTGATGCGTTCCTCGTTGCCGATGCCCAGATACTTCAAACCGAAAGGCGCAGGATGGCCCGCCTCAGCCCGAACCTTCCCCCAGGGCGTCGAAGGATCCCCATTGGCAAACTCAATCAGGTCAAGTACCTCCTGCAGATAATCCTCCATCTCCTCCATGGGCAGCCCCTTCTGGCCATCATCCCGCGAATTCTGGCAGCTCACGGCCGCCGGAACCACCGGCACCGGCTCCGCCCCAATATCCTCACAAAACTGAAAATACTCATAATAGCCCAGTCCGGCCGACTGGTGATAATTCCAGATATTGCGCTGCCCCTTCCGTTGTTCCACGGGCCCAACGGTATACTGCCACCTGTACATGTTGTCCAGTCCGTCGCCATGCACCAGGCAACCCCCCGGAAAACGCAGGAACCGGGGCTTCAGATCGGCCACCGCCTGCGCCAGGTCGGCACGCAGCCCGTTGGATCGTCCTTTAAAGGTTTTCTCCGGAAAGAGTGAGACCATATCGAGCGCCACTTCCCCCTTCCGGGGAATCAGCACCGATGACCTGGCCTGCTTACATGCTTTCACCCGGACCAGCACCTCGAGGCGGGCATGACGCGCACCGGTTGCCGGGATCAGGGTTGCCTTATGTTTAGTCCAGCGCCCCGACAGTTTCCCCGCTTCCGCTTCGGCCAGCACCTCCCCCTTCTCACCGGTCAACCGCACTTTCAACGTTCCCTTCCTCCCTTTCAGCTGCCGCGCAAATACAGAAAACAGATACTTCTCGCCCCCGCTGACCACAATGCCGTCAAATCCTTCGTTGGAAAGCCCCACGCCTTCGCCCCGATCAGACACACTCACCACGGCATAGTGCGGGTTATGGACATGAAGGGGCTCCCGGTCATCTATGCGAAAATCGCCCCTCGCACCGTCATAGGTTGTTAACCGCCAGCTCTTAAAACCATTCCAGGTGGAGTCGCGGCCCCCGGTATCCTCCGGAGTGTATTCAAAGGAGCGGTTCTGTACCAGCTCACCATACAAACCCCCGTCGGCCGCATAGTTGATATCCTCGAAAAAGACCCCCCAAAGCAGGTCGCTGATGGGTTTCTTTCCCGTAAGTCCGGCGGTGAGCCTGGCCTTCACCGGCGTCTCCGGAAAGAGCTGCACGTAGGTCGGCCGGTTCCTGTCAGCGGTGATCCACCCCTCCCTGGTCAGCTCCAGCTCCACCACCTGGATAGAGGTGCGCCGCTGCGCGTATCCGTCCTTCTTCTTATCCTCCCCTACACGCCCCGGATGGGTGAAATAAACCATCCATGTGCGGTCGTTGCTGGTCACCACATTGGCGTGCAGCCCATTGGGAATATCGTCCAGGCCGGTCCCCTCCCCGTCGGGCAACAAGGGATCGCCCGGCTGCCGCTCCCAATGGTCGCCATCTTTTGAGCGGTAAACCGCCTGGCCCTTCCAGGTGTCAATGATCAGCCAGTAAAAATCTTTCCACCTGAAGGCTGCCGGCCCCTCACCGCTGATCTTCAGCACCTCGCGCGGTGCCGACCAGGTGTACAAATCGCGGCTTTCAATCATGCCGATATGGGAATAATCCTTCGAGGCCTTGTAAAACATCCGCCAGGTGCCGTCTTCCATCCTGAGGATATCGGCATCAATAACATGGGTACCCAGCTGGTCCAGCCGCTGCTCATAGGTCCAGTTGCGCAGGTCGCTGCTGGTGAGATGGCTGATGAATCCCGGCAATCCCCATTTGACGTCGATCCCCGGCTGGATGCTCAGATACATATGCCAGAGGCCGTCGTCGCCCCTGACGATATCGGGAGCCCATAAGGTAGCCTCATTCCCCCCGCATTCCGCAGGCAGATCAGGAAACTCAGCCGTCCCCACATAACTCCAGGTGGCCCCGTCGGCCGACTCGGCAATCCCGACGGGCGTCCCAAAGACCCAGCTCACCCCCGGCAACTCCGTCATGGTGGCCCGTCGGTTGGTATAGAACATCCACCATTTGTTGACCTGTGGGTTCCAGACCACCACAGGATCTGCCGCCCCGTCGTACACCGGGTCACGGAAAAGGGGCTTCGGCGCCTCCACTCCCTCACGGCCTGTGTTCTCCCGCTGCACACGGGCACCACGCTCTTGCTCCCCGATGAGGGCCAGCACCTTCTCCCCCGGAACGGTAACTACCGAACCGTGTTTCACATCGGGCGGAAAGGAGATCTTCGCGGTCACATCCTCAAAGGTGACAAAGTCACGGGTGAGTTGTGCTTCGTAATGATGCTCCCGGTAAGCCTCCATGACCACCAGAAAAGTGCTGTCGGGCAACGCCACGATGGCCGCCCCTTCCACCCAGTTTCTGGTGAAGGGAGTGGCACTGATTCTCCTGTAGGGACCGGCAGCCTTCTCGCTGACAGCTACCAGCAGGTTCTTCTGCGGCTCAGGTAGCTCCCGCTCATCCTTGTAAATCATGTAATATCTGCCGCCCACCTTTTTGATGGTCGCATCGATCACGTTGTGCCCCGGATCAAAGAAAAGCCGCGCCGGAGTGTAGCTTTTGAAATCTTTGGTAGTGGTGCAGTACATCCGGTGGTCGTACTTATACCCCGGTTCCGTCTTCCAAGCGCCGTTCTCGCTGATGGTGCTCGCCCAGAAAATGAGATAGCAACCCTCCTCCTCATCCCAGATCATCTCGGGCGCCCAGCAGTTGCGGGCTTCTAAGCCCGCCATCACCTCCGGGTAACTCTGCCGTGACCATTGGATGAAATCCGTGGTGGCGGCATGCCCGATGCGGGGCGCATCCCAGTTGATGGTCCAGAGACAGTGGTATACCCCGTCGGGACCCCGCATGATAAAGGGATCGCGCATCTTCTTTTCGGTGCCCCACGATCCGAAATCCGACTTCAGGAAACTGTATTCCGGACCGATGGCTGTCCAGCGGTAGCCATCGGTGCTCCAGGCAAAGTGAAGCCCGTTGCGGTTGTTGTTCTTACTGGTGAAATAGGCAAAGAGATAACACTCCCTTCCCGAAAGGGAATCCTCCGGAAAAACAGGTTCCTGAAGATTGTCCCTCATGTCATCCCCACAGGATCTGATGGCACATGCCTCTTCATGATCGACAGCGACCACAGTTGTTCCCAGCATAAAAATCATACTCACCAGGGTGAAAAACCTGATGGCTGCCCTAACGCTTTTTGTGATCTTACTGGTTCCGGTTTTCATGATAGCTCAGTATTTTGTTAATCCCTCCCTTGTTTTCACCCTGATGACCTGGACGTTCTCCGAAAGCCGCGCGGTGACCCGCGATTATCCCGGCTATTTCGATGCGTAACGACTGCCTGATTACATTAAACCGCACACAGAACAACCGCAGGCGGGTTCTCTACAGGGATTCCAGATGGGCGGTGAAATGCCGCAGGAGGGGAGTCTCAAAGGCGATCCGGTAACCCCTGAATTGCTCCCTTTTCCGGAACACTTCGATAATTACCTCGCAGACATAGTCGATATGGCTCTGGGTATAGACCCTGCGCGGTATGGCCAGCCGCACCAGTTCCATGGGCGGACCGACATGCCGGCCCTGTTCATCCTGTTTGCCAAACATCAGGGAGCCGATCTCGACCCCCCGGATCCCCCCTTCAAGATATAACGCATTGGCCAGGGCCACCCCGGGCAGCTCATGCGGCGGAATCTGCGGCAGAAAGGTTTTTGCGTCGAGGTAGACCGCATGGCCCCCCGTGGGAAGAATCATCGGCACCCCCGCCTCCGTCAGCTTTTCACCCATGTACTCGATGCTCCGGATACGGTAACGCAGATAATCCTCTTCCAGCACCTCCTCCAGTCCCTGCGCCATGGCCTCCAGATCACGTCCTGCCAGTCCGCCATACGTGGGAAACCCTTCGGTGATGATCAGCAGGTTCCGGGCTTCCAGGGCAAGCGCCTCGTCATTCATGGCCAGGAATCCCCCGATGTTGACCAGAGCATCCTTCTTGGCACTCATCGTGCAACCGTCGGCCAGGGCGAAAATCTCCCGCGAGATCTCCTCCACTGTTTTATGTGCGTACCCCTCCTCCCTGGTTTTGATGAACCAGACATTCTCGGCAAAACGGCAGGCATCGATGAAAAAGCGGATCCCGTACCTGCGGCAAATGGCCGCAGTCTCCCGCAGGTTCCCGAGCGAAACCGGCTGACCACCCCCTGAGTTGTTGGTGATGGTCATCACACACATCGGGATGTGCTCAGCTCCCCGCTGCTGTATGTAAGCCTCCAAAGCCACTGTGTCCATGTTGCCCTTGAACGGGGCAATCAGATGGGGTATCTTCCCTTCCGGCGTCAGGAAATCAAGGGCCTCGGCACCCGAATACTCCACATTGGCACGCGTCGTGTCAAAAAAGGTGTTGCTCACGAAACTCTTGCCCTTTCCGCCCAGGATCGTGAAAAGGATTTTCTCGGCAGCCCGCCCCTGGTGCGTGGGAATAATATGCTTATATCCGGTAATCCTTTCGGCGACTTCCTTAAACCGGTAAAAACTCCTGGAACCCGCGTACGACTCATCGCCATTCATGATCCCCGCCCACTGCCGGGCACTCATGGCCGACGTCCCGCTGTCAGTCAGCAGGTCGATCAGTACCTTGTCGGCATTGACCAGAAAGAGGTTGTTCCGGGCCTCCCTGAGTATCTCCGCACGTTCTGAACGGGTGGTAAAGGTCAGCGGTTCAACAGATTTGATCCTGAAAGGTTCAATGATAACAGCCATAGTACAGGTTTTAGAGATATTACGGTTTATTCAGAGCTTAAAAATAGTCGAATACCCCGTATTTCACAACCCTATGGCACGATTCAAAGGGTGATGCCGGCCACCACAAAAAATTGTTCGGTGGCAGGATTCAGAATGACACGCCCTGTAAGGGGCAGACTGAAATGGTCGCTGAACCTGATCTCCCGGGTGGTGGAAAGTCCGAGGTTACAGATTTTGAAATCACCGTCGGGAGTGTGCCAGCCGCTGCCTCCCCCGGCAAACAGGGTCAACACCCCGGTCGTCACGCCCGCTTCAAAATAGAGATCACCCCCCTTGGCTCCTGCGCCATCGTTCAGAATATAATTCGCCGACAGCGTAAAGGGACCCGGAGAAAAACCCCCATTGATCTCAAAAGCATGGTGTGCAGCATCGAACCATGCCGCACCAGGGAAGTAGTAATCGGTTAAACCCACGGTAAACTTCCCCACGGTGAACGAAGTATAGAGATCACTCTCCAGTGCTTCGGCATCAGATATGCAATAGGAACCCCAGGCCCCCAGGGTTAATCCTCCCGCAGTGAACTCCACCCCTGGCTGAATAGCCGGACCGCTACCGATTTTGGTACCGCGCCATACATAACCGCTTACCAGATCAGCACTTACACTGAAATTCCCGGATGACTCCTGCGAATAGGCCAGAGAAGAGAATCCGACCTTAAAAAACAATAAAAGAAACAGCCATTTTTTCATTTTTGGTGATTTTTAGTGGTTAATTTTAATTAAGGAACATCATTAGCTAAAAATTATTATTTTTCTTATACCCCCCTATTTTTTATTGTATGTGATATTTCGAAAATATGTATTTATCAATAATACCCCCATAATTATAATGGTTCATCTTTGATATATTAACATTATAGTAATCCTACCCCCAAATTTTAAATCAGGACATGTTCTTTAATTCTCCAAAAGCAGCTCGTCTGGTAAATTGCACTATAAAATAACATTAGTTCAATCTGGTACTACAATTGTATCAGATGTATTGCTATATGAGGGAAAAAATAGAAATATGACAATCAATCCTCCATAGTTAACCTGGAAAGTATTAATAGCATTTGTGTGTTTTAAATTATGTTAGGGTAATTTGAAACCAAATGGAGTATTAAAGAGGGGTCATTGAATCACGGTGATTTCCCCGGGGGCAGTGACCCGGGTGTCGATGGTACCGTCGGTACGGCGCGTGTGTTTCACCCGCACCACCCCGTAGGGCGTCGGGTAACTCCCTTCGGCCCACTTCAGGTGGCCCAGGTGGGGCTCAATCTGAATGGTTTTGCATGCTGGCTCCAGGATATGGATGCCCAGGACGTTCTCCGTGAGCCAGGCCGTCACCCCCGAGGCCCAGCCATGGCAGAGGCTGTGACGGTAGCTGGGGTAACAGTAGGCCCCGAAGGAACCATGGATGTCATTTTTCCCTTCCTCCGGAAATGCGTCGATTCTCGTGGAGTTCTCCATCCATTCCACATTGAAATCCTCCCAGAAGGTGGTGGCTCCCATGTCGAGCATCCCGCCCCAGTAAGCCCTGATGATGTCGAGGGCCTGGTTGTGCATGCCGGCCATACTGAAGGCGTCGAGCATGTAAAGCCCGTAAAAGGTGGAGAACCGCCTGGGGCCATCGACGGCCACCACTTCGCGGCACGCCTCCCCGGGATCCATCACCCCGGCCACGGCCATCAGCGCCGCCGCCTGCTTGAGGCCGTTGTGAGGCATCACTTTCCGGTTGAGTTTCTCCATGGCGGCCTCACATTTCGCGGCCGATAACGGTTGATCCAGAATACGGCAAAGCACAGCGGCATCTCTGAGTGCCCACAACAGCAGCGCCCGGTAGCCCGCCTCCACCCCTGCAACATTGGGCGTCGAAGGCCAGTCGAGGAACCGGAAATTACTCAGGCTCTCTGTGCCGTCCTCACTGATCTTCGCATCAATCTGGTCGATCAGTCCGGTGATGTACTCCCCGTGGCTCCGCAGAAAGGCCAGGTCCCCGTTCTGCATGTACCAGTCATGGTGGATGATGAGGTACCACATGGAATAGGAGCTCATGCCGTTCATCCAATGGGGCAGGGGATATTGTTCGCAGGCCAGGTCGAGGCTGCGGGGAACCACTTCATTGTTTCCGAATACGGTCATGATGGTTTTCAGCTCAGGATGAAAGTCGCCCAGCCATACCAGCCGGTCGCGCTTAATGCCATCCCAGAGGTACTCCTGCATGTTAAGGTGGGTGGTATAAGCCCCTGTCATCCAAATGGAATCAAGCCGGGGATCGCTGCTGTGAAACGATCCCAGGTACTCCAGGTCGCGGTAACGGAATACCGCCCTGGCCTCCTTAAGATTGATGGTGGTGTTGGGTTGCAGCAGATCGATCCGTACGAAGCGGAAACCGGTATTGCCTATTTCGATGAGCCCCGAACGGGGGATCTCCATGATGATGTCGCGCTTGGCATGGTCATCGGTCGAAAAACCCATCAGCCAGTCGGCATTCCAGGTCTTGCTGTTGGCCTCGCCCACCGATTCCCCGAAGCGGATACGCACCAGCGACGGCTCCCGACGCGAAGAACCCCCCATCACCAGTTGCAAACCCCCGTGTAGCTCCCTGCCGTAGTCAAGCAGGATAGAAGCAGTATCCTTGTCCGTGGTGGTCATGGCACAAAAAACCGGGCGCTGTGTCATCTCCGACTGGCTGTTGCCGGGATTCAGCAAGACCTCCCGGTTTCTGACCCTCACCCCTGTGGTGTCAGAACTCCACATCACCCGTACCGGTGAAATAAAAGTGCGTTTCATCAGGTCGTCGGCAGCCACCACCCCCTCGCTGAAAAGTGGCGGCAGACTCGTCCCGGAAAAGTGCTTTTTCATATAACGTATAAACACCCCATAATCCTCCGGAAGGGTACCATGGCCGCCGGCATGCATGGTATATCCCAAACGGGAGAGCAGGGGGATGCCCGCGGGAGGAAATTCTTTCTCTGCCGGGCCGGCCTGTCCCAACAATTGGTAGACCGGCTGGGCTGCCTTCAGGGCCAGCCACTCTCCCTTAGGGTCTGACCAGAGATCGCTATCGCCGGTCTGCAGGAGCAGGGGCCGGGGGGCCATCAGGGCAATCAGCATATGGGCATCGACGGGAGAAAGGGAAGGATCCCCACCAAAGGTGGCCCGGTTACCACAAAACTGGTAGAAATAACGCGTGGGGACCGTCATGTGGGCGATGGTCTCCCCGAAATTGCGACGCGAGAGGGCACCACCCCCCTCGCCCGAGCAACTGGCGATCACCATTCCGAAGCGGGGATCGCTGGCCCCAGCCCACAGAACGGTCTTTCCCAACCTGGAAATCCCGAAGAGGGCCACCCTGCGTGCATCGACACCCGGGTCGGTCTCCAGATAGTCCATGGCCCCGCTCAGGCCCCACGCCCAGGCGGCTATCGCTCCCCATTCATCGGCAGCAGGGACCATAGTCCCCGGCTTCAGATGAGATCCCCTGATGCCATACTTCATTCCCCCGGCAAAGTCAGGCTCTATATCCCCGTAATAGATCGTGGCCACCCCGATGCCCTCGTCGAGGAACTGCTCTACCGGAAGCATGCTTCCCGGTTGGCTCCGCACCACCGGAATCCGCTGTCCTTCACGGTCCCACATCGTGCCGGCCCGTACCCCCGGATCATCGACCGTCAGGGCATTGGGCAAAAAACTGATATGGAAAAAGAGAGAAACCGGCTTCCGGCTGCCCGCCGGCAGGTAAACAAGAAGATCTGCCTTCGGACCGGCGGTATCACCGGTGAAATAAAGAGTGACCTGTTTCCGCAGGGCTTTACCCCCCCACGCCGGCGTTCCTGAGTCAAAAACCCTGAAAGTCAAGGCCTCCCGCCCAGGTGCTCTCCCAAACTGGAACTCCCTGAAAAGCGCCAGAATCTCAGGCCGCCTTTGCTCCAGCCACATTTCCGGGGTGGTGACCTGCTTACCGTTTTGCATGGTCAACACGTCGGGAAGCTCATACTCTCCTGTGAGGGCCTCATCATAATTGACGGGATACCCCGCCACGACCTGAGGCGCATTCTGGCCAATTGAAGCTGTTCCGGCCGATAAAATAACAGCCAGAACAAACAGCAGACCTGACAAACGGATTTTCATGATCTTACGGTATAACAGTGGCATGGAAGACCCTGCCCGGTACCGTAAAATTAATAAATTCAGGGTTACTCCCTGGTGAAAGTAAAGGTACCTCCACCCTGCTTCAGGATCATCTTCTTTTCGGTGGGCTGGAAAATCATCACAATGCCGGCCTGCTCAAATTTGAACTGGTCCTGAGCGGTAGCTTCCAGCGGAAAGGAGGGCTGCCCCGTACCCTGGGCAATCAGCCGGTTGCTCTCCCTGGTTATAGTGATTTTTACGGGCAGCTGTTCCGAGGAATAAACCCCGGCATATTGATCCAGCGTTTCCGGGCTCACCTCAATAACCTTGAAGTCGGGAATCTCATAAGGTTTTCCGAAGACGGCGCTCAGCACGGCGATGCTGATGTTGTTGGTATTGGTGTTAGAGCCGTTGGAAGTCATGGCATAGGAGATCTTATCCCCGGGAAAGTGACAGAAAACCGAGGCAAAACCATCGATCCCCCCGGTGTGGCCCGGGGCCATCCTATCATAAAATGGCAATCTGATAAGACCGAGGCCAAACTGGTCCCTGAAATCACTCATTTGTGCCAGGCTTTTCGCAGAAACCACCTTTCCCCCGAAGAGGGCATCGCTGAATTTCACCAGGTCTGAAGGGGTGGAGACGATGCCTCCGGCTCCCAGGGGCACCGAAATATCGGTCTCAGGCTCTGATTTCCAGCCATGATCGTACTTGTACGAAAGAGACTGGTTTTTCTCAGGATCGATCTTTCCTCCCAGTGCGGTGTATTTTAATCCGTGAGGTTTGGTGATCTGCTTTTTCAGAAGTCTGCCATAGGGCTTCCTGTAAATCTTTTCCAAGAGGATGGAAAGCAGCACATAATTGGAATTGCTGTATGCCGCCTTGCTGCCGGGCTCAAATTCACTCTTCCCACCGGCAATGATCGCCAGTAGCTCTTCCCTTGTTTTAGGTTGCGTACACCAGGTCGAATAATCAGGATTGTCGGTGAAACTGTGGATACCGCTGCGGTGCTGAAGGAGTTGGCCCACCGTGATTTTTTCTGCGTTGGGAACCATCGGAAAGTATTTGCCGATGGTCTGGTCAAGAGAGATCTTTCCTTTCTCCACGGCCTTCATCACCATCACTGATGTAAAGGTCTTGGAAATGGAACCAATACGGTAAAGCGAATGCTCATCAGCGGGGAAGCCCTTTCCCACATCGGTAAACCCTACCGACCGGGTATATACCAATTCCCCGTTCCGGGATACAGCCACGCTCCCCATGAACTTATCATGGTCAGCAAGGGTATCAAAATAACGGTCCAGTTTCCCCTTGTCAAACTCCTGCGAAAAAGCAGTCATCCCCAGGACCATGAGGACAACGAATGCCCACCAAGTTATTTTCATAATAATCTGTTTTGATATATTATTTGAATCTCCTTTCAGCTAAAATGTTGCACTCCTGCCGAAATTAACAAAAAAAAGTTAGCTTAGAGATTCAAAATTAATCAAACCCATGAGACCAAAATCATCCATCTTCACGCCTATTTCCAGGTTCATTTCTTGTCTGATTACATTGATCCTGATTATGTCGTCTGCAGAAGCGCGGCATTACGGAAATCACAATCCCGTTGTCAACTCTGAAGGGAACGGAATTCACTCACTTACTTCCAGTTACATTGCCAAGACAGACACATCTGCGGCATTTCTTCGCCATTTGAACAGCCTGCCGGCTATGGAAGTGCAAAAAGGGAGAATCCCTGAAGTGAAGTTTTCCTCCACCGATCCATGTGCATTCCAAAACAAAGTTTCAGAGGGAACTCCCTGGGAAACGACCACCGGAAAAACAAGCAGTAAGCTCCCTTCCGGGATAGAGGCTGTTATTCCGCCTCCTATTCCTGATTTGGAGAAATTATCGGATTTCAATTACCATGCTGCCGTATCGGTGGCTTTTGAAGGGATGCGGCTGATATACGGGGCCATGCCCGACGAAGAAGCCCGGAAGTTTGAAGCGGTATGGGCGCCTTTGTTTGACTTTCCTACACAGGAGATCATCGACTACCTCAACCGGTTGAATCCGCGCATCAGCCAGTTCCTTGCAGTTCGCGAAGTTTATGTAAGTAACCTGCAAGCAGTAACCATGGTTTTGCTTGATGCAGGCTATGCCGTGGAACTCGATGATCAGAATGCGTGGGAGAAGGCGATGAATGAAGCAGGCTTTCACGGATCGGCATTCTCTCTTTTGGAAAAAGCCATGACTGTACTGGCCGGAAAGATAGAAGCACTCGGAAATCCCCCCAATCCTGCGGATGCAAAATGTGCCGCCGCCGAAAACTACAAACGGATGCTGCCCAAAATGGAAAAAAAGGGCGATCTGGGAGAATGCTGGGCCGGATATTCACAGAGCCCGGTGCAGGCTGAAGGGTTGGAACTGCTCTATGAACCTCTTTTCAGACACTTGCTGAAGGTGAAGGTGAACAACAAGGAAATCTACCAGATCATCGAACTTAGCGATGTGGAAACTGAAAATCTGGAATCGGATGAAGAGTGGCTCACCAAAATAAGGGTGCATCAGGTAGACGAGGTGGTGACCGATGACGATAAAAGCATGGAAACCCACCATGGTGATTTCAGCCTGGTTACTTATCCGCGGATTCCGGAGTTCAAGCAAACCTCTTACATGCGCATGATGATGTTGTCGGCCATGGCCGCGCCCGGCAATGAAGAAGATGAAAATTATGAAGAACGCAAGGCCTTCACCAATACCTGCAACCGATACCTGGCCCGCAAACAAACGGCAGGCTTCTTCTTCAAGCGGGCTCTCCTCTGGGCCTATGGGAACAAATGGGCCAACTATCCGGCCGGTCCCGGCGGAAAGATCCCCGATGAGGCCCTCGATGATTTTCTGGCCGAAATGAAGGCCGAAATGAAGGAGTATCTGGAGGCTGAAAGATTAAAAGGGAAAGTCAAGAAACAGAAGATCGCCGAACTTGATGAGAAATACAAGGCTCCGGGAGAAGGAAGCACTACCCATACTGCGCTTCAGGATTCGTTGGCCGCAGAAAAACTCGCCCGCGAGGAATCGATCGCATCACGCCGCGAAATCATCGAATCCATCAACAGTCAGATCTTACGGGAGCAATCGATCCGCGACCGCTTATCCACCGATTTGTTCAATGCCAAAGAGGATGCAGCACGAAAAAGCCTTATGGCACAAATCAAGGACATCGATATGCGGATCATGGGACTGCAATCGACCCGGCAAAACGAAGAGGATGCCGTCACCACCCTTCAAACCGGTGAACTGGTGCATACCCGTCAACCTTTCGATGATTATGCCAGAAATAAATTCATCTTCGATACGCATGTCCACGTGGCCAAGGTCAATGCCACCCGGCAAATTGCCGACCGGATCCAACGACAGATCAATCTCCTGCCTGAAGAACAGCGGGATAAAGCACGCGAACTGGCCAATAAATTTCTCGATACCAGGGCTGTGGTTTCAGGCGACTACGAAAATGCCCTGAAACTCAGAAATGCCTTTAACACCCAGATAGAGGGAAATGCCGATTTTGACTATCAGATGGCAAAGGTAGCGGAATCGGAAGCTGATGAAAATGAGTTCATCGCACAAACCACTATCATGGTGGCCGGCACCGCCTTTATGGGAGTGGGATCGGCCGGACTGGCACAGATTTACGGTGCGGAAGCCGCCGCCACCATCTATGGAACGCAGGCTTTGGGTGCGCTCTTCGGCGGAGCTACCGGCATGATCTCAGGAGGACCTTACGAAGGATTAAAACAAGCCGCCATGTTCTGGTCCCCCAACGGGGCAGCCCTTGCCACTTTTACCGACGCTTACATCCAGGCCGGAAAAGTGAAAGGCGCCACAACCAAATCCCAAATCTTTGAGGGACTGAAACAGGCCGGGACAGGTTACGCAATCGGACTGGGCATGCAATGGGGAGTGAAAAAGTTCACCAATGCCACCCTTCAGCTATTCGGAAAGGACAGCCGTTTGTTTAAACCTGTGTTTGACGTGAACGCCCAAATCAGGTCCACCGCAGATAAGATGCGTACTAAACAAAACTACCTCGCTGCTTCCGACGCCATCGGCAGTTTGAAAAACATGAAAAACGAATTGCAAACCCTGCGCTCAGCCAGCGTCAGGAATACGGCACGCATACAGGAACTGGAAAAGGAAATCAGCCACCATGTGGCTGCCCTGAACGGTGACTATTATGCCAAATGGCAGTTCAAGTACAAGCAGGATCCGGAAATAACAGCCTTCTTTGACCGGTATGTGCAGCGAAATTACCGGAATATGACACCCGACATGGTAAAAAGCCTCCAAAACAAGGGATATGTGATGGATCACATCGAATTCAAACAATTCCGGAACCCTACCAGCGCCGGCAGTGCCAGCATGGATCTTGACCTGGGCCCAGTGGACCGGTTAACAGGCAAAGAGCCCTCCTGGGTGTTGAAAAATGATGGTACCAGGGTGGATATCAAGACTTTTATGAACGACGCCCAGACCTCAATGAATGAGACCTACCGTAAAATGTTCGGAATCAGCGCTCCCCTTTCTGACATGAACCTGGTTACCTCCGCCCATCAGGAAGCCTTCTCTACCACCAAACTGCTTGACAAAAATGTCGATTTCACTACCCTGGCCACCGATGATGTGGCGAGTATAGGTAAAGTACTGAAAGTCAAGGTTGAAGGCATTGAGGGCAACAAATTACTCACCCAAACCACGAAACTTCAGGCCAAATGCCGTGAGGCATCAAAAGAAATCGACAACATGCTGATGAAAAAACTGGATGCCGACCTGAAAATGGCTGCACCCGGAAGTCTGGACCAAAAGCAGATCCAGGCCCAAAAAGCCTACTGGACCAACATGAATCAAAAAATCAAACAGATTGGTACGCAGGAGAGCGATCCGGTGACCATCAGCAGGATAAACCGCGAGATCTCCCTGGAAACCGGGGGAAAAGATGCCTCCCAGGTAATCAGCGACCTGATGAAAGCCTTTGGCCGATAAATGCCAGCATCCCCCCAAACAGGAGGAGCACCATGGGAAAAAACACAAAAAGTACCGCCGGCCATGAGACGGGAATCTCAAGCACCGCAGAGAACCGGGAATATGAAGTTTGCCATGAACGGCGCACTGACCATCGGTACCCTCGATGGCGCAAACATCGAAATCAGAGAAGAAGTGGGTCCTGAAAACTTCTTCCTCTTCGGGCTGACTGCCCCCCAGGTGGAAGAGACCAGAATCACCAGCTGAAACAACACCTTGATGATGCAAAACATGACTCCTCCAAAGAAAAGAGGCTTCCACCCTGACAGATCCCGACGGTTTATTCCATTTTCCGGACAAACCACAACAGAATAAAGGCCACGCCCAGAATCACTGCAATCCTGCGTCCCTCCCTGCCGTTTTCCGTGTCGGAACTGATATAAGGACAATAAGGCAGGTACTTTACCGTGATGGTGGCATCGGGACCGGGCTTGAGAAACACCGGGCCGGCGATCCGCTGGCCCGTACCTGTAAACTCCCGGCCGTTTACCTTAAATGCATACCCAAAATGGTAGGTATACCGGTTCGGAATAACCTCATTCCGTTCTCCCATCTCCTGCCGGTAACTGGTCAGCCGCGCTTCCACCGTTGTACCAAAGAAAAAGAGGGCAGCCAGAATCAACCCATATACCAAAAACATTACTCCGATGCTTCCAATCAGGATCCGGCCTCCCTGGCCTCCCCGGCCTTTTGGCGTTTTTCTCTCCCGGGTCATAAAACCGATATTAAATGCTTAAAAATAAGCCAAAATATGTTGTAAATCACCGGAAATAATCATAATTAATAGTTCAGTTTTTTTTTCTTTGTGGAACACAAACCATTGAACCAATTATTATAAACCCGGCCCGGATGTCATGAAATATTCAAGTATCATTTACACACCAACCGGAATGAAATGGCTCAGCAACTCTTTGCGGCCGCTGAAATCCGTAAAATCCATTGTTGCCGCTTTATTGCTGTTGATCTCCTTCTTGCCCGGAAGGGCACAACAGGTCCTGATTTCCCACCCCGGAGCCATCTCCGGCGAATGGACCTTTTCCGAAGGATCGGGATCCGACCGCGTGGAACACTACTCCATCTACCTGACGGCCAAACCTGAATCGGCCGCCGACATCAATTCACAACTTTTCATTTCCCAAATGGCAGGTCCGGGAGGTATTGCCATCGGCGCCAAAGGCAGTGACTTGAGCTCCTATTACCACGCCTGGGTCAACGAATATGAGTACTCCGAATTTCTGGAAGCCAACAAGAGCAGGTTGGCCGCCGGACAGGGGATGATCAATCAGTCAGATTATTTCCTGAGCAGATACCCTGACGGAAATATCCCCGGAAGCCACAGAATCAGGATTGCAGGATATGACGCCCTCCTATATATAAAAGATGAAACGGGGGATGATAACCTGGGATCGAGCCGGCGGGTCCAATATTATATCTTCGTTTTCCTCTCTGATCAGAATGGAGTCTCCATTCTCTCAAAGGTTCATTATTTCGACGATGCCTCGTTTGCACCAAGCCCCTACTCCTTTGACCAGTATGAACAGATGATGTACGAGCACCTCAATGGCCTCACCTTTGAAATGACTGGTGCAGAAACGGCATCGTCAAGCCCCTCGGCTCCGGCCTCTTCAGGAGGGGAGGAGGAAGTCCCCTGGGAGGTGGTCATCGGCCTGATCGGGGCCGGCGGGGCCGCCGCACTGGGCCGAAAACTCTTTAAAAAGAAACCCGGAACAAAACAGCCCGAAAAGAAAAACCAATCCAAAAAAAAGGAGCAGCAGGAGGAGGAGGAAGAAGAAGAAGAGGAAGAAAAGTTCATCCTCAACATTAACCGCGACCAGTTCAGGCTGAAGCCTGGAGAACCCGGCACCCTCGAAGTGGTGGTCTACCGGGTCACCCCCCGCGGATCAGAACAATTCCCCGCCGATATCAGGGTCACCTCCACTGAAAAAGCCTTGAAGGTGAAACCCGCCATGGGCAACGGAAAACTCTCCGCCTCCCTGCTCCTCGACAAGGAACCCCGGGAACCGGAATTCCCCCTGGAAGTCACAGCTGAAGCCCGTGGTCACCTCATTCGCAGGAATATCACCATCATCGCTGATACTGAAATGAAAATCGCCGTGGAGACCCTTCCCGGCAACAAACACTCCCTTCGTCCCGACACTTTCCAGGTACTCACAGTCAGGGCCATGGTCACCGGACCGGGCGGAAAGGATATCCCCGAACTCACGGAACAGATCGTTTTCAAACCCAAAAGCGACTGGATTGACCTTTCGGAACCAGCTCCCGACGAACCCTGCATTGCCATCAACATGGGGGCCACCAACCCTTCGCCCGGAAGCAGCCGTAAGCTGATGCCCCCCTCGGTGGTCCTTACTCTTTTCATGGACGAGGTTCCGGAAGGAGAACCTCCGCTGCAACACGACCTTGAAATCCGCCTGGCCGACTGCCGCCTTGAAACAGACCTCGAAGAGGCCTCTTTTCCTGACACCGGAGAGACAAGTGAAATCACCTTTGAGACCTGGATTGAAAACGGGGAAGAGGAGACAGGCTGGAATTTCAGCGGGGAATACCGCCATGGCGTCGACCCCACCGATCCGCTCACCACCATCGCCATTACCCCCAAGGGGGAAACCCGCGCGACGGTTACCCTCACCGGGCCCCTGATCAGACTGGGCGAGGAAGAGCAGATCATCAGCAAAACCCTGGTCCTCTCAGCGGTCCAGGGCGATGAAGAACCCCTTGAACGTCATCTCCTCATTATGGTTTCGCGCGAAGGCCTCTTCATTAAAAACGGCGCCGATAAAAAGAACCAGATCAGCATCCTCGCCGACAAACCTTATGAGGCCAATCTCGACCTGGCCCTTTACCGCTACGACAAGGAGATCAACCAGATCTCCGTGGATAAGGAGGGACTTTCGGCTGTCGAATTTGAACTTCAGGATGAAGAGGAGGAACTCGTTAACCTGGCTTCCGTCTTGAAACCGCAGTTTGAGTTCACCGGACTGGTCACCAACATTCCATATGGAAGGTACCATTTCACCACCAAAGAGGAGATACCCGGAACCGGTACCATCTATACCCTGCATTACCTGTTAAAGGCGCAGGCCGGCGATGCCCTCCATCCCGAGCTCTTCGAACAGACCCTCACCCTCAGGGTGAAAACCTACGGCATTGGAGAGGAATTCCCCGACTGGGTGAAGGCATACGAAGAATGCAAGTACATCATCCGGAAATACGTTCCTGCAGGAGACCCTACCGTGAAGCTGACCGACCTCCTGGAGATGCGGAAGATGACCCTGGGGGCAGAGGGACTCACCGAATTACGGAACCGGATCTGGAAGGTGGCTTCCAACCTGATTCTTGCTGAAGGGGCCGAAGGCTACAAGTCGGAAGAAGCCTGGGCCAACGCCATCACCGTCACTCTCGAATGGACCGAATGGGCAGGCGATATGGCTTTCAACGCCCTGGCCGCCTATTACCTTAAAGGAGTGGGCGCCACCGCGGCAGGCCTCATCAAGGCTAAAATGATCGAAGCCCTCAACTTCTATATTTACGAACCCGAAAAAGGATGGGAGGAATTCAAATCACGCCAGATCCAGAGCCTGGTGCCCATGCTGATGGATACCGCCAAGGGCAGGATTTTATCCATTGAAAACATCGAGATGATCGTCGGCAAAAACAAGCCCCTGGCCTGGACCATTTTCATCAGCTGTGAATTCCTTTACAACCTTTACCAGACCAAGTCGGTGGTTGAGGCAGCCAAAATCACAGGCCGGCAGATTTCCGAAGAGCTGATCATGAGGAAACTGACGGCTGAACTCCACAAGGAGGCGCTCCGCAGGAACATTCCGGTTTCCACCCCCGACGAGGTTCTCGACGATATGATGAAATCGGTGAAAACCGTCAACGGCCAGGAAGTGGTCGACCCCAAAAAGGTGCTGGAAATCATGCGTGATCCGGCCAAAGTGCGCACCATCGAAAAGCATGGCACACCCCAGATGAAAGAGATCTTCGAACGGTCACGCAACAAGATCTACAACGAGCACGACGCCCGGCTGAAGGATTACATCTCAAAAACCTATCACCTGCCGCCCGATGAAATTCAGATCCATGATTTCAGAACACCCGGCAAAAAGGGAACCTCTGTGAACACCGACCGCGACTACCGGGTGCTCCGGAAGGTGAAAGGTGCCGACGGCCGGGAACATTGGATCGAACTGCAACGCCGCAACTGGCAGGAGAAATCGTACGAAATCTTTGGCGAGGTCACCGATAAACCCGATGGTGTCGATGCCACGGAATGGGCCGAGCGACACCAGCAGAGGGCCACCGACCGCTTTGATGCCGAAGCAGGAAAGGACTATTCCGACCACATCTATAACCCTGAAACCGGGGAAATCGAAATCAGCTCCAACAACATCACCCGTGTTAAGGAAGGCAAAGGCACCCTGATCGATGCCCAGGAGACCGGCAGAATGTACAAAACCAAGGTGGGGAATGCACTGAAGAATGGCACTGAACCCGAAGCTTACGCCCAGGCCAAAAAAGCTGTCAAAACCCTGAAGGAGGTGCGCGAAGGTTACAAGAAACAGGACTTGAAAATCAAAGACCTTCCCGGGAATCTTCAGAAAGCCATGAAGGTGATCGAGGATGCCCATGTCGATGCCAATGCTACACCCGATTATATGGATATGATGAGAAACAAGCTTAACCAGCTCGATTATGACAACATCGGCGACGTAGCCGGAGACATGGAACGCTCCTTTGGCGATCTGAAGGAATACAACGCCCCCGACCCGGCCTCCGGATTCTTTAATAAATAAACCTATGGCCTACTCAACAAAGATTCACGATCCCGCATTTGAGCGCTTCCGGCAGAACAGCAAAAACTACGGTTTTCTCTTTGGTCTGGGACTGGCCCTGGCGGCCATCGCCGGTTTTTACCTCTACGGGGAATCGGGCGGCAACATGGAAAATCCCGAAGCGGTCACCGTTGGCTTTGTCATCGGGGGCATGTTCCTGCTGATCGGCGTTTATGCAGCCAGGTCCAAAAACGTACGCCCCACCTGGGACGGGGTGGTGTCCGATAAAAAGGTGAAAAAAATGAGAAGGAAAACGGAACAACCTGGAGAACCGGAGTGGAAAATGGTCTATACCGTTTTTGTTAAAAGCGAAAACGGAACCACCGAAGAGATCCGCGTTGAAGATGACGATACCCTCTTCAATTACTACCGGAAAGGGGATAAAGTCAGGTACCACGGGGCACTACGCACGTATGAGAAATTCGACAAGTCGGGCGACGACATCATTTTCTGCAATGCCTGCGGATTCATGCATGAAATGGAGGAAGAGGTGTGCCGGAACTGCGGTTGCCCGTTGCTGAAATAGGGAGAAACGAACCTTGATTTGCCGATGCCAATATCGGCAGAAACAAAGGATGGTTTACCCGGGTTTGAAATAATGAAACAAATAATAGTATGGCATTTTGCACGAATTGTGGTAAGCCGCTGGCCAGCGGGGTCAATTTCTGTCCGGGCTGCGGCACACGGGTGACCGCAGCGCCTGCGGAGGCTAAAACCCGCGGCTATAAGGAGAAGATGTTCAAGGGGATGGAGCAGCGGTTGAAAACCAGCCTGCAAGGTCAGGCCCGTTCCGCCGCAGAAAACATATACTCAAAGGCCGCCGGGGAAGCCCGCCACCAGGCCGGAACCGCTTTCAACAGGAGCATGAATTCAACCACATCAGGATCCTTTTCTTCCGGAACTGCTAAAAGCCCTTATTCTGATACAGGTCAGGAAATCAGGGAGACCTTTGGCCGGAAAAGCGGCGATACCGGCCGTGCCCACCCCGGCAATTCTTCCGGGAAAATCTCAGGGGAAAGCCCATCGGGCACTCCCAAAGAGGCACTCCCTGAAACCAAAGGGAAGGGGATCAGCGGATGGATCTGGATCTTCCTGCTGCTCAGTATCCTTCTGGGTGTAGCAGGGTTTATCGCTTATGGCAATATTGAGGCCTGGGCCTATGGCATCGGGAGGGTGCTGGCCCTTTCAGCGGTTATCCTGGCCGGAGTTCTGTTCCGGAGAAAAAAGGCCAAACCCCTCAACTGGCTGGTCAGAATCCTTCTTCTGGGACAAATGCTCTTACTGGTCTGGATCCTTTACAATCGCGTCATGGGCCAGTATTTTGACTTTTCGGCTCTGGTGATGGCCGCTCTGTTTATAACTGATTTTAAGCTGCTTTTCAGTGGAAATAAAAATTAGCCCGATCATGAAAAAATTCTGTTACAACTGCGGCAAAGAACTCGCCGGAAATGAGAAGTTCTGCGGCCACTGCGGGGCCCGGCAGGAAGCGGGAGCCACATCAGAAAAAACAGGAGTGCCTGGGGTGCCCCGACAGCCTGAAGAGTCTGCAGCCACAGTGAAAAAAGAGATCCGGCGCGACCTCCAGGAGAAGGAGCAGGGTGCTTCAGACCAGAAAACCAGCCTGCCCCGGCAGGAATTTGACTACCGGCAAATCAACAAGAACCTGAAGTTGAAAAACAGCCAATCCAGAATCGTCAGGGGAGCACTTTGGGTCACCCTGGTGGCTGTTGCGGTAGTGGTAGCAACCACCCTGGAGGGCTCACCAATTTATAAAATGCATGCCCTGGCCTTCATCGGAGGGTTCATTGCCCTGAGCGGACTGGTCACAGCCTGGATTTTCAGGCTGAGGGCCAAAAAGCTGGCCACCCTGATCAGTGGTGAAAACGTTGTGGCCGCCTGGCAGCTTTCCGATGAGGAAAAATCGGCCTATGCAGGCTATCTCTTTTCATTCGAAAGAGGCAAAAACCTGGGGATTTTAGGGATCACCACCTTTCTGATTGTGGTTATCTTCGGCCTTTTCATCCTCTTCATTGATGAAGGCAAGGGAGCCATGGCCCTGGTGGCCCTGGGGCTGATCCTCCTGCTTTCCCTCTTTGCCCTGGGCATGCCCCTCTACTACCGGCAGCGCAACCTCGGCGGCGACGGCATCATCCTTATCGGCCGCAAATTCGCTTACATCAACGGCTTCTTCCACAACTGGGATTTCCCCCTCTCAGGCATCCAGAAAGTGAAACCTATTGAAAAACCCTTTCACGGCCTCTATCTCCAGTATTACTATTACGACCGGACACTGAAGAACACCGAGGAACTTCACATTCCCGCCCCTCCGGAAACCGACCTGCGGGAGCTGACCCGGGTATTAAAACCATAGGTAACCCTCCTTTTCTGAAGACCCATTTCAAATCCTCCCCTTTTAATCCTGACCGGTCATCCATAGCCCTCCTGTGACCCCGGAGTACAGCAAAGACAGGAAAGTGGTGATGACTATAAAACGAAGGCTATAAACGGGGAACACGAAAAACGAAAACCGTAGTTAGCTGAGGCAGTAGCCCTGGTCCTCACAGGCAGAATGCCATGGCCCTCACAGGCAGAATGCCCTGGTAAACAGAGGATTTCCGCCTTGTGCAATCGGGTCAGGCGGTCCGCGGCAGTTTCAGGGCCAGCAGCAGGATGAGCAGAGCCACAATGGCCGTAACCGGTTGCATCCAGGAAACATAGCCGATAATAGATACCTGCACAGCCAGCCAGACAAACACCACGGCCACCGCCAGAAAGGCTGCATTGCGTGCATGCCGTGAACGGGCAAAGGCCATGATGGCGGCGGTGAGGAACGCCCCTCCCACCACCACAAAAAGGATTATCCCGGGAATCAGGTAACTCCGGAAAGGGGAACCCTCCAGCCACTCCACGGGTACCCCCTCCGCACCGGCCATACCATAATACCCTCCACCGAATGCATTCAGGGCGGCAAAGGCCAGTAATACACCCATCGTATACCGGACAAGCTTTTTGTCCGCGTGTACGGTTTTTTTTGAAATTACATCGTCCATATCAACTCTATTTGATTAGTTCATGTATTTCATTTCGGCAATTTCGATTTGGCGAACGGTTTATTTCTCAATCCCACACATATTTCCAGCTGCCATCGGCCTGCCGCTTCCATACGGTATGGAAAATTCCCCGGGAGACCACGGTATCTCCATCGTACCGGATGACTTTCCACACGTATTTCCCATAGGTCCAGGCCATGGTGCCGTCGGCCGATACATCGATACGGTCAGGGGTCCAGCTCACAGCTGCCCGGGTGAGATTTGCCAGATTGTAGTAGTTCCGGATGCCTTCCCTCCCGGAAATGATAGAATCGTTCCCTCGTTTAATGACAGCATCCTCCGCGGCAAACCATGCGAAAGCTTCGGCAATGCTTTTTTCGGCGGCCATGGCTTCAAAAGCTTTCTCCGCGGTCAATACTTCCTCCTTCTTCAACAGAAATATTCCCAGAAGTATCAGTGGTAAAAAGATCCCCAATCCGCCGATGACAAACCAGAAGAAAATATTCTCCATTCCGGTGATCCGGCTCAGCCAGGGAATTACGAATTTCGTCTGAAGGTGCATCAGGATACCGGCACCCACAAAAATCACCAGTGAACCGGCAATTCCCAGCTTCTTAATTTGATCATTCGTGTTCATTTAAGCAAGGAATATTGACTTTATTACTCCCGCAGGCATTTCCACCGCCGCCGGAAGTATACGGCGGCCATCACTCCGGCGAGGATCAGCACCAGCCAGTTAAAGGAGATGGCGGCCACCTCAAAGCGGTAACTCCGGTCAAGGCCATACCTCACCAGAAAAGCCACCAGCGAGACGATGGTCAGGATAAAGGGCAGGGCCAGTATCCGCTTCAGGTTTTTCTCGACAGGGCTCTTCCGGGAAAAGATCAGCGCCATACAAAACAGGGAAAGGCTCATCAGCAGGTACCCCAGCTCTTCCAGGGCGATGAAAATGCCATGGTCGTTGTACTGGGTGAGCAGGGCGATACCGTCGGTCTCTCCTTTCATGAGGCTCACCGGAACCACCGCGAGTTGAAGGTAATAATCGGCATACAGCACGGTGGCTGCGACCAGTGATAAACCCACCCCTGTAAAGCTGAAGATTCTCTTCTCTTCCGGAGCGGTAAAATGGAGGGCGATCATCCACACCAACCATACGGTGATCTGAAACATCGCCAGAAACATCCAGTAATAATCGCCGGGATAATAGGCCAGACTATCGAGGTAGGGGTACTCCAGGCACCCGCCAGTACAGAAAGGCCCCGATTTGGGCACAGCGGTCATGGCCACGGCAAAGGTGACAAAGGTTAGCGCAGCCAGGGAAAGCGACAACCAAAATCCTGTCCTGAGTACAGATCTGCTTCCTGGTTTTCCGGCATTCATAGTTGGTCCAGTCCTTATTGGGTTAATGAATTGGTTTCATTACGCCTGTTACAATTACAGAATGGAAGGGAATTTCCATGCCTGACCTCAGGGTTTTATCCTGACCACTTTCTGATGAAAAAGTGCGCCGGGAGTTTCGCAAACCAGGAAGTAGATTCCCGGGGCCAGGCTGCTCCCGTCGACCTGGCAGGAAAAAGAACCGGCAGGCAGGAATCCCCGGCAAATCTGTTGAACCTTTCGGCCCTGCAGGTCAGCCAGAAAAATGGTCCCTTCCCCGCTCTGGTTACTGGTCAGCCTGAAGGTCGCCGACTCTGCAAAGGGATTCGGAAAGAGTTCACCCTGAAGGCCGTTTGCCTGCACATCCTGGATGACGGGCTCCCTGACCGCCGTTACCTCTTCCTCCCGGAAGACAGCCTTCATATAGGTATCGCCAGCCGGGTTCAGGGTCAGGATGGGATTTTCCGAATGGGTGTTGCCCGATTCCCACCTCACAAAACGATACCCCGGGGCTGGAACCGCCTCCAGGCGCAGGGGCATTTTCCGGAAATACCTCCCCTGCCAGGGATAAGGATTCTCCGGTACGCCCCGTGTGGCTCCCGTCAGAGGTATGGTATTGACCACCACATGGCCTTCTCCCGGCCCTGAGATACTCACTGTAAGCCGGTAATCGGACGCCAGTCCGAAGTAACTCTGCAGATGACTCCTGGCATAAGCAGGACGTTTGCCGGCGAAGTTCTTCATCAGTGTGATGTTGTTGTACCAGGAGTTGAGACTGGAGGGGATTTTCCACCGGCCCATCTGTCGCTCCATTTCAGGTTCTATGGCTGCCTGCATGCCATCGATGATGCCATGAACCACCCCGGGAAGAAATGCCGTATTCAACTGATCACAGAAACGGATGATAAAACCGGTTTTAAACTCCTCATTTTCCAGGAGTTTTCGGAAGAGCAGGGTGGACCACGGGGGATTGGGCCAGTCGGGACCGTCGGCCCGGGTGGTGAATCTCATCATGTCGAGGGAATACTCCTCAGGGCGGTAGATGCCGAAGGAGAAATCGGCATCAAAGAGGATCCACCGCCAGCGGCCATCGCGGCCAGGCCCTGCTTCCGGAAGATATTCCGGTGTCTGCAGCCGCCAGTATTTGATGTTATTGCCCGGCCAGTCGGTATTGGCCATAAAAATCTCAGAAATCATATAATCACGGAAACTTTCCGTGTCCATCATCTCCTTCACCCGGTTATAATGCGTGGCTTCACCGGCACCGTTCGCAAGCAGGTAATCCATCATGGCCGCATAATGGCTGTTGTCCCCCTCATCCACGGCCATGTTCCCTTCAAGAATGTCGAGTTGCTCCTCATTCACCCCAAATTTCGCCGATAGAAAATACTTGTCAACACGCTCCCTGATGTTATGGATCCCCCAGTATTCCCCGTTGAGGTACAACACCGAAGGCTGGAAGGCCTGGGTTTCAAATTGCATGTGGCTCACCATCTCCTGCAGGGCGGCGTCGCGGAAAAGCGTATACCAGATGTCATTCCCCGAATTTCTGAGGATGATCCGCTTGTAACTCTGATAGGGCCGGCTCTCAAAAAAAGGATAGTCGAGTGTGGACTTCCCATACTCATTGCGGGCGTAAATACGCAGACTTTTGAAGGGATTGGCGTTGGACCAGTTGCCGTGGATTCTGACGCCGACGTTTTGTCCGAGCCAGCGGCTGCCCGTGCTGTCAAACAGTTCGATGTGGGCAGGCACCTCCCATTCATCCCCCGACCGGTGGTAATTCGCAGAAATCCCACCGTCGGCAATCCCCTGCGGATTGGCTGAACGCCAGTTTTCAAAGTCACTGCCTGCCACATAAATTCCTTTTTCAAAGTCAAAAAAGGCGTCTTCCTGGACACTCAGGGAGATCACCGGCAGCGGATTGGGAGGGGCCCCGCCGCTGCGCACGAAATAAGTATGGGAGATCACCGGGCTGGGAAGCGCCCCATCCCGGAATGACCGGGCCCTGACCACCACCGCCTTTTCCACAGGTGCAGAGGGCAGGTACCAGGGAGAGGCATCATAGGTGGTTGAAATGCGGGAAATCTGATTGGCCTCACCCGACCTTTCAGTCACATGCACCGGCTGCGCATACTCAAAACTGCGGTAAGTCCGGTAAAGCAGCTGACCGGCCTTTGAACCGGGCTCCTTGCGGTACTGGTTCAGGTAGGGATAACTGGTTCCGGAAAGGTTCTCCACAGAAGGAAGAGAACCGTCAAGGGTGTAGACGATGGAAACGCCCTCATGGGAAGGGGAGAGGCTCAGGTCGAAGGGTTTGTCATAGAATCCACCCGGGTGGGAGAAACCCGGAGGGGCCAGGATCTCTGCATAACTGAATGCGCTGTTGGCTCCCCCCGGAGTAGGCTGGTCGAAGTAGGCCAGGGTTCCGTCGCCGGCGACACCCCATGAAATTCCGGAGGTGAGAGCCACCGGAGCCATTACACTGACACTCTTCCCCTCAGGGCTGGTCAGCAGCAGGGATTCCCCTTCGGCACTGATGCTGAAACCGGTATGGAGCTCCCCGCCGGTCCAGAACAGATGTTTTCCCTGCATGGGCCGTTCCAGGGTGCCGTCAGGCCATTCCCACCCCACCGACAGATGATCTCCCCCGGTACCATCCTTCGCCAGGGCCATAAGATAGTACATCTTTCCCTCTTCAAGAAATACGGGGGCCGACTTCTGCGAGGGATACTTATCATACTCTCCCTGGTGGGTCCATTCGGGAACCTGGGCAATAAGCCTTAATCCGGCACGCGTCGTATCACTGCTGATCCATAATTCTCCGTTGTCATCACTGGCCAGGTAAAAAGTGAAGGTTCCCGTTACCGGGGCTTTCAGGAAACCATGCATCCTTTGTCCGAAATTGTTGAATTCATCGGCAGGAGCCTCGAATTTACCCTTCAGCAGCTGGCACCCGGCGGGTTCTCCAGGGTATGAAGGGTGCCCCGTGAGGGCCGATACCGCCGTTCCGAAAATGCCGGGATAGACTTCCCTCCTGATTCCGTTGGTCCACATCCCGGGAACAGGCCGGTAGTCCTTCCCGGAACACCATACCAGAAGATACTCCCCCGCGGGGAGGAAAACCTCCGGGAAAACCCACTTGAAGGGTTTCCCGGGAGAATCAGAAAGACCCCATCCTTCCAGGGAAACGCCCTGATTTCCGGAATTGTACAGCTCAATCCAGTCGGAAAAATCCCCCTCCTCATCGGCCAGGGTGGAGGCATTCGAAGACATCACTTCATTGATCCTCACTTCCTGCCCACGGCTTTCCATGAGCGGGAACAATAACATCAGCCACCATAGGCTGAACAAGGCTTTTTGCATGGTCTGTATAGTTATGGCCTGCAAAATACAAAAGATAAAGGTAAAAATGGCCTTTCCGGCGATGTGCCGGTCAGATAGGCGTAATGATAAGGCCCGTTCCTCAGGGTCTCTTGCACCCGGGATGAAGGGTGTAACGGAATGCCGGTTCCTCAGCGTCCGTTGCGGTCGATCAGGAAGGCGTACTGGAAAGCCAGCTCCTTCAGATAGTCATAGCGTCCGGTGGCTCCTCCGTGACCCGACTCCATATTGGTCTTCAGCAGGATAATGCTGTTGTTGGTTTTCAGGGTGCGGAGTTTGGCCACCCATTTGGCCGGCTCATGGTAACTCACCTGCGAATCGTTGAGTCCGGCCGTCGCCAGGATGTGGGGATATGCTCCCTGTTGCAGGTTGTCATAGGGGGAGTAGGATTTGATGTAGTGGTAAGCCTCCTCCTCATTCGGGTTGCCCCACTCCTCGTACTCCTGGGTGGTGAGCGGCAGGGTTTCATCGAGCATGGTGTTCAGGACATCGACAAAAGGCACATTGGCGATGACCACATTGAAGAGATCGGGCCGCAGGTTGACCACGGCGCCCATCAGCAGTCCACCGGCGCTTCCCCCGCGGATCCCCAACAGGGAGGGAGCGGTGAGCTTCTCCTGTACCAGGGTGGTGGCACAGGCCACGAAATCAGTGAAGGTATTTTTCTTGTGCATGAGCTTCCCATTTTCATACCACTGCTCTCCCAGTTCGCTGCCTCCCCTGATCTGGGCGATACCATAGACATATCCCCGGTCAACCAGGCTGAAGACATTGGCCCTGAAGGAGGCGTCGGTGCTGGAACCATATGAACCATACCCCTCGAGAAGGGCCGGATTTTTGCCGTTGCGCTGCAACTCCTTCCGGTAAACGACGGCCATCGGCACTTTTACCCCGTCGGAAGCCGTGGCCCACAGCCGTTCCACCACATAGCCGTCGGGGTCAAATCCTCCGGGAATCTCCTGGACCTTCAGCAAGGTAGCCGCACGGGTGTGCACATTGAGGTCGTAGGTACTCTGGGGGCGGTTCAGGGAGGAATATACATACCTGAAAACGGGTGAGGCATACTCCGGGAGCGCGGCAGGCGCCACCGTATAGACTGGTTCCGGAAAGCTCACCATATGGGTTTCCCCGGTGGCCGGGTATACAACCCTGATCTCATTCAGGCCGTTGTTCCGGACAAAAAGTCCCAGGAAATCCTTATGCACCGCAAATCCCTGGATGAGCACCTCGGGATTGTGTTCCACCACCGTTTCCCATGCGGAGGTATCGCTGAACCCCGTCAGCGGGGCTTTGAAAATCTTGCCGTTGATGAGATCCCTGGTCTTGTAACGCACATAAAATGCCTCTTTATGGTGTTGCACCTGGTAGTCGACGCCCTCGGTGCGGGGCAGGAAAACCTCCGGGTTTTTCTGCGGCTTTCCCGCGGGAATCATTCTGACTTCCGTGGTATAGCTGCTGGCGGAGGTGATAAAGATCCAATCCCCCGTTTTAGAGCGTTGCACTCCGACGTTAAAGCGCCCGTCGGGATCTTCATACACCAGGGTGCCAGGCTGGCCCGATCCCGTCATGTACCTGTACACCCTGTAAGGGCGCAGGGCCGGGGTCACTGTGGTATAGAAAAGGGTTTTGCCGTCGGAAGCCCAGACAAACCCCCTTACCCCCGGGATATGATCGGGAAGATCCCGGCCGCTCTTCAGATCCCTGATCTTCAAATCAAAAAGCGCCGAAGATCCCGTGGTATTGCTGGCGTATGCCGCCAAACGGTTGTCGGGAGAGACACTGTATCCCGCAAAAATAAAGGCTTTGTGCCCCTCGGCCATCTGGTTGACATCAAAGAGCACCTCTTCGGTGGCGGTGGTATCCCCCTGCTTGCGGCAATGCACGGCATACTGCCGGCCGCTGACGGTACGCGCGTAATACCAGTAGCCGTTGTCGGGTACCGGCACCGTCGTGTCCTCATCCTTGATGCGTCCTTTCAGTTCCTCATAAAGGGTTTCCTGCAGCGGCCGCGTATGGGCCATGACCGTATCAGAATAACGGTTTTCGGCTTCCAGGTATGCAATGACCTCCTGATTCTCCTTTTCCCTGAGCCAGTACCAGGGATCTATACGCACCTGGCCGAACTCCGTGAAGGTATCGGGGTGGGCGGCTGCCATCGGAGGAGCCGGAAAAAGCGCTTCCCCGGAAGCATTGACGGGTTCCGGGCGCCCCGAGCAGGAAGCCAGCACAACCACCAGTGTCGCCAGCATGACCATGTGGTAAAAATGTCTCATAAACCTGGTATTATTTGAATTAGAATTCTCTACAAACGATTTATTACATTCCAAAGAGCGATAAATATTCCGCCGTCACAATGCTGTTGATCTTTTCGTAAAATGCGGGAATTTCCTGTCGGTGTTTCCCGTTTTTACGCCAGGCCTCCTGATGTTTCAGGGAAAGGTCAAAAACCAGGTCCTCGAGGGGCTTCAGTTTCCGGAGGATCCCTGAACCATCAGGATTGAGGAGGGGGATCACATCCATGTAATTGCTGCCATAAGCCATTTTCACCGGGAAAAGCTTTTCCTTCAAAAGGAGGGATTTTACACACAAAGGGGCGTGACCGTCTTCACCGGCCACTACCAGCGAAGGTTGTTTTTCCCCGGCTGCAAGCCACAGAGGCATAACTACCGAGGTGAGGGGAAAACCCAGGATGGTCCACATCGTGGTCAGGGCGATCTCTTCCCCGGGGAGGATACCCTGGATGACCACCGAAGAAGTGGAAGAATAACGGGGTATGAAATCGGTGAAATGGACGAAACGCTGAGCGCCGGATGCAATACCGGCTGTTTCCAGGTCCACGCCGGTCAGAGAATGCCACAGCGAACGACTTGCTTCCTGGAGGATCCAACGTGGAGTGAGATTGCCCTGTTGGTGTGCCTGAAAGAAAAGGTGCTGCGCCGTATTGAAACGGATGTGCCCGGCACCCCGGAAAGGATCCCCTGTGAAAGAAAAATTGGTATGGACCAGGTACCCGCCGGGAGCCACCGAGGGATCATTGACGTCCAGTTTCCTGAAAGTAAACTGGCCTGTTTCAAACCAGGCAGCTCCACCCCGGGCATCGATGACCCCAAAATTGGCCTCCACGCCAAGCGGTTTGGCCGCATTCTCCAGAAAACGCCCGAAATCCTCCACAGTTGCACAAACCTGCAAGGCCTGCCGCATCAGAATTCCCTCGCGGTCCCGGAGTTTCACGGTGTCGTCTTCCGCCAGCAGATTATAGGAGGCCGTATTAATAATGGCGAAACCCGCTGAATTATAGCCTGCCCAGAGGGCTTCCCCCAGGGTGTCTTCCGCGTTGACCAGTCCGATCGAAGCATACCTGCCATCAAGGAAAACTCGAATGGCATTCTGAAGATGGTCACTATCGCGGTGCTTCCACAGCAAAGGCCGCCCGTCAGGCGTTGCCTTCCCCGAAATAACCGCCGCTGTACAGGCCGCAGCCTCCTGCAAACCCACCAGTATAAAAAGAAATATCAGAACGGCTCTCTTCATCATTAAGTTTATTCAAAACGCCCCCTTGGCCTGAAAAAGACGCCACCAGGGGGTACGTGGATGGGCATGGTGCTCGGTATGGTATCCGAAGAAATAACAGGTAACCATCGCCAGCAGATGGTTTTTCTTCTGGGTGCGGGCCTTGTATGGGCCCATTTCAGGAGTGTGGGGTAACCGGTGTGGCCGGTAGGTACCAAAATAAAACAACTGAAAGGTCGACAGAATGGAGGGAAGGATCCAAAGGACAATGAGTTGCACCTCCGAAAAGAAAATCAATCCGATATTGAAAAGAAGTGCCATTATCCCCAGTTGGTACCACGTGATGTAGTGCTTCATAAAATAGAACCACCAGACAAAGAAATTTTGATTTCCCGTGTGATAATCGGGATCCTCCCCCGTGGCAGGGTAAAGATGATGTTTGTAGTGGTTTTTTTTCAGAAGGGGATACCACATTCCGGCATACAGCAATGTGGCGGCAAACCCCAGAAAATTGTTCACCTTGCGTATGCTGCTCACCGTTCCGTGCATGGCATCATGTGCCGTAATGAAAAGCCCCGTAAAAAGGTAGGCCTGCAACAACATATGAAGCCAAAACCAGACACGTGCAGGATCCACCGGCAGGCGGAATAGCATCCAGAGGAGATGCGCTCCCCAGAGCAGAATGATGGACAGGGCAATGAAGACTCCCATTGCAGAAAGGATTAGTTGGCAAATCGTGGTGTTGAAACCAGGCTGGTTATGCAAATATAAGTGGTTTATCTGTTTATACGTGTGGCTTCGGTCTTCCGGGCTGAAATAAAAAAGACAAAACAGCCGCCGTCAATCCGGGAAAAGAAATAATTCCCCTAATTTTACGGCACAACCCGAAATCACTGAAAAAGATGAGACTATTCTTAAATCTCACGCTGGCCCTGATCATCCTGTTTTCCCTGCATGTCCGGGGCAGCGAACCCAGAAAACTAAGCAATCCGGAAGCGTCGAAGGAAGCGGTAGCCCTTTACAGGTATTTACAGGACATGAGTGGAAAAAAGATTCTGTCGGGGCAGATGCTGGTTCCCTGGGGGGTCAATGAGCTGGATTACCTTCAGGAGAAGACAGGCAAGCAGCCGGCGGTCATGGGTGTGGATTTCATACATCAGCGCGACAACGAAAATGAGGTGCGTTTAGCCGTGGAGTGGTGGAAATCGGGGGGTATCCCGACCATCATGTGGCACTGGGGAGCTCCGGCCGTGGGTGAAGGCTATGAAAACAGCAAAAAACCCATTGAGATCGACCGTTGTTTTGAGGAGGGGACTTCCGAGTACACCGCCTTCTGGAAGGAGCTGAAGGCTAAGGCCGACCTGCTGGAGAAAACCCGTGATGCGTGCGTACCCATCCTATGGCGTCCTTACCATGAACTCGACGGACATTGGTTCTGGTGGGGGAAACAGGGTCCCGAACGGTTTAAAAAGCTATGGATCACCATGTACAACTACTATGTAAAAGAAAGGAAACTGAATAACCTGATCTGGGTGCTCTGCTATACCGGCGATCCCAAGGAAGCGTGGTATCCTGGTGACCAGTATGTGGACATTGCCGGTGGCGACACCTATGAAGGGGCCGACGATCCTCACCGCGAGATGTACGTCGCTGTGAAGGAGATCGTCAGGGACACAACCATGCCGGTCACCTACCATGAATGCGGCATTCCCCCGAATCCGGCCAAATGTATCGACGAGGGGGTGATGTGGTCGTGGTGGATGCAGTGGCACACCGGCCATCTCTACAAAACCGACGTCACCTACCTGAACGAGGTCTATCATCACGAACTGGTACTCACCAAAGATGAGCTGCCCGATATCATGAAGGTCTACGGTTTTTGACACCCGGCATGGGCAGCCGGTCCTCTTCCTGGCCGCCAGTGAGCAGTCATTTATCAGGCCCATTCATCCCGGTGCAATCCATCAGCGAGTCTTGAAAACCTATAGCCGTTAACCATGGAATCAAGGGATACTTTCAGCCGCAACACTCTTGATGGGGCGACATCACCCTACCTGTTGCAGCATGCCGGCCACCCTGTGTGGTGGCAGGAGTGGAGCCGGGAGGTTCTGGACCATGCCTTGGTGGAAGACAAGCCGCTGCTGGTTTCCTCGGGCTATTCGACCTGCCACTGGTGCCACGTGATGGCAGCGGGGGCCTTCTCGGACCCGGCGACAGCCGGCTTCCTGAATCAGCATTTCGTTTGCATTAAAATCGACAGGGAACAGCGTCCCGACATCGATCAGGTCCTCATGCAGTTCATGCAGGAGCAAAACGGCCACGGAGGATGGCCGCTCAATGTGTTTCTCACCCCCGGGGGAGATCCCTTTTTTGCGCTGACCTACGCTCCGGTCCGGGAAGAGGGGGGAAGGATCTCCTTTCTGGAGGTGGCACAACAAATCATCGGATATTACAGAAAACACGGCCGCTTTGTGCAGCCGTTTGCCCCGGGGGAGAGCCCACCTCCGGTCATGGGGGAGCTCCCCCCTGTAGACGAACTGGCCCGGTATTACGACGAGGAGTATGGCGGGTTTGGTCGCGGCCAGAAATTCCCGCCCCACTCCACCCTGTTGTTCCTCCTTTACCGGCTTGCCGCCGAAGAAACCCCCCTGGCGCGGACCATCTCCATTGAAACCCTCGATGCCATGCAACGGGGCGGCCTCCACGATCACCTTCAGGGAGGATTCTTTCGCTATTGCGTTGACCGCAGGTGGACCATCCCCCATTTTGAGAAAATGCTCTACGACCAGGTAATGGCCCTCTGGGTGTTCGCCCTGGCCTTTAAAGTCCTGGAAAGGGAAGAATACCGGACCACCGCAGAAAAAATCCTCCTCTGCCTGGAGGAGACCTTTGAAAGGGAGGGATTTTACATCACGGCCTATGATGCCGATACCGGCCATGAGGAAGGGGCCACCTACCTCTGGAGTTACCGTGAACTGCAGGAAGCGCTCTCCCCGGAGGAGTTCTCCCGGTTAAAAGAGATATACCTTCTCACGGAGGAGGGTAACTTTGAAGGCCGCAACCACTTGGTGCGCCGCCCGATTCAGACCCCGGCCCATCCGGACCCCGGCCCGCTGTCCCCGGAACCTGTCGAAGCCCGGCTTCTGGCCCTCAGGAAGCAACGGCCGCAACCCTCGTGTGACGAAAAGGTGCTGAGCGGCCTCAACGCCCTGGCGGCCACGGCCCTTATACAGGCAGGCCGGCTCATGAGACGACCCGACCTGGAGGAGAAGGGAGAAAACCTGGTCGGCCACCTCCTTGCCACCTTCTGGGACGGCAACTCCCTGGGGCACTCTGCCTTCAGAGGGGAAATACAACGCCACGCCTTCCTCACGGATACGGCTGCCCTTCTGCTGGCTGTCACCCTCCTGGCCGAAACCCGCGACGGGTGGGATAAGGTCACCGAAGAGCTGACAGATGCCCTCCTGACCTTCAGGGAGGAAGGAAGGTGGATGGAGGCCCGGTCAGAAGATTTCCGGCCCGTGGAAGCCGCCTGGTTCGACCACCCCACTCCCTCCGGAGTGAGCCTGGCCGAAATGGCCCTCACCCGCACCGCCATCCTCCGTGGCAACGATTACCCCCCGGCCCCCTATTACCACCCCTCCGTTTGCGGATTCCTGAATATCAACGCCCTGATCCGCAACGGAGAGTTCCACATTATCACCACCCTGAAAACCCTCCGACCTGAAGATCTCCCGGCCCATGCCATCCAGAAACGGGGTTCCCCCGAAACCGACTGCTTCCGGGGAACCTGCAGGTTGTACCCCTGAAAATTGCTTTTAACATTCCCGCCAATTCCGTAAGTTTGCGTTCAGTGCACTGACCGTACTGGTCAGGCTGACATCACTACTTCAAAAAATATACTATGAGAAACTATTTGCTGATTCTGGCCATGGTGGTTCTCCCGGCCGTGCTGACTGCACAGGGGATGGTCAGGGGAGTCGTCTACGGCGACCTGAACGGAAACGGAAAAATGGAACGGCGGGAAAAGGGTCTTCCCGGGGTGGCCGTGTCAAACGGGAGAGAAGTAGTTCTCACCGGCCCGAAAGGGGAGTATGCCCTCCCGGTAGGCATCGACAACATCATCTTTGTCATCAAACCTGAGCAATATGCCCTGCCGCTCAGTGAGTTCAACCTGCCCCGCTTTTACCATATCCACAAACCCGGCGGATCACCGCAAGGGTATAAGTATCCCGGGGTAGCCCCCACAGGACCCCTGCCCCGGACGGTCGACTTCGGACTCCTCCCCTCTGAAGAGAAGGAAAGCTTCACCGCCCTGGTCCTGGGTGATCCCCAGCCCCTCACCAGGGAAGAAGTCGACTTCTTCAACCGGGGAATCATCGATGAAATCGCCGGCATCGGCGGAGTGGCCTTCGGTATCAGCCTGGGCGACCTGGTATGGGACGACCTCGACCTTCACCTCCCCTATCTGGAAGCGGTGAAAAGGGTAGGCCTCCCCTGGTATAACGTGATGGGCAACCACGACCAGAACTACGAGGCCAGGGCCGATTCCCTGGCCGACGAAACCTTTGAAGCCCGTTTCGGCCCGGCCAATTATGCCTTTAACTATGGGAAAGCCCATTTCATCCTCCTCGACGATATCCTGTATCCTGACCCACAGGGTAAAAGCCGGTACCGCGGGGGGCTCAGGCCCGACCAGCTGGAATTCATCGCCAACGACCTCCGTCATGTGAACAAGGATAAACTGGTCGTTCTCTCCTTTCACATTCCCCTGCACAGCACCGATGCCGAAGAATTCGGCCTCGCCTGTCGCCAGCAACTCTTCGATATCCTGAAGGAATTTCCCAACCTGCTGGTCATGTCGGCCCACACGCACCTGCAACGCCACAATTTTTACGGCCCCGGTGACGGCTGGCAGGGAAGCAAACCCCTGCACGAATTCAACAGCGGCACCAGCTGCGGGGACTGGCACAAGGGGGAGTTGGATGAAAGGGGAATCCCCCTGGCCACCATGTACGACGGCACACCCAAAGGATACTCCTTCCTCTGCATTGACGGAAACCGCTATGTCATAGACTATAAGGCCGCCGGAAAACCCGATGGTTACCAGATGCATATCGTCCATCCCAGGGTGGTTCCCCTAAACCAGCGTACGGGAGCCCAGATCACGGTTAACTTCTTCATGGGCCACATGGGCAACCAGGTCGAATACCGCATCGACGACGGAAAATGGAGCGCCATGAACCATACCGAAAAGGAAGATCCGGCATACCTGGAACAACTCTGGCGCTGGGACTCCAGCGAGGAGCTTCTCCCCGGAAGAAGACCTTCCAGCCCGCAACGCTGCGCCCATCTCTGGCAGGCGGCCATGCCCGCGGTTCCCACCGAAGGGCTTCATACCATCGAAGTGAGGGCTACCGACATGTTCGGAAGAACCTTCCTCCAGGAAAGTAGTTTCAAGGTCAGCAGCCCCAAAAAATAACCACGGCAGTTTACCCTCTCCCCCTTCCGGGGAAACAATATGTATATTATCTTTGAGGGAGATAACTGATCTCCGGCTATTTGCCGGTTAATGTCTCATCTATGTGTATAGCTTATCATTTCAGGGGCATCCTGACGGCTGTGGTGGCTCTGATGCTGCCGTTGTTTCTGGGGGCCATCACCCCCTATGAGGTGGTGATGGTTCGTGGTGAAGTCACCTATAAGGGGACACTCCTGCGTAAGGGGTCGTTGGTGGAAGCTCCCGACCTGCGCAACCAGGATCTCCTGAAGGGTGAGATGGCCCATTTCTCCTTTGGCGGCACCACCGATGAAGTACACCTCCTCGACAAGGGATTGCGAAAGGTAGTGGTAGTTTCGGCGCGTCTTCGCCAGCCGGGCAGGGATCTGATGCTGGCCACCCGCAGCCTGGGTACCCTCCGAAGCGATTTTGAATTTCGCAGGGCTTTCACCCCCGATACGGGTCTTATCCTGATGGTCAGGGAAGACACCCTTCTCTGCCAGGGCCTCACCCAGTTTGCCTTTGGCGGCCACAGGCGGCTGGCCATCCGCTACCATGCCGGTGGTCAGGAGATCACCCGCGTGGTAGGGGAAAATGACACCCTATACCTTACCCGGGAAAAATGGTTCGGCACCACTCCCGGAACCATCCCCCTCAATTCATTTGAAATTTCCGGCATTCAGCTGTATATCGACGACCAGGAAACAGGGAGTGAAGAAACCCTTCACGGAAAAATCCCCCCCTTTTCGCTGGTTTTCCTCGACGACATCATCCGCTACCGGTCGGAAATCTCCTACCCCGGTGTGCAACCCGACCCGGAAGAGATCTACGGATTCCTCTTCCCCACCCTGGTAAAGGAGAGGCAGATCCAGCGCAGCATGGGACTTTACACGCCTGAGGAAGCGCTCACATGGCTCAGGCAAAGGATCACCCGGGTACTTTCTGAAACTTCCCAAAGATGAAAGGTTTGCTCAGGCTGGCCGCACTTCTGTTGCTCCTGTCCGGACTGAATTTCCACAGGATTTCAGCCCAGGAAGCTCCCGGCCAGCTGCCTCTGCTGACTCCCGAAGAACAGAAAGACCCTGAAATGGTCAAGGCAGTTTTGGTGACTCTCGTCGGGAAGAAACGCCCCGATCTGGCCCTTCCCTATATGGAAGCCTTTCTGGCCATGGGAAAGAAAAACGGCGCCACCCCCGGGGAGCTGATGTGGATTTACCTGAACATGGCCGACGGTCAAAGGCTTCTGGGGAGGGAGGAGGAGGCTCTGACCAGTATCCTTGGGGCAGTGGCCCTGGGCCGTACCTTCGGAGATCTGAACACCCGGGAGTACCAGGATTTCCTTTTTGCCGTCGGAAACAACCTCTTTGAAACCGGTCACCCCGCGGAAGCGGAACCCCTGTTCCTGGAGCTGCTGCGTGCCGACACCCTCTATGACCGGAAGGAAAGGGAACTGGCCATCTGCGTAAACCTCTATACCTGGTATGGGAATAATGGCTGGTACCAGAAACTGAGGCCGGTTCTGGAAACCATGATTCCCTGGCTGGCCCCGGTCAGCACCCCGGAACAACAGGCAGGTCATTACCATACACTGGGCATACTTTACAGCCTGGAGGGAGCGTATGACAAGGCTGAAAAAAACCTGCTGAAGGCCTCCGGCCTTTACCGGGAAGTGCCCGGACAGGAGAAACCGGCAGACAGGGTAACCCTGGATCTGGCCATGATTTACATGAAAATGGGTGATCCCGACCGGGCCCTCCGGATCGCCGAAGAAGTGCGCCGGTCACCATCGTGGTCGGGCGACAGCCTCACAGAAAGCCTTTTACTCTCCATCACGGCGGTCCATGCCATCCATCAGGGGAATTACCTTCAGGCCAAAAGCCAGTATACACGGCTTCTGGAAACCGCGCCCCGGGGAGGTATTCACGAACTGGATTATGCTTCCGACCTGGGGACCATGGGGACCATCCACTGGCACCTCCGCGAATACGACCGGGCCGGAGAGATGTACCGCCGGGCCATCGGCATCTACAGGGAAACACGCGACACCACCTGGGGTCAGTTTGCCAACCTGAAGGGGAACCTGGGACTGGTCTACCTGCGTACGGGGTCCTTCCGGGAGGCCGCGGCCTGGGCAGCCTCGGCGGTCGCCAGCTATGCCGCCCTTCACAGGGAGGATCATCCCGACTGTCTTACCCACCGGATCAACCGGACTTTCGGGCTGGAAGGCGCCGGAGAGATCACGGAAGCCATCACCGAATCCCTGGTGAACAATGAAGCTCTGCGTAAACTGGTCGAAAAAAACATCCTCTACTGGTCGGAAAACGAAATGGAAGCTTTCCTTTCGGGGTATGCCTCACGTTTTTTTGATTATCACCATGCCATTTGGTTCAGAAACCGGGAGCAAGAGCCTTCCCTGGCCGGCCGCATGTATGACAACCAGCTCTTTCTCAAGGGTATTCTGTTGCAGTCGGCCCTCAGGTTGCAGCAAGCGGTGGCGGCAGGCACCGACACGACGCTGACCCGGTTAGCCGTGGAAGAAAAGGGAGTCCGTACCGTTCTGGAAGAACTGCTGGCACAGCCCCCCACCCAGCGCAAACAAGACCCAGCCCTCTTGCAAAACCGGGAAGATCGCCTTCGTAAACAAATCAAGGAGAGGGTGAACCAACTCAGGGAGGGGGGAAATCCCTCCTTTGGGATGCTGACCACCGCAGAGACCAGCTTCAGGGAGATCAGGGAAGCCCTGGGCAAAGGGGAAGCGGCCATCGAATTCGTCTCCTTTAAAAACAGCGATCCCTGGCATGAGAGCGATACCACCTGGTATTGCGCCCTGCTCCTGCGAAAGGAAGATCCCTGGCCCCTGGTCCGTTTCCTGACCACCGGCGACCGCCTCGAACAACTCCTGGCCCTCCACCCCGATGAACTCTATTTCGCTGAGAACAGTGAACTCGCCACCCTGGTGTGGAAACCCCTGGAAAAGGAGCTTCAGGGCATCACCACCCTCTATTATTCTCCGTCGGGTTTACTGCACCGCGTTTCTTTCGCGGCGCTGCCGACCGGCCCGGGCAAGGTGCTCTCCGACCAATACAAACTCGTGAATCTCTCTTCGACCAGGAACCTTATCCGGCGTAAAAAACCGGGAGAGGCCACCTCGGGGATGGTTCTCGGCGGCATCAACTACAACAGCAGTTCCGGGGGCAATAGCGATTCCGGGAGGAACGCCGGGGAAGATCTCCCCCCTTCAGCTCCCGGCATGAATTCTTCCTCAGGAGAGGCGGGAATCCCCTTTCAGACCGGACCGGGGACGAAAAGTAATGCTTCAGCCGGTGAAAAAGGGTATGAAGCGGATTTGCGGAGTCTGCGTGGAAGTGCATGGGATTTTCTGCCCGGCACACAGGAGGAAGCCACCCGCGTCAGCCGGCTCCTCGGGAATCATCAACTGCCGGTGACCCTGCTCATGGGTTCCGACGCCACCGAAGAGCGCTTCAAGGCGCTCGGCGGAGCTTCACCGGCCCTCATTCACCTGGCCAGCCATGGATTCAGTCTTCCTCCACCCGACAGGGAATCCTCCTCAGGAGAGCACATCCGTCTGACGGCACAGGAGGTAATCGCCACCGCGGGCATTCCCCTGATGCGGTCGGGGCTTCTTCTTGCCGGGGCCAACCAGGCCTGGGTAGGCGGTTCACGCTCCCCCGGCAGGGAAGACGGCATCCTCACTGCCTGGGAAATCTCCCATCTCGACCTCTCAGCTACAGAACTTGCCGTCCTCTCGGCTTGTCAGACCGGACTGGGAGAGATCCGTGGCAACGAAGGGGTGTACGGCCTGCAGCGGGCACTTTTCATGGCCGGAGCTCAAAGCATGGTCGTCTCTCTCTGGGAGGTCCCCGACCTGGAAACCATGGAACTCATGGACCACTTCTACACCCACCTGGTCCGCGGTAGCAACCCTGAAACCGCCTTTCTGAACGCCCAGAATGAACTGAAGGAATTGTACCGCGACCAGCCCTCCCTTTGGGCAGGATTCGTGTTCATCAGATAAGAAGGAAATACAGTATGGATAAAGAAAGAGCCGATCAGGCAAATCATGGTCCACAAAAAACACCAGGAACCACCGGCCATACCTTAATTGACGGGCAAACCGGGAGGATCCCGACAAACGACCACCCCGGAGTGGCAGAGAGCAGGAAGGATATTTCCGGCACCCACCCATCCGGAACCGCAGGTGGAAACTTCGAAGAGCAGTATTCCGGTGAACCTGGAAATCAGAAAGCTGACCATAAAGAAAAGAAGTCACCAGATCCCAACCTTCAGAACAGCGGAAGAGACAGCGCACTTTCCCGGCTTCTGGCGTCCCCGGGCCGTCTCCTCCGGCTTCTCTTTCCCGGAATCACTCCCCTGCGGACGCTGCTGTCGACCCTTCACGCCGTATGGATGATCGCCCTGGTCCTACTCTGGCTGGGGCATGTCAACTACCTTGACGGGTTTGGCTTTATGAACGACTACTTCAGCATGCGCTCATTCCTCAACCAGTACATCCTCCATACCACTCCGGGTAGCGACCTCCCTGCAAAATTCCTCCTTCTCAACAGCTCGCAGAACAATGCCCTGGTCCCCCTCGACAATGATCATCTGACCAACACCGTGATCACCGACCGCCGCATGCTTGCCGAAAAACTGAAAATCCTCGACCAGCACGCCAACCGGTTAAAATTCATCCTCTGCGATATCTTCTTTGAATTTCCATCGGCCGACACAGAAGCCGATTCTCTTCTGCAGGAGGTGCTCCTCAGCCTCAGCCAAAAAAACAAAATCGTCTTCCCCTCCTATTATAATGACCTTGAAAAAAGCGTCAACCCTCCAGTGTTTGACGGCACCACCGGTTTATCACAGTACCGCTCCTCTTTCCTCAACGCCCAGTTCCTCAAATACAGCTTCATCACCTACGAAGGATGGCGCCAGATGCCCCTCATCGCCTGGGAAGCCGTTTCAGGGAAAAAAATGAAAGAAAACAGATGGGGACCGGTCCGTTATTACACTCATGATGGGAAATGGGTGCTCAATACGGTGATTCCCGAATTCCGCTATTCACAGGACCTCCTGGCCGAAGGGGAGAATTATTTCCAGCTCGGGCTTTTTGAGGAGTACCTCCTCGGCGAGAACCAGGTGGTGGTCATCGGGGATGTGGAAGGCAGGAATGATATCCACACCTCAGTGACCGGCATGGATGCCGGACCAGTCATTCTGATGAACCTCTATGCCTCCCTGGAAGAGGGAGACCACCTCATTCCCCCCGGATACCTCATGCTCCTGCTGGCCCTATTCTTCTATGTCACCTACCACACCTTTTACCACCGCCGGGAAATGGAAGAAGGGGAAACCCGCCGGGGAAAAATCCTGAGCACCCTGTGGAACCAAAGATGTTACATCATCCTGCTCATCCTGGTCTACCTCTCCATGATTATTTTTCACCATTACATTCATATTCTTATTTTACTGAGTTACTTCGGACTGATCGACCTGGTTGACAAATACATACTCAACAGGAAAATGAACCCTTAATGGTTTCGCGCATGCCTTGCAACCCGGCCGAAACACAAAATGAAGACAAATTGACATCTCCTCCCACAGTTAATAATCAAATTGGCATTAATGTTGTAATTATCCCATTAAATTGTTCTACTATTTAACACCAGAAATCATGAAAACAATGAAAGCGATGATCCTGATGGCAGCCATGGCCCTTCTGACTGCCTGTGTGGGGGAACCCGGGATGGACGGACGCGACGGGCTCGACGGGAAAGATGGCAAGGACGGGGTGAACATCCTGGGCACTGCTTTCGAAATTGAGGGCGACTTCACCGCCGCCAACGACTACATGCTCTACTTCAAATTCCCCAATACCATTGAGGTATTTCAAAGCGACATTGTGCTGGTTTACATCCTTTGGGAAACGGTGACCGGCAGCGACAACAAACCCCTGGATGTGTGGCGTCTGCTGCCCCAGACGGTAGTCCTCGACGAAGGCCTCCTCCAATACAATTACGACTTCACCCAGGTTGACGTCCAGGTGTTCCTGGGCGGAAACGTCGACTTCACCACCCTGCTGCCGGCAGAATGGGAAAACCAGGTTTTCCGCATCGTGGTCATGCCCGCCGATTTCGCCACCGACCTTTCCCTCGATCTCACCAACTACAACCTGGTCATGAAATCGATCAATCTGCAGGATACACAGGTCAGCAAAATACGCTTCTCCGACATCATGAAGGAAGGCACCCCGGAACCGGGTCTGCGGAAATCCCTCCCGGCCTTGTAAACGCTGACTCATGACTTAGGGTTGAGCCCAGGAAACCACAACCATACCCAAGGGCTTACCCTCTCTGAGGTCACTAACAGCATAGCTCAGAATACATCTTCTCCCTTTTACTTTCAGATTCCCCTCCTTCCCCCCCGGAAGGAGGGGTTTTCTTTTCCGCTGGGCGTGAATGATCACCATACTTTCCGGGAGATCAGGGAATCTAACCATTCTCTTTCAGCAGGGCGTAGCGCACCTCATCGCAGATTTGTCCCATCTTGATAACCGACTTTCTGAAAATGCCTTCCTTCACGAAACCGCATTTTTCGAGCACCCGCTGTGAGGCCACATTATAATCGAACACCCCGGTGTCGATGCGGATGATGCCCAGTTCCCTGAAGGCATAGGCACAGGCCAGCCTGACCGCCCGGGGCATAATTCCCTTGTGCCACCAGGGTTCCCCGAGAAAATAACCGATCTCAGCCCCCAACCGGTAGATATCCCCTTTGGGGTGGATGCCGATGTTCCCCACATATTCGCCCTGGAATTCGATGGCAAAGGCGTGGGGGGGTACATGTTCCATCACCATGGCAATGAACCTTTCCGCATCGGCCACCGTGTAGGGATGGGGAAATCCGTCGCGCAGGTTCCTGAAAATGTTCACGTTATTGCCCAGCTCTGCGAGCCGCCTTTTATCCCCGGGCACAAATGGACGCAATGTGACCTCGCCGTCGGTCAGACGGTACCTGTCAGGAGAGATTTCTGATTTCATATGCGATACCAAAAATTAGTCCGGTTTGATATTTTATTCATGTGGTTAATCGCGCAGGCTGGTCCTGACCAAGCCGGTATGAATATTTCAACTGGCCTCCGGAAATATTATAAACCTCTGACCAGTTGCGCTTATGTCCGGTTTTTCCCGTGTGTCCGGCGGTATTTCCTCCAGAAATAAACCGCGGGGATGGCCAGGATCCAGAAAGGCCACAGCCTGATGAGGAAGAGCAGGAAGTCGACGAATGCATGCCACCCTTTGGAGAGGGAGTGTTTCAGCCGCTCCCCGAAATCGCCCGGCCTGTCGGGATTGTATTTAAATCCCTTATGTCTGGTGAGGGTCAGATTCAGGGTGCTGAAATCGACCTGGTCACCCAGGTATTTCAGTCTCCCGGTGACGCTTTCGATTTCTTCCTCCAACAACCTGATCTTTTCCTCAATTTCAAGGACTTCCTTGACACTGGTGGCTTTCTTCACCAGTTCCCGGTAGCGTTCGAGGTACTCCCGTTTATTGGCGAGCCGGGTTTCCAGGTCGATGAACTGGTCGGTCACATCGCGGGCGCCAATCTCCTTGAAAAGGATTTCCCCCTCCCCTGACTCCAGCTCGGAAATAAAGCGGTCGAAGGCCGCCGCCGGAATACGGATGTTCAGTGTCCATGCCGACTCGTAATCGCTGTTGTGAAGGCTTTCGTTGGAATAGTACCCCCCGTTGCCAAGCACCAGGGTGTCGACCCGCGTCTTGGCGGCCTCCAGATCGTTGGTCTTGATGCCCATTCGGCCATCGCGGATGATTTTTTTGCGCACTTCCTCTACCGGTAAAGCATTATCGCCCTGTGCAGCCGGCGCTTCCTCACCGCTAAATGCCCTCTTCGGAGCCATCTCCTGCTCCATTTCGCGCATAGTGCTGACCTCCTGGTCTGATCCACCAGTCTGGCACGACCAGGTGACCAGACCCAGAACTGCCACCCAAAAGACAAACCTCGATAAAAATGTATTCTGTTTCATAGGAGTCATTATGTGGTTAAAATTATACTATATTTCCAATTACAGGTCCCGGTGGATATCCTGAGTATATTACCTTTATAACCAGGCGTTTACCGGTCATTCATTCTCTGTAATCTGACCCATTTTAGGGATAATATGGATCAGAAACTGCTGGTTCTTATATTCATCGGCACCCGAATATTCGCGGATGCCGCGGATGCCGCTCCCTGAAATCTGCACCTCACAGTAGGCAGGATCAAAGACGATCCCCTCCATCCGCCAGAGGTTGTAGAGCGATAAGGCCCGCTTATAGCTCAGCTCGAAGTTGAGGGGATAGTTGTCTTTCGAAGCCATCCCTTCGATCACAATAAGGTATTTGATGTCAAGCTCCCTGAATTCCGGATCATTGCTCATGGTATAGACCAGCCTGAAGATCGCTTTACCCACATTGACGAGGTAGGGGCGGAAACGGGCAGGGATCTCTGACTTTCCGAGGGGAAACTGGATCTGCTCCTTCAGTTTGAACCGTTTATAGAGTGGCTGGTATTCAAAATATTCGGAGGGCAGTTGTTGTACCGCCGCCTGTAACTCCTGGATTTTAGCTAGTTGCTTCTCGGTGGCGTTCTTCTGGTGTTGCAGGTATCCGATGGTGACCACAAAGAGGACCATCATGATGAAGAAGAGGGAAGTCATCAGGTCGGAATAGCTGATCCAGAAGAAGTTATCGCGCCGCATTTTAAAAAGTTTCCTTTACAAGCATTGTTGATCTCACCTTTTTGTTCCGGATGCCCGGCTCAGAAGTAGCCCAGGTTTTCAAATCATCGGTTTTCAGGATCAGACCATAGGAGCATTTCAATTTAAATATCCAAGATAGCGGAGAATGATTCCGGAAGTGACCAGAAGGATGCCGGTCCAGGCCAGGATCCGCAGAATGGTTTCGGTGGTTTCCCACCATTTCCGATGGGAAGTTTTCACCGGATCTTTCCCGGTAAGCAGGCGCGTCAGTTCCCTGAGGGTGTCGGATACTTCTCTTTGTGAGGCTTCCAGACGGCGGATCAACTCGCCCGAGCGGCTGTCGATGGTCTCGCGGAGGGAGCCGAGGGCCTCCAGATTCCGGAGTTGGCCGAACTGGGGCACCGCCTTGTTGTAAGCGGCCATGAATTCGTCGAGGTGGCGGGCGGTGACCGCCTTCAGCTCCTCGGTGATTTTGCCGAACGACTCCCTCAGCGTGGCATCGGTACGGTCAGTCAGGGTATAGAGGGTGTCGATACTTTGTTGGGTGCGGTTGCGCAATGTCCCGATCGACTCCTCGAAATGGGATTCAGTAAGATCGACGGCCCTGAGTGCCGCCGTGCCGGCTTTTTCCATCCGGTCAAAATGAGCGGTAAGAAAACGGGTGAGCTCACGTGATTCCTCCAGGGAGGAACCCACTTTTTCAGTCAGGAGACCCACCTGCTGCGTACGTTCGGCAAACTGGCTGAGGTGGGCTGCAATGGCCTCAAGGCTTCCCAGGTATTGCGAGAAATTGCGCAAAGCCTCCATACTTCCCTCGAGGCGGCCGAAAAGTTCCAGGTTGGCTTTCGACACCTTGGTCATGTCCATCCGCTCAATCCGGCTGATGATTTCATTCTGCCAGGTGATGGTGCGACCGGTGTGGGCAACCGCTTCCTGTACCTTTGTGACAATGCCCGCTGCTTCCCGGGCAAAATGATCCAGACTTGCCTTCAACCCCGACACCCCTGTATCCTCTGCCCTGATAAGCTCGGGAAGCAGCTTGGCCTGAAGGTATGAAAGCTGGGCGTTTTTCCGCCTGAGCATTTCTGCTCTCGCGCGCTTATAGGCGATGGAAGAGAGAAATGTGGTGCAGAGAAGCCCGGTGAGACTGGCTGTCATGGCCAGCTTGACCCCGTCGATCAGGCTGTTGATGCCGCTGCTGAAGTTACCCCCGTCAATCTCGGGCATCGACAGCAATCCGAAAATAATTCCCACCATGGTGGCCGCCAGTCCCAGATACAACGGCACCGGCACCATCTGGGCAATCTCCTCGTCGCGGCTCTCCACCTCCCGATCCACCAGATCTCTGATAATACCGAAGTTGACCGCCGCCCCGAAATTGTTGAGAAGATAGGTGTTCACTGCCATCTTAATATGGCCTATGATCTCATTCTTCCCGTCGGTTTCCGTGAGGGTGATCCGTACATACTGCTCCCCTGACGGGGGTTCTTCTCCCGCCGACAAATAAATCATGTGTGCCGGAATCTCTTCAGGCTGGCCCAGAAACCGGCGCTCCACATAGCCGTTTCTCACCAGCAACAGCTTGTCGAATACCCGCCGTAACCCCCGCGTTTGCCGGTAGACTTTTAATGTATGGAAAAGCTGAAAGAGAATAACCCCCAGGATGACCACAAGCTCGACGGTGTATAAAAATTCCCCCTGTGACATGGTCAGACCAGTTTTACTTTCACACGGGAGGTGCAGATCCACTTTCCTGAAGCCAGAAGTACGGCGCCTTTGGCTTCCTGGATCACCCGGGTGGCGTTATTGCGCACCGATATGTCGGAAATCTCGCATACCGGCACCAGATAATAATCTATATTATTGATGGCCTTCATGTCGAGTTCTCCGCTGATATAGTGGAGCTCCCCGCGGTCGGTTCCCGGACGGGTAACGATCATATAGATTTTCCGGTTGTCATACACGGAGGCACCCTGTCCGGCCGGGAAATTACCCTGGTGATCAGGAATACCGAAATAGAGGAGCGTCATCGGCTCGGCACCTTTTCCGGATGAGGCACCCCGAACCTCTCCCCGCGCCTGACCTGTGGCCATGCCCGGGGGAGTTCCGGGAGAGGCCCCTTGTGGGGGAACACCCGGCGAAACGGGGTATGCCCCCCTTGCCTGACCCGGCACCACACCATGCGGGGCCATGCCTCCCCCTGAGGCAACCGACCCCTCATCAGAAGATCCGATAATGGCTTGCAGCTCCCGGTTCTCACGCCTTAATTCCTCCAGCTCCTCCGTCTTAGCCGTCAGCTTCTGCCGTTCCTGATCCAGCTGCATGGCCACCTCCTCCAACTCCCTTTCCCGGTGTTCCGACTCACGCTTGTAGTGGTCCTTGTGACGCTTCAGCAAAGGAAGCATCGGAAAGGGTTCAGGCGGCCACCATTTCTTCTTCTTTTTCAGCTCCTTGCGGTAAGAACGCAATTCGTCCTTCAGGAGAAACCTGATCCGCCAGCGGGTGAGCAGGTAAACCACCAGGCACCCCAGCAAAAAGGCCCCGGCATAATAATATGGATACATCATGGGGTTATTTCCGAGAGTTCAAATGAGAGTTTATTCAGGATCCCGATCAGCGGATAAAAAAACAGGGTCTCCTCGATGTGTTTCTCCTCCTTCTTAAAGAAGGCCCTCAGGCCGCGGATAAGATATTCGCCGATGTTGTCCTCCCTCATCCTGCGGAAGAGTTCATAGGCCTGAAGTTCAATATTGAAGGCCCCTTCGAGGTTGACCTGCCCGGTAAAGGCATCCAACAAGGTGTAAAAATTCCTTACCGAGGATTCGATCATCAGTTTGACCTCGCTGGTGACCTCCCTGTATTTTGGGGTGCCGGCAATCTGTTTTTCCTTATCGAGGGCGCCGCTCCAGAGGTCTTCCTGGTTTCCGCCTATCCAGAAGCGGATGGTGTTTCCGGTGATGTTGTCGCCGACACCTACCTTGAGGGCTCCCTTGCAGGTGATCTCCTTGGGAATGGGTGAAAGCTGCAGGTTGATGGGAGGGATCTCCTCTCCGAAGACCTTTCCGAAGAAATAGGTAAAGAGGGCCGAGAGTTGCGCCAGCTGAGCGGAGGTATCCAGAATGGCTGCCGTCTTGGAGGCGGTGCCGCTGAACAGGATGTAACGGGGGGGCCGTTCACCTGAGCGGCGCAGCAGCTGGGCGGAGTAATAGGCCAGGGCGGCGTAGAAAATCAGGATGGGCAACTTCATCCGCTTGTGGCTTTCCAGCAGGCGGGTATAGCTGAAGGTAGAGCGGCTACCCCCTTCCAGGGCAAAGAGAAGGCTGCTGAAATCGGCCGAATCCTTGGTGCTCTGCAGGATGTTTTCCAGGATGGGTTGCATGAGGGTATCGCCGCTTACCGCCTCCCGCGCCCTGGTGGCAAAAGTGCGCACATAGCCGTTGCGGTCGCTGTTGTTCCGGAACTCCCCGGTGGGAAAACCGTCGCCAAAGATGGCGTTCCCCGCAAATTTGAAGGAGGAGATCATCTTGGCCCGCGTCGAATTCTCATCGAAAAGGGCAATGTCGGTCGATCCGCCGCCGATATCTACAGAGAGGCTCTGGCCGATCACCGCCGATTTGTAATACAGATAGGGGGCAATGCTCTCGGGAATGCCATTGATCCGGTTCCCGGTGGGCTCCAGTCCGAAGACCGCCGTGTAGGCCTTTTTCCAGGTCCGGAAGAGGACCCCCAGCTCATACTCATCCATGCTCACCGGGTAAAACCAGGTGATGGTGGTCTGTGCCGGGTCGCCGCCCAGCGCCAATGTTTTGTAGTAGACCAGCAGTACCAGCAGGCCGATGTAGCTCTCGACGAGGGTCTCATCGCGCAGGTCGGCATAGTTGCTCCATTTGAGCTGGGTGCGTATGTCGAGGTAGACCGGGAAGTGGATTTTCTCGTAGAGCATGTAGTTGTTCACATGGAGGAAGGGTACGGGCTGCGTGCCGGGATCGAGGTCGCGGTTGCAGGCCAGGGCTGTGCGCAGCGGGAAGTGGACTTTCTCGCCGGGAAGGAGCAAATAGGGCATGATCTCCTGTTCGAAGACCCGGTCGTCGGCCACATCCTGGAAGTTCACCTCGGGATGATGGGTGTCTATCAGCGATTGCCAGAGGGGTTGGCTGGCGGTGATGTCGAGGGCGCGGGCGTCATGGTTCCCGTATTGGTATTCGATATGGGTGTTGGTGGTGCCGAAGTCTACGGCAAATTTCACGGCGTGATAGCCTTTGCCGGAGGCTTTCCAGCGGGGGATCAGGCACCCTCCCCCCTGGGGAGTGTTAAGCCGCAGGGCGTCGAACCTTCCGGGTGTCCTGAAATAGTAACTCCGCTGCATCCTGCTGCGGTTGCGGAAGACCGGTTCTGACAGCGGCAGGGGCTCTCCCTCCTCAAAGAAGAGCGGCTGGGTGAACAACGGCTCATCGGCCCCATCATCGAGGATCCCAATGGTATAGGGCAGCTCCTTTTTTTCGCTCCGCACAAAGGGCACAATGGCCAGGTGAAGGTCGCTCTTCACCTTGTCGGGGAGGCTATATACCTTACGGAAACGGATTTTTCCCCCTTTGACGGGGATTTCGAGGAGTGCCTCGGTGCCTCCGCCGGCCAGGTCGCTGAGGGTGAGCATTCTGTTGGCGCTCTCCGCCCTGAAATAACGGAAGAAGAGGGGGGTCAGCGGCAGCAGGCAGCGGTGTGCCCCGCACAGCTCAAAGCGGGTGGCATCGACCGGATAGGGAAGCTCGATGATCTTATCGTCGAGGAAGTTGCCAGCCGACAGCCAGGGATAGGCATCTTCCTGAACGGGAAGGAGGGATTCTCCTTCGGGATGGTCATTACGCCATGGCACCACGTTGTTTTCATTCCATCGGATGCCGGGGGTAGTATAAGTCCATTCTCCGGGGAAGCGCCCCTGGGGGAGGATCAGTGGCCTGCGCCCCGTCATGGGGAAGTCGCTGACCAGCGTGAAATCACTCGTTTCGTTGATGCCGCCCTCTTCTTCATCCTCATCGCGGAGGCCCAGGGGGATGCCCAGCACCTCGCAGGCGTCGTTGGGGTTGGTACCCACAGGACAGTGGCGGTAACCGCTCAGGGAACCCGCATCGAGGTTAGTGACCGTATGCGTGAGCTCCGCATCGGGAAGAATCATCCGCACCTTCTCGAAATACGCGAAGAGTTCGGGGAAGAGCAGGGGGAACCGGGGTTGTTTGGCCAAAGCGAAGAGGTAGCGCACAAAGGAGGGTTCACGCTGGGAAAGCGGAGTGCAGAGGTCGCCGAAGAAGGTATGGTCGGAGCTGCGGAGGCCCAGTTTGCCGCCAGCCTCCCGGGCATCGGGTGCCGGCAGGAACAGGGTGGCCGGGGAGGTCCCCCCGATCACCTGCCCTGTACTGCGATTCAGCAGCAGGTAGATGCGTTTCACATGCTCGAAATTGTATAGGACCAGGTTCCCGGCATCGGTGCGGGCTACGCTGTCCTGCTCCCAGTAAAGGCGGAGGGTTTCGGCCAGGTGGTTGTGGCGGAGAATCCCATCGTCCTCTTCGAGGGCTTTAAAGCGGGCCGCAGGATCGTAAGCCACAATGGCCAGTCGGCTGCGGTATTTCTGCGACAGGAAAAAGAGCTGCGCCACATCAAGGGTTTCGGAAACCAACCGGTGGTAGGCGGTGCTCCCCTCCAGTCCGTGGTCGGTGACCCAGCGGAAAGCCGATTTCACCAGGTCAATGCGGGCATAGGGACTGGGAATGGAGGTGGCCACCTCTTTTCCTTCGGTGCGGATGGTGGTCAGCTGCGCCGGCGTCAGCGGCTGGCTGACGAACCATCCCGTGCCGGCGGCCCCTTCGTGTAATCTGAATACTTTAGCCATATCTAGCGGATGATTAATTCTTTATCTGACAAAACTTTTTCTGTGGAACGGCCGAAGAGCTTGACCAGGGTGGTGTGTTTCCGCTCTGCGGAACCACGGAGCTCATCGCGGGCAATCAATCGGCAATTCTCTGCATCGAGCGCCCTGAAACTCAGGTTACCCTTGGGGGTAGTGCCCCGCACCAGGTTCAGCGCCGTGTCGGCCGTCACCTCCCGGAAGGGAACAAACGCCGGCTTGTTGTCACCCAGCTCCCTGATCCATTCACTGAAATAGGCATTAAAGGCCTTCACCTGGAGGTTGTACTCCACAGAATTGAAATAGCTTTTGTCAAGCAGCGAGTTGTTGCTGCGCGGGACCAGCCTGATGTTGCTGCGGGTCCAGCGGGATACCCCCAGCGCCCGGGGCAATCCCTTGTCGAGGTACTCGGTAAAGAGGCGGTATTTGGTGAGGGGCCCCGAGAGGCTCTTCACGTCGTCGAGGTTGAGATCGCCGAAGCCGACAGTTTCGGTCTCGTTTTCGATGCCAAACTCCTTGACCCGGGTGCCGTTGACGGCCCTTCCGTCCGACACGCCATGCAGCGAAGTGTTCCGGCAGAAATCCATAATGGCCAAAGCCCCCGCCAGCTCCAGGAAATGGGCGTTGTTTTTCTGCTCCTTGCCGCCCACGGCATAGTTGATCACATTGGTATTGCTCTTATTTCCCACCAGATAAAGGGCGTTGACTTTGTTCTGGCTGATGATGGTCCGGTTGTAATAGTCTATGGCGATCTTGGCCTTCTCCTCGAAAGTCTCCGAGTTGATCTCCTCCTGCCGGTTCAGCGAAAAGTAGGGCAGGTAGGTGATGGCGCCGATAGGGGTTTCCTTTACGTGCACCCTGTGGGGGAGGTCGCTGTTTCCCCTCAGGTTTTTCAGCAGAAGGGGGAACCCGGCGGCACCCGTACCGCCAAAAATGGAGTTGATGATGAAGACGGCATCGCCCGGGGCGAAAGTCTGCCCGAAGCGGCGGAAATCCTCCGAAGCGGTGAACTGGTTGAGGACCACCGATCCCATGTGGGGATTGCCCTTGAAGCCCACACTGATGTCGGCGTCGAGGTTGGCTTCCGACCAGAGCAGACGGATGAAATGACGGTCGTCTTCGCCCGGGTCTCTCTTGTTTCCCAGTTCGTCGAACCCGATATACTTCCGGAAGGAGTTGCCATCGACCCCCGTCAGCCGGAACTGGAAAAAGTCGGGATTGATGGCTGCACCGTGGTCGGCCAGTTCGTGGATGGTTTTCATCTCCTGGGCAAAGAAGCCGTCGGGATGGTCGACCTGGTTACGGATCTGCTGGTAGAGGCGAAGGATATCCTTGGTACGGTCGAGGTCGCCATTACCGGTATCGGGGTCGATGATGACGGGCACCACGGTGTCAAAGCCGTTGGCGAGGCGGCAGCCCGCGGCCAAAAGCATGGAGAGCGACTTGATCACCCGGCTGCCGGTGCCGCCTATACCGAAAATATAGAGTTTCTGTGCCATGGTCGTGGATTAGAAGGGTAAATGCATCTGGATTTTACTGAAGGGCTTCAAAATGAGGCTGTAGAGGAACCCGGCCACCAGGGAAAGGCCCGTATTGATGAGGGCATAGCGCTGAGGCAGGGTGACGGCATAGACCTTATAGCCCGACTCGGGGTCGGCCAGGGCATCCACCAATGCCGGGTTCGGGGAGTCGAAGATGGCCCCGCGCGCCTGAAACCACGTGACCACCAACACCACACCTCCCGACACCAGCCACCAAAGCAGCCAGTGCCAGAACCGCCCATAGGGATAACGCCACAGAAAATAAAACAAAAGCCAGAACACCAGGGGCACCAGGAGAAAGATCCCCCCCAGCTTCATATAACCCCCGAAGTTGTACAATGTCGAGAAGATCTCGGGATAACTGGCATGGTAAACCCGGAAAAGGGTTTCGTACATGGCCGCAAAGAATTCAGTCATAGGTGGTTTTTTTATTGTATTTCAAAGGTAAAGGAGGCCAGAGGCTTGTTTTCCCCGGCCGATTTGTAGGCCTCCACGATGGCATCGGTGAGGTAATTGAGGCCGAAGGTCCGGGAGGTATCGGCGGAGATGTTCTCCTCATCGGCAGAAGCGGTGGCTGCGATCCATTCGGGCACGCGGTTCACCAGCGCGACGGTCACCTTCCCGGCAGGGTTCTTCAGGCTCTTCACCGATACCAGGTGGGTGGGCGTAAAGGGCAGGGAGTGGATTTTGCGTGCAGGCACCTTTACCTCCGCCACGGCATAGTTACCGCTGCATGTGTAGCTTGCAGGGTCGAGATAGACCTCGCCGGGAAAGGGAAGCGATGAGAAGTCAACGGCCAGGGTCACCTGGAAGCCCCTTCCATTCCGGTCGGGCTTGGCGTCGACCAGCCGGTTTTTCACCTTGTGGTCAAAGCGGTAGCTCCCCAGGCTGTTCTCGGGGACCAGCTGCCAGGGAAGGGGTTCTCCGGAAGGCTTGAGAAAACGGGCCAGCGTCTCAAAACCTGTGAGCTCCGAAGCAATGTAGCGGTCGGGGAAGTAGCGGGCCAGCAGGTGGCTCTCGCCGAAGATCCAGATGTAGTAGGGACGCTCCGAATCCAGGGTTACCTTTCCCTTCCGGGAGGCATAGAAGTAGTCGCCTTTGAATTCCGAGGTGAGCTTGATCATAAGGGTCTGCAGGTTGGCCGACCGCAGCCGGCGGATAAACTGGCTGCGGGTTTCCTTGCCGGAAGTGACCAGCGAGGTCATCCCCCCGTCACCGATATCGTAGATGCCATCGGAAATAAGGATGGAAATGGTGCCACCACCGGCATTGCTGAGGGCGGTCTGGAACATGCCGTTGAGGTTACTCCGGGTGATGTCGCCGCAGCGGAAGCCGTCGGTGTTCAGTTTTTTCTTCAGCACCACCGGATCATCGCCGATGGGGGTGATCACCGGCCCCGTGCCGTTGATGAAAAAGAACTCGCGGGGAATATCTTCTTTGACAAAATCGGGTTTCTCGGCCAGTTCAGCCACCACGTCGACATAGCGGGTGATCCCCGACACATAGCCGAACATGCTCTGGGAGTTTTCCAGGTAAAAGGTAACCTTCTGCAGGGAGGATGGGGAAGTGGTTGCCAGACTGCCCGGAGTGCCGGTGGGTTCTCCGGCCGGAGAATTTTCGGCTGTACCGTGACCTTCAGAGTCCTTCCCCGGCTGCAGCTCTTCCTGCGCGGGAACTTCCTTTCCGGGGGAGGGGGTTTCCCGCCGGCCACTCTGCGAAGAACAGGCCGCCAGAATCATCACCGCTGTACCCCATAACAGCAATTGGGTGCGTATCTTCATGTGCCAGGTGATTTGATATAGTTTCTATTGACAACAAACCTATTTTCAGCGAATTTAGTATTTTCAGGCGCTCATTATGCATATGTTTGATCTTTCCTTTCGCAGGGAGCGATCTTTCTTTTCTGAATAGTGTTCACCATTCAAAAGATCTGCTTAACAAAATACAGACCAAAAGAGTCATGACCATCACCAACATTGAAATCAAAGCGCGCACGGGGCGCGGGGACGCCATCAGAACCATCCTTCTGGAGGCAGGGGCCGAATTCCGGGGGACCGACCACCAGAAGGACACCTACTTCAGGGTGTCATCGGGGCGGCTCAAGCTGCGCGAGGGCAACATCGAGAACCAGCTGATTCATTACCGGCGTGCCGACCAGGAAGGACCCAAGCAGGCCGACGTACTCCTCTACCCTTCCTCTCCCGGCTCCCACCTGAAGGAGATCCTCACCACAGCATTGGGAATCCTGGTGGTCGTGGACAAAACCAGGGAAATTTACTTCAATGGCAATGTGAAATTCCATATCGATGAGGTGGAAGGTCTGGGCCACTTCGTGGAGATCGAAGCCATCGACCGGGAGGGAACTCTGGGCCGTGAAAAACTGCTGGAACAATGTCAGCACTACCTGTCACGCTTCGGCATTACAGCAGATGAACTGGTGGCCTGTTCCTACAGCGACCTGCTGCTGGCAAAGCTCACCCCACAGGAAGGGCAATATTATTAGAAATAACCGATTATACTTCTGCGGACCTCTCTGAAAATAACAGAATCACCATCCAGGGAAATTTCCCCGACGAAAATTTTAAACGAATCATTTGGAGAAGAGGAACCCGGGAATTGAAACAGCGGATGCTTCTTTCTGATTTTGGGACTGAAAATTTCTGCTCCCAAAATATCTATGCTGTCTAAAAAAGAGACTGGTTTTATAAAGCTGCTGTCCGATGCTTTCAAATATCGCAACTCGTAGGTATTATGGACCTTCCCATGATATTCATCAAGATAAAACTCCCAGGTGTAATGATAATTAATGCCATTTTCTGTCTCATATTTCCTAAGGTGTTCTCCATAAATTAAATAGTAGGTATCGGGAGCTTTTTTGGAGCAACCTGTCATGTATAAAATACATACTATAAATAAAATTATTGTTCTCATCAGTTTCAACTATTACACTTATCTGATTCCTTTCGTGAAACATATGTAAAAACTATATGCATAATTATTTCGGTTAGTAAAAACAATTGCAAGGATATTTCAAATTATTTACAATCTCCCAGTGAATCATGTATGAGTTGTTCGAATTCCATTTCACCCGTGGTAAAATTAAGATCCCTTAATGAATGATACCGTAATGAATACATAACTGCTTTCTGATAGAAAATCAACGAACGATTTGTTAGACCATTAGATATGTCGAATTGTTGTAAGCCATTTGCTAATATATTAACATAATCATTGCATGCCATTATTATGTGTTGGGCATCTGCACCATAAAGATTGCGACTCTTAATGTTAAATAGAGTCGCAAAATCGGTTGTACCCAATTCATCATAAAACTCAGCTAGTAACATAGCATGAATGGCTTCGTGCAATAGTATTAAAGCGATATATGATGACGATTCGTCAACATGCCTTTCGTCAATTATTATATTGATAAAATAACCTCCTGGATTTTGGGGTGAAGGGCTATTAATAGGTTCAGTAATTCCAAAAACCACACCATTTACAGGATCAAGATTACTTAGGTTGCCAACATTCCATCTAAGGTTTTGTTCGCCTAGGATACTGTATTGAGGCAAGGTCAAGCCATAAAACCTGCTAAAAATCTTTGGCAAAACTTCACCGTTTTTAAGTTTTTGATAGATGCACCAGAGTTTTGGAAACTTCATAAGGTTATAATCATCTACAGTAGGCAAAGTGTTACTAGATTCACTGTTATCCATTCCATCAATATACATCCCACCACCACCACCACCATCATCGTAATTGCACATAGAAACTGTAATAGTTTCAAATGAAATATTATTTATTGTCATGCCATTATAATGAGAAGGGCTGACATTACTGCCGACTATAGTATAATAGTACCATTCAATATAATCAATATTCCAATTATAATAAAAGTAGGTAGTGCAACCACCTGATTTTAACCTGGGCCCAGTCGAATTAACTGAATCCATAACGACAGTATGGCTGACTCTTCCGCTTGTATAACGCCATCCATTTACAAACCGACCTTTAAGATCGTGATAAAATACCAATCCACTAAAATCTTTCTCTTTCTCAAGATAAGAGTTACCCTGCCATATCTTAAAATTTCTTTTTCTAAGATATGGCTTGTCAGCTACAATGGTCATTAAAAACGCAGTTCTTTTCCCATCAGTTTTGCTTTTGGTTAATACCAGCCTGGTGTGTGAACTGAGATAGCCTTCATTTAGGGTTTTCAGCCATTCATTATGCAAAGTATCAAGAGTAAATCCCCACCATCCCTTTGCATATAAACCAACTTCTACTACATCCATGTTCTTGCTATTTGTTGTATGTGTATCCTTCCAATTGGGATAAGCAATTTTGCTTTTTTCATTGGCAAAACCCGACTTTAAAACAACAGTTGATTCTACCTGAGCATCATACCAATTCTTTGCTTCCGCCAACATTTGCTTGTCGTTAAAAATCTCTGCATCTGAAAGTTCTGTCTGGCAACATAACAAACACGACATAACAAATATACCTGATATAATCCGAACTAATTTCATAAATCAGTATTTTAGGGTTATAGGTGAATTAACATTTTAGACTTACTCTACAATGAGTACGCATAAACAATATTCCAAAAACATTAAAAAGGAAATCTGCTTTATTGATAAATTATGCAAACAGATAATGATCAGGAAGGACCCAAACAGGCCGACGTACTCCTCTACCCTTCCCTTCCCGGCTCCCACCTGAAGGAAATCCTTGCCACCGCCCTGGGGATCCTGGTGGTCGTGGACAAAACCAGGGAAATCTACTTCATTGGCAATGTGAAATTCCATATCGATGAGGTGGAAGGACTGGGCCACTTCGTGGAGATCGAAGTCATCGACCGGGAGGGAACCCTGGGCCGTGAAAAACTGCTGGAACAATGTCAGCACTACCTGTCACGCTTCGGCATTACGGCAGATGAACTGGTGGCCTGTTCCTACAGCGACCTGCTGCTGGCAAAGCACTCCTCAACGCAGAATTGAATAAGATATGGAATACTTGAATCTAAACTGAACGAAAAATGTCTATCGGTGAATGAAATTTAAAATTGTCTTCAATCCGGAATTATGGACTACGCGCGAATAAAGGCCCCGGAATTATCCGGAGCCTTCTTTTTATACAGATAGAAATAATCACTTTTTTCTTACTGCTTTCTTCACGGTTATCCCTCCGGGACTTCATTCACGCCCAGGATGGGCAGGGTTTCGTTGTTCTGGCGATATTCGAGCACCGACTGGTAGAGGGCGGCATACGAGGCGCTGATCCACATGGCCGACACCAGTACCCCGACGATCATCACCATCAGTCCCGCAATGACCAGGAAGAAGGAGGTCACCCCCAGGAAGAAAATGGTCCACCCGTAGCCGCGGGTCATCCGCCAGCTCTCCTCCACAGCGGCAATGGCCTCCATGTCCTTGTCCATGACCAGGTAAGAGACGAAAACCAGCCGGCAACCAATGATGATTCCGGGGATGATCAGCAGGAACAATCCGACCATCACCAGGGCAAAAACCAGCAGATTGGCCAGGACGATCTGGACGAATTTGGTACGGAAACCTTCGAATAGTTCTGCCACTTCCACCTTCTGGCTCCGTACCGCCTTCAGAAAGAGAAAGTCAGAGCCGTAATCAATCACCGGCCAGAAGAGGAATCCATAGGCCAGCAGGAGGGGCAAAAACATGAGCATCAGGAAATTAAAATCTGCATCCCCCTTGATGAACCTGACCGGCCCCTGGAGTATGGCGCAAATAAAGACGATGAGCAGCAGGGGCAGAAACTGCTCCATCATTTTTTTCCAACCGACAGACAGACTATGGCTGACGGAAGGTTCAATTTGGAAATAACTTGTTGTCATGGCTTTTAGAATTTTATGTTTGACAGATCAAAGGTAGGAGCACAGGCGGGCGGTTCCTAACTACCAAAGTCGGATTCTGAAAAAATCCTACTTAAGTAGGGGGGCGGTGGCTTTCCCTTTTGTAAATTGCATCCGTAAACAAACTCACCTATGATTGCCTGGCAGACCCTGCTTTTTTCCCTTGTATTTGCCGTTTCGGCCGGACTGGCCATCATGGGGGGGTGGGTCAGCGTCCGTTATGCCAGCAGCGATAGAAAACCTGCAGGAACCTTTCTCGTCTACCAGCAGTTGTTCATCTATGCTTTTCTGTTGTACGGGGTATGGGGAAACCTGTTCTTGCAGAAGCTGATGGAAGGCTGGGGGCTGGCCGAAGGAGTGCGCCTCAGGATAACGACGGTTCAGCCCCTCCTGGGGCTTCCCTTCCTGCTGGCCGCCTGGTATATGCTGATCCGCTTTTTCAGCACCATTACAGGCATCCGCTGGGGGCGCCGGGCCACCCTGATCTACCTCTTCGCCTGCGTGGCCGTTTTCCCCCTTACCTTTCTTCTGGCTACAAAATCCCCTGTTTTAGCCGGAAAGATTACTCCTTCAACCCCTGTTTCGGATCCGGCTTTCGCCGGAGGCTCTTTTTTTCCGGTGTATACCCTGATCGCCTCCGCCAATGCGCTGATCCACCTTATTCTCCTGGTACCGGTCGTGCTGAAGTATAAAAAGCTCCTGCGTGAAGAATGCCGCGAAAGCCGCTATTTCCTGCCGGGGTACTTCCTGGCGGTGGCCCTTTCCACTTTTCTCACCCTGATGGTCCCGGGCCACCATGATGTCTTTGCCCTCATGGCCCTGCTCATGGTCTTCCTCTCCAACCTGCTGCTGCCCCTCTGCACCGGAGGCCTGGTCCTCACCTCTTCGCCTGCAGGAAAAGAATCCTCCACAGCGGGCCCCGATTCGCCAGCAACGGGAAGAACTTTTCCCTTCAGGGAACTCCTGGAAGGAGGATTTCCGGAAGGAACCGCCACAGCAGAAGCACCACAGGCAGGCATCTCTCCGGAAGGGAATGCCCCCGCCGCAGCATTTGAAGCCTTTTGCCTGAAATACGACATCTCACGCCGCGAAGCCGAAATCATCAGGGAAATCAGGGCTGGAAAAAGCAACCGCGAGATCGCTGACACTCTCTTCATCACCCTGCAAACCGTGAAAGACCACATCCACAGGATCTTCACCAAGACCGGCGTGAGCAACCGCGTGCAGCTCATCAACCTTTCCGGCAGGAATCACCCTCCCAAATGAACTACCCCTGTCAGGGTGAACGGGTTATCATTCCCTTCACCCGCGAAAAAATAACCTGTCCCGACCGGTTATGGGTACCCCTTTCAGCAGCTGCTTTCCGGGAGAATGCGTACCCTTGCAGATCAGCTTAGAACAAACCGGTGCCTTAAAGGGTAATTCCCGTTACTATTAGGGGCGTTGCGTTATTCCCTTCCTGCAGGAATAGTTTTCAGCGGATGGTTCTCATCCATCACTGCTTCACAGCTCTATTTCTCCCAGTCCAGCAGTCTCTTCTCCCCTTCCAGCTTTTTGATTTCGGTGATGTCCTGGCTGAATTCGAGGGTTCCACGGTAGTTCCCCGTTTCATCACGCAGGGCGAAATAGCGGATGTGGATAAACTTTCCGCGCGATTGGATCCAGAAATCAGCCTGGTCCTTATCCCCATTGCGGAAAGCGGCCAGGATCTCCTCCACCATATGGACGCTTTCCGGAGGGTGACAGTTCTGTACCTTCCGTCCGATGACCGCTTTGGAGCGGGGGAAGATCCGGTGCGGGCCTCCTGAGAAGTAGAGGACCACATCGTGCTCATTGACCAGGGTCACATCAATGGGCATATGGTTGAGCATCAGCGCCAGTTGTTCAGGTGTCAGCAATCCGGTTCCCATGTCGATGAGGCCGCTCCCGCCACCGGAAAGGGTGCCCGCTCCCGCGGACTCCTTTCCGGCTGCTGCGGATTCCTCCCGCCAGGGCAAAACAGGCATCACCCCATAGCACCAGCCGGTTTCCATGCTCTCCTCCAGGATGTCATCCCACGCCTTCCGGGGCACCGCCGACAAGGCCACCGGAAACAATATATGCTCCTCCCGGAAGATAACGGGCAGCACCACGAAAAAGAGGTTCCCCAGCAGAGGGCTCAGCTGCTCCCTGCCCGGTGTTCCCTCCCGGAGCATCTTTTTCAGTGCGCGGAGGGTCCTCCGGAAATCGTCGTGCAGGGACCACATGATCTGGAGGCATCCGGCTTCGGGGTGGACTTTTTCCAGCCAGGGGAAAAGGATATTTTCCTTCTTAACATAATGAATTGTATAATCGTCAAGGCGGGAAAGGAGGGTCAGCAGTTCGAGGTTAATCAGCGCTTCAGGGGAGGTGTTCTCCTGCGAAAGGTATTGTTTGGCGACCTTTTTGATGTCAGCCATGATCTTTTCGGCCTCCCGGTTTTCCTGAGCCAGGTAGTAGAGGAAATGTCCCTCCCCGGGAAGTTCGCAGGACCAGGCGGCCAGCGGTTTGTAGAAGAGGTTGAGGAGGCGTGCGGTGTAGTATTTGACCGTACCGAAGGAGTGGCCCTCCTTCAGCAGGTTGTCGAGGAGCATCATGGCCTCAAAGGGAGTCACCGTTTCGATATAGGGGCGATACTCCTCATAGAGGGGTTTTCCGCTTTCGCCGCTAACCAGCCGCCGGGCGAAGGTGGTCAGAGCTTCCCGTCTCTGGCTGTCTTCCGCTTCAGGCTTCAGGGCGGTCATCATGAAAACGGGGTATTCCCTGACCACCCCCTCCTTCTCCTTGCGGGAGGTATAACAAGGTCTCACCTCCTTGAACAACAGTCCCGCCGCTTCCACTTCGCGGCGCAATTCCTGCGGGTCAAAACCTTTATGTCCGTGGAAACCCTTGCTGTGGAAGGTGCCGTCTTCGGCATAGAGATCGGCCAGGACCAGCCATCCCCCGGGGCGGAGCAACCCGTGAAACTGGTGCAGGAGGGCCGGAATATCCTCCACATGGTGCATCACCATCAGATTGTAGATGACATCAAAGGATTCAGGGGGAAAGCTCTCCTCCGTCAGTTCGCCAAAACAGGGAATCAGATGATGCATCTGACGTTGTGTCACCTTCTCCTCCATCACTTTTACCATTTCGGAAGAGCTGTCCATCATAACGATTTCCCGGAAATGGCCGGCCAGGGTAAAACTGAGCAATCCGGTGCCGGCGCCGAACTCCAGGGCCCTGAGGCCCGGCCGCAGGGGGACCATCTCCAGCAGGGAAGCCGCCACCGCTGCCGCCCGCTCCTGGTATTGCGTGTTCTGGTCCCACTCACGGGCCTTATGGTCAAATTCACTCATAATGCTGTCTTAGTTTCCTATGGTTAAAACTCCGGTGAGAACTTTCCATTTTCACGGACATTCGTTTAAAAAACTGCAGAACTGCCTCCTCTTGCCGAAACGATGCGGAAGCCCTCATCAAATTCCCGCAAAAACAGCTCCTCCAGGGGAGGATTGGTAGGGCCCAGGCCTTTGAAAACGGCCCGTGACCATTCGAAGTAACGGATCTGCCGTTCCACAGGCCAGCCCGCAGGAGGTTCGCTGACGACCGACCGCAGGTTGGCAATGCGGTCACCCAGCTTGATCAGCCGGGCCCCGTAACTGAGGTGGGGGGCATGTTCTACCTGTAGCCGCTTGCGCTCTTCCTTGGGTAACTGTTTGTCATCTGACACCTCCAACACGTAACGCGCCACCTCCTCCCCGAACCGGGATACCAACTCCTCAGGGCTGGTGCCGGTATCTTCCACCGTGTCGTGCAAAATCGCCGCCGATAATATATCCTCATCCGTAATGCCCCCCACAGCATTGAGCAGGTAAGCCACTTCCAGCGGATGATTGATATATGGCGTGCCATCAACGCCCTTCCGTTTCTGATTCCTGTGCTTTCCAGCCGCAAATAAGGCCGCTTCCAATACTTTTTTCATCTTACAAAACTGTAATTTCTCCTTTTTGACAGCGCCGCTTCCTCTTCTCCGGAACCCTTTACGCCAGGAATCCCGTATAACCCTTTCAAATCACGATCCGGCGGGAACTGATCCGGTGGAAACCGGCCCATGCTGATCCCACCCTGTCCGCAGGTGGAGATCTCGCTGCGGATAGGGAATTTCAATCCCCTTCTCCCGGAACCGGCGAAATATCTCGTAATAGAGTTCACTCTTCAGGATCATGGGTTTATTGATATAATCGGTAGTCCATACCAGCAATTTGAAATTCAGACTGCTGTCACCCAACTCATCGAACAGGACATATGGGGGCGGCGTCTTCAGTACACCGGGATTGGAGAGCGCGATTTGCGTAAGCAATTCCCTGATCACTTCCGGATTTTCATTATAGGAAACCCCTACCGGAAAGGAGAGCCTGATTCTTTTTTCATTGTGGCTCCAGTTGATCACCCGTGAATTGATGAAGTCGGAGTTGGGAACAATGACCGTGATGTTGTCATTGGTATTAATGGTTGTCGCCCGGGCAGAAATTTCCACGACATTTCCCTTCAGGTCGTCGATTTCCACGCGGTCACCCACTTTAATGGGCCTTTCAAAAAGAATGATGATACCGCTGATGAAATTGCTGGTGATGTTTTGCAGGCCGAAACCGATCCCTACCCCCAGGGCTCCCATCAGGATACCCAGGGCACTCAGATTGATGCCGGATGTCTGGATGATGATCACCAGCCCGATAATAATCAGCACATACCTGATGATCGTGGCCATCGACTGGCTCACTCCGGGTTCGAGGCCATACCGCGGAAAAACCCTGCGCGACAAAAACCTGCTGATCCGGGAAGAGATGGACACCAAAAGAACCAACGACACAAGCAGAATGATCAATCCCCTGGTGGTAAAGGGATTCTCCCCAACTTTAAAAAGTTGTGCATTCCAGACTTCGCTGATCCACTCGAGAAAGGGGTTCAGGCTTTCCATAAGCAATAGTTATTAAAGAGCTCACAAATTACGAATAATTCAGGTCCCAGATTTCCGGCCCGGTGGAAAAAGGAGCCGGCCAAAAAACAAAGCCTGGGAGAAGAGGGGGCATAGGTAGAAGCGCTATTTTTGTTCTGTCACTCTCATAACCGAAGGCCTGAACAAAAACTCCTCACTTTTGGGGTGGAGCGCTGGCGGTACGGAGGGGCGATTTTTCATTATAAACACGGATCCAAATGAATAAATCAGGAGAGGAAAAGGAGAAAGCGCTGCATTGGTTTGACCATGGGTTCAACTGTGCCCAGTCGGTTTTTGCCGCCTTTGCCCCGGCATGCGGGGTGAGTGTCGATGATGCCTTGCGGGTGGCCACCCCTTTCGGGGGAGGCATCGGGAAGCAGCAGCTGGTATGCGGAGCCGTTACCGGAGCTTTGATGGCCCTGGGAACCCGTTTCGGAAAAGCTTCGGAAGATGACGATGAACGAAAACAGCATACCTACGCCCTCACCCGGGAATTCTGTGCGGAATTCACCCGCCGCCACGGTTCCCTCCAATGCCGGGAACTCCTCCTGGGCCTCGACATGAACGACCCTATCCAAAATGCCCGTATAAAGGAACTCGGACTCACTGAAAGCCATTGCAACCGCTTCGTTACCGACGCAGCCGGAATGGTGGCGGAAATGATGAATCGGGATCTCAGATAAAACCGGAAAACCTTTCCAGGGTATACCGGCACTCCCGGTCACCTTTTCCGGTGGGCGCAAATACCCATGCTCCCCCAGCAGGAACGCATGACAAGAGCCTAACAGTGGTCCGGGAAGGAGAGATCCCGAAGGGAAAGGATGCCCTGTTTACTCCAGATAGGTATAGCCGTACAGCCCCGACCGGTAAATGCTGAGGAACTCCTTGCCCTCTTCCGGGGAGATCCTTCCGGCTTTTACGGAAGCCGAAACCCACCCTTCAACGGTACGAACCATCTTCTTGGGACTGTAATTCACGTATTCCAGCACTTCGGCCACCGTTTCCCCGTCGATGACCTGGTCGATGGTGTATCCCTTTTCGTTCACGGAGATGTGTACGGCGTTGGTATCGCCGAAAAGATTATGGAGGTCGCCCAGAATCTCCTGGTAAGCCCCTACCAGGAACACCCCGATATAGTAAGACTCCTTGCTTTTCAGGGCATGGACGGGCAGATTGTAGGACATGTTCCGGGTGGAGATAAAATTGTCGATTTTCCCGTCGGAATCGCAGGTGATGTCGTGGAGCGTGGCCGTCCTGTCGGGCTTTTCATCGAGCTGCTGGATGGGCATGATGGGAAATACCTGGTCGATGGCCCAGGCATCGGGCAGCGACTGAAAAAGACTGAAATTGCAGAAATACTTGTCGGAAAGCAACTTGGGCAATGTGACCAATTCTTCGGGGACGTGCTTCAGTTTGGAGGTCATCTGCATGATTTCACGGGCGATGGACCAGAAGAGTTTTTCAACCTGGGCCCGGGTTTTAAGGTCAAGAAGTCCCAGGCTGAAGCGGTCGAGGGCCTCCTCGCGGATCTGCTGGGCGTCGTGCCAGGTCTCCAGCATCCTGGGCTGGTTCAACAGTTCCCAGGCCTGGTAGAGTTCCCGCACCAGCTCATGGTCGCTGGTCTGAATATCCTCATCCTCTTCCCACCGGGAAAGGGTAGCCGATTCGAGCACCTCAAAGATGAGCACCGAATGGTGGGCCGTCAGCGACCTCCCCGATTCGGTGATGATGTTGGGATGGGGCAGGCCGTTTTTGTTGGCGGCATCAACCATCGTATAAGTGGCGTCGTTCACATACTCCTGGATGCTGTAGTTGACGCTGCTCTCACTGTTGGAAGAACGCGTACCGTCATAGTCCACTCCCAATCCACCCCCGATGTCGACAAATTCGACCTTGAAGCCGGCCTTGACCAACTCCACATAGAACTGCGAAGCCTCTCGCAGGGCAATCTTGATACGGCGGATCTTATTCACCTGGCTGCCAATGTGAAAATGAAGAAGGCGCAGACAGTTCTTCAGCCCGTTCTTTTCCATGTAATCAAGTGCCTCGAGCAACTCACTCGAATTGAGCCCGAACTTGCTCACATCTCCACCTGAGTCTTCCCACTTCCCGCTGCCGGTACTCGACAACTTGATGCGAATTCCAATATTAGGCCTGATCTTAAGTCTCTTGGACACCTTGGCGATCAGTTTAAGTTCGTTCAGTTTTTCCACCACGATGAAAATCCGGCGCCCCATCTTCTGGGCCAGCAGAGCCAGCTCAATGTAACTCTCATCCTTATACCCGTTGCAAATGATGAGGGAGTCGCTGTCGGTATCGATGGCGATCACCGCATGGAGCTCAGGCTTGGAACCCGCTTCCAGTCCGATGTTGAACTTCTTTCCGTGGTCGACGATCTCCTCCACCACCTGACGCATCTGGTTCACCTTGATCGGGTAGACGATGAAATTCTGACCCTTGTAGTCATATTCGGCGGCAGCAATCTTAAAACAGCTGTCCATCTTTTCGATCCTGCTGTCGAGGATGTCGGGAAAACGCACCAGCAAAGGTGTGGTGACATCACGGAGCGACAACTCTTCGACCAGCTCCTTCAGGTCAACCGAGACATCATCCTTCCGGGGCGTGACGATCACATTCCCCTTTTCGTTGATCGAAAAATAATTGATCCCCCAGCCGTTGATGTTGTACAATTCGGCTGAATCCTCAATACGCCATTTTCTCATGGAAAAATCCTTTAATCTTTTTAATAAGAAAAACTTACGCCAGGCTGAAACCTGTATTCCGTGCAAAAGTAGCATAAATTGGACTGAAAAGATTTTTAAGTAACTTCACATTCCCGTTTTTAATCCGAAATATGGCAGTAATCAGAGTCACCAAGCGGTTTCATTTTGAAATGGCGCACACCCTGTACAACTATGATGGGGTTTGCAGTAACCTGCACGGGCACTCCTACGATCTGGAGGTCACCGTCACCGGGCAGGCCTTTCACGGAGCCGGTCACCCGCGCGACGGAATGGTCATTGACTTTCACGATTTGAAGAACCTTGTAAAAACTCAGATCATCGACCGTTTTGACCATGCGCTGATGATCAACAGCCTGATCCCTGAAGAACAGGTCAGTGCCCTGGCTTCCACCACCCAAAGAATGCTTGTAGTCGGATTCCAGCCCACCACCGAAAACCTGGTCGCATACATCGCCGGAATCCTCTCTCCCCTCATGCCGGAAGGAGTCTCCCTTTTCTCGGTACGACTCGCCGAAACCGTCACCTCCTTTGCGGAATGGTACGCCACCGATAATGAGGAAGATTAGAAGGTCAGAAGGTCAGAATATTAAAATATGATATATCATAGGATTGAAAGGCCAGAGGATTTGAATGCGGAAATAAATAAAGATCAGAATAAGATATGAGCCAGGAAGAGGAAAAACCAGGTGAAGCCGGGAAGAGACTGTTTCTCATAGATGCGTATGCGCTGATTTACCGGAGTTACTTTGCCTTTATCAGGAATCCCAGGTACAACTCCAAAGGGATGAATACCTCGGCGATGCTGGGATTTGCCAACACGCTGGTACAGCTGCTCGAAAATGAGAAGCCGGCCTACATCGGGGTGGTGTTTGACATGTCAAAGCCCACCTTCAGGCATGAGATGTTTCCCGAATACAAGGCCACACGTCAGGAGATGCCTGAAGATTTGCGCAAGTCGATTCCCTATATCCGGCAGATGATCGAACATTTCAGGATTCCTCTCCTCGAAATGGAGGGATATGAAGCCGACGACATCATTGGCACGCTGGCCACCAGGGCGTCAGGAGAAGGGTTTGTGACCTACATGATGACACCCGACAAGGATTATGCGCAGCTGGTCAACGACACCATATATATGTATAAGCCCGGGAAGTCGGGAAATGATCATGAGATCTGGGGTGTGGAAGAGGTGAGGAAGAATTTCGAAGTGGATTCGCCGCAGCTGGTCATTGACCTGTTGGGACTGATGGGTGATTCGAGCGACAACATCCCCGGGTGCCCCGGTATAGGCCCCAAGGGGGCCGTTAAACTGATCAGCGAATTCGGGGGCATCGACGCGATTTATGCGAACCTCGGCAAGGTCAAAGGGAAGCAGCAGGAGAACCTGCGGGAGTTCGAGCAGCAGGTGCGCCTGTCGAAGGAGCTGGCCACCATCATTCTGGATGTGCCGGTGGCGTTTGAGCCCGCAAAGCTGAGAAGGGAAGAGCCCGATCATCAGGCGCTGAAGAACCTTTTTGAGGAGTTGGAATTCAGGAATCTGGCTGAGCGGTTGCAATTGAAAGAAGCGGTTCAGAAAGGCAGGGAAGCTCAGCAGCCTGTCCAGGGGACCCTTTTCGGGTTGGAAGCCCCCATGGCGGCAGCCCCCACCGGTCCTGCAGGGGCCGCATCCGCCACCCTGGAAACCACCCCCCACCACTATTTCCTTGTGGAGAATGAGATGCAACGCGCCAGCCTCCGCGCCGAACTATCGGTTCAACAGGAGTTCTGCTTCGACACCGAAACCACCGGCCTCGACCCCCATTCTGCAGAACTGGTCTGTATCTCCTTTTCCTACCGGCTTCATGAAGGCTATTGCGTCCTGATCCCTTCCGACCGGAAAGAGGCCGAAAAGGTGGTGGCCGAATTCAGGGAGGTCTTCGGGGACCCTGCCATCCTGAAAACAGGCCAGAACATCAAATATGACCTGCTGATGCTCCGGCAGTACGGACTGGAAGTCAAAGGCCCGCTTTTTGACACCATGCTGGCCCACTACCTGCTTCAGCCCGAGTGGAAACACAACCTGGATTATCTCTGCGAAACATATCTGGGCTACAGGAAGATCCCCACGGAAGAACTCATCGGGCCCCGTGGCCGCAACCAGATCACCATGCGTTCGGTCGACCGGGAAAAACTGAAGGATTATGCCTGCGAGGATGCTGACCTCACCTTCCAGCTCAAGAAATTCCTGGAGCCCCTTCTGGGAGAGAACGATCTGGACAAGCTTTTTAATGAGCTGGAGATGCCCCTGGTGCCGGTGCTGACCGATATGGAATTTACGGGTGTACGCATCGACACCCGGGCCCTTAATGAGTATGCCGGCGAACTCCGCCTGCAGATCATCGCCCTGGAGGAGGAGATCCTCACCCTTGCCGGAGTGGAGTTTAACGTCTCTTCGCCCAAACAACTGGGGGATGTCCTCTTCGAGAAGCTGAAGATCGACCCCTATGCCAAAAAAACCAAAACCGGCCAATATACCACCAACGAGGAGGTACTCGCGCAGCTGAAGGACCGACATCCTATCGTGGAGAAGGTTCTGGATTACAGGGGCCTAAGGAAGCTGCTGAACACCTATGTGGAGACCCTTCCGACACTGATCAATCCCCGCACAGGAAAGATTCACACCTCGTACAACCAGGCGGTGACGGCCACAGGGCGGCTCAGTTCCAACAATCCCAATCTGCAGAATATCCCCATCCGCGATGAAAACGGCAGGGAGATCCGCAGGGCTTTTATCCCTTCCGACGAGAACCATCTCTTTCTGTCGGCCGACTATTCCCAGATTGAACTGCGGATCATGGCAGCCCTGAGTGAAGATCCCCAGATGATGGAGGCCTTTGCCCGCCACCAGGATATACACGCCCTGACTGCCGCTAAGATATACAGGATTCCCGTGGAGGAGGTGACCTCCGACATGCGGCGGAAAGCCAAAACCGCCAACTTCGGGATCATCTACGGCATCTCAGCCTTCGGCCTCTCCCAAAGGCTCAACATTCCCCGCACGGAGGCCAAAGAGCTCATCGACGGCTACTTCGCGAGTTTCCCCCGCGTTAAGGATTATATGGACCTGTCGATCGAAATGGCAAGAAAAGAAGGGTATGTGCAAACAATTATGGGCCGGCGGCGTTATCTGACTGATATCAATTCAAATAATCAGGTAGTGCGCGGTATGGCCGAAAGGAATGCCATCAATACACCCATACAGGGATCGGCTGCCGACATCATAAAGGCCGCCATGATCAACATCCACAGGGAGTTCGAAAAAGAGGGACTCCGTTCCAGGATGGTCCTTCAAGTGCACGACGAGTTGAATTTCGATGTCCTGAAACCGGAACTGGATCTGGTTCAGCAAATTGTTAGAAAAGAGATGGAATCGGCGGTGAAACTGAAGGTTCCCCTTACAGTAGAAATGAAAGCCGCCGGCAACTGGTTGGATGCACATTGATTATGAAGAAACGGTTAGAAACGGAAGAAGAATACCGCGAAGCGCTCAGACGGTTTCTCGAGATCATCGAAAACCAGCTGGAATCGGACAACGAAGAGGAGTTGGAAGAACTGATCAGGCTGATGGAAATCTATGAATATGAGAACTGTTGAGGGATCATCCTTTTTTCACTAATTTTGCAGCGGAAAAGGGGAGATGATACATTCAGGCAACAGTTATTATTTTGCGGCCCATCTGCTTGCGGGAGGATCCCGGGCCGGGATGGCTTCCATGCCGGAGCAGAACATTCAGCAGATGACGACCCGGCAAGTCGCAGACAAGGCCGAAATGGCCCGCCTGGCCAGGGAGCGCGCACGGCGGTGGAAAGAAGAGCAATCCCTGCTCATCGACTCCTCAAGATACATCCAACCCATTGAAATCAAAGAGATTCCCAGGCCCTCTCCCCTTGATGCTTCCTTGGAGCTTCCTGCCACCCCGTTCCGTCAAAGCTCCTCTGACTGGCTCACTGGCGTGGTGCTGCTGATCCTCCTCCTGGGAGCGGCCGTGCGGAACGCCTTCGGCAAATACCTCTCCGCCCTTTTCATGAGTACCGTCAACTATCCGGCAGCCTCTCGCCTCTTCCGCGAACAAAACATCTCCCTGCGTCAGGGCGCCTTGATATTGGAAATCTTCTTCTTACTGACCATGGGGCTCTTTGCCTTCCAGATCGTCAAATACTCGGGAGCCCGACTGCCTGTCAGCGGTTTCCTCCTTTACCTGGCCTGCTTCGCCGCCGTCCTTCTCTTCTTCCGGCTCAAAGAGTTTCTCTACCGTTTTCTGGGCTTCATCAACGAAACCCTTCCCGAAACCGGGGAGTACCTTTTCACCATGAGAAACTATAACAAGGTGACCGGAATCCTCCTGCTTCCCGTGGTCTGCCTCACCGCCTGGGCCCCCGTCAGTAACCCCTCCGTTTTTCTCCTGGCAGGCCTTGTGATCATCGCCCTTCTCTACCTCAAGACGTTGCAAAGAGGAATCAAAATTTTATTGAAAAAACAATTTTCTGTTTTTTATCTCTTTTTATACCTTTGTACCCTTGAATTTTTACCGTTGCTGCTCTTTCTCAAAGCGATATAACCAGTCAAGGAGATTGTTAATGTTTAAAACGTAAGAAATTGAAGATCAAGTCGATTCTCGTAACACAGCCCGAACCGGCAGCCATCAAGTCCCCCTACTCCGAACTGGCTGAAAGCACCTCCGTAAAGATAGATTTCCGGCCTTTCATCCAGGTGGAAGGGATTTCTGCCCGGGAATTCCGGCAGACCAGGATCCACCTGGAGGATTATTCTGCCGTCTTGTTTAACAGTCGCACGGCTATTGACCATTTTTTCAGGATTGCCCAGGAACTCCGGGTCACCATACCCGATACCCTGAAATATTTCTGTATTTCAGAATCCACGGCCTTCTATCTGCAGAAATACATCGTCTACCGGAAACGGAAAATTTTTCATGCCAACGGGTCGGCCACCGACCTGATCGACATCATGAAGAAGCACAAGGATGAGCGTTATCTGTTGCCCCTTTCCGATCTGCATTCCCAGGAGATTCCCCGGTTGCTTGACAAGGGAGGCTTTAAATATACCACGGCGATACTGTACCGCACGGTCTGCAGCGATCTGACCGACCTCAAGGACATCCATTATGACATTCTCGTCTTTTTCAGTCCGACCGGCATCAAGTCGTTGCTGCAGAATTTCCCCGATTTCAAGCAGAACGACACCAAGATTGCCTGTTTCGGGTCGACGACAGCGCAGGCTGTCAGAGAAGCCGGGCTCAATCCCGACATTGAGGCGCCCACACCGGAAGCCCCCTCCATGACCATGGCCCTGGAACAGTACATTAAAAATGCCAACAAAACAAAGTAATTGCCACAAAGCAGCTATATTTGAAAGGCCGGCAGTCATGCCGGCCTTTTTCGTCAGCTGCGGAGGCGAACCATCAGGCGGAGATGAACCATCAGGCGGAGATGAACCAACAAGCAGAGGCGAACCATCAGGCGGAGATGAACCATCAGGCGGAGATGAACCAACAAGCAGAGGCGAACCATCAGGCGGAGATGAACCAACAAGCAGAGGCGAACCAACAGGCGGAGATGAACCAACAGGCAGCAGTGAAAAAACAGGAACAAACACAGAGAGATGGCATCAGATGATCAGGAGATACACCTTCAGTAAGGAGGAGAGGCTGACCTCGGCCACCACCATTACCCGGCTCTTCGAGAGCGGGCATTCCCTGGTGGCCTATCCCCTGAAAGTGGTGTGGATGGCCTCCCCGGGTGAACATCCCTTTCCGGCACAGGTGGCCTTCGCGGTCAGTCGCAGGATTTTTCGCAGGGCCGTCGACCGCAATCTCCTGAAAAGAAGGATGCGCGAAGCCTGGCGGCTTCATAAACCCTCCTTTTATGAGGCCTGCGGGGAAAACAAGGTAACCCTGATGGTCATTTACATTGCCAGGGAGCCCCTGCCTATGATTCAGATCGAAAAAGCAATGGTCAGTGCCATAAATCGTATTTCCGCCAGGAAAATCCCCTGATTTGCGGGGCTCTCTCCTCCATACTCCGGAAACAGAACCGGGTTGCAGCAGGAAGACAATGCACGTGCATACAAGAAGCTGAATGATGAAAGAACTATTTCAAAAACGATAAACCATATGAAGCGACTACTAATTCTTACGACCATCCTGTTGGCGGTGATGGCATTGACGGCCCAGCCGGTGAGAAACGAGATCCTGATTCCCTCTGTTGAAGGGTATGAAGTGTTGAAATGTGATTTTCATATGCATACGGTATTTTCCGATGGTTCGGTTTGGCCGACAGTGAGGGTGGGTGAGGCCTGGCAGGAAGGGCTTGATGCCATGGCCATCACCGATCACCTGGAATACCTGCCTCACCGCAGCCACATCACCCCCTCTCCTTCGGCCCCCTGGGAAATTGCCCGTAAGGTGGCTGAAGCCCAGGGGATGATACTGATCAGGGGCACCGAGATCACCAAGGGGATGCCTCCGGGGCATTTCAACGCCCTTTTCGTGAAAGATGAGGCGAAAATCCTGAATGAGGATTATATCGCCTCCCTGCGGGAAGCCAAGGCACAGGGGGCTTTTGTTTTATGGAACCATCCCGGCTGGAAAGCGCAGGCACCCGACGGGGCAGTCTGGATGCCCGAACACGAAGCCCTCTACCGGGAGGGCCTTTTCACCGGCATGGAGGTGGTCAACCATAACGAATGGTATCCCGAAGTGCTCACCTGGGCCCGCGACAAAAACCTCACCCTCTTCGCCAATTCCGATGTCCATGATCCCATCCTGAACTTTTTGCAGCTTGAGAAGCTGGAACGCAGGCCCATCACCCTGGTTTTTGCCAGGGAAAGAAACGCAGAAGCCATCAGGGAAGCCCTGGATGACCGGCGTACCGTGGCCTGGTTCCGGAATCTGCTCATGGGCGAACCACTATGGCTTGAAAAACTGGTCAGGGCTTCCGTTTCTCAAAGGGTGATCGCCGACGACGGTAAAACCCTCACCCTGCAGCTGATCAACCTCAGCGACCTTTCCTTCGAGCTGGCCCCGGCGGCCCAGCCCGGAAAGGTCAGTGCCCTGCCTGCACGCAGCTCCGTCATCCTGCGTATCGCGGCACAGGAACTGGGAAAACCCTGGCAATGGGTTAACCTGCTGACCCGACCCGGCCAACCCCTCGAACTCCCCCTCCCCCTCAAATGACCGGCACTCCTGCTGCCAGTAATTTTTAATTGATTATGAACAGGTTGGCTCTCCCTGCCCGGTGATATTAACACCAAAGTACCACCGCAGGAGGGTTACAAACGACTGAATGTGCAAAACTTGTCCTCATCTAATAAACACAGCGATTGAGTATTAACTAATTTTACACGGCAGAGTTCATGCAGAAAAGGCCAGGTATGGGCCAGTTCTCCTTTCCCCCGGGATTTCACGGGGTGAAGTCAGGTGATTTTTGCAGCATTAAGGACAGTAAAAATTGAGACAGCCATGAGAAAATTAGTGTTCTTTGCCGTGATAGGCGTTTTAGCCCTTGGATCGTGCAAGTCGTCAAAGAAAGCAGCGACCACCCCCTATACCCCGGCCTCGCAGCAGGAGGCGGCAGCGCCTGCGGTTCCGCCGAAGGTATTTACCGTTCCGGAATCAAAGCCTGCCCCCACACAGCCGGTAGCAGAAGAAAAACCTGTGACCGTCAGGCAGGAAGCCATCACCTTTACCCAGCCCGAAGAGCAAACTACCAACAGTTATTTCATCATCACCGGCTCCTTCAGTAATATGGATAATGCCAAAAATTTCAGGCAAACGCTTATTTCAGAAGGTTTTACGCCGATCATCGTGCAGAGTGAGACCGGTTACTACCGGGTTACCGTCGATTCTTACAGCAATGAGGCCGCCGCGCGGGAAAGGCTCCTCCAGATCAGGCAGAACTACCCCAAGTATGCCGACACCTGGCTGCTGATTAAAAAATAGCGGAATTAGTCCCAACTACATATCCGGATAACCATGTCCTGGCGGAGTGAAAGTGATTTTACTCCGTTTTTTTTTTGAAAACAGTTTACATTTGTAACGATTCACCCCGGGGGGGTACCCATAAAAGAAGAAGCCATGACACCTGAAGAAAAACAATCCCTGCTGGATCAGCGTTATTTACGGATGGCCGCCATCTGGGCGCAGAATTCCTATTGCCGGCGCCGGCAGGTGGGGGCATTGCTGGTTAAAAACAAAATGATCATTTCGGACGGGTACAACGGGACGCCCTCGGGATTTGAGAATAACTGCGAAGATGAGAACAACCGTACCAAGCCGTACGTTTTACATGCCGAGGCCAATGCGATCACCAAGGTGGCCAAATCGGGCAACAGCAGTGAGGGTGCAACCCTGTATGTGACCTCCTCCCCCTGTCTGGAGTGTTCCAAGCTGATCATTCAGGCCGGGATCCGCAGGGTGGTCTTCACCGAGAACTACCGTCTCGATGATGGCATCCAGCTGTTGAACCGGGCCGGCATCGAAGTGGTTCAAGTAGACACTGATTTAATTACTGAAAAATGAACAAGCGAAATCCGGTTTTTTATCCCCTGATACTGGCGGTCACTCTGGCCCTGGGAGTCCTTATCGGCTCCTCCTTTCACCGTCGTCCCCTCTCCCCGGTGAGCCGGGATTCCGCACCGGGGAATAAACTGAACCACATCATAGAACTGATCGAATCGGCCTATGTAGATACCATCAATACCGCAGAGATCGTCGAAAATTCGATTCCGGCGCTTCTGGAGAATCTGGATCCCCACACGACCTACATACCTGCCAGGGAAATGCAAGGCGTAGAGGAGGAGATGCAGGGCAATTTTTCGGGAATTGGGGTGCAGTTCTCGATCCAGGAAGACACCATCATGATCGTTGATGTGATCTCGGGGGGGCCTTCTTCCAAACTGGGAATTCTGGCCGGGGACCGCATTGTGGAAGTCAACGACACCCTGGTGGCCGGCACCGGCATTAAAAATGAGGAGGTCCTGAAGCTGTTGCGCGGGAAAAAAGGAACCCATGTGAAAGTGACCATTCAGCGGAAAGGATTTCGCAACAACCTGGAGTTTGACATCACCCGCGGGGAGATCCCCATATACAGCGTGGATGTCTCTTACATGATTGATGACCACACGGGTTTTATCAAGATAAGCCGGTTTGCGGAACAGACCTACCAGGAATTTACGCGTGCGATGGAAAAACTCGACAAGGCGGGGGCTTCCAGGATCATCGTCGATCTGCGGGGGAACCCGGGGGGATACCTGACGGCGGTCATCAGGATGGTCAACGACTTCCTGGAAAAAGGGGAGACCATCCTGTACACGCAGGGCAAGTCACAGCCAAAGAAGGTATACACAGCCAATGCGCGCAATGCCTGGGCTGACAAAAGCCTTTTCCTGCTCATTGATGAATTCTCGGCATCGGCCAGTGAAATCTTTGCCGGGGCCATCCAGGACAACGACCGGGGCATTGTCATCGGCCGCCGTTCCTTCGGAAAGGGACTCGTCCAGGAACAGATCCCCTTTGCCGACGGATCGGCCATCAGGCTGACCGTCGCCCGCTATTATACCCCCAGTGGCCGGAGCATCCAGAAATCTTACGAAGAGGGAAATGAAAGGTACTTCGAAGACCTATTTGCCCGCATGGAACACGGAGAGTTCAGCAGCGCCGACAGTATTCAATTCGCTGATTCCCTGCGATACCAGACCAAGAAAGGGCGTACCGTTTACGGTGGCGGAGGGATCATGCCCGACTTCTTCGTACCTGCAGATACTTCCGGCAACTCAGATTACTTTGAAAGACTCTACCAGAAGCAGCTGGTCTATCAGTATGCCTTCCAGTATTCTGATCAGCACCGTGAAACCCTCACCAAACTGGGGGGCGCCATGGATATCGCCGCTTATCTCGACAAGGTGGGCATTCTGAACAGCTTCGTGGGCTTTGCCGCCTCCCGGGGCGTGCCGGCCGATCAGGAAGGGCTCAGACTCTCGGGAGTCGTGATTGCAACCCAGCTCAAAGCCTACATTGCCCGGAATATCCTGGGTGAAGAAGGATTCTACCCCATCATCAGGGATATCGACAAAACTCTCCTCAAGGCCATTGAAATCTCACGACAGGATCTGCTCGTCGAAAACGTGGGGAACCAGGGGGAAGGGCTGAATGGAAGATTAGAATATTAGAAGATCAGAAGATCAGAAGATTAGAATATCAGGAGGGTCATGACATGCCCCTCACCGGATACTCTAAGTATCAGCTCTGTGAGAGGTCGAGCATCCGCATGATGGGGATCCTGGCTTTTTCCATGACATCAGGAGGAAGGATAATCTCTGGTTTTTCGTATTTCATGCAGAGGTAGACCTTTTGCAGAGTATTCAGTTTCATGAAGGAGCAGTCGCTGCATCCGCAGGTAGAGTCAACTGAGGGCACCGGTATAAAGGTTTTTCCGGGGCATGCTTTTTTCATTTGGTGGAAAATGCCGCTTTCGGTGGCTACGATGAACTTCCGGGAGGGGCTTTTTTGCACATAATGGAGCAGTGATGTAGTGGACCCGATGTGGTGTGCCAGCAGCAAAACCGGTTTTTCGCACTCGGGATGGGCGATAAACTCGGCATCGGGGTGTTCCTCCATCAGCGCCACGATACCTTCGACCGAAAACTTTTCATGGACCATGCAGGCCCCATCCCAAAGAACCATGTTCCTTCCCGTAAGGGTGTTGATGTAATTTCCCAGGTTTTTATCGGGGGCGAAAATCAGGGGCTGGTTTTTGGGAAAGCTCTCCACGATCTTCACTGCATTGGCCGAGGTACAAATGACGTCGGTCATGGTCTTGAGGTCGGCCGAACAGTTGATATAGGAAATCACCTTATGATCGGGGTATTGTGCTTTAAACTCCGCGAATTTCGCGGCAGGTGCCGATTCGGCCAGGGAACACCCCGCCTTGAGGTCGGGAAGCAGCACCTTCTTGCCGGGGCTCAATATTTTGGCGGTTTCGGCCATGAAATGGACTCCTATGAATACGATGAGGTCAGCCTGCGTGGAAGCCGCCTGCTGTGACAAACCCAGGCTGTCACCCACATAATCGGCAATATCCTGAAGTTCAGGCTCTACATAGTAGTGACTCAGAATCACGGCATTCTTCTCCCGTCGCATCCGGTTGATCTCCCTGATCAAAGGGACCCCGGGAGATACCGGCATATCGACATACCCCTTCTCGCTGACTTCTTCTACCATTTTACCACGTTTTGACTGTTCAAAAATAACAAAGAACAGCAAACGGCCTGCCAAAACCATCCCATGAGAGAAATTTCCCCCGGAATTCTCCTATTTCACCTGGAATTCCGAATCTGCGGAACCGGTGGTCATTTCGCCTGTAAATCCTTCGGCACGGACCACAAATCCTGATCGGACTTCGGAAAGTGGCACAGAGAATACCCTGGCTCCCTGGTTGCCCGTTTTCAGGGAGGGATCCCAGTAAAGGGTGGTTCTCAGGTCCTTTCCTGATTGGTTTTCCAGGGCGTCGGTGGTAAGGAAATCCCGGGGTACACGGTACCCGTTGCTGTAGGTGACTTCCGGAACCGCCGGTAATTGCTGAGGGGAAGCCACACCGCTGTTGCCTCGCTTGGTAGTGATTTCAATAAGCCCAACGTTGTTCAGTCCGGTATATTTCTGAATATCGATGGGGTCAAGTGAAATGTTGATTTTATCGACATCAAAGGGAGAGAGTGAGTTCAGCACGTCGGCCTGGGTTCCCATCTTCTGACCATCGACCACGATAAGGGCACCTGACTGGAAATTAATGGAGTTGACGGTTCCGGGGAAAACGATCTGCCCGTTTACCAGCGAGTAGGGGCGCATCGATTTGATCACCTCCAGGAGGCTCGTTGACGTCTGCAGAAGCTTTTTGTAGTTCTCATTCTGGCGGGCGCTGCCTCCGGCGGCTACAGGCCTGATGACCGGTTGGGGGTAGAGGAAACCGGGATTGGCCGACAGGTAGTCGTCGAGGTTCCCGCGGGGGGCTTCCCTCCCCTGGGATCCATGATCCAGAGCCCTGACCTTCAGACCCACCATGTCGGCAAAGGTGGGATCCAGGGTCACCTGGTAGTTGCCCTTGCCGTTGGCATCGGTGGCCGAAAAATTGAATTCGGTCACATCAACAGGTTGCAGGGCGGGAAAAACAAACCTGCCGTCGGGGCCGGCCACTGCCGAATGGACCTGCATATCGCGGAGATTCATCACGCTCACTTTCGCACCACCGATTACCGCACCCTTCTTATCGGTGACTTTTCCGCTGAGCCCCATGGTATTAAGGAGTTGCCCCTCATTTCCTTCACCAGCCTCCAGAATTCTCTTCCAGGAAACACACCTGAGCTCATTGGCGATGAGCACAAAATCCAGTCCGGCCCCCTGTTGCGAGAGTGCGGCAGAAGAAACGGCATGGCTTACGGGGTGGAGGAGTTCTCCGTCAAGAGCCATATAGGTGGAGAAATCCACGGCAGCCGGGATTCTCCGCATTTTATCGGCCACGGAAAGGAAGAGCATGGCATCGGCAGGGCGTTGATTTTCATCGAGGGCTTCTACGGAGATTTTCACGTTGCCGTCACCCGTGGGTTCTCCGTTCACCCTGAGATTCAGTTTTTGTTTTCCGGGAATGTATACAAGACGGGAAGAAAGGGGTTGGGCGCGGTCATCAAAGACTGAGAGCTGGGTGAGGCCGATGCCGAGTTCCGCGACAGGGATTCTGATACGGGAGGTGGAGGCGATTTCGAGGTTGGCGGCCCACAGAAGGGTAGCCCCCCGGGTGGCGGTGACGGACAGTTTCCGGGGTTGAGCAGCCGGAGCGGCCAGTAAATCAGCAGTGATCATTTCCTGATCGCTTTTTTGGACCACCAGGGCCACACCTGTCCCTCCGGTCGCAGGAAGGTCAAACCGCTGTCCCTTTCCGTATGCACTGGTGATGACCAGGGCGTACTTTTCCCCTGCTTCCCCCTTAAAAGGAAATAATCCGTAACCGGGAGCAAAGGTTTTTGTTTTAGCGATGACCTCCCCCCGGCCATTGACAATATCGGCGTCTATTTCCACGGGAACCCCTTCCCGGGCCGTCACATAATAGCCCATTTTCTGGGGTACGGTACCTATGAGGCTTCCCCCTTCAGGATAAAAGGTCAGCCCGAGAACATCACCTGAGGTCATCAGGGAAAGCTTCCGTGACCAGAGGTTTTTGGGATGGGAGACCAGGAGCTCCACCGGGGTGGTTCCCGTCATGGCAGGCAGGGGAACCATCACCACGGCCTTCCCCTTGTCGGAGCGGACTTTCCCGCCCGCCAGCTTCTTCAGGCCATGGCGCGCCTCCCACGTCAGCTGGAATTTGTCGGCGGGTTTTCCGGTGTAATCGGTCACCTCCAGTTCAATTCCGGTCTCCTGGCCTGAAGGGTTGATTCCGGCGGGAGTGCTGAAGGTCACCAGGGCATCTGACTCATAGCAGCGGTCGACGACCAGCGGCTTGATGAACACATTGCCGGGGTTAACCTGGAGGGGGGTGTATGCCGCCAGGAAGTAACGCCCCAGTGGCAGCTCATCAGGCAGCTGTAAATCCCCTTCACATAAGCCGCCCGCCACCCTGTACCTGTCACCTGCCACAAAATTACCTGACGCATCGTAAAGATTCACGGTGATCTCAGGACTCTGGTCTGACAGCCGGTTTTCGGAACGGTCAGCAACCAGGGCAGAAAACCAGACAATGGCCCCCGGGGCATAGACCTCCTTGTCTGTTTGTACATAGACCTTCTCGAGGGGAAAGGCCTGACGGAATTCCTCCATTTTGGCGGAAACCAGGTCGAGCACCTTAGTCTCTTCCTGTGCCCCGAGGATCATGGCCGGCAGAATAAAGGCCATAATCAGTGTAAGTTTCTTATTCATAGACAATTTAATATTACTTTTTTGTTTCATTTCCGGGGGATGATGCCGCCGCTTCGCGCGGCAGGTTTTTCAGGGCCCGCTGAAGATCTTCATCGGGTTTGATGATATTGTAGTTTCCCCAGAAGGCCTCGTCATAATCTACGGGCATTTCCGCAAACACATCGTTGACGGTGAAAAGGTCCTTCACGGGGAAGCGTTTAAGGCTGGTATTTTTCACTTCGGTGACCAGCAGGTCGGAGACGCTGTGGAAGACCGAGTTGATACGATCTTTAGGACTCCGGACCCTGAAAGCTACCGAAGCCCGGGCGGTATGCAGGTGCCAGAGGCCCCCATATTCTGAAAAGTCGACCTGGTATTCCACAAACTGGGGTTTCACTTTAAAGCCTTTGGGTTTTCTCCTGACCAGTGACTCTCCGGCCATGCCAAGGCCATAATCGTCGAGGCTGAAGCGGGCGTACAGGAGGGCATAACTCTCCCGGTCGACATACATCTCCCCTTCAAAGGCCGGGAACTGGGTATCCCTGGCCGGGCGGAAGCGGACAACAAACACCGGATGATTTTTGTACCAGATCACCTGTTGGATGGAATAACGGTATAGCAGCTGATATTCGGGATCGAGGAAGGTCTCCAGTTTTTTAACCACATCAAGCATGGTGATGGTGTATGGTCCTCCCTGGAGTTTGAAGTTGACCCAGTGGAAAGGCTGGACGTCGGGGCTCCGGCGGGCTTTCACGAGACGTACCTTGTCGTCGCGCTCGTTGATTCCGTAAGGCGCTTTTAGAATCTCGAGCACCGCTTCTGACACGTTGATATAGTGTCCATCCTGCCTGACTGTTTCACGGTAAAAGGCGGTCAGTAACTGGTGATCCGTGGCATAATTGGTCGTGATGCTGCGGCGGATGCCCTCAAGGACCTCTTCGACCTGCACGGCTTTCACCTTCACCTCCCTGATGCGTATGGAAATGGGTTGGAGGGAGATCTCCGCGTTCCCGGGAATTCTTCCGGCCACCCTTTTCTGACGGGCATACCCCAGGCTGCTGAAAACCAGGGTATCGCCGGCACGATCGGGAGGGAGCTTCAACACAAACTCCCCGTCGGCATTGGTGATGGTTCCCACAGGGTACTCCTGGAGGGAAATGCTCACGTAGCTCATGGGTTCACGGCTTACCTGGTCGGTGACCCGCCCCGAAACCACCAGAAAGGGCGGGCTCTCTTCCGGGGGAAGATCGTGCCCGGCCGTCTCCTCCTCACCGGCCGAAATGATCACATGGTTGTTCTTACCCTGGAAGTGAAGCCTTTCATCAGGAAATACCTCCTGAAGGATCTCCCCCACCCTTTTCCGGTCGGCATGGAGGGTGATCAGCCGTTCAACGGAAATAAGGGTGGCGTCGAAAGAGAAATAGATGGCATTCAGGCGGGTGATCTCCTCCAGCACTTCCGATATGGGCCGTCGATCGGCATGTACGGAAATGACCCTGTTTAGAACAGAATCACGTTGCTGCTGGCCCGGGGTGACCAGGGCCGGCAGCAACGTGCAGAGAAGCAGCAGACACCGCCGGAAAATCATCAGAAGTACGTTTTCAATTCGAAGGAGGTTTTAAATTCTTCCCCGTCACGGAGCACTTTCATTTTAATTTTCCTGTTTTCCTTACTTTGGAGAATCAGGTTAATGTCGTTCAGGGACATATTGTTATGGCTGCTGTTGTTGATCGAGATGATCTGGTCGTTCTCCTTGAGTCCAGCCAGATAGGCGGGTGAATTCTCCCTGATATTGGCCACCGTGAAGATGGGCAATCCGGGCATCGGATTGGTCACCTCCATGCCACTCATGTTGTAGTTGAAGGCGTCTTTGACCAGGGGGGTGGGAGAAAGGGTAAGCCTGGCATGGCGGTAATCAATGGTCACCACGAACCTGCGGAGGATTTCAGCGCCCAGGGTGCCGTTACGGTCGTTGGCGGAAATGAGTTCCGCAATAAGGCTGTCTTCCGGGAAGGAAACGATGGGCCGAGGCAACACAAGGGGCCCTACCCATACGGCATCGATGCGTCCCTTGGTCCCATAGAGATCACCGGTCAGGCCTCTTCCCAGGAAGGCCGAAATGTGGTTCTGAGGCACCCTGATCCGCTCATCAGACCTGGTCGAAAGCCACAACGCATCGCTGGCTCCGGTATCGACCATCAGCTTCACCGGCACCTCGCTCTTCTCTGCGGTCATGATACTGGTCCGGATAAAGGGCTTGTTCCCGTCAAAATGCAGCGGCAGTATGATGTCGTTTTTACGGTCACGGTATTTGTAGTGTTCCGGACGGTAGAGGGTAATCTCCTCATCCTGGTAGTCGATCTTCACGATATAGTCCTTGAAGAGATTGAAACCGATCAGTCCGTGCACAGGTACCCCCAGCATATGCGAAATCTGGAAATTCTCATCGATGATCATCTGTACTTCCTGGTTGCGGGCCACCATGCCATCAAGAGAAATGACATTGTTCCCCGAACGGTAGGCTGTCATGGTTTCTCCTTCACTCAGGCCTTTGATTTCGACCGGAACCAGGTAATTGAGGTTCAGCTTGTCGATAAAGGGAAGTTCGGTAATGATCGGATAGCGGACCCCTGTATCCAGAATAAAATTAAGGGTATCTGAATCATTGATGGTGACCGGCAGGATAATCAGGTTACTGGCCGTTTTGTATTTAAGGGTCACCGACTTTTTCCGCGGGTCCTCGATGAGGAATCCCCGGTTAACCCCGTAGTCACGCGACGCCCTCTCGATGTCGATGCTCTGGTCAAGGGGTACATACTCCCTGACCACCATCAGATTGTCTTCGATCTCAAAAATCAGGTAAAAGTCCTTCATAAGCTTGTCAAGAACAAACTTAACGGGCTTATTGGAGACATTCAGGCTGACCTTTTTATCGGAGAGGAGCTGGGCATTGTAGGAGAAATCGATATTGAGGTATTTGCAGATCTTCTCGATGACACCTGAAAGGGATTCGTTCTCGGCATAAATGCTGATGTTCTGGTCAAGGGCGGCATTGCCCTTTTTGGGTTCCTGGGCTGACAGCATGGCCGGTGCGAAGAGCACGACCATGAGGGCTGCAGCCAGAAGGCTTTTTCTGATGGAATCTATTGTTTTCATGTGTTTTAATTTTTACATTGTTATGGCTCATTCTGTGAAACACATGTAATATCCATGTGGCTAATCATTACCATGTTTGCACACTTAGAGCATGGATATTTCATGGCTTCTGTTTTAAGGGATGATTTTGAGCGGCTGTCAGAAAATACTGTCCGTTTTGCGCCGATAGTTCAAGGCTGAAAGTCAGCCGGATCACTTCCAGGATGAATTCTACCGGTTGCTGGCTGAAATGGGCGGTGAGGAGCAGGTCGGCCAGGGCGGGGTCGGAGAGCTGGATCTCGGTATGATAGGTTTTTTCGAGATCCTTCAGGACATCGCCGAGTTTTTTCTGCTCGAAGACCAGTTCATTGGTTTTCCAGGAGGTCACATTGGGGTTGTCGTTGACCGACTTCACCAGTTGGCGGGCCTCCTGAAAGAGCACGCCTTTTTCACCGGGGAGGAGCAGCAGGGAACGGCCGGGCTCCTGAGCAAGCCGGGGGGCCGTCACCTCTACTTTCCCTGTTTCCACAACTACTTCCACGGTTTTCTCCCCGGGGCGGGCACACACATTGAAGGAGGTACCCAGCACTTTAACCCGGGCATCACCCGCGGTAATCACAAATGGCTTTGAGGCATCGGGGTGCACTTCGAAGAAGGCCTCCCCCTCAATGCTCACCTCCCGCACCTCTCCGGAAAACTGGCGGGGCCAGGTGAGCCTGGAATTGTTGTTCAGTGTGACTTGCGTGCCGTCAGGGAGGAGAATCCCCCGCAAAACCTGCTGATCGTTGGAAATCACTTCCGTGAAGACCGTGGGCTCATGCTGCCTGAATCCGGCATAATAGCCTACCGCACCCAGGGCCAGCGCCAGCAACAGAGAGGCAGCCACCTGCAGGATCCTCCTCCGGAGAGGAACCTCCCGATGTGACGGCTTCAGCTCCCTGACAGGCGGTGATGCATGCAGGTCACCTTCGATTTTTTCCCATGCTGCAGCAGGGTCAAACCTCCGGCTTCTGTAGTACAGCCTCGCCTTCTTCATGGTTTCTTCTGCAGACTTCAACACGGCATCGTGCTCACCCGGCTGGCCAGCCCAGGCTTCCACTTCCGCCTTTTCAGATGCGCTGGCCTCATCGCTCAGAACCTTCGCCAGCAAATCCCAGTTGACTTCTTCTATATTCCTTGATGCTTTCATTACATTCTAATGACAAGTGAACTAAAAAAAACCCTTACTCCCTTTTCCCTTTTTTTGTAAAAAAGGAGAAAAAAATAAAAATGCGCAGTTTTTCGCGGAGAGAACGGAGGGCGGCGCCCATCTGGGCTTCCACGGTTTTGACCGAAATCCCCAACTTTTCAGCAATCTCGCGGTATTTAAGCCCCTGTTCACGGTTCAGGCGGAAGATCTCTCTTCTTTTCTCCGGAAGGGCTTCGATCCCCTCCTCGATTTTAAGCATCATCTCCGGGGAGAGGGTGTACTCTTCGGGGGCGTTGTCAGCCAGCAGGGCTTCCTGGAGCCTGACGGCATGCAGCTGGCGGACTTTATCCTGGCGGATCAGGTTGAGACAATGGTTGCGCACCGACCGAAAGAGGTAGTGGCGCAGGGAACTGTCGACCGAAAGGGTGGCACGCTTCTCCCAGAGACGCACGAAAAAATCCTGCACCACCTCTTCTGCCTGTTCATCATCGTTAAGAAAGTGGGAGGCATAATGGCAGAGCGGGGCATACCAGGAATGGAACAGCGTTTTAAAAGCCTCCCGGTCGCCCTCCCTGATCAGCCCGAAAAGAGTCAGGTCATCCATATGATCAGTTGGCATTGAGTGCCCTCAGACAGAATTTCCGGCCTTCAGGCGTAAACACGCCTCTAAAGGTAAGCATTTTCCAAAAAAGTATTAGTTTTGCACCACTGCACGCCCGGGTGGCGGAATTGGTAGACGCGCTGGACTCAAAATCCAGTGATAGCAATATCGTGCGGGTTCGATTCCCGCCTCGGGCACTGAACTACTCTGATAATTTATTGTATGACAATAAGTTGTCAGAGTTTCTTCTTTTATTACTGTAACATTACTGAAACTTTTCCCTTTTCACATGACTTTGTTCACGGGTGAAAGGCAGTATCCCCATCACCCCATTTAACACATCCCTACGCAGAAATCAAACTTAGAATCTCATTCTATTAAAATAGCATTAATATATATAGATAGATTTATATTTGTTTTGACTGATGATGAGTCCTTTCCTTCTTGCAAGAATGATTATTACTGGAGCGAAATTTTATTCTCCCTGAGTGAAGCACGAAGATTTGGTACAAATATGAGCAAAATTAACAATTACAGGTGAAACCTGAAAAAGAGAGAAGCTTTAATATCCCTGCCATAAGAATTTATGCCTCAATGGGTGTAAGAAAAAGTTTAAAATCCATACCCATTTAGCGTACGGAATTGTGGTGATTTTCCGTAAATTGTCTCATTCAGATCAGAAGCTATGGAAAACAACCGGATTATCATTGTTGGTGGCGGTTTTGCCGGACTGGCTGCGGGCATCTACGGGCAGATGAACGGTTATGCCACCGAAATTTTCGAAATGCACGACAAGCCAGGGGGGTTGTGTACCTCCTGGGAACGCAAGGGTTACACCATTGACGCCTGCATCCACTGGCTGGTGGGTTCCAATCCCCGCAGCAGTTTTTATGACACCTGGAAAGAGGTGGGCCTTCTCCCCGGAAGGGAATTCACCGACATGGACCTTTACCTTCGTTACGAAGCCGCCGATGGCCGGGTGGTCAACTTTTACTGTGACATCGACAGGCTCGAGAAACACCTCGTGGAATTCAGTCCCGCTGATGAAAGGGCCATCAAAGATTTCACCGATGCGATCCGCATGGTGCTGGTCTTCGACACATCGGGGAAAGAGGCTCCATTTCTGAGCCGGCTGGGGGAAAAGGCCGCCATCGGATGGGCCATGGCCGTCAAAGGCCGGAAAATGACACAGTGGATGAAGACCACCATCATCGATTTCGTGGCCCGGCTCAAGGACCCTGTGCTGAAAGAAGCCTTCGGGGAAATATGGATCCCTGAGTTTTCTCTTTTCTTCATGCTCTTTGCCTTTGCCTGGCTCCATAAACGGAATGCCGGCTACCCCCGGGGAGGATCGATGCCTCTGTCGAGGGCACTTGAAGAGAAATACCTGAAGCTGGGAGGCAAAATTCACTACAAAAGCAAGGTTGAGAAGATCCTCACCCTCAACGGGAAGGCCACAGGGGTGGTGCTTGCCGACGGGACCGAACACCTTGCCGAACGGGTCATTTCGGCGGCCGACGGACACACCACGATATTTAAGATGCTCGAAGGCAAATATGTGAGTCCGCAAATCAGGGAGCAATATGAGAGCTGGCCCATCTTCCATGCTCTGCTTTTCGTAGGACTGGGAGTTAACCGGAGCTTTGGGGAGATACCTCATTCGGTATCAGGGTTCAGCTTCCCCTTGAAGGAACCGGAGGAGATCGCCGGCCGCAGCATCGACCGGCTGCCGGTGCACCTGTACCACCATGATCCTTCCCTGGCGCCTCCGGGGAAAACCGCCCTGACCGTCATGCTGGAGAGTGACTACGCCTACTGGAAGAAACTCTCGGCCGACCGGCAGGCCTATCAGACCGCCAAAGAAGAGGCCCTGAGGAAGATCATTGCCTGTTTGGAGCAACGCTTCCCGGGAATTTCAGGGCAGGTGGAGATGACCGACGTGGCTACCCCCACCACCTTCGAACGCTACACAGGCAACTGGAAGGGAAGCTTCGAAGGGTGGCTGATCACCCCCCGCAATGCCAATACCATGATCAAACCAATGAAGCAGACCCTCCCCGGGTTACAGGATTTTTACATGTGCGGACAGTGGGTGGAACCTGGTGGCGGATTGCCCACCGGCATCCTCTCAGGCCGGCGGCTAATCAAAACCATATGCAAAGAGGACAAGAAAAAATTCACGGTTCCCGCCGGCTGAAATCGGCCAGCGAAAGCAAAACCCTGCCGGTTAAAAAACCAGCAGACCGTTGTGGAAAATGGTTGAATTCCTATTGTTTCAGGGCTGCCTTGGTGAAGATATAGTCCGGGATTTTGTCATTGAACCGGATGGTGGTCACCTTGAACTCGGTGCCGCCACCCTGTTTGAGCATATCTTTATACAGAACCGTAAAGGGGAACCAGCGGCCTTGCACCTGTCTGACATCACCCATTTCGGTCCGCTTCAGCAACTGCCCGCCCCGGGCATATAAATCCTGCTTCAGGGGAATGAAACGCTCCTGATCAACCCACAGTTTCTGGCGGTAATAGGCGATATCGGTCACTTTGGCCGTCAGCTCCATCACCCAGGCTCTCCGGTCACCTACATTCTCCTCACCACTCACCTTTGCCGTATAGACATCACTGAGTTTACGGTCGTCCATCATGTCCTCATAGGAGAGATCACTGCCCATCACCGGTTGCCTGAGCATGTGGCCCGAGATCTGGATCACCCTGTCGGTGGAAGGGGAATAAATCCAGAGCTGGCCTTCCAGTTTCAGCATTTTGGTCCCTTTTTCCGATGCCGGGGAGAGGTATTCGGTGAAAGCCTTTTTGGTACCCTCGCCCCAGGAGCGGGAGGTGATGGTGCGGCTGCTGCGCTTGCCATGAACGGTCATCGACGATTCCATCACCCTGTTGTCAGACGACATGTTGCGGTCAACCTTTTCTAGGATCACCATCGCATCCTGGGCTTGTACCATCCCGGCCAATAACACCCCTGCAAGGATCAGCAATTTTACTCTTTTCGTTCTCATAACGGGCCTCTTCTAAGCTACAATCCTGTCATACAATTTTCGTTCCGAAATCCCATTTTTCTCCCCCTTTACCCCATCTTCCATTCCCTGATATTCTGACCTTCTGATATTCTTATATTCTGATATTCACATGTATTACGCCTCCAGTTCCTTGAACAGGCGGGCTGTCTGCCGTTTGAAGATGCCCACGCCAGAGAGGAGGGTTCCCAATACCGTGGAGAACAATCCGGGGATAAATCCCAGGTAAAAATCCTGTGGGGTAATCCGGGCCCTGATTTTATCGGGAAACATCACCGAAGCGCCCTTCATCATGCCCGATATGTTGATCCCGTATTCCTGGAGAATCCAGGAGAACGCCAATCCGAGTGCGGTGCCGATGACCGATCCCACCAGGCCGATAAATACCGACTCGACGATCATGGTGCCATAAACATGTGTTTTCTCTTCCCCCATGGCCAGGCGTACGCCCACTTCGCCATAGCGGCGCAGACCGCCCAGGAGCCCGGCATTCCACAGAACCAGGGACATGGCCAGGATGAAAACCAGGGAAATATACCCCGACCAGGTATCGATCATAGTGACATAGGTTCCCATTCCTCCCTGCTGCCTGAGGGGCATGAGCAGGGGAGCGAATTCGTCAGGATTCTCCTTCAGGGCATCGTTGAAGGTCGCGGCAAGTGAAGTGGCCTGTTCATCGTCATAGAAACCGCTATGGAAGTAGCCGTTGATTTCGCTGGCGCCGTCAGGCATCTGGAGGGCAGACTGTACATCGGTGAGGTCGGCAAGGATGGTTCCGCGGTCCATGATCTCCACGCCGAAGGAGAGGGTTCCGGCCACGATGAAATTAACCATGGCCATTCCCCCTTCCATGGTAGAGCCAATCAGGGTGACCTGGTCGCCGGGAGAGACTTTCAGTTTCTGGGAGAAGGTCTCACTGAGGAGCACTTCTCCGTTTTGTTGTGGCATATGGCCGCGCACCAGTGATTTTTCGAGATTGAGCCGCAGGGGTTCCGGGGTTCCGGGTGTGAGCAGATCAATGCCCATCCCCAGGGCGGTACCCTGTGCCTTGGTCTCTCCGTTCTCGTCAGGGGCGTCGACGAGTCCGCCGAACCGGATCCTGGGGCTCCAGGCGATACCGGGGTATTCACGATTTAAATGTGCCATCAGGCTATCGACACCCAGAAGGGCCAGGTCGTTGGGGCTCTGGTCCATGTTTGCGGCATAGGCGCGGGTCATCAGTTTAACATGGCCGTTGTTGAAACGGGCGTTCATTTCGATGGTGTCGCCCATGAATCCCACCACATAGGCGTGGAGGAAAACGGTGAGCATCACGCCGAGGGTCACCACGAGAATGGGCATGCGGCTGCGGCTTTTATCTCGGATCAGCCCTTTAATCAGAAACCGTATCATTGCAACCTCCCCCTCAATGCTTCCGTTGGATTCATCCTGGCAATCCGCCGTGAAGGCCAGTAGCTGACAATGGCCGTGGTCATCAACACGATCAGGATAGTGGAGATGACGAGTCCCACCGTATAGACCGGGTAAAGGGTTTGGGCAATGGCCATGCCAAACTGACTGGTATCCAGGGGCATGGTCCAACCTTCTTTGGCCTGCCAGAGCAGGAAGGGAAGCCCGTAGGCCGTGGCCAGCATGGCCGCCATCACCGCATGCATGCTCCCCTCGACAGTGAAAAGCCCCACCACTTCTCCCCGGGTATATCCCAGGGCGATATAGGTGCCAATCTCCTTTTGCCGTCTGAATATACTGAGGACCTGGGTGTCGAAGATGGCCAGCATGGCCAGCAGTAAAAGGACACCGAAAAGTACCGACTGCCCGGCGCTTTTTGTCTGGATCAGCTCGTCGACCTGCCGGGTGAGTTCTTTTTTGGTTTTCAGGGTCCATCCCTCCGGAACCGTGACTGCCGTATCCTCATTCCGGAAGGTGAAAAGGGTGGTCTCCCCATTCAGAAGCGTCATTTCCCGGAGCGTCTCCAGGGGAATATAGATCTGCCCGGCATCGGCCGTCGGAACCGTACAGGAAAAGATTTCGACGATTTCCATTTCCCGGGCGTCGAAGGTCCCATGGATATCGCGCCAGCGGAGGATCATCCGGTCACCCGCTTTCAGCCGGGTAGTGTGGGCCATCTGTGTACCGATGAGCGCCGGGATGGCATCGGTCACTGTATCGAGACGATGCGCAGGCAGCTGTAAAATGGTCTGCCCCGGATCGACTCCACGCACGGCCACAGGCACCATCCTTCCTTCGGGATAAATGGTTCCCTGGACGATCAGCACCGGCATCAGCGCCCCGGATTCCACACCCTGAGCCAACGCCTCCGGTACGGGACCATGGGCATCGTTCAGCGTCATGGGATCATAGGGATCATACTCCGCATGCCAGATTTGACCTCCCCCGATCTCCCAGTTGGTCATGTCGGTTTTGGCCTGATGGTCCCAGCCGGTCATGATGCCCTTCATCCAGATGATAATGACAAAGGAAAAGGAGAGGACGATGACGTTCAGCCAGGTGCGCAATCCTGCGCCGATCAGGTTGCGCCAGGCCAGTTTTATCGCCAGTCTCATAGGCTTTCTGTTTTTGACACGACGATGATTTCATCTTTATCGACCCTGCCGTCGAGCAGGTATATCTTGCGTCTCAGGTAGCTGATCACCTTGTCGTCGTGGGTGGCGAAAAGAAAGGTGGTTCCCAGTTCCCGGTTCAGTTTCTCCATGGTCTGAAGGATATGGTGCGAATTGGCGGCGTCGAGGTTGGCCGTGGGCTCATCGGCCAGTACCAGCGAGGGTTTCTTAACCATCGCCCGGGCAATGGCCACCCGTTGGCACTCCCCTCCCGAAAGCTGAGGGGGCTTGGACTTCACCTTGGGCACAAGCCCCACCCACTCCAGAGCGTCCATGACCATCCGGCGCCGCTCCTCTGCCGGGATCTTCAGCAACAACAGGGGAAATTCCACATTTTCGTATACCGTGTGGACCGCCAGCAAGTTGTAGCTCTGGAAGATAAACCCCAGCCGCTCCTTACGCAATTGCGCCGCCTCACGGGTTGAAAGCCGCCCCACCGACCTGCCATCTACCACCACCGCCCCTTCCGTGGGCACATCAAGCGATCCCACAATATTCAACAGGGTGGTCTTCCCCGATCCGCTGGGACCTACTAATCCGGTGAACTCCCCCCTCCCGATGGTCAGCGAAATATCCCGCAGGGCCGTAAACTCCCCCTGCCCCATCGGAAAACGCTTCACCAATCCGTCGATCCTGATCAGAACATGATTTTCCATATGTCACACATCTCTTTTCTGAACCATAAAATTAATTATCATATGCCCATTATTGACTGTTCTCCCTTTTACGCTTTTCAAAATTCCTTATTGAAACTCCCCGCCCCAGAGCAACGGGGAATGCGCTCGCCGGAATCCAAATATTTGCCAATCCACATCATCATATTCATCTTTCCTCATTCTGACCTTCTAACCTTCTAATCTTCTGACCTTCTAATCTTCTGACCTTCTAATAATTGTACACCATCATCACCTGTGCCCCTTTTCCAAGGAACAGCTGGTTATCGCCGCTTTGCTGGGGCAGCACCGTATCGTCGGGATTCAGGAATGCCATCACATAGAGTTGCAGGTGTTTGAACTGTTTTTGAAGACTGAGGAAGTTAAACTGGTTTTTTGCGTTCCAGTCGCGGTAAAAGATGGCGGTAATTCTGGCCGAGAGGCCCAGGGGATACCCCAGCATCAGGGCCGACAGTGTGCTGTTTTCGCTAAAGGAGAAGGGTTGTTCTCCTGTCGAGAACATAAGGTGCTCGAAGGTGGTGTTGAGGCCGTTTCCCAGGGGGAAGGTATAGTCGGTTCCAAAGGTGAGGAAATGCTGGTTGGTGACCAGGCCGACATCCCTGTTTTTGTGGATCCAGGAGGCTTCTGTCCAGAGGCCGACACCCACATCCCATTTGCCGTCGAATCCCAGCCGGTGTTCGGGGATATCGGTCCAGGTGGGTGGAATCTGGTTTGGTACCAGGGAGAGATCGGCCATGCGGAAATGCCAGGAGAGGGCCGCTTCGCCGGAGGCTGCAGGCAATTGTATCCTTCCCCCGAATTCGGGGGCCCCGGGGCTTGTGGTTCCCACCTCCCAGGTTTTGGGTCCCTTGTTTTTATACAATCCCCACACCCAGATGTTGGCGTTGTTCAAAAGGTAGACTCTACCCAGGATACCCCAGACGCCATCGGTGAGTTGCAGGGGATCACGCGGATCGAGCTGGTCAAACCACATCAGGGGCCGCAACATGGCCGCCGATCCGAAATTGATTTTCTGGAGACCTGCCCTGACTTCAAATTGCCGACCCGAAAAGCGGACCCACGCACGGTAGGGCTTGAGTTTCCCCTCAGAAGAGAGGGAATCAAATGGAGAAAAGCCTGCCGACCCCCCCAGGTTGAAAGAAGCTTCAGCATCCAGCATCATGTGCCGGCCCGTATGAACCTCATAATTGGCTTGGGAAATATACTGCCCTCCCAGCCACACAGGCAGGTCGCTCCCAGTGGTGACGGCACCCCATACCGACATCTGCCCCCGGAATTGCAACGTATCCTGGGCTGCCACATGATACCCTCCCGGTAACATGAAAATCAAAATCCCCCATAAAAGCCTGGGGAGTCCGTAGCCTGTCGGAAAATTGCCGTTACGGCGTAATGGTCTCATAAACCTGGTTTTCCGGATTCCGGATAATCACTTGAAAAGATATATAAAAATAGGTTTTTTTTGATAACCAGGCCGGATTCCATTGCCGCAAATTTGTTATGATCCAACCAATTTCCTTTCCGGCAGTCGCAGAAAAAAACCTACTTTTGTGTTGAATAACTTACTTCACAGAAATTTCAATACCTGGAAAATGAGTAAACGTATCCTTTTAGGGTTGATGGTCATGGCCATCGTGGCGGGATGTCACCATGAAGAAAAGAAGCCGGCGGGATTTGCCCATGTGCGGCAGGTAGAAACCGGAACCCCGGTCCACGTGATGCTGACCAGTTACAGTACGACCCTCCGGGCCAACGGCAGCGACCAAACCCTCATGCGGATAACCCTTGCCGATAGTCTGGGTAGGGAGATCCTGTCTGCCAAAGATACCCTCAGGGTGACCCTTGACGGAGCCGGGAAGCTTTCGGGCGCCGACGGGGAAGCCCTGGCCCTGCAAACCGACACGGCAGGGCGGCAGGTAGCGGTCCTGGCCCTGAGCGAGGGGGAAGCCAGGTTGACCTATGTCGCCGGTACAGAAGAGGGCAAGGTGAAACTGGAAGTCTCCTGCGGAAAGCTGTGGCCCGCCTCCCATGAACTCCACCTGGTTCCGGGCGACTTTAAGATGATGGCACCTGCGGAAAGTCAGCTGCCCCCGACCACCAAACCCATTGCCAGAATGGTGGGCGCCGACATCTCCTGGCTTCCCGAAATGGAAGCCCGCGGTGAAAAAATCTTCTTTGGCGGGGAAGAAAAGGACGGCGTCCAATTGTTGCGCGACTGCGGATTCAATACAGTCAGGCTGAGGGTTTTCGTTAACCCGGAACATGAGAAAGGGTATTCGCCCGGAAAGGGTTTCTGTGACACGGAGCACACCCTGGCCATGGCCCGGCGGGTAAAGGAGGCCGGAATGGATCTGTTGCTCAACTTCCACTACAGTGACTATTGGGCCGACCCGCAACAACAAAACCAGCCCCACGCCTGGGCCGGCAAAGGTTTTGACGCCCTGTGCGATTCCGTGGCCGCCCATACGATCAGGGTGATGACGGCCCTCCGTGCCCAGGGCACCCCGCCGGCGATGGTTCAGGTGGGTAATGAAATCAACCACGGAATGCTCTGGCCCGACGGACACATCAGCCAGCCCGATCACCTGGCGGCCCTCCTGAAGGCAGGCGTCGAAGCCGTGGAAGCGGTCGATCCTTCAGTCCCGATTATGATGCACATCGCGCTGGGCGGACAAAATGACGAGTCGGTCTTCTGGCTCGACAATATGATCGCCCGCGGCGTCCGCTTCGACCTCATCGGCCTCTCCTACTACCCCCGCTGGCACGGAACCCTCGACGACCTCCAGGCTAATATGCTTGCACTCACCCAAAAATATCATAAACCCGTCAACGTGGTCGAATATTCATGGTATAAAAAGGAGGTCCATGACATCGTTTTCAGCCTCCCCGGAGACATGGGCAAAGGCGCCTGTATCTGGGAACCCTATGGCTGGGGAGAACGGGTCACCGACCGGCAGAAAAATACCAACGCCCTGATGGAGATCTACCGCCAGGTTCATGACACCTACCTGGTACCCTGATCACGACCTCAGAAATCCGCAACAGTGATGCAAAGAGGACATTTAAGATAATAATCATATTTTGTAGTCATATTTAACACGGGAAGAACAATCGATTAAATCAAAGATACCCTTATGAGAAAGTTACTTGTAGTGCCGGTTCTTTTCCTTTTAATGGTTTCATGCGGCCGGAAGGAGTGGAAACAAACAGATGACGGAGTGTTGCTCAGGCTGAAGCCTGCGTCACCAACAGAAACGTCGATGCTGAAAGTGAGCGTCGTCACCGACCGGATTATACGGGTGACAGCGGTTCCCGGGAAATCCTTTTCCGATGCAAAAAGCCTAATTGTCATCGACCAAACCACGGTGCCACCCTTCACTGTAACAGAGGAAGAAGGATTTGTCACGGTATCGGCTGCCGAAGTCAAAGCCAAAGTGGCCCTGGCCACCGGGCAGGTGACCTTCCTTGACGGAAACGGAAACCTGATCACCAGAGAACGGGAGGGAGGACGCAGCTTCTTCCCCATTGAGGTGGAAGGCACCAAAGGATTCACCATGCAGCAGGTGTGGGAATCACCCGACGATGAAGCCTTCTACGGCCTGGGACAACACCAGAGTGACGAATTCAACTACAAGGGGAAAAATGAGGTGCTTTTCCAGTACAATACCAAGGTGTCGGTTCCCATGCTGGTATCCAATAAAAACTATGGTATCCTCTGGGACAACTATTCCCTCTCGAAATTCGGTGACCCCCGCGACTACTCCGAAATGGACCTCTTCGGGCTCTACAATGCCAAAGGCGAAGCGGGTGGACTGTCGGCCTTTTACTATACCAACTCCGACACCAGCGATGTGTTCGTGGAGCGGAACGAAACAGCCATTGACTATGAAAATCTGGAGACGGTAAAGAACTTCCCTGAGGGGTTCCGCTTCGGAAACGCCACCATCGTCTGGAAAGGGGAGATCGAACCGAAGGAGAGCGGGCTGTTCCATTTCAAGCTTTACTATGCCGGTTATACGAAAGTGTGGGTAGACGGGAAGCTGGTGGTGCCCGAACGGTGGCGGACCGCCTGGAATCCCAACACTTTTAAGTTTACCTGTGAACTGGAAGCCGGCAAGCGCTACCCCGTTAAACTGGAGTGGAAACCCGACGGCGGGATCTCCTATATCGGCCTGAAAGCCCTGAGTCCCCGCCCGAAGGAAGAACAGGAAGCCCTCTCCCTCTGGTCGGAAATGGGCGACCAGATCGATTACTACTTTATCAGGGGGAATAACATGGATGAGGTGATCAGCGGCTACCGCACCCTCACCGGGAAATCGCAGATCATGCCCAAGTGGGCCATGGGCTATTGGCAGAGCCGCGAACGCTACAAAACCAGCGATGAGCTGCTGGGGGTGGTCAAAGAGTACCGCAAGCGGAACATCCCCCTCGACAACATCGTCCTTGACTGGTTTTACTGGCCCGAGCAGGCCTGGGGCTCTCACGAATTCGACGCCTCCCGGTTTCCCGATCCCAAAGCCATGGTAGACAGCGTCCACAGCCTCCACGCCCGCGTCATGATATCGGTATGGCCGAAATTCTATTATAACACAGACCATTACAAGGAATTCGACGCCAAAGGGTGGATGTACCGCCGTGCCACGCAGGACAGCATCCGCGACTGGGTGGGCCGGGGATACATCGGCTCCTTCTACGATGCTTACAATCCCGAAGCCCGGAAACTCTTCTGGGGCCAAATGAAGGAGCATCTTTTACCAAAGGGCTTCGATGCCTGGTGGATGGACGCCTCAGAACCCGACATCCTTTCCAACGCCAGCGTACAGTACCGCAAGGAGCTGATGACCCCCACCGCTTTGGGGCCTTCCGCCAAATATTTCAACGCCTATGCCCTGATGAATGCCGAGGCCATTTATGACGGCCAGCGGGAAGCCGACCCCAACCGCCGGGTCTTTTTGCTCACCCGTTCCGGGTTCCCGGGGTTGCAGCGTTACTCTACGGCCACCTGGAGCGGCGACATCGGCACCCGCTGGGAAGACATGAAAGCCCAGATATCGGCCGGCCTTAACTTTGCCCTCTCCGGAATCCCCTATTGGACCATGGACATCGGGGGCTTCTGTGTGGAGAACCGCTATACCCGGGCTGCCGAAGGATCGGCCGACCTGGAGGAGTGGCGCGAACTCAATGCCCGCTGGTACCAGTTCGGAGCCTTCTGTCCCCTCTTCCGGAGCCACGGCCAGTACCCCTTCCGCGAAATCTTTAACATCGCCCCCGACAGCCACCCGGCCTACAAAAGCATGGTGTACTACAACAAACTGCGCTATAGGCTGATGCCCTATATCTACACCTTGGCGGGCATGACCTGGCACAACGACTACACCCTCATGCGCGCCCTGGCCATGGACTTCCCCGGCGACCCGGCCGTGACCAGCGTCGGCGACCAGTATATGTTCGGTCCCGCCCTGATGGTAGCCCCCGTCTACCAGTTCCAGGCCCGCAGCAGGGAGGTGGTCTTCCCCGCCGGCAGCGGCTGGTATGACCTTTACACCGGCAAATACACCGATGGCGGACAAAAACAGACGGTCGCCGCACCCTTCGAGGTGCTGCCGCTCTTCGTTCGCGAAGGGGCCATCCTCCCCTTCGGCCCTGAAATCATGACCACCGCCGATAAAACCAACGACCCCATCACCCTTTACATCTATACGGGTAAAAACGGGGCATTCACCCTTTATGAGGACGAAGGCACCAACTACGACTACGAAAAGGGCGCCTTTAGCATGATCCCCATCACCTGGGAAGAGCAGTCGGGCAAACTCTCCATCGGCGAGAGAAAAGGATCCTGGGAGGGCATGCCCGAAACCCGGACCTTTAACGTGGTGTGGGTATCGAAGGAGAAACCCGTCAAATTTGACCTGTCGGCAGCCCCTCAGGCCACAGTGACCTATTCAGGCACTGCCCTGGTGGTAGAAAGAAAATGATCACCGCCGGCATACCGGCAGGTGAAAAAAATAATATAAATAATCCTGATTAACCGGGGTGGGCATGGCAGTGACCGCATTCCCTGTCACCTGCGCTGCAGGGAGGAGTTTCCATCCCGGGATCCAGGTACTGTATAAAAGATGGTGATTATTCAATGGGAAAGCGTTGCGAATGGCCGGGAAATGATCCGCTGATGTGGAAATACCACGATGAGGAGTGGGGCATGCCCCTGCACGACGACCGGAAACTATTTGAATTCCTGGTTCTGGAAGGATTCCAGGCCGGACTGAGCTGGAGGACCATCCTGCATAAAAGGGAGGCTTTCAGGGAAGTTTTTCTTGATTTTGATCCTGCCCGGGTGGCTCTCTTCAATCAGGACGATGTGGAACGGCTCCTGCAGGATGCCCGCATCATCCGCAACCGCCTCAAAATTGAAGCCTGCATCAACAATGCCCGCTGCTTTCTCAGAATTCAGGAGGAGTTCGGGAGTTTCGACCATTATATCTGGGCTTTTACAAATCACCAGCCCATTGTCAACCGGTTCACCGACCTGGGTATGCTTCCAGCCCGGACGGAACTCTCTGACCGGATCTCCGCCGACCTGAAAAAACGGGGATTCCGGTTCGTCGGCTCCACGGTGGTCTACGCTCACATGCAAGCCACAGGGATGGTCAACGACCACCTCATCCATTGCTTCCGCCACCGGGAAATCGAACACTTTCGCAGCTGAGCCGGCAGGACGTTCATTCTCATCAAGGCATCCTTTGGAGTTTAGGTCGCTTATCTCTGCATACCTCAGGCGTGAGGAAATACGCTCACCGGAACATCATCAGACCTGAACAACATGGAGGAAAGGACCAACAGACCATATTGGTCATGGCATCCTCTTCCTTCATCTGTTCAGGTAGGAAACCAAAAATTAAATGTCGGACTGTACTGAGGGTATCATTCAGGAGTTAATAGACACGGTGAGATATTTGATCTTCACCCGGTTATAGGTATAGGTGATGTGAACGGTTCCATCCTTGTCTTCTATAATCGCAGGATAACTGAATTCCCCCAAGGGCTGATCCTCCAGGACCAACAGTTCCTTCCACTCCTTGCCATCGGGGGAAACCAGCAGCGAAAGCTTATTCCTTCCCTTTTCAATGGGATTGCAAACCAGCAGGTGCAAACCATTCCGGAGCGTGACCGCGTCAATTCCGGAATTGTTATTCACCAGGCCTGTTTCCGCAAGAGGAGTCCAGCTCTTTCCCAGGTCATAAGACCAGCTTTCCACAATCCTGTTTTCACGGCTTCTGCAGAGCATCTGCAAGGTTTTCTTTTTGTGCTTCAAAATAGCAGGCTGAATGGCGTTGAAGTGCCGGTTGTCGATTTCAGTTCTCTCCCATTTTCCCAGCTCCTGATCTGACTTTTCCAGGCAAATCCCCCATTTTTCGTTCGTTTCAAAACTGGAGGGATGCAAATAGTTCCCATCGGTTAATTCGAAAGATTTGTTTTTGACGGGTCCCAGAAAAGAATCAGGCAACCGTTGACTTGCCGACCAGTTTTTTTCGCCCGCAGCCAGGACCTTATAGCATCCCCACCATTCCCGCGGATTGGGTCCGGCTTTGTAAAAAAGAATAATATCCCCATTTTCCCTTTTTACTAAAACCGGGTTCCAGCAGGGATAACGCAGCGTGTCATTCTGAATTCCATCGGCAACCAGCATCGGATCACTCCATTTTCCCTGCTGACGGGTCGATACATAGATGCTCACATCCGGGTGGCTTTCGTAAGTACCTCCAAACCAGGCTGCCATAAGCCCTGAATCCGTTTCCAAAATGGTGGAGGCATGGCATTGGGGAAAAGGCGCTTCATCGTAAATAAACTCTGAAACAATAATCCTGGCATCTGATTCCAGGTGTCTGGTGTGGAGGGAAGTACAGGCCTGCAAGAGGAAAGAAAGGATGATCAGTAACTTAAATATCTTCATGATTCGAGACATCTTATTAGCCGTCAAAATTAAGATTCATCGCCTCTGATCGATACATCGTCGGGGAAAAAGTAGTGAGCCCGATAAATGAAGACCCCTTCAACAGGGCATGATCATAAGGATTCTTTTCTAACTTTGCTGTTGAATCTCATGTGCCATGGAGAAAAAGCCTGAACTTGAGAAAACCCTGTTTAACCTCTCCAATGACCATGAACCGGCTTTGGAAGAGCTGTTTAACTATTATTACCCCAGGCTTTACCGTTTCGCCAGATCCTTTTTAAAAATTGAAGATGGGATCGAGGACATCCTCCAGGAGGTGTTCATCAGGGTCTGGGACCACCGCAGGAAAATCAGAAATACCGCGACTTTCAATGCGTTTATTTTTACCATCAGCCGGAACTTGCTGCTTAATGAGCTGCGCAACCGGCTGAAGGACCAAAAAGTCAGGGAAACCCTTTTGAAAAAAAGTATTGCAGAGGAATTTATGGTATCAGGGGAGGTGGATTTCCGGGAACTTGAATCAAAGGTAGAGGAGATCATTACCCAATTGCCCGACAATCACAGGGAGTATTTCGTCATGAGCAGAAAAGAAGGGCTTTCGAACCGCGCCATCGCTGAAAAAATGGGCGTTTCGGAGAAAAACGTGGAATACCATCTTTCCCGGGCTGTCAAAATCCTGAAAGAAAAACTCAAAGATCTGGGTATGGTTTCCTTCCTTTATTTCTATCTCTTTTTGTGATTCCGGGAACATGGAGCCATTGCCTGACGACTTACCTGCGCATCAAATGGGTTGTTCCGGCCTTTAAGCACCCCTTTTTGAGAATTCAAACAAAAAAAAACACCCTTCATCTTAGGGATGGGATCAGGATAAGTGTATATCATATTGAATGGACAAAATGAAACACCTTTTTTCGAAATACATACATTCGGTGTGTTCGCCCGGAGAATTCAGGGAGATTACGGAATGGTTGTCGGATCGCGGACATGAGGAGGCGGTCGGTAAGGTCATGGAAGAGACCTGGTTGGAACAATCCCGTGAAGAAGAGCGGGGCGAGGCTGTGGAGCAGGGACCCCGGCAGGGAGAAGTATGGGCAAAGGTCAGACTGGAAATTAACAGGAAGACGACTGCCCGGGTGAAGAGGCAGCTTACCTTCTTCAGATGGGGTTTTGCCGCTGCAGCCACATTGGCTGTGGCTCTGGTGACCGCCCACTTCCTTTTCAGGGAGGTGCCGGTTCAGCACAGGGAGATGGTCCAAACACAAAGCGTGACGGTCCCCCATGGAGCACGCACCTCTTTTTTAATGCCCGACGGATCCATGGTGTGGCTGAATTCAGGATCTACGCTGACCTATGCCTCCGATTTCAACCAAAAAAACCGAAACCTGGAACTCGAGGGTGAAGCCTATTTCGAGGTGGTCAAGGGTGAATATCCCTTCATGATCCATACAGCCCTCGGAAAGGTCGAAGTCACCGGAACATGCCTCAATGTGAAAAGCTGCCCTCAAGAGAACCGGTTTGAAACCACCGTCGAAAGAGGTTCGGTCAACGTTCACTGTGATCAGTTAAAGGAGATCTGCAGGTTGGAACCGGGACAGCAAATCAGACTGTCGGATGGAAAATGGGAACTGCTGAAGGTGGAGACCGATTTGTTTACCTCTTGGAAGGACGGGAAGATCATTTTCAGGAAAGAATACCTTCCTGAAGTGGCCCGAAGACTTGAACGGTGGTACAACGTCAAAATTGAACTCGATAAGGATCCCCGTCTGAACAAAATCCATTATACCGGAACACTCGAAATGGAATCATTCAGCGAAGTTCTGGAATTGCTTAAAATAACCGCTTCCATCAATTACTCCTATAACGACAAAACCAGGGTTATCAGAATAACCCACCGCTAAAACCATGAATAACCTGAATGCAAAACCTAAACCTGATTGCCTATGATTCAATAAAAATGCTGAAGAAATAGAAAAGGGGGCAGAAACGGCCATTTCTGTCCCCCCGAGATTTGATTTAACCCTGTTAGTAATTAAACCAACTGATAAAAGTATGAAGAAAAATCCAACAAGCAGCGGTCCAGAGCCCTTGCTAAAAGAATTTTACAGGAAAATGAAACTAACAATTCTGTTTTTGACCATTTCCATTCTGAGCGGGTTTGCCTCTGAGAGTTATTCGCAAACGGCCAGGTTATCCCTTAATCTGGAAAACAGCACCATCAGGGAAGTATTGAAGGTAATTGAAAACCAGAGTGAATTTCGGTTCTTTTATAGTGGGGAGGTAGATGTAGACCGTGAGATTTCGGTAACGGTCGACAATAAAAACATCATGCAGACCCTGGACCAGCTGTTCCAGGGAACGGCTATCCGGTATGAGATTTACGGGCGTCAGATTGCCTTGCTGGCCCAGAGGGAGACCTCTTTGCCTGCAGAAATGCAACAGCCTGCGGTTCTCAGCGGACAGGTCACCGATGTCAGCGGTGCGCCCCTGCCCGGAGTGACCATCGCCATCAAAGGGACCACCACCGGAACCATTACTGATAACAACGGAAAATACAGCTTCACCAATGTGCCCCAGGGGGCTGTCCTGGTATTCTCCTTCGTGGGAATGCACACTCAGGAAATTGCCGTAGGTAACCAAACCACCATCAATGTGACCCTTCAGGAAGAGTCCATTGGTCTGGAAGAAATTGTGGCCGTGGGGTATGGTACCCAGAAAAAGGAGACCCTTTCGGGGTCAGTGGCTTCCATATCTGCCGATGAAATTGCATCGACCAAGAGCGAAAACCTGATCAGCAACATCCAGGGGAAAGTCCCGGGTCTGCTTATCCGTCAGCTGACCGGGGAACCGGGTAAATTCAATAATTACGTGAGCATCCGTGGTTTTGGGGCCCCCCTGGTCATCATCGACGGCATCGTCCGTGACGGCACCGAAGATTTGGCGCAGCTCAACCCCAATGATATTGAAAGCATGTCGGTGCTGAAGGACGCCGCTGCCGCCATCTACGGAATGAATGCCGCAAACGGGGTCATCATCATCACCACGAAAAAAGGCCTCGACGGCAGAGCCAAATTCTCCTACTCCAATTTATTGGGGATAAAAGGTGCCACCGGACTGGAATATACAGTCGATGCCTATACCTACCGTGTAATGAAAAACGAAATGGACCGCAACTCCCAGGTTGCGGAAACCTATACCGGGGAAATCCTTGAGAAATACCGCCAGGGTGTGGAAGGATATCAGGACGTGGATTGGATCGACCTCACCCTCAGCGACTGGGTATTTCAGCAAAACCACAATATGTCGGTCAGAGGGGGTACCAAAACGGTTAAATATTTTGCCAGTTTCGGGTACAATGAAGACAACGGGCTGCTGAAGAGCGGCATACAGTATTACAACCGGTACAACCTGCGGGCCTCCACCACCGCCGATCTGACCAAAGATCTGAAAATGAACGTGTCATTTGCCGGCCGTATTGACGAGCGGCAGAGCCCCAGGGAGGATTTTCTGTGGACCTTTAAGACCATCATGGTCAATGACAGGGGGATCAACTGGCATACCCTGAACAATAAGGATCATTTTTCGGTGATCAGCCCCGAGAATAAAAACGCCTGGGCGCTGATGCATCCCGACATCGACGGGTATAACAGGCAGCGGAATACCCAGTTTCAGTCGACCATGGACCTTACATTGAACGTACCGGGGGTACCCGGACTGACGGTCATTGCCACCGGTGCCTTCGACCAGAACATCCGGAACAGCTCTTTCCTGCAGAAATCCTACAACCTCTATGACTATTACACCGACAATTTCTCGCAGACCACCGGAACCGACCAGTATTCGAATACCATAGGGCTGTTCCAGAGGGCCGTGGCGCGGGGCCAGGTCAATTACACCCGGAAGATCGACCAGCATAACCTTGCCATGACCGGAGTGGCGGAATTCACGGGCACACGGTATGATAACATCATGGCAAAGCGGCTCTATTCCGATCTTTTTACGAACGACATCATCGATCAGGGAACCTCCACCACGGCTTCCAATGCGGGTTACCGTAGTTTTGGCCGTTATGCCGCTTATATAGGCCGCATAAACTATGACTTTGCCGGCAAATACCTGTTTGAGGCGGTCGCCCGCTACGACGGCTCCTACCGCTATGCCAAAGCCAACCGGTGGGCCTTCTTTCCTTCCGCCAGCGCAGGATGGCGCCTCTCCGAAGAGCCCTTTATCAAAGACCACATCAGGGCCATCTCCAATCTGAAACTGCGCATCTCCTATGGGGAGAGCGGCACCGATGCCGGCAACGCCTTCGCCTATTACTCAGCATATTCCGCTTCCGCATCAAACGGCTATGTCTTTAACGACGGCAGCCTGACCGTGGGCATGGTAGCCCCCGGGGTGGTCCACGACCGGCTGACCTGGGTGACCGCCAAGATCTCCAACCTGGGGGTCGACCTGGGATTGTGGGACAATAAACTGGGAGGATCCTTCGAATTGTTCGAACGCAGGCAGGAGGGACTCCTGGCGAGTCTCATCCAGTCGGTTCCCAACACTTTCGGGGCCAGCTTCCCCCAGGAAAACATCAACTCACGTCTCAACCATGGCTTTGATGTGTCGGTGTACCACAGGGGCAAAATCGGAAAAGACTTCGCCTACAATGTAGGCGCCAACTACACCTATAGCCGAACCAAAGAACTGCACGTCGAAACGGCAGGCTACAGCAGCTCCTGGGATAACTGGAGAAACAACAACAACAACAGGTATGTGGGCCGTACCGGCATGTATGAGTGGGAAGGCCGTTTCGGAACAATCGAAGAATATGAGACCGCACCCCTTTACGGTGGGACCGCTGGCAACTCCAAAATGCTCCCGGGAAGTTACAAACTCATAGACCTGAATGGCGACGGCATCATCAGCTCCAACGACTATACCTATCAGCACTGGAATTACGGGGCCATCAATCCGCCGATGCAGTTCGGGCTTACCCTCGACGGAAGCTATAAAAGTTTCGACCTGAGCCTTCTTTTCCAGGGGGCTTCAGGGTATTCCGTCAATTACAGGAACAACGACATCTGGGGCTACGGCCGTTATCCTACCCTGCATGAAAAGTATCTCGACCGCTGGCATCCGGCCACGGCGACTGACGATCCTTACAACCCCGCCACCGAATGGGTCGGCGGCTTCTACCCCGCCCTGCGCAATTACAACTATAACAACACCCAGGAAGCGGCCATCATCGACGTGTGGAGACCCAACGCCACCTATCTCCGTTTAAAAAGCGTGGAACTGGGTTATAAACTTCCGGCAATCTTCTCCTCAAAAATAGGAATGGACAACGGCAGGATCTTCGTGAACGGCTACAACCTGCTCACTTTCTGCAATAAACTGCTTAAAGATGCCGACCCGGAAAGACAGGAGGCAGATTGGGATGCCGGTCTGAACTATCCCCTGATGAAATCATTCAATATTGGTGTTAATCTGAACTTCTAAATGGCGATGATCATGAAAAATAAAATATTAGCGTGCTTATTCAGCATCACCCTTCTTCTGGGAATATCCTCCTGTACCGACCTGCTGGAACTGGAACCGCTCGACAAAACCTCAGCCGAGGATTTGCTGGCAAGCACCAAAGGGCTGAAAACCCTGATGGCCACCCTATACAACAGCATTCCCATGGAGGATTTCAGTTTTTATCCTGCCGACGGGGGATTTAACAAGTATGGCTGGGGCGGTGGACTGCAGAGTACATTCCGGCTTCCCATGTATACCGATGAAGCCACAGCCAGCGCCGGCTCAGGCGTCGGGCCGGTAGTATTTTCCTATTGGCCTTATAGCGAAATCCGCCAGACCAACAAGTTCTTCGAGAGCCTGGAAAAGGTCAAAGCCGACCTGAATGAAACAACATACAAACAGCTGAAAAGCGAAGCCCATTTCATCAGGGCCTACATCTATTTCGGCCTGGCCAAGAGGTATGGGGGTGTTCCCCTGATTGACAAGGTTTTGGACGGGGAGTATGTGGCCGGTTCCGGGAATGAGGGGCTTTACATCCCCAGAAGTACGGAAAAGGAAACCTGGAATTTCATCCTCAAGGAGCTGGATCTGGCCATTGAAAACATGCCTGTGGTGAGCGATGCAGCAGAAAGGAAGTACCGCGCCACCAAATGGGCCGCCCTGGCTCTTAAATCAAGGGTAGCCCTGCATGCGGCCTCCGTGGCCAAATACTGGAACCATGCCCCCCTCTCGGGCGATGCCGTCTCCTCAAACCTCGCCAAAATGGATGCCGCCGATGCAACTGCCTTTTACCAGCAGTGTATCGACGCTTCCACACAACTCATCGAAAACGGAGGATTTTCCCTCTATAAACCACATCCCGCCGACCGGACAGAAGCCGCCAAGAATTTCCAGAACCTCTTTCTCACTTCTAACGAGGAAATCATCTTTGTCAAGGCTTATCTCGACGGCACCAGCGTACCCAACCAGGGCCACAGCTGGGACATTTACTATAACCCTTCACAGACCAGCCCCGGATTCCATAAATGGGGCCGGTACAGCCCGACCCTCGATCTTGCCGACGTTTTTGAAGATTACAGCGACAACGGCAAAGGGGAAAGCGCAAAGATCGTCACCCGTACCGACGGAAATGAAGATTATATTTATACCGACCCCAACCGGATCGACCTCTCTTTACCCTTCAAACAGTATGATGATCCCATGGAACCCTTCCTGAACAAGGACGCCCGTTTCCAGGCCAGCATCATCTTCCCGGGCGCCACCTGGAAAAACACCAAAATTGTTATCCAGGGCGGTATGATCAAATCAAACGGCAAGGTAGTGGCCTACGCCACCGATTCTGAAACCAAAAACGGAGTGACCTACTACACCTACGGAGCCGAAGGAGCCGCCGAATTTTCAGGTTTCTATAAAATGGGGAGTTCCGACGACGCCAATTACACCTGTTCGGGCTTTCTGATCAGAAAATACCTGCAGGAAGGGAAAACCGTCATGGGTGTCTCCAACTCATCAACCACGCCATTTATCGATTTCAGGCTTGCCGAGATCTTTCTCAATTATGCTGAAGCCGTGGCGGAGAGTGGCCAGGGAGATGCCGCCAAAGCTAAAGGGTACCTCAATGCCCTCAGGAAACGGGCCGGTCACCAGGATGAAATTTCCCTTACCCTGGCCAATGTGCTGAAAGAAAGAAAGGTGGAACTCGCCTTTGAGGGATTCCGGTACTGGGACCTGATGCGCCGGAGAGAATTCCACACCCTTTTTGCAGGTACACGCCGCACCGCCCTGGTCCCCATGGTGGACCTCCGTGGCGATGTACCCAAATACATCTTTGTCAGAGCCAATAACTACTACGATGAATTTGCCAACGGACGGACCTTTCCCGCCGACAACGGCTACTACCAGTCCATTCCCGGCCGGAATACCAATAACCTGATTGAAAATCCCGGTCATTAATCTTAACCCAATAAATTAAGAAGGATATGAAAAGATTCTTAAAAACAGGAGTACTTCCGTTGATATTCTCCCTGATGGTCATCTCATGCGAGATCGACAATTATGAAGGGCCCGATGCAAAGATTACAGGCCGTTTCCTCGACAGCAAAACCGGGGAAATGGTAGGGACCGACATCACCAACGGGAATTCCATAGGAGCCTATGAACTGGGGTGGGCATCTGAAAGCCGCCAGAACTGGGTCATTAAAAACAGCGGGGAATATACCAACAACATGGTTTTTGCCTCCACCTACCGGCTGGAATTCACCAACTGCAATTTCTTCCCTTTCACTGTCGATAATTTCGTCATCGAAAAGGGGGAGAATGTGCACGACTTCACAGTTACCCCCTTCATAAGGGTGACTAACCCCAGTATCACCTACGATGCCACCAACAAAACAGTAAAGGCCACTTTCGGACTGGAAGCGGGCGGCAATAACGTAAAGCTCAATGAAATAAGGCTTTTTGCCTTTACCGACCACTGGGTGGGGAATTATGTCAAGTTTGCCATCACCTCATCAGACTGCTACAAGAAGGCAGCTTCAAACCAGGTGAACGCAACCATCGGTACCGACACTTATACCCTGACCATGAACGTAGAATCCAATGCCAGCCTGTTCAAGTACACACGCAACTATTATTTCAGGATTGGCGCACTGGCCACGGTTTCAGGCGTGGGAACGGTCAGGCACAACTATTCGTCTTTGGTGGTCCTTCCCATTGAAAGATAGACTTTAGTTTCGTTAGCCAGAGAAAGGGGGAAGCAGAATGCGTCCGGACCGATTGGTCCGGACCTGTTTCCCCCATATTTACCCGCACGTGCCGGGAGGTCCCGTCCATCCACCCGGCAGGGTGGCCTGTGCCCTCTTCATAAATCTGTTCTTCAAACTGTTCAACCAGAACAGCATCCACCAATAACATGGAAAACAGCACTACTCAATATTGTAATACAATGCGAATCAATAAGATCATATTCACTATCGGGCTTCTGGTGGTTCTCACCTCGGGATTTGCCGCCGACCTCTCGTCGGTGTATACCCTGCGTCCCGACGACCCGGAGGCTTTCTATTTCACTACTGAGAAATATGGGGTAACCGCCGACGGAAAAAACGATGTTTCAGAGGCGCTGCAGGAAGCCATCAACCAGGTTAAAAGAGAGCGTAATTTCGGCATTCTCTTTATTCCGGAGGGGAAATACGTCATATCGCGTACCATATATATACCCAATGCCATCAGGCTGATCGGCTATGGGAAGAAGAGGCCTGAATTTATCCTGAAGGCGAATTCTCCGGGATTTCAGGAGGAGGTAACCGATGACAAAGGGAAAGCGCGGTACATGTTCTGGTTTACAGGGGGGATGGTACAGGAGGGGCAACCGCCCCGTGACGCCGGTGCCGGGACCTTCTACAGCGCCATGACGAACATCGATCTGCGCATTGAAAAGGGAAACCCCCATGCGGTGGCCCTGCGCACCCATTATGCCCAGCACAGCTTCATCAGCCACATGGTCATCCACATAGGCCAGGGAAAAGCGGGATTGTTTGATGTGGGCAATGAAATGGAAAATGTCGCTTTTTTTGGCGGCGATTATGGCATATACACCACGAAAGCCTCGCCGGGATGGCCGGTGATGATGGCCGACAGCTATTTTGAAGGTCAGCGGAAGGCCGCCTTGCGGGTTCAGGAATCAGGACTCGCCATGGTCAACCTGCAGGCCAGAAATGTTCCCGTGGTCTTTGAGATAGAACCCAATTACGGTGACCGTCTGCTGGTCGAAAACGGCCGGTTTGAAAATATCACCGAGGCAGCCCTGGTGATCACCAATGAAAACAACAGCAACACCCAGATCACCCTCCGGAATGTGGAGTGTGCGGGAGTTCCCCTGCTGGCACGCTTTTCCCGCAGCGGCACCGAAACGCGGGTTTCCCATAAGAGCTATCTCCTCAGGAGTTTTGATCATGGCCTGCAGATGGAGAGCATGACCGGTGTCCCCCGCTTCAACACGGCCCTTGATGCCGTTGCCCTGGAGCCTCTTTCCCCGCCTGTGGCACGGGAGATTCCCGCCCTTCCCCCTATGGAGGAGTGGGTCAACATCCGCACCCTGGGCGCCAAAGGCGATGACCTGACCGACGATACCAGGGTATTCCGGGAAGCCCTGGAGAAATACGACTGCATCTATGTTCCCCAGGGGTGGTATCTGATTTCGGAGCCCCTGAAGATGAAACCCAACACCCGTTTGATCGGACTGCACCCCTTCGGCACCCAGCTCAGATTGGCCGAGAGTACGCCGGCCTTCAGCGGATTTGGGGCTCCTCAGCCTCTGCTGGAATCGGCAGAAGGGGGTTCCGCCATTCTGAACGGCATCGGCCTCAACACGGGGGGCTTCAACTACCGGGCTGTAGGATTGAAATGGATGGCCGGCGCAGGTTCCTATGTCAACGATGTCAAATTCGTGGGCGGCCACGGCGGGTTGGCCAAGCCCGACCCCCAGGGCACGCCACCGCAACTCCGGGGCAACCGGCCCCAGACATCACGGATCAGCTCCCCCTCCAATCCCGTGGCCACCCAGGGCATGGACCTGGCCTGGGATAACCAGTACTGGAGTATGTGGGTGACCAATAACGGGGGAGGAACCTTTAAGGACATCTGGACGGCCTCCACCTATGCCTCGAGCGGACTCTACGTGAGCCACACCACCACTCCGGGAAAGATCTACGCCATGTCGCTCGAACACCATGTACGCAATGAAGCCCGCTTCACCCACGTGGCCAACTGGAAAATTTACGCCTTCCAGCTCGAAGAGGAGAGCCGCGAAAGCACCGATTGCCAACCCGTTGAACTCGACAATTGCAGGAATATCACCTTTGGTAACCTTTACATGTTCAGGGTGATCAGGGTCAACGAACCTTACCATAACGCGGTGCGCGTGTGGAACTGTGAAGATATCCACTTTCTGAACCTCCACAATTTTGCACAGACGAAATACACCACCGATCTTCCGGTGTACGACATCAACCGCGACATCGAAGTGCGTCCCTGGGAACTACAGAAACTGGTGATCACCGGGAAAGAGCCGTTCCGCAGGAGTGGCGGGGCCAATCGTGAGAGCGCCCTTCCCTGGCAGGGAGCTGCCGGTGAGGTAGAGCAGCTCGCCCGGGGATTCGAATTCGTGGAGGGGCTGACCAGCGACAGCAAGGGAAACGTCTATTTCTGCGAACACCGGATGCGCCGCATCTACAAATGGTCGGCCAACAGCGGCACCCTGTCGCTGGTGGCTGATTTCCCCTGGAAACCCTCCGCGCTGGCTATCGACTCAGAAGACCACCTCCTGGTGCTCTTCCGCTACGATCCACAGCCGGGATTTCTGGTGAACGGAGAACAGGAATCGGCGCCCCTGTTGCCTGACCGTACCGGCACCTCCTACAGCGGTTGGGGAAACTCAGGATTTTCGATGCTGGTATACTCTCTTGATCCTAACGATCCCGACCATACCATCAAGCCATTACCCCTGGTCTCCAGGGATGAAGTCCAGGTAGTCCATAAAGCCCTCTATCCCGCCAACAGATGGCGCGATTTCCACGATTTCAACACGGTGACCGTGAGTGTTCCCGAAAAGTGCTTCCTGGCCCCCGACGGCAAGACCATCATCCCCCAGCAGTATGACCTGGCCCGCTGTTCCGCCCTTCTGGAAGCTTTTCCGGGAAAACCCTTTTACCTCTCTGATGAATACGACCGCCGGATGGTGCGCTATTCGGTAGCCCCTGACGGAACCCTCCATGACCTCTCCTATTTCGTGGAATGGGGAGAGTTCGGATCAACCACCGATGACCGGGGAAACCTTTATGTTGCCGATGGAAATATCCTTATTTTTGATGAAAAGGGGAATTCCAAAGGAAGAATTGAAGTACCGGAACGGCCTTCCACCCTTGTTTTCGGGGGAAAAGAGAAGGATATCCTCTTCATCACCGGGCGAAACGGCCTTTATGGAGTCAAAGTCAGCCGGCCCTGATCAGGAGAGGACTCCATGACCCGCTACCCCGGTAGGTGCAGAACGCCGGCATTATGCGTCAATGAAACATCACTTAACCAACAAAATCTTACACCATGAACAAAATCATATCATCGTCACTTGTGCTGCTCCTTATTGCAGGAATGATGGGGTGCGGCACTCCCACGAGCAAGAGTTTCAAAGTCGTCTTTGATCCCACGAAGGAGGTGTCGGGGAAGAAATTCGCCATTGCCGACATCACGCCGGGGTTACCTGCGAACTGGGATGAGTACAACTATGTGGTTCTGGAATTCAGGATCACCACGGCCCAGCGTTTCCACATCGGGTTCACCACCGATTCGGGGTATAATGAGTTGCGGGTGATGAGTTACGTTCCCAACGGATGGAACAAACTGGCCATACCGCTGAAGTTTTACAGGGAACTTCCCGATGCGGCCATCGATCTGGCAGCCACCTTTAACCAGCCGCGCTATACGGGGTGGATCAACCTGGGAGGCCGGAGGGGTCCCCTCCATGGGGTCGACTCGATAGGGATCCGCATGCGGGCACCCATTGGCACCCCGGAATTTGAGATCCGTTCCATCGCCCTGTCGGTGGAAGACCCCGGCGATGAATACCTTGAAGCCACTCCTTCGGTCGACCAGTTCGGTCAATGGAACCTGGGCGACTACGAGGGTAAGATCCATTCCCTGGAGCAACTACAGCAGGAATGGGCTGCAGAAGAGGCAGAACCCGCATCCACAGAGCCCTTTAACTACTCGAAATATGGGGGATACCTCCAGAAACAGGTGAAAGCCACGGGCTTTTTCCGCACCGAAATGGTCGATGGCCGCTGGTGGTTCGTTGATCCCGAAGGGTATCTCTTTCTCTCGGTGGGAGTCGATTGTGTCACCCCCGGCAGGGGGGGGAATGCCAAAGAGGTCAACAAGCGGAGGAACATGTTCGGTGAGCTTCCCCCGCAGGAACTGCTTGCTGCTCCGGCTCACAGCGCCGGCAACAACCGTCAGGTGCGACCCAACGAACGGCCCCACGATTACCACTTCGGCATGTGGAACCTCTACCGGCGCTACGGGGAGGGATTCCGGGAAAAAGCCAATGAAATGATTATTAAGAGAATGGACAAGTGGGGCGTCAATACCATTGGGAACTGGTCAAGCGGAGAAGTCATCGCCATGAACCGGAAGGCTTTCATGGTGACCATGCGTACCGCCGGCGTGGATCGGGGATTGATGGGACTGGCCGATGTGTATACCCCTGATTTCCGGGAAAAACTCGACGAAGCCATGAAGGGGTCGGTGACCCGCTATAAGGACAACCCCTGGCTGATCGGCTATTTCGTAGGAAACGAACCCTCCTGGCTCGAACAGGAAGCCCGGTTGTGCGACCTCATCATCCAGGGAGAAGAACGCCCCATCAAAGCAGAATTACAGAAATTCCTGCAGAAGGGAGACTCCCCGGAGCGCCGCAAGGAATTCATCTACACCACCTTCAGAACATTCCTGACCGCGGTGAAGGAGGCTCAGTTGAAATATGATCCCCATCACCTCAACCTGGGCTACCGTTTTGGCAACATCAGCCATATAGATGAAGAGCTCCTGGCCATCTGCAAGGAATCCTTTGATGTGTTGAGTTTCAACTGTTACGACCTTGTTCCGGGAAAAGAGATGATGGACAGGGCATTGGCCATCACGGGGTTACCCATGATCATCGGGGAGTACCATTTCGGGACGGTCGACCGGGGCATGGCGCAGTCGCTCTGGCAGGTCGATTCTCAACAGGAACGGGGAGTCGCCTACCGTTACTACACCGAAAATGGCTATGCCCACCCCGGCCTCATCGGCTCCGCTTATTTCCAGTGGAGCGACCAGGACCTCACAGGAAGGCGCAATGATGGGGAGAATTACAACTGCGGATTGGTTGATGTGACCGACAGACCCTATATCTATCAGGTGAACGCCATGGCGGAAACCGCGAAACGGCTGTATGAGGTCCACGCCGGAACCGCAGAACCCTTCAGCCAGAAACCCCTGCGGGCCCGCGGCCACGGTCAGATCCCCGACCTGTGGGATGAATAACCCTCTGCAATGGTCAGGAACCTATACTTGGTAACGAAAAACCAGTTTTTATATGAAGTACGCGATATTCACTCTTATTCTCTTGATTTTCACGGGATGCCTCTCCTCGCCTCCTCAGGAATCGGCCGTCAGCTCCTGCTTATACCGTCATGAGGCCATGCCCATGGATACGGTACACAGCATGCAATACCACTGGGACCATAAGGAGATCCTGGGCTCTCTTCAGCTCGACGGGGCCGAGTCGCTCGACCATTGGGAGCTGACCTATGGGAGCCGTGAGAATGTGGCAAGCTTCACCCTGAGCCAGGAACAGGTGTTTGAAGGGAAGAGCTCCATCAAATTCGTGAGTCCCACCAAGGTGATCGAAGATCTGGGCCCTAACGGGCGGTACTGGGGAAGACAGAATCTGACCAGGAAATTCAACCAGGAGGATTTTTCAGCCTTCAACCGGATCTCCTTTCATGTATATCCTGAATTCAAAGGTTTCCGAAAGCTATATCTGACCATCATCCTGCACAATGAGGGCAATGTCCCTGACAAATACGGCAAGGAAGGATGGCATACGGTCATGCTGAAAAATAACCAGTGGAACAAGATGGTGATGGAGATTCCGCATCTTCCGCACGACCGGGTGACCGGCATCACGCTGAGTTACGGTCTGCAGGGGAACGAACCCGATGCTTCCGACACCATTACCTATTATGTTGACAACCTGACCCTTGAGGTGGTGGAACCCGACTATTATGAAGGTTGGAGCACCAATGGGGAGATTTCGTTCAGCCATTCGGGCTATAACTGTGCTGACCGTAAGACAGCTTTCACCTCGGAGGTGGTAGGGGAGACTTTCCGGGTGGAGGATGCCACCAGCAAGAAAACGGTGCTGGAAAAAGCCGTCATCCGCGATAGCGGAAGAAGGGGTGATTTTGCCGTTTTCGATTTTTCGGAGCTCCAAAAGCCGGGGCATTTCAGAATTGTCTATGGTGAAAAAACCTCTGATCCTTTTCCCGTGGCTGAAGATGTATGGCTTCCTGTCATTGAGAAGATCACGAACCAGTTCTATTTGCAGCGCTGTGGTTTTGAGCAGCCCGGGATTCACCTGAAGTGCCATACCGACTGGTACACGGTTCATAAGGGTGATACCATCGTGATGGCCGGTGGGTGGCACGATGCAGGAGACCTTTCGCAGTCCTATTGGCAGACCGCCAGTGCCACGGCGGCTTTTTTCAGGCTGGCGCGCCATTATGAAAAATCGCACCCGCAACTTTCGGCACGGCTCATAGAAGAGGGACGGTGGGGACTTGATTGGCTGAACAAAAACCGTTTCGACAGTTTGCAGGTGATCAGCTGGACCACTCACGACAGCTATACCGACGGCATCATCGGGAATTTCGACGACAAGCACATCCAGCCTGGGAACCGGGCCAGCGTAAACGATAACTACCATGCCATCATTGCCCATGTGGAAGCGGCGCTAGCTCTTGAAAAACAGGATCCCGCCCTTTCGGGGCAATCAAGCCAGGTTGCCAGAGAGACCTGGGATCTGCTCGCAGGACAACCCCACCGCTGGAACACTGAAAGGCTATCGCTCGCCCTGCTGGCCGGCACCAGACTGTACACACTGGCACCCGGGGAAAAAATCCGGAAACTGATCGTGGCTTATGCCGATTCCCTCATGGAATGTCAGCAAACAGAACCTACCCCGTGGGAGGTTCCCATGCAGGGGTTCTTTTACACCAACAGGGGCAGGGAGCAGTTTTTCGGGTATAACCACAGCTGTGTTGCCGCTTCTCCGGTATTGGGACTAATAGAGTTATGCCGCCTTATGCCCGATCATGCGAACCATCATAAATGGATGACTGCGGTCAGGCTCTATGGGCAACACCTGAAAACGACCGCTGGGTACACCGGACCCTATCACATGATTCCGGCCAATATATACCAATTGACCGGGACCGCTGATGATGCCCAGATTGTCGAAGGTGTCAGGCTTGACAGCCTCCACTACCTCCGCATGTTTCCGGTGTGGCATGCCTTCAGGGGAAACAGCTCGGTGATGCTCTCCCCCGCAACCGGATTGGCTGCCGCCGGGAAGTTGCTTGGTGATGCGGAAATGGTCTGGATCGCACAGGCACAGGCCGAGTGGATGCAGGGGAAGAATCCCTTCAGCCAGAGCCTGATGTATGGCGAAGGCTACCGTTTCTCCCCCCAATATGCCGTTTTCACGGGCGACATCACCGGAGGATATCCCGTGGGTATACTCACCCGCGATGACCTTGACGTTCCCTACTGGAAGATGGCAGTGCTCCATAACTACAAAGAACTCTGGGGACAACCCGCCTTCCGCATGATGGAGCTGCTGTACAATTTGTATTACTAACCGAAACGTAAAATGAATTCCAATGATGCAATTAGTAAATATCCTTCTTTTGGCAAGTCTCCTCACTTTCTGGGGTATTTCAGGCCCCATGGCTGTCACCGCCAACTTCCCCTTCTATGTCAAACCATAGGCAGTGGAATTCCTTGACAGACTGAACAATTCGACAGACAAAAACATTTCAACCTATAAGACAAAACGATGAGACAGCAAAAATACAGATTACTTATTCTCCTGGCCATGGCCTTGGGAATGATGCCGGCATGGGCCGGTACGGTCAGGGAAGGTTCGGTTTACCGGCAGAAGCCCGGTGATCAGGAAGCCCTCTTTTTCACTCCGGAACAGTTTTCCATCAAAGCCGACGGGAAGAGCGACGTCTCCGACGCCCTTCAGGCAGCCCTTAACCAGGTCAAACGGGAAAAGAGTTTCGGGATACTCTTCATTCCCGAAGGGAAATACCGGATCAGCAAGACCATCTACATTCCTCCGGCGGTGCGGGTGATCGGCTACGGAGAAAAACGGCCCGTTTTCATACTGGGGAAGAACACTCCGGGATTCCAGGAGGAGGTTTCCGGCGATAAGGGAAAAGCCAACTACATGTTCTGGTTTACCGGGAATATGGTAGGGGCTGGCGACACCCCGCGTGATGCCGGGGCAGGCACCTTTTACAGCGCCATTTCCAACATCGATTTCACCATTGAAGAGGGCAACCCCCATGCCGTGGTGCTGCGCACCCATTTTGCCCAACACGGCTTCGTAAGCCACTCGGTGATGAATATCGGCAAGGGAAAAGCCGGAATTTTTGACGTCGGCAACGAACTTGAAAATGTAAAATTCATCGGTGGCGAGTATGGGATTTACACCTACCGGACCTCACCCGGGTGGCCCATGATGATCGTGGACACCTGGTTTGAGAACCAGCGCAAAGCCGCCATTCTGACTTATGAAGCCGGACTGGCCATCGTGAAGATGCAGGTCAGAAATGTACCCGTAGTCGTGGAAATGGGCGAGAACAAGCCCGATCGTCTCTATATGGAGGAGTGCCTCTTTGAAAATGTCACCGAAGCTGCCATTAAAATCAGCATGGAAGGGAATACCTTCACCCAGGTGAACCTTCAGAATATCGACTGCCACCAGGTGCCCGTTTTGGCCAGCTTCCTCAAAAGCGGAAAGAAAATCATGGGACTGGAAAAAAGCTACCGGGTCAGGGATTTCACCTACGGACTGGTCATGGCGGACCTGGTGTCGGATTCCCGGATAGAGACGAGGACCGATCTGGTACCCATTGACAAGGTTCCGGCGGTGCTGTCTCCCGGAATTCCGGCGCTTCCGCCCATGGAAGAGTGGGTGAACATCAGGCAGCTGGGAGCCGTCGGCGATGGCGATACCGACGACACCCGGGTTTTCAGGGAAGCCCTCGAAAAATATAAGACGATATATGTTCCGCAGGGGTGGTACCGGATTACAGGGACCCTGAAGATGCGGCCCGGAACCCGGATCATCGGGTTGCACCCGTTTGCCACGCAGTTCGTATTAAAGGAGAGTGAGCCGGCCTTCAGTGGTTTCGGTGCTCCCGTGGCCATGGTGGAGTCTTCGGCAGGGGGTGATGACCAGTTCAACGGCATCGGACTGAGTACCGGGGGTTACAACTACCGGGCAGTGGGATGCAAATGGATGGCCGGAGAGAAGTCTCTGCTCAACGATGTGAAATTTGTCGGAGGTCACGGGACCATGCGTAAGCCGGCACCGCCCGTGGCTGCTGTTGCGCAGGATGGAGCAGCACCGGGGGTTGCAGGGCCGGGGGTTTCCGCACAGGGAGCGCCCACTCCGGGAGCTGCGGCACAGCAAACCGGAGGAGCCGGAACATCAGGGCAAGGTGCTGCTGGCCTGCGGGCCGGACAGGCCAGGCCCCAGGGACGGGGTCCCGCCATCAGCTCCCCCTCATCGCCGGTGACGGCGCCGGGAATGGACCTGGCCTGGGACAACCAGTACTGGAGCCTGTGGGTCACCAACAACGGCGGAGGGATCATCAAGGATATCTGGACCGCCAACACCTATGCCGCCAGCGGACTTTACGTGAGCAACACCTCGACACCAGGGCGCATCTATGCCATGTCGCTCGAGCACCATGTGCGCAACGAAGCCCGCTTTGAAAACGTACAGAACTGGAAAATGATGGCCTTCCAGTTTGAAGAGGAGGGACGTGAAGGCAAGGAGTGCCAGATGATGGAGATCTCGGGATGCCGCGACCTCCTCTTCGCCAACCTCTGGATGTACCGGGTTATCAGGGTCAACACGCCCCAGCCCTACGGCATCAAGGTGCGCAACAGCGAAAACATAGAATTTCGCAATATGCACAGCTACACCCAGGTCCTCCAGGTCATCGAGTTTCCGGTATACGAGGCCAACAAGGAGTTGCCCGTCTATCCCTGGGATTTTGCCCGGTTGACGGTCACCGGCCGTGAACCCGGAAAGCTGAAGCTTCCCGTCACCCCCGGAAAGATGGAAAAGCTGGCCGGAGGATTCAACTTCACCACAGGAGCCACCAGCGATAGCAAGGGGAATGTCTATTTCTGCGAAACCCGGCTGAAGAGGATCTACCAGTGGAATGCCGCGAGCAACAGCCTGCGCCTGCTGGCCGATTATCCCTATAAGCCCCTCACCCTGGCCACCGATACCAGGGACAACCTGCTGGTGGTTTTCAGGTACGATCCGCAACCCGGACTGCTGATCAACGGCGTGCAGGAGCGGGTGAAGGTACTTCCCGACGACAATCCGATGTACAGCGGCTGGGGCAACGGAGGCTGGGCCGCCTGGGCCTATTCCGTCGATCCTGAGAATCCCGATGAGACCATCCGTTTGCTGCCCCGGGTAGCCAACAGCGCCATTCCGAAGGTGGAAAGGGTCTTCCACCCCTCCTCACGGTGGCGCAGCAACTTCAACGACATAGTCGTCAGCATGCCTGACTCCTCCTTCGTGGCTCCCGACGGGGTGACCATCATCCCCGAGACTTACGACATCTACCGCTCCACCACGCTGACCCGCACGGCCCCCGGAAAGAAATTCTTCGTGGCCGACGAGGACCTGAAGCGGACGGTAGAGCTTACCGTCGACGAGAAAGGAAAGGCCGGCAACATGAAAGAGGTGCACGCCCGCGGGGAATACATCTCGGTGGTCGACAGCGATGGTAACCTTTACCTGGCCGACGGGCAGATCTTTGTCTTTGACCCTGCAGGGCGGGAGATTAAACGGATTTCAATGGAAGAACGCCCCATCTCCATGACCCTTGGCGGGAAAGAAGGCAACACCCTCTTCGTGACCACCCGCACCGCCCTCTGGGGAATGCAGATCAAATAAGAAAAGGGATTGACCATAATGAAGGGATTCTCCCCCATGACCAGCCCATGTCACATCACGATTAAAACAACACCTATGCAAAAACTGATTTATAAAACAATCATACTGATCGCCCTGCTTCCCGGACTGGTTCCGGGGGCGGTGGCGGGAATGACTACCAGCACTCCGCGGGTGGTAAATAACAACGCTGAGACCGTCGTTTCCGGGTTAAAGGCCGGCACAGTTTCCGAAACGATGGAAATTCCTGTAAAGGTGAAGGAAGATTCGTTGCTGGTGCCCACCTATGTGGTGCTTCCGCCAAATCCGATGCCCCGCTTTTATGAGGGACAAGCGCACCAGGGGGTGCAGCGCCGTTACTACCCCTACCCCATGAATGACAATCTGACGCGTACGAAGGTCGATATGAAGTACCACATCGTGTACCTCGAGAATGAGTATATCCGCATCGGGGTGATGCCCGGACTGGGGGGTCGTATTTTCGAGGCGGTCGACAAGACCAACGGCTACAACTTCTTTTACCGGCAGCATGTGATCAAGCCTTCGCTGATAGGGATGGTGGGTTACTGGATCTCGGGGGGGAATGCCTGGGGGTATCCGCACCACCATGGTCCGCACACTGTGGCACCCATGGACTACCAGGTAGAGAGCCATGCCGACGGCAGCACGACGGTGTGGATTTCGCATATCGAGAAGATGCACCGCCTGCGGATATTGCTGGGTTACACGGTCAGGCCCGGCTCCTCAACGGTGGAGATGACCATCAAGCCTTACAATCCTACGCCTTACACCTGCTCTTTTCTCTTCTGGGCGAATCCCTCGGTGCATGTGGACTCCACCTATCAGGTGATATTTCCGCCCTCGGTCGAGTATGTCACCCAGCACCACAAAAGCGAGATGACCAGCTGGCCTATTGCCGACGGGCGCTACAACCGTTTCGACTATACGGGTAAAGACATCAGCCTGTGGAAGAATACCGGGGTTCCCTCCTCCTTTTTCTCGTGGAATCCCCAGGAGGACTTCTTCGGGGGGTATGACCACGGCAAGGAGGCAGGCACCGCCTGGATCGGCAACCACCACACCAGTCCGGGCATGAAATACTGGGCCGACGGGAACAATCCTGCCGGGCGGATGATCAACGACGGACTGACCGACAGCGACGGCCAGTACATCGAGCTGATGGCCGGGGCTTACACCGACAACCAGCCCGACTACAGCTGGCTTCAGCCCTATGAGAGCAAGGAGGTGACCATGACGTGGTTTCCCATCCGGGATCTCGGGGGAATGACGGAGGCCAACAAAAACGGGGCCCTTAATCTGGAGGTGGGTGATGATGGCAGGGTCACCTTCCGGGTGAACACCACCCGCTTGTTCCGGGGAGCAAAGGTCACCCTGTTTTACGGAGAAGAGGAGAAGTACGCGCGTACCCCAGATCTGAGTCCTGCGGCTCCCTTTTCCGGGGAAGTGAAACTGACCACGCCGGTCTCCCGCGGGAAGCTTCGGCTGACGGTGACCTCCGCCGATGGAAAGATTCTGTTGTCGTACAGGCCTCAGGAACCCCGGAGGGAAGCAAAACCCGATGCTCTGGCGTCACCACCCAAACCTGAAGAGGTGAAATCCACGGAAGAGCTCTACCTCCACGGCTTGCGCCTCAACCAGTTCCACAACGCCTCAGTCGATCCGATGCCTTATTACAGGGAAGCGCTGAAGCGCGATTCGGGCGACTACCGCGTCAACACCCAGCTGGGCATTCTGTATGCCAAAGGCAAGGATTTCGAAGCCGCTGAAAAACACCTCCTGAAAGCCGTGGAACGCATCACCATGCGCTATACCCGGCCCATGGACAGCGAAGCCCTCTATTACCTGGGGGTGGTGCAAAGAAAGCTGAACAAGCGGAAGGAAGCCTACGACCACCTCTATGCCGCCACGTGGAACGCCGGCTGGCACACCCAAAGCTACCACCAACTGGCGGAGATGGACTGTGAAAACGGCGATTACGCCACGGCCCTCGACCATATGGAGCGGGCCCTGAGCACCAATGTGAACCATGTGAAAGGACGGGGACTGAAGGTGGCGATCCTGCGTGAGCTGGGGCAGCTGGAGGAGGCCGAACGGGAAGCCCTGGCCATCCTGGCCGATGACTGCCTCGACTATGCAGCACACAACGAACTGGCCCTGATTTTCAGGGCGCAGCATAAGGAAAAGGAGGCTACAGACATGGTGACAGAGCTGGAGAAAATCATGGCCGGCGCTACGGAATCGTATCTCGAATTTGCTGCTTTTTATGCCAATGCCGGATTATTCGCGGAAGCTTCGGAGATCCTGGAGCGCCTCGAGAAAAAGGGAAATTCCTATCCCCTGCTCTATTATACCCTGGGGTATTACCAGGCCCGGAAGGGAGATCGCCAGAAGGCCCTGGAGTACTACGCCTTGGCCGGCACCAGGCCTCACGACTACTGTTTCCCTTTCCGCGAGGAGATGACCGAGGTTTTGGGTGATGCCCTGAAGGCCGATCCCGGCGATGCCAAAGCCCTTTATTATCTGGGGAACCTCTATTATGAGAGCCGGCCGGAACTGGCTGTGGAGCTGTGGGAGAAGTCGCGCCTTGCCGACGACCGTTTTTACATTGTGTGGAGGAACCTGGCTCTGGCGGCACAGGAACAGGAAAAGGACCAGACAAAAGCAGCCAGCCTTTATGAGGAGGCCTTTAGAAGAAACCGTTCCGATGCCAGACTGATGTACGAATACGACCAGGTACTGGCCGGAGCGGGGGTCGCACCCCGGGAGCGGTATGACAGGATTTTCGGGAATAACCGGGCAGTCTCCTCTCAACACAGCGGAACCTACCTGCGGGAGATCGAGCTTTTACTTTTCCTCGGGAAGTATGATGAGGTAGCGGAAATCATTTCGACGACCCAGTTTGTAGAATCGGAGGGGAGCCGCACCTTCAGGGATGTCTTCCACAACACCTTTATCCTGCGTTCCCTGGAGAAGGGGAAAGGCGGTGATCTCTCCGGGGCGGTGGCTGACCTCCAGAAGGCGCTGGATTTTCCCATTGGCCGTTGGGGAAGTGAGCGCAGAGCCCAGATGAACTACCTGATGGGCACCTATCTCGAAAAACAGGGTAAAAAGGAGGAAGCCCGGAACCGTTATGAGGCGGCCGCTGCGGAGTTGACCGAGCGCACCGAATACCTGTATGAAAGGGGATTGGCTTTCGCAAAGCTGGGAGACAAGGCCAGGGCTGCGGAACAGTTCAGGATGTTGGCAGAACAGGCTCAGCGCAGGGGAGAAAACGATGCGTTCCGCTCTTTCGAGGCAGGAAGCGCGGGCGCCATCCAAATGGCCCAGAATGCCTACCTGCATGGACTGGCCCTTCTGGGAGAAGGAAAGAAAAAGGAAGCCTGCGGGCAGTTCACCAAAGCGCTTGAACATAACCCCGCCCACCTCTGGGCCCATATCCGGCTGGCTGACGAATAAACGCATCCGGAATGTTTCACCCAAATATGAAATATCCAGGCTAAGGATTCCAACATCCGGCAGGATGAAACCACGTGTATATTGCATCTGCTTTGCGAAATTGACCATACCAACGAAACATTTGAAACAGAAAAAACAGGCCTTTAACAGAGGCCTGTTTTCTTTTCCATGACATAGGTCCTCTCTGAAATGGGTTTTCTGGTATACATTTGCAGCATTAACCCATGAAAGTCGCATGGTGCTTCGACTACATAAGGACATGTATATTTGCTCCATGCGAAACGAAGTTCGGCGGAGCACCGCGGAGCCAATTCCATGGGCGTGAAGATCCGTCATTGGCCTTACATCAATATGTGACTGAAGCACAAAGCATTAATTAACAATTACACTAATTAAGTATGAAATATCCAATGGCTTGCCATACACCGGTCCGGATGGTGATCATGATGCTATTGCTTACCGGATGGCCGTGGGCGGCGTTTACACAGGAAGATGAGGCATTTCTGCAGGAAGCAGGTGACCTGACGCAGGAAGGGAGAGAAACCCTTTCACAGGCCACCGGATCACTACCACCATCAGCAAAGAACCTTCCGGAGGAAAACGACGGGAGCCTGCCACAGGAAACAGAAATCCTTCGTGAGGAGGCAGGCATAAAGGTGAACGTAAGTATGGACCTGGTCAGCAGCTACATCTGGCGGGGAGTGAGGCAGGGCAACGGCCCGGCCCTGCAGCCCACCCTGGAGGTCAATGTGGGGAGGTTCACTCTGGGCGCCTGGGGATCCTACTATTTTGCCGACGAAAACCACTCCGAAGCGGATCTGTATGCCACCCTCAGCCTGGGCGATTTCACCCTCGGTGTTATGGACTATTACTATTCGGGGACGACCTGGTGGAACACTGACAATCATGCCTTTGAGCTCCATGGTGGCTGGGCACCCGGAAGGTTTTCCCTGGAAACCAATTACATCCTGAATGACGGAGCCGGGGCCGCCGGCGGAGACCTCTATTTCGAGGCGGGATACACCGCCGGCCGCTTTACCCTGTTTGCAGGGGCTGGCAACGGCTGGCATACCCCCTACGGCCACTTCGGATTGTGTAACCTGGGCCTCTCCGCCACCAAAGAAATCAAAATCACCGACCACTTTTCCCTTCCCCTGACCGGAAGCCTCATCCTGAATCCCGCCGATGAACGGCTCTTCGTAGTGGCCGCCATCTCCCTCTGACTTATCCGTATGTGACCTGCCCTTTCCCCACTTCATCAATCTCTGGTGGTTTCTTTTCACAAACTGCACCAGCTTATTCAGTATGATCCACTCCACCAGGCGCGGGAAGAGGGGCTGATCCAGGCTGAGTAGTGATCCGGAGTAGGTCAGGTAACCCTATTTTTTTATTTTTGTAAAAAACGGTTAACATGAAGATTAAAATGACCCTCATAGGGACGGTCATGGTCCTGATGGCCGCCCATCAAGGCAGCCGGGCCTGCACCAACCTGATTATTACCCGCGGGGCCAGCAGCGACGGTTCAGTGATGATCACCTATGCCGCCGACTCCCACACCCGTTACGGCTCCATCGCCTTTTACCCCGCCGCCGATCATGCCCCGGGAACCGCCTGTGAAATCTACCATTACGAGAACGGCAAATTCCTGGGGACCATCCCCGAGGTAGCCCATACCTATTCGGTGGTTCAGTTTATGAATGAGCACCAGGTGGCCATCGGGGAGACCACCTTCGGGGGACTCGATTCGCTGCAGTCGCAGCCGGGAGCTTTCCTTGATTACGGATCTCTGATGCGGATCGCCCTCCAGCGCTCCCAAACCGCCAGGCAAGCCATAAAGGTGATCACTGACCTGGTGGCCCAATATGGTTATGCTTCTTCCGGGGAATCCTTTTCTGTTTCCGACAAAAACGAAGCCTGGATCCTGGAGATGATCGGCAAGGGTAAATATGAGAAGGGGGCCGTATGGGTCGCCCTGCGCATCCCTGACGGCACGGTGAGCGGCCACGCCAACCAGGCCCGCATCACCACCTTCCCCTTTCAGAAACAAAACAACTGGGATGATTCCACACAGGAGGTATATCACTCTCCCGATGTGATCTCTTTTGCCTTAAAACAGGGATTCTATTCAGGCCCTGAAACGGCTTTCAGCTTCTCCGATGTCTACAATCCCGTCACTTTTGGCGGTGCCAGGTTTTGTGACGCCCGGGTGTGGTCCTTTTTCCGGAAAATCAACGGTAAGATTCGCGACAACGAAGATCATACGCGTTATGCCCTGGGGCAGTTCGACCGGGATGCCCGCTACCCCGACAGAAGCGCCAACCCCAACCGGTTTGTAACCAACCGGCTGCCCTTATGGGTGAAACCCGACGAACCGGTCACCCTGGAACAGGTGATGGCCGGCATGCGCGACCATTATGAAGAGACTCCCCTTGACATGCGCAACGACCCGGGTGCCGGCCCATTCAGGCTTCCTTACCGGTGGCGGCCCATGGAATTCACCGTCGACGGGGTCACATACCTCAACGAGCGGGCGGTGGCCACCCAACAAACCGGCTACAGCTTCGTGGCCCAGTCGCGCCCATGGCTCCCCGATCCCATCGGCGGCATCTTCTGGTTCGGCGTCGACGACGCCGACGGGTGCGTCTACGCCCCCATGTATTGCGGCATCCACACCATCCCCGAAAGTTACGCCCGTGGCAACGGCTCGATGATCACCTGGTCAGAAACCTCCGCCTTCTGGACCTTCAGCCAGGTCAACAACTGGGCCTACACCCGCTATGATATGATCCACCCCGAAATTGAGGAATACCAGGCGGAATGGGAAAAACGGTTCCGCGGCGAAGTGGCCGTCACCGACCAGCAAGCCTCAGCCCTATGGCAGAAAAATCCTTCGGAAGCCGTGGATTATGTCACCGCCTATTCGGTATATTCAGGCGACCTGCTGGTAAGCGCCTGGAAAAAATTCTACCACTACCTCTTTATGAAGTATACCGACGGCAACCTGAAAGCCACCGAGGGGCACCAGCTGAAAGACAACGGCAACGGAAAAAACATCCCGCCGTCACCGAAATTTCCGGGCTACGGCAGGGAGTGGGAACGCATCATGATTCAGGGCACCGGCGAGCGGCTGAAAGTTCCGGCCGCTCACTAACCAGGCCCGTCGCCCCCGGGCATCACCGGCACCTGGCTGAAGTGCCTGCCCTCTTGCCTGGACTGTGCCGCGATATGCATGGTAAGCTATAAAGCCTCACCGGCTCTTAAACCCAGTGAGACCCTCCTGGTCACAGATCTCCGGAGGGGCCCCCGGAAGAAGAGGCGGACTATTTACCGTAGTAAAACTTTGCGCTGTCGGCAAAGGTGACCGGGTCCATCTCCACGAAAAGGTTTTTCAAACCCGCTTTGTCGGCCCTTTCAAAGAATAGATCCCAGTCGACACCGCCCTGTCCCAGAGCTACATTTTTCTCCTGAAGATAAGACCAGTCGGCCAGGTGCGCCGAGATAAACCTCCCCTGGTATTTCAGGAAATAGTCGGCGGCCTGGAAACCGATGTTCACCACGGCCACCTGAAACTGCATCTTTACCAGCAGTGGATCGAAATTCTTCAGCAGCTCATCATAGATAAGCACCCCGTCGATCTCCTGGAATTCGGTATGGTGGTTGTGGAATCCCATCTGGAGACCTGCGGCTGCGGTTTTGCGGCCTATCTCATTCAGTTCCTGCGCCGCCCGGCGCCAGTCATCAAGTGAAGCCTCCTTCGGTAGACCGAAACTGGAGAGAACCATCTGTTTCTGACCCGAGGAGGCCGCAAATTCGATGCGTTCCCCCAGGTTTTCCCGAAGTTCCTTCATCCCGTAGTGGGTGCTCTCCAGCTGCAACCCGGCGTCGTTGATGATTTTCTTTATCTCTTTCCCTGAATATTTCACCAGAGGGGTCCAACCGTATCCCGGAGGCGAACACATCTCCACGGTTTCGTATCCCAGCGCAGCCATCTTCTTCAGGGTCCCGGGAAAGTCTTTCAGCAGATCCTCCCTGATGGTCCACACCTGAAACCCCAGGGGAAGTTTATATTTCCGGGGTGCCGGAAACCCGGCGGGGCGGGCCGAAAGGCCCAGGGGAATCTGCGAGGCCACAGCCAGCGTCCCAAGGGTCGCCACCGACCGGCTTAAAAAAGTTCTTCTTGTGATCATATCTCTCATTTTAAAGATGATGTACATGGTTTTCTCCGGAAATCCTACCGCCCGTATCTTCAGATCTCCCATCCGGGGCGGTATTCCCGGGTCAGGTACCGGTTGGCTTCCGGAAGGTTGGTGATTTTCATTTCCCGGCTGTCGTAAACCACCTTTTTCCCTGCCCGTAGGGCCACCCCTCCCAAAAGGATGGTTTCGGTGACCGGACCAGCATAAATAAAACTTCCGGGCGATTGGCTTCCGTTGCGGAAAGCATCGATCCACACCGCATTGCCGCGTTCCTCTTTCTCCTCCTTCTCTTCCTTCCGGAGCAGTTCCATTTTGGTTTCGGGCAGCAACACAGGATTTTCTCCCCGGAAGCCGGCCACAATCTTTCCCTTGTCGCCTACAAACATCATGCCTTCGGGTGAAAGCCCTTTCCCGGTATGGCGGAGTTCATCGGGAACCAGGGGGCGTATGCCCCCGTCGTACCAGATCAGGTCGAAGGGGGGTAACTCCTTCTGGGCCGGAAACTCAAACCGGATGATGCAGGAGAGCGGAAAGGCCACTTCGTTGCGGAGCTGTCGTGACACACCCCCGTCAAGGGTACAGGTGGTGGATGCATACGCCTCGGCGCTGATGGCCGGCGTATCTATGCCCAGGGTGAGAAACAACGGGAAGAGGCTGTAATGACCCATGTCGGCGATACTGCCCCCGCCAAAGTCGTACCACCCCCGGAAGACCGCATGGGTATAATGAGGATGGTAGGGGCGGTCGGGCACGGGCCCCAGCCACAGCGACCAGTCAAAACCTTTGGGCACCGGCGGTGTTTCCGTGGGATTGGCCTGCCACTGGGGCCATACCGGCCGGTTCGACCAGTTGTGGATTTCGCGGAGGGTGCCGATGAACCCCGCGGCGATCCAGCTTTTAATGGTATCATAACCGGGGCGGCGGCTCCATGCCAGCAGATGGGTGCTTAACCCGGGCGTCCCCGCCATCTCAATGGTTTTTTTTGCCTCATTCATCCGGTTGGCAATGGGCTTGTGGGTCACCACATGCTTCCCCTTCTTCATGGAAGCCAGGGCCACCGCCGCATGCAGATGGTCGGGAGTCATGATCTTCACGGCATCGATATCCCGCTCCTTCTCCAGCAACTCCCGGAAATCACTGTAGGAGGGACACTGATAGCTTCCTTTTCCGGTGGATTGGGCATAATACTTCTGCACGAACTCCTGCCCCACATCGCGGCCTCCCGGAATTCCCTTCAACGCCGAACCCCAGAAAGAATCCCCCAGCGCCCGGCGGATATCGTTTTTCAATCCGTCGGCCGACCAGTCGACATAGTCGGTGGTGAATTTGTTGGGATCGCAGACCGCCACGATCTGCACGGCCGGGTCGGCAATCAGGGTGGTCATTTCGCGAAGCCCCTGGGTGCCGCAGCCTATGTAGGCAATGGTCAGCCTGTCGCTGGGGGCCACCCGTCCGCGCCCTCCTAAAACACTCCCGGGAAGAATCGTCAAACCAGCCGAAGCAGCCGCCGTCGTCGCCAGAAACCTGCGTCTGTTGATTTTAAGGGTTGAAGCCATAATCGTTGTTTTTTAGGTCCGGTAATTACCCCTAAAGTTAAAGAAATTTCCCCGGAAAAAAGCCCAGTCGCCCATTTCGGGTTTAGCGGTCAAAGATTATGCAAAACAGAACCTGGCCTCTTTTTTACCGTAAAACAGAAAAGTATCCCGGCCTCCGGGGTGTAAGAATCAGCCACATGTCACAGCACACCACAAAAGAGGGAGACCGGCCGGCCGCCGTGGCCGGGAGGTTTTATCCCATAGGTGAAAAGCCGCTCCGGGAGGAGGTGACCCGTCTTTTCAGGGAGGCGAAAGCGCCCCTGCACCCTGGTCAGTCACCCCGGGCTCTGGTGGTGCCTCATGCGGGGTATGTTTTCAGCGGCAGGGTGGCCGCCTCGGGATTTAACCAGATCCCTGCAGGCCATCCCTACCGGAAGGTTTTCATTCTGGCCTCAAGCCACCAGATGCATTTCCCGGGGGCTTCGGCCTGGTGCGACGGAGATTATGAGACACCCCTCGGAAAAGTACCTGTAGACAGGGAGACCTGCCGGCTCCTGACCCGTGAATCCTTTCTCGTCAACCCCGGCGGGAAAGCTCACCTGGGAGAACACAGCCTCGAGGTACAACTCCCCTTCCTGCAGGAAAAACTGGCCCCGGGCTTCCTCCTGGTCCCTCTCATCCTGGGAACCAGCAACCCCCAGGAATGCCTGCAGCTCGCCGATATACTCAGGCCGTATTTCACCTCCGAAAACCTCTTCGTGGCCAGTTCCGACCTCTCACACTACCCCTGCTATGAGGATGCCGTGGCTACCGATCACGCCACCACAGAAGCGATCCTGGCCAATGATCCCGCATATTTGCTCAAACAGCTGTCGGAAAGCAGGAAGAAGGGGCTTCCCGGACTGGCGACGGCCTTGTGCGGATGGACCTCGGTGGTGACCCTGCTCCACCTCACCTCCCCGGCATCCCTGAGAGCCGAATGGATAGACTATGCCAACTCAGGCGACGAACCCCGCTACGGCGACCATGACCGCGTGGTCGGGTACAGTGCCGTGGCTTTCTTTTCCAACGAAGAAAGGGCTTTTACCCTCACAAGTGAGGATAAACAGGCGCTGCTGGCCATCGCCCGCTCCTCGGTGACCTCCATGGTCCTCCATGGAAAAAGAAACCCCGCCGAAAGCAGGGAAACAGATGTATCCACTTCCACGACCAGCAGCCTTGAAAAACCTGCCGGAGCCTTTGTTTCCATTTATATTGAAGGAAAACTGCGGGGATGCATAGGAAGTTTCGATACCGGAGATCCCCTGGCCGATGTGGTAGACCGCTCTGCAGCCTCTGCGGTCCACGACGGCCGCTTCAAACCCCTTCAACCTGAAGAACTTTCCGCCATGAATCTCGAAATTTCCGTACTTACCCCCCCCAGGAAAATCCACTCCCCCGAAGAGATCCTCCCCGGAATACATGGAATCTATATCAAAAAGGGATGCTCTTCAGGAACCTTCCTTCCCCAGGTGGCCACCCACTACGGTTGGGACAGGGAGGAATTACTCGGCAGGTGTTCCCGCGATAAGGCCGGATTGGGATGGGAAGGATGGAAACACGCGGAACTCTTCGTCTATGAGGCCATCGTTTTCTCCGACAAGGCGTCTGAGAGCCCGCAGAACCCTTAGAAGGCGGCTTTGGCCGCGAAATCAATCATTCTGCGGGCCACCTCTTCCAGGGTTTCATTCTTCTTGGCAAAACAAAACCGCAGATAGGGGGTACTCTTTTTCTTGTGCATGAACAGGGAAAGAGGAGCAGCGGCCACGCCACCTTCCCTGAGGAGCCGCAGTGCAAACTCCGTATCGGGTACCTGCGAGATCGCCGAAAAGCTGACCAGCTGAAAATAACTTCCCTGTGTGGGATGCAGGATATAAGGGCTGCCCTTGAGTAACCGGTTGAAGTAATTCCTTTTCCCCTGGTAGAACTCGTTGATCTCATCGCGGCTATCCTCCCCCTCCATGTATTCAGCCAGGGCCTGCTGGAGGGGATAGGCCACGTTGACGATCTGGTACTCCTGGATTTTCCGGAATTCTGCGGTCATGGCTTCCGGAGCCAGGCACCAGGCCAGTCCCCAGCCGTTGATATGATAAACCGGCCCCGGCGAAGAAACGATGAAGCTGCGGCTGGCCAATCCCTCAAACTGCCCGGCACTCTGATGCTTGTCCTGATCATAGGAGAGACACTCGTAGGTCTCGTCACTGATGATGTAGATGCCGGTACCTGCCGTCAGACGCTGCAGCTGAAGCATGTCTTCACGGCTGAATACGATGCCGGTGGGATTATGCGGGGTGTTGATAATGATCAGCCGCGTACGGGTGGTGATCATTTTCCGCAGATCCTCCCACTCTACTCTGAACCCAGGCTCCTTCAGGGGCACATGCACCGGCGTGCCTCCGTTCAAACGCACCGCCGGTCCGTAGGTGAGGTAAGAGGGCTCAAAGATGATGACCTCGTCACCTTCATTCACCACGGCGGTGATCGCCGTCGAAATGGCCTGAATGGGCCCCGCGGAAATGGTGACCTCCGTCACGGGCGAATAGCGCTTTCCGTAGCGGTTGAAATACCGGGCCGCCACCTGCTCCCGCAACGACATACATCCCGCAACCGGAGCATAATTGTTGTATTGGTTTCTGATCACCGAAGAGGCAAGCTCCCCCAAACGGGCCGGAAGACTAAACTCCGTAACCCCTACCGACATGTCGATGGCCTGGTGCTCCATGGCCATTTCCCGCATATCCCATAATGAGCTTCCCTGTGTTTCCGGTAATTTCGTTTGCATAAGGTAACCTGCGTTTTTCTCCAGTTTTGTTTGGATCCGTTAACAACAAACAAATGTAGAAATTATTCCTTTCATTCAATCATGGAACATCTCTTTTAAAACGGGCAGGGAGTTTAGTGACTGCAAATTCCCGAAATGATAGTGGAGATATTCCAGAATCTTGACAATCAGCTCACTGCGTTGATCCGGGGTCATCTTCAGGGTATGCAGATCCTTGATATTCAAAGCCATGATCCTGCGCAGAAGGGCGGTGGTCTCCCGGTCCATAAAGCCGGGATGGAGGGGTTCAGAGTGGACAAATGTGCCCTTTTTCATATCAAACCACAGATGTTCCCCGGCTACTTCCCGGGGGTAAATTCCCAGGTATCCTGTCAGCCGTACCAAAAACCAAAGATGGAATCCGGAAGTCCCCAGTTCCATCATATCGAAGTAGAGAAGTGCGCTCTCCATAAAGTCAAAGAGGGCTTGATTGCCCGCCTCTTCAAGCAGCACTTTGCGCAGTACCTCTGCCAGAAACAGCACCTGAGCCGATTTCCTGACCTCAAAGGGAATGTGCAGGTAAGGGGTGGTCAGCCGTACTTCTTTGATCCGCTGCAACTCCCGGTTTTTGTGGACGTAACTTTCAGTTTCCACCAGAAAAAGAGGTTGAAGGAAAGCGGCTTTATTTTTCGGACCGGTACCCCTGGCCGCATTGAGGATGGCTGCCTGGCGGCCCGATTTTTCGGTGTACAGGTTCACAATCAGGCTTTTTTCTCCATACCTGACCGTGTGAAGCACTATGGCGCGGTTTTTTTCGAGCATGGCTGAGGGGCTGGACCAGTGTGACCCCTCCGAAGTCCGGAGCAGGCCACTGCCGGTTATCTGATGAACAGCAGCTTGGCCATTTGCGTCTCATTTCCCGTGGCATCGGCACAAAATACCAGGTAAACTCCCGTGGCCACCCGTCTCCCATTGAGGTTCCTCCCGTCCCAGGTCACCTTACTGCCCAGCGATGTGGTCTTGAAAACCAGGTTCCCCGCAATGTCGGTGATGTGCACATCGGTATCCTTCATGAGCCCGGCTACGGTGATTTCCCCGTGATAACTCTCCCTGACCGGATTGGGATAAACATAGACCCCCGCCAGATTCTCCCTCCCGGCCGGGGCATCGGCCTGGTATGAAATCAGCCCCTGGTCGGTTCCGATGAACAACTCCCCTGAAACAGGATGCATCGCCAGGCTGGTGATCGTGTTTGACAACAGGGGGCTGTTGTCGGTATTGAAATGAAGCAGCTCGGCAGTACCCCTTTCCGACACCAGGTAAAGCCCCGAATTGCGGGTCCCCAGCCATTTACGGTTGGCCCCGTCCACCACGATCGCCGTAACGGTCTCCTTCTCCAGAAGCGGATGGTATAATCCGTCATTCAGTTCCAGACTGGGCTGATAGGCATAAAAGTTATCTTCATTCCATACTCTGCGTGGATTGGCAAAAACGGCCACACCCCGGCTTGTCCCTACCCAGATCTCACCCTCCAGATCCTCCGTAATGGCGTATACATCATTCATCCTGTTGAAGATCTCCTGTTCGCCGTTATTGAAATAAGAGGTCACCGGAAGCTGTTTTTTGCGTGCCCCCTCCTTGTCTACCACATAAAGATCCCTGCCCCGGGGCAGAATGATCCACTTGTCGTCGGCGCTGGTCACGATGAGCTGCCCGATGGTATACTGGAAGCCGGAAACACCTGTCAGTTCAAAACTTTTCCACTCGCCTGAGGGGGAAAGGGTGTGAAGGCCTTTGGAGGACTGGGCGTTGGTGATCCAGAGTTGGCCAGCGGCGTCAAAGGCAATGCCCCCGATACGGGTATAGGGGTCCTGGGGCTGCTCCGGAAGGGCAGTCTGCAGGGGACTGTTCTGGTGGTCATAACGCTTCTCGAAACTGCCATTGCGGAACTCCAGGACGCCCCCACCCCAACTGGCCGCATAAACACGCCCCGGATCCCGGGGATCTACCGCCACCTGCACGATATCCCAGAAACCTTCCATAGACGGATACTCCCGCTTGCTGTAATAACTCCACTCCCCTTCCTCCAGACACTGAAAAAGAGGAGACCTGAACTGGTTGTTCCAGGGATCGGTTCTTCCTCCGGCCGAAACCCACAGTTGATTTCCATAGGTGGCCAGCGAAAAAACATGATTATTGAGGGGCCCTCCGGGCAGATACTGTTCAGATTTTCCCGCGGTCACCCTGATCAGGCTGTGGTCCTGGTCGGCTATCCAGAGGTTCCCGCCGGCAGAAACCACCGCCGAGGAGGGATTGATGGGTTTTATGGCCGTCTCCCCAACCAGGTACTCACCGATCCGGCCACTCAGGCTGAGGGAAGTGTCAAAAAGAAAAACCTGTTCCCTGCCAGTGGCCGTCACCACACTTCCCGCCACGGTCAAATCATTGAAATAGGGAACCTCCCTCATGACACGCCGCCATACCCCTTCCGAGAAAAGGTAGGCCTCATCCCCATCATACTGATCACGCGTATACACAGCCACCAGATTCTGGTTGACCATGGCCAGATGACTGAACTTCTCCCCGGCATGGGGCACTGTTTCCAGCCGGCTCCAGCTGCGGTAATCCAGCAGGTTGGGATGCCCCACAGGAGCTGTGAGAAGACCTTTCGCGGTAGCCGCATAGAGCTGTTGCCCATCGCTCGCCACATCAAAGACCCGCACCTGGCTCCCGTTTTCCCCGATGACGTAAGTGCCCCTGATCTCTCCCGCCCGCAGGTCGATGTCCACAATACCAAAACCACAGGCCAGATATGCCCGCTCCCCCTGAAACATCACATTGTACACCGTTTTATCGCCCGGGAGGAGCTTCCGCTTGATATCCCCCAGGTTGACAATCCTGTTGCCGGTGATCAGATCAATATTGCTGTTGCGGTACACCACCACCAGCATCTCCAGGGCCCCGTGCCAGGCAATGGTGCGGATCCCCACGTCGCTGAGCCCATCTTTTGAAGAGATCTTGTGAATGCTGCCCCCCTCCGTATCCACATAAAAAAGACCGCCGTCGGTGGCACAAAACACCTTGTCACCGGCGTCGGCCACTTTGACCGCCCTCACAAAGGAGAGGTAATCCTGCCATTTCCCGTTGGCCGGCTGCGCCTGCAGCCCCAGGGCTATCACCAGAAGGACCCCTGTCACAACCCATATTCTCATCTGATTAAATCATTACATTGTTATGGTATCTGCCGGAATCTCCGGCTCACCTAAAAGATATGCGACCATTTTCCTGAAAGCCTTTCCCCGGTGGCTGATCCTGTTTTTTTCAGCGGCCGGTAATTCGGCAAAGGAGAGGTCATACCCGGCAGGACGAAATACAGGATCATAACCAAAACCTCCCGATCCCCTTCCGGAGGTCAGGATCTCCCCCTCAGCAATCCCCTCAAAAAGAAGCTCCTCCCCGCCCCTCACCAGGGAAATGACAGTTCTAAAACGTGCGCGGCGGTTATTTATTTCAGCCATTTTTTGTAAAAGCAGGGCCATGTTCTCCCCGGAATCTTTTCCCGGCCCGGCATACCGGGCCGAATAAACCCCCGGCTCTCCGCCAAGGGCTTCCACCTCCAGGCCTGTATCGTCGGCAAAACAATCATAACCGTAACGGTGAAAAAGATGAAAAGCCTTCTGGGAAGCATTGGCCTCAAGGGTCTCCCCCTCTTCGGGGAGCTCCTCGGTACATCCGATATCGGCAAGCCCCAGCACCCTGAAACGGCTGTCGAGCATGCCGGCAATTTCAGCAAGCTTGTGACGGTTGTTGGTGGCAAATACCAGCTCCATGGTCTATTCGGGATGGATGAAAAGATAATTCAGCCAGGCATACGGCCTGCGATGGGTAAGGTAACCGGGATCCCCGGCATGGGCATAAGCCTCCCGTTCGTGGGAGAGGTTCAGATAGGCCCGGCCATGTGACTTGCAGGCCATTAAACGCACCAGATATTCCACAAGATACCAGATGAAAAAGAAAATCCATACCATTTCCAACTGCTGACGGGCATGAATCCTTTCATGGTTCATGGTCTCCCCCTCCAGCGTGAGATCCACACCCGGCGCCACCAGCAAAAAAGGCACCAGACACATGGCACCGTACCTTTTCCCTAATATCCACGATGAAAACCTGTTGCGGACAATGATCATATTCCCTCCTTTCCTGAACCGCCGGAACCGGCCTATCGCTTTTCCCCCTCCTCGCAGGTACACCGGTCCACACACTCTATCACCTGATTCAACAGGTCATTTTTCAGGAAATAACGGGTGTTCTTGCCCTCCCTGACCGAACAAAGCACCCCTTTGTCCTTTAAAATCCCCAGGTGATGCGAAGCCGTGGCTTGCTCAATCCCCAAATCCACATGGATCTCGGTCACTGTCATTCTCTTACCCCCCTCCAGCAGATGAAGGATGGCCACCCGCATGGGATGCGCAATGGATTTCAACACACCGGCGGCCTTCTCCAGTTGCGTGGCATCAGGTATTCTGCTTCCTGTCCTCATAACTGTAAAAATGCAAATATATAAATAATTGAGGGTTCCTGAAAGGTAATGGTTTGCAGGGTCCTTTCGCAGGCGGAGGAAGGGGCTGAGGGGCGGGATTACTTTTCAGGGAACATCTTCCGGAGGATGAAGAAACCTGTGAGCCCGGCCAGGATGGAGCCGAGGAATATGCCCAGTTTGGCCTGGTTGAGGAGGGCTTCATCGGCAAAGGCGAGGGTAGCCACGAAGATGGCCATGGTAAAGCCTATTCCGCCAAGCAGGGCCACTCCGAAGATGTTTTTCCAGGAGAGGCCGGGGGGCAGTTCTGCCCATCCGGCTTTGGTCCCGAGCCAGGCCACCAGGGTAATGCCCAGAGGTTTACCGAGCATAAGCCCCAGAGCGACGGCCAGGGTGACAGAGGTAAAGCCACCCGATCCTCCCCCGAAGGTCACCCCGGCATTGGCCAGAGCAAAAACCGGCATGATCACATAGTTGACCGACACATGAAGGTCGTGCTCAAGTCGCTGCAAAGGACTCTCCAGTTTTTTGATCTGCTTCTTGATCATCTGCACCTTCGCATTTTGCCTGGCAGTGAGCAATCCTTCCCCGTCATCGTGGATCTCGTCACACTCCAGGTTTCTGATCTTCTTAAGGAAAGTGCGGAGACCCAGTTCACGCCGCATGGGAGTAACCAGGGCCAAAAGTACCCCTGCGATGGTGGCATGGACCCCCGACTCATAAAAGAAATACCAGATGACCACCCCCACCAGATGAAAAATAAGAATGGTTCTGAAATTGAGACGCTCCAGAATGAAGAGAAGGCCCAGCAATCCCAGTCCGATGAGCAGATAGGCGATGTTGATTTCCGAGGTATAGAAGATGGCGATGACCAGGATGGCCCCGAGGTCATCGACGATGGCCAGGGCTACGAGAAAGACTTTCAGGGCCAGCGGGATTCTTTTGCCCAGCAGGCTGATGATCCCCAGAGAAAAGGCAATATCGGTGGCCATGGGGATTCCCCAGCCTTTGAAGGTTCCATCGGCAGCCTGCAGGGAAACCACCGCCAGGTAGATCAGAGCGGGAAACATCATTCCGCCCAGGGCGCCCAGGGCAGGCAATGCGGCCTTCTTGCCGCTGCTCAGCTCCCCTGCCACAAACTCACGCTTGATCTCAAGCCCGACCATGTAAAAAAAGATGGCCATCAGGGCATCATTGATGAAATGGAGCAGGTGGATCTCAAACTTGAAACTCCCGATTTCCAGTCCCAGAGGGATGTGCCAGAGATGATGGTAACTCTCTCTGAAGGGAGAATTGGCCCATATCAGGGCGATCACCGTAAAGACCATCAGCAGGATGCCCCCCAGGGCATCCGACTGTAGCATTTCAATGATCCTGCTGCTTACTTTTTGTGGTTTTAAAACATTCGTCATTATTTTTATCTAATTTGGCTCCATCTTTCTTTCCTGATGAACCCTGATCAGATCAGGAAATATTCCGGAAGAGGAGGTGCATCCTGATTTTCAGGAGGTGAATTTCATCAATTTTTTTTTAACGAGGGTAAAACGGGAAAAAAAAATGACATCGCTTGACCATATAAAGGCTCCTATCAGGCAGGAACTGGCCGGTTTTGAGCCTTACTTCAGGAAGACACTGCAGAGTGACATTCCCCTGCTGGGGACCATTCTGGAGTATATTTACCGGACAAAGGGAAAGCAGATCAGGCCCATGTTCGTCTTTCTTTCTGCGGCCATGCACGGAACCAGTAATGAACTGACGCAGGTGGCGGCCTGTTCGGTAGAACTGCTCCATACGGCGACGCTGGTCCATGACGATGTGGTCGACGAATCGTATGAACGGAGAGGCTTCTTCTCGGTGAACGCCCTGTGGCGCAATAAACTGGCTGTGCTGGTCGGGGATTATATCCTGGCCCAGGGTCTGCTTCTCCAGCTCAAACACGAACAATATGGCTACCTGCACCTCATCTCCAGGGCCGTCCAGGACATGAGTGAAGGAGAGATCCTTCAGATCAGAAAAAGCCGCAAACTCGACCTCGACACCGAAACCTATTACGACATCATCCGCAAGAAAACCGCCTCACTGATGGCCACCAGCATGGCCATCGGTGCCGCCTCCACCGGCGCTTCAAAAGAGATCGTCGAAAGAATGCACCGCATCGGCCAGGACGCCGGGATTGCCTTTCAAATCAAGGACGATATCTTCGATTACCAGGAAAAGGGCGTGATCGGCAAACCCACCGGTAACGACATCAAGGAGAAAAAGATCACCCTCCCCCTCCTGCATCTGCTCAACCATTCTGAACCCGCAGAAAAAAGGAGGATTCTCCAACTGATCAAAAGAAAAAACAAAAACACGGAAGCCGTCAGGGAACTGGTCGACCTGGTGGTCAAAAAGGGAGGGGTGGATTACGCCACAGGGCAGATGAACCTTTTCCGGGAAAAGGCCATTGCGGGCATCAGGGAGTTTCCTGAAAACGAAGCCCGGAATGCTTTGATTGACCTGATGGTGTACATTACAGAAAGAAAAAAATAGGAAGGCCGGGTGCGGGAAGGAGGTTTCCGGTCATGCCCGGTTCCCTGCCCGCGGAACCCTCCGGGGAATCAGAAATAAGCGGTCGTTTGGCCGGTGATTTTTTCCAGCAGGTCATTGGCCAGCCGGCTGGCCCCGATTCTGAACAGGGTGTTCGAGAGCCATTCGCTTCCCAGGATATCTTCGACAATGGTCATATAAACCATGGCGTCGGCGGCGGTGGAGATGCCCCCGGCAGGCTTGAATCCCTTTTTCATGCCGGTGGTTTCATGCCAGTATTTCAGGGCGTGGCACATGATAATGGCCGCCTCCGGTGTGGCCGATACGGGCATCTTGCCCGTCGAGGTCTTGATGAAATCGGCCCCCGCCTCCAGGGATAACCACGAAGCCCTCCATATCTTCTCCGGATCGGCCAGAACGCCGCTCTCCAGAATGACCTTCAGATGGGCATCGCCAATGGCCTGCTTGATCATGGCGATCTCCCTGTGGCATGTGTCATAATTCTCCTCGAGGAATGCCCAGAGGGGCAACACAATGTCGATTTCCCCGGCACCCCGGGTCACAGCCTCCCGGGCCTCTTCCGCCTTCAGCTCCGGAAAGGTCATCGACGAGGGAAACCCCCCGGCTACCGCAGCAATCCGCACTTCCGCAATCGCCAGATTCTCCCTGACCACCTGGGCCATGTTGGGATAAACACAGATGGCGGCCACAGGATCTATCCCCGGAAACTCCCGCCCGAAGGCATTCACCTTTTGTGTGAATGCAGCCACATGCGACACGGTATCGGTCGGATTAAGGGTCGTCAGGTCAATGAAGGTAAAAGCCTTCCGGTAAAGTTCGCCGGAACGGAGCATGGAACAAACCGCCCTGTAGCGGGCCGTATCGGCGGTCAGCATCGCGGGGGTAACGGGTAACGGTGGAAAGTTCATTTTGCTTTATTTTAGTTTGTCATTGTGCAGATGGCGGGTGGCGTCACGGCTGCTTTTCTTCTCCATATTCCTGCGGAAGGCCTCCGTCAGGTCCACCCCGGTCTGGTTGGCCAGACAGATCAGCACCCACAGTACATCGGCCATTTCATCGCTCAGGTCGCGTCCCAGGTCACTCTCCTTAAAGGACTGGTCACCATAGGTGCGGGCCATCACCCGGGCCAGCTCCCCCACCTCCTCCGTCAGTACGGCCAGATTGGTCAGCTCGCTGAAATACCTGACCCCATATTTTCTGATCCAGGCGTCAACCAACTCCTGCGCCCCGCGGATCGTCATCTCTTCCATTACACAAAAATAACGATTATTCGGCGTAATGCGCCCCCTGACTTCCTTCTGAAGCAAAAAGCCCGTTCAGCACACACCCCTTTTCCGATGGGCATAAACCCATTGGCGCTCAGAATTCCCGCTGGCGCGAATCGAGAATGATGGTCACCGGCCCGTCGTTGACCAGGGCCACCTTCATGTCGGCGCCAAAAATACCCCTGGCCACAGGTTTTCCCAGCGCTTCCTCCAGGGAAACCAACAGACTTTCGTACAAGGGCACCGCCGTCTCAGGCCGCGCCGCCCTGATATAGGAGGGCCTGTTCCCTTTCTTCGTGCTGGCATGCAAGGTGAACTGGCTCACCAGCATCACCTCTCCCCCCACCTCCGTCAGCGGCAGATTCATCACCCCCTGCGCATCATTGAAAATCCGCAGCTGTACCATCTTCCTGGTCAGCCATGCGATATCCTCCCCGTCGTCGGACGCTTCCATGCCCACTAAAACCATCAGCCCGGGTCCGATGGACGAGACCACCTCCCCGGCTACACTAACCATCGCTTCCGATACCCTCTGTATGACTGCACGCATCCCGCTATCCTTTTAATTTTACAAAAATAGGAATTGGCCGTGAACTTCCTGCCTTATAAAATGTTTAACTTTTCGGAATAATTATAAAACAAACTTAAGGACACGCATTCCGGATGAAGGGCGGCAGGCGCCGGCGGGAATAAAGTCCTGGTAATGTACATTAAGAAACTGAATATATGAGAAATACGATTTTTGTCGCATTGTTTTTCCTGGCTTCCTGCATATCGCCGCGGGGAACGGTGGTAGAGGAGCTGGAGGTCACGACCAATCTTGCGGGAAGGGGGAACGCCCTGCTGTTGGAGATCACGCAGGGAGAGGCCTACAATCATCCCAGTCTGGCGGTGTGGGCGGAAGATCTGGAAGGGAATTACCTGGAGACGTTGTTTGTCACGCAGTATGTGGCCCGGGGGATATACGGTCACGGGCAGTTGGGACCGGGGAAATGGGACAACAAGGCGGGGGCTGCGCGCCGGCCGGCCACCCTTCCCTATTGGGCCCACAAGCGGAACGTGAAAGCCCCCGACGGACTGTTTATTCCCTCTCCGGAAAATCCGGTTCCCGATGCCCTGACGGCCGCCACACCCGGGGGCAGCTTCCGGCTCCACAGCCGGTTGACCGGCAGCCGGGAGGCCCGCTTCAGGATATTGCTGGAAATCAACAAGGCCTGGGATGCCAACGCTTTCTGGACCAACGGCAGATTCCCGGGAGACAACGATTATTTTGGATCCCTCCAGCCCAGCCTGGTTTATGCCGGCGTGATCGATCCGGCCCACCCTGAGGAAACCGTTTTTCTGAACCCCATAGGCCACGGGCATCCCTCAGGCCGCGACGGGCACCTTTATACCGACCTGACCACACTGACCACCGCCAGGGAAATCCTTCACTCGGTGCGTGTTAACATAAAACCACAACCCTGATTAACATACTCAGAATTAAGATATATGATTAAAATTAAGCATATCCTTCCGCTCCTGCTTATCATGATTCCCATGATCGCCTTTTCACAGCAGGCATCAGTGAGGGGGCGGGTCTTCGATGCGGTGAGCAACGAGCCGCTTCCGTTCGTCAATGTGGTGGTGTCAGGTACTACCACGGGGACCATCACCGACATGGATGGGAATTTTCTGATCACCGGACTGAAGCCGGGTTTTGTGCGTATCCAGGCCTCCTTTGTGGGGTATGAGCAGGCGTTATCGCCTGAGATTGAAATCAGCAGCGCCCGTATGGCCTCCGTGGAGATTCCGATGAGAGTCAGTGCCCAGGCCATCGAAGAAGTCACCGTCACGGCCACGCCCTTCCGGAAAACCGAGGAGAGTCCGGTGAGCCTGCGCACCATAGCCATCGGGGAAATCGAAAACAGTCCGGGTGCCAACCGTGACATCTCCCGGGTCATCCAGTCCTTTCCGGGGGTACAGTCCACCCCCGCCTTCCGGAATGACATCATTATCCGGGGGGGAGGGCCCTCTGAAAGCCGCTTTTTCCTTGACGGGGTGGAAGTCCCCAACATCAACCATTTTGCCACACAGGGCGCCTCGGGAGGCCCCGTGGGGATCCTCAACGCCGACCTCCTCAGGGAAGTCAATTACTATTCAGGGGCTTTCCCCGCCAACCGTGGCAACGCCCTCAGCGGGGTCCTCGAGTTTTCCCAGGTCGACGGCAACAGCGACAAACTGAAATTCCGTGGTTCTGTGGGTGCCAGCGAGGTGTCTGCAACCCTTGACGGCCCCGCCGGAGAAAAAACCACCTACATCGTCTCAGCCCGCCGCTCCTACCTCAAATTCCTCTTCGGAATCATTGAACTCCCCTTTCTTCCCACCTTCAACGACATGCAATTCAAGGTGCGCACCCGTTTCGACAAGAAGAACGAACTGACCTTCACCGGCCTGGGGGCCATCGATGTGAACGAACTCAACCTGGGCATTGATAACCCCGACGACCAGCAAAAATACATCCTGGGCACCATTCCCGTGAACGAGCAGTGGAACTACACCGTGGGAGCCGTTTACAAGCATTTCCGCGAAAACAGCTACCAGACGGTGGTCCTCAGCCGTAACCACCTCAGCAACCGCGCATACAAATACCTCGAAAACGACGACAGTTCCGAAGAAAACAAAACCTTCGACTACCTGTCGGAGGAGATCGAAAACAAATTCAGGGTGGAGAACAACACCCGTATCGACGGATACAGGATCAACTTCGGAGTCTCCGCCGAGCAGGTGACCTATACCAACAATACGGCGGCACGCAGGTTTTATGGCGGTCAGGTCACCGACATCAGTTATGAAACCGATCTGAACCTCCTGAAATGGGGACTTTTCGCCCAGGCCAGCAAACCTGTTTTCGGGGAACGGCTCACCCTGTCCCTGGGGTTCAGGGCCGACGCCAACAACTATTCCAGCACCATGAGCAACCTGCTCAGGCAGTTCTCACCCCGCTTTTCAGCCTCCTACGCCCTCACCGACCGGTGGAGCCTTAACTTCAATACCGGCAGATACTACCAGTTGCCCTCCTATACCTCCCTGGGATACAAGGAGAATGGGGTGTATGTCAATAAAGCCAACAACCTGAAATACATTTCGGTCGATCACCTCATCGGGGGTGTGGAGTACCGGCCTCAAACCGGCATTCTCTTATCGGCGGAAGCGTTCTACAAGGGGTACGGCCATTATCCCTTTTCGGTCAACGACTCCATCAGCCTGGCCAACAAAGGGGCCGATTTTGGAGTCATCGGCGATGAGAGGCTGACCTCCACCTCGGAGGGAAGGGCTTACGGCGCCGAGTTCCAGACCCGCATCACCGGTAAAGGATTTAACCTCAACCTCTCCTACACCCTGGTGAGAAGCGAGTTCACCGACTGGAAGGGAGCGTTCATCCCTTCGAGCTGGGACAGCAAACACCTGCTGGTACTCACCTCCACGAAGGAGATGAAGAGAAACTGGCGCACGGGGATCCGCTGGCGCTATGTGGGCGGCCTCCCCTACACCCCCTGGGATCTCGAAAAAAGCGCCCTGGTGGAGGTGTGGAACCTGACCGGCGGTCCGAGCCCCGATAATGCCCGCCTGAACAGCGCCCGTTACAACCCTTTCCACCAGCTCGACGTCCGCATTGACAAGGCCTGGTACCTCAACAGGGTGACTGCGAAATTCTATATTGACTTCCAGAATTTCTACAACTTCCAGGCTGACCAAAACGACATCGTCGTCAGGGAAACAGACGACCAGGGCAATTTCCTTCTGACCGATGAGGGCACCCGTTACCGGCTGCGCACGGTTAAAAACACCACCGGGACCTTCCTGCCCTCTATTGGGATTATCCTGGAGTTCTGACCGGGATAATCCATGCACAACCTGGTTCCTGCGGAAACCGGTCCGATAAACCGCGGTTCCGATGCCTTGCAGCTCTGATCTGCGCTTCCGGAATCTGGATTCCGGGCAGGTAATCCGATGTTCAGCCGGTTCCGGGAGGTTATGCTTCTGTTCTGTTTTTCCGGAATTGAAGGCTCAGAAGAGCATCTGATACGCTTCCGGTAACGCCACCCATTTTTACTATCTTCGTCCCGATAAAAGGGCTGAGCAAATGCTGTGCATCCATCTGAAAGAGACCGACCCCTGGTTCTGCCTGGCGGCGGAGGAGTTTTTACTGAAGAATTACCAGGAGGATATCTTCATGATCTGGCAAAGCGAGGACACCGTGGTGGCCGGCAAGCACCAGAATATGATGGGAGAAATCAACTACAGGTATGTCAGGGAACACGGCATCAGGCTGGCGCGCCGTATTTCGGGAGGAGGTACGGTCTTTCATGACCGGGGAAACGTCAATTTCACCTGCATAAAAAGTGTTTCGGGGCCGCAGGAGATCAGTTTTTCAAGGTTTACGGAACCCGTCAGGGAGGCCTTGCGTGAACTGGGGGTACACGCGGTGACCTCAGGACGAAACGATTTGTTGGTGGAGGGGAAAAAGGTGTCGGGGAATGCCGAGCATGTCTATAAAAACAGGGTGCTGCACCATGGCACCCTTCTTTTTAACGCCGATCTGGCCGCCCTGGGCCATGCCATCAGGGTCGTTCCCGGCGCTTACCAGGGCAAGGCCGTCCAGTCGAACCGCAGCACCGTGGCCAATATCGCGGAGTTTCTTCCGGCGGTAATGACCACCGGCGAATTTATTGCCCACCTTCTCCACTCCCGGCTGAGGCAGGACCCGGAAAGCCTGATGGCAGAGCTCCCTCATGCAGAACAGCGGGAAATCAGCCGGCTTGCGGAAGAAAAGTTTCACACGCGGGAATGGACCTTTTTTTACTCACCCGCATACCATTTCATGCGGACCACGTCTCTTCCCGCCGGAGAAATCACCGTACACCTGCAAGTGGAAAAAGGAATGATCACGGCGGCACACCTTGAGGCTCCCTTTCTTACACTGGCGGCCAGGGGTGAGGTGGCCAGGGCTCTCTCAGGCCTCCCCCACCTTTATGAAGAGGTGGCCGACACCCTTGCCGGATGCGGCCTTACCCCCGACGATGATCTCGTCTATGCTTTTTTCTGATTCCCGCCAATAGGATGTTTAATTCAGGGATTCCGAGGATGTGGCCTCCCGGAGCGTATCTGCCGGAGCTGTCTGTGTCACGGAATCGGCCGCCGATGCCGGCGCATCTTTCATCGTGAGCCCCTCAGGAAGCATAATCCAGCTCTTGCCTATCATCTCCCTGTCCCATGTATTGGTGACGTTTTCGATATCCCAGATGATCTCCTCCAGACCCTCGGAGAGGAAGACCGCAGCGCCTTCAGGGACCTTCAGGGTCAGGTCAAGGCGCTGATTGCGCCATTTGGCGTCATCGCCAAGCAGAAACCAGGGATCCAGGGTGAGCGTGGTATCGGTAAGCTGATATTGATAGACGATGGAGCGGATATTCTCACTGGCGTCCTGCTGTGTCCGTCCCCGCGATTGCTTTTTAATCACCAGGATAAAATCGGAGGTAGCCGATTTTTCAATATCGAGGCGGGGTTCACCCAGCAAAATGATTTTATCGTCAGCCATGACGGCTTTGCTCCGGGGAAGATCCCAGCTGAGTTCGTCGAAATCGTCGAAGCGGCTTTCGGCAATCTGCAGGCGGAGGGTTTTCCCGGGTGTGGGATAAAGGGTTTCAGATCCCGACAGGGTAGAAGTACTTTTAAAATTTCCGGCTTCCCGTGCCGACACGGAGACCAGTCCCACCAGTCCCACCAGCCAGAGCCCGACCATGATCAGGCCGATGGCGGTATTGTTGGAGCGGTAACGGAAGACCAGTTTGGTACCGATGTAAAGCATGGCCAGCAGGGGAATGCCCGCCAGCAGGGCCAGGAAGAAAAGGCCCCAGGCTGCTCCCGAAGGAGTGATAAACTGGCTCAGCAATCCGTTGAAAGGAAGATCAGGATTCCACATCACCGGCCAGTCGGCCAGGAAGGTCTGTCCCACCACCACCGTGGAGATGAATCCCAGCAATCCCAGGAAACCGGCCAGCATCAGGAAAATCCCGAAGGTGACGGCAATGATCCGGAGCAAAGAGCGGGCAATATCCGGGGAGCGGTCACCTTGCCGCGGTGCGGCAGGCTGGGACGCCAGGGAGGAGGCCACAGCCTCCGGCGCACTTCCGGTCCCCGCAGCCTGAGGTTCCTCCTTCACCGACCGTTCAATGTTAGAAATGGTCACCTCTTCCCCCCGCATCTCCAGCCTTTGGGAAGTGGTCTGCGCCCTGGGTACCGCTATCCACAGGATCAAATAGGCCAATAATCCCACTCCATTGGCAAAGAACAAAACCACGAACAGAATTCGCATCACCAGGGGGTCAATCCTGAAATATTGTGCCAATCCGCTGCATACCCCCGCAAAAACCCGGTTGTCGCCACTCCGGTACAAACGCCGTTTCCGCCGGGTGATCCCCGCCGGGGAAGTTTTCTCCCCTTCCTGGGCCTCAAAATCCTCAGGCATCCCCATCGTGGAAATTACCTCGTCCACCCATTCGCTCACAATGACCTTGTGCTCTCCCTTCCCCTTTTCAGTGAACAACTCCGCAATCCTCATTTCGATGTCGGCCACAATCTCGCGGCCTTCCTGACTGCCGCCAAAATGATTCTTCAGCTTGACCAGATACCCCTGGAGCTTCTCGTAAGCATCTTCCTCGATGTGAAAAAGCGTGCCGCTGATATTAATGGTGAATGTCTTCTTCATTGTTTCCGTTTTTAATGGTTTTCTGTTGTTTCTGTTTCTTCTCTCTCTTCTGTTTCTGCAGTACTTTCAGCCGCTCCGGTATGCCCTGATTCCACCGGGTCGCCGGCATTTTGGTGGTGCTCCCTGATCCTTGCCACGGCTTCCACCAGTTCACTCCACGATTCCTCCAGTTCCCCCAGAAAGGCAAGCCCTTCCGGAGTAAGTTCGTAATATTTCCGCGGAGGTCCCTGTGACGACTCCTCCCATTTGTAGGTGAGCAGTTTGTCATTCTTCAGGCGGGTCAGCAACGGATAGAGCGTCCCCTCTACCACAATCATCCGGGCTTCCTTCAGCTCGGAAATGATGTCGCTGGCATAGAGAGGCCTCCCCCTGAGCACCAGAAGTATGCAATACTCCAGCACTCCCTTGCGCATCTGCGCTTTCGTGTTTTCAATGTTCATTTTGTTACCCTTTTTTCTTGTTTAACTGTTCCGGCTTTGAGGCAATAATACTTTATATAGGATTATTCCTTCTTTTACATTGTAATTGGTATTGCAAATATATAAATAAATTACAGTACTATGTATCACAGGGTACTATTTTTTTTTAAAAAATACTTCCGGCATTCTGATAAGTACTCCTTCCGTTACTCTGATATCCTGATATTAAAAAAGGCCGCTCCCTTTCGGAAGCGACCTTTTCAAGGTAAGGTGAGATATGGGTTAATTGAAGATATAGCGGAGGCCGAGCTGCAGTCCGAACACACTGGAAGTGGTCAGGCTGTTGGTGAAAGTCTCCACCGGCAGCTTTCCGTTGACATACGACATGGTATAGGTAGGCACGTTGTTGACCGGGGTAGCGGAGCGCAGGATGGCGCCGTTGGAGACGGTCAGGTTTTTGTAGATGCCCCAGTCGGCGCCATCCAGGACGCCGAAGTGGCGCAGCACAGTGCTGGCGGCGTTCCCGGCATTGAGCAGGTCGGCACTGATCTGGATCACGTTTTTCTGGCCTTTGACCATGATTTTGAAATCCTGGAGCAATTTGATGTCAAAACGGTTATACCAGGGGAAGTAGGCGCCGTTGCGTTCTGCATACTGCCCCTTGTGTTTGCTCAGGTATTTGTCCTGGTTGACATAGCGGAAGAAGGCGTTGACCTGTTCCTGGGCGGTATAGGTGACTCCACCAACTTTCAGATCCACAAATTTGATCTCGGAAGGATCCTTCGGAATGTAAATCAGGTCGGAGGTGACCCCGTCTCCGTTAAAGTCGTTTCCGTAGCGATAGGAGAAGTTTCCGGCGTTATAGCCCGAATAGTAGACCGAGAAGGTGGTTGCGGCCATTTTCTGCGCATACTCCAGTTTATAGGAGAGGGAGCCCACCACCTTGTGGGGGGTGAGATACTGGGAGTAGCTCAGGTCGAGGTCATTCTGACCGCGTACCGACACGTTGTTGGACCAGGCGGAGGCGGCCTGTGATCCCGGGTTGCCGGTGATGTCCTTGGCCATGGAGTAGGTGTAGGCCACCATCCCCTCGAGGTTTTTCACCACGGGGAAGGTCAGCTGGGCCGTGAGGTTGTAGCTGTAACCCTGGTCGGTATTTTCCATCACCATGGCGTTGGAGATGGAGGAGACGATACGGCGGCCCGCGGTGGTAGGTGTCCAGATCGGACGGTTGTCGGGGCCGTTGTAGGTGAGGGCGGGATTGGAGGGAGCCAGGTTGGCATCGCGCTGCACAATGGCATTGATGTCTTTCGTATACAGACCTTCGAGGGTCAGCACCATGTCAAGGGGTAGCTTAATGTCGGCGGCCAGGTTGCTTCTCCACACCTGGGGCATTTTGAAGTCGGCACTCACCGAGGCCAGGGATCCGGGAGCCTTGGTGCCTGCCGTGGTCGGGAAAAGCTCCGTGTTGGAAAGATGGAACCAGGGATCGGGATTGAAATCGAGGGTGGCCAGCTGGGCGGTGTTGGTGATTTCGACCGTGTTCTGGATCATCCCGCTGTTGGTGGGCTGGTTGGTGAAGAAGACGAAGGGAAGCCTTCCGGTGAAAATACCGGTACCTCCGCGCAGCTTCAGCGATTTGTCACCCTTCACATCCCAATTGAAACCCACGCGGGGCGACCAGAGCAGTTTGGAGGCCGGCCATTCGCCCAGGTTGAGTTTTTCACCGTTGGCGAAGGTCAATGCAGAAACGGCCGGGTTGTCGGTCAGTTCATTAAGGTAGATGGGCAGGTCAACACGCACACCGTAGGTCAGTTTGAAATTCTCGGTGACACTGAAAATATCCTGCAGGTACGCTGAAAACTGCCCGAAGTCGAGTTCGGCCATCGGCTTGTCGTCCCCCGGAGTCAATGAATAGGTGATTCCGAAAGCGATGGGCTGGCTGGCTCCGCCGTTCACGTGGTCCTTGAAGGCGGCAAAATCCTTGAAACGGTAGAAACTGGTCCCGTAACGCATGTAGGAGTTGCCGAAATAAAGCTTCTCGAAGGAGGCCCCGGCCGTCAGGGTGTGTTTCCCAAGGTAATAGGTGAAGTTGTCGGTAACCGTCATCACGTTGTTCACCACATCGTTGTTATAGGTAAACAGCTCATAGCCGGCGCTCATATAGGAGTTGCCGTTGCCATCCCAGATGTCAATGAAGGGGAAAAGGGTGCTGGGGCTGGTACGGGTGTCCTGAATTTTGGTGTAGGTAGCCAGGAACTGGTTGGAGAATTTCCCGCCGAAGTTGCTGTTCAACTCACCCACCAGGGAATTCACCGTGTTGAGGAAACCATAGTTGGTATTCTGGAATGACATGGCATCCTTGCTGACGCGGTTGGAGGAGGCCCTGGGATTGGGAGCGCTGGTACCGTTGACGATCTGGTCGTTGGTACTGCTCACCGTGTTGTACCTGACGGTCAGTTTATGCTGTTCGTTGATGTTCCAGTCGACACGGGCCAGGATCTTATGGTTCTGGCTGGCGAAGCTGCCATAATTCTCATAGGGGCCTGTTTCGTAGCCGTATTTCGATTTCAGCAGGCTGCTGAACTCTTCCAGGTCACTGGAGGGAACACGGGTCACATTGCTGCCGGTAACCCCGGAGCGGGCCGCCAGGTATTCCATGCCCGGATAGGGGGAGTTCTCATATTCCCCATTGACAAAGAAGAAGAGTTTGTTTTTGATGATCGGCCCGCCGAGGCGGCCGCCGATGATGGTCGTGGAGGTCTGCGCAGCCTCTTTCAGCCTTTCGCTTCCCACATACCGGCCGTTGAAATCCTGGTTCCGGTAGTAGCTGTATGCCGAGCCACTGAAGGTGTTGTTCCCGCTCTTGGTCACCGCATTGATCCCGGCACCGGTGAAGTTGGCCTGCCGCACATCAAAGGGGGCAATGTTCACCTGCACCTCCTCGATGGCGTCGAGGGAGATGGGCTGGGCATCACCACCTGGCATGTTATTGGAACTCAGACCGAAATTATTGTTGAAGTTGGCCCCGTCAATGTTGATGTTGTTCAGACGGCCGTCACGACCGGCAAAGGCATTGCCCCCGCCCGAATAGGGCGACAACCGGGTGAAATCACTGATGCTCCTGCTGATCGAGGGCATCGTGTTCAGCACTTCGTTGCTGATGTTCGTGGCCGCACCGGTCTTGTCGGTACCGAAAGCAGAAGGCGCCGCCCCCACTACCAGCACTTCACCTACATCGACCGTGCTCTCCCTTAAGGTCGCATTCAGAATAAATGACTCCCCGAGAAGCAGCGTGATCTCACTGTACTTACCCGTGGAATACCCTACAAAAGAGATGTCCACAGTGTAGGGACCACCCGGACGCATCCCCTGGAGGGTGAAACGCCCTTCACTGTTCGTGATCGTCCCGTATTGGGTCCCCGAAGGAGTATGGACAGCCACCACAGCCGCTCCCGGAAGCGCTTCTCCCCCATCGGAAATTACCCTTCCGCTCATCCCTGACGTAGTTACCTGAGAATAAGCTGCCACCACTGACATACACAGCAACAGCATCATCACTGATAGCTTTCTGATTTGTTTGTTCATACAACTTTTCATTTTAAATTTTGTGACGCAAAATTAGTTTTTGATTCCTTATTTTTAAACAATTTTAACAAATTAAACCCCGGCTGTTCCGCTTCTGCTTGCTTCTGATCGCGGAATGGTGTTCCCCAGGCCCTTCAAGTAACAATTATATCTCTTATTTACAGTTGATTAGGCTAAAGTTTCAAGGGACTTCCCCACCGACATTAAATTAAAAATTTATCAAAAATGTAACAACTGTCATCTCTCTTAAAGATATGACAAGTTATCAACAAGTTATAAAGGCCTGGGTGGTGCGGTTCAGGTGATGGCCCGGTTGCCCAGTTTGTCGGAAAGGAGTTTCTCCGCTTTTTTCAGATTCTGGATTTTAGCCAGCAATTCAAAGAGAAGCTCGTCGTCGTTTAATTTCTGGGCTTCGGCGATCTCCCCTTCCCATTTTATAAGCATCTCCTTGATTTTCATAAATTTAAATTCGTACAGAATGCGCGGTACCAGCCAATCGAGTGCTTCGTGTTCCTTTTCAGTATAGGCCCCTGCCTTGCTCCATCTTTTGCTTTCGACCCATTTTTCGGCCAGAAGGGTACTGGCGGTCTGGCTCACAGCCCCGTCGGGGTGGTTGATGAAATATTTCTCAGGCCTGAAAGCGGGCTCCTCCATTTTTTGAGAGATCTCCTCCACGATGGTTTTAAAAACGGGCTTGTCGGAGATCATCTCCTCATCCCTGATTCCCCCGATCAGAAACGCTCCCACGGTGATGATTTCCGCTTTTCCGGGGGTATCCGATTCCTGCTCGAAGAGGGGGGTAGTGCAATACCTGAGGAGAAAGCGAAGGAATTCCGATTCCTCGGTATTCAGTTCTCCGGCAGGGGGTTCCGGTGGTTTGGCCGGTTTCTGTACCCTGGAGGGGGTTCCTGCGGACAGGGGTGTTCCCGCCACCCCGCTGCGGGTACGCAGGATCTTCCTGACTTCACTGTAGAGAAGGTTCTCCTCGACGTCAAGCAGGCGGCTGCACTCCCTGATATAGACCGAGCGGGCGACCTGGTCGGGTATTACGGCCACCGAACGGATGACCTCGGTGATCAGCCGCGCCCTGGCCATGGGATCACTCCCTGCGTCACGCAGCAGCAGACTTGTTTTGAACCGGATGAAATCGGTTTCATTCTCACTGATGAACTTCAGAAGCTCCGACGAACTGTGCCTGCGGGCAAATGAATCGGGGTCTTCCCCGGGAGGCAGCAGCAACACCTTGACGTTCATACCCTCCTCCAGCACCAGGTCGATACCCCGCAGGGAAGCCTTGATCCCGGCCTCATCGCCATCATAAAGAATCGTAATGTTGGAGGAAAACCGCCGTATCAGCCTGATCTGATCATGGGTCAGGGCCGTCCCCGAAGAGGCCACCACATTTTCAATGCCTGCCTGGTGCAGGGAAAGCACGTCGGTATATCCCTCCACCAGGTAACACTTGTCGGCACGGGCGATCTCCCTTTTGGCATGGAAGATCCCGTAGACAATGCGACTTTTATGGTAAATCTCCGATTCGGGGGAGTTGAGGTACTTGGCCGTGTCGGGTTTGTCTTTCAAAATACGCCCACCGAAGCCGGTCACCCTCCCCGCAATGTTGTGGATGGGAAAGATTACCCTTCCCCCAAAACGGTCCCTGATCCAATCCTCCCGCCTGATGGTCAGCCCCGTCTTTTCAAGGAATTCCATCCGGTAACCCTCGCGTTGCGCCGCTTCGGTAAAGGTGCTTTTGCCGTCAGGACAGTAACCCAGTTCGAATTTGCGGACGATGTCGTCACGGAAACCCCGCTCCCTGAAATAACTGAGTCCCACCTGCCGACCTTCGGGTTCCTCCCACAGAAAACGCGAAAAATACTTCTGTGCGAATCCCGAGACGATCATCATGCTCTCCCGGTCGTCTTTCTGTTGTTTTTCCTCGTCCGACTCCTCCTTTTCGACCACGTCAATGTGGAACTTCCGTGCCAGGTATTTCAATGCTTCCGGATAGGTCAGGCTCTCGTGTTCCATGATGAAATTGACGGCATTGCCCCCTTTCCCGCACCCGAAACACTTGAAAATCCCCTTGGAGGGAGAGACCGTGAAGGAGGGGGTTTTCTCATTATGGAAAGGACATAATCCCAGGTAGTTAACACCCCTGCGCTTCAGGTTGACAAAGTCGGAGACCACCTCGGTGATCTCCGCGGCGTCAAGGATTCTTTCAATGGTGACCTGGTCGATCATGGTGCAAAAGTAAAAAATAAGATCCGCCTTTTAAGGAAATCAGCGGCGGAACACGTATTTTTAGAAACTGCAAAATGCGGAAAACCATACCGCGGTGAATCTGCAGAAGGATCCACATGAAAACCGGGAAAAAAAGGGTAGTGGTTTTGTCGGGAGCGGGGATCAGCCAGGAGAGCGGGCTGAAGACCTTCCGCGACATGGGGGGAATCTGGGAGGAATATGATGTGACTGAAGTAGCCTCTCCGGAAGCGTGGCGGCGTCACCCGGAAGTCGTCCTGCGCTTTTACAATGAACGGCGGAGGCAGCTTCTGGAAGCCCGGCCCAATGACGCCCACAGGGCCATTGCCCGCCTGGAGGAGTGGTTTGATGTGGAGGTCATCACCCAGAATGTTGATGATCTGCATGAACAGGCGGGGAGTACGCGGGTCCTGCACCTTCACGGAGAACTCCGGAAAGCCCGCAGTACTGCCGATCCCTCGCTGGTGTACCCGCTGAAAGGGTGGGAACTGAACATGGGTGACCTTTGCGATCGGGGCAGCCAGCTGCGCCCTCATATCGTCTGGTTCGGGGAGCCTGTCCCCCTGATGGAAGAAGCCATCAGGCGGGTGGCTGAAGCCCGCATCATGGTGGTCATCGGCACGTCCCTTTCTGTGTACCCCGCAGCGTCTCTGGTAGGATACGCCCCTCCGGAATGCCCCCTCTTCGTGATCGACCCGGGAGAACCCGCCACCGGGGAACGGCAGGTGATCCGCATCCGTAAGAAGGCCTCTGAAGGTTGCCGCGACCTGCTCCACCTTCTTGAAAAGTACATATAAATCCATACCTCGTAAAATCTCACCATATGAACAGAAAAAACCTGACGGTCATCGTCTTTCTGCTGGCCACGCTCACGGTGGGGGCACAACGTTTTGAAGGGGGGATCCTGGCAGGCTTCAACGGCACGCAGGTGGAAGGGGACGCCTACAAGGGATACCACAAGCCGGGGGCGCTGGCGGGCCTCTGGGTTCAAACCGACCTCGCACCCGCTGTATTCGGAGGCTTCGAACTCAAATATTCCCAGAAGGGCGCCCGCAATCGCCTCAATCCCAAAGACCCCGTTCCTGAAAAATACATCATGCGCCTCGATTATGTCGATATGCCCGTATTTGCAGGATTCCGCAGCAGCGACCGCATCTCGGTCATCGGAGGGGTCTCCTTCGGCTACCTCGTCCACTCGGTCGAAATCAACGAAGACGGGCCCTTTCCTCCCGAAGACCAGAAACCCTTCAATGAATTTGACCTGCAGCCTTTCCTGGGATTTCAGTTTGACCTCCTCGAACAGCTCAAACTCGACCTGCGAATGGCCTATTCTGTGCTGCCGGTCAGGGGAAAACCCGACAACGACCTCTGGTACTGGCGTCAGAACCAGTTCAACAACGTCCTGTCTATGGCCCTGTACTACAGACTTGACCGCTGAGACGGAAATATTGCATGGGCAGTATGCATGGTCACTTCAGAGCAACCATTTATGCACCAGTTAAATCAGAGTCGGGTGGAACCTGCAATGCCCTTACCCCGGACATATGCAAGTCATCAGCGACACGCATATATACAATTGATTAACAAATCATTATCTCATACGTAGCCATGAAAAAAAAAAGAAAGATCGTGGTGGCGGTCACCGGAGCCAGCGGGGCCCTTTATGCACGGCTTCTGCTGGGCCGTCTGGCCTCCCTCGATGCGCAAACGGAGGAGGTAGCGGTGGTTTTTTCGGCCAATGCCACGGAGATATGGGCCTATGAAACCGGGGATCCCTTTGAGGCGGTTCCTCCCTTTAAAATCTACGACCGTCAAGATTTCTACGCCCCCTTTGCATCAGGATCCTCCTCCTTTGACACGCTCATCATTTGCCCCTGTTCGGCCGGAACCCTGGGGCGCATTGCCGCAGGCGTTTCCGATGACCTCATCACCCGCGCCGCCGACGTGATGCTCAAGGAACGGCGCAGGCTGATCCTGGTTCCCCGTGAAACCCCCTACAACCTCATCCACATCGAAAACATGCGCACCGTCACCCTGGCCGGAGGAATCATCTGCCCCGCCACTCCTTCCTTTTACTCAAGGCCCCAAACCCTCGAAGAGGCAGCCCTGACCGTGACCGACAGAATCCTCAGCCTGGCCGGGTTCTGCCATGACAGCTTCAGATGGGGAGAATGATCCGCGGGAGTTTGGGGGCTCGCAGGTTGGCGTGCGGCCGAAACAGCCAAAAAGGGTGCAGGCAAAAGGGGTTTGGAAAATGGCTCCCGGAAAAAACAAAAAAGGGTGAAAACCACCCCTCTTCTCTCTGTTTTAAAAGATCCTGTCAGGCCGTCTGACCCAACAATCCGATCGTGTCGTTCACATAATGCAACTTCTTAAGTTGCTCATCCTCCACATCCACCTTGAAAATGGTCTCAAAATAGTAGGTGAAGATGGTCCAGTCGGTGGAATCAAAATGAAGGTCATCCTGGAAGCTGGCTTCCAGTGAAATATCCTCCTTCCGAACCCCCGTTTTACGTAAAACCCTGTAAAGGTTTCTCCGGACGGTTTTGTTCTCCATGTTCATGACTGTTTCTTTCAAAGTTCGGTTCAAGTTTATCGAACAAATGAATTTTCGGGTCAAATATATTCATTTTGCAATTATCTCACCATGGCTTAACAGTTTTTAACCTAAAGAGTTCAGATTCAGATAAAATTCCCAGGTTTTTCAGGCCCCTCGGCGCAGGATACCCCCGATCCACTCCTTTTTCAGGAGGCTGTATACCTTAAGATTGAAGTAGCGGTCGGTATGGTATTCTCCTTCCCGTTCGGTGCCTTCAAAGGTAAATCCGAGTCTTCCGGGGATGGCCGTACTGCGGAGGTTACCTTCGGCCACCCTGATCTGGATGCGGTTGAAATTAAGGTTTCTGAAGCCATAATCACTCAGTTTGGAGACGGCTGCGGTCATCAGACCCTTTCCCTGCCATTTTTCCACGAGCCAGTAGCCTATTTCGGCCCGGTGATTGATAAAATCCATCTCCTTGAATCCCGCCAGTCCGGCAAACTCCCCCCGGTACCAGAGGGTAAAGACTTCATTCCTGTTTTTTTCGGGAGCGGAAAGGAGCATTTTGATGTATTGCCGGGTATCCTCAAGGGTACGGGTCTGGTCCACAAAGGGAAGCCATCGTCGCAGAAAATGGCGGTTGGCGGCAATGGCCTCAAAAACGATTCCGGCGTGGGCCATCCTGATCCGTTCCAGATGGGTATGGTCATCGATCTGCAGATATTCCATACGATAACTTTTTTAACTTTGCAGGTAAAGGTATAACGAAATCGATAAGGCATATGGGCAAACAGGCGATATTGTGGATGGTATTCCTGCTGATGTGGGGTACGTCCTGCAGTCAAAACGGCGGGGCGGTCAATGGTCCGGTGGTGGTGATCACCACCCCGGAAGGGGAGATCAGGGTCAGATTATATGAGGAAACCCCGCAGCACCGCGACAATTTCCTGAAGCTGGTCAGGGAGGGGTACTATGATGGGGTGTTGTTTCACCGGGTGATCCGGGATTTCATGATCCAGGCGGGAGATCCCGAATCCCGGAATGCCCTTCCGGGGGTACCATTGGGGAACGGTGGCCCGGGATATACGGTTCCGGCGGAGATTGTGCCGGCGCTTTTCCACAAAAAGGGGGCCCTGGCGGCGGCCCGCCTGGGCGACCAGGTCAACCCTGAAAAAGCCTCCAGCGGATCCCAGTTTTACCTCGTGGAAGGAAAAGTATGGCGATCCGGGGAACTCGACACCCTGGAAAACCGTATGAACGCCACCCTCCGTCAGTCGTTGCTCCGCACGGTCTTCAACCCATATCAGGAGGAACTCAACCGTTACCGGCAGGAAAACAACCAGCAGGCCTTCAATGAAAGGGTGGCCGCCCTCCAGGCGAAAGCCGACAGCCTGTTCCAGGCGGCCCCGAAAACCTCCTTTTCGGAAGCCCAGCGCCAGGCCTATACCACCATCGGAGGCTCTCCCCACCTCGACGGTGGATATACCGTCTTCGGGGAGGTCATTGACGGATTGGAAGTCATCAGCAAGATTTCAGCCACAGCCACCGACGGCGCCAACCGGCCGCTGAAAGATGTGGCCATTAAGATAAAAGTGGTGGAATAAATCCCTCTACCAGAGTCTTTTAAGTCCGATCAACGCCTTGACTTCCGCCAGGGTTTTGGCCGCCGATTCGCGGGCTTTCTCTGCCCCTTCGCGGGCCACCCGCGCCAGGTAAACCTCATCGTTGCGGATGGCCAGGATCCGCTCCCTGATGGGAGCCGTAAAGGCAATAATATCCTCGGCCAGCTGCTTCTTCATGTCTCCGTAGCGGATCACACACTGGTTGTACTGCCCGTCAAAGAAGGCCACCGTTTCGGGTGTCGAAACAATTTTCATCAAGGTAAAGAGATTACGGATGGGTTCGGGTTTCTCCTGATTCATCATGGTGGGCCCGCTGTCGGTGACCGCACGCATCACCTTTTTCCGGATATCAGCAGGGTCCTCATAGAGAAAAATGCCATTTCCCTCTGATTTGCCCATTTTTCCAGAGCCGTCGAGCCCGGGAACCTTGATCATCTCATGGCCGTCGAAGGTGAATGGTTTGGGCAGGGGGAAGAGCCTGTGGCCGTACATGTGGTTGAAGCGGGTGGCGAACTTGCGCGCCATCTCCAGGTTCTGCTCCTGGTCCTTGCCCACCGGAACAAAATGGGCCTTGTGAATGATGATGTCGGCGGCCATCAGCACCGGATAGGTGAGCAATCCGGCATTGACATTGTCGGGATTCTGCCGCGCCTTCTCCTTGAAGGAGGTGGTCCGCTCCAGCTCACCCAGATAGGCATTCATGTTGAGAAAGGTGTAAAGCTCCACCACCTCAGGCACATCGCTCTGGATGAAAATTGTAGCCTGCTCCGGGTCAATGCCGCAGGCCAGATACTCGGCCAGCACCTGCTTCACTCCCGCCTGCAAATTGTCAGGCGTGGGATGTGTGGTCAGCGAGTGCAGATCGGCAATGAAAAAATAGCAGCGGTACTCCGACTGCATTTTTACGAAACTGCGCACCGCCCCGAAATAGTTGCCCAGGTGAAGGTTGCCCGTTGGGCGGATTCCGCTCACCACGGTCTTTTGCTTTTTTTCCGTCATGTTTATCCGAATTTCCGGATTCCCCGTGCGGGAACCGCCGCAAAAATAGTGCTCCCTTTTTAAAGTTCAAATTCAGGGAAATAAAAAAACCCTGTAACATTTCAGATCTTCGTCCGTCTAATGGGTGAAAAGCTTCGGAAGCAGCATGACCCTGGAGGAATACAACCATTCAGTGACGCTATATGCCGACCGGTTGTTCCGGTTTGTGGCCAAAAACGTGAAGGACCGTCATTTGGCGGAAGATATCGTTCAGGAGAGCTATGAGAAGATGTGGAAAAATGTGGCGGAGCTCAGCGCGGACAAAGCCAGGGCCTGGCTTTTCACCACCGCCTACCGCGCCATGATCGACAGGCTCCGCAGGGAAAAACGGATGGTCGCCAGCGCTGAACTGCCCGCCGGCATCGAAACCACCACCCACACCTGGTCCGATGTCAGGGAAAGACTCTCCGAAGGAGTGGCCCGCCTCCCCGAAATCCAGCGCATCGTCCTCACCCTGCGCGATTATGAAGGCTATTCCTACCAGGAAATCGGAGAGATGACCACCCTCAGCGAATCGCAGGTAAAAGTGTATATATACCGGGCGAGGGTTTTTCTGAAGAATTACATTGGTAAACTGGAAGTATTGGTATAACGGAAAATGAAGATCACCCGCGATAATTACGAATCCTGGTTCCTCGATTACCTGGAAGGAAACCTGGAGGAAGGGATGAAAGAGGCGTTACAAGAATTCCTCCGCCACCATCCCGACCTGCAGGAAGAACTCCGGCAATTCGAAGAGGTGAGGCTTCCTGTTCCGGAGGTGGGTTTCTCCGGAATTGAAAAGCTTTTCAGGGAGGAGTATGACCGGCCGGAAGCCTTTGATGAGGCGTCCATAGCCCGTATGGAGGGGGATCTCTCGCCGGAGGAAGCGGTGGCCTTCGAAACCTATCTTCGCCGGCACCCCGGAAAAAGGGAGGAAGCTGCCCTCTTCGAAAAGACCCGTCTTCTGCCGGAAGAAACGGTGGTTTTCCCCGGAAGGTCGCGGCTGTTGCGTCAGCCGGCCGTGGTCCGCCTCCGGCAATGGACCCTGCGTGTGGCAGCTCTTCTTCTGGTGGCCCTGCTGACCTGGACCCTGGCCGACAGGCCCCCCGTGATACCCGGAAACGAGGGGGAGTACGCCGGGAGCCCCTCCAATGGCATGGAAGCAGACCAACCACTCTCCAACCGGAGTGCCTCTTCCGGAGAAATCCACTCCGGAATCACCCGGCCCAACCCTGCGGAACAGACTCCCCTGGCACACACCAGGACCGCACCTTCCCCGGCCACAGCGGAGACCCTCCCCTCCCCCGTGACCCGTACCGCCGTTAATCAGGCCACCGCCATGGCCACCCGCACGTTAAACACCGCTACCTCCCACATCACGAAAAATACCGAGACCCTGACAGAACGCATTCCGGATCCGGAAATACCCTCCCTGCTGGCCTCCCTGCAAGCTACCCTTACCACCCCCGAAACAGTCACCCTGGGCAGCCTCTTCCCCGGTCACCATCATACCGGAGAACTTCCATCCCCCGGAGAAGAGTCCGTCCCCTTCAGCGAAAGAATCCTCGAAAAAACCGGCCTCGCTGACCTGTCCGTCTCCAGGGTAACCCGGTGGGGCCTCCGCATGGCCGCAGGATTGACAGGAGACAAATTTCACTATGACACCAACCCCGCCGGAGAAATCATCGCCCTCAACCTGGAAACCCGCCTCCTGGGGCTCTCCATCCCCGTTGGCAAATAAAACCCGGCCCCTGCACGATAATCCCCCCTCTGCCCCACCCCGGCGCTTTTTTTTAATCTCCTGTAACTTCCCGTATTCCTTTTCCGTCCTACGGTCAGAGTTCGAAAACAGAAATCATTTATTCAAAAAAAAGAAAACTATGAAAAGTCTGATTTTACTTTGCTTATCCTTTGTCATCATGTGGAATGCCGGTGCACAGGACACCACCCGGGTGAAAAGCACGGAGAAAGAGATTGTGACAGTAAAGGATGATTCAACCCGTACCGTGGTGAAAGTAGGGGAAAAAGATGTGGTCACCGTCACTGAAGACAGCACCGGAACGGTGGTGAAGGTGGGCGATGGCGGGATCATTGTGGTGGAAGACCAGTACGATGGCGATACCCTGAAGATCAGGATCGGGAACCGGACCATCAAAGTGGTTGACAGCGAAGGGAAAACCTCTGTGAAGACCTCCCGGGAACCGGTGGAAAAAAAGAAAAACCACGGAAAATTCAACGGCCATTGGGGAGGTGTGGAACTGGGGGTCAATACCTTTCACACCAGTGATTATTCGTTGTACGAAACCACCCCTCACCAGGGAGATGATTTCTTCGACCTTAACCATGCCAAATCACTGACTTTTAACCTCAACATTGCGGAGGCGGCCTTCAGCAACGACCGGAAAACGGTGGGGCTGGTATCGGGGCTGGGATTCAGTTTCATGGATTTCCGGTTTGATCAGCCCGACCACACCATCGTCAAGGGATCAACTCCCACCCATTTTCTGGAACCGCTCTATTTTGAAAAGGTCGCCGACAAGTCGAAACTCAACGTGGTGTACCTCACGGCGCCCCTGATCCTGGAAATCGCCACTCCCCTGAAGCTCAACGCCCACCGGTTGACGCTGGCAGGCGGGGTCATCGGAGGCCTCAACATTGGAGCCCATACCAAGGTGAAATACGGAGGCTCCAAGGAAAAGGAACGTGGCAGTTTCAACCTCAACCCCCTCAAATATGAGCTCACGGGAAGAATAGGCCTGGGCGAATTCTGCTTCTTCGCCAACTATGGTATGACCCCCCTCTTCCGCGACGGCAAAGGACCCGAACTGGTCCCCCTTACCATCGGCATCTCATTCCCCAATGTCGGTTTCTGACCGGCAATGACGATTCTCTTTTCACGGAAAGCTGCTTAAAACCCTCTTTATTGTAACTTTGTCACGGATCATCTCCCCGGGAGATCCGTGACTTTGTTTTTTATGGGTGCATTCTATACATACCGCCGCGGCCTGCTCTCCGCATTCGTGACACTGCTGTGGCTGCTGCAGTCGCCCGGGGCGTTTTCCCAGGACTCCCCCCACCCCGATTCCGCCAGGGTGGTCAGGGAAAAACCTGAGAAACTGCTCCGGAATATCGACTTCAGAAACAGGACCGACCCCGGATTTAACTTCTGGGAGGATGACTTTTCGGGCCATTGGGCAGGCCTGCACTTCGGACTGAACACCTTCCTGCACACCGATTACAGCAAGTATGACACTCCCTTCCTGAAAAACAACCTCTTAAGGTCCAATACCCTCTTCATTAACCCTGTTCAATACAGCATCGGAGTGGGAAAAAACACCAATACCATGGGATGGGTGACAGGACTGGGTCTCTGGCTTGACAGTTACCGGCTTGATAAAAACACCACCATGGAGAAACGATCCGACGGAACAGTCGGGCCCCTCACCCTGGTTTTCGACGATAACCAGAAGTCGAAGTTCTCGATGGTTTACCTCACCTTGCCTCTGCTGGCCGAACTGCAGATCCCCGTCGGGCATTACAAAAACAGGCTCTTCGTTTCAGCAGGAGTGATGGGAGGTTACCGCCTGGGCAGCCATACCAAAATCAAATACCGCCTCGACAGGAAAAAGGAAAAACTGAAGACACCCGGTGATTTCGCCCTGCCCGATTTCCGGTATTCCCTGATGTTCAGGGCGGGTTACCGCCGTTTGCAGCTCTTTGCGACCTATGACCTCAAGCCGCTGTTTCCCGATGACGCAGGTCCGAAGGTCACCCCTTTTACCTTCGGCATCACCCTGATAAGTTTTTAACCATTAATGAGATAAACCATGAGATTACTGCTGATCAGCAATTCGACCATGCCGGGGGAGCCATACCTCGACTATCCGAAGCATGAAATTGCCGGTTTCCTGGGGAGCCGGCCGGTAACCGCCCTGTTTCTGCCCTTTGCGGCCGTTACCTTTTCTTACGACGATTACGAAGCCCGTGTAGAGGAGCGTTTTTCAGAAATCGGGCACCACGTGATGGGGATACACCGTTGTGAAGATCCCGTGGCAGCGGTGCGCGAAGCCGGAGCAATCGTCGTGGGGGGTGGCAACACCTGGCAGCTGGTGCGTAAGATGCACGAGCTGGGCCTCATGGAGCCCATCAGGGAGAAGGTACTGGCAGGAACCCCCTTCATCGGGTGGAGCGCCGGTGCCAACGTGGCCTGCCCTACCCTGCGCACTACCAACGATATGCCTGTCACCGACCCCCTGGGCTTCGACACCCTCTCCCTGCTCCCCTTCCAGATCAATCCCCACTACCTCGACGCCAACCCTGAAGGTCATGCCGGGGAAACCCGCGAACAACGCATCCTTGAATTCCTGGAAATCAACCCCGGGGTGACTGTTGTGGGACTGCGCGAAGGCACCATGCTCCGCAGAGAAAAGAACCGCCTCTCCCTTATCGGAAACCGCACAGCCCGCATATTCCGCCACGGCCAACCGGCACAGGAATGGACAGCCGGCAACGACTTCTCTTCCCTGCTGATCCCCCAAAACCCGGTCGCCTGAACCATCTGATCTTTGTGATCAGCCGGTTACAGAATCCCTCCTCAGCTGAGGAGTAAGGATTCTCTGGACTGCCAGTGCGCAAATGACTCTTTATACGTTGCATGATCGTTACCATGAAAAAATTGGCCACCCTTTTATCCATTCTCCTTATGATTGCCGGATGCTCCCGCGAAAAAGCCGACCTGGTCGTCCTGAATGCGACCATCTATACTGTAGATTCCCTTTTCAGCGTGCAGGAGAGTTTTGCCGTGGCCGGCGGGAAAATCATCGCCACGGGCACTTCCGGAGAGATCGCCTCCCGTTTTGAGGCCTCTGAAACCCTTGACCTGAAGGGCAAATATGTATACCCTGGGTTCATCGACGCCCATGCCCATTTTTACGGCTACGGGATGAACCTCCTGGAGTATGCCGACCTGAGCGGTACCTCCTCTCCGGAGGAGATCTACGACCGCCTCCTGGCGCATCATGAAAAAACGGGAGGTTCCTGGCTGCTGGGGCGCGGCTGGGACCAGAACGACTGGCCCGAAAAGCAATTTCCCGACAACCGTGAACTCGACCGTCTCTTTCCGGGGGTGGCTGTTTATCTGGTGCGCATCGACGGGCATGCGGCCTGGGTGAGCTCCCGGGCGTTGGAACTGGCGGGGATTACCGCCGAAACCCGCATCGGCGGAGGAGAGGTTCTCCTGAAAAACGGCCGGCCTTCAGGCGTGCTCATTGACAATGCCGAAGCCCCGGTGACGGCCGTCATTCCCCGGCCAGGAAGGGAACTGCAGGCCCGGGCGTTGCTGGCCGCCCAGGAAAACTGCTTCCGCGCAGGCCTCACCTCGGTCACCGACTGCGGCCTCTCCCGGGAAGTCATTCTCCTGATGGATACCCTACATAAAGAGGGAACACTGAAAATGCGCATCAACGCCATGATTAACCCCGATGAGGCAAACTTCGACCGCTTTCTGACGCAGGGCATCTACAAAACGGAGAGGCTCCAGGTGAACACCATCAAACTCTACGCCGACGGGGCCCTGGGATCACGGGGCGCCCTGATGCTGGAATCCTATGCCGACGATCCCGGAAACCAGGGACTGCAGATCGCCGGTCAGGAATATTACGACGACATCTGCCGCAAAGCCCTGGAACACCATTACCAGGTGGCCACGCATGCCATTGGCGACAGCGCCAACAGGCTGATGCTCCAGACCTACGGCCGTTTCCTGGGAGGGAAAAACGACCGCCGCTGGCGCATCGAACACGCCCAGGTGGTTCACCCTGACGATTTCCCCCTCTTCGAACGCTATGCGGTGATCCCTTCGGTGCAGGCCACCCACGCCACCAGCGACATGACCTGGGCCGCCGAACGCCTTGGCCCTGAAAGGGTAAAAGGCGCCTACGCCTATAAAAAGCTCCTGTCTCAAAACGGATGGCTGCCCAATGGCACCGATTTCCCCATCGAAAAGATCGACCCCCTCTTCACCTTTTACGCCGCGGTGTTCCGGAGCGATCACCAGGGAAACCCGGCAGGTGGTTTCCAGCCCGAAAACAGCCTCTCCCGCGAGGAAACCCTCCGCTCCATCACCCTGTGGGCCGCCAAAGCCTCCTTTGAGGAAGGGGAAAAGGGAAGCCTCGAACCGGGAAAATGGGCCGACTTCGTGGTCCTCGATACCGACCTGATGAAAGCCTCCCCCGAAGAGATCCTGAAAGCTACCATCCTGGAAACCCGTATCGCCGGCGAAAAAGTGTTCTGATCCCCCCAGGATCCTGACCACCCCCCCGCTAAAAAGGGTGTTACCCGGCCACGCAATGCTCCGTAAACAGACAGTCCACATGAATCTCCGCGATCAAACCCTTCATGGGAAAAACGAAAACCGACGCAACAACAGATGGCAAAAGTGGTCTTATTTATGAAAGGAAAAACCCGGTTCCCTTTTAATCGGTCTTACGTTTTAATTCAAAAGATGAAAGTTTTGAAATGGATCTTTCAGCTGGTGGTGGCCTCCCTCCTGCTTTCCTTCTTTCAGGGATGCAAAACGGGCCCCATCGACGAACCATGGCTTTTCAGCAAGGAGGTGCGTTTTGGCGTCAGTGCGCAACTATTCCCCGGGAAAGTCATTAAAGTTTTGGAGGTCAGGGATGAGAAAAACTATGGTTATGCGGTAGGTAAAGAGGTGTTTCTTTTCCGGAACGGGGTGGAAAGCCACCATGAACTCACCTCTGAAATCCTGGACCTGTCGTGGAACGAACGCGACCAGTCATGGTGGGTGGGGACTTATTCTTCCGGACTGGCGAAGATCGGGGAGGGGGGAGTGACTTACTTCACCGTGGCCTCCCATCAGCTTCCCCGCGACATGGTATTTCACGTCGCATGTGATATCAGCGGCAGGGTATGGTTCAGCAGTTCGGCCCACCTGCTGGGAGGGGTCGGCTGCTATGAGGGGGGCTCCCTCCGTATTTTCACCCCCGAAAACGCGCTCCTCCCCGATAACCTCATTAAAAGCATCGTCTGCCGGGGCGAAAAAACGTGGATCGCTACAGGCGGGTACGTGGCGCAGCAGAAAGTGGTTGAAATCACCGGCGACCAGTGGAAACTGCTGCCCGTAGAGGGGTATTATCTGATGGACATGGATGTGAGCAGCCGGGGCACCCTGTACATCATCGACGATGTCAGCCTCTCTTCCTCCTCCCATATGACCAACAAGGTCTATCGCCTGCGGAACGATACGGTGACCAACATTCTGCCGGAGGTATCGCGGTTTTCCTTTCATCCCTGGCGGTTGGTCGCCGACCACAGGGATTACCTTTGGCTGGCAGGGTGGGGCACCGGTGATAAAATGAATCTGTCGGTGTTTGATGGTGAGAAGTGGCAGGAGCCCCCGTCGGAATTTCCCGGTCTTTTTATCCACTGCATGGCCGTAGACCGCTCAAACGGCCTCTGGATAGGCACCGATGACGGAATTTACATCCTCCGGCAGTGATTTTTCCGGAAGAGAGTTCCCGGACAAGCACACCCCCAGGCCCGGGTGACTCTTCTCGTGAAAGGTTCATAAATGGGGCAGGGGACTTCGCTTCCCGGCACGCTGGTTCTTCCGCATTATTACACGCTCATGAGGGCGGCCATGATCCGGTCGGAGACCATGATGCCGGCAGGGGAGAGGCAAAGGGCTCCTTCATTTTCGGTGAGGGTTCCCTCGTCGAGAAAGGGACGAGCCGAAGCGAGCACGGCGGCGGTGGCCGCCTCCCCGAATTCGGCCCTGAGGGCCCCGGTAGAAATCCCCCAGCGGGTGCGCAGGCGGGTAATCAGATAGTCATTCAGCCGGTCAGTGGCTGTCAGTTCCTCTGCCTCAAAAGGAACCTTCCCGATTTCCAGGGCCTGGAGGTACTTCTGCAGGCTCGACACATTCCACTGCCGGGAATGGCCGTTGTAAGAATGGGCTGAAGGCCCCAGACCCAGGTATTTTTCCCCCGACCAATACCCCCGGTTGTGCCTCGAATAGGCGCCGCTGCGGGCAAAATTGGAGATTTCGTAATGCTCGAAACCGGCTTTGGCCGTCTTGGCCATCAGCATACTGAACTGCTCCAGGCTCTCTTCCTCAGTGGCTTCCCTGAGCATGCCCCTGCGCAGCCAGGTAAAAAAGGGAGTCCCCTCATGGTAAGTGAGATGATAAGCCGAAATATGGCTGACGGGCAGGGAAAGGGCTGTGTCGAGCGTATTCTCCCATTGGGAAAGGGAAAGCCCGGGTAAACCGAAGATCAGGTCGATGCTGATATCGGTGAATCCCTCATTCACGGCCGTATGGACGGCCTCGAGGGCCTGTAGAGCGGTATGGCGGCGGTTCATGGCCCTGAGGTGGCCGTCGTCGAACGACTGGATTCCCAGGCTGAGACGGTTGACTCCCGCAGCCCGCCAGGCCGCCGGCTTTCCTGAAATGAGGTCGTCGGGATTCGCCTCCAGGGTGACCTCCGCCCCCGAAACTACACAAAAAAGAGCATTTACCCTATCCAGAAGGGCAGATACCTCCCCCGCCGCCAGCAACCCGGGCGTTCCCCCTCCAAAATAAAGGGTTTCCAGGGATTCCCCCTCCAGGTAATCCTTCTGCAAAGCCAGTTCCCCGGCCACCATCGCCAGATACCGGGGCAGAAACCGCACCTGCGTGGTTTTGTAAAAATCACAATAGTGACACCGCTTCCGGCAAAAGGGAATATGAAAATACAACCCCGCCACTACAACCTCACCAGATCCTCGAATTTTTCGATGTCGTCGGCAATGATCTTCAGGGAAGTCTCCTTGTAAAATTCAGTGGTGACCTTGCGGAGCTCCTCATATTTGAAGTGGACCGGGCAGAAAGGCTTCGATGTATCATGAGCCTTGCAGGGCCTCAGGCCGATCAGACAGTTGGTGAAATACTCCTCTCCGTCAACATTAATCACGATGTCCCAGAGGGAGATCTCCCCGGGAGGTTTGGAGAGACTGAAACCCCCGTTGGGACCCTTGGTGGAGACCAGCAGCTTCTGTTTGACAAGGTTCTGAAGGATCTTTCCCAGGAACGGGGAAGAGAGGCTGAGGTCGGCTGAGATTTTCTTGATGCCGATCCGGGATTCGTCACCGGAATACTTGGCCATGTAAATAAGTGCGCGCAGAGCGTACTTGCAGGTATTGGACAACATATATCAGTTATTTAAAGTTTTCCACTGGGCACTGAAGGAACGGTTGGCAAACCGGGGCATTTTCTTTCCTTTTCCGGCAGGTGAGGGGAGGAGGGTCATGAGCCGGTTTTTGGTGCGGCCACCGGTTCTGTCGAGGCGTGACCGCCGCGCAAAAAGATAGCGGTATGCCTTCATGCCTCCGTTCCAGAGGGGAGATCCTCCGGTGATCTGATGCATCTGCTGCCGGTTAAGGAGCAGAAGTTCATGAAGAGGTATTTTCACAGGGCATACCTCGCTGCATCGGCCGCAGACTGTACAGGCATAGCTCAGATGACCATATGCCCGGAATCCTTCATAAAAGGGGGTGATCACCGATCCCACCGGACCGGTGTAGACCGATCCGTAGGTATAACCGCCCACATTCCGGTAAATGGGACAGGCATTAAGGCAAGCGCCGCAGCGTATGCACCGCAGGGCGGCCTGTTCCTCGCCTTGGGCCAGCAAACGGCTGCGCCCATTGTCGAGAAGAATCACCACCATTTCCCGGGGCCCATCCTTTTCTCCGGAAGCACGCGGCCCCATTAACAGCGTATTGTAAGCCGAGACCTGCTGTCCGGTCCCATGAAGGGCCACCCACTGAAAGAAAAAAGGAAGATCCCGCACCTCAGGAATCACCCTTTCGATGCCAGCAATGACGATATGCAGATCAGGTGTACTGACGGTCATCAGGCCGTTGCCTTCATTCTCGGTAAGTCCGATGCCCCCGATATCCGCTACGATAAAGTTGGCCCCGGTGATGCCGGCATGGGCCTCCGCAAACTTCCTCCGCAGATGGCGCCTGACAAAGGCGGCAATTTCGGCGGGGGTGGCTTCAGCGGCGGTTCCGAATTTCTCCCTGAATAGTTGGGCCACATCCTCTTTGGACTTGTGCATGGCCGGGGTCAGAATATGGTAAGGCTTTTCACCGGCCGTCTGTACAATGAATTCCCCCAGATCGGTTTCCACCACCTCGCAGTTCCAAAGAGGGGCTTCCTCGTTGAAACCGGTCTCCTCGGTGATCATTGATTTGCTTTTGACCACCAGGCGGGCCTGGTTCCGTGTGAGGAGTTCCCCGGCGATCTCCAGGACCTGTTCCGCCGTGCGGGCCCAGTAAACACGGGCACCACGGGCGGTAATCCGCCGTTCAAACTCCTCCAGATGATCGGCCAGTGAACCCAGGGCACCCTCTTTTACCCGGGCCGCATAATCCCTGAATTCCCCATACCGGGCATGACGCTTTTTACCCCTGGCCACAGCCTCCTCATATGTGCGGATGTTGTGACCCAGAACAGCCCGGTGTCTCCGGTTAAATGCAATCACCGACTGCCTTAAGAATTTTCTCTCCCCCCCCTGCATCAATGATATCGAACGTGTAATTCTTTTTTTCTCAGGTTATGAAGTAGAGCCGCCGGTGCAATCCAGTGGTATGGCGTCAATCCTGCGTTGATGCCTGCCTCCTTCAAAACGGGCGCTCAGGAATGTTTTCACAATGGCTACAGCTTCCTCGTCGGTGACGAAACGCCCCGGAATAGCACAGATATTGGCATCGTTGTGCTCCCGGGCCAGCCGGGCAATTTCGGTATTCCAGCACAACGCTGACCTGATCTTCTGATGCTTGTTGGCCGTGATACTGATGCCTTGTCCTGTGCCGCAAAAGGTAATCCCCAGGGGATATTCCCCCGTACTGACCGCCCGGGCAATGGCATGGGCAAACTCAGGATAATCACAACTCTCCGCAGAATAACAACCCAGGTCGGCAAACCTGATCCCTTCTGCCCGGAACCAGGCCATAACCGCCTGTTTCCGGGCAAAACCGGCATGATCACTGGCCATAGCAATGACTCTTTCCTCCATAACAAACTCTGATCTTTTACCTCCATCTGGGAATTCCCCGTGAAGAACAACAAATTTAATATATTTTACTTTTTTATCCTTTTTTCTTAAATAATAATGAGGACAATTCAGTCCACTCTTTCCGGAAAACCAGGAGCAAAAAAAGAAGGAGCAGGAGTGTATTGGCAGGAAATTTGACCCAGGGGGAAAGGCGGGCGGTCAGCAGGGAAAGGGAGAAAAGCAACAGGGCGGCCAGGAAATAAAAGCCGATGCGTTTCAGGTCGTAGGGGATGGGATAATACTTCTGTCCCCAGAAGTAATTCATAACCATCATGATAAAAAAGCAGATGAAAACGGTGATGGCCGACCCCATATAACCCATGACCGGAATCAGGAGGAAATTGAGGAGAATGGTGATGACGGCCCCGGTCAGGGCGATCCATGCTCCGTACCACGTCAGGTCCTTCAGTTTGTACCAGATGGAGGCACTGAAAAAGATGCCAAAGAAAAGATCGGCCATCAGAATCAGGGGGACCACTTTAATTCCCACCCGGTATTCCATGGGGATCACAAGTTTGACAATATCGATGTAAAGGGTCATTCCCAGGAAGATAAGAAGACCGAAAAGGACAAAGTATTTCATGACCACGGCATAAATAGCAGGGTCGGCCGTGGATTCGGTGGAACTTCTGGCAAAAAAGAAGGGTTCGAAGGCATAGCGGAACGCCTGGATGAACATATTCATGAGTACGCCCAGCTTATAGTTGGCTCCGTAAATACCCAACTGGAACATGGGGTCCTTTTCCGCCGGAATGAGAAAGGGAATCAGAATTTTGTCGATATTCTGGTTGACCATTCCAGCCAGTCCGATGATCAGAATGGGAAAGGAATAATTCATCATGCGCCGGAAAAGGAGGCGGTCGAACTGCAGTCTGACGGCGAGAATTTCCGGCAGGAGCATCAGCAGTGTAGATAGAGACGCCAGCAGGTTGGCAATAAACACATAGCCTACACCCACCGACGGATCATAAAGCAAAGCGACGGGCGAGGCGGGATAATGACGGAGGATCAGCGGGCAGAGCGACAGGAAAAAAAGGTTGAAACCAATGTTGAGGCCGATGTTGACCATTTTGACCACGGCGAATTTGAGCGGCCGGCTTTGAAGGCGGAGTTGTGCAAAAGGTATGGCTGTTACCGCATCGAGCCCCACCGTCAGGGCCAGCCACCAAACAAATTCGGGATGCTCCCCATATTGCATGGCCGAGGCAATCTCCCCCCTGAAAAGCAACATCGCCAGCAGGAAAAGAGCCGTGGTGGAAAACAGTGAAAGGAGGGAGGTAGAAAACACCGTTGCCTGATTCTGACCTTTGGAGGCAAACCGGAAATAACCCGTTTCCATGCCATAGGTCAGCAATATCATGGCAAAGGCGACATATCCGTAAAGGTTACTGACCACCCCGTACTCCTCAGGCCTGAAAATACCGGCATGATAGGGTACCAGCCACCAGTTGAGAAATCTCCCCACGATACTGCTCACCCCATAAATGGCTGTATCGCCCAATAGTTTCCTGAAGGGATTCAAAGCTGATATTTTTTGGCAAAGATAGAGGAGATCTGTTTACTTTTGCATAAACTTTTGATTCCTTCGTCATGAGAACCTATCCCCTTCCGGTAGTGCTGTTCTTACTTTCACTGGTGATGATCTGTTCATGTTCGGGTAAAGCCGGCAAATCGGCCAAACCGGTCGCCCTGCTGGAAATAGTGCCTGCCGCCAGAAATTACCGGTACGGACAAGCAATGTCCCTGCATATCAAAATCAAAGCCCCGAAAAATCAGCTTCCAAAAACCGAACTTTTTCTCAACAACGAACTGCTTGTGACTGACCAGAGGGAAGAATTTACACATGATATTTCCGGAAAAGGCCTCCTCGGTGTCAATACAGTCAGGATCGTTACCACCAGTCAGGATGGCAGGTCGTCGACCCTTCTGCGCAACTTCACCATGCTTTCCGACTCGGCCCCCATCGCCTGCTCCTACCGGGTCGTCAGGGAATATCCCCACCACAGGGAACACTTTACACAGGGACTGGAGTTTCACCAGGGGCATCTCTATGAGGGTACCGGTGAAAATGGCCGCTCTGCGCTCTATAAGACCGACCTTACCTCCGGAAAAATTCTCCTTTCGGCCAAACTCGACGACCGCTATTTTGGGGAGGGCATTACGATTCTTGACGGAAAAATCTACCAGCTGACTTACAGGCACCGGACTGGTTTTGTATACCGGCTTTCCGATTTTGCCGTGGTCGACAGTTTTGCCTTTGCCTCACAGGAAGGGTGGGGGCTTACCAATGACGGTAAAGCCCTGATCATGAGTGACGGCACGGAAACCCTGACCTGGATAGATCCTTCCGGATTCAGGGTAATCAGAAAACTGCAGGTCGCCGATCAAGAAAAAGTATACCGATACCTCAATGAACTGGAGTATGATAACGGGCATCTCTGGGCCAACGTATGGGGGACCGACATGATCATCAAAATAGACGCCGCTACCGGAAAGGTGAAGGCTGTCTTCGACCTGAAAGGGATTCTAAGCGTCATGGCCGCAGGCACTTCAGACCGTCTCGACGTTCTAAACGGTATTGCCGTACTTCCCTCCGGAAACCTGCTGGTCACCGGTAAACTGTGGCCAAAAATGTTTGAAATCGAACCTGTTTGTTCAGAATAGGGTGGGGGAGTCGCCATACCTGTGCCGCCCCAGATGCTGATAGGCCAGTTCTGTCACTTCACGCCCCCGCGGAGTGCGCTTCAGAAAACCTTCCTTGATGAGATAAGGTTCATATACCTCCTCGATGGTCCCCGCATCCTCCCCAACCGCCGTGGAGATGGTGGAAATTCCTACCGGTCCGCCCCTGAACTTGTCAATGATGGTCACCAGAATGCGGTTGTCCATGTCATCAAGACCATATTTGTCGATATTCAGCGCCTCCAGGGCGTAACGGGTGATTTCCAGGTCAATCTTCCCTGATCCCTTGACCTGCGCAAAATCACGTACCCGCCGCAACAACGCATTGACAATACGGGGTGTTCCCCTGCTCCTGGAGGCGATTTCCACGGCCGCCCTCTCTTCGATGGGCACATGTAAAATAGCCGCCGACCGGTGCGCAATCTTGGTGAGCACCTCCACATCGTAATACTCCAGATGAAATTTAATTCCGAAACGGGCCCGCAACGGCGAAGTGAGCAAACCTGAACGGGTGGTAGCCCCTACCAGTGTGAAAGGATTAAGTTCCAGCTGTATCGAACGGGCACTCGGCCCCTTGTCTATCAAAATGTCAATCCGGAAATCCTCCATCGCCGAATAGAGATACTCCTCTACAACGGGCGACAACCGGTGGATCTCATCGATAAACAGCACATCGTGTGGTTCCAGATTGGTCAACAGTCCCGCCAGATCCCCAGGCTTGTCCAGTACCGGTCCTGAAGTGATTTTTATGTTGACACCCATCTCATGGGCTATGATCGATGACAAGGTGGTCTTACCCAGACCGGGCGGACCGTGTAGCAATACGTGATCAAGGGATTCACCTCTCTGCCGGGCCGCTTTCACGAATATACGCAGATTCGCCACCGTCTGATCCTGCCCGCTGAATTCCCCAAACGACAAAGGCCGCAACTGATTGTCAAAATCACGGTCCCTGTCGTTATAACTGTTCCCCCTGATGTCCAGCAAATCTGCCATGCCTTCCTTATTGCAAATTCAAAGCTTCGAAGATATCATGGAGTTTCCTGATATCAAAAGGTTTTGGCATATACTCATCCATACCCGCGCTCAAACACTGTTCCCGGTCATTGTCCATCGCATTAGCAGTCAATGCGATGATGAGACTTTTCCGGCCCGAAACCTGCTCTGACACCCTGATCCTGCGGGCTGTCTCATAACCACTGATCCCCGGTAACATCAAATCCATAATCACCAGATCGGCACCCGACTCCTCCATGAACTCCACTGCCTTCTCCCCCGTCGATACAATCACCACATCATGCCCCTCCCTCCCCAGGTAAAAGGAAAGAATTTTCTGGTTAAGCGGATTGTCTTCAACAACCAATATCCTGTATCTATTCATTTAATAATTGTTTAAAAAGGAAAATAAGATGAAAATGATACTGGCCTGTTGATATTGTTGAAAGATTTCAGGAGAAATTATTCCACACTTCAGTAACCAATCTTTTAAAGACATATCAACAATGTTATGTTTCTTAAATACCGGAAAATCAGTTTTAAAATAAAGTTTTCAAGGCGTGTTCATAAATATGAATACTGCCTGGACTGTCGTTTTAAACAAAAACAAACAGGTTGATATTTCAAATGTAAAAAAAGAAAACGAGATGGTTGTTCAATGCAGATTTTTACCTGATAAAAATTGCCATGAATCATGCAAAAATAAGACAGCATAAATATTTCGATTTTTTAAGATACTTTTGAACATTGGTATTAAAATGGCGTTTTTTGTAAGTAATTGTTTCAGAGATTATTATTATACAGTTGAATTCCGATTTCAACATACTTGAAAAAAAACTCGATGCTTTCCGACGAAAGTACCTGCTCTATCAGTTCATCAGAGGCGGGTTGATCGTCGGAGCGTTGTTCATATTGTTTTTTGTGACAGTCAATTTGTTGGAATACAATCTTTTCATGTCTCAGGTATGGAGGAAGATACTCTTTTTTTCGACGCTCCTTTTTTTCGGACTCCTGACCATGAGGTATGTTTTCTTTCCGGCTGCACAACTTATAGGTTTGGTACGCATTCTGAACAACCGCAAACTGAACGGAATCATTACCCGTTATGTGCCGGGAGTGAAGGATAAACTGATCAATGTGCTGGAGTTGCATGATCAGAGGGATTCCCTGTATTCTGAATCCCTGACAGGGGCGGCCATATCGCAGAAAATCAGTGAACTGAAACTTGTTGATTTTGGCTCGGCCATTAGTTTGAAAAACCTGAAAAACCTTTTTTTCTATTTTGTCGCTTCTTTTGCGGTGGTGACCATACTTTTCATGGCTGACCGCTCCCTGCTGACCGTTCCGGGCAATCGGATTCTTCATTTCAACCAGGAATTTGTGAAGCCTGCTCCCTATATGTTTATACTCGGAAATGACAAACTGGAGGTGGAAAAGGGGAGTGATTTCAGGGTGGAAGTGGAATGCCGGGGGAAGGAGATTCCCTCTGTACTTTATATCCATATAGGGGGTCGCGATTTTGTGATGAAGTCCATGGGGGAAGGGAGGTTTGCGTATGATTTCAGTGCGGTGGTAAGACCTGTTGACTTTCATTTTACCGATCTGAAGCACCATTCGGCAGGTTATTTGCTCGATGTGATCGCCCTGCCGGTGATCAACAGTTTCGGTGTCAGCATCGTACCTCCAGGTTATACGGGAATGGAAGGAACGCGGTTTGAGAATGTAGGCGACCTTAAAGTACCGGCGGGAAGCATCCTGACCTGGAATTTCGATTGTTTTGATACCGATTCGCTGTCAATGGAAAGGTCTGACAGCACAGTTTTAATAGCGGAAAAGAAAGGAAAAAACTTGTTTTCTGTGTCGGGCATGGTCAACCAGCCCGACCATTACCGGGTGGTGGTCTTCAATCCCAAAACGGGTCCCAAAACAGCCATGAGTTTTTCCCTGCAAATCATCCCCGACTATTTTCCGGAAATAAAAGTGGTCCAGATTGCCGATTCCATTCAGCTTACGCGGTTTTACTTCCGGGGAAACATACATGATGATTATGGTTTTGCAAAACTTCATTTTCACCTGGTTTCTGACGACAGGGATACCCTCTTCCCCCTGCCCGTCGTGCCTTACATGACCGACCAGGAATTCTACTATACCTTCGATTTCAGGGATTTCGCCTTCCTGGGTTCCTCCGTAAGCTATTTCTTTTCAGTAAGTGACAACGATGGGGTAAATGGTCCCAAAACAACTACTTCAGACAGTTTTTCCTTTACTTTTCCTGACCGGAATGAAATCAAAAAAAACCAGGAAGAGAAGTATGAAGAAATTGAAAAACTGATGAGCCAGAGCAGTCAGATGGCTGCGGAACTTCAAAGCAACATCAGGGAACTCCAGCTGAAAAACCTGAATGGGAACATTTCAGACTGGGAGAAGTCAAGGCTAGTAGAGGAGATCGTCAGGGAGAAAAACCAGTTAGAGGAGATTCTGGAGCGGATCGAAAAACTTAACAGTGAACAGAACAGTTACCGTAATACCTTTACCGAACAGCAGCAGGATATTCTGAAGAAGCAACAGCAACTCGAGGAATTGCTCGATACGGTCATGACCGAAGAACTCAGGAAGCTGATGGAAGAATTCAGCAAACTGGCCGAAGAATTTGACAGTAAACAGTTAAACGAATTGAGCCGGAAGATGGAGATGTCATTTGAGGATCTGTCGGAACAACTCGACCGGAATCTGGAGATGCTTAAAAAGATGCAGATTGAGCAAAAGCTTGAAGATCTCATCACCCGGGTGGAGGAGTTACGCGACAGGACTCTGGAGGAATCAGGGGAGATTGAAAAGGGTGAAGACACGGGGAAAATGGCCGAAAAAGCAAGGGAGGCTATTCATGAGCTGAACGATCTTGAGCAGGAATTGCAGTCGGTTCTGCTGGAGAACAAGGAGATGGAGAAGCCTGTGAATTTTGATGATTTCAGGGAGGATTTTGAGGAGATCAGGGAAGATCTGGAAAAGGCGGGTGATGAATTGCAGAAAGGCAGCCGCAGAAAAGGGGCAGAGAATCAGCGCAAAGCCTCAGAGAAAATGGGAAACATGGCCTTTGCCATGCGGCAGATGCTGGAAGCTTCCGACAGCGGGCAGAATGCGGAAAATATGCGGGACCTGAGGCAAATTCTGAAAAATCTGGTGTTTCTTTCTTTCAGTCAGGAAGATATTCTTGAAAAGGTAAGGTCCACGGCTTCGGGAGATCCGGCCTACAGGATGCTTTCCCGACAGCAGCAGAATTTGTCGGAGCAGAGCCAGGTCATCAGGGATTCACTGTATGCCCTGGCAAGGAGAGCTCCCGAACTGGGGAACGTGGTCAACAATGAAATTCTGGCCCTGGAGTTCAACCTGGTCCGTTCCGGTGAACTGATGGGGGAGGGGTTGTATTCCCAGGCTTCGGCAAACCAGCAACTGGTCATCACAGCGGCCAACAATCTGGCCCTTTTTTTAAGCGATGTTCTTCAAAGTATGGAGGATCAAATGTCAGATGCACAGGGAGATTCCGATAATTCATCGCAAGGAGGCAAGCCGGGAAAAATGGGCGGACTTCAGAAACAATCGGAAAACCTGCGGAAACAGTTGCAGCAGATGATTGAGGAGATGAAAAGCGGTATGGGGGGAAAGATGAGCCGCCAGATGGGGGAATCACTGATGATGCACGAGATGATGCAACAAATGTTACGGGAGCTGATGAATGGCGGAACCCTGGGAGGTGATGCCAGGAAGCAGCTTCAAACCATCGACCAACTGCTTGAACAAAACAGAAGGGATATCATGAACAAAAGAATACAGCCCGACTTGCTGCGCCGTCACCATGACATCATGACCCGGCTGCTTGAAGCAGAGAAATCGGAAATGGAAAGGGACCAGGATAACAAACGGGAATCCCATACCGCCGATGACCAGTTTTACAGTAATCCGGCCCTGATTTTCGAAAAAAACAGCGAGAAAAATATAACTATTGAACATATTCAGCGTAACAGTTTGAAAATGAACAGCTTCTTTCAGGACAAATACAAGAATTATGTAGAAAAGTTTAACTCCCATGCCAAAGAATAAAAAATCGGTCATCATTACTTCCGATACAGCGGAATTGCAATTGGTAGAACATTTTCTGACTGAAGTATTTGAATCTTACCAGATCGACCCTGAAATGTTCGGAAAAGTGCTCGTTTGCCTCAATGAAGCCGTGATCAATTCCATCATGCACGGAAACAAGTATGACGGTGAAAAAATGGTGAGAATAGAATGTTACACGTGTAATAAGTATTTGTATTTCAGAGTTATAGATGAAGGAGAAGGGTTTAACTTCGATGATCTTCAAGATCCCACATGCATGGAAAACCTGAAGAAGGAATCGGGAAGGGGAATTTTCATCATCAGGAATTTCTCCGATGGGATTTTCTTCAGGGATAAGGGGAATATTGTCGAATTCAAGATTGAAAGAAGTGGGCAGAATTAGTTTTTTCTTTGAGGATACCGCACGGGTGAGGATCAGGCAGGAGTATCTGCGCAAGGTGATCAGGGGCGTTGCCCGGAATGAAGGAAGGAATTCCGGCGTGATCAACGTCATCCTTTGTTCAGATGAGGCCCTTTTATCTATGAACCGGGAATATTTGAAACACGATTTTTATACCGATATCATCACGTTTGACAATACAGAGGGATCTGTTCTTTCGGGTGAATTGTACATCAGTCTGGACAGGATACGTGACAATGCTGCGGCGTATGGTGTGGATTACCGGGTGGAGCTCACAAGGGTGATTATTCATGGGGTTTTGCATTTGGCAGGATACGGAGATAAGCGCTCCGCCGAAAAGAAAACGATGAAAGCGAGGGAAGATTTCTATCTTCGCATGTTTGATACAGAACAGGTTTACTGATGTTACCGGTATATGATGTCATTGTAGTCGGGGGAGGCCATGCGGGGTGTGAGGCCGCCACTGCGGCAGCGCGGTTGGGGAGCCGTACCCTGTTGATTACCATGGACATGACCAAATATGCACAAATGTCGTGCAACCCTGCCATGGGGGGCATAGCCAAAGGACAGATCGTCAGGGAAATAGATGCCCTGGGAGGTCAGTCGGGTGTGGTGTCGGACCGTACTTCCATTCAATTCCGGATGTTGAACCGGTCCAAAGGGCCGGCCATGTGGAGCCCGCGTGCACAGATTGACCGCATGCGCTTTTCAGAGGAGTGGAGGCTGATCCTGGAAAATACCGAAGGACTCGATCTATGGCAGGATACGGTGGTCAGGCTTTTAATGGAAGAGGGAGAAGTCAGGGGAGTGGTCACCCGCATCGGCGTGGAATTCAAGGCACGGTGCGTCATTCTGACCAACGGCACTTTCCTGAACGGGTTGATGCATATCGGGCGAAGCCAGATGGAAGGGGGCCGGATTGGAGAATCCTCCTCCCTTTTCATCAGTGATCAGCTGGCACAGGCCGGATTTAAAACAGGCCGGCTTAAAACGGGTACTCCGGTCAGAATTGACGGAAGAACCATCGATTTCAGCCAGCTCACGGAACAACAGGGTGACACCGGCGACTACAAGTTCTCCTTTCTTCCGGGTGAAAAGCGTGCGCTGAGACAGCGTTCCTGCTGGATCACCTATACCAATCCGGAAGTACATGGAATACTGGAAACCGGATTTGACGATTCTCCCATGTACAATGGAACGATCCAAAGCACTGGTCCGCGTTATTGCCCGAGCATCGAATCAAAACTGGTCACCTTTGCCGAAAAGGAACAACATCAGTTGTTTCTGGAGCCAGAAGGCGAATACACCCATGAGTATTATCTCAACGGGTTTTCCAGTTCCCTTCCCTGGGACATCCAGTACCGGGCCCTGAAGGGTATCAGGGGACTGGAGCATGTCAAGATATTCAGACCGGGCTATGCCATAGAGTATGATTATTTTGATCCCACGCAATTGTGGCCAACCTTGGAAACCAAGCTGATAAGCAGGCTTTTTTTTGCAGGACAGATCAATGGAACAACGGGTTATGAGGAAGCTGCGGCGCAGGGAGTGATGGCCGGGATCAATGCACATCTGAAGGCGGCTGGACAACAGGGTGGATTTGTGTTGGGGCGTGATGAGGCTTATATTGGCGTACTTATCGACGATTTGGTGACCAAGGGGGTAGACGAACCCTACCGGATGTTTACCAGCAGGGCGGAATACCGTATTTTACTGCGTCAGGACAATGCCGATGAACGGTTGACGATGAAAGGGAAAGCCCTGGGACTGGTTTCGGAAGAGCGGGTTGCGCTGCTGGAGGAGAAGGTGCGCCTGAGGGAGGAGATTGTGGCGTTTATGAGAAGCTTTTCCATTAAGCCGGCATATGCCGATCCCTTGTTGTTGGCCAAAGATACAGCCCCGCTGAAACAGCCGGTTAAGCTCATTGAAGTGTTGTTGCGCCCGCAAATTTCCATTTTCGACCTGGAACGGGAGATCTTGCCATTCAGAAAGAAGGTACGGGAGTTGATTCCGGAGGCCCGTTTTGGGGAAATCATGGAATCGGCCGAAATAATGGTGAAATATGAGGGGTATATTCAGCGTGAAAAGAGCCAGGCTGATAAGTTAAATAGACTGGAACACATTGATATTCAGGGCAAATTCGATTATGAAACGCTGCAAAGCTTGTCGACCGAAGCGCGGCAGAAGCTGAAGGCGCTGCAGCCGGTCACGATCGGACAGGCGAGCCGGATACCGGGGGTGTCGCCGGCCGATATTCACGTTTTGCTCATTCTGTTGGGCAGATAAATGTTCCACGTGGAACAAGAAGAGGAGGAATGATGATGGATTTAAAGAGTTATATCAGGGAGGTGGCTGATTTTCCCCAGCCGGGCATCAGTTTTAAGGACATTACCACGCTGATCGGCGATGCTGGCGCGTACCGGGAGGTGGTGGATCGGATTACAGATCATTTCCGGGACAAGGGGATCACGCGGGTGGTCTCCCTCGAGTCGCGAGGCTTCATCGTGGGGGGCGCTCTGGCTTACCGGCTGGGCGCCGGCTTTGTTCCCATCAGGAAGGCGGGCAAACTCCCCGCCTCTACCATCTCCATGTCTTACGCCCTGGAGTACGGTACCGATACCATCGAAATCCATGCCGACGCCCTTTCCGAAAAGGATGTGGTCCTGATCCATGATGATCTGCTGGCCACTGGGGGTACAGCCCTGGCTGCCCTGCAACTGGTCAGAAAAATGAAGGTGGCCGCCATCCACCTTAGTTTTATCTGTGATCTGCAGTTCATCCAAACCCCCCTTAAGGAGGAACTCCAGAAATACCACCCCCATGTGCTGGTCCGCTACCCTTAATCCCTACCCTTGGCTGAAAAGATCGTCAACCGCCATATTGGTCACCTGAAGGAACTCATTGCCCTGCTGCCCGACCTTCCGGGGATTTACCAGTATTTTGATAATACGGGCATGATCATCTATATCGGGAAAGCAAAAAACCTGAAACGCAGGGTCTCCTCCTACTTCACCAAAACACCCGAAAACAGAAAAACAGCCCTCCTGGTCCGTAATATCGCCGACATCCGGCACATGGTCGTGGATACGGAGGAGGATGCCCTCCTGCTTGAAAACAACCTGATCAAAAAGTACCGTCCGCGTTATAACATCAGGCTGAAGGACGACAAAACCTATCCCTGGCTCTGCATACGCCACGAAAGATTTCCACGCGTTTTCAAGACAAGGCAGGTGGTCCGTGACGGATCAGACTATTTTGGCCCCTTTACTTCCTGGATTACCGTGAGTACTCTGCTGGAGCTTTTTAAGAAGCTGTATAAACTGCGTACCTGCAATTACTTGTTGTCGGAGGAAAACGTCGCCAAAGGGAAATACCGTCTCTGCCTCGAATACCATATCGGCAACTGCACAGGTCCGTGCGAAGATCTGGTCAGTGAGGAGGAGTACAACCGGGGTATTACCGAAATCAGGGATATTCTCAAGGGAAATGTGTCGGGTGTGATCAGACAGCTGAAAGAATTAATGAAGCGGCATGCGGCGGAATACCGTTTTGAAGAAGCCCAGATGGTCAAGGAGAGGATCGTCGCACTGGAAAAATACCAGAGCCGTTCTACAGTGGTGAGCACTTCCATCACCGATGTCGACGTATTCACCATCGATTCTGACGAAAAACTGGGGGTGGTCAACTACCTAAAGATCATCAGGGGTGCCATTGTGCAAACCTACAGCATGGAGATCAGGAAACAACTTGACGAACCCGACCAGGAACTGCTTTTGTCGGCTCTCATCGACATCCGACAAAAGATATACAGTCAGGCCAGGGAGATCATCGTGCCTTTCAGAATGACCGCCGAACTAAAAAACATCAAATTCACGGTACCCCAAAAGGGGGAGAAGTACAAGCTTTTGGAACTTTCTCAACGGAATGCCCGGTATTTCAGGCTGGAAAAGGAGAAGCAATATACGACGCAAACCCCGTTGCGGCCTGCGGAAAGAATTCTGGAAACCCTGCGAAAGGACCTGCATATGCAGATGGTTCCGGCCAGGATTGAGTGTTTTGATAACAGCAACCTGCAGGGCAGTTTCCCGGTGGCCGCTTGTGTGGTTTTTATCAACGGAAAACCTGCCAAAAGGGAATACCGTCATTTTAACGTGAAAAATGTGGAAGGAATAGACGATTTTGCCTCCATGGAGGAGATCGTGACACGCAGGTACCGGCGGCAACTCGAAGAAGAACAACCTCTGCCACAACTGGTGGTGATCGACGGGGGTAAAGGGCAGCTGTCGGCGGCAACCTCAGCCCTTGAGCGTCTCGGACTGCGGGGGAAAATTACCATTATCGGCATCGCCAAAAGACTGGAAGAGATCTATTTCCCGGGCGACCAGGTGCCTCTTTACCTCGACAAGAAATCGGAGTCACTTCGTTTACTCAGCCAGCTCCGCGATGAAGCCCACCGATTCGGTATTACTTTCCACCGACAGAAACGCTCCTCCGGTTTTCTCAAGTCGGAACTTGAAAATGTGCCGGGTATCGGACCGGCCACCCTGCGCAAACTGCTTGTAAAATTCAAATCGGTCAGAAATCTCAGGGAACGCTCCCACGAGGAACTGGCCGTGGAGGTGGGAAAGGCCAAAGCCTCCCTGATCAGGAATTATTTCCTTCAAACAGGCGATTCTTCTGCGGATGAATCTCCGTCAATCATGGAATAGTGGTGTTTATCTTCTTTAATATCAAATTAATACACACTATTTAACAAAATGTATCGCAATTCCGGCCCTCCACCGGATCAGGCCAGGGCGGGTGTGGTAAGGGCTGCATTCTAAAGGCTGCTGTGGATTTTTCTGAAGAGCGCATTTTCCACGTGGAACAATCTGTGAAGGGTAACCAAATCATAAACGGGGAATACATCATATCAGGGAGTGCAGAGGCCCCTTTTCTGACATCAGAAGGGTTGGCGGTACTTTTCGTCGGTTTCCAGCAATCCGAGATAGCTGGTGTAGCGTGAGAGGGCTACCGTTCCGTTTTCCACCCCCTTTTTGACGGCGCACCCGGGTTCATGGGTATGGGAGCAGTTGTTGTATTGGCAATGTGCAGAAAGGGCAAAAATCTCGCGGAAATAGTGGGAGATCTCCCAGGGTTCCATTTCCAGCATGCCATAGGCTTTGATACCCGGGGTATCGATGATGTATCCGCCAAAATCAAGTTCGAAGAGCTCAGAAAAGGTGGTGGTGTGTTTGCCCTTTTCGTGGTAATCAGAAATTTCGCGTGTACGCAGGTTCAGTCCGGGCTGAAGACGGTTGATCAGGGTTGATTTGCCCACACCGCTATGGCCGTTGAAAACACTGATTTTGTCTTTCATCAGGTTTCTGAGTTCCTCAAGGCCATTCCCAAGCAAGGCGGAGGTATGCAGGCAGGGGTAACCTATTCCGGTATAGAGGTTGGTGAGTTGATTCAGGTTTTCCATTTGTTCCGGACTGTAGAGGTCGGTTTTGTTGAAAACCAGGATGACGGGTATCCTGTAGGCTTCGGCTGAGGCCAGGTACCGGTCGACGAAGGTGGTGGAGGTCGCCGGGTATTGGAGGGTGACCACCAGAAAGGCCTGGTCGATGTTGGAAGCGATGATGTGGGCCTGCTTTGAGAGGTTCTGTGATCTGCGGATGATGTAATTTTTACGTTCGTGAATGTGCCGGATGACGCCCACCAGGGTTTTCTGATCGCGGCTTTCCTTTTCAAGATATTGAAAATCAACCCGATCACCTACTGCGACCGGGTTGGTGGTCTGTATTCCCCTGATACGGAGATTTCCCCTGATGCGGCATTCGTAGCGGTTCCCTTCGTCATCCCTGACGGTGAACCAGCTGCCTGTCGAACGTATGACCATTCCACTCTTCAAAGGAGTCCCTCCTGTCATCAGTTCCAGTCGAGGATGATCTTTCCGCAGTTGCCTGCCTCCATGATGTCAAAGGCTTCCTGGAAACGGTCGGCAGGAAAACGGTGGGTGATGACCCCTGATACGTCAAGGCCTGAAAGCAGCATCATCTCCATCTGGTACCAGGTTTCATACATCTCTCTGCCGTAGATTCCTTTCAAAGTTAATCCTTTGAATATCAGTTTACTCCAGTTTATCGTGGTGGTGGTGGGGAGCAAGCCCAGAAGGCTGATTTTTCCTCCGTTGTACATATTTTCCACCATATCGTTGAAGGCTGCGGGGGATCCGGAGCATTCGAGGCCCACATCGAATCCACCCACCATATGGAGGGTGCCCATTTTTTCACGGAGTTTTTCACGGGTAGGGTCGATGACCAGGGTGGCTCCCATTTTTAGGGCCAGTTCGCGGCGGTAGGGGCTCAGGTCGGTGCCCACGACGTTACGGGCGCCTGCAAATTTGCAGATGGCTGCGGCCATGGCTCCGATGGGACCACCGATACCGGTGATCAGTACGTCTTCGCCCAGCAGGGGAAAGGAAAGGGCCGTATGGGTGGCATTTCCCATGGGATCCATGATGGAGAGGATCTCATCGGGAATTCGCTCGTTGATATGGAGGACGTTTTTGGCCGGTACGGCCAGGTATTCCGCAAAGCCCCCGTCGCGGCTCACCCCGATGCCGATGGTGTTGTCACAGATGTGCTGCCTCCCGCGCCGGCAATTACGGCAGTAACCGCATGATATATGGCCCTCCACGGTTACCCGGTCGCCCACCTTTACATTCTCCACCTCGCTTCCCGTTTCCACCACGTAACCCATGTATTCATGCCCGATGATTACCGGCGTTTTGATCGCCTGCCGGGCCCACTCGTCCCACTTGTAAATGTGCAGGTCGGTACCGCAAATGGCCGCCTTGCTCACTTTGATCAGCACATCGTTGGGACCGGGAACCGGTACCGGTACCTCCTCCATCCATATGCCCCTTTCAGGTTTGCTTTTTACCAATGCCTTCATGTGATTCTTATATTAATTTGTAATGTGCCATCCCGGAAAACAGTTGTTCTGTAGCGCTGACTCCTGCCCGACAGGCCCTTCAGCCCTTCCGCCCTCCAACAGGTTTTCCGGGTGAAAGGTAGGATTTAAAATACGAAAAAATAACTCAAAAAGTCATAATCCCCACCTTCTTTTCCATCTTCCGGCGTGTTGGCCCCCTTCTGACTGGCTGCAGGGAATATGGCTTCATGTGGCACGGCAGGCGAGCCTCCTTTCCGGCGGAATGAAGGGAATGCAGATTTAACTAGCCCGGCAGGCGAGCCTCCCTACCTGATCCGATCGACGACGCTTTGATGTCCATGGAACAGGCTCCGTTCGGTTCTGCCTGATTGCGATATTCCTGGCGGAACAAACATGGCCGTTTGTGAAAACCGTCGCAGGCTTGTTTCAGTCGTTTTTCTTGGGAGCGGGGTTGAAACGGAGTTCCCTTCCTCCAATGTGCCTGACGGGGTACCAGGCGGCCAGGAAGCCAATGGAGAGCACCACCCCCGAGATGAACAGCAGGTCGGAAATCTGGATTTCCACCGGATAGGCGGAAATGACGAAGGAGCCTTCGCCAGGCAGGGGAACAATGCCCCAGCGGATCTGGACCAGGCAAACCAAAACGCCCAGCAGAAGCCCCGCGGCCGTACCCGCCAGCGAGATGAGCCATCCCTCGAGGAGAAAGATTTTCCTGACCATTTCTTCCGGGGCTCCCATGCTGCGCAGGATCATGATGTCTTCCTTTTTGTCGATGATCAGCATGGTCAGGCTGCCCAGAATATTGAAGGAGGCGATGATCAGGATAAAGGCCAGGATGAGATAGGTGGCCCATTTCTCCATTTTCATGGTTTTGTAAAGGGCATCGTGTTGCTGGTACTTGGTTTGGACCAGGAAGTGGTCGCCTGCCTTTTCCAGGATGGTTTTTCTCACCTTTCTGACCGGGAATTCCGGGTTTACCTTCACCTCGAGGGCGCTTACCTTTCCTTCGGCCTCAAAGAGTTCACGTGCGAAGGCCAGGGGTACGAATACGGTACTGGCGTCGACCTCTTCCAGGAGGGCAAACACGCCTGATGGGTAGCAGCTTCCGAATTTGAGTGCTTTCCCGGGGGCGAAACTTGCGGAGTGCCCTCCGGAGGGCACGTAGAAGCTGACCGGGGAGGTGAATCCCAGGCTGATGCCCAGGTAAGCTGCCACCCCCTGTCCGGGAACTGCGAAACACTCCCCGCTTCCTCCGGGCATGAACTGGCCGTCAATGATCAGGCTGTCGATGCCGGTGATCTCATGGAAGCGGTCGTCGACACCTTTCATGGTGGCAATGAATTGTCTCTCTTCATAGGCCAGCAGGGCATTGCCTTCCATCACCGCGGAATATCCGGCGATACCGGGAATTTTGTCGAGGATGGGGGCTGTGAGAAGGCCGGGATCGAAGAATTTTCCTTCACGGGGGATGATCCTTAGGTCAGGGTCAAGCTGGCTGAAATAGGATTTGATGAGCCCGTCGAAGCCGTTGAATACCGACAGGACCACCACCAGGGCGAAAGTGCCGATAAGGATTCCCGTAGCGGCAATACCCGAAATAAGGTTGATCACATGTTGCTTCCTGCGCGAGAAGAGATACCGCCTGGCTATGAAATAGGGGAGGTTCATCGGGTCAGCAGGCGGTCGATGTTTTCGAGATAGTTGAGGCTGTCGTCGATAAAAAATTCCAGGTCGGGGATGATACGCAGCTGTTTAGCCACCTTATGGCCGATATGGCCACGGATCGATTTGGTCATTTGTTTGACGTGCCGGAGGGTCTCCTCTGCCTTGTCGGCAGGGTAAATGCTCAGGTAGCAGCGTGCCAGCGACAGGTCGCTGGTAATGCGCACCACCGTGACGCTGATCAGGAGTCCCTGGAACTCTCCCTTGAGCTCTTTCAGGAAAAGCCCGGCCATCTCCTTCTGGATAAGACGGGCAATTTTGTTCTGACGGGTTGTAAACTGTTCCATGACGGAGAATTATGCCCTCCAAAAGTACGTTTTTTTTCCTTAACGGGCCCCTGAAAGATGGAGGGGGCAATGGGGGCCGTTTGTCATAAAATGTGTATTTTTCGGAATTATTAACGGAGGAAAGTTCATGCGAACCGTCGGGATTGAAAACAGAGAGGAGATCGACCGGATCATCAGGGCGAGTAAAACCTGTTATGTGGCTATGGCAGAAGGGGATCAGCCCTATGTGCTGCCCATGAATTTTGCCCTCGACGGGGAAACGGTCATTCTTCACTCGGCACAATCGGGGCGTATGTGGGAAACCCTGCTGCGGAATCCGAAGGTGTGTATTAACTGGACCCTGGGTGAGGAACTGGCCTGGCAGGACGCCCATGTGGGGTGCAGTTACCGGGTGAAATCAAGTTCCGTCCTGGCCGAAGGAGTAGCTGAGGTGGTGGAGGATTACGGGGAGAAGGTGACCTGCATGGAGTTGCTCATGGCCCAGTACAGCGACCGGAATTTCCGTTTCAGTGAGCCCTCGATCGTCAATGTCGGAGTCATCAGAGTCAGAGTGAGCCGGTTTTCAGCCCGCCGTTTCGGAGCCAAGGCGGTCACCCCCTGGAGTAAACCTGAGCCTCGGGAGTAGTATGGGGAGCCGGGTTTTTGATGATCGGGGCCAGTATTTAAGATGATTGTGGCCTGTATGTCTGAAGACCGGGGCCTGCGCCCCGGAAATGGTGCATAAATAGAGAAACATGATATTTGTTACCGGAGGAACCGGCCTGGTCGGCAGCCATCTGTTGTTGTCGCTGGTGCTCAAACATGGCAGGGTCAGGGCTTTGAAGCGTCCTGCAAGCGATACCGGGCAGGTCAGAAAGCTATTTTCGTGGTACCGTGAAGATGCTGCGGAGCTTTTTGAACAGGTGGAATGGTGTGATGGCGATATCCTCGATCTTTTCTCCCTGGAAGCGTGGCTGAAAGGGGTGGAGACCATTTACCATTGTGCGGCGGTGGTCTCTTTTGAAAGCCGGAACCGGGCGCGGATGATCCACAACAATGTGGAGGGGACTGCCAATGTGGTGAATGCGGCCCTGGCCTGCGGTGTGAAAAGGATTTGTCATGTGAGTTCCAATTCGGCCCTGGGAAGCAGCCGCAACGGCACTCCCGTTACCGAGGCGACCAGTTGGGTTCCTGCACGGCGTAACACCGGCTATTCGGAAAGCAAATTCTTCTCGGAAACCGAGATCTGGCGGGGAGCCGAAGAGGGCCTCCAGGTGGTGGTGGTCAATCCTTCCATTATCATTGGTCCCGGAAAATGGGGCACCGGAAGCACCTCTTTTTTCCCGGTGTTGTACAAAGGCCTGAAGTTTTATCCCGAGGGTAAAACCGGTTTTGTGGATGTGCGGGATGTGGTGGATGCCATCATGCTGTTGACCGGGGAGGGGGATTTTGAGCGGGCCCGGGGGCGTAAGTTTCTGATCAGTGCCGAAAACTGGGGGTACCGTGATTTCTTCGGGGCGGTTGCCGATGCGTTGGGGAGGCCGCGGCCGCGGCTCAAAGCTTCGGGCTGGATGTTGGAAACGGCCTGGCGGCTGGCGGCCCTCGGATCTTTGCTGACCGGCCGGAGCCCCGCCATGACCCGCGAAACCGCCGCCAGCGCCCGCTCCGTGAGCCTTTTCGACGGATCAGCCATCACCCGCGAATTCGGCTTTCAATACAGGCCCCTCTCTGAAGCCATCACCCATACCGCACACTGTTTCCTCCGGGAAATAAACCCCTCCCAACGACCTGCCGGTCAGGTGTGAAAGACCAGCAATGGAATGGAGGTGTGAAAAAGCATCTTCCGGGCAATCCCCGGATTGAACATCCTGGCCAGCATGTTTCTTTTGCGGGTGGTCAGGGCGATGACGTCAATTTTTTCCTGCTCAATGAACCTCTGGAGTTCCCCCAGGATGTCGTCCCCGATAATGAGCTGGCAGTCAAAGACTTTTGAAGGATATTTGTTGCGGAGGATGTCCTTCATTCCCTGGAGTTTGGCCACATCCCAGACCGGTTCTTCACTGCGCCCCACGTGGATGCATTTGATCTCGGCATGATACGGCTCAATGATCCGCATCAGTTTTTCGATGGCGGTGAAATCCTTTTCGTCGAAGTTGGTGGCATACAATATTTTATGGAAACTGGTGGCGATGTCTTCCGGGGTTTCCTCTGGAATGGCCAGTACCGGTACCCGGGCGTCGGTGATGATTTCCGCGGTCACGCTGCCCAGAATATCCATTTCGCTGCCGGCTTTTCCCTGGGTTCCCATAACAATAACCATGACCTGGTGTTTCTGGGAGTAGGAAAGGATGTCGTCACGGGGATCCCCGGCCTTGATGATGAATTCGGTTTCCACCTGGTTCCACACCTCACGGGTGAAATGGCGCACCAGTCCTTTCAGGAAGGCTTCCATTTGTTCCCGGGCGTTTTTCTCGGCATTTTCAAGGTGGACGACCAATCCGGTGTCAAAGGCGTAGATATCGCTGAAAGGCACCGAATAAACAATGGGATTGGGGTAGGCATGGAAGAGCACCATTTTGGCATTCAGGGAACGGGCGATGCCGAAAGCCACCCTGGCCGCCTTCATGGAATAGCCCGAGAAGTCGACGGGTACCAGGATTTGCCGTTCCTCTTCCCGCAAGGGCGGATGCTGTACCGATGACTTGCCCAGAAACTCCTCGAGAATGGGAAAAGCCTTTTCCAGATCTTCTTCCATGATCTGGACCCTGACAGCAAGAGAGGAGGTCCCCTCGGGCAGATTGAGGTCGTCGAGGACCGCTTCAATGGCTTCTTTTCCGAGAAGGGTTTTCAGGATCTGTGCCTTGGCAAATGGCAGCGTGGCAATGGTGAGTAGTTTCTGCTTCATGGCTGGTGGTTTTTACAAAGACCGTTGTTTAGTATTCGTGAAAAGTGGAAAGAGGTTACATCCTTCCGGCCGATTTTCGGATAATACCCAAAAAAAGCCCTGTCCGGAAGAAGCTCGGAGGCTTCCCGGACAGGGTTGAGGGGGATGGTACCGGCCTGCGGAGTTGGTTTCACACACGGATCCTTCCGGAAATCACCAGGAAAAGGGGACTTTCGTCCTGTTCTGGTTGTTCAGGCGGCTTAATGTATGGCGAACGCCTCCCTGATGGCATCGACGTAGTCGAGATTTTCCCAGGTAAATAGTTCCACTTCCATTTCCTTTTCCTTATGATAAGGGGGACAGAAATGTTTTACCACCCTGACAGGGGTACGACCCATATGGCCATAGGAAGCGGTTTCGGCATAGATGGGGAAGCGGAGTTTGAGGCGTTCCTCGATCATTCCGGGCCGGAGGTCGAAGAGGAGGTTCACTTTTTCGGCGATTTCGCTGTCGGAAAGGTTCACATTGCTCCGGCCGAAGGTGTGGACATAGAGTCCTACGGGTTGGGCCACTCCGATGGCGTAGGCCAGCTGGATGAGGATTTCGTCGGCTACGCCGGCAGCCACCATGTTTTTGGCAATATGGCGGGCGGCATAGGCGGCAGAACGGTCTACCTTCGAGGGATCTTTGCCCGAGAAGGCGCCTCCTCCATGAGCTCCCTTACCCCCGTAGGTATCCACGATGATCTTGCGTCCTGTAAGCCCTGTATCGCCGTGGGGCCCACCGATGACGAATTTGCCGGTGGGATTGACATGGTATTCGATCTCCCCGTTGAAGAGGTTCCGCATCCGTTCGGGAAGCCGGGCCACCACCCTGGGTATCAGAATATGGATCACGTCTTTTCTGATTTGGGCCAGCATGGGTTTGTCTTCGTCAAACTCGTCATGTTGGGTCGACACCACAATGGTGTGCACCCGCAGGGGAGTGTGGTCATCGCCGTATTCAATGGTAACCTGCGACTTGGAGTCGGGGCGGAGATAGGGCATGGGGCTGTTTTCTTCGCGGCGGATAGCAGCCAGCTCGATCAGTATCCGATGGGAAAGTTCCAGGGGCAAAGGCATATAATCATCGGTATCCTTGCAGGCATAACCAAACATCATGCCCTGGTCGCCGGCACCCTGCTCTTCCTTACGGGCTTTTTCCACCCCCCTGTTGATATCGCCGCTCTGTTCATGAATGGCCGTGAAAATCCCGCAGGAATCCCCGTCGAAACGGTATTCCGCCTTGGTGTATCCTATCTTTTTGATCACATTTCTGGCCACCTCCTGTACATCCACGTAAGTATTCGATTTGACCTCCCCGGCGATCACCACCTGCCCGGTCGTCACCAGGGTCTCAATGGCCACCTTCGAATCAGGGTCATAGGCCAGAAACTGGTCCAGCAAGGCATCTGAAATCTGATCGGCCACCTTGTCGGGATGACCTTCCGATACCGATTCACTAGTGAATAAGTAGCTCATAATAAATCCTTTTTTGTGTCTTTCAGAAAAGACACGGTTCCACAATCAACAAAAACTACTACAGGAGAAGAAACATAGGGCAGTGGCACTGCCTGATTGTTTTAGCATTTTTGAGTGGTTGCAATCAATCACAAATCTTTCCACGTAGCGGGGACAAAGTTAGAAATCTTTTTATTATTTCCGAAGGGCTTCGGCGCCTCCCGTAATTTCGAGGATTTCCTTGGTGATGGCGGCTTGCCGGGCTTTGTTGTATTGAAGGGTCAGGTCGTTAAGCAGATCGGTGGCATTGTCGGTGGCCTGGTGCATGGCGGTCATGCGGGCGCCCTGTTCCGCAGCCCAGGAGACCAGAAGGGCTTTGTGAAAGGTGATGCGGAGCCACATGGGGATCATGCCGGTTACCACCTCTTCCGCCGAGGGTTCGTAGATGGTATCCCCCGTCAGGGCTTCCTTGCCTGGCCCGGGAAACTGCAAGGGCAGAAACGTCTCCCTCACCTGGGTATATTGGGCAGCATTGACGAAATCGTTGTAAACCAGTTCTATGGTTTTATATTTTCCCGTCAGAAAGCCGGTGATGACCTCGTCGCAAAAGGCGGCGCAGTGATCATAGTCGAGCTGGTCGAACAGGTGGTTATGACTTCCTGACACCCTGATTTTATGAGATAGGAGGAATTTTTCACCCTGTTTGCCGATGGCCATGAAATCGACGAGATCGTCATGCGCTTCGCTGAGATATTTCTCCTCGATGAGGTCCATAGCGGCATGGATGACGGCCGAGTTAAATGCTCCGCACAATCCCCGGTTGGCGGAAATCAGCACCACCATAACCCTTCCCTGGTCGCTCCGGGCGGTGTAAGGATTTTCCTCAAGGGTACCGGCGCCTGCTGCGGCTGAAAAAAAGAGTTCTTTGAATTTCATGGCGTAAGGCCTGAAACTGATCACCGCGTCCTGGGCCTTTTTCAGCTTGGCAGCGGAGACCATTTTCATGGCGCTGGTCACCTGGCGGGTGGTTCTGATCGATCCGATACGGGTTCTTATTTCTTTCAGTCCTGACATAACGCGGAGGGATGGTGAGGAATTTCCCGGGCCTATTGACCTGCCAGGAAGTTCTCGGTGATTTCGGCGGCAGCGGCCTGGAGGTTTTTTTCGGCATCGTCGGTGAGAAGGCCTTCAGCCAGCAGGTCCAGGGTACTGCGGTATTTGAGTTCAAGAAGCTCCAGAAAGTCGGCTTCGAAGCGTTTTATCTTTTCCAGGGGGATTTTCCGCAGGAGCTCCCGGGTTCCGCAATATATGACGGCGATCATATGTTCGAGTTTGACCGGCTGATACTGGCCCTGTTTGAGGATTTCGACATTTTTGCGGCCTTTGTCGAGTACGCGCAGGGTGGCCATATCGAGGTCGGAGCCGAATTTGGCGAAGGCTTCCAGTTCCCTGAACTGGGCCTGGTCGAGTTTGAGGGTTCCGGCGATTTTCTTCATGGCCTTCACCTGGGCTGATCCTCCTACGCGCGATACCGAGATGCCTACGTTGATGGCTGGGCGTACACCGGCGTTAAAGAGGTTGGTTTCCAAAAAGATCTGTCCGTCGGTGATGGAAATCACATTGGTGGGAATGTAAGCGGAAACGTCGCCGGCCTGGGTTTCGATGATGGGCAGGGCGGTGAGGGATCCTCCGCCCTTGACTTTACCCCGGAGGCAGTCGGGGAGGTCGTTCATCCGGGCGGCGATTTCGTCTGATTCGATGATTTTGGCGGCTCTTTCGAGGAGCCGGGAGTGGAGGTAGAAGACGTCGCCGGGGTATGCTTCGCGACCCGGAGGGCGGCGCAGCAGCAGGGAGACTTCCCGGTAGGAAACGGCCTGCTTGGAAAGGTCGTCGTAGATGATGAGGGCATCGCGGCCGGTATCGCGGAAATACTCCCCGATGGCTGCCCCGGCATAGGGGGCGTAAAATTGCAGGGCCGCAGGATCGGAAGCCGAAGCCATCACGATGATGGTGTAATCCATGGCTCCGAATTTCTCCAGGGTGGCGGCCAGCGTGGCCACTGTCGATCCTTTCTGGCCGATGGCCACATAGATACAGTAGACCGGTTTCCCCTTGAGGTAGTTCTCGCGCTGGTTGATGATGGTGTCAATGGCCACAGCTGTCTTGCCGGTCTGCCGGTCACCGATGATCAGCTCCCGCTGTCCGCGCCCAATGGGAATCATGGCGTCGATGGCCTTAATGCCTGTTTGAAGGGGTTGTTTCACACCCTGCCTGAAGATCACCCCGGGGGCTTTACGCTCCAGCGGCATCTCAAACAACTTCCCGCCCAGGGGACCTTTCCCGTCAATGGGTTCTCCCAGGGTGTTGATGACCCGGCCTACCATCTTTTCCCCCACCATGATGGAGGCGATCCTGTTGAGCCTCTTTACGGTATCCCCTTCCCTGATGGTTTCGGAAGGCCCCAGCAGCACTGCGCCCACATTGTCCTCCTCCAGATTGAGGACGATACCCCTGGTACCGCTTTCGAATTCAATCATCTCATTCGATTCGACACGGGCCAGCCCGTGTATACGGGCAATACCGTCCCCTACCTGCAAAACCGTCCCCACTTCGTCGAGGTCGGCCTGGATCCTGAACTGCTCCAGCTGCTTGCGGATGATTCCCGACACTTCTGCCGGTCTGATTTCAGCCATGTCTGTCGTTGTTAATTTTTTCTTTATCGCGCCTCAAGGGCATTCCTGATCTTTTTAAGCTGGGTGGTGATACTTCCGTCATACTGGAGGTCCTCAATTCTCAGGACCATGCCTCCCAGGATTTCCGGTTTGATCCTTTGGGTGAGTTCGATTTCCTTTCCTGTTTCGTGTTGCAGCACCTCCCTGATGCGGTCGAGGCTGCCGGAACTGAGGGGTTGGGCCGTAGTCAGGGCCACCGGCAGAATACCCCTGTCGGCACGCACCATGTCCAGGAAATCACGGCAGATGCCCGGAAGGGCGTTTTCCCGGTTGTTGTCGGTGACCAACAGGACAAACCGCAGGGTAAACGCATGGAGGAAGGGCTGCAGGCTTTCGCGGAGGATCTCTTTTTTCCGGGAATTTTTAATCACGGGGTTGCCCAGAAGGCCGGCGAATTCCTCTGAATCACGGCAAAGGCCAAGCAAGCCGGCCATGTCATGGTGGAGTTCAGGGAGGATTCCCTTCTCCTTACCGGCTTCAAAGAGCGCCCTGGCATACCTGACGTGAATTTTGCCCTGGTTCATGATCAGTTGAGTTTGAAATCTCCGAGCTGGTTATGGATAATCTCTTCCTGACGGGAGGTGCTGTCGAGTTTTTCCTGCAGGATTTTCTCGGCGATCATCACGGAATAATCAGCGATTTGGCGGCGGATGTCACCCAGGGCCTTCAGTTTTTCGGTTTCCATTTCCTCGCGCAGGCGGGCCATCATGCGTTGGCTTTCGGTGGAGGCTTTCTCGCGGGCTTCGGCCAGGATTTTCTCCCTGATGTCGCGGGCGTCTTTGAGGATCTGCTCTTTGTCGCGGATGGCCTCGGCCCTGATCAGGTCCTGTTCTTCTTTGAGGGAGCTGATCTGGCGGCGGGCCTGTTCGGCAGCCGTCAGGGCATCCCTGATCGATTCCTCGCGTTCCCTGAGGGCCGTCAGGATAGGTTTCCAGGCAAAACGCCTCAGAATGTAAATGACAATCCCGAAGATGACGACCATCCAGAGAATGGTTCCTGCGGCAGGTGTGACCAGTTCCATCGTTTGTTGTTTTAAGGTGAATACGCACCCCCGGGAGTTCCGGGGGTTCTGCGGCGGCAGGAATTATCCCAGGAAAATGACCAGAATACAGGTGATCACGGCAAAAAAGGCCACCCCTTCGATAAGGGCGGCGGCGATGATCATCGTAGAGCGGATGTCACCACTGGCTTCCGGTTGCCGGGCGATGGCCTCCATTGCACTGCCGCCGATGCGGCCAATCCCGATGGCGGCCCCAATGGTGGCCAACCCAGATCCCAGGGCAGCCCCGAAGGATCCCAGAGCCACTTCAGCCAAGAAAAATAAGAGTGTTGTCATAATGTCAATATTTAATTGTAAGTCAATAGTTTAATGGTGTTTTGCCGTGGCCATCCCAAAGTAGAGGGCCGACAGCAGGGTGAAAACAAAGGCCTGAATAAAAGAGACCAGCACGTCGAGCAACAGGATAAAGACGCTGAAGAGAACCGATACCGGGCTGATCAGAAAGCCCCCTGCGGGCCCGAAAAGGTGACTGAAGATAAAAATCAGGCTGACAAAAACGGTGACGATGAGGTGCCCGGCCATCATATTGGCGAATAACCGGACCATCAGCACGAAAGGTTTGGTGAGCATGCCGAAGAATTCCACGAAGGGCATCAGGGGGACGGGGAATTTCATCCACCAGGGCACATCGGGGTTGAAGATCTCTTTCCAGTAGTGTTTGTTTCCGCTGAAGGTAGTGACCAGGAAGGTGACCATGGCCAGAACCAGGGTAACGCTGATATTTCCGGTGATGTTGGCTCCGAAGGGAAAAATGGGGATCAATCCGGTCAGGTTATCAGCCAGTATAAAAAAGAACATGGTGAGCAGCAGGGGGAGGAATCTCTCGTAGTGTTCCCCGATGGCGGGGCGGGCGATTTCATCGCGGACAAAGAAGATGACCGGTTCAAGGAGGTTCTGGAGGCCGGAGGGGGCTTGACCCTTGTTTTTAAGGGTGGCGCGGGCCATGGTCATCAGGAGCACCACCAGGAGAATGGCTGAGAAGAGGGCTCCGGCCACTGTTTTGGTGATGGAAAAGTCGAAGGGTTTGCCGCTGATCTCTCCCTGTGCATTGATTTCCACGATCTGGCCCTCGTATTTTCCTTGGGTGGCGATGGCAAAACCCTTCCAGGAGGCGTGTCCGTGGCTGAACCTGGAGGAGAGGAAGGCGTGGAATCCTGTTTGGCGGCTGTAAAGGAGGATGGGCAGGGGTACCGCGATATGGGTATGGCCGATGGTGGCAATATGCCATTCGTAGGCGTCGGCCACGTGGTCGATGACGAATTTCCCCGCATCAAACGGGGCCTCCGCGTGCGCATCGTCTCCGGGATCTCCGGGATTCTCACGGCCTGAGGCCGCTTGCCCTGCCGGCATTTCATCCCCAACGGGAATCCCTCGTACCTCCCCTGTGCCCGGAAAGCTTCCGGAAGCAGGAACCAGGCCTGCTGCCAGGAAAAAAAGAAGCAGATATAAACGGTACAGTATACGCATGATCCTGACCTGAATATGGCAGTCAGGGACAAATGTAATTAATTTTGTTAACGGAAATAGCGGCAGGGTCCCCTCAATATCAAGAAGAAGGGGGAGTATTTTCGTAATAAAAAGAGGCCTTTATCGGTTGGGGGGTGTTTTCTGTCTGACCAGGCGGGCCATTTCCGACGCTTCCAGGGTCACAAAAAGAAGGTAAAGGACCATCCAGGAGAGCACCATGGCGATGCCCTGTTCAGGAAGGAGCAGGAGCAGGAGCAGGGCTATGGACACGTAGAAGAAGAGCCTGGCCATGGTGAGGACCATGCTGGTACGGGTAAACCTTCCGGTGTTTTGGCCTGTGCTATTGGCGTGGATGGAAAAGGAGAGCAGGGAAAAGAGGGCGGCAAGCGGGGGAAGGAGGTACATCCAGGGGGTAGTCCACTTCCCCGGGAGAAGGAGAAAAAGGGCCGGGAGGGCCAGAAGCACCACGCCGGTAAGAATGGCCACACGCGGGAGATATCTCCGGAGGGGCGCCTGCATTTACGCTTTTTTAGGCGGCTCCTGCACCGTTTTTTCAGGGGTGGGCCCCATCTGGCAGGTGCCTGTGAAAAGGGACCCGGGTTCCACCGACAGTTTGGTGGTGACGATGTCGCCCGTGACCACGGCGGTCGCCTTGAGTGTGAGCAGCTCTGCGGCCGAAATCTTACCCTTGAAATGGCCCGAAATCTCCACGTTGGAACATAGAATCTCCCCTTCGATGCTGCCAGAGGCGCCGATGACCAGCCTCCCCTTGGTCTTGATGTTCCCGCGAAGATGACCGTCAATTCTGACATCCCCTTCAGCGGTGATATCTCCCGTAATCCTGGTGCCCGGACTGATCAGGTTGATATTCTGGGAGGGTGTTTCCGAATAACTCTTCTGATTCATCTTCATATGTTTAAATTGTGTCTGTGCTGAGAACCAAAGGAAAGAACTGCTAAGTTAAAAAAAAAGACCAGAATTTCTTCTGATCTTCCGGTTTGCACTTAAACGGCAATTTCTTTTTCGATGACCTGTTTTCCCCGGTAGTGTCCGCATTCGCTGCAGACGGTATGATACTGTACGGTAGCTCCGCAGTTGGAGCAGGTTGCCAGGGTGGGCACCACGGCCTTGTCGTGGGTTCTGCGTTTGTCCCTTCTGGTCTTCGAATGTTTATGCTTAGGATGTGCCATAGCTATTTAATTTTTAATTGTTATTCAATAAGTTTTTCAATTTTTCCCATCGGTCGTCCCCTTTTTCACCATGAAGCGGGGTATATTCCTTCAGTTTTTTCAGCATTTCCGGGTTGCAGCCACCGGGGCCTCCCGGAGGGGAGGGGTGGACATGCTTCAGGGGAATGCTGAACACCAGATACTCATAGATGATTTGGGCCACGTTGAACTGGTAATCGTCGGGGTGCAGCCAAATGACCTCATCCCCGTCTTCCTGTTCCGTTTCCCCGAATTTGATAATTAAACGGGCCGAATTTTCTACCGGTTGGTCATACTCTTCCAGGCAACGGTCACAGGTCAGCCTGACCGTTCCCCTGAGGGAGAGTTCCAGCGACATGAAAGTGTTCCTTTTTTCCAGGACCACTTTTGCCTCGGCTTCCGCGGCCTCAATTAGGCTGTTCTCAAAAAGTTCAAAGAACGAATTGCCTATGTGATAGTCAAAAACGTGATTGCCTTCCTTTAAACCTTTGAAGGCAATGAGATATGACGACAGCTTTTCCACGGCCAAAAAAAGTGTTGCAAAATTATACTTTTTTGCAATACCAAGAGAATTTTAACTGAAAATATTTATTTTCCGGTGTTTACCATCCCCCGGCGGAGGAGAATCCGAAAGGTGGTTCCCTTGTTGAGTTCTGAATCGCGGATAAAGATTTTGCCTTTGTGGTAGTTTTCGACGATTCTTTTGGCCAGGGAGAGTCCCAGGCCCCAGCCCCGTTTTTTGGTGGAGTATCCGGGGCGGAAGATGGTCTTGAACTGGGATTTATGCAATCCTTTGCCGGTATCGGAGATGTCGAGCTGGAGGGTGTTTTCTTTTTCCCGGAGGGTGAGGGTGATGACGCCTTCGCCGTTCATGGCGTCGATGGCGTTTTTGCAGAGGTTTTCGATGACCCAGGAGAAGAGGGCTTCGTTGAGGGGGATCTCCCAGTGGCCTGCAGGGTCGGCCTGGAGGTCGAATTTCACCTTTTCGGAGGTGCGGCGGCGGAGGTATTCCACGGTGCCGGCCAGCACTTTCCGGAGGTCGGTGTGCAGGAGTTCGGGGCGTGAGCCGATCTTGGAGAAGCGGTCGGTGATTTTTTCGAGGCGTCTGACATCCTTTTCCAGTTCATCGACGGTGGCGCTTTCCACCTCCTGGAGCCTGAGGATTTCGATCCAGGCCATCAGGGAGCTGATGGGCGTTCCGAGCTGGTGGGCGGTTTCCTTGGACATGCCCACCCACACCTGGTTCTGTTCGGCGCTCCGTGAGGCGCTGAAAGCCAGGTAGGCCACCCCGATAAACAAAAAGATGACCAGCAGTTGTACCACCGGGAACATACGCAGATTCCGCAGCAGGTAGGATTCCCTGTAATAGAGGAACTGCCTGGTCTCTTGATCGATGAAGATCTCGATGGGCGCATTCTGAAGTTTCATTTTCCGGAGTTCCTTCCTGAGGATTTCGTTTTTCCGCTGGGGGGGGAAGGCGATATTGGCATGGATCAGGATGGAGTCTTCATGGCTGGTGACGATCAGGGGGATGGAGGTGTTCTGGTTGCTGATCATTTCGATCAGGGAGATGTCGGTTTCCGAATCGAGGTCTCCGCTGGCCAGCCGTTTGATGGCTTCGGCCCAGAGTTCCACCTTTTTCCGCTCTTCCTGCGACAGTTTATCGGTGAGCCAGTTGGTATAGAGCAGGGAGGCCATGCCGATCATGACGGCTCCCAGGAACAGGAGGATCTTCCAGCGTCGTTTTTTCAGGTAAATGTCCAAATCAGGTGGTTCTAAGTTATAAACCTATCAACGCAGGAGGCAGGAAAAAATTATCTGCCGGCCATAATAAGGGCTTCCCTGAAGATGGATTCGGCGTCGAGGCCGCATTCCTTGTAAAGTTGTTCGATGGTGCCGTGTTCGATGAACCGGTCGGGGATGCCCATGATTTTCAGCTGGGAGGAGTAATTGTAGGCACTTTTGAATTCAGCGACGGCGCTGCCGAAACCGCCGGTGACGGTGCCCTCTTCGATGGTTATGATTTTGGGAAACTCCCTGAAGATGTGGTGGAGCCTCACTTCATCGAGGGGTTTTACGAACCGCATGTCGAAATGGGCGACGGTGAGGCCCTCCCTGAGGAGTTTTTTCACGGCGCGCTGGGCGAAGACGCCTGGTTTGCCGATGGTGAGGATGGCCAGGTCGCTGCCTTCCGACAATTGGCGGGAGGTGCCCGGTTCTATTTTCTCAAACGGATTTCTCCAGTTGACGGTGGTTCCGCAGCCCCGGGGGTAACGGATCGAAAAGGGCCCATAACCTTCGAGTTGGGCGGTGTACATCATGTTGCGGAGTTCGGGTTCGTCCATGGGAGCGGCTACCACCATGTTGGGGAGGGTGCGCATATAAGCCAGGTCGAATACCCCGTGGTGGGTAGCCCCGTCTTCCCCCACCAGTCCGCCCCGGTCGATGCAGAAAACCACATGAAGGTTCTGGAGGGCCACGTCATGGATCACCTGGTCGTAGGCACGTTGCATGAAGGTCGAATAGATGTTGCAGAAAGGTATCATCCCCTGCGTCGCCAGCCCGGCCGCAAAAGTGACGGCATGCTGTTCGGCGATACCCACATCGAAGGCACGGTGAGGCATCTTCTGCATCATGATGTTCAGGGAGCACCCCGAAGGCATCGCCGGGGTGATGCCGACGATCTTTTCATTCATTTCGGCCAGCTCGACGATGGTTTCCCCGAAGACGTTCTGGAATTTGGGGGCTTTCTCGAGTTCGCAGCCGCAGGAATATATTTTTCCGGTGAGCTTGTCGAATTTCCCGGGGGCATGGAATTTGGTTTGGTTGATTTCGGCTTCGGGGAATCCTTTTCCTTTTTTGGTGATGACATGGAGCAATTTGGGACCTTTGATTTCGCGCAAGTCGGCCAGTACGCTGGTGAGCTGAAGGACGTCATGGCCGTCGACGGGGCCGAAGTAGCGGAAGTTAAGGCCTTCGAAGAGGTTGCTCTGGTGAAGAAGAAGTGATTTGAGGGCGCCTTCCATTTTCTGGACGGCCCTCCGTGCCAGGGGTCCCAGTCCGCGCAGTTTTCCGAGGCCTTCCCATACTTCGTCTTTAAGCCGGTTATAGGTCTGCGACCGGGTGATGGAAAGGAGGTACTGGCTCATCCCTCCGACGTTGGGATCGATGGCCATGTTGTTGTCGTTGAGGATCACCAGGATGTCGGATTTCAGGAATCCGGCGTTGTTCAGGCCTTCGAAAGCCATTCCACCTGTCATGGCACCGTCGCCGATGATGGCCACCACCTTGCGGTTTTCGTTTTTGAGTTTGCTGGCTTCGGCCATTCCCAGGGCCGCGGAGATCGAGGTGGAGGAATGGCCCACCCCGAAGGCGTCGTATTCGCTTTCGTAGCGGCGGGGAAAACCGCTGATCCCCCCCATTTTCCTGTTGGTGTGGAAGAGGTCACGCCGCCCAGTGAGAATTTTGTGGCCGTAAGCCTGATGCCCCACATCCCAGACCAGCTGGTCGTAAGGCGTTTTATAGACATAGTGGAGGGCTACGGTCAGTTCTACCACGCCCAGGCTGGCCCCGAAATGACCGGGATTGTGGCTCACCGAATCAATAATGAAGTCGCGCAGTTCATGACAAACCTGCGGAAGTTCATTCCGGGAGAGCTTTCTCAGATCTTCCGGGGAATTGATGGAAGTGAGCAGATGTGGGTCCAATGGTTCCATTCAGCAATGATTTCGAGGGTCAAATATAGCATATTTGTACTGATTCGCTTCTTCAGGATAGCCGCCGACGGCATGGCGGGGAAACTGCTGTGCTTCCCGGCGAGGAAAAACGCAGTGCTTCCCGGCGAGGAAAACTACACTCTTTTCCCGGGGAGGAAACAGCGGCATTTTCCGGGGGAAAGGCCGGTGACCGTGTGGATGGCAACACAGAGGAATAGAGGGTCGCCAGAATATGGCGACCGGGCCGCGGAAGTCTCAGAGCGCCGCTGTATAGCTGGCGGCGAGCTGGAGTCCTTCGAGGGTGAGCATGGGTTCGATGTGTCCGATGGCGGGGATGAGGGGGGCCATGACGGTGCTGAGGCCTCCTGTGGCCACCACGGTGAGTTTATGTTGCAGTTCCTCTTCGGTGCGACCGATCATGGACGTGACCAGACCTGCATATCCCAGGACGATTCCCGACTGGATGGCGTGCATGGTATTCTGTCCCAAAACCGAAGGGGGGGGTACCAGGTGCACGCGGGGAAGCTGGGCGGTTTTTCCGGCCAGGGCATTCACCACCGTATTCATTCCCGGGGCAATGGCCACCCCCAGGATCTTTCCCCCGGTTCCTACGGTGGTGAAGGTCAGCGCTGTCCCGAAATCGATGACCATCACATATTCCCCGAATTTGGTCCAGGCCGCCAGAGCGTTGGCCACCAGATCGGACCCGATCTGATAAGGATTCAGGATGCCCAGGGGCAGCCGGTCGTAGGTTTCAGGGCCCAGGATTACCGGCCGCAGATTCAAAAAACGCTGCAACATGTCGATAAAGGGCTGCACCAGCGTGGGAACCACACTGCTCAGAACCACCGAGGTGATCTCCCCCGGAAGAACCTGTCCGTTGGATATCAGCGTTCTGAATATCACCTCATACTCGTCGGCGGTCTTTTCCGTATCGGTCTGAATCCGCCAGTGGGCCGTCCACGCCTCACCCGAATGAATCCCGAAAACAATGTTGGTATTGCCAATGTCGATAACCAGAAGCATAAGCCTGCGTTTTTACTGCCGGGAAACTACCCCCGGCAAGTGTTTGAAAGTGCAAGTTTATTCAAATTTTTACCATCCCTGCCCACTGATCTTAAAATCTCCGTTTTAAAAATTGATTGTTAGCAGATTAGTCCGTGAAAATTTATTAAATTGGTGCGTGGAATTTAAAAATGCAACCTGATGGAGAATTACCGTAATCCCCTGATTTTTGTGATTGAGGACAACCCGGTTTACAACGACCTGGTCACCGGGATCCTGAAAAGCAAGCACTTTGACAACCTGCTTTCCTTCCGTAATCCGGAGGAGTGTCTCAAAGAGATCCATCGGAATCCTGATATCGTCATTCTGAATTACGCGTACAGTGGTTTTACGGGGCTCGATTTGATGAAGAAGGTGCATCAGACCCGGCCGAAGGTTACTTTTATCTTCCTCAGCGGCCAGAACAGTGTGGAGGTGGCCGTAGGGATCATGCGGCAGGGGGCTTTCGATTATATTGTCAAGAATGAAAAGGCCCCTGATCATTTGGTATCGGCGATCAGGCTGGCCATCTCGGGGGAAAAGCGGCAGAGTGTCAGGAAAGGGCTCCGCTGGGGAGCGGTCCTGCTCTTCCTGCTGATTCTTTTTCTTTTCATTGTGATCCTCTCACTGGGACTCTTTTCCGAACAGTTCAGATTATTCTGAGCAGAATGCTTATTTTCGGGGCTATAACCAAAAGCTCCGGAAGTGAAAGCATTGCAGGTTTTCAGAAAGTACAGCGCCCTGTTCTGGGCTTCGAATGTCATTGAACTCTTTGAGCGGTGGGCGTGGTATGGTTTTTACATGGCATTTGCCCTATACCTGGTCAATTCGGCCGACACGGGGGCCCTGGGGTTGTCACAGGGGCAGAAAGGGATCATCATGGGCACCGGTTCGATGCTGTTATACCTGCTGCCCCTTTTCACGGGGGCCTTGGCCGACAAACTGGGGTACCGCAGAATGCTTTACCTCGCATTTGCCCTTTACATCTCCGGATTTTACATGATTTCCGCCTTTCATTCCTTTGGAGGGGTCTTTTTTGCCTTTATCTGGACCTGTACGGGCGGAGCTTTCTTCAAACCCATTATATCGGCCATGATTGCCCGCACCACCGACAAGGAGACCTCCTCCATCGGTTTCGGGATTTTCTATATGATGGTCAATATCGGCGGATTCATCGGCCCTTTCATTGCGGGAATCCTTCTCCAGAAAAGCTGGGATTTTGTCTTTTACATGTCGATGGGGGCTATTGGTCTCAATTTCCTGATTACCTTTCTCTTTTTCCGTGATCCGGTGGTGAACACCGATGGTCAGCCGGCCGGAAGCAGCATCCTTCAGGCTCTTCGTAACATCAGGGAAACCCTGCTCAACTGGAAATACGTGCTTTTCCTGGTGATCATGGTGCTGTTCTGGACCGCCTTCAACCAGTTGTACTACTCCTTTCCGGTTTTTGTGGACCACTGGGTGGATACGGCCACCCTCTACCGGGGGATTGCGGTTTTATCGCCGGCATTGGCGGCCTCCATCGGCACCCCGGAGGGCACCATTTCCGCGGTGACCCTGTCCAGCATGGACTCCTTTTTTATCATCCTCTTCCAGCTGATGGTCTCGGCTTTTGTGATGCGCTTCAGGCCCCTGTCGGCCATGATGGGGGGAATTCTGGTGCTGGCGGGCGGACTGGCGCTGATGTTCAGCATGCAGAGCGGGTGGCTTATCCTCCTGGGGATTCTGATTTTCGGCCTGGGTGAAATGTCCAGTTCCCCGAAATTTACCGAATACATTGGCCGCATCGCCCCCGAGGATAAAAAAGCCCTTTACATGGGCACTTCCTTCCTGCCTGTGGCCGCCGGCCATCAGCTCGCCGGCTGGCTCTCAGGAGGAATCTACGAACGCATCTCCGACAAACATTACCTTTTGGCCGGGGAGCTCTCCCGCCGGGGAATCACCTTTCCCGAGATCTCCGCCACCTTTTCAAAAAACGATTTCTGGAATGAGGCCGCCTCCCGCCTGGGTATGAATTCCGCCGAGCTGGGCACTTTCCTTTGGCAGAACTGCCATCCCTGGCATATCTGGTATCTCTTCAGCGGCATCGCCCTCCTGGCCATGCTCCTGCTCTGGCTTTACGACCGCTTTCTCATCGGCAGGGAGGAAGCCTGACCCCCATGGCTGACAGCAGCTGCACACGCGGTAAAAAAAAAGGCATCCTGTATACCAGGACGCCCTTTCTTACTGTTTTTTCCGGATTATTCGTTGGCGGCTTCTCCGGGAACGGGAACGACCGCGTTTTTCATGTAGCCCACATCGCCCATGACATAGGTGGCGGGCCCCAGTTTAAGGTCAGAGTTCATCATTTCCTCAAGGGTTACCTTCTTGCCGGTATAGGCCGAGACGCGCCCCATGATGGCCACCAGGCAGCTCATGGCGGTGGCTTCCGCCTCATTCAGGGGCTTGTCTTCGCGGATACAGGTCACCAGGTCAATATGCTCCTGGTCATAGGGGTTGACGTCGACCGATTTTTTAGGAGAGCCGCTTTCATCAAGTGAATAGGGGAAGCTGTAGATTTCATTTCCGGCCAGGTCATAGATTTTGTTCTGGCAGTTGGTAAAACCTTTTGTTCCGCGGATGTATTCGCTGACGTTGTTTTCGCAGCCGTTGATCTGGCGGCACATGCTGTGCATGTGCATGCCGTTGTCATAGACGAAGTCTACCGAGAAGTTATCGTACTGGTCGCCGGTGATGCGGCGCTGGCGGGAGCCGAAGCCCACGGCACTGGTGGGATATTCACCCGTAAACCAGTTGATGACGTCGATGTTGTGGACGTGCTGCTCGACGATGTGGTCGCCTGAGAGCCAGCACCAGTTGACCCAGTCGCGGATCATATATTCCATTTCGCTCCAGTCGGCCTGGGGATTGCGGTGCCACAGTTTGTTCTGGTTCCAGTAGGCGTTTGCCGAGATGATATCGCCGATGGCGCCGGTGGCCACCTGTTTGTATACTTCGACATAATCGCGCTGGTGGTGGCGCTGGGTGCCGCACACCACTTTAAGGCCCAGGCTGTCGGCCATTTTGGCTGAAGCCAGGACGCTGCGGACTCCCGCAGGATCCACGGCCACCGGTTTTTCCATAAATACATGTTTACGGGCCTTGACGGCAGCCTCGAAATGTTCGGGGCGGAAAACCGGGGGTGTGCAGAGCAGGACCACGTCCACACCCGAGTCGATGACCTTCTGGAAGTTGTCAAAACCTACGAAACAGTTCTCTTCGGGGACCTCCACGTTGTAGTCGGCCTTGATTCTTGCCTTACAGCCGTCAACGCGGTCCTGGAAGACGTCGCCCAGGGCGGTGATGGTCACGTTGGGGCCGGCACCCAGCCAGTTGAGGGCGGCGCCGGTACCGCGTCCTCCGCAGCCGATGACCCCCGCCTTCAGGGGTTGCCCGTCGGGAGCCTTGTCCAGCAGCGGGGGAAGTACCAAATCATCCAATCGCTTAAAAGGCTGGCCGGTCACCAGAGAACCCGACTTCTGGCCGCCACCTCCCGAACAGGAGACCAGCGGATTAAAACCTACCACTCCGGCAGCGCCCACGGCAGCCGCCCCGGTGATGAACTTTCTTCTTGAAAAACTATTCTTGCTCATAATTTAGAATTTATAGTTGGCAACATGCTATTTTTTTCCTGTTTTCTCATCGAAATCGCAGACCACCCTGAAGGAGACGTGGTTGCAGTCGGAGAGCCACCATTTGCTTTTAGGCATCTGCGGGTCGGTTTTGAGCCAGGCTTCGGTTTGGGTCTGATCGCGTGCGGCGCTGCGCACATAAGGGGCTTCGCTTTTAAAGGCACCGCCCCTGATGACCCGTTCGCTGCCGGTGGCCGGTCCGCGGGGGTCGGTGACCCCGTCGGTGAGGAGCGTGTAGGCATCGGCGGCATACCAGTCGGCACAGTACTCCGCGGCATTCCCCAGCATATTCTTCAGTCCGAACGGATTGGCTTCCACCTTGTCGGGTGTTTGGGTGCGGCTCAGGCTGTTGGCCTCGTAGATGACATATTGATTGATGAGGTTATTTTCCTTTCCGAAGAGGCGGCCCAGGAATCCTTTTTTCATGAAATCGCGGGGTTCTCCCTCGAAGAAGTATGGGGTCTGGGTGCCTCCGCGGGCGGCGTATTCCCATTCGGCCTCCGTGGGGAGGCGGTAGTTTTTTCCGGTCACCTGCGAGAGCCACTTGCAGTAAGTTTCTGCGGCGTAATAACTCATGGTGATGGCGGGGCGGCTGCCCATACCCCAGTTCTGGTCGGGCTGCCCGTAGGGGGGTGTGGGGCCGGTGACGGCGTCAACGCCTGCCGGCAGTCTGGAGTTCAGGGTGTCGGAAATCGTCCGCGATCCTTCGGTATCGGTGGAGCGTCCTTCGGCAGCCGTGGCTCCATAAAAGGCCAGGAACGCCTCCCAGGTAACCTCCGTTTCGGCCATGAAGAAGGGGCTGACAGTGACCTTCCTGGCCGGGCCTTCATCTTCTTTCCGGAAGGGTTCGTCGCCGGGACTGCCCATCGTGAAGCTTCCTCCGGGAAGGGCCACCATCTTAAAGGAAACGCCGGTGCCCGGAAGGGTTTCGGTAAAACTCTCCAGGGTGCTGACCTGTGCAGGCTCCGTGAACACCTCCCTCCCGGCAGTCGCCTCCCTGCCGAACCCTACGTTCTTGTCGTGCTTCCGGTCAGGATCATAATGGCCTACGTCAATGTGACAATTCAGGCAGAGAAGTTCATCCTCTTTCTGGGTATAGTAGAGATGGGCTTCCTGCCCCTCTTTGGTCAGGGTACGGGGAAAGAGGTTTTCATGGCATTTCACACACGACTCCTGGTAGGTGAAATGCTGCGCCATCTCGACCGTCCTCCGGGCCTCCCAGTTGAAATCAGCACTGTCCTTGAAAAGGAACCCATATATATCTTTGGCTCCCAGCCTGATTTTTTCCTTAAGGTATCCCTCTCCCTTTGGCGGAAGATGGCACTCCACACAACCCACCCTCATCCCGCTCCGGGTGTCGTAATGGGTTGAAAGCTTCCAGGAATTGAAAACATGGGGATGTACATGACACACCTCACAAAACCCATTGGTGGAGGTGGCTTCTATTCCCTTGTGTGACAGCAGGGTAAGTCCGATGCCTGCGATAAACCCGGTTAAAATCAGAAGGTATAACCTGTTTTTGAAAAAAGAGCGCATATGCTTCATCAACCCGGGATTCCGGTTTTGTTATGGTTCAGAAATTTCACGAGCCTCAAATTTAGTAATTTATCACAGGCTGGGATTTTGGGCCGGTGAATTTGCACTTATTTAGAATCTGTATGGATTATGCCTGTTTTGACGGGAGGAGTGAAGTTTTTGCATGGGGTGGTAAAATGTGACATCCCGGGGGGAGGGGTGGTTCAGGGGAAGCAGAAATAACGTAAATTGTATTCAGATACAGAAGAGAAGGAGAGGGATCGGCATGGTTCTGCATGATTATTTAGAAGGTTTGCTGGAGTTGTTTTATCCGCCTTTGTGTGTGGCCTGTGGCCGGCGTTTGGTCACGGGGGAGCGCTATCTCTGCCTGCATTGTCTTGAGGATTTACCGCGAACGCGGTTTCACCGTGATCCAGAGAACAAGGTAGCGCAGATGTTCTGGGGGAGGGTGGCTGTGGAGCATGCCACGGCGTGGCTTTTTTTCAGGAAGGGAAGCCGTTACCAGCGGTTGGTTCACTATCTCAAATACAAGGGGATGAAGGAGATAGGTGATGAGATGGGCCGGCTTTTCGGGAGTGAACTGAAGGGTACTCCCTTTGAGGGGGCGGAGTGGGTGGTGCCTTTGCCTCTCCATCCCCGGCGGGAGCGGCGGCGGGGGTACAACCAGAGTGAATGGATTGCCCGGGGAATGGCCTCTGTGCTGGGGATTCCCCTATCGGCCGGCAACCTGGTACGCAGCCGGTTTACCTCCACCCAAACCCGCAAAAACCGCTTCGAGCGGTGGCAGAATGTCGAAGGGATCTTCACCGTACTCCATCCCGAGATGTTTGCCGGCCGTCATCTGCTGGTGGTCGACGATGTGGTGACCACGGGGGCCACCCTGGAGGCTGCTGCCGGCACCCTGCTGGCCGCCGGCGCTTCCAAGGTGAGCGTGGCCACCCTGGCCTGTGCAGAAGTGGGATAGGAGATGACCAGCCTGCAACGCATCGGATGCATCCGCATTGCCCCATGGAACCCGTATGGAGCCCATATACCTCTCCTTATGCGGTCGAAGCACCATGCGACTTTCATGGGAACGCACGGCAGAGTCACGCGGGCATGCGCCTGACACCCTTCACACCGGACTTAGGCCGCAGAGCTTCCTGCCTGGTCCATTATGCATTTTTTGCGGCCACCACCCTGATGGTAATGCCTTCCACCTCCAGGGTTTCCCCGGCCCTGATCTTGGCCCGCCGGCGATACTCGGTCTCCCCGTTGCGCCTGACCATCCCTTCGTCGACCATCATCTTGGCATGGCCGCCGGATTCACTCAATCTCAGGTATTTCAGCAGGCTGATCAGCTCGATGTAATCGCCGGTAAGTTCAAATTCCTTCTGGTGTACTCCCATATGTACTCTGTTTTTTCAGTTCTTCCTTGAGTTTGCGGGTAAGTCCCGCCGCCACAATCCGGTAGGAGTCATCGATCCAGTTTTTCAGCACTCCGGCGGGGACGGCATAAGTGTCGGTGATGTTGTTCCAGTGGACATGGCTCAGGTGGGATGCCGGGGTGACGCAGGGCCACTCTTCCCTCATTTCCGAGATTTTTTCAGGGGTGTTCTTCAGGGCGATGCCGATCCGGCCTTCGAGGTCAGCGATGCAGAAGATTTTCCCCATGACCTTGAATACCAATGTCGTTTCATCAAAGGGAAATCCTTCGCTCACACCCGGCCGTGCCAGGCAATATTCACGGATCTCTTCGATGTTCATAGCAGTGTGGAGTTGAATGCGTTGTCGTAGTGTTCCAGTTCGTATTCTCCGGGGCCCAGGAGGGTGACCAGGATAAGGTCGAAGCGGGTATCGCCGTTCCAGCCATGATAGAGGACCCATGCTTCGGCGGCGGTGAGGATGTTTTTCATTTTCTGAGGGGAGAGTGCGTCGGAGGGGTGGGCGAAATTCTCTCCCATACGGGAGCGCACCTCCACAATGACCAGTTCGCGCCCGTCACGGGCAATGATGTCGAGTTCGAGGTGGCTGATCCGCCAGTTGGTATCGAGGATCTCATATCCCTTATTTTCCAGGTAAGCCCTGGCAATATGTTCGGCCGTATCACCGGTGGCCCGGGTGGAAGGTTTTATTTTATTCATCATGGTGCGGGCCTGAAGGGGTTAAAAATCTGCCGGAACCAGGGAGCAGCCTTCGCTTCCCGTAATAAGGGTATAGGTACCGCCGCTGACCAGGGGGAAGTTGGGCTGTGCATGGCCTGCCGGGAAGCCGAAGGCCACGGGAAAGCCATATTCCCTGACCGCATCGAGGATAATCTCTTCCGCTTGATTCCCGAATGGATCGTCATTGTCTTTCATGCCGGTGAAATGGCCCACCACGAGCCCGGCCAGTGGTTTCAGTTTTCCTGCCAGCCGGAGGCTGACCATCATCCGGTCGAGGTGGTAGAGGTATTCCCCGATCTCCTCGATGAAGAGGATTTTACCCCGGGTATCGGCCTCGTAGGGGGTTCCGGCCAGGGCGTAAAGGAGGGAGAGGTTCCCCCCGGTGAGAGGAGCTGTGGTCATTCCCGGCCGGTTGAGCGGGTGGCCCGGCCATGTGAGGGGGTTTTTATCACCCCGGAGAAGGGCCATCAGTCGAAGGAAGCTCTCATTGGGGAGGCCGTCCTCGCCGAGGCTGTGACGACACATGGCACCGTGGACCGAGCGGAATCCCTTCCTGTGAAGAAGGCTGTGCAGCAGGGTAATGTCGCTGTAACCGGCCACCCACTTGGGATGTTTCCGGAAGCCCCGGAAATCGAGGTGTTCCAGCAGGCGGATGGTGCCGTAACCGCCGCGGGAGCAGAGAATGGCATTCACGGCAGGGTCGTCGAGGGCTTCCTGGAGGTCGGTGAGCCGTTCCCGGTCGGTGCCGGCATATTGAAACCAGCTGCCTGCGGCATGCCGGCCCAGTTCCACCTGGTGGCCTTCAGCCTTCAGCCACCGCACCATACCCTCCAGAGGCTCCGCTTCGCACTTCCCGGCAGGGGAGACGATCCTGATCACCGACCCCTTCTGCAAAAACGGAGGTGAAACCATCTTTTTCCGTTGTTCCCAGTTTTCCATCATTTCCACAGCATGACCATCAAATCAACCTCCCGGCTTTAACAGGCCAAACCATCGGGTCATTTTACGAAATCTAAAGCTAAAGATTCAGGGGCAATTATACAATAAAACGGAATGGTTTTTGAGATTTGCCCCAGTAATATCTGATCACTTAATACCTGAACATCATGAAAAAGGGATTTTACTTCTACGCACTTACGGCCGTCGTGATGTTCCTTGTCGCCCCGATGCAGGTTCAGGCGGGATTATTCCGTTCTCAGCCCGATTCCATCACCCTTTTTTATGACCGCGGGGAATTGCTTCTTCCCGGCGAATCCTTCCGCATCGGGGTTATTTCCCATATGAAGAACGGAAAGGTCAAAAGGAGCACCGGTTTGGCCGGAGGTACCCATCTGTGGTGGAATTACCGTGTGGAGGTAACCGGGGGGAGTTTCAGCGGAGGGAAGGTGACGGTAAATGAACGGTTGGTTCCTTCCAAAGGGAAGTATATCAGCATCAGGGTGTATCCCCGGAAGCAGCCGGTGCTGGTCCGTGAGTTGCTGCTCCCCCTCAATTATGAGACGGAAATCGTGTACCGCCCGGTGGAAGATTTTGACAAAGCCCCCGGCAGCCAGGTGAAAGGGGAACTGGTGGCCCGTTTTGATAACGGGATGGTCAGGGTCTACGAAGATCTGCGCAACAGCCGTGCGGCGGAGTATTACCGTTTTTGGGCCGATGGGGGAAGCTGGCAACGGGGAAGGTTTGTCATCGAGCCTGATTTCACCCTGATCAGGGACCACCGCAGCGATCTTTTCGTGGAGTCGCTGCGGAGTCAGGGGGTCACAGATACTTTTTCGGTGTGGCTGGACTACCGTCATGATTATGCGCTTTCGTTTCGCGGGAGGAGTGGCGGCATGGGCTTTTCGGGGATGAATGGTTTCCGGGGTGGTGAAGGGCAGCCTGGTGGGCATGGGGAGCCCGGGCAGGATGGCGAGTGGGGTGATGACGGTCCCGACGTGTCGGTATGGGCTGATCTGTATTATGATTCGCTGCTGAGTTGCAACCTGCTTTACCTCTATGCCAAAAATCTCTTTACCGGAGAGGAGTTCCGTTACCTGGTCAATCCTGACGGGGGGAGTCTGGAGGTGGTTTCCCGGGGTGGTGACGGAGGGAGTGCCGGCGATGGCGGCGATGGCGGCCCGGGGGGAAAAGGGCGCGATGGTGAAAAGTGGAAGGAGAAAGTCAGGGTGAAGAAGGTTGAAAAGCAGCCTTTTAAGGAGAAGCGTACCCGCAGGGAGGTACGTAAGGTGACCAACCGGGAAGGGAAGGAAGAGGAAGTGGCAGTGGATGTGGAGGTCGAGGAGGTTGTTTACCGGGATGTGGAGGTATGGGTGGAAGAGGAGATTGAGCGGCATGGGCCTGGTGAGGAGGGGGCTCCCGGAGGCTGGGGTGGCCCGGGCGGACTGGGGGGTATCGGAGGTTATGGCGGGAATATCACGCTTTACTTTACCGCGGATGCCTGGCCTTACCGTCACCTGATCGATGCGCGGGCACCCGGAGGTTCCGGAGGAAAACACGGCAACGGCGGAATGGCTGGCCCCGGTGGTCCCGGGGGCTACGGGAATCCCCCCGGATCAGCAGGGCCTTCCGGAAGGCCGGGCCCTGAGGCGATCGGCTGGGCTGAAGAGGGTCACAGCGGCAACATCCTGTTTGGGTCCACGGAAGAATTCTTCTTTTACCAGTCAGTCGAAAAATGAGTTATCTTTGTCCCCCGCACAAAAAATGACCATCCATGACTGATTTCAAGCGCACGCTGATCACGTCGGCCCTTCCGTATGCCAACGGGCCGGTCCATATCGGCCACCTGGCCGGGGTTTACGTTCCCGCCGACATATATGCCCGTTATCTCAGGTTGAAAGGAGAAGAGGTGCTTTTCATCGGGGGGTCCGATGAGCATGGGGTGCCCATTACCCTGAAGGCCCGCAACGCAGGGATCACCCCGCAGGATGTGGTAGATAAGTACCATGCCATGATCAAAGATTCGTTTCAGCGTCTGGGGATCTCTTTTGATGTCTATTCCCGGACCAGCGCTCCGATCCATTATGAGACTGCCTCGCAGTTTTTCAGGAATCTGTATGACGGGGGGAAATTCGTGGAGAAAACCACTGCGCAGTATTTCGATGAGGAAACAGGGCAGTTCCTGGCTGATCGTTATATTGTGGGTACCTGCCCGAAGTGTGGTTTTGAGAAGGCCTACGGCGACCAGTGCGAGAGCTGCGGCACCTCTTTGAGTCCCACCGAACTGATTACCCCCCGGTCCATGCTCAGCGGCAATACGCCGGTGCTGAAGGAGACCAAACACTGGTACCTGCCCCTTGACCAGTATGAGCCCTGGCTCAGGGAGTGGATCCTTGAAGGCCATAAGGAGTGGAAATCGAATGTGTATGGGCAGTGCAAGTCGTGGATCGACAGTGGGTTACAACCGCGGGCCGTCACCCGCGACCTCGACTGGGGGGTGCCTGTACCCCTTGATGAGGCACAGGGCAAAGTGCTTTATGTATGGTTCGATGCCCCTATCGGCTATATTTCGGCCACACGCGAACTCACCCCAGAGTGGGAGAAGTGGTGGAAAGAGCGTGACACCCGGATGCTTCACTTCATCGGCAAGGACAACATCGTTTTCCATTGCATCATTTTTCCGGCCATGCTGAAGGCCGAAGGGAGCTACAACCTTCCCGACAATGTGCCGGCCAACGAATTTCTCAACCTGGAAGGGGACAAGATCTCCACGTCGCGAAATTGGGCGGTATGGCTGCACGAATATCTCGAGGAGTTTCCCGGCAAGGAAGACGTACTGAAATATGTGTTGACGGCCAACGCGCCCGAGACCAAAGACAACGACTTCACCTGGAAGGATTTCCAGACCCGCAACAACAGTGAACTGGTGGCCATTCTGGGCAATTTTGTCAACCGGGCGCTGGTGCTCACCGAGAAATATTTCGAGGCGACGGTTCCGGCTGCCGGGGCGTTCACTGAGAATGACCGTCAGACCCTGGAGACTTTGTCGGTCCTGAAAGGGGAGATTGAAAAGAGCCTGAACAGCTTCCGTTTCCGGGAGGCGCTGAAAAATGGGATGGACATGGCCCGCCTGGGCAACAAATACCTGGCCGATGAAGAACCCTGGAAAGTGATCAAGACCGATCAGGAAAGGGTGAAGACCATATTGTATGTATCGTTGCAGGTCACTGCGAACCTGACCATTGCCCTGGAACCCTTCCTGCCCTTTAGTATGGAGAAGCTCCGCGGTTTCCTGAACACGGGCCGGTTGGGATGGGACCAGCTGGGACTGACCGACCTGTTGCCTGCGGGGCACCGGTTGAATCCTTCGAGCCTGCTCTTTGAGAAGATCGAGGACAAAGAGATTGAAAGGCAGGTGGAGAAGCTGCTGGCCACCAAAAAAGCCAACGAGGCGGCCACGGCAGGCGTCACCCCGGCAAAGGATTCCATTAACATCGACCAGTTCGGAATGATGGACATCCGCACCGGCACGGTTCTGGAAGCGGAAAAGGTGGCCAAAACCCAGAAGCTGCTCAAACTGAAAATCGATACGGGGATCGACGTACGTACCGTGGTTTCGGGTATCGCCGAGCATTATACTCCTGAAGAGATGGTCGGCAAACAGGTGTGTATATTGGTCAACCTTGAGCCGCGGCCCCTGAAGGGGATTGAATCGAAGGGGATGATTCTCTGCGCCCAGGACCCCTCCGGGAAGCTGGTGCTGGTATCTCCGGAAACGGTGGTTAAAAACGGCGCCGAGGTCAAATAGGCCTTCGCTTCGCTCCGGCCAGGTGAAGGTGGAGGTGAAGGAGGGGCTTCGCCCGGAACAAGTACGAGGACAAGGATAAGGACAAGTTAAGAAAAGCGCCGGTGGATACCGGCGCCCTTCGTAAGGGGTCATGCCGTTCTGACGGGTTGGCCGCTTACCCCATATACCTTCACCGCTCTCTTCACCGGGAGCGGTTTTTTTCTGGGAATTTTGTATATTTGATGTGTTGTAGGGGCCTATGACTAAAAAACGTACCTATAAGCTGCTTTTAACCAGTGAACCGGAAGGTGGTTATACGGTAACTGTACCAGCATTGCCAGGATGCATTACCTATGGTGATAATATTGACCATGCCATTGCCATGGCTAAAGAAGCCATAGAATTATACATTACTGAATTGCATGAAAAGGGAGAAGAAATTCCTGATGACAACAATACTCTGGAGTACTCCCTGATTCTGTAATCAACCATGGACTATTCTGCCCGGAACCTGATTAGGATTCTAGTTCATAACGGATTTGCATTTAGGCGCTCCAATGGAAGTCACCATTTGTACTTTAATGCTATAACCCGTAAAACCGTCACAGTTCCGGTACATGGTAGCAAGGAACTTCCGAGGGGAACATTTTACGCCATTCTTAAACAAGCTGATATTAAACTGTAATTTTAAAAATTACTCCTTAATCTCTTTGACAAATTTCCCTATAGTTTGCTCCAGGGGAAGGGGCTGGCCCAGGGCCTTCACGAAGGCGCTGCCGATAATGGCCCCGGGAGCGTATTTGCAGGCCTTCTCAAAAGTGGATTTGTCGGAAATTCCGAATCCGATGAGGCGCGGGTTTTGTAATCCCAGTTTTTCTACCCGTGTGAAATATTCATGGCTGAACTCTTCCGCTTTTTTGGTGGCTCCCGTGGTGGAGGCTGAGGAAACCATATAAAGGAAGCCGCTGCCGAGGGCGTCAAGCTCCCTGATTCTGGCCTCACTCGACTGTGGGGTGATCAGGAAGATGTGGTGGAGGTTGTTTTCTTCGAAAAAGGGGCGGAAATGGGTGAGGTATTCCTGCGGGGGAAGATCGGGGAGGATGATTCCGTCGATGCCTGATTGACGGCACTGTCGGCAAAACCTTTCGACACCATACTGCAACACGGGATTCACATATCCCATCAGGAGCAGGGGAATGGATACCCGTTCCCTGATATTTTCCAATTGGTGGAATAGCACTTCGAGTGACATGCCGTTTTTAAGGGCGGAGTCGCTGCTTTTCTGGATAACAGGCCCGTCGGCCGTCGGATCGGAAAAGGGCATCCCGATCTCCACCAGGTCGACGCCATTTTGTTCCAATAATTCGATGATGGGGACCGTGTCCTCCAGGCGGGGATAACCTGCGGTGAAATAGACCGACAGGATATGGTGCGATTTGCGGGAGAATAATTCGTTGATCCTGTTATGCATTTCGTTAACTGTTATGGATGTTGTTTATTATGTTGTTATTGACTTATTGCCGCCTTTTACATTGCCGGAAAACTTTAATGGGTATCGGGTGCTTCCTTTCAGTAGCCATAGGCATCGAGGTAGGTTTGCATATCCTTATCGCCGCGTCCGGAGAGGCAGATGACGGTGATATCTCCGGTCCGGAGGGGGATTTTGGGGAGAGCGGCCAGGGCGTGTGCCGATTCGAGGGCGGGGATGATGCCTTCGAGGCGGGTAAGCAGCAGGGCGGCCTGGAGGGTTTCCTGGTCGGTGGCGTGGAGGTAGGAGGCTCTTCCGGTTTTAAAGAGGTGGGCATGGAGGGGACCTATGCCGGGGTAGTCGAGGCCGGCTGAGATGGAGTAGGGTTCGGTGATCTGTCCGTCGTTGTTTTGCATGAGGATGGTGTGTGCGGCGTGGAGAACTCCCGGGGAGCCTACGGCCAGGGTGGCGGCCGTCTCCGGGGTATCGGCGCCCTTGCCGGCCGCTTCCACGCCGATCAGCTCCACCTCAGGATGGTCGAGGTAGTGATAGAAGGCCCCGGCGGCATTGCTGCCCCCGCCCACGCAGGCCATCACCCGGGTGGGAAACCCGGAACCCGTCTGTTCCTGCAGTTGTCGCTTCATCTCTTCGCTGATGACCGACTGGAAACGGGCCACCATGTCGGGGTAAGGGTGGGGCCCCACCACCGATCCGATGATGTAATGGGTATCTTCGGGGTGGTTAATCCAGTCGCGCATCGCTTCGTTGGTAGCGTCCTTGAGGGTCTGGTTGCCGCTTGTCACGGGGATGACCTCGGCACCCAGCATCTTCATTTTCCTCACGTTGGGTTCCTGGCGTTTTACATCGAGGGCTCCCATATACACCACACATGGCAGGCCCTTGAGGGCGCACACCGTGGCGGTGGCCAGTCCGTGCTGGCCTGCCCCCGTCTCGGCAATGATCCGCGTCTTGCCCAGTTTTTGCGCCAGCAGCACCTGGCCAATGGTGTTGTTCAGCTTGTGCGACCCGGTGTGGTTGAGGTCTTCCCGCTTCAGGAAAATGCGGCTTCCGTAATAAGCGCTTAATCGCGGCGCTTCATACAGGGGCGACGGCCGGCCTACGTAGTCCTTCATCAGGAGGTCAAATTCCCTGCGGAACTCCTCCGTCGCCATGATCTCCAGATAACGTTCCTGCAACTCACTGACATTGGCCTGCATCATTTCCGGGATCCAGGCGCCTCCAAAGGCACCGTAATACCCTTTTTCGTCAACAAAATAGCTCATGTGATATTTGTGTAAGATTTACATTTTCAACGTCTCTATAAAGGCATGGAGGGCCTGCCTGTTTTTAATTCCGGGTTCATGCTCAAATCCGCTGTTCAGGTCGATGCCGCAGAGGGCCGGGTGCCGGAGAGCGGCAATCGCCGCCGCATCGCCGGAAGCGATGCCCCCGCTCAGGAAAAAAGGGAGTTGCCCCCGGTAGGTTTCGAGCAGCCGCCAGTCCCATTTTTCACCGCTGCCCCCTTTTCCGGGAGTGCGGGTGTCAAAGAGAAAATAATCGGCGGCCTCGGTGAACTCCTCCGCGAGGGAGAATCCGGTGACCGGATCGGCGGAAACCGCTTTTATGACCTTGAGACCAACCTCTTTCAGGGCTTTTCCCAGGGCCGGCGGTTCGCTTCCATGCAGCTGGACGAAAGTGAAACCATAGGAACGGGTGATCGCCCTGATTTCATGGAAGCCGGCATCGACGAAAACGGCCACTTTTTCTTTGGCGGTGGCGGTGAGCCGTGTCAGTACCTCCCGGGGGAGATGGCCTGCATAGCGCGGCGAAGGAGGATAGAAAATGGTTCCGAAGAGATCGATGGGGAGGTCTTCCAGTTCCATCCGGTTGGCAGGATCCCTCATGCCACACACTTTTATAAGCAGCGTTCCGGTCATGACAGGGCTGAAATGAAGGCGGCGCAGGTGGTTCCGGGGTCGCCGGTTTTCATGAAACTTTCGCCGATCAGGAAACCCCGGTAACCTGCCTCACGCAGCAGAAGGACGGAAGCAGGAGAGGAGATGCCGCTTTCCGAGATTTTCACGAAATGCCCGGGGATTTGGGGGGCCAACTCGAGGGATACAGCCACGTCCACCGTAAAAGTTTTTAGATTGCGGTTGTTGACGCCGACCAGATCGACCTGGGGGGAGATCTTTTCCATATCCTCAGGGCCATGGATTTCGAGCAGTACCTCCAGGCCGAGGCTTTTGGCTTCGGCAGTCAGGGAATGCACTTCCTCCCGGGAGAGGCAGGCGGCGATCAGCAGAATGACATCGGCGCCGCAGGCCCGGGCTTCGGCCACCTGGTGCGGGTCGATGATGAATTCTTTCCGCAGGATGGGGATGTTCGGATGGGCCTCGCGTACATTCAGCAGGTCATCCACAGATCCCCCGAAAAAGGGGTGGTCGGTGAGCACCGATAGCCCGGCGGCGCCGGCATCGGCATACCCCCGGGTGATCCACACCGGATCAGCCGCAGCGCAGATCTCTCCTTTGGAGGGGGAACGCCGCTTAAACTCGGCAATGACGCCCGATGAGGATTCCCCGATGAGCCTCTCCTTCAGAGAGAGTGGGGCTCGGTGCGTGAATCTGCCTTCTTCAAGGATCCTTTCCCGGCTCTTCTTTTTCAACCGGGATACCTCGTTTTGTTTGGAGGCGATGATGGTATCCAGAATGTTCATCTGTTTGAATTATTATTTTGTAATTAACTCACAATTAACCTAATGGGACAGAAGCCATATCCTGGGTGTAAATCATACCGTTGGCGCATAATTTGGCATGGGTACTTCATGTGTTTACGTTATTGCGTTTATTCTACTGCATATCAATGAGATGCTTAAATCTGGCGAGGGCTTTTCCGCTTTCAAGTGATTCGCGGGCGGCAGCCACGCACGCTTCCCAGGAGGTTTCAGGGCGGAAGCAGCGGATGCCGGCTGCGGCATTGGCCAGGACCACGTTTTTCTGTGCGGGGGTGGCCCGGTTGGAGAGGAGCTCCATGAATACCGACGCCGCCGCGGCCACTGTTTTTCCGCCGGCCAGCGCTTCCGGGGCCACGGGGTCGAACCCCAGTGTGGCCGGCTCCAGAAATTCTTCACGGCCTCCGGAAAGAAGCCTGACCCTGCCCGTCAGGGAGATCTCGTCGTAGCCATCGAGACTGTGGACGATCAGGCAGCGGTTCCCCTGTTCGCGATAGACCTGACCATAGAGATCCTGTACTGCAGGGGAATAGACCCCGATCAGCTGGTAGCGGGGAAAAGCGGGATTAATCATAGGCCCCAGCATGTTGAAAAAAGTCTTGGTCCGCAGGGTCTTCCTCACCGGAGCCACGTATTTCATGGCCGGATGGAACAGGGGAGCATGCAGAAAGGTGATTCCCGCCTCCTCCACTTCACGGCGCAGCTTCCTGGAATCATTGCTGAAACGGTATCCGGCCTGCTCAAAGAGATTGGAGGAGCCGACAGGCCCCGATACCCCGAAATTGCCGTGCTTGACCACCCTGAACCCTGCCCCGGCCAGCACAAAGGAACTGATGGTGCTGATGTTGAAGGTGTTCTTGCCGTCGCCCCCCGTACCACAGACGTCAATGGTTTCAAAATCAGACAGATCCACCGCCAGACAAAGGTCGAGCAGTGCATTCCTGAAACCGGCCATCTCTTCCGGCGTAATCCGGCGCATCTGGTACACCGTCAGAAATGAGGAGATCTCAATCTCTGAAAAGTAATTCTGCCCGATGCGCGTTAAAACCTCCTGCGCCTCCTTTTGGGTCAGGCTATGGCCTTCAAACAAATATTCCAGTACCTCTTTCATTCTCTCAATCTTTTTCTTGTCCTTATTCTTGTTCCTGCCCGGGCCCCGCGAAATCCCTCAATCTCGACTTTAACCTCCTTATAAACCTGATCTGCCTGAGCACCCGGGAAGTTTCTGCTTTTCACCCCTTTTATTGCCGGAGCCAGTTGGCGATGATTTTTTCCCCTTCCGGAGTGAGCACCGATTCGGGGTGATATTGAACGCCCTGTACGTCGAACGATCTGTGCCGGAGCGACATGACCCGGTTGTCCTCATCGACGGCGGTGATTTCCAGGCAATCGGGGAAATCGTGGTGGTCGACGATCCAGGAGTGGTATCTGCCTGCGTCGAAAATGGCGGGGAGGCCCTTGTAAAGGGGGAGTTCCCTGCTGACGACATGGATAGGGGTGGCGATCCCATGGAGAACCTCATCCATGTTAAGGAGGCGGGCACCAAACACCTCGCCGATGGCCTGGTGCCCCAGGCACACCCCCAGAATGCTTTTCCGGGAGGCCAGGGTGCGGATCACCTCCGGCATCCTCCCCGCTTCCGCAGGGATGCCCGGCCCCGGCGACAGGAGGATCTTGTCAAACCCCTCCAGCTCCTCCATGACCACCTCATCATTCCTGACGACCCTCACCTCCTGCCCGGTCAGCTTGCGCACCGCATGCACCAGGTTCCAGGTGAACGAATCGTAGTTGTCGATCACAATACACTTCATATCGAAAAGTCTTAAATCTTGAATCTTAAATCTTAAATCTTGAGTCTTGAGTCTGGAATCTTGAGTCTTGAGTCTTGAGTCTGGAATCTTGAGTCTGGAATCTTGAGTCCTGAGTCTTGAGTCTGGAATCCTGAGTCTTGAATCTGGAATCTTGAGTCTTGAATCTGGAATCTGGAATCTGGAATCTTGAGTCCTGAGTCTTGAATGTCTTAAGCGAAGGCCTATTTGATTTCTTCGGCGAGGGTGACGGCTTTCCTGAGGGCGGCCAGCTTGTTAAAGACTTCCTGGAGTTCGTTTTCCTCCGACGAGTGGGCGACGATGCCGGCTCCGGCCTGGTAAAAGAGGCGGTTGTTTTTGCTCAGGAAAGAGCGGATGACGATGGCGTGGTTGACGGACTGGTCAAAACCCAGGTAGCCGATGCATCCGCCGTAGTAGCCGCGCCGCTGGTTCTCATACGTGTCGATAAGCTGTATGGCGCGGTGCTTGGGTGCACCCGAGAGGGTCCCCGCGGGGAAGGTCTCCCCCAGAACCCTGATGAGGTTGGTGCCGGGGGCCAGTTTCCCCGACACCTGGGAGACAAGGTGGATCACGTGGGAGTAATACTGCACCTCGCGGAAGCTGTCTACGGTGACTTCCGAAGCGTTACGGCTCAGGTCGTTGCGGGCCAGGTCGACCAGCATCACATGCTCGGCGTTTTCCTTCGGATCAAGGGCCAGCAGGGCGGCCTGCTCCTTGTCATACTCATCGTTGCCGGTGCGCCTGAAGGTTCCCGCAATGGGATGAATGGAAGCCCTGCCCCCTTTGATGCGGATCTGGGCTTCCGGACTGGAACCGAAAATCCGGTAATGGCCATAATCAAAATAAAAAAGATAGGGGGAGGGGTTGACCGACCGCAAGGCCCTGTAAACATTAAAATCATCGCCCTCAAAGGATTGTGAAAACTGCCTGGAAAAGACCACCTGGAAGACATCGCCCCGGTGACAATGTGCCTTTCCTTTGGTGACCATCTTCCGGAATTCCTCATCGGTAAGGTTGGAGGTCTCCTCCCCGGTGGCTCTGAATCCTGAGGTGATGAAATTGAGGTTCACCAATAGGTGATGGAGATAATCCATCTGCGAGGATTCCCCTTCCCGGAGGTTCTCGACCAGGTACATCTGGTTTTTGTGGTGGTCAATGGCGATGACATACTTGTAAAAGCAGTATTTCACCTCCGGAATCCGGAAGGCCTCACCGGCAGGGGCCTTGATGTCAATTTTCTCAAAATAGCGTACGGCATCGAAATTCATGTATCCGAACAGGCCGTTGATGGGAAGATTTAATGCTTCACCATCCACTTCAAAGGAGGCATAATACCGGTCGAGGAGGTCATGCAGCGGTTGACCGGCGGAGAGGGTATAGGTGACGCTGCCGTTGCCCTGCTGCCCGATGGTGACCACCCCCTCTTCGGCGGTGAAACAGGAGACCGGCTCGAAACAGATGAAAGACCAGGCATTCTCCTGTCCCCGGTAATCGGAGCTTTCCAGCAATATCGCCTTGGGAAAGAGGTGGCGCAGCCTCAGATAAAGGCTCACCGGGGTGACCGTGTCGGCCAGGATCTTCCGGACTACCGGGAAATAACGTTGTTTCTCCATATCTGCATTCATAAGATTTACTCAAAACAAAAAAGCCTGCATCGGTCAAGAAGCAGGCTTTCGGATATCTTAGCACCACAGTCAAAGCTGGTTCACTTCTTGCCGGGAAAGCAGGAAAGCCACCAAAACCAAACTGTGATCAACTGATTCATTTCAATCTTCAATTACGGGTGCAAGATAAGTGATAATTTTTAACCTGCACCACTGCGGGGTAAAAAAAGTTGCAGGGTGGCCGGTGACCTGACGCGGCCCGGGGCAGAACTTTTCTTATTTTTACCAGGGAAATGCCTTGAATAGGTCTATGTGGGGTAACTGGAATTTTCTTCAGCCCAGCATATGGGGAGTTGTGTCGCTGCTGTTTCTGATCACATCGGTAGCCATAGCTTTCATTGTGGTTTCCGAAAACAGGTCGCCCTACAAGACGGCGGCGTGGATTCTGGCGCTGGTTTTGTTGCCGGTGGTCGGACTGGTCTTTTATCTTTTTTTCGGGCAGGAATACCGCAAGAACAAGATGTTTTCGCGCCGGGGATTGCGGACGCTGGGGCGCTTCCGTACGCTGACCAACCGGCAGCTGCGCAAACTTCAGAAAAACGAGTTTCATCTTCCGGAAGCGGCCCGTGAAAAGGAGACCATTGTCAAGTTGCTCATGAGCAACTCCCATTCGCTGCTGACCACCGGTAACCGGCTGACAATCCTCAATAACGGGGAGAAGACTTTCAGGGCGCTTTTCAACGCGATGGAACAGGCACGGCATCATATCCATCTCGAATATTACATTATTGATGAGGACGAGACCGGTCATCAGCTGAAGGAGATACTGATGCGCAAAGCCCGTGCAGGGGTGGAGGTAAGGCTGATCATCGACGATGTGGGGTGCTGGGATCTGAGCCGCAGATACCTGCGTGACCTGAAGGAGGCCGGTGTGGATGTCCGCCCCTTCATGGAGGTGCGTTTTCCGCGGTTCACGCATCGTGTCAACTACCGGAATCACCGCAAGATCGTGGTCATTGACGGTCATACGGGGTTTACCGGGGGCATCAACATTGCCGACCGATACCGGAAGGGCATCAGGCATATCGGGCCCTGGCGCGATACCCACCTGGAAATCAGCGGCGATGCGGTGGTCTCCCTGCAGGCGGTCTTTGCTGCCGACTGGTATTTTATCTGCAGGGAGAACCTGTCAGGCCCGGCCTATTTTCCGCCCATGACCATGGACCCGGGAACCGCCGTCCAGATCAGCGCCAGCGGCCCCGATTCCGACTGGGAAAGCATCGGCCAGGCCTTTTTTAAAGCCATCGCCGGAGCCCAGCGGGAAATCGCCGTGGTCACCCCCTACCTGATGCCCCCACCTTCGATCGTCATGGCCCTGAAAACCGCCGCCCTCGGGGGCGTCGACGTAAAAATACTGATCCCCGAATTCTCCGATGCCCTCATTCCAAAGTGGTGCTCCTTCTCCTTTGTCGAGGATCTCCTCGAGGCGGGTGTCCGTATCTTCTTTTACCAGAAAGGATTTATACACAGTAAGCTCATCATGGTGGACGGGGTGTTTTCTTCTCTGGGTACCGCCAACCTTGATTTCCGGAGCCTGGAAACCAATTTTGAAGTGAACGCTTTTGTTTATGACGCCCAGTTTAACCGTCAGCTGATGGCTTATTTCCGGCATGACCTCCACCACAGCCGCGAAATCCTGCTCCCCGAATGGAAACGCCGCCCCTGGTCCGACCGGCTTAAAGAATCCCTGGCCCACCTGATCAGCCCGATGTACTAATGGAGGGAGGCAGTGTCACTGCCTCCCCAGGACACTGGAAATAACCCTGCCGATAGAGCCGGATAGCCCTTGCCATGAACCAACAAACCGGTATCTTTGTTTTTTTATTTCCCGGGGTTCCGGTTTATGTTTTCTCTAACGCTTTGCTGAATGACCATTGTTGCCCACTCTCCTTTACCCTTTCTGAAAGTCCGCTCTGTCAGGGCTGCAGGATTCCTGCTTTTTCTGGGATTGCTCACTGTTCCCGGGTTGCTGTTTCCGCAGAGCGATGGCCGGAAGGTTCTTAACGGGGTACCCCCGGTGGTTTGTCACATTTCGGGGGAGAGCGGCCATGCCAGGGTGGGGCCTCCTGCCGGATTCTTAGACAGCCTTAAGTCGGCTTCCAAAAAGTCGGATCTCATCGTCACGTACAAAGGATTCCCCGACAGCGTCAGAAACGCATTTGAATACGCCGTATCGATCTGGGAATCTGTGGTTTCTAGCAGCATACCCATCTATGTGGAAGCCCGCTGGGAAAAGCTGGGAAGCACTACCCTGGGGAGTTGCGGCGCCACCAGCTATCATATTGATTTTGAGGGTGCCCCCGAACCTGATACCTGGTATCCGGTGGCCCTGGCCGAGAAAATCACCGGCAGGGAGATCTCAGGTGCCGGCGTCCCCGATATGGTGGCTTCCTTTAACTCGAGCCAACCCTGGTATACCGGAACCGACCTGAACACCCCTTATGACCGCTATGATTTCGTATCGACGGTGTTGCATGAAATTGCCCATGGCCTGGGGTTTGTGGGCTTTTTTGAAGCCGATCTCTCTGCCCGTACGGGATCCTTCGGATACGGCGACATGCTGCCCGCGGCCTTTGACCGGAAGGTGGAGGATGCGGAAGGCCGGCTACTTACCAATGGTTCCACCTATGGGAATCCCTCCGCGGCACTCTATTACAGTTTTGTGTCCAACCATCTGTATGCCAGAAGTCCTGCAGCCCTGTTGTTCGATGACGGTCAGAAACCCCGCCTTTATGCTCCCCAAACTTTTAAGGAAGGATCCAGCATCTACCATTTGAACGACCAGAGTTATCCCTACGGAACCATCAATGCGCTGATGACTTCCTCGGCAGGCCGGGGCGAGGCCATTCACTCCCCGGGGCCCCTGACCTCCGGCATTCTGGCCGACCTGGGCTGGACACATCTGTGGATCAGGCATACCCCTCTGAAAGACCGGGAAGAGACCTCAGCACCGCTGGTTTTTGAAGCTTCGGTGGAAAGCGAGGCGGGCCTCACCGACAGTCTCCTCACCCTGTTTTACAGCTACGATGGATTCGGGTCACACCGCGATACCCTCCTTATGCCCATGACCGGGTCACCCGGTCAATTCCTGGCGGAACTGTTCCCTGACTCGGGGATCGTTACCCTCAGCTATTTTCTGGCTGCGACCGACACGCTGGGCCGGAATTTCACCTCCCCTGCCGGCGCCCCGGGCCGCTCATGGAAGCTCACCCTGGGCCCCGACACGGTGAAACCCCTCATCCTCCATACCCCTGAGAAATACCTCCTTACCACTGCCCCCCAACTGGAGATCACAGCCATTGTCACCGACAACGCCGGCGTGGATACGGTGTACGCCCAGGTTTACCTTAACGGAAACGAACTGATGCCTGTGGGCTTAAAAAGGGAATCAGAAAACTCCTACCGGGGGTTGGTCCCCCTTGAAAACCTGTTTCTGAAAGGTGGAGAACTTCTGGAATATAAAATTGTAGCCATTGATATTGCAGGACAGGCCAACCGGCGGGAGCTTCCTGAAAAGGGGAAATTCGGGGTGAAAACCGAAGGCATCCTGCAACCGGTTTCGTCCTACTCGGCCGACTTCAGCAGCCAAAGTGCCGATTTCATCCTGTATGACTTCTCCGTGTCCCTGGTCAACGGGTTTACCGACCACGCCCTTCACTCCCCCCACCCCTATCCCAGTCCCGATGCCGATAACCAGCAAATCAATCTGACCGCCCTGCTCAGGATTCCCATTCTGGTCAGGGGGAATGGGAAAATTGCGTGGGAAGAGGTCGTTCTGGTGGAACCCGGAGAAGAAGAGGCCCGTTATGGCAGCGAAGATTTCTACGATTATGTGATTGCCGAGGGAAGCAGGGATGGAGGCCTAACCTGGCTGCCACTTCTGAATGGTTACGATTCGGGGAGCCGGCCAGCCTGGAAATCGGCATACAACCAGAGAATCTCGGGCCAGAATTCCCTGTTTGCCGGCACCCGTGAACTCTATTACCGTCGCGAATTCCTGCTTACAGGAAACGGAAATTTCAGGGAGGGCGACACCCTGCTGATCCGGTTCCGCCTCTATTCCGATCCTTATGCGCATGGCTGGGGCTGGGCCATCGATAATCTGGAAATCCAGCAGAACCTGACCCCTGCCGGTGCTGTGGTCACGGCTGGCAGCGGCTTCCGCCTCTGGCCCAATCCCGCTGGCCCGCAGATCTCCCTGCTCATGGAAAATGCCCATCCCGCCGGGGGGTACGCACTCGATATCACCGACCTCTCCGGTCGTATTCTCCTCACCCTTCCTCCGGAAAAGCTGACACCCGGAACCCCTGCCACCATCCGCCTCGACCATCTCCCTCCGGGACTCTATTTCGCCCGCCTCAAACAACACGGCAGGATCCTCGAAACCCGGAAATTCGTGCGACGTTAGGCAGAAAAATTAAAAATGACTAATTTTGGTTGGCGGTTCTTTTTTTTGCGCCAACTTTATTATTATTGCCATTTAATTGTATTTTTGACAGTATTTATTTTTTCACTCTGATTTAAAAACCAATAGAATGAAGGCCGGAACTAAATCTATGCTGTACCTGGTACTCATGCTGTTTGTGTTCGGCAGTTGCCGGGACGACTCGTACATCGACAAATTTCAAAGGCCTGAGTGGTTGGCGGGCAAGGTCTTCACCCAGCTGAAGACACAACCTGACCTTTCGACATTCGCCAAATGCCTGGAGATGACCGGTTACGACACCATTCTCGACGTATCGGGGAGTTACACGGTGTTTGCCCCCACGGACGCAGCCTTTACGCAGTATTTTCAGCAGAGTACGAAGTACAAACGGTTGGAGGATATTCCCATGGGAGTACTGACCGACCTGGTGAAATACCACATTGTCCAGAATCCGTGGAGCAAGAACCAGCTTCGTTCACTCGACGTGTTCGGGTGGATCGACCCCAAGGACCTGACCAACAATGAGCCCAAGGGGTACAAAAGGGAAACCCTTTTACTGGACAAGGATCCCCGGTATGGGGTTTTCGGGGAAAGAAGGAACCTGCGTAATTACATTTCCATTGTCGATACGACGACCACATCCTGGAAGCGGCGGGAGACGATCGATTCCAGGAAATACGCGCCGATATTTTATAAGGAGTATTTCGACATTTATGAACTGAACAGTGCCGACTATGAGTTTTATTTCAGCCGGCCCATTGAGGCGCCCACCGATATTTATTATGCCGGGGGCAAGGTAACCGGAGAGGAGGTTTTTGCGGAGAACGGATTTGTATATAAAATTGACCGGGTGGTGGAGCCCCTGAAAAACGGCTATCAGATCCTCAGTGACAAGACGGGTCCCCATTCCTATACCGCCTTTCTTGATCTGATCAACACCTTTCCCGAATTTGTCTACAACAACAACAAAACCCTGGATCAGCCGGGGGCGGACCAGGGTTTGGCTGTGGATTCGCTCTTTGACCTCACCTATCCCAGGCTGACCTTTAACATCAACCGGGAGAAGACCAAAGCCCCCCCCAGCACCTACGGGCTTCCCGAGAATGTGGCCATCAGGTATCATCATGGGCTGATCGCCCCGACCAATGAAGCCTTTAATGCCTTTGTGAACGAGTACCTGGTGGGCGGCACCCGGTGGGGAAGCCTTAAAAATGCGCCCGATCATATTAAAAGGATCATCGTCAACACTTATATGTCGGTCAACCCGATTTATCCCACCGATCTGGAAAAGGGTTTTTACAACGGGGAACTGGACCTGATCACGGTCGACCGGGAGGATATCGTTCAGAAACAGTATGGCAGCAACTGCACTTTTATGGGAGTAAAAAATGCCATCGTTCCCAGGGCTTTTAAAAGTGTGACGGGGCCTGTTTACCTCTCCCGGGGCTACACGCGGGTGATGTACGCGATTGAGTCATCGGGGCTTCTCTCCTCCCTGAAGCGGCAGAACCAGGATTACATTTTCTTTGTCGAATCAGACCTGAAACTGCAGGAGGACTCCTCCCTGGTGTATGATCAGGTCAGGGAAAGGTTTTCGGCCTTTATGATTTCTCCCGGGTCTGTTCAGGAGTTTGGCATGACCAAGAGTGACCTGCGGACTTTATTGCTGAATCATGTGGGACTGGAGCGGCCCAAGGGGCTGGCCCGGAAGGAATTCATTCCGACCCAGGCGGGAACCTACCTGATTGTGAACAATGAAACCGGAGAGGTACGGGGAACCGATGTGACTACCGAAGGTTACGGGGGGTCGCAGGTGGTTCAGGAATTCCCCCGGCAGATCAGCAGCAATGCCGATAATGGGGTCACTTACGAGATCAACAACTGGTTCAGTTTTTCGGCGGTAAGCCTTTATTCGGCCATATCCACCAATTATCCCCGTTTCCATAACCTGCTGAAAGCCGCCGGTTTTGACCTGGCCAAGGAATACCGGTACAGTTTCATCTCCGAGAGTGAGGTGTATACGGTATTTGTCCCCAGTGATGCTGCGCTGGCCGCTTATGAAACCGCGGGGATGACGACCGACCAGCTCAAAAAGCTGGTGCTCCTTCATTTTGTGCCTGGGCATATCATCTTCACCGATGGCAAGAAATCTCCGGGATATTACGAAACCACCCGCACTTCTGAAGCCTCCTCACAATATGCCACCTTCTACACCCAGATCATGATCCAGCCCGGTATCGATGTCATCAGAATCATGGGCAAGGACGGCAATCCCTTTGTGGAAGTGCAGGAGTCATCCCGGACCAATCTCATTTTGGGGAAAGGCCTGGGTGAAGGCACCGAAACCATCAAAAGCACCATATCCAACGGGGTGATCCATGAAATCGACAAAGTTCTGGATTTTGCCGCACTCGACACCAAGTAGTCGTGATTTAACCTGATTCACTAAACCAAAGGTTTAAGAAAGAAATGAAAAGAATAAAAAGTCTCCTTTTGCTTCTGCTGGCCATCTGCAGCTTTATGGAAGCATATCCCCAGGGAAAGGTTGTTATCAGGGGCAGGGTCATAGACAGTTCGGATAGGACAACCGTCATCGGGGCCAATATTGTCGAGTACGACAGCGATAACCGTGTGGTAGGGGGCACCATCACCAACGTGAACGGTGACTTTGTGCTGGAAATGCGCAATGCGGGCAATAAAGTGCTGGTCAGCGTGATCGGTTACAACTCAAAAGAGATCAAGCCCGATCCCTCGAAAACCATCATGGTGGAGATCGATCCTTCGGATGTGGAGATCGGGGAGGTGGTGGTGACCGCACAGGCCACCACGTCGAACCGTCTGACCAACATCGACCAGCGCGACAATGCCACGGCCTCTGTGAAAATCGATCTCATGGAGATGAATGAGACCGGTTTGGTATCGGCTGCCGATGCCCTCCAGGGGAAAGTTTCGGGATTGGATATCATCAGTGCTTCGGGCGACCCGGGATCGGGATCCTCCCTGGTCATCAGGGGATTGAGTTCCATGGGGAACAGCCAGCCCCTCATCGTCATCGACGGGGTGCCACAGGACCGGGTATCGCGCGATTTTGATCTGGCTTCGGCCGACCAGGAAGATATCAGTAACCTGATCAACATTGCCCTCCAGGACATCAAGTCCATCGAAGTCCTCAAAGATGCCGCTTCCACCGCCGTATACGGCTCCCGTGGGGCCGACGGCGTTCTCCTGATTGAAACCCACAAGGGGAGAATGGGAAAGGTACAGTTCGACTACCAGTATAAGAACACATACAACATCCAGCCTCCGGCCATTCCGATGCTGAACGGGGACGAATACATCATGCTTCAGCTCGAAGAGTGGCACAATGCCTACGGAGTGTTCAACATGCCTCCGGAAATCGCCTACGACCGCGACTTCGCCGACTTCTACAACTATTCGGCCAATACCGACTGGATCGGAGCCATCACCCGCAACTCCATGAACCATGACCACTATTTCAAGATTTCGGGAGGGGGACAGCGTACCCGCTATTTTACCTCGCTGAGCTACCTCGATGAAGAGGGAACCACCCTGGGTACCGCCGCCCAGCGCTTTTCCACCCGTATCAACCTCGATTACCACCTCTCCCGGAAACTGCTGTTCACGGTCAACTTCAGCTTTATCTCCAACACCATTGACGGAAATGTCACCCTCGGAGGCAACAATGTCCGTTCCATGGCCTACGTGAAGGCTCCTAACATGAGCATCTGGGAGCGCGACCAGTATGGGAACCTGACCGGGGAATATTTCAACCCCATCAACAGTTACCAGGGCAATGGGGTATCTTATTTTAATCCGGTGGCCGTGGCCACCCTGGGCCGTAACGACCGGGTAGAGAATTCCCTCGACAACACCTTCAGGTTGCGGTACACCATTAACAACTGGCTGATCTTCAACGAGACGGTTTCCATCCAATACACCGGCGCCAAGTCGAAGAATTTCCTTCCCTACAATGCCATCGGGGCCGACTGGCTCGACTGGCAGATCAACAAGGCGGAGGAGAGCAATAACATCAACTCATCCATTCAGACCGAGACGCAGCTGCTTTTCAACTCCCCCTTTAAATCTTCAAGGCATGTGCTTTCCGGGGCGGCCACCTGGTTCACCAACCAGTCGCAATACGAATGGTTGAACATCCAGAGTAACCGTACACCCAGCACCGATATCCAGGATCCGGCCATCAATGCCCAGATCAACTGGATTGGTACTGGGATGGGGGAAGGCAGGGACATCGCCGCCACGTTGAATGCGAACTATAAATACCTTGACCGTTACGGTATCACCACCAATGTGAGGGCCGATGCCAATGCCGCCTTCGGGGCCAACAACCGCTGGGGGGTATTTGCCGGGGTTTCGGGATTCTGGCGGTTTAGCAGCGAACCCTGGCTGGAAACCCTGGAGTGGCTCGGGGAGAGCAAGCTGAAAGCCAGCTGGGGCCTTTCCGGCCAACAGCCCGGCGACCCCTATGCACGCTTTGCCACCTATGTCTCTACGACCAACTACATCGACAATACGGCCGTCATTCCCAGCAATATCCAGCTCAACAACCTCAAATGGTCCAACACCACCTCGACAAACTACGGGATTGAGCTGAATTTGTTTGACGACCGGGTATTCCTGCAGGCCGACATTTACAGCAAACTGACCACCGACATGCTTTTCAATAACTACAACATTCCCAGCAGTGCCGGTTTTGGTTCCCTGCGGTTCCTCAACGGCGGCGAACTTGAAAACCGGGGATGGGAACTCATGGCCAACTGGAGAGTGGTCAGAACCAAGGATTTCTCTCTTTTCCTGGATTTCAATACGTCGCGCAATGTGAACACTTTCAACATGGTGCCTGAGAACTTCAATAAGGAGAGGAACACCTCCCTGACCAACGGGGCGTTTCCCCAGTTGGTGAAAGAAGGGGAACCCATCGGCTCCTTTTACGGGGTGCGTTATCTGGGGGTATGGCCCAGCGATGAGGATGTGGTGGCCCGCGATGCCAAAGGGAATCCCCTGCTCGACGGCGAGGGCAATCCCATTCCGCTCACCTTTCAGGGATCGTATGTTTTCAAGGGAGGGGATGCCCGCTACGAAGATGTCAACCATGACGGGGTCATTGACCTGAACGACGTAGTGTACATTGGCGACTCCAATCCCGACTTTATCGGGGGTTTCGGAGCTTCCCTCAAATATAAGGATTTTGATTTTTCCTTCGGGTTCCACTACCGCCTGGGCTTTGACATTGTCAACAGGGTGGCCATCAATACCGAAGGGATGCTTAACCGGAACAACCAGAGCAAGGCGGTGCTCAGCCGCTGGCGGGTACAGGGACAGGATGAACCCGGAACACTCCCCCGGGCTTACCTCAACCACCCGGCCAACAACCTGGGGTCTGACCGGTATGTGGAAAAGGGAGACTTCATGCGGCTCAACAATGTCAAGTTCGGCTATCAGCTTCCCCAGAAAACCTGCAGCCGCCTGGGTCTGCGCAGCCTTAACCTGGCCCTCAGCGCCCGCAAACTCTTTACCATCACCCAATACTCGGGTCAGGATCCCGAAGTGGGGCAGAATGCCTCTGATCCTTTCTGGATAGGTGAAGACAACGCCAACACCCCACCTCCCAAAACATTTACTTTCAGCTTATTGGTCGGATTCTAAAATCAGGTGAACAATGAAAAGGAATATTAAATATATCATGATCCTCCTGGCGATGCTTGTCCAGGTCTCCTGTAATGACTGGCTGGAACTGGAACCTCCGAGCGGCCTTACCCGGGAAGAGTTCTGGCAGACCAAAGAGGATGTGGAAGCCATGTTGAGCGGGGCTTACAGCGCCATGGCCAAAATGGACAATCTCTTTTTCCTCTATGGGGAAATCAGGGCCGACATGGTGATCGGTGACACCAACCAGGGCGATGACCAGAAGAAGATGGCCCAGAACAATATCTATCCTGATAACGGTATGGCCAGCTGGAGCAAGTTTTACCAGGTGATCAACTATTGCAACGAGATCATCAAGAATGCTCCCCTGGTGCAGGAGAAGGACAATACGTTCACCGACTACCAGCTGAAGGGATGGATGGCGGAGGCCTACTTTCTGCGTTCGCTCTCCTATTTCTATCTGGTGCGCATTTTTAAGGATGTTCCCCTGATTCTGGAACCTTCAGAGACTGACGATACCGATTTTTACATTCCCAAGTCGGACGAGGCGGTCGTGCTGGCCCAGATCACCAAAGATCTGGAGGAAAACCGGAACTTTGCCATTGCCGATGGTTATCCTACCCTTGCCGAGAACAAGGGGCGTGCCTCCAAAGCGGCCTTTGATGCGCTCCTGGCCGATATCGCCCTGTGGAACTTCGATTACAACAAGGTACTGGAGCATGTGGCCCGCATTGAGGCCAACAAGGAGATCGTTCTGATGCCCAGTGGCAAATGGTTCGAACTCTACTATCCCGGCAACGCCCTGGAGAGCATATTTGAGTTTCAGTTCGACATGGGAAGAAACCAGAGCAACCAGCTCTACGGCCTGACCAACCGGAATAGCTATAATTATGATCCAAGCCAGACGGCCCTGGAGATGTTTGCCCGGCTCTATGCCAAGGAACTGGTCCGCGGTGAGGACGCCTCCATCAAACGGTATGGCGACGACGACTATATCATCTGGAAATATGTAGGGAGTGCCCCCGATGGCAATACCATCAGAACGGGAACCCTTCAGAACAGCGCCAACTGGATCGTTTACCGCCTGGCTGATGTCCTGCTGATGAAGGCCGAAGCCCTTTCCCAGCTGAACCGTTATGGGGAAGCCCTTGAAATTATTAACCTGATCAGGGATCGCGCCAGCGTGGGCGCCATCGGCCTCCCCAATTCAGCCACAGCATACGAGGACGCCATCCTCGAAGAGCGGGCCCTGGAACTCGCTTTCGAAGGAAAACGGTGGTTTGACCTTCTCCGCATGGGCCGTAGAAACAATTACGCCCGAAAGGAAAAACTGATCGAGGTGATCGTCCGCAATGTTCCCTCTACCCAGAAAAGAATCCTGGCCGTTAAACTGACCAACCCCCTGGGCTGGTACATGCCGGTTCACGAAGATGAACTTGAGAGAAATAAAAATCTTGTTCAGAACCCTTATTACAACAACTAGCCATGAAAAATAGCAGTCTCCTTTTGGTCCTCATCGCAGCGCTTCTCTTTCAGTGGTCCTGCAGGGAAGAAGAACATCCGAACCCGGAGTTTGAGGACATGATCAAAATGACCATCTACGATTATATGGTGGAAAAGAAGGATACCTTTTCCAGTTTCCTGGCTATCATGGAGAAAGGCGGTCTTGACCTGACCATGAGTGCGTACAACCCCAATGCCACGGATGGGAAATTTCAGTACACCCTCTTTCTCCCCACCAACGAAGCCGTCGACAAGTTCATCAATGAGCATCCCCAGTACAACTCTCTCAGCGACCTGCTCAATGATGAGGTGTATGTCAGGGCTCTGAGCCGGTATCATGTGCTTAACATGGGCATCATTACCAATGACTTTCCCTTTGGTGCCCTTCCCGAGCTGACCCTTTCGGGCGACCAGCTCACCGTCAGTTTCATTATCGAATCTGACACCTCCTATTACAAAATCAATAACCAGGCGGCGATCATTCTCCCCAACATAGAAGCTTCCAATGGCTATGTCCATGTGATGGAGACCATGCTGACGCCGGTGACCTTCACCACCTATGGGTGGCTGGCACAAAACCCCGGATATTCCATCTTCAAGGCAGCCCTCGACGCTACCGGCCTCAGGGATACCCTCAACATCAACCTGAAAACCGACACACGGAGATTGCGGCCTCACACCCTGCTGGTCGAACACGACTCCATCTTTCACCGGCGCAATATCCGTTCCTTCGAGGATCTGGCCAACCATATCAGCCCCGGAAGCACCAATTATACAAGCAAGTCCAATCTCCTCTACAACTTCATGGCTTATCATGTGCTGGAGGGGAGCCTCTTCCTTGATGATTTTGAGGGGGTGGCCTCCAATTACAATACCTATTCCGACATTCCCCTTTCGGTGAACGGAATCGGGATCGACATCGCCATCAATAAGGGGTTTATGGTGTTTGACTCCATTTTCCATGCCAACGGTGACACCACGTTAATCGATTATGTGGGGGTGTTGTACGACGCCAGCAACATGATTACCCAGTCGGGATCGGTTCATTTCATCAACCAGATCATGCGCCAGTTCTCCCCCGCTCCCGCCATCCGGAACTATGAGTTCTGGGAGGAGTCTTTGTTCAGCGAGTTGCGCCGCGAAGCCGGAAGTTACGAGATCGAGGATCCTTCCCTGCTGAGCAGGATTACCTGGAGCGGTGCCGACCTTTTCTTCGTGAAGTCGGAAGACGCCGACGATCCGGCATGGAATCAGGATTACCTTTTCCTGAACGGCGATTTTACGATATCATACACCATGCCCAAGATCATCCAGGGGAAATACAAGGTCTTCCTGGGCGCTCATGCCTACAGTGAAGAGAATGCCCTGGTGGAGGTTTATCTCGATAACAAGAAGATTGGCGGACTGGTTGACCTGACCACGGGTGGAAGTTCCTCCAATCCTTATGCCCGTAAAGAGATTGGTACCGTCGAATTCCAAAGGTATGAGGACCATACCATCCGAATCGTCTCCCTGATTCCGGGGGCCTTCATGTGGGATTATGTAAGATTTGAACCCGTTAAATAATATGAAAATGAAAAATATTCCCGGTTTCATCATCCTGATCATCCTCCTGGTAGCCGGAGGTTGCTCCGATATTTGGGACAAGCATTACAATGTGGTGCCGGAGACCACTGACCAGGATATTTGGGAGGTCCTTGAAAAGGATCAGGAGGTTTCCCTCTTTGTGAATGCTCTGAAGGAGTTCAAGTATGATACCATCTTTAAGTCGGTGAAGGTATACACCTATTTCATTCCGACTAACCAGGCCATCAATCAGTTTCTGGCGGGGCATCCCATGACCAAGGCGGTTTTGGACTATCATATTGTCACCCATTTTATCCAGGCGAACAGCATTTCGGAAAAGCGGCGTGTGCAGACCCTGGCCCTGAAACTGGCCCTGTTTGAAAGGAATGGCGGCAATTCGAACTATGATGGTATTCCCCTGCGTTTTGAGAGTCCCCTTTACCGGAACGGCAAGTATTACAAAATGGACCAGGTGGCCATGCCCAAACCGACTTTCTATGAGTACTACATCGAGAACAATCCCCTGCTCAGGGATTATATCGACAGCCGCGACAGTGTGGTGCTCGACCGCGAAAAAAGCCGCCCCATCGGGTTTAACGACGAAGGGATGACCATTTACGATACGGTAGCCGTTACACTCAATAATTTTGAGATCAAGTATTTCCCTGTAAAGCAGGAGTTGCGTAACATTACGGCCACCATCGTTTTTCCCCGGAAGGAAAAGTATGAGGATGCCCTTACGGTGATGGCTCAGAAGCTGGGCGGTAACTATAAGACCCACGAAGACATTCCTGTGGCCTGGCAGAACGAGATTCTGATCCCCTATCTTCTGGAGAAGGGTGTTTTCCTGAACATGCTCGATGAAGAGGAGTTCATACGGCCGGCCTGGAAGGATACGCTGAAGCTGCTCAACATTCTGGGTGACAGTGTGGCCATCGATTATATGCCGGTTGACCGGGCGGTATGCAGTAACGGTATCGCATACGATTATGAGAATTTTGTTATTTCAGACTCGCTCTTTTCAGGGAGAAGCCGCTTCGAAGGCGAAGCGCTGGTTCGTGAAGTGGGGGTCAACAAATTTACCTGGAGGGACAGTGTCAAACTGATCAGTGACCAGTCGTTCGCCCCCCTGCGTCAATATATTCCCGGTGCCTCGAAAGACTCCATCCTCAGCGTTTCGTTTAACAAGGGGTACAACCAGCGGTTTATCGTGGAGTTCAAGACACGCAATCTCTTCCCGCGCAGGTACAGGGTTGTGGTACGCACCCAGATGGATATCGGCGGGAAATACGACATCTATACCAACAACCAGCTGGCCAGGAGCTTTGACTATTACGACTATATCCGGTACAGGGGGGTTCTGCCCAGTGTACAGACACCCATCCGTTTTGCCCAGGAAGGACGCTTTAACCGGTTTGACTTCTGGATGGAAAACCAGACCGAATATGGCCAGGCGGTCCTCCGCTTCGAATACAAGGGGCCGTCGAGTGTTGCCGGGAACGGACTGGTCATCGACTATATTGAGTTTATTCCCTATTAATACCTTGCCAGGATGAAAAACCGAATTCCACAGCCGGGCGAGAGCCACTCCGGTACCCCGAGGAAGGACCGGAAACTGTCACATGCGAAAATCATCACCGGGAACTTGAATATCCATGGTCAGCCCTGCCAGGCCGGCCATGCAACTCCTTTCCAATACCAGAACATTATGAAGAATACACAGACTGTTAGGCTGAGCGTGGTTTTGCTGCTGCTGTTATCCCTGTTTGTCAGGACAGGTGTGCAGGCACAAGATTCGATTAGGGTTACCGGGGTGGTGGTCAACGGAGACAATACCCCTTTGGCCGGGGTGTCCATAGGGGTGGAAGGATCCTTTGAACTTCCCGTGGTAACCGATGAGAAAGGCCGTTTCAGTGTGGTCTCCCCCTCGGGCAGCCATTGGCTGATCGTCTCAGCCCATACCGGTTATAAAGACAAGCGGGTATACCTGAACAACATGCGGGAGCTGAAGATTTATCTCACTCCGCTGGATATGGTTTCCGGAGACGATGGTATCAATTATCTGGTAGGATCGTTACCCCGCCGAAACATGATCGGCGCCTTTTCCACCCTTTCCACTTCTGACATCAGGCACACTCCGGTACTGTCGGTTGATCAGTTCATGCAGGGGCGCACCCCCGGGATGCACGTGACCAACCGCTCGGGTGATCCGGGCAGCGGGGCCGTCACCCTGCTCCGTGGGACCAGCTCCCTGAATACCACCAGCCAGCCCATGTTTATCGTCGACGGGATTCCCATGACCCCTCCCGGCACTTTCGGTTCCAAACTCGATGGCTACAGGTACAATCCCCTGCTGGGCATCAACGTCATGGACATCTCCAAAACCACTGTCATCAGGGACCCTGCCGTGACCGCCGCTTATGGCTCGAAAGCTTCCAACGGCCTGATCGTTATCGAAACCCTGGATCCCAGTGCCACCGAAACCACCATCGATGTGGACCTGCGCACAGGCGTCTCTCTTGCCCCTGCCAACCTGATCCCCCAGATGAATGCCGCCCAGCATAAAACCCTGGTCAATGAGGTCCTGTACACCTCGGGTTTGCTCGATGAGCGGATCAGAACGCTCTATCCCAACCTCTTCATCCAGTCAGACCATGAGGATTACATCGATTACCAGCACGATACGAAATGGCAGGACCTGATTTACAACAATTCCATGTTCACCAATTTCAATCTGATGGTCAAGGGGGGTGATGAAATCGCCCGCTATGGTCTCTCCTTCGGATATAACGACAACAAGGGAATTGTGAAGGAAACCGGAAACAACGGGTACAACCTCCGTTTTGTCAGCCTTCTGAATATCTTCACCTGGCTCAAGATGAATGCCTCGGTGTCACTTAACTACAATATCGCCAGAATGAAGGAGTCGGCCATTGTACGGCAGACCAGTCCAATCCTTTCGGCCCTGGCCAAATCGCCCATGCTCAATCCCTACCAGTATGACGACGAAGGGAAGGAACTCACCCTGCTGGCCGACGTCGAGGAACTGGGGGTGAGCAATCCCCTGGCCGTCATCAATAATTACGAAGCCAAGAATACCAACTACAATTTCATTTCCACCCTGGGCTTTGAGGCTTCCCTCCGGAAGAACCTCGTGCTTTCGACCATGTTCGGACTGACCTTCAATGTGCTCAAGGAACAGATCTTCATGCCCAACAGGGGAATGGAACATTATTACAATTTCGAGGCCATCAACGTGGCAAAGGCTTCCAACAACAGCATCACCGCCTTTAACAACCACACCTACCTCCGCTATAACGAGACCTTCGGAACTGACCACCAGCTCTCCTCGGTGACGGGGATTAACATCATGCAGAATAATTTTGAATATGACTGGGGTCTGACCAAAAACGCCCATGAGAACGACCAGTACCGGATGCTGCAGGAGGGTACCGATAATCTCCGGGAGATCGGCGGTGAAAACCGGTTGTGGACCTGGGCCTCCCTTTTTGAGAGCCTGGTGTATACCTACAAAGACCGTTACATCGCCACGGCAAGTGTTTCCCTTGACGGCACTTCACGTGTGGGGGACGAGGCCGCCAAGACACTGAAAATTGGCGGAGTTCCCTTTGGGGTATTTTACTCGGGCGGACTGGCCTGGCGGCTTTCAGGCGAAAGCTTCCTGAAGGAGCTCTCCTGGCTCGAGGAACTTAAGCTCAGGGCTTCCTATGGGATCAGCGGAAACGACGATGTGGGCGAGGCCAATGCCACCCGCTACTACAACTCCATTAAGTTCAGGGAAACCGTCGGATTGTACCCGGCCACCTATCCCAATGAAACCCTTTCTTACGAAAGAATCGCACAGCTCAACGGAGGTATCGATCTTTCCCTCTGGGGCAACCGCTGGATGTTCAGCGCCGACTATTTCAAATCGGTCACTTCCGACATGCTCATTTACACGCCGATTACCTCTTACCTGGGGTACGGCTATCGTCCTGAAAACGGGGGCGAAATGGAAAACAAGGGGTGGGAGGTTTCTACGACTGCCCGCCTTGTCGACCGGCCTGCCTTCAAATGGGATATACATCTTTCGCTCTCGAACGTGACGAATGAGATCACCGGCATCAAAGGTGACAAACTGGTCACCGACATTCCCGGCGGACAGATTGTCAATATGAAGGGATCCTCCGCCAACGAATTCTATGGCTATGTTTTCGACGGCGTGTATGCCACTACTGCCGATGCCCAGGCTGATGGTCTGGTCAACGACCGCAACATGGCCTACAGGGGTGGGGATGCGCGCTACAGGGACCTCTCAGGGCCCGAAGGTGTCCCCGACAAGGTGATCGATGATTACGACAAAACCTCCATCGGCTCTTCCCTGCCCGAGTATTTCGGAGGCCTCTCCACCACCCTTACCTGGAAACGGTGGGCCCTCACCCCGTTTGTACAGTTTGTGTCAGGAAATGAGGTCTTTAATTATGTGCGCTATCAGAATGAAAAGATGACCGGCCTGGAAAACCAGAGCACCCATGTACTGAACCGCTGGCAGTTTGAGGGACATCAGACTTCTGTGCCACGGGCCCTCTGGGACGACCCCATTGGCAACTCAGCCTTCTCTACCCGCTGGATCGAAGATGGTTCCTACCTCCGCCTCAAAAACGTGGTGCTGAGTTATACCATCCCCAACGAATTTCTGAGCTTCCGCAACGCACAGTTCTACCTGGCCGGAAGTAACCTCTTCACCTTCTCGGAATACCTCGGCTACGACCCGGAATTCGGTTACTCACGCGAACCCTCCAGCCAGGGTATTGACTACGGCCTGACCCCCCACCCCAGGCAGTTTATTGTAGGTATTAAATTAGGACTCTAACCATAATGCAGTATAGTATGAAACGGCTGTTTAAATATGCTCTGCTTATCACCTTGTTCTTTATTCCGGTGATGTTTTTCACCTCCTGCAAGGAGTTTTTGAATCCAGAACAGGAGTTGTCGGTGACCGAGGAAAAGCTGCTGAACGACTGGTATGAATACCGCTCGCTGGCCATGGGGATGTATGGCCTGCAACAGCAGCTGGTAGAGCAGTTGCTGATCCTGGGCGAGCTCAGGGCCGATCTGCTCACCATCACCCCCAATGCCGACCCCGATATGGTGGAGATATACAATTTCCGGATTTCGGAAAAGAACAAGTATGCGGCACCCGACAATTTCTTCAAGCTGATTGCCGCGAGCAACAATTTTATCAGGCTGCTGCAACGGGAGCATCCCGAGGTGACCGACCCCAAAAGCCAGCTGACCAACTACGACCGCTTATACGGAGAAGCCCTCTGCATGCGTGCCTGGGCTTATTTCAACGCCGCCCGCATCTACGGGAAAGTTCCCTTTATTCATGAATCCCTTGTGACCCTTGAAGAGATCGAAGCTTATGTGGAGTCTCCGGGCACCTATACCGACAGCGTAAATATCGTCTTCGGCCGTGACGGGTACCATAACGATACCATTCCCAATGTGAGCCTTCAGCTGGACAAGAAATACTTCACCCAGGAGATGGTGGTCAACTATTTCACCGATCAGCTGGAGAAGGAGGTTAAGGCGGTCGGGGTTAACCACTATATCGACAACAACGACATCACCTGGGAGGTCACCGTCTGGAACACCTATGCCTGGCATGCCCTGCTGGGACAGATGTACCTTTATCAGGGTAACCTGGCCAAAGCCGCAACCCACTTTGAGTTCATCACGAAAAATACCTCGGAGGACCTGAGGTACCATCTTGACGCCACATTCCAGAACGCCAACTGGCGGAACATCTTTGGCAATGTCGACGTTAAGGAACACATCTTCACCCTGTGGTTCAACAAGGCCAATTTCCAGCAGAACCAGTTCCAGTACTTCTTTGAGCCCATTGCCCCGCACCGGTATATGCTCAAACCCACCCGGGCCGCAGTGATGTATTGGGAGACCATCTTCGATAACTACACCATTATTGAGAACAACGATCCCTGGAAATCTGAAGTCGGCAATCCCGGTATGCCGGGTGATTTTCACCGTGGTTACGGCGTATCCTATGCCTATATCAAAGATGAGATGATGCTCGACCCCGCAAGTGTCCAGACCATGCTGTTACTCAAGCGCGAAGAGGATATGCGTACCGCGGAAATCTTTACCGCCGACTGCGATACGGTGGTGTGGAAATACTCCATTGGTAAGAATATATATGCCCAGGATGCCCATTTTCACATTTACCGGGCCGGGAACATCCATCTTTACCTGGCGGAGATTTACAACTGGTGGGTGGTCATGCAGGGTGGCATTCTCCGTACCCAGACTCCGACAGCCCTGAGTATTGTCAACAACGGAGCACAGTACAATCCCCTCAGTTCCAGAGCCGAACTGGGTGTCCGCGGAAGGGTGGGCTTCGGCGGAGGCACCGATGGCATCAAGGTCTCCAATATCAACTATTTCCACCATCCTTACACCAACGAAATCGTCAGCTACAACGATCTGACCGGGAATCTGGAGGCCAAACAGCTCTTTTTCGAAGATCAGCTCATTGATGAGCGGGCCCGCGAACTCGCCTTTGAAGGGGAACGGTTTTACGACCTCATGCGTATCGCCAAACGGAGAAATGACCCCTCCTTCCTGGCTTCCAGGGTGTCGGCGAAATACCCTCCCGGGCAAAGGGAGACCATGTATAACTACCTGTTGAATCCTGAGAACTGGTATATCAAAATCTTCGATTAACCGGCGGCAATCGCCTGTGGCATAAAAGGAAAGCGGCATGTCCTTCGTTTGGAAGGCATGCCGCTTTCTTTTGAGCTTATACAGGGGAGCTGGCGAAGGGGGGTGACTGACCCGATATTCAGGCTGTCCCGGTTGTCTCCTTTCTATTCTGCCCTGAAAGCCCTGAGCAGCGCCCTGGTTTTCACTCCCGACTCCTTCATCTGATCTTCGCTCCATCCTCCTTCGGAAGCCGCCTCAGGTTTCAGCATGGAACAGGTCTCGTTCTTGTCGGCAATGGACCAGGTTACCCAGCTGATCTGGTGTGATTTCATCCAGTCTATCCAGGTCTGCCACTCCTGATGGTCGATGGGGCCGTTTCCGCTGGCTTCCATCCCTGCCGATTCCGACACAAAGAGGGGAATCCCCTTTGCCAGGGCATAGTTACACCGGTCGCGAAGCGACTGCTTATGGGTGGCTGCGTAAAAATGAACCGTATACATGAGGTTGTCATACCCCACAATGGGGTCATCGGCCACCAGGTGAAGGTCCTGACACCAGTGCGGACTTCCCACAAGAATGAGGTTGTCGGGATCTTTCTCCCTGATCGCCTTGATGATCTCTATGGAATAGGCTTTGACGTCGCTCCAGGAGTCCTTTACGGGCTCATTGAAGATCTCATAGATTATATGGGGATGCTGGCCGTATTTGGCCGCCATATCGGAGAAGAAGCGCCGGGCTTCCTCGGTTTTAAGTTCATGGCTGTGCCAGTCGATGATCACGTAGAGGTCGTTTTCGAGGGCTCCTTCAATCACTTCTGAGATCAGCTGAGTGGACCACTCCGGTTTATCGGTGTAGCTGCCCCGGGGTCCCACGCCCATGGCGGCCCTGACCAGGTCGCAGTGCCAGTCTTCAGCCAGCCATTTTACGGTCGATTTGTTGTAAAACCGGGGCCACCAGTTGTGCCAGCCATAACTAACGCCCGCCAGCATGACGGCTTCCCCCTTGTCACTGACCAGCTGGTTCCCCTTTACCGACAACTGGCCATATTGCTTTACCGGTTGCGCCTCGACCCCCAGGATAAGTATAAGGAATGCTGCAGTTATCCAATGTTTGATTTTCATGTTTATCCGTTTTAACAGGAATATTTCTGATTCTTTTACGCATGTGTATAAAAAACAAGAGCCTGTATTACAGGCTCTTGTTTTATGGTTAAAAGTGGGTTACTTTCTGATCACCTTGTATTGGCCGATCACATTGCCGGCGTCACTGACGGTGATGAAATACATGCCTGACGGCTGGTTCCTGAGGGAAATCATCTCCAGCGAGTTGCCGGCCACCCTGTCAAACAGGAGGGCTCCGGTGAGGTTGATGACCCTGACGCGGTTTCCGGCCTGCAGACCCCTGATGTGGACTTCACCGTCGGTCGGGTTGGGATAGACGCTGATTTCACTTCTGATGGTGCTGGCGGCGGTGTAGTCGAGTTCAAGAGCGTAGGTGTTCACGATCTTGCCATCGGCGGAGGTCACCTTCAGCACGTCGCCGCGCATCAGCTTGCCTGTGGTCGGTTTGGCTACGCCGTTCTTGTCAAAGATGGCCATCTGGGCTCCGAAGGCCGGGGTGAGCTTGGCCATCAGGTCACTGATGGCAGATTCGGCCATCGGCTTGGTGATCACCTTGCCGATCTGGTCGACCTTATACGTGTCGGAAAGGACATAGGCCAGATAAGCCGTGGAGAGGAATTCTGTCCTCAGCATATCGAGATAGTAGGTCTTGGTTACCTTACCGTCCTTGGAGGTCACCACGAGCATGTCGTCCTGATAGAGCGCTCCCTTGGTCCGCTGCAGGCCGTTCTTGTCGACCACCTTGATGGTGGCTCCCCTCACCGGAATGACATTCCTGAGGAAGGAGGAGACTTCAGTGCCCCTGGGAACAAAGCTGATGAGCAATTTGGACTGGTCGACGGCATAGAGGTCGGAAGTCACAAAGGCGTCGCTTGCTTCTGCATCGGGCACCAGCTGATAGCGTACCATGGTCAGCCCGTCTTCGGCCAGAACTTCGAAGTAGATATTGTCGGTGACGATCACGTCGACATAGGTGCTGTCGAAATTGAGTTTCTTGAAGGGCACCCAGGCGTCGTTGCCATCAACCACGGTCAGGGTGGCTCCTTCGGGTACCACCACATTGGCGATGGCATCGGTCAGTTTCGTCCCCTGCGGAATGAGGTAAATACCTCCTGTGGTCACGTCCACACTGATGAAGTAGGTTGCCGAGGAGAGAATGGCGTTGGAGCTCAACCCTTTCTCCGTCACATTAAGCGTATAGACCGAGGTGTTTACACTGTCGGCCGAAAGGACCTCGAGCTTGTCTCCGTTGGTCAGCTTCTGGGTTCCGGTGAGGACATTCCCTGCAGCATTCTTGAGCGTAAGAGTCTGTCCCGGGTTGGCCTTGAGGATCCTGGTCAGGAAGTCGTCGACGGTCGTGTTGGCTTTGACCCCGCGGAGGGTTTCATCGGGTCCGTAGCCTTCACTCACCTTGTAAGCGACCGAGTTGATGGTCGACTTGTAGGCGGTGGGTTCGTTCATAAAGTGGCTGCCCAATCCGGAGCAGATCATCAGGATGTCCACAGGCCATCCGTAACCCCTGCTTACCCAGTACGGCCTGTCGGCATAGAACCATTCGCTGTCGTCGTCGTTGGTGCCGAAAGAACCCTTGAATTCGGTATTCCCGTGGTAGATATGGGGCTTACGGGTGAAGCTCTGGATCTGGTCGATGTTCCTGCCGTTGACGACGGAGTTGGTTCCGTCACCGCTTCCGAAGACATCGATGAGGGTGAAGTCGTTGGGATCGCTGGCCGCTTTGAGGCCCAGCTTAATGGAGTCGTTGTCGATGCGGAAGAGGTAGTAGTTGGTGGCATGCCAGCCGGTGAGGCAGGCGCCGATGGTTTCACCCCACGGGTTGTAACCCGTACCGAAGTCGACATTGGTTTTGTAACCTCCCCACCAGGGATGCTGGGTGGCATTCACCTGGCCTCCACCACGCCGGTCACCAATCACGAAGACTTCGCCGGGATAGACGATCGGGTCGACGGCCGGGTCGGGCACGACCATGGCGGGCTGGGTTTCCCAGGTGGCCTGGTCTACCCATTTGTAACCGGGTATGTACTTCAGATAACGGTTGGCCCAGCTGTCGGCGGCCGTCTGCATGGTGATGGCTTCGGCCGGACTGTTGACATAAGCATAGGCGAACATGTAGTTACTCATATCCAGCAGCTGGTTTCCGGGGTTCACCACTTCCATGTAACTGTTGGCCCACTGGTCCCTGTATACAAACTCCGAAATGAAGGGATCGGCGAAATAGGGCTCCACATCTTCAAGGGCTTTTTCCTTGTTCATGGTTACCTTGTAGGTGAGCTTGGTGGTTCCGTCTTCGGCGGTGGTGTTAAAGGTGACGGTACGGTCGGCCAGGGAGCCTGCCAGGTTGGTGGCCCTGTGGACCTGCACGGTGGTGTTCAGTTGTTCGGGCTTGGCGACCAGGGCCGGCATTCCGGCGGTTTCTGCGGGAATGCTGATGGTGTAATCATAGTTGGTGCCGCTGAATCCGGGAATGGTATCTCCCTTCCATCCGAAGAATCCTTTCAGGGATTCGGGAACATCGGGCCAGGTAATGGCGCTCAGACGGGCGATTTTGTTGGGTGCATACCGGTTGATCTTGATGAAGTATTCCTTCACGGATCCGTTCTTTGCGGTCACTTTCAGCTTGTCGCCGTTTTTGAGGTCGGCCCTTTGCACGCCGTCTACAAACTGGATTTCCCAGGTGGCCTGGGTGGGTTTCTCGAGGTATTTCAGCAGGGAGTCGACCCTGGTGTTGTACCCGATACCCAGCAGCAGGTTGCCGGCCATGATGGTGTCGACTTCATGCCCGGTGGTGATGCCACAGTAGGCCCCCATGTTGACATAGGTACCATTGTACTGCTCGCTGTTGTATTGCATCGGGATTTTGGGCATCACGATGTTGTCGGCATCGGTCGAAGGCAGTACATTGATGACGAACTTGATCTCCTGCAGGGTGTTACCCACAGCATAGAAGGTAATGGTGTCGTTGGTGCGCGCCGAAGCATAGGCTGAGTCTTCCTTGGCGGCCGAAAGGGTGTAGTACCACGCCAGACCGGGGGATTCCACGAAGTTGTCGAGGAAATAGAACTCATTCCTGACGCCCCAGGGCACGGTGATTTTTTTGTTGGGGATATCCACCACCGTGGCAGAGGTTTTACCCTTGATCGACTGGGTGCTCAGGGTGAAGTCGCCATGGTTGCCAATGGTCCAGTAGGGTTTCACCAGCGGATTCCATCCACCCTGGGGGAACCTCAGGGGCAGCCATTCCGAGTCGGTGATGTCCACACCGGCTATCAGTGTCCAGGAGTCCAGGGCATCGCCCGTTCCTTCCGTGACAGTGGCTTTACGCACCAGGATACGGTTGCCGGTGGCACCGGTCACCCCGGCTGCATCGGAACCTCCCGTTGATTTGTATGGGCTGGTTTCAGCATTGTAAGCCGCATTGAAGGCATCCACAATGACGGAGTCCCTTTCCAGTTCGGTTTCCTTGAAATAATGCATGATGTAAAAGGAGCTACGGCCACCCCAGTTGTCAAGCAGGTTCCAGCCATACGGTGAAACACTGTCGTATTCGGCCGGGAAATTGCCCCATTCCGTTGCTTCAAAGTGAATCTGCAGATCAGCCTTCTCAAACATCTCATAGTAACCCGTCCGCTGCCCGAGATGACGCTCCGGATCCAGCGGCCAGATGTTGTACGGCTCGTCATCGACAGAGCAGATCAGATAAGACTGCCCCGGGGCCAGCATCTTATGGGGAAGACGCAACCTTCTGGATTCGGCAATACGGTTGTCATACCACGGTGCCGACCAGGGGTCATAGTTGCCTACCTCAAACTCGGCCAGGTCAACGGTCTTGTTCCCCATATTGGTGATCTCAATGTAGTTGAACCGGGTGTCATCTCCACGCATTTCCGTGAAAATAAGATTCCGGTACGGTTCCTGGGCATACAAAGCCCCGGAAATCACAAGTAGAAGAAGTAGAAGTTTTAATCTCATAATCAATCGTTTTAAAGTTGGTGAATATTACAATTACTTCTAAAAAATCACAAAAGGCAATGGTTTGATCTGCTCACAGGTAAAAGATACCCGCCCGAGGTTCAAATATAATTAAAAAAAAAGTAGTTGTTACTACAAATAGAAGTAAATTGAAAAGATAGTGTTAAAAATACAGTATACACCAAGCGGTAAAACGGTTATTTCGATCCTTTGGAAGAAACTTTTTACTGAATTGATTACAGATCTTAAACAGATCCTTATATTTGTACCCGTAAAGGTTCTGAAAAGTATGAAATTTACTGCTGTAAACGGTTTTTACTTTTGGTTTTATTATTTCGGCGGGTTTACCGGGGCTGAGAGGTGAATATTGTATGCGGCAGGCAAAAGATAATTTACAGAAGGTCCCGGATTCCCGGGACCTTCTGTTTTAATTGAATCGGGGTTTTAACCTGGGAGGAGACGTGAAATGGATGTAGTTGTGATCGGATTGGGATTGATTGGGGGGTCGATGGCGAAGGATTTACGCCGGGCGGGTTTTGCCACTGGTTTGGTGGGAGTGGAGAGTGATCCGGAGCATGCTGCGGAGGCGGTCAGGCTGGGGATTGTGGATCGGGTGGATTCTCTGGAGGAGGCGTTGCCCGGGGCCGATCTGGTGCTGATAACCACTCCCGTGGATGTGGCGGTAACCCTGTTGCCGGGGGTGCTGGACCGGGTGGGGGCGCACACCACGGTGACGGATATGGGGTCGGTCAAGCGGCGGTTAACGGAAGCGGTGCGGGAGCATTCACGGCGTCGCCAGTACGTACCAGCCCATCCCATGGCGGGGACCGAAAATTCGGGGCCTTCGGCGGCCCTGGAAAACCTCTTCCGGGGGAAAATCGCCATTCTCTGCGACCAGGAGGAGAGCGGTCCCCAGCACCTGGCCCTGGTCGAGAAGATGTTTCATGCCCTGGGCATGCACATCGCCTATATGACTTCCGATGAGCAGGACCACAGTACCGCCTTTGTGTCGCATCTTCCCCATGCGGCGGCCTATGCCCTGGCCAATGCCGTGCAGGACAAGGAAGACCGGAACATCATATTTGACCTGGCCAGCGGGGGATTTAATTCCACCGTCAGGCTGGCCAAGAGTTCCTGCGCCATGTGGCACCCCATCTTTGTGCAAAACAGGGATTACATGGTGGAATCGCTCAACGTCTACATGAAGCATCTGGAGCAGTTCCGCGATGCCATCCGCGACGGGGAGAGCCGGCAGCTCGAAGCGCTGATCCTGAATGCCAACCGCATCAGGGCCATCCTGAATGGGGAGAGCCCCCGCTTCCTGAAAAATGAAGAGACTTTTGTGACATATTTTACCAAATAGCAAATGAGTACAGGATTGGAAATATCCAGGGTCAGGGAGTGGTTGCCGCAGCTCAACAATCCCCTGCTGATTGCGGGGCCCTGCAGTCTGGAGAGTGAGGAGCAGGCGCTGGCCACGGCCAGGATGCTGGCCCGTGACCACCGGGTGTTTGTTTTCCGGGGAGGAGTATGGAAACCCCGTACCCGCCCCGGCAGCTTTGAGGGGATGGGATCGGTGGCCCTCCGGTGGCTGCAGACAGTCAGGGAAGAGACCGGACTGCCGGTGGGAACTGAGGTGGCCAATGCCACCCATACCGAGGAAGCCCTTAAACACGGCATTGACGTGCTCTGGATCGGAGCCCGTTCCACGGCCAGCCCTTTCGTGGTGCAGGAGATTGCCGACGTGGTCAGGGGTACCGATGCCGTAGTGATGGTCAAGAATCCCGTGAATCCCGACCTTCAGCTCTGGATGGGGGCCATCGAGCGGGTGTACCGCGCCGGTATACGCCATATTGTGGCGATTCACCGGGGGTTCACACCCTTTGGGGAAACCAAATACCGCAATTATCCCAACTGGCAGACTGTTATCGAATTGCGCCGTCTCATGCCTGAAGTGCCCGTGATCTGTGACCCCAGCCACATCGCCGGGAAAAGGGAGTATCTCTATGAGATCGCCCAGAAAGCCTTTGACATGGGCCTCGAGGGGCTGATGATCGAATCGCATGTAGACCCCTCCTGCGCCCTGAGCGACAAAGAGCAGCAGCTCACCCCCGCCGACCTGGGCTTACTCCTTGACAGACTGGTCATCCGTCATCAGAGCGCCGCCAATCCCCTGTTCGACAACCAGCTGGAAGTGCTCCGCAACCGGATCGATGCCCTGGACAAGGAACTGCTGGAAGTGCTCTCCTCCCGGATGGATATCGTTAGGGAAATTGGCAGGTATAAAAGGGAAAACAATGTGACCGCCCTGCAGATCAACCGCTGGGCGCAACTCATGGAAGACCGCACACAACTGGGGAAAAAGCTCAACCTGGCCGAGGCTTTCACCAAGGTGCTCTTTCAGATGATCCACGAGGATTCGGTGAGAATACAGACCGAAATCATGGACCACACCAACGGGGAGCGGTAAGTGCGACGGTAAAGGGAGGCTCTTTTCCGTGGTTATTTTATGCGGCTGGTCAGATGGCCTGATGGTGAAAAATGGAGCGTGCTCAGATGGCCTGATGGTGAAAAATGGAGCGTGCTCGGATGGCCTGATGGTGAATAATGGAGGCTGGTCATATGGCCTGATGGTTGAGGGTGGTCATAAGATCATTACATAACGCCAGGGCATGGAAATCCAGGGTTCCCCGGCATAGGGGATTCCCACCCTGGGCAGTGATTTGACCTGGACTTTCAGGTCAGAGTCTTCGATCCAGAGCCGGGGACTGGAGGTCAGTTTTTCACCGTAAAATGAACGGTCGAGGGCCAGGAGGCGGCCCACCCTTCCAGGGCCCGTCACCCCGCCGGCCCCCCTGATCAGAACCGCTGAGGCATCCCCGGCATGACCCGTGACAAAATTGAGCATCCAATGCATCCCGTACACAAAGTACACATAAATGACCCCTCCTTCTCCGAACATGACCCCGTTACGGGGAGTCTTCCCCCGGCTGGCGTGACAGGCCTTGTCCTCTGATCCCCGGTAGGCTTCTGTCTCGGTGATGGTAAACCGCCCTGTGGTTCCGTCTTCAAATACCCTGACCAGCGTTTTACCGACCAGATCCGGGGCCACCGTCAGCACATCACGCAGAAAAAAGTCAGAAGTCAGTCTTGGATGTTCCACGGTGCAGGTAATTGTGGGTTCTGTGGCTGCGGATCCATGCGGAATGCCTCACAGGCCACCGTCAACCCTGAGTTTTCTTTTGCCTGTACTCCAGGAGGAAATATCCGGCCACGGCCAGCAGCAACAGAATGGAGCCGGCCAGGGAGACCTTGTTGCCGGCAAAGTAAGTGGAGGGATGAAACCTGAACTCGATGGTATGCGCCCCGGCAGGAATCACCATGGCCCGCAGGATGTAGTTGGCTCTGAAATGGGGCGTTTCCTTCCCGTCGACATAGGCTTTCCAGCCGTCGGCATAGTAGATTTCCGAGAAGAGGGTCAGTTGTTCCGAGGCCGCCTCATACCGGTATTTAAGATAATTGGGTTGGTATTCCGTAAGGGTAATGGTCGCGGTGGAATCCCTGAGGAAACTTTTTCCCTCCACGAAGGAGGCAAACCGGCGGTCTGTCACGGCCTGACCGGGAGTACGCACCCCTTTGAGGGCTTCGATCTCTTCATCGGCATTGGCCGCCACATGACATGCGGTGGCGAACCAGGCATTCCCCCAGGCCTGGGTATTCTTAAGCGGGGGAGCATTCAGGTCGTAGATGATGTACCGCGTGTTCATCATATTCAGGGCCGGAAGATCCCGGAAGACGGAGTCGGGGGAGGGCATTTTCCGGAATCCTTCCACCATTCTTTCCAGTTCGGGGTGAAGGTAATGGTCGATCATTTCCTGGTAGCGGCGCAGTTTGGCGGCGCTGTACCCCCCCACATTTTTATGGAAATAGGAAGCCCGGGCGTCCTGCCAGGGATTCTGCAGGGGAAGAACCCTGAAGCTGAGATCCTTGTCTTTCAGGATTTCCGTGTCGGCTGAAGTGGGGGCGTATAATGAGGCGGCCTGCCTGGGCGTGGTGAAATGGCTTTTGTTGAGGTATCTTTTATCCACGAACCAGAGGTCGGCCAGGATCAGCAGGGCCAGGGCGCCATAGAACCATCCGGGTTTGATTTTTTTCAATTGCCAGAGCAGGAGAGCTCCCGCAGCCAGGGCGATGAAAAGAAAGGAACGGAAGGCATCGTTGCGGAGCATGGTTTTGCGGTCGCTGACCACGGCATCGAGGAGCCAGTCGGGGTAGGAACCGTCAAAGGGGGCCGAAAAACTCCCGGCCAGTCCCGGAAGCAGGGCAAGGAGGAGCGCAATGCCCCCGGTGATGCCAAAGGCCCATTTCAGGCCTTTCTGCCATGCCCTTTTCTCCACCTTTCCGCTGCCAATCTCCCTGAGGGCTAAAAATCCCAGGAGTGGCATGGTAATGCCGGCGATGACCAGGGTCATCTCCGGTGCCCTGAATTTGTTGTACATCGGCAGATAATCGAGCAGGAAACTGGTCAGGGGCATGACATATTTCCCCCATGACAGCACAAAAGAGAGAAGGGTGGCGGCCAGCAGCCACCACCGGTCAGCCCCCCTGACCACAAAAAGCCCCAAAACAAAAAGGAAAACCACGATGGCCCCTGCATAATAGGGCCCACTGGTATAGGGTTTCTCTCCATGATAAAGGATGACACTGCCCAGGGCCTGCCGCGGATTCTCAACGCCCCTTTCGCGCAGGATTCTGTAACTTTCCGAATCCTGCCCGGGAGAAGTCGTATGGCTGCCCCCCATGTAACCCGGAATCAGCAGGGTCATGGTCTCGGAAATCCCCTGGCTCCACTGGACCACATAATCCTTGTCGAGACCGGAAGTCTGGTTTTCGGAGTTGTGGGTGAGTTCTGATTTGCCGCGAATCGTTTCTTTGGAAAACTTGTAGTTGGAATAGAGGTAGGAGAAGTTCACCGCCACCGCCAGAAGGGCTCCTGCGACGAGCCAGCCCGTGGTTTTCAGAAAGGGAAGGGATCTTTTTTCCCTGAGGGCATAAACCAGTTCGGTGATGCCAAATACCAGGAGGGCCAGCAGTCCGTAATAGGTGATCTGGATGTGGCCGACCAGGATCTCCAGGGCCAGGGCCACGGTAAAGAGCAGGGCGCCCTTTCGCCGGTCATATCGGTAGGCCATCAGGACGCCGGCGATCACCATCACCAGATAGCCGAGCGCATAGGCTTTCGAATTGTGCCCCGCCTGGATAATAATGATCAGGTAGGTGGAAAACCCGTACGCCAGGGCCCCCGCCAAAGCAGGCAACCGCCCTGCCTTCAGGGAGGTGAGCAAAATATAAAACCCCAGCAGGTAAAGGAGAATCATGGACGCCGGATGAAAAAGGGTCACCAGCCAGCCATGCACCCTGTTGAGCAGATTGCTGTCATACCGCACCGAAATCATGTAACCGGGCATTCCCCCGAACATCGAATTGGTCCAGATCGCCTCCTCTCCCGTGGCCTTGCGGAAATCGGCCAGCTCCTTCGACATCCCGATGTGACTCTGAATATCGTGTTGGGCAATCTCCTTCCCCTCCAGCAATGGAAACAAGTAGAGGTAAGAAATGATGATGAAAAAAACGACCATCGCCGCTATGGAAGCTATCTTTTTCAGGGTTTCCTTCTTTTCCATGGATGCATTTAAGTTATTGAGCTTCCCGCAAAAGTAGGGATATTTTGTATTTGAATGATTAGCTTTGAGGCGCATTATGGGAATTATCATCAGACAATCGGTCAGGGGTGCATTCTGGTCCTATCTGGGTATTGTGATCGGATACATCAATGTGGGGATCATCATGCCCCAATTTTTCGACACCGCCCAAATCGGTCTGGTACAGCTCTTTGCTTCTGTTTCCCTTATTTTTGCACAATTCGGCACCCTGGGATTCAACAGTGTGGTCAACCGGTTGTTTCCACATTTCAGAAACCAGGAAAGAAAACACAACGGTTTTTTGTTTCTGGCCATAGCCACCGGGCTGACCGGTTTTCTGGTCACCGCGGCAGGGTTTTATGTGCTCAGGCCATGGGTGGTGGAAAGCAACCTGGAGCGGTCTCCCCTGGTGGTTGATTATTTGTGGCTGATGGTTCCCCTGATTTTCATGCGTATCCTGTTCAGCCTTCTCGACAACTATAACAAGGTACTGTATGACAGTGTGACGGGAACCTTTTGGCTTGATTTCATGCACAAGGTCATCAACCTGACCCTGATCGTTCTGTATGCGCTGGGGGTGGTGGATTTCCGCTTCTTTTTCATGGGGTATGTGGTTTCCATGAGTCTGCCTGTGGTTCCGGTCATCGCGGTGTTGGTCAGGAGGGGGCAGTTCAGCCTGCAGCCGCGACTCTCCTTCCTCACTCCCGGGTTGCGCCGGGAAACAGGACGCACCATGCTCTTCGGGTTCATCAATGGTTTGGCCGGGGTCATCCTCCTGAATGTTGACAAGGTCTTCGTGAACCAGTACCTGTCGCTCAGTGATGTGGGTATTTTCGGGGTCTGTGCCTTGTTTGCCACCCTGATCAGGGTACCTTACAATTCGATCAGCCGGATTGCCACGGGTATCATCGCCGAGGCCTGGAAACGCGACGACCGCGACCACATCAGGGAAATCTACCGGAAAGCCGCCACCAACCAGGCCATTGCCGGCACCCTCGTTTTTGCGGGAATCCTCGTCAATCTCGACAATATCTTCAGGATTCTTCCCCCTGTTTACGGCGACGGCAGGATGGTCATGGTGATCTATTCAGCGGGCATGCTTGTCAATACCGTAATTGCCCTGGCTGGAAACATCACCGAATCCTCGAAATATTTCGGATTTAACACCTTGTTTCTCACCCTGTCCATAGGAATCCAGGCGCTGCTCAGCATGTGGCTGATACCCCGTTTTGGCATCAACGGGGCAGCCCTGGCCACAAGCCTCACCCTGATCATCAACTCATTGCTGCAAGCCGCCCTGCAGAAAGTGGCCTTCGGAATCTATGGCGTTACCTCCCGGATTTTGCTTGTTTTCCTGGCCGGTTTTGCCGCGGTCGCTGCAGGCGTGTTGCTTCCCGCAATGCCCCTGATCCCCGATATTCTGTGCCGGAGCGGACTGGTCATTCTTATCTTTACCGCGATGATCCTCCTGATGAAACTCTCCCCGGAACTGCACGAGCTCCTCAGATCATGGACCAGCAGGTTTACTCCTCAGTCACGCCGTTAACCCATATGGACAAAAAGACTAAAAACATCCCCTGGTCCCTCATTACCGGAAACGAGGGCACCTACCGCGTTTCAGAGGATACCATCACGGAGTTTGAAGAGGCTGTGCTCACTGATACAGAGATCAGGAGGGGAGCCACCGCTCCCTATGTGGTGTCGCGCGCCTCCTACCGGCTGTGGAGTGGTCTGTGGGATGTACCGGTGATGAAAAGCCTTCCACGGCTGGCCCAAAGGACGCTGCCGGCAGGTTCTCCTCAGCTTTGCATCCTTATGGGCCCCAGACTGAAAAAATGTTTTCCCTGGTTCTTGCTGCGGGGCCCAAAGGCCGTTTACCTCTTTGATGCATGGCCCCACTATTATCCCCTCCTGGTGAAATTCCTCTCTGATTTCTCTGTCGATCCGGTTTTTGTCTCCTCTCAGCAGTCGGCGGAGAACCTCTCCCGGATGACCGGTCACCGGGGGATTCACTGGATCCCCGAAGGGGTGGATCCCTGCAGGTACCACTATTACCCCTATACAGATAAAACGATCGACCTCCTATTCATGGGAAGACGATTTGAGCCGGTTCACCGGAAGATGGTGGGTCCCCTTGCGGAAAAAGGAGTGACGTACCTCTATACCCGGGAGGAGGGGGGTCTCGTTTTTCCCGATTTCTCCTCCTTCAGGGAGGGATTGGCGCAAACCAGGATTTCGGTGTGTTACCCGGCCAGTGTCACCCATCCTGAACGGGCCGCCGGTGTGGAAACAATGACCAACCGGTATCTCCAGTCGATGGCTTCCAAATGCCTGGTGGTGGGGAAAACCCCTGCCGAGATGAAAGCGCTGTTTGGTTATGATCCGGTGATTGCCCTGGAGGAGGGGGATCCGGCAGGCCATATTCTGGATATCCTGGCGCATTTCGACCGCTATATTCCTTTAATTGAGCGTAATTATGATGCGGTGCGCAACCACCATACCTGGCTCCATCGCTGGCAGGAGATGACGCGTTGGTTGGGCGTCAGGTAAGGGCTGTCCTCTGCCGGAAAAGGTTTCAGGGAGTGAGACCGGACGCTGCTTTCACGTCTGTGAGCAGTTGCAGGAGCCTTTGGGTGCGGTGGGCGACGCTGAACCAGGGCAACAGGGAGGGGGAGGGGTGCGGCATGGTGAAAAGGCGGCTGATTTTATCTGCAATGAGCCGGGGATTCCTGTCAACGGTAAGGGTATCGTCACGTACGATTTCGGGCATACCCCCCACCCGGGTGATCAGGGGAAGGCATCCGTAATGGATGGCTTCGGCCAGGGCGATGCCAAAGGATTCGGAGCGGGAAAACTGGCAGTAGATCAGCGATTGCAGGTAGTATTGGGGCAGCTGGTCGTGCGGAAGGTCTCCGGTAACCATCAGGTTGGGAGGCAGGGGTATGCTGAGCCAGGCCGGCTTTTCCCCGCCAAAACCGGCAATGCAGAAGGAGATCTCCGGCAGGAGCCCGGCCACTTCTATAAAGGTATCCAGGCCCTTCAGCCTGAATGTACGCTCTGAGTCGACTTTTGCCACCGTGAGCACCATTTTGCGTGCCTGTGGAGCCGTCCCTTCAGGACCCGGTGTCACCTTCCCTTCAGGACCCGGTGTCACCTTCCCTTCAGGATCCGGTGTCACCTTCCCCCCAGGTGCAGGCGTCGTCTTCCCGTCAGGTTCAGGAAAGCTCCTTTTTTCAGCCGGTAGTACCAATGCCTCTGGCGGCCCTCCCCGGAATTCTTCCGTCTGGTATCCGGGGAGGCTGACACAGTTGTATACCAGGGCCAGGTTTGATTGACGGGTGAATGCTTTGACCTTCCGGGCCACATGGTGGGATACCGCCAGGTTAAGGGTACTCTGCTTCATGGAGATGATGGCCGCCCACCCCCTCAGCTTCGAACAGAAAACCCCGTAATTCAGCGCTTTGATCCGGCATACATCATACCCCCCGATGACCAGATAACTCCTTCTGCCTGTCAGTCGGGCGAAAAGAACGGGAAGCAGGGAGTGCTGATCGGCAAACCAGATATACACCAGGCTGAACTTCCGGATATGCAGGGCCAGAAAGAAAAACTGGCGGATCAGGGCGGTCACGACAGCCATCGCCCCCCTGGCCGGTTTGAAATGGTAGGGAATCACCTTATACCGGGAGGAGAGTATCTCCGCATCCGTTTTGACGAAACTCGAATAATGGGGATAAACCAGGAGAAGTTTTTGCTGACTCATGGGTAAAGGTTCAAAGCGGTGCGGGCCTGCCCCAAAAATAACTATTTTTGATTGATTAATTTGAGCAGAAAGCAGCGTGCATAAAATCGTCACCATTGTGGGGGCGCGCCCCCAATTCATCAAGGCCTCGGCGCTGAGCCGGGCCCTTCAACAGTCGGGAATCCCTGAAGTGCTTGTCCATACCGGCCAGCATTTCGATGACAACATGGCCGAGGTCTTTTTCCGGGAAATGGAAATCCCGGCACCTGCCTGTAATCTGGCGATCCACTCCCTGACCCATGGGGCAATGACCGGCCGGATGATGGAGGAGATCGAAAAGGTATTGCTGGAGCAAAAGCCCTCTGCGGTAGTGGTTTACGGCGATACCAACTCCACCCTGGCGGGAGCCCTGGCAGCTGCCAAACTCCATATACCGGTGGCTCATGTGGAGGCGGGTCTCCGCAGCTTCAACATGCGGATGCCCGAGGAGATCAACCGCATCCTCACCGACCGGATCTCCTCCTGGCTCTTCTGCCCCACCGAAACCAGCGTCGCCAACCTCCGGAACGAGGGATTCGGCCATTTTCCGGCCACTATCCACCTTTCCGGCGACGTGATGTATGACGTAGCCCTGCATTACAGCCGGATTTCAGCAGAGAAATCGGGGATCATGAAGCAGCTGCGACTTCACGGGCGTCCTTTTGCGCTGGTGACCCTCCACCGCCAGGAAAACACCGACGACCTGGCGCGGCTCTCTCAGATCACCGGGGCCCTCAACGACCTCTCCCGCACCCTGGACATCGTCCTGCCTCTCCATCCGCGAACCTATAAGGTGATGGAAACCAACGGTATAAGACTCCATTTCACACCCATCAGTCCGGTGGGTTATTTCGATATGGTGGAGCTGCTCACTCACTGCAGCTTTGTGATGAGCGACAGTGGCGGGGTGCAAAAGGAGGCTTTTTTCTTCCGGAAACACTGCCTGGTGTTGCGCGACGAAACCGAATGGACCGAGCTCACAGACCTGGGCTACAACTTCCTGGTGGGCGCCAACCCGGAAAAAATCGTGGCAAGGGCACACGAAGTGGCCCTGATGCACCGTTCCTTTACAGAGACACCCTACGGCGACGGAACCGCCGCGGAAAAAATCACAGATATTCTGAAAAGCACTCTCTGAGATATTTATCTGCACCAGGTATACGTTGTTTCCCGCAAAGTTGCAAAGTAAGCCGGGGTTTGAATTTCTGCATGCAGACTTAACAACAGTTATTTCCCATGGAAAAACCAATGAAAGTCGCATGGCGCTTCGATCACATAAGGACATGTATATTTGCTCCATGCGAAACGAAGTTCGGCGGAGCACCGCGGAGCCAATTCCACGGGGTTGAAGCACATAAACTGGTTCATTACGATATATAACTGAAGAGCAAGTCATTAACAAATAACTATAATAATGAAAGTCGCATGGTGCTTCGACCACATAAGGACATGTATATTTGCAATATGCGACTTCCATGGGCGTGAAGCACACAAATCGGCTTAACTTCGATATATAAATGAAGAGCAAGTCATTAACAAATAACTATAATAATGAATATACAGATGGCCGACCTTTACGGCCAGTACCTGAAAATAAAAGAAGAAGTGGATGCCTCCATGCAGGAGGTGATCCGTTCCACCGTATTCATCAAAGGCGGAAAAGTCACTGAATTTGAACGTCACCTTGCCGATTACCAGCAGTCGGAGGTGATTGCCTGTGGCAACGGCACCGATGCCCTGCAGATTGCCTTTATGGCCCTGGGACTGGAACCCGGTGACGAGGTGATCACCACCCCCTTCACCTTTGTGGCCACTGCGGAGGTGCTGGCCCTGCTGGGACTGAAGCCCGTCTTTGCCGATGTGGATCCCGGTGATTTCAACCTCTCTCCGGTCCTGGCCGAGGCGGCCATTACCCCCCGCACGCGGGCCCTCCTGCCGGTCCATCTTTTCGGGCAGAGCGCCCACATGGAGGAGTTCATGACCCTTGCCGGAAAGCATGGTCTTCATGTGGTGGAGGATGCCGCCCAGTCGCTGGGGGCTGATTATATTTTCAACAACGGGGAGCGCCGCCAATCGGGTACCCTGGGGATCATCGGATGCACTTCCTTTTTCCCCTCCAAGACGCTGGGGGCTTTCGGCGACGGGGGAGCCCTCTTTACCTGCGACGCAGATATGGCCGTACGCATCCGCTCGATTGCCAACCACGGTCAACGGGTACGCTATCATTACGAGCGGATTGGGATGAACTCGCGCCTCGACAGCCTTCAGGCGGCCATCCTCGATGTGAAACTCAGACACCTCGATGAATATGTGGCGGCCAGGCAAAAAGCTGCCGCATGGTACGACCACCACCTCCAAGGGGTGGGCGACCTCCTCCTTCCTGAGCGGCGCCCCTGGTCCACCCACTCCTTCCATCAGTATACCCTCCGCACCTCACGGCGTGACGACCTCCAGTCATTTTTAAAGGAACATGGAGTCCCCTCCATGGTCTACTACCCGAGACCGCTCCACCTCCACGAAGCCTACCACTACCTCGGCTACGGCCCCGGTGATTTCCCCGTGAGCGAAAACCTCACCCGTACCGTACTCTCCCTCCCCATGCACACCGAACTGGATGCGCAGCAATTGGAATATATTACCGATACGGTAAAGAGATTCTTTGAATTCTGATGCCTGTCGCACTCAGGAGGATCCGATGGTTTGCAGGATAAGATTGTGCCTCCAATTTATTATTTTTGTGATATTTTGTTCATAAACATTGACCTTATGGAAAACTATTTTGCCCACCCGACGGCTGTAATTGATGAGGGTGCCCAGATAGGCGAGGGAACAAAGATCTGGCATTTCTGCCATGTGATGTCCACGGCGCGTATTGGCCGCCGCTGTAACCTGGGGCAAAATGTCTTTGTGGCTGGTGACGTCCTTCTGGGTGACAATGTGAAAATCCAGAACAACGTCTCCCTCTACACGGGGGTGATCTGTGAGGATGATGTTTTCCTGGGGCCCTCGATGGTCTTCACCAACGTGATGAATCCCCGCAGCGGGGTCAACCGGAAGGAGGAGTACCGCCGCACGCTGGTCAGGAAAGGAGCTTCTATCGGAGCCAACGCCACCATCGTCTGCGGGGTGACCCTGGGGCGTTACTGCTTTATCGGTGCCGGGGCCGTGGTGATCCGCAATGTACCCGACTTTGCCCTCATGGTGGGCAATCCCGCCCACCAGACCGGCTGGATGAGCGAAGCCGGCGAAAAACTGCTTTTCATCGATGGACATTACGCCCAATGCCCCCTCACCGGCGAAAAGTATATTCTCGAAGGGGGAGAGGTCCACAAATTCTCAGGCCCTTCGCCCATGATCGTTTGAATTTGACGCCATGGTCAAACCCTTTGAGTGTTACCTGTGGTATCATACTCTACATAACGCCATGGACTTGTTTCTCTTAATACCTGCTCTTTTACTGCAGAATGGGGTATTGTTGATAAAATTTCATCAGAAAAATGGTTTCAGTCCGTAACTTCGTCCTGACGAATTTTTTCATCTCCTCATTCATAAGTTCGCCTATTCCATGCAGTAACCCTTTTTCACTCATGTTTTCAAGATAATCGATGCACTTACCAAGGTATTCATGAAGCGGTAAATTCGTCCTCTGTTCAATAATTTCCTTATTGACAGGAGATTGTTTGTGCATAAAATACCAGCAATCGAAGATATCTCTTGTGGCTAAATTTTCCCTGTCAAGTAAAGCACAAAGCTTATGGGCGAACATGTCAGGGGCAACCATTACGCGAACGGAAATTCCCATCAAATCCCTGATTTCATATCTGTCATTAAACTGACGGTTGGAAACCTCCACTTTGAGTTTTCTTTCTCCGACACCATAATCCAGAACAATGACCGGCCCGAAAAACTTCATGGCTTCATCATGGATACTTCCATATTTCAAAATGATTTGCCTTAACTTTTCAAAGACAATTTCTTCTTTCCCCGGAATGATCAGGTTAAAGTCAAGGTCGATGGACATCCTGGGAAGGTCATAAAAGAACATCATGGCTGTCCCTCCTTTAAATCCCAGGCAATTAGACAGAACAATATCACTGTAGACCGCTTTGAGAATCTGAACCAGAAAAAACTTGTGGCGGTTGATATTTACCATTTTTTTAAAATATTATGAGCTCTTTCAGATAAACGAGCCGATTGAAAAGTGGATACTATTTTCGTGACAAGGTTTTTATTCAGCGATTTGGTATGGTCAAGCCAGATGTCACCATTTAAATAGAGGATATCAACAAATGCCCTTTCCGGGGTGGCTATGTTCACATGATTGGATTGCCGGAGGATGCCTTCTGTGTTGATCAGAAGTTCCCCTTTCATTTTTCTGTAATTGATAACTTGTCCACCGATTTCGACCTTTCTGTTTAGATAGCTAAGTGCCGTTATCCGGGTGTCATATTGGAAAATCACACCGGCTTTTTGTAAAACATATTCCAGAGAAATATAGGATGGCGTGTAGAGTGAACAAGCCAATTCTTCAGGATTATAATCAGGCTTTGTGTATATCCCTTTCCGGGGATTATTTAATCTTCCCTTACTGACCTGGTAGTTTATTCTTTTATTCAGTGATAGAAAATCGGTTTCGCCTGTCAGCATGGCTATATCCTTCAGCCGGAATACCGTCCGGTTGTCTTGAAAGAGGGTGAAAATTAAATCTGGTTTCATAATTTGAGAACTGTACATACTAATATTTCGTATATTCAGTTCACGAATATACGAAATTATTCTCACATTTCATTTCATCGGTCACATAAACATCAGGTAATAAGGTCAAGGCTAATATCAAGAAAAAATAATCCGGGTCATATTATTTTGACCATCCGGCGGTTGTGCCTATTTGGATAATCTCCCCGGCCAGGTGACGGCGGGAGAATCGGCTGATGTTCCCATTCCCGGAAGATAATTCTCCCTGCTGCCATTGATGGAAATAGCCCGACAGTGCATTTTTCATGCCGGCTGTATCGTCGAAGGGATGGTAAGTGCCGGCGGAAGTCCCGGTGAGAATGGCCTCGCAGTCGCTGCCTGTGGGGCCGATGGCCAGGATGGGGCGCCTCAGGGCCATGTATTCGTACATTTTTCCGGGAAGGATCTCCCTGGCGTTGGGAGAATCATTGAGCGGCAGCAGCAGAACCGAAGAGTGGCCCAGCACCCGCAGGCCTTCCCGGTGATCCAGGTGGGGAATCACTTCCAGAAACTCCCCGAGTCCCCGTTCCTGAATTTCCTGAAGGATGGATGCATCGGTCTGTCCGATCAGCCTGATCTTCAGCTTTTCCCCGGAGAGAGGGATTTCTTTTACCATTCCGGCCATGGCGGTCCAGAGGGCCGAAGGATTCCGGTCGCGGTTGAATGCCCCGAAGTGGCTGATAATAAAATGTTCAGCTGCCGGCTCCGCGGTGTGGTTGCTTGTTGGCACTCCTTCTGCTGTTTTGACAGGTACATGGTCATCTGGGATCCTGGGGGATTCCCGATGCATTGCGTTTTTGGCGGATTCCTGTTGCTCCGCATTCATGAATGATTTCCCTGATGCCATACCTAAGTTGTCCGGAGAATACTTTGGAACTTCAAAATCTTCAAAGTCTGCAGGATCGAAGCCATTGAAAATCACGTGGACTTCCCTGCCGGCAAGGGCTTCCAGCGACCGTTTCATGCCGGGGGTCACCACGGTGACCACATCGGCGGCAGTCAGCACCTTTTTTTCAAGCCGGTGGTGAAGGCGGTCGGCCAGCCGGGTGAGTTTCAGCCGGTGGTAGAAATCGATGCCTGTCCAGGGATCCCTGAAGTCGGCCAGCCAGGGCACCTTCACATATCTTTTCAGTTTCAGGGCGATGAGGTGCATGCTGTGGGGAGGACCTGTGGAGATCATCAGGTCAACGGGGTGTTCCACCAGGTATTTCCGGAGGAATCGCACCGAAGGCTTTACCCAGAAAACGCGCGGATCAGGGATCATCAGGTTGCCGCGAAGAAAAACGGCCACCTGCTCTTTAAAGCTTCCCCGGGAGGCCTCAGAAATGTACCCCGACTTAAAGCGGCTCTCCTTTGAACGGCCCGTGAGTTTGCGGAAGAGGTCGTAAGGCTCCCAAATGGGTAGGCGCACTACCTCTGCTTCCGGGGGTACTTCCGCCAGCAGACTCTCATCGATCACCGAAGGATCAGGATTTTCCGGCGTATAGATGACCGGCTGCCAGCCATGTTCAGGCAGGTATTTTGACATCTTGAGCCAGCGCATCACCCCGCCACCCCCGGCCGGAGGCCAGTAATAGGTTATGATCAGTACCCTTTTCACCGTCCAAAGTTAGCGATTTGATTTGTTCGCCCCTGATTTTATTCGAATCATGGAATAAATATGCAGCACTGGCCGGTGTCAGAAATGACTTGAAAAACCGTATCAGGGGTAGCCTGAATACCTTCTGATGAGCCGTTTTATTGAAGTCTCCTGAAAAGATTCTTCATGCTTACCCTTTCGGCCACGATCTCCCTGATCTTTTCCACGGGAATCCGTTCCTGCTCCATGGTGTCGCGGTAGCGGATGGTCACCGTATTGTCGGTTTCAGTCTGGTGGTCGATGGTGATACAGAAGGGGGTGCCGATGGCATCCTGGCGGCGGTAGCGCTTGCCGATGGAGTCCTTTTCGTCGTACTGGCAGTTGAAGTCGAACTTCAGGCTGTCGATGATTGCGCGGGCCTTTTCGGGCTGCCCGTCTTTTTTGACCAGCGGGAGCACCGCCAGCTTCACGGGAGCCAGCGCCGGCGGAATGCGCAGCACCGTGCGGATATCCTTCTCCCCGTTGGCACCAACAACCTCTTCCTCATGATAAGAGGCGGCCACTACCTGCAGGAACATGCGGTCGACTCCGATGGAGGTCTCCACGACATAGGGTACGTACGATTCGTTTTTCTCGGGATCGAAATAGCGGAGCTTCTTGCCCGAGTATTGTTCGTGCTGCGACAGGTCGAAATCGGTGCGTGAGTGGATTCCCTCCACCTCCTTGAAGCCAAAGGGGAAGCGGTATTCCACGTCGACGGCGGCATTGGCGTAGTGGGCCAGCTTCTCGTGCTCATGGAAGCGGTAGTTCTCGCTGCCGAAGCCCAGGGCCTGGTGCCATTTCATGCGAATCTCCTTCCAGTGGCGGAACCACTCCAACTCGGTGCCCGGTTCCACGAAGAACTGCATCTCCATCTGTTCGAACTCCCGCATGCGGAAGATGAACTGGCGGGCGACGATCTCATTCCGGAAGGCCTTGCCGATCTGGGCAATCCCGAAGGGGATTTTCATCCGCCCGGTCTTCTGGACATTGAGGTAGTTGACGAAGATGCCCTGGGCGGTTTCCGGGCGCAGGAAAATCTTCATGGCCCCGTCGGCCGTCGAGCCCATGTCGGTCGAAAACATCAGGTTAAACTGGCGTACTTCCGTCCAGTTGCGGGTCCCTGAAATGGGACAGACGATCTCCTGGTCGACAATGATCTGGCGCAGCTCCTCCAGGTTGCTGTCGTTGAGGGCTTTGCTGAACCGGCTGTGCAGCTCCTCCCATTTCTCCTGGTTTTCCAGGACCCTGGCATTGGTGGCCCGGAACTGCGCCTCATCGAAGGCTTCACCAAACCGTTTCCGGGCTTTGTCGACCTCTTTATTGATCTTCTCTTCGATTTTGGCCAGCTGCTCCTCGATGAGCACGTCGGCCCGGTATCGCTTCTTGGAATCCTTGTTGTCGATAAGGGGGTCGTTGAAGGCGTCGACATGGCCCGACGCCTTCCAGATGGTGGGGTGCATGAAAATGGCCGAATCGATGCCCACCACATTCTCGTGCAGAAGGATCATGCTGTCCCACCAGTATTTCTTGATGTTGTTCTTCAGCTCGACGCCGTACTGGCCGTAGTCGTAAACGGCTGATAAACCATCGTAAATTTCGCTGGATTGAAACACGTAGCCATACTCCTTGCAATGGGCCACCAGTTTTTTAAAGAGATCTTCCTGAGCCATGTTGAATGATTTCTGAATATTTGACCGGCAAAAATAGGGGATAAATCTGTTATTCCACCTCCTCAAAGTCGACATATTCCCCCTCATTGGGTTTGGTGGGGCTGTTCCGGCGGTTCTTTTCGATGGTCACCTCCCCTTCGGAGCGCTGCCCGCGCTGCTGTTCCCTGAACTGCTGCTCCATGCGCGACTGCATGTTGTGCATGGTTTTCCGCATCAGCAAGGGAAAGATATAACGGGTCACCAGTTTGATGCCATACCAGATGATCAAAATGATCAACAGCGTTCTGAAGAAGGAGACGATGGTGAGCAGTATTAAAAGATTCATGATGACTATTTAAGCTGTGTTTAAAAAAAAGCTGGCCCCACAAATCAGATGTGAAGCCATTGCCGGTACCCACTTTTATGACTTTAAGAGACTTACGGATCTTTCACGGGTCTGACCATGAGTGCCCATGTCTCAAACCATGGACGGGGCAAAATTAATGCTTTTTATTTCTTGATGATGTTTCCGCCTGAAGAGGTGTTCACCGTGATCTGCGGAGGGGTTCCCTGATAGAAGATATTTCCGCCGCTGGAGGCGTCGGCGGTGAGTTCGTTCTGCACCGAGACCCACACGTTGCCCCCGCTGGAAGCGTCTACGTCACAGGTTGAAGCTAAAAAGTCTCCAGCCTTGATGTTGGCCCCGGAGGAGGTTTTTACCCTGAACTGGTGTGCTCCCCCTTTCAGCCTGATGTTGGCCCCCGAAGAACCGCTGAGCTCCACCTGCTGGCCTTCAATTTCCAGCCTGATGTTGCTTCCCGCCGATCCGCGGACCTTTAACTGGTCGGCCACCAGCTGGTTCCCGGAGGAAATATTGCTGCCCGCGGTTCCGGAGATCTCATCCAGATCCCTGACCGTGACCACCACCTTCTTCTCGTTAGCCCGCCAGATGTTGGCCAGCGCCCTGATCTCCAGGATGCCGTCTTCCACATGGGTTTCAATCAGCTTGTGCAGGTTCGCGTCGGCCACTACCTTCACATTCTGCTCTTCCCCCTGGATGAGCTCCACATTCATACCGCTGGTTACGCTGACGCCCGAAAAGGGCTCCACTTTCCTCTCCTCGGTTCTCACCTCTCCGTTTCCCTTCACCGAAGGTCCCATGAAAAAGCAGGAACTCAGAAAAGAACCCATAAGGGCTGCCGCTCCAAATAAAACCAACCGCCTCATAACTTGACTCCTTTCACACCGTTATTAATCCGATACAAACATATCATCATCAGATTCAAAACGGTACCACATTTCGCCGAATGGGTGAAATTTACCGGTAAAACTCCTGAGTGCCGTATGTTTTGCTAATTTTGCCCTGGTTTAGAAGATGGAGAAATGAAGATCAGAAGGTTACTTTTTGCGTTTGTCGTGGCCGCAGGTACGGCCGTTTTTCTGTTTGGTTTTACCAATGACCAGAAGAATTTTGAAATTGCCAAGAATCTAGATATCTATTATTCCCTGTTCAGGGAGCTGAACGCCTTTTATGTCGATGACATCCAGCCCAACAAACTGGTGAAAACCAGCATTGACAAGATGCTGGAGTCGCTTGATCCCTACACGAACTACATCTCGGAAGCCGATGTGGAGGATTTCAAGTTCATGACCACCGGTGAGTATGCCGGGATCGGAGCGCTGATCAGCAAGCAGAATGAACATATCATCATTGCAGAACCTTATGAGGGATTTCCCGCCCAGAAATCGGGATTAAAGGCCGGCGATATTCTCCTGGAGGTGGAAGGGAAATCCACGTCCACTATGACCACGGAGGATGTCAGCAACCTGCTGAAAGGACCCGCCATGAAACCCGTGAGGGTGAAGATCCAGCGCCCCGGCGATAAAAAGAGTTTTGAGGTGGATGTGGTCAGGGAGAAGATCTCCATACCCGCAGTGCCGTACTATGGCATGCTCGATGAAAAGAGCGCCTACATCAGGCTTTCCAATTTCACCCAGGATTGCGGCGATGAGGTGAAGAAAGCTTATCAGGAACTGAAAAGGCAGCATCAGCCCGAGTCGCTGATCCTTGACCTGCGTTCCAATCCGGGCGGACTCCTGATTGAGTCGGTGAAGATCATGAACCTGTTTGTTCCCCGGGGGTCGGAAATTGTAAGTACCCGGGGGAAGGTGAAGGAATGGGACAATGTGTATAAGGCCACGCAGCAACCCATCGATACCACGGTGAGGCTGGCGGTGATCACCGACAGGGGGTCGGCTTCGGCCTCCGAGATCATTGCCGGGGCGATGCAGGACCTGGACCGCGGACTGGTCATCGGGACCAGGACCTTCGGGAAGGGGCTGGTACAAACGACCCGTGACCTGAGCTACAATACCAAACTGAAGGTGACCACCGCCAAATATTACGTGCCCAGCGGCCGGTGCATCCAGGCCCTCGACTACTCCCACCGCAACGAAGACGGCAGCGTGGGCATGGTCCCCGATTCTCTCATCTCCGAATTCAGGACCAAAAGGGGAAGGAAAGTCTATGACGGCGGGGGCGTGGTCCCCGACATCAAGGTGGAACAGGACGATCTGAGCAACCTGGCGATCGAACTGGTCACCCGTTTCATCCTCTTTGATTACGCCACCCGGTTCGCCGCCAAAACAGCCGCCATCGCACCACCCGAAGATTTTACCATCACCGATGAGATATACCGCGATTTCACCGAATTTGTGAAAAACAGCGGATTCCAATACGATTCTGAAACCGGCGATGCCTTTGAAGAACTTCTGAAAACGGCCCGTTCCGAGAAATATTACGAGGTGGCGGAGGCGGAATTCAAGAACCTGGAGGCCCGGCTGAAACCCGACCTCGACAAGGACCTCAGGCTATTCCGCAAGGAGATCAGCGACCTGTTGAAGGATGAAATTGTAGGCCGTTATTATTATCAGAAGGGGGCTATCAGGGCCATGCTGCGTGAAGATCCCGATATTCTCAAAGCCCGTGAAGTCCTCACGGATCCTGCCGCCTATGCCCGTTACTTCGCCCCGGGCACGGTAATCTCCGCCAATTGATGCTATAATGCGGAGCGGAACTGCCTCAGGAAACGAACGTCGTTTTCAAAGTAGAGGCGGATGTCTTTTACACCGTAGAGCAGCATGGTAATCCGTTCAATGCCCATCCCAAAGGCGTACCCCGTATACTTGTTGCTGTCGATGTTGCAGGCTTCCAGGACATTGGGGTCGACCATCCCGCATCCCAGGATTTCGAGCCATCCCGTGTATTTGCAAAGATTGCATCCCTTTCCGCCACAAATGGAACAACTCACGTCCATTTCCGCAGAAGGTTCCGTGAAGGGGAAATAGGAGGGGCGCAGGCGTATTTCGGTACCTTCGCCGAAGAGTTCCCGGGCAAAATAGAGCAGGGTTTGTTTCAGGTCGGCGAAGGAGACGTTCTGGTCGACATAAAGGCCCTCCACCTGGTGGAAAATACAGTGGGAGCGGGCCGAGATGGCCTCATTGCGGAAGACCCTTCCGGGGAAAATGGCCCGGATGGGGGGCTGGCTCCGTTCCATGACCCTGATTTGCACGCTGGAGGTATGGGTGCGCAGCAAAATGTCGGGATTTTTTTCTATGAAGAAGGTATCCTGCATGTCGCGGGCCGGGTGTTCAGGGGGAAAGTTCAGGGCTGAGAATACATGCCAGTCGTCTTCAATTTCGGGGCCTTCGGCCACGGTGAATCCCAGCCGTCCGAAAATGGAGGTGATCCGGTTGCGCACGATGGCCAGGGGATGGCGTGACCCCAGCGTAAGGGCATCGCCGGGGGCGGTCAGGTCGGCACGGCTCCCCTCCTCCTGGCGGGCATCAAGCAGCTCCTTTAGCCGGTTGATCTTTTCCATGGCGCTGTTCTTCAGCTCGTTGAGGGCTTTTCCCACCTCTTTCTTCAACAGAGGATCCACTTCCCTGAACTCCTCAAAGAGCTGGCTGATCACCCCCTTCTTGCTGATGAGCCTGATACGGAGCTCTTCCAGCTGGAGAGCCGTTTCCGGCGCCGCCGCCTCAATTTCCCCTTTCAGGGCTTTGATCTTTTCTAACATCTGCAGGATACTTTAACGACACAAAAATAACACCCCGGCTTTAATTTTCATATCCCGGCGGTCATAATGTCACCGTGGAAGCCCATTTGTTCATCCCGGTTATTTCAATTCCAGCACGGTGGTGCCGATGTTGTTTCCGTCGGCAAATACGTCGATGGTGTAATTTCCCGGAATGAGGGGCGACTGCCCTTTGTTGTCCCAGTAAATGGCTACGGGAAGGTCATTGCCTTCGTAGTTGATTTCCCGGGCCGCCGTATAGGGTATGTGAAGGTCTTCGTAACGGAAGCGGTCATCGGATGATTTGTTGAGGAGGAGCTGGTCGGGGCGCATGATGCGGACGTAGATGTTTTTGGCGCCCCGTTTAGCCGTGATGTTCTGGTTGATGACCATGTTGACCCTGATCATCACCGTCCGGTCGGCAAAACGGGTATCCTTGTTGCGGTCGTTCATGCCGGCGGCGGTCAGCTCCCTGACCTCCAGTGCGGCCGCCCGTTTCAGGTTCTCCTCGAGTTCTTGTTTTTCCTGAGTGAGCTGCTCATTCCGGCTCTCCACCTGGCGGGCCTGCTCCTTCACCTCCAGGTTCTCGGCCATCAGCAACTGGTTGCGCCGGTTCAGAGAGTCGATCTGAACGATGTAATTGCGCATGATGTCACGCAGGGTGGTCACCTCCTTCTGGTAGCGGTTGATCCGGTCCAGACTCACCCGCCTGGTCTGCTCCACCTCCAGCAACAGGTCCCTGACCCGCGATTGGGCCATGTATATCTGTTGTGAAAGGGTGTCGTTTTCCACCTTCAGGCTGTCGTACCCGGCAATGATCTGCGTAAGCTCCACCTCTATGGAGTCCTTCTGGGCCGTGATTTGCCCCACAATGATCCGGTTGCTTTTCCTCTGTGCAAAAAACAGAAACAGCATCACCGCCAGAATCACCGCCAACAAAATGACAATGACGTTGTTCCGCCGGTCTTTGGGGGTCGCGCCCAGAAAATTTCCTTTTTTCCCGGTTTCGTAATCCATTACCGTTTAAATCAATGTTTCCGTTCCAAAAGTAGTAACTTTTTCGGGACCGGACCACCACCGGGATGGGCCTTTCGGGGAGAGAGGGATTTTATGGAGGGTCAGGTTACTTTTTCACCTCCGACAAGAGCTGTTCCAGAGCCTGGTCGGCCACGTCATAGAGTTTATTGACCACCGACCGCATGTATTCCTTTACCACTGCGGGATTCTCCTTGCCGTCGGGATGATTGACCATGGCGCGGAGGTCACGGTGCCGGGCCATCACCTCCCGGGCGATGGCGTTGACCTTTTCCTTGTCGGCTTCCGGATAATGCTCCATCACGTACATGCAATCCTCAAGTACCAGTGAGAGCAACAGGTCGATGTCCTTTTTCAGGGAACGGATACTGGCCATGTTTTCAAATTTTACAACTTCAAAAGTACAGATTATTTTCCAAACTTAAAGCTTTCGGTATGCCCTCAGGGTAAGACAATGCACCCCTGAACAAATCCCTGAACAAACCACTGAACGCACCCCTGAATGAATCCCTGAATGAATCCCTGAACGCATCCCTGAACGCATCCTTAAACGCATCCCTGAATGAATCCCTGAACGCACCACTGAACGCATCCCTGAACAGAACCCTGGCAGGCGGGACTCCGGAGAGCGGTGGTGGGTTTGCGGCCATATGCCATCTGCAGGTAAGTTTCCATATCTGCGCTACGGAACATATAATCTGAAAATGTGGAAACAATGAGACCTTTCAGGTGCTCCGATGCCAGCTAGAACCGACCGGGCATGGGAAAGCCCTGTTCCCCGTCGGGAATCTCCCTTTCCCTTTCCGAGTCACGGCGCTGCTGTTCCTGTTGCTGTTTAAGGCGCTGCTCTTCCTCCTCCTTGTCAATAAGGACCTTCGGGAAGGTAGGATCAGGCTTGAGATCCCATTGGAACACTTTCTCCCAGTTGGAGCGGACTTTCACAATCTCGGGAAGATAGGCGACCCTTTCGGGTTGCTCCCGTGAGGTGAATACCCCCGGATCCCATCTGCCGTTCCCGTTCCGGTCGAAAAGAATCCTCACCTTGTATTTGGAAGGGGGAAGATAATCAAAGGTCACCCTGTTTCCGCCCGTGACCGGCAGCGACCGCAGGAGTTTCTCCTCTTTCGAGGGGTCGAGGAGTTCGGCGATGAGCGGTTCGGAGGTGGGCGTCAGATCCAGGATGATCTTTCCGTAGAAGTCCTCTTTCTGGGTGGTGAACTGTTTTCTGACCTTTTGGTTCACCACGCCGTATATGCTGGTGCATGCTGCCGAATCGATTTCGAGGAGGTAGGTGGCTTCCGCCTCCCAGGGCCAGTCAATCCTGTAAGTCCGCCACTCCGTGGTGTCCCTGGTGATGGATGGCTGCAGCAGGGTGGTGTCCTTTTCGGAAAGGGCATGGAGCCTGATGGCGCCGAAATCGAATTGGCCCACCGGTTCGGGGGTTTGCAGACGGATGGGGAGATTCAGGTCGAAGCCCGCGGTTTTGATGTTGTCAGAGAAGCTGAAGAGGGTGACCTGCGGTGCACCGTCGTCTCTTCTCCGGCGGCGGGTGTCCTGTTTTTCCCGGTCGGTGAAGAGCAATTCAACGGTATCGCGCTGCAGAAAGGTCTGCTGCACCGAATCCCGCTGGTTGTAGGCCACTTCCAGCTGAAGGGTGTCCATCCTGGCAATCAGCGTGTCGGTGATCCACACGGTCAGGGAATCCCATTCGGGATTGTGTTCAATGAGGTACCACCGGTCGGCTTCCTGGTTGAGGAGCCTGAGACCGAGGGTGTCGCTGACCGGTTCCCCGAAGACGAAGGTGCATTTGTTGCGGGTGTCGCGGACCGATTTGTCGAGGTACTGTTCGAAGAACTCCTCGGTGAAGGTTCTCAGGTAAATGGGATCAGGCCTGAAGAGGGTATGGCCGGTGATGAGGAGGCTGTCGGCGCCCACGGCCAGGGTGTCGGGCTGGGCTACGAATTCCGCGGAGGGCACCACCAGGGAGTCGCAGAAGGCAAACTCCTCGGCCCCCGGATCATACCGCAGGTTGGTGTTGGCATCGTTGACGGCGTAAAGACGGTAACTTCCCGGTTTGACATTGTCGAAAAGATAGAGCCCCCGGCTGTCGGTGCGGGCAATATAGTCGGGAACGGTACGGGTGACGGCGCTATCCTCATGGCTGGCGTAGAGCATGACGATGATTTTCTCCTGGGGATCGAGGCGGGCCGCGGTTTTGACCATCCCCGCCACACGCAGGGTGTCGATCTGATCACCGGTGCTGAAAAGCAATCTCAGCCCCGGATAGGGATTCCTCTCGTTGTTGTCGGCTACCGAATTCTTGAAATCCATGGAATAGGTCATCCCAGGCTTCAGATCCTCATTAAAGGCTACGATGAGCGATTTGGATTTGGTTCTGACCGAAGGCCGTTTGGTCAGGGGCGGTGAAACCACCAACTCTTCCGACACCTCGTCGGGAACGATGTATTCGTTGAAGGTCAGCCTGATCTCCTTGCCCGTGAAACCGGTGCATCTCATGGCCGGTGTGGATTCAACCAGGACCGGGGGAATGGAGTCGCGCGGACCTCCGGTGGGCATACCCTGGTTGGCACACCTCCCGAAAAAAAGCACCCCCCCCAGGGCAATGGCCACCCACACGGGAAACTGCCGCCCTGCACCTCTCAGAAAACATTCCTTCATGATCATGTTCCGGTCACTCCCGGAATAAAAGTGAGTTGCAAACATACGAATTCCCTGAAAAACCTTTTTTATTCCCCGATAGCTTTTTACCTTCCCACAAATTTTAAAGCGATGTCGAAGAAGGATAAGAAGAAAAAGAGCCGGAAGATGGCGGCCTTCAACAAGAAAAACCTCAAGTCGGCGATTTTGTCGGTGATGTATGATGATCCCGTGAAGCCCTTCAATTACCGTCAGCTCTCCTCGATCCTGGGGATCACCGATGAGGAGTCACGCAAGCTGGTGGTGGTGGTGCTGGAGGAGTTGAGGGAGAGTGGATATCTGGAGGAGATGGGACGAGGCCGTTTCCGGATGCGTACCCGCGGGGGGACCATCACCGGGGTGGTGGACATGCAGCCCACGGGTTATGCCTATCTCCACAGCGATGAGGCGGAAACCCCCGTGTATGTCTCGGCACGTAACCTGCTCCATGCCATGGCCGGCGACAAGGTGAGGGTTCACCTTTTTGCCCGCCGGAAGGGACATGACCTCGAAGGAGAGGTGGTGGAAATCCTCGAACGGTCAAAGAAGTATTTCGTCGGAACCCTCGAAGTGACCCGCAATTACGCCTTCCTGGTGCCCACGGGAAAGGTGAGCTTCGACATCTTTATTCCTGCTGAGAACCTCCATGGTGCCCGAAACGGACAGAAGGCGGTGGCCGAAATCACCGAATGGCCTGCGAACGCCAGGAACCCGGTCGGAGTGATTACCGAGGTGTTGGGCGACGCCGGAGTCCATGACACCGAAATGCATGCCATCCTCGCCGAGTTTGAACTGCCCCGGCGCTTCCCCGATAAGGTGGAGAAAGCCGCCGAAAAAATCCCCGATGAAATCCCCCAAAGCGAATACAACCGTCGCCGCGATTTCCGCGGGGTGACCACCTTTACCATCGATCCCGCCGATGCCAAGGATTTTGACGACGCCCTCTCCCTGAAAAAGCTCGACAACGGCCATCTTGAAATCGGCATCCATATTGCCGACGTGACCCATTACGTAAAGCCCGGGTCGGTACTCGACGAGGAAGCCTATGAACGGGGAACCTCGGTCTACCTGGTCGACAGGGTGGTGCCCATGTTGCCCGAACACCTCTCCAACGGAGTGTGTTCCCTCAGGCCCCACGAGGATAAACTCTGCTTTTCGGCGGTTTTCGAGGTCACTCCCGAAGGGAAAGTCCTCCACCAATGGTTCGGGAAAACCGTCATCAATTCCGACCGGAGGTTCAGTTATGAGGAAGCCCAGGAGATCATCGAGACCGGGAGCGGGGAATTGGCCGAGGAGATCCTCTTGCTCAACGGGCTGGCACAGAAAATGCGGGAGGAACGTTTCCGCGCCGGATCCATCGCCTTTGACCGCGTAGAGGTGAAATTCGATATCGACGACTCAGGCAAACCCTTGTCGGTCTGGTTCAAGGAGTCAAAGGAAGCCAACAAACTCATCGAGGAGTTCATGCTCCTGGCCAATAAAAAGGTGGCCGAGTTATTCGGAAAGGGTGCCGACAAAAAGGGACCCCGGGTATTTGTTTACCGGGTGCATGACCGCCCCGATGCCGAAAAACTGGAGAATTTCAACAATTTCATTCACAAGTTCGGCTATGGGATCCAAACAGTGACGCCCCGGGGGGTGGCTGAGTCGATGAACCACCTTCTGGAGAATGTGAGAGGTAAAAAAGAGCAGAATGTGGTGGAAATGCTGGCCATCAGAGCCATGGCCAAGGCGGAATATTCGGTGCGCAACATCGGTCATTACGGATTGGCCTTTGACTACTACACCCATTTCACCTCTCCCATCCGCCGTTACCCCGACATGATGGTGCACCGCCTGCTCGAGAAATTTCTGGAGGGCGGAAGGGCCTCCCATACGGGCGACTATGCCGAAATGTGCCGCCACTCCTCCGAAATGGAAAGCCGGGCAGCCAGCGCCGAAAGGGCTTCTGTAAAATACAAACAGGTTGAATTCATGCAGGACCACGTGGGAGAAGAGTTTCCCGGGGTGATCTCGGGGGTGACCGACTGGGGCCTGTATGTCGAACTCGAGAATAAAATCGAGGGCATGATCCCCGTCAGTCAACTCGACGACGATTTTTATATTTTTGACGAGAAAAACTATCTCATCAGGGGCCGCCATACCGGCAGGATATTCCAGCTGGGCGACCCCGTGAAGGTTAAAATCTGGAGAACCAACCTGGAAAAGAAACAACTCGATTTCCTGTTGGCCAACAACGGTGAAACCCGTGACAACTCCCGGCCACGAAGTAAAAACTGAATATTTTAACGTATATTTGTTATACTGTAATCAAACTTAAGGGAGAGGTTCATGGACAACGCAGCAGAAAACGGTTCAAAGAAAGACCTGAACCGTGAAAGCATCCTGAAGATAGCCCAGGAGATCTTCAGCAAGTACGGGTACCGCAAGACCACACTCGATGACATTGCCAATGCCGTCCGAAAGGGCAAGAGTTCACTCTATTATTATTTCAAAAGCAAGGAGGACCTGTTTCAGGCAGTGATCATGAAGGAGGTGGAGCTTCTGGGAAAGGAACTCGACAAGGTGGTCAACCGGAATACCGATCCCGTTGATAAGCTGAGGGATTATCTGCTGACCAAGATTACCACCTTCCGTAACCTGGCCAATTTTTACAACGCCCTGGAAAACGATGTGACGGCTATTGGTTTCATCGAGGAGATCAAGAACCGGTATGAGCAGGACGAGATCAGGATGATCAAGCGCATTCTGATCGAGGGGGTCCGTAAGAATGAGTTTGAGATTTACGATTTCAACCTGGCGGCCATCGGGATCACCATGGCCATCAAAGGGCTGGAGATGCCCCTGTCGGCCGGGACTTACGGTAATATGAACCTGGAGCGGAGTGTGGATGTGATTCTGCGGATCCTCTGTTACGGGATCATGAAAAGGTAGTCCTTGCATGGAGTGATTGCAGGTCACGCCCCGTTCATCATCCTTTACCTTTGCTGCCGGGAAATCTTCCCGTGACCCGGCATTTCCCGGAGTGGCCTGAAAGGCCTTTTAAGTCAGGCTTTTCCTGAATATCAGTTTAGGATCAGCAGGCCCGTAGTATTCGGGGAGGGTGGCTTCCAGGGCATACCCCCGCCGGTGGTAAAAGGCCACGGTGGGTTGGTAAAGGGCTCTTCCTGAGGTCTCCACCCAGAGGATCTTTCCTCCTTTCAGGCGGGCCGTCTCTTCGGTGCGGGTGAGCAGGCGTGTGCCCAGCCCGCTGTTTTTAAGGTTCTCCCGCACAGCCAGCCAGTAAAGGTCCCAGGAATGAAGGGTGACCGGATTGGGCCCGAAATTGGCAAATCCCGCCAGTTTTCCTCCCTCTTCCAGCAGGCACCAGTAATAGCCTGAAGCCTCGCTGCCCTTCAGGAGGGTTTCCTCAAAAATATCCATGACCACCTCGGTTTCAAAGGGGTAGAAAAACCCTGATTCGTCGAGGAGCTGCCTGATGGCGGGCTGGTCGGTTTCGCGAAGGTCAGATCTGATTTCCATAGGTTTGATTGTTCATGTGCTGCAGGATGCTTTGGACGACGGCCGTAAAGGGATATCCTGCCCTGGCGGCGGCCGCCGTGAAGCCGCTGTCGGGTGAAATGCAGGGATTGGCATTGGCTTCCAGAACATACACCTCACCCGCCGGGGCCACGCGCATGTCTACACGGGCATAACCCCGGAGTCCCAGGGCCTCCCAGGTGGCCAGGGCCGCCTCCCCGAGTGCGGCCTTCAGTGCCGGCTCTTCCGACAGGTCGGGAAAGTCACGCAGGGTATTCTCATACTCAAAACTGCCGGGAGTCCACTTGGCGTGGTAGTCGACGATCCGGGGCCGCTCCTCCCCGTATCCGCGGAAAAGGATTTCCGCAAAGGGAAGCAGTTCAGGACCCCCTTCCCCTTCGAGCAGACTGAGGTTGAACTCTCTTCCGTCGATGAATTCCTCTATTTGCCAGGCTTCGTCGGGAAGGGCGGCCACGGTGGCCGGCAGGCGGCCCTCAAAGGTAAACACCGAACCGGCGGTGATCCCTGCGGAACCCTCCTCCCATACCGGTTTTACGATGTATCTCCTTCCGGGAACCAGTTCCCCGGACTGGGATGGCCGGAATGCCGGGGGTACCCTGACCCCCCGTTGGGCCAGCCACTGGTGGGTGAGCCGCTTGCTGGTGGTGAGGAACAGGGCTTCCAGGGGATTCCCGGTATAGGCGATCCCGTGAAGGTTGAGCAGCGCCGGAATGAAATAGTTGAGTTCCCCTTTGTTTTCGATGGCTTCCACCAGATTAAAGACACGGGTGACCCCCTCCCTTTTAAGGCGGGAGATCTCTGCCATGAAGTTGCCGCCGACGGCAGCCCGCCGCACGGAGACCTTCAGTTCAACCAGGGCCTTTTCAACGGCTTCCACCTGGTCGAGAACATCCCAGTCGTCGGCGCCGCTGCCGGGAACCGGGGCATTGTAAAGGATGGTAATATCGCGTGGAATCATCTCGGATGGTTTACCTTCTATTGCATGTGGTCAGAAAGGTGTATCTCTTTTGGCGGGATCACTCCTTTGCGGGGATGGTCACAGGGAGCTGAAAGGGGGGCAGGGGCTTTCCGGTCTGATGGCCTGTTCTTCCGAGGGCGGAGGTCATGATCATGCCGATCAGATCCCGGTAGGAGATGCCGGCCATTCTGGCCAGCATGGGCAGGTCGGAATGGACGGGGTGAAGGCCTGCCAGGGGATTGGCTTCGATGAAGCAGAGTCGGCCCCTGCGGTCACACCGGAGGTCGATACGCCCCCCGTCGACACCTCCCAGGGCCTCCCAGGCGGTCAGGGCCACCGCCGCACACGCCTCCAGCATGGGGCCTTCCACCGGCGCATACCTCGCCAGGGTTTCGTAATGCTCCTTGACTTCGAGGCTGTAGACCGCCTCGTCGCCCGTGAATATCTCCATGGCGCCGATTGCCCGGGCGGAAGCCCCCTGCCCGGTTACCCCCACCGTGAATTCCCTTCCGGGTAAAAACTCCTCGACCAGGGCAGGCTGGCGGTTTTCCACCAGAATGCGCTCCACCGCCAACCTGAGCTGATCCGCATTCTCCACCCTGCTTTGGCCGGTGATCCCCTTGCCCGTCCCCTCGGAAAGAGGCTTCACAAAAAGAGGAAACACCGGATGATGGGTTTCCAGTTCTGCGGGATCCCTGACCACGAATCCCGGTGCCACCATAACGCCCCGGGCAGCCACCACCTGTTTGGCCAGCTGCTTGTTGAGGGAGACCCCCAGGACCTCTCCGTTGCTGAAAACGTAGGGAATGCGATACTGGTCAAGGAGGGCGGGGACTACCGACTCGCGGGAAGGCCCATATAACCCCTCGGTGATGTTGAAAACCAGATCCCACCGCTGTCCGGCCGCCAGGGCTTCCACCAGCTGATAGACATTGCCGATGTGCCGGGTGGCGTAGCCCAGGCTCTCCAAAGCCTCCTCCAGGGCATCTACCGTCTCCTCCCTGTCAAATTCGGCGGTTTCCTCCGCGGTAAAGCCGCGGTCAAGGTACCACGACCGCAGGTCATAACACAAACCGGTGATCATTTTCCCCATGTTAAAACCCAGGATAAAAACAGGTTTCTCCGAGATAGTTATTCATGACGATGCCTTCGGGGGTGATTTCCCTGACATATTCGGGGAGGAGGGGTATTTTGCCGCCTCCGCCGGGGGCGTCGATCACAAAGTGGGGGATGGCGTAGCCCGAGGTAAAACCCCTGAGGCTTCTGATGATCTCCAGTCCGTGTGACACCGGGGTTCTGAAATGATGGGTTCCGGGCACCAGGTCGCACTGGTAGAGGTAGTAAGGGCGCACCCGTATCTGGAGGAGCTTGTGGAGGAGGGAGCGCATGACCTGCGGGTCGTCGTTGATGTCACGCAGGAGGACCGTCTGACTTCCCAGGGGGATGCCGGCACCTGCCAGGCGTGCACAGGCGGCGGCCGTCTCCCGGGTGATCTCTTCGGGGTGGCTGAAATGGATGCTCATCCACAGGGGGTGAAAGCGTTCGAGCAGGGCGGTAAGTTCAGGGGTGATCCGCTGAGGCATGACTACCGGCACCTTGGTGCCTATGCGGAGTATCTCCACATGGGGAATGCTCCTGAGACGGGAAAGGAGGTATTCGAGCTGGGTGTCGGTCAGGGTCAGGGGATCTCCGCCGCTGATCAATACATCCCTGATTCCGGGGTGGGCTGCAATATATTCGATGGCTTGTTCCCACTGGAGGCGCGGGGCATGGGCGAGCCTGCCCACACTGTGCGAGCGGGTACAGTACCGGCAATAGGCCGAGCAGACCTGGGTCACCAGAAAAAGCACCCTGTCGGGGTAACGGTGGACGAGCCCCGAAACGGGCGAGGAACCCTCCTCGTTCAGTGAGTCGCTTTTTTCTTCGGGCCGGGTGGTGAGTTCCTCCAGGGTGGGCACCATCATCCTGCGCAGGGGATGGCCGGCCCCCCTTCCCGTCATCAGTGAAAGATACCAGGGGGTGATGCGCAGCGGCAACCGCCCTTTCAGGCGCGCCAAAGCCTCCGCCTCTGAGGGGGTAAGCTCCATAAACCGCGACAACTGCGCGGCGGTGGTCACCCCGTTGCGCATCTGCCACCTCCAGTCGTTCCAGTCGGCAGGATCCGTCAATGGGTAATAAATGCTTAGAAATCGGAAAAGCCGGAGGTCATCCGGGTCTGGTGCGTCACAATCGGGTGGTAAGGCCCGTTTGGCGTATTTCCCGCCAGGCTCCTCCGGAGAGGAACTACCCGTGAGGCCGCCATCTGTTCCGGTGGCAGCAGCCTCGTGCGCTTTGAAATTCATTTCTGCGTGTAAATCACCATGAATTGTTTACGTTTTTCAGGCCCTGTGACGACCTGTAAATTCTGCGCAAAAATAGAGATTGTTTAATGCGTTGATGGGTGAAAAACGTAAAATTTCAGCAAGAGTTACACTGGAATGCAAGATTCTCGTAATAATATTGATTATCAATATATTACATTACTTCCACCACTCTTCCGGCGGGGGCATGGAATAACATAAAATTAACTTCCGGTTCCGGTCAGAAGGCGTCCATTTTCCGGTAGGCCTCGATAACGGCCTTTTCGCCTTCAATGCCGGGTTTGCTTTTGCCGTGTTCCATGCAAAGGACCCCGTCATATCCCTTCTGATGGATATGCCTGAAAATGTTGAGGAAGTTGATTTCTCCGGTGGTAGGTTCCCTGCGGCCGGGGTTGTCGCCGAGATGGAAGGTGGCGATATATTCCCATGCCATGTCGATGTTGGGGATCAGGTTGCCCTCGGTGATCTGCTGGTGGTAGAGGTCGTTGACGATTCTGCAGCTGGGGTGGTTCACCGCCTTGCAGATCATGTAGCTCTGGGGGATGGTGGTCAGGAACAGTCCGGGATGGTCGGTGCGGGCATTCAGTGGTTCCATCACCAGCACCAGTCCGGCAGGCCCCACGAGGTCACAGCACATGCGCATGGTGTCGATCACGTTGGCGGTCTGGTAATCCCAGGCCAGTTTCTCGTCATAGCGACCGGGCACCACCAAAGCGGTTTTGGCGTTGGTTCTTTTCTGAACTTCCAGGGCCTGGGCCATTTTCTTACGGAACATCTCCCTCACGGAGGGATCGTTCAGGACCATCGAGCGGGTCCCAAAATCGGCATAAAGCACGAAAGGCCCCAGGTCCATGCCCAGGCGGGCCAGTTCCGCTGCGATTTTCTCCTGCAGGGCCGGCTCCTTGTCCATCAGCCCGTTGTCAAATATGGCCCGGAACCCCTGATCATGGATGAATCTGATCTGATCAATGGGGTCATTCCCGGCATGTTCCCTGAACATGCCGAATCCCGGGGCATACTTGAGCCTGAACTGCGCCCCGTTTGAACTTTTCATCTCTTCTCCAAAAGTGGCGAAAGGCCAGCTCATCCCTGCCGCGGCCAGGGCCCCCGCACCCGTGTTCCTGATAAATCTTCTTCGCTCCATGGTCTTCTTTTATGGTGGTTATTCGACTTACGGTGATTTGCATATTTTTTTCAGCTTTTAAAAATACACATTGGGAATGATTATTTTTACCCTTGCCTGAATTTTCACTTCATTCACGGGCTTATGAGGATCCATGGCCTGGCAGGTGGACCGGTGAAACAGGGATGGAGCGTGCCGCTGTCTTTCCATGAAAAGGGGAGGGGAGCAGGTTTTTGTTTGGACAGTAACTGACGTGATATGAATATATTGGAGCCAAGGAAGTACATCAGGGGATTTGTTGTTGGGATGGTGGTGGCCCTGCAGACCGGGCAGGTTTGTGCCCAGGAAAGGGTGGAACGGGAGGAAAAGGTCATGGAGGTTTTCCATACCATATCGAGCCATGATCTTCTCGGTTATGCGGCAGAGCTGAGTGCTCCCCGTTACCGGGGGCGGCTTTCGGGGTCGCCTGAATATCAGGCTGCCGCGGAATATGTGGCCGGCCTGCTCGGAGGATGGGGCCTGCGGCCCGTCATGGCCGATTCCTCCTGGTACCAATGGTTCCCGAATGCCTGGACGGAAGTGGTGGAGCCCGGCAAGGTGCTTCTCCGGCGGACAGGAAAAGGGACAGGAAAAGGGACAGGAATCAGGAAACTTGATTTTCCCGCTGATTTCTACCCCGGGGCCAATTCTGCTTCCGGGAAAGTCACCGGCGAGGTGGTCTATGCCGGCTTCGGGATCACCGCTCCGGAGTTGGGTTATGACGATTATGCCGGTCTTGACGTGAAAGGAAAGATCCTGCTGATGGAGCCGGGAGTGCCTTACACCGCCAATGATCCGGCTTTGGCCGCCTGGGAACCTTACAGTTACCACCGCTACAAGTTCCGGAGGGCGCAGGAACTGGGAGCCGCGGGGCTCCTTTACACGGGACTGACCGCCAACCCGAATACCAGTTACCTGGAGGGATTCGTCTATGCCCATATCAGTGAAGAGGTGGCTTCAGAGCTGACGGCCGCCGCCGGCAGGGAGTTTTCCTCCCTGAAGAAGGAGATCACCTCCGGGCTGAAACCCGCCTCCTTTGCCACGGGCAGGGAGGTCTCCATCACCGCCAAGACAAGGCATTTCGCCGGTTCGCGGGGGTGTAACGTGGTGGCCATGATCGGGGGCAGCGATCCCGTTCTGAAGGAGGAGGCGATCATTGTGGGTGCACATCTCGATGCGGTTGGCCACCAGGGGACCTTGTTTCCCGGGGCCCTCGACAATGCCTCGGGAGTAGCCGATCTGCTGGGGGCAGCGCAGGCCCTGGCCTCCCTGCCCGAAAAACCGGCCCGGAGCGTCATCTTTGTCTTCTTCGGGGGTGAGGAGTGCGGCCTCTACGGCAGCCTGGCCAGCACCACCGATCCCTGGTGGCCCCGCGAAAAGGTGCTCGCCATGATCAACCTCGACATGGTGGGCAACGGTACCGGCTTTTTCCTCCAGGGCGGAGATTCCTGGGGCGGAGTGGCCGCCCACTTTATAAAAAGCAATGAAGATTTCCTTCACCGGCCATTCAGGAGCTCCGAAAACCGGCCTTCCTACGGGCGGCCCCGCTCCGATGGCGCCGTCTTTCTGAAAGCCGGCTACCCCACCATGAACCTGTGGACCACCGGCACCGTCAAACCCGTCTATTACCATCAGCCCCTCGACGACATCCACGGGCTTACACCTGAAATCATGGAGGATGCTGCCAAATTAATCTACCTGGGGGTCCTGGGCGCCGCCAACGACCGTACCCTCCGGCCGGGCCTCCCGTAACAGCAGGCCATGAAACCCAGGAAACGAAGAGATCTCATGCCACGCCATTTGCAACGAGCACCTGTCAGGGGAAAGAAAGAGAAACCCCACCCCGGCATAGTTGAAACCATTCCTCTCCTTCACCGACACCCACATCATGACATCTGCCTATGATACCTGAACATCCGCTTCATTCAGCGCAAAGGGCTGAAGGCAGCCTTCTTAAGATGAGAACCGAATACGACCGGCCGGTCAGGTATTTCCTTGCCCTGGGCGACGGCGAAATTCCCATGAACGATCTGATCGGGCGGCCGGTGAGACTTTCCTATGAAGGCATCATTCATTGTATTGCCTGCGGAAAGGTGACCCGCACCTCCTATGGCCAGGGGTTTTGCTACAACTGTTTGCAAACGGCCCCTGAAGCCGGCGAGTCGGTGCTGCAGCCTGAACTCTCCCGGGCCCATTTCGGCATCGCCCGCGATATGGAGTGGGCACGGGAACACGATCTGATTGATCATTATGTTTATCTCGCCCTCTCCCCCGGACTGAAAGTGGGGGTGACACGCCACCACCAGATCCCGGTCAGGTGGATCGACCAGGGGGCCCGTGCTGCCCTTCTCCTGGCGAAAACCCCCAACAGACACATCGCTGGCATCATCGAAGTGTGGCTCAAACAATTCTTCTCCGATAAAACCAACTGGCGGGAGATGCTCACTGACCGCACCTACCCCACCTCCCTGCTCCCCGAAGGAAAAGAAAAGGCAGCCGCCCTGCTCACTCCCGAACTGAAAAAATACCTCACCAACGACCAAACCATTACTTCCATCGACTACCCCGGATCCCCGGTGACGGCGAAAATCGAAAGCCTTAGCCTCGACAGGTATCCGGTCATCGAGGGAGAACTTACAGGCATCAGGGGACAGTACCTGATCTTTGACCGGGAAAGGGTCCTCAATGTGAGGCGCCACAACGGGTATGTTGCGGGCCTCAGTTGGGAATGACTTACCACCATGGTTCAGGAAAATGTAAATAACAGGTTAACAATTAATTAAATTCAAAATACCCGATGAAAGCCGCATGGTGTTCAGATCACAAAAGGGCATGAATATTTGCTCCCTGCGACTTCCATGGGCGTGAAGAGCCGTCATGGGCATTAAGTCGATATATAACTGAAGAACAATTCATTAACAAACAACAATATAGATGAAGGTACTTAATCTGCTTTTTAATCTCTCCGTCATTATGCTGGCTCTCTTCGTGGTCAACTATTTTGTGCATGTGGTGGAGGTCCCCCGCTGGCTGTTGATGGCGGTGCTTCTGCCTTCCGCCGTACTCTTTTTTGTGCGGACCTGGTTCCGGATCCGGGGCCGCTAGCAAAGCCGGATATGGGGAAGTCAGCACAACCGGATATGGGGAAGTAGGCACGACCGGATATGGGGAAGTCAGCACAACCGGATGTGGGGAAGTCAGCACAACCGGATGTGGGGAAGTCAGCACGACCGGATGTAGGGAAGTCAGCACAACCGGATATGGGGAAGTAGGCATGACCGGATACGGGGCCGCTAGCACAACCGGATACGGGGTCATGATCAGAATGGGCAGAAGGGGTGCCTGCCTCTGGTTTTATTCCTAAACCTGACAGATTTCCTGAATTGTTTGTCAGGAATTTTGTTTATTTGGATGGTGGTCAGGAAGGGTTCCTGACAGATGTGACTTATACATGAGAATATGGAAAATATAGACTGGAAAAATCTGGGATTCGGTTACAGGAAAACCGATTACAATGTAAGGTGTTATTACCGTGACGGCAAGTGGGGGGAGCTGGAGGTGAGTTCTTCCGAAGTGATCAACCTGCACATGGGAGCGACGGCGCTTCATTATGGTCAGGAGGCTTTTGAGGGATTGAAGGCGTTTATGGGCCGTGACGGAAAGGTGCGGATTTTCAGGCTGGAAGAGAATGCCAGGAGGATGCAGCACTCCTGTGAGGGGATTATGATGGCGCAGTTGCCTGAAGAAATATTCGGGCGGGCGGTGAAGCTGGCGGTTTCCCTGAACCGGGCTTATATCCCCCCTTACGGGTCGGGAGCTTCGCTTTACATCAGGCCCTTGCTGATAGGTACGGGTCCTGAAATCGGTGTCAAGCCTGCCGGTGAATATCTTTTCATGGTGTTTGTGATGCCCGTGGGGCCCTATTTCCCCGAAGGTTTCAAACCCACCGACCTGATCATCCTGCGGCAGTATGACCGTGCGGCACCTCAGGGCACCGGCAAATACAAGGTTGGCGGCAATTATGCAGCCAGCATGGTCGCCGGTGTGAAAGCCAAGAAGGGGGGCTATTCGGCGGTCCTATACCTCGACAGCAAAGAGAAAAAATACATCGATGAATGCGGACCGGCCAATTTCTTCGGAATCAAGGAGAACACATACATCACTCCGGAGTCGGATTCGATCCTGCCCTCCATTACCAACAAGAGCCTGATGACCCTGGCCGGGGAAATCGGCATGAAGGTGGAAAGGCGGAAGGTCCCTTATGAGGAGTTGCCCACCTTTGAAGAGATCGGGGCTTGCGGAACCGCTGCGGTCATTTCACCCATCGGGCGCATCTTTGATGCCGATGAGGAAAAGGAGTTTTTCTACGGAAAGGAGCCGGGGCCCTGGAGCACCAAGCTCTACCATAAGCTCAGGGCGATCCAGTATGGGGATGAACCCGACCTCCACGGCTGGATCACCTTCGTGGAATAACACGGATGAGGCATCCGGAATGAGGGGATTGCCCCGTTTCCAAGGAGGAAACGGGGCAATTTCCGTTTCAGAGGGGCCTGCCGGCACGCGGATTATGAAAAGGCCCTGATATTTGCGTCAAAAATGTACTTTTGTGGTCCAGAACGACACATTTTTAATTACCGGTTTATGATCAGGAAAAAGGTGAGGGAGATCCTCGACGGCGAAGCCACCGGCACGGAGGTGCTGGTTAAGGGGTGGGTGCGCACCCACCGGAACAGCAAGAATGTCAGTTTCATTGCCTTGAATGACGGGTCGACGATCCGCAATCTGCAGGTGGTGGCCGATGTGAACCACTTCAGCGGGGAGCTTCTGGGAGAAATCAATACAGGTGCGGCCCTTAGCGTCACGGGAATTCTGGCGGCCTCTGCAGGCAGCGGCCAGGCTGTGGAACTGGTGGCCAGGGAGATCGTTCTTCTGGGCGGTGCCGATCCCGAGAATTTTCCCATGCAGCCTAAGAAGCATTCCCTGGAATTTCTCAGGGAGAATGCCCACCTGCGCTTCCGTACCAACACCTTCGGGGCCATCTTCCGGATCCGTCATGCCATGGCTTTCGCCATCCACGACTATTTCAACCGCCGCGGATTCTATTACCTGCATACTCCTATCATTACCGCCTCCGATGCCGAAGGGGCCGGACAAATGTTCAGGGTGACCACCCTCGACGCCCTTCAACCTCCCCTTACGGAGGAGGGAAAGGTCGACTTCAGCGCCGATTTCTTCGGCCGGCCCACCAACCTGACCGTTTCGGGGCAGCTCGAAGGAGAACTGGGGGCCACCGCCCTGGGCGAAATTTACACCTTCGGGCCTACCTTCCGCGCCGAAAATTCCAACACCACCCGACACCTGGCCGAATTCTGGATGATTGAACCCGAAATGGCCTTCTATGACCTGAAAGACAACATGGACCTGGCCGAGGACTTCCTGAAGTCTCTTATCCGCTATGCCCTGGACCATTGCTCCGAAGACCTGGCCTTCCTGGCGACCCGCCTCAGGGAAGAGGAAAAGGGAAAACCCCGGGAACAACAGTCCATGGACCTGATCGAAAAACTCAAATTCGTGGCCGACAATGAGTTTGTCAGGCTTACCTATACCGAGGCCATCGACATTCTCCGCAATTCCAACCATTACAAGAAAAAGAAATTTCAGTTTCCCGTGGAATGGGGCGTTGACCTGCAGAGCGAACATGAGCGCTACCTGGTGGAGAATCATTTCCGCAAGCCGGTGATCCTGATCAACTATCCCAAAGAGATCAAGGCTTTCTATATGAAGCAGAACGACGACGGGAAAACGGTGGCGGCCATGGATGTGCTCTTTCCCCAGATCGGGGAGATCATTGGCGGGTCACAGCGGGAAGAGGACTATGACAAACTTGTGGCCCGTATGGAGGAGATGCACATTCCCGTGGAGGAGATGTGGTGGTACCTCGACACCCGGCGATACGGCACGGTTCCTCACAGCGGTTTTGGACTTGGGTTCGAAAGGTTCATCCTTTTCATCACCGGAATGGGCAACATCAGGGATGTCATCGCCTTTCCCAGAACGCCCCGCAATGCGGAATTCTGATCGGCAGGCAGGGTGAACACCCAATGGGAAAAAATGCTAAATTTGGGGATTGCCCAATAACCGGTTAATGGAACAAAGACTCACATTACAGCAGAAACTGCTTCAGAAACTGTCACCTCAACAGATACAGGTGATCAAGCTGCTGGAGATTCCTGCCCTTCAGCTCGAACAGCGCATCAAGAAGGAGCTGGAGGAGAATCCTGCCCTGGAGGTCGAAGAGGAGTCCTATGCCAACGGGGAAGAGGAAGCTGCCCCGGAGTTGCGTTCCGAAACCGACAAAGACAACGAGGAGTTCTCGGTGGAGGATTATATGCCCGAGGATGAAATCCCCAGCTACCGGTTACAGACCAACAACTATTCACCCGACGACAAGCAGGCCGACATTCCCTTTTCGGTGGGGGACACCTTTCATGAGTCGCTGCTGGAGCAGGCAGGAATGGATAGCTTCAGTGAGCGGGAGCTGAAACTGGCCGAATACATTATCGGGAATATCGATGAGGACGGATACTTGCGGCGCGATCTCCCTTCGATCAGTGATGATCTGGCCTTTCACCTTAATATGGGGGTCAGCGAGGAGGAACTCGAAAAAATTCTGCGGGTCATCCAGGATTTTGATCCTCCCGGGGTGGGAGCCCGTAACCTCCAGGAGTCTTTGTTGCTGCAACTGGAGAGAAAACAGGGGGAGGCCCGCCCTCTGGCGATAGCCATCATCAGGGATTATTTCGATGAATTCACGCGGAAACATTACGATAAGATTGCCCGCCGGCTCAATATCGACGACACGGAACTGAAACAGGCGGTAGATATGATTCTCAAGCTCAACCCCAAACCGGGCAGTTCCTACAGCAATCCCCTCAACAAGTCCAACCAGCATATCGTTCCCGATTTTCTGCTGGAAGTGGTCGACGGGGAGCTTCAGCTGAGCCTGAACCAGAAAAACATGCCTGAATTGCGGATCAACGAATCCTATATGGAAATGCTCCGCTCGCTGTCGCGTGACCGCAATGGCTCGGGCCGCAGCAACAGGGAAGCGGCCACCTTCGTGAAGCAAAAACTCGATTCGGCCAAATGGTTTATCGACGCCATCAGGCAGCGCCAGCAAACCCTGCTCATGACCATGTCGGAAATCATCGAATTCCAGAAAGAGTACTTCATGGACGGAGATGAGACCAAGCTGCGGCCTATGATTCTCAAGGATATTGCCGAGCGGACCAGCCTCGACATTTCCACGGTGTCACGGGTTTCCAACAGCAAATATATCCAGACCCATTTCGGGATTTATCCCCTGAAGTATTTCTTCTCGGAAGCCATGCAAAAAGAGTCGGGTGAAGAGGTGTCGACCCGGGAGATTAAAACCATTCTTAAAGAGGTCATCGACAACGAGGACAAACGTCATCCGGTGACCGACGAAAGGCTGACTGAAATTCTGAAGGAGAAATCCTACAACATTGCACGCCGCACGGTAGCCAAATACCGGGAACAGCTCGACATTCCGGTAGCCCGGCTCCGGAAGGAACTGTGAGGGATTACCTCCCCTTCCGCACAGCGGTCACCTTCTGGACCACAGGAGTGGTCGGCCATCTTCCTGTTTAACACCCGGGCCTCACTTCCTCAAATCGTGATCAATCCCCACGCCCGGAGTTTACCCATAGCTCAGTCCCTGAATTTGTATCCGATACCCTTCAGTGTTTTGATGTACTCGTTCCCGATTTTTTCGCGGAGCTTGCGGATATGCACGTCGATGGTACGGTCGCCCACGACGACATTCTCCCCCCAAACCGAAAAGTAGATCTCTTCGCGGGTGAAGACCTTTCCGGGCTTGGAAACCAGCAGGCTAAGGAGTTCAAATTCCTTCCGGGGAAGAATCATCTCCTCGTTGCCGATTTTCACCAGATATCTCTCCTTATCGATCAGCAGGTTGCCGAAAGTCAGGGTATTGTCGGCTTGGGGGATTTCGGTTTCGGTGGTGGCCGGGGCCAGTCTTTTCAGCAGGGCTTTGACCCTGCTGACGAGCACCTTGGGCCTGATGGGCTTGGTGATGTAGTCGTCGGCACCGGCTTCAAAACCGGCAATCTGGGAATAGTCTTCCCCGCGGGCGGTCAGAAAGGCGACCAGGGTCTGCTGCAGGGCAGGAATCTTCCTGATCTCCTCGCAGGCGGTGATCCCGTCCATTTCAGGCATCATCAGGTCAAGAAGGATCAGGTGCGGCTGGTGCCTCTCGGCCAGCTTCAGCCCCTCCCTGCCATTGTTGGCCGTAAATACCGTAAAGCCTTCCTTCTCCAGGTTGTAACTGATGAACTCCAGAATGTCCACTTCATCATCGACCAGAAGAATCTTCAGTTTCTCTTCACTCATAGGGACCGGTTTTTCATTGTTTCCCAAATTTAACACTTTTCACGCAACTGATGTGGTTGCGGAATCTTTGATTTTCAAAACAGGATTATTGATGTGATCACCTTGATTTCTCGAGGGTAAAGGTGAAGGTGGTCCCCTCGTTGGATTTGCTTTTCACGTTGATCCGCTGGTTGTGCGCCTCGATGATATGCTTCACAATGGAGAGTCCCAGTCCGGTCCCCCCCTGTTCCCTGCTCCGCGACTTGTCGACCCGGTAGAACCGTTCAAAAACCCTCGGAAGATCCTTTTTCTCCATGCCAATGCCGTTGTCGGCCACCTCCACCATGATGTGGTCTTCCATATCGTAAAAGCCCACTTTCACGTAGCCGTTTTTCTTCCCGTACTTAATGCCGTTGTTGATCAGGTTGTTGAGCACCTCATGCATTCTTTTGCGGTCGGCCTTGACATACACCGGCCGGTCGGAACGGCTTGCAAACTCCAGGCTTACCTCCCTTTCTGCGGCCTGCATCTGCTCCAATTCAAAAACCTCCTCCACCAGTTTGACGATGTCGAGTTTCTCCATGTTCAGTTTCAGCTCCCCCGACTCCAGTTTGGTGATGGACTCCAGATCCTCCACGATGGAAATCATCCTGTTGATGCTGTTTTCGGTCCGCTGCAGGTAAAGCTTGTTGATCTTGGGGTCGTCGATACCCCCTTCCAGAAGGGTAAGGATGTAGCCCTGGATATTGAAAATGGGGGTTTTCAGCTCATGGGAGACGTTTCCCACGAACTCCTTGCGGTAGCGTTCCAGTTCCTTGAGCCGTTCGATCTCCCGGTTTTGTTTTCTGGCCCAGGCCTCAGCATCGGTGATCACCTCCGACAACGTGGTGCCGGGCAGATCGCCCGTCTCCCCTTCAGGGCCGTTCCCGCCGGGCAAATCCAGAATCGTCTTGTATACAGGTTTGATCTTGTCGCTGATATACCGCCTCAGCATATACTGCAGAATGAAATAGGAAACGGCGATGAAAAGGGCCAGAAACAACAGTATGGTCAGAAATCCCGCGTTGATGTAATAGGCCATAATGACCAGAAATCCAGCCGTAAAGGACAGGATGACCGAGGAATAAAGGGCAAGTTGCCGTGACGAATAGGTTTTCATTTAATTTACAATGAGGGGCAAAAATAGCCAAATTTCGATTAAGGGCTGATTTTTAGTAAATTGATGTTTTGTTAATGTTTTTTTAATATCTTTCCAATTGAACAAAAAAGTCATATTACCTACTTTTGCACCGACTTTAAAATGCATGCATGGAAAATTTCTACCTGATTCTGGTCGTGATATTGTTTGCACTGGCCATATCCGACCTGGTCGTAGGTGTCTCCAACGATGCCGTTAATTTCCTCAACTCCGCGATTGGTTCCAAAGCTGCACCCAAATGGGTGGTATTTACCCTGGCCGCCCTGGGGGTATTGATCGGGGCGACCTTTTCCACAGGTATGATGGAAGTGGCCCGGAAGGGGGTCTTTCATCCCAACATGTTTGTGTTTTCGGAGATCATGGTGCTGTTTCTGGCGGTCATGATCACCGACGTGATCCTTCTCGACACTTTTAATTCCCTGGGATTGCCCACTTCCACCACCGTCTCCCTGGTCTTTGAGTTGCTGGGTTCCGCGGTGGCGGTCTCCCTGGTAAAAATCAAAACTCTGGGAGGCACCTTTTCCGATCTGGCCCATTATGTCAACACGGGGAAAGCCCTGGCCATCATCACCGGGATTCTGGTCTCCATTATCATCGCCTTTTCTTTCGGGACCCTCATCCAATACCTGGTCAGGGTGATATTCACCTTCCGCTACAAGAAGAAACTCCGTTACCTGGGGAGCCTTTTCGGCGGAGTGGCCATCACGATGATCACCTATTTTATTCTCATTAAAGGAGTTGACGGCAGTTCCTTTGCCTCTTTTCCCATAGGTAAGGGGGAAATTCCCCTGAGCGACTGGATCGCTACCCACACGGGGGTGTTGTTGATGGGAAGCCTTTTGGGCTGGACTGGCATCATCCAGTTGTTGTACTGGTTTTTCAGGATTGATATCCTCAAGGTGGTGGTTCTGGCGGGAACTTTTGCCCTGGCCATGGCATTTGCGGGTAACGACCTGGTCAACTTCATCGGGGTGCCCATGGCCGGATTTGCCTCTTTCAAGGCCTGGCTGGCCTCAGGCGGCGCAGCTCCCGGGGAGTTTAACATGCAGATGCTTCACGGAGAGGTGGAGACGCCTTTTCTTTTCCTGCTGATTGCCGGCCTGGTGATGATCTTTACGTTGATTACCAGCAAGAAGGCCCATGCCGTAGTGGAAACGGGGGTGAATCTGAGCCGCCAGTCGGAGGGAGCCGAGCGGTTCGGGTCGTCGGCCATTGCCCGGGCAGTGGTGCGCAGCTCGGTCCGCCTCAACAAAAGGGTGAAAAGCCGTCTCCCCGAGCGCGTCAACAGTTTCATCATGAACCGGTTCGTACCGGTGGAGGCGATTGATGATCCCAGTGCTCCTGCTTTCGATAAACTGAGGGCGGCCGTCAACCTGATGGTGGCCAGTAGTCTGATCGCCTTCGGAACTTCCCTGAAACTCCCTTTGTCGACCACGTATGTCACCTTCATGGTGGCCATGGGGACCTCCCTGGCCGACCGCGCCTGGGGCCGTGAAAGCGCCGTTTACCGGGTGTCGGGGGTCTTCGCCGTCGTGGGCGGATGGTTTATGACGGCCATCGTGGCTTTCACGGTAAGCGCCCTGATTGCCTGGACCATCAGCGCCGGGGGCATGCCCGTGATCATCGGCCTGATCACCCTGGCCATCGTCCTGGTGGTCAGAACCCATATCTCCTTCCGCAGAAAAAGCCGCAAAGCCGGAGAGGACGAGGAACTCATCTCGGAAGGTGACGAAGCCGGTAAACGCATCGAGAAATGCAGCAGCCAGGTGGTCAAAACCATCATCTCCTCCAACAAAATCTTCTCCTTCGCCCTCGACAGCTTCCTCAAGGAAGACGTCTCCCACATGCGGGAAGCCATGGAAATGAACAACCAGCTGAATGCCAAAACCAAAAAGCAGAAAAACAAGATCATTCAGACCATTTCCAAGATGAAGCGGGTCGACGTCGATGCCGGCTATTTCTTCATCCAGGTGATCGATTACCAGCGGGAAATCGCCCATTCGCTCCATTTTCTGGTAGATCCCCTCAGGGAACATCTCGAAAACCAGCACAAACCCTTCACGGAAAGCCAATCCCAGGAGATCAGGCAGATGGTCACTGAAATCGACGAGTTCTTCAACCTGGCCATCCATATCGTCAAGGAGGAAAAATTCGAATCCATCGATGACCTGGTGACCCACCGGCTGCGGATCATGGAAACGCTCTACGAAATTGAAAAAGACCAGGTGAAAAGGATCAAAAACAAGGAGGTGAATACCCGAAACTCCCTGCTATTCTTCAAGGCCCTCACCGAAACCAAAAACATGCTGCTTCACACGGTGAACCTCATTAAATCATACCGCGATTTCATTTTGGTCAACCAGAAATCCCTCTGATTTCGCGATTTTCAATCCAACTGTTCAAAAGTTCAAAATAAAGGGTGGCCGGAGATCCCGTTTCGGGATGTTTCCGGCCATTTTTCTTCTTTCTGCCGGCGATGGAGAGGTGAAAATTTTATTTTAGCGGAGTCAATAAAAAATCGAGAATATCATGAGAAGATCCCTGCTTTTTGTTATGCTGCTCCTGTTTGCCGGAGCCGGTTTTGCCCAGAATGCCGATGCCATTTCCGGGATTTGGTGGAACGATGAGAAGACCACCAAGATCAGGGTGGAAAAGAAGGATGGTAAGTATGCCGGAACCATTGTGTACATGATTCCGGCCAAACTGGTCAATGGAAAATCTCCCCTTGATGACAAGAATCCGGATACCTCACTGCGGAGCCGTCCGTTGATCGGGTTGCAGATTTTGTCGGGATTTACATACAACAGCAACAAAAAAGAGTGGGCCGGTGGAAAGATATACGACCCTAAATCGGGAAAGACTTACGATTGTTTTGCCCGCATGGATGGGGAGGTGCTCAAGCTGAAGGGTTTTGTGGCCGGGATCCGGGCCCTGGGGCGTGAATCGGAATGGTACCGGACCACCCTCTGAGGGATATCCTTCATTTTTGATTTTTCACCGGGGAGATCCTCCCTTTCCGGAGGTGCGGGGTTGTCCTGTACCTCAGGGTAAAAATCTTTTCCGGTAAGAAAGGGCTCAGGGTGGTTATCCCGAAACCTGGACCTTAAAACCCGCGGCTTCCGCTCTGCGGGCTATTTCCGTCAGTTTTGCGACCCCTGCCTTTCTGAGTGTCTCCACCGGGGTATCGCGGGCGATGGTGTATATCATCACCATCGACGGTCCGATGACCTTCAGGAGTTCCAGCCAGGCTTCCACCTCCTCCGGTGTGGTGTTGTCGAGGACCTCTCCTTTATAGCTGCCCCTGACGAACATGGTTTGGATGATCACCTTGCCCTTGAAGGAGGCCAGTTGGGATACCACTTTCCCGAGGCTGAAATGACCCGTGGGGCAGTCGAGAAGCCTGACGGTCTTCTCAAAGGCGGAGTCGAGTTTCTGGATGTTGTCATCGACGCGGAGGAGTGCGTCAAACACTGCTTTTTTGTGCAGCATGGTGGCGTTCGAGAGCACGGCAATGCGGGCTTTCGGGGCATAGCGGTCGCGCAGGACAAGGGTGTCGCCGATGATCTCCGCAAAACGGGGATGGAGGGTGGGTTCTCCGTTTCCGGCAAAGGTGATCACATCGGGGAGTCGCTCCTCCCTCTTCATGTGGGTCAGCATTTCCTCCAGTTTCAGGGCGACTTCTTCTCTTTCGGGAAGTTTTCCTTTGGGGGCTCCTTTTCCGGGGTTGCGGCCGCATTCGCAGTAGATGCAGTCAAAGGAGCATATTTTCGTGTTGGTGGGGAGCAGGTTAATGCCCAGGGAGATGCCCAGCCTGCGGCTGCGGACCGGGCCAAAGATGATTTCGTCGAAAAGAAAAGTAGCCATGATCTGTTTTTCAGGCCGTAAATATACAAAATGATCAGGCCAGACGGGTCAGGCGGCTACCTGGCATGAAGATATCGTGGTTGTCCTGCCCTGGGGTGATCAGCACCAGTCCGGGCTGTTTCCCGGCTTCGAGGCTTCCCAGGCGGTGGCTGAGGCCCAGGGCCCGGGCTCCGTTAAGGCAGGCCCAGGTGAAGAGTTCCTGTGCGGGGATCTCCGGAAAGAAACGGTGGAGGGTCACCACTTCATCGAAGAGGGAAAGCCCGTGGTTGGAGGCCAGGCTGTCGGTGCCCAGGCAAAGCGGAACTCCTTCCCTGCGGAAGAGGGGAACGGGGGGGAGGTTTCCTCCGATATAGAGGTTGGAGTTGGGGCAGAGTACCAGCCAGGTGGGTGCCTCCGTCCTGATCTTCCTGAGAAAGGCCAGGTCTGTGGAGGTGGTGAAGGTGTTGTGGATCAGCAGAAGCGGTTTGGAAGCAGGCAGTTTGGGAAGGGTGCTTTCGAGGCTGCTCAGGCCTGTGGGGATCCAGTGGGAGACATCAAGGCCCAGGTTTTCAGTAAGGTGTGCCCTGATGGCCCCTTCACCGCGGCGGAAAAAGAGATCTTCCTCGCTGCTCTCCTGGTTATGGAGGGAGAGCCGGCTGCTGTGGAGCTGGTCCAGCTCGGCGATGGCTCTCATCAGCGGATCGCTCACCGAATAGGGGGAGTGGGGGACGATGGAAGCGGCCATTCCTTGTGAAGCAAAGACTTCCCACACCGCCAGGGCCTGCTGCAGGGCCCTCTCAGCCCGCGATGGGTGAAAGCCGAAACTCTCCACGAAGGTTATCCATGTCATGGGTGACTCCTTTTTGAGGGGAGCCGTGAGGGCCGTATTGGAGATGTCGCCCACGGCAACGGTGCCCGAATGGTACATGCTGCTTGCGGCATGCCGGGCCGCCTGCACCATCTCCTCCTCCGGAGCACCACGGCGCCGGTTGATGGCCCCAATAAAACCTCCGATGCCTGTCCCCCCGGGAATAACCCCCGCCAGGTGGGAGAGCTCCAGATGACAATGGACGTTGACAAAACCTGGCACCAGCACCCCTTCCGTATAAACAACCTCCTCTCTGACCGGGAAATGAACCTTTTGCCGCCGGGGAGTGACCGCCATGATGGTGCCCTGATCGTCAAGAAAAACCCTCCCGTTCTCCAGGGGCGGTCCCCAAAGGGTATACACCAGCGGAGCCGTAATACTCCTCACTCCTTTTCCTGTGGCAGGAACCACAGTCGGAATGGGAAACTCCGGCGATTCTATTTCTTTGTCCGCGTTTCCGGGGGGAGTCACCTTCTTGCCCGGCTGGTCTGTTCCTTCGCCACCGGATTTGTCCTTTTTCCCACGCTGGTTCACTCGATGGTCTGGTTGATGTCTACGGGTTGTTTTGCCTTTTCGTTTTGTTCCTGCTCCAGTTCAGTGAGCCTGTTGACCACCCGGGTGTAGATCTTTTCGAATTCCTTGGGTTTGTTGCAGTAGTATATCAGGGATTTCTCGAAGACAGAGTCGGCGAGGTGGTGTTTGTGCAGGATGCTGTAATAGAAATCCGATTCGGAATATTTGTTGAGTTCTTCGCTCGAGAATCTTTTGGTTTGGTAGACCGCTTCGGCCAGGTGCATGTCGACGAGCACCGTGATCATTTTATCCCGTTTGACCAGGTGGGGTGGTTTATCGATCACGTCGTCGTCGCAGCCTGTCAGCAGGAGAAGGGCGGCGGCCATCAGAAACAGGTGTTTTTTCATCATCATCGGAGACATTGCACTTCCGGTGTAAAAGTATCATTTATTCCCGAACAGTTTTCTGAATACTTCTTCCACGCGGGCGACCCTGATGATTTCCAGGGGGTAGGCGGAGGTGTCGAAGCCTTTGTTGTAGCGGGGGATGAACATACGCCGGAACCCGAGGCGGGCGGCCTCGGCGATGCGTTGTTCGATGCGGCTGACGGCTCTGACTTCGCCGGTGAGGCCGGCTTCGCCTGTGAAGCAGGTATGGTGGTCGACGGCCAGGTCGAGGCTGGAGGAGAGGATGGCTACCAAAACGGCCAGGTCGGTGGCCGGATCGGTGATCCGGAGGCCTCCGGCCACATTCAGGAACACGTCACGGCTGGTCAGCTTGAAGCCGGCTCTTTTTTCGAGGACCGCCAGGAGCATGTTGAGCCGGCGCAGGTCAAAACCGGTGCTCGACCGCTGAGGCATTCCGTAGGCCGCCGAACTCACCAGGGACTGGATCTCCAGGAGAAAGGGCCTTACCCCCTCAATGGTGGCCGCAATGGCCGTCCCCGATACCGGGTCACCATCTCCCGACAACAGATGGTCGGAAGGATTGGGGACTTCGACCAGGCCATTCTGGCGCATCTCAAAAATCCCCAGCTCGGCGGTGGAGCCAAACCGGTTCTTGGTGGAACGCAATACCCTGAAATAGTGCCGGTTGTCTCCCTCAAACTGAATCACCGTGTCGACAATGTGCTCCAGTACCTTGGGGCCTGCCAGGTTTCCTTCCTTGTTGATATGGCCGATAAGGATCACGGTCATATGGTATTTTTTGGCGTGCCTGAGCAGGACCGCCGTGCATTCGCGTACCTGGGCCACTGACCCCGGTGAGGATTCGATTTTGTCGGTGGCCATGGTCTGGATGGAGTCCACCACCAGGATGTCGGGTTTTTCCTGTTCGACGGTGTGCATGACCATTTCCAGGGAGGTTTCAGCCAGGAACCAGGAGCCTTTGCTTTCCATTTTCAGCCGGTTGGCCCTGAGCTTGATTTGCTGGAGGCTCTCCTCTCCCGATGCGTAAAGGATTTTTTTTCCTTTCAGGGAGAGGGCCAGCTGCAGAACCAGGGTCGATTTACCGATTCCGGGTTCACCGCCGATGAGCACGAGCGATCCGGGCACCAGTCCGCCTCCCAGCACCCTGTTGAATTCGGCGATGCCGGTGTCGAGGCGGTCGAGGTGGAGGTCGGCGATTTCCGACAGCCGCAGGGGGGGGCTGCCTGCAGAGGTCAGCGGTGGGGAGGCGCTTTTGGATGTGGAAGCCACGATTTCCTCCACATAGGTGTTCCACTGGTCACAGGAGGGGCATCTGCCGATCCATTTGGGGGATTCGGCGCCACAGTTCTGGCAGGTGTAAACGGTTTTGAGCTTGTTCATTTTCCAGAGCGGATGATCTTCTCGATAAGCAGGGAGGTGGAGAACCCGGGGACCAGGCCGATGGTAGCTACGGTGCCGCCCCCGGCGGTCACCACGTCGTAACCGGCAATTTCTTCGGGGCGGTAGTCGCTGCCTTTGATCAGGAAGTGGGGGCGGATGGCTTTAATCAGCTCCAGGGGGGTCGCTTCGTTGAAGAGGACCACCGCCGAGACAGGTTCCAGGGCGGCCACCAGCCAGGCGCGTGACCATTGGTCGGTCAGCGGGCGGCCGGGACCCTTGAGGCGCGCTACCGAAGCGTCGGTGTTGAGACCCACCACCAGCCGGTCACCCAGTGCCGCCGCCCGGGCCAGGTATTCGGCATGCCCCCGGTGCAGCAGGTCAAAACAGCCGTTGGTGAATACAATCTTCTCTCCGGCCTCCCGCCAATCCCGGCAGAACGGCAGAAAATCAGCCATCTCCCCGAAAATCTTCCCTTCAATTTTACCGGTATAATCCATCCATCCTTCTTTGTCATAAAAATAGTTAAAAACGTTGTAAAATGGCCGCCCCAGCGGCCTTAACCCTGAATAAATTGATTTTCCGGATATTTTCCTTAATTTTGCAGGGTTGAAAACTACTTGGAAAACGTAGATGGAAAACAAAAGGATTCTTTATATTTCACAGGAAATCACCCCCTATTTACCGGAAACCGAAATGTCGGAAATTTCGCGTTATCTTCCCCAGGGAGTGCAGGAGCGGGGACGTGAAATCAGGACCTTTATGCCCAGGTACGGATGCGTCAATGAACGAAGGAATCAGTTACATGAGGTCATTCGTCTTTCAGGGATGAACCTGGTCATCAACGACACCGACCATCCCCTGATCATCAAGGTAGCTTCGATCCAGTCGGCACGTATGCAGGTTTATTTCATTGACAATGAGGATTATTTTCACCGGAAATGCGTGTTATACGATCCCGAGGACAATTTTTTCGAGGACAATGATGAGCGGGCGATCTTTTTTGCCCGGGGGGTGCTGGAGACCGTGATCAAACTGCGGTGGGCTCCTGACATCATCCATTGCCACGGTTGGCTCACCGCACTGGTACCCCTGTACATCAGGAAATATTACCATGATGATCCCCTCTTTGCGCAATCAAAGGTGGTTTATTCCGTTTATGACGACGAATTCGCCGGTGCCCTGAACAAAAACTTCAGGAAAAAGCTGCTGCTCAAGGGCATCTCCGGAGCTGATGTGAAGGTATTGGAGAATCCCACTTACGTCAATGTCAGCAAGCTGGCGGTACAGTATGCCGATGCGGTCGTCAAGGGTTCGCGCGAGATCCATCCCGAACTGGGGCAGTTTATCGGCGAATCGGGAAAGAAGTTCCTGGATTATCAGGAGAAAGAGGTTTATATTGATGCTTACAATGATTTTTATGACAAGGTCTGAACTGCGTTCAACTCTTTTATCCCATCTATTTCCGGTCAGATTCAGGAGCAGGTTTTTCTTTCCTGCGGGAATGGTGTGTGCCTTGGCGGGTCTGTTTCTTCAAAGCGGGTGCAACGACACCGGGTTGGCAGGCGTGGAGATGTTGCCTGCCACCGATCTGATTAATGCGCGTAATCTGGTGGAAAAGAACACCATCAGGGCCTACACATACCGTGACGACTCGCTTCGCACCGATGAATCATCGACCAGCCTGCTGGGGGTATTCCACGATCCCGTATTTGGGAAAACCACGGCCGACCTGGCGCTTCAGTTCCGGCTCAACTCCTTTCCCGATTTCGGCTCCAACCCGGTCGCTGACTCGGTCGTGTTTTACTTTTACTACCGTATGATTTACGGCGACACCGCCTCGGTCCAGAAACTGGAAGTTTACGAACTGGAGGGAGCCCTGGATCCCGATGCCAGCTATTATCACGATGCCGATCTATCATCCCTGGCCTCCGCCTTCAAGCTGGGCGAATATGACTTCAAGCCCAGGGTATCGCTCGACACCACTTACAACGATACGATGTATCAACTGGTGGGGATCAGGCTGCACAATTCATTGGCGCAAAAACTGATATCGGCCGACTCCCTGGATCTGGTCAACAACGACCGGTTTCTCGATTATTTCAGGGGATTGTATGTGAGACCTGTATCGGCGCAGGGCCAGGGGGCCATCGTGTCGCTGAGCCTGCTGGGATCGACCAGCCGGAGTGCTTCCGCCGTGGTGCTTTACTACCACAACGACGAGGACACCACCAACCTGGCCTGTTATGTCACCGAATTCAGCGCCCGCGTCAACAGTTTCCAGCATGATTACTCCCCGGCGCGCTTTTATTCCCAAATCAACCAGGAAACAACCGGCGATTCGCTTATTTACATCCAGTCGACAGGAGGGCTTCAGGCCAAGGTCTATCTTCCCTTCCTGGGAGGTTGGAGGGACTCCTCCAGGGTGGCGATCAACAAGGCGGAGCTGATCTTCACCGTCGACACCATTGCTTCCGATTTCCGGAAGTTACCCCTGCCCACTCAGCTGTTTCTCACCTATGTCAGCGATGACGGACAGGAATACCTGCCCAAGGATTACTCCTTTTTGCCGGCCTATTACGGAGGGTATCTCTACCCCGACTATACTTACCGGTTCAACATCACGCAGCATATGCAAAGCATCATCGACAAGGAAACCGGTAACAACGGCTTTTTCCTGACGCCGACCAACAAAAACAGCGAGATGCGCAGGGCCGTGTTGAAAGGGGCATCGAGTGCCGCCGGGGTGAAGATGATCATCACCTATTCGAAGTTTAACCAGTAATCTGATCGACCTATGTGCGGCATCGTAGGATACATCGGGAACAAGAATGTTTTTCCGCTGCTTTTGAACGGCCTGAAAAGACTGGAATACAGGGGATATGATTCTGCGGGTATAGCGCTTTGGGGCCAGAATCTCCGTATATACAAGAAAAAGGGGAAGGTGACGGATCTGGAGGAGTACTGCTCCGATAAGGATGTGACGGGGACGCTGGGTATAGGCCATACCCGCTGGGCCACCCATGGGGAACCCAGTGACCGCAATGCCCATCCCCATACCTCCCGGAACGGCCTCTTCACCCTGGTCCATAACGGGATCATTGAGAACTACGCCGAACTCAGGAAAGACCTGTTGCGGCATGGGTATACCTTTGAGAGTGATACCGACACGGAGGTACTGTCGAATCTGATTGAGTATTTTTACAACCAGGAGGCGGGCATTGACACGGAAATGGCGGTAAGGCTGGCTTTATCGAAGGTGGTGGGGGCTTATGGGATTGCCGTTCTGGCCCGGGATGAACCGGGGAGACTGATTGCAGCCAGAAAGGGAAGTCCGCTGGTCATCGGTGTGGGCCGCGGAGAGTATTTTCTGGCCTCCGATGCGGCGCCCATCGTGGAACATACCGAACACGTGGTGTATCTCAATGACCATGATGTGGCCATCATGGAGCGGGGGAGCCTGACCCTGAAGAACATCGAAAACAACCCGGTGACCCTGACCATCCGTCAGGCCGACATCACCATCGGGGAGATGGAAAAGGGGGAATTCGAGCATTATATGCTGAAAGAGATCTTTGAGCAGCCGCGGACCATTGAGGAGACTTTCCGGGGCCGGTTAAGGACCGGCCAGCCGGAGATTGTTCTGGGGGGGCTGATGGATGTTCTTCCGGAGGTGGCCGCGGCGCGGCGGATCATCCTTATCGGCTGTGGCACCTCGTGGCATGCCGCCCTGATCGGGGAATACCTCATTGAAGAGTATGCCCGTATACCTGTCGAGGTGGAATACGCCTCCGAGTTCCGTTACCGTCATCCTGTGCTGGGCCCCGGCGATATCGTGATGGCCATCAGCCAGAGCGGGGAAACCGCCGACACCCTGGCGGCGCTGAGAATGGCACGCGAGAAGGGCGCCTTGGTCCTGGGGATTTGCAATGTCGTGGGATCCAGTATTTCCAGGGAAACAGTGGCAGGGGTATATACCCATGCAGGCATGGAAATCGGAGTGGCCTCCACCAAGGCCTTTACTGCCCAGGTGACCGTACTGACCCTTCTGGCGCTGAAGCTGGCCCATACCCGGCAGACCATAGACGGGGAGTTTTACCATGGATTGATTGCCGAGTTGGCAGCGGTGCCCGAAAAAGCACGCGCCATCCTCAGTCAGCACCTTCAGGTTAAAGCCATCGCTGCCGAAATCAGTGAGGCAGGAGATGCCCTTTACCTGGGTCGCGGAATCCTCTTTCCGATTGCGCTGGAGGGTGCCCTCAAACTAAAGGAAATCTCTTACATTCACGCCGAAGGGTATGCCGCCGGAGAAATGAAACATGGCCCCATCGCCCTGGTCGACGATAATCTCCCGGTGATCGTCGTGGCCCCCCGTGACCTTTATTACGAAAAAATCATCAGCAACATCCAGGAAGTGAAGGCCCGGAAGGGTCAAATCCTGGCCGTGGTGACCGAAGGAGACCACCAGATGCGCGAAATGGCTGACCTGGTCATGGAAATCCCCACTGCCCACCCCGCCGTCACCCCTCTGCTGGCGATTATTCCCCTGCAACTGCTGGCCTATTACATCGCCGTCATGAGAGGGTGCCATGTCGACCAGCCCAGGAACCTGGCCAAATCGGTGACCGTGGAATAACCACTCTTATGAGATACTCCTTTGTCAGAACATCAGGCTTATGATCACCACCACCCAGTTCATCACCTTTTTCATGGTTGCCGTGGGCCTGAGCTTTGACTCCTTTGCGGTATCCATCTCCATGGGAATAGCCCAAAAGAAAATCGCCTTCCTGCAAGCCTGCCGGGTGGCTTTCTTTCTGGCTTTCTTTCAGGCGCTTTTCCCCCTTGCAGGCTGGCTCGTGGGCGCTTCCCTGAAAAACCTCATCTCTGACTACGACCACTGGATCGCCTTCGGACTGCTTTCCTTTATCGGCCTGCGGATGGTCATGGACGGACTTAACAACCACCAGGAAGCAAAAGTGATTGATCCTTTTGTGCTCAGGGTGCTTATCGGAATTTCTGTGGCCACCAGCATTGATGCCCTGGCGGTGGGAATCAGCTTCGGATTCATCGATGCCCATATTCTTTTCCCGGTGCTGATCATTGGAGCGGTTACTTTTATAGCCGCCATGCTTGGTCTTCTCTTCGGGAAGAAAATCCCCGGGAAGAAAAGCCACCGCAGCATTGTGGCGGGGGGGATTATCTTAATCCTCATTGGCGTGAAGATCCTGGCAGAACACCTGGCCGCCTGATTCCTTCTCCCGGTCAGAATGGATGCACTTCCGGGATCCCTGTTTTTTCGGACCCGGGAGCTCTTTGCCATGGTCAGGGCAGGGCATCACATCGATCAGTCTGAATTCATAGTTTCCGATTGCGGGAAAGGAGTAATTTTGTCGTTGAAATAGAGAACCATGAAGATAGGAGATCTTGAACTGGGCGGTTTGCCGCTTTTTCTGGCGCCGATGGAGGATGTGACCTACAAGTCGTTCCGGTACATGTGCAAAAAGTTCGGGGCCGATGTGATGTATACCGAGTTTGTCAATTCGGATGCCCTGGTGCGGAATGTGGCCAAGACGAAGCTGAAGATGTCGTTGTTTGATTTTGACCGGCCGGTGGCTATTCAGATTTACGGGCATGACATTGGGGCGATGGCGGAGGCGGCGAAGGTAGCCGAGGAGGCAGGGCCCGATTTCATAGATATCAACTTCGGGTGCCCGATGAAGAAAATTGTGCGCCGGGGTGCCGGGGCAGCATTGTTGCAGGATCTGCCCAGGATGCAGGAGATGGCGGCGGCGGTGGTGAAAGCCGTGCGGCTGCCGGTGACCGCCAAGACCCGCCTGGGGTGGGACGAGCACGATAAGCCGGTGGTAGAGGCGGCCCTGCGCCTCCAGGATGCCGGGATTGCCGCCCTGGCCATTCATGGGCGCACCCGCAGCCAGCTCTATAACGGCCAGGCCGACTGGACCCTCATCGGAGAGGTTAAAAACCACCCCCGGATCACCATGCCCATCATCGGCAACGGAGACGTAAAAGGCCCCCGGCAGGCCGAAGAACTGTGGCGTCAGTCCGGCGTCGACGGCCTCATGATCGGCCGCCCGGCCATCGGCCGTCCCTGGATATTCCGCGAAATTAAACACTTTCTGGCTACCGGGGAAACCCTCCCTCCCCCTTCCGTAGAAGATGTTGTCGACAATGTGAGGGAACAACTCCAACTCAGTATCGCCTGGAAGGAGGATGAACGCCGGGGAATCCTGGAAATGCGGCGCCACCTGGCCAAATACTTCCCCCACCTGCCCAACTTCAGAGAGATGAAGATCAAATTGCTGCAGTCGGAGGATTATGAAACCGTCGACAAACTACTCGATCTGATTGCTGAAGAATACCGTGGCATGAAAGTTGATTATACCGATATTGGATTAAGCTGAAAGTGCTGAAAATTGATGTCGATGGAAAATCTTTATGCCCGCAGGTACAACGAACGCTCCCTTCTCGCGAAAATTAAAAGATACGCGCAGAAGGCGGGACAACAGGTGATTTATGCGGTGCTGCTCCTGTATTATGTGATGAAAGATCCGGGGGTGGTTCTCAAGACCAAGCTGACAATCGCCGCGGCCCTGGGGTATTTTATCGTGCCCACCGATGCCATTTTTGATCTGGCGCCCATCCTGGGGTTCACCGACGACCTGGGGGTACTCATTTACGCTCTCGTAAAGGTCTCCTCCTCACTTACCCCGGCCATCAGATCCAAAGCCCGCCATAAACTCAGGGATTGGTTTCCGGGACCCGACGAACGGGAACTCCTGGCCCTCGAGGAGAAAATCATGGCCTCCGGCTCCCGGGAGTGATCCTTCCAGGCCATTTCCCTCATTCTTTGTTCACCCCGGAACCAAACATCTTCCTATATGCCGATTTGGTATTATATTTGGGTAAAACAATCACATGGGGAAAAGTAGAAACACATGGCCTCTTTGGATGCTCTTCCTGTTTCTTCTGGCAGGGAGTATGCCTGCGGGGGTGACTGCCCAGGTCAGGGTGGCCGAGAAACCCATGCCTCCCCGTGAACAGATGAAGATTCCCCCCAAGCCCGGTGAAGGGTATGTTTTGCTGCCCGGCAGATGGATATGGCACCGCCCCGCCCGGATGTATGCCTGGCTGGCTCCCGTATGGGTAGAACCTCCCAGGGGAAAAGTGTGGACCCCCGGCTATTGGAAGGAAGTCCGAAAGGGATGGATGTGGGTGCCCGGAAAATGGGAAAACAAAAAGCGTTTCTGGAACCGGTTCTGAAGAAAAGTCAGCGGGTATCGCGTGTGAGCTGCTGGAAGATATGCTCCAGGTTTTCGTGCCGTTCAGTCAAAGCAAGCAGGGGGATATCTGCCGCCACGGCGAACCTGAAGATTTCAGGGCGCGGGTCTTTTCCCGGAAGGGCCGTGAAGAGCCAGCCGTTCCCTTCGGGGGCCACCTGGCTGACACCCTTGATTTTCAACAGGTTTTCTTTGGGCACGGGGCGCTCAAATTCGGCGTACACTTTTTGTGAAGTGTACTGGGAAGCCTCCCTGAGGCCGGCCAGGGGCCCGTCGGCGACCAGCCTTCCCTGGCTGATGATCACCACCCTGGGGCACATGGCTTCAATCTCCTGGAGAATGTGGGAAGAGAGCAAAACCGTTTTTTCACCGGCCAGGCGGGTTATCAGGCTGCGGATCTCTCCCAGTTGGTTGGGATCGAGCCCACTGGTGGGTTCATCAAGGAGCAAAACAGGAGGGTCATGCAACAAGGCCTGGGCCAGACCTACCCTTTGCCGGTATCCTTTGGAGAGGGCCCCGATCTTCTTCTGTTTTTCCCCCTCGAGGCCGGTCAGGGAGATCATCTCCCTGATGCGTTCTCCTTTCCGCGGAAGCTGATAAAAACCGGCGGCGATTTCCAGGTATTCGGCCACGTAAAGGTCGGTGTAGAGGGGATTGTTCTCGGGGAGATAGCCGATCTGCCGCTTAAGGGAGATCCCGTCGGGAGTCACCTTTTCGCCATCGATGACCACTTCCCCGGACGAAGCCGGCAGATAACCGGCAATGATCTTCATCAGGGTGGACTTTCCTGCCCCGTTGGGCCCCAGAAATCCTGTCAGTTCTCCCTTTTTCAGGGCAAAAGATACCCGGTCCAACGCTTTCTGCGCCCCGTAATACCTCGTAACTTCCCTCACCTCTAAGCTCATTCCGCAAATATACAGTCTATCCCTCATATACGGGATACAACGGTTCATTTTTAATCCCTGAACAGCGGTCGTGTTTTTTCACCAACAGAAAGGAATCATCAACTGGATATGGTGTGTGGGTCAAGAGATTGACCATTCTGTCAGAATAATTTAAACACATGATTCTTTTATTATTTGGGTTATGTGATTACATTTGCATTTCGGGCTAAGCATGACGACATATGGACAATCCCAATTTCAGATATATCAGCGATTTATGCCGGTATGAGCGCCTAAAGACCAGGGTAGTGCAGGTAGGCTCCATACCCCTTGGGGGGGACCATCCGGTACGGATCCAGTCGATGACCGATACGGATACCAAAGACACAGAAGCTACTGTAAATCAGATTATCAGCATCATCAAGGCCGGGGCCGATTATGTGAGGGTCACTGTCAAGGGGCTCCGCGATGCCGAGAATCTGAAGGATATCAAGAAAGCGCTTGTGGACCGGGGATTCAACAATCCGCTCATTGCTGACATCCATTTTAATCCGAAACTGGCGGAAATTTCCGCGCGGTATATTTCGAAGGTGCGGATCAATCCGGGCAATTTTTATGACAAGCGGGCCAATTTTGAGCATTTGGTTTACACTGATGAGCAGTACCGTGAGGAGTTGCAGAAGATAGAGGAGATGTTTGTGCCATTTCTGGAGATGCTACGGCGCAGCAATACGGCCCTGCGGATCGGGGCCAACCAGGGGTCGCTGAGCGACCGGATCATGAGCCGCTACGGGGATACCAGCACGGGCATCGTCGAGTCGGTGATGGAGTTTTTACGGATTTGCAAGCGGGTCAACTTCGACAATGTGGTGATATCCATCAAGTCGAGCAACACCCGGATGATGGTCTATACGGTGCGGCTGCTTTGTTACAAGATGCGGCTGGAGGACATGGATTATCCGCTTCACCTGGGGGTTACCGAAGCCGGGGAAGGCGAGGAAGGGCGGATCAGGTCGGCGGTGGGCATCGGTGCCCTGCTGGCCGACGGGATCGGGGATACCATCAGGGTGTCGCTGACCGAAAAGCCGGAACGGGAGATTCCGGTGGCCATGAAGCTCATTAACCATTTCAGGTCGTACCAGGATCACCAGAGGATCACGGCTCCCCTACATGCACAGACCAACCCTTTTGAGTATGAGCGGCGTTCTACGCGGCCGGTGCTTAACATGGGAGGCAAGTCGCTGCCGGTGGTTATGGCCGACCTGGGAGAACGCTCCCTCCAGGAGATCCTGCCCATCCGCGGCAAACTCATTCCCGATTATTTCCTCTCGGGAAGCAAGGTTCTCGATATTCAGGGGAACAGCTATCCGGTGATCAGCCTCGAGGAGTATCTCTTTGAAAGTACCCGCTGGGGCAGGATGAAGTTCATCCGCACCACCAAGATGGAGTTTGACCGTTTCATGGAACGGCATCCCGAGATCATGACCAAGCTGAAGCAAACCCGGAAGACGGTCTTGCTGATGGAAAGCACCAACCGCAATCCCTTTGCCGAATTCAGGGCCTTCTTCATGATGCTGGAGACCCACATCTGGAAGGTGCCGGTCATCCTTTACCGCCGTTATAATGAAAGGTCGCTTGAAGATCTGCAGATCAAGGCGTCGGCCGATCTCGGCGGTGTGTTCATCGATGGGTACGGGGATGGCATCTGCCTGTCGAACGACCACGACAACATTACCTTCACGGAACTCAAAGATTTGAGTTTCGGCATCCTCCAGTCGTCACGCATGCGGGTTTCCCGCACCGAATTCATCTCCTGCCCGGGTTGCGGACGCACCCAGTTTGACCTGCACGAGACCACCCGCAAGGTGAAGGAGCATTTCGGCCACCTCAACCATCTCAAGATCGGCATCATGGGATGCATTGTCAACGGGCCCGGTGAAATGGGCGACGCCGATTACGGCTTTGTAGGATCGGGTAATGGAAAAATAAGCCTTTACAAGGGGCTGCAACTGGTCAAAAGGACCATACCCTATGAGGAGGCCGTGGAGGAACTCGAGCAGCTCATCCGCGAAAACGGCGACTGGGTCGATGCCTGAAGCCCGTCGAACTCATCCCGGAAAACCGGGATTCGTTTCCCCGCTGCGCTGGCGGGGAGTTTCACTTCGCCGAATGGCAGGGGATTACCTCACAGAAGAATACCGAAGCGGAATCCTCCCACCATCAGGGTTCCCGAATATCCCAGGTCGCCCCACCATTCGTTGTAATAGCTGTGGAGGCCCGGGGTGCGGTTGTCGAAACTGAAGCGGATCCCGGTTCCGAGGTATAAATCGAAGTAAACAGAGCGGGAAGCCAGGGCCTGGTATCCAAATATCAGGTTGCCTCCGGTTTTCCAGATACCGGTCTGCATCATCTCTTCGTGCAGCCCGATATAGGTGGCTCCATCTTCTTTGTATTGATAGGAGGTCAGTCCTTTATCCCTGACGGAACGGTACTGGAACACCGGTCCGTAGGCCAGATAGGCCCCCCTGGGATCTTTCCCCTGCCCGATAAAGATACGGTGCTGCAGGTCAATCCCCACGCCGGTCATTTCTTCGAAATTCCACAAGTTGGAGTTCTCAGTAACGAGATAGAGCTGGGGAGCCACCACCAGCCATTGATTCTTTCCGGGAAGCCTGATGTCGAAATCGATGCGGGTGCCGCTGGTGATGGCATACTGGGGCACCAAACCAATGCCGAATTTTTTCTCTTTGGGAACGGCAACTTCTGTCTGTCCCGCCAGCAGGAAGGGAAGCAGCAGAAAAATTATGGAGAAGAAACGGATCATGAGGTGCGGTTATTTAATGACTTTGATTTCGCTGATTTTGGTAATGGTGCCGTTTCCGATCCGGTACTGGACAAATCCTTCTTCGCCGGTGACCAGGGCCAGACGGCCATTGAGGATGAGGTCGAAGGCCGGAACATCGCTGAAGTGGACCAGCTGTTTGATTTGGGATTTGTTTTGCACATCAAAGACTTTAAGGCCGGCATCGCACACCCAGAGGGTATCGTTGCGGATGGCCAGTCCCCGGGGAGAGGAAAGCGCATGAGTGCTGACCTGTTTCGGTGCAACCTTGTCCTGAATATCTACAATCTGCAGTTCATTGCCAGCCCTCCAGCACCGGGCATTGGAAGAGCTGAGGGTCACATAGGCATACCGGCCGTCGGAAACCACCGGATCACAGGCATAGATATGTTCATAGAATGAGATCTTCTGCGGATTCTCAGGCAAGGTGATGTCGTAGATGTACATTCCGGTCGATGTTCCCAGAAACAGGGTGTTCCCGAGCGGAAAGATGGTTTCCACATCAAAGCCCACGTTGCGGTTGTTTTTAGGGACAGGTTTTTTCGGATCGGCAAGGCTGAAAACCTTCAGGGAGTTGTGGTCGACCGTGTAAAGATGATCGCCTGTGACGGTAAAGCGGGCCATGGATCCTCCTGTTCCCTCCCCCGAAGAGAAGTCCGATTCGAAACTATCGCCCATCTGGCAACCGGCCATCATGACCAGAAAACCCAGGGTGGCGATGAACCTCCGGGAGACACTGTTTACAGGGGTTAATTTCTTTCTTTCCATCTTACCAGTATTGCATTGTCAGGACGGGCCATTTGTTCACGGGCAGTGAGTCCCCTGCCATCGGGGGCCTGCAGTTCGGGGAAGACATCCTTATTGCGGCCGGTGACTTCGATGCCAGTCATTTGGGGAGAGAGGGCCAGGGCAACAAGGTCCACGGCATTGTCGGCATAGAGGATCTGGTCCTTCATAGCCATGTCGATACAGCCGTCGATCCGGATAAAGGCGAAATTTTCAGGATCCGTGGGATCGGTATTATCAATCACGTGGATGCCCTGGTACTTTTCGTTGATGAATATCAGATCATCTTTCAGATAGATTTTTCCGGGATGCCTGATTTCACGGGGCCCCTCCAGGCGGATTCCCTTTTCCATTTCGCTCCGGAGCATGAAAACCGGCTCGTACATCGACACCGGTCCGATATCAAAGCCCGAAACCAGCAGGAAAAGAAAGGCAACAGCCACAAATTTGTACTTGTTCATAAACGATTTTCGGGATAAATTGATTGTTGGATTTTCTGTATTGACGGAATTTCAACCCGGATGTTGCGTCGGTTAGTTAATATACAACGTTATGTTTAGCCAGACAGAAAACCTTCTTCAGTGACATATGGGTACAGGTGTTGTGACAGACCTCTTTTTTTTATCAGGATCAAATCCGTTTGACAATTATAATTATAATTGTCCGTCTCAAATTGGAGTACCGTTAGATCAAAAGCGATATGATAAAGACAGATTTCAAGCCCGGGACCATGATTTATCCGTTGCCGGCGGTGATGGTCAGCTGTGGGGAGAGCCCCGAAGAATACAATATTATCACCATTGCCTGGACGGGCACCATCTGTAGCGATCCGCCGATGAGTTACATTTCGGTGCGGCCGGGGCGCCACTCCCATGGGATCATCAGCCGGACCGGGGAGTTTGTGATCAACCTGACCACCGAAGAGCTGGCCAGGGCCACCGACTGGTGCGGATGCCGTTCCGGGAGGAAATACAACAAGTGGAAGGAGATGAGCCTGACCCCGGCACCAGCCAGAAAGGTCAAAGCTCCGGTGATCGCCGAATCACCTGTGAATATCGAATGTGTGGTCAAACAGGTCATCCCCCTGGGCACCCATGACATGTTCATCGCTGAGGTGGTCAATATCCAGGCAGATGAAGCCTTTATCGACCACAAGGGCGCTTTCAGCCTGGCAAAGGCTGGTCCCCTGGTCTATAACCACGGCCACTATTTTGGCCTGGGAAAGAAAATCGGCAAGTTCGGCTGGAGCGTCGAACGAAAACCCGGTCATCACAAGCCCAAAGGGTAAACAGTAACACCACCGAAACCCGGTATGTGGTGATCTGTAATGGTGCCGGTGATGGGCCATCATTCTGATATCCTGATGTCCTGGCATTCTGATTCTGATATCCTGATCTGTGATCTTTGTTCAGCAAAGCCCGGGAATGCCCATGAGGCCTATTACTGTAATAAAGACATATTGGTATTAAATCGTTAAAGTATGTTAAGGCATGCTTTTGAGCATACTATTTACCATGGAAGTGGGTTATATTCATGAAGACTTTAACACACAAGCCATGATGGAATATGCAAAGGCGATTCTGCCGAAGGTTGTTTTCAGCAAGCTGTTGTTCAGAAAAGAGTTGCACAAGTGTATGTCCTGGATGAAACCCGATGAGAAAGTGGAATTGAAAAAGTGGTGTCTGACCCAATTTCGTAATGATTTTCCCGATATTCTGGAAGAGGCATTTCAGGAGCTTGCCGCATAAAACTCAGTGGAAACTGGCTGCATAATGCATTACAGGAACATATCCTGTTAGTAAACGGGGCTGTATCAATCCATGATTCAGCCCCGTTTTCCGTAAATGGCGCCCGAGTGAACGTGGAAACTGCCAGGAGGAAATACTCCTGCCCGATGTCTGAAGCGGGGTGCCCTTTGGATGGGCTTTCCGTGGAGCCCCCTGCCCCATCCGGTCATTCCAAAAGAGATTTTTTTTAGTTATTTTGCTCCCATGCAAATAAGATGGATATCCTTTTGTTTTCTGTTGCTCTTCACTCTGGGTGGAAAGGCATCAGAACTGGTTGATTTCCTGCGGAGTCAGGAGCATGTAGATCATGTGGAAGTAATGGAGGCGCATTCCTTTTTCAGGGAGGCGTTATTGGTATGGGTCAGGCAACCCGTTGACCATGGGGATCCCGGCAAGGGGAGTTTCCTGCAGCGGGTGTTTGTTTCAGCCCTGGAGCGGAGTGCTCCTGTGGTGCTGGTCACCGAGGGGTACGCCGCGGCCTATGGCAAAAATCCCAGGTACCTCAATGAACTGTGTCCCCTTCTGGGGGCCAGCCAGGTGGTGGTGGAACACCGCTACTTCGGGGAGTCATGGCCGGAAGACCGTGACTGGCACTACCTTACGGTAGAGAATGCCGCCGGCGACCATCATCTGGTTACGGAACTGCTGAAACCCTGGTTTTCAGGGAAGTGGATCAATACAGGCATCAGCAAGGGAGGCCAGACGGCCCTTCTGCACCGCGTGTTTTACCCCGATGACGTGGATCTCACCGTATCCTATGTGGCCCCCATGAACCTGGATGTGGAAGATGGCCGCCATGAACCTTGGATCGCCAAAGTGTCGGGCGACAGGGAAAGCCGCCGCAAGATCAGGGAGTTCCAGCTGGAACTGCTCCGCCGGCGCGACCGGCTGATGCCCCTTTTTGAGAAGAATATCGCCGATAAGAAATACACCTTCAGGGCCCCCCTTGATGAGATCTACGACTTCACCGTCCTCGAATTCAGCTTTTCCTTCTGGCAGTGGGGCCGAAACCCGGAGGAAATACCCGCCCTGACGGCCACCGATGAGGAGATCTTCAGCTACTGGAACAAAAACTGCTCCCCCGACTATTTTTCACTCGAAGAGCTGGAACGGATGGGTTCTTTTTTCATTCAGGCCGCCCGGCAGCTGGGCTATTACGGCTATGATACCCGGCCTTTCCGGAAATACCTTCACATCAAAACAGCCCGGAATTACCTGGCACAACTCTTCCTCCCCGAAAAATACCGGCCAGCTTTTGACCGTTCTTCGGCCCTGAAAACCCAGCGGTTCCTCAACACGACCAATCTGCCCATGGTTTTCATCTATGGCAAAAACGACCCCTGGACCGCCAGCGGAGTGGTAGTGCCCCGGAAAAGCCACATCCTTAAGGTGGTGCAGGAAGGTGGCAGCCATTCAACCCGGATCGCCACCCTCGATGAAACCAACAAAAAGGCGGTACTTCAAAAGATCGGTGAAACCGTGTCTCTGCCCGAACCGGTGATCGCTGAATAAAAATAATAGGCTATTGGTGAGAATTATTTCGTTGTTCTGTAAATTTTTCTTATCTTTGCACCGCAATTAAGTTCTGAAATTCTTTGAATTGAAAATATACTGCGGGGTGGAGCAGTTGGTAGCTCGTTGGGCTCATAACCCAAAGGCCGTACGTTCGAGTCGTACCCCCGCTACGCATGAAAGCCAGGTTTTTTACCTGGCTTTTTTTATTCTCCCTATTTACATCAACCAAGTGGTTTATCCCTTGTATTGTTTTGACATGGTTTTGATATCCTTCACGTAAATGACGTTTCTTCTGTAACCGTTTTGAGCGGCGTAGACCATGGAGAGCGCTACCTCTTCCATCGAAGAAATGATGTTGGGTGTCAATACTTTCATAACCGGTATCAGCCAGTTGACATAGCGGTAATATTTCAAAACCCTCTTTTGACCTTCAGCGGCAATCAGGAAACCTATACGGTATCCAAAAGCCTGTTTAAAAGGCAGTTTCATCAGGTCGTTTTCGGTTTTACCCTTGATGCGGGCCCACGCCATCCGCCCTTTTTCGCTGCTGTCGGTGCCGCCACCGCTGACATATATGAACGACATCTGCGGGTTTGGGTGAAGAGTTTTGGCAAAATGCAGGGTGGTATCATAGGTAATCTGTCGGTATTTTTCCTCGCTCATTCCCACGCTGCTCACCCCGGCACAAAAGAAACAGGCATCGTATCCCTTCAGCTGTTCATCTTTCAAATCAAGCGAAAGAAAATCTTTCACGATGTACTCCTTCAGTTTTGGGTGAGTTACACCACATGGTTTGCGGCTGACACTCAGAATCTCTTTGATCTGTGGAATATTCAGGCATTTCAGCAGGACGCCTTCACCCACCATTCCGGTAGTTCCTGTGATAATGACTTTCATAAAAAGTTCTCCATTACATATACGTTTTACCACCCGGCAAAGGGCATTTTTCGGGTCGGAGGCGGAAAAACCTTATCGATGGCAATAATATCTTCATCAGTAAACCGGATGGAAAGGCTTTTGAAGTTCTCTTCGACATGATTAACGGAACCTGCCTTAGGTATGGAAAGGATATTGGGCCATCGCACCGACCAGGCCAGGGCGATTTGCGCTGCCGTTGCGTTATGTCTCTTTCCGATCTCTTTCAGGGTCCTGTTTCTGATCAGATCTCCTTCGCCCAGGGGAGAGTAAGCCATAAAAACAACATTCCTCCCGTTGCACCAGGGTAGCAGGTCAAATTCGGTCCCTCTGGTTTCGATGTTGTAAGCTACCTGGTTTGCCGCACAGGTTTCGCCGCCGGGAATGGCAAAAAAGCGTTCCATTTCGGCCACATCCATGTTGCTCACTCCCCATAACTTAATTTTGCCATCTTGCCGGAGTTTAACCATCGCCGAAACGGTTTCTTCAAAGGAGGAATTGCCTTCCCAGTGGAGCAGGTATAAATCCAGCACATTGGTTTTGAGTTTTTTGAGCGATCTCTCACAGGAGGTTATAAGGGTTCCCTGCCGGGTTGCATTGCTGGGATGGACTTTACTTACCAGAAATACTTTATCGCGCGCACCCTGAATTGCGTCGCCAATCATCTCTTCATTATGGTAGAATTCAGCGGTATCGATAACCTGCATGCCCAGGTCGATGCCGGCGCGAAGCGCGTTGATCTCTTCACTCCTGTTCCCGATTGTCTTTCCCATCCGGTACGTTCCCTGTCCGAGGGCAAGTACTGTTGGTCCGTTTCTAAAGGTTACCTGGTGCACTTCCATCTTTTTTATAAATTGCAAAACCAAATAAAAAAGCCTATTCCGCTACCTTCAGGCACAACATCCGGCTCTGATCCCGGATTAAGAGTTTTCCACCGGAAAGGGCCAGGGGAGCCCAGTTCATGGTTCCGAAGCGGCCTGATATTCCCTCCCCCGCTGGAGGTGCTGTAAGGACTTCGGCAGATGCCAGGGCTTTAAATCCGGCGGGATCTGGTTCGATCACATAAAGTTTCTTCGCCCCGTCGGTAGCCAGAATCACCCCGTCAACCAGGATCATGCTGCCTTTGTTAAAATCGGGGTCGCGTTTGGTCTTCCACATTACCTGGCCGTCCATGCTCATACAGACCAATCCGTCGCGGCGGTTGTTGGTGCCGTACTGGGCATAGAAATGGCCATTGTGCAGGATCGGGGGTTTGGTCTGGTCGCCGAATTCCACCGTCTTAAACAGCTCTTTTGCTGCGAAGCTGCCATCGGCCTGTTTTTCAACCTGAATCATCAAGGCTCCATACTCGTACCCTCCCACTACCAGGATTTTGTTGTGGCCTGCATCCACTGCAGAGGCTACCGAAATATGGCATTCCCATCCTGAAAAATTCCAGAGGATTTTTCCGGAAAGGGGATCAATTCCCGTAATATTGCCCGGGGTTTTGGGTAATTCCGGCCGTCCGATGGGATTCGTGGAAGAGGTGACCATGACCACATGGTCATGGCCGTCGATTTTACAGATGGCCGGACTGACATAGGTTTCGTTGCCCAGGTTGGGTGTTTTCCATACGAGATCGCCTGTCAGCTTGTTGAAGGCGACCACGCCGGCCTCAGGAGCCTGTGAGGCCACAATCAGCAACTCCCCGTATACCAGCGGGCACTGGGAAATGGCCCAGATCGGAAAGTTACCCTTGCCTCCGGATCCTGCTGGTCCGCCATTTGTCCCAGCCGCCTCTGCATTGCCGGAATCGCCGCCAAATCCGGTCCAGATATTGATATGCCACACCGGTTGATGGGTGTTGATATCAAAGCAGTAAAGATCCCCAAAACCCCCGCAGGAATAGACATAATTCCCATCAAGGGTGGGCACACTCCGTGACCCGGGGAACATTACCGATCCGGGGGCATCGTAACTGAACTGCCAGAGTTCCTTGCCGTCGGTAAGGTCAAAACAGCGCATGATATCGCCAGCTTCACCATTCCGGTCGAGCAGATAAACCTTTCCTTTCCCGATCACCGGTCCGCCGTAGCCAATGCCGACAGGGGTATTCCAAAGCACCTCCGGTCCGGTTTCCGGCCAGGAACGCAGAATGCCTGTTTCAGGAGATGTGCCGTTTCTTTCAGGCCCGAGAAACTGAGGCCAATCCTGCGGTCCCGATAAATTCTGCGAATTCTGGGCCTGATTGCAGTTGGTAAAAATGAGCTGAATTAACAAACATGAGAGAATCAGTTTATTCATCATGATGGGCTCTTTTGATGGTAGATCCAATCTTTCTCAGATGACAAATTAGCCATAAATTTACAACTTTTTGAATTGATTATACACCTCATTGGTAATAGGTTGCATCTAAACCCTACCCATAAAATTGTTGCTGGTCATTTGATCTCAATTGGGAAAAACTGATTCTATTGTTGTGTGCTATATTCCTTCAGAATCAAAAACTGTATTAACTCCTCAATCTCTTTTGAATTAACGGGGTATCCGGGTTGTACTCTCCCGGATACCTGTTTGTTTATGTGAGGCACGACGATTGAAAAGTTGCCGGAGCGATTAATCGGTTTTAATGCTGACCAAGCCTGATGATTTATTTTGGCCTTCTGCTGGCGAAACAAGCGCTATCATCCATTCAGTGTATGCGCTATTTTCTGTGCCCTCAGGGCCAGTTCGGTGGCCAGGAAGCAGTGATCCTGGGTCATGGCGGTTTCCGTCCGGTTCACCACATCGCTCACCAGTTGTTCCCCGTAAGGCATGTAAACCTCAGAGCAATTGAAATATCTGGTCTTTTTACCATTGACCAGGAAGAGGTGGTTTCCCCCTTCCCTGCCGGCAATGTCGATATACTTGCGTAATTCGATGTACCCTTCGGTGCCCAGGATAAATGTCCTTCCGTCGCCCCAGGTGGCCAGGCCGTCGGGGGTGAACCAGTCGATACGGATATACCCGGTCGCATGGGGACTGCGCACGTTCATGTCTCCGAAATCCTGGTACCCGGGATAATCGGGGGTGTTGAAATTGCCGGTCTGGGAGCCGGTGACTTCCGCAGTTTGGGAACCGGTATAAAAGAGGAACTGGTCACACTGGTGCGACCCGATATCGCATAAGATTCCCCCTGCTTGTGCAGGGTCAAAAAACCAGTCGGGCCGGGTTTGGGGGCGCATCCGGTGCGGTCCCAGTCCGATCGTTTGCACCACCTTGCCGATCGCCCCCGACCTGATCAGTTCACCGGCATACACGGCGGCAGGGTTGCCCAGTCGTTCGCTGTACATGATCGAATAGATCCGGCTGGTCTCCTGCCTGCCTTTTTTTACCTTCCGGAATTGTTCCAGGGTGACAATCCCCGGCTTGTCGGCCATGAAGTCCTTGCCCGCCTTCATCACCCTGATGCCAAGCGGCGCCCGCTCCACAGGAATGGCCGAACTGGCCACCAGACTGATGGTCTGGTCCTCCAGAACCTCCTCCTCGCTCCGGGCGATCTGAACCTTCGGAAAGGAACGGGTGAAGTTCTTTAAAAGTTCCGGCTCCTTGGCATATACCATCACCAGCTCACCACCCCCTTTGATCAGTGCATTCACCATGCCGTAAATATGGTCGTGGTTGATACCGATAACGGAGAACCTGATCGCTTCTTTGGGCTGAGGTCGGGCTTCGGGCTTCACGATGATTTCTTCCCAACGGTTGGTCCGGTGCAAATCATAACCGTACAATTCAGCAGGGATGATTGCACCTGCGGCAATTCCGGCAACGGAGGCCACTGACTTTGTGAAAAAACTGCGTCTCGTTGTTGGCATAACAGAGATCAAATTTATACAACCTGCTGAAAAAAATCAATGCATTGTGCAATATTGTTATGTCTCAAAGTATGGTTTGGGAGGAATTCATGTACGTATAAGATACGATATGAAGGGTGTCTATGCTATTTGTATGGCTTTTTCAACAAGGTCTCCTGAATAAATGATTAATTTTACAGGTCAAAAGAATATTCACCTCAAATAATAAGTTATGAAGAGAACTTTACCTTTTTTAAAATTATCGTTGGCCTTTGTTTTCTCGGTTTCCTTTGCCTTACCGGGAAACGGACAGGCCCTGATGGTTGAGAATTTTGATTATCCTTCCGGGGCATTGCTTACGGCATCGGGGTGGACCGCCCACAGTGGCGGAGGCTCGCAGGCCATTGATGTGGTGGTGCCCGGACTGACCTTTGCCGGCTATCCCCTTTCCAATATCGGGGGAATGGCTCAGTTGGACAATACCGGGGAAGATGTGAACAAGACATTCACTCCAGTTACTTCCGGTGCTGTTTACGCGGCATTTATGATGAAGGTGGATGCTGTTGTCGATGGATATTTTCTCCATTTCGGTCCGGCTGCCATGGGATCAACTTATTTTGCCCGGCTTTATACCAAACCGGGTACAGGAAGCAATTTTAAATTTGCCCTGGGAAAATCAAATGAGTCGACACCTGTTGTTTCAACTGCGGAATTTGCAACCGGAACAACGTTCCTTGCTGTGCTGAAATATGAAATTGTGGATGGTGCTACAAACGATCTGATGAGTTTTTATCTCATTGACGGAACCGTTCCCGCGACCGAACCGGCCACAGCCACAATTCCGGCATTTACCACCACAGCGGCTGACAACAATCCCGGATCCATCGGGCTAAGACAATTCAATGCTGCCCAACGAATTTATGTGGATGGTATCCGTGTGGCGACCTCCTGGGCGGAGGCGGTGACCGCCCCTCTGGGCGGCGATACTTTTGCTCCGGTCTTTGCCGCCGGTTTCCCGACACTCAGCGCCGTCAATGCCACAGGAGCCACCCTCGAAGTGAGCCTGGATGAACCCGGGAAAGCCTTTTACATGGTAGTGCCCAACGATGCCACGGCACCAACCGCCGACCAGGTGATCGCCGGTGCCGCCTATGGCGCTGTCACCCCCGCAGTCGCCGGCTCCATCGATGTGACTGCAGCCGGATCCTCTTTTACTGCAGCGCTGACAGGACTGACCACCAATACCGATTTTGACATTTACGTGGTGGCACAGGATGACGAGGCCTCCCCCAACAAACAGGCCGAACCCGTGAAACTGGAGCTTTTCACCGAAAAACAGCCCGACATCCTTTACTCCGCCGATTTTGAAACCTCCCTGCTGCCCTTCAGCCAGGTGAGCATTACCGGCGAGCAGGAGTGGAAAAAAGCCACCTACAACAACAACAGCTATGCCTACATGAATGGTTATGCCAGCGGCAACAAGGAAAACGAAGACTGGCTGATTACTCCGGCACTGAATCTCGATACCGCCACCAATGTGAAGGTCAGTTTTAAAACGGCCAAAAACTACACCGGCCCGGCCATCAAGGTGATGATCTCCTCCAACTTCAACGGCACCTTCACCGCTGCAGGAATTACGGGGGCTACCTGGACTGACATCACTTCCTCGTTTGAATTTTCTTCCGGAAGCTATAACTGGAAGGCCTCAGGGGAATATGCCCTTTCTGCCTATTCCGGAAAAGTCTATATCGCATTCGTGTATACCTCGACCACTGAAGGGGCTGCCGGTTGGGAAGTCGACGATTTCCTGGTCACCGGATATGTGAAAAGCACAGGCATAGACCAGCCTGCGACCGCCGGTTTGAAACTCTACCCCGTGCCTGCCCGCAATGAACTGATCATTGACAATGCCCTCAACATCAGCCGTACCGAAGTGTATGACCTCGCAGGACGTCTCCGCCTTTCATCGGTCAACACCGGGGAATCCAGAATCCGCCTGGCGGTCGGTCACCTCTCTCCGGGGATCTACCTGGTCAGGTTCGCTACAAATGAAGGCCCGAAGGTGGAGAAATTTGTCAAAGAATAGGAAATCTGCCGCTTTTTACCTGTGTCTTTTACCGGCATGAGGTAAATGTTTAATTCAGCGCAAAGGGGGTGTACTTATCCCCTTTGTGCTTATTTTTGCACCGAACATCCCAGAATGACGCTTTGAGCAGTTTCTGTATTTTACCTCTATCGATCCTGTTTCCCTTGCCCCGGGATAGGAACCGCCCTTATTTTATACTGGTGTTAATAGGGGCTCTTTTCGCGATGGTTTCCTGCCGGAAGGATCCCCTGCCTCCCTCGCCTGAAGATCCCGAGGTTTTTGCCGCCTGTGTGATTCCGGGCACTCCGGCCACACTGGACATCGCCACCTTCAACGTGGAAGGATTTCCCAAGAACGGCCACATCAGCGTGGTCGCCCTGTCCTCCCTCCTTAAAGCCATGGATGTGGATGTGATCGCCCTCCAGGAGGTGGCCTCCGAAGCCGACTTCAACCGGATGATCACCCTGATGCCAGGATGGACCGGCGAATTCTACGATATCGACAACGACCAGTGGAACCTGGCTTACATTTTCAAAAAGTCGGAAACGGAAGTTGTCGCCAATTCTGACCAACTGCTCTTCACCGATGATGCCAGGGCTTTCCCGCGGCCTCCTTTCGAAATTTTTATCCGGCACAAACCCCTCAACCTGGAGGTGTGCCTGATTAACCTCCACCTCAAATGCTGCGGCGGGGAGGACAATGAGAAACGGCGCCGGGAGGCCTCCGTAAAACTCAAGGATTATCTCGACCAGTCGAGATACGACGACCATGTGGTGGTATTGGGCGACTTCAACGATGAAATCACGGGCACCAGCAGCAGCGAAAATCCATTTCTCAATTTTATACAAGACCCCGAAGATTACACCTTTGCCGATATGGAAATTGCCCGGGGCAGCGCCCTGTGGTGGTCCTATCCCGATTATCCGAGCCATATCGACCACATTCTGCTCACGGGTGGGCTTGTCCCACTGGTCGATACCACGCTGGTCATCAAGGCCAGTCCCTGTTATCCGGAATACAACACCAACCTTTCCGATCACCGCCCGGTGGTGGTCAGGCTCAGGAGGTAGCCGGCCGTAACGTCAAATCACTTGAAGGTGCAGCCAGAAGGCCTGGTTCATGAAGGTTGATCCCGTGAGGCTTACTTCCACCCCGGTACGTTTGCCCGAGGATTGGGGCTCCTAAGCGATGGGTAAAAAATGCCATCCGGGGCTGAAAAATGGTCTGTAGCCACGTCATCATACCAGGTGAGACGCGCCGGAAATGGTCTGTAGCCGTGTAAAAACCAGGAAGAAAGGGGGCGGGGTACCGCCGCGGGTCACCTGTTTTCTTTGGCAATCAGCACGTATACCGGGAAGTGGTCGCTGAAGCCTCCCTGCCAGACGGTTCCGGCAAAGGAACGGAGGGGATACCCCTTGTACTGGCCATCTTTCTGCATCAGGAAGGCGCTGTTGAAAACCCTGGCCTTTAGAAATTTCCAGGAGGAATAATCCTTGCCGGTGAGGGCGGGGGAGAGGATGATCTGGTCGAAAAGGTTAAGCCCGTCGCGGTAGTTGAGGGAGCCAATTCCCTTTTTGTAGAGGGGATACATGGCATTAAAGAGTTCTCCCTCTTTAAGTTTGTGGGCTTTGGGGGCGGCGCGAAGGTATTTGCGCAGGCTTTCATCGGAAGGGTCGTCGTTAAGGTCGCCCATTATAAAGATTTTCGCGGCCGGGTCGGCGGTGAGCAGACTGTCGGTGATATGGCGTGAGAGGGCGGCGGCGGCATTCCGCCTGGGCTTGGTGGTGGCTTCCCCACCGCTGCGTGACGGCCAGTGCCCTACGATGAAATGCATGGGCTCCCCGTCGAAAACCCCCGATACCAGCAACTGGTCACGCGTGTAAATCCTTTCCCCACGCTCATTCTGAAGCACAAGCTCATAACTGTCGGCTGAGGTCACCCTGAAAAACCGCGGCCGGTACAATAACCCCACATCCACTCCCCGGCGGTCGGGCGAGTCAAAATGAACCACCTGGTAATTGGAGGCCTTCAGTAACGGGTGGGCAGCCAGATCTTCCAGTACCGACCGGTTTTCGATTTCCGATACCCCCAGTATGGCCGGCCCGCCACTCCAGCCATCATCCTCCCCGATGCGGGAAATGGCCATGGCCATGTTATCCAGTTTCTCCAGGTATCTGCTTCCCGTCCATTTGTTGGGCCCCTCAGGGGTGAACTCCTCGTCGAGAACACCGGGCGTATCAATCGTGTCAAAGAGATTCTCCAGATTGTAAAAGGCGATCAATCCTACCTTGGCCTGCGATTGCCCTGCGGCAACCCAAACTACCCCAACCAGCATTGAAATAAGAAATATTCTGCGCATATACTCCGATTTATCCGGGTGGATAAAGTTAACACTTTTATCTGTTTCTCCTTTTGAACCAAAAATCCTATCTTTCGAAACCATATTGAACAGAACGAAATGAATCGTATTAAAATCGTTAACACCCTGTTATTGTGTTTTTTAAGTGCAGGCTTTTTGTATGCACAACAGGGGAATGTGAAAGGGACCATCGTTGACAAGAGCAGTGGTGCGCCATTGGAGCGTGCGGCGGTCACCTCCTCTTCAGGCCGGGAACTGGGTTTGTCGGCTGCCGATGGCACTTTCACGGTAACCCTCGATCAGGGCAATCAGATGTTGTTCATTAATTTTCCCGAATATGAACAATCCATTATCAGCGTGATGGTCCGTCAGGGGGAAACCGTGGATGCCGGTACAATCGAAATGATGCTGGCTGCCGGGTTCCTGCTTGACCAGGGCACCGTAAACATCTCCGAGGGGGTCTCCGACGATGGCTTTGAGAACCAATCGATCCAGGGTGTACTCAGCTCTTCGGCAGATATCTTCCTGAGCACTGCGGCTTACACCTTCGGTTCCGTCATGTACCGTGTCAGGGGTTATGACAACAACTACCAGAATGTGAGTCTCAACGGCTTCGTCGTGAACGACGTGGAGTCGGGAGCACCCTATTATTCCAACTGGGGAGGGCTGAACGATGTGATGCGCAGTTCCATGGTCACCTCGGGCCCCGAGCCCATCGGATTTCTCTTTGAACCCGTGGGTGGGGCCACCCGCATCAATACCCGTGCCTCGAATTACCGTTCAGGGGTGCGGGCAGTATATTCCCTTTCGAACAGGACCTACCGGAACAGGGCCATGGTCACCTATTCCACCGGACTGATGAACAACAACTGGGCGGTCACGGGAAGTGTTTCCCGTCGCTGGAGCGAAAGGGGTTACGAGGAGGGCACTTTTTACGATGCCAATTCTTTCTTCCTGTCCGTAGAAAAAAAAATCAACAGCCGCCACAGCCTGAATCTTACCGCCCTCAATGCCATGTACCGCCGGGGAGTGGCCGGAGGATCCACGCAGGAGGTCTATGACCTGGCCGGCGACAATTTCTATAATCCCTACTGGGGTTACCAGAACGGGGAGGTCCGCAGTTCCCGCGTCAGAAGCAGTAACAAACCACTGTTCACTCTGGCCCATTTCTGGAATCCCTCCGAAAAACTCGACATTCAAACCACAGCAGGATACTGGTTTGGCAAAGGAGGTTACACCGCCCTGAACTGGTACGACGTGCTGGATCCCCGTCCCGACTATTACCGGAAACTTCCTTCCTATTTCACAGAGGAAAGTGATAAAAACCAGATTATCGGCAGCTGGCAGAATAATCCAGGGGTCAGCCAGATCGACTGGGACCATTTCTACTTTGCCAACCGCAAAAATATCTATACCGTTCAGAACGAAGGGGGCATCTCAGGGAACACCCTGACCGGCAACCGTTCCAAGTACATCGTGGAAGACCGCCGGAACGACCTCTCCCAGTTCCAGTTCAACAGCAGGCTCTCCTGGGATGCCACCGAAAGGTTCAACCTGACCGGGGGAATCCTGGTTGACCTTTACCGGGGCCACAACTTTACGGTCGTTGATGATCTTCTGGGCGGGGACTTCTGGCTCGATGTCGACCAGTTTGCAGAGCGTGATTTCCCCAACAATCCCGACAGTTACCAGAACGACCTCGATCATCCTGATAATGCCGTGGGCGAAGGCGATATTTTCGCCAACAACCATTATGCCTTCCAGCGCGGAGGGACCCTCTGGGGAACGGCCCGGTATGACAACAAGCGCTATTCGGTTTACCTCGGGGGGCATGCCCGTACCACCTCGATGTGGAGGGAGGGCCTGATGCGGAAAGGGCTCTTCCCCGACAACTCCCTTGGGGAGTCTGACCACCTGGAGTACCTTACCTGGGGCGTGAAAGCGGGGGGCGACTACCGCTTTACGGGGCGCCATCTGGTCGTCGCCAACGCCCTGATCACCACCCAACCACCCCTCTTCCGGAATTCCTTTCTTTCTCCGCGTACCCGGAATTCGGTGACCCCCAACCTCAGGGAAGAAACGATCCTCTCGGGCGACATCAGCTATATCCTCCGCTCTCCCGCCATTCGCGGAAGAATTACCGGGTATTATACCCGCTTTAGGGATCAGACGGAAGTCACCAGCTTTTACCACGACGATTACCGCACCCTGGTCAACTATGCCATGACCGGTATCGACAAGGAAAACTACGGCATGGAGGCGGGCGCCGAGGTAAACCTCACCTCCGAACTGGTCGTCAATGCCGTGGCTTCCCTCGGACAGTTCCTCTGGGCCAACAACCCCGACATTACCATCACCCGCGACAATAACAGCACGGTTCTCAGCAACGAAGAGGTGTGGATCCAGTATTTCAGGCAAAGCGGAACCCCCCAGACCGCCCTGGCCCTCGGACTGGAATACAACTCCTCCCGCTTCTGGTGGGCCGGCATCACCGGAAGTTATTACGACAATATCTATCTCGACTTCAACCCGGTCTCCAGAACAAAGGATGAATCAGGCTATTATCCTTACTGGGAAATGCAGAAAAAGGCTGACCCAGGCTACCTCGTCGATCTTTTCCTCGGAAAATCGTGGAAGATCGATGATTTCTACCTTAACCTCAGCGCTAACCTGAGCAATATCCTGAACAACCGCACCCTGATGACCGGAGGGTACGAACAATACCGCTTCGATCCCGACAGACCGGAACTCTTCCAGCCCCGGGTCTATTACAACAATGGCTTCAATTATTTCATCAACCTCAGCATCAGATATTAAACCTATGAAGACCATCCATTATACACCCATGATAAGGAAAATATTTCTCGCCTCCGTGATGGCTTTGCCGCTGCTTTTTTCAGGATGTGCCGACAACAATGAGACCCCGCCGCCCGATGTGCCATTTGTGTCGGGGCAGGTGGTCACCGTAGATCAGGTGAAGGCCCTCTACAGCGGAGAACTGGCCAAGCCCTGGCAGCAGCGCGTACCGGTGGAGATCACCGGCGACTGGACGCTTCGCGGGGTGATTACCGCCAGTGATAAAAAAGATGGTAATCTGTACAAGGAAGCCTTTCTGCAGGATGGGACCACCGGATTGCGGATGCTCTTTGATGCCACGAGCGGACTTTATATCGGTGATTCGGTTCTGGTCAATGTGAAGGGGCTATGGCTGGGTGACTACGGTAATTTCGTACAGATGGGCAGCGAACCCTACACCGATGACAGCGGCAATCTGCGGGTGTCAGGGTTCAACATGGACAAGCAGGTTAAAAAGCTCTCCTCGGGTCATGTCACCCTGCCGGAGAAGGCCACCATCCAGCAGGTAAAATCGGCGGCCTGGCTGGGCAGGCTGGTGAAGCTGGAGGAAGTACAGTTCGACGATGACCAGCTGGGCAGGAGCTGGGCCGATGCCATGGCCGACCCGCCGGCGGCCGCCAACCGCGACCTGGTCGACTGCTCCGGAAAAAGCCTCATCGTCCGCACCAGCGGCTATGCCTCCTTTGCCGGGGAAATCCTTCCCGTCGGGAAAGGATCCATCGTGGGCATTGTCACCGTCTTCAACAGCGATTACCAACTGGTGGTCAGAGATTATTCCGAGGTCCAGATGACCGGGAACCGCTGCGGATATGTTCCCCAGCCCCAGGGACCTCCCGTGGAATCCCTCAGCCAGGATTTCGAGAGCTTCAAGGACAACGCCACCATTTACATCAACGGGTGGCAGAACCTGGCCTCCGCCGGAGGCCGGCTCTGGCTGGCCAAACTCTTCAGCGGCAACGCCTATGCCCAGGCCACCGGATATAACTCCCAGCTCTCCTCTATGGTGACCTGGCTGGTCACCAATCCGGTGACCCTTTCCAGCCAGAAGGTACTCTCCTTTGAGACCGCCAAGGCCTACTGGGCCCACACCGGCGACCACCAACCCCTGGAGCTCCTCTTCTCGACCGACTTCAACGGCAACAACCTCACCACGGCCACCTGGACTCCCCTCACGGGAGGCCGGCTGGCCACAAAGGCCGATCCCGACCATACCTTCATCCCCTCGGGAGATATCCTCCTGCCTGTGCAGGCCGGAAAATCAGGCACCGTGGCCTTCCGCTATTCCGGCAGCAACAGCGAAAGCACCACCTTCAGAATCGATAACATCGTCATTAAACCTGCCCGATAGCCATCCCTGCCTTTCCGGTGCCCCCTGAAGGCAGAATGCCGGAAGCGGCCCCCGTGGCAATTTAATGGCTCCATAAAAAAGCAAATAGTTATGAACGTGAAAATTCAGATAGCGCTGATCCTCCTGCTGATCAGCACCTTTTTTCTCTCCTGCAACAAGGAACCGGTTCCCCCGCCGGAGCCGGTCATCGAAAGAATAGGCGTGGCCCAGCTCAGGGAAATGCATGAAAACGGAGTGCTTTCCGTCGATACCAATGTTTTGGTAAGGGGAGTCATTACCCTGACGCCCGAACTGGGGAACCTGCCGGATTTTGTGGCTTACCTCCAGGATTCAACAGGGGGGATCTGCCTCACCGTTTCGGGCGACAATACCTTCGCCCTCAATTCTGAGGTGGAGGTGTTGTGCCGGGGTGCCTCCTTCACGGAGTATAACGGACTGCTGCAGTTCGGAGACATCAGCATTTCCGATCAGGTCAGGTTGATCCGGCTTACGGCGGAACCTCCTGCGCCCGTGAAGGTGACCATCGCCGACCTGCTGGCCGGGAAACACCAGGCCGAGTATGTGCTGATCGAAAATGTGCAGTTCCGCGATCCCGGGACCTTTTCCGGAACCAAAATTCTTACCGACTGCGACAATGAACTCGATGTATATACCCGTTCGGGGGCTACCTTTGCTTCGGAGAAGCTGCCCACAGGCAACGGAACCATCAAAGGAGTCATCTCGCAGTTCAACAAGGCCCAGCTGCTGCTCAGGGACCATACGGAACTGCAGATGACCGGAGACCGGTGCGGACTGGCGGGAGTGGTTTATCTGCAGGAAGATTTCACCACCCTGGCCCGGTACGGGGATGTCTCCACCCTCCAGGGCTGGAAAACCTATAGCCAGGCCGGGGGCAAAAGCTGGTACGGGAATGAGGTCAGCGGCCGCAAATGGGTACAGGCCACGGCCTACAACTCGGGGCAGGCGGAGGTGATCACCTGGATGATCGCCCCCGTGACCGACCTGACCCTGGCCGTGAAGCCTTATCTTACTTTCGACAGTGCCGACGGCTATGACAACGGGGCCACCATGGAACTCTTTGCCTCAGCCGATTACAGCGGCTCTTCCACGCCCTGGACCAGCACCTGGACCCCGCTGCAGTTCACCCGCCCTGCCAGCAATCCCTCGGGTTACAGCCAGTTTGTCTCCTCCGGGCAGGTCGACCTCTCCCCCTTTAAGGGGAAAAAGGTCTATCTGGCCTGGGTATATAAGGGAGCTGACCTTTCTGGTACCTCCTCCGATAAAACCACCACATGGGAGGTAGATAACGTTCTTGTGGCCGAAAAGTAAACAGGCGGTTACAGGATGAAAAAAGCCGGCATGGTCACAAGGGGGAATGGAAGCGCTCCCGGGAGCCCTCCCGCGGATTCAGAGGCGATTCCGTATTCGGAGATTTTCCTCTGTTCGGAGTTCCCTGCATATTTGGAGATCACTTCATTTTCAGAGATCATTACACGTTCGGGGATCCCTTCATGTTCAGAGATCATCGCATGTTCGGATATCCCTTCATGTTCAGATATCCCTTCATGTTCAGAGCCCCGCCGGACGTTTTTAAGGGGCATGTTTTTTCTTTTTGGGTGGCTGCTCTTTTTACTTCCGATGGAGGGACTCAGGGCGCAGCCTCCCGCCGGTTATTATGCCGGGGCGGATGGGAAGACGGGTCAGGCCCTGCAACAGGCCCTGCATGACCTCATTGACGACCACCAGGTGCTGACCTACGCCGCCCTGTGGGAAGCCTTCAAGACCACCGATACCAAACCCGACAGCACCGTCTGGGATATCTATTCCGACAAGCCCGGGGAAACACCCGCCTATGTCTATCACTTTTCGCAGGACCAGTGCGGCAATTATTCCCGCGAAGGGGACTGCTACAACCGGGAGCACTCCTTCCCCAAGAGTTGGTTCGGCGATGCAGAGCCCATGTATACCGACCTCTTTCATATATATCCTACCGATGGGTGGGTGAACAACAAAAGGGGCAACCTGCCTTTCGGGGAAACGGCGGCTCCCCGGTGGAGCTCCACCAATGGCAGCGCAACAGGGCCTTCCTCCGTGGAGGGGTACAGTGGGGAAATCTTTGAACCCATCGACGCGTACAAGGGGGATCTCGCGCGTACCTATTTTTATATGGCCACCCGTTATCTCGGGGAGGGGAGTAGCTGGCCAGGAAGCGACATGGTGACCGGTTCGCAGCTGAAACCCTGGGCTCTGGCGATGCTGCTGCGCTGGCACCGCGAAGATCCGGTCAGCGAAAAGGAGATTCAACGAAATAATGCGGTCTTTGCACTGCAGAAGAACAGGAATCCCTTTATTGACGAGCCACGCTTTGCTCTTTTGATATGGGATCTGCCCAATGGCGTACCTCCGGTTCCGGCAGCAGCTGCCGGGGAACGGCTGGGGCTCTGGCCCAATCCGGCCACGCAAACCGTTCGTATCGGGCTTCCCACAGATTTCTGCCATAATCCGGAGGTTCTCCTCCACGACATGACGGGCAGCGTGGTAATGTGCACCGGCACTCCACCCGGTTCTTCGGAATTAGGCCATGATTCCCCGGAATTGCAGGTGGATCACCTTCCCCCGGGGGTTTACCTGGTCAGGGTCATCTGCCCCGGGCGGCAGCTCTCCGCTCCCCTGGTGATCCTCCCCCGGAAATAAATCCCTCCAGGGGCCCGCTGTGGCCGGCGGTGGTCCACACGCTTCCTCTTCCGCCGGAAGATCTGCGCCTTAGTGATATTCTTGCCATCATGCCCTCTGCTCTTTCCTGACGCGCTATCCGTCAGCCCCTCCCCTCTGTATGACAGCCTTTGCATCAGCTTCTCCGCTTATTCACAGGCCCTTTTTTTCGTCTGAGGCTCAGGGTTTTGTTTTTTCCAGGCCTGGCCTCAACGCAACAAACCCCGCTTCCTGTCCTGAACAGAAAGCGGGGTTGCTCCCCGGGCGAACCTGTGGTTCAGCCCTTATTTTTCCTGGTCTTTTCCTTCTTCTGTAGGTTCGTCCTTCGTGGCCTTCTTGAACTCCTTCATGCCCTGTCCCAGGCCTTTCATGAGCTCAGGAATTTTCTTCCCTCCGAAAAGCAAAAGGGCAAGCGCTACGATCAGAACAATCTGCCAGGGACCAATGGCGCCGGCGATGACAAAAAGATTCATGGTGCTTTGTTTTTTATTTATTGCAAAAATAGCTTTTTTTCTCTAGTTCCCGTGATCAGCGGAAAAGTTTCAGGATATCGTTGGCATTGGCGTAGAGTACCAGGGCCAGCAACAGGATCATCCCTGTCATCTGGGCGTATTCCATGAATTTCTCACTGGGTTTGCGCCGCGTGACCAGCTCAAACATCAGGAACATGACGTGACCGCCGTCCAGGGCAGGAATGGGGAGCAGGTTCATAATGGCCAGAATGATCGAGATGAAGGCTGTCATGTTCCAGAAGGCATGCCAGTCCCAGGTTCCGGGGAAAATGCTGCCAATGGTGATAAAGCCTCCCAGCGACTCATAGGCTTTGGTTTCCGGCATGAAAAAGAGCTTGAACTGCTTGAGGTAATTGGCGGTGGTTTCCACGCCGCGGGCAATTCCGGCCGGAATGGATTGGAAGAGGCCGTAACGGATGGTTTTGAACTCAAAGAGATCGTTGAAGGAGACGCTGTTGGAGATGCCGATCATTCCGTCTTCTCCCAGCTGAACGGGAATCTCAAGAGGTTCCCCGCTGCGGAGTACGCCTACGGTGATCTGCTGTCCCTTGCGGGCGGCCAGCACCTTCTGGAATTCATCGTGCCACGAAAAGTGCTGCCCGTCGATGGTGGCGATCTCATCCCCTTTTTGGAGGCCGGCCGCCTTTCCGGGAGAATCCTTGGCAAAATCACCGATGGTGAACCGGAACGGATAGCGCAGCCCGAATATCGCCTTGCTCTTCAGCAACAGGGCCAGTGACTCGTTGCTGATGGGAATGTCAAGCTGCTGGCCATCACGCTCCACCTGCACCGAAGTGGCCTTGTCCAGAACGATGGTCGGCACGATCTTGGCGAAATTCTCCACAGCCTGATGGTCGACCGAAAGGATTTTATCCCCGTTGCGAAAACCCAGTTTCTCACCCGTCTCATCGACGACCACCCCGTATTTGACGCTCGAGGTGGGCAGGTATTCCTCACCCCAGGCATAGAGCACCCCCACATAGATAAGAAACGCGGCAATGAAATTCATCGTAACTCCGCCCACCATGATCAGGAGCCGCTGCCAGGCAGGTTTGCTGCGGAATTCCCAGGGCTGCGCCGGCTGCTTCATCGCCTCCTTGTCCATCGATTCATCGATCATCCCCGAAATCTTCACATAGCCGCCGAGGGGAAGCCATCCCACCCCGTATTCGGTATCGCCCCGTTTGGTCTTCCACAGCGAAAACCAGGGATCAAAGAAGAGGTAAAACTTTTCGACCCGGGTTTTAAAGAGGCGGGCAAAGAGAAAGTGGCCCAGCTCGTGGATGACCACCAGCAGGGAGAGACTGAGAATGAGTTGTGCGGCTTTTATGAGTACTGATTCCATGTTTTATTTTTAATGCGTGGCAAATTTACCGGTTTTGATTAACATTTCCGTCCGGTGCCGGGTTTCGTCGTTGGTCAGGATGAGGTCATCGAGGGAGGGGTTTTTCACGAAGGGGGCCTGTGACAGGATTTCACCGATGAGGTCTGATATGGCGGGGAAGCTGATTTGCCGGGAGAGGAAAGCGCCTACGGCGATTTCGTTGGCGGCATTCAGGGCACAGGGGAGATTGCCGCCCTGGCCGATGGCGTCGAAGGCCAGGGCCAGGTTGCGGAAGTTCACCAGGTCGGGTTTCTCAAAGGTGAGGGAGGCCAGCTGGGAAAAGTCGAGGCGGGGGAAGTCGTTGGCGATTCTTTCGGGCCACCCCAGGGCATACAGGATGGGCATGCGCATGTCGGGAGGGCCAAGCTGGGCCTTGATGGAGCCATCGCGGAATTGCACCATCGAATGGATGATCGACTGGGGGTGGACCACCACTTCGATGTCGGCGGGGGCGAGCCCGAAAAGCCAGTGGGCTTCTATCATCTCGAAGCCTTTGTTCATGAGGGTGGCCGAATCGATCGTGATTTTTGCGCCCATGTCCCAGTTGGGGTGGGCCAGGGCATCGGCAGGGGTGACATGGGCCAGCTGGCTGCCGGTTTTTCCCCGGAAAGGACCCCCGGAACAGGTGAGGAGGATCTTTTCCGCGGGATTCATGATTTCCCCTGCCAGGCACTGGAAAATAGCGGAATGTTCCGAATCGATGGGAAGCAGGTCAACCCCCTTTTCGCGGGCCAAACGGGTGATCATTTCTCCGGCGACGACCAGGGTCTCCTTATTGGCCAGGGCAATGTCCTTGCCGGCTTCTACCGCCTTGAGCGTGGGCAGCAACCCCGAATAACCCACCATGGCCGTCACCACCAGGTCGACACTCTCCAGAACAGCCGCCTCAGCAATGGCCCGGGCCCCCGCAAAAACCTTCACCGGCTGATCCTTTAAGGCATCACGAACCCCGGCGTACTTCTCCTCGTTCCCGATGACCACCATGTTGGGCTGGAATTTGCGCGCCTGCCCGATCAACAGTTCCGTATTGTTATATGCCGTAAGCACCTCCACCTCGAAGCGGCCGGGATTTCTTTCCACCACTTCCAGCGTCTGCCGGCCTATACTGCCTGTCGACCCCAGGAGAGCTATCCTTTTCTTCATGGTCCTAAAATACAATGTATTTCTCGGGATCCACCGGCTGGCCGTTGTACCACAACTCAAAATGAAGGTGCGGACCAGTACTGAGTTCCCCGCTGTTGCCGATGATCGCAATTGCCTCCCCGGCTTTTACCCTCTCCCCGGTGCGCTTCAGCAGTTCTGCATTGTGCTTGTAGGCCGAGGTGAGGTTGTTTTCGTGCTGGATGTAAATCACGTTGCCCGTCTCCAGGGTCCATCCTGAAAAGAGTACCGTTCCCCCCAGCACCGCCGAAATCCGGGAGTTGGGCTGCCCTACCAGATCTACCCCATAATGTTCCTTGCGCGCATCAAATTTGTTGGTAATCAAACCTTTAACTGGTATGTAGAAGTGAATTCTCTCGGGGGTCTCCCCTTTTTCCCGCCCGGGGGCTGCGGTCAGGTTCAGCCGCTCCTCCAGGATCCTGTCCTGAAAAACCGAATCGGTATTGAAAGGTTTGTAATCAATGCGGGTGTTCTTCTCGGTAACCTCTTTCCCGGTACTCTGCTCTTCGGGGATCTCCCCCGATACGACCGACCGCAGGTCACTGAAGAATTTGTCGCGAAGGACCAGTTCGTTTTCGAGAGAATCAACCAGCATCACGTTGCGCAGCAACATCTCCCGGTATTCCTCACGGGGATATCCCGGAATATATTCCCTGAGAGGGGTGCTGGCCACCAGAAACACGACCAGTGAAATCATGAATACCGAAAAAAGACTCACCACAGTAAATACCTTCACCGGCGACAGCTTGAAAGTCCACACCGACTGCAGGGAGGTGTCGTTATACAAAATCAGCCGGTACTTGTCGCGCAGCATCGCGGCCCACTTCTTTCTCTTTTTCGTTTCTGCCATTTCTGTTTTCAGGAAGCCACAAAATTAACAAGTTTTGAACAAAAGGAGTCAGCACCTCCTGAGGGCAAAACTATATTTTGCCAAAAATATTTGTAACAAGCCAAAACAACTGCTATTTTCGCAGGTCTGCCCCTCCGATTCAAGGGATTGACCCACTTAAATAATACGTGAATTATTAATTGTCAGAATTTTACCAATGAGGAAACTTTTTGTTCTTTTTATGCTGGTGGCCATGTGGGGTGCACCGGTGAAGGCCGATGAAGGCATGTGGCTACCTGCCCTTATCCACAAGCTGAATATCGGTGATATGCAGAAAACGGGTTTGAAGCTGACGGCCGAAGATGTGTACAGCATTAACCAAAGCAGTCTGAAGGATGCCGTAGCCCATATTGGCGGGTGTACTGCCGAGATGATTTCGCCTGACGGGCTGATGCTGACCAACCACCACTGTGCATTTGGCGATATTCAGCGTCATTCGACCGTGGAGCACGATTATCTGCGTGACGGTTTCTGGGCCAAAACCCGTGAGGAAGAGCTGCCCAATCCTTCGAAGATTGCCCGTTTTCTGATACGTGCCGAAGAGGTCACCGACAAGGTGCTGGCGGGCGTCACCCCGGGGATGAGTTTTGCCGAAAGGCAGAAAGCGGTGGCTGCGGCCATGGCGAAAATCGAAAACGAAGCCATCGGCGATACCCATTATCAGGCCCAGGTGACGCCTCTTCTGGAGTCAAACAAATATTTCCTTTTCGTATATGAGACCTTCCGCGATGTGCGTCTGGTAGGGGCTCCCCCGCAGGCGCTGGGCAAGTTTGGCGGCGACACCGATAACTGGATGTGGCCCCGTCATACCGCCGATTTCTCCATCTACCGGGTCTATTGCGGCCCCGACGGTAAGCCTGCCTCCTATTCCAAAAACAATGTTCCCTACAAGCCGCGTCACTATTTTCCCATTTCCCTGAAAGGGGTGCAGGACGGGGATTATGCCATGGTCATGGGCTATCCCGGGCGCACGATCCGTTATCGCACTTCCACCGAGGTGCAGGCCACCATGGATCTGACCAATAAGACCAGGATCGATGTGAGGGAGAAAAAACTCGATATCATCAAGCAGTATATGGAAACCAGCCAGAAGGCCAGGATCCAGTATGCCAGCAAATATGCAGGCAGCTCTAACTACTACAAGTACAGCATCGGCCAGAACAGGGGTTTGGAAAACCTCAATGTGATTGAACGCAAGAAAGCCGAAGAAGAAGCCTTCATGAAGTGGGTGGGTGAGAATCCCGCAAGGCAGGCCAAATACGGGAAAGCCCTTGATCTGATCAACGCCGCCTATGTGGAGACCAGCGACGACCTGGCCCAGCAATACCTTACCGAAGCCCTGCTCCAGGGCCCTGAGCTTTTCATGATGGCTTACCGTACCCGTGCCCTTTACAACCTTCTGGAGAAACCCGCCGAGAATGCCGATAAAATCAGGGATGCCGCCAATAACCTCAAGGAGATGGCCGCCAACCTGTACAAGGATTATGATGCCGCCACCGATCAGAAACTGGCAGCCACCATGCTGAAGCTCTATGCTGACCGCGTTGCCCCGCAATTTTACCCGAAATTCTACGCTCAGATCAAGTCGAAATTCAGGGGAAATTATGAAAAGTTCGCGGCCAGAATGTTTGCGGGGACGGTTTTCAGTGATCAGGCCAGGCTGGAGGCTTTCCTGGGTAATCCCACCAAAAAGGTGCTCGACAAGGATCTCGCCTTCACTGCTGCCGGCGATATTTTCGACATGCTGCGCCAGATCAGCGCCGAAAATGAAAAATATGCCCTCCAGCTCGAGGAAGGCCGCCATCTCTGGCTGGCCGGACTAATGGAGATGCATTCCGGAAAGACTTTCTATCCCGATGCCAACTCCACCATGCGCCTGACCTATGGCACCGTGGGCAGCTACAGACCTCTCGACGGGGTACTTTATAAGGAAACCACCACCGTAAAGGGTTATCTTGAAAAGGAAATCCCCGGTGACGATGAGTTTGATGTGCCGGCGAGGATGAAACAGCTGATCCTGGCCCGTGATTTCGGGCGGTATGCCAACAAACAGGGGGAGCTGGAAACCTGCTTCATCAGCAACAACGACATCACCGGCGGGAACTCGGGAAGTCCCGTGCTCAACGCCCACGGGGAACTGATCGGGATTGCTTTCGACGGAAACTGGGAAGCCATGAGCGGCGACATCGCCTTTGAACCGGAACTCCAGCGCACCATCAGTGTCGATATCCGGTTCGTGCTCTGGGTGGTCGACAAATATGCCGGCGCCACCCACCTCATCGACGAAATGACCCTGGTGGAATAAACCCCAGGCCAGGGTTCATCTATACAAAATGATTTTCCTTTAATTGAGAAATCAATGGAGGTAAGTCCGGGTTCATCCCGGGCAGCAGGTACCGTGGAGATTTTTCACGGTACTTGTTTTTTTGTGGTGATGCCGTTTTTCTCTTCTTTTAGGGGTAAGCGCCCTGAACGATCCCCGGCACTTTTATATCTTTGCCTAAAGCCTTCCATGGGGGGGTAAGCATAATCCGACATGCCTGATATCACCATTTACACCGACGGGGCGGCCCGTGGCAACCCCGGTCCGGGCGGCTACGGAGCCATCCTCATGTCGGGAAGCCTTAAAAAGGAGTTGTCGGCGGGATACCGTCTGACCACCAACAACCGGATGGAACTCCTTGCCGTCATCGTAGCCCTGGAAGCCCTGAAAATTGAAGGCTCCCGGGTCACCTTGTACACCGATTCCCGATATGTGGCCGATGCCGTCAACAAAGGCTGGCTCTTCAACTGGGTGCAGAAACGGTTCAAAGGCAAGAAAAACCCCGATCTGTGGCTTCGCTTCCTGGAAGTATTCAAAAAACACCAGGTGCGGTTTGTCTGGATCAAAGGCCACAATGACAACCCCTGGAACGAACGGTGCGACCAGCTCGCCGTCGCAGCCTCCCTTCAGCCCCATCTCCCGGAAGATACCGGTTATCAGCCTGAATGACCCCGGCATGTGGGAAATGCTTCCTTCTCGTCTGTGGGATTGACCCGATAAAGTGGGCTCCGGATGGCGTTGGTAAACAAAAGAGTGTTAATTTTAGGGAATTTCGCAAATCACGCTAACGCCATAATTTACGCAGATGAACAGGAAGTTAAGAATGGGAATGATTGGTGGGGGACTCAATGCCTTCATCGGGGCGATCCACCGCCTGGCCGCCATCATGGACGGCAGGGTGGAACTGGTATGCGGTTGTTTCAGCAGCCATCCTGAGGTCTCCTTTTCCACGGGGAAAAGCCTCTTTCTCCCGAAAAACAGGGTTTACATGACCTGGCAGGAGATGATCGAAAAGGAAGCGGCCCTTCCCGAAGGGGAGAGAATGGATTTCGTCTCCATTGTCACCCCCAACCATGTCCATTACGGTCCGGCCATGATGGCCCTGGAGAATGGGTTTCATGTGGTTCTCGACAAGCCATTTACCTTCACCCTGGAAGAGGCGCTGAAGCTCAGGGAGAAGGTAAGGGAGAGCGGTTTGCTGCTGGCGCTGACCCACACCTATACGGGGTATCCGGCGGTGAAGCAGGCCCGTGACATGGTGGCCCGCGGAATGCTGGGGAAGATCAGAAAGGTATATGTGGAGTATCCGCAGGGGTGGCTTTCCGAAAAGGTCGAAGACCGCGGCAACATCCAGGCTTCGTGGCGCACCGATCCCAGCCGGTCGGGGAAAGCCGGCTGCATGGGCGATATCGGTACCCATGCCCATCACCTGGCGGAATATGTGACGGGACTCCGTACCACTGAGATATGCGCCGATCTGGCCACCTTTGTGCCGGGGCGCCTCCTCGACGACGACGGGGCGGCCCTGCTCCGTTTCGACAACGGCGCCACCGGCGTCCTGATGGCCTCCCAGATCGCAGCCGGTGAAGAAAATGCATTGAAGATCAGGGTGTACGGTGAAAAAGGAGGCCTTGAATGGGCCCAGCAGGAACCCAACTCCCTGGTCCTGAAATGGCTCGATAAGCCCATGGAGGTCTACCGCACCGGCACCGGCTTCATGCACCCTGTGGCCGCGGCCCACACCCGTACCCCCGGTGGCCACCCCGAAGGATATCTCGAGGCCTTCGCCAATATCTACCGCAATTTCGCCCTCACCCTGATGGCACGCCTCGACGGAGCCGATCCGAAACCCGAGTGGCTTGACTTCCCGGGCCCTGACGATGGCGTCAGAGGCATGCAGTTCATCGACACTGTCGTCAAAGCCGGAACCAGCCATACCTCCAAGTGGGTCAAAATGGGTTGAAAAACCATAAAGATGCCACGAGCAAGGAGATCCCTCCAGAGGATGATTACCTGCAGAGTATGAATAAAAGGATGCCTGAGCTTCATCCATCAAGAGATTAACCGCTAAAAAAAGAAAAATATGTCCCGACCAGTTACGCTTTACACCGGACAGTGGGCAGACCTGCCCCTGGAAGAGATGTGCCGCAAGGCCAAATCCTTTGGCTATGATGGCCTGGAACTTTGTTGCTGGGGTGACCACATGGAAATCGACAAGGCCGGTCAGGCTTACTGCGATACCAAAAGGGCCCTTCTCAGGCGGCACGGCCTTCAGTTGTATACCATCTCCACCCATTTGGTGGGGCAGTGTGTTTGCGATCCGATTGATGAGCGTCATCAGGCGATACTCCCCCCATATGTGTGGGGTGACGGGGATCCGGAGGGGGTGCGGCAGCGGGCCGCACTGGAACTCATTGAAACAGGGAGGGCTGCCCACCGCCTGGGCATCGATACCGTCGTGGGTTTCACCGGAAGCCCCATCTGGCACCTGCTTTACTCCTTTCCGGCGGTTCCCCCTGACATGATCAGGCGGGGATATGAGGAATTCGCCCGCCGTTTTCTGCCCATCCTCGACGAATACCAGAAACTGGGGGTGAAATTTGCCCTTGAGGTGCACCCCACGGAGATTGCCTTTGATATCCATACGGCCCGCCTCGCCCTCCAGGCCGTCCACCACCATCCCGCATTCGGCTTCAACTATGACCCCAGTCACTTCGGCTATCAGGGCGTCGACTATGTCCGCTTTATCTATGAGTTCCCCGACCGTATTTTCCATGTACACATGAAGGATGTTTACTGGAGTGACATTCCCATGACGGTGGGCGTGTTCGGCGGCCACATGGAATTCGGTGACAACCGGCGGTACTGGAACTTCAGAAGCCTGGGCCGCGGGAAAATCGACTTTGAGAACATCATCCGCGCCCTCAACGACATCGGTTACCAGGGACCCTTATCCGTGGAATGGGAAGACAGCGGCATGAACCGTGAGGCGGGAGCCACCGAATCGTGCGAATTTGTCCGCTATTCCGACTTTGAATCCTCCGGGGTGAAATTCGACGACGCCATGAAAAGCAAATAACCTGACCTTTAAAACCTTGAATGATGGTTCACAGAAGAAGTTTTCTTAAAAAAGGGGGCCTGGCCTTTGCCGGGGCGGGATTGATGTCTGCCTTTCCGGGGATGAGCTGGGCGGGCGTTCCCGGGGTCGGGGACAAGCTGGTGTGCGGGCTGATCGGGGCCAAGGGGATGGGCATGACTGACCTGCGGGCTTTCCTGGAAGTTCCGGGTACGGAATGCGCTGCCATCTGCGATGTCGACGAAGGCGTGCTGAACCAGCGTTTGGCCGACGTGGAAAAACTGCAGGGCTATAAACCCAAAGGATACAAGGATTTCCGGAAGTTGCTTGAAAACAGGGATATCGATGTGATCATCCTCGGTACGCCCGACCACTGGCACTGTTTGCCCTTTGTGTATGCCGCACAGGAGGGGAAGGCCATTTATTGTGAGAAGCCGCTGGCCAACTCCATTGAAGAGATCAATATCATGGAGCGGGCGGCTGCCCGTTATGGGGTGACTGTACAGGTCGGGCAGTGGCAGCGCAGCGATCCCCACTGGCAGGACGCCGTGAAGTTTGTACGTTCGGGGGCCCTGGGGAAGATCCGTACCGTGAGAACCTGGTCTTACCAGGGATGGATGTCGTCGGTTCCCGTGAAACCCGATGGAACGCCCCCTCCCGGGGTGGATTATGATTTCTGGCTGGGGCCTGCCCCCCTGAGGCCTTTCAACCCCAACCGCTTCCATTTCAGCTTCCGCTGGTTCTGGGATTATGCCGGGGGAATGATGACCGACTGGGGTGTGCATATCATCGACTATGCCCTCTATGGCATGGATGTGAAAGGACCCCGCTCGGTGGTCTCCATGGGAGGCAAGTTCGCCTATCCGGAGGATGCCACCGAAACCCCCGACACCCAGCAAGCCATCTATGAGTTTGATGGGTTTACCCTGCTCTGGGACCATGGCATCGGCATCAACGGCGGGTATTACGGCCGCAGCCACGGTGTGGGCTTCGTGGGCAACAACGGCACCCTGGTGGTCGACCGCAACGGCTGGGAGGTAATCCCCGAGGTGCTTAACAACAGGCCCCAGATGGAAAGGGTCGATCTGAAACCCGCCAGCGGCAGAGGCCTCGAAAACCACCTGGCCGATTTTGTGGCCTGCGTGAAGGATAAAAGCAGGGTGCCCGCCACCCCCATCGCGGTGGCCGCCAACACGGCCCGCGTCTGCCACCTGGGAAATATCGCCTATAAAACAGGGCGGCGCCTCTTTTGGGACAACGAAAAATCACTGTTTGTAAACGACCCGCAAGCCAACGCCCTGCTTACCCCCACCTACCGGAAACCCTGGGAACTTCCCACTGTATGAGCGGATTCCCTTTCCGATATTTCATTTTAGGAACCACAACTTTTAATTCATAAAGAAATGTATACGGCAAACGAGAAGAGATATACATCCATGGCCTATCACCGTTGCGGTAATTGGGGATTAAAACTTCCGGCCGTATCGCTGGGATTGTGGCACAACTTCGGGGGCGTGGATGTCCTGGAGAATGGCAGGGCCATGCTGCGCAGGGCTTTTGATCTGGGGATCACCCATTTTGACCTGGCCAACAACTACGGTCCCCCGCCCGGTTCTGCGGAAGAGAACTTCGGAAAATTGATGAAACAGGATTTCCAACCCTACCGCGATGAACTGATCATCTCCACCAAGGCGGGATACCTGATGTGGCCCGGCCCATACGGAGAGTGGGGAAGCCGTAAATACCTGCTGGCCAGCCTCGATCAAAGTCTCAAACGGATGGGACTCGACTATGTCGACATCTTTTACTCCCACCGTCCCGACCCGGATACACCCCTGGAAGAAACCATGATGGCCCTCGACCAGGCGGTGCGCTCAGGGAAGGCCCTTTATGCGGGGCTCTCCAACTATCCGGCCGACATGACCCGGGAGGCCGCATCCATATTGTGGGACCTGGGTACCCCCTGCCTCATCCATCAGCCCAAATACTCCATGTTTGAACGTTGGGTGGAAGCCGAACTCCTCGATGTGCTGGAAGAAGAGGGCATCGGTTGCATCCCCTTTTCCCCCCTGGCCCAGGGACTTCTGACCGACAAATACCTCCGGGGCATTCCCGAAGGGTCACGCGCTGCCAAATCGTGGGGCTTCCTGAAACCCGAACAGGTAGAACCTGCCCTCGAAAAGGTGAAAAAACTCAACCTCCTGGCCCTCGAACGGGGCCAAACCCTCGCCCAGATGGCCCTGGCCTGGATCCTCAGAGATAAAAGAATCACCTCGGTACTGATCGGCGCCAGCTCCGTCAGCCAGCTCGACAATAACGTGGAAAGCCTCCGGAATCCCACCTTTACCGGGGAGGAACTTGCCCTGATTGAGGCCATCCTGAAGTAACCTCTGCCCATTTCCCCTGTGCCGGGAATTCCGCAGGAAATTTCTGAAAAAACCGGTTCCATATGGGTTTTTTCTCGCAGGATTAGTTTAATTTTATGTAATGATATCAAGGTATCTCCTGTGGAGTGAGGCAATTCCGCAGGGAGGAGCTGCCTTTGGGGCGGAGCCGGGATATCACTTTCCTTGAAACGCAACAAATCTAAACCTTGGGAGTATGAAACCACTGAAACTGTTATGGGTAATGATCATGCTGTGTCTGGCTGCCGGTGCCACGGGGCAGATCAGGGTTGACCTTAAGAAGAAACTGGAGAACAAGGTCAATCAGAGAATCAACCAGAAGACCGACAGGGCCATAGACAAGGGTCTTGACGCCGTGGAAGAGGGGGTCAAGGGGGATTCTTCCACGGGGAACGCCCCCCGGCAGGAGGGGAAGGGTACACAGCCGAAAACGACAGTGAAGGAAAAAGCGCCCGAAGCCGGAGCACCCGTGCAGCAGTCCGGGCCTGCCACACCCACCCCCGCGGCCGGGGATGGCAAAACTTCCCTGCAGGCGTATTCAAAATATGACTTTGTGCCGGGCGACCAGGTGATCCTCTATGAGGATTTCAGCCAGGACGCGGTGGGCGATTTTCCGGCGCTGTGGACCACCGACGCCGCCGGAGAGATCAATACCCTGAACATCGCCCCAGGAAACTGGCTCAATCTGAACAGCGGGGAAGGGACCTGGTGGTTCATGAATGAGATCGCCTTCCCGAAGAATTTCATCATTGAGCTGGATATCGTCCCCAAGGGTGGCCCCATGCGGATTGTCGCCGACCTGGTTCTTTTCGGGGAAGAGAGCCACAGTGAGATGGATAAGAACGGAAATCCCGGAACAGGGGGACTCCATATTCAAATGGAGAAACAAAACTGGATCACCAGGGGGTACAAAAAAGGCGCCAATGAATTCCTTTCCGGTTCTTCGCAAGTGAACACCCTCGAGGCCGAAAAAGTCAACCACGTGATCATCTGGGTGCAGGGACGGCGGGTACGCATTTACAACAAGGGGGCCAAGGTGCTGGACGTGCCTACGAACATTTATGAGGGAACCCAGTTCAAAAGACTCTGTTTCAAATTGTACCGCGGGGCTTCCTCCGGTTCGTACCTCAGCGGGATAAAAATCACCACAGCGGCTCCCGACACCAGGAATAAACTGCTCACCGAGGGCAAACTGGTCAGTTACGGCATTTATTTCGACGTAAACAAGGATGTCGTCAAACCGGAATCCTATGGGGCGCTGAAGGACATCGCCACCGTGCTTACGGAGAATCCCGGGCTGAACCTCAGAATAGTGGGGCATACCGACAGTGACGGTGCCGACAATGCCAACCTCGATCTTTCCAAAAGGCGCGGGGTTTCCGTGAAAAATGAACTCGTGAATACCTTCGGTATCGAGGACGCCCGGCTGACCCCCGACGGACTGGGGGAATCGCAGCCCGTGGCTCCCAACGATACCCCTTCCCATAAAGCACTGAACAGGAGGGTGGAATTCCTCAGGCTATAGAAAATAATATATATTTACATAATTATTTCAATCCTTTAATAATCCGATCCTATGAGAACAACACTGATGGTAATCCTTCTTTCACTGATGGTGATGTCCTGTAACCGGAAACCTGCTCCTGCGGGCCAGGAGAGTGCAGGCGCCACGGCAGAGGTCAAGGGCAAGTATGAGCTGAAATCGGCCATTGTGGAATACAAATCCGACATGATGGGATTCGCGGCGTCCCAAACCCTCTATTTTGCCGACCACGGTCAGCTAGAGGCCACGGTGACCTCCATGGAAATCATGGGCAACCAAACCCAGACCGTCACGGTGACCAAAGAGGGGCAGACCTGGAATTTCGATCCCGACAAGAAAACCGGTTTCAAGGCGCCGGCCATGGCCGGGCCCAACCAGCTCAACTTTTCCCAGATCTCCGATGAGGTCACCAAAGCCTGGAACCTCAGGGAGCATGGAAAAGAGAGCTTCCTCGACAGGGAGTGCATCCGTTACTCTGTCGACAACAAAGAGTATAACGTGAAGGGCGATTACTGGATATACAAAGGAATCCCCCTTAAAATGGAGCTGGAGATGGCCACTTCCCGGATGGTCATGGAGGCGGTCAGCCTCACTGAGAATGCGGAAATCCCTGTCGGTCGCTTCGAAATTCCGGCCGATATCGAGTTTAATTGAAGTGATTATTCACACAACAACCTTCACTATGAATAAGCGCGTTATAACCCTGGTGGTCACTCTTTTCTTTTTGGTGGCGGGTACGGAGGCTCCGGCTCAGCTGGGAGGATTGATGAACAAGGTGAAAAACAAGATTGTGGAGAAAGCCCTGGGCGTGGAACAGGAAGGTACAGAAGGGCAGGGCAGTACTTCCGGAGGGGAGTCCAACTGCGCCTCTGAAGAGGACCAGGTGATCTTTGAATTCGGCAAGGGTTTCAAGGTCGCCGCCAATGAGATCACGGTGCATATCCACGAAGGCCGAATTCTCCTTTTCAACAAGGCCGAGGGTAAATATTACATCAAGCGGGGAAGCAGCGGAGCCACTGAGGGCCCTTTCAAGGGCGATGATCCTGCCGTGAAGGAATTCGGGAGTCTGGTTCCCGGAGGAGCCATGGGAGAAGAGGAGCTTCTGGCCGCCTATCCCCGGCATGTGACCCGTACGGGTGACAACTTCACTATTCGTTTCGGGGGGCAGACCTACGGGCCCTTTGCAGGGATCCACAGTTTTGTGGTCAATGAAAACGGCACCCAGTTTGCCGCCCTGGTCGTGAAAGACGCATACCGCGATGAGGGGGGAATGGCCGAGCTGGCCCGGAAAATGGAAAATGCCAAAACCGACCAGGAAAAAATGGCCATTGCCATGGCCAACCAGGAAAAAATGGCCGAAGAAGCCATGAAGATTGCCTCGATGGACATGACCCCCAAATTGATCACCAATGTGCCGGGAGCCCTGACGGAAGTCCCCATGGGCGGAGAACTCTTCTCCACCATCAAAAAGAACACGATCGTGTGGGTCCTTCCCAACGCCATCACCGACCTGGCCGGCAAAAAACTCTTTGAAAAGGCCAACCTGACCTCTTTGTATGACCTTTACAACTTCTGGCTTTCAGGCGACAATAAAACCTATGCCTGGTATGACAACGGACTGCTGCAGTTCAGTGACGGCAGGGAGTGCAGCGGGGTTTTTTCGCCCTTCCGGGAACCGGACGGCACGGGGGAAATCCTGGGGTACTTCTATTTTTCACCCAAGAGGAACGCCATCCTGAAGTCCTCCCATCCCTTCTGACCGCAGGGGCATGACCGGGGCGGTAAGTCGGCGCGGGTGCGGGTTGGCCCTGGTGGTTTGTCTGTGGGGTCTGCTGGCGGGGTCTGTGCCGTCCCTGGCCGGGGAAACCTCCTATTCCCGCATTTTCGGAACGCACTGGGTTAAAGCCCGGGCCTATGTGCGGGAAAACGCCTCCTGGATGGAAGCCATGGCCAGGGAGGCGGGTGTGGATCCCGACCTGGCGGTAGCGGTGGTCTTCCCTGAACTGGTGCGCTATGACGCCCTGCGCAACCGCTTGGAACTCACCCTCCTCAAGGCGCTTTATGTCCATTACGGCGATGAATATGCCGATTTCTCCGTAGGCAGGTTCCAGATCAAGCCCTCCTGTGCCGAAAAGGTACTGCGGGAACTCCACCATAACGGTCCCCGGGAAACGGCCATTTACTTCCGCCGTCTCCACCGGGGCCTGAAGGAAAAGGAGCGCCGGACAGCCATCCTGCGGGAACTCGAGGATCCCCGCACACAATACCGGTATGTGCTGGCCATCCTCGGAATTCTTGACCGGCGGTTCCCCTGCCTCGCGGAAACACCTCCCATCTCACGGCTCCGTTTCTATGCCGCCGCCTACAACAGCGGATTTATGAACACTGAAACGGAGATCCTCAGGCAAAGGGATGAGGCTTCCTTTCATACGGGAGTGGTCAGACCCCGGGAGTGCCACTCCTATGCTGCGGTGGCTGTGGCCTGGTATCTTGAAAATGATCCCTTTGATACGCTGAAAGAGGTCATTCCTGACCGCACCCGCCCCGAAGGGGATTAAAGTCTCTTCAGCTTGAAGAAGGGAAGGTAGGGAAGGCTTTTGCTGCTGCCTCCGCCGATCTGGCGCCCTTTGCTTCCGCCACCCGTCACACTGAGGTTATTTCCCAGGGTGTACACAATGCCGAAGGTCAACTTCCCGATATTGGTGCGTGTGGTGAATTCCTCCAGTTTCCCTCTGGGATCAGGCGATACAAAATCCCACACATAGTTGGGATCATAATCGGGATTCTCCGGGGTCCATTCGGGATTCTCCTTCCAGTCAAAATTGGGTTTTCCGTCGAGTATGGAAGAGTTGACCAGGCGGTAGGAGCCATCGGCATACAGGGCAATCCGGTCGGTCACCTGCAATTCGAAACCCAGTCCGGCCCCAACCACCAATGCGGCTTCGCGTCCCTTGGGGGCATCCTTGGTACCCCTGGAAAAGAGAACCAGAGGGATGTCGGTACTGGTTCCGTTCTGGGTTTCCTCCAGCTCGGGCGGCATCTTCAGGGAGAGTTCCGTAGAGACCAGGGCCATCCCCGCACTTACCTTGATAAAGGGCCTGAACCGCCCGTCGGGTGCCGGAAAGATCCGCATGTTCCCGATAAAGTTGAGCAGGTTGGTGTTGTATTTCAACGGCGCCTGGGTCAATATGTACCTTATGGTGGGGATGTCATTCACGTTGAGGGTTTGCAGCAACTCGAGCTGATCGGTGAGCTGAAAATTGTAAAATCCGGGATTGTCATTGTATCCCGACATATAGTCCTGCCCCACTTCAAGTCCGAAATACACCTTGTCGGTAAGGGACATCATCAGCTCAGCCTCAAAACCCATGTTCCCCTTGTGGGTGAACTGGGTGATCTGGGTGGCCGTATTGGTGGCCCCGCTCATCATGGTGGCCAAGTCGGGATGGTCGATTTCACTGCCCTGGGGTTCACTCATGAACCGGGTGGAGGTTCCGCTGAGCCTAAGCTTCAGGGTGTTCTGCCCCGATACACAGAGGGCGGGCAACAGGAACAGGAGAACCATCGTGCCGGAAGTCAGTATTCGTTTCATATCAGATGTTTAAAGTAGCCTGAAAGCAAGCGGAAAGGTATGAAAATTTTAGGTATGAACGTTCCTGTGGTCCGGTTTAGCATTTGTCCACCGGAATAATTTATCATTTCTCCTGATTTTAACGGGTACGGCGACCGAGACATAGCTCCCCTTCAGGGCTTCGGTGACGGGTTCAGGGCCGGTGCGGATTTCATGTGCGGTGAGTTCTACCACCCCGGTGGTGGGGCCGGTGATCAGGAGTTCTTCACCGGCGGTGAGTCCGGCGGTTTCCAGTTTGAACTCAGCCACCCCGATTTTGGGGTAGTAGTTGGTGGCCTTGCCCAGGTAGATCTTGCGGCGGGTGGCCTGGGAGCCGTAGTTGTGACTCCATTCGCCCAACCGTTGCCCAAGGTAGTAACCGTTCCAGAAACCACGGTTGAAAACCGCAGACAACCGGGTGTCCCACCCGGAGATCTTTTCCGGGGTAAAGGTGCCGTTTTGCCAGGCCTCCACGGCTTCCCGGTAACATTCCACGGTGGTCTTCACATATTCGGGGGCACGGGCCCGACCCTCGATTTTAAGCACCGATACCCCGGCATCCAGGATCTTATTCAGAAAATGAATGGTCTTCAGATCCTTGGGCGACATGATATATGCGTTCTCGACAGCCAGCTCGGCCCCCGTTTCCCTGTCGGTCACCGTATAACCCCGCCTGCAGGTCTGCAGGCAGCTTCCCCTGTTGGCTGAGGAGTTCATTTCGTGCAGGCTGAGATAGCATTTTCCGCTGACGGCCATGCAGAGTGCGCCGTGGACAAACATTTCGAGGCGTACGGGGTGCCCCGAAGGGCCGGTGATTCCCTGCTCCCTGATCTTGTCGGAAATCTCATGCACCCGCCCCAGGTTGGTCTCCCTGGCCAGAACCATCACGTCAGCCAGCCGGGCGTAAAACTTCACCGCTTCGAAATTGGTGATGTTCACCTGCGTCGACATGTGCACCTCCATGCCCCTTTCGCGGGCTTGCAGGATCACCGCCAGGTCGGCGGCGATGACCGCCGAAATGCCGGCAACCCGGGCCGCCTCAAGAATATGCCCCACCAGTTCCGTTTCATTGTCAAAGACTTCGGTGTTGAGGGTCAGGTAACTCTTCACTCCGTGGGCGGCGGCCGTGGAGGCGATCCGGGCCATGTCGGCCAGGGTGAAGTTGTGGGCCGACCGCGCCCGCATGTTAAGATGTTCCACCCCGAAATAGACCGCGCCCGCCCCTCCCTGTATGGCCGCCCGCAGCGACTCATAGGACCCGACCGGGGCCATGATCTCTATCTTTCTTTCATTTTCCATCAGCGGCTTTCAGATCTGCAAAGATAATCGATTCCCCTCTGGTTGAGCCCCCGGGCATCATACGACAGGATACACCCGGTTTCGCGCCTTTTCATGACAATAGACCGGGCCCCGGCCACCGCCGTTTGCATTATTCTTCTTTAATTTGCAGGTAAATAAGCCGGCTATGGAATTGCTCTATGATATTGCGCTCTTCTTTTATCATTTGCTGATAAGAGTTACTGCCCCCTTCCACCGGAAGTCACGGCTGATGGTAACCGGGCGCAGGAACTGGCAGGAGGAACTGCGCCGCCGGCGCCTTCCCGGAGAAACTTATGTGTGGGTGCACTGTGCCTCCCTGGGCGAATTCGAACAGGGCCGCCCCCTTATTGAAGCCCTGCGCAAGGAAAAACCCGGGTTGAAGGTCGCCCTGACCTTCTTCTCCCCTTCAGGGTATGAAATCCGCAAAAACTACCCCCAGGCCGACCTGGTGGCCTATCTCCCCTTCGACACCCGCCGGAATGCATCCGCTTTCACCGACATCCTCCGCCCCTCAGTGGCCTTTTTCGTGAAATACGAATTCTGGTTCCATACCCTGGAAGCCCTTCATCAGCAGAATATTCCGGTTTACCTGGTATCGGGGATTTTCAGGAAAAGCCAGCCTTTCTTCAGTGACACCCCCTGGGGGAAATGGTACCGGCAGGTATTGGCCCGTTTTACCCATCTGTTTGTGCAGGATGAGAACTCGGAACAACTGCTGCGCACCATCGGCATCAGTCGGTGCACAGTATCAGGGGATACCCGTTTTGACCGGGTGGCCGCCATCGCCGATGGTTCACAACCGCTCCCGCTTGTTGATAAGTTTTCAGGTGGCCGGCAACTGCTGGTGGCCGGAAGTACCTGGAAACCAGACGAAGAGCTCCTCGTGCCGTTTGTGGAAGCCTCCCGGGGATGGAAGTTCATCATTGTTCCGCATGAGGTCACCCCCGCCAATATCAACAGGCTCACACGGATGTTGAAAACTCCTCCTCTCCTTTACAGCCAGGCCACCGAAGCAAATGTCACCGGTCACGATGTCATGGTCATCGACTCGGTGGGTATCCTTTCCTCGGTCTACAGATATGGAACCATTGCTTATATTGGCGGCGGTTTTGGCGTCGGTATCCACAATATTCTGGAGGCCGCTACTTTCGGTTTACCCCTTTTCTTCGGCCCCAATTTCCAAAAATTCAGGGAGGCGGTGGATCTCGTGGAACTGGGTGCTGCCTTCCCGGTGACCACCACCGCATCCTTCATGAGCAGGCTTTCCGGACTCACCTCCGTACCCGAAGCGATGGCCAGAGCCCGCCAGGCTTCGTCGACTTATGTTAAAAACAACCTCGGCGCTACCTCAAAAATCCTTGCGGCGGTCTTCCCCTGACCCTCCCGTTTCCCCCTTTTCCCTGTTGGCAATTTCTTGATAATTCCTCCGTGGAAACACCATTTTCCACTTGGCAAACTCCCGGAAATTCCTTATGGCAAATTTCCGTTTTTGCAAACTTTTTGATTGGAAAAAATTCTTAACACACAATAAATCAGTTAACTAACATAAAAAAGTTGATAACTTTTTGTTTTTTCAGTTTCAAAAGTATTCCAAAATAGGAGCGCCGGGACTATCTTGCAATACGAAAACCGACCGATGGAAAGAGACGGTTACCGCTGGAAAGACAGGAGATTAGACGAGCACGATACTTTCAACACATTACCATAGATTAAAATTTTCGCCATGTCATTAAAAGAAGAGGTTGTGGAGGCCCCTGCGGCCGTGAAAACATATTCCCAGGAAGAGGCCAACCGGGCTTCTCTCCGTTATTTCAAGGGGGATGATCTTGCCGCCAGGGTGTGGGTAAACAAATATGCCTTAAAGGACTCCTTCGGGAATCTCTACGAATTGACTCCTGATGACATGCACTGGCGTCTGGCCCGTGAGATTGCCCGGATCGAGCAGAAATATCCCCATCCGCTTTCCGACAAGCAGATTTATCTCACCCTGAAAGATTTTAAATACATTGTGCCGCAGGGGGGGCCCATGACCGGTATTGGCAACAACTATCAGATTGCCTCCCTGTCGAACTGTTTTGTGGTGGGTAACAATGGTAATTCCGATTCCTATGGCGGCATTCTGAAGGTGGACCAGGAGCAGGTACAGCTGATGAAGCGCCGCGGAGGGGTGGGGCATGACCTATCCCATATTCGTCCCAAAGGATCACCGGTTAAAAATTCGGCCCTGACTTCCACGGGGATTGTTCCCTTCATGGAGCGCTATTCCAATTCGACGCGTGAAGTGGCCCAGGATGGCCGCCGCGGGGCTTTGATGCTCTCCGTTTCCATCAAACACCCCGATGCCGAGAAATTCATCGATGCCAAGCTGGAACAGGGAAAGGTCACCGGCGCCAACGTGTCGGTAAAACTCCACGACGACTTCATGAAAGCCGTCGAAAACATGGAGAATTATGTCCAGCAATATCCCATTTCCGGCGAGAACGTCCTCTATAGCAAAGAAATCAATGCCGGAGATCTGTGGAAAAAAATCGTCCATAATGCCTGGAAATCGGCAGAACCAGGGATTCTTTTCTGGGATACCATCGTCAGGGAGTCGATCCCCGACTGTTATGCCGATCTGGGGTACCGCACCGTTTCCACCAATCCCTGCGGGGAGATTCCCTTATGCCCGTACGACAGCTGCCGGCTGATCGCCATCAACCTTTATTCCTATGTGGAAAAGCCTTTTACCCCGGAGGCACGTTTTGATTTCAAACTCTTCAAACAGCACGTGCATGTGGCTCAGCGCATTATGGACGACATCATCGATCTGGAACTGGAGAAGATCGATGCCATTCTCCAGAAAATTGAGGATGATCCGGAGGGCGATGAGATCAAGCTGGTGGAGCGCAATTTATGGCTTAACATCCGCAGGAAGGCGGAGGAGGGACGGCGCACAGGAATCGGCATTACAGCCGAGGGCGACATGCTGGCCGCTCTGGGGCTGAAATATGGCAGTGAAGACGCCACCGATTTCTCGGAGGAGGTGCACAAAACCGTCGCTCTGGAGGCCTACCGTTCCTCGGTTCACCTGGCTGCTGAAAGGGGTGCCTTTGCCATTTACAGCACCGAAAGGGAAAAGAACAATCCCCTGATCCGCCGCATCAGGATGGCCGATCCCGGGTTGTATGAGGAGATGGCCCGCCATGGCCGCCGGAACATTGCCCTGCTCACCATTGCCCCTACAGGAACCACCAGCCTGATGACCCAGACCACCTCCGGCATCGAACCGGTCTTTATGCCGGTCTACCGCCGCCGCCGTAAGGTCAACCCCAACGACAAGGACGTACGCGTCGATTTTGTCGACGAGGTGGGCGACCACTGGGAAGAATTCACCGTCTTCCACCACAAGTTCAAAACCTGGATGGAAGTCAATGGCCACGACGTCAACAAGAAATATACCCAGGAGGAACTCGACGACCTGGTGAGCCGCTCCCCATACTACCAGGCGACCTCCAACGATGTCGACTGGGTGGCCAAGGTACATATGCAGGGCAGGATACAGAAATGGGTCGACCATTCCATCAGCGTTACCATTAACCTGCCCGGCCACGTCCCGGAAGAACTCGTCGGAAAACTCTTTTTCGAAGCCTGGAAAAGCGGCTGCAAGGGGGTGACCGTTTACCGCGACGGCTCCCGCTCGGGCGTCCTCATTTCCGAGAAAAAGGAGGAGAAAAAGAAGCCTGCGGGATTTCCCACCAAAAGACCCGAAATTCTGGAAGCCGACGTGGTCAGGTTCCGCAACAACAAGGAAAACTGGGTGGCTTTTATCGGCCTGATCGATAACATGCCTTACGAGATCTTCACCGGTCTGAGCGATGACGAAGACGGTATTCTTCTTCCGCGTTCAGTCACCAAAGGATATATCATCAAGAACTGGGAGGATGATGAGACTTCGCGCTATGATTTCCAGTATATCAACAAGCGCGGGTATAAAACCACCATCGAGGGGCTTTCCTACAAGTTTAATCCCGTGTACTGGAATTATGCCAAGCTGATCTCCGGGGTACTACGACATGGTATGCCCATTCACAAGGTGGTGGAACTGGTCACCAGTCTCCAGCTCGACAACGAAACCATCAACTCATGGAAGGCCGGTGTAGCCCGTGCCCTCAAGAAATATATTCCCAACGGCACGGTGGCCGAAGACGCCCATTGCGGCGACTGCGGATCCAACGAAGTCGTCTATCAGGAGGGATGCCTTGTTTGCATGTCCTGTGGATCCTCAAAATGCGGATAATAAAGATAGGGTTTGTAATCAACAGAAACGCCCCGGAGAGCCGGGGCGTTTTTTTATCATGCCTCAATCATTTTCTGGTATTCGGCGGGCGTCATCAACCCGTCCAGCTCCCCTTCGTCGGCCATTTTTATCCTGATCATCCAGCCTTCCCCATAGGGATCTTTGTTGACCAGTTCAGGAGAGGCCGCCAGCGCTTCATTGGCTTCCACCACTTCCCCGCCAACCGGCATGAAAAGATCCGAAACGGTCTTGACTGCTTCCACGGTGCCGAAGATCTCCCCTTTGTCAAGGGTTTCCCCTTCCGTCTCTATCTCTACGAAAACCACATCGCCCAATTCACCCTGGGCGAAATCGGTGATGCCCACTACGGCTGTTTCACCCTCCACGCGAACCCATTCGTGGTCATGGGTAAATTTCAGATTTTCAGGAATTTTCATAATTAAAAGGTTAATTGTTTTTTTGGTAAAATTAACCATATTTTTGTATTATCGTATAAAACCAGGATCAATGTTTGAGAGAAACCACCTGCCCCTGGAGGGGCTTATGGAAGCTGCTGCCGCGCTGATCAGGGCGTTTCCCGATGAACGGGTATTTGCTTTTTACGGAAAAATGGGGGCCGGCAAGACCACTTTTATCAGGGAGGTCTGCCGGGTCCTGGGCACCCCTGATGTGGTCACCAGCCCTACTTTCGCCATCATCAATGAATACCTGACATCCCGTGGGGAGTCCATCTTTCATTTTGACTTTTACCGTCTGCGTGATCTCTCCGAGGTGTATGACCTGGGTTACGAGGATTATTTTTACAGCGGCAGCTACTGCCTGATCGAGTGGCCCGAAAAGGTCGCAGGATTGCTTCCTGTCCCCCATACGGAGGTGGTGATTGATGAAGACGGCCCGGCAACACGCAGCCTGAAGGCCCGTCTTGCCGGTCAGGGCAACACGGCAGGGAAAACGCTTTCCCGGCCGGCCCCGCCATTTTGAAAAATCAGGGATTGGGTGTAACTTTCAACATTGATCAGAAAAAGAAACCATGACAGGCAAAGAGAAGAACCGGCCGGGGATGACTTCCCCCGGAACCATGCTGCTCCCCCGGGAGGAGATGCTGGAACTGCGGCAGCGGGAGAAAAAAATCGTCGTCGGGATTCCCTCTGACTTCCATAAGGTGGAGTTCAGGGTTCCCCTGACGCCTCAGGCCGTGGATCTGCTGGTTTCACACGGCCATGAGATATGGATGGAGGCGGGTGCAGGCAAACAGGCCAGCTATTCCGACAGGGAGTATGCGGAAGCCGGTGCCAGGATCGCTGAAAAACGGGAGGAGGTGATGCAGTGCGATCTCATCCTGCGGGTGGCCCCCTTCGACGCCGATGAAACCTCCCTCCTCAGGGGAAACCAGGTAGTCATCTCCAACATGCAGCTCCAATCCCACTGCCTCGGGTCTATCGAGAAACTGATGCAGAAAAGGATGACCTGCATCGCTTATGAATATCTCGAAAATGAAAACGGCTTTCTGCCTTTTGTCCACCAGATGAGCCAGATTTCAGGAATTACCTCCATTACCATTGCCAGTGAGTACCTGAGCAATTCACGGGGGGGCAAGGGGGTTCTTTTCGGGAATGTAACCGGGATAACTCCTGCCGAGCTGGTGATCATCGGGTCGGGGACGGCCGCCGAGTTTGCCGCCAGGGCGGCGCTGGGCCTGGGGATCATCGTCAAGGTCTTCGACACATCGGTGGAACGGCTCAGCCGCCTCGAGGAAAAACTGGGCCGGCGGATCTTCACGTCGGTCCTGTACCCCAGGGTGCTCAAGAAAGCCCTGCTTTCTGCCGATGCCGTGGTGGGAGCCCAACCTTTCAATGAAACCCCTGCCTACCGGGTCACCGAAGAAATGGTGCGCCACATCAAGGAGGGAGCCATCCTCATCGACCTGAACGCCAGCCAGGGAGGATGCTTTGAAACCTCCCGCCTCACCGATCTCCACAATCCCGTTTTCCGCAAACACGGGATCCTCCATTATTGCGTTCCCAATATCCCTTCTCTGGTGGCCCGCACGGCTTCCATCTCCCTGAGCAACATCCTGATCCCCGAATTGCTGGCCATCGGCGAAAACGGAGGCATCGACCACTACATCAAAATGTCGCATGGTTTTCGTAAGGGGGTTTACCTCTACCGGGGAATCCTCACCAGCAAGGATGTGGGTGATCAGTTCAACCTGCCGGTCAAAGATATCGACCTGCTGCTGGCGGCTTTCTGACCTTTTTTTTAGCGCTTTCCGGTCTCTGCCGGCCGTTCCCTTTCGCTCTTTTGGGGGCGGGTTCCCGCCTCAGCGGGCCAAAAGCAGCATGGACACAGGAGGCACCCTGAGACTTCCCCCCTCGGACATTTCTTCCGACAATTCGTCAATGGTCTCTTCGCGGGCGATCACCCGGTATCGCTGCCGGGGCACCTCCACGGTCACCTCCTCGCGGTTCCCGTTGAAGATGACGATGGCCTGTTCCCAGCTGTCGCCGGTGTTTTTTCCCTTGATGCAATAGGTGACCACTCCTACCTTGTATTCAATGCAGAAGGTGAGGTTTTTCCGTATCAGTTCGGCCTGGGTCATCCTGAAGAGGGGGTGGTTTTTGCGGAGGCGGATCAGGCGGATATAATAGTCGTTGACATCGGCGTAGTCATGGCGTGCGCACCAGTCGAGCTGGTTGACGGAGTCGGGTGATTTGTAGGAGTTGCCGTGCCCCTCCTTGGAGCGGCAGAATTCCATTCCTGCATGGAGGAAGGGCACTCCCTGGGAGGTGAGAAGGATGGCCCCGGCCAGCTTCACCATCCGTCGGAGTTCTTCTCCGGAAGCCTCGGGGCGGCTCATTCTGAGCTTGTCGTATAGGGTGTAGTTGTCGTGGCAGGAGACATAATTGACGCACTGGGCGGGTTCGGAAGCCCATGGCTCAGGGGAACTCTCCACAAAGCTGTACACAATCTGGGGATGCCAGGTCGCGGCTACGATCCCGAATTTTACGGCCTCTTCCCGCAGTGCCAGCCCGCTCACGAATCCCTGGCTCGCCTTGTAGCCGTGGTTGCCTTTCAGGGCATCGCGCATGTCATCGCAAAAGGCGGCGATCCCCGGCAAATGGGTGATGTTCTTTTTCACGGCACGCCGGTATTCGGGCATCGGCGACGGCCCTCCCGTCCACCCCTCCCCATAGAGAAAAATGCCCGGATCCTTTTTATCTATTTCATAGCGGATATGCCGCATGGTTTCGTTATCGAAGATCCCCATCAGGTCAAAACGGAATCCGTCGATATGGTACTCCCTGATCCAGTATTTCAGCGAGTCGATGATGAATTTCCGCACCATGGACCGTTCCGAGGCGATTTCGTTGCCACAGCCCGAGGCATTCGCAAAGGAGCCGTCGCCATTCTGGCGGTAGAAATAGCCCGGGACCGTCTGGTTGAATACCGAACCTTTGGTGAGCCAGGTATGGTTGTAAACCACGTCGAGAATAACCCCGATGCCATGGTCATGGAGTGCTTTGACCAGCCTTTTGAATTCCCTGATCCTGACGCTTCCATCGTAGGGATCGGTAGCGAAAGATCCCTCGGGAGCGTTGAAATTCTGGGGGTCATATCCCCAGTTGTACTTCAGTCCAGGATACTCCTCGTCGACCGTTTGAAAATCGTGCACCGGCAGCAGGTGAACGTGGGTGATGCCCAATTCCTTCAGGTAAGAAAGGCCGGTTTTTTCGCCGGTGGGGTTACAGGTGTTCTCCTCTGTGAATCCCAGGTATTTACCCTTGTGGTGAATGCCTGAACAGGGAGAGATGGAGAAGTCCCTGATATGGGTCTCATAGATGATCCAGTCTGTAAACGCTTTAAGGCGGGGGCCTTTGTCTTTTTCCCACCCCTGGGGATTGGTGGCGGCAAGGTCAATGACCATTCCGCGGAGGCCGTTAACGCCTACGGCCCGGGCGTACGGGTCGGGGACTTCATGAAGCCACTCTCCGTCATGGACCCTGAAGGTGTAATAAAGCCCCTGGAGATCGGCGGGTTCCTCATGGAGCCAGGTGCCCCCCTCTGCATGTTCCATGGCGATGATCCTGAGTGGTTTACCTCCCTTTCCTGCGGTATAAAGCCGCAGGTCCACCGTCCTGGCCGTGGGCGCCCACAACCTGAAAAGCGTCTTTTCAGGGGTGCGGGACACCCCCAGATCCCCTTTTCCATAGGCTGGGTAGGTCGAAAAGTCAATATGGTTGAAATGCCAGTTCCTCATGGTTACCGCAGCAGGGTTTTACGGAGCATCACGCTTTGCGACACCGCCCGGGTCGACCCCACTTCGTTGACCGACACGGTGACCCTCGGAAATCCCTTCAGCCGTTTATCGTGGCGGTAAAAGGGAGCCAGATCGATGGAGAGTTCGTGTGTCTTTCCCTGTTCCAGCAACAGGGGGTAAAAATGGTACCGGTCGGTCCCCTTGAGCCGGAAATTGCGCTTCAGCCAAATGTTGCTGAAAGTGACCAGCGGCCTGTCGAGGTCTACGTCACAGTTGCCGCTGTTGGTCACCCTGAGGATGAGGTAGTCGGGATAGTAAAGTTTGTTCTTTTCGAGGGAAACGGTATATTTTTTCCTATGGACCTGTTTTGGCCTGCCGGATGGGGTTTTGCCTCTGTTTTTGAGCCAGTTGATAAAGAAGTAAAGGCCGGCGGGCAGGGCCAGGGCGGCCAGCAGGGTCACCAGGGCATAGCCGTCAGGTCCTTTGACGTTCACGGCCGAAACTGTCAGGGGCACCGCGACCAGCCAGAAAATCCGGAATATCACCTTCATGTGAAAAATTTGTGCAAAAATAGTCAAATATCCAGACTCCCGTGTTCGGTGCGGCTGATGATCTCTTCCTGGAGGTCGCTGCCGAGGTCATTGAAATAGTCGCTGTATCCGGCGACCCGAACGATGAGATCGCGGTAGTCTTCGGGGTGTTTCTGGGCCTCACGGAGGAGGGCGGCATCCACCACGTTAAACTGGATGTGGTGGCCGTCCATCCTGAAATAACTGCGCACCAGTCCCGATACTTTTCTGATGGCCTCCTGGTCGCTGAAGAAGGAGGGGGTGAATTTCTGGTTCAGCAGGGTTCCACCGGTACGGAGGTGGTCAATTTTCGCGGCTGATTTGATGACTCCCGACGGCCCCCGGGTGTCGGCGCCCTGCACCGGGGAGATTCCCTCCGAAACCGGCCGGCCTGCTTTTCTCCCGTCGGCACTGGCGCCCAGGACGCTCCCAAAATAAATATGACAGGTGGTGGGTAAAAGGTTGATCCGGTATGTGGCTCCCCGCGGGGAACGACGGCCGTCGACCGCCTGGAAGTAAATCTCAAAGACATCGCAGAGCTGCCGGTCGGCCACGGGATCGTCGTTGCCGTATTTGGGTGTTTTGTATACCAGCCGGTATCGAAGTTCCTCAAAGCCTTCGAAATCGGCCGCCAGGGCTTCGCGGAACTGCCCCGGGGTAAGCTCCCTTTTCGTATAGACCACCTCCCTGAGGGCAGTCAGGCTGTCGGTGACCGTGCCCAGGCCCACCCCCTGGATGTAATTGGTGTTGTAGCGCGCTCCCCCGCAGATGTAATCGGTGCCCCGGGCTACGCAATCGTCGATGATCAGCGAAAGAAAAGGCGTGGGGATGTGCGCCATGAAAATCGACTCGATGAGGTTGCTGCCCCTGACCTTGATGGCCGCAAAGTGATTGACCTGCAGGCGGAAAGCCTCCAGCAGCTTCTCATAGGAGTCCAGTTCCTCAGGGTTTCCGGTGGCGGGGCCGATCTGCTTTCCTGTGCGGGGATCGACCCCGTTGTGGAGGGTCACCTCCAGGATCTTGGGCAGGTTGAAGTATCCGGTAAGGATGTAGCTTTCGGTGCCGAAGGCGCCGCTTTCCACGCAGCCGCTGGCTCCCCCGTTGCGGGCATCCACAATCTCCTTGCCCTGACGCATCAACTCCTGGATAATTGCGTCGGTATTGAATATGGAGGGCTGCCCGAAGCCGGTTTTGACAATTTTCAGCGCCCTGTCAATAAACCGGTCGGGATTTTTACGGCTCAGCTGCACCATCGAACTGGGCTGGAGCAGACGCATCTCCCCGATGACATCCAGCAGCAGATAGCTCATTTCGCTGACCCCGTCAGACCCGTCTTCCCTGACTCCACCCACGTTGATGAGGGCGAAATCGGTGTAGGTATTGCTTTCAAGGGCGGTTATTCCCACCTTGGGGGGGGCAGGATGGTTGTTGAATTTGACCCAGAAGGATTGGAGGAGTTCCGCCGCCTGGTCGCGGGTAAGGGTTCCCTCACTCTTTTCCTTTTCGAAGAAGGGGGCCAGGTGCTGGTCAAGGCGTCCGGGGTTGAAGCTGTCCCAGGGGTTGAGTTCGGTGATCACGCCAAGGTGTATGAACCAGTAATGCTGGAGGGCTTCGTGGAAGGTCGTGGGGGCGTATGCCGGAACCCGCCGGCAGATGGCGGCCATCCTGAGGAGTTCCCCGGCACGGGTGGGGTCTTCTTCCCTGCCAGCCATCTCCTCCAGGAGAAGGGCATGCCTTTGGGCATAAGCGATGAGGGCTTCCGCGGCAATGCGCATGGCCCGTAGTTCTTCCCGCCGGTCATAAGCCCGGGAGTCCCCCTCCCAATCTATGGCCTCCAGCACCTGGTCTATATCGTCGATGATGTCCACCATTCCCTTGCGGTATATCTTCCCGCCGGCCACGGTGTGGCCGGGGGCCCGCTGTTCCATGAACTCGGTGAAGATGCCCGCTGCATAGGCTTCCTTCCACTCCGGGGCCATGGCTGCCATGATCCGGTCACGGTTCGACCGCCCCTTCCAGAAGGGAATGATCTCCTCCTCAAAGGCGCGCCGCGTGGCCTCATCCACCCTGAACCAGACCTTCTCCCGGCTGTCAAGGATCTTCAGATCCTCCAGGGAATGGAGGTTAATCTCGGGATAGGTGGGCGTCGCCTTGGGTGCCGGGCCCCGCTCCCCGACAATCAGCTCCCCCTCGTTGATGCAGAGCTCCTTGTTCTGCAATATGTAACGGAACGCTTTGGCCCGCTGTACCGGCACCGACTCCCCAAAGGAGAGATGGTCGCGGTAATACCGGGTCACCAGAAGTCCCCGCTCGGCCGAAATCCGCGGCACGGCATTCAGACTCTCTTCACGCAGCTTTTGAATTCTTGGCGTCATCTTCGTATTCTCGTTTTTCAGTGATTCGTTTTTTTGTTTTGTTTACACATCCTGGCCACTCCAAGCCTGAACATCGCCGCATGGGAAAGTCAGCCGCCGGTTTTAACCTTAAAGCCCCGTGAACTGAAGAGGGCAGCAATCTCCTCCACTTCCGCGGGAGAGGGTTCTGCCTCCTTCGGAGGCATATGGCAGGGAATACCCAGCCGCTGGTATTTGTGGGCACCGGTGCGGTGATAGGGTAGCAGGTCGACCTGGTTTACGGCTCCTCCGCAGGAGAGAAGGAACTCCAGGATGTCGCGGATGTTGCCCGGCGTGGCCGTCACCTCCCTGATAAGGGGTATCCTGACCCTGATCTCCCTGCCCTGGCTTGCCAACCACCTGAAGTTGGCCAGGATCATGGCGTTGGAAAGCCCTGTATGGCGACGGTGCGCCATCTCATCGATCAGTTTTAGGTCGTAGAGAAAGAGATCACACAGCGGGGCGATCTTTTCTAGGTCGCTGCGGGTGGCAAAACCGGAGGTGTCCACGGCCAGGTGGAAGCCTTCCAGGCGGCAGGCAGCCATCAGTTCCGCAAGAAAAGAGGCCTGCATCAGGGGTTCTCCTCCCGAAAAGGTTACTCCTCCGCCGCTCTCCTCCATGACCAGCCGCTCCCTGACCACCTCGGCCATCACCTCCTCCGCAGTGACCTTCCGCCCCGTCGTCTCCGGCTCCACATATTCCCGGCCGTCAAACACCACCCTCCTGTCTGAACAGCAGGGCTCCTGATCCCGCCCTTCGGGGTTGTGACACCATCCGCAGCGGAGAGGACACCCCTTCAGAAAGACCGTCGTGCGGATCCCCGGTCCGTCATGGACCGCAAACCGCTTGATGTCAAAGATGATTCCGGGCATAGAATTAAAAATAATGGATCTGTAAAAAACACGCGTTCAGGAACTCAGAAGGGAAAATGAAGAAGGGGAGCGGTTTGCGGAAAACTCCGCCGGAGCCGCACATACGGGTAATAAGATCCCGCGCCGGCCTGGCGTCAGCAGATCCAGCATTCAAAAAGTCCTTTGCCGAAATGGTGGTAAAGGGTGAGATGATATGTGATCCTGGTTTTCACATGCAAGGAATGGGCTAAAGATAGCAATATTACGCTTAGAACGCACCCCGGGAGGCTTCCATAATAATTGTTAAAGCCTCCTGCTTTTAAGGTGATTTCCCTATCTTTGCGCATTTTACGGAAGATCTTATGGAAGTCAGAATTGTCAACCTTTCAGGAAATCCTTTACCGGCTTATGGGACACCCCACTCTGCAGGGATGGACCTGCGGGCATTTCTTTCGGAGGAGGTCATACTCAGGCCTTTGGAGAGGAAGCTGATCCCCACGGGATTGTATGTGGAGATTCCTGTGGGGTATGAAGCCCAGATCAGGCCCCGCAGCGGCCTGGCCCTGCAAAAGGGTATCACGGTGCTGAATTCACCCGGAACCATTGATGCCGATTACCGCGGGGAAATCGGCGTGATCCTGGTGAACCTCTCTTCCGAGGCGTATACGGTCCGCAATGGCGACCGCATCTGCCAGATGGTCATCGCCCCGCATGCGCAGGTGGAGTGGCAACCCGCAGAACAACTGGAACAAACCGCCAGGGGCGGTGGCGGATTCGGCCACACCGGAAAAAACTGAAAGAATGGGTAGAATGCGAATATGGTTGGGAGTACTGCTGGCGGGCATAGTGGTCTCCTGTACGGCACCCCGCAAGGCGGCCGTGGATAAAGAGACCGGCGAGGCGCAGAAGGTTGTCGTCTCCGAAGAGAAAAAGAAGGAATTTGAATACCTTTTCATAGAAGCGCTGAAGCAGAAAATGGTGGGCAATCCCCAGCGGGCGGTATCGCTGCTTTCGGCCTGCCTCGAAATCGATCCCCGCTCCTCGGCAGCCATGTATGAACTGGCCAACCTGCATCTGATGAACAACGACCTGACCAGTGCCTCCCTGCTTCTGGACAAGGCCATTGCCGTGAATTCGGGGAACAAATGGTATCAGCTGCTGCTGGCCCGCATATATCAGCAAATGGGCAAGAACGCCGAAGCCGCCGCGCTTTTTGACCAGCTGGCCCGGCTGGAACCCGACAGGGAAGAATACCTTTACATGAAAGCCATGGAACTGGCCAAAGCCGGGAAAACCGACGAAGCGCTCCGTACCTTCAGTGAACTGGAGAAAAAAACCGGCCTTAACGACCAGATCTCCATGACCAAACAGGAGATACTGCTGGAAGCCGGAAGGGTCAAGGAGGCTTTTGAGGAGATCCGTCGCCTCATTGCTTCCAATCCTGCCGATCCCCGCTATTACGGTGTGCTGGCTGACCTCTACAAGGACCAGGGGGATAAGGAGAATGCCCTCCGGAATTACCTGAAGGTGCAGGAACTGGATCCCGGCAACGGATTTGTCAATTTTTCACTGGCCTCCTTTTACCTGGCTGACGGAGACAGCGCTAAGGCCTGGGAGTACACCCTCCGGGGTTTCGAAAGTGATGGCGTGGACCTGGAAACCAAACTGCAGCTTTACCTCCTTCATACCGGCCCGAATGCCGAAATGCCCCTGAGTGCTGAACAAAACGAAACACTGATTCACCTCCTGGCAAAGAAATACGAGGGTGATTACCGCATCTATTCCATCTATGCCGAGTATCTCATCCGCCACGACAGGAACCGGGAAGCCCGGGATCAGCTTCTTAAAGTTCTGGCAGGAGGAATGACCGATTTTGCCATCTGGGAACAGCTGCTTTTTCTTGACAACGATCTGCAGGACTGGCAGGGATTGTACGAACATGGCGGTCAGGCCCTGGAGCTCTTTCCCAACCAGGCCCAGTTCTATTTTCTCAGGGCCATCGGCGCCCTCCAGCTGACCAAATACCAGGATGCCGTCACCCTTGTGGAGGAAGGCCTCAACTACGTCGTCGACAATAAGTTTCTGCAAGGGCAGATGGTCTTTCTTCATGGAGAGGCCCTCTACAAACTCGACAGGCAGGAGGAAGCCTTCACCCTCTTCGACCAGGCCCTCGCCCTTGACCCTGAGAATTACATCGCCATGAACAATTACGCCTATTACCTCTCCCTGGCCAACAGGGATCTGGAAAAGGCCGAACGGCTCAGCGGCCGCGTCATCGAGCGTTTCCCCGACAATGCCACCTACCTCGATACCTATGCGTGGGTTCTCTTCAAAAAGAAGAACTACGCCCTGGCCCGCTTTTACATGGAAACCGCCCTTTCACACTCCGAAGAACAGAATGCCACCCTTATTGAGCATTACGGCGACATCCTCATTATGCTGGGGCTCACCGATGAGGCACTGGTCCAATGGCAGAAGGCCCTGGATCTGGGATCGGAATCGAAGCTCCTCCGGCAGAAAATCAGTGAGAAAAGATACCTTGAAGAGTAAGCGATGAAATTCCGGCTGAGACTTTTTCCCCCGGCCATGGTCGTGGTGATGCTGGTTGCCCTTCATTTCCAGGGATGTAAGGCCCCGGAGCAGATTCCGGAGGAGAGGATCAGGCCCATGGGTGCCGTCAGGCTGTATAAAAAAGCCCTCGAAAACGCCTTCGATTACCACCATTTCAGTATCAGGAGAATACAGCTCCAGGTGGACAACGGGGAGAGCCGGACCACCTTCCGCGCGGGGGTTCAGGCGGTCAGGGATCAGGCGGTCCTGGTTTCGGTCACAAAGCTTAACCTGTTGGTGGTCAGGATTATGCTCACCCCCGACAGCGTCGTTTTTGTGAACTATTTCGAGAAGTCGGGGTATGCCGGCGGATATGAACCTTTTAGCCGCATGCTGGGGATACCCCTTGATTTCCAGACCGTTCAGGCCATCGTTTCCGCCCATATCTTTTCTCTTTTTGATGATGCCAGGGAGCTGCGTGCGTATGCCACCCGGATTGAGGAGGGCATGTATGTCCTGCAGCCCGAAGAAGAGGATAAACTGGCCAAACTGGAGGAAAAGGGAAAGGAGGAGCGGGCCGGAAGGATCCTGCGCCGTCGCGAGGAAGAGGTGAGGGTGGTACAAACCTTTTTCTTTGACCCTGCGCTTTTTGTGATCAGGAAGATACGGCTTGAAGAGAGGGAGACTCCCCGGGTGGCTGAAATGCGGTTCGATGATTACCAGCCGACAGGAGGGAAATACTATCCTGCCGCCATTGACCTGAAGGTCTCCTCCCCTGGGGTTTCGCTGACCGTGAACGCACGTATGGGCGGGTTTTCAACAGACGAAAGTGAATTTGTTCCCCTGCGCATCCCCGAAAAGTATGAAAGGGTTTCCTTAAATTAGGGCCATGGTAGGAAAAGGCGCAATAGCACTGGTGTGGTGTGGGTTATTGCTGGGGCTGGGGTGGCCGGGTGTACAGGCCCAGACACTCGACGAACTCCGCAAAAAAAAGGAGTCGGCAGCCGAGGAGATCCGATATACCAATGAATTGCTGGGAAAGGTAGACCAGAACCGCAAGGCGACCCTGGGCAAACTACGGCTCCTCAGCAGCCAGATTGAGCAGCGTAATCAGCTCATCACCACCATGGCCTCGGAGGTCTCCCTGCTGCAGTCGCTGATCGACGACAATGCCACCGTAGTGGAGATGCTCTCCGCCGACCTGGAAAAGCTCAGGGAAGAGTATGCCCTGATGGTCAGGTTTGCCTGGAAGAACCGGAATGCTTACGACAAGCTGTTGTTTTTCCTCTCTTCCGACAGTTTTAACCAGGCCTACCGGCGGCTGGCCTATGTGAAACAATATACCGATTACCGGCGCAGGCAGGCGGAGACGATGGCCACGATACAGGCGATTCTGACGCGCAAGAAGGCCGATCTGGAGAACCAGCAGCAGGCGCGATCCTCGGTGATGACGGCGCAGGTGGCTGAGAGCCGGCGGCTCGCCGATCAGAAAAACCGGCAGAACACCATTGCCCGTGAGCTGCAGCAGCAGCGTGATCAGCTGCGAGGCAAGCTGGCGCAGCAGCGGCGGATAGAACAGCAGCTGGAAAAGGAGATCCAGCGCATCATTGAAGAGGAGGCCCGGAAGGCCACCAGGGAGGGCAAGGAGGGCATGGCCATGACTCCGGCCCAGAAACTGGCCGGGACCGACTTTGAGCAGAACAAACGGCGGATTCCCTGGCCCGTGGAACGGGGAGTAATCACCGAGAAATTCGGGGTCCATCCCCATCCGGTTCTGTCGAATGTCACCGTCAACAACAACGGGGTGAGCATCACCACCGAGGAGGGAGCCCGGGCCCGGGCTGTCTTCAAGGGAGAGGTCAGCCGCGTCTTCGGCATCACCGGCGGGAATATGGCCGTGATCATCCGCCATGGACAGTACCTCACCGTCTACTCCAACCTGGTGAACGTGGCGGTCAAAAAGGGCGATGCCGTGACCGTCCGCCAAAACCTGGGCACCGTCTTCACCGATGCCAATGACGGCCATAAAACCATTCTGAAATTCCAGATCTGGAAGGAGAGCCAGAAACTCAACCCCGAAGAGTGGCTGGCCCGGTAAGCTTTCATTCCCGGGGGGTTTTTCCGCGGCCGGCGTGAAAGATACCGCCTGCCGTTAAAGGCCAGGTTCCTTTCCGGGGAGAAGACAATAGTAAACCGACGTGGTCAGAAAATTCCGGATCCAGGGGAGAGCGGCGATCAGGGCGGGTTGCGGGCGTGGCCTGAGGCCAAATTTCACTTCATAGTTGGGATTGACCAGGAAGAGCGCTCTGGCCGCCAGGCAGAAGCCGCTCCGGGTGTACAGGGCCTCGAACCTTTCGATGGTGAGGCGGGTTTCCCTGATTTCTTCCAGGCTGTCCACGGTGGCAGGGCTTTCACCTGCCGCTCTGAGCAACAGCCGGTACAGGGAGGCTGGCAGCAGGTGAACCCACGGAAGCCGCGCCAGCCAACGGTGACGGCAGATCTGCTGGTGCCCGCCAAAGGGATTCTGCCACGGCGGAAAGGCCAGGAAAAACCGGCTCCCCTCATGCATGAACCGCCTGATGAAAACCATGAACCGCTCCTGGTCATGGATATGCTCGATCACATCGCGCATGAAGACCACATCGTATTTTTCTGCGGGCGGTGTCATCCGGTAAATGTCGTCACACACCAGAGTGACCTCTTCCCCTCCCGGTATGTCGGCATAGAGCGCCCGCGCCAGATTGATTTTATTCTCGGCCAGGTCCACCCCGGTCACCCGGCACCCCCTCTCCAGAAAGGGCTTGAGGTTGCCCCCTTCACCGCACCCTACCTCCAGAATGCGCATCCCGGGCGTGACCGCACCACTCCGCTCAATAAAGGGCAGCACATGTTTCCCGGTGGTGATTTCCTGCTCCCTGAAGTAAAGAAGCCGGTCGGAATGGCGTATCTGCATCGGTTTGTATTAAAGCGTTGCGCAGGCCGGGCTCTATAAACCCGCCACTTTACGCAGTCCGCTGATGTTGAGGAATTTGATTTTTCTGCCCTGCAACTCAATCAGGTTATCCTGCCGGAATTCAGACAACAGCCTGATCACCGACTCGGTCGCCGTACCCACCATGTTGGCCAGCTCCTCCCTGGTCAGCGATATCTGCAGCGTGTTCTGATGATCAAGCTCGAAATTCTCCTTCAACAGGAGCAAAACCTCGGCCAGTCTCTCCCTGACCGACTTCTGCGCAATGTCGGTGATGTAATCGTTGGCCTCACGCAGCTCACGGCAGACGATCTGGAGCATGTGATGCGCAAACTGCCAGTTGTTCTGAATCAGGTACAGCAGCGTCTGGTAAGGAACATGACACAATACCGCTTCCTCAATCACCTTGGCCGTGGTACAGGCCAACTCCTGACTCAACAGGGAACGGTAGGCGATGATCTCACCCCGCTTGGCAAACCTGATGATCTGCTCCTTGCCGTCAATCCCTGTCTTGAAAATCTTGATGATCCCCCGCGTTACACAATAAAAACCGGTCAGACGACTCCCCTCCCGGTAAACAATGGTTCCTTTCCGGTAAGAAGAACAACTCTTCTCAAAATTCAAACGGTTCAGCTCCTCATCGGTCAGCTTCTTGAAAAGTAAAAAACCTGCCAGATCAGTATCATCATCGGTCGGCCTCTTCAGCATCGTTCTCATATTGGCTCAGAAATAAATGAAATCCACAGGATTGAACGCCATAAAGATACAACTTCCCTCCAACTTGCCAAATACCATACCCGGCAGTGTTTTTTTTTGCCGCTCCCCGTGCGGTTTGTTCATTAAATTTTTATTCCACGTGAACAATTCAGCGGCTTTGTTGTCTTATTTAGCGAAAAGTTAATTTAGAATAAATAAAAATAATAAGTAAAAAAGAGGGATATGAAAAAGTTGTTATTGGTTGTTTTGGCGTTGGCTGTTTATGCGGGTGTGTCGGCTTCGACGCGTTATGAGGTAGACCTCACCAGGAGTTCGGTGAAATGGAACGGAAAGAAAGTCGGTGGTGAGCATTACGGGACCATTGGTTTGAAAAGCGGAAGCCTTGAGATGAAGGATGAGGTGATTACTTCTGCGAACATGGTGATGGACATGAATGCGATGGTTTGTGAGGATCTGACCGATGCCGGGATCAATGCCCGTCTGATCGGCCACCTGAAGTCCGACGATTTTTTCTCGGTTGAAAAATTCCCCACGGCCACCTTTGTGCTCACGGGGGTGAAAAAAGTGGCCGGTAACGAATATGATTTTACCGGGAATCTGACCATCAAGGGTATAACCCAGCCTTTGACCTTCAGGGCTACGGCCTCCACCGAGGGGAATCTTTTGAAGTCATCGGGCAGGATGGTGATCAACCGGGCCAAATACGACGTAAAATATGGCTCGGGATCCTTTTTTACGGGTTTGGGTGACAGGTTGATATACGATGATTTCACGCTTGACTTCACCCTGGTGGCCCAGAAGAAGTAACCGCGCGGCGGGTGATCCTGCCGGGCCGGGGAGGGTTATTCCCCGTTGGCCCAGACGGAGCGCAGGGGAGTGATTTCGAGTTCGTCGACGACGATTTCCCCTCCAGTATTGTAAAGGATGTAGCTGCGGTCATTCTCCCCGGTGAACAACACTGAGGAGAGGGCCGCTTTTCCATTGTTGGCGAAGACTTCCACAGAAGCACGGTCGATCAGGATGTCAAGGGTGATTTTGTGGTCCACGGGTTCCAGGGGGATGGTTTGCCCCATGAGGCTCAGGGTCCCCCTCTTGACGTTGTAAACAAGTTCGGTGCCCTCGTTTTTCTTTCCTGCACGGAGCATGAATCCGAAGGATTCGCAGTTTTTAAGGTCGAAGCGTCCCCTGATGCGTACGCAATCACCTTCGGCCTTTTTTACGAGGTTTTGGCCGATTCCGGGAATCAGCTTTTCGTTTTTCCAGCTCAGGCTTTTCCCCTGGAGTTGTTCTATTTCGCTGACGGGATTCCTGAAAAGGTAAATGCCGGTTCCGGCTTTGCGCAGTGTGAGTTCCGCCGGAATCGCAAGTTGTCCGTGGAAGGGCATTCCGGGCCACTCTTCCGAATTGAGGAGTGCCACCTGGACGGTCCTCTCTTCACCGGCAGGAAGGTTGCTGAAGGTGGTGGCCCCGGCAAATCCACGGCCGTAATCGCATTTCATGCGGATGCTTTCCGCTGTGAAGGAGGAGCCGTCGAAACTCCCCACCACGTAATCCCCGTTGCCATCAATGATGATCCAGCGGGTATCGTCGGGCCGGTTGTTCAGCCGCAATTCCACCAGGTCGGGGCGACCCGTGAATCCGGCCAGATGGCTCCGGAACTCCCAGTCGCGGAGATTCTTTGAGGTATAAAACGAAAATCCCTGTTTGCGGTCGTCCTGGTCGGGTTTGCGGTGGAGAATCATCACCCACTGTCCTGTGGGCTGGTGAAACAGCACTTTCGGATAGCGGGCCTGGTCGGTTTCATCATAAGGAAGAACCGGATTTCCTGAATATTTCTGCCAGGTGTCGCCACCATCGTTGCTCCAGGCTATCCGCTGTCCGCAGCCCTGGCTCGTGTAAAAGGCCACCAGTACAGGGGTATCCCCTTTCTGGTACCCCAGCAGGTTCTCCCTGTCGACCACTACGCTCCCCGGCAGGGCCGTGCATGCCTCCTTGTCTTCCGACAGGTTGTCGGGGAAGACCGACAGCGGCCGGTGCTCCCAGGTCATCAGGTCACGGCTCACCGCATGTCCCCAGTGGTGAAACCCCGCTTCGTTGCCCCGGGGATTGCACTGGTAGAACAGGTGGTACCTGCCGTCAAGAAAAACCCCTCCCGCCGGATAACCCATGTAATTCCTCTCCGGAGTAAAATGGAACTGGGGGCGGTATTTCTCGTTGTAATACACCCTGGCGGGCCCGAAGCCCATCAGCACCCATCCTGCCAGCACCAGGGCGGCGACCATCGATCTTCTCATATCATGCTTCTTCATAGGTTGACTTATCCATCCTTCATTTCAGGTCAGCCATTTTCTCCGGCTGCCTGCTTTATGCCTTCCCGGAACTCCGGCTAAATCCCCGGATCCTTACCACAGCTTTTTCCGCTTGACCAGGTAGGTGAAAAGAACCTCCCTGAAACCGGCGCGGATGTCGGCTTCAGCCAGATCAATCCGGTATTGGCCGCATTTGGCTTTTAATTCCCCGAAGTAGTCCTCCACCCGGCTCACGTAATGCTCCCTGATTTCCCCGGGGTTGACCTTTACCGTCTCTCCGGTTTCCAGGTCGATAAAGCGGTGCGGGCGGCTCGCATACCTGAATTCGCGCTCCCTGAGGTGATCAGTGACATGAAAAAGGAGCACCTCATGTTTGTTATAGCGCAAATGCTGAAGTGCCGCAAACACATCGCCCTCCTCTTCATGGGAGAGCATATCGCTGAAAAGGATCACCAGCGACCGCTTATGGATGTTTTCGGCCACCTGGTGCAACACTTCCGATGTGCGGGTGGTTTTCTTCATGGGCACAAAGCCCGGTTGCAGGAGTTCCGACAGTTTGCCCATCATCACCTCGGCATGGACCGGCGAGAGGCGCGGCTGTGAATGGAACTCCACTTCCCCCGAAAAAAGAGTAAGCCCCGCGGCATCGCGCTGCCTGCGCAACAGGTGGATCAACGCCGCCGCCGTGTAAACCGAAAAGGCCAGCTTGCTCATCAGCCGCTCCTCTCCCTTGCCGTAGGGAAACAACATCGAAGAGGAAGTATCGATGACCAGCTGACAGCGCAGGTTGGTCTCCTCCTCGTATTGCTTGACAAACAACTTGTCGGTGCGGGCAAACAGTTTCCAGTCGACCGGCCGGGTCGATTCCCCCTGGTTGTATAGCCGGTGCTCGGCAAACTCCACTGAAAAACCATGAAAGGGACTCCGGTGAAGACCGGTGATGAACCCTTCCACCACCTCACGGGCGATCAGTTCCAGGTTGTCAAACTCCTGCAACTGCCGGATGTCGATCAGGTTTTTCAAGGAGAGTGAAGGGCTTTACAGCAAGGCGTTCAGTTTATTGACCAGCGTGGCTTTGGGGCATGCCCCGACCTGCTTGTCGGCCACCTGGCCGTTGCTGATGAACAACACCGTGGGAATATTCCGGATTCCGTAGGTGGTGGCCACCTCCGGATTCGCATCCACATCCACCTTCCCGATCACCGCTTTCCCCTCAAACTCCTTGTGCATCTCCTCTACAAAGGGGGCAATCATCCGGCAGGGCCCACACCAGGCTGCCCAAAAATCAAGCATCACCGGCACTTCTGATTTCAACACAATCTCCTTGTAGTTTCCGTCGGTAATTTCCAAAGCCATAACTGTATGATTTATTTTTTATACTGGTTTTGTGCAAAAATAATCAATTGATCCGATATGCCATTTCAGGATGCTCCTCAAAAAACCGCAGAAAAGCCTCATTGACCTCGATTCTGCTGTTGCGTGAAAAAAGATGGACCGCATGACGGGCTTCCTCGTCGACGATACGGAATTTCAGCAGGGTGTTCCCCTTGTTTTTTTTGAGCATCTTTTCCATTTCGTGGATTACCGCTTCATTAATGGACGACAGGGGAAGCTGAATGGTCAGGCTTTTGATGTGGTTGCGGCGTACCTCCGAGAGGAGTTCCATGTGGGTGACCCTGAATTCAAGGCTCTCCGAATTGAACCGTTTCTGGATCCTGCCCCTGATCAGTACGAACAACCCGGGTTTGCAGTATTTCCCAAATTCTACATAATCCTGCTGGAAAAAGAAAAACTGCCTTGAATCGGTATAATCGGAGAGGGTCAGTTTGCTGTAAGGTTTTCCGTTTTTGGAGAATCCCTCTGATGCTTCGGTGACCATTCCTCCGAAGGTCAGTTCCATATCCCTGTATTTCTCGATCTGCTCGTTGATCTCCTTCAGTCCGGTGCCCCGGGTACAGAAGTTGTCGATTTCGAGCTTGTAATCATCGAGGGGGTGGGCCGTGAGGTAGATGCCGATCACCGCTTTTTCCTTGTCGAGGAGGACCAGCTGGGGCCACTCCCCGATGGGGGGGATCTCGGGTTTGCGCACCACCTGGTGGGTGGAGGAGTCCCCGAACAGGGTCTGTTGCATCGACTGGGACTCCGATTGGATCTTGTTGCCGTAACGGATCAGCCTTTCAATGAAGTTCACCGGGTCGTTTTCGTTTTCACCGGCAAAGAACTGGCTCCTTTTGATGGTGCCGAAACTGTCGAAGGCTCCGCCCATGGCCAGGGCTTCAAGGGTTTTCCGGTTCACGCTCTGCAGGTTTACCCGCTCCGCAAAATCAAAAATATCCCTGTATTCCCCGCCTTTTTCCCGTTCGGCAACGATGTCGTTGACCACTCCCTCGCCGACGCCTTTCACCGCTGCCATACCGAAACGGATGTCTCCGTGCCGGTTCACCGTGAACTTGACAAAACTTTCGTTGATGTCAGGACCCAGGACGTTCAGCTTCATGCGTTTACACTCCTGCATGAACTTGGTGATCTCGGTGATGTGGCTGAGGTTCCGGCTGAGGTTGGCCGCCATGAACTCGGCGGGATAGTGGGCCTTAAGGTATCCTGTCTGGTAAGCCACATAAGCGTAGCAGACCGAGTGGGATTTGTTGAAGGCATAGGAGGCAAACGACTCCCAGTCGCCCCATATCTTCTCGATCACCTCCCGGGCCACCTTGTTCACCTGGTGGCACTCCTCCACAAACCTGGGATTGGTGAGACATCCTTCCACGAAGCGTTCCTTGAGCTTGGCCATCAGGGCTTCGATCTTCTTGCCCATGGCCTTGCGCAGGGTATCCGATTCCCCCCTGGTGAAATTGGCCAGCAACCGCGAAAGAAGCATCACCTGCTCCTGGTAAACCGTGATCCCGTATGTCTCACTCAGGTATTTCTCCATCATAGGGAGGTCATACTCCACCCTTTTTTTCCCGTTCTTACGGGCGATGAACTCGGGAATATAGTCCATGGGCCCCGGGCGGTACAGGGCGTTCATGGCCACCAGGTCCTCAAAGCGGTTGGGCTTCAGCTCCCGGAGGTGTTTTTTCATCCCTTCCGATTCAAACTGAAAGATCGCGGTGGTCTCCCCCTTGCTGAAGAGCTCGTAGGTCACGGCGTCGTCAAAGGGGATGGTGTCGATGTCAATGGTGATTCCCCTTGATTTACGGATGTTCTCTAACGATTCCTTGATGATGCTGAGGGTTTTGAGCCCCAGGAAGTCCATTTTCAGCAATCCCAGGTTTTCCACAAACCGGCCGTCGTACTGGGTGGTGGGCAGGTTGTCGTCTTTGGTGGGCATCAGCGGGATATGGTCGGTCAGCGGATTGCGGCTGATGAGGATTCCGCAGGCGTGCACCCCCGACTGGCGGACCGATCCCTCGAGGATTTCGGCAAAGCGGATGGTTTTCGCGATCAGCGGATTGGGCGAAAGCCGTTCTTTTTTGAGTTCGGGGCTTTCCTGGAAAGCCTTCTTAAAGGTCATTTTCGGGGTTTCGGGAACCAGTTTGGCCAGGCGGTCGGCTTCGGGAAGGGGCAGCTTCAGTACCCGGGCCACATCGCGAATGGCCAGTTTGGTCGCCATGGTCGCAAAGGTGCAGATGTGGGCTACCTTGTCTTTTCCGTATTTCTCCACCACCCAGTCGAGGACCTGCTGACGGCCGTCGTCGTCAAAGTCGATGTCGACATCGGGAAGGGATACCCTCTCCGGGTTGAGAAACCTCTCAAAGAGGAGGTTGTGGCGGATGGGGTCGATGTTGGTGATGCCCGTGCAGTAGGAGACGGCGGCCCCTGCGGCCGATCCGCGGCCGGGACCTACCAGCACCCCCATCTTCCTGGCCGCATTGATGAAGTCCTGCGTGATGAGAAAATAACCGGGGTATCCCATCTTCTTGATGACCTCCAGTTCAAAGTCAAGACGGGTGACCACCTGCTCGGGCAGAGGATCCCCATAGAGACGGGGCGCCCCCTGATAAACCAGGTGACGCAGGTATTCCGATTCGAATTTGATCCTGACCACCTTGTCATAGCCGCCCAGGCGGTTAAAATCTTCCTGTGAGAATTCGCTGATCAGTGCTTCCTCGCTGAAACGCCGCCGGCACTCCTCCTCGGTACCGAAATCTTCAGGAATGGGAAAGACAGGCATGATGGGGTCCTGGTCGATGACGTACTCCTCCACCTTAGCCGCCACCTCCATGGTCGTGGCCAGGGCTTCGGGAAGGTCGGCAAAGAGAAGGTTCATCTCTTCGGTGGTCTTGAACCACTCCTGTTTGGTATATCTCATCCTGTGGGGATCGTCGAGGTCCTTGCCGGTGTTGAGACAGATCAGCAGGTCGTGGGCGTCGGCATCCTGGGCGTCGGTGAAATGGACGTCATTGGTGGCGATGACCTTGATGCCGAATTTCCGTGCCATGTCGAGGATCAGTTCATTGACCAGTATCTGGCGGTCGTAGACCTCCCTTCTGAGTTCGGGGATCTCCGAAGGATGGCGCTGCACTTCAAGGTAAAAATCTTCTCCGAAGACGCGTTGAAACCAACGAATTGATTCTTCGGCTTCCCGGAGGCGGCCATCTCCCAGCAGGGAGGGGATTTCCCCGCCCAGACAGGCTGTGGAGACGATCAGCCCTTCGGCGTGCCGCTCCAGGGTGGCCTTGTCGATGCGGGGTTTGTAGTAAAATCCCTCCATATTGGCCAGTGACACCAGCCTGATGAGGTTGTGGTAGCCCGTGATGTTTTTGGCCAGCAGCACCAGATGGTCGCCCGAACGGTCTTCCTTACCGGTGCGGTCTTCCATGGTGCGCTGGGCCACGTAAGTCTCGCACCCCAGAATGGGCTTGATGCCCGCTTTGGTACACGCCATGTGAAACTCCTTGATGCCAAACATCATCCCATGGTCGGTCAGCGCCAGGGCCGTCATCTTGTCGGCTTTCGCCTTATTCACCAGACTCTCAATGCTGGCAGCCCCGTCGAGAATCGAATACTGGGAATGGACATGCAGGTGTGTAAAAGGTATCATGCCTGTAAAATTAATGATTCAGGCCGATGGGCACAGGGCTTGTTGATAAGTTTCCCCGGGGAAGGGTACAGGGTGAACGGCCCGCACCCCATAGAGCAGGAGCCTGTCCCGGATGGGGGAGCGTTCTTAACGGAGGGTGATCTGGGCGGCGATCCGGTCACGGATCACCTCGAACTCCTCTTTGGTGGGATGGAGCTTCTTCCCGAAGTTGAGCAGGTCTGATTCATCCTGCATGGGTACCAGGTGTATATGTGCGTGGGGCACTTCAAGTCCCAGCACGGCTACTCCCACCTTGCGGCAGGGAATGGCCTTCCTGATCCCTATGGCCACCTTTTTGGCAAAGGCCTGTAACCCCAGGTAGGTCTCATCATCCAGGTCAAAGAGGTAGTCGACCTCTTTCTTGGGAACCACCAGGGTGTGCCCGGGGGCCACCGGCGATATGTCAAGAAAAGCAATGTACCCGTCGGTCTCGGCCACTTTCCAGGCCGGAATTTCACTGTTGATGATCCTGGTAAATACCGATGACATAGGTTTCTCTTTTAAAGGTTGATTTCCACAATCTCAAACTGGATCATTCCCGCCGGAACCCTGATCTCCACGGTATCCCCCACCTTCTTGCCCATCAATCCCTGGGCGATAGGCGTCGATACCGATATCTTGCCCTCCTTCAGGTTGGCTTCGCTCTCAGGAACAATGGTGTATTGCATCACCTGGTTATTCTTCTGGTTCTTGATCGTCACCTTGTTAAGGATCTGCACCTGACTGGTGTCAATCTTCGATTCATCGATGATCCGGGCATGGGCAATCTTATTCTGCAAGCCTGCGATCTTGGCCTCCAGAAGCCCCTGGGCATCCTTGGCGGCATCATATTCCGCATTCTCGGTGATATCCCCTTTCTCAATGGCTTCCCCGATCTGCTTCGAAATCCGGGGCCGCTCAATATTCATGAGGTATTCCAGCTCTTCGCGCAATTTCTTCAATCCCTCCTGGGTGAGATAGACACTTCGTGTCATTATTGTATTCCTCCTTGTTTGATGGCACCTAAAAAAAAGAGAAAGAATCCCTCAGGACTCTTCCTGGTACAAAAATAGTGAATTTCCTGAATTAAAAAATGAAAGCCCGATTTTTTAAAGGAACCGGCACAATCCCGTTAAAAATATTTGGGATCAAGTATTTCACGGTATATTACTGCTTTCCGAAGTGAGAAATCGTCCAAAAAGGCAGCGGGTGAAGCTTCCTCATCGGGGGTGATTTGGGATCCTGCGGAAGCCGGGAATCCTTGGCGGTTTCCTTCCCGGAGGGCATCTTCCCGGGCTTCCCCGGAAAAGGGACCCTTTGAAGGAGTACCCGGGGAGGTTTTCCGGAAATGCGCGGTGGTTCTCTGCGGGCTTTCCTGGCGTTGGGAGCGGAGTCTACCGGCTCTGACCACCGATCCCCCCTCCTGTTCGTAACTCCCGGGATCCCTGGATTCCCCGCCATAATGGCTTGGGCCGCTTCCGGCAGCGGCCGCAGCCGCCGGCTCATGCCGGGTAACCACTTCCTCCCTGACCATGGAGTCCCGCGCCGGGAAGGGTGGCGTCTCCTCCTCTTCCTCCCTGCCCGGGAAGAGCACCTTCCAGAAATCAGGTTCCGGCGCTTGCGTTTCCGCTGCTTTCCTTTTCTTCTTGTTCTGGTTGACAGCCGCCAGAATCGTGAGGGCCAGGGTCAGTACGATGACTATGATGTCGTCCATGCCGGTTGTAAATTTCTTTCCTCTTGTGAAATAAAACGGTTACTTTCGTTGTTTGTAGGATATAAAAGTAGTAAAAATCGGGAACAGAGGGAAATGAAGCGCAGTTTTTTCAGGATGAAGACAGCCATACCGGTGGTGCTTTTCATGGTTATGGTGCCTTTCGCAGCATGTGATAAGGAGCAGAACCAGGTCATACCCTATGTTCCGGTATCTTTCTCGGTCGATTTGGGAATTGTCAACGATCTGACGGTCACGGGCAATTCGGTTTACTTCAGGGGGCCCGGTTTTGCCGGGGTGGTCGTTTACTGTGAGTATCCGGGGTCGTGGCAGGCGTATGATGCGGCGTGCACCCATGAGATCGATCCGAAGGTGGCTGTGACCCTTGAGGGGGCCGTAGCCACCTGCCCGCGGTGCGGGTCGCAATTTTTGCTGGCGGGGGGCGGTTACCCGGTAAAGGGACCTGCGACCTTTCCCCTGCAACCCTACCATGTTTCGGTAACGGGGAACACGCTGAGGATTTACAACTGACACGGGGCAATTCCATTCCCCTTAAATCAGCAATGCCGCACTTCCTGGGGAAGGCGGCATCCGCCGGGGAGAACCCCGGGTTATGGCAAATTCTTCAGGTCAGTATCTGTAATGCTCGGGCTTATAGGGGCCTTCCACGGGCACGCCAATATAGGCGGCCTGTTCACCGGTCAGGGTGGTGAGCCTGACCCCCAGCTGTTCCAGATGAAGACGGGCCACCTCTTCATCGAGCCGCTTGGGCAGACGGTAGACATCGATGTCCAGGTTGTTCTGCCAGAGTTCCAGCTGGGCCAGGGTCTGGTTCGTGAAGGAGTTGCTCATCACAAAGGAGGGATGACCTGTGGCACATCCCAGGTTCACCAGCCTTCCTTCTGCCAGCAGAAAAATGGAATGGCCGTCGCTGTAAGTATATTTATCGACCTGCGGCTTGATGTTGGTTCTGACGATGCCGGGCCATTTTTCGAGCCGGGCCACCTGGATCTCGTTGTCAAAGTGACCGATGTTACAGACGATGGCCTGGTCTTTCATGGCCGCCATATGTTCGCCGGTGATCACGTCGCGGTTTCCGGTGGTGGTCACAAAGATGTTTCCTTCGGGGAGAGCCTCTTCCATGGTTTTCACCTCAAAGCCTTCCATAGCGGCCTGCAGGGCGCAGATGGGGTCAATCTCGGTGACGATGACCCGGGCACCGTATCCCCGCATCGAGCGGGCGCACCCTTTCCCCACGTCGCCATAGCCGGCCACCACCACCACCTTGCCGGCAATCATCACATCGGTTGCCCGCTTGATGCCGTCGGCCAGGGATTCCCGGCAGCCATAAAGGTTGTCGAATTTAGACTTGGTGACCGAGTCGTTCACGTTGATGGCCGGAAAGAGAAGTTCTCCGTTTTCTTTCATCTGGTAAAGGCGGTGGACGCCGGTGGTGGTCTCCTCCGACACCCCTTTGAGGTCACGGGCCACCCCGCTCCAGCGGCCGGGGGTCTCCTTCACTATTTTCTTCAGCAGGGCGTTCAGCTGGGCCTCATCCTCCCCTTCTGCGGGAAGATCCAGTACCGAGGGGTCTTTTTCAGCCTTGTACCCGCGGTGAACCATCAGGGTGGCGTCGCCCCCGTCGTCGACGATGAGATGGGGACCTTTGCCACCCCCGAAGTCAAGGGCCCTTTCGGTGCACCACCAGTACTCTTCAAGGGTTTCCCCCTTCCAGGCAAAAACGGGAATCCCAGCTTCAGCGATGGCCGCTGCGGCATGGTCCTGGGTCGAGAAAATGTTACAGCTGGCCCAGCGCACTTCAGCGCCCAGGGCCACCAGCGTCTCAATCAGCACCGCCGTCTGTACGGTCATGTGCAGGCTTCCCGTCACACGGGCCCCCTTCAGGGGCTGCGCCCCACGATACCGTTCCCTGATGGCCATCAGCCCCGGCATCTCCTTCTCGGCGATCTCTATCTCCTTCCGGCCAAACCTGGCCAGAGACATATCCGCCACTTTATATTCATTCATTTCCTGTTGTATTAAGCTGTTTAAAAATGAGGGGCAAAAATACTCAAAATTCTTGAATTCCCATGCGGCCCAAGGGGAGGAACCGGTATGCCCCTGCAACCTCCCGTTCCCGGTAGGCTCCTGAACGCCCCGGCAGCCTTCTGTTCCTGTGTGGCTCCAGTATATCCCTGAAACCTCCCGTTCCCGGTAGGCTCCGGTATGCCCCTGCAGCCTTCTGTTCCCGGTAGGCTCCGGTATGCCCCGGCAGCCTTCTGTTCCCGCGGAAGAGCCCCGTCCCCCCAGCCTGTATCTTCCATGAGGGAGATCCCGGTACGCCATGTGATGATCTGCCCGGAAGAGGGCCCCGGGAAATCCTGAACGGGAATAGGGGAGGAATCAGTTGCCCATGTCGGAAAGGAACTTGATGCGCATCAGGCGGATGTGGTCTTCGGAGTAATCGGCTTCGCCGAGTTCCGCCACGGCAGCTGCAATGGAGTCGTTTTCTGCTTCCCGGAAGTAGTCAAAGATCTCTTCCTGATTGTCTTCATCGAGCACTTCGTTGATGTAGTAATCGATGTTGATGCGGGTGCCGGCATTGACTATGGCCTCGATTTCACTGAGCAGCTCAGGGAATTCGATGCCTTTGGCCTCGGCGATGTCCTCCAGGGATATCTTGCGGTCAATGCTCTGGATGATATACACCTTCATCTTTGATTTGTTGGCCACCTGCCTGACCACCAGGTCCTGGGGCCGTTCAATTTCGTTCTCATCGACGTATTTCTTGATCAGGGCCACAAACTCTTTTCCGTAGCGTTGGGCCTTTCCCTGTCCCACTCCCTGGATTTTCTGGAGTTCATCGAGGGTGATGGGGTACTGGATGGACATGTCGGCCAGGGAGGGATCCTGAAAAATGACGTAAGGGGGGAGGTTGTGTTTTTTGGCGATGCTTTTGCGCAAATCCTTGAGCATGTTGAAGAGTTCGGGGTCTCCGCCCGATCCGCCGGCCGGGGCGCCAGCCGCCGATTCGTCTTCCTCGTCCTCATAGCGGTGGTTTTTCACCAGCTGGAAGGGTTGCGGGTGATTCAGGAAAGCATGCCCCTCGGGGGTGATCTTCAGCAGGCCATAGTTTTCTATGTCCTTGGAGATGAGCCCCGCTACCATCGACTGGCGAAAGACGGCATTCCAGAAATGCTCGTCGTGGTCGTCGCCTGAGCCAAACGACTCCAGTTCATCATGGTGGAACGACTTGACCGCCGCCGAGCTTTTCCCCACCAGGATGTCGGCGATATGCTCTGCTTTGTATTTTTCCTTTACTTCCAGAATGGCTTCGAGGGCGCGGGTCACTTCGTCGCTGGCCTCAATGATTTCCTTGGGATTAAGGCAGTTGTCGCAGTTCCCGCAATTATCATTTTCATATTTCTCCCCGAAATAGTGGAGGAGGATGATGCGGCGGCAGATGGCGGTTTCGGCGTAGGAAACCGTGTCAAGCAGCAATTGGCGGCCGATTTCCTGTTCGGCAACCGGTTTGCCGTGCATGAACTTGTCGAGTTTCTGGATGTCCTTATAGCTGTAAAAGGTGATGCATTTGCCTTCACCGCCGTCGCGGCCGGCGCGCCCCGTCTCCTGGTAGTATCCTTCGAGGCTCTTGGGAATGTCGTAATGGATCACGTAACGCACATCGGGTTTGTCGATGCCCATGCCGAATGCGATGGTGGCCACCATGACATCGACCTCCTCCATCAGAAATTTGTCCTGGTTGAGGCTGCGGGTGGCGGCATCCATGCCCGCATGATAAGGAAGCACTTTAATTTCGTTGATGCGGAGCGTTTCGGCCAGCTCCTCCACCTTTTTGCGGCTCAGACAATAGATGATCCCCGATTTTCCGGGATTTTCCTTGATGAACCTGATGATCTGGTTTTCGGGTTTGACCTTGGGGCGCACCTCGTAATAGAGATTGGACCGGTTAAAGGAAGCCTTGAAAACTCTGGCGTCAAGGATGCCCAGGTTCTTCTGGATGTCATGTTGCACCTTGGCCGTGGCCGTGGCCGTCAGGGCCACAATGGGCGCCACCCCGATTTCCTGGACGATGGGTTTTATCCGGCGGTACTCGGGCCTGAAATCATGCCCCCATTCTGATATGCAATGCGCCTCATCCACGGCATAAAACGAGACTTTAATGTTCTTCAGGAACTCCACGTTCTCCTCCTTGGTCAGCGACTCAGGCGCCACATAAAGCAGCTTGGTCTTCCCTGCAATGACATCGTCTTTCACATCCTGTATGGCTGCCTTTGACAACGAGGAGTTGAGAAAATGGGCGATATTGTCTTCCGTCGATATCCCGCGCATCGAGTCGACCTGGTTCTTCATCAGGGCAATCAGCGGCGAAATGACAATGGCCGTTCCCTCCATCATCACCGCCGGCAACTGATAAATGAGTGACTTGCCTCCCCCTGTGGGCATCAGCACAAACGTGTTGTTCCCCTCCAGCACACTCATGATGGCCGCTTCCTGCTCCCCCTTGAACCTGTCAAAACCGAAATACCTCTGCAGATATCCTGTTAATTCCGTTTTCCTTGACATCCCTTGCTTTTTTCAGGATTATAACAATACCCCGTTTTTTAAGGCTACCTAAATTAATCAAAGTTATCCAAAGCACAAGCGCAACCTCCTATTTTTAGAAATAATTATACAATTGGTAACAGGTGTGGTTCAGGGGAAGTCGCTATATTTGCAGCGTTTAACTTTATCACGAGCGATGCGGATGGGCAAAAACAGTGACAGGGAGAGAAAGGCGATCGAAAGGAAGGACCGGAAGGAAAAGGAAAAAGTGGGGGAGATGTCCTTTCTTGACCACCTGGAGGAGCTCAGGTGGCACATCATCCGTTCGCTGATTGCCGTTTTTGTTCTGGCGGTGTTTGCCTTCATCATCCAGGATTTCATTTTCCAGGAACTTATTTTTAAGCCCAAGTCACCCGATTTCTGGACCAACAGGATGTTTGCCAAAATGGCTGAATTTTTCAATACCGACGCCCTGCGGATCAACCAGAAGGAGATCGAGCTGATCAACATCAAGTTGCCCGGGCAGTTCAACATGTCGATGTGGACGGCCATGATCGCGGGCCTGATCATGGCGGCACCCGTGGTTTTCTGGGAGTTCTGGAAATTCATCAAGCCGGCGCTGTATGAGAATGAGAAAAAGGTGGCCACCGGAGCCGTCTTTTACACCACTTTCCTTTTCATTCTGGGCCTGCTCTTCGGATATTACCTGATCGTTCCCCTGTCGATTCAGTTTTTCGGCAACTATTCCATCAGCCCTGATGTATCCAATCAGATCAACATCACTTCCTATATCAGCATGGTGGTGAGCATTGTATTTGCCTCAGGGGTGGTGTTTCTGTTGCCGGTCTTTTCCTATTCCCTGAGCAAGGTGGGGTTGCTGACCCCGGAGTTTATGCGTACCTACCGGAAGCATGCCATCGTTGTGCTGGTGTTGCTGGCAGCCATCATCACGCCGCCCGACGTATTCAGCCAGATTTTGGTGGCCCTGCCCCTGCTTTTGCTCTACGAGGTGAGTATTTTCATTTCGGCGCGGGTGGTGAAAAACATGGAGAAAAAGGAGAGAATGGCCGCCAATGCCTCTTAAACCAGTGAAGTGTGAAAACGATGATATTAAGGGCAGAGAACATAGTCAAGAAATACCGGAAGCGGACGGTGGTCAACGGGGTCAGCTTCGAAGTGCGCCAGGGGGAGATCGTTGGTTTGCTCGGGCCTAACGGAGCCGGTAAAACCACCTCCTTTTACATGATCGTGGGACTGATCCAGCCCTTTTCGGGCAATATTTTTCTGAACGACGAGGAGATCACGCGGTTGCCGGTGTATAAGCGTGCCCAGCTGGGCATCGGTTACCTTGCCCAGGAGGCGAGCGTTTTCAGAAAACTGAGCATCGAAGACAATATCAGGGCGGTATTGGAAATGACCAGCTATACCCGCGCGTATCAGCATGAAAAACTGGAGTCACTGATTGCCGAGTTTGGCTTGGGTCATATCCGTAAGAGCAAGGGATACCAGCTTTCGGGGGGCGAACGGCGTCGTACCGAAATTGCCCGTGCCCTGGCCATTGACCCCAAGTTTATCCTGCTCGATGAACCCTTTGCCGGGGTCGACCCCATCGCCGTGGAAGATATCCAGCATATCGTTTCCAAACTTAAGGAGAAAAACATCGGGGTGCTCATCACCGACCACAACGTACATGAAACCCTTTCCATCACCGACCGCTCCTACCTCCTTTTCGAAGGGAGTATCCTCAAGTCGGGAACGGCCCACGACCTGGCCAACGACGAGGTGGTCAGGAAAGTCTACCTTGGTCAGAATTTCACATTGCGTTAAAGGTCTGATTTTTTTGAAGATTCAGCCTTTTGCGAAATCCCTGCAACAAAAAAAACACTACCTTTGCGCCTCAAATTGCGGACGTGGCGGAATTGGTAGACGTGCCAGACTTAGGATCTGGTGCCTAACGGCGTGGGGGTTCGAGTCCCTTCGTCCGCACTTCAGGCCGGTATTCCCGTAAATGGAAGCCCCCGGCTGCAGTTGTGATAGTGTTATTTCAGGATTTACAAGAAGATTATGAAGATTACCAGAGAAGAGAGTGATAAAGGGTATTCCGTGGTAACCGTGGTGGTGGAGCCCGTCGATTATGAGAAGAGCGTTGCCGAGAAGCTGCGTGAGTACAGGATGAAGGCCTCCCTGCCGGGATTCAGGCCCGGGAAGGTGCCTGCCTCCCTGATCCAGAAGCGTTTTGCCCGCCCTGTCCTTGCCGAGGAGGTGAACAACCTGCTCTCGCACAACCTGACCAATTATCTCCAGGAGGAAAAACTCTCCATACTGGGAGATCCCCTGCCCAGCCTTGATCATCAGAAGCCGATCAACTGGGAAACCGATACCAGTTTTGAGTTTGTCTTTGACATTGCCGTTTCACCGGAGGTCAGTGTGGATCTTTCGGCGACGAAAGCCTTTGACTACTACCGTATTGTTGTTGACGAGAAGATGGTCGATGAGAACCTGGAGTCGGTCAGGATGAATTTCGGCACCAACGAGGAAGCCGAAGTGGTGGAGGAGAAAAGCAGCGTGCGGGGTGATTTTGTTCAGCTCGACGGAAACGGGGAGAAACTGGAGGGTGGTGTGACCGCCGAAGGGGTGCTCATCGCCGTGGATCTGATGAAGGAAGAGGAAGCCCGTCAGGCCCTCATCGGGAAGAAAAGCGGGGACATGGTCGTTTTCGATCCGGTAGCGGTTTTTCAGAACCGGCATGAGGTGGGGCATATGCTCAACATCAGCCATGAGGCCGCTGAGGAACTCTCAGGCAACTTCAGCTTCACGGTCCGCTCGGTCCTCAATTTCCGCAAGGCCGACCTTAACGACGAACTCTATACGAAAATTTACGGTCCCGATTCAGGTATTGCCACCGAGGAGGAATTCCGCAGCCGCCTGGCTACCGAGATTGCTGCCCAACTCGCCCACTCCTCCGATCAGAAATTTGCCTTTGACGCCCGGGAAAGCCTCGTCTCCGATGTGCAGTTCGACCTTCCTGAGACCTTTCTCCGCCGCTGGCTGCGCGAAGTCAACAAGGAAATGACCGATGAACAGATCGACAAGGATTTCGACGGTTTCCTGAAAGACCTCCGCTGGCAGCTCATCAAAAACAAACTGATCCGTGATCACGAAATCAACGTCACCGAAGAGGAGGTCACCGACATGGCCCGTACCATTGCCGTCTCCCAGTTCAGGCAATACGGCATTAACGACCTTCCCGCCGAGATGCTTGAGAATTATGTGAAGCAGATTCTGGGCAAGGAAGAAGACCGCGAACGGCTGGTACGCCGGCTCTTTGAAGACAAGGTGTTTGCGGTCATCCGTGAAAAAGGCACCATTGCCGAGAAAGAGGTCTCCAGCGATGAATTCTCCAAACTTGCGGGAAATAAGGAGGAAACGGAAGAATAACACATTCCCCTTATTTTATTAACTTTGCTGTTCTTCTCCGTGACGCGGGTTGCGGGGGCATTGTACCATTTAACAGGGAGGGAACCCATATGAACCTGAATGAGGAATTCATGAAATATGCCGTCAGGCATACCGGCATCAGCAGCATGACCATGCACCGATACACCTCGGCGCAGGATTATTACATTTCGCCCACCATCATCGAGGAGCGGCAGTTGAATGTGGCCTCCATGGATGTTTTTTCGCGTCTGATGATGGACCGGATCATATTCCTGGGGGTGCCCATTGACGACACGGTGGCCAACATCATCCAGGCGCAGTTGCTTTTTCTGGAGTCGACCGATCCCACCAAAGACATCCAGGTCTATTTCAACACGCCGGGAGGGTCGGTGTATGCCGGTTTGGGTATTTACGATACCATGCAGTACATCACGGCCAACGTGGCTACGATTTGCACGGGCATGGCTGCCTCCATGGGAGCCATCCTGCTTACTGCGGGGTCCAAGGGCAAACGTTCGGCACTGAAACACTCCCGGATCATGATCCACCAGCCTATGGGCGGGGCATCGGGGCAGGCCTCCGACATTGAGATCACCGCCCGCGAAATCATGAAAATTAAAAAAGAACTCTACTCCATCATTTCCATCCACACCGGTAAGCCGGTCGACCAGGTGGAGAAAGATGCCGACAGGGATTACTGGATGACTTCACAGGAGGCCGTCGATTATGGCATGATCGACGAGATCCTGGTCAGGGAGAAGAAATAGAATGGCTTCAAAAGGGAAAATGGATAAGTGTTCTTTCTGCGGACGGGAGAAACGGGATGTCAACCTGCTCATTGCGGGCATTGATGGTCATATTTGTGACCGGTGTGCGGAGCAGGCGCATGCCATCCTCCTGGAGGAGATGAAAAAGGAGGGAAGTTTTGATCTGAGCGGCATCCAGTTGATGAAACCCCGGGAGATCAAGGAGTTTCTTGACCAGTATGTCATCGGGCAGGACAGTGCCAAGAAGATTCTGGCCGTGGCTGTCTACAACCATTACAAGCGGCTGGGGCAACAGGTCAGGGACGATGAAACCGAGATTGAAAAGTCCAACATCATTCTGGTAGGGGAGACCGGGACGGGCAAGACCCTTCTGGCGCGTACCATTGCCCGGATGCTGCATGTACCCTTTACGATTGTTGACGCCACGGTGCTTACCGAAGCCGGCTATGTGGGCGAAGACATAGAGAGTCTGCTGACCCGCCTGCTGCAGGTGGCCGACTATAACGTGGAGGCCGCCGAACGGGGCATTGTCTTTATTGATGAGATCGACAAGATCGCCCGCAAGGGCGACAATCCCTCCATTACGCGTGATGTGTCGGGGGAAGGGGTGCAGCAGGGATTGCTCAAGCTCCTGGAGGGGTCGGTGGTGAACGTTCCTCCGCAGGGAGGCCGCAAACACCCCGAACAGAAAATGATTGCCGTCAACACCAAGAATATCTTATTTATTTGCGGCGGGGCTTTCGATGGGATAGAGCGGAAAATCGCCCAGCGCCTCAATACCAGGGTGATCGGATACAGCGCCGCCCAGGCTGCCGACCGCATCGAACGGGAGAACCTGTTGCAGTATATCGCTCCCCAGGACCTCAAGGCATTCGGCATGATCCCTGAGATCATCGGCCGCCTGCCGGTTCTTACCTACCTCGATCCCCTCGACAGGGATACCCTCAGGAAGATCCTCACCGATCCGAAGAATTCCATCATCAAGCAATATGTCAAGTTGTTCGAACTCGACCATATTCAACTGGAATTTGACGAGGAAGCCCTGTGGTACATCGTCGACAAGGCCGTTGAGTTTAAACTGGGGGCCCGCGGTTTGAGATCGATTTGCGAAAGCATCATGATGGACGCCATGTTCCACTCCCCGTCCCAGGGAACCCAATCGCTGCGCATCACCCGTGACTATGCGTCCGAAATGCTGGAGCGGTCCCACCTGAACAGGCTTAAAGCCGGCTGAAAGAGGCCCGGAAAGCGTGGCCATGTCACGGGCGACGGGGATCACCTTTCCGGAAAAGGGCCCGTCACAGCAGGGAAAGACAAAAAAACAAATCCCGGATACAACGCTTGTATCCGGGATTTGTCACAAAGGGACCCGCGGGAAATCTCCCCTTAATCAGGGCAACTTATACACCACGGAGTTGATCATCATTCCGGCCCCTACGGAGGTGAGCACGATGACGTCACCGCTTTCGAAGCGGTGGTCGCCCAGTTTGTGCTTGGCAATGAGGTCGTACAGGGTGGGTACCGTGGCCGAGGAGGAGTTGCCCAGGAAGCTGATGGTCATGGGCATGACATCTTCGGGGATTTCCCTGATCTTGTAGAGGCGGAAGACCCGCTCGAGGATGGCCTGGTCCATCTTTTCATTGGCCTGGTGAATAAGCACCTTTTTGACATCGGTGAGGGTGAGGCCTGCCAGCTGAAGGCTTCTTTTAACCACCTTGGGCACGTTGGTGAGGGCGTAGACATAGACTTTATGGCCCTGCATCCTGATGAAGAGTTCATCTTTTTCATACCCGGGGTTGAGGGAGTGGTCCATGGTGAGGTAACCGGCTTCCTGGGTATCACTCTGAATGGCATGGGAGAGGATGCCCACCTGCTCTTCGGTTTCACGGGCTTCCAGGATGACGGCTCCGGCGCCGTCGGCGAAAATCATGGAATCCCGGTCGTAAGGATCTGCAGCACGGCTGTTTACGTCGGTGCCCACGACCAATCCCCGCTGGTACTGACCGCTCTTCAGAAAAAGGTCGGCGATGATCAGCGCCTGCACCCATCCCGGGCAACCGGCTATCACATCGTTGGTGAACATCGACGGGTTCTTCAGCCCCAGCTTCTGCTTGATGCGGGCACTGATGCCCGGCATGATATCGCTGCGCATCACCCGGGCATCAATGTCCCCGAAATTATGCGCCGCAATGATGAAGTCCAGGCTCTCCGGATCTATCCCCGATGAGGTGATCGCATCCAACGCCGCCTGGTACCCCAGTTCCGACGTGTTCTCTTCCGGCAGGCAATACCTCCTCTCCGAAATGTTGGTGATCTCCCTGAATTTCTCAATGATCTCCTGGTTCTCCTTGTCAAAAGGCTCACGGGTCACCGGATCATAAAACCGGTGCCCCATGAAATGGCTGTTCTCAACAACGACTGGAGGAAGATAACTCCCCGAACCTATTATAATGCTTTGAAAGTTCTTTTTCATGCAAGATGCTGTAAGGGTAATCTCAGTTACTCTTTATATTTTCTCAGTTCAAAGGAGTGACCGTCGAACACTCCGTAGGAGAAGGTACGGATCCATTCCCCCAGAAGGATGAAGCGGCTGTTTTCGCCGATGGCCAGATCGGCCAGACGGTGGCGGTGGCCAAAAACGAAATAGTCGATCTTTTCACTCCTCAATACCGACTCTGCAAAGGTATAAATTCCTTCTTTTTCTCCCATAAACCCGGTACCTTCCGTATTTTTCGACAACCTGCTGTTTTTAGACCAGTTTAAAGCCATACGGATGGTCAGGTTGGGATGAATGTGGGCGTAGAGCCATTGCAGGGTTTTGCTGGTAAAAATCCTTTTCAGGAGGAGGTATCCCTTGTCGGTGGCATCGAGGCCATCGCCGTGGGCCAGGTAGAATCGCTTTCCCCCGATGGTGGTGGTCAGGGGTTCCCGGTGTACCACCACTCCCGTTTCTTCAGGAAGATAATCGAAGACCCAGATATCGTGGTTGCCGGTGAAGAAGTGAACCGGGATGCCCCGGTCGGTCAGGGAGGCCAGGGTCCCCAAAATACGGGTGTACCCCCGGGGAACAACGGTTTTGTATTCAAACCAGTAGTCAAAAATGTCGCCCATCAGGTAGATGGCTTCTGCATCACGGCCCGCCTCCCGGAGCCATTCGGCAAAGAGGAGTTCCCTTTCCCGGTTGTCCTTCAGCGCCGGAGCCCCCAGGTGTACATCAGAAATGAAATATGTTTTTTTTCCTTCCCGGATCAAAATATTCTGTTTTGGATCACCCGGCTGGTGGCAATCAGGTTTCAGGGTGTAAGGAGAATGACCCGTTGATGGGAACCAACGGTTACCGGAGCAGCTGCGACAGGGTTCTGTCGATGGCCGGGCCGGTGAGGTTCCTGGCGACAATGGCCCCTTCCTTATCGAGAAGGTAATTGAAGGGCACCGCCTGGATGTTGTACCGCATCACCGCCTCGATGCTCCCTTGCATGTCCCCCACATTGGTCCAGGTCAGCCGGTCCTTCTCAATGGCGTCCAGCCATAAGGCCCGGTCCTTGTCCACACTCACCTGGTAAATCTCCAGTCCCCGGTTTCTGTATTTCTGATAGATCTCCACCAGCACGGGATTGACGATCCTGGAATTCTGATCCACAGCCGACCAGAAATGGAGCAGCACATATTTCCCGCGAAAAGAGGAGAGGGGAATTTCCCGCCCCTGCGGATCGGGGAGCAGAATGTCGGGACTGTTTTCGCCGTGTTCGGCGATCAGCTGCCTTACTTTTCCCTCCCTTTCTTCGGCCAGAAGCTGAAGGGTGTTGGTGTACAGGGCTTTGACATGTTCTGATTCTGGGTAAAAGGAGTTGAGGGCCGAGGCGGCAACCCTCAGGGCATGCAGGTCACGCACCACATAGTTGTCGTCGTTGAATTTCTGATAAAGGGCCAGAACGCTGGCCATCGAAAAGGGATGCTCCGAGACGAACCGCGTGGAATAGTCCACCTGCTCGCTGACAATTTTATCGTAGGCCTCTTTCCATCCCGCCTTGAGGCTCTCAAAATCGGGGCTTTCGGCGTAAAGGGTGTAAAGTGACGAGATGGAATCGAGTTTCTGTTTGGTGGTATTCAGCTTGTAATTGAGTTCCTGCACCAGCAGGGAGCCCGGGGAGCCGGTCACCTTATAGTCGCGGGCCAGGCTGATGGCGTCGGCTTCAATAGTCACCTTCTCGGCCGAGTCGATCAGCAGGGTAATAAAGTTGTTCCCGTTAAGCCGCAGCAGGAAGAAGGTGGGCATCCCCACTTCATGCCTGATGGTGAATTCGCCTGAAGCGTTGATTTTTGCCGAATCGACAGGACGCACACTGGCCACCATCAACTCCTCCAGGTAAACGGTTCCCCCGGTGGCATTGGTAATTTTTCCCCTGATTTCGAATTTTCCGGGCTTGGAACATCCGGCCAGAAGAAGCAGGGAGAACCCGAGTGCTATTAGGGTAAAACGTCTCATTTTCGCGCTGTAGTTTTGGGCGGTAAAATTAATTAAAATCCACAGAGTCTGAAAAATCCGGTGCGAAGATAATAATTTTATATTTTTGGCACCCGTGACCGTATATGGTGAAACTGTATAATGACCTTTCCCGACTGAAGGCCGTCAGGCCGGTGGTGACCATCGGCACTTTTGACGGTGTGCATCTGGGGCATCGCAAGATCCTGGGGCGGTTGACGGAGATTGCCCGGGAAACGGGCGGTGAATCCCTGCTGTTTACCTTTTTTCCCCATCCCCGGCAGGTCCTCTCCCCTGAAGAACACAACCTGCGGCTGATCACCACCCTGGAGGAAAAGAGGGCTTTGCTGGAGCAGGCCGGCATCGACCATCTGGTCGTTTACCCTTTTACCCGGGAGTTTGCCGCCATGACCTACCGCGAATTTGTCAGGGACATCCTGGTGGGGCAAATCGGTACTTCCTCTCTGGTGGTGGGGTATGACCACAAATTTGGCCGCAACCGGGAGGGCGATTTTGAATACCTCAATGAATGTGCCCTCCATTACGGATTCAGGATTGAAAAGCTGGATCCCCTGCTGATCAATGAGGCGCATGTGAGCAGCACCCGCATCCGCCAGGCCCTGGAGGCGGGTGACATCGTCACCGCCAACCGTTACCTGGGCTATGCCTATGAATTGCACGGACGGGTGATCGAAGGTGAGAAGGTGGGCCGCAAACTGGGCTTTCCCACCGCCAATATAGAAGCCGCAGAAGTCCTCAAACTGATTCCCGGATACGGGGTATATGCCGTCAGGATCAGGGTGGCCGGGCAACACTGGGAGGGCATGCTAAACATCGGTACCCGCCCCACCTTCAACCAGAATGCCGACAACCGTAGCATTGAAGTGCATCTCTTTGGTTTTGAAGGCTCCCTTTACGGGGAAAAAATCACCCTGGTTTTCATCGATAAAATCAGAGAGGAACAGAAATTCAGCAGCATCGATGCCCTCGTGGAGCAACTCCATCGTGACCGGCAGCGGGCTCTTGAGATCCTGGGCCGCAGCTGATCCCTCTTATTCCCCTAACCTGAACTCACAGGAAATGGGCAGGTGGTCGCTGTAGGGTATGTCGTGGATCCTGAAATTATAACTCCGGAAAGCTTTGCTGTGCAGGATATAATCAATTCTGAAAGAGGGGAGTTTACCCACATAGGTGTGGCCGATTCCCTTTCCGGAGCAGACAAAGGCATCGCTCAGTTTCCCACGGGTTTTACGGTAGGCAAAGGAGGCGGGTGTGTCATTGAAGTCACCACAGACCAACACCGGATAGGGCGACTGCCTGATCTTCCGGCTGATCATCCTGGCCTGGGCGGCCCGCTTGATCATCGCCTGACGGTACTTCCCCGCCAGCTCCCGGTACTCGCGGAGATCCCTCTTCCGGGGAATCCCCGGATTCTCAATGACACTGTACCGGTCGGGATCGATCCGGTACGACTGCAGGTGAACATTGAAAATCCTGACGGTATCCTTGTTGATGACCACATCGGTACATATGGCGATGTTCCCTGATTTTTCAAACCTGATCTCCTCCATTTTCACGATGGGGTAGCTGGTCATGGTCACCGAGCCGATGGTACTTCCCGCCCGGGCGTACTGGTAGTGTGCGATGCGGGTGAACTGCCGTTTGGTTTCTTCCAGGTTAAACACCTTGTTGGTGCGTAGTTTGACCTCCTGGAGACAGATGATATCGGGTTCGTTTTCGCGCAGGAATCCCTTGATCACTTCGGCGAGTTCCCGGGAGGGATTATTGCCGGTTCCCGCAAAATTCTTGACATTGTAGGAAACCACGCTGATTTGTGCCCCGGAAGTTTCCTTTCCGCTGATCTGGATAAACCGGGTGAGGACTCCCCAGCCGGCGAGGATCACCACCAGGGAGATGAGGCCATAGCGGGGTTTGACCATCAGCCAGAACAGAATAAAGAGCAGGTTCAGGGCCAGGAGGTAGGGGTAGCCCAGGCCGGCGATCGAGGGGGCCCACCACCTGTCGGGAGGAATGTATTGCGCCAGGTAGGAGGCTACCAGCGCCAGTGCCGCCAGAATGTTGAAGGCCAGCAGTATATTTTTGGCGAGTGTTTTCAAAATGAGAAATAAAGCATCCTTTTTGCGGAGTGCAATTTAGTGAAAATGGGGAAATGTCGGTTTCCGGGGCCTCCTGTTTTTGCAGGGGTGGCGAAGGATCCCCCCTGGTGCCGGCCGTGAGGGGGAAAAAGGCCTGTTTCCCCGGGAAGAGGTTCCTTGTGCATGGCCGTGTCCCGGCCTTGAGGGGCAGACCCCGATAACCTGCCGTTTTAGCGCTGAGCCCTGACCATGCGGGGGTTACCGCTGAGGTCGCGGCGCAGTTCTACCCTGTGGAATCCGTATCCATGGAGGAGGCTGGTGATTTCCCCGCCGAAGCGGCGGTTGATCTCAAGAAAGAGTTCTCCTGCGGGGGAAAGCCATTGCCGGGCGAAGGCGGCGATGGATCGGTAATAAAGCAGGGGGTTCTCATCGGGTACAAAAAGTGCCGTGGCCGGCTCATATTCCAGGACATGGGCTTCCATCTCCGTTTTTTCACTGTGGGTGACATAGGGTGGATTGCTGACGATCAGTTCCGTGGTTTCCCAGCCAGCAAAGTTCTGCCAGTCGAGGATGTCGGCTTTGAAAAAGCGGGCGCCGGGGGGATTGGCCAGGGCATTGGCACGGGCTACGGCCAGGGCTTCCTCCGAGAGGTCGCACCCTTTGGCCTCGCAGCCCGGAAAGGCGCGGGCCAGGGCCAGGGCAATGCATCCGCTGCCGGTCCCCATGTCAAGAAGGGATGCGGGCGGGGCCTCCCGGGTGGAGATGATCCAGGCGGTGAGTTCTTCCGTCTCAGGACGGGGTATGAGCACCGCGGGGGTCACCTTCAGGGTGAGCTCCCCAAAGGGAACTTCCCCCAGGATATACTGGATGGGTTCCCTGTTTTTCAGGCGGGCAGCGATCTCCCGCGTGCGGGTGGCCTCCCCGGGTGTGAGAAGCTCCTCCCCGCGCAGAACCATGTCGGTCAGGGTCCATCCGCGCAAGGCGTGCAGAATCATCCGGGTGAACTCCCTGATTTCGGTTTCAGGGTAGAGCCCCTGTAATTCCTCCCTGAGAAATTGAATTGTCGCCTGCATTGTGTTATTTTTGGCAAAGTTATGGTTTTGCCCGGATGACGGAGCACGAAAAATACATGGAGCGGTGTCTGTGGCTGGCGGCTGCAGGGGCGGGGCAGGTGGATCCCAATCCGATGGTGGGGAGCGTGATAGTCTGTCGCGGCCGGATCATCGGGGAGGGTTTTCACCGGGAATACGGGGGGCCCCATGCTGAAGTCCATGCCGTGGCTTCCGTGACCCGGCCGGAACTCCTCCCGGAGTCGACCCTCTACGTCAATCTGGAGCCGTGTGCCCACCACGGGAAGACGCCCCCCTGCGCCGACCTGATTATTGCCAGGGGAATTCCCCGGGTGGTGGTCGGAACCAGGGATCCCTTTCCTTCCGTAAATGGGCGGGGCATTGAAAAACTGCGACATGCCGGGGTGGAGGTGGTAACCGGTATTCTGGAAGAGGAATGCCGGGAGCTGAACCGCCGTTTTCTGACCTTTCATGAGAAGGGAAGGCCCTGGGTGATCCTGAAGTGGGCCCAAAGCGCCGACGGGTTTATGGACAGGGAGCGGCAGGAGGAGGAAATGGGCCGCCCGGTGTGGATTACAGGAACCGACGCCCGGAGGCTGGTTCACCGCAGCCGTGCTCAGGAAGCCGCCATCCTGGTAGGCAGGATCACCGCCGAAACCGACAATCCGGCACTGACCACCCGGGATTGGAGTGGGCCCCATCCCCTGCGGATGGTCCTGGACCCCTCGGGGCGGCTGCCACACCACCTCCGCCTCTTTGACCTTTCCACCCCTACCGTGGTCGTCACCCAACACCCCTGGTCCGAAAAGGAAAACCTCTCCTTCCTGAAGGTTTTTCCCGGAGAGGACCTTCCCTCCCGGATACTGGAGTACCTCAGGGCAGCCCGCAAACTGTCGCTGATCGTGGAAGGGGGAAGGAATACCCTTCAGGGCTTCCTCGACGCAGGATTATGGGATGAGGCCCACGTCTATACCGGCCGCGTCTGGTTCGGAAAGGGAATCCCTGCACCCCGGGCCGGAGGAAAATCCGTGGCCATGGAACCCCTTGGCGACAGCCTCCTCACCGTATTGCGCAATCCCCACCCCAAATAAAGGCTCCCTGACTTCTACGCCCTCACGCTCCCTTTCACAGAGTGCTCTCCTTTTCGGCTCCTTTCCCAAACATTTGCAGCAGAAAGCGCGCCTTTACACTGAACTGCCCTGATAACTTGCATCGCATCCATGCCTGTATGGCATGTTTTCTCTGAACACCGGGCTGATCCTTCTTATGTCATCTTCCGGCCGCCACGTCACAACACTTCCGCAGGCTATTTCCCCTTCCGGTTCAGTCCATGATCACATTCCCGTCACCGGCGACATTCCCTGGGGAAGGATGGGAATGCCCAGTTCCTTCTCCACATACTGGAAGTAGTAAAAGAGTTTGTGGTTGATTTCCAGTCCGTAGTCGACCAACGGGTCATACCCGATGATGGTTTCGAAGATGCGGCTGTGCCGGGGGGAAGTTGCTTTCATGTTCCACTCGGTCACATATTGCCGGTTCCAGCTTTCATAGTACGACTGGGAGTGAAACCAGGCGGGACGGCTACGTGTGAGGAACCAGGTTTCGAAGCCGGGATCCAGGACAATCAGCTCATAGCTGGTGGAATCTTCACCGGCTGTGTCGGGCGTGAGGGCTACTGTTCCGGCTTTACGGCTACCTGCGCAGGCGGCCAGAAGGAGGAGAGCCAAACATAATATGGGAATGGTTTTCTTCATACCCCGTTATACGGAAACAGGGACGGGAGGTTCCCCGGGCGGGGCTGCCTGATCCCTCTTCCTTCAGGGTCCGTTGCGGCGGATGGCAGCGGGATTCCCCCATTTTTTCCCGGTTATTCGGCGAGGGTGAAACGGAAACTGACCCCGAAATTGGTGTTGGAGGTGTCGAAAGATCCCACGAACGGCTGGTTGATCACCTTATCGTAATACACCCGGAGCTGGAACCGGTCGCTGAGCATATAGTCGGCGGTGGTCTTAATGGTCACGGCATTCTGCCCGGCGGTGAGCTGATCGGTATTTTCCACCAGTTTTCTCAGCACGGTTTTGTTTTTCCGGAAGGAGAGGTCGGCGCGCAGGGTGAGGTCGTTGGAATAGGAGCGCTGGGAATTTTTGGTTTTGAGGATGAGGTCCATCCGTGTGAACCGGTAACCCAGGCCGACGATGTATTCGTTGCTGAGGACCTCGGTGAGCTGGTTGTTGGCAAACGACAGGGCCATGGAGCGGGTGCGTTTGATTTCCCCGCGGGTGGTCAGGTCGTTGATCCAGGTGATGTCCATGTTGATCAGGGGACTGAAGGTTTCGTTGATGCTCACCGAATTGAATTCCCATGCGGGAAGGAAATTGTTCTGGATGTCGCGGACATAGCTGAAGCCGTCGTTGTCGGCCTGATAGTTAAGGTTTGTGAGGAAGGATCCCACGGTATAACTGGAGCGGTAGGCATGGGTAAAGGCCATGGTTTTCATCACCTTGTTGAAGGCGGGGATTTTGGAGACCATTCCTTCATACTGAACCCTCCAGTTGGGGCGGATGTATTTGATGGAGGGGAACATGTTCAGGGAGACCCGGTGGGGGTCGGCGCCCTGGTAGGCGGCCAGGAAGGCGGGGACCAGCACCTCTGCGGAGGTAGGGCCGTAGCCGTCGGGGAACCCTGTTTCGGGGTTAACGGCTGTGGGATCGTAGCCGTTGGCGGCAGGCCGCCGGGCCGCGAGCCTGCGGGCAATGATGATCCTGTAATCCTTCAGATTCTCAAAGGCTTCCGACTGGTGGACCTCCTCCCTGCCGATGGCAAAGAAGGCCGTTCCCCAGGAGAGCACCGACATGCTGAAGTTCCCCCGTTCGGTGAAATTCTCGGCATTAAAACGGCTGTTGACGGGGTCATAGTTGTAGAATTCGCTGATATTTTTAGACATGGCGCGGTCGGCATTCACGTCGATGCGCAGGTCGGGGAGTGGTTCGATGTCGGCACGCACTGAAATCCGTTCATTGCTGGTGAACTGGAAGGGGGTGTTGAGGACCGGATCGGTAGTCAGCCAACCTCTCTGGCCTGCACTGTGGGCGAACTGGCGGTCCTGCCATCCCATGAGGAAGGGGAGGCCAGGGGCATAACTGCTTCCCGGGGAGGATCCGAAGAGACCCTGTTCGGGAGTATACACGCCCCCGCCCAGGAAGGCCGGCTCGGGAAGGTACCCCGGGAGAACCGACCCTCCGGTCAGGTTGTAGGTCACCGACAGGTTCCTGACCCCTGTGGCCATGCGCAGGGCCACATCGAATATCTCGCGCAGCAGGTCGCTTTCCACCTTCCCGGTGACCTGGATGCTGGCCGTGGCCACGCTGTCGGGAGTGGTGAACTCCACATTGTCCTTGTCGATTTTCCGGGTTTTGCCGGTGACGGTTTTGCCGTCGGCAGAGGTGACCTTAAGGGACACCTCCTTCACGCCCAGTTTGTGGTTGATGGTCACCGGGATTCCGGGCCGGAGGGTCACGTTGGCCTGGTTGAAAACAGGAGCCTCCTTTTCTTCGGGCCGCGGCCTGACCTGCTGCTGCGCCCTCCGCTCCGATGCCGACGATGCGCCCTGCTGTCCCATACGGCCTCCGTATCCTCCGTAACGGCCCCGTCCCGTGTTCTGGAATTTGGTGTCCAGTTTCTGGAGATAGGGGACCTTGTTGTAAAGCGAGGTGAGGTTGATATTCCCCATCAGGCTTATATTCCGGGAATTCTGGATGACGTTGCCCAACCTGACGGTGTCGGCGGTGACCGGCCCGGCCTGCCAATTGTAAGAACCCTGGTAACGGGCGGTGGCGGTCATGAAATTGAAAGCCTTGATCAGGTTCAATGGCACCGTATAGGTGAGATTCACATCGTGGTTGTACAGGACCGGGCGGCCCATGGCCATCAGGTTGGAAACCAGTGAATCGCGTTTCCATTCATAGTCGTCATCACGCCGGTTGAAACGACCTTCCGGCTCATCAATACGGTTGGTGCCGTGGGAGGAGAAATCGGCCTTCAGGTTCCGCGTGATGTCATAGATCAGGTCGAAATTGCGGTTCCACAGGAAATCCTTTTCAAAGGTCTTGGGAAGGATAAAGCCAGGATTGGTGATGTTGCGGGCCTGGATTTCATTGTACCTGCGGTACAGATCGGTTCTGAAGGAGATCTGGGTGGGCAGGGGGTAAAGGTTGAAATCACCGATCAGCTTCAGGGGCCCTTTCTGGAGGAGTTTGACCTTGGAGAGGGGGCTCCACAACTCGGGGCGGGTGTTGAAGTTGTAGGAGAGCATTCCCCTGTAGATTTTATCGACGTTGTATTCGGTGTTGATGTTACGCTTGAAGATTTCATTATAGGAGTATGTCAGGGCGAAATTCCCCGGGCTCCAGAGTTTGGCGGGTTTGGGGTTTTCGGGCTGGGGGTCGACTCGTACGTTGGTGAAGTTGAGGCTTTTGCGCACCACCAAATCCTGGGCGATATGGCGCAGGGAGTCGCGTTCATGACGGCTGTCGGTGCGTTCGAGGTTTTCCTTCAGCTCAATGTCGGGGTTGGTGGGGTCATACTTGGGCATGGTATTGCTGCGCGAGTAGCCATAATAGAGGGGGATGTTCACGCCCGCTTCCTTCGGGAAGAAACGCCCCAGGTCGATCGAGGAGGCGATGTCGTACTCGGTGAGGTTGTCAATGCTGCGCTGGTTGACGTTTTGCTGGATACTTCCGAAGCCTGCGGTACGGGTTCTTCCGGCCATGGTAATGGTTCCCAGATCGGCCAGACGGGCTGTCATGCGCGCATTGGCTGCCCATCCGCCCTGTTCGTCGAACTCGGAAAGCCTTAACTCGTTGACCCAGACTTCCACGGATCTGGGTCCCGTATTGATAGGTCTCTTCCTGTTACGGATCCCCATCATCATCACCTGTACATTCCCCAGATTGGGCGACCCTTTCACCTTGACCAGGTTTTTATTGTTGTTCCAGCCCTGGTGGCGCTGCTCATAGACATCCATGATTTTCAGCCTCGAGTTGGCCTTGCGCAACTCGGCATCCCGGTCAAGTTTCGCATTGGTGAAAAGTTCCAGGGGCACATCCAGGCGGTTGGCTTCGGGCCATACCTCCAGCCGGTCGGCTTCAATCTCCCCGTTGTAACGGCCTGCTGGGGTCAGCTTCAGCGGAATCTCATACTCGTAATAGTTGTAGTTATAGTCCGATCCCATCCTGATAAAGAACACCAGCTCATCGTCCTTGATGGGATAGCCGTCCATCTCCTCGGCATGGATCTCCATTTTAAGCCTTTTATAGCGGCGGAAGTCCATGTACAGGCTTTTATAGGCCGCCCGGGCGTCGCCCTGCTCCAGTCCGGTCACCTTCATGACCATCGACTGTTCATTAAGCTGGCGCAACTGCGGGTTGGCAGGGTCGATCACCCTGTCGATGCCTGAGGGGAGGATATAGTTCACGGGCGATTTACCGCCGTTCTCCTCGATGTTCACCGCTGAAATGTCAAAAGCGGTCTCCGGAGTCTCCGGCGTGCCCTCCTCGGTCAGCGTCCGCGTATACCGGCGCCAGTCGGCCCTGACCAGATCCAGCGTCGCAAAACGCAACACCACCGGATCTTCAAACCCGTTGAGGAATAGCCTCAGAAACCTGATCGACTTGAAATCGGAAATAGTGCCGAAAACCTGGTCGTATTCCCTGACCGGGATCTTGAACTGATACCACTTCACCTCCCCGATGTTTCCGTTTTTGAGTTGTACCCTGCTCCGCTTGATATCGTTGATGTAGTTCTTTCCCAGTTCCATATCTTCCCTGCGAAGGCTCACCCGGTACTGGTAGTATCTTTCGTACTCATTGAGGGTGTTGTCGTTGTTGATATCTTCCATATCGGGAAGTGTGGAGGCGGAGGTGGGGTAGGATTCGGGCGACATTTCGGAGGTAGGAGAGTTCCCCTCTGGCCCGTTGAACCGTTTGTACCGTTCCAGGATGCTCAGCTCCTGATCGTCGTAATCTGATCCCCTGTAGTAGTGGTAGTTGTCTTTGGAGGGGTCTTTGGCGATTTCGTCATAGACTTCGGAAGAGACCACCGATCTGAGTTCTTCGAGGTAATCTTTGAAGAAGCTGTTTTCGTCGGTGTCGTTGAGGCCGTCGAAACCCAGGTCCTGGTAGATGCGGGAACCGGGGTTGTTGTCGAAGGCGCTGACCAGGGATTGTTGTTTGGAGATGCGTCCCCAGACGGTGGTATCCAGGTTGGTCAGGGTGGCCGAGGTAGGCAGGCCGTTTTCGAACGACTTGCGTCCGTCGCGAAGGATGTCTTCCGAGATGTCGCCCAGGTTGAAGTAGAGGTCACCCCCGGTGGTCTCTCCGATGGAGTCGTTCACGAAAGGGTCCATCATCCAGAATTCGATGAATTCAATGTTGGCGGTTTCGAAGTCGCTGTTTTCGATTTTGCGCATGATACCGCCCCAGCGGGAGGCCGGGTCGCGGAGGGTTCCGTCAGGGGCCACCCCTGCGGAATAGAGTGAAGGACGGGTATCGTAGTTGTAGGGCCCTTTTTCTCCGGGGTAAAAGGCCAGGTCAAACATAGAGATGTTGGTGGGCTGCCCGACCGGCGATTCCTTGGCGGGGAAGATCTCCTTTTCGAAGACTTCACGTACCAGGTGGTTGGACTGCTGGTCCTTGTCGTTTTTGATATGGCCGGGGGTAAGGGTGCTGCTGCGCAGAAAGAGGGGATCAATGATATACCAGGCCAGCAGGGCCCTGTTGAAGCCAAACTCCCGCTGGTTGGCCAGGTTACCCTCGGGAAAGAGGGGCTGGTTCTGGGGGGTGCTGGCCAAAACCCACGACTGGCGGGCTTTCAGGTCGATGGAGGTCTTGGTGCCTTCAAAGTCGTCGATGTAGGCGTTGCCGCTTTTTTCGATGACCCGCGAGTGACCGGGGATGAGCTGGGCAAACTCGGCTTCGAAGTCAATGGCCGAAGGAGCCTTGGTACTGATCAGGGGAAGCTTGTCGATAGCCCGGGTGATCAGCTGGCTTTCGGCCGAAAAACGGGCATCGAGGCCCAGCATCAGGTTGGAGATCGGGTCCATGCCGTAATTCACTTTCTGGGTCAGGGGCCTCTCCTGCATGTAAAGGGCGGTGGCCCCCAGGTTGAACCGGTCGGAAAAAGCGTAGTTGGCATGGGCCCCCAACAGACTCTTCCGCTGCATGGAGAAGAGATCCTCACTTTCCGTCGACACCTGGATGGGCGTTCCCGCCTCCAGTAATCCGGGGTTGATGACCGTTACCCTCCCCAAGGTGTAATCGACTGTATAGTCTACATTTTCAACGAGTTCGCGCCCTCCGGCGGTTACCTTCACCGACCCCTGGGCCAGATTGAATGACCCCACCATGATGTCAGAACTCGATGATCCCTTGTAACTGCCCGTGAGCCTGTACTTGTTATGTTCGGCATCCTGCTCGGCTACCGTTTTCGTCGAATCGTAAAGCGACCGGTAGGTGTACTTGTCAATAAGCTCCAGGTCCTGGAGAGAATCGGCCAGGTGGCTGCCGAAAGGCTCCAGCACCGGGAAAATAATCCTCCCCGAGGAGGAGTGGACCGTGATCCCCTCAATATAGTCGAAAACTCCGTCACGGTAAGGATCCTGCTGCTTGTTGAGTTTGTCGAGGTTCATGACGTTCAGCAGGATATTCCCCTTGATTCTTCCTTCCGGGATATAGTTGATGTAAGTCCCGGTGGAATCGTTCATATAGACCACGTTAAAGTTGAAATCGGTGCTGCTGAGCTGGTAGGCATTGAGGTTGTAGACGTTTTTCATCATCAGGTTCCAGGTGGGGAGCCCGGGGGAGAGGTTGGTCCCCTTGATCAGCTTGAGGATCAGGGTTTGCGGGGCGTCGATCCCGTCGGTAGAAAACTCTCCAACCTGAAAGACCTGGCCGTTAACCGTGTAGTTGTAAGCCACGGCCAGAATTTCGTCGTTGTTAAGGGCGGTGTTGAGGGAGATGTACCCCAGTCTCTGGTTAAGGGTGTATTCCGATTCGGTGAGTTTGCGGGCCTGTTCGATTTTCTCGAAGTCGCGGCCTCCCACGAAGTCATTCCCGAACAGGGCCATCACCGGGGTGATGGACTGGATACTGCGGATGCCATTGTAGGTGGTGGCCATCTCCTGGTAGAGGCCGTTGGCCCCGTTGTTGGGGTAAATACTGGCGGGAAAGGGCTGGCCGGGAGTTTGCTGAAAGCCTGGCACCGGGTTGTATACATGGGGGTTGTGTTCTCCCAGGTCCTGAAGGGCCAGAATATTGCGCGATTCCGTGAAATTCCCCGATTTATTGGTCACCCACACCTCGATCTTATTGATGGTGACCCCCGACCTGATCACCGGCAGCGAACGGAGGGATTCATCATAATTGTCACGGAAATACTGGGAGAGGAAGAAGTGGCGGTTGGCGTCGTAGTCGGTGGCCGAAATTTCGAAGTTGGTCACCTGGGCTCCCCCTTCGGTTTCCACGGTTTTGGTCTCCCCCTTATGCTGCGAGAAAAGGGTGGTGAGGGTCAGCTTCCCGAACTGCATCTCGGCTTTCACCCCGAAGAGGTTGGAGGCTCCCGTGATCAGCGATCCGCTCAGGGGCAGCGATACGTTTCCGGCCTCGATTCTTTTAATGATTTCATCCTCTTCACCGGTGTACTCGAGGTTCATCTTATTCTCATAGTCAAAGGTCGCCTCGGTGTTGTAGTTGACCCGCATGTTCATCTTGGTGCCGATCTGGCCCATGACGTTCATCTGGATCTTCTGGTCGAAATCAAAGGTGGGCACCTTACGGAGCCTGACGGGAATGGCAGGGTTGTCGGTTTTATTCACCTGGTAGCCAAAGCTCACCTCCACATACCCCTGGGGCTTGATGTTGATGGTATTGCCTCCGAAAATCCGGTTGAAGGCTTCACTCTGGATGGTGAGCCCGGGAATGAGCCCCCCGCTCTTTTCCATTTCGGAGAGGTTCTGCCGCTGCCGCCAGTAATCACTGACCGACTTGCGGAAATCATAATCGACATAGTCGTCGAGTGACATGGTCTGGGGCAGCCGGTAATTGAGGGTTCCCACCTTTTCATAAAAGACGTACTGCCCGGTTACCGGGTCATATTCCACCTGGCGGCTGATGTTCTGTGGTTTTTTCAGGAACAGGGAGGTGGTGTCGGGATGGTCGGGATGGCCGAAGGCGGGCTGATCCCGGAATGGAAAGGGCAGGGGAACGGTGGTGTCCTGCCGGGTGGTATCGGCCTGCCACAAGGCTGCCTCCCTGACAGAGGAAAGGTCGCGGGGATAGGCCTCAGCCCTGGAGCCAACTCCCCCGGCGAGCGAATAGAAAAAAACAATGACTGTGAGCAGCAGTATATTTCTGACGACCTTGTGCAATCTCATCCAACCCGTTATAACCTTTTAAGTGTAAGCTTGATCATGGTTTCCACGCCGGCTTCGGGGTTTTCCCTGCAAACCCTGGCCAGTGCCGTTTCCGCTTCTTTCCGGCCAAAACCGAGCATTACCAATGCTGATAACGCTTCATTCCGGGAGGTATTGCTCTCAGGCACTAAAATTTGTTCGGACGGGGCCCCTTTGGCTACCTTGTCTTTCAGGTCGATGATGATCCGCTGGGCGGTTTTGATACCGATGCCTTTGACCGACTTCAGGAGCGTGACATTCTCGGCGGCAATGGCCGTCATGATCTCGTCGGGAGATAGCGAGGAGAGCATCATCAGGGCCGTGGCGGCACCCACCCCGTTCACCGACAACAGGTTTCTGAAAAGTTCACGTTCCGGTTTCCCGGCAAACCCATACAAAAGATGGGCATCCTCCCTGACCACGAAATGGGTGTAGACCAGGGCCTCCTTTTTCCCGTGGAGGGCGGTGTAGGTATTCAGGGATATGGCAATGAGAAATCCTGTTCCACCTGTGCGGAGAACCACGAAGGTGGGGTTTAATTCCGTAATTTCCCCCTCAATGAATTCATACATGGCTTATGGGTCAGAGTTGGTCTTCATTGGCGCCCAGATCAATGCTTTCGTCGACCTGGTTGGGATTGATGTCGAATTTCTTCAGGGGATCGCGGGAGATCTCCCTGTATATCTGGCGGTTTTTATGGATATCGATGGCCAGGTAAAGGGCTTCCCTGAAAGAATCGGGGGAGGCTTTGTCTTCGCCGGCGATGTCATAGGCGGTTCCGTGGGCCGGAGAGGTCCTCACCACCGGCAGTCCTGCGGTGTAATTGACCCCCCTCTCAAAGGAAAGGAGCTTGAAGGGGATAAGTCCCTGGTCGTGATACATGGCCAGAATGGCATCAAAACGGGTGTAGTTGCCTGAGCCCCAGAATCCGTCGGAAGGATAGGGACCCATGGCGGTGATGCCCTCGTTGCGGGCCTGTTCCATGGCCGGCAGTATGATCTCCACCTCCTCCTTGCCAATCAGTCCGCTGTCGCCGGCATGGGGGTTCAGCCCCAAAACGGCAATGCGGGGATTGGTGACCTGGAAATCTTCCTGCAGGCTCCTGTGGATGACCCGCAGCCGGGAAAGGATTTTCTTGCGGGTGATCTGCCGGGGGACATCCATCAGGGGAATGTGCCCCGTGACCACCCCCACCCTGAGGTTTTCACCGACCATCAGCATCACCACATCATCGGACCGGAACTGCTGGGCCAGATATTCGGTATGCCCGGGGAAGTTGAACTGGCTGCTCTGGATGTTGTATTTGTTAATGGGCGCCGTCACCAGCACGTCAATATGCCCTTTCTGGATGTCGGCCACTGCCCTCTCCAGGGCCATCAGCGACGATTCCCCCGCCGAAGGCGTCGACTTGCCCAGTTCCACCCTGATGTTCTCATCGATGCAGTTGATGATATTGACCTTGTTGGCGGCGGCTTCCTGGGGATTCCGAATATGGTTGTAACTGATGTGCTCCACATTGAGGGCCTTGCGGTGATACGCGGCCACCTTGGGCGATCCGTAAATGACGGGGGTGCACATCTCCAGCATCCGGGGCTCCATCAGGGTCTTGATAATCACTTCGTATCCAATGCCGTTGATATCCCCGTGGGTAATGCCGACCTTTATTTTCGTATTGTAAACCATAACTTCTGGTAATTAGATCATTTTCAAATTGTGAGGGGCAAATTTACGCTTTTATTTGATTCTTTTCAAGAAGCGGTAGAGCAGGCGGACGGCACATCCGGTGGCCCCTTTGGGGCGGTAGCCGTCGCGTTCAAAGAGGAAGGCCGGTCCGGCAATGTCGAGGTGGATCCAGGGATAGGCGGTGAAGTGGCGGAGGAAATGGCCGGCGACGATGGTCTGGCCTTCGCGGCTGCCCAGGTTGGAGAGATCGGCGATATCCGATTTAAGGGGTTGGGCGAATTCTTCCCACAGGGGAAGTTCCACGATACGTTCATAGACTTCCTCCCCGCATTCGCGGAGTGGTTCCATCCATTCGGGGTGTTCCGACATGGCGCATATGCCGTGGCTGCCGGCGATGATGGAGGCGCCTCCGGTCAGGGTGGCCACATCGATGACCAGCATAGGATCGTATTTGCGGGCGTAGCTCAGGGCATCGGCCAGGATCAGCCTTCCTTCGGCATCGGTGTTGAGGACTTCGACGGTGGTGCCGTCATACATGGTGATCACGTCGCCGGGGGTGATGGCGTTTCCGTCGGGGCGGTTGTCGGTGGCGGGAATCAGTCCCACCAGATAAAGGGGGAGCCGGTTGCGGGCAGCGGCTACGAGGGCGGCGGCAATGGCCGCAGCCCCTGCCATATCGCTTTTCATATAATCCATGGACTTGGGCGTGGGCTTCAGACTGAGCCCTCCCGTGTCAAAGACCACTCCCTTTCCTACCAGTACCACCGGTTTGTCGTTGAGGTGGCCCTCCGGCTTGTACTCCATGACCGTGAAGGTCGGCGGATCGACACTCCCGCGGTTGACCGCCAGAAGACCTCCCATCTTGAGGGCTTCGATTTTTTGCCTATGGAATACCTCGGTGGTGACACCCGCACCCGATGCCTCGATGCTGACCGCCCCGGCCAGGTCGGCGGCCGTCATCCGTGACAACGGCTCGTTTACCAGATCACGGGCCCAGCATACCGCTGCCGCTACCGTTTCCAGTTCTTCCAGCTCCGCCACTGTAATCCCCTCATCGAGGATCTCCAGGGTGCCGGGCATGAAATCCTCCTTTTCCTTTTTATAACGCGAAAAGGTATACCCCCCCAGGAGAAACCCTTCGGCAAAAGCCAGCGTCGCGGCCGTCCCGGAATCACCGATAACCGCCACTTTCTCACTTTTTTCCCTGCGGATGGTCTCTGCCCAGGCGGCCCCCGCCTTCCGGAAGCTTTCGGCCAGGGCCGCCGGCTCTTTCCCGGAATGAGGTCTCACCAGAAGAATAAACTCAGGCAGCCTGTGCAACAGCAGAAAATCGGTTTTCGGGGGCAGCGCCTCCCAGCGGGCTTTCTCGGCACCGGTCAGCGCCACCGGCAGCCTGCCGGCGTCTCCCACCAAAACGGCCAGAGAACTATTTTCGGGAATCTCCGTTATTTTTACCAGTTTTGTTGCCATAAGATCATGCGGGTTTCAGTGCCTAAATGTAACAAAAAATGAACAAGGAGAAGTTGTTTTACCGGGCGCTCGCAGGTGAGGCCCTGGGTGTGGACGAGGGGCTCTGGTTGTATGAAGAGGCGCCGGGAGGGGAGCTGATGGCTGTGGCCGATGAGATCCGCCGCCGTCAGGTGCCCGGCGACAGGGTGGGGTGGATTATTGACCGGAATATCAATATCACCAATGTGTGCATATCAGGATGCAAGTTCTGCAATTTCCACTGCAAAAAAGGGGATGAGGCCGCCTATATCACCACCCTGGAGGAATATATCCCTAAAATTGAGGAGTTGTTCCGGGCCGGGGGGCGTCAGGTACTCCTGCAGGGAGGGATGCATCCCCAGCTGGGTCTCGGTTTTTACACCACGCTGTTCCGGCAGCTGAAGACGCGTTTCCCTGCGCTCAAACTGCACGCCCTGGGCCCTCCGGAGGTGGTTTTCATCGCCCGCAAGGAGCGTAAACCGTATCGTTTTGTACTGGAGGAACTGGTCAAAGCCGGTCTGGAGAGCCTTCCCGGTGCGGGAGCTGAAATCCTTTCCGACAGGGTGCGCAGCCTCATCTCCCCGGGGAAGTGCAAGACGGAGGAGTGGCTCAACGTGATGCGTGAAGCCCATAAAATGAATCTGGTGACCTCGGCGACCATGATGTACGGTCATATCGAGACGGCCCGGGAACGGATCGAACATCTGGTACACCTGCGGACAGTTCAGGAGGAGAAGCCAGAGGGTGCCTCCGGTTTTGTCACCTTTGTGCCATGGCCCTTCATGGATGAGGGCACGGAACTGCAGAAGCAGGGGATCCGCAACCGGAGCAGCGCGCATGATTACCTCCGGTTGGTGGCCATCAGCCGGATCATGCTGAACAATATCCGGAACATTCAGGCGTCATGGCTCACGGTGGGGGCTGTGACAGGGCAGCTGGCCCTTCACGCCGGAGCCAATGACTTCGGCTCCATTATGATGGAGGAAAATGTGGTTTCCAAAGCCGGGGCACGTTACAGCTTCGATGCCCGGGGTATTCAACAGGCCATACGCGACGCCGGTTTCCAACCCCGATACCGCAACCAGGCTTACCAGGACGACACCCTTTGGGAAGATTAGAAGATTAGAAGGTCAGAAGGTCAGAAGGTCAGAATGAGGAATCGGGGCTGGAAGCGTGAAGGCCTAAGGGATGATATTCAGCTTTTTGCCGGTACGGATAAAGGCTTCCACGGCCTTGTCAATCTGTTCTTCGGTGTGTGCCGCCGATATCTGCACGCGGATGCGGGCTTTTCCGCGGGGCACCACCGGAAAGACGAATCCGATCACATAAACTCCTTCCTTCAGGAGTTCATCAGCGAAGCGGATGGCTTTGGGTTCGTCGTAGATCATGACCGGGATGATGGCGGTATTTCCTTTGACCAGGTCAAATCCGGCGGCTTCCATCCGGGTGCGGAAGCGGTTGGCCTTGTGCATGACGCTGTTGGGGAGCTCGGAGCTTTCCTCCAAAAGCTGGATGGCTTTCATGGTGGCTCCCACGGTAGCCGGTGCCAGGGTATTGGAAAAGAGGTATGGCCGTGACCGCTGCCTCAGCATTTCGATGATCTCCTTTCTTCCCGAGGTGCAGCCTCCGTTGCCGCCGCCCATGGCCTTTCCGAAGGTGGTGGTGATGATGTCCACTTTGCCCATCAGTCCGTAGTGCTCGGCGGTTCCGCGGCCTGTGGCCCCGATGTATCCGGTGGCATGCGAATCATCCACCATGACCAGGGCGTCATACTTCTCACAAAGGGCTACGATGTCAGGTAGCTTGCAGATATCGCCGTCCATGGAAAAAACCCCGTCGGTGACCACCATGCGGTAAGTGGCCGATTGGGCCTGCTGCAGACAGTTCTCCAGTTCGGCCATATCGGAATGCCTGTAACGGAACCGCTGTGCCTTGCACAACCTTACCCCGTCGATGATGGAGGCATGGTTGAGCTCGTCAGAGATGATGGCACTCTCCTCTCCCAGCAGCGGCTCAAAGATCCCCCCATTGGCATCAAAGGCGGCACAATAGAGAATGGTGTCTTCAGTGCCCAGAAACTGTGAAACGCTCTGCTCGAGATCCTTGTGGATCTGTTGTGTGCCGCAGATAAAACGCACCGAGGATAACCCGAAACCCCAGTCGTTCATGATCTCCTGTGCTGCACTGACCACCGCAGGATGCGAGGCCAGTCCCAGATAGTTGTTGGCACAGAAATTCAGCGCCCGCTCACCCGTGTTCAGGGTGATCTCCGCCCCCTGGGCCGAGGTGATGATCCTTTCGGTTTTGTATAATCCCTGTTCCTTCAGGCCTTCCAGTGTTTTCACCAGGTCCTGCTTCATTTTTCCGTACATAGCCTTTCCATTTGTAAAATCAAACGGCAAATTAATAAAAAGATGTCGTTTTATTTCGTGATAAATGGCAGGCGCCGCATTTTGTGTCAAATGAAGTGCTGACAGCGGATCCCAGGGTAAATGACCTTTACGGGAATCATTTCTCTTCCGTCGTTTTGCCTATCTTTGCGCCAAATTTGAAAGCAATGAGTGATAGGAGAGTTCGCGTGCGCTTTGCACCCAGTCCGACCGGTCCCCTCCATATGGGTGGGGTGAGGACCGCTCTGTTCAATTACCTGTTTGCGCGGAAACATGGTGGTGATTTTCTGCTGCGCATTGAAGATACGGATCAGACGCGTTATGTTCCGGGGGCAGAGGAGTATATCGTGGAGAGTCTCCGTTGGTGCGGACTGGTTCCCGACGAAGGGCCGGGGTTCGGGGGGGCGTATGGGCCCTACCGGCAGAGCGAACGCAAGGATATTTATGCCGGGTATGCCCGTCAGCTCGTGGCGTCGGGATGGGCATACACCTCTTTTGATACGCCTGCCGAACTGGATGCTTACCGTGCGGAGGCTGAAGCTGCCGGCCGCACCTTCTCCTACGGGCCGGCCACCCGCATGGGACTTCGTAACTCATTGTCACTTCCCGCCTCCGAGGTCCAACGCCTCACCGGAGCCGGAGAACCCTACGCCATCCGCTTTAAAATGCCCGAAGATCTCGATGTGACCGAGGAGGATCTCATTCGCGGCAGCGTCACCTTCAACACCCGTGAACTCGACGATAAAGTGTTGTTCAAATCAGACGGCATGCCCACCTACCATCTGGCCAACGTTGTTGACGACCACCTCATGGAGATCTCCCATGTCATCAGGGGAGAGGAGTGGCTGCCCTCACTCCCCTTGCACATCCTGCTTTACAGGGCTTTCGGCTGGGAAGAAACCCGCCCGCGCTTCTCGCACCTGCCGCTGATCCTCAAACCCCAGGGCAAGGGCAAACTGAGTAAACGCGACGGCGACAAAATGGGATTCCCCGTCTTCCCCCTGCTCTGGAAAGATCCCGAAACGGGAGAACACTACCGGGGATACCGTGAGGATGGCTATTTTCCAGAGGCATTCCTCAACCTGCTGGCTTTGCTGGGATGGAATCCCGGTACCGATCAGGAGATCTTCACCCTGGCGGAGATGGCCACCAGCTTCAGTCTCGAAAGGGTAGTCAAGTCAGGATCCCGGTTTGATCCCGAAAAGGCCCGCTGGTTCAACCGGCAGTATCTTCAGAAAAAAAGCGCACAGGAGTTGGCCCGCCTGGTGGTTCCCATCCTTTATGCCAAAAATATCACCGTCACCCTGGCCACCGTGGTGGCCGTGGTGGAAGAGATCAAGGAAAGATGTGACTTTGTTGGTGACTTCTGGGAGCAGGGCCGCTATTTCTTTGAAGCCCCCGCAGAATATGATGAAAAGGCGGTCTCTAAACGCTGGAAACCAGGTATTCCCGCGGCAGTGGAAGAAATCACCGGCCTCTTCAGCACAGCCACGGTGTGGGAGGCCGCTCCCCTGAAAGAAGAGTTCTCAGCTTTCATGAATGAAAAAGGTTACCATTTCGGGGATGTCATGAACGCCCTCCGCATCTGTCTCGTTGGCGGAAACGTAGGCCCCGACCTCTTCCGGATATGCGAACTCCTGGGTAAAGCAGAAACCCTTGCACGCCTCTCCACCGCCCTCCGTAAACTGGGCCCCGGCCACTAAGATTCCGGATTGCGGAATGGCGTCGGTGATCCGGGATTGGAAATTCCAGACTCAGTATTCCAGATTCGGAATTCCTGTATTCCTTGTTCTGATCTTCTGACCGTCTGATTTTCAGGATTCTAGAAGCAGGAGCTGTTGTCCCAGCAATGGGTGCAGACCTTTTCTTTGGGCAGGCCGATGGCGCCGACCAGGTCGTCGAGACGCTGGAATTTGAGGGTGGTGAGGTTGAGATTCTTGCGGATGGTGTCGGTCATGGCCTGGTATTCCGGGGTATCGGGGTCTTCGTACCGGGTGATGTCTCTGTTTTTTTCCCCTTCGAGGCTTTTAATGGCTTTACGGGTGGCCAGTTCCGTGGTTTTCCTGGAGCGGGAGAAGTTGAGGAATTCGCAGGGGTAGAGCAGCGGGGGGCAGGCCACCCGCATGTGGATTTCGCGGATTCCGGCTTCATAGAGGTCGCGTGTGTTGCCGATGAGCTGGGTTCCCCTGACGATGGAGTCGTCGCAGAATATCCCTGATTTACCGCCTACCAGGGAGCGGTTGGGGATCAGTTTCATTTTGGCCACGAGGTTGCGGATTTCCTGGTTCTGGGGCATGAAACTACGGGGCCAGGTGGGGGTATATTTGGCGTAGGGGCGCATGTAAGGGATGCGGCTTTCGTTGCTGTAGCCCACGGCGTGGGCGACTCCCGAGTCGGGGATTCCCGAGACGAAGTCGGCGGAGATACCGTCGCGCCGCGCCAGGGCCGCCCCGCACCGGTAACGGCACTCCTCCACGTTGATCCCCTCGTAAAAGGAGGGTGGGTATCCATAATAGACCCACAAAAAGGCGCAAATCTGCATCTTCAGGTTGGGCTTCCGCAAAACCTCCACTCCGTCGGCCGTCACGCAAACGATCTCCCCGGGTCCCAGGTCACGCAGGGGCCCGAATCCCAGGTTGAAAAAGGAACACGACTCGGTGGCTACGGCCAGGGCATCCTCCTTCCGGCCTATCACCACAGGGGTGCGCCCCAGTTTGTCACGGGCGGCAATGATCCCCTTTTCGGTGAGCATCAGAATGGAACAGGATCCCTTCACCAGGTCAAAGACATTCTCAATGCCCGACACCAGGTCGCCAGCCTCACAGATCAGCATGGCCACCAATTCGGTGGGGTTGGGGCCCCCCTGGCTGGTCTCGGCAAAATGCTGCCTCTTCTTTAAAAGCCGGGTCTCCAGTTCCTCCAGGTTCACAATCTTGCTCACCGTGGCAATGGCAAATTTCCCCAGGTGAGAGTTCACGATGATGGGCTGCGCCTCCATATCGCTGATCACCCCAATACCACTGTTGGCCGCAAAACCCTTGATATCTTCCGTGAACTTGCTCCGGAAATAGTCGTTTTCTATGCTGTGGATCGCCCGCTGAAACCCCAGCCACGCATTGTAAAAGGCCATCCCCGCCCGCTTGGTCCCCAGATGGGAATGGTAGTCGGTACCATAAAAAACATCGTAAACACAGTTGGCTTTGCCGATACTCCCGAAGAATCCGCTCATAAGGCAGCAGTTTTGGATTTGAAGATGACAAAAATGGAGATTCGCCATGAAAAGAAAAAACAGAATGAATTTAAATTATTTCCAACTTTAACCTCCGGAATCTCTGGCAGGAGCCCGGACATTTGCGCGCATGAAAGTCGCATGATGCTCCGACCACTAAAGGACAGGAATATTTGCCCCATGCGAAACGAAGTCCGGCGGAGCACAGTGGAGCCAATTCCATGGGCGTGAAGCACACAAATTGGCTTAACTTCGATATATAAATGAAGAGCAAGTCATTAACAAACAAATAGGCTAATGAAAGTCGCATGGTGCTTCGACCACATAAGGACATGTATATTTGCTCCATGCGACTTCCACGGGCGTGAAGCACTTAAACCGGCTTTATCTTGAAATACAACTGAAGAGCAAGTCATTAACAAACAAATAGGCTAATGAAACCATCCATACCATTGTATATTATTTCAGGATTTCTGGGAAGCGGAAAAACCACCTTTCTCAGGGAGATTCTGGGTGGATTCCCCGGATCGGTCAGGGTAGGGGTTATCCAGAATGAGTTTGCCCCGGTCAATACCGACCGTTATGCCCTGGAGGGGAGCGGTGCCCGCTATGAGCTTCTGGAAGTCAACAATGGTTCCCTCTTTTGTGTCTGCCTGCTGGGTGAATTCCTTTCCTCCCTGGAAACTTTTCTCGATCGGCACGCTCCCGATCTGCTGGTTCTGGAAGCATCGGGACTTTCCGACACCACTTCACTTGCGGGGATGTTCGGGGGTACCCCTCTGGCTGCCAGGGTACATGTGGCGGCCAACTGGTGCATCCTCGATGCCCAGACCTTTGCCCGTACCGGGAAAATGATGCCCCGGGTGGTCCATCAACTGCGTATGGCCGACATTATCCTGGTCAACAAGAGCGACCTGGCGGGGGAAAAAACAGAGGAAGCGGTGGCTTTTGCCCGGAAAAACAATCCTTTTGCAGAAATCATCCCCACTACGTTCTGCCGGGTGCCCTTCAGGGAGCAGCTCCTGCAAAAGCCCCGTTTTTTTCCCATAGACAGGGAGGGACTGTCCCGGCCCGCCCTCCATTCGCCGGTGCTGAAAACTTCCCGGGTCTTCCCTGCTGAAGCCCTGGAGGAGTTTCTGGCCGAATGGGCACCGCGGGCCTACCGCATCAAGGGATTCGTCATGGTCACCGGCCACCGCCTGATGGCCGTCCAGTGTACCCCCGGCCAAACCACCCTCCTTCCTGCCGGCTCTTCCCCGGGAATCACCGAACTCGTCGCCCTGACCGACCAGTTTACCCAGAAAGAGTGGGAAGAGGCCTTTTCAGGGCATCTCCTCTGAGGCCAGTGTTAAGGAATTCCCCGCAAACCGTCAAAATCAGGGCCTCCCGTGGCTTTTAACCCACCCCTCCTGCCAGATCCTCCCTTTTTTTTTATCTTTGCACTGATTTTTAGCGAATTGTATTTTATGTCACATAAAGCAGGTTTTGTCAATATCATCGGGAATCCCAATGTCGGGAAATCGACCATCATGAATGCCCTGGTCGGGGAGCGGCTCTCCATCATTACCTCCAAGATGCAGACCACCCGCCACCGCATTAAGGGCATCGTCAACGGCGAAGATTTCCAGATCGTTTACTCCGACACACCGGGGATTCTCAAACCCGGCTACAAGCTCCAGGAGACCATGATGAAATACGTGGATTCGGCGCTCGCCGATGCCGACGTGATTCTGTATGTGACAGATGTGAAGGAGGACAAGGCCAAGAACAGCGATTACGTGGAGAAGGTAAAACAGGCGGGAGTACCCCTGATCGTGCTGATCAACAAGATCGACCTGTCGAACCAGCAGGAGGTCATCGCCCTCTTTGATTACTGGAGCGGGACCTTTCCCGGGGCTGCGGTCTTTCCGCTCTCGGCCACCGAAAAGTTCAACCTGAAACCGGTCTTTGACCGCATTCTGGAGTTGCTGCCCGAAAGTCCGCCCTATTTCCCCAAGGATGAACTGACCGACCGCAGTGAGCGTTTCTTTATGCAGGAGATCATCCGCGAGAAGATCCTGCTCACCTACCAGAAGGAGATTCCCTATGCGGTGGAGGTGGAGGTGGAAGAGTTCATTACCGACGGGGATCTGCTCCGGATCAGAGGGGTGATTTATGTGGAGCGGGATTCGCAGAAGGGGATTCTCATCGGGAAGGGGGGCACCGCCCTGAAGAAGGTGGGCACCCTGGCCCGCCAGGAGGCAGAGGAGTTTTTCGGCCGGAAGATCTTCCTGGAGTTGTTTGTCAAGGTATCCCGCGAATGGCGGGAAAACGACCGGGCCATCAGCAGGTTCGGTTATCATCCGGAAAATTGAATATGAGCAGGATAGTAGCGATAGTCGGGCGCCCCAATGTGGGTAAGTCGACGCTTTTCAACCGGTTTGTGGAATCGCGCAAGGCCATCGTCGATGATGTGTCGGGGGTGACCCGCGACCGGATTTATGGCAAGTGCACCTGGAACGGTGCTGATTTCTCGGTGATCGACACGGGAGGTTATGTGATCAATTCCGACGATGTGTTTGAGGAGCAGATCCGCAAGCAGGTCCACCTGGCCCTTGATGAGGCCGACGTCATTCTTTTCGTGGTGGACGTGGAAACGGGCATCACCGACCTTGATGAGGCGATGGCGATGATTCTGCGCCGCAGCGACAAGAAGGTGGTGCTGGTGGTCAACAAAGTCGACAACCACCTGCGTCTGGCCGACGCCCAGGAGTTCTATGCCCTGGGACTGGGCGAGATCTACCCTGTGTCGTCCATGACGGGCAGTGGCACCGGTGAAGTCCTCGACAGCGTGGTAGAGATGTTGCCCCCCATGGCTGAGGAGGATTCCGAAGAGAGCCTGCCCCGGCTGACCGTCGTGGGCCGCCCCAATGTGGGCAAATCCTCCTTCATCAACGCCCTGATCGGCGAAGAACGGAATATCGTCACCGACATCGCCGGAACCACCCGCGATGCCATCCATACCCGGTACAATAAGTTCGGCCACGACTTCATCATCGTCGATACGGCCGGACTGCGGAAACGGGCCAAGGTGAAGGAAGATCTCGAATTCTATTCGGTGCTCCGCTCGGTGCGTACCATCGAAGAGTCGGATGTCTGCCTCCTGATGCTCGACGCCGAAAGAGGCATCGAAGCCCAGGACCTTTCTATCTTCAACCTGATCCTGAAGAACAAAAAGGGGGTCGTTTTGCTGATCAACAAGTGGGACCTGGTCGAAAAGGACAATTCAACCCTCAACCGTTTCCGGAAGGAGATCGAAGAGCGGATCGCCCCTTTCACCGACGTACCTATGGTGTTTATCTCGGCGATGACCAAGCAGCGGATCCACAAAGCGCTGGAAACAGCCATGCAGGTGTATCACAACCGGAAACGGAAAATCAAGACTTCGGAACTCAACGAGGTGATGCTTCAGGCCATTGAGAATTATCCGCCGCCAGCCTGGAAGGGCAAGTTCATTAAAATCAAGTATTGTACGCAACTTCCATCACAGGCCCCCGGCTTTGTCTTTTTTGCCAACCTGCCCCAGTACATCAGGGAGCCCTACAAACGCTATCTTGAGAACCAGATCCGCGAGAAATTTGATTTTTCGGGGGTACCCCTGCAGATCTTTTTCCGGCAGAAATGATCTGCCAATAAGCGTTATCTTTGCATGAGAGAGGAGATAAGACCATATGGCACTTAAATTTTTCAGTTTACCCAAGCCCAGACAGTTTGATTTTAAGCCCCGTTATTACGATCCCGACAAGGAGGAGCGTGAGGAGCGTGAGCGCCGGATCAGGGAAGAGCTGGGACTGGCCGGTACGCAACCGGGCAAGGGGGATCAGGAGGGATACCGCCCCCACATCCGGGGGCAGTTCCGTAAGGCAATGCTGCGGAATTCGCGTGTATCCCCCGATGCCGTGCGGCAGAGCAACCGGCGGATCCTGATCATCATCGCCATTCTGGCCCTGCTTTTTTACATGGTTTTCATCAGGTAAAGCCCGTTTTGTGTCCGACGTAATCCGATTATTGCCCGATTCGGTGGCCAACCAGATTGCCGCAGGGGAAGTGATCCAGCGGCCTGCTTCCGTGGTAAAGGAACTGGTGGAGAATGCCATGGATGCAGGGGCGGGGGAGATCCTCATTCATGTCAAGGATGCCGGGAAAACCCTGGTCCAGGTCACCGACAACGGCTGCGGGATGACCCCCGTCGATGCCCGGATGGCCTTTGAGCGGCATGCCACCTCCAAGATCAGGGACGCCGGCGATCTCTTTGCCATCCGCACCATGGGATTCAGGGGCGAAGCCCTGGCTTCCATCGCCGCCATCGCCGACGTGGAACTCCGTACCAAAAGAGGGGAAGACGAAGCCGGCACTTACCTCCGTATCTCCGCCACAAAGGTAGTCACCCAGGAACCGGCAGGATGCGCCAACGGCACCACCCTCCAGGTGAAAAACCTCTTCTTCAACGTCCCGGCACGCAGGAAATTCCTCAAATCTGACGGTTACGAACTGAAAAACATCATCACCGAAGTACACCGGGTAGCCCTTCCCAACCCGGAAATCGCCTTTCAGCTCTACCACAACAATACCCTGTTGCATGACCTGCCGGTGGCTCCCCTCCGGAAAAGAATCTCCGACATCTTCGGAAAATCGGTGCATCAGGCCCTGATTCCCGTGGAGAGCACCACTTCCCTGGTCACCCTCAGCGGTTACCTGGGGCTGCCCCGGTATGCCCGCAAAACCATGGGAGAGCAGTTTTTCTTCGTCAACCGCAGGTACATGCGCCACCCCTGGTTCCATAAGGCGGTCATGCAGGCCTATGAGAAACTGCTGCCCGCCGATACCTTCCCCTCCTATTTCCTGTTTCTGGATGTGGCCCCGGAGACCATTGACATCAACGTGCACCCTACCAAGACGGAGATCAAGTTTGAGAATGAAAACGCCCTCTGGCAGATTCTGAATGCCGCCGTCAGGGAGTCGCTGGGTAAGCACAACGTGGTGCCCTCCATTGATTTTGACCAGGAGGGCAGCATAGAGATCCCCCTGCCGCCACGGCCGGGGACGCAGATCGGCATGCCCCTCTCCGCCGGAAACCCGGGCTACAATCCTTTCACGCCTGACAGGGAAGGCCCGGAGGAATGGGACCGGGAGCGGCAGAACCTCCGCAGCTGGGAAACCCTCTATTCTTCAGGATCCCAGGGCGACGACTCCGGCGGCCAGGCCCCGGAACCGGAAATCCCCGATCCGTTACAGGCTTCGGCTTTCGACGATAAAGTGCTGACCTTCACCGGCATCAGAGTGCTCCAGCTCAAAAGGAAATACCTGGTGCTGCCCGTGAAATCGGGCCTGATGATCATCGATCAGCGGCGTGCCCAGGAGAGAATTCTCTTCGAACGGTTTCTTGACATCCTGAAAGCCGACCGGGTGGCCAGCCAACAGATCCTCTTTCCCCATACCTTTGAACTCCACGCCGCCGATGCCGCCCTCCTCCGGGAGGTGCTCCCCGACATGCACGCCCTGGGATTCGACATCCGCGAATTCGGAAAAGAGACCTTTATCATCGGTGGAATCCCCGGGATTCTGGAGGCAGCCTCTCCCGTTGACATCATTACCCGCTTGCTCGAGGAATTCAAGAATTCCCCCCTGGATGCCCGGGCCAGGATCAGGGAACAGGTGGCCGTCTCCCTGGCCAGGGCTTCTGCCATGGGATACCACGAAACGCTCCGGCCTGAAGAAATGGATCAGCTGGTGGGACGGCTCTTCGCCTGCTCCGCCCCCAACTACACCGCCGACGGCCGGAAAGTCCTGACCATCATTCCCCTTGAAGAGGTGGAAAAACTCTTCGGAAGATGACACTTTGTCGTTTCCGCCCCCTCCGGTCCATTCTGGCCGGATTATTGACAGTAAAGTAATAAAGCATCGGATATGAACCAGTACAGGCCGGTTTTCAGGGAAACCCCGGCAGTCGTTAAAAACCTGATCATCATCAATGTGCTGATGTTGTTGGCCACCTACGCCATGCAAAGCGCCGGCATTGACCTGACCGAAAAACTGGGCATGCACTACCCCGGATCGGAGAAGTTCAGGTTCTACCAGGTCATCACCCACATGTTCATGCACGGGGGAATCACCCACCTCTTCTTCAACATGTTCGCCCTCTGGATGTTCGGAAGGGTCCTGGAAAACGTCTGGGGGCCCCGCAGGTTCCTCACTTACTATTTTGTGACCGGACTGGGGGCCGTGGCGCTTCATATGTTTGTCAACCACCTGGAAATATCGGCCATGCAAAACACTATGACCGCCTTCAGCAATACCCCCGCCCCGGAAATCCTCGACAAATTCGTCAAGAAACACCTGGCATCCCCCACGCCCGGACTGCTTGATTTCATTACCAACTGGTACGATGACCCCTCGAGTGCGGCCTTTGCCACCGAAGGGGGGAAAATCATGGACCAGATCCTGAAACTGAAAATGGACATCCCCACCGTTGGGGCTTCAGGGGCCGTGTACGGGGTGCTGCTGGCCTTCGGAATGCTCTTTCCCAATACCCAGCTGATGCTCCTCTTCCCACCCATTCCCATCAAAGCCAAATACTTCGTCATCGGTTACGGAGTGCTGGAACTCTACCTGGGCCTCACCAATTCCGGGGGAAGTATCGCCCACTTCGCCCATCTGGGGGGAATGCTCTTTGGCTTTTTCCTGATCAAATACTGGAACAAAACCACCAAAACATTTTATTAAGGGAGGCAGGAAACCGGTAATCCCCCGCAACAGGAAAATCATACAGAGAAAGAGGTAAGCAACAAGAGTGGTCATGGATATCTGGAAAGAGATAAAGGAGAGCTTTAAAGAGGGATCGGTCATTACCCGGCTGATCTATGTCAACCTGGCGGTATTTCTGGTTTTCAGGCTTTTGCAGGTGGTTTTCTTCCTGTCGGGAAAACCTTTTCATCTCCTGTCGCCTTTCATGTTGCCAGCCTCTCCCGGGGAATGGCTCCGCCAGCCCTGGTCTCTGCTCACCTACATGTTCCTTCATTTCGATTTTCTTCACATCCTCTTCAACCTGCTGATGCTTTACTGGTTCGGGCGTATCTTCCTCGACTATTACACGCCGCGTCAGCTGCTGGGACTCTACCTTTTGGGAGGTTTGGCGGGCGGGGTTCTTTACATGCTGGCATACAATATCTTACCGGTATTCTCAGGCATGGTGACCTCCACATATCTCCTGGGAGCCTCAGCCTCGGTCATCGCCATTCTTCTGGCCGGAGCCTTCAGGGATCCGGGCCGTGAAATCCATCTCTTCCTCATTGGGCGCGTCGCCCTTAAATACCTTGCCCTGTTTCTCATTGTGAGCTATATCCTTGGCATTTCGGCTTCCAACCCCGGGGGCAACCTGGCCCACCTCGGAGGGGCCCTTGCAGGGTGGTTATTTGTCAGTGGCAGCCGCCGGGGCAGGGACCTGGCCCGCCCGTTTTACCTTGCTGCAGAATGGCTGGCCCGTCTCTTCCCATCGCTCTTCCGGCCCTTCCTCCATCCCCGGAAACAGGTCAGGATTATCCACCGGCAACCCCCCCGCAACGACCATGACTACAACCGCCAGCGGGCCGCCGACCAGCAGGAACTCAACCGCATCCTCGATAAAATCGGCACTGAAGGCTATGACAGCCTCACCACATCCGAAAAGGAAACCCTTTTCCGCCACGGCAAATAAATAATCTGGAGTCGGGAATCTGGAATCCTGAATCTTGAATGTGGGAGTCTGGAATCCTGAATATTGGAATCTGGAATCCTGAATCTTGAATGTGGGAGTCTGGAATCGGGAATTCTGGGTGATTTATAGATGAATAAGGCGGAGTGCGGTGGTGGCTCAGGGTTTCCAGGGCCATTGGACGCACTCTTTAATTTCGGGAAAGAGGACATAATCGGCATTACCTTTCATGGTCAGGGTTTTCACCTCATGGCCTTTCAGAAGTTCCAGGGCGGTGCCAAGGGTTTTTCCCGACACGGAGACGTCATCAACCAGGAGGATTTTTCTGCCCTCGAGATCCAGGTCGGAGGGCATGCCGGTGACCACGGGTTCCTCATGGCGTGGTTGGTTGTGTTCGTCACGGTAGTTCAGGGTGATCACCCTGAGATCGGCATTCAGGTGGAAGGCCACCAGGGCGGCAGGTACGATCCCTCCCGTGCCGATGCCAATGACCAGGTCGGCGGCCGGAAGGGGCATCCCGCTCAGCCGTTCTGCAATTTGCCTGAAAGTTAAAGGAACCATATCTGAAGAAGTTTAATTAAAATCAGGGATGGCCTCAGTTCCCGGCACCATTCACCGGGCCTGTCAGAGGCTCTTCCCCTTCCTGCACCGGAATTTCGATGTAAAAGGTGGTTCCTTCGTCCACCACGGTGTCGTACCATACCCTGCCGTTGAAGTTTTCGGCAATGTTCTTGACGATGGCCAGACCCAGGCCCATACCGCTCGATTTGGTGGTGAAACTGGGGCTGAACATTTTTTCCCGGAGCTCTTCAGGGATCCCCGATCCGTTATCGGCGACGGAAATGACCACCATGTGTTCCCTTCTTTTTACAGAAATGGCGATTTTCCCGGGCCGGTCGTCGGGGATGGACTGAATGCCGTTCTTGATCAGGTTGATCAGGGCGCGGGAGAGCTGCTCCCTGTCGGCATTGACCAGAATGTGGCGGCAATCGCCCTGATCAAAGGAGATATGAATCCGGTCGTGGTTCTCATACAGGTCAATCACCTTTGATATCTGGGTGTTGAGGTTGAAGACCTGTTTCATGGCCCTGGGGATTTGGGCGAAGTTGGAGAACTCGGTGGCAATTTCCGACAGGGTGTCGATCTGGTCGATGAGGTTGCGGGCAATGCGGTTGACATAATTGCGGTAGTCTTCGCCCTCGCCCCTGAAACGCTGCAGATGCTGGATGTTCAGTTTCATGGGTGTCAGCGGATTCTTGATTTCATGGGCCACCTGTTTGGCCATTTCCCGCCAGGCACTCTCCCTCTCCGAACGGGCCAGCAACTCGGCGCTTACCGCAAGCTCATCGACCTTCCGGTTGTATTCCCTGACCAGCTTCCCGATTTCATCATTTCGGCTGTAACTCAATGGCTCATTACGTTTGCCGAACTCCATCTTCCGGAGGTTCTCCCTGATCGTGGCCAGGGGCAGGGTGATCTGGTTGGCAATGAGAACGGCTACGGCCATGCTCGCCAGAAAAAGAAGCACGTAAAGATTGATAAAGGCCACAATGAAGGTGGAGATCTCCTGGCTGTACTTGTCCTGATGGGTGAAATAGGGCAGGTTGATAAATCCCAGGTAATCACCGCTGTTGTTGATGATGGGCTCATAGGCCGATAAATAGCTCAGCCCGCCAATCTTCTCGGGCTGGAAATAGTTGGTCTGGAAATTCTCGAAAAGTTCATACCACGCCTGGGCGTTGATTCTTTCCGAAACGAGACCCCGGCTGAAGATTTCAGGCCGGGAAGAGACGACCAGGTTGCCTCCTACCCCGTAAATGTTGATGTCGGTTTCAAAAACATTGGAGAGCTTGACCAGCTCAGGCATCAGCCATTCCCTCATCTCCGGGGTGAGGAGCGCTGCATTTTCCAGACGCATGTCAATCTCCAGGGCGACCGAATTCATCTTCCGGTCGAGGTCCTCCCTGAGCCTCGCTTCCGACTCTTCCAGGTTGTACAGGATGGTGCTTACCGCCACAACCAGCAGCGAGATGAACACAATGGCGATAATGGCGGCCTGGATTCTGAACTTCAGGTCAAAGAGGATCTTTTTACGGCGTAATCCGGGCTGGATCAACACCAGGGCGGCCAGAGAAAAAAGAAAATAAAACGAGAAGAGGTAAGGAAACGAAATGAGGTAGTCGACAAAGGTGTATAGGCTGCGGCTGACGATGACGTAGTTGTCTTCACGGGTGCGGTGGATGAGATGCTCGTAGCCGTCCCAGATGTTGTAGCTGAATTCGCGGTCGTCGAAACTATAGGAGTAGATGTAGTAATTGTAGGGGTACTCTCCGTGCCGGTCGACCAGTTCACCCCCGAAGTATTTGGCATAGTTGAACCGTTTGTAGCTGGCTGGTTTGCGCATGGACTTGTCGATGAGGAGCTCGGGGAAACCGATGCCTTCGGAAAGGATGCGTGATTTCAGGTCGATGAAGATGGAAACCCCGATGGAGTCGGCCGAGAGGGGATAGTGGATCTTTCCCAGGTAGGTGATTCTGCCGTCCATGTTGTCAAGGTAGTAAAACTGGGTCCCGGGGAGCTGCATGCCCTGGTTGCTGATCATCTCCTCAAAGAAGGGGAAACAGGGGACCTGGACATTCTGGGGGTGGAGGGTGAGGCTGTCGGCTCCGGTGCAAATGGTGATCTGGAGGTCGTACTGGCGGAAGAATCCGCTGAAATAAGTGGTTTCGAGGTATTCGTCGAGTTTGTCAAAGGGGGGGATCAGGTATTGGGGTATATTGGGGTCGGTGCTGATTTGCTCCTGGATGTCGACCAGAAAGACTTCAGCCGCCGGATCATGTTCGGCGACGAGGGTTCCGGCCATCAGTTTCTGAACTTCCCGTTCTTTTTTGACGGTAATGTGATAGATCACCCCAATGGAATAAAGGGTGATGGCCACCATAAAAAGCACGAGGTAAGTCATGCCGTATCTTCGTGAAGGGTGGCCGGCCAGGAGGGTTGCGAGGAGGGCTGAGGCCAGGAAAAGGGCCATGGCCGGCAGAGAAACGGCGCCCTGAAGCAAAAACTGCAGGAGGGCCGGAAGCAGGGGGGCGGCCAGGATAGCCGGCAGGAGGAGTTTCAGGGGGAGGACTCTGCGGGCTTCGCCCGTGGTCCTGACGATCAGCAGCAACAGCCCGAAGAGCAGGAACATCATCGCACCGATGCCCAGGACCGTTTGGATGGTGATTTCGTTGATCCGGTTGAGGGTAAACGAAAAGCTGGAGTTATAGATGAGTTTCCTGATGAGGTCATCGGTGATGAAAAAGAGGCCGGCAGCCAGCAGGAGCAGGAGGCCGGGGGCGACGCGGCGGATAAAGGTTCTGTTTCCGGGGAGGGCGCTGATGCGCAGGTCACGGTAATAGGTGACCATGAAAAAGAAAAAGAAAAGGGCCAGGAGCAGGAAATCTCCAAGGGAGGGGAGCCAGGTGCTGAGGGCGAAATGGGAAGGGCTGAAGAGGTCGGTATGGCCAAAGAGGCCGGGAATCCTGAAGTGGATGTGCATTCTGTAAATGAGCAGGAGCAGGAGCAGCATAAGTCCGCTGCGCACCAGGAAGTGGCGGCTGAGGCCGGCCAGGGTTTTACGGGCGAAAGCCAGGGTCAGCAGCAGCGCCGCCAGGTATAGGATCCCGGGGAGCCAGCTCCAGCTTGTGGCGTGGAGGTTTTCGCCTGCAGGAATGATGCTGAACAGGGGTTGCCCGTCGCGACCCGCGATGTCAAATCCCGTTGTGGCGCCCGCACGGGCCAGCCGGAAGGTCGCCGGAAGTCCTGAGCCTTCAAAGAAGTGGTTCCGGAGATACTGGTTTTCATGCGAATAATCGTATTTGAGCAGGATAAGCCCGTAGATGGCCAGGCTGTCTATCTGGCGGCTTCTTACCAGATAATAGCCGTTGGGAAAATGGACCACCGGGGCATCGGGTTCGACCGACAGGGGCAGGACCTCACGGAAAGCCACTGACCTGTCTGACCAGTAAAAGAGCTTTTGGTGGCGGTAAATGAGAAATCCCAGCCCCTCTTTTTCCAGGATGTTGTTCCAGGGAGCCATGCTGTGGAGGAAGTTGTCGCAGAAACCGGGCTGCGCAGCCTGTTCCGCGATCTGGTCAAGATGCCGGTCAAGGAGGGTCTCCTTTTCGATCAGTTTCTCCTGAAAACGGTCGGTCATCGCCTTCCCGGGCCGGGAAGAGAAAAAGCCGTTTTCGAGGACGACTGCCAGCATCAGGAAAAGCAGAGTCAGCAGGAACGTGCCGTATTTTTTGAGGAATTCCTTCATGTCAGTCGTTATGGTAGGGTTCTCCCCTGATGATGGTCAGGGCCCTGTAAAGTTGTTCGGCGAACAATAACCGGACCATCTGGTGCGAAAAGGTGAGCCTGGAGAGGGAAATTTTTCCGGAGGCTTTTGCGGCGGCCTCTTCTGAAAAGCCGAAGGGCCCGCCGATGACAAATACCAGTTCGCGGCATCCGCCGGTCATCTTGCGTTCCACCAGGGCTGCCAGCTGCCGCGAGGTCATCTCTTCCCCCTTTTCGTCAAGCAGATAGACCTCATTGCGGTTCCCCAGGAAGGCCAGCAGCGCCTCCCCCTCCTTCTCCTTTCTGGCCGGAGGCGGCAGGCTGGCCATGTTTTTCAGGTCAGGAAGCACCTTCAGCTCAAAGGGAAGATAATGCCCGATCCTCTTCAGATAGACGTCAATGCCCTGCTGCAGCCAGGTTGCATCGGTTTTCCCGGTAACCACCAGCCATATCTTCATTCTCCCTGATATGAATAAATTTTTTAAATTTACACTAAAATTGATGAGTGGTTTTGCTTTTGCATAGTTTTTGCAGACTCCAAAGTACGAATTTTGACAAAGAAGTGATCATGAAAGCACTTAAAAGAGCGGTTCTGGCGCAGGTGGTGGTTCTTCTGTTCATCACAGGCACGGCGGGCCTGGCCACGGCGCAGATTCCCGATGACATCATTCTCGGACTGAAAACGGGAAATGCCAAAATGCTGGGAAGCTTTTTCAATCAGAACGTGGAACTGGTTATTCTTGAGAATGACAATGTATACAGCAAGGCCCAGGCCGAGCAGATCGTGACCAGTTTTTTTGCCCGTTACCAGCCCGAAAGGTTCAACGTCATCCATCAGGGGGGCAAGGAGGGAGCGCAATACGTCATAGGAAACCTGGTCACCAAACAGGGAAGCTTCAGGGTATACTTCCTGTTGAAAAAGAATACGGGAAAGGATATCATCCATCAGCTGAGAATTGAAAAACAGGAATAGGTATGCCATGGCCCCAGAGAATGGCAGTGCGGGTGCGCAGGTGGACGCGGGCGGTTGCTGACCGTGCCAGGGTCGTCAGCCTTCCTTTCTTCGATGAGGTGCCGGTCTATAATGTCGCCATTTTCTTCTGGAGAAGCATTGTAGACGGTTCCCTGACCACCCGGGCCTCGGCCATCGCCTTCAACTTCTTTCTGGCCCTGTTCCCCGCCATACTCTTTATTTTTACGCTGATCCCCTACATTCCCATCCCCAATTTCCAGGATGAGCTTTTTTTTCTCATCAAGTCCATCGTCCCCGGGAGTGTCTTCGAAGCGGTGGAAGGAACCGTGGAGGATATCATTACCCGGCCGCGGGGCGATCTGCTTTCCCTGGGTTTTTTCATGGCCCTTGTCTTCGCCACCAACGGCATCTCCTCCATCATGGCCGCCTTTGATGCCACCATTCACAGCATCAACCGGCGCAACTGGGTGAGCCAGTGGCTGATCTCCGTGGTCCTGCTGCTCATCCAGGCGGTACTGCTCACCCTGGCCATCGCCCTGGTGACAGGAGGCCAGCGTCTCCTCGACTACCTCCTTGAAAAATCAGCCCTCTTTGATACCTTCACCTATTACTTCTTCTCGGCAGGAAAATGGGTGATCATTGTTGCGCTCTTCTTTTTTGCCTACTCCTTTCTCTATTACATGGCGCCGGCCAGGAAAACCAAATGGCGGTTCATCTCCGCCGGAGGGAGCCTGGCCACCCTGTTAAGCATCGCCCTCCTTTTCGGATTCACCTATTATATCAACAACTTCAGCCAGTATAACAAACTTTACGGATCGATCGGAACCTTGCTGGTCGTTCTCCTGATGATCTATCTCTTTGCCCTGGTCCTGCTAATCGGTTTCGAGCTGAACGCCAGCATTTACCAGGCCCAGCAGGTGGAGGAACCCCGGGAGTCACTCTATACCCGCATGCGTAAACAGACGGAAAAACCTTAAACGCTTCATGATATGCTGAACTACATCTTTCGGGTCAAAGCCCTTCTGCTGCTGGGGGCTGCGCTGTTGGTCTCCTCCTGCCTGCAGCCCTCCACCAAGGAGGCCTATCTGGAGGGATTTGAGCGGTTTGTGCAGGAGGTGGAAAAGAACAGCACAAAGTTCACGGAGAAGGACTGGCAATGGGCGAATAAGCGGTTTACCCGCTATGCCGCCGACTACTACGACCGTTTCAGGGAGGAGCTGACCCTGGAGGAGAAGGTGGAGGTAACCCTCCTGAAGGGGAGGTATCTGGCCACCCGCGAAGGGTCCCGTCTGGGGCGGACCATTGACAAAAATCTATCGAAGGAGCTGGAACAGGCAGGGAAAGATGTCAGGGAATACCTTGACGAGAACCTGAAGGAGGATCTGCGGGAGATTTCCCGCGGAGCCCGTGAGATCGGGGATTCTGCCGTCAAGGTGATGGAGGATCTCCTCCGGGAAATAAAAAAGAAACGGGAGTAGTGACCCGTTGATCACCTCCCGTTTCCTTATGAACGACCCGGTTTCCGGCTGCCAGTGCTGTCAGGGTGGTGAAAAGCCCGGAAAGGAGGCAGCGTCAGGCCCTCACAGGTTCCCACATCACAGCCTGATGGGGACCCCATTGTAGAAATCCAGGATTTTGGTCCTGAAAATGTAATCGTATTTGGCTTGTGACAGCTGTCCACGGGCGGCTGTCAGGTTGTTTTTGATCTGGTTGTACTCGACGGGAGTGACCAGCCCCACACTGAACTTCTCCTCGGCATACCGGAAGGCCTCTTCGCTGGAGTGGACGGCCTTTTCACTGGCGAGGTACTTCTTGAGGGCTGCCAGGGCGTTGGTATAGGCCTGTTCAATATCCTTCTGGAGGAGGTTTCTGGCATTCTGCAGCCGGTATTCGTAGTCGGCTACCTGAAGTTCCGCCGAACTGATCGATCTTTTCACCTGTAGTTTGTTGAAAACGGGAATATTAAGGGTAAACCCGAATCCATAGCGTTTGTTGTTTTTAAGCTGGTCGCCCAAAGGGATCACCTCGGTGTTAAGGGGATTGTTATCGATGGCCCTGACATAGTTGTCGTTGTAGTTGTTGTAGTAGTTGGCGCCGAAGGAGAGGCGTGGCCAGCGGGCGCCTCTGGCCTGGTCAAGCTGTTTGCGGGCGCTTTCCACGCGCAGCCTGGCTGCGTCAATTTCAGGTCTGCCGGCCAGGGCGTTGTTGAAAATGGCCAGGGAATTGAATCCCGGGGTGTCCGTTTCGGGAACCGGAAGGAGAGGCTTTTCCACCCTGAACGATTTGTTGATAGGCAGCTCCAGAAGCTGGTACAGGTTGAGGTATGCCAGTTGTGCCCTGTTCTGGTCGCTGACCAGCTGCAACGCTTCCCGGGCCAGCTGGGCTTCCGTTTCGAGGAGGGACCCGCGTGCCAGGCTGCCCGCCTCCACCAGTTTGCCGGCCCTGTCGATCTGCTGGCGGGTCACCTCCATTTGACTCTCATCAATGGCAATCAGCTCTTCCGCAAAAAGAATCTCCAGGTAGAGGGCGGCAATGTTCAGCACCAGGTCGTCCTTGGCCTTCTGAAGATCCCTGACGGTCGCCTGCAGGTCCAGGTCACGCTGCCTGATGAGATTCTGCATCTGGGCCCCGTTCCATAAGGTCACCTCCGTCCCCAGATACCCCGAAATACTTGTGGAATTGGTATTTTCATAGGTGTTCTGGTAGGTCAGCGACCTGCCGAAATTAAAGTTGTTGCCCACCTGGCCGTTCAGATTGGGCAGCCGGTCGCTTTTGGCCTGATCCAGCTGTTGCTGCTGATAATCTACGGCCAATCCCTGCTGCCTGATCTGGATGTTGTTCTCCAGGGCATACTCAACGCACTGCTGCAGCGACCACACTTCCTGTCCGCCTGCCTTCATACCCCCCATGGTGAGGAGCAGCAACGCCATCCAAAGGATCATCGTCTTGTTCATGGGTATCATATTAGGTCTGTGATGCAATAAAATTACCATTCTCTTGTGGATCTGCTCTTTTTTCTTTTCCGGAATCATGATTTGGCTTTCCTGGGATCGATTTTTTCGCCCTTGACCTTGTCGGCCTTGGCAAGCCCTTCGGTGATCTCAATGTTGATGCCGTCGGAGAGGCCTGTTTTGACCAGCCGCTTGTCATATTTCCCGGGGGCGGTCTCCACTTCCACGTAAGCCGTATCCTTCTCGAATTTCAGCAGGGATTCGGGAATGGTCAGGACGCTGTCGCGGCGGTCCAGCACAATGTTGGCATTGGCGCTGTAACCCGAACGGATAAACTGGTTCTCCTGGAGAATCAGGTCTGCCTTGATCTCAAACTGGATCGCCCCGTTTTCGATTTTTCCTTTGGGAGCGATGTATTTCAGCACGGCGTGGAAGGTCTCCTCCTCGATGGCCCCGATGGTCAGCTCAATGTCCATGCCCTCTCTGATTTTTCCCACTTCGGTCTCATCGACCTTCCCGATGAAGATCATGTCTTTCATGTCGGCGACCACGGCAATGGTGGTTCCTGCATTGAAAGTGTTGGCCTGGATCACCGAAAATCCCTCTTTCACCGGTACATCGAGGACCATGCCATCGATGGTCGAGCGGATGAGGGTGTTGGTGGTCTTGGCAGAACTGCGGGTCACCCCCTTGCGGATGAGGTCAAGGTTGTTTTCGGCGGCTTCCATCTCTTCGCGGGCCGAATTAAAACTCAGTTGCGCCCGCTGGAACTCCTCACGGGGAATCACCTCTTTTTCGAAAAGAGTGGCCTGCCGGTCAAAGTTGATCTTGGCATCTTCGTAATTGAGGCGGGCACGGTTCAGCCTCGACTCGGCATTGTTGAGGTTGACCATGTCGGGAATGATATTGACCCGGGCCAAAACATCCCCCTTTCTGACCATCGTTCCCGCTTCCACAAAGAGCTCCTCGATGATCCCCGATACCTGGGGCTTGATTTCGATCTCCTTGCGGGGCTCAATGGCCCCGGTAGCCACCGTCTTCTTGACGATGGAGATCACTTCGGGATTCTTCACCTCGAAGAGCTCCGCCTCAGGCCTCGATTTTTTGTAAAGAAACCCCAGGGTTCCCAGAAATACGACTCCCAGCAGGACCAACCCGGTCACTCTTAATAACTTTTTCATGGCTCTGTTTTTTTTCTGTGGTAAAATGAATATGTTCTGTTTATGTTTTTTATGTCAAGTCAAGGGATACCCTGCAGAGGGGGTTTACTCTTCGCGGAGGGCCTCGATGGGTTTGATCTGGAGGGCTCTTTTGGCTGGAATCGATCCTGCGAAGAGGCCGGCGATGATGAGAACCCCCAGGGACGCCAGGGCAACGGTAAGGCTTACCTCCGGATGGCGGAAGAACATCTCTTCAGAGGAGGGTGGTTGCCTTTCGAGCACCTGGTTGACCAGTTCGAGGAGTCCCACACCCAGGGTAAGGCCGGTATAACCGGCGACGGTGGTGAGGACCACGCTTTCGAGCATCACCTGGGTGATAATGGTCCGCGGGCGGGCGCCCAGGGCACGCTGAACCCCGATTTCACGGGTCCGCTCCCTGACAATCACCAGCATGATGTTGCTCACACCGATCACCCCCGCCATCAGGGTGCCGATCCCCACGATCCAGGTCAGAATGTTGATGCCCACAAACAATCCCTTCATCTGCAGGAACTGCTTCTCCACATTGACCCCCGCAATGGCCTGCACATCGGTAGGCGAAATGGCATGCCGCTGCCTGATAATGCCCCTTATTTTCTCCTCGACCTGGCTTACGGGAACCCCCGGCTTGGCCGTGAAAGCCAGCACATGTACCTCGTTGCCCATGTTGTAGGTCTGCTGCATGGTCGTAAACGGGATAAACAGCGACTCCTCGGTACGGCCGTTAATGTTGATTCTGGTTTCAGGTTTGATCACCCCCACCACCTGATAATAAACCCCCGATACCTTGAGATATTCCCCCAGGGGCTCCTCCTCTGAGGCAAACATGGTCTCGTATACTTTGGTGCCAATCACACAGACCTTCCGCTTCTCCCTGATGTCCATTTCATTGATCCAGCGGCCTTTAACAATCGTGACCGGGTCAATCTTCACATAGTCGGGGTAATCCCCCTTGATGTTGAAGGAGCCATTGCGGTCGCCCCTGACCGTATTGGGCCCGCTGTTGTTGTTGGAACCGAAGTTCTTGGGCGTGAGGATGTCGACTTCCGGCACTTTGCTGCGGATGATCTGGACATCCTCAAAATCCATGTTCCAGTAGCGGCCTCTCTTATACCCCTTATAGGGTTCGCTGGTCCGGTCGGTCCACATGAAGGCCGAATTGGTGGCGAATTTGGCGACGCCCTCCGAGATGCCGTTGCCCAGGCCATTCCCGGCACCGGCCATCACGATCAGCATGAAGATGCCCCAGAACACCCCGAAGGCGGTCAGCAGGCTCCGCACCTTGTTCTTGGCAAGAGCGTGCACGATTTCATTCCAACGATCCAGGTCAAACATATTGAGAATATTTGAATGTCAGAGTATCAGATTATCAGAGTATTAGAGTATCAGAATATCAGATTATCAGAATATAAGAATCATCTTGAATCCGGAGATGTCTTCACCTGGGCAATGCCCTGTTATTCATCTCTGAGGGCTTCGATGGGTTTGACGTTGGCGGCTTTTCTTGCGGGGATGTATCCTGCCAGGGCGCCGGCGGCAATGAGGATGGCGGTGGCTGCCAGAGCCGTATGGAAATTGACGGTCGGGTTGCGGAAGAAGATCTGGTCTCCTCCTCCGCCGGCCACCATTTGTTCAAGGCCGAAGTTAACCCCCTCCATCAGTCCGACGCCCATGACCAGCCCGATGTAACCGGCGATGGTGGTGATCAGCACCGACTCCAGCAGGACCAGCCCGATCACCGAGAGGGGGCTGGCACCCAGGGCCTTGCGGATGCCGATTTCACGCGTGCGCTCCTTGACCAGGATCAGCATGATGTTACTCACCCCCACAATGCCGGCAATCAGGGTGCCGATGCCGATGATCCAGACAAACAGCTTGATGGCCTGGAAGATCTTCATGGTCCTGATGTATTCAGTGAGCATGTTGAAGGACCCCATGGCGCGCCGGTCTTCAGGGTCAAAACTGTGACGCTGGGCCAACTGCTGACGGACCCTGACATCGATGGCTTCGGCCTCCGCAGCCGTATTCACCATCTTGGTGGTGACCGCAAAACTGTGCACCCGGTTGCCCCCGGCAAAGAGCCGCTGCGCCGTGGTAAATGGCATATACGCCTGACGGTTTTCCTCCGATCCCGGATCCAGCGATACCCCGATGACCTTGAATGGGACACTCCCCACCTTGAGGTATTTGCCCAGGGGATCCTCTTCCTTGAACAACGCCTTGCGGATGTCGTCGCCAATCACGATCACCTTCCTGAATTCCTTCATGTCGAGGTCGTTGATGAACCGTCCCTGCGTCAGCTTGATCATCTCCATCTCCTGCAGGGCAGGATAACAGGTGCTGGTGGTGAATGATCCGTATTCCTTGCCATAGGAATAGGTGATATCCCCGCGGAGATAGAAGCGGGAGGAGACCTGGTCGACGTCTTCGGCGCGGCCGCTCAGAAAATCATAATCCTCGTTGGTGAAGCGGATCTCCCTCCCCTCCTTCAGCCCTTTGTAGGGGAGTGAGGTCTCCCCCGTCCACAACCACATGATGTTCACGGCGTTGTCGGCGAATTCCTCCCTAACCCCATTCTGGAGCCCGTTTCCGGATCCCAGCAGCACCATCAGCATGAAAATACCCCAGGCCACCGAAAAGCCGGTCAGGAAAGTACGGAGCTTGTTCTTCCTGATGGTACTGAAAATTTCTTGCCAGATGTCCGCGTCAAACATAGCTGAAGGCGTTTTCACTTTTAACCTTTTCACGGTATTTTTTAAGATCGCCGTTGATGATGGTTTCCCCGATGAGGCCATCCTTGAGCCGGATGATTTTTTTGGTCATGGCGGCGATGTCATGTTCATGGGTGACGATGATGACCGTAATGCCCTGGTCGTTCACCTCCTTGAGGATTTCCATCACTTCGAAGGAGGTGGCCGTGTCGAGGGCTCCGGTGGGTTCGTCGGCCAGGATGATCTTGGGGTTGGAGATCAGCGAGCGGGCAATGGCCACCCGCTGTTTCTGCCCCCCCGAAAGTTCCGACGGCAAATGGTCAGCCCACTCCTTCAGCCCGAAGCGGTCAAGGTACTCCAGGGCGATCTGATTCCGCTTCTTGCGGCTTACCTGCTGGTAGTACAGGGGCAGGGCCACATTCTCCCTCGCATTCTTGAAGGAAATGAGGTTGAAGGACTGGAAGACAAATCCGATCATCTGGTTGCGGGTGATGGCCGCTTTGGTCTCGTTCATGTTCCTGATCAGCTTTCCGTCGAGGAAATAATTCCCCTCATCATAGTCATCGAGAATGCCCAGGATGTTTAACAGGGTCGATTTCCCCGATCCCGAAGAGCCCATGATGGAGACAAACTCGCCGGCGCCGATCTCCAGGTCAATCCCTTTGAGCACGTGCAGCGCGTTGTTCCCCGTGATATACGACTTGTGCAGGTTGTTTAAAACGATCATGGCTTTGTTGAAATTTGGTATTGTTTTTCTGTTTTCTGCTTATGGTGTCAAAATTCGGACGACACGGGTAGATTTTTGTCATATTTACCGATAAACGGCAGGATTTTATCCGTGAACGGTGATTTTCACCGGATGATGCCTTTCATGTGGGGCTTCGTCACCGGTAAATGAGCCTTCAATACAAAAGAGGCTGAATCAAAAAATCTGATTCAGCCTCTTTTGGGCAGGGTTATCCGGGGGTATACAGGCGCGGGCCTGATGTGGCTCCCGGGGTGCCGGCCGGGGAGCGCCGGGATTCAGGAGGTACCCCCAGCTGGGCATCAGACGATGCCCTGGGAGAGCATGGCGTTGGCCACCTTAAGGAATCCGCCGATGTTGGCGCCCTTGACATAATTGATGTATCCGTCGGCTTCCCTGCCATACTGCTGGCAGGTCTGGTGGATGTTTTTCATGATGATGTGCAGGCGGGCGTCCACTTCCTCGCGGGTCCAGGTCAGTCGCATGGAGTTTTGGGTCATCTCGAGGCCTGAGGTGGCCACCCCTCCTGCATTGGCTGCTTTCCCGGGCGCATAGAGGAGTTTGGCCGACTGGAAAATGTGGATGGCTTCGGGCGTGGAGGGCATGTTGGCACCCTCGGAAACGCACTGGCACCCCTGGGCCACCAGGGTGCGGGCATCCGCTTCATCAATTTCATTCTGGGTGGCACAGGGCATGGCGATCTGACAGGGCACCGACCAGGGGCGCTGGTTTTCATAATAGACGGCTCCCTTGAACTCCCGGGTGTACTCCTTGATCCGGCCACGGAAGACATTTTTGAGTTCCATCACATATTCCAGTTTCTCGGCATTGATGCCTTCGGGGTCGTGAATGAACCCGTTGGAATCGGAAAGGGTGACCACTTTCCCTCCCAGCTGGGTGACCTTTTCCACAGCATACTGCGCCACATTCCCCGATCCGGAAATCACCACCGTTTTCCCTTCGATCGACTCGCCGATGGTGTCGAGCATCTCCTGGGCAAAATAGGTGGTGCCGTAACCCGTGGCTTCCGGGCGGAGCGGACTCCCACCCCAACCGGCCCCCTTGCCGGTGAAAGTTCCGGAGAATTCATTCCGGAGTCTTTTATACTGCCCGTACATAAAGCCGATTTCCCGGCCACCTACCCCAATGTCACCTGCCGGAACATCGGTGTCGGGACCGATGTGACGGTAAAGCTCATTCATGAAGGAGTGACAGAAACGCATCACTTCGGTGTCGGATTTACCCTTGGGATTGAAATCGGAACCTCCTTTGCCACCCCCCATGGGAAGGGTCGTCAGACTGTTCTTCAGCACCTGCTCATAGGCCAGAAACTTGAGAATACTCAGATTGACCGACGCATGGAACCGCAAACCACCCTTGTAAGGCCCGATGGCACTGTTCATCTGCACCCGGTAGCCCCTGTTGATCTCCACCTCCCCGCGGTCATTCACCCACGGAACCCGGAAAATAATCATCCTTTCGGGCTCAGCCATCCTCTCCAGAATACGCGATTTCATATACATGGGATTTTGGACCACAAAAGGAGCCAGACTCTCCACCACCTCGTGTACGGCCTGATGAAACTCCTTCTCCAGGGGATCCTTGGCAATGACCCTGGCCATAAATTCCTCGACAAATTGTGCTGCTGTTCTATCCATAACGGTCAAAAATTAAAAAGTTGGTTTTTGGTTCTTTGTTGCAAAAAAATCAGTGATTTTTCTGCAAATGAAGAATTATTTATGAGAAAAGGATGAAAAAATTATGAAATGACATAAATTATTAATGTTTATTTACATTCTGATAATTTTCGTCATGGGCTTCCTTTTTCTCCGGAAACAATCCATGGTGTGGAATACACGGGAGCTGTCGGCCACGACGCATCGGGAGCGGGTGTGGAGAAAATGATTACTTTTAGGGCAGCCGCCGGATCATTCCGGAGGTGGGGTGATACAGCGAAAAAAGCAATCAGGGATATGGCAGATTTCAATTACACCGACAAGGGGGTGATGGATTACAAGGCGTGCTGGGACCTGCAGGAAGCGCTGCTGGCCTCGGTGGTGGAGGAGAAACGGCGACTGGGCCATCCGGTGGCCAAGAATCACTTCATACTGGTCGAGCATCCTCCCGTCTATACTCTGGGGAAGAGCGGGAATGAAAACAACATGCTGATCCGCAAGGAGTTTTTGGATCAGATCGGGGCTACCTATTACCGGATCAACCGGGGGGGCGACATTACCTATCATGGTCCGGGGCAGCTGGTGGGCTACCCGATTCTTGACCTGGAGTATTATCAGATCGGCATCAGGGAGTTCATTGCGAAGATGGAGGAGGCGATCATCGGTACCCTGGGGGCCTTCGGGCTGTCGGGGGCCCGCCGTGAAGGGGCGACGGGAGTGTGGCTCGACCCGGAAGATCCGGCAAGGGCCCGCAAAATATGCGCCATCGGGGTCAGGGTCAGCCGCTTCGTGACCATGCACGGCTTCGCCCTCAATGTGAATACCGACCTCCGATATTTCGGCTATATCAACCCCTGCGGATTTAACTCCTCTGCTGTGACCTCCTTCCGTCAGGAACTCGGCGGAGAAGTGCCCCCCGGTGAAGTCAAAGCCGTTCTGAAGGAACAGTTTAACCTGATGTACTGAGACTGGGATGCCAGAATATCAGGGTATCAGGATAACGGGTATCAGTCTTATTGAATACCCGGTTCCCCCCTTCACCTGACTGGGGGTCAGGGGATGCGGTCGAAGCCGCACCAGGGGATCAGGGCCTCCGGGATTTTGATCCCGTCGGGGGTTTGGTTGTTTTCGAGGAGGGCGGCCACGATACGGGGGAGGGCCAGAGCGCTCCCATTGAGGGTATGGGCCAGTTCCGGTTTTTTGCCGGCTTCCCCGCGGTAACGGAGTTTGAGGCGGTTGGCCTGGAATGACTCGAAGTTGGAAACGGAGCTGACTTCAAGCCATTTTTCCTGGGCGGCCGACCACACCTCGAAGTCATAGGTCAGCGCTGAGGTGAAACCCATGTCGCCCCCGCAGAGCCTGATGATCCGGTAGGGGAGTTCCAGCTTCTGAACCAAAGATTCCACATAGTTAACCATTTCTTCCAGGACACCGTAAGAGTGGTCGGGGTGGGTAATCTGAACGATTTCCACCTTGTCGAACTGGTGGAGGCGGTTAAGGCCGCGTACATCCTTGCCGTAGGAGCCGGCTTCACGGCGGAAGCAGGCGCTGTAGGCGCAGTTTTTCACCGGCAGATCCCCGGCCTCCAGGATCACATCGCGGTATATGTTGGTGACAGGCACTTCCGCCGTGGGAATCATATAGAAGTTGTCGGCCGTCACATGGTACATCTGTCCCTCCTTGTCGGGGAGCTGGCCTGTACCAAATCCCGAGGCCTCGTTGACCATCAGCGGGGGCTGGATCTCTTCATACCCGTTGCGGCGGGCCTGGTCCAGGAAAAAGTTGATGAGCGCCCTCTGGAGTTGGGCTCCCTTGCCACGGTATACCGGGAACCCGGCCCCCGTGAGCTTGACCCCCAGCTCAAAATCGATCAGCCGGTAGCGGGCCGCAAGATCCCAGTGGGGTAAGGTCCCCGCGCCCAGAAGAGGCTTCACGCCCCCCGACCTGATCACCTCGTTCTCTTCCGGGGTTTTTCCATAAGGCACCGTGACATGAGGTAAATTGGGCAAAAGCACCTGCAATTCCCTGATGCTGACCTCCAAACCTGCAAACTGCTGCTCCAGTTCCCTGATCTGTTCCTTCAGTTCGGCCGTCCGCTGCCGCGCCTCTTCGGCTTCCTGCTTCTTGCCTGTGCGCATCAGTTGCCCGATGTCACGCGACAGCGCATTCATTTCAGCCCGGGCCTTGTCGGCCTGGACCTGGGTCTGGTTTTTGGCCTCCGTGAGTTCCACAATAGATCCCACGATCTCCCGCGCATCAAACTGCTTCTTGGCCAGTTTCTCGATGACCTCCCCGGGATTCTCCTGAATGTAGCGCAACGTGATCATGCCTTGGAATTTTAAAAAACCTCACAAAAGTAACAAAACATAGAAAATCCCTGATAAAAAAAGAGGCTTTCCCGGTCACGGGAAAGCCTCTTTCAACCCTTGCGGGCAAACTCCGCATCAGTTCTGTGAAGCCGGGGCTTCGACAACTTCCACCAGGGGTTCCACCGATACGTAAGACCTGTTGTTCTGTTTCTTGCTGAAAGCCACCGTTCCGTCGATCAGGGCGAAGAGGGTATGGTCCTTGCCAATGCCGACATTGGAACCCGGATGATGCTTTGTACCACGCTGGCGGACAAGAATATTGCCTGCCTTGGCAAACTGACCTCCGAAGATCTTAACTCCCAGTCGTTTGCTTTCTGATTCGCGTCCGTTTTTCGAACTACCTACACCTTTCTTATGAGCCATGGTTCCTTTTTTTAATTATCCTTCAATTCCTTCGATCAGTACCTGGGTAAATGACTGGCGGTGACCATTCATCTTCTGGTAGCTTTTTCTTCTTTTCTTTTTGAATACCAGCACTTTTTCGCCTCTGGTATGCGCCACGACCTTCGCAGTCACTTTGGCGCCCTCAACGACCGGCGTGCCGACTTTTACTTCTCCATCATGGTCGATCAGCAGCACTTTGCTGAACTCCACCGTTTCACCTTCACCGGCGGTCAACCGGTGAACAAAGATTTTCTTCTCTTTTTCCACTTTAAATTGCTGACCCGCAATTTCTACTACAGCGTACATAACACCTTTTTAAAAGTTATGCCCGTCAGGCGGAAACACCTCGCGTGTTTCACTTTACCCGGCCTGAACAAGCCAAATTTGGGACTGCAAAAGTAGTTATTTTCATGTGAAAGCCAAATAATTTCCCTCTTTTCCTCCATTTTTTCGGCATCATGATATTTTAGATTAAATTTATGGCCGTTTTGATGGGGTATTCCCGGCAATATCCCGGATGAAAAGTCCGGAATAAACATTAACACGGCCATTACATCATGCATAAGATCAGGTTAAACATCCTTGGTTTATCGGTGAGTCAGACCCAGTCCGGGGCCTATGCACTGGTTCTGGCCGAGGAAAACGGGGACCGCCGTATTCCCATTATCATTGGTCCCGTGGAAGCGCAAGCCATCGCCATTCAGCTTGAAGGGCTGAAGCCTCCGCGCCCACTCACCCATGACCTGATAAAAAACCTCGCCCTGGCGTTCGACATTGCATTACTGGAGGTCACCATCCACAAACTCGAAGAGGGGATCTTCTTCTCGGAATTGTTGTGTGAGATGAATGGCCGGGAGGTGCGGATCGATTCGCGTACTTCCGACGCCATTGCCCTGGCCCTGCGGTTCAGATGCCCCATCTATACCACCGAAGAGATCTTACACAAGGCTGGCATTGTGTTGGAGATGAACGAGGAAACTCCTTCCCGCCAGGAAGCTCCTGGTGAGGAAACCCGCCCGCAAAGCCGCTCTCCATATGCCAAGTACACCCTGGCCGACCTCCAGAGCGAACTCGATGAGGCCATCCGGAATGAAGATTACGAAAAGGCCTCCCAGATCAGGGATGAAATCAGAAAAAGAAAGTGATCCTTTCATGCTGCCTTTTGTGACCGTGATGAAATACCCATGTCTCCTTTTCGAACCCACCCTCATGGTCATCCACATGGATAGGGCATCTGCTTCAGGGTATAAACCTTTACAACGCAATAGTTTTATCAAATGAAAGTCGCATGGTGCTCCGAACACAATAAGAGATGGATATTTGCCCCATGCGACTTCCGTGGGCGTGAAGCACTAAACTTGCTTCACCTTGTTATATAATTGAAGAACAAGTTATTAACAAACATATATACTAATGAAAGTCGCATGGTGCTCCGACCACAAAAGGAGATGGATATTTGCCCCATGCGACTTCCGTGGGCGTGAAGAGCCGTCAGGGGCCATATATCGATATGTAACTGAAGCACAATACATTAATTTACATCTACCCAAATGAATATCAAACTTCGCTTAACCGTCATGAACTTCCTGCAGTTTTTCATCTGGGGTTCATGGCTTTTGACCATCGGTGCTTTTTGGTTTCAGACCAAGAAATGGACGGGGACCGATTTCGGGGCCATATTTTCGACGATGGGGATTGCCTCCCTTTTCATGCCGGCTATTGCGGGAATCCTGGCCGACAAATGGATCAATGCCGAGCGGCTTTATGCTATTTTTCACTTTGCAGGGGGGTTGTTGTTGCTGACCCTGCCTGCTATAGGCGATCCCCATCTCTTTTTCTGGGTGATGCTGCTGACCATGATGTTTTATATGCCGACCATTGGTTTGTCGATCACCATTGCCTACAACTCCCTGAAAATGAATCAGTACAGTATCGTTCAGAGTTATCCGCCCATCCGGGTGTGGGGGACTGTCGGTTTTATTGTGGCGTTGTGGGTGGTGAGCCTGGCTGGTTTGGAGAAGTCGGCCGGGCAGTTTTACATCGCTGCCGGGGCTTCCTTCGTTCTGGGGGCCTATGCCTTTACGTTGCCCAGATGCCTTCCCATGGGCAAGGGGCACAAACCCGACCTGGTCAGCGCCTTGGGCCTCAACGCCTTTGCCCTCTTCAAAAACCGCAAGATGGCCTCCTTCTTTCTCTTTGCGATGCTCCTGGGGGCCGCCCTCCAGCTGACCAACGCCTATGGCGACACTTTCCTCCATGACTTCGCCAAAGTTCCCGAATTCAAGGATCTGATCGCCGTCAAGTATCCGGCCATTATCATGTCGATCTCACAAATCTCCGAAACCCTCTTTATTCTGACCATCCCCTTCTTCCTCCGGAAGTACGGCATCAAAAACGTCATGCTCCTGAGTATGGTGGCCTGGGTGCTCCGTTTCGGGCTTTTCGCCTATGGCGACCCGGCCGGCGGGCTCTGGATGATCATCCTTTCCTGTATCATCTATGGCATGGCCTTCGATTTTTTCAACATCTCGGGGTCCATCTTTGTGGAAACCCAGAGCATTCCGGCCATCAGGGCCAGTGCCCAGGGGCTCTTCATGATGATGACCAACGGCTTCGGGGCCCTGCTCGGAAGCCGCGTCAGCGGGATCGTCATCGACCGCTACTTCACCGACGGAGAACATTTCATGTGGAAGGAAATCTGGATTGCTTTCGCCCTCTATTCCCTGGTGGTGGCCATCCTCTTCGTTTTTCTTTTCCGTCATAAGCACAACCCCGCGGAGGTGGAAAACGTGCACCACTGACCATGCCGGTGTGCTGCTGACTGTGTAGATATAACACCGGCTATGCCGGTGCATCACATTCTATGCCGGTGTGCTGCTGACCATGTAGAAATCACAACAGCTATGTCTGTGCACCACGGTCTAAACCGGTGTGCTGCTGACTGTGCAGATATCACACCTGCGCCGGTAAACCGCTGACCTTGCCGCTACACTGCTGGCAGTGTCAATATGCTGCTGACCATCCCGGCCCACAAATGATCCCCTATCCGTTTGCTGCCGTATACTGGAATGGTCTGCCGGCAGCTTCTGCATCGGGGTACAAAACAAAGGCCGGGGGAGTTTGCTGACTCCTCCGGCCTTGTCATCTTGCGACCCTGCCATCCGGGGATGGCAGGAAGCTGTTTTATTATTCCATTTCCTCGCCGTAGATGTAGATTTCGGCCAGGAAGGCGTAATGGTTGGGGCCTTTGGTGGCTTCATACTTGAAGTAACGGGCCTCGGGGAGGTTGGTCATGGTGGCGACCTGACCATCGTTGATCTTCGAGTTAAAGGCGAAGGTTCCCTGGTCGGTGAAGGTGACCCCGTCGTTACTCGTGTAGATCTTGTATTCGGTCTGGCCGTTGCCGTTACCCTGCCTGCGGAAGGATTCCACGGCCATCAGCCGCACTTTCTTCTTCATGTCGATGGTGAAGTAGTGCGGATAAGGGGGTTGTGACTTGTCCCAGGCGGAGTGCCAGAAGGTCCCCAGATCCCCATCGATGGCGGCGGCTACCAGACCCTGGATCGGGGGTCCCCAGGTGGCTTCCTTGGGTTCTTCCGAGGAGAAGGCGGCTACGCTCCAGTTGGTGCGGTTGAGCTGGGTGGCCACCTGTCCGTAGAGGTCGATCTCGGCCAGGAAGGCGAAGAAATTGGAACCCTTGGTGGCGACATAGCGTACATAGCGGGCCATGGGCAGGTTCACCAGGTTGTAGGAGGCACTGTTGACATTAGGATCATAATCAAAAGTCCCCTGGTTGACGAAATTGGTGCCGTCGAGGCTGGTGAGGATCTGAAACTGGGTCTGACCCCGTCCGTCACCCTGGCGGCGGAACACCTCCATTTTGCTCAGTTTGACCATCGACTTGAGGTCAATGGTGAAATGGTGCGGATAGCCCGGGCTTCCACCACTCCACTGGGTGTGCCAGAAGGTGTTCAGCTTCCCGTCAATGGCCGCCGAGGCCAGCCCGTTGGGAGCCCCTTCGGCCGGCTCTTCCGTCGAGAAATCCTTGATCACCCAGTTGGTCTTGTCCAGCTTCACTCCCTTGAACTCGATGAAAATGGGCAGCATCACCTCGGCCGTTTCGGTGACAAAGGTGTCGATAGCCGTGGGCGCGGGAATGTAATACGATTTGTAGCTCATGCTTCCCAGCGATTCCCAGTTGCGGAGGACCGTCCTGGTATCAGCAGGGGTCACCCATTTCTTCACCATTTCCCCCGTGCGGCTCTTGTAGCTGAGCTCCACACCGGTGTTTCCATCATTGGGGAGACGCCAGTTGACCACGACGGAATCCACCGTTCCGCCTCCCACGATGGAGGTGATGATACGGTTGGTGATCGTGGACTGGTAAATATCCCCGAATACAAGCCCGGTGGTCTGCACTTTTATCGAGCGGTTGCCGTCCTTGTCGATGTTGTAGGTTTTAAAAAGATAAGACTTCTCCTCCAGGTTGTCAAGCATGATCATGACTGAGTCAAGGGGAGCATTAAGGGAGACATCGACAGATTTGGTAAAATCCTGGCCGTTGTCGGTCCATTCCACCACGCTCTTTTTGATGTGGGCGCCGTTGTGGACCAGCCACTTGAGCTGCAGTCTTTTGTTACCCGGCATCGTCTGAACCGTATCAGGAACGGTGGCGTAGATTTTTTCACCTCCCTTGATGAAATCGGCATGGATATCCTCCATTTCCTGGCACGCCGTGAATACCCAGGCGATCAGGACCAGAAACAGGGTCGTTTTTATTGCTATCTTCATCTTGTTACAGTTTAAAGTTTAAAATCATTGGATCACCTGTCCGTAAAAGGTCACTTCAGCCACATGGATAAACCCGGTGACTCCCCAGGTTTCGTTGACCAGGAACCGGATGTACCTGACCGGTGGGTCTTCAAGGGTAAAGGCGTATTCGTCTCCGTTTTTAAGGTGTTCAGTATCTTCATCGGCGGTGCCGCCCATGAGGGTGGGCCGGGTGGCCACGCAGTCCCGTATTTTGGTCCATCCCTCCCAGCTCCCGTCGGCCGGTGGGGTGGTGGCGATACCCCACACTTCCAGCAACCTCGGGTTACCATGGGAGTAGGGGAATCCCTGACGCTGGGTAACAATGACGCGGCTCAGGCGGGCCGTCACCCCCAGGTCGAGGGTGAAGTACTGCGGCCACCCGGTGCCGGCCAGTGAGTGGTTGAAGGTGTTGATGTCGTCGTCAAAGATGTAGTAGGAACGCCCTTCCCAGCCGTTCATGTCGGTATCGCCAGGAAGCACGATGTCATCAAACTTCGACTTATCGAGTTTTTCCTCAAACATCGGGGTCATGGCCACTTTTACAGTGTCCGAGAAGTTGTCCCACCGGTCACGGATAACGATCCCAAAGATCTTCTCTTCCGGTTGGAAACCCCTGACCGTGTATTTTCCGTCAGTCACGCTGGTGTAAACCGTTTCCACGGGATTGAGGGCTCCGGTGGAGTCCTGGGTGAGGACGATGAAGGCCAGGGCCGCATTGGTTTCGTTGGTCCAGGTATACTGGGCTCCCCCGAAATCAGGAATGATCGACATGGTGTTTTTCACGGCATGGACCGGCGGGGTCTGCGGCTGCACCTTGACTGTAATGGGACTGGAGACATTCTCACTCCGGTCTACAGCGTAAAGTTTCACTTCCCTTTCTTTGGTGTCGCCAAATCCTTCCACCTTCACCGAATTGGTATAGATGGAACTTTTGGTTTCCACTTTCACGCCATTGGAGAGCTCATATTCTGCCTTTACATAAAGCAGGTCGGTCTCATTGGGAAGCTGGTAGGTGATGAGGGCCCCTCCGGGAATGTTCTTCACAGCCGGCGCGGTCACCGGCCCGGGAGGAGTGCCATCCTTGGATAGAGGTTCCCTGACGATCTCCTCGCATCCCAGGGTGAAGATCAGCGAGGTGACCAGCAATGCTTGCAATATGCGATATTTATTCATAATTCTCATCTTTTAAATGTTCAGCAAGATTTACCACCCCAGGTTCTGTACCAGATTGGGATTGTTGATCCGTTCATTTTCCCTGATGGGCCAGAAGTAGTCCTTGAACTCAAATCTGGGAGAATATACGGTAGTCACGTTGTAAAAGTTCAGTCCGCGGCCGCTGATATCCCAACCCCTGATAGGCCGGTTCATATAATCGAGGGACAGTTTCCACCTGCGGAGATCCCAGAAGCGCTGCCCCTCAAAGGAGAGTTCGATCATGCGTTCCTGCTGGATGATTTTCCGCATTCCCTCTTTTTTAGCGGGTTTGTCGGGAATTTTGGAATGGGCAGCCCAGCTCTCCACCACACCGGGGAGGCCGGCCCGTTCCCTGATCCTGTCAATGTATTCATACACCTCGGCATCGGGGGCGGCCTTCACCTCGTTGAGGGCTTCGGCATAAAGCAGATAGAGGTCGGCCAGACGGATGATCGGGAAGGGGAAGCTGTAGTCGATTTCATAGGAGTTCCCCGAGAAGCCGTTACGCGGGCTGATCAGCTTTTTGGGCCAGTATCCGGTCACGGAGAATTCGCCCTTGTTGCGTTTGGTGGCCAGTTCACCCGCCCTGCACTGTACATAGTAATAGGTGGGTTCCAGAACATAGGTGCCGCGGTCGAAGGCGATGGAGGCATAGAAACGGGCTTCCCGGTCGAAATGAAGCCGGGCCGTGGTCTCTCCTGAACGGACATAATCGCTTTCTGATGTCACGGCCGTCCGCAACGTAAAACGGTCCTCAAAGGGGAAGTCCACATCCTCATCAATGGGAACGCCGTTTTTGGTGTAATAGAGTTCGGCCATCCGCATGGTCGCGGCATAAAACTGGCTCACCGGGTTGGCGTCGGTGACCGTGATCATAAGCGGCTGAAGCATCCGCTGATAGGTATGGCTGAAGGGAAAGTTGGTACATCCCCAGATCACCTCGGAATTCCCCTTTGTGGTCACAATGGAGCGGAGCATCAGCTCCCGCAACATGGCCGGGGAATGGGTGTACTTGGTGGTGTATTCGTTCACCAAACTGAAATTGGCCAGTTCAGCCGTTTCAATCGCTATTTTAGCGGCATCGGCTGCCTTCTGCCACTTGCCGGCATCGTAGGTCGCCGGAAAGAGCTTCACTCCCCGGTTGTCGGTAAGGCTGGTAAAATCGGGATTGCCATTGAATAGCGGACTGGCGGCCGTGGCCAGAACCCTCGCCTTGATGGCCGTGGCGATCGGCTTGGTGATCCGCCCCATGTCGGTGGCCTCACTGAGCAACATCAACGGCAAATCGGGAATCGCCTCATCAATCAGCTTCACAATATAATTCACCACACTGTCGACCGGATCGCGGTAAATCTTCACCTCTTCCGTCGAAACATAAATGGGCAGGTTCTGGTCAACGATCGGAATGGGCCCGTAACTCTTGAAGAGCCAGAAATGGTAATAAGCCTTCATGAATTTCACTTCGGCGATCCATTTCTTCTTTTCGGTTTCCGACATGTCACCCACCCGCTTGATCTCCTCCAGGAAGATGTTGCAGTCACGGATTCCGATGTACATGTTCTTTCCGCGCTGGCCGCCATCCCAGAAATTGAGAAAGGGATCAAGGGCGTTCTGTTCCCCTTTGGCAATCATGGCCGCTGTGTTGGAGTTGTCCATGATCTCTTCGTTGAACCATACCTCATCCCCTGAAAGGAGTCCCGGATTGATCCACGGATCGCCGAAGTTGGGAATATACGAGTAGCAGGTGGCCAGGAATTTCTCGGCGTTGTACTTGTCGGAAAAGGCATTCTCGATCACGGCCACGTTGTCGGGCACCACATCGAGATAATCGCAGGCTGCGATCGTTCCGGCAAGGAGGATGGTCAGAAATATCTTCAATGTACTTTTCATAGTTGTCGCATTTTAGAATGAAACTTGCAAGCCGATGTTCAACACCCGCTGTACCGGATAGCCGAGGCCATTGCCTCCCATTTCGGGATCCCAGAGTTTAAATTTACTGAATGTCAGCAGGTTGGTTCCGCTGGCATAAAGCCTCATGTAGTCGATGCCGAACCGGTTGTAGAGTTTTTCGGGGAGGGAGTAGCCCAGCTCCGCCGATTTCAGTCTCAGGAAGGTTCCGTCCTGCATATACCAGGTATTGCGGACCAGGTTGTTGTTTTCCCATTTATAGGAAAGGCGGGGCCACAGGGCGTAGATGTCGCGGTTGGCTTCTGACCAGTGGCTGTCGGCATAGGCTTTCAGCAGGGCGTTGTTGGCCAGATAGTTGTTGTCGTTGTCGACGAAGGGAGAGGTGGCTGATGCGTCGATCCAGAAGGAAGAGCGGGCCGATCCCTGGAAGAAAAAGGAGAAGTCGACGCTTTTATAACCAAGGGAAGCCCCGGCACCATAGATGATTTCAGGCGTGGTGGGGTACCCGATGGGGACCTGGTCGAGAGAGGAGATGCGGTCATCTCCGTTGATGTCGCGATACTTGATGTCCCCACCCATGACGACACTTCCCAGTTCCTGCCGGGGAGAGTTTTCCACCTCAAAGTCGTCGACGAAGAGACGCTCGGCAATATAGCCCCATTGCTGGGTGATGGGCTGTCCCACCCTTGATTTCCAGGGGGTGGCGCTGTAGTCAGGTTCCTCCACCATTTCAAAGATCCCCTTGGCATAGGTGAAGTTACCGCGTGCCGTCAGCCAGAAGTCATTGCTGAAGTTGTGCTGGATGTCGATCGAAGCGTCAATCCCCCGTGAGGAGGCTTCACCGACATTGGCCTTGGTGGCAGCCTGCAACCCGAAGGTGGAGAGAGAGAGGCGGTCCATCAGAATGTTGGTGCGGTACTCGGTGAAAAAGTCGGCTTCGATGTCAATCTTGTCGAAGAGCCCCAGTTCAAACCCCACGTTGGTTTTGGTGGCCGTTTCCCAGGTGATCTTATCGTTGGCGTAGCGTGAAATGGAGACCCCGTTCCGGGTGTAAGCCCCGTCGGCCCCCCATTTAAAGCCCCGGTTGCCGTCGTTCAGGTTGACATTCGAGAGATAAAAGAAACGGTCGGCATCTGAGCCAATGGCGTCATTCCCCACCAGACCGTAAGTGGCCTTCAGTTTCAGCTTGCTGAAAGTGGGCAGCAGAGGTTCCCAGAATTTCTCCTTGGAGACAAACCATCCCAACCCTGCGGAGGGGAAAAACCCGAACCGTTCATTGGCCGAGAACCGCTCTGTCCCGTTATAACCGAAATTGAATTCCATGAAGTACCTGGTCTTATAGGCGTAGGTGAAACGGCCGGATATCCCCAGGTTCCGCGAGGGAAGCGACCGCTGAAGATCGCCGGCATTCCCCTTGAGGTACTGCCTCATGATACCCACCACAAGGCCGCTGACGGTATGGTCTTCACCGAAGGTGCGGTCATAATCAAGGGCGCTCTCTGCATAGAAAGTGGAAGCCACTTCCTTCTGCCCCTCCTGGTAATCGAGGTATTCCCTTCCCGAATCGGAATTGAGCAGCTTAAGCTTGTAAACACCGGTTCTGTTGTTGTAGTCCGATACATTGTAATAGAAGGGGGCATAACTGCGCTGCACGTCAAAATAGGAGTCACGGGTGGTGTTTCCCAACAGACGGAAATGAAGGCCTTCGGTGATAAACTTCAGATCCTGCTTCAGTTCAAACTGCGCCAGCATCATGGAAGTACTCGATTCCTTGTAACCTTTGACCATTTCGGCATAGGGATTGATATATCCGCCGCTTCCGAAGTTGCCGAAGAGGATGTGCTGCACATACTGGTTGGCTTCATCAGGGGTATAGTAGGCCGGGAAGAGCACGGGATTGGTCCGCATGATCATCTGGTAGGTCTGGGTTCCCCCGTTGAGAGGTCCGCGGTAATCGTCGAAATTGCCGTGGACACGCAACACCGCCTCGGTCGTCTTGGTCAGATTGATGTTGACGTTCGAGCGGATCACATATTTCTTCAGGTCGATATTGCTGTTGAAATTGTTTTCCTGGGGTACATCAAGGATACCGTTGTCCTGGGTGACGCCCCCGGAAATGTAGTAGCGGGCTACTGTTCCGCCGCCGCTGATGTTGAAATTCAGGCGGTGGTTCATGGTGTAGTTCTTGAGCAACAGGTCCTGCCAGTCGGTGGCCGGATACACCTGTGGATTGGTGCCGGCGATGGTGTTGTCGACCTTCGTGGGGGAGTAAGGCAGATTCCCCAGCGGATCACGGGTGCGCACCGCTTCATTGTGCAGGTTCATATAGGTGATGGGGTCGGCCAGTTCTATGTTCTTTGTAGGCTGTGACATGGACGACTCCCAACGGATGCTCACCTTGGCCTTTCCCTCCTTCCCTTCCTTGGTGGTGACCAGGATCACACCGTTGGCTCCGCGGGCCCCGTAGAGGGCAGTGGCCGTGGCGTCCTTCATGATCGAGAATGCCGCAATATCGTCGGGGTGGAGCCGGCTCAACTCTTCTGAGGAGAGTTCAATGCCGTCAATCAGGATCAGCGGATCCTTTTTATACCCGAAGGTGGTCACCCCGCGAATGAAAAACTCGGCATTGTCCTGGCCGGGTTCCCCGCTGCGCTGATAGGAGATGATCCCCGACATACGCCCCGCCAATGCGGTGGTCAGGTTGCTCGAGGGTACCCTCAACTCTTCGGGTTTTACCGTCTCTATGGAAGCCAGTACACTCTCCTTTTTCTGCTTGGCAAAAGCCACCACCGTCACATCTTCCAGCTCCTCGGTCTTTTCCTGCATGGTCACGTTGATGCTGGTCTGGTTGCCTACATCCACAATCTGACTCTCCAGTCCGATAAAGGAAAATACGAGCTTGTCGGTAGCCGCCGCATCGATGGAATACGACCCGTCCATGTCGGTGATTACCCCACGGGTGGTTCCCAGAATGGTAATGGTCACCCCCGGAAGCGGTTTCCCTTCAGAATCCACAATCTTCCCTCTGATGGTCCTCCTGGCCGGCTGCTGGCTGTCATCGGCCACACTGCCCGGCCATCCGGCTTCCTCCGCCTGAACCAACGGATGGGCATCAGCCACCTGTTCCACCGAACCGGTCCTGTTTACCCCCTTCCCGATAGGCTCTTCAGCAGAAAGTTGCAGTACCGGGGCCATCCATAGCAACAATGCCATGCATGGCACCCCTAACCTCTTTCCGGATGAAAACCACAAAGAGATTTTTCCCCTTTTCTTGCTTTTCATAAAGTTTTAATTAGTTAATTAATAATGGTTTTAATTGGGTTGATTTCTGTGTTTGTGCCTTGATATTCAAGCTGGAATATATCGGCAAAGCATAGAAGAAGCTCAAAAAGTTTATTCCATACGCAGTTTAGTTTAATTAGTATTTCAAATGTAGTAAAAAAAAACTTTTAAAAAACAAGCCCCCATCGCGCGAATTCACCATTTCGGTCAAGTTTTCCTTACGAACATAATACACTGAGGTCAAGACCTAAAAATTGTAAATTGCACAATAAGTATTGCACTGACAAACCAGCATGTGCCCGTATAAAAGTGGATTTTTTTCAAAAAGGAAGAGGCTGTCTGCATCGCGCAAACAGCCTCTGATCAGTGATTAATCCTTTCTGAAATTAATACTTTCTGTGATGTTGTAGTTTTTTGGAAGATGAGCAGGATGGCTCCTGCGTCATCTTATCAATGGCCTGTGGGTGACCGGTAATCCTTTTTGTGCCGGTCAGCTGAACGGCACAAAAACCACATCGGCAACCTTAGGTTTGGCAAAAAACTTTTTGGCAAATTTTTTCACGTCCTTAATGGTCATGTTGCGGATGATCTCTTCAAAGTTGGCTTCCTGGTCCAGGTTGACGCCGTTTTGGTAGTAACCTGAGAGGATATTCATCCAGTAGCTGTTGTTGGGTTTAGCCTGTTCGCGTTCCTTGAGGATGTTTTTCACCACTTTATCGAGTTCTTCGGCGGTGGGGCCCTCTTTGGCCATTTTGGCTATTTCCCTGTAGACGATTGATTTGAGGTGGCCTGCCTTGTCGGGGTCGGTGTCGAAGCTCATCTGAAGGGTTTTCTCGTTTACGGGATATTTCTCATTCTGGGCGCTGACGCTGACGCCGTAGGTACCGCCCTCTTTTTCGCGGATTTCTTCGGTATAGCGGAGGCGGAGGACATCGCGGACCACGTTCATGGCCATATTGGATTCAGGGCTCCATTTCAGAGGTTTGTTAAAGGAGACCACCACCGTGGCTTTTTTGGTTTCCAGGGGGATGGGGATTTCCCTGACGGTTTTGCCTTTGGGGAGTCCCACCTGGTGGTCGGTCCATTTTTCGGTGCGGGGTTGGTCGGTGAGAGAGCCGATGTATTTCTCGACCAGGGGTTTCACGGTGGCCTCGTCGAGGTTACCCACGATGAACCAGGTGAAGTCGCCGGCGTCGGTGAAACGGTCGCGGTGGATTTCCTCCATCTGGACCAGGCTGATCTCGTCGAAGAGTTCCGGTACCACCAGTTTGGTGCGCGGGCTATGACCCGTGAGAATCATCTGGAGCGAATCGCTCATGGCCTTCTGGGGGTTCTTGGCCAGGTTGGTGACCATGGTCAGATAGCGGCTTTTGAGGGCGTCATAGGCTTCCTGGTCAAAGCGGGGTTCCTCGAACTGCAGGTAAAGGAGTTGGAGCATGGTCTCGAAATCCTTCGGGGAGGAGGCTCCCGACACCGTTTCGAAGAGCTCCCCGATCTGCATGTTGAGGCTGACGTTTTTGCCGGTCAGCATTTTTTTCAGGGTGATGGCGTCGAACCGGCTGACGCCGAAGTTGCCCTTGAAGTCGGGCACCAGCATCGCCGAAGCCAGCCTCGAGGGGTCGTAGACCGAAGAGCCGCCCGGGCTGTATGCCTGAAGCAGCACATTGTCTTTCTGGAAGTCAGCAAAGCGATAAACCACTTTGGCATTGTTGGCCAGGGTCCATTCCGTGGCGTTCAACCCGGGGAGTATCCGGGTGCTGACCACCGGCGATCCTTTGAGTTCCTTTTCAATAAGGGTGGTGGCTACGGCTTCCTCGGCATAGGGAGTAATGTCAGAAGCTTCCACCTCCTTCATGATGGAAAGGGCTTCGGCTTCACTGATCAGTTTGACCCCTTCTCCCTCGGGACCCATGACGATCACCACACGGTTCTCCCCGGAGAGCCACTGTTTGGCGCGTGCCGAAAGCTCCTCAGCCGTGAGCGTGGGCAGCAGCTGCTGCATGGCCTCCCAGTCAAAGTCAATGGCAGTGAGAGGCTCATTTTCAAGGTAATGATTTACGATGTCTCTGATATACTGATCGTTGCGTATTTTGTCTTTCTCTTTCCAGCGGTTTTCCACTTCGGTAAGCAGGTTGCTTTTGGCCCTTTCCAGTTCGGACTGGGTGATGCCATAACGGTAAACCCGCTGTGCTTCAGTATAAATGGCGCGCAGGGCCTGGTCGGTTTTATCGGGATGGGCGCTGGCGGCGATGGCAAAAATGTCATAACCCCGGGCCAGCTTTCCATACATGAGGTTACCCGAAACAAACGGCGGCTGCCCCTTCTGAAGTAACTCGGAGATACGGTCGCGCATGATCCGGTTGAAGAGATCGGTGCCCAGCTGGTTGCGGTAATAAAGCAGATTCTTTTCCTGTGGGGGAGTCCCTTTGTGCTTGATGTAGATGTTGACCGTATAGGAGGAGGCCTCAGGGTCAGTGGCCAGGGCATACAGGGTTTCCTTGTGGAGAGGTATTTCCGCCACAGGCCGCGCCGGGGGATTCACCTCGGGTGCTATGGCCCCGAAAAGACTTTTGATTTTCCCTTCCACTTCGTCGACATTAATGTCACCCACCACCGCAATGGCCTGAAGATCGGTGCGGTACCAATCGTCGTAAAATTTCCGCAGGGTCTCGGGTTTAAAATTTTTGATCACGTCAAGGTCGCCAATCACATCGCGTACGGCATATTTCGAATCCTTGAACAATACCGGGAAAATCTTCTTCTGCATCCTGAAGTTGGCATTGCGCCTGGTGCGCCACTCTTCCGAGATGACTCCCCGCTCCAGGTCGATCTCCTCGTCGGTGAGCAGCAGGAAATCAGACCAGTCGTTGAGGACCAGCAGGCAGGTGTCGATCAGCCCGGGGTGGGTGACCGGCACGTCGCTCAGGTTGTACACGGTCTGGTCCTGTGAAGTGTAGGCGTTGATGTTGCGCCCGAAGGCCACACCATGTTTTTCAAGTGTGTTGATGATCCCTTTCCCCGGAAAATGCTTCGTGCCATTGAAGGCCATGTGTTCCAGGAAATGGGCCAATCCGTTCTGGTTGTCTTCCTCCAGAACCGCCCCCACATTCTGAATGATATAAAAACTTGCCCGCTCTTTGGGTTCCTGGTTGTGGCGGATGTAGTAGGTCAGCCCGTTCTCCAGTTTTCCGATACGGATTTCGGGATCGACCGGCACAGGAGGTACGGCCTGCTGGCCGGTAGCCGTGAAAATGGCCCCCGCCGCCAATACCGACAGGAGCAAATGCTTCATTTTGTTCATGTTAATTGTGTTAAATTTTTCTGTCATGTCAGCGGGGTCAATTCCGCAATGCTTCAATAGTCTCATAACCGGTCGCTAAATTACATAATTTGCCCGATAAATCACCCTCTTCCTTATCCCGGTCGCCCGGCCAGGGCATGGCGTCATGGTCGCCGGGACTGCCGGCTACCGGAAGTGGAGAAGCGTGTTTTCAGGATGGGCGGGTGCCGGGTCACAATTTAAAAAAACGAAGCTTTGGGATGATCGTAGGGGTGATCGGTTTATCTTTGCGCTTTAAGCCTAAGCTGAATCGCATGAAGGAGAAGAGTTACGAAGAGATCAACCGTAAGCTGAAGGAGGGGTGTGCTGTGGTGCTTACCGCCGCGGAGGTGGCGGAGATGGGGCGTACGGCCACGCCGGCAGAGATTCTGGAACGGGTCGATGTGGTGACCACGGCCACCTTCGGGGCGATGTGTTCCTCGGGGGCCATCATCAATTTCGGGCATACTGATCCGCCCATCCGGATGGAGAAGATCCGCATCAACGGGGTTCCCTGTTACGAGGGTTTGGCCGCCGTCGATGGCTACATCGGAGCCACAGCCTGCGACCCTGACCGGCCGGAGTACGGGGGCGCCCATGTCATCCAGGATCTTCTGGAAGGAAAAACCCTGGAACTGGAAGCCTGGGGCAAAGGCACCGACTGCTATCCCCGGAAACATATCAAAACCACCATTTCCCTGGAGACGGTCAACGAGGTCTTTCTCTTCAATCCCCGCAACGCCTACCAGAATTACAACGTGGCCGTCAATACCACGAAACGGTTGATACATACTTATATGGGTACTTTGTTGCCCCACCTCCGGAACGCCACCTATTCCACCTCGGGGGAGTTGAGTCCCCTGTTGAATGACCCGGAGATGCGGACCATCGGCATAGGGTCCCGTATTTTGCTGGGGGGAGCTCAGGGCTATGTTGTGTGGCCCGGCACCCAGTACAACACCTCCAAACCGGTGAGTACCCATGGGATACCCCTGGGGAATGCCCGCACCATCGCCGTCATCGGTAACCTGAAGGAGATGTCCCCCGCCTATCTGAAAGCCGCCTACATCGACCGTTATGGAACCACCCTTTTCGTGGGCATTGCCATTCCCATTCCGGTGCTCGATGAAGAGATCGCCCGCCGGGTGGCCATCCGCGATGACCAGATCGAAACAGCTATCCTCGATTATGGCTCTCCCGGTACGCCCAAACTGGGAGAGGTCTCCTACGCCAGCCTGCGCAGCGGATTTATTACCGTGGAAGGGAAAAAGGTGAGAACCGCTCCCGTGGCAAGCCTCGCCAAAGCCCGCGAACTGGCCGAACTCCTCCGCCGGCAACTCCTTGCCGGAGATTTCACGATCACCCGTCCCGTGCAGATGTTCCCGGCGCACGCTTCCCTCCGTTCCCTCAAAGAAACCGAAACAGAAGAACAGCCATGATCAAAAAGCGGTTTATCCTCAATTTCCCCCCCGACAGCGGCGACAAACCCCTTAGCTATCATCTCGTCAGGGATTACGATATCCGGATCAACATTCTGAAGGCGGAGGTCTTTCCCGGAAAACGGGGAAGCCTTCTTCTCGAACTACAGGGAACGGCCGCCAACCTCGAAAAAGGAATCGCCTACCTCACCAGCCACAATGTGGAGGTGGAACCCCTCGAGAAGAGGATCAGGTTTCAGGAGGAGAAATGCATCGACTGCGGCAACTGCGTGGCGGTCTGTTTTGCCGGCGCCCTGACCATGACCGCCCCTGACTGGAAACTCCACTTCGATAAAAGCCAGTGCGTGGTATGCGAACTCTGCGTCTCGGCCTGCCCCCTGCACCTCTTCGATATCAATTTTCAGTAAATGTGGCCGTCACTGACCGGCCAGTACAGATTCCGCCCCCGCTGACACCCTCACGTAACACATTCCTGCCTTTGGGAACACGCCTCCTGTAGGTGCCCCCCGTGTGCCTCAGGAATTTAAGGCCAGGATATATAGGGGATTTTCCATTTTTTTTCTTATTATATCTCTTCCCTGGTTTATTTATCATCGGAATATTTTATATTTGGTAAAAACACCCCTGGGTATATGGCTGACTCTCTGCGTGGTATTTTAGCCATTGTTTGTGTGTTTCTGTTTTATAAGGGCACCCCGCAGCCGGGGCTGGAGGAATTGCGCCTCAAATTTTCAGGCGGGAAGGGAATTGAACGTATTGAAACAGGGTTGCAGGTGTGTGATTACCTGGCGGGGGAGCCTGAGGAGCTTCTGGCCTTTTCGCTGGCACTGCTCAGTGAAGCCCGTCAGAAAGTCCCCGGCACGTTATTGCTGGCCAGGGTTTACCGGCAGGTGTCAGACGGCTATTATTACAACGACAGTCTCCGGCAGTCAGGGGAGTATCTGGCCGGGGCCGTCCGCCTTGCCGGGAACCTCGCTCCCGTCGACTCCCTGTTTACGGGATCGGCCTGCAACGATCTGGGGATTATTTATATGGACCTGGGCCGCCGCAGGGAATCGCGTGATGCCCTGGAGAAGGCCATTACCTTTCTGGGGGGCACCGGCGACAGGGAAAGTCTGGCCGATGCCTTCAGCAACATGGGTTCGCTGAATTATATGGAAGGCAAATATGAAGAGGCCATCTTTTTTTATCAGCAAGCCTTTCAGATAGACCAGGAAACCGGGAGTATTCCCCGGCAGTCCAGCTCCCTGAACAACCTGGGGCGGATATATGTCGACTGGGGCAAATATGAGACCGGTCTGGATTATTATTTCCGGTCGGTGGCCCTGCTCGATACGGCAGCCGATCGGCCTACCCTGTCGGTGCGGTACAACAACATCGGCATGGTAAACCAGCTGATGGGGCGTCACCGGGAGGCCATCCGCTGGATTGAGAGGGCCAAAGCCATTGATGAGGCGGAAGGTCTGGTGTTGCGGCTGGGAACACGCTGGTTCAACCTGGCCACTTCCCGGGCGGCCCTGGGTGACCACCGGCAAGCCGGCGAATGCCTGCTCCTGGCCGAGAAGTACGGCCGTGAAACCGGCCAGGTTCCCCTGCTCACCAAAATCCATGGCGGCCTGGGACAGCATTATCTGCAACAGGGAAATCCCACACTGGCACTGGAACATCTCCAGCGGTCGCTGGCCTATGCCAGGGAGGGAGGATCCCTGACCGAACGCGCCCACAGCTATGACCTGCTCTACCGTTTCCATAAAAGCCGCGGGGAGAATGATGAAGCCCTCCGCTATCATGAACTCTTCACCGCCACCCGCGATTCGGTGTTCAGCCTGGAGGTGTCGGGTAAGGTGGAAGAGCTGGAAGTACAATACCAGACCGCCGGCAAGGAGGCCGAGATCAGCCGCCTGGAGGCCGAGAACGCCCTGCAGGTGAGGGAGGTGGCCTTCCGGAAAAAAGAGCGTAACTGGGCCATCGCCGGATTGGCTCTGATGATGCTTTCCCTGGCCGGGCTCTATGGCCTCTATCACACCGTCAGAAAACAGAAGGCCACCCTGACCCGCCAAAACGAAGAACTCGACCGGCTCAACAAAACCCAGAACCGCCTCTTCGGCATCATCTCCCACGACCTGCGCAATGCCACGTCGGCTTATCAGAGCAGCGCCCGCGTCATCACCCATTATCTTGCCAAGGGTGAACCCGGAAAGCTCCTTCCCCTGGCTCCCGAAATCAGTAAGAATGCCAAGGTCCTCTCCGGAATGCTGGATAACCTGCTTCACTGGTCCCTGTTGCAGATGGAGGGTATTGAGCCTGAAAAAGAGCTGGTTCAGGTGAAAGAGGAGACCCTGAAGGTGGTGGAACTGATGAAGGAGTATGCCGCCGGCAAATCCAATGAAATGATCGTGCAGATGGGGGAAGAGACGGTGTGGTGCGATGCGGGCAGCTTTCACCTGATTCTGCGGAATCTGGTCAGCAATGCGCTTAAGTTTACCTCCAACGGCCAGGTGGTGTTGCGTACATACCGCGACAACGGAACCACCACCCTGGAGGTGGCAGATAACGGCTGCGGCATGGATGAGGCTACCCTGACCGGTCTCTTTGCATCGGGGATGAAAGAGGTGCGGCGGGGTACCGACGGGGAGCGGGGTACAGGCCTCGGACTGGGTCTGGTGGCCGAGCACGTGGCCCGCAACCGCGGCTCCGTCACCGCGGAAAGCCTGCCCGGAAAAGGGACCGTCATCAGGGTGAACCTTCCATCCCAAGAGCGATGAGCACCAGGGTATTTATACTGGAAGACGAGATGATCCATGCCGAGGCGCTGAAAATCGCCCTGGAGGAGGCGGGATTGGATCTGGCAGGCGAGTGCGGCGATGCCGACCTGGCTTTTGAACTTATTGAGGCCTCCCACCCCGATGTCTTGCTGGCCGACATTGCCCTGCCGGGATTTAACAATGGCATCACCGTGGCCGGCCGCGTCCGGCGCGAACTCGGAATTCCTCACATATTCATCACCTCCTTTACCCGGGAGGAAGTGATCAGGCAGGCCGTCGAAACCCAACCCGCCGGATACCTGCGCAAACCTGTCGATCCCGTTAACCTCAGGGCTGCCGTGGAAATCGCCCTGCACTCCGTTTCCTCTTCCATTCCCCCATCCTGCAATGAGGCTTCCGGAATGCACTCATCCGGACTTCCCACACCCCCCCTTACTTCCTCCGGAATCTCTCCCTCAGGAGGGAATGCACCGCTGCCTGCTGCCGCTGGGGTGGCCTCGTCTGCCCCGGGATTACTTCCCCGGACCCCTGAGAAGCTCCGGACTGCCCACACAGGGGGATGGTCTTCCCCCGAACAATGGTCAACCACCCCATCCCCTGCCCCCATTTTTACCCGCGTCGGCGATAAACTGGTCAGGATTCATCCCGAAGACCTTCTCATGGTCAGAGCCGACGGTGAAAACTACATCGCACTGGTTTTTGAAAAAAAGGAAATCTCCTGCCGGACCACCCTAAAGGAGTTCTGCAGCCAGCTTCCCCCTTATTTTATTCAGGTTCACCGGGGATTTTACATCAACCTCCGCCACCTCGACGCCTACCATGAAGGGGAACAAACTGTTTCCCTGAAAGGGCGCCAGGCTCCGGTGGGCCGAAGCTTCCGGAAAGCTTTCCTTGACTCCGTCAAAAGAGTCTGAAGCGCGATAGCCGTTCACCCCTTCCACCCTGCCGTTCACCCCGCCTCATATGCCGTTGACCACCCTTCTCCGGTAAGGATGCCCTAAAGGGGATACCTTGTACTAACTGAAACCAATAATCAAATGCAACGCCTTGTTTTCTTGATCCCACTGTTATTTCTCATGACCCGATGTGATCAGCCTGATGCTCCTGAGGCAAAGGGATGGCAGGTCATGGAAGTCTCCTCGGCCGTACTGGGGGTGCAACCCGGGATGACCATGTCGTTTCGCAAGGATTCCCTCGTCTTCTCCAGGGGAAGGGATTCGGTGACCTTTGGTTACCTGGGAAGCAAGGACCGCGTCATCCTGGAAAGCAGGGAGGGAAAACACCTTTTCAGCAGGATGATGAACGACGATTCCCTGCTTGTCTGGAGGGAACTCTATACCGACGACCCTTTGGTCATCAGAATGATGAAGAATAAAAACCGCTAATTACCACATTGTGAAGAAAATCTACCTTTTAACCCTGTTCTTGATGACATGTCTGATGCTCCATGCGCAGGTCACTGAAAAAGAGTTCCAGGCACTGAAAGCTTTTTACAACGCCACAGACGGGAACAACTGGAAAAACCGCACCGGCTGGGAAAACATCAACACCACGGCCACGGCTGCCGATGTGAATGGCTCCTGGTTTGGCCTCGTCATTACCGATGGCCATGTGACCAAAATCGGAATGAGCAGCAACCTCAAGGGAGGGTATCTCCCTCCTCAGATTGGAGATCTGGCCTGGCTGAAGAATCTTGAAGTAGACAATGACCAGTTGGAGGGGCGCATCCCCGATGAAATAGGTAACCTGGTCAATCTTGAAGGACTGACACTTTCCACAAACAAGTTCACCGGGCCGCTGCCCGCTTCTATGGCGAACCTGGTAAACATGAAGTATTTGTACTTGTCCAGGAATCCCCTTCAAATCCCTTTCCCGGCTTCCATTCTTCAGAACTGGCCTAAGCTGGGCATCGTTTACCTGTCGGAGAGCGGACTGACCGGCGCATTACCCGATGTTTTCGATGCCTGGCCAGACCTCTACATGTTTTATATCTCGAAAAACCAACTGACAGGACAAATCCCTGCCTCCCTCAGTAAAAGGAGCAAATTGTATGGGGCCGAATTTTCCCGGAACGATTTTACCGGCTCCCTGCCCACCCTCGACAGTTGCAAAGAGCTGAAAAACATCAGGTTCGAAAATAACCGGCTGGAGGGCTCCATCCCCGCGTCGTGGGGAAATCTCCCCCAACTCACTTCGGTTTATCTGGATGAAAACCGCTGTTCGGGCCCGTTGCCGGCGGGTATGTTTACAGCACAGCTCCAAAGGATCGGTCTCGGAAACAACTATTTCACATTTGAAGGCCTGGAACCCCACATCGTAAAAATCAATGACCTCACGAGTAAGAGTTACACCACCAACAAGCAATTTCCTTTGACGCAGAAAAGTGTGCAGGTGAATGCCGGTGACCCGCTGACCCTGAATGCTGCCACCCTGTCGGTGTATGCTCCCGGGGGAAACAACAACCGCTACAAGTGGTTCCGCAACAATACAGAGATCTATTCCGGCAATGATCCCTCCTGGGGGGTCTCCTCGGCCACTGCCCAGGAGGCCGGGGTATACCGGTTTGAAGTAAGCAACACCATAGTGACTGACATGACCCTCAAATCGGAAGAATTGCCGGTCACTGTAATGGTCCCCGGCAACCATGCCCCTGCAGGGATCTCTTTTTACCCGGCTTCCATCCGCGAAAATCAGCGCTACGACATCACCCTTGTGGTCGAAGATGAGGACACGGAGGATGTCCACCATGTTTCCCTGACCCAGGGAGATGGTACCAATGATGCAGATAACGGAATTTTCAAGCCTTTTGGAAAAGTGCTCAACATGACCGTTCCGGCCGACTATGAAAAGACGCCGGTGCTCCGTTTCCTGGTCACGGTCAGCGATATGAAAGGGGGCATCTTTACAAAGGCGCTGGTGCTGACGGTGGAGGATGTCGAAGAAGCCCCGGTGTTTACCGGTCAGCAATTGTCGACCACCATCGATGAAACCGTGCCCAATGGTTTTACGGTGATGTACCTCACCGCCGAGGATCCCGGAAAGCTGCCTGTCACCTATTCCCTGGAGGGGGGCAACGAGAACGGGGCTTTTGGCATTGTGGATAACAGGCTGGTGGTGGCCGACCACACGCAGCTTAATTATGATCAGAAGAGCCGGTACACCCTGACCGTCAGGGCCAGCAATGGCACCCTTTTTTCGGCGGTGGAACTGGTGGTCTCGCTGAGCAAGATCAACAAAATGCCAGTGGTGGAAAATGCCGCTTTCACCCTGGCCGAAAATGCACCGGAGGGTACCATAGCCGGAAGCATCACCGCCTCCGATCCCGAGGGGAAACCCCTGATTTATACCCTCATTTCGGGGAACAGCGAGGAGGGATTCCGCCTGGAGGGGAACCAACTGGTGGTTCATAATCCTGCGGCCCTCGATTTCGACGACCATCCTGCTTTCTCACTGGTGGTCAATGTCTCCGATGGTATCTCCACCATTCCGGCCTATGTGACCATTCAACTCACCAACAAGGTGGACGAGACGGGAAATGACCTCCTCACCTTCTCTGTACCCGGCATGGTGTCTCCTCCTGTGATCGACCCTGCGGCCCGCACAATAGTTGCCAGGGTCGAAGATGTTTCGCTGGCTTCTCTTAAAGCAGATTTCACCTTTTCAAAGGGAGCCTCTGCAAATCCCCCCTCCGGTTCCGTATTAAATTTTGCTACCCCGGTGACGGTAAGGGTCACCTCTGAGACGGGCGTGGCTGCCGACTGGCAGATCAGGGTGACGATACCTTCGGCTGCTCCTGTGACGACAGAGGCAAGGATCAAAGTATATCCCAACCCGGCGGCAGATCAGCTCTACATCTCCGGAATGACAGGAACCTCTGCCCTCATGCTGATCGATTTGTCGGGCAGGGTGTTGCACACCCTTACCACAGCCTCCACTTCGGAAGTTTTACTGTTGAAGGATTATCACCCGGGAATTTACCTGCTGTCGGTGGAGTCCTCCGCAAGGCGTTCTGTGTTCAGGGTAGTTAAAAAATAGCCTCTTCCCGCAATGGCCCGGGTGACAGGGGAATTCCTGACGATAAAGCACAAAGTAATATCATAAACCGTTAATAATAAGAAAATGAAGACTTTTAAATTGTTACTTCTGGCATCGGTGCTCTTTTTCTGGGCGGCTGCTGCATCGGCCCAGGTGGGCAACCTGAAAAACCTGGGGAAAAAGGTGATGGAAAAAACCGAAAAGGCGGTGGATAAGGGCGCCGGTGAGGTGACGAAAAGTGCGGGAAGCGCGGTTACCCCGGGAGGGTCCGGAAATTCATCCTCCGGAGTATCTGCAGGTGGCCCCACCTCTGCGGGGGGCGGTGCAGGCACTGCCGCAGTGAAGGCCGCTTCGGGAGGCGGAATGCTGTATGTGTCCAAACAGAATGGCAACAACAAGAACGACGGCTCCAAAGGGGCACCGCTGAAGAACCTTGACAAGGCGATCGCCGTGGCCGGACCAGGAACGACCATATACATGGCCGGAGGGGTGGAAATGGGCACCCTGAACGTAGGATTTATCGAGAGTGACAAGCCGGTGAAGATCTATGGAAGTTATGACGAGACCTTTACCACCCAGGATATCGTGAACCATCCCACGGTGATTCAGCCCGACAACGAAAGTGCCCGGTCGACGCGGAAGGCAGTTTTGAAATTCACCAAAGATGTGGCTGGCACGGTCCTCGACCATCTGGTCTTTGACGGGGGTGAGCGCAATGCTTACCATGTGAAGGAAGGGATCGTGGAAGGCGTGGAGGGGGGCGGCAGGTTGCTGCCCGCCACGGAGCGGCCCCCGGTAGGTTACCCCACGGTTGACGAACCCTTATTGCAGTTTATGAGCGCCACCACCGGCGGGGATGTGACCATCCAGAACTGTGTTTTCGTAAATGGGGCCAGCTTCGCCCTGCAGGCGGGCCACCGCAGCGGTACATTCACCGTGCAGAACAACGTCTTCGTGGGCAACCGCATGGCGGCCGTTGAAATCTACGGCACCTGCGCCAGCACAGGCGGCCCCAACACCATGGCCCTCTGTGGTGACGTGGAGGTGGCTTACAACACCATCCTCTTCACCTGGAGCCGTACCAAGGACTTCCTCGACATGGGCTATGGCGTGCGGGTGATGACCAAATGCAATTACAACATCCACCACAACATCATCGGTGCCTCTATTCTGGCAGGGGTCGACCACACCCGCTTCAATAAAAACGAATGGGTTTCGGTCGACCACAACATCTTTTTCGTGAACAAGGACAAAGACCTCCATTACAGTCCGGCCAGCAATACCCGCCTGCGCATCGACGCCGGCGACTTCGGTGACCTGGAGATCGCCAGTGCCAACGGCAACCGGAACGAGATCCCCGAATCGCTGAAAGTACACAAGGCCTATCTCGACGGCTATCTCAACGCCCGCTATTCCGAACAAACCGACCTCGACCGCAACTCAGCCGCCAACCAGTGGCGCTCCATCCTGGGGATGAACCTCCAGGGCACCATGAGTTCTTCGGTGACCATGTTCTGCAATAAATATCCCTGGAAGGAGGCTCTTGAACTGTTCGGAAATGTGGAAGGTTACGGGGCGCAATAGGCTTATGTTCAAAAATCCGTAAAGCAAAAATTAAAGCCAATACTATGAAGAAATTTATGATCACCCTTCTCTGGGTAGCTATGGGAATGACATTATTTGCGCAGTTTCCCGGAGGTTTCAGCTACCAGGCGGTAGTACGGAACACGGCAGGAGAAATTATAGCCAACAAAACCGTTAAATTCCGTATTACGATCTTGCAGGATAGCGAAAGCGGTACGGCAGCATATGTGGAAACCCATTCGGCTCCGACGGGTGCATTTGGTCTGGCCAACCTGAAAGTAGGCATGGGTACGAAGGTAAGCGGTAACTTCGATCCTTCGGCCTGGGGTCTGAAGAAACACTACATGAAAGTGGAACTTGACCCCAACAACGGCAACACATTTTCACTTTTGGGGACCACCCAGTTATTGGCTGTTCCTTATGCTTTTCATGCTAAGACGGTGGAAAACGACAATGTGAATGATGCCGACAGCGATCCGTTGAATGAAATCCAGGTCATCAATCTGAGCGGCTCGGTATTGAGTCTTTCCCGGGGGGGAGGATCAGTAACCCTTCCTTCATCTGGAAGCGGCGGTGATAACTGGGGTACCCAAGCTGCGGTTTCCGACAATTCGCTCACGGGAAATGGCACCACCGCTTCACCGCTGGGGGTAGCCAGCAATGCCATCACTTCGGCCCGCATTGCCGATGGGGCTGTAGCTACTGCCGACCTGGCCAATGGTGCCGTCACGGCTGCAAAACTCCACTCCATGGGTGCCACAACTGGTCAGTATTTACAGTTCAACGGAACCACGTGGACACCCATTACCCTCCAGGCCGGTACTGGCCTGACGCTCCCCTACAGCGATAACACCGGCACAGGAGGTGCTGCATTTAAGGTTTCCAATACCCAGACTGCGGGTGCTTCCTGGTCATACGGACTGATGGGCGAAGCACAGTCCACCTCCGGCAGCATGGGTGTTTATGGTTCCGCAACGGCCACCAGCGGACCTGGCTATGGCGTTCAGGGCGAAACCAAGTCTTCTGAGGGGAGGGGGGTTTTTGGTTTGGCGACTTCCAGTACGGGCAACACTTTTGGTGTACGAGGCCATGCTTCATCAACCAGTGGTACGGGGGTGTTTGGCTGGGCTTTGGCTTCCTCTGGTTCTACCTATGGCGTTTGGGGCCAGAGTGAGTCTTCTTCAGGGATTGGCGTTTATGGATGGGCAAAAGCGAACTCAGGCGGAACATATGGCCTTTACGGCGAGGCAAACTCAATCAGTGGCAGGGCCATATATGGCCACGCAACGTCAAGTACGGGAGTTACCTACGGCATACGTGGTTTAGTTAACTCTGCCGAAGGTTTTTCAGGCTATTTTGAGGGTGGTAAGTTTTATGTAAGCGGTAACGTTGGTATTGGCACCAATCTACCCGGATTACACAGGTTACGGGTGACTTCCAGCGCATCGGGGAGCAGCGGCACAACCGGCTATTTCGAAAACACCCATGGAGCGGGCATCGCCCTGCATGCCATAGTGAATTCAACCGACGGCGCTTTCCTGGCTACCCAGCAGGGGGCAGGATACTCGCTTCGCTGTGACGGGTACGATCCCAACTGGTTTGTGGCCATGATTGTAAAAGGCCGAAAAGTGGGTATCAATACCGATAACCCCGGAGACTACAATCTGGCAGTAAACGGGTCCGCAGCAAAAACAGGCGGCGGCAGCTGGAGCAACCTCTCCGACGGACGGCTGAAAACGATCAACGGAAATTATGAGAAAGGACTTTCCGAAATCATCGCTCTCAGACCGGTCCGTTTTAACTACACCGAAAATAACCCACGCCAGCTTGACCACAAAACCGAACAGATCGGTTTCATCGCCCAGGAAGTGCGTGACATTTTCCCCGAAGCCGTCGGCCTGGGGAGCGATGGTTACTACGATTTCAATATGCACCCCCTGAATGTCGCCCTGATCAATGCAATGAAAGAGCTGAAAGCAGAAAACGACAGATTGAAAGCCGATCACGCCGCAATCGTCGCAAGGCTTGAACTATTGGAAAAAGCAGTTACCACCGTCGCCCAAAGACATGACTAGACAAATTTCAATGAAATCTGATATGAAGACTTTCATTATTGCTCTTTTGTGCACATGCGCGTCTTTTATTTCAACTGCACAGCAAGTGGTAGCTTCAACGGGACACACAGGAGCCATGACTGGTTACACGGTAAGCTGGACCCTTGGGGAGCCGGTTATTGAAACCTTTTCAGATGCCGGGTACATGGTTACCCAGGGACAGCATCAGACACGCCTGGTAGTCACTGCTGCAGATGACATATCGTTTCCCGGCATCAATTTGATGGTATTTCCCAATCCTGCTACCCAGAAAATATTCCTGAAGGTGAAATCTGAAAATCACCATGATCTGAACTACAGGATAAACGATATTCAGGGGCATGAATTGCTCCGGGGAGATGTGGTGGACACCACCTGTGAAATCAGCCTGGCCGCTATTGCCCCGGGGATTTACCTGCTTACTGTAAGCCAGAAAGAGTTGATTGTTCAAACGTTCAGGGTGATAAAATATTAAAATACATATATGAAAACCAACAGATTAATTATCATCTTGCTCTCCCTGATATGCTGGGTGAGGGTCGCTCCTGCGCAGTCCCTCTCCACAGAACCGGGGAATGTGGTCTTTTCGTCGTCTCTTATTGATCCGGCCTCGCCTGCCGGGTTAACCACCACCTTCCATGCGGGGGATTACCTCTATGCCGTGGCATACCTGCCCCAAACCCTGAAGGAAATCTATGTCAATGCCAGTCCGAACGAGAAACTGCTGGTGGAGATATTCATTTACGAGATCAAACCTCCGTTGTATGATTACCAGCAGCCCCGTGAGGAGCAGCTCACCTTCGCCAACATGTACATCTCGGGTGACCTGAAGCAAAAAAACCATGTGGTGATGGAGATGGTTCCTGATCCGGCGGTGACACAGGTGTACAACACGCCGGGGCTCACCTGGAACAAATTCGGGAAGAAATATGAAGGGCCGGTGGGGTTCGCCGAAGCGCTGGCCAAACTGGGCCCCGGGGAGCACACCCTGAAGGTGGTGGTCCAGTGCTATTATTCTCCGGCGGCGTCGGGCATCCTGAAGATCAGTGGCGATGATTTCGCCGGTTATAACCGGGTGGCGGAGCAACTGAACGAGGCGGGAGCGGCGGCCGGCATGGCCAATGCGGTTTTTCCGGCAGCCGTGGTTTCCGATGCCCCCAGGGAGGCCCGCATGGTCTCCGCCCTGAAAAATTCCAACGACTGGAAAAGCGGCTTCATCGACGGTACCGAAGTGTTGAAGACCGCCATCACCTACGACTGGGAGATCCGCCGCCATGAGATTTCAGGCGCCATCCTCCACCGCTACTGCATCGCCGCCATGGCCGTGAAAACCAAGAACGGCGGATGCGCTTACTATAAGGTCACCTTCCAGGAAGATTATGCCGGCGGAAAATTCCTTCCTCTCCGCTACGACGGCGTAGGCGACAAGGTGATGCTGGACTGCGCCAAACTGAAATGAACAGACAAGAAGAAAAAAACATCTAATAACAACCATTATGAAAAAATCATTTTACTTCCGAATCCTTCTGCGGTGGCCATTGATTCTGTTCCTTCTCTCCGGGCTCTTCCGGCAGGAGGCTTCCTCCATCAATGTTTCTGTTTTTGACGTCACCTCCTCTTCCTGCAGGATCGCATGGACACCCGTTGCAGGTGCCACGGAGTACTGGATTTTTATTTACGGAATAAACACATCGAACGGCACCTGGGGCAACATTCCCAATTACGCACCGGCCAAGGTGAAGAGCACAGAAACCGAATTTGTGGCCACCAACATCGGATACATGGAACCCTTTTGGGATGATGACCGGAAAATCATCGTAGAAGCGCGGGCCAACGCGACCTACCTTGAGAAGAGTGAAGCGGATATCGCCTTGTTGTATCCCGGGCCTTCCCTTACCGGCATTACGAATGTGACCTCCAGTTCCTTCACGGTCAGCTGGAATAAGACCGTGCCCAATGTCACCACCTGGAGTGAGATTTACCTGTATGTGATGAATGATGAAACCGGGGAATGGAATGACTTCAGGGGACTCACCACCTCCAGCCAGGCTGTTACCGGACTGGTCAGCGGAACGAAGTACCTGATTACTCTGAAGGGGTACAAGAGGGTGTGGGCGGCCTGGAAAGGGGAGTATATTGACATCTGGTCAGATATTACGGAAGGGGAAGTATACACAAAAATTGTGGCTCCTGTGGCGCTTCAGGCATTGAACATCCAGCCCAACGGTTTTCTGGCCCAGTGGAATAAAAGCCCGGGGGCCAGGTTTTATAAATTCTTTCTGAAGGAGAAAGTGTCGGGCAAGGTGATCATCAACGGGGAAACCACAACCAATCTTTCGAAGTGGGTGGAGAACCTGGAGTCGGGAATGGAATATGAGTATCAGGTTACGGCGGTCAATGACCATGAGGAATCGGCCAGGTCGAATGCCATCAGGGCTACTACGGATATGCTGGAGCGGCCGGTGGCTATCCAGCCCACCAATATCACCGACCATTCGTTCACGGCCCGCTGGAACCCGGTCGCCGGGGCCACCAAATACAGGTTGGAAATTTATGTAAATCAAAACTGGTTGTGGAGATTTACCACGGCCACCAGTTATGACTTCAAGGATTTTGACCTGAATCCTTCCACCAATTACAAATACAGGGTTCGGGCCATCTTCAATACCACGCTCTCCTACTTTGGCAATGAGATCGCCTTTATCACCAAGCCTCCGGCGCCTGTTGCGCTTCCGGCCACCAATATCACCACCACTTCCTTTGTGGCCAGGTGGGAGGCTGTGACCCACGCCACGGGATACAAGCTATGGGTGATCAGCACTTCCAGCACCGGGAGCAATCCTGCCGGGTATTTCCCCAAGACGCTTACAAATGTGCTCACACATACAGTGACCGGTTTGCTTACCGGCCATGAATACACTTATATGGTGCAGGCCATAGCCCCCAATGGGGAGTCGGTGGCTTCATCCTCGATTTTTGTGACCACCTCCGGATCTTCGACCTTTACCATCAGCCTCTCCTCCAGTCCGGCTGGTGCCGGCACCCTCTCCGGGGCCGGAAGTTATCCCCAGGGCAAAGCGGTGACAGTCACCGCCACCCCTGCCAAGGGGTATACGTTTGTGAACTGGACGGAGGGGACCAAAGTGGCCTCCACCAGCGCCAGTTATACCTTCACGGTGAATGCCGGCCGCACACTGGTGGCCAATTTCAAAAGCCTGCCGGTGAATTGTGTGGTCACCCTGGTGGCAAATCCCGGCGCCGGAGGAACCGTTACCGGGGGCGGCACCTTTGCTGCGGGGAGTTCCATCACTGTCAAGGCCAGCACCAGCAAGGGATATGAGTTTGTGAACTGGACCGACGGCTCCAAAGAAGTGAGTACTTCCCAGGCCTATACCTTCACCGTGAATAGTGCCACCACCCTGGTGGCCAACTTTAAAAGCGTCCCCTCAAAGTATACCGTATCCCTTTCTGCCAGTCCGCTTGCCGGGGGCACCGTCAGTGGAGGCGGCAACTTCACCGAAGGTTCGGAGGTGACGGTAAAAGCCACCACGAGGAGAGGTTATGAATTTGTGAGCTGGACCGAAGGGACGAAGGTGGTGAGCACTACGTCAGGGTACACCTTCACCCTGAACGGAAACAAGACGCTCGTGGCCAACTTTAAGGCTGCGGCTGTACAGAGTACGCTCACCTTGTCGTCGACTCCTCTCTTTGGCGGAAGCACCCTGGGTGCAGGCAAATACGCCCCGGGCTCTACGGTCACCATCTCGGCCGTTCCTGAAAGGGGTTATGAGTTTGTCAACTGGACCGAAGGAACCAAGGTGGTCACGGCCTCTGTGAATTACAAGTTCACCCTGAACAGCGACCGTTCCCTGACTGCCAATTTCAGGGAAATTCCCGTGACCCATTCCCTCACCCTTACCGCATCACCCGCTGCCGGAGGCACGGTTAGCGGCGGTGGCACCTTTAATACCGGAACCACGGTCACTGCCCATGCACAACCTGCCGAGGGATATCTCTTTGTCAACTGGACGGAAGGGGCCACCGTGGTGAGTACCCTGGCCAGCTATGTCTTCACCCTTTCAGCTCCCCGCACCCTCACGGCCAACTTCACCGTGAATACGCCCGTCAGCGATCTCTCCGGAAGTGCCCTCAGGGCGTGGCCCAACCCGGTGACGTCGGAACTCCGCATTTCCGGAGTGAAGACCAAAGGAGTGCTGAAGCTGGCCGATCTTTCCGGAAGGATGGTATATGTGGCTGCCTGCACCTCCTCTGAACTGATGGTTCCCATGGGAGCCCTTCAGCCGGGCATTTACCTGCTGGTTCTGGAAACGCCCGACAGCAGGGTGGTAAGGAAGATCGTTAAAAGGTAACCTTTTCCCCTGGCGCATGCGAGGCATGTTGTCCGGGGCAGGCAAGTTATCCGGGGCAGGGGAAACCGTCAGGGCTTGACTGAATTTCCAGGCCAGTGCAGCTCCCGGACTCCGGAATCTTCCGGCGGTCCGGGAGCGTGTTTATGGGTGACCGGTGTCATCTGCCTTGCGGAAGGATGATTATTTCCTAATTCTCAGAGGGTATTGAGCTCTTTTTTTGTTGTATTTTTGAAGGTATGGAATACCAGCCGCGGAGTTACCGCCAGCAGTTCAATCCTGCCAGGTTTGCCTCCTTTACGGTACAATACCTGGAGACCGACCTTTGGATCGGGGTAGACCATCCCTCTTTCCGGAAGGAGATCGCGGAGGTGGCCCTGCATGAGGTGATGGACCTCAGGACGATGCTCGACTCCTATATCCATGAGTTTCCCGCCTTTGGGGTTACCCTGGAGCCGCTGAAGCTCTTTCCGGGGGCTCCCGCACAAGCCAGGGAGATGGCTGCCGCGGGCATCCGCAGCGGTACGGGCCCCATGGCCGCCGTGGCCGGAATGTTTGCCCTCCGCACCGCCGAAAAGATCAGAAACCGCTTCCCACTGAAAGAGCTGATCGTCGAAAACGGAGGCGACTATTTTCTTCTCCTGAAAGAGGACCTCCTGATGACCATATATGCCGGCGATTCCCCCCTCTCTGAAAAAATCGGCATTCTGATTCCTGCCGGGGAAACCCCTTGTGGTGTATGTACCTCCTCGGGTACCGTCGGCCCCTCCTTTAGTTTCGGCAAGGCCGATGCTGTCATGGTAGCCTGCTCCTCGCCGGTGCTGGCCGACGCCTGGGCTACCGCCCTGGCCAACCGCGTGCAAACCCCCGCCGATATTGAACCGGTGTTAAAATATTCAGAACAATTTCCCGAAATTCTCTCCCTGGTCGTCATTTGCGAAGACCAAACCGGAATCCGTGGTAACTTTGACGTCCGCTTTGTGCACAGTTCAGCGTAAGTGCCGACCCACTTCGGTGAAAGAATTTTAAACCCTGAAAGGGTCAGAACGGATTAACCCGGGGTAAAGAAGGAACGACTGCCACCCCGGGAAAAGAGAATCTGCATATCTTACGCTGTGGATGGAAAACGAAGGCTGTAAACAAGAAGTCGAAAACAAGGAACCAGGATTATTCAACAAGTGGAGATGGTCAAGAAAGATATACATGAAGAACTGAGGCATCGCGTGCTGGTGCTCGATGGGGCCATGGGATCGCTGATCCAGGATTTTCATCTGACCGAGGAGGATTTCCGGGGAGAGCTGTTTGCCACCCATGTGTTCGACCTGAAGGGGAACAACGATATTCTTTCGCTCACGAAGCCGGAGGTCATTGCCTCGATACACCGGCAGTATCTGGAAGCGGGGGCAGATATTCTTTCTACCAACACCTTCAATGCCAACCCTATTTCTCAGTCCGACTATCAGGCAGAGGGGTGGGTACATGCCATGAACAAGGCATCGGCAGAAATTGCCCGGGTGTTGGCTGACGAATTCACGGCGGCCAATCCCGCCAAACCCCGTTATGTGGCGGGGGCCATCGGGCCCACCAACAAAACGCTTTCGCTTTCGCCCGATGTCAATAATCCGGGTTTCCGGGCGGTCACCTTCGATGAGGTGAAGGCGGCCTACCGTGTACAGGTCGAAGGGCTCCTTGACGGGGGGGCTGAACTGCTGCTGGTGGAGACCGTTTTTGACACGCTGAATGCCAAGGCGGCACTGGTGGCCATCGAGGAAGCCCTGGAAGCCCGGGGCCGGGATCTCCCCCTGATGGTGTCGGGGACCATCACCGATGCCAGCGGGCGTACCCTTTCCGGACAGACCCTGGAGGCTTTTTTGCACACCCTGTCCCATGTGAAGTTGCTGTCGATCGGCCTCAACTGTTCCCTGGGGGCAGCCGAACTGAAACCTTACCTTAAGGAGCTTTCCGGGAAGGCCCCCTTTTATGTGAGTGCCCACCCCAATGCCGGGCTGCCCAACCAGTTCGGGCGTTATGACGAAACTCCGGAGAGCATGGGCGCTGAGATCCGTGATTATCTCCGGCACAGCTATGTGAACATCGTGGGGGGGTGTTGCGGCACCACTCCCGCCCACATCAGGGAGTTTGCCCGTGCGGCGGCCGTAGCCCGGCCCCACGTGGTGAAGCCACATGACCATGTGACCCGGTTCACCGGATTGGAGCCCGTGGCCATCACTCCGGAAAACAACTTTCTCAATATCGGGGAGCGGTGCAATGTGGCCGGAAGCCGCAAATTTGCCCGGCTCATCCGGGAAGGCAAGTATGAAGAGGCGTTGGCCATCGCCCGTGATCAGGTAGAGAACGGTGCCCAGGCCATCGATGTCAATCTCGACGACGCCATGCTCGACGCTGAAAAGGAGATGGTCACCTTCCTCCACCTGATGATGGCCGAACCCGACATCGCCCGCCTGCCCGTGATGATCGACTCATCGCGGTGGGAGGTGCTCGAAGCCGGCCTCAAGTGCATCCAGGGGAAGGCCATTGTCAACTCCATCAGTCTCAAGGAGGGCGAGGAGGTCTTTAAGCTGCACGCCCGCACCATCAGGCGTTTCGGGGCGGCAGCGGTGGTCATGGCCTTCGATGAACAGGGTCAGGCCGATACCCTGGAACGCAGAAAAGAGATCTGTGCCCGCGCTTACCGGATCCTCACAGATGAAGTGGGATTCCCTCCCGAAGACATCATCCTGGATCCCAATGTGCTCACCATCGGCACCGGATTGGAAGAACACAACAACTACGCCGTCGACTATATCGAAGCCATCCGCTGGATTAAACAGCATCTTCCCTATGCCCGCACCAGCGGGGGGATCAGCAACGTCTCCTTTGCTTTCCGGGGCAATGACACGGTCAGGGAGGCGATGCATTCTGTTTTTCTCTTCCATGCCATTGCGGCGGGCCTTGACATGGGCATCGTCAATCCCGGCATGCTCCAGATATACGATGAGATCGGTCCGGAACTGCTGGAAAAGGTGGAGGACCTGGTGCTCAACCGGAGGGCCGATGCTACGGAGCGTCTCCTCGATTTGGCAGGGCGGCTGCAGACCAATGGTAAACCCGAAGAGCGGCGTGAGGAGTGGCGTCATCTGCCCCTGCAGGAGCGGATCGGTCATGCCCTCGTTAAGGGAATCACCGACTTCGTCGACGACGATATGGCGGAGGCGGTAAAAGTGTACTCTCCTGCGCTCAGCATCATTGAAGGTCCCCTGATGGATGGAATGAACATCGTGGGCGAGCTCTTCGGGTCAGGGAAAATGTTCCTGCCCCAGGTCATCAAATCGGCCCGGGTGATGAAAAAAGCCGTGGCCTTCCTCCTTCCATACATCGAGGCCGACAAGGAGAAATTCCCCCTGCCGGAACAGCAGAAAAAAATCCTGCTGGCCACCGTGAAAGGGGATGTCCATGATATCGGGAAGAACATTGTCGGGGTGGTGCTGGGATGCAATAACTATGAGGTGATCGACCTGGGGGTGATGGTGCCCACCGACCGCATTCTGGATGCGGCCCTGGCTGAGAAGGTGGATATTGTGGGGTTGAGCGGATTGATCACCCCTTCTTTGGAGGTGATGACCGAAGTAGCCCGGGAGATGGAAAGCCGGGGAATGAGGCTGCCCTTGCTTATCGGGGGAGCGACCACTTCCAAAATCCATACGGCGGTAAAGATCGCCCCTGAATACCACGCCCCTGTGGTCCACGTCAAGGACGCCTCCCTTTCCACGCGGGTGGTGGCCTCCCTTCTGGCCGGAAACAGGGAGTTTCTGCAGGAAGTGAAGGAAGAATATGAAGGGATCCGCCGGTTTCAGGAGCAGCGTAAACCCCGGGAGTATGTCTCCCTGGCGCAGGCCCGCGCCAACCGGCCTCCCATCGACTGGCAGGTGTCGCCCGTTTATGTGCCCCAATTTACGGGAGTAAAGCATTACCACGATTTTCCCCTTGAAGAACTTCGTAATTATATCGACTGGACCTTCTTCTTCATGGCCTGGGAAATGAAAGGCCACTTTCCAGCGATTCTTGACGATCCCCGGCAGGGGGAGGCCGCACGGAAACTCTATGCCGAGGCCCGGGAAATGCTCGATGAGATCATCGCTGAGAAGATGGTGAGCGCGCATGGTGTGGTCGGGCTGTGGCCCGCCAACGCCTCAGGTGACGATGTCTTTCTTTTCAGGGATGAAAGCCGCAAGGAACTGGCGGGAGTCTTCCGGCATTTACGGCAGCAGGAGAAGAAAAAGGAGGGGCAACCCCATCTCTGCCTGGCCGATTACGTAGCCCCGCTGACGTCGGGGCGGGCCGATTACTGCGGGGGTTTTGCCGTGACCGCCGGCACAGGCATTGAAATATGGACACGCCGCTTCCGCGAGGAACACAACGACTATAAGGCCCTGCTGCTCGAGTCGCTGGCCGACCGCCTGAGCGAGGCCTTCGCAGAATACCTTCATCTGGTGGTACGCAAGGAACTGTGGGGATATGCCCCTGACGAAAATCTTTCTCTTCACGATCTCTTCCACACCGGGTACCAGGGCATCAGACCCGCGCCGGGTTACCCCGCATGCCCCGAGCATTCCGAAAAGAAAACCCTGTTGAATCTCCTCCAGGCCGATAGGGCCGGGATCTCCCTCACCGAACATTTCGCCATGTATCCCAATGCTTCGGTATGCGGTCAATATTATGCCCACCCTGAGGCACGCTATTTCGGAGTCGAGAAGATCGGCCGCGACCAGGTGGAGGATTACGCCCGCCGGAAGGGCGTCACCCCCGAATTCGTGGAGAAGTTTCTGCCTGAGAACCTCAACTATAAATAGTATAAGAGCAACCGGGTCTGTCCATAAAAAGATGGGAGAGGTGTCGGAGTGTGGCTAAAAGGTTGTAATTTTGAAAAATAAGGTAAGACCCATATTAAACCATGACTAAGAAACCACAAAAGAATTTACTTCCATGGGCAGTGGGGGTATTGGTGTTGGCGTTGGTGTTGCTGGTTGCGGGGAAGAAAGCAGGGTGGTTTGGCGCCGAGGTGACGGTAAAGGTGCTGGCGGGGAAAGCAGAAACGCTGACCCTCACCGAGCAGATCACCGCCAATGGCAAGATACAACCCCGCACCGAGGTCAAAATCAGTCCCGATGTTTCCGGGGAAATCATCGAGTTGTATGTGGAGGAGGGGGATCAGGTGGTGGCGGGGGATCCGCTGATGGTCATCAAGCCTGAGGTATACCGGTCGGCGCTGAGTCGTGCCGAGGCGGCCCTGAACTCCACGCATGCGCGGCAGGCGCAGGCCGAGGCTCAGCTCATTGAGCGTGAGCTTTCCTTTAAGAGGGCGAAGCAGCTTTTTGAATCGCATACCATTCCGGAGGCGGAGTTTGAGACGGCACAGGCGGCTTTCAGGGTGGCGGAAGCCGAAGTGCGGGCCGCCCGCTATAGCGTGAAAAGCGCCGAAGCTTCCGTTGCCGAAGCCCGGGAGCAGCTTACCAAAACCCGGGTCTTTGCCCCTATGGCCGGAACGGTTTCCCGCCTTAACGTGGAAAAAGGGGAGCGCGTGGTGGGTACGGGCATGTACGCCGGCACCGAAACCATGGTCATCGCCGACCTTAACGAGATGGAGGTCAGGGTCGATGTCAATGAAAACGATATTGTCAAGGTCAACCTGGGCGATACCGCCCTGGTAGAGGTCGACGCCTACCTCAACCGTAAGTTCAGGGGAGTGGTGACGGAAATCGCCAACTCGGCCCGTACTTCAGGGACTACCGCCGACCAGGTCACCAACTTCGAGGTGAAGATCCTGCTGCTGCAAGACTCCTATGCTGATCTGACCGATACCACCCGGTCGGTGAAGTATCCTTTCAGGCCGGGCATGTCGGCCACCGTCCACATCCTTACCCTCACCCGGTACCATGTCACGGCCGTGCCGGTACAGGCCGTATCGACCCGCCTGCGTAACGACACCACAATGACCGCCCTCAAAACCGGCAGCCAGGCAACTACTGCCCCCCGCAACGACGAAAAGGATGAGGTGGTCTTTACCCTCCGCAACGGAAGGGCCTTTAAAACCGTGGTGAAAACCGGTATCCAGGACAATCTGCATATTGAAATTCTGGAAGGGCTTGCCAGCGGCGATGAAATCGTCACCGGTCCTTATAACGCCGTCAGCAGAACCCTGAAAGACAGCATACTGGTGAAGATCGTCACCGAGAGCGAACTCTACAAGCCTGATAAAAAATAGATCCGGGTGACCGCCCGGGTGGAAAATTGTGGCCTTAAATATCAACGGAGGACTTCTGTCAGTAGGTTACTGATGCCAAATACCCATTTAAAAAAATCAAGTTATGAAAAAATCTTTGGTTGTACTCACGCTGTTGACGCTTCTGGTTTCGTGTGAACAGGCACCACAGAAAGCGCCGCTGATCCCCCTGGAGGATTTTTTCAGGAATCCTGAGAAGACTGCTTTTCAGTTATCGCCCAATGGCGAGTATTTCTCTTACCTGGCCCCCTGGGAAACCAGGCTCAACCTGTTTGTACAGCAGGTAGGGGCTGATTCGGCCGTGCGGATTACTTCCGAGACGGCCCGTGATATTGCCGGCTACCTCTGGAAAGGCGATAACCGCCTGCTTTACCTCAAAGACACCGGAGGGGATGAAAACTTCCAGCTCTACGGCGTCAATGTGGATGGGAGTGACCTGAAGGGTTTGACCGTCATCGAGAAAGTCCGCACCCAGTTCATTGATGACCTGCGCGATGTGGAAAACGAGGTGATTGTTGGCCTGAACCAGCGCGATCCCACGGTCTTCGATCCTTACCGCCTGAACGTGGTGTCGGGAGAGATGACCATGCTGGCTGAAAATCCGGGGAACATCACCGGCTGGATGACCGACCATGAGGGCAAACTGCGCCTGGCCTTCGCCACCGACGGGGTGAACCAGACCATCCTTTACCGGGAAACCGAAGAGATGCCCTTTGCGCCGGTGCTGACCACCAGCTTCAAGGAGTCGGTCTCCCCGGCACTCTTCACCTTTGACAACAAAATGGTCTATGCCCTCTCCAATCTGGGCCGCGACAAAAGTGCCCTGGTACTTTTTGACATCGCCAATGGCAAGGAACAGGAGGTGCTTTTCGAAACCCAGGAAGCGGATATCGAAGGGGTGGAATATTCCCGCAAGGAGAAAAAGTTGTGGGCGGTGACCTGGACCACTGACAAAAACAAAATTCATTTCTTTGATGCGGAGGCGGAGTCCGTGATCAACTACCTGAAGGAGAAACTTCCGGGGTATGAGGTGACCCTGGGAGGTCTTACCCGCAATGAGGACAAGCTTATTGTGCGCACTTACAACGACCGCAGCCGTGGTGCCTACTATTTCTACGACAGGAATACGAAGGAGCTGACCCATCTGACCGATCTGGCGCCCTGGCTGAAGGAGGAGGATCTGGCCGAAATGAAACCGATCAGTTACACTTCGCGTGACGGGTTGACGATCAACGGTTACCTGACCCTCCCGAAGGGGGTAAAGCCTGAGAAGCTACCAGTGGTGGTGAACCCGCATGGGGGGCCTTGGGCGCGTGATTACTGGGGATTCAACCCCGAGGTGCAGTTCCTGGCCAACAATGGTTATGCGGTGCTCCAGATGAACTTCCGGGGATCCACAGGATATGGCCGGGCGTTCTGGGAAGCCTCCTTTAAACAGTGGGGACTCACCATGCAGGACGACATCACCGACGGGGTGAACTGGCTCATCGAACAGGGAATCGCCGATCCGGAAAGGATTGCCATCTATGGGGGGAGCTACGGCGGCTATGCCACCCTGGCGGGGCTCACCAAAACCCCGGAACTCTACGCCGCAGGGGTAGACTATGTAGGTGTTTCCAATATGTTCACCTTCATGAAGACCATTCCTCCCTACTGGAAGCCTATGCTGGACATGCTCGCTGAAATGGTGGGTGATCCTGTGAAGGACTCCCTGATGCTGGCGCAAGTTTCGCCTGCCCTGAATGCCGAAAAGATTGTGGCTCCGCTCTTCGTGGCCCAGGGGGCCAACGACCCGAGGGTCAACAAGGCCGAATCGGATCAGATGGTGGAAGCCCTCAGGGCGCGGGGTATCGATGTCGATTACATGGTCAAGGACAACGAAGGTCATGGTTTCCGGAATGAGGAAAACCGCTTTGATTTCTACCGGGCCATGATCGCTTTCCTCGACAAGCACCTGAAACCTGCCGGGGAAGCCGCAGCGGAAACAGCGAAATAACCTTCCGGCCTGATGGGTGTGTCCGATAGCAAGCCCATCTGCCGGGTCAAAAAAAAGAGAGCGCCGCTGAATCATCAGCGGCGCTCTCTTTAGGTACTATTGGCGGGGATCAGATGCGGTTGTTGGATCCCAGCACGTTGACGATTTTATGCATGTAAAGCGCCTTGAGGGCGTCGCGGGCAGGACCCAGGTATTTGCGGGGGTCGAATTCTCCCGGTTTTTCCACGAAGACCTTGCGGATGGCGGCGGTCATGGCGATGCGGCCGTCGGAGTCGATGTTGATTTTGCAGACCGAAGAAGCGGCGGCGCGGCGCAGCTGTGATTCGGGAATGCCTACGGCATCCTTGAGGGCTCCTCCGTGGGCGTTGATGACCTTCACCAGGTCGGCGGGCACCGAGGAGGCGCCGTGCAGCACAATGGGGAAGCCGGGGAGGCGGCGTTCGATCTCTTCGAGGATGTCAAAACGCAGCGGCGGGGGTACCAGCACACCCTCTTCATTGCGGGTACACTGGGCAGGGGTGAATTTGTTGGCACCATGAGAGGTTCCGATGGAAATGGCCAGCGAATCAACACCCGTTTTCCTGGTGAAGTCGATCACATCGTCGGGGTCGGTGTAAACCGACTTGGCGGCCACCACGTCGTCTTCAATTCCGGAGAGAACCCCCAGTTCGCCTTCCACGGTCACATCATATTTGTGGGCATATTCCACCACTTCGCGGGTCACTTCGATGTTTTTCTCATAGGGATGGTGTGAACCGTCGATCATCACCGAAGAGAATCCCATGTCGATACAGCTTTTGGCGGTTTCGAAGGTGTCGCCATGGTCGAGGTGGAGGGCGATGGGAATACCTGCACCGTTGCTCAGTTCCTTGGCAAACTCGACGGCTCCCTGGGCCATGTAGCGCAAAAGGGTCTGGTTGGCATACTGGCGGGCGCCTTTGGAGACCTGCAGGATCACCGGCGATTTGGTTTCCACGCAGGCACTGATGATGGCCTGCAGCTGCTCCATGTTGTTGAAATTGTATGCCGGAATGGCATAACCGCCGTTGACGGCGTCGGCAAACATCTTGCGGGTGTTTACCAATCCTAAATCTTTATAACTGATTGTCATATGCAAATGATTTTGGTAGCTTAAAAATTAAAACCTCCCGAAATTAATCAAAATCAATTGATTCGGGAGGTTTCACTTTTACAATTAAGGAAAATTAACCGACAAATAATACTTAACGGTGTATGATTTCCTTTGAGCCTTTGTGATTTAGCCTGCTTACACTATTCCGAGAAGCGGGCCGAGAGGTATTCCCTGTTGAGGCGGGCGATGTTGGAGATGGAGATGCTTTTGGGGCATTCCGCCTCGCAGGCCTGGGTATTGGTGCACCCTCCGAAGCCGAGTTCGTCCATTTTGGCGACCATGTTTCGGGCGCGGGCTTTGGCTTCGACCTTTCCCTGGGGAAGTTTGGCCAGATGGGAAACCTTGGCCGACACGAAAAGCATGGCCGAGGAGTTTTTGCAGGCGGCCACGCAGGCCCCGCAACCGATGCAGGAAGCGGCGTCCATGGACTCTTCGGCATCCTCATGGCTGATGAGGATGGCATTTCCGTCGGGCACACCTCCCGTGTTGACCGAGACAAAACCCCCGGCCTGGAGGATCTGCTCGAAGGCCGACCGGTTCACCACCAGGTCCTTGATGACCGGGAATGCCTTCGCACGCCAGGGCTCAATGGTGATGGTATCCCCGTCTTTGAACTTACGCATGTGCAACTGGCAGGTGGTCACGGCCGAATCGGGGCCATGGGGCCTGCCGTTGATGTACAGACTGCAGGTGCCGCAGATCCCCTCACGGCAATCGTGATCAAAGGCAATCGGGTCAACACCCTTTTCAATCAGGTCGTTGTTCAGGATGTCCAGCATTTCCAGGAAGGAGGTTCCTGTAGAAATGTTCTCGATGGTGTAGGTCTCGAATTTCCCTTTGGCTTTGGCGTTGTTCTGGCGCCATACCTCGATATAGAGTTTCTTCAGAATTTTATCAGCCATGGTTCCGTTATTTATAACTCCGCTGTGATAGTTTAATATTCTCAAAAATCAGGGGTTCTTTGTGGAGAACCGGTTCTTTGCCCTCTCCCTGGTGTTCCCAGACCGAGACGTAGGTATATTTCTCGTCGTTACGGAGGGCTTCCCCGTCTTCGGTCACCGATTCTTCCCTGAAGTGGCCGCCGCACGACTCATTCCTGTCGAGGGCGTCGAGGGCCATCAGTTCGCCGATGTCGAAGAAATCGGCCAGGCGCCCCGCTTTTTCGAGTTCCGGGTTGAGGTTATTCAGTTCTCCGGGCACCTTCACATCTTTCCAGAATTCCTCGCGAAGTTCCCTGATCATAACGATGGCTTTCTTCAGCCCTTCCTCGTTGCGCGACATCCCCACGAAGTCCCACATGATATTTCCCAGTTTCTTGTGGTAATAGTCGACGGTTTTGGTGCCTTTGATGTGGAAGAGTTTTTCGATGCGTTCGGTGACTTTTTTCTCGGCCTCCACGAATTCGGGGGCGTTGATGTCGGTTTTAGGGGTCATGATTTCCCCGGCGAGGTAGTCTCCGATGGTATAGGGAAGGATGAAGTAGCCGTCGGCGAGGCCCTGCATGAGGGCGGAAGCCCCGAGGCGGTTGGCGCCATGGTCTGAGAAGTTGGCTTCTCCGATGGAATAGAGGCCCTGGACGGTGGTCATCAGATTATAATCGACCCAGGTACCGCCCATGGAATAGTGGATGGCGGGGTAAATCTGCATGGGCACTTTGTAGGGATCCTGGTCGGTGATTTTCTCGTACATCTGGAAGAGGTTTCCGTAGCGCTCCTCGATGACGTTGCGTCCCAGCCTTTCAATGGCATATTTGAAGTCGAGGTAAACGGCTTTTCCCTCCGAGTTGACGCCATACCCGGCATCACACCGCTCCTTGGCGGCCCGGGAGGCCACATCGCGGGGGACCAGATTCCCATAGGAGGGATACCTTCTTTCGAGGTAAAAGTCGCGGTCTTCCTCAGCAATGTCATTGGGGCCGATTTTGCCCTCCCTGAGTTTCTGTGCGTCTTCCTTTTTCTTCGGAACCCATACGCGGCCGTCGTTGCGGAGCGATTCCGACATAAGGGTCAGTTTTGACTGTTGGTCGCCGTGTACGGGGATGCAGGTGGGGTGGATCTGCACGAAGCAGGGATTGGCGAACATGGCGCCTTTCCTGTAGCATTGCCAGGCGGCGGAGCCGTTACTGCCCATGGCGTTTGTCGAGAGGAAAAAGACATTCCCGTAGCCGCCGGTGGCCACCACCACGGCGTGGGCCCCGAAACGCTTGATTTCGCCGGTGATCAGGTCACGGGCGATGATTCCGCGGGCTTTTCCGCCGATGAGGACCACGTCGAGCATTTCGTGGCGGGTGTACATCTTGACGTTTCCTTTGGCGATCTGCCGGTTAAGGGCCTGGTAGGCCCCCAGCAGCAGCTGCTGGCCGGTCTGGCCCCGGGCATAGAAAGTACGGCTGACAAGCACTCCCCCGAAGGAGCGGTTGTCGAGCAGTCCGCCATATTCACGGGCGAAGGGCACCCCCTGGGCGACACACTGGTCGATGATGTTGGGCGAGACTTCCGCCAGGCGGTAGACATTGGCTTCGCGGGCCCGGTAGTCACCCCCTTTGATGGTATCATAGAAAAGACGGTAGACCGAGTCATTGTCGTTCTGGTAGTTTTTGGCGGCGTTGATCCCTCCCTGAGCGGCGATGGAGTGGGCACGGCGCGGACTGTCCTGGTAGCAGAAGGCTTTCACGTTATAGCCCAGCTCGGCGAGAGAGGCCGCGGCACTGGCGCCTCCCAGCCCTGTGCCGACCACGATGACCTCCAGTTTTCTTTTATTGGCCGGACTCACCACCCTGATGGCGGCTTTGTGCTTCGACCATTTCTCCGCCAGGGGGCCGGCAGGTATCTTTGAATCAAGGTTCTGCATGTTCAACTTGCTTTAACGGTTAAAACTTAATCATGAAATAGAGCGGAATGATGGCGAATCCCAAGGCCACGACGACGGCATATACTTTGGCAACGGTCTGCAGCCGGTTGAGCCACACCTTGTTGCTGAAGCCGATGGTCTGAAAGGCCGACCAGAAACCATGGGTCACATGCAGTCCCAGAAGAACACCTCCGAGAATGTAAAGGAGGCTGTAGAACCAGCTGGTTTTGAACAGGGTGCTGACCAGCAGATAGGTGTTGTGCATGTCTGCACCTGGCTCCAGGCCCTGGTTCAGCAAATCATGGCCTGAGACCTTGATTTTCCACCAGAAGTTGGCCAGGTGGATCACCAGGAAGACAAATACCAGCGCACCCAGGATCAGCATATTCCGGGAAGCCCAGCTGCTGGCCACCGAGAGGTCCTGTTTTTTATATTTTACAGGGCGGGCCTTGTAATTTTCCCAGGAGATCAGCAGGGACCAGATGATATGCACCAGGAACCCCAGGGCCAGGATGGGCTCCATGATCTTGATAGCCGGATTGGTGACCATAAAATGGGCACCCTCGTTGTACAACGCTCCGCTGTCGTCGAAAATCAACAACAAATTGATCGTCAAATGCACCAGGATGAAAAGCAGCAGGAAGATCCCCGTCACGCTCATCAGAAATTTACGGCCAATTGACGCGTAAAGGAATTTGCTCATAGAAAGTATGTTTAAATTAAACAGTTATGCAGTTAAATAAAGAAAGGCAAAAATAGTGGAACCTCCGCACCTTTCAAAGGGAACTTACAGGACCCGGAATAATTTAAACCGATTCTAAAATGTAATCCCTTGTGGTCCCCTGATTTTTATTATATTTAGTGGCGCGCAAAACAACAGGGATGGTTGGGCATGCTTATTCATACAAATGCAGCCATTGTGGTTACGAGGAGTACTACAAGCAGGGGCACGGCTACCTGGTGAGGCCGCAGCATTACGATGAATACATTGCCTCGAACCAGAAGTTTTTCCATTACGAGATACACAACAAGATAGAAACCCTGGCGAAGGATCATCCTGATCTGGAGATCGATGCCACTTTCAGGGTGTTTAAATGTCCGAAGTGTCAGTTGTTGCATGGCAAGGTGCAGGTGAACCTAACGGAGGGGGATGTGCTGTTGCATACCAGCCGGTTCAAGTGCATGAAATGCCGTTCGCGGCTGAAGCTGACCAACATCCACCGGTTGAAGCGGGCCACCTGCCCGGCCTGCGGAAAGAACAGTTTTCGCCGGCAGAACCTGGCCACCCTGCTCTGAATCCCGGCGAGCACCATGCGACTTTTAAGGCTCAGCCTGATGGGGAGTTTCAGCGCATCAAGCCAGGAGTATAATTGTCAACACCTGCTTACACCTAATGAAATGGAAGATGTCCTTAAAGATATTGGTTATTCTAATGCAAATAATATTGATTGGGATATAGATGAGATGATAAGAGAGCTTACAGCAGGTGATCCTGTAATTTTAAAGGGTGCAGACAACCTATTTGCCCAACATTACTGGACTGCATTAGGTTTCCATCAAAGCTATGACGCGTACAGACAAGAGTGTACTGCTCCCACAGGGACTGCAATTTCTTATCATTGGGATAATCATGTTCAGGAATTTTATTTAGATTGGGGATGGAGAGGTGAATACAATGGATGGTTTTTGAATGCTAATGTTACTAAACCAGGTAACGGGGATCATTACATTTACTATAAAAGAATGATTGACGGTATAAAACCATAACATTATGAAAAAACTCATAACAATTATTAGCATATTTCTGTTCACATCTTGTGACTGGATCTATTTTGGTTCTTATCATGAGCACACAGCTGGTTTCATGTTCTTCGATGAGCATGGAAACGATTTGTTTGCAGATTCGCTTGATTTAACAGATTTTTACATTACCTCTATAAAGGGTAGTGCAGAAATTGCACACATTGATACTCTGGAAGGAGTAACCTGTATAGACATTTTTCTAAGCCCAGATGATGGATTAATGGAAGGTTTATTTCATTTTAAGGATGATGTAGATACAATTACTGCTAGTTATACTAAACACGATGAGGAAATCAGAAGTGTCATTTATAATGGAGTTTCTTTGAAGACTCAAAGCTCAACAGGGAATCTCTACCATATCATTAAGTAGTAATACTTATTATCAGGCAATGAAAATGAAGATACCACCGAAAATACTGAAAAAAGAGGAAATGTAGTGTCATAAATTTTTTTGACACCATTCATGCTGCATTAAATCAAATAGTTACAAAAATGAACTGTCAAACTCGGGAGCACTCCTTTGAACCGTTTTCTGACCATTCGTGTGGCAGTCAGTGAAAAGGGAGCGGTGTGTCAGAAAAAGAGGCTGGCCAGCAGGGCGAAGACGAGTCCGCAAACGGCGATGATGGTTTCCATGACGGTCCATGAGCGGAGGGTATCCTTTTCGTTCATGCCGAGGTATTTGCCCACCAGCCAGAATCCGCTGTCGTTGACATGGGAGAGGATGGTGGCGCCTGAGGCGATGGCGATGACGACGAGGGCGCGGAGGGGGTCGCTGAGGTTGAGAAGCTGGAGGACGGGGGCGATGATCCCTGCGGCGGTGATCATGGCCACGGTGGCCGATCCCTGGGTGATGCGGACCACGGCGGCCAGGAGCCAGGCCAGAAAGATGGGGGAGAGAGATGAACCTGCCATGGATTCGGCCATCATTTTACCCATGCCGCTGTCGACCAGGATTTGCTTGAGGACCCCTCCAGCGCCGGTAATCAGGATAATCAGTCCGGCCGGGCCGAGGGCTTTGTTGCTCAGTTCCAGGATGGCCTGCCGGGTCATGCCCCTGCGGAGCCCCAGCAGCCAGATGGCCAGTAAAGTAGCGATGATCAGCGCTGTAAAAGGATGACCCAGGAAGCGGATGGCCGTGGTCAGCAGGGAAACCCCGAGGATATCCTTGTCGACCAGGACCCCTGTGAGGGTGTTCAGCAGAATCAGGAACAGGGGCACCCCAATCAGGGAAGCGATCAGTCCGAAAGAGGGAAGCTCCGATGGGGAGGATTCTTCCGGAGGTTCGCCGGGTGCCGGCAGGAATATTTTACCTGAGATATAGCGGCCCCACACCGGCCCGGCAAGGATGGTGGTGGGGATGCCCAGGAGGAGGCCGAAGAGGATGACCCATCCCAGCTGAACGTTGATGATATCGGCGACGGCCACAGGGCCGGGGGTGGGCGGCACGAAGGTGTGGGTGGCTGCAAGTCCGGCCAGCAGAGGAATGGCATAGTAGAGGAGGGAGCGCCGGGTGTCGCGGGCCAGGGCGTAGACGATGGGCACCAGGATGATGAATCCCACGTCGAAGAAGACGGGAATGGCCACAAGGAAGCCAGTGAGGGACATGGCCCAGGGGGCTTTCTCCTGACCGAACCGGCGGACCAGCGAATGGGCCAGGGCTTCGGCGCCTCCTGAAGTCTCCAGGATTTGTCCGAAAATCGCCCCCAGTCCGACTACCGTAGCTACAAATCCCAGGGTACTGCCCATGCCTTCCTGGATGCTTTTCAGCACGGCCTCGGGAGCCATCCCCGAGAGCAATCCCACGTAAATGGCGGTGATCAGAAGCGAGATAAAGGCGCTGATCTTCAGTTTCAGGACGAGAAACAGCAGAAGGGCCACCGCTGAGGTGACCAGAAATAATATGAATCCGGCAGACATATCTTCTATGAGGTCATTTCAACCTGAAGGGTGTGAATCACAGTTTCACCGGTCTGTTTTCACGCTGTGAACGGTAGATCGCGTCGAAGAGTTCTACGACCCGGCGCCCGTCAAACCCTGTCACCGCCGGTTCACCGCCGTTTTCCAGGGCCGTGAGAAAATCGGCGATCTGCAGTTTCATGAAGTGGGTGGCCGGGTCGATGGCACTGAAGTATGCGGCATCTTCCTTTTCCCACAGAGCGGGGAGGTGCTCTTCCCCGGGGATGGTCCACACGTCATTGACGGGAGGGGCAAGGATACCGGTTTGCCCCGGGAGAAACATGGCGCCGCTTTCGGTTTGCACGCCCACCGAGGCGCCGTTGCTTCCGTGGATGTGTACCTTTCCGTGGATACCCGGTTTCTGGGAGTTGCTGACCACGATGTTGCCGATGGCCCCGTTTTTAAAGCGGATGATGGCCAGGGCGGTATCATCGACTTCGATGTAGGGATGGTTGAGGTTTTTCCAGATGCCGTAGACTTCGTCGATCTCGCCCATGTACCAGAGGAGGAGATCGAGCTGATGGGGGGCCTGGTTGACCAGGACGCCTCCCCCTTCAAGGTTCCAGGTGCCGCGCCATTCGTCGGCGTCATAATAGGAACGGTCGCGCCACCCCAGCATGACCACCGTCCCCAGGGCAGGGGTTCCGATTTTGCCGGCATCGATGGTGGCTTTGACCCGGGCTGCAGGAGGATACCACCTCCGCTGGCTTACCACCCCCAGCTTCACCCCCTTCAGCTGCGCCGCCTCAATCATCCTGTCGCCATCAAAAGGATCGATCGACAGAGGTTTCTCTACCAACACGTGGGCCCCTTTTTCAATAACCTCCAAGGCTGCCGCAGTGTGAAAAAGATGCGGCGTGCAGATGATGGCCAGGTCAATGCCAGCCCCGGTCACCAATTCTCCGGGAGTGGCGTGGCTTGTGGTGCCAAAGGCGTCGGCAAAGGCGTCGGCACTGGAGCGGGTACGGCTCCAAACCCCCGCCAGACGGGCATTGGAAAGCTCCCCGATGGCTGCGGCATGCATACGGGCCACCTTCCCGCACCCCAACAAGCCGATGTTCCAGATTTTGCTCATTGCATGAGTATTTATGTTTATTAATAACTTGCTCTTCAGTGATATATCGAAGTGAAGCTGTTTTATGTGCTTTATGCCCATGGAATGGACTCCGCGGTGCTACGCCGAACTCCGTTTCGCATGGAGCAAATGTACATGTCCTTATGTGGTCGAAGCACCATGCGACTTTCATCAGGTTTTAGCCGTTACACAAAAATAAACTTTTATGTGGGTTGACCACCATTCTCAGGGAACAGAATCGACACATCCTTTTTCCCCGAAATTCTTTCCTTTTTTGCAGCCTTCCCCTAAATTTGCAGAAAACCTGTAGTGACTATGACTGAATTGTTGCAGAAGCTTTCCGAATGTGTCGAATTCGGAAAGATCAACCAGGCTTCGCCATTTCCCCCGCAGATGAAAGGGCAGGTGGGGGCCGATGAACTCACCCGCCAACTGCTCGACCAGGGTGCATCGCCCCAGGATGTCCTGACCCTCGGCCTGATGCCCGGAATGGAACGGGTAGGGGTGAAATTCCGGGAGAACAAGGTTTTTGTGCCGCAAGTACTGATGTCGGCCAAAGCCATGAATACCGCCATGGTGCATCTGAAACCCTATTTTCTCACTGGTGAAGCCCGCCAAAAGGGAACTTTTGTGATCGGCACCGTGGAGGGAGATCTCCACGACATCGGTAAGAACCTGGTATCCATGATGGTGGAGGGAAACGGCTGGAAGGTGGTTGATCTGGGGGTGGATGTGAAGCCTGAACGTTTTATTGAGGTTTTACGGGAGCATCCGGGGGCCTATGTGGGGTTGTCGGCATTGCTGACCACCACCATGCCCAGTATGGAAAGAATCTCCAAAGCGATCAAGGAGGCCCTTCCGGAGGTGAAAGTGGCCGTGGGCGGTGCCCCCGTCACCCGCGAGTTCTGCGAGAAAATCGGCGCCGATGCCTATTCCCGCGATCCACAGGGGCTCGTCGAATACCTGAATGGAAGATTGGAAGATTAGAAGATTAGAGGATTAGAATATAAAAATATCAAATTACCAGAAGGTCAGAATTCCATAAGGTCAGGATATCAGAATGTCAGGATATCAGAATGTCAGGATATTAGAATGTCAGGATATCAGAATGAAGGAGTGGTGGTTAGTTTAAGAGGGATGGGGCGTTTAAGAGGCCGGTGCAGGCGCCCTGCATCTCAGGATTACCGTTGATATAGAACATAATCGATTATGATGAATGGATTGGAGCTGATCAGGGCGGCGATGGGACTGCAGGAGACGGAGAGGGTACCGTGGGTACCTTTTGTAGGGGTACACGGGGGGTTTCTCACCGGGGTAGACGCCACCCGGTACCTGCAATCTTCGGCACTGATGACGGCCGGAATAAGCAAAGCGATCGACATGTACCAGCCCGACGGGATTCCCGTGGTATTTGACCTTCAGCTCGAGGCCGAAGTGCTGGGTTGCGCCCTGAAATGGTCGTCGGGAACTCCTCCGGCGGTGATCTCCCATCCCCTGGCTGAAGGAAGAACCCTTGGTGATCTGCCGGAGTTTACTTCCGGAAAGGGAAGAATTCCCCAGGTGTTGGAGACCACCCGTGCCTTAAGGGAGAAGTATCCCGGGATTGCCCTGTATGGGTTGGTAACGGGTCCTTTTACACTGGCGCTTCATCTTCTGGGGACCGATATTTTTCTGAAATTGTTTGAAGCCCCCGGCGAGGTGCATGATCTGATGTCTTTCTGTACGGAGGTAGCCGGCAGGATGGCCGGCTGGCTGATGGAGGCTGGCTGTGATGTGATTGCCCTGGTCGATCCGATGACCAGCCAGATCGATCCTGATAGTTTTGAAGAATATGTGGCTCCCTATGCCACGCGTATCTTCAGTGACATCCGTGCGGCAGGGCGGCTGAGTTCCTTTTTCGTGTGCGGCCATGCGCAGCAGAACATCGAAGTGATGTGCCGCTGCCGCCCCGACAACATCTCCATTGACGAGAACATCCCCCTTGACTTTGTGCGGGAGAAAGCGCTGGCGAGCGGGGTGAGCTTTGGGGGCAACCTGCGTCTGACGGTGGTCTTACTGATGGGAAGCGCCGACGATGCCCGGCAGGAGGCCCTTACCTGCCTTGACCAGGCAGGAAGAAAGGGATTTATCCTGGCTCCGGGGTGTGACCTTCCCATGGAAACGCCGGTGGAGAATCTTCAAGCCGTCGCTGAACTGGTGCGTGATCCCTATCAGCAGGAGGTGGTCCGCGCCCTGGAAACCAGCGACGGCCGCATCGCCATCCTGAACATGAACGATTATGGCCAGAGCGATAAGGTCATCGTCGATATTATTACCCTCGATTCGGAATCTTGTGCTCCCTGTCAGTACATGGTGGAGGCTGTCAAACGGGTGGCGCCCCACTTCGAGGGGGTGGTAGAATGGCGGGAACATGCCATCAAGCGGATGGAAGCCGTCACCTTCATGTCCTCCCTGATGGTTAAAAATATCCCCACCATATGCATTGACGGGAAAATCGCCTTTGTATCGAAAATTCCGCCGCAGGGACAGCTGATCCAGGCCATCCAGCAGCGTATCAATGAAAAGCTGAAGCTGAAGATCCGCTCGAAGCGGAGTGAGATTCTCCTTTTCGGGGAAACGGAGGAGGTATGCCGTGAGATGAATGAAAAGGTCAGGCAGGCCTCGCTGGAACTGGGGAAGGATATTTCCATCACGATGATCACCGACCGGGCGAAAATGGCGGCATTCGGCATCACCAGGGGGCCGGCGCTGGTGACCGTCCACTACCGCCTGAAATGCGAAAACAGCCAGCCGTCCCTTGACGTGCTGAAGGAGTGGATCAAGGAGTTGTAATGTATGTATATGCGTGATATGGAAGAAAGTGCGGTATTGCTTGGTATGGTGCGCTATTTTGGAGACGATATCAAACGGATCAGCCATGCCTTTAAGGTTTACGGCTTTGCCAGGGCAATCCTTTCGGGGGAGCGGCTTCCGGAGGAGAAGGCGCTGATCACCGCCCTGACAGCCATTCTGCATGATATCGGCATCAAGGAAGCCGTGAGGAAACACCACTCTTCCGACAGCCGTTTCCAGGAGATGGAAGGGCCCGCCGTGGCCCGCTCCATCATGGAGGGGTGCGGCATCCACCCCCATGTGATGGACCGGGTCTGTTTCATTACCGGCCATCACCACACCTACTCCAAAATCGATGGTCCCGACTTTCAGATCCTCGTGGAAGCAGATTTCCTGGTGAACATCCACGAGGGATATATCACCCCGGAGGCTGCACCCTCGGTGGTGAAAAAGTACTTCAGGACGTCTACCGGCAAGGATCTGGCCGCTTCCCTCTACGGATGGGCAACCGCAGGCTAATCTGCTCTCTAAAACCTCACATGTTACCTCCCGGAAGGGTCGCAGGTCAGGCGGACCCCCGAGTCAATTCCTGGCATGTGATCTGGTCAGGAAAACCTCTCAGTCACCTCCCGGAAGGATCGCGGGTCAGGCGAACCTCCTTTTCACCCCCCGGAAGGGTCGCGGGTCAGGCGGACCCCGGTCTCCTTCCGGAATGAAATCTGGTGTGGCATAACTCAAAGTCAACCTGTGAGGAGCTGAACTCTGCAGTGTAATACATTATTTGTATTTTTGGATACCCGGTATACAGGCGGGTCGTCGACTTATGAAGAGAGCGTTGTTAGATTTAATCAGAAATCGGGTCCTCGTGTCGGACGGGGCTTGGGGTACCTTTTTACAGCAGAAGGGATTACGCCCGGGGGAGTGTCCTGAGCTGTGGAATGTGACCCATCGCGATGATGTGCTGGCGATTGCCCGGAGTTATGTGGAGGCGGGGGCCGACCTGATCGAGACCAACAGTTTTGGGGGCAGCCGTTTCAAGCTGGAGAAGTATGGGCTGGCCGGGCAGGTGACGGAACTGAACCGGGCTGCCGCGGCGATCAGCCGTGAGGCGGCCGGTGACCGGGTACTGGTGCTGGGATCGGTAGGGCCCACGGGGAAGATGCTGATCATGGAGGAAGTGACGGCTGATGAAATGTACGAGGCTTTCCGGGAGCAGTCCCTGGCGCTGGAGGCCGGGGGTGCCGACGCCATCATCGTGGAAACGATGACCGATCTGGAGGAGGCGGTGCTGGCGGTGCGCGCTGCCCGTGAAAATACGCGCCTTGAAGTGATTTGTACCATGACCTTTGACCGGCTGGTGACCGCCGACTACCGGACCATGATGGGCATATCGCCTGCCGAAATGGTTCAGCCCCTCCTCGAAGCCGGCGCATCCATCGTGGGAACCAACTGCGGAAACGGCATGGCAGGCATGATCCCTGTGGTGGAGGAAATAAGACGGACCCACCCGGGCGTACCCATTCTCGTACATGCCAATGCTGGTATTCCCCTTTACCGCGAGGGTCAAACGGTTTTCCCCGAATCCCCGGAAGAGATGGCCTCCCATGTCAAAGCCCTCCTGCAGGCCGGTGCCTCTATCATCGGCGGCTGCTGCGGAACCACCCCTGCCCACATCATGGCCATCAGAAAAGCTGCCGGTTATTTCCTGTAGCTGACGGAGATACCGGCGCGGCTGCCGGTGCGGAAGCCGGTGGTGAATCCGTTATGGGCCTGGATGTACCGGAGGAATTCTCTGATGTCGGGGGAGCGGGTGTTGATATTGTGGGCGGCGAAGCAGCCCCCTTTGTTTAACTTTCCCTCCATGGCCGTGAAGTAATTTTTGTACCAGTATTTATCGGCGTCGCAGAATACGAAATCCCAGTTTCCTGCGAGGGCGGGGACCAGTTCGTGGGCATCGCCAAGGCGGGCGTCGATATGTTCAGAAAGGCCGGCTTTCCTGAAATTCTGGAGGGCCTGGAGGTAGCGTTGTTTGTCGATTTCGATGGTCACCAGCTTACCGCCGGTTTTGGAAAGGGCCCAGGCGATCCATATGGCCGAATGGCCCGTAGAAGTGCCGATTTCCAATGCCTTGCGGTAATTGCCTTCCAGCACCAGGTCATAGAGGATCCGGCCGTCGGTGACCGGCACATTCATGTCTTTCCATTCGCCCGACTGGTTCTGAAGGAAGGTGAGCACTCTTTTATCGAGGTCATTTTTAGGCTCGGGATACTGGGCGCGGGCATTTCCGCAGAAAAGCAACATGGCAGCCAGCAGCGCCAGAGGGGCCAGGGAATATTTCAATGAGGGCGGCTTCATCCGGTTTTTCCATCTATTCAGGTTAATCCGGAAAAACGGAACCCCCCGGGAGGGTGGTTCCGTTCATCCGGATATCCAGGCTGCAACAAAAATTGTGCAGAAATGGCAGAAACGAGTCGTTAAATTACTCTTTCCACACCGGAATTCTTCCGGGGGTCCAAGGGGCGTTAAGCCGGTTGAGTTCGGCTTCGAGGGCAGGAATGTCCTTTTCGGCGATTTGACGCAGTCGGGCCAATACGGGTGGAAATTCCTCCTTGAGGATGGTGAACTCTGCTTTTTCGGCGGGGGAGACGGCGGCTGAGTTGCTGATATGGGCGGAGACGATGTTGCCCAGGCGTGTATTCAGGGGCACCTGCGCCGGGGGAACCTCTTCCTGGCTGGCTTTAGCCTGGACGCCATTGAGGGCGAACCGGATCTCTTCAAGGGCCTGTGCGGCCTTACGGGCTTGGTCCATCAGTGCCTGTCCGGCTTCCGGGGTGGCGTAAACAGCCTGTTTGATGTTTTCGACCCGGGTGGCCAGTTCGGCGGTCAGCCTGTCGGTACCGGTCATGGCCACCGCCAGTTTGCTGACGTTTTTGGCAAAGGCCACATTTTCGGCATAGTCGGCTGCGGGCAAGGTCACATTATTCAGCTTTTTGGCAGTGAACTTAACCGGTCCGGCGAGTTTCTTCACTTCGCCGTTGGCCCAGAGTTCCATCTCCACGGAATAGGTACCGGGCATGACGGCGATGCCGGCGCCTCCGCCGCGGCGGCCTCCTCCACCGGCTTCCACGGGACTGAACTTACCGCTGATGCGGGTGGCCGTGGGCATGGCATACCGCAGATCCCAGGTCAGGCGCTGGATGCCTTTCCCCGGGGCCCGGGTCAGCTGACGAACGGTATTACCCTCTTCGTCGCGGATGGTGAAAAGAAGATGCGCCGCCTCTTCCATCTGCTCGAGTTCCAGCTCCCGCCAGGAAGGCTGTGGTACCGGTTTACCCTCCTTTATGAGCTTTTTCTCGGCTTCTTTCCGGAGCTCTTTTTTTGATTTGGGGGCCTCTTTCAGATAGTAGGTAAAGGTAGCCCCGTAATCGGCATTGGGAGCCATGTAGTATGTCTGGCCCTGGTTGTCCTGGTTGCCGGCATAGTTAAACATCAGGGCGTCCTTGACGGCAAAGAGGTGGGCTTCCTTGTCGGTAAGCTCTTTGGAGAGTTCCCGCAGGGGGGCGTAGTTGTCGAGGATGAAAAACCCGCGGCCGAAGGTGGCCAGCACCAGGTCTGTTTCCCGCTGCTGGATGGCGATATGGCGGACGGCGATGGTGGGAATGCCCGATTTGAGCTGCACCCAGTTCTTTCCTCCGTCGGGGGTGAAGAAGATGCCGAATTCGGTACCGGCAAAGAGGAGATCAGGGTTGACGAAGTCCTGTTCAAGACAGTTGACGGTGCCGTTGGCCGGCAGGTTACCCGCGATGGAATTCCAGGTTTTGCCCCTGTCGCTGCTTTTAAGGACGTAGGGTTTGAAGTCGTCGCGTTGAAGGTTGTCGAAGGAGGCATAAACCACATTTTCATTGAAGCGGTCGGCATGGAGGTGGGAGACGTAGGTATATTCCGGTATTCCGGGGAAGGATTTCACCTGTCGCCAGTTTTTGCCTCCATCTTCGGTGATGGAGATCACCCCGTCGTCGGTGCCGGCAAAAAGGAGGTTTTCGTTGAGGGGGGATTCGGCCAGGGCAACGATGGTACCCCACTGGGAGGTGGAGACATCCTTGGCCACGGCGTCGACACTCCAGAATTTGCCCATGACTGGCCAGCTATTCCGGTCGGTTTGGGTGGTCAGGTCGTCGCTGATCACCTGCCAGGAGTCGCCGCGGTCGTCACTGCGGAAGACCTTGTTGGCGGCATGGTAGAGCCTGGTCGGGGAGTGCCTGCTCACGAACATGGGAGCGTTCCAGTTCCATTTGTAGGTCTCCTCGCCTTTTCTCTCCATGGGCTTGATGCTCACCCGCTCGCCGCTTTTTTTGTCGAAGCGGGAGAGATTGCCATACTGGTATTCGGTATAGATGATGTCGGGGTTAGTGGGGTCGGTGTCGATCCAGAAGCCGTCACCGCCCAGGGTGACCGTCCAGTCGTCGTTGCTGGCGCCGCCTCTTTTAAGGCTCTGGGAGGGGCCTACCATGGAGTTGTTGTCCTGGGTGCCGCCATAGACATTGTAGAAAGGCCAGGCGTTGTCGACATTGACGCGATAGAACTGGGTGACGGGCAGGTTCTCCTTGAAATCCCAGGTGGCGCCGTTGTCCCAGGTTTCATAGATGCCCCCGTCACCGCCGATCATGAAATGACGGGTGTTGGAGGGATCGATCCAGAGGGCGTGGTCGTCGACATGACGGCCGTTATTGCTCAGGGCAGCCCACGTTTTGCCCCCGTCAGCAGTGACATAGGAGTATGTTTCCATAGAATAGACCTTGTCCACATCTTTCGGATCGCAGTAGATTTCGTTGTAATACTGACCCGAACTTGCATGGTCGCTCATTTTCTCCCAGCTCTCCCCTTTGTCGGTAGAGCGGAAGAAGCCGCTTTTGCCCTCGGCGGCTTCGACGATGAGGTACACCACGGAAGGATCCACAGGTGAGACGTCAATGCCCATCCCTCCGATGTCGACAGAGGGAAGGCCTTTCATGATTTTGCGCCAGCTTTTACCGGCATCGGTCGATTTGTAGACGGCCGATTCGGGGCCACCGCCGATCTTGGTAAAGTAGTGGCGGCGGCGTTGTTCCGAAGTGGCATACATGATGTCGGGGTTGGATGGGTCAAGGACCACATTGTTGACGCCGGTATTCTCGCTGATGTCAAGGACTTTCTCCCAGGTTATTCCTCCGTCGGCACTCCGGTAGAGCCCGCGTTCCCCGCCCGGGCCCCAGGCGGAACCCTCACAGGCCACAAAGACGATGTCGGAATTCCGGGGATCGATGACGATGCCCCCGATCTGGCGGCTCTCCTTGAGTCCCATATTTTTAAACGACTTGCCCCCGTCGACCGACTTATAAACCCCATCGCCGTATCCTAAGGCCCTTTGGTGATTGTTCTCGCCGGTACCCACCCATACGGTGTTGAAGTTGTTGGGATCGGTTTTCACCACACCGATGGAATAGGCGCCGTAATTGTCAAAAACCGGCTTCCAGGTGGTGCCGTTGTTGTCGGTTTTCCAGACGTTGCCGCTGGCCACTGCCACATAGTATTCGGCTGTATTGGCAGGATTCACGGCAAAATCAGCGATGCGGCCGCTGGCCCAGGCCGGTCCTATATTCCGGAATTTAAAGCCGCTCACCAGACTGCTGGTGATAATGGTGTCCCCCTTGGCTTTTTCCGGCTTTTGGGCAAATCCGGAAGTCAGCACTAAGGAAAGAACCAGGGTAAGGATAATGCACTTCTTCATAAAAATATGGTTTGTAATGATGAAGGCTAAAATAAGCGAAAACAGGATGAAAAAAGATGACCTGCGTTATTTTCCTCCATTAATGTGGCGATACTCCTCAAAATAGTGCCTGACGGCGGCACGCACCTCATATTCCGTGGAGGTGTATGGGAGGACATTCTGTGCATTGAACCAGACCATAAAGTCGTCGGCCTCCTCGTCGTTGAGGCCTGTGAGCATTTTGACCACTTCCTTGTTGTAGTTCCGGGAGTGCATCTCCCAGTTTTTTTCGAGGGCCACGGCCTCACGGACCTCTCTTTTCTGTTTTTCCTTGCGGCTGAGGTAATACTGCCAATAGGAGAGGGGGTTGAAGAGGGCTGCCAGCACCGGGGGCTTTTCGTTGTAGGAATCGCCCCGCAGTTCCACGGGCACATCGGAGGGTTTTCCCACGGGAATGCCTTCCATATTGGGGCGGTTCTTGTCACCGGTGACCTCCACTTCCCTGATGGCATAAACAACCGGCTGCATAAAAAAGGTGAGGGTGGTGGTTTCGTTGTAATTCCGGGGAATTTTGAGTGTGCGTGACTTGTATCCCATGGCCGATACGATCAGGGAGTCGACGTTGAGCATTTCGATGGAAAAGAACCCCGAGGCATTGGTGGTGGTGCCGGTGCGGTGGCGCGGATAAACGATGTTCGCATAAGGAACGGGCATGCTGTCGCCCATGCTGACCAGTTTGGCTTTCACCCTGACCAGTATGGGGTCTTCATCAATCCCCGACAACTGGGCGTGCACCCCTGCCACCGGGAAAAGAAGAGCAGCCCATGCCCATATGACCATCCAGCGCATTCTCTTCATGGTTCTTCTGTCCTCATTTTCTGCCCTTTATGTATGCAACCTTCATCGCCTCACTCTGGTACACTTCTCCGTTTTACACCACCGCTCTTTCAGCGGTTTTCATCAGGGCGCGAGGCCTGCAGGTTACATAGTGTAAAATGACAGCCAAATATAAGAGATAACAAAATCTGCGCCGAAAAGGTTATCAATAATTAACGTGGATTAACAGGCGTTAAGACATGCAGGAGTCTGGAATCAGGAATCAGGAATCTTGAGTCAGGAATCTGGAATCTGGAATGCAGGAGTCAGGAATCTTGAGTTTGGAATCAGGAATCTTGAGTTTGGAATCAGGAGTCAGGAGTCAGGAGTCTGGAATCAGGAATTTGGAATCTTGAGTCAGGAATCTTGAGTCTGGAGTCAGGAATCTGGAATGCAGGAGTCAGGAATCTTGAGTCAGGAATCAGGAATCTTGAGTCTGGAATCAGGAGTCTTGAGTCAGGAGTCAGGAATCAGGAGTCTGGAATCTTGAGTCTGGAATCTGGAGTCAGGAATTTGGAATCCTCAATGAAGGGAGGGCTCACTCGACCTTGACCTTTATCTGTTGCAGCGTTGTGACGGACTCTTGTCCTCTTCCTATATCTTTGCAAGGCGATCTGCCTCCATTCGTCAGATGACGGATTTTGTTTCACTACGCCTCCACTTCCACCCGGGCGGAGCCCCTGCACCTATTTCATGGCGGAAATGCGCTCTTCGAGCACTTTGATTTTGGCTTCGGCGTCGGCCTGCTTGGTGCGTTCCTTATCGACGACGGCGGGCGGGGCGCTGTTCACGAACTTCTCATTCTCCAGTTTCTTCAGCACAGAAGCGAGGAATCCGCGGGTATAGGCCAGTTCTTCCTCCAGTTTTTTCAGCTCTTCGGCCGGGTCGACGTGCTCGTCCATGGGGATGAAGAAGCCGGTCGACTTGACCCTGAAGGAGTAAGCGCCCTTGACTTCTCCGGAGACTTCGGAGGAGCCGCTGAGGTTGGCCAGTTTGGTGACAATGGAAGCCAACCGGGCTTCGTACCCTTTGTCGCCGGGCTGGATCATCAGCTCCAGCGGTTCTTTGGGGGCGATATTGTTGTCGAGGCGGATCTTGCGGATACCCGAAACCGTCTCCTTCATATTTTCGAAGGCGTCAAGAAGGGCTGTATCAAAGGGCTGTAGGTCGGGCATTTGGGCCACCATGATGCTTTCCCCTTCGGTCCGGGGGGTCAGCAACTGCCAGATTTCTTCGGTGATAAAGGGCATGAAGGGGTGCATCAGGCGCAGGAGCTGGTCGAAGAGGCTGATCACTTCGGCATGGGTGGTGGCATCGACAGGTTGTTGCCAGGCCGGTTTGACGATTTCGAGGAGCCAGCCGGAAAACTCATCGCGAAAGGTGGTATATACCAGCATCAGCGCATCGGAGATGCGGAACTTTTCGAAATGATCGCTGAGGGTGGTGTTGACCTCGTTGAGTTTATGGTGAAACCATTCCAGGGCCAGCCTTGCGTGTTCGGGTTGTTCAATGGAGGCCGATACTTCCCAGTTTTTCACCAGCCTGAAGGCGTTCCAGATCTTGGTGGCGAAATTGGCTCCCTGCTGGGGGAGGCTTTCATCGAAGAGGAGGTCTCCGCCCGCGGGGGAACAGAGGAGCATGCCCACGCGGACACCGTCGGCGCCATACCGGTCGATCAGATCGAGCGGATCGGGTGAATTTCCCAGCGACTTGGACATTTTCCGGCCTTGCTTATCGCGGACCATCCCGGTGTAGTATACATTCCGGAAGGGAAAATCGTGGCGGTACTCATAGCCGGCGATGATCATGCGGGCCACCCAGAAAAAGATGATGTCGGGGGCGGTGATCAGGTCGCTGGTGGGGTAGTAATAGCGGATTTCCTCATTGTCGGGGTGGTTGATGCCGTCGAAGACCGAGATGGGCCAGAGCCAGCTGCTGAACCAGGTGTCGAGGACATCCTCCTCCTGCTGCAGGTCGGCGATGGTCAGTGCGGGATTTCCGGTTTTGATGCGGGCCAGGTCAAGGGCCCCGGTGTCGGTGTCAGCGACTACGAAACTGCCGTCGGCCAGATAGTACACCGGAATACGGTGGCCCCACCAGAGCTGGCGGCTGATGCACCAGTCCTTGATGTTGCCCATCCAGTGCTTGTAAATATTCTTGAATTTGGCCGGGTGGAAGCGGATCGTGTCGTCCATCACAAAATCGAGGGCCGGTTTCACCAATTCTTCCATTTTCAGGAACCACTGGGCCGACAGCTTGGGCTCGATGACCACATCGGTGCGCTCCGAGAAACCTATTTTATTGGTGTAATCCTCAATTTTAACCAGGTTGCCCGCCTTTTCCAGCGCGGGGACGATCTTTTCACGAACGTCAAAGCGGTCTTCGCCGATGTATAGCTGGGCCTTCTCGCTGAGGGTGCCATCGTCGTTGAAGATGTCGATCGATTCGAGCTGGAATTTCATCCCGATGACATAGTCGTTGGGATCGTGGGCGGGAGTGATCTTCAGGCAGCCGGTGCCGAATTCCATGTCGACATAGTCGTCTTCGATGACCGGGACAGGCCTGTTGATGAGGGGGACCAGCACCTTTTTGCCCACCAGATGACGGAAGCGTTCGTCGGCGGGGTTCACGCACACGGCGGTATCGCCGAGAATGGTCTCGGGCCGCGTGGTGGCGATGGTGACGTATTGGTCAGTGGTTCCTTCCACCAGATAGCGGAGATAATAGAGCTTGGACTGGACCTCCTTGTAGATGACCTCTTCATCGGAGAGAGCGGTCTTGGCCTTCGGATCCCAGTTGACCATCCGCACGCCGCGATAGATATGCCCTTTGTTGTAAAGGTCGACGAAAACGCGGATCACCGATGCGCTGCGCGGTTCGTCCATGGTGAAGCAGGTGCGGTCCCAGTCGCAGGATGCCCCCAGTTTCTTGAGTTGTTCGAGGATGATGCCCCCGTGTTTATGGGTCCATTCCAAGGCATGCTCCAGAAAGGCCTCACGGCCGATCTCCCGCTTTTCGATGCCCTGTTCACGCAGTTTATTGACCACCTTGGCCTCGGTGGCAATGGAGGCATGGTCGGTTCCCGGCACCCAGCAGGCATTCTTCCCTGTCATGCGGGCCCGCCGTACCAGGATGTCCTGTATGGTGTTATTGAGCATATGCCCCATATGAAGCACCCCGGTCACATTCGGTGGCGGAATGACGATCGTATAAGGTTCTTTCCCGTTGGGTACCGACCTGAAGAATTTCCGGTCCATCCAGTACTGGTACCACTTGCCTTCCACCTCCGCCGGGTTGTATTTGCTCTGAATTTCCATATCAGCCTCCTGTTTTGCCTGTTGAAAATGAATAAGTCGCAAAAGTAAAAGTAAATCATGAAATAGCCATCAGTTATTTTTTTTTGTAAATTGAGGATTACAAGTCGTTGAAATCTAAAGAGGAGGGTTTATGTATACTTCGGATCCCACATTTGAGCCGGTTGCTGAAGAGGGCGCATTTTCCGGAAGTCAAACCCGGAAGGGACCCCGTCAGGGGAAATCTCAGGACGGTCCTGTCCTGTCGCGCGGTGAAAGTTCCGGTGATGTCACCGCGGAGGCAGGGGGATCACCCCGGCTGCCCACTGCCGGGGTGATCCCTCAGGTGCCGGAGACAAAGCCTCAGAAGCATACGGTCAGCGGTCGTTATGAAGGGGCCGTGGGGGGGTACAGGATCGAGCTGCGTGTGGATGTGGACGGAGTATGTCCCATGCAGCGGGTGAGCGGGGATTTCTTCCGCGAATCAGGGGCTACGACCCTTTATTACGGATCATTCATTGTGCACGAGGTGGAGGTGAAGGTGACCGCGTCAAAGGTGACTCTCCGGGGTTCGGGGAGTTTCAGTTTTGAGGCTTCTGCACCGGAGGTACGGGTCACCATTCCACGGAGAGCTGTCAGCCGTCGAAGGGCCTCTGCTGCACTGCAGTTTTACACGGTTTCGGGGACGCCGGGAATACCCTATTCCTGTGAATTTGTATCGTCCTTTTTCCGCACGGTTTGTATAGAGACTGACCGCGTATCGGATGTGACCACACCGGGTTTCAGCAATTATGATACGGGTATGCTTCCGTCAGGGGGCCCTGTGCGGGTTTTGGATGTGGCCGGGGCATATGCGGAGGCGGGGATTGAGATGATCTCTTCGGCCGGGGGCAATGTGGTGGACATCTCCGCCGCAGGGGAGAATGCCACCTGGAGTAATGCCGAGCTGCACGCCGCCATGGTCAGCCATTTCACCCTGTATCATGATCTGCCGCGGTGGGCGGTATGGCAGCTCGTGGCCAGGCAGCACGATCTGGGGAGCGCCCTGTACGGCATTATGTTCGACCAGGAGGGGAAACAAAGACAGGGGTGCGCTGTGTTTTATGAGGGCATCGGCGGCGACACCCCTGAGAAACAACGTTTGCAGCTCTACACCGGTGTCCATGAGCTGGGCCATTGTTTTAACCTGCTTCATTCGTGGCAGAAATCGATGGGTACACCTCCACGGCCCAACCGGCCCGAAGCCCTGTCATGGATGAATTATCCGTGGAACTATCCCTCAGGAGGCCCTGAGGCTTTCTGGAGCCGGTTTGGTTTCAGTTTCGACAGCGGGGAGGTCATCCACCTGCGGCATGCCTTCCGGAATGACATCATCATGGGAGGCCATTCTTTTGCGTCAGGAGCGGCCCTGGGCAGGGAGGTGCTTCCTGATGTGGTCCGTGACGATTCCGGATTGCAACTCAGGATATCAACCCACCAGGAGAGTTTTGCCCTGGGAGAACCGGTTGTACTGGAGATCGGACTACATAGTGCTGCGGGCAGGGAAAGGGAGGACCACGGCTGGATCCATCCCAATTTCGGCATGGTAAAGGTGGTGATCCAGAAACCGAACGGGGAAGTGGTCACCTATGAGCCCCTGATCGATCATCTGGTGGGTCAAAGGGCAGCAGTCGTCAGAGCAGGAGAAGAGGTGAAGGACAGTGCCTACATCGGATTCGGGAAAGGGGGGTTTTATTTCGGGCAACCGGGGCAGTATCTTGTTCGGGCGGTTTACGCAGCTGCTGACGGGTCGGAGATTCTTTCCGGCCTTATCAGGGTGAGGATTCGCTATCCGGTCACGGAAGCCGACGAATCGCTGGCCGACCTGTTTATGGGTCAGGACCAGGGGACTTTGTTGTATTTACTGGGGTCTGACAGTGATCACCTCCGGAACGGCAATGCTGCCTTTGATGAAATTCTGGACCGGCACGGTGCGCATCCGATGGCCAACTATGCCCGTTTGATCAAGGGGATTAATGCGGCACGGGATTTCAAGACGATTCATGCGGAATCGCGGGTGGTGGTGCGGGGGGCTCTGCTGGGGGAAAGCACGGAACTCCTGGCCATGGCGGCCACCTCCAGGGTGCTGGACACTGTCACCACCCAGATGACCCTTTCCAACCTGGCGGAAGTGCAGGTCAGGTCGGGCGACGAAACCTCTGCACGGGTGACCCTGGACATGCTCTCCTCCATGGCATGAAGTTCTTCCCCTGAATTCCGGCGAGCGCATTGACTACAGCCCTTCTTTGTGCCAGGTCACATTAATGCCAGTTCTCTGCTTATGGTTGGTCCGTTAGTGAAGCCCGCCGCACTCATCCCGGGGGATCGGGATTCGTTTCCCCGCGGCAGAACCGCGGGGAGTTTCAATGTGTCCCGTCACTAATGTAGTTTTATCCACTTTTGCATTTTTGGGGATGAGTATATTTTTCCGGGAACTACCGGAGTTTTGGCGATGAAAGGCTAACTTTCAGCCGGAAAGCTGCAGGAATGTGGTGGACAGGTGCAACCTTTCCGGGAGGAATCCGTTTTTCATCGGGAAGGGTTATGCAACAGACAGAAAAGTACGCCGGAATGCGCACTTCCTGGAAAGCAAATATGAAAAGCCGGAGATGTGGTCTGCAGGAGGCCCGGAAGATTAATTATACGGAGACAAACAAATATGAAGCTGATCTTAAAACTGAGGGATGGTTTTAAAAACGATACCGTCCAGATCAAGGCCAACGGCAGAGAAGTGTATCATAAGGAAGGGGTCAGCACCGATCTGGCGATCTCCGTTGCCGACAGGGTGGAGATTGAAGTGAGAAAGAGCACGGTCAGTCTGGAAGTGGTTGTGAAAGGCGGGGAGAGACAAAAAAAGGAGATCAACATGAAGATGACCCGTTTTGTCGATGTATGGTGTATTGACGGAAAGATGGAATTGCGGGAGTCACACCTGGAGGTTCCGATGATGTAAAGGGTTTTTAGTTATTTTTTTTGTTGAAGTGAGGTGTTCGTTCACCGGCCGGCTCCCTGATGATGGATGTCCATTGGGGATGGTTTTTTGAGGTGAGGATCTCAGTGGTCATAGTGGGTTCTCACTTTCTGAAGTAAACTTTTTACCGGGGAGAAAGAGAAAATTGCAGGAATTTTGTAGTTTTGCGCTCCGTTGGGGCCCATAGCTCAGTCGGTTAGAGCATCTGACTCATAATCAGGGGGTCGCTGGTTCAAGCCCAGCTGGGCCCACTTCTAACAGGAAGAATTACAAGGAGTTACAATTGAAGAGTTGTGACTCCTTTTTTTATGCTGCAGCTTTGCTTAAGCAAGAGGGGGTTTTGAGGTGTAAATTCTACTAGAAATTGTACCAAAACAGATTACTCTTGTCCCGTCAAACAGATCATTTTCCGTTATAGGTTTAAAATGTGTCTCAAACGGCAAGAAAAAAAATAAGCCGCCTCGGTCTTGAGGCGGCCTAATTTTTCTCCATTTAATAATGGAAGAAGATTACATTTTATTCTGCACTTACGTGGCTGAAATAAAAACTATTAGCAAGTTGGGCTACTCCATTATAGGAACCCTTTGGTGCAATGACTGTGAGTGTATCACCAACTTTAATGCTTTTGGCAGCTAACAAACCTTTTCTATCATTACCGGTTGCACCATAACCCGGATAACAACCATACACGTAAATTTCACTTTCGCCGTCTTTCAGATAAAGATTACCGTAGTCCGCGTTGGCAATTGATGTAATCGTACCGGTCACCATAAAGTAATTACTTGTATTGTCAGGTTTCGTCAGCACCTCAGCAATAGTCGCAGAGGTTACAGGAATAGCGCTCTCCAAAACGGCAGAGCCTACTTGTGGAGTTCCTTTATATTCGGCACGTTTTCCGACAATGGTAATAATGTCACCCACTTTTAGACCTTTTTGAGTGAAATCCTTAATGCCATACACATACGTTTCGCCGGAGAAATCTCTCAGGTATAGATTCCCATATGTAGTGTTAGAAATACTGGTGATCACACCTGTTAAACGATATTGAGTGTCCCCGACCGGGGCTGCTATAAATGCTGCAATAGTTGCTTTTACAATCGCTCCTTTTTGGCTGAGCATTGTTTGTGCACTATAGTCTTTAGCACCATCCGTAGTGTGGAACGTGAGCGTAGTTCCACGATCTCCACCGGTATTGGCAGCGGCTTTGAATTTCACCACAGTACTTGTTCCTGCTGACTGGATAGATGAGATGGATAACCATGACATGGCATCATTAGGAATATCTACCGATACGCCTTGTCCTTTACAGGTAAGGTACGCCATAAATTCACCGCCTTCGATAGGAAGCGATGCGTTTTTTACCGAATCAACCTTCACAAGTGATTTATTGATATTAATCACTGTTACATCAATCAATTCTACTGTCGTACCATAGGTGGTTTTTGGCCCTTGAACCGTTACTTCATCCCCCACTTCAAGTCCTAAACTTAAAAAGTTTTTGGGTTGTCCCTTTTTATCGAGCGTACCATAGATATAAATAGAGCCGGTCTTGTCGGCAAGATACCAGTTTCCGTAAGTTGTGTTGGCTATTGCCGTACAAACTCCGGTGACCTGATAGGTCTTGCTGTCAGGTCCGGCAATTACCTCCGCACATGTGGCAGATGCAATGGTTGCCAGACCCTGGATAATATTTATTCTCTGAGTTTTGTCGCCACTTTTAATTAAAACCTCAGCAGTACGTCCATCAATGGCAGATGGAGCAGTAAATGTAAGTGTTGACTCACCGGCACTACCTGTTGTTGAAGAGATCGTCAGCCATTCCACCTTATTTTTATCGGTGGTTACTTTCTCTGCGGTCCAGCTATCTTTAGCCGTTACAGTAATGCTGGTGGAACCACCCTCTACAGGGATCGCCACATAAGACGACGATACTTGAATTTCATCAAGCAATGTCATTGTTTCTTCATCTGTACAACTTGTCATCAGGGCAAGTAGTGCAACGAGAAATGGGAATATTCTTTTTAATTTCATAATTGTCAGCGCTTTTTAATTAGTTGAAAATATACTTGATGCCGATTAATGCATACCAGCATTGACCCAGTGAGTAACTTGGTGTGAATGTTTGGGTATTGCCGTTTATATATGAAGGAGTAGAGAATGTGGCAAATCCGTCAGCATCTACACCTTCATATTTGAGGATACGGGCTTCCGAACCAATTGCCGGATTCAGATATTTACCAACACCCCAACTGGAGTTGAACAGGTTCATCACGTTTTTGATATCAAAGCTAAGTTGCAGTTTGTGTCCGTTATTACCTGCATTCAGAGCAAAATCATGTTTGTAGCTGAAATCGACGCGATGTACCCAGGGAGAGTATACGCTATAGGCTTCTGCATAATTGCCTTGTTGTTTTTTCAAATAATCATTGGCATGCACATAGTCCATAAAACGGGTTTTATCGCTTTCTGAAACAAAGCGGAATTCATTGTTGGCCACTTCATCGTCAGTTGGAACATAGATTGCATCATAGTTGTACCCATCACCATTGATATCGTTAGCGGTCATGTAGGAATAGTTGGCCCCACCACGCCATCCTTCATAGATAAGGCTATAGTGATTGCCGCTCTTGTCGTGGGCAGTAAGAGAAGCCACTAAACGATCGGGCGTGTTATACTGAGAATTGTGCAATTTAATGTGGTTAGGTCCTTCCACTGTAGGAACATATGTAAAGGCAGATTCTGCATTCGAACCAGGCATACCGGTTACGTCCTTCGCTACCGTATGTGTATAGGCAGCCATCATGCTGAGCCAGCTTGCAGGTTGAGCATTGAAAGTAATGTTGCCTGACCAGCCATAACCGAGGCTGGTGTTTTCCAGCACAAAGGCCTTTGTGCCAACACGATAACCTGCGGGATAAACCGGACGGTTGTCGACACCGTTGAAACGGGCAAAACCGCCTACTGTCGGAATACTCCAATCAGAAATGGAAACACCGTTGATTGTTTTGTTGAAAATTCCTTCTGCAGTGACAGAGAATGGGAAAGATGTTTTAAATGCATAGTCCACGGCAAGCGATACTTTCCATACTTGCGGCATTTTAAAGTTTGGATCTACAGCAGCAATAGCTGAAGGAACCGTTCCGTCTTCGGGTGAAATGGTTGCAGGATAGCCCAAGGATATTAATTTGTCGTATAGTGCAGAAATGTTAGCTTTACCGTTGGCGTCAGTCACCAGTCCACCGGCAAATTCATCCATTGTGAAACCTTTCTTTGCTGCGTTCGCAGCATTTATCTGTGCCTGATATTGTACCATTCCACCGTTGGTAGGCATATTGGTGAAGAATACAAGGGGTAAATTACCCGAGAAAAGACCGGTGCCTCCACGAACTTTCAGACTCTTGTCCCCAAATGTATCCCACACAAAACCTATACGAGGAGAAAATATGATATTTGCTTCTGGCCATTCTCCTGTATCGATATGACGACCGGCATAATCAATGTCGTTGATTGCCTTGTTCGTCATCAAATCATCATTGTTGAAGAAAAGTCCATCGATACGAAGTCCGTAAGATAGTTTGAATCTTTCGCTCAAACTCCAGTCATCCTGGCCGTAAACTCCAAGTTTGTTCGTTCTTATACGTGCAGCAGGATTGCTTTCTCCATCGTAACCATAAGTAAGGTTTACAATCTCAGGTGCTCCTCCGCTTAAGAAGTCATCGAGACTTGCGTAGCGATAGTATCCGGTACCGTTACGCATATAGGCATTATCTGCCATTTTATATTCGTATGCAATACCACCTACGATTTTATGATTACCCAAATAGTAAGTCAGCTCATCTTTAATGTTCAATACATTGTTGTGAACACCGTTGTTCCAGGTGAAAAGTTCATAACCTAAAGACATATAAGCCTGACCGTCTTTCAAGATATCAATGAAAGGGAATTCTGATGAATTCGTTCCGCGAATGTCATCAAGTTTTGAGAATGTGGCCAGGAATTGGTTGGATAAGTTATCCGCTAACCGGCTGTTCAAGTCGAAAGAGAATGAATGAACAAGGTTGTCCATCGAATACATCGAGTTTGCAAATGACATGGATGCTTTTGACATTCTCGCCTCAGAAACACGGGTGCCCCCATCCATAGAGGTAGCATTAGGAGATATCCATGAAAGATTTTTTGTGTAGTTATAACGTAAAGCCAGGCGATGTTTATTGGTGATATTCCAGTCCAAACGGGCCAGAAGTTTGTTATTGCTTTCATCTGCCGGGAAATTTGTGTAAGATCCCGTTTCATATCCATATTCATTTTTTACAAAATCAGAAACCCTCTGAAGATCGTTTATGGTTGTGCGGGATATATAATTGTCCGGATCAGCAACACCATCTGTTGAAGCTCTCCAACGATTGGCAATTGTGGGCGTTTTAGACATTTCAGCATTTACGAAGAAGAACAATTTGTTCCTGATAATCGGACCGCCTAAAGTGAAACCGTATGTTGTATTGCGGTCTTTTTCACGAGCTCCCTGAATTTGCTGACCTTTAACAGCATCACCGCGCAGGTTTTCATTTCTGTGGAATACGTAAGCGCTTCCTCTGAAAGTATTTGTACCCGATCTTGTAATAGCATTAACACCACCACCGATAAAGTTAGTTTGGCGAACATCGTAAGGTGCGATAACAACCTGCAATTCTTCGATAGCTTCAATGGAGATGGGGTTACCTCCACCGGGAAGTCTGTCACTTAAACCGAAGTTATTGTTGAAATTAGCTCCATCCACCGTAAAGTTGGCCGTACGACCATCTGTACCGACAAAGCTCATCCCATTGCCTCCATAAGGAGAAAGGCGGGTAATGTCCATAATGCTGCGATTCACTGTAGGCAAATTTGCTATCTGGTCGGTGGTGATGTTGGTCACAGCTCCAGTTTTCTCATTAGAGAACTTTGTGCGGGCAGCTGCAACAATAACTTCATCTAATGATGTCGATTCTTCCGAGAGTACAACATTCATTACATAGTTTTCACCTAAACTCAACGTAATGTTGTTCTGAGTGAATGCACCATATCCAATGAAAGTAATTGTAACAGTGTAAGGTCCGCCTACACGCATGCCATTCAGGTTGAATCGCCCTTCCAGGTTGGTTACAGTACCATAAGTTGTTCCTGAAGGGGTGTGGGTGGCAATCACCGTTGCACCTATCACCGCTCCTTCAGCATCAGAGACACGTCCACCCATACTGGATGTGGTCACCTGTGCTTGCATAATAGTGGCTGATGAAATAATGAGCGCCACTAATAGAATACAGATTTTTTTAATCATAAATAGTTTACTTTAATTTGGTAATAATATAATACGAGTCGTATGTTAGATTTTTAAGTTTATCTTTCCGTTCATCCCGGAAGTTGTGGCCTGGGGAAATGCCATGGTTATCGAAATGAACAGCAACAACAGCACTGCCGGGAGCTTTCTGTTTTGTTTATTCATATAACTTCTCTTTATTAGTCAGTGACGCAAAAGTAGTCTTTGATCCTAATTTGAAACTCCAAAAACCACGTTTTTTACTTCATTTTAAGGGCTAAATACCTGAGGTAAAGCCAAATACATATTTTATGCCATATTTAGATCTTTCGTCCATAAAATTAGATTTTATAATTCTTACCAAATCTGAGCTTTCTCCATATTTTATGATTAGTTATTAACGGGTTATTAAGAGTTTGAAGGAATAACTCAGCAATAAGGTGCACAAGCCAGAAGCTTTGACCATATTTAGAAATTAAGGATTTGTTTATATATCAGAGGATTAACTTCGGCATGAGGTGGTCAATTAATCCGGCGGCAGTTGATCAGGGTACCGGTTCTTCCACCGAGAGAAAGTCTCCAACTGAAAAGTATGTCCGTCTATGGGCATATGTACAAAACCAGTCATTAATGAAGTATGCGTTCTAAGCTGAAGTCATCACTTCGTTTTAGAAATCAACTGATTTTTAACCTATTCACTCTTAAAGGACTGGATCCGTTAATTATGACGGATCAATGAATGTCAGGTACAAATATCCATTCAACGAGAATCCCCTTTTCCTGGGTTCCATGCTCAAAGCCAGGAAAAAATTGAATATGCATGTGGTGGTTTTAAAGAAAATCCTCACCATCATGGATTATCTGGGTGGTGAAGCGGTAATCCTGGTCTTATCCAGCGATTTGGGGGTTGTAATCTCTTACTATATTTAATTGGGAAAGTTTAAAGGGACATTGATAATTTTCATTCTGTCCTTTCATTTATTGGATAATTTACTGCCTTTGTAAAACAAAGTTAGCATACTGTTGTTAATGAAGAAAGATAATTAACATTTGTTTGAACTTTCAATTGTGAGTTTCAGACAAGCGTTGGTTACCAATCTGATCTCATATGACTGGCAGTTATTCATTTAGAATTCCATACCAACGGTTGACGGGAATTGCCGGTTTGCTTTTCATTTTTATTTTGTGGTATGTGCAAGGGGTATCTGCAAAGTCTGCCGGGAATCATTTGGATTTGGGGCTATTCAACCAGAGAATTAATGCAAAAGCGAAAGTTTTCGTTACAACTGACGGAACCGTTTCTGCACAGAAGGTCTTCTCAGCAGCGTTTCAACCGAATTTTCAGCCATTGCCAAAAAGATACTTTGCCTCATCCAGGGCAACCTATTGGTACCTTATGGACATCAGGGCTGTCGATTTGCCTGACACCGGTAAGTGGTACATCTGTTTTAGTTACTATGATCAAATTACCCTCTATTATCAAAGCGGAGATTCACTAGCTACCCGGACTGCAGGTATGTTTACCAGAAATAATTCTGAGGGGGTAAATGACTTTTCTGACATTCCGTTTACTCATGACGAATTGATTGACGGCCGCTATTTATATGCACAAATAAAACATAGTTCGCGAAAAAAATTAATTGTCGATCCTTATTACACCAGTGAAAACTCAATTCAATTCTACAAAGAATACAGCAGTCGCAAGTTCTTCCTGAATCAAATCCCATTTTACCTGTTTACTGGGGGTGTGTTGTTGATGTTCTTTTATTTCATCGGTTTTTACTTTATATACAGTGACAGGCTTTTCATCTATTATTCGCTTTATTTGCTGGCTCTGATTTTATACATTGGCGCGAGAGCGGCCTTCATTCAGGAAGAATTCAGGATGGCTTTGCCCTATGCCATCCATATCTATAACGATGTGATGCAGGTTTTAGTGAACATCTTTTATTTGAAATTCGCACAGCAGGTTTTAAATGCCAAAACCGATTTTCCGAAATTAAATATAGCCATTCGTTTCGCCCTGACACTCTTGATTACTATTGTTGCGTTTCAGATTGCTATCCTTGTATTTAAGCCTTTTTCCGCCGTCGGGCCTTTTATTATAGAATTTCAACGCTATTTCATGGTTGTTTTCAGCCTGGCATCTTATGTTTACATAATTAGACATTACAAGAAAAAAGTTGTTCTGTATTTGGTCGGAGGCAGCCTTTTCTATTTATCGGGGGCGTTGTTAGCCCTTTATCTCTGGGAAATAAAATATATGATGCTGGGTACCAGCATTGAGGTCTTCATATTTTCACTCATTCTGGGTTACCGAACTAAGCTTGTCGAACAGGAGAAAAAGTCGATTGAAGCTGAGATGACCCAGGTAAAACTTACAGCCTTAAAGGCCCAGATGAATCCCCATTTTATTTTTAATTCCCTGAATTCAATCAGGGCTTATGTGATCTCCAATGAGACTAAAAAGGCATCCGATTATTTGAACAAATTTGCCAGACTCATCCGGCTCATCCTCTACTATTCATCCAGGGATTTCATTCTGCTGAAAGAGGAGCTTGAAACGCTCAGACTTTATATAGAACTGGAACAGATGCGTTACCGCGATGATTTTGGGTTCGAGCTGAAAATCTCCCCGGCTGTGGATATTGGAAAGTGTTTGGTTCCACCGCTTATTCTTCAGCCATATGTTGAAAATGCGATCGGACACGGATTGGCTCCCAAAACCGGTGAGAAAAAATTGTGGCTGGAAATCGCAAAAAAAGACCACAGTGTTGTTTTTGCTATTCGCGACAATGGGGTGGGACGACGTTTTTCAAAAAAGGTGAATCATATTAAAGACCAGAAACATGAATCGATGGCGATGGAACTTACCCGAAAGCGAATTAACCTGGCAGGTGAAAATTCAAGTGCGGATAATAAAATTGAAATTATTGATATTGAAGAATCAGGACAATCCCTGGGAACCGAAGTGAGATTTAAGTTACCCATTCAAACCACATAAGTTATAGAAATATGAAACTGACCGCCGCTATTATTGATGATGAAATCCATGCCATTGAAACGCTGAGATATGATTTGGATGAAAACCACCGCAATGATGTTAAGGTTTTGTTTTCTACTACCAACCCGGTGGAAGGGGTTAAACGCATTAGGACAGATAAGCCCGATCTGTTGTTTCTCGATGTGGATATGCCCGGATTGACGGGTCTAGACTTGATACAGTTGATCGATGATCTCCCGGTCATGATCGTATTTACCACAGCTCACACAGAATACGCCATAAAGGCAGTTGAAACCGTTGCATCAGGTTATCTCCTTAAACCTGTTCAACCAGATGATCTGCAACGTGTGATTGAAAAGGCAATGGATACCCTTAAACCTGCAGCATTTGAAACGCCTGTTAAAGATAAAATTCCTGTTTCCGATAACGATGGCATTGAACTGGTCCCTTGTGCAGATATTATATACTGCAAATCAGACAGCAACTACTGCACCCTGGTCCTCTACGGAAAAAGAAGAATCACGGCCAGCAAAACCCTCAAACATTTTGAAGAACTCCTCGGTCATGACCAGTTTATCCGTGTCCACAAATCATATCTGATCAATCGTAATCATATAAAGAAATACCTCAGGAAAGGTGGCGGGGAACTGGTCATGTCAAACAACGATGTGGTTCCGTTATCGCGAAATACAAGAGAGGAAATTGTAAAGCTTATACAAAGCTTCCTGTAACCCCCCCTTTTCTGCTTTGTGTCGGTACAAACGCGGGTACCCCCATGCACTGCATACTCATTCATACCTGACTTTCCACATCCGAACCCCGCCATTCACTCATTCAGGGTCATAAGGGATTCACTTTCATTTATCTTTATACAGGATATTAAGGTTTTTATTTCTCGTATAGAGAGGTGGGGACTCTTCAATCTGAAAAAGAGTATGAATTAACGAATTAATTGACCATGAAAAAAGTTTCAGTTTTATTCGCCTTCCTGGCGGCATTTTTTCTGACAGAAGTTTCAGCCCAGACAGTTGACGGAAAGGTCACGATCAGCGGGTTTCCAAAAGGAAGTACTGTAAATGAAGCAACGGTAGTTGACCTCTTTAAAAGTTTCAGGGACGGAAAATACAAAATCAATTTTTCGTACAAGGCCGACAATGTCAACAGACGCGGTGTTGTGCTGTTCGACATGAAAACCACCGTAAAGCTGGACGGGAAAATAATTTTGCAGAGCACACGCGGAGGCTGGCCCTGGCTGCCGGGAGATATGTTTGTACCAATCGAAGCATTCGACCTGATACCCGGAATACAGAAGGCGGGGATTATGCCAACACCAAAACTGACTCCTGACCAGATGGACTCACCCCTTCTCAAAGGTAAGTACGAAATAACACTGGAGATGGTATCATCATCCGAAGCTGTGAAAGGACGCATTCAGCCGCTGACCTTTTCATTTTTTGGCCAGTACCCTCCTCAATAATTCATGACAAACGAACACGGCATCAACACCTATAAACATGAAAACATTCCTGACTTTGGTTTTATTTGTTACGCTGGTCCCTGTCCGGGCGCAAAAAATCAGTGGCAAAATTGAAGGGCACAATAAAGGCGAAATGGACATTGTGCTTACCATGTTCGGTTTTGACAAACTGGTGAAAATCGGAACTATAAGCGCCAGCGGCGATTTTGAAATCAACCTCTCTGCCAATCCCATTGGAATGCTGACTGACGAAGAACGGGAGTTTTACATCGACAAGCTTGCGTATGGATTCCAGTATGGCTGCGGCAACCCCGATGATTTTCCTGAAGGCGAGCCTAAAATAGCCCGCGATGCAGGATACATAGCCTTATGGGCCAACAATGAATGGTCGGGAACACTTTTCCCTGTTTCTGACGAAAAGCTACAGCCGTGGATGGAAGACAATGGTTATAACGATGCCGTGCAGGCTTCGTTTTACAAGGTTTTACTGGTAACCGAAGACGTTGAAGTTCAAAAGAAGTGTATCAATTTTGATTTTTACAACGACAAGGATATTGAGGTGGGTGTTGAATACGATCTCAGGCTGAAAGAAGGATTAAACCTGGTGCAATACCAATTCAAATCCATTTACAAGACCGACCCCGACATACGGGCTTCTTTTCCTACAAAAATAAAAATGACGGATGCTGGTGAAAACCCGGAGATAATATGGATGGCGAAATATTTTTATTAAAAAACCCTAATGAGAAGTGAGATGAGAACACTGGCCCATATTATAACCATTTCTATCCTGCTGTTAACGTCATGCGGTGTTAAAAGCAACGGTTCGAATGAAGTAGAAGAGCAGAAAGCAGTTTCTTCCACGGCAGTAAAGTCAAGTCCCCTGGATGCGGCAGATTTTGCCGGCAAACTCGACGAACTACTGACCCTTGAAATGGCAGTAAAAGTGAGTGGTTTCGATGCTTTAAAAGCGATAAAAGAACATGGAAACAAGGCAAGCGCAGTTTTCGGCGGTGAAAAAAAGCCTCCCCGCGAGTGCAGTTATTTATGGGAAAACGGAAGAATACGTGCCGTAACTGCTGGCGGCAATACGATTAATGCACTCTACAAAGACAAAGTCGGAATTAAATCGGTTTCAAACACGACATTGGAAAGGTTTAAACGGAATTATGGCGTGCTGACGGATGAACAAAAAGCTGCAGCCAGCAAAAAACTGGAGGAAGGAGCCAGTAAAAATCAGGCGGAACAGGGAAAAAGCGACACTGAAAAAAAAGTGGCTGAAGTCGGAAAGGATATGATAAAAAACCTTCAGGGTGAAGAGATCGCCGGTGTGGGTGATGCCGCAACCTGGTATGCAAATTCCAGCGAACTGAAAGTGTTTTACAGCGGACTGACTTTTACACTGGTGGCTGATATTTCGGAGGATAAAATCCTGAACAGGCAAAAAGCCATTGAACTGGCGAAGAGTATCATCGAAGAGAAACTACAATGAAATTAATAAAGGAAAAAATGAAACGGATATTGTTTATAGTTTTTATGATTTCGGGGCTGGGAATTTTTCAAGCCGAAGCTCAGTTTTTAAAAGAACTGAAAGACCGTGCCATTGAAAGAAGCAAGGATGTCATCATAGGAAAAACGGCAGACAAAGCTGCCGATAAGACCAGCCTGGCCATGGATAAATTGCTGAATCCCGATCTTGGGAGTTTGATGAACCGGGGAGGAAGTAAGGTGGATATGGCGCGATTGCCTGATTTTTATTCATTCGATTATCGCTATGCCTTGAAAATGACCACTGCGGAAGGAGATATTGATTTTGATTATTTCCTCAGTAAAAACGAATCTTATATGGGTGCCAAAATGAATAGGGGAATGGAAATGTCAATGGTATTCGACGAGGGGAGGAAAGTAATGCTGACTATTGTGGGTGGTATGGCTACGGCCATTGAGATGGATTTAAGTGATGCCGTGGAGGAGGAGGATATGGATATGTATAATGATTACACTTTTAAAGAACTTCCAAACCGTGAATTTTTGGGTTATGATTGCGTGGGTCGAGAGATGGAAAACGATGAGTATAAATTCACAATTTATATTGCTCCTAATATGGAAGCAGGATTCGGGTCCATGTTTAAGAGTGAGCACGCTAATATTCCGCCAGCCATGCAGAAATTTTCCAGTGAATATGAAAACGGGCTGATGATGTACATGGAAATGGTGGATAAGAAAAACAAGAAAAGGAAGAATACAAGCGCTACCATGGAATGTGTTGCTTTTGAACCTACCGATCTGGCAATAAAAACCAGACAATAATCCATTAAATTCTACTAAAAATTTCATTATGGAAACAACAGAGAAAATTGTAACAACAACAAATTCCACCACCGATGAAGGTAAAACCATTGCCATTATTGCCTACCTGACCATTATTGGTTTTGTGATAGCCCTAGTAATGAACAACGACAAAAAACTACCCCTGGCCACTTTTCACATTCGCCAGTCTTTGGGATTAATGCTTACATCGCTGGTCGTAGGAATGATAGGAATAATCCCCATTCTGGGCTGGATCATTAACCTGGTGGCCGTTTTTTTCCTGCTCTATATGTGGATTATGGGGCTCATTAATGCAGTAAATAGCCGTGAAAAAACATTGCCATTCCTCGGTGACAAATATGCCGAATGGTTTAAAAAACTATAGTTCAACCTCCTGCATCGGTTACCGGTAAATTCCCCTTGTGTTATTTATGCCAATGTGGCTATGGTTTTCAGTAAGGGGAAGGGGTTCACCGGAGCATGCGGAACTAATTACCACTGTTTCACGAGATGTATAATAATAAAGTTAAAATTTAAACAAATGATGAAAACAACGGCAACCTTAACTTTTCTCTTAGTTTGTCTTATGGTTACCCTTAACCTGAATGCACAAATCCAGCGCAAAAGGACAACCGCCCGGCCCTCAACAACCATTGAAACGGTCGATCCCTCTAAAATTAACCAGCAGGTTACATCACCCAATCTGCAAAACCTGCAAATCGCAAAGGGGTATTTTACCCGACTGAAAGCAGGAACACCCAATCAGAAACAGGGTGAACAGGAATTAACCGTGGTGGATCAGAATTTTCCAGCCGTCAATACCACCAAGGTTACCCAGGTGGGAAAAACTACCGCTCAAGGGGATATTTGTGTGACAGAGAATCTGGATATAGAAGTCAACGCCAGAGAATTCAGTTATATTTCTGAGAGTCCTGAATCATGGATCAGGCCGGGACAGATTTTTACTGCACATTCCTTTATCAGCGGTCAACCTGCTACAGTGGCGCTTGCAAGAAATCCCATAAATTTGGCCATAGATTTAAGAGGGGTATCCAATACTGTATTCCAGGTACAAAATCCCGAACAGAATTCACAGCTTATGCAGGCTGAAAATGCCTTGATCTCACAAAATGCCACTCCGCCGGCAGCTAATTTCTCGTTTTCGTTTCACAAAATTCACTCGGTTGACGAAATGGAGTTCAAGTTAACGGGGAAATACAGGGGAGCCTTAGGTGCATTTTCAGCAAAATTCGGACTAAATACAGGGAATCAGCAGGAATACCATTACTACATGCTTGAATTTCAACAAAATATGTTTAGCATTCAGGTTGATGGCTTGACTCCTGACCGCGTTTTTAAGCAGCCGGGCAGCGATATGTCAGGCTATGTTTATATTGACAAAGTTGATTATGGAAGAAAAGGGATCATTGTTTTCAAATCCACCCGGACTTTAGATGAGTTGGGGGTCAATGTTTCAGCAGGGTACAATGGTCTGCTTAGTTCAGGATCGGCAACTGCAGCTTATGCCCAGTTAAGCAAGAAAAGTGAAGTTGAAGTTTTAGCACGTTTCTATGGCGGAGATTCTCCCAGCGCTATCCAGTCTATGGAAAACACTGTAGAAAAAGGGGTTCCGGACCTTTTCACATTTATCAGGGGGCAATCCAACAACCACCGGCTGGCAAAACCAGTGGGCTATACTTTGAAGAATATGAACAATCAGCTGTTAGGTCAAAACAGTAAACGGACACAAACAGTTAAAACCTGTACCCCTGTGCCTCTTGCCCAGATATTTAAATTAAAAGTCACACTCACCGATATTCAGTGCATTAATGGCCGTGATGGGGGAGGAGATAATCCTGATGATTATGCCATTCAGCAATATATTGTTTACAAAGCCCTGGGAAAAGATATGAATTATGTAAGCCGCGACATTAATAAATTTCCTGCACGACAGAATGGCCCTGTTCAGGTGTCTAATGTCCGGAATATTTTGATTTCAGGTGACCAGCAAAACCAAATCCATGTCAGACAGGATGGTGATGTAAGGCAGCGCAATCGCAACATGATAAGTAACTCACTGGTATTCAACATCTCGTTGAATGAACTAAATGATCCAAATGCAACCTTCAAGATTTTTACATGGATGAAGGAATACAGTACCACCACTTTGGGGAGCAACGATGATAAAGTGTTGATGAATAATGATCCGATTTCTGTAAAAATCAAGGATGTTGTCGAAATTCTACTGGGACTAAGAAATTTAAATGCCAATACTGATTTTCATGACACAACCATTGGCAAAGGAGTTAAATTTCACAATTTCGGTTCCGGGTTCATGCATCTGGCAAATATTCAGAAGATTACTCCTTTGGTTTTAGAAGGGCCTATCCGCGTTGGTAGTCCCGGCCAAAAAGCTGCTGTTTGGGTACAGTTTGAATTACTGCAATAAACACTGTATAATTTCCGATGAGACAAAATTGTTATAGTGTCAGCGGCTAAACCCTGGCTGTATTGATGTATTTGACCACTTAAGTAATTCATAGGAATATGACTCAGAATTTTCCCGGATCCGGTTCTTCGAGGAGGGATTTCCTCAAACACATGGGGTTGCTTGGACTGGCCGCCGGAATGCCGTCAGTTTTGTGGAGTTGTTCGGCAGGCGGTTTAAAAGTCAAAAGTGACGGAATCCCGCCTTACAGTGTGTGGGACGAGATGCTCACGGCTTTGCAGACGAGCCCCGACCACCTTGAAGGCCGGATGAATCTTCTGATACAGGATGGAAATCCTGAAAACATGTTCCGTTTCGTGAGGGATGAGATTTACCTGATGCCGCCATCCGGTAATTCGCTGAAAGGCCTTGGAAAAACAATGCGGTACGGCATCAGAGGGGTACTGCGTAACGGCTTCGCCACTCCCCGTGAAAAGGCGGAGTTGCTCAATTCCATGTTTGCCAGGGCAAATATCACTTCGTCTGTGGTTTATGAGCGCACTGATATTCAGCCTGACGAAGTACACTCCTTTTTTTATCGACCTGTAGATCGAAAATTTGAACCGGTTATCGACAAAAAGACACTGAACCGATGGAGCATCGAAATGGGGGCTGAAGAGAGCGCCTCTGAAGCCACAAATCCTGACCCCGGTTTAACAGAAAGCAGGCAGCTTGCTGAGAAATTATGGGAAAAGCTTCCCAACAAGGATAAAATCCGTCCGCAATCATTTGATTTCAGATGGGATAATTACCGGACACCGGCTGTTAAATTTGAGTGGGAGGGTGTAACAAAATATGCACACTTGTTCGATCCGGAAGTTTCTTTTGGAAGCCTGAGAAACATGAGTGGAGGCGGTATATCAACACCGGAAGCTGCTGAATATCCGAATGAAAAGGTCAGCATCTCCCTATCTTACTGTGATGGTATTAGTCCGGAGAATGAAAAGGTGTTGGTACAAGGTGAATGGCTGGTCCACGAATTGGCAGGAAACCAGGTAGTGCTCTCTTTCCTTCACGGCCTGGATTTGGTAAGGCAGATAACTACCCCTGTAGGACACCTGAGGATTTTCACACCGGCATTGTCGTTTCAGTCGTTCGAGGCGGACAGGCCTTATATGGAAGCCCGGTCATTTTTAGGAGATCCGTTTACCCTTGAAGGGAAAATAATTGATGTTAGCGGAGAAAAGGCTGCAATCGGGAATTCGACATTGCTTTCAAAACCAGATGAATACCTTCAGAAAGAGATTCATCTGATGGAGGTAAAAGCCATTCCGGGAAGTTATCCGGAAGTAAACCTGCAAGTAACTCCGCGCAATGCGTTTGGTGAGATAATTGAAGGCCTGTCAGCCGCTGATTTCTCGGTTTCTGATAACGAAATACCGGTCCAGGCCATCGTGGAAAGCAACCAGCGAACCCCCAGATTGCTCATTCTTTATGATACTTCTCTGAGTATGCCGGCAGCCTATTCCGGTGGAAACATGACTGCCTTTGTTGAAACGCTTCAAAACGCCATATTGGATAAATTCCCTGAGACAAGGATTACCAGGTGGGAAACTAATTCTGATTTGTATACATGGCTAATAAAAGCTTCGCATACAGGTAACGACCTCGTCATTTTTGCTACTGATGGTGATAATAGCGATGCGTATGATCCTGCCAGGATGGAAGAACTGAAATTCGGACCTCCTGCCCTGGTTTTAAATGTGAACAATTCCACCGCACGGCATCACCTGGCATCTTTTGAAAACATGGCCAGGGCTACCAACGGGATTGTAATCGATGCAAAGGACCAGCTGGAAACCGTTGTAACCATTTCCGGGTATTTTGAGAAGCTGGAAATCGCACCTTATGTATTTTCTTACCGTGCAACGGGAAGGGAATTAAACCACCGGGTATCTGTTACTGCAGATAATCAGCGGGTAGAAGCAGCCGACAACTATACGTTCAGTTTAATACCTGATGATGACACTATCGCCGGTGAGCAAATTGTCGGATTGTATCTTAATGTAAAGGCCGGTAACATGGCAGTACGAAGGGTTCTGTCAGGCTGGGACAATATTGGAAGCCGGAACAGAAATCCAACCTACGCAGATTTTAAGGATGTGCAAAACATGCTTATGGGAAATATCCTGATCTCTGTTGAAGGCGAAGGTCCCACACTTTCAGAAGCATTAAGTGATATTTTAAAATACCGGTTAAGCACACGCAAATGGGGCGAGGCTGTAATTCAAAATGAATTAAAAGAAGCTGTGGCAGCCCATCAGGAAGGTGGATTTGTGTACGACGAAAACCTTGCGTCATTAATGCAGCCGCTCCAATCTGCCGTAACGTCTGAAAGCCTCACCTTTGCTGCCGGCCCGCGAATTTCTGTCGTTAAAACCTGGCCGGGAATTGACCGAGACTATTCAAAATACAGTTTCGATTATCTGCCTACTGCAAATTATACAACGCTTGCAACCAATCCGCTCGAAGCATTTAAAATCACGCTCGAAAAGACCGCCCAACTGGCTATTCTCGAGTATCGTATTTTTGATACAAGCACACTTTCAGTATTAGCCCAAAAAAGTATGATTTCTTCGCGGGAAGCCAGTACATCAGAGTGGTTCAGGCAGTTGTACCGCGAAGGACCTGACGCCGGTTTCTGGTATGAAAAAATATACAGGCAAGATGGCAGTTTTAAATTGTTTGACCAGTCGGCCAGCGAAAGAGCTTTCTGGAAAATTGACGAACGAACCGGTGAATTGTTTGGTCTGCTGCCCGATATGACCGGAGGCGGTACAAGTCATATTCAGGCACAGCTCGATGAGCTAAGCCGGGTTATGAATATGTATTCATTGATTTTCGGGGCTTTAGGTGTCGGTTCATTGCCTGTTGGTATTGTTGCGACGTACGGATTGACGCTGGTCAGATTATACGCTATTGCTACAGAGGCAATCATCATTATGGATAATACTGGCATGGATGAAAAGATTGCCGCTGCATTACAGCAACTTGCATGCAATGTCAAAAAGGAGATAAACATGGCCACCCTGGGGCCTGTTGGAAGCGTTATTAGCGGCCTGGATAACCTTATTAGTCTGATGGGCGGTGGTGGAATACCGGGAATGCAATGCTGACTTCAAAACCGGGTATGGTAAACCCTTTTTTAGACCGCAGTTTTCCCAATCAGGGTGGCGAATTCTGCATATACTTTTACCCCTTCCCTATTTGCACGCGCCATCATGGTGGAATCGATTGAGAAGCTGTGCACAAAAATGGCATGGACACCCAGTTCCGGCAAGGTGTACCCTTTGTCCCACAAAGGTTTTGGATGACTGTAAATCCCCCTTTACAATATTATGATTTCCTTATAACGACACACCATCTCTAAAGGATCAGACCAGTTACCGGGTATCATCAGAAGGTGGTTGCCTAACGGCTGGTTCTTCAGTTTGTCAGCTGAGGATGGGGAGATAACGATTTCCACCTGTGTTCGGCAGGCATCTCTGTGTTGGGGATGGCCAGTAACCTTTCCGGTGAGGATCATGGCCTTTTCCAACGTGGAGGAGAGTCTGAAGAGGGTCACCCCGGAAGCCTTCACCATCCCTTTGACAGCCAGGGAAGTGTTGGTTTCATAGTGGGTGGGCAGGCTGACATTTTCAACCAGGTTAAATGCCGCCGTACAATGGGAAAGCGTTAAAGTTTGTCCCTCAATCCGGGTGGTATTGGCCATCCAGGGAACCATGCCGGTCAATTCCCTGACCAGCATCATTCCTGCCATGGAGGCCAGGTCGCCTTCGCAGGCTGCAGTAATTCCTTCGGTATTAAGTTGAGCCAGCGCCAGGCAGGCGGTGACTTTTTCCTGCTGAACCAGGCTGAAGCACTCGACGGCAATGGCGCTGAGGCTCTGTTTTTCCACCTCATTCCTCAGAAGAGTCAGCACCCTGGCAGCTTCCTCCAGTCCCCTGACCTTGTTCCCATGAAAACGGTTCATCAGCGTTTCATCGGTTATCATCTCCCTGTAATCCGGAAGTTCGCTCCAGGGGATCTCCTCCAGGTACACCCCCATGACTTTCTTGAGTTGTTCTGCCGCCACTTCCGAAGCGACCAGCCAATCGGAGACGGCCCCTATGAGTGCAGCCTTTTGACCATTCAGCTTCTTCCAAACATTCACCGTTTGCCACCACAGGTCGACGAGGCCGCTTTCAAAAGCATCACGGGCATCCAACAACAGGGCATAGCGGTTGTTGGCCTTCATCCAGGCCATGACCTCCGTGGCGGCGGCATAGGCATTATTCCCCCGTATCGCCAGCAGCAGGACCGGATGGCCGGGTTTCGCCAGGGAAATAGCCATTCGTTCTGATCCTCCGCTCATAAACAGGATGATGTCGGGAGGCTGGCTGGTTATCTCAAATGAACCGGGCGCCAGAAACTGACCCAAAAAAGCCGTGGCCTTTTCACCGGTATCGGGTCCGGCACCTTTATGGGCCACCCACGAAATTTTCAGCGGTGGAATCATGATTTGTATTTTCTATGCTCAAAACTAAGCATAAATTTGTTGTTTTTCAATTGCACCTGATTCAGGAGGTGACATCCATAAATACCTGTTTTGGACCGTTATCCCATAAAAATGTGTAGTTTCTATCGCGATAAAGACTCCGTCCGGATTTGAAATTTTCGTAGCTTGCACGAACTGGTTTCGCTGGAATTTTAGTTAGTTTCGAAGATTTATCATTAAGACCATGAAGCTGAAATATACCATTTTAACTGCTGTATTATGCCTTGCTTTCTTTAAGATGGAAGCACAACCGGGCCTTGAAATGCCATTCCACAAATATGCGCCCGCACCTCCGCTTGGTTGGAACAGTTGGGATATTTTCGGTACAACTGTTACCGAACAACAGATTAAGGAACAGGCCGATGCCATGGCAGTCCATCTTTTACCAAGTGGGTATAGATACCTCACGGTTGATATACAGTGGTACGAACCAGAATCGAAGGGTCACGCATATCAGCCTGGTGCCGTTCTTGCCATGGATGCTTATGGCCGTTTGACGCCGGGATTGACAAAGTTCCCGTCGGCAGCCGAAGGAAAAGGGTTCAAACCGCTGGCCGATTATGTCCATTCAAAAGGATTGAAATTCGGCATTCATATCATGCGTGGAATCCCGCGACAGGCGGTGGAGAAGAATACCCCAGTGCTGGGCACAAGCGTGAAGGCACAGGATATTGCGCTTAAAAACTCCACCTGCCCCTGGAATCCCGACATGTATGGGGTGGATGCCACCACGCCCGATGGACAGGCTTATTACAATTCAATTATTCAGATGTATGCCGGCTGGGGTGTGGATTACATCAAGGTTGACGATATTTCCCGGCCGTATGACGATGTGCAGAGGGCTGAGATCGAGGCCATCCGAAAGGCGATCGACAAGACCGGCCGCCCGATGGTGTTAAGCTTGTCGCCAGGCGCCACCCCTGTGAAAGCGGGTGACCACGTGATGAATCATGCCAATATGTGGCGCATTACCGATGATTTTTGGGATAGCTGGGGTTTGTTGCATGCCATGTTCGAAAGGCTCGATGTCTGGACTCCCTTCCGTGGTCCCGGTCACTTTCCCGATGCCGACATGCTGCCCATCGGAATCATCGACTTCAACCGGCCTACAAAATTCACCCGCGACGAGCAGTACACGCTCATGAGCCTTTGGGCAATTGCCCGTTCACCTCTCATTTTTGGGGGTGATATGACCAAACTTGACGATTTCACCAAACAGATACTTACCCATCCCGAAATGCTTAAGGTAAATCAGGAAAGCACAAACAATCGTCAGGTCTATAACGTAAACAACCTGATCGTATGGACTGCCGATGTGCCTGATAGTGAAGATAAATACGTAGCCCTGTTCAACGCCCAAAGCAAGGGCGATCACATCGATTTAAGCCATGCCGAATATGCCAGTCCGGTGATTGCAGGGAATGGCAGTTCACAGGAAATCAGCGTTTCGGTGAAAGGCGGGAAAAATCTTGTGCTTTTCGTGAACGATGGTGGAAATGGTTTCGACTGGGACCATGTGGCCTGGATCGATCCTGTGTTGCATGGCCCTATGGGTGATTTGAAACTGACTGATCTGAAATGGATCAATGCCACTTCGGGTTGGGGAAACGCAACCGTGGACAAAACTTGCGAAGGCAGGCCTTTGATCGTGGATGGAAAACCTGCCACTGGTATCGGGGCCCATGCAAAATCTGTCATTATTTATGAATTGCCGGAGGGATACGAAACGTTTACCACCAAAGGAGTCGTGCTGAAGGAAACAGGTTCTGTGGTATTTGGGGTGCTGGTGGACAAAGGTAAAATGGATTTTCCTGATAGGAGTGTCGTGAAGGTTGATTTCAGAACCATAGGCATGAAGAGAAAAGCCAGGGTAGTTGACCTGTGGAGCCATACCGAACTGGGTGTGTTCAAAAGAGAGTTTGGTCGTGAATTGATGCAGCATGGTGCCGGACTTTACAGGATAAGCCCTGTGAAATAGATATTAGTTCTTCCAAAGGTCCATGTGCTTTCTGACCGTATACATCGCAGTCAGATGGTTGTAATTCACCTGACCCGGTTGCCTGTCTATGAATTTCTGAAGATAAGGCCTTGCATGCCTTGGAAAATCTTCAAGCGGTTCAAGCATCTCTTTGACGGTATGGGCTTTCATGGCATATATTTGATTCAGCCCCTCGTTCATCCTGACTTTATAGCCTGAAATGCGAAGCATGATATTTTTTATCCTCTCAGGCAACAATCTTCGCAACAAGGTTTTAACAATACTTTTTTCCGGCGTTTTCCCGGCATAGGGGATTCCTGTCAATGCATGGACCAGGATCCCCTTCTTTTCGGCATCAAAAAGTACCTTCCGGCCAATTTTATCCTGAGGAGCAATGGCCAGCCAGAAATCCACCAACTCTTTATCCCAGTAAGGCAAACGGGACTCAAATCCAAAGAATTCATATCCTCTGATGCTGTTCACCACAAATTTAGCCCTGAATTCCTGCCAGTTAAAGTATTCCTGAAAATGAAGGGGAGAAATATCTGCGCTGTTGAAGACCTTTTCAATGGCATTTAATGGTACAAATTCCGGTTCTTTAATGCCCACCCATTTCTGGGTAGCCCGTTGAAGCGCACCGGGTTTTCCCATGTCTATTAAATCCCCGCTTTCTAACCAGCAACCTGCCAGTAAGTCCAGGGAATGCCCGGGAACGAAGACATCCCCGTTTTTGATGACTCCCTGATGGATCAACTCATATACTGCCGGAATATCCTGAAGATGCGGCGTGGAAACACCGTTAAATGCAAAGTGGAGATAGTTGTCCAAAACACCCTCACGATGCAGTTGGTCCCATTTCTGTTCTGAATATTCTACAAAATGCCATTCAAAACCTAACGCCTCCGCGACCTGTTTACTTAAAACCGATTGTTCATTTCCCTTTGTACCATAGGTGTAGCAGACTACATTCCTGATTCCGAGTTTGTATAATGTATTAACAATGATCCGGGAATCATGCCCGCCGCTTAAAGGAACCAGCCAGCGGTTGATGTGGGGCGTCTGCCTGATCATCCTTGAAAAAGCAGACAATAACAGCCGGTCCAGGGCCTGGGGAAAATTAAAATCATCTTTATGCTGGTCAGTCGACACAAGGGGATGGTAGGTAAAGTACCTTTTTGAACTTACCTGATTGTTCTCAATGGTGACGATTTCTCCGGCCTGAGTGGCGAAAACATCCCGGTATATGGTGTGGCTCCCTAATACAAAACCGGTGAACATGAATTCTTCCAGTTTTTCTTCATGGACCGGAAGAGGATCATTGACCTTCTGGAATTCATGCAGATTGTCGGTTATGAAAAGTGAATTGTTGTGAAATCCGTAAAAAAGAGGGCTGCTGCGTATGATATCCACGGCAAGATAACAGGCCCCCTCCTTCATGATTACCATGGAGAACAATCCGCAGATTTCAGAGAGTTTCTCCAAAAGGATCAGTTCCGTGCTTCGTGGCGCATTTTCCAATTCGTCAGGCAGCAGAGGCAGCCCTCCTTCCGGTAGTAATTCCCCGTCTTTTGAAGAGGCTGAACCTTTATAATACACTCTGGTATTCCCTTTTCCGGAGGTAAAAAGCTGATAATCATGCAGCATTATCTTTACTTCCTTCATTGAATTCATAACCCTGTGTTGGTCCATTTACAAAGAAGTCTGTACGGATCGCAACTGAATTTACGGAAATATTCCGACAAAGTCAAATCCGGACCGGAACAGAATGTGGTGACGGCCTCAGTTCGTAATCAGATCGATTTCAGCATAACCGATATGGTTATTATTCTCCGCATTTTTCAATGCACGAAACCTGATATAGCGTGCTTTTTCCTCTTCAAACCTCTTTGTTTGCCATACGGGATTATTCTTGATGTTGGAGAATTCTCCCCCGCTGACCAGTTTCCAGGTTTTTTGATCTGAAGAAACATAAAACTGGTATTCAGTGATAATTCCGGGGCTCCATATTCCCTTGTCGGGATGATAACGGAATCCTGAAAGGTTCAGTTCATGTCCTAAGTCGATCACCAGGTCGACGGGCAACTGGCCTCTGTTTTGGTGCCACGCTGTCGCAGGATTTCCATCTAGGACGGCATAGGCTTTTTCATCCTCAATCTCTTTGATGATCCAATCTTTACGGGGCAGGTCGAAGTATTCATGGCTCACGGCACTGCTTTTCCCTGAGGTGGGGTCATAAGCCAATGCCTTCATCTCCAGTTTACCCCCGGCAATGATGGGCCCGCTGTATTTCATTGAGCCCGGTGAGGGGTCACTGCCATCAATCGTGTAAAAGATTTCCGATTCCTGATCGGCAGCGGTAATGAGAACATCGCCTGCCTGGTTTCTGATCATGGTGGGAGGCGTGAGTATTTGTGGCGCAAGATAGACTCCAATCTCCGAGATCACCGGACAGGCTTTTGCCCCTGTGATGTGAAAGCGGAGCTTTGTAGCCTCGACGGTGGGGAAGCGGAGGATACGCTTGTACCCGATGGTGGTTGCTTTGGCAATTTCCTGCCATTCACCGTCTGTCATGGCTTCGACGGTGAATGATTTCACACGCTGCCCCAAACGGATGTATTCCCGGGCCATGAACCGGTTGAAGCGGGTGGGCTTCCCAAAGTCCAGGGTCATCGAGGCGGTGGTGGTGCTATCGTCGGTAGTCCAAAAGCTCTCTGTATTGCCGTCGATCGCCTTTTGTGCTCCGAATTTCCGGGCATTTCCCCTTACACCCGATGCTTCGGCCCTGGCATGGGCAGCCAGGTTGACGGCAAATGCCTCCTTTACAGCCTGACCAAGGTCAAGCGCTGCCTTCTCGTCAGCCGGGTGGATCCTGCCGTTGGGCATTATGGGAAAGTTGAGCAATAAGGTGCCGTTCCGCCCGATGGAATGGTAGTAGGTATCCATCAGCTGGGGAAGGGTTTTCACCTTGGAATCCTCACTGGGGTGGTAAAACCACTCGGGCCTGATTGAGGTGTTCACCTCTCCCGGAACCCAGGAATCTCCGTTCTCCACCCCGTGGTGCAACATCTCAAACGGGACATCGCCTGTGGCATTCAGTAAGCTCCAGTTGGTTTCGCCGACCCAGCCGCCTTCGGTGCCCACCCAGCGCACATCGGCCCTGTCGCCTCCGTCGTTCCAGATGACAATGCCGGGTTGCAACTCCCTGATCATATTGTAAGTAGGCTGCCAGTCGTAGTAGGTCCTGCGGTCAATCTGTCGGGTCTCATTGGCTCCCCCATAGTAGCCGCTTCCGCCATTGGCTCCGTCGAACCAGATCTCGAAAATGGGACCATAATTCGTCAGCAACTCCCTGATCTGGTTTCTGAAGTAGGTGATATAGGCGGGGTTTCCGTAATCGGGGTGGTTCCTGTCCCAGGGTGACACATAAATTCCCAGCTTCAATCCATACTCCTGGCACGCGTCGGCCAGTTCGCGCACCACATCGCCCTTTCCATCTTTCCAGGGTGCATTCTTTACTGAATAGTCTGTGTATTGAGAAGGCCATAAACAAAATCCACTGTGGTGTTTTGCGGTGATGATGATCCCTTTCATCCCTGCCTCCTTACAGATCCGCGCCCATTGACGGCAATCCAGTTCTTCGGGATTGAACAGGCTGATGTCTTCATTTCCATATCCCCACGACTGGTCGGTATACGTATTCAGCGAGAAATGGACAAATGCATAGAACTCCATTTCCTGCCAGCGCATCTGGTTTTCAGTCGGCACAGGGCCATGGGGTTCGGGCGATCCGGCGGGCTTGCAGCAGGTCAGCCATAAACCTGCACACACCAGGATTACAAGCGCTAAACTATTTTTTACTCCCATTTTTATTATGTTCATTAAATTTCTGTCAGGTCTTTCCATATGGTGTCAGATTTCGCAGCTGATAGGGTGTACCTCAGAAATACCTCCCGATCAGGGGATGGTCCACGATTTTCTTGCGCAGTTCGGTCATGTGCACTCCTCCGGAGAAGCGGTGGATGACCTTTCCGCCTGGTTCCACGATGAGGGTATACGGAATATTGCCCGGCCACTGCGGATCTACCGCTTCGATCAGGGCATATTTGTCTTCACCCGGAAAGAGGTAATTGGCCGTAAAGGCCGCCTGTTTTAAGGTGAGAAAATCCTTTACTCTGGCTTCCAGGGGCGCTTTGTCGAGGCTTACGGTCACCAGTTCGAAATCACGGCCCTGGTACATCCTGAAGGTTTCCACCAGTCCTGAGAATTCGGCGATACAGGGTCCGCACCAGGTGGCCCAGAAATTGATGACCCGCAGTTTCTTTGAATCGTTACTGACCAGCCGTTTGATCCCTTCCAGGGTGATGCGTTCCAATGACACCTGTTTTTGGGCCCATTCCTCATCCAGTTTCCGGCGGTATTCGTTTTTCCACTTCCACTTGACCGAACATCCGAAGACCCGGGTCTCTTTTACCGGTACCTCTTTGCCAGCCAGAAGTGCTTCCAGGGCATTCCGGGTATCGTGTTGGGATGCCGTGCCGATTTTTTCCCGGTCGTCAATGCGGCCACAGTAGCGCAAAATCCGCTGCTGGTCAAAGATAAAGACATGAGGAGTGGCCACTGGTCCGTAAGCCAGGGCGGTTTTCTGTTCCTCCCCGTCGTCAAGGAACGGGAAATTAAAGGCTTTGTCGCGGGCTCTCATCTGCATGTCGGCAAAGGTGTCGCCCGATTCGGAATAGCCCATCTCCTCGAGACAGACCGCCCCGGCATGATTCGGGTTGATCATCACCACCTGCACCCCCTTTCCCCGGTAATCCTCCTGAATGGCCTTGATCCTTTCCTCATAGGCCTGGGCGGTCGGACAGTGGGGGGCACTGAAGATGATCACCAGGATCTTTGCCCTGGAAAAGGATTTCAGGGTGTAACTCTTCAGACCAGTGCCTTTCAGCCTGAAGTCAGGTGCTTTGCTTCCGATAGTCAGCGTGGCCGGTTCCTTGTGCTCCTGGGCCGCAGAAGAAAAGACCAGGGAAAGAACTATGGCGATGGTCGGGAGGAATCTGTTTAACCTGTACATATGAAATATTTTAAATGAATGCTTCAATTCCCGGCACTGGTCTTCAATGGCCGGGGGGTTACGCCTTCAAAGGTGATTTTAACCGGAAGGATATGTCCCTGGTCGTCAAACGCCATGCGGTCGATACAGGTGACCCTGTGGTGTGGGGAGGCTTCCCCCAGCGGGCGGCGGTGGTAAACGATAACCCAATCGTCACTTCCCGGAATGTTGAGCAGAGAATGGTGCCCGGCGCCGGTGGCCACGGTGCTGTCTTGTTGCAGGATCGTACCGATCCGGCTGAACGGCCCAAAGGGATTGTCGGCAATGGCATAAGCCACCCGGTAATCCGGACCGGTCCAGCCGCCTTCCGACCACATAAAGTAGTATTTCCCCTCTCTGATAAACATCACCGGGCCTTCGACATACCCTTCCGGGGTGATCTCCTTCACCATGGATCCGTCGGGCAAAGGTACAAGCCCGGTGAAACTGTCGTTCAGCCTGACGATGTTGCAATGCTGCCACCCCCCGTAAATCAGGTAATAACTGCCGTCGCGGTCGTGGAATACGAACTGGTCAATGGGCTGGGCCCCGTTGATGATGTTGTTGATCAGTGGTTTCCCGATGAGGTCGCGGTAGGGGCCTTCGGGCTTGCCGGCTACGGCCACGCCGATACCACCCACCTCACCTTCATGCACGTCGTTGGCCCCGAAGAAAAGGTAGTACTGCCCTCCTTTCTCCATCACTCCGGGGGCCCACATCGCCCGCCGTGCCCACCGCACTTCCGCCGTATCCAGAATCCGTTCATGTTTGGTCCATCTGACCAGGTCGGGCGAAGAAAAACAATCAAAATGAACCTGCTTCTCATAGGCATCGGAATAGGTGGGATAGATCCAGTAGCGGTCCCCGTATATCACCGCCTCGGGATCGGCGTACCACCCCTGAATGACCGGATTCCCTGACCATTCCGGGGAAGTACTGCCCACGGGGCCCTTACAGGAGACCATTGATGCCACATATAAAAGGATGGCAGGTATGGAAAAATATCGAAATTGCATTTTTTCTGGTATGTGTTTTAAAACGAATACAGACCTTGCCGCAGGAAAAGTACCGCATGGCGAATATACACCTTTGCGCCCACTATGCCAACCTTCCCGTACCTTAATGGCTTAAGCCAGGCTGTCATGGCTTAAATCCGTGTGCAACAGTATTATATTGGCAGGAACTACCCACAACCGAATGGGAAAAATTGAAGCTTCAGGTGATGTGCTGCCATCCTGAAGGGACCTTGGTCAGAACCGGCTTCGGTGGTGAAACCAATGAAGGGTGTTGTAGTTTTTGACCAAAGACGGGGGTAGGATCAGGAGGCAGGTGTTCCCCGGGAGTCGCCGATAAACCGCCGTGTCGGGTAAGCCCATTGGATATCGCCATGCCGTGCGAATTCGCTGAGAATATCTTCCCAGATGGCGGCTTCGGTACCTCTGCGTTTGTGTGGATCGCACAAATAGCGCACACTCAGCAGTATCCCGTATTCCATCACCGTGACATAGATGATCGGCGTCAGATACTGGTAGTGGATCAGGTATAGTTTGCTGGCTTCCTTGAGGTCGCGTTCGGCCGGTCTGATGATTTCCTGCGTATGGCGGGTGACGATTCCCGTCAGCAGGTCTTTGGCGTTCTGCCAGTTGCTTTCGAAGGTGAGCCTGATCTCCAGTTCATTCCAGATGTAGTGGAATCCCTGGGTGAAGTTGGCCTGAGGTTCTGTGAATACCTTGCCGTTGGGAATATGGATGATCCTTCCCGTGCTCTGGTCGGCATGCACCCAATTGCCGATTTCAAGAATGGAAAACTGGTAGAGCCGGAGGTCGATCACATCTCCGGTATGGGGCCCGATCTGAATGCGGTCTCCGATGACGAACGGCTTGCGGAACATGATAAACAGCCATCCCGCCATGTTGGCCAGCAGATCTTTCAGGGCGATGGCGATCCCCGCCGAGAGAAGCCCCAGGAAGGCCCCCATGTATCTGAAGGCATGCACCCACACCGTCCCGATCAGAATGATCGACGTGATGGGAACCACGTACGATATCACCCGCTTCCATAAATAACGGGTCTTCACGTCCTCCGTGTTTCTCCATACGATGCGCAGAAAAATAGTCCGGAACACATAGAGAACAATGATGATCCCTATGGAGACCAGAATCTTGCTCTGGGTGTCCGGAGTGATTCCCGTGTATGTCTCAATGAACAGGGCCGGTTTTTCCATTTTTTATGCCTGATTTGAAGAAGAGAATCTTTTTCAGGCGTTTAAGTTATAAAACTTAAAGGAATTCCCAACTGCTGAAAGTCACCTTCCCAGCACCATCATTTTCCTGCTCAGTATGCTGTCGTCTGTGACCAGCCTGTAGAAGTAAAGTCCGTTTCCGGCTTTTCCTGCCGGCAAATCAGAGATTTTCCACGTTACCCTGTGATTTCCCGGTGACCACAAGCCGTTCACCAGGGTGGTCACCTCCCTTCCCAGGTGGTCGTAGATGGTGAGGGTGACTTTTTGCGTTTTGTGAAGGGTAAAACCGATTTCGGTGGAGGAGCTGACGGGATTGGGGTAGTTCTGACTGAGGGTGGGGGTGCCGGGTGAGGTGATCCATGCCGGGCTGTTGCCGGTAGTTCTTCTGACATAGTCGGCCAGCCAGGTCATCGCCGGGCGCCAGGCATTGGTTTTAAGCACCAGGTGGCAGGAACTCTGCCACATCTCCCCTTCGAGATAGCCCCAGAGGGTGATCCCCTTTACCCCGGGATGTTCCCACAATACAGGAAATATCCTTTGGTAAAGTTCAAGCTGTTGGTGGTCGTCGGGTGTGCCCTCATTGTTCAGGTTCCCCAGGTCGAATTCCGAGATGTAAATGGGCAACCCGGTGGCCGCCAGGCGGTCGAGATTGCTCTTCAGGGTGGCGGTGCTGGCTTTTTCCAGTTCAAAACGGTGTCCCTGCACCCCGATGCCGTCGATGAGTCCCCTGTTTTTCAGCAGGTTGATGATGGTCAGGTATATGCTGGTAGCGGTATTGTCATTGATAATCCCGTAGTCATTGAGAATGAGTTTTGTTTGGCCGGGCATATATTTGCGGGCCAGTTCGAAAGACTTGATGACCCAGTCCCAGCCTGTTGTGCCGTTACCCCCCAGAGCTTCTTTATAGTTTGCCCTTCCGTTGACCCCATCCGGAGGATTGTGTGACACCAGGGGCTCGTTGACCACATCGATCATATCCATGTGGGGATACCTTTTCCCTACCATCCGCATCCAGGTTTCGATGTATTTGAGCTGGGTGGCGGCATCCAGCGCTGAAATCCAGGAGGGTTGCTGTGCCCCCCAGATGAGGGTGTGGTTCTTGAAAATAAGCTGATGCTGCTGGGCATAGTTATATATTCTGTCCAATCCGCTCCAGTTCCATTTCGTGGAATCAGAGGTGGAGGCAATGGATCCCCATTTGCCCTCATTTCCCGGGGTGATCTGGTTCCAGTAGTTGGCAAAGATGTTGTCGCTGGCCATGACATTGCCCAGGAATTTCGTGGATCCCCCGGCCAGGGGAGGCCCCTGGTAAGGGGGGATCGGTTCAGGTTTCGCCTCCACTCCGGCCAATCCATTGTCCAGGGCTTCCACAGTGTAGTAGAGATCCGCCTTTCCGAATGCCAGCTTGTCAATGGCCAGCCCGTCTTCACGGGTGGCTATCTGAAAAGTCTGGGTGAGGTGGCCGGAATCCACATAGAAGGTTTTCAGGGCAGTGGAGGAAGGGAGGAAATTGAGCGAGATATTCACCCATTTCCATACTTGGCTCCCCGCTTCACCCAGGGCTTCCACAAAGTCAGAAGGTTGGGTAAACCCTGCACCCGCCATGCCATTGATAAAAACCCAGTCGTTGCCGTCGGCAAGGGCTTTGGCTCCGAAACCCCGGGCCGCGAAAAAACTGTCGTCGTCATACCCCCCTGCGCCCACACGCATGCGCACAAACAACTGATAGTACCCCGTGTCCCTGAACGTGACGGCATACGTGATCAGACGTATGGAATCCCCGGGTCCCGACTGCCCCGTGTAATTGGATTTGGCCGTAATATATCTGATGGTCCCGTCCTGAAGCGTGGATATCCCGCTGCCAGCCACTCCCGATTCAGCTTCTGTCACCACTGGGGTGGGGTCCGGAGTGACCAGTAAATCCCCTGGGAAAGAGGATATTCCGGAAAACGGGAAAAGAACGTTTAAACAGAGAAATAAAAACAGTGACACTTTTTGTTTCATCAGTTAAAATATTTAGTTACTATGGTTAAATGATGCATGGATATTTCATGTGTTTGAATTTTTACGTTTACCTGGTTGAACTTGTGAAAGTCGCATGGTGCTTCGACCACATAAAAGCTCTTTTATGATTTTTGCTCATCCTTCACAGGGAGCTGGTTTTACAGAAAAAGCAAAGATAAAAGGAAAATATAAAGAGGCTGCCTCAAAAGGGCAGCCTCTTTCTCACTGACGTTACCGTTCATGGGGTGATCTGCCTGGAGGAACTCCGGGGTTATCTGAAGTTGCAGATTCCCGGGTGATCTGGCAGGTCTTAGAACCTGGATGTGCAAGGGATACTTCTTCTTAGTATCCCGGATTCTGATAGGCCTTCTTTTCGTCGTCGGTCATTTCGAGTGCGTCGATCTGGCCCTGGGGAATGGGGCGCAGATAGAGGTAAGGCTGAATGCTGCGGTTGACGGTCACGGCATTATGGTCGCCCTTGGTGCTGGAAGCAATCTTATAGCTGGCAGCCAGCTCACCCCATTTCTGGGTGCGGACCAGGTCATTCCAGCGGAATCCTTCCCCGTAATACTCCCTCGACATTTCTGCCAGGAGGTAGTTGATGTCGATGGTGGAGGGTGTGGCGGCTGTCAGGGCGACACTGTGATCCGCGGCTTTCGCCATATTACGGTAACGGTCGAATGACCATTTTCCGGCACGGGCCCTGATCACGTTGAGGAGTTCCCTGGCGCTTTTACCCGGTTTAGTGGTGGCACCTTTGATGGCCGCCTCGGCAGCCACAAAGTAAAATTCCGAGAATTTGGCAATGTTGAAAGGTCGGGTAATGGCCGCATTGGGCTGTCCCAGTCCGGTGCCATTGTCGGTGCGATACGTACTCATCTTCCAGGTTCCGGGGTAGACCACGCGGCTGGTCCCTTCCAGGGCGATGACAAAATCAGCCCTTCCGGGAAGGGTGCCCCCGCCCACATTGCTGGGGCCTGCACCCGAAGGATAAGTGATGGGCGTGGAAGGCGTCTCATACAGGAAAGAGAGAATTGGATCACCGGGAAAGACCTTAATCCCGTTGGCGCCATAATAAAACTCAGTCTTGTCCCCTCCTTTGGGCCAGTTTCCGCGGTATACAAGAGTAAAGGTGCCATCAAAGCGGCTGTCTTCCGTCTTATTGGCAAAGGTGGTCTCAAAGACATTGACCACCGGCGCCATGCGGGTCCACGGGCGTCCCAGGTCCTGGGCAGCTTCCCTGAGCACCGAGGGAGCGGCACTGGTCAGTTCCGGGTTTTTATGGCTTCTGATTTCCGTATAGTTCCAGGTCATCATCCAGGAGGCAAAATTGTCGGCATTACCGCCGCTGCCGTAGGTCAGGCTCGCATCGTTGTACTTTTCGCTGGTTTCGGTGTGGTCGGCATAGAGCATCATCTCCTTGTTCCGTTCGTTTCCGCCTTTATGCAGTTCATAAAACGTTGCCATCAATCCGTACGGCCCAGGATCATCAATGGCGGTGGTGGCGATGTCATAAGCCTGCTGGAAGTACCACTGCGCATTTTTCCCGTCGGGATCGGTGCGGTCGGCAGCAGGATAAGTAGGGATATTATTGGGATTCTGGAGCCACCAGCCGTAGGTTAGGTAAGCCTTTGCCAGGAAAAGCCGGGCGACATTTTTAGACACCGTACCGGTCAGCCGGGGTGTCGCCGGCAAATCGTTCACGGCGGCCGTCAAATCGGGGAAGATGGCTTTGGTATAGACCTCCGGAACGGTATTGCGTACCGAAACCCGTGATGGGTTGATGTTGAATTTGAGTTCACCGGAGCCCAGATCAAGGGGGACTCCGCCAAAGGTCTGCACCAGCATGAAATAGTCGAAGGCGCGGAAAAAACGGGCCTCGGCGATCAGGGCATTGCTGAGCCCTACCGCAGAGGCATTCTCAATGATGCCCGAGGCGGTGTTGATGGCCGGGAAGGCATGGTCCCACAAGGTCCCGGAACCCCCGGTCTGCGACGGGGTGATGTTCCCCTGTCCCGACACATCCATCACCTTGAAGTTGGCATCGGCACTCTGGGCATAGGTGGCCTCATCGGTCCCCGTCACTCCGGAATTGTAAAAATAGGCGTTACCGTAAATATAACGCAGATGGGCATATAACGCGGTCAACCCACCGTTAACCCCCTTCTCAGTCTTAAAAAAACCAGGCTCAAAGATGCTGCGCGGCTGCTCCTCCAGTATGTCAGAACACCCTACCAGGAACACGGTTAATAAAACAGTGCCTATGATCGATTTGATATTTATGTGTCTCATCGTTTTCTTTTTTTAAAATGTCAGATTAACTCCAAAGATGTAGTTCCGAGTGGATGGCGCATTGAAGCCCACTGTAAGTATCCGGGAGTTGTACCCGCCGGTGGCCACATTTTCGTTGCCCATGGAGTTGGTCTCGGGATCGAGCCCCATCTCCTTATGGAAATCGGAAAACATGACCAGGGGATTCTGGACAGTGAAATACATGCGCATGTCTACGCCTGTGTTCTTGAGCAGAGAACGGGACAGGTCATATCCCAGTGAAACATTGCGGATTTTCAGGTAGGACCCGTCGAAGTAGGCCAGGGTACTGAGGTATTTGGGGTTGTCACCACTGATTACCCCATTGGGCGCAGGATACTTGGCTCCGGTGTTCTGGGGCGTCCAGTAATCCACCTTGATCTGTCCCCTGCGGCCTGTCATCAGATTGAGATAACTGCTGGGGCCGTTCAGGGTGCTGATCAGGATGCCACCACTCTGGAAGCCGCCAATGACGCTCAGGTCAAACCCTTTATACGCCACCCGGGTGTTAAAGCCTCCCAGAAAATCGGGATCCAGTTCCAGGATCTGGCGGTCATCGGGACCTATCTGCCGTTTGGGGGTTCCATCCTCGTTGTATTCCCCGGCATATTTCACCTTGATCATTCCCAGGTTGCCGCCCGGTTCAAGAATGTTCAGGTAGGGATCCCCCTCCTGCCATAGCCCGATATATTCGTAATCATATACGGAATTGATACTGTACCCCACAAACCAGCCGTTGCCTTCGTCTCTTGTTTGCCCTGAGGCAAGGGAGACCAGCTCGTTCTTGTTGGTGTAAAAATTAACGCCGGCTTCCCAGGTCCATCCGTTGACATCATCCAGGATGAGTCCGTTAAGGGAGAGTTCCAAACCTTTGTTTTGGGTAGCCCCAATGTTGGCTGTATAGCTGTTCACCCCAGATGTGCGGGGAAGCCCCAGCCCCAGCAGGATATCCTCCGTTTTGGTGAGGTAATACTCAATGGTTCCCGACAAGCGGTTTTTCCACAGGGCGAAATCCACCCCATAGTTCCAGGTCTTGGAGAATTCCCATCCCAGGCTGGGATTCCGGAGTTCCGTCACATAATAACCCGTGGCATAAGTCGAAGGACCGAAGTTGTAATGACGGGAACTCAGCCTGCCCAGGGTGCTGTATGCCCCGACCGCCTGATTGGACGTCTGACCGAATCCTGCACGGATTTTCAGCCTGTCGAGCCAGGTCACCCCCTGCATGAATGATTCGTTTCTGAGGTTCCACCCTGCCGATACGGCCGGATAGGTATGCCATTTATATCCTTCGGCAAGACGCGAAGAAGCGTCGGCACGCACGGTCGCCGACAACATGTATTTGTCGCTGAATTCATACATCACACGTCCCATCCAGGAAATGAGTCCCGATTGGATATAACCCCCGCCCTGGGGATTGGTGGCAGTGATCTCTCCGAGTGACGAACTCAGACTGTAATACTGGAAGGCTTCAGAGGGTATGCTTTTGGCATTGGTGCCCGAGTTGAAACTGGTGCTTTGCTCCGCGGAATAGAGCCCAACGGCATTCACCCGGTGCTTCCCGGCAAACATCCTGTCATAAGTCAGCAGATTCTCCATCGTCCAGTGGTAAGTGTTGTAGTTGCTGATCGAAGCCGTCGACTCGGTGGTGGGATTGCTGCTGTTAATGCCCTCAGCGGTATAGCTCCCGTTGTTGGACTGCTGGAAGTCGATGCCCAGGGTGGCCCGGTATTTCAGCCCTTCGATGCCCGGAATCTTCACCTCCCCATAGAGAGAGTTGTAGGTGGCAAAACGCCGGTTGTCACTCACCCACTTATCCTTCAGGTCTTCCACGATCTCCCGGGTCATGTTGAATTGTTCATCGAGCGGCATGCGTATGGTCCTCCTCAGGGAACCATCCTCGTTATAGGGACTGGCAATGGGGGAGAGGCTCAGCACGCTGTAAAGGCCAATCTGGTTGCCTTCGGTCAGGTTGTAGTTGCTGTTGGAGGTCAACCCGAAACGGAACCATTTGCCGATTTCCTGGTCGACGGAGGTGCGCAGGTTGTACCGGGTGAATTTGTTGGTGGGAACGACCCCCTGGTCCTGGAGAAAGCCCACACCCACATTGTAGCCGCCGCTGGCCGTGCCTCCCGACAATCCGACGTCATGGGCTGTCTGGTAGCCATTCCTGAAAAAGAGATCCTGCCAGTCGGTACTGACATCATCCGATTCGTCCACGCCGTTGGTGTACTGTCCCCGTGCTTTGCGGATGGCCACAAATTCCGGGCCGTCCATCATCGGGAACGGGGCAAACAGGGTGTTGACACCCTGACGACCATTGTACTGGACTCTCGCCTTGGCCCCCTTTTCACCCTTGTGGGTGGTAATGAGAATGACCCCGTTGGCGCCACGCGACCCGTAAATGGCCGTCGCCGAAGCATCTTTCAGAATGTCGATGCTCTTAATGTCGTTGGTGTTGATTTCACTGATCGTGCCCACAAAGGGAATCCCGTCAAGAACGATCAGCGGATCGTTGCTGGCAGTCAACGAGCGGGTTCCACGCACCCTGATCTGCATGGCCGCACCAGGCCTGGAAGAAGTTTGTGAAAACTGCACCCCCGGCAAACGGCTTTGTAAGGCCTGCGTGAAGTTCACAGCAGGGATCTCACGCATGGTCTCTCCCGACATCGAAGCCACCGACCCGGTCACCGCCTCCCGCCGCTGCACACCATAACCTACAACCACCACCTCATCAATCTCCGATACATCCGATTCCATCGTGACATTAATTACCGTACGACCTGAAACAGGCACTTCCTGTGAGGCCATCCCCACAAACGAAAAAACCAGCGTCCCGGCGGGAGTCACACTCCCCAACATAAACCTCCCATCGGGACCAGTGATGGTCCCCTGGGTCGTCCCCTTCAAAACCACGGTCACCCCGGGTATCGGAGCCCCCGCGGAGTCGGTCACTTTGCCCTGCACATTCAGGGCCTGGCCAAAGCTCCAGATCGAAAAAAGCATTAAGGATACCACCAGGGCGAATCCCCTGATAAATCGTCTTTTTTTCATTTTTCAGATAGTTTTAGTTAATTCTCACAGATTCAATTGATTTGAGCAATAATATTCAATATAGCTTATTGGAATCAGTTGAAATGGTTAGTTTCGGTAAAGGTAAAAAAAACTTTTATCTTTTGCAAGGGTTTCCCGGTCATTTTAAAAATCCCTGTATGTTCATAACCACTGGTTTTGCCGCTGGGAAGCCGGATGAACCGGAGGTCATAAAACAGGTCGTGCCACATGGAAGAAGCCATGTGGCACGATATGACAGGTAGCGCAGCAATCAGGAGTGCTGAGGCTGTCCAATCAGAAGGCCAGGTTGAGGCGGAGATAGAGGTTACGGCCGGGTTCAGCGCTGATGCTCCCCCGGTTGGTGGCCAGGTGGTTGGTGTAGCTGCGGTCGGTGAGGTTGTCGACACCCGCGAAGAGTTGCAGCCGGGCGGAACCGACACGCAGGGGGATGCTGCTGACCGCTATGTCGAGGCGTGTGTAGCCTGCGGTTTCCTTTTCTCCTTCTGCGATCTTATCCTGCCGGGCGGCGCCCACCAGGGTCATTTCCGCCGAGCCGGCCCGCGGAAGCGTATACCGAACGCCCATCCTCCCATGCAGGGGAGGAACCTGCGGCAGGTTGCTCCCGGCTTTCGTATCCTTACCCCTGACATAAGAGCCCGAGGCAAAGAGGACCATGTGCGACCAGGTGTTGTATTCCACCCCGAAATCGGCACCATAAAGCAGGGCCTTGCTCACATTGGCGTTGACCAGGGCCGGCAGGGTGTCGGTGACCACAATACCCGTACCGGTATTCATATTATAAATGAATTCTCCGGGTGTTTCCACAACCAGGTTGGAGATACTGTTGACAAAACCGTTGAACTGCAGGTTAAAATCCTTCTTCCAGATCCGCACTCCCCCGTCGGCTGAAAAGCCGTTCTCGGGTTTCAGCGCCGTATTGCCCAGTCTGACGAAATTCCCCAGGTCAATGTATTTGAAAAGTTCCTCGATGGAAGGGGCACGGAAAGAGCGGGCCAGGTTGAGGGTGAGTCCGGTTTCGCGGGTCACCCGGCAGAGGAGTCCCGCATGGGCGCTCCAGGAAAGGTTCCGGTGATCGCCTTCGGGGAAGGTGATCCGCTGATTGGGAGGTGTGTCGTTCCTCGCGCCGTTGACTATGAGGTAGTCGATATCCTGTCCCTGGTCATTCTGCACTCTGACGCCGTCGATCCTTCCCCCGGAGATGAGTGTCAGCTGGTCGTTGAACAGCCGGGCTTCATCCTGGATAAACAGCCCGGTACTGGTGAAGGAAGAGGCGGGCGTCGGCGTCTCCCCGCGCACCAGCGCGTTGGTGCGCACCAGTTCTCCTGCCGGACTGAAAACCTGAACGGTAATCTCCTTGATTCTGGAGGTCCTGACTCCCCGCGACCAAAGGTCGGCCCCGGCAATCAGCGTGTTCCGCGGACCCAAATCCCACGTGCTTTGAAGCTGCCCTCCATGCATCAGATGGTTCCCCACGGGAAGAACCCGTTCCGGAGTCGTTATCTGTTTCCCTTTGTTGGGCAATGCGGTTTCTGTTACCGTGTGGGGAATCATCTCCACATCGCGCTGAATGTATTGGGTGAAATAGTTGGCTTTGAGGGAGGAAAGCTTGCCTGTCAGGGGCGTGATTTCATAGGTGGCGGAAAACAGGTGTCTGCTGATATCCTTATAGGAGGCCGTGGCCGGGCCCGGAAAGGCCGAACCCCCGGGTATGCCCACATCTTCCGACCAGTTGTTCTGGTACTGGACCTTCACCACGTGGTTGTTCCAGGGGGTCCATCCCGCCCTGGCCGAAATATTACTGGAAGTGAAACCGCTGTTGGGCAAAACGCCCCTGGGGGTTCTGATGTCGTCTGCAGATTGGCGGCTGCCGCTGAGGCGAAGGTATACCTTCGGAGCCCCGGCCGTGACATCGCCGTGCAGGGTGAAGAGATGGTTGGCAGAGGCATACCCCGACAGGACATTCCCGGAAATGAAAGGCCTGGCGCCAAAACGGCCGTCACGGGTGATGATGTTTATGATTCCCCCCATGGCGCCTGTGCCGTAAAGGGCGGACTGGGCCCCCTTGACCACCTCCACCCTTTCGATGTCGTTCACGTCAATCATGCTGAAGGAGGCCGTCAGGTCAGTAGCCGTCTCTACCCGGTGGCCGTCGATCATGGTCACCAGCCGGTTCTCCCCCAACCCCCTGATATTGATCCCGGTCGACCAAACCCCGTCGCGGCCCATGGCAATCCCCGGTTCAGCCGCCAACACATTGGAAAGGGTCTGCGCCGAATATTTGCTGAAATTCCCGGAACCCACCACGACCATGGGCATGGGCACATCCTTCATCCGGCGGTTGACCCGCAGGCTCGTTACTTCTACCTCCCCCAGAGGTATGGGTTCCCGCGCCACCGTATCAGGATGCGCATCCTTTGAAGCAGCGTGCACCTCATTTGTGCCGGGGTATGATTCTTTTGTAACAGCGTGCGCTTCCTTTGTACCGGAGTGGGTGTCCTTTGAAACAGGGCGCGCTTTTGCCGGAACCCACACCTGGTGTGGTGATTCAGCCACGGTAAGGCTATCCTGACTGGTAGCCTGTGAATAGAAAAACAGTGCCCCCAGGGCCAATGCCGACATGAAAAATAGTCTCTTATTCATAATTTGGGTTCTTTAGGAGTACCGATTTCACCTGAATTCCCTTTAGCCGGCCCAGCTGGCCGGTGAGAGAACCTATCTGATCGGTGGATCCTTCCAGAACAAGGGAGATCAAACTCATCCCATTGCCGCGGGGTAACCCCTGGCGCCCTAAAATGATGTTGGAATGGCGGGAGATGATGTCGTTCAGAAACTGAACATTTTCACGGTCTTCGACCTGAATCAACACGGTTCCTACTCTCTTTTCCATCAGAATTCCTCCGGATCAGTTTTAGACGGCCGGCACATCCTTGACCGGAAACGCATCCCGGGTCGCAGTAAAGGCTGGCCGCATGGTTTTACATTGCAATGGTAAGGAATTCTTCTGTAAGAATTCATGCCAAATGTTATGTTCTTGAGTAGATTTGTCTTAAAATTGCTTTGTGATGATACGTCGGTCGATTCTTTTTAAGCTGCTGTTTCTTTTCCCGGTGGTGGTTTTTCTGCTTGCGGGGTGTGGAAAGCCGGAGCCGGCAGCCCGGTTCACGCTGGCCACCCTGAAGGGTCCCTCTTCGATGGGGATGATCAGGCTTATCGACAGCCTGAAACGGGATCCTGAAGCCCGGATACAGGTGGAAATCCTCAATGAGCCCCTGCAGGTGCGCAAGATGATGATCGACGGAACGGCCGACCTGGCCATCCTGCCCTCCACGATGGGCGCCATCGTTTACAACAAAGGGATGGACTACCGGCTGGTAGCCGTGCCTGTGTGGGGAACCCTCTATATGGTGGGCAGCGATTCCACGGTGACCACCTGGAAGGATCTGATGGGAAAGCGGGTTTTTGTCATGGCCCGCGGAATGACCCCCGACATCCTCTTTCGCTACCTGCTACACAAAAATGGCCTCGAACCGGCCAAAGACGTAACCCTCGACTACAGTTTTCCCACCCACATCGACCTGGCCCAGGCCGTGAGGGCCGGAAAAGCCCCCCTGGCGATTCTCTCCGAACCGCAGGCCAGCCTGGCCATGCAGGCCAACCACACCCTGCAACGCATCTTCTCCCTCGATGAGGAGTGGAAGCGCTATGAAGGAACCCCCCTGGCCGAAACCGCATTTCTGGGCAGAGGTGATTTCCTCCGGAAACACCCCGAAATGGTGGAAAAACTGCTTGCCAGTTATGCCCGCTCTACCAGTTGGGTCAACGCCCATCCCGACAGCGCCGCAGCCCTGATCGTCAGCTATGGCATTCTCCCCGACTCCCTGGCCACCGTGAAAGCCATTCCACGGATAAATCTTAAATTTGTGCGGGCCGGAGAGGTGGAAAAAGAGGTCATGGACTATTTTCAGATCTTTTACCACCTGAACCCGGAAATTATCGGAGGGAAAATGCCGGATGAAGATTTCATTTACAGGTAAACGGACCTGGGGGGTCGCCTCGGTCGTGTTCATCGTGGCCGTGTGGAAGCTGCTCTCCCTGCTTCTGGGATCCGAATTTGTGCTGCCTTCTCCGGAGAAGACGCTGCTGACCACCCTGAAGCTTTTCGGGGAGAAGGATTTTCTGGCCGTGGTGGGCTCGACAGTGGCCCGCAGTCTGGCAGGCTTTGCCCTCTCCATGGTACTGGGGATCGGCCTGGGAGTGGCCGCCGGCACCGACGCCCGCTTCAACGCGTTCCTGCAGCCCATCCTGGTCACCATCCGCTCCATCCCGGTCATCGCCCTGATCCTGCTGGCCCTCATCTGGTTCACCCCGGGCAGCGTGCCGGTCTTCATCGCTCTCCTCACCATGTTCCCATTTATCTGCATCAACGTGATCGACGGCATTAAAAGCGTGGATCCCGACCTCAAGGAGATGGCCGCCTTTTACCGGGTGGGCAGGCTCCGGATCATCAGGGAGTTGTACATTCCCGGGATTATGCCCTTCATCATCAGCGGCGCCTCCAGCGCCATGGGCATCGGATGGCGGGCCATCATCACCGGGGAAGTCCTCAGCCAGCCACACTACGGCATCGGCACCCTCATGCAGGGTGCCCAGACCTTCCTCAACGTCGACGCGGTCATCGCCTGGACCATCCTGGCCGTGGTCCTCAGCTTCTTCTTTGAAAAAGTGATCCGCGCCGCCGAACACCGTCTTATCGCCTGGAAACTCTAACCATGCCCCTCAAACTTAAAAATATCAGCAAGACGTACGGGCCGGTGGCCCTCTACCGTGATTTCAGCCTCGCCTTCGACGAGGGAAAGATCACCTGCATCCTGGGTCCCTCGGGATGCGGAAAAACCACCCTCCTGAACCTTATCGGAGGATTGGTGGCCCCCGACAGCGGCACCCTCGACGGCTTCACGGGAAAACGGATCTCCTATATCTTCCAGGATCCGCGGCTGCTCCCCTGGAAAACCGCCCGCGAAAACATCGACTTCGTATTGCCCCATGACCTGCCTCCCACAGAAAGAATGCACCTGGTCAACCACTTCATCGAATTGGTAGAACTGGAAAATTTCGCCGGTTATTACCCTGCCAAACTGAGCGGCGGCATGCGTCAACGCGTCGCCATCGCCCGTGCTTTCGCCTTCCCTTCCGACATCATCCTGATGGACGAACCCCTCAAGGGCCTCGATGTCAAACTTAAGCTCAACCTGATCCGCACCTTCTCCCGCATCTGGGAAAACGACAGGCGTACCGTCATCTTCGTGACCCACGACGTGGAGGAGTCCCTGCTCCTCTCCAACGAAATCATCGTCATGAGCCGGGCTCCCGTTCGCATCCTCACCCGTCAGACCCTTGATATTCCGGTGCCAGAAAGGATTCTCGGTTCCACAGAACTGGGGACAATGAAAAATACGCTGATACAAATGATGGAGGAGTAGTTTATTACATGCCACAGGCGCGACTTGATGAAGCAACCTTGTCATGCGTTAAATTTTGGGTGGAGAACACCCTTTTTGTCACTCAAGTGATTAATTATGAACCATTAAAAAAGTGTATATCATGGACTGGTTGAATGCACTGCTCTTCAATGAGGGGATCGCCCACACCATCTTGCTCTTTTCCTTTGTGATCGCCCTGGGCGCCATTTCCGGAAAAATCAAGTTCTTCGGCATTTCCCTGGGGCCTACATTTGTGTTGTTTGCGGGGTTGCTGGTGGGTCACCTGGGCTTTACTGTCAACCATGAGGTGGCCGATTTTGTCAGGGAGTTCGGGCTTATTCTCTTCATCTATTCCATAGGGTTGCAGGTGGGGCCCGGTTTTTTCTCCTCTTTCAAGCGTGGAGGCATGCAACTTAATCTGATGGCTGCAGGGGTGGTGCTCCTGGGAGCCCTGACGACTGTTCTGCTGTGGGTATTGCTGGGTGGCAGGGTATCGATGCCCATGATGGTGGGCATCATGTCGGGGGCGGTTACCAACACGCCCGGACTGGGGGCTGCACAGGAAGCCCTGCGCCAGGCCCATGAAGCCGGGCAGATCAGTGTCATCCCCCCGATCGCCCTGGGTTATGCCGTGGCTTACCCCCTGGCCGTCGTGGGCATCATCCTCTCAATGGTGATCATCCGCAAGCTCTTCGCCGTACGCATGGATGAGGAGGAGCGAAAACTGAAGGAGGAGGAGGAAGCCGCCGTCGTCAAACCTGAGAAACTCACCCTGCGGCTCACAAACAAAGCCATCGCCGGCCGCCAGCTCCATGAGATCAGGCAGTTCGTGGGCCGCGATTTTGTGGTCTCCCGCATGTTCCGCAACCACCAGTTCTCAATTCCCCAAACCGAAACCGTGCTGCTCGAGGGTGACATCCTGCTGGTGGTTGCTGCCTCTTCCGACGTGGAACCCATCAAGGCCTTCATAGGTGAAACCACCGATATGGACTGGAAGGCTTCCGAAAAGATGCTGGTGTCGAGGCGTATTGTGATCACCCGCAGTGAAATCAACGGCAAAACGCTGGGGTCCCTGCGCATCCGCTCACTCTACGGTGTCAACATCACCCGTGTCCACCGGTCGGGCGTCGACCTGCTGGGCACTCCCAACCTGATCCTTCAGGTGGGCGACCGGGTCGTGGTGGTCGGCGAACTTGAAGACATCGCCAAGGTGGAGAAATTCCTGGGCAACACCCTTAACCGGCTCAACGAACCCCATATTATCACCCTCTTTGTGGGCATTTTCCTGGGCATCGTGGTGGGAAGCATCCCTTTCTTCATCCCCGGAATGCCCATGCCCGTGAAACTGGGCCTGGCCGGCGGCCCCCTGATCATCTCCATCCTGATAGGCCGCTTCGGCTATAAACTGAAACTGATCACCTACACCACCCAGAGCGCAAACCTGCTGCTCCGGGAAATAGGCATTTCCCTCTTCCTGGCCAGCGTAGGCATTCTATCGGGGGGGAATTTTGCGGAAACGGTCTTCTCCAGCGACGGGCTCCTCTGGATCGGCGCCGGATTCGTGATCACCCTGCTGCCCCTGCTGATCATGGGCATGATCGGCAGGAAGGTGGCCAAACTAAACTATTTTCCGCTGATCGGGCTCATGGCCGGAAGTACCACCGACCCCCCGGCCCTCTCCTATGCCGGCTCCATCTCCAACAACGACCAGCCCGCCGTCTCCTATTCCACCGTGTACCCTCTGACGATGTTCCTGCGGGTCATCATCGCCCAGATCCTGATCCTGATTTTCGTCTGACCGGCTCTCCGGTTTCTGGATTCCGGCGGGCGCATTGACACCCTCTCTCCTCTATGCCAGGTCTGCTTAAATGCCTGTTCTCTGCTAATGGCTGGCCGGGTGCTGAGGCCCGTCGAACCCATCCCGGTTTACCGGGATGCGTTTGCCCGGTGGCATGCCCCGGGGAGTTTCAATGGGAGGGTGTGGCCTCCGCATAGTCCCCTGGTTTAATAAAACCGGTCCCTGCCTGATTATGGGGTCACTCATTGAAAGTGAGGTGTTTGTAGGTGGCCAGGTCGCCGGCCTTCTTCCTCAGGGAAGCGCTGAGCCGGGTTTCGCCGCGTGCCGCCGCTATCCGGCTAAGCCCAAAATAACAATAAGAGAGATACTCATGGGCATATGCCCCGAAGGGGGCGCACTTCCCGATAGCCAAATGGTATAGTTTTTCGGCTTCGGCCATCCGGCCATATTTCTTTTCCCTGAGCAGGGCCCTGAAAAACTCCCTTTCAGCCTGGAACCAGGAGCTTACAGGCTCATGCGCTTGTGCGAGGATGCTTTCGGCTTCGCTGTATCGTTTGAGCAGTAACAGGCTGCGCACATGAAGGGCCAGATACTCGTTATTCCGGGGGTGTTTCTCCAGGAGTTTCCGGCTGTAAAAGGCCGCTGCTTCATAATTCTTTTCGTAGCCGATATGGATCCAGCAGAGAAAGGAAGTGGCTTCTGCCTGGAGGAAAATGGCCTCACGTGCGGCCGCCTCCAAATCGGCAAGGCCTTTCAGGCGGTCACCACGCGGAAAAAACACGGCAAATGGTTTGTAGAAAGGGTGGGCCTCGGGGTAGGCCTCCCGGTAATAATTATAAAGCCCCGTTACAAAACGGAAATCGGCATGGGACCCCGTGTAGTCAAAGGCTTTGACCACATCGCGGTAGGTTTGCGAGGCCATGGGAATCACCTCGCTCTGAAGGCCGTTGTCGGCATAATAGGTGAGCAGAAGCCCCCGTGCCCCGATATCGGCCAGTAAATATTCCTCCTCCCCGGGCTGAAGCCGCCGCTTTTCGCACATGGCGATGCAACGTAGCATGTTCTCCTTAAAACTCTTCACTCCTTCCGAGGCTGGCGTCAGCGGAAAGTAGCGCCAGTAATTGGTCATCCCTGCGAAGAGCCAGACAACGGGATGACCGGGCCACTCCTTTTTTAACAGGTCGGCGACCTCTGTAGCCTCAGCAAATTCGCAGTTGTAGATATGGTCCACACCCTCCTTCAGTCGGGAAATCGCCAGCGTATCATTCAGAATCTGTCCATCTACAGGGTGGAGAATCCCTGCCAGAAAGAACATGGAAAACAGTGTCCTGAGGATTCCTGTTGTTAATGTATTTCCTGATGACTCTTTTCTTTTCAAAATCTTCCAGGTTATTCGATTTGCGTGTCCGGGATCTGAAAAAATGGTTCCGGCCATCAAATGCCTTTCAAAAATACACTCAATTTTTCTTATTTTTATTCCCATAATGGTCCGACACGATGAAGTAATTACAGCCATAATGATGAGATTAGGATTTCTTTTTTTGGTGGTGGCCCTGCTGGGACACACCACCCTGAAAGCTCAGGAACCGGGCAATGCGGTGACCAAGGTCATCCTGTCGGGTTTTTCTGAACGGGCTTATACCCATGAAGCGGTGACGGAGGAGCAGCTTAACCTGATCCTCGAATGCGGAATCAAGGCACCCAGTGCCCGCAACCTGCAACCCTGGAAGTTTACGGTTATTCAGGATGAGACGACCATGAAGGAGGCCATTGGTAATGTGGTTCCGGGGAATGTGTTGATCGTGGTGTCGGGGAAAGTGGCGGAAAACGGGAGCACCCCCGACTTTGATTGCGGACTGGCCACGGAGAGCATGTTTGTGGCAGCCCACAGCCTCGGACTGGGTGCCCGCATTTATGGCAGTCCGGTAGGACCCATTAATAACCAAAGAGAGCTCTTTCAGATTCCTGATGGGTACAACGCGGTGGTGGTACTCCGCATCGGGAATGTGGACAAAACTGTGGATGCCGTGACAGCCGCCACCCCGCGCAAACCTTCCGCAGAAATAGTCAACTTCCGGAAATAGAGGAGCTGCACATGACACCCCCCCAGGAAATAAGTGACCTTCAAATGCGTATTATTCCTTGAATTTCCGTAAATTATTGATGGGAATAAGCAATTAACATCAGCTACACCTCTATGTCAAAGCTGATTATTTCCGGGTAGGGATGAAAGTCTTAATCACGGGATCGTCGGGGTACCTCGGACGGTTGATTTCGAGGGTATCTATAATCTGGCCTCCGATAGTGTGGCCGGGGTGAGGGAAATCGCCCCTGACCTGAAATTTGTATGGATTCCGAAGTGGCTGGTAAAGTCGATGTTATGGGTTCTCTGGAATCTGAAGCTGGTCAATTTTCAGCCGGCAGGTCTCCGTGATGCCCTATACCCGATCATCATCGATCCGGCGAAGATCATGACCCGTTTCCGCTATAATTTCCGCTACTCCTCCCGGGAGGCTTTTCTCAGCACCCGCACCACCAACCTGATTCCGGCAGGTAGCTTCTTTTGAGCCGTGCTGGTTTTTTACCGGCCGGAACCGCACCTTCAACGGGTATCTTTCATGACCCGCCCTGCAGGGCGGGAACAGACCTACTCGTGGAGCGCCTTCCTCAATTCGTTTTCCATGACCCGGAGGACGATCCCCTGGGGGACGATCTGCCCCAGGTAAAAAAAGAGCCTGCCCTTGCGGCCGGGAATCACCACACTTTTCCTGCGCAGCATGGCCTCCACCGAAACCCGCGCCACCTCTTCGGGATCCATGGCCATGGTCCTGGAGACCACTCCCGAATTCTGAATTCTCTCCCTGACAGCGTCACTGGTCCTCACGCCCCAGGGACAGACGGCGGTCACCGATACCCCGGTATGGCGCAGCTCCGCCCTCAGCGATTTGGAAAAGAAAAGGGTGTAGGCCTTGGATGCCGAATAAACGCTTTTCCCCGGCACCGGCAAAAAAGCCGCCATACTGCAGATATTCAGGATGTGAGAGCGCGGATACGCGGTGAGTTCCTTCAGAAATACAGAGGTGATCAGAGTGGTGGCCCGCAGATTAAGCAGTATCATCTGGTCCACTTTCTGCGGATCCATCTCCTTCAGGTAACCGTTATAACCAATACCGGCATTGTTAATGAGGTTGTTTACCCTGATCCCCCGGGCCCGGGCCTGGTCATAAACCTGCAGGTAGCTCTCCGGACAGGTCAGATCGGTGGTCAGGGTCCTGGTTGTAACAGGGTATTGTGCCGTAATCTCCGCAGCCACTTCCTCCAATCCCGTTTCCGGTAGAGAGACCAGAAACAAATTCATGTGACGCCGGGCGCACTCAAAGGCCAATGCCCTGCCGATACCGGAACTGGCCCCCGTGATCAACGTGAAATATTCTCCGTTTACGCTCCTGTCCATGACGTCATCCCCATAAAAAACCCGCGCTTCCCGGTATACCCGCTCTGCCTCCCCGATCAGCTTTCGCCGATATATAAAATTAAACCTAAAAATCTAATATAATAAATTGCAAAAGTGGTGTAGAATGTTTATTTTCAAGCTGTTGAAACAAAAAAAGAAACAAAACTAGCACCACTTCCAGGATGAAAAATACGGATAATATTTTAAAAG